>Ga0209941_1000002_pt1 | contig 988712 bp, 856 predicted proteins | sample ThiBiot_300_plan_FD_183945 | JGI IMG/M metagenome (GOLD analysis project Ga0209941, IMG submission 183945) | Wastewater bioreactor microbial communities from Cape Town, South Africa - Thiocy_solids_1 (SPAdes) | ecosystem: Engineered > Bioremediation > Thiocyanate > Unclassified | place: South...
CTGTAAATCCGTTCGTTTCGACGAAAGTCGCCGCTAAAAACCCTTTTTGATGCACCCAGACGGTGCACTTTGCCTTCTTTGGGCGCGCATCGGCGTTGTGCTGACCTCAAGTCCGACAGGCTGCTAGGGAGTGGACTTGGGACGGAGCAGATTGAGTGCTCGCCAAGGACCAATTCTGGTCGAAAGCCGCCATCGAAACGGGTTGGTGCCTGCCCAGCTTGTCATCCCACTCCCCAAACGCCCACTGACGAAGCTCACGAGCGAAAGTCATTCACAAGCTTCACTGCACCAGAATCTCGTCAGTGAACAAATGCGCCGGCTTCCCCGCACCCTCGTGCCCCGGCGGCAGCAGGCCGTAGTTCTGCGCGGTGACGCGCAGGTAGCGGGCGGTCACGGGGGTGACGGCATCGAAGCGTACGGTGCGGATCGTTGCGCGCAGGTCCATCGGGTCCACCGCGATCGGGGTGGACTGCAGCGTGCGCCAGGTCTTGCCGTCGTCCGACACGGCATAGGTGACGTGGCGCGGGAGCAGGGCCCACGAGCCGCTTTGCTGCAGGAAGCGCATCTGGATGTGGTGGAACGGCGTGGCGGGCAGCAGGTCGATGGTGGCGTCGAGGTCGTTGCCGCGCCAGCCCACCCACAGGCCGTCGTTGAAGTTGTCGTCGCCGATCACGCCGTCGACCAGCGGGCTGCCGGCACCGGCGTAGTGCGGGTCGGGCGCGGTGAGGTAGGTGACGGGCTTGCCCAGCGCCTTGTTGTCGACGGCCTGGAACGTCTGGCTGGGCAGGTACGGCACGCCGTGGCGAAACGGCGCCACCTTGAGCGTGGCCGGCACGTAGCGGTCCAGCACGTCGCCGAAGCTGGGCGACTGTGCGGTCGGCTCGCTGCCGTCCACGGTGTAGTGCAGCGCGATGTCGTCGAAGCCGCGCGCGGCGCGCACGCGCCAGCGGTGTTGCAGCGGGTTGTAGTCGAGCTTGTAGTCGACCAGGTCGCGGTCTTCCGGGCCGTAGGCAATGTGCTGGGCGTCCAGCCACGGGTAATGCGCGCGCAGCCGCTGCTGGAAGTCGGCGTAGTCGTGGGCGTCGGGGTTCCACAGGCGTTCGGCCAGCGCGATCACGCGCGGGTACAGCATCGCCTCCAGGTTGCGCGGGGTGACGTATTCGCTCCACAGCGGCGCCTCGGCGCCGAGCACCTGGTCCTGGTGTCCCGCGAAAGCCGGCGAGGCGAACGGGTTGATGCGGTAGATGTCCTGCGTGGTGAGTTCCTCGATCGGCGTGTCCAGGTAGAACGGCCCGGCGACGATCAGCCGGTTGCCGTTGGCCAGTGCCTTGGCCGCCTCGGCGTCGCCGCGCCACATCTCCACCACCGCGTGGCGGTCGGCGCCGCCTTCGAGGATCTCGTCCCAGCCGACCAGGGTCTTGCCGCGCGCCTCGAGGTCGCGCTGGATGCGCTGGATGAACCAGCTCTGCAGGGCGTCGACGCCGGCCAGGTGCTCGTCGCGCATGCGCTGCTGCGAGGATGCGCTCTGCGCCCATTGCTGCTTGGGCACCTCGTCGCCGCCGATGTGGATGTACGGCGCGGGGAACAGCTCGGCCACTTCACTGAGCACGTCGTGCAGGAAGGTGAAGCTTGCCTCGTCGCCGGCGCAGTAGATGTCGGTGAACACGCCCCAGGTGGCTGGCACCACGATCGGCTGCTGCGGGCAGGACAGCGACGGGTAGGCCGCGACCGCCGCCGAGGCATGCCCGGGCATCTCGATCTCCGGCACGATCATCACGTTGCGCTGGCGTGCGTATTCGACGATGTCGCGGATGTCCTGGCGGGTGTAGAAGCCGCCGCTGCGGCTGCCGTCGGCCTCGGTGCGCCAGGCGCCGACGCTGGTGAGCCTGGGGTATTTGCGGATTTCGATGCGCCAGCCCTGGTCGTCAGTGAGGTGCCAGTGCAGCACGTTGAGCTTGTAGCGCGAGAGCAGGTCGATCTGCTGCTTCAGCAGCGCCACCGGGATGAAGTGCCGTGCCGCGTCCAGCATGACGCCGCGCCAGGCGTAGCGCGGTGCGTCGTCGATGCGCACGGCGGCGATGGCGAGCGTGGCGTGATGCCCGGGCGGCAACAGTTGGCGCAGCGTCTGCACGCCCCAGAACAGCCCGCGGTCGTCGGCCGCCGCGATCTCGACGCGCTGCGGCGTCACGGTCAGCCGGTAGGCCTCCTCGCCCTGCACGGAAGGGTCGGTGCGCAGTTCGATGCGCGGCTGGCGGGTGGCTGCGCCGATCCGCAGCGCGATGCCGCTGTCCTCGCGGATGCCGTCGCGCAGGAAAGTCGCGATCTCCTGCGCGCGGCGATCGTCCGGCGCGACGATGCGCACGTTCGGACTCAGTGCGAAGCTGCCGCGGCCTGCCTCGCTCCGTTCCGGTTGCGGGATGACCCCCGTTGCCGTTGCCTGAGTGCAGAGCGGAAAGGCGAGCAGCAACAGGGCGACGAGGTGTCTGGGCATGGCCGACGTTCCGGTCAAAGGGAGCGGGGTGATCAAGGAGGATTGATTATCTGCCCCCTTCGTTTGTCGAGCGATCAGTAGCCCACCGTGAAGCGTTGCCGCGAATGCTTCGGCGCTTCCAGTTCATCGACAAGGGCGATCGCGTAGTCCTCCATCGAGATCCAGCTCTTGCCATGGGCATCGCTGAGCAGCTGGTCGCTGCCCACGCGGAACTTGCCGGTGCGCTCGCCGGGGACGAACTCGGCCGACGGCGACAGGAAGGTCCAGTCCAGGTCGCGCTCGCCGCGCAAGGCGTCGAGGAAGCGGCGACCGCCCTCGGCCTCGGGCCGGTAGGCCGCGGGAAAGCCGGGCGCGTCGAGCAGCATGTGCCCCGGCGCCACTTCCAGCGTGGCGGCCCCGCCGACCACCAGCAGCCGCTTGACCCCGGCCTGTTTCACCGCCGCGAGCACGGTGGCGGCATCGGTGGTGGCGAACTTCAGCGCGCTGACCACCGCGTCGTGGCCGGCCAGCAGCGGCGCCAGTTGCGCGGGCTGGCCGGCGTCGGCGTTCTTCAGCACCAGGCCCGGCTGGCCGGCCAGCTTGCCGGTGTCGCGGGCGATGCCGGTGACGCGATGGCCGCGGTGCAGCAGTTCGGCCAGCAGGCGCGAGCCGACGCGTCCGCTGACGCCGAGCAGGGCGATGTCCATGGGTTCCTCCAGGAAGCGTGACACGTCGTTCATTGCCACGACGCGGGGCGTCGGCTCAGACTGCCACGGCGAATGTAAGTCGGGCGTTACACCGATCTTCTTCCGGCGGAGTGCTGACATGAGTGGACAACCCGATACCCCGCGGCGACCGCCGACGATCTTCTTCGGCCACGGCAATCCGATGAACGCGCTGCACGACAACGACTGGAGCCGCGGCTGGGCCGCGATCGGCCAGCGCCTGCCGCGGCCGCGCGCGGTGCTGTCGGTGTCGGCGCACTGGTACCTGCCGGCCACCTTGCTCACCGCGATGGCCAGGCCGCGCACGATCCACGACTTCGGCGGCTTCCCGCGCGAACTGTTCGAGGTGCAGTACCCGGCGCCGGGCGACCTCGACCTGGTGCGTCGCGTGCGCGACCTGCTGCAGCCGCTGGACGTGGGCGAGGACCGTTCGTGGGGACTGGACCACGGCACCTGGTCGGTGCTGCGCCATGTCTATCCCGACGCCGACGTGCCGGTGGTGCAGCTGTCCATCGACGAGTCGCAGCCGCCGGCGTTCCACTACGGTCTGGGCCGATTGCTGCGGCCGCTGCGCGACGAAGGCATCCTGCTGATCGGCAGTGGCGACGTGGTGCACAACCTGCACGCCTATGCCTGGGGCCGCCACCCGGCCGAGCCGTTCGACTGGGCGCTGCGCTTCGAGGCGAAGGCGCGCGAGCTGATGCGCCAAGGCGACCATCACGCGCTGGTGGATTACCCCGCGCTGGGCCGCGATGCCGAACTGTCGATCCCCACGCCGGAACACTACCTGCCGCTGCTGTACGTGCTCGGCGCCAGCGACGAGGACGACGCGGTGACGTTCCCGGTCGAGGGCATGGACGGCGGCTCGATCTCGATGCTCAGCGTGCAGTTCGGCTGAGTCGTCCGCCGCAGGGATCAGTCGCCGGCCCCGTTCGCCAGCCACGCCCGCGCGGCCACCATCAGCGTCTGCACGCCGGTTTCCAGGGTCGGATGCAGCACCGGCAGGAAGCGGGGGTTGTGGTTGGTGGGGATCTCGTTGAGGCGATTTTCCGCCTTCGCCTTCGCGTAGGTTTCCGGGTCGGTGCCGCCGACGAACCAGAACACCGAGGGTGCGCCCCACTCGGCGCCGAACGAACCGAAGTCCTCGCTGGCCGAGGTCGGCCCGGTCTGGTGGATGCGTTCGGCGCCAAAGTGGCGGCGAAAAGCCTCGGCCACCGTGGTGGTCGCCGCCTCGTCGTTGCTCACCAGCGAGTAGTTGTCCAGCGGGGTGATCTCCGGTGGGCGCGGCGCGCCCGACGCCGCCGCCTCGGCGTTGACGATGCGGGTGATCGCGGCGAGCACGCGCGCACGCACGCCCTCGTCGAAGGTGCGCACGTTGAGCTTGATCACCGCCTCGTCCGGAATCACGTTTTCCTTGGTGCCGGCCTGCAGCGAACCGATGGTGAGCACCGCCGCCTCGGTGGGCGAGAGCTCGCGCGCCACGATGGTCTGCAGGCGCAGCACGGTGGCCGCCGCCATCACCACCGGATCGATGCTCGCCTGCGGCATCGATCCGTGCGCGCCGCGGCCGAACAGGCGGATCTGCAGGCCGTCGTCGATCATCGCCTGGGCGCCTTCGGCGGTCTCTTCCGCGGGCTGGAACACCGCCATCAGCGTGCCGTTCCAGCTGTCCCGCGTCTGTGCCATCAAGGTGCTGGCGCCGACCAGCCAGGCGACATGCATGTCGTGGCCGCAGGCGTGCATCACCGGCACGCTGTTGCCTGCGTGATCCGTCGCCGTGAGCTTGCTCGCGTAGGCCGCGCCGGTGGCCTCCTCCACGGGCAGCGCGTCCATGTCCGCACGCAACATCACCACCGGCCCGTCGCCGTTGCGCAGCAGGCCGACCACGCCGGTCTTGCCGATCCCGGTGGTCACCTCATAACCGGCCGCACGCAGGCGCTCGGCGGCCAGGCCCGCGGTGCGGGTCTCCTGCATCGAGAGTTCGGGATGCGCGTGGATGTCGGTGTACAGCGCTTCCAGTTGCGGCAGCAGGTCCTGCAGGTTGCCGGGCAGGGATTCGCTGGCAGGTGTCGGCTTCTCGTTCATGGTCCGGGTCCCGTGATTCGATCGTTGTAAAGCTACTCCACGGTGGTCCATCGCAGGTGAGGACGACACGCGGATCTGCGGCGTTGCACCAAATCGAAACATTGTCCATGATGGTGCAATGAACGAACTGGCGTGGCGGACGTGGGCGGAGCAGATGGCGACCGGGCTGGTGCTGGTCGACGCGGAGCTGCGCCTGCGCTGGGTCAATCCGGCGCTGACCGAATGGCTGGAACTGGGCTTGCGCAGTCCGCTCGGACAACCGCTTGACGTGTTGCTGGGCGACGACGGTGCGGTGGCGCAGGCGGCGCGGGTGCTGACCGAACAACGGCCGGCGCAGTGGCGCGGGGTGTCGCTGGCGGCGGCCAGCGGACGCCAGCTCAGCGCGGACATCGCCCTGCAGCCGTTCGACGACGGCCTGCTGCTGGAAGTGCACGCGCTGGCCGAACCCCCGGCAAGCAGTTCGCCGCTGTCGGCGACCCTGCGTGGTTTCGCGCACGAGGTGAAGAATCCGCTGGCCGGCCTGCGCGGTGCGGCGCAGCTGCTGCAGCGCCGGGTCGACAGCGACGACCTGCGCGCGCTGGCCGGGCTGATCATCGACGAGGCCGACCGACTCGGCGTGCTGGCCAATCGCCTGCTGCATCACGACGGCGCGCCCCAGCTCGGCCCGGTCAACATCCATCGCTTGCTGGAACGCCTGTGCGACCTGCTGCAAGCGGAACCCGCGCCGCCACGGCTGTGTCACGACTACGACCCCAGCGTGCCCGACCTGCTGGGCGACGCCGATCGCCTGCAGCAGTTGCTGTTGAACTTGGCCCGCAACGCGATGGAAGCCGGCGCGCAGACGCTGACCCTGCGCACGCGGATCGAACACGGCCTGCGCGTGGGCGAGCGGATGCTGCGCATGGCCTTGCGCGTGGACGTGATCGACGACGGCGCCGGCGTGCCCGCCGCGCTGCGCGACAGCCTGTTCCAGCCGCTGGTCTCCGGCCGTGCCGACGGCACCGGCCTGGGCCTGGCGCTGTCGCGCGAGATCGCCCACGAACACGGCGGCGAACTGCGCTGCGCCAGCCGCCCCGGCCACACCGTGTTCTCGCTGTACCTGCCGCTGGAGCGCGCCCATGACTGACCCGCGCGCACGCGCTCCACTCCCTCCCCTGCGCAGCAGGGAAGGGTTGGGGTGGGGTCAGCTCTTGATCTTCCTCGCCCGCCCGAGCGACCCCCTCCCGACCTCCCCCTGCCAGGCAGGGGGAGGAGCACAGCGGACTCGCTGCACGGCTGACGCACGCGCTCCGCTCCCTCCCCTGCGCAGCAGGGGAGGGTTGGGGTGGGGTCAGCCCTTGATCTTCCCCGCCCGCTCGAGCAACCCCCTCCCAACCTCCCCCTGCACGCAGGGGGAGGAGCAAAGCCGCGGCGGAGTAAAGCCATGACAAAAGACATCTGGATCCTCGACGACGACCGCGGCGTGCGCTTCGTGCTGGCCGAGGCCTTGCGCGACGCGGGCCTGGCGGTGCGCGAGTTCGGCGAGGTGGCCGCGGTGCGCACGGCGCTGCAGACGGCACGTCCCGCGCTGCTGCTCACCGACGTGCGCATGCCGGGCGAGGATGGCCTGAGCCTGCTCGGCGAACTGCAGGCGCAGGGCATCGGTCCGGTGATCGTGATGAGCGCGTACACCGACGTGGCCACCACGGCGGCGGCGTATCGCGCCGGTGCGGTCGACTACCTGGCCAAGCCGTTCGACCTCGATCACGCGGTGGCCTCGGTGCAGCGCGCGCTGGCCAGCGTGGCGGCGCCCACCGCGGCCGCCGCCCACACGCTTGCGCCCGGTCATGCGCTGCTGGGCGAGAGCGCGCCGATGCGCGAGGTGTTCCGGCTGATCGGCCGCGTCGCCGCCAGCGACCTCAACGTGCTGGTCACCGGCGAAACCGGCACCGGCAAGGAACTGGTGGCCCGCGCGCTGCACGAGGAAAGCGCGCGCCGCGACCAGGCCTTCGTGGCGTTGAATACCGCGGCGATTCCCAGCGAGCTGCTGGAGAGCGAACTGTTCGGCCACGAAGCGGGCGCGTTCACTGGCGCCACCCGTCGCGTCGCCGGCCGCTTCGAGCAGGCCGAGGGCGGCACGCTGTTCCTCGACGAGATCGGCGACATGCCGCTGGTGCTGCAGACGCGCCTGCTGCGCGTGCTGGCCGGCGGCGAGTTCTATCGGGTGGGCGGGCGCGAGCTGATCCGCTGCAACGTGCGCATCGTCGCGGCTACCCACCAGGATCTCGCGGCGCGTGTCGCCGCCGGTGCGTTCCGCGCCGACCTGATGCACCGGCTCGACGTGGTGCGCATCGAGCTGCCGCCGCTGCGCACCCGTCGCGGCGACATCGCGCTGCTGGCCCAGCACTTCCTGGCCGCCACCGCGCAGGAGTTGAAGCTGCCGCCGAAGCGCTTCTCGAAGGCGGCCCTGAAACAGGTCGCCCAGCGCGACTATCCGGGCAACGTGCGCGAGCTGGAAAACCTGTGCCGCCGGCTGGCGGTGATCGCGCCGGGCAGCGAAATCCTGCCAGCCGACCTGGGCACGACGGAAGGCGCCAGCCGCGGCGGCGAATGGACCGACGCGCTGCGCGAGTGGGCCACGCAGGCGCTGGCCGACGGCGAGGCGGACATCCACGCCCGCGCCCGCGAGGCGCTCGACCAGATCCTGCTGCAGGCCGCGCTGCAGGCGCACGAAGGCCATCGGCAGAACGCCGCGCAGGCGCTGGGCGTGGGCCGCAATACGCTGACCCGCAAACTGGGGGCTTCGCGTACGCGGCGGCGCTGAGCCGAATCCCGAACGGGCCCGCTCGCCCGGGGCCGGCTCCTACGCGGCTACCCGTCCCAGGGTGATGCACAGCCGATGCACCGCGCCGTCGGTCGCCAGCGCAATGGGCTCGGCCGCATCCAGCGTTTGGCCGTCCATTTCAATCCGCGACACGCCGCGACAGACGTGCTCCGGATTGCGCACTTCGATCTCGTGGATCGTGCCGCGATGACGGTAGCTGATGCGGAAGCCGTCCCAGGCCTTCGGGATGCACGGCGCGATGCGCAGCCGGTCGCCGCGCAGGTGGAAGCCCAGCACCGCCTCCAGACCTGCCCGGTACAGCCATGCCGCCGAGCCGGTGTACCAGGTCCAGCCGCCGCGGCCGATGTGGGGCGTCACCGAATAGACGTCCGCGCAGACCACGTACGGTTCGACCTTGTAGCGGGCGATGGCTTCGCTGCTGCCGCCGTGGTTGATCGGATTGAGCAGCTTGAACTGGTCGCCCGCGCGGTCGCCGTCGCCCAGCCCGGCCCAGGCGAACACCGACCACGTCGCGCCGTGCGTGTACTGCCCGCCGTTCTCGCGCACGCCCGGCGGGTAGCCCTTGATGTAGCCGGGGTCTTCCTTGCCGTCCTGGTCGAAGGGCGGCGTGAACAGCCGGGCGAGTTGATGCGGATGATCGACCAGCAGGCGGTCGACCGAGGCCATCGCCTGGGCCGCGTGCGCATGGTTGTCGGCGCCGGCCAGCACGCTCCAGGACTGCGCGATGGTGTCGATCTGGCATTGCGCGTCCTGCGCCGAACCCAGCGGCGCGCCGTCGTCGTAATAGCCGCGGCGATACCACGCGCCATCCCACGCCTGCTCCAGCGCCCGGCGCAGCGTCGCGGCGTGGTCGCGCCAGCGCCGCGCGCGTGCGTGCTCCCCGCGTTGTTCGGCGACCGGCGCCAGCTGCGCGATCGTGGCCAGCAGGAACCAGCCCAGCCAGCTGCTCTCGCCGCGGCCCTGGGCGCCCACCGCATTCATGCCGTCGTTCCAGTCGCCGGTGCCGATCAGAGGCAGGCCGTGGGCGCCCCGGGTCAGACTGGTGTCGATCGCCCGCGCGCAGTGCTCGTACACCGTGGCGGTTTCGTCCGAGACGCCGGGCTGGAAGAACGCGTCGGTGGCGTCGTCGGGAATGGCCTGGCCGCTGAGGAAGGGCAGCACCTCGTCGAGCACCGCGCGGTCGCCGCTGACCTCGACGTAGTGCATCGTGACGTAGCCCAGCCAGACGCGGTCGTCGCGGATCTTCGTGCGGATTCCCTGGCCCTTCGGCGGCAGCCACCAGTGCTGCACGTCGCCTTCGGCAAACTGGCGGCCGGCGGCGCGCAGCAGGTGTTCGCGGGCCAGGTCAGGCCGGCTCACGCACAGCGCCATCACGTCCTGCAGCTGGTCGCGGAAGCCGTAGGCGCCGCTGGCCTGGTAGTAGGCGGTGCGCGCCCACAGCCGGCAGGCGGTGACCTGGTACAGCGCCCAGTCGTTGAGCAGCAGGTCCATGCTTCGTTCCGGCGTGCTCACCTGCACGGTGTCGAGCACGTCGCTCCAGCGCGCGGCGACTTCGTCCAGCACCTCATCGATGTCGATGTCGCGATACTTCGCGACCAGCGCCTGCGCCGCCGCCGCATCGCCACCTTCGCCGAGCAGGAAGTGCAGCTCCAGCGACGTGCCCGGCGGCAGTTCGATGCGGGTCTGCAGCGCACCGCACGGGTCCAGCCCGGCGCCCACGCATCCGTCCAGCGGCGCCTCGTCCTGCAACGCGGCCGGGTTGGCGAGGCTGCCCAGCGCGCCCAGGAAATGCGCGCGGTCGCCACTGATCGACTGCTGCATACCGCCCATGTCGAAGAACGCCACGCGTTCGCCGAAATCCGCGCGCCAGCGATTGCGGGCGAACAGTGCGCCGGTGTCGTCGTCGCGCGAGGTCACCACGAACGGGGCCGGTGTGCTGCCGTTGGGGCCCAGCGCCCATTCGACGTAGCCGGTGATCGCCAGTCGCCGCGTGCGGGCGGAGCGATTGCACAGGCGCAGGCGCGACAGCTTGATCGTGTCGTCAACCGGCACGCACTGGACGAGCTCCAGCGCGATGCCGCGCGCTTCGTTGCGGAAGCGCGTCCAGCCCTTGCCGTGGGTCGTGGTGCAGCGGGCGCCATCGACGCGGATCGGCAATGCGGTGGCCGTCCACAGCACGCCGTCGTCCGCGTCGCGCAGGTAGATCGCTTCGTGCGGCATGTCGCTGACCGGATCGTTCGGCCACGGCGTCAGCGGATTCTGCTGGCTGTTGCCCGACCACGCGTAGCCGCCGCCCTCGGCGGTGACCAGGAAGCCGAAGGCCGGGTTCGCGATCACGTTGCTCCATGGCGCCGGCGTGGGGCGTGCCGCATCCAGCTCGATCCGGTAGGCGCGGCCATTCGCCACGAAGCCGCCGTGGCCGTTGGCGAATTCGGGCGCCGCAGCAGCGTCGTCGAAGTCGATCGCCGCGGCGCTGGCGATGATCGGGGAAGGCGGGGAAGCGGTTCCCGGCGGCGGCGAAGGCGACGCCGCGACCGGATTGTTCAGCACCAGCCGCGCCACGGTCAGCAGGCCGTCGCGCAAGGCGTCGCCGATCTGGTCATCGCGCAGGCAGAACAGTTCGGCCTTGGGCGCGTCGCCCGGTTCCTTCAGTTGCTGCCGCTGCCGATCGACGCGCTGGCTGAGTTCGCCACGCTGCGTGCCGGCGTCGGCCCCCAGCTGATCGAGCACCACCACGTCCATCGCCAGCTGATGGGCTTGCCACCAGCGCTGCGCCAGCATCAGCTCGTCCAGCTGCGGGACATCCGCGGGAGCGCGCAGGAACAGCAGGGCGATCGGTCGATCGCCCGAGATGCTGGCGCCCCACAGCGTGGGCGGCCCGCCCCGGCCGCGCTCGCGCTGGTCGGCATGGGCGCGCTGGCTGGCGTCGCTGACCAGCAAGGTCTGTCGCCACTGCGCAAACTGGCGGGCACGCGCCGCATCGATACCGAAGCGCTGGCGTTCGTCCTGCGCGTGCCGCGCCGCGGCAGCGAACAACTGCGTGGCCGCGTCGGCATCGTCGAGGCGTGCGCGCAGCTCCGCGGCGCCGTCGCGGGTGTCGGCCAGTTGCGTCCACAGCAACAGGCGGATGCTGCCGCCCGCGGCCAGGGTGAACCCGTGACGCAGGGCGAACACCGGATCGAGCACGCAGCCGGTGCTGCCGGAAAGTTTCGCCCCGGGCTGCATCGCCATCGCGTTGCGCAACGTGCGGCAGCGGCCCAGGAAACGGGCGCGATCGGTTTCGTGCGTGGTGGCGACATGGGCCGCGCCTTCGACCAGCAGCGCCTGCGCCGCCCACACCTGTGCCTGGCTGTCGCTGCGCCGGCGGCGTGTCGCCAGCAGCAGTCCGTGTTCGTCGTCCCATTCGGTCTGCACGAACATCTTGGAGAAGGCGGGGTGGGCGTTGTCGTCGCCGATCGGCCCCAGCACCAGTTCGGCGTAGCTGGTCAGCGACAGGTGCCGCGTTCGATCGCCGTGATGAGTCACCGTGAGCCGGCGCAATTCGATGTTGGCATCGGGCGCCACCGCAATTTCCAGCGAGCTTTCGATGTCGCCGTGTCGATGGCCGAACACGAGGCGTCCGGCCTCGTACCCGGCGGCGTCGTTCGTCGCCGTCTCGCCCAGCGGCTGCGTGGTGGCGCCCCACACCGCGCCGTCCTCCTCGTCGCGCAGCAACAGGAAGCTGCCCCAGGGATCGGTCACCGCATCCTCGCGCCAGCGCGTCACCGCCAGGCCGCGCCAGCGGACGAAGCCGGCGCCGCTGGCGTCGAGCATGCTGGTCAGCTTGCCGTTGGAGAGCAGCGGCAACGCCGTGCGGTGGCCATCGGCAGCGGAGGAAACGGGGGATTGGGAAGACATGGCGGGCGTGGACTCCTGACGCGATCATCGCGGGCCTTGCGCGCCGCGATCTCCATCCAGCCTACGGCGGCGGCGGGGAAACATCGCGTGAAAGCAGCGCTCGATCAGCGCGGCCTTACACGCCATCCATGCAGTCGCCTGCGCAGACTGGCGGATGGATGGCCGCGCCGCAGCACCGGGCACGAATGCCGGGTGCGGTTGTCCCAAGCCTTGCCCGATGCCGGACGATGCCGTGCGCATGGCGCGCCCGTCCTGCCCTCAACGACTACAGGGACCCGCTGGATGCCACCGATGCCGCCGCTGTGCTCGCTTCCCGACGACGCCCTGCTGGAGCGCCTGCAACGGGCGGCGCTGGGCTACTTCGTGGAGCTGATGAATCCCCGCAACGGACTGGTGCCGGATACCTCGCGCGACAACTCGCCGGTCAGCATCGCCGTGGTCGGCTTCGCGCTGTCGGTGTATCCGCTGGCGGTCGAGCGCGGCTGGATGGATCGCGACGAGGCGGTGCGGCGCTGCCTGCTGACGCTGCGCTTCTTCCGCGACAGCGACCAGAGCGGCAGCCCCACCGCCACCGGTTACAAGGGTTTCTACTACCACTTCCTCGACATCCACCAGGGTCGGCGCGTATGGCAGTCGGAGCTGTCGATGATCGACAGCGCCCTGCTGATCGCCGGCATGCTCACCGCGGCCACCTGGTTCCAGGCGGACAACGCCGCCGAAGCCGAACTGCGCGCGCTGGCCGACACGCTGTATCGCCGCGTGGACTGGCGCTGGGCGCAGGACGACGCGGGCACCATCCGCCAGGGCTGGAAGCCGGAGTGCGGCTACCTGCACTACGGCTGGGAAGGCTACAGCGAGGCGATCGTGCTGTACGCGCTGGCGCTGGGCTCGCCCACCCATCCGGTGTCGCCGGAGTGCTACGCGGGCTGGGAGTCCACGTACCAGTGGGAGAACCTGTACGACCAGGATTTCCTGTATGCCGGGCCGTTGTTCGTGCACCAGTTCTCGCACGCCTGGCTCGACCTGCGCGGCATCCGCGACGGCTTCATGCGCGAAAAGCAGTCCGACTATTTCGAGAACACCCGGCGCGCGATCAACGTGCAGCGCTGCTACGCCGAACTCAATCCCCACGAATTCGTGGGCTACGACCGCAACTGCTGGGGCCTGTCTGCCTGCGACGGCCCCACCGACGAACGCCCCGACGTCAACAACGAACGCCGTCGCCTGTTCGGCTACGCGGCGCGCGGCGTGCCCTACGGCCCGGACGACGGCACCCTGTCGCCACCGGCGGTGCTGGCCTCGGTGCCGTTCGCGCCGGAGCTGGCGCTGTCCGCACTGCGCAACATGCTGCTGCGTTGCCCGGAGATCCTCGATGGCGACCGCCTGGCCACCAGCTTCAACGCCAGCCTGGTCGATGCGAACGGACGGCCGTGGGTGTCGCCCGGTCAGTACGGGCTGGATCAGGGCGTCATCTTCATGATGATCGAGAACCATCGCAGCGGCGGCATCTGGCGTACGTTGCGCGGCTGCCAGCCGCTGGTCGACGGCTTGCGCAAGGCCGGCTTCAGCGGCGGCTGGCTGGATGCGCCGACAGCGGAGGCCGCGGCATGAGCACGAAATTCGACGCCAGCGTCAGCACGCCGGTGGACGCGTGGGAACGCAAGCGCCTGGCCGCGGTGCGCCCCGCGTCGTGGAACAACCCCGAGCCCGCCGCGCCGTACCAGCTGGTGATCATCGGCGCCGGGCCCGCCGGCCTGGCCGCGGCCCGCGAGGCGGCGGCGCTGGGCCTGTGCGTGGCGCTGGTCGAGCGCCACGAGATCGGCGGCACCTGCTTCAACACCGGCTGCGTGCCGTCCAAGGCCTTGCTGCGCACCGCCGCGGTGTACGCGGAAATGCGCGACGCCGCCCGCTACGGCGCCGAGGTGCCGGCCGATATCCGGGTCGACTTCAGCGCCGTGATGGAGCGCCTGCGGCGCATCCGCAGCCACCTGACCAACACCACCTCGGTGCGCCTGCTGGCGGCCAGCGGGGTGGACGTGTTCTTCGGCAGCGCGCAGTTCAGCGGGCCGGACAGCCTCACCGTCAACGACCGGCCGCTGCGGTTCGACAAGGCGCTGATCGCCACCGGCGCGCGCCCGGACATCCCCGACGTGCCGGGGCTGAAGCAGGCCGGCTTCCTCACCAACACCACCATCTTCGAGCTGGCCGAACTGCCGCCGCGGCTGCTGGTGATCGGCGGCGGCCCGCTGGGCTGCGAACTGGCGCAGGCGTTCCAGCGGCTGGGTTCGCGGGTCACCATCGTGCAGAAGCTGCCGCTGTTCCTCGAACGCGAGGAACGCGACGCGGCGCAGACGCTGTCCGACGCGTTCGCCCGCGACGGCATCGAAGTGCGCCTGAACACCCTGGCGGTCGCCGTCCGCAGCGAGGGCGACGAGAAGGTGGTCGACCTGGTCAGCGACGATTACCACAGCACGATCCGCGTCGACGCCATCCTGACCGGCGTGGGGCGCCTGCCCAACGTGCAGGGGCTGGCGCTGGAAAAGGCCGGCGTCGTGTATGACGACGTCGCCGGCATCCGGGTCGACGACCAGCTGCGCACCGCCAATCCGCGCATCCACGCCGCGGGCGACGTCTGTCTCGACGAAAAGTACACCGACACCGCCGAGGAATCCGCGCGCGTCGCGATCCGCAACGCCGTGCTCGGCGGCTGCGAAAAGATGAGCGAGCTGGTGGTGCCGTGGTGCACGTACACCGACCCGGAGATCGCCCACGTCGGCATGTACGTGCGCGAGGCCAATGCGCAAGGCATCCCGGTGAAGACCTTCACCGTGCCGATGCACCAGGTCGACCGGGCGATGACCGACAGCGAGCAGGGCGGCTTCGTGAAGATCCACGTGCGCGACGGCAGCGACCGCATCCTCGGCGCCACCATCGTGGCGCGCGACGCCGGCGACATGATCAGCCAGGTCACCCTGGCGATGGTGGCCGGCGTGGGCATGCGCACGCTGGCGAAGGTGATCCACGCCTATCCCACCCGCACCTCGGCGATCCGGCTGGCGGCCAAGGCATACAACCAGACGCGGCTGAGCGCCCGCGTGGTGGCGCGCCTCAAGCACTGGCTGGCGCGGCCGCGCTGATGTCGGTCACGCCGGCTTTCCCCGCCAGCACCTACACTGTTTTCCCTTACTCCACTGACGCAAGGACTCTCCCATGCAACTCGGCATGATCGGCCTCGGCAAGATGGGCGCCAACATGGCGCAGCGACTCCTCCAGGGCGGCCACCAGGTGACCGGCTTCGACCCCAGCGCCGAAGCGCGCAAGGGTCTCGAAGGCCACGGCGGCGGCGCGGCCGAGTCGCTGAAGGCGCTGGTGCAGGCGCTGCCCGCGCCCCGCGTGCTGTGGCTGATGGTGCCCTCGGGCAAGATCACCGACGACACCGTCGACGCCCTGCTGGCCCTGCTGGACAAGGGCGACACGATGATCGACGGCGGCAATTCCAACTACAAGGATTCGCTGGGCCACGCAGCGAAGTGCAAGGACAAGGGCGTCAACTACGTCGACTGCGGCACCAGCGGCGGCGTGTGGGGACTGGCCGAGGGCTACAGCATGATGGTCGGCGGCGACGAGCAGGTCGTCGACGGCCTGAAGCCGATCTTCGAGACGCTGGCGCCGGGCAAGGACAAGGGCTGGGGCCGCGTCGGCCCGGTCGGTTCCGGCCACTTCACCAAGATGGTCCACAACGGCATCGAATACGGCCTGATGCAGGCCTACGCCGAAGGCTTCTCGATCCTCAAGCACAAGGAGGAATTCGGCCTGGACCTGGCGCAGATCGGCAACATCTGGCGCGACGGCAGCGTGGTGCGCTCATGGCTGCTGGAGCTGGCCACCGACGCGCTGAGCAAGAACCCGACCATGCAGGGCATCGCGCCCTACGTGGTGGATTCCGGCGAAGGCCGCTGGACGGTGAACGCTGCGCTGGAACTCAACGTGTCCGCCCCGGTGATCACCCTGTCGCTGATGGAACGTTTCCGCTCCCGCGACGACGACTCGTTCACCGACAAGCTGCTGGCCTCGCTGCGCAATGAATTTGGCGGTCACGCGATCAAGAAGGAGTAACCGGCCTTGCTCCCTCCGCTGCCGGCCGTGCTCCCTCCCCCGCCGGTCGCGCTCTCTCCCTGCCGGCCGCGCTCCCTCCCCTGCTCGCAGGGGAGGGTTGGGGTGGGGTTAGCTCTTGATCTTTCTTTTAGTCCACCTGGCCCACCTCGCCTTGCTGACATCAAGAGCGAAAAGCTTTCGTCTGCCTGCGGCAGCCGAGCCACCTTTCTCTGTGTGGCCAGAGAAACGTGGCCCAAAGAGAGGCCACCCCGCTTCCGCGCTTTCCGGGCATCGGGCAACCGCTCCTGCGTTGCCTCAACTCCGGCATCCATGCCGTCGCCTGCCCGGAAAGTTCGCGAGCCGGGGCCGGGCTTTTCGACAGGGCATCCTGCCCTGGCGAAAAGGAGCCGACATCCCTGTCGGCTCCCGCTACGCAGCCTGTCGTCCCCGCCTCGCCGCTGCAGAGGGGCCCCGGGTAGAGCAGCGGGCCATCGTGGCCCGCACACTTCAGAAGAGCTGGAGCAGAGCAAAAGCCGCAGCGCAAAGCCGCAGCTACGAACAAACGCTCCGTCATTCTTCGAAGATGAGGCGATGTAGGATCAGGCCTCGGAAGTCGGTTTTCGACCCGGAGCGGAAGTTCCTGTCGTGCCTGAAGTAGGTTCACTGGGGAGATGCATGCGTGCTAGACCTGCAGGGGTTCCTTGTTCAGACCATCACATCCACCGCAATCACCGCGGTGTTAGTGGCGGCACTCGCGTGGCTGACGCGCTCATTGCTTACAGTGCGCCTGAAAAACGCTATTGCTCATGAGTACGCGACCAAGCTGGAAACGTACAAAGGACAAATTCAGGGCGAGGCGAACCTTGCCCTCGAAAAAGCGAAGGCGCAACTACAGGCCGACACTGGCATGGTGCTTGAGCGGGCGAAAGCCGAGCTCAGCCTTGCCTCAAAGAAAAGTGAGCTCCGTTTCGCACGAATGCATGACAAGCGCGCGGAGGTGATTGGGAAGACCTTCGAGAAATTGAAGACGGTTCATATGGCCATGGTTGCCTACACCGCTCAATTTGAGTACTCAGGTATTGCGCCCCGGGAAGTTCGGCGCGAACGTGCCGCGGAGGCCTATAACCAGTTCCACGACTACGTGGAAACGACTGCTATCTATTTGCCGAAGGCTACGGCAGACCGCATTGTTCTTATCGACAATGAGCTACGGATTGCATTCAACCGCTTTGCCCTCGGCGTAGATAGTCAGAAGCAAATGACCGATCAGGCTTTTAAAGCCTGGGTGGAGATCGCCGAAAAGCTGGATAATCCCATCAAGGAAATACTTGAGAGCATCGCCGATGAATTTCGGAACCTGATCGGCGCGGGCGAGGCCTGACTACGAAAGTCTGGTGTTTGTTGTGTGAGCGTCATCTTTCGCAAGCGGGATGTTCGCTTCCGACGGCGGATTGAGACATTCGCGACATTGAAGAGTCCCGCTCGCAGCGGGATCTTTTGTCCTTGGCTCTGCGGCTTTCGCAACCGCAACGCGGTTGCGCAACGAGTGTGCGCCATAGCGAGGGCATGGATGCCCGAGTTGAGGCAACGCAGGAGCAGTTGCCCGAAGCCCGGAAAGCGCGGAAGCGGGTGGCCTTCTCTTTGGTTCCTTTCTCTTGGCCACTCAAGAGAAAGGGACTCGCCCTCCGTCAGGAGGACGAAAGCTTTTGCCCTCGATGTCGGCAGGTCGGCAAAAGACCGATCACTTCCAAGGAAGGAAGATCGAGAGTGAACCCCACCACGGCTAGGGAGTGAATCAAGCCCTTTCAGCCCTGCGCAAGCTCATCAGCAACCTTCCCACATGCCGCAACCAGATCGGCCACGATGCGCTCGTCCACATCGAGAACTCCTTCGTACTCGGCGACGTTGCGCATGTGATGGCACTTGCCCAGCACGCGCCATACCTCCGGTCCCAGCCCGAGGGTATGCGGCAATGCCTGGAACACGATGTAGCGATGACGAGCGCGATAGCCATGGCGGCGCAAGGCGGCCAGACACGGGGCGTGGGCCGCGTTGTAGGCCAGGTCGAGGCGGCTTTCCAGGGCTAGCGATGCGTTGCGTGCGTCGACCAGTCGCGCCCTGCCGGAGCGGAGCAAGCCCGCGAACTCCGCCGCATCCATCGGTTCGGCCGCCAGCGGTTTGCCGGTGCCGGCCAGGCTCTCAAGTGGCGAGGTCATGTTCACCCCCGATCACCCACAGCCGCGGCTGTGCCAGCACGCGGGTCATGAAGCTGTTGCGCGCGGCGATGCGCTTGCGCAACTCGGCGCGGGTGTAGAGCGTGGGGTGGATTTCGCGGCCGAGGCGTTCGATCAGCGGATGCAGGGCGGCCATGACGTCTGCATAGGTCAGCGTATCGGACACCAGCATCAGGTCGATGTCGCTGGCCGCGGTGTCGCTGCCCTTGGCCACCGAGCCGTAGACGAAGGCAACCGCGACATGTTCGGCCAGAGGTGCCAAGGCTTCGCGCAAGGGAGCGGCCAGGCCGAAGGTCTTGCGCACGAGGGAGACCAGCTCGGTGTGGATCGGCGAGGCGGGATCGGCGCGGTAACGCTTCTGGTTGCCGACCGGTTCCACGGTGAGCAGACCGCTGCCGGCCAGCCGCGCGACTTCGCGTTGCACGGCGCCGCTGCCGGCGCCGGTGGTCTGGATCAGTTCGCTGACCGTGAAGCTGCGCTCCGGCTGGCCGAACAGGCAGCCGAGGACACGTTGCTGGGTGGTGGTGAACAAGGCATCGGACAGGCTGGTGCTGGCGTAGAGCGCCGCTGCCTCGCTGATTCCCTTGTTGGCTTTAGTGCCCATATTGGGCATGTTAATGCCCGAAATGGGCATGTGCAAGATCGCAGGGCCCAGGGCGGGAGCTCTCCCGTTTCCGAGTGGCGGGTCGATCACGCCTTATGCAAAACGAATGGGATACTTGCTATCCACGCATTCGCAAACCGAGATGCCCGTGACATCGATTTCTGCTGCGCTACCTGACGACTCCGCCCGCGATCTGGCCCGGCTGCAAGGGGTGTGGGAGCAGGTTCGCATGGAGGCCGATGGCGTGGTGGAACCACCGGATGAACACGGCGGGCCCGGCGCGCTGACCACGATTGCCGGCACGCAATTCAGCGTGCGCAGCCTCGACGGGGAATTGCTGCTGGAAGGATCGTTCGTCATCGATGCATCGACCCGCCCCAGGTCGATCACCTGGACCGACGCGATCGGTGAGGATCAGGGCAAGCTGTTGCCCGCCAGCTACGTGCTGGATGAGGACCGCTTCGAATTCATCGCGGGCGAAGCGGATGCCCCGCGCCCCATCGAGTTCCGCACGACTCCTGGCCAGACCATGCGGACCTTCGTGCGGCACCGGCAAGCTCCGTCAACGCAGCCCCGATCCCGCCTGGACGACTTGTGACGCACGGCGGCAAGACGGCCGGAAACTCCCTGTTAGACTCGCCCGACCGATCCGCGAAGGCGCTGGCGCACGCGGGATCGTCCGGGGTTTTCGACTGTCTTGCTGGGGGTTGGACGTGATGGCCGTGCCGTTGTCTTGGAAGGTGGGAGGTGCGGTGGCGGCGGTCGTCGCTGCTGCGCTGGCGTGGCATGGGGTCTCGCTGTATCTGGCCGCGCGCCACGCCGACGAGCTGACCATGGACGTGGCCCGCAATGCCGAGCTGGAGGCGCAGCAGGCCAGGGCGCAGGCGCAGCAGCGCAGCGCGCAGCTGGCCGCCACCCTGCAACGCCAGCGCGAGGACCTGGCCAATACCTATCGGCAGGTCAGCGAGGATGCCGCGCAATACCACGCCGAACAGTTGCGGCGCGAGGAACGGCAGCGGCAGGAAGCGCTGCGGATCAAGGCCAGTTATCGGCTGGGGCCGGATCAGCGCTGCGCCGACGGCATCGTGATCAATCGCAAGGGGTCCAGCTTCACCCAGGCGATCGGCAATACCGGCGCGCCGATCAAGTGCAGCGGCGACACGGCGGAAGAGCCGCTGCGCTGACGCGACGCCGTTACAGCAGTTCGCCCTGCGCGGGCGCGTAGCTGAGCCGGCCGTCGATGATGCGGGCGGGCGACGTGTACGGATGTTCGGTGGCGTGGCTGGCGTCGATGATGTGGATGACCTCGATGCCGCGCAGTTTCAGCACGTCCGACACGATCGAGCGGTGGCAGCGCCACCAGACCACCTCGGCGCACATCATGGCGGTGCGCTTGCCGGCGGCCAGTTGCAGCAGTTCGGCCAGGCCATCGGCGAATTCCTCGCTGGCGGTGTAGTCGGCGTAGCCCTGGAACGAGGCGTTGCGCCACGCCGTGTTCGGCGAGCCCGGCCGCACCTTGCGGCGGCCGCCGAGTGCGGGAATCCACTGGTAGGCGATGCCGTGCGCGGGCAGCGACCGGGCCAGCGCCTCGCTGGCGAAGTGCGGGTGGCGACGCGAGCCGGGGAAGCGGCGCACGTCGGCGATCGCCTCGATCCGGTATTCGTCGAGCAGGCCGAGGAACTCCTCCAGCGTGCGGGTGGAGTGGCCGATGGACCAGATCGTGGCGGGAACGGCGGGCATTGCCTCAGTCGATTTTGTGCAGGGCCGCGCCCTTGTGCATCGCCACGTGGTCGGTCTTGTCGCTCCTGATCTCGTACTGCGGATCGTCCTCGCTGCAATGACGCGTGTGACCCTTGTAGTCGGTGTCGCGGGTGTGCACCTTGATGATCTTTCCGCTGACGTGGCCGGCTTCGGAATTCCAGCGGACGTGGTCGCCGACCTTGAAGGCATGGCTCATCGCGATGTGCTCCGCAGCGTGGACATGCCGATCATTCCAGCACGAACGCCGTGCACGAAGCGTGGCGACCCGGGGCGGCGCAGCAGCACGACCGTCAGCGCGTGCCGACGTCGCGCACGAAGATCAAAAAGAACAGCACGTGCATCGCCACGAGCGCGGCAAGCCAGTAGCCGACGAGGTCACCGCTCCACACCCGGTACAGCGCCAGCGGGTGCACCAGCAGCACGAACCACCAGCACAGGCGGGCCAGCTGGCCGGCCAGCCCGGGGTGTGACTCGCGGAAGTGCAGGGTGCCGAAGCCGCCGGGAAAGACCGCCCAGCCGAGGCTGAAGACCAGGAAGAAGGTAAAGGCCAACCGCCCCAACACCCACATGCGCGACTCCTTGCGTTGACGCGTTCCGGCGGGAACGCGTTGTCGTGTGTCTACAGCGGCCGCAGCAGCTTGCGTACCGCGGGCAGGTTGCGCCGGCTGATTTCCGGCGCCAGTTCGGTGCCATCCAGCCGGGCCAGCACGCGGCCGTCGACGAGGGTCTTCAGGCCCAGCAGCCGCGCCGGCGGCACCAGGCAATTGCGATGCAGGCGCACCAGCTGTTCGGGGTAGGCCTCTTCCAGCTGGCGCAGCGATTCCTCGATCAGCAGCTCGCCGCGGCGATGATGGACCACCACGTACTTCTCGTCGGCCAGCAGGCAGGTCACTTCGTCCAGGGCGATGCGCACCTGTTCGCTGCCGTGGCGACCGTGCAGCCAGGCGACGGCTTCGCGGGGCGCATCGGCCACGCGTCGCTGCGCGCGCTGCAGCGCTTCGCGCAGGCGTTCCAGCCGCACCGGTTTCAGCAGGTAGTCCGCGGCGCCCAGGTCGAAGGCCTTCAGCGCGTGCGCTTCGTAGGCGGTGCAGAAGATCACCTGGGGCCGGCTGCGGCCGGCCAGGCGCTGCGCCACGCCCACGCCGTCGATGCCGGGCATGTTGATGTCCAGCAGCAACACGTCCGGCTGCAGTTCGCCGATCGCGGCCAGCGCCGCCTCGCCATCGGCCACGTTGCCGACGATCTCGACGCCGTTGCACTCGCCCAGCAGGGCAGCCAGGCGCGCCCGCGCCAGCGGTTCGTCGTCGACGATCAGGACGCGGGTCATGCCGGGCCTCCGGGAAGTTGCAGCAGCACCACGAAGCGATCGCCACGGGGCTCCGCCACCACCCGAGCCTGTGGCCCGTAGCGCCAGCCGACGCGGCGCCGCACGTTGTCCAGGCCGTGGCCGTTGCCGCCGACCGCGGGCGTGGCCGGCAACGGATTGATGATCTCGATGCGCACGCCGCGGCCTTCGCGCTGCCCGCGCAGGATCACCTCGCCGCCTTCGCGCAACGGCTGGATGCCGTGGCGCACGGCGTTCTCCACCAGCGGCTGCAGCAGCAGCCGTGGCAGCGGGAAGTCGGCCGGCAGGTCATCGAGTTCGCGGGTCACCCGCAGCCGCGGGCCGAGCCGCAGCTGTTCGATCGCCAGGTAGCGCTCGACCAGGGCCAGCTCCTCGCCCAGCGTGCCGTCGGCGCTGTCGTGCTGGCCCAGTGCCGCGCGGAACAGTTCGGACAGATCTTCCACCGTGCGTTCGGCGGCGGCCGGATCGACCCGGATCAGGGCGGCCACGGTATTCATGCTGTTGAACAGGAAGTGCGGCCGGATGCGCGCCTGCAGCGCCTCCACCTGGGCCCGCGTCACCGCGGCCAAGCGCGCCTGCCACTGCGCCAGCACGTAGAAGTAGCGCAGCATCGCGGCGCCGAGCAGGGCCGCGATCACCAGGTTGTCGCGGGTATAGGCGAGCGTGCTGCTCTTGATCAGCCGCATCTGCAGGGCGCCGTCGAACCAATGCGCGACCAGGCTGGCCAGCAGCACGATCAGCATGATCAGCAACCACACCCCGACATACGGCAGGTGGCCGGGCAGGCGCTGCAGCGCCGGTCGCAACTTGCACAGCAGCACGCCGACCACCAGCACCAGCCAGGTCACGAACAGCATGCTGACGCTGTACGCCGACCACACGCGCGGGTCGTCGCCGGCCAGCCACATCACGGTCACCGTCAGCGCGCCGACCACGAACATCGCGAACAGCGCCGGCAGCCGGCAGAAGTCCGGCAGCGGGCTTTGTTCGGCGGGTCCGCGAGGCGTGCGGCTGGGCGTGGATTCGCGCATGCGGCAAGTATGCCGCAGCCGGCGACCGCTCAGGCCAGCCGCTGGCCGAGCCAGTGACGCAGGTCGCCGATCTCCTCGGCGCAGACCGCATGGGCCATCGGATAGGTATGCCAGTCCACCGGGTAGCCCAGCGCCTGCAGCGCGTTGCGCGAGTCGCTGCCCCGCTGCAGCACGACCACCGGATCGGCGGTGCCGTGGCCCCAGAAGATCGGCGTGGCGGCGTTTGCCGCGTGGCGCTCGGCAGCCACCGTGGCGGAGATCGGCAGGTAGGCGGACAGCGCCACGATGCCGGCCAGTTTCTGTGCATGGCGAACGCCCGCCGAAAGCGCAATCGCGCCGCCCTGCGAAAAGCCGGCCAGGATGATCCGCTCGCTGGGCACGCCGCGCTCGTGCTCGCGGGCGATCAGCGCCTCGGTTTCGGCGATCGAGGCGCGGATGCCGGCCTCGTCCTGGCGCGAGGTGAGGTCGAAGCCGGTGATGTCGTACCAGGCCCGCATCGACATGCCGTTGTTGATCGTCACCGGCCGCACCGGCGCATGGGGAAACACGAAGCGCAGCGCCGGCCATGCCGGATCGACCAGTTCCGGCACGATCGGCGCGAAGTCATGGCCGTCAGCGCCCAGCCCGTGCAGCCAGATGATGCTGTGGGTCGGATGGGCGGCGGTTTCGTGTTCGACGGCGGGCAGGGTCATGCGGTGCTCGGCGGGTATCGGGAAGCACGGATGATAGCGGCGACCGCACCGCGTAGTGGACTGGTCGGGGCAATCTCCCTTTCCGACGGCAGGAGAATGTCGAACGGTGAGCCCCGGCCTCTTCGCCGTGCATCCGAACCCACATCGCAACAGCCGTCCTGCAGAAGGCCAGGCGCGGACCGTTCCGCTATCCCGTCATGGCTGGAAGGTCACCGTGTCGACCATGCTCGGCTTGAGCACGCTGTGGCCTTGCGATGCATCCCGATAGGCCGCTTCGGTACCCGCGGCTTGGACAGCCGCTGCTTGCTCGGCGTCCGGGTGGGTGTCGACATCGGGGGGCCATTCGCCGGCGGACAAATCCTCCAGCTCAGGGGGGGCGCTATCGGGGAACAGCGATAAAGTCGTCGATCGCTGCATGCTTGCCGCGACGGCCTGGCCATCGACCAGTTCTGGCAAGACCTTGCCTTGCAAGAGGTAGCGCTTTATTGCAGCGATCAGGGTCAGCTTTTCACGCAGGGTCAGTTCGGCGCCAGTCGTGATGTGGGCATCCGTGGCCGTCAGTTGGCCGTCGGTTGGCAGTGCCAGATCGACAGCGACGCAGATGCTGTGTCCGTGACGGCTATCGGCCAGTGCGTTGAGTGTCGATGGCGGATAGTCCGGACCCTTTCCGCTATTCGGCGCCCGGTACTCGGGCCCCACCCCCACGTAGCTGACCTGAATACTGAATTTGTCCGTTCCAGCCGGTAACGCCCGTACATCGACGACCAGATAGCTGTGCACGGAGGCTGCATGGCCGTCCTTCATGGCAGGGGTAAAGCGCCATTGCTTGGGTGCTTGTTCAAGCAAGGCGGCAACCGACGGGGGAGTGGCTTCCGCGGGCTTGATGCCCACGACATTGCCTTTGGTGTCGACATCGATGGCAACCGCGTAGAGGTGGCCAGGGGGCCTGGCACCCATGGCCGAATGCACATCTGTGGCCAGCAGAAGCCAACCAGCCAGCGCGAAGAGACCGATGCCTGCTTTCATGAGTGCCCCCTGGCGATGGTTGTGTCCGGGCCAAGCGTCTGTGCGACAGGCAAGCGTAATGGTCTGGATGATCGAAGGGAACGGGCCTGGTGGCGCTTGCGATCATGGCCGTGCAGGCTATCCTCGCTGATTTGAGTATGGGGACTTGAACATGCGTCGATTGCTGCTTGCTGGCCTGGTTGCGTTCAGTCTGATGCCCGCGGCCAGCATCGCTGCGCCCGCCGCGCCGGGGCCACTGGACCTGGAAACGGTGATGGCCAACCCCGACTGGATCGGCCAGGCGGTGGAGTCGCCGTACTGGAGCGTGGATGGTCGGCATGTCTACTACTCGCTGAAGCGCGACGGCAGCCAGGTGCGTGACGTGTATCGCATCGATCCGGCGGGCGGCCCGGGCGTGAAACTGGACCCCGCCGCGCTGGCGCAGGCGGACGGCCCGCCGGTGTTCGATCGCGACCACCGGCGCGCGGCGTTCATCCTGCATGGCGATGTCTTCATGGTCGACCTGGCCAGCGGACGGCGCAGCCAGATCACCCGCACGCTGCAGGACGAATCCGCGCCGCGCTTCTCGTCCGACGGCCGCGCATTGCAGTTCCGCGACGGCAACGACTGGTACAGCCACGACCTGGCCAGCGGCGTCACCGCGCCGGCGGCGGTGCTGAAGTTTGTCGATGACCCGCAGGCGAAGCAGCCCGATGCGCTGGGCGCGCGCCAGCTGGAACTGTTCAAGACACTGCGCGACATCCGGGACGACAAGCAGGCCCGGCGCGACCAGGACAAGGCGCTGGATGCCGCCGATGCCGGACGCGCGGCGCAGCCGTTCTACCTCGGTGACCAGGTCAGCCTGGTCGACAGCGAGCTGTCACCCGACGGCCGCTGGCTGCTGCTGATCACCGCGCCGAAAAGCTACGACGCGGGCAAGTCGCCGGAACTCACTCACTACATCACCGACTCCGGCTACCCCGAGCAGCAGGAAGCCCGCGTCTACGTGGGTCGCAACGATCCGGCGCCGCAGTCGCTGCTGCTGCTCGACCTGGCGAGCCACCAGTCGTGGCCGCTGGCCAGCGACACGCTGCCGGGCATCAAGGACGATCCGCTGAAGGACCTGCGCGCAAAGGCCATCGCCGCGCTGCAGAAGGTCGGCAAGGATGACCAGGCCAAGGCGCTGAAGGCGCCCGACGTGCGCCCGGTCACCGTGCTCAGCGCCGACAATGGCGGCGGCATCGTGTGGAGCGACGATGGCCGCAACGCCGCCGTGCAGTTGCGTGCGATCGACAACAAGGATCGCTGGATCGCCAGCGTCGATTTTGCGAAACACGCGCTGGTCAACCAGCAGCGGCTCACCGATCCCGCCTGGATCAACTGGAACTTCAACGATTTCGGCTGGCTCAAGGATGGCCGCACGCTGTGGTACCTGAGCGAACAGGACGGCTACTCGCATCTGTATGCCAAGGCGCTGGACGGCAAGCCCAGGGCGCTGACCAGTGGCTCGTTCGAAACCAGCCATCCGCAGCTGAGCGAGGACGGCCGCTGGTTCTACGTGCGCACCAACCAGGTTGCGCCCTACAGCTACGACGTCTACCGCGTGCCCTCCGCGGGCGGGAAACTGGAGCGCATCACGAACTACCAGGGCATGGACGACTTCGTGCTGTCCCCCGACGGTAGCCGGCTGGCCGTGCTGCATTCCTCACCGTACGTGCTGTCGCAATTGGCCGTCCAGCCGTCCGCGGGCGGTGCGCCGCGCGAACTGACCGACACCATGAAGCCGGCGTTCACCGCACATGACTGGATTGCGCCGAAGGTGGTCGAGGTGCCATCCAGCCACGGCGCCGGCAACATCTACGCGAAGTATTACGGTCCGGCCGACGAGAGTGCCGCCTCGAAGCCGGCGGTGATCTTCGTGCACGGCGCGGGCTACCTGCAGAACGTCACGCTGTCTTGGTCGAACTACTTCCGCGAGCAGATGTTCCACAACCTGCTGGTGCAGCAGGGCTACGTGGTGCTGGACATGGACTACCGCGCCTCCGAGGGCTACGGCCGCGCGTGGCGCACCGCGATCTACCGCCAGATGGGCCATCCCGAACTGGAAGACCTGCTGGACGGCAAGGCCTGGCTGGTGCAGAACCACCACGTCGATCCCGAACGCGTGGGCATCTACGGCGGCAGCTATGGTGGCTTCATGACCGAGATGGCCCTGCTGCGCGCGCCTGGCGAATTCGCGGCGGGTGCGGCGCTGCGCCCGGTCAGCGACTGGACGCTGTACAACCACGAGTACACCTCGGACATCCTCAACGACCCGCAGCTCGATCCGGAGGCGTTCAAGACCAGCTCGCCGATCGAGTACGCCGACAACCTGCGCGATCCGCTGCTGATCCAGCACGGCCTGATCGACGACAACGTGCTGGCCGAGGATTCGATCCGCCTGTACCAGCGCCTGATCGAACTGCACAAGAAGAACTTCTGGATCTCGCTGTACCCGATGGAGCGCCACGGCTTCGTCCACGCCGATTCGTGGCACGACGAATACCGCCGCATCGACGAATTGTTCGAGACGTATGTGAAGCCGGTGAAGGGTGGTGCCGTCGGGAGGTAATCGGACCGCGACTGGACGTCAGATTGAGTGAGTCGGCACCGGCTACCACATGTCGGCGCCGTAACCGGAGGCGTGATGGCCATGGACAACTATCGCTTGATCTTGAAGCGTGTGGGTTGGGTGCTGATTGTCACGGGGGTGCTCGATGTCGCGTACATGATCTACTGCATCACGCGCGGCATGAGTTACTCCTCAAGTTTCAATATTTTCGCAATCGTGGCCGGGGTGTTCCTGTTGAGGGGACACCTCGGTGCAGTGCGGCTGATCACCCGACTCACGGCCTTCATGCTGTCTGCGTCGCTGGGGACACTGCTGGTCTTGCTCCCTCTCATGCAGCCGCCGGGTTTGTGGCTTGCACGTTGGCGTCTTGATCCGGTGAGTACGTTGCTGGGCTTTGCCTTCATGATCGTCGTCATGGTGCTCTTGTTCTGGGTCTACCGGCAATTGCGCGCACCTTCGGTAGTTCAAGCTCGAGTAGTCGCAGGGCAGTCAGGTTCGCCACCCAAAGCGGCATTCCTGACGGGTATGGTGCTCGTGGCAGGTCTAGCAACAATCATGCATTTCGTCATGCATGGAGAAATGGGCGCCAGAGCAATCCAGCTCGCTGAGGCCAAGGAAGGACCCACATACAAGTATTCCGTCACAAGCATGAACTGGGGCGGCGATCATGGGCGGGCCAGTGTCACTGCATACAACGATCGCGAAATAAAATCGGTGGACGTGGAGTGGTAGTGGTGGTGCTTGGCCAGCGGAGAGCCGCTCTCTTTCTATGGCCCTGCGCGGAATCGCTCGCATTCCGATGGTTTTATTGCATGATCACGACGGGGAAGCGCCGGTTGGCGCGGAAGCCTTCCGACACCACGGCGGCGCCAACTGGAACGTCGAATCAATACGAGGGGCTTATGAAGAAGTCGGGTTTCGCCGCGATCGCGGCATCGATGCTGTTGGCGTGCACGGGTTGCACCGTGGTGTCGCCGGATGCCGGCCAGCAGGCCGTGCTGATCGACAAGCCGGTCCTGTTCGGTCACGGTGGCGTGCGCGACCAGCCGGTGACCACCGGCCTGACCTATACGTGGTTCTCCACGAAGCGCATCTACGTCAACATGTTTCCGCAGCAGTACGACGGCAACTTCGGCGACCTGATGTCGAGTGACGGCGTGCCGCTGGATTTCCACGCGATCATCCGCCTGCAGGTGACCGATCCGGTAGCGCTGGTGAAGAACTTCGGTCAGGACTGGTACAAGAACAACGTGGAGCAGGAGTTCTTCAACCGGGTGCGTTCGGCGGTGAAGAAGCACGGCATGAACGAGACCGCGATCCAGACCACCGCCATCGACGAGATCGACAGCGAAGTCAGCCGCGAGATGACCGAATACCTCAACCAGAACAAGCTGCCGATCCGCCTGCTCAAGATCACCGTGGGCAAGGCCAATCCGCCCGATGCGGTGCGCAACCAGCGCGTGGAAACCGCGCAGCAGGAACAGCGCGTGCTGACCGAGCAGAAGCGCGACCTGGCCGAACAATCGCGCAAGGCCGCCGAGCAGAGCCGCGCCGAGGCCGACAACGCCTACCGCCTGGCGATGAACCTCAGCCCGGCCCAGTTCGTCGAGATGGAACGCATCAAGATGCAGACCGAAGTGTGTGCGGTGAAGGATGCGAAGTGCACCTTCATCATCGGCAGCGCGGTCGATCCGGTGGTCAACGTGAAATGAGCCGGCCTCCCGCACGCCGACGCGTGCGTGCCGCATGCCAAGGGAATGGTTGCCGATGAATCTTGCCCTGTTCGATTTCGACGGAACGATCACCAGCCGCGAGATGTTTTCCGACTTCATGCACTTCGCGGTGACCCCGCGGCGGCTTGCTGCCGGCAGGGTGCTGCTGGCGCCGGTGGTGATCGGCTACAAGCTGGGGCTGGTCTCCAGCAACGTCATCCGCTCGCAGGTGGTGCGCTTCGGCTTTCGCGACGAACCGCTGGCGCGGCTGGATCAGGCCGGGGAACGGTTTGCGCGCGAAGTGTTGCCGGGCGTGCTGCGCGCACAGGCGTTGGAACGCATCGCCTGGCACAAGGCGCAGGGTGATCGGGTGGTAGTGGTCTCTGGCGCGCTCGACGTGTATCTGCAGCATTGGTGCCGGCAGCATGAATTGGAGCTGATCTGCTCGGAGCTGGAAGTGGTCGACGGCCGCTACAGCGGCCGCTATCGTGGCCGCCAGTGCGTGGGTGCGGAGAAGCCGCGCCGGGTGCTGGAGCGGTACAACCGCGGCGATTTCGACCGCGTCTACGCCTACGGCGATACCAGCGAAGACCTTGACCTGCTGCGCATCGCTGACCGAAAGTATTTCAACTGGCGGGAAGTGGCCTGATCACGCAGCGCAGGGCGAATGCCCTGCATGGGGGAAACATGCGCAACAAAGGGCTGGGTGTGCTCGTGTCGTGTTGTCTGCTGCTGGCCGCCTGTGCCAAGCCGCTGCCGCCGGAGAAGGCGGCTTACGCGGGCTACTGGCGGGCGCAGAGGATGGCCTTGCTGATCACCGCGGGCGGCAACGTCCAGTACAAGCGCATGCAGGACGGCAGCAGCACCTCGGTCAATGGTCCGCTGCAGAGGTTCGAAGGCGACAACTTCGTGGTCGGCGTCGGCCCGGTCAAGACCACCTTCGTGGTGTCGGTGCCGCCGCACCAGGACCAGGGCGCCTGGAAGATGGTGGTCGATGGCGTGGAGCTGACCCGCACCCCGCCGGGCGGCTGAGCCGCAAAAAGAATCCGGCCACGACAGGCCGGGGTGGGGCGCGTCATGGCCGGGAAGCCGGCGACGCCGCAGGTGGCCAGTGCGGGCCTGCAGCCTCGGGGGTGGCGAGTTTGCCGCCGGATTACCTGACCACCACTACCTGACCAGCAGGGTGGCGATCATGGTGGGGTGGAACTTGCAGAAGTACGTGTGGCTGCCGGCGGTGACGGTGAAGCGTCCGCTGGCGCCCGCCTTCAGGTCGAGATCGACGCTGCCGTCGCGCGCGGTGACGCTGTGCTCGAGGATGTCATGATTGGTCCATTCGATGATGTCGCCGGCGCGCACGCCGGTCGGCATCGGGCCGTACTGCATCTTGTCGATCATGATCACGTGCACCCGCGCGGCATGCGCCGCGGGCGCCGGCGCAGCGGCGGCCGGGGCGAGGGGCAGCGAGGCGACGGCCAGCAGCCACAGGCCGCACAGCAGTGTCGTCATGCGCAGCATCGCGCTCTCCCTACTTCAGGCTCTGGGCGAGATGCTCGGCATGCATCTGGTGCGACTGGAACAGCTTCAGCCCGGTTTCCAGCAGCGACTTCAGTTCCGCGTTCTGCGCCGACGGGATCAGGGTGTCGGCCAGGGCCGCGTTGACCGCCTTGTGGTAGGCCACTTCGTTGGCGGCATAGGCCTTGTCGTAGGCGCTGCCACTGAGCGCGGCCAGCTTCTTCTGCTCGGCCGCGGCGTTGCCGGCCAGCGACTGGCTGGTCGGGTTGTCCTGCGGGGTCACGCCCAGCTTCTTCACCAGCGCCAGCGCCTGGTCGTTGACCGCGGTGTGGTCGCGGGCCATTTCCTCGGCGAACGCGCGCACCGCCTTGTTGTGCGACTTCTGCAGCGCCTGCTTCGCCGCGGTGACATCGATCACGCCGGCGGTATAGGCGATGTGGGCGATCTGCGCGTCGTTGATCGCGGGGGCTGCGGCCGGTGCCTGCGCGGCGTATGCGCTGGCGAAACTGCCCAGGCCGAGGGTGAGGACGAGGGCGAACAAGGACTTGGTCATGACGAATGCTCCGTGAAGAAAGGGGCCGGCACTGCTGCCGGCGCCCATGAGATGCAGCAGCGGGGCACAGGTTCCGGCCGGCGAAGCGGGCGCCGCGGGAACCTCGCGCGGGGTGCCTGCATCGGATCAGCTGTCATTCCACCGATACCGCCTGCATGCTCGAACTGGATCAGAACCCCACGCCCGCCGCCGCTGCGCCGTTGCCGATCGCGGATTGCCCGTGCCCCACCCGCGCCGAGGCCGAGGCCGCCGTCCGCACGCTGATCCGCTGGGCCGGCGACGACCCCGCCCGCGAAGGCCTGCTGGCCACGCCCGCCCGCGTGGTGCGGGCGTATGAGGAATGGTTCGCCGGCTACCGGCAGGATCCGGCCGAGCTGCTCAGCCGCACCTTCGGCGAGGTCGGTGGTTACGACGAGGTGGTGATCCTGCGCGACATTCCGCTGCAGTCGACCTGCGAGCATCACATGGCGGCGATCACCGGCGTGGTGCACGTCGCCTACCTGCCGAGTCGGCGCGTGGTGGGCATTTCCAAGCTGGCGCGGCTGGTCGAGGCGCTGGGTCGCCGTCTGCAGATCCAGGAGCGACTGACCGCGGAGATTGCCGATACCCTGGCCCGGGTGCTGCAGCCGCGGGGCGTGGCGGTGATCGTCGAGGCCAGCCACGCCTGCCTGTCGTCGCGCGGGGTGCGCGCGCACGGGGTGTCGATGCAGACCCGGCGCCTGCTCGGCGAATTCGCCCGGGAGCCGCGGCGGCGCGAGATCCTGGCCGCGCTGGCCGGCTGAACGGGAACCTCGGAGCGCCCTGCCGCATCGGATCGGTGTAAAAGGAGAAAACCATGTCAGCCCATGCCCATCCCGCATCCCTGGACTACGCCGCGCTGGACGACCACGCGCTGGTGGCCGAGGTCCGCGCCGGCCATCGCGAGGCGTTCCGCCACATCATGCAGCGCTGCAACCAGCGGCTGTTCCGCGTGGCGCGCGCCGTGCTCGGCGAAGACTCGGAAGCGGAAGACGTGCTGCAGGAATCGTATATGCGTGCCTATCACAAGCTGGATTCGTTCCGCGGCGACTCGACCCTGCTGACCTGGCTGACCAGCATCGTGCTGAACGAGGCGCGCGGCCGGCTGCGCAAGCGCCACACCATGGTCGGCTTGGAGCAGGTCGACGCGGCGCCCGACGACAGCCACCAGATCATCCAGTTCCCGTCGAAGTTCGGCAGCGAGGACCCGGCCGTGTCCGCCGCCCGCGCGCAGATCCGCCGCCTGCTGGAACACGCCATCGACGCACTGCCGCCGGCGTTCCGCACCGTGTACATGATGCGCGACGTGGAAGAGTGTTCGGTGGAGGAAACCGCAACCCTGCTGGCGATCAAGCCGGAAACCGTGAAGACCCGGCTGCATCGCGCCCGACGCCTGCTGCGCGCCGCGCTGCACGACCAGCTGGCCGCCACCATGGGCGAAGCCTTCCCGTTCATGGGCCAGCGCTGCGCCCGCGTCACCGACGCGGTGATGGCGCGACTGGAAAGCGAGTTGGCCGGCTGAGGGTTACAACGGGTTTTCGCGGGCGGCTGCCGTCCGATCACGGCACAGCCAGCCGGCCGCCAGCAGCAGCCACGCCAGGATCAGCGCGATCACCAGCCGCTGCTCCAGCCCGCGCGGCATGCCATGCCACAGCGCATCCACCCAGATCGCGGCGAAGCCCGCCAGCGCCAGCCCGAAGGCCGGCGCGAACCGCGGGCGCCAGCGTGGATCGACGCGCAGCCGCCACGACTGCAGCAGCGCGGCCACGGTGACGCACAGGAACGCCGCCTGCGCCGCCACGCCGTGCACGAAACCTTCCAGCGTGGGCGCACGGCCGGGCAGGTTGCTGTGCGCCAGCGCCGTCACGCACAGGCCGAGGCCGGCAGCGGTGAACAGCAGCCACGGCGCCGCGCTGCGCTGGCGCGCGTCGAGCGCCCGGTAATAACCCGCGCCCAGCACGCACAGCGCGATGGCCAGCACGACGTAGGCAGCCTGCAGCCAGTGGCCGTACGCATCCAGCAGATAGAAGCTGAGCGGCGCCTCCCGCCAGTCCAGGTCGCCGCGCAGCAGTTGCACCGCCACGGCAACCAGGATGAAGAACAACAGCCCGGCCAGCGCAATGCGGCCGAGCGTGGCGGACGCCGGTGCGTGCGGCCGTTCCATCAGCGTTCCGCGGGGGACGGCGGCAGGTCCGCCTCGATGCGTTGCAGGCGATCGGCCAGGGTCGCTCGGGACAGTTCGCCCATGTGCGTGTCGCGCAGCCGGCCGCGTGCATCGATGAACAAGGTGGTCGGATAGCCGCGCACGTTGTAGTAGTTCGACAGCTGCAGGTTCTCGTCGGTCAGCACGTGCTGCAGCGTCAGTTGCTGCGCCTGCAGGAACTGCCTCACCGTGGCGGCGGACTCGCCCTGGTCGGCAAACACGAAACGCACCTGCGGCATCGTGCGTTGCGCCTCGGCCAGCACCGGCATCTCGCGCCGGCAGGGACCGCACCAGGTGGCCCACAGGTTGATCACCGTGGGCTGGCCGCGCAGGCTTTCGACATCCACCGCGCGCCCGTCGAGATCGCCGAGCTGCAGCGCAGGCAGCGGCGCCTGCGCCTGCGCGGTGAGCTTGCAGGCGAGCAGGCCGGCGAAGCCCGTGGCCGCGATGCCGGTGACCACGCTGGCGGCCAGCGGACGCCGCAGCGCTGGCCGGCGCCAGCCGACCAGCAGCGCGGCCACGATCACGCCCAGCGTGCCCGCGAGCGGATCGAAGCCGTGATCGCGGATGTTCAAAATGCTCAGCGGTTGCTGCGCGTACTGCGGCCACCAGCCGGCCACATAGGCCAGCCGCGCGCCGAGCAGGCCAAGGCCGAGGATCAGGAACAGCGGGTTGCCGGTGTCGACGTAGCCACGCCGATGCAGGAAGCCGGCCGTGGCCAGCGCGGCGATCACGCCGAACAGCAAGGCCAGCAGGCCGGAGGAAAGAGCGAGTGGTCCGAGATTCACGCGATGAAGTCCTGGTCGAACAGGCGCGCGTGGGCCGCGCCGGGTACGGCCCACCTTAACCGGTCCGGCGCGCGAGCCGGGCGTTCAGGACAGCGCGGCGGCCTCGCGGGCCAGCTGCTCGATCCCGGACCAGTCGCCCGTGGCGAGCTTGTCCGCCGGGGTGAGCCAGGAGCCGCCGACGCAGATCACGTTGGGCAGGCGCAGGAACTCCGGCGCGCTGGCCAGGCTGATGCCGCCGGTGGGGCAGAAGCGGATCTGCGGCAACGGGCTGGCCCAGGCGCCGAGCAACTTGGTGCCGCCGGCGGGTACGGCAGGGAAGAATTTCAGGTGGCGATAACCGCGTTCGAGCAGGGCCATCGCCTCGCTGGCGGTGGCCACGCCGGGCAGCAGCGGCAGCTCGCTGTCGTCGGCCGCATCGAGCAGCCGTGGCGAGGTGCCCGGCGACACGGCGAAGCGGGCGCCGGCCTGCCGCGCAGCCTCGAGGTCGCGCGCGGTCAATGCGGTGCCGCAGCCGACCACCGCCCCTTCCACCTCGGCGGCGATCGCGCGGATCGCGTCCAGCGCCGCGGGCGTGCGCAAGGTGACCTCGATCGTCGGGATGCCGCCGGCGACCAGCGCGCGCGCCATCGGCACGGCCGCCTTCGCGTCGTCGATGATCACCACCGGGATCACCGGCGCCAGCCGCATCAGGGCTTCGACTTGCTGCTGCTTTTGTTCGATGGTGGTGGTCACGGGAAGCTCCGGTTGTCTTGGCTCCTCCCCCTGCGCGCAGGGGGAGGTCGGGAGGGGGTTGTCCGAGGTGGCGAGGAAGATCAAGAGCGACCCCACCCCGACCCTCCCCTGCTGGCAGGGGAGGGGGCGAAGGCTACAGCACGCCGGCGCCGAGGTCGGCGTTGGCGGCGGCCTGGCGGAACAGGCCGAACAGCTCACGGCCCATGCCGCTGTGTTCGCGCGACAGGTCGGCCACATGCGGCAGGCGGGCGTCCAGTTCGTGCGCTTCCATCAGGACGTCCAGACGTCCATTCGCCGCGTCCAGCCGGATCATGTCGCCGTCGCGGATCTTGGCGATGTTGCCGCCGGCCACCGCCTCGGGGGTGACGTGGATCGCCGCCGGCACGCGGCCGGAGGCGCCGGACATGCGGCCGTCGGTGAGCAGGGCGATGCGGTGGCCGCGATCCTGCAGCAGGGCCAGCGTGGGGGTGAGCTTGTGCAGTTCGGGCATGCCGTTCGCGCGCGGACCCTGGAAGCGCACCACCGCCACGAAGTCGCGGTTGAGTTCGCCGCGCTTGAATGCACCGGCCACGTCGTCCTGGTCGTCGAACACGATCGCCGGCGCCTCGATCAGCAGGCGGTCGTCCGGCACCGAGGACACCTTGATCACCGCGCGGCCGAGGTTGCCTTCGAGCATGCGCAGGCCGCCGTCGGCGCGGAACGGTTCGTCGATGCCGCGCAGCACGCCGCGATTGCCGCTCTGCCTGGCCACCGGCGCCCAGTGCAGCGCGCCGGCCTCGTCGAGTTGCGGGATCTGCGCGTAGCCGTCCAGCCCGGTACCGAAGATCGTCTGCACGTCGGCGTGCAGCAGGCCGGCGCCCAGCAGCTGGTCGATCAGGAAGGCCATGCCGCCGGCGTCGTGGAACTGGTTCACGTCGGCGTAGCCGTTGGGGTACACGCGGGCCAGCAGCGGGACCACGCCGGACAGCGCGTCGAAATCGTCCCAGCGCAGCTGGATGCCGGCGGCGTGCGCGATCGCCACCAGGTGCAGCAGGTGATTGGTCGAGCCGCCGGTGGCGTGCAGGCCGATCACCCCGTTGATGATGGCGCGCTCGTCGATGATGTGGCCCAGCGGCAGGAAGGCGTCGCCCAGCGCGCTGTGCGCCGCGACGCGGCGCACGATCTCGGCGGTGAGCGCGTCGCGCAGCGGCGTGTCCGGCGCGGTGAAGCTGGCGCCGGGCAGGTGCAGGCCCATGATCTCCATCAGCATCTGGTTGGAGTTCGCGGTGCCGTAGAAGGTGCAGGTGCCGGCGCTGTGGTACGAGGCGGCCTCGGCTTCCAGCAGCTCGGCCTTGCTCGCCTTGCCGTCGGCGTAGGCCTGGCGCACTTTCGATTTCTGCTCGTTCGGGATGCCGCTGGGCATCGGCCCCGACGGCACGAAGGCGCCGGCCAGGTGGCCGAAGGAGAGCGCACCGATCAGCAGGCCCGGCACGATCTTGTCGCAGATGCCGAGGAACAGCGCGCCGTCGAACATGTCATGCGACAGCGCCACCGCGGCGGCCAGCGCCACCACGTCGCGCGAGAACAGCGACAGCTGCATGCCGGGCTGGCCCTGGGTGATGCCGTCGCACATCGCCGGCACGCCGCCGGCGACCTGGGCGGTGAAGCCGGCGTCGCGGGCGATCTGGCGGATCAGCGCGGGATAGCGCTCGTACGGCTGGTGGGCCGAGAGCATGTCGTTGTAGGCGGTGACGATCGCCAGGTTGGCGCGCCGACCGTTGCGCAGCGCGTCCTTGTCATCCGTGCCGCAGGCGGCGAAGCCGTGCGCGAGGTTGCCGCAGGACAGATGCTCGCGCTGCGGCCCGCTGCGGTCGACCGCGTCGATGCGCTTCAGATACGCCGCGCGCGTCTCGCGACTGCGCTCGCGCAGGCGTTCGGTGACTTCGGCGACGACGGGATGCAGCGTGGTCATGGGAGATCCGGAATCGTTGGGTGGGAAGGCAAGAACGCAAGCAAGGCGTGCGTTCGATGGATGTCAGCCGCCTTCAGCGGCCGACTACGGGCACCAGTACACCGCCACGGACACGCGCTGCTGGGTCAGCACGGCGCGCACCGGATAGTCCCGCGCCGCGCCGATGCCGAGGCGTGCATCGGCGAGCAGGTCGCGCTTCTTCTCACCGGTCACCAGCAGGTACAGCGCCCGGGTCTGCAGCAGGGTCGGCAAGGTCAGCGTGATGCGTGGCTCGCCCGCACCTGCGGCATGCATCGGCAGCACCGGCGCCGATCCATCGGGATCGAGCGCCTCGGCCAGATGGTCGCCGCCGGGGAAGAACGAGGCGGTGTGACCGTCGTCGCCCATGCCCAGCACCACGGCGTCGAACGGCAGCGGCAGCGCCCCGATCCGTGCGCTGGCGGTGGCCAGTCCCGCTTCGGGGCAGGCATCGCCGGTGTACAGCGGAACGAAGGACGCCGCGGCGGCGGCGTGCTGCAACAACATCGACTGCACCAGCCGCGCGTTGGAGCGTTCGTCAGTATCGGGCACCCAGCGCTCGTCGACCAGGGTGACCTGCACCCGGCTCCAGTCGAGCTGCTCGCGTGAAAGCTGTTCGAACAATTGCTTCGGTGTGCTGCCGCCCGAGACCGCCAGCACGGCGTGGCCGCGTTCGGCCAGCCCCGCGCGCAGGCGCCCGGCGATGCGTTCGGCCAGCGCGGTGGCCTGGATGCGGCAGTCGGTGAAGCTGTGGGTGGTGACGTTGAGTGATGGAGTCATGAGGAATGGTGGCGCCGTGGGCAGTCAGCGGATGCCGGCGCGCGTCGCTTCGGGAAGGAGGTTGCAGTCTGTGTCACGCGTCGGCATGGCGGAGTGAATCGTGCGGCGCGAGGACGACTTACTCACCGTCTTCGTTCCAGGTGCGGCCGTCGCGTTCGATCAGCGCCACCGCAGCGCTCGGCCCCCAGCTGCCCGCGGTGTACGGACGCGGCGGCTCGCCGCTGTCGGCCCAGGCGGCCAGGATCGGACCGGCCCAGTGCCAGGCCGCTTCCACTTCGTCGCGGCGCATGAACAGGGTCGGGTTGCCGCGCACCACGTCCAGCAGCAGGCGTTCGTATGCGTCCGGCTGCTGCACGCCGAAGGCCTCGGCGAAGCTCATGTCCAGCGGCACGTGGCGCAGGCGCAGGCCACCGGGCCCGGGGTGCTTGATGGTCAGCCACAGCTTCACGCCTTCGTCCGGCTGCAGCCGCAGCACCAGCCGGTTCTGCGCCAGCGTGCCGGCGTCGCCGCCGAAGATCGAATGCGGCACCGGCTTGAAGGTCACCGCGATTTCCGACACCCGGCTGGGCAGCCGCTTGCCGGTGCGCAGGTAGAACGGCACGCCGGCCCAGCGCCAGTTGGCGATCTCCGCCTTCAGCGCCACGAAGGTCTCGGTGTTGGACTTGTTGTTGCCCAGCTCCTCCGGATAGCCCGGCACGCTGGCGCCGTCGGCCACACCGGCGCGGTACTGGCCGCGCACGGTGAGCTGGCTGACGTTGCTTTCGTCGATGGGTTTCAGCGAATGCAGCACTTTCAGCTTCTCGTCGCGCACCGCATCGGGCGCCAGCGACGAGGGCGGTTCCATCGCCACCATGCACAGCAGCTGCAGCATGTGGTTCTGCACCATGTCGCGCAGCGCGCCGGCGCGGTCGTAGTAGGAACCGCGGTGGCCCACGCCCAGCGTTTCGGCCACGGTGATCTGCACGTGGTCGATGTGCCCGGCGTTCCACAGCGGCTCGAACAGCGCATTGCCGAAGCGCAGCACCAGCAGGTTCTGCACGGTCTCCTTGCCGAGGTAGTGGTCGATGCGGAAGGTTTGCGATTCGTCGAATACCTTGCCGACCGCGTCGTTGATCTGGTTCGCGCTGGCCAGGTCGCGGCCGATCGGCTTCTCCAGCACCACACGTGAAGCGCCCTGGTTGAGCTTGTAATGGCCCAGCCGATTGCAGATGTCGACAAAAAGCTCGGGCGAAGTTGACAGGTAGAACACCCGGATGTGCTCGGGCTGGCTGCCGATGAGTGCGGCGAAGTCGTCCCAACCTTCGTCCTTGCGTGCATCCAGCGGGCGGTAGAACACCTGCTGCAGGAACACGTCGAGCTGGCGCGCATCGCAGATGCCGACCAGCGCCTCGCGCAACTGGGCGCGGTAACCCGCGTCGTCCAGCGTCTCGCGGGCGACGCCGACGATGCGGCTGCTGCCGGGGATCTGGCCATCGAGGAAGCGGTGGAAAAGTGCGGGCAGCAGCTTGCGCAGGGCGAGGTCGCCGGTGCCGCCGAAGATCACCAGGTCGAACGGATCGACCGATTGGGTAGAAGCAGTCACGCAGTCACCTCGAACGATGCCGGCTGGCGGACAAGGCCGGATGGCGCGCCTTGCCCGAAGGAGGGTCGATAGTACCAGTGAAATACCAGAACGACTACGGGGTTGCATACGAATTCATTCGGCCCACCCGATAGCTCCATATGGCGCGATCGGTTGCATCTGAAACGATCGGCCACGCCCCCGGCCTTGCGGTCAGTGGTTTGCCATTGGTATCTTTGTCGAATGGAAATCGCCCTGGCCAACGAATATCGCCGGATCTGCCAGGATCCGGCCACGCACCAGCCGCTGGCCTACCTGCGCCTGCGCCGGGCGATCCGCAACATCGTCGAGCACCGCGACATCGAACCGGGCCAGGCGCTGCCCAGCGAGCGCGACCTGTCGCAGGTGCTGAAGCTGTCGCGGGTGACCGTGCGCAAGGCGATCGCCGGCCTGGTCGAGGAAGGCCTGCTCACGCAGCGCCACGGCGCCGGCACCTTCATCGCCGAACGCATCGTCAAGCCGATGTCGCGACTGACCAGTTTCACCGAGGACCTGCGCGAACGCGGGTTGCGCCCGCGTTCGGAATTCTTCGAGCGCGGCATCGGCGAGGTCACCCCGGAAGAGGCGATGGCGATGAACCTGTCGCCCGGTTCGCTGGTGGTGCGCCTGCACCGCGTGCGCTACGGCCAGGACGAGCCGTTGGCGATCGAGCGCAGCGTGGTGCCGGCCAGCGTGCTGCCCGATCCGTTGCTGGTGCACGACTCGCTGTACGAGGCGCTGGAGAAACTCGACGCGCGCCCGCGCCGCGCCCTGCAACGGCTGCGCGCGGTCTCGCTGAATGCGCAACAGGCGCGGCTGCTGCACGTCAGCGTGGGCAGCGCCGGCCTCAGCATCGAACGGCGCAGTTTTCTGGACGACGGCCGCGTGGTCGAGTTCACCTGTTCCTGGTATCGCGGCGACATCTACGACTTCGTCGCCGAACTGCAGACCGACTGAAGGACGCCCATGGCCGCCCGCGACACCTTGATGTACTCCGAAGCGCACGAATCGGCCGACGTGGTCGCGCGCCAGTTCGCCGCCAACGAAGCGGTGGTCGCCGCGCTGGCCGCCGCGCTGCGTGCCGAGCCGCCGCGCTTCATCGTCACCTGCGCGCGCGGCAGTTCCGATCATGCCGCGGCTTATGCCAAGTACGTGTTCGAGACGCGGCTGGGTATCGCCACCGCCTCGGCGTCGCCGTCGGTCACCTCGGTGTACGCGGCCGAGCAGCAGTGGCAGGGCGCGTTGTTCCTGGCCATCTCGCAGTCGGGCAAGAGTCCGGACCTGCTGCGCAACGCCGAGGCCGCGAAACGGGCCGGCGCGCGCGTGGTGGCGCTGGTCAATGTCGAGGATTCGCCGCTGGCGGCGCTGGCCGACACGGTGATCCCGCTGCATGCAGGATCCGAGCGCAGCGTGGCCGCGACCAAGAGCTACATCGCCGCGCTGGCCGCCGTGCTGCACCTGTGCGCGCGCTGGCTGGACGACGCGGAACTCGGCGACGCACTGCAGCAGTTGCCGCAGGCCTTGCGTGACAACTGGAGCGCGGACTGGTCGCCGCTGTGCGACGCGCTCGCCGATGCCCACAACCTGTTCGTGGTGGGTCGCGGCTACGGCCTCGGTATCGCGCTGGAGGCGGCGCTGAAGTTCAAGGAAACCTGCGGCCTGCACGCCGAGGCGTTCAGCGCGGCCGAGGTGAAGCACGGGCCGATGGCCCTGGTCGGCCCCGACTTCCCGGTGCTGTGCTTCGCCCAGGACGACGACACGCTGGACAGCACGCTGGCCGTGGCGCGCGAGTTCCGCGGCCGCGGCGCCCAGGTGCTGGTGGCCGCGCCGGGCCTGCACGGCACGGGGATGCTGCCGGTGGCGACGGGCCTGCCGGCCATGCTCACGCCGCTATTGATCATCCAGAGCTTCTATCGGGCGGCCAGCGAACTGTCGCTGCGCCGCGGCTTCAACCCCGACGTGCCGCCGCACCTCAACAAGGTTACCGAGACGGTCTAGGAGCCAGGAGTGAGGGGGGGAGGAGTGAGAGAAAGCAGTGGCGAGGCCGAATGAGTGCCTTGGCTCCGCTCCGACCCTTGCTCTGGCTTTGCTCTCTCACTCACTCCTCCCACTCACTCCTCGCCCATACCCATGGCCATCGCCCTCACCAACGCCCGCGTACTCACCCCCGACGGCTGGCGCGACGATCTTGCCGTGCTGCTCGATGGCGAATGCATCGTCGACCTGCTGCCGCCCGCCGATCCCCGCGTGCGCGCGGCGCAGCAGCACGATCTCGGCGGCGCGACGCTGCTGCCGGGTTTCATCGACGTGCAGGTCAATGGCGGCGGTGGCGTGCTGTTCAACGAGGCGCCCACGGTGGAAACCCTGCGCCGGATCGGCGCGGCGCATCGCCGGTTCGGCACCACCGGCTTCCTGCCCACGCTGATCAGCGACCGCGTCGAGGTGATGCGCGCAGCGCTGGCGGCGGTGGAGCAGGCGCTGGCCGAAGGCGTGCCCGGCGTGCTGGGCATCCATCTGGAAGGCCCGTACCTGGCGCCGGCGCGCAAGGGCGTGCACGACGCGAAGTATTTCCACGCGCCCGGCAGCGACGAGATGGCGCTGCTGTGCGCGCCGCATCGGGGCGTGCGGCTGATCACGCTGGCGCCCGACCAGGTGCCGCTGGCCAGCATCGGCGCCCTGGTCGACGCCGGCCTGGTGGTCTGCGCCGGGCACACCGCCGCCGACTACGCCACCGTCCGCGCCGCGCTGGATGCGGGTGTGCGCGGCTTCACTCACCTGTTCAACGCGATGACCCCGTTCGGCAGCCGCGAGCCCGGCGTGGTCGGCGCGGCGCTGGATGACGCGGACAGCTGGTGCGGCATCATCGTCGACGGCCACCACGTGCACCCGGCCAGCCTGCGCGTGGCGATCGCCGCCAAGCCGCGCGGCAGGATGCTGCTGGTCACCGACGCGATGCCGCCGGTGGGCGCCGACAGCCCGGAATACATGCTCAACGGCGAAACCATCATCGTGAAGGACGGCATCTGCCAGACCGCCCAGGGCGTGCTGGCCGGCTCCGCGCTGGACATGGCCACGGCCGTGCGCAACGCCGTGCACCTGCTCGGCCTGCCACTGGACGAGGCGGCGCGCATGGCCAGCACCTATCCGGCCGATTTCCTCGGCCTCGGCGAAAGCCACGGCCGCATCGCCGCGGGCCATCGCGCCGACCTGGTCGTGCTCGACGACGAGTGCCGCGTGCGGCAAAGCTGGATCGGCGGGATGCCCTCCCAGTAGCTACGCGTGAGGCCTGCACCGCTGCGCACGTGGTCCGAGGCGCATTGCCCAAATGGACGTCCGCCGCTACAGTGGCGCGGTTCAGGTGTCCCGCCGGCGTACAAGCCAAGGGATGAAACGGGAAGCCGGTGCGTGGTGTGCGATCACACTGCAAGGCCGGCGCTGCCCCCGCAACGGTAAGCGAGATCCACGAGCGGCGAATGCCACTGTGCAAGGCACGGGAAGGCGTCGTTCGGGGCATGCGCATCACGGCATGCCGCTCGCCAGCCCGGAGACCGGCCCGAACGATTCCTGGTGGCTCGCGGTGGGCGAGGCCGAACCACGTGTCGGTCGTTCCTGCCTGCCCGTCGTTCCGTCTTCCTCCTGCGCGCTTCCGGCCCATGACATTGATGGCGGCGCGCGGGTGCGTCGCCTTGAGGAAACGAACCGACATGAAGAAGACCTTGCTGGCAGCGGCGCTGCTTGGCTGCACCCTGGCGGCGCACGCCGCCGACCAGAGCGAAGCGGCCCATCCGGGCGCCGTGGTGGTCACCGCCACGCGCACCGCGATCACCGTGGACGACGCGCTGTCGTCGGTCAGCGTGATCACCCGCGCCGACATCGAGCGGCTGCAGCCGCTGTCGCTGGCGGACCTGTTGACCGGCCTGCCCGGGGTGAGCTTCGCCAATGCCGGCGGCTATGGCCAGCAGACCTCGCTGTTCCTGCGCGGCACCAATTCGGCGCACAGCCTGGTGCTGATCGACGGCGTGCGGATCGGCGGCATCGGCAGCGGCCTGGCCGCGTTCGAGCAGATTCCGGTGGAGCAGATCGAGCGGATCGAAGTGGTGCGTGGCCCGCGTTCCAGCCTGTACGGCGCCGACGCGATCGGCGGCGTGATCCAGATCTTCACCCGGCGCGGCTCGCAGGACGGTGCCCTGCGGCCCTCGTTCAGCGTGACCACCGGCAGCCAGAACCTGCTGCGTGGCCAGTTCGGCCTGTCCGGCGGCAGCGAGCAAGCCTGGTACAACCTCGCGGTGGGCGCGCAGCACACCCGCGGCATCAACTCCTGCCGCGTCGGCGCCGGCACCGTGTTCGCCGGCTGCTACACCGACGAGCCCGACAACGATCCCTATCGCAACGAGAATCTGGTGGCCAATGGCGGCTACCGCTGGGACAACGGCGCCGAACTGCGCGGCAGCTGGCTGCGCAGCTTGGGCGAGATCCACTTCGACGGCAGCTACCAGAACCGCAGCCGCACCGTGCAGCAGACCGCCGGCGCCGCCTTCAGCTTCAATCCGCTGCAGGCGTGGAAGACCACCTTGAGCGCGGGCCAGAACATCGACCGCTACGACAACTACGAGAACGAGAGCTTCGTCGGCTACATCTGGTCGAAGCGCAACCAGGCCTCGTGGCAGAACGACGTCAGCCTCGCCGACAACCAGCTGCTGACGCTGGGCGTGGACTGGCAGGGCGAAAAGATCGAGAGCGACACCGGCTTCCTGGCCACCCGCCGTCACGACACCGGCAGTTTTCTGCAGTACCAGGGCACGTTCGGCCGCAACGAAGTGCAATTGTCCGCGCGGCGCGACCACAACAGCCAGTACGGCGACCACGACACCGGCGCGGCGGCCTGGGGCTATCGATTCGATGGCGGGCTGAAGCTGTCGGCCAGCTATGGCAGCGCGTTCCACGCGCCGACCTTCAACGACCTGTATTACCCCTATGGCAGCGGCAATCCCGACCTGAAGCCGGAGCAGTCGCGCAGCGCCGAGCTGGGCCTCGGCCGGCAGCTGGGCTCGTGGAACTGGGCGGTGAACGCGTATCAGACCCGCATCGACCAGTTGATCGCGCTGGACAGCAACTACTTCCCGATGAACGTCAGCAAGGCGCGCATCCGCGGTGTCGAAGGCCAGCTCGGCGTGAACCTCGGTGGCTGGCAAGTGCAGGGTTATGCCAGCTGGCTGCAGCCGCGTAACGACGACGGCGGGGTGAACGACGGCAAGGTGCTGCAGCGGCGCCCGGGACGCACGGCGCGGATCGACCTGGATCGCCGCGTCGGCGAGTGGGCCATCGGCGCCACCGTCAACGGCGCCGGGCGGACCTTCGACGATGCCGCCAACCGTCATGCGCTTGGCGGCTACTCGACCACCGACCTGCGCGCCAGCTGGCACTTCGCACCGGGCTGGCAGCTGGAGGCACGCATCGCCAACGTGTTCGACCGCGAGTACGAAACCGTCTGGTACTACAACCAGCCCGGGCGCAGCGGCTTCCTGACCCTGCGTTACAGCCCCGCGACACGCTGAGTCGGCCGGCGGAGTTCGAGCCGGCAGGGAAGCCGGCGCTTCGACGCCATCGACGGAACGGAGGCGGAACGAACAGGGATGTTCGCGTCCTTGCCGTGTGCATTGCCGGCGCCGGGACGCCCTCGCGATCGGTTCTCGCCGACCGCCTTGCTCCGCCTGGGCCACCGCGGTTGTCGATCGGCGGCGCGCTCCCGTTATGCTTGCGCATCAGGGAGGGCCATTTGAATATTTTCGCACCGTTGATCCGCCGCCCCGTCGGCACCTCGCTGCTCGCCATCGGGCTGATGCTGGCCGGCTTGTGGGCGTACCTGCTGCTGGGCGTGGCCGCGTTTCCGTCGATCGAGTTTCCCGGCGTGGCGGTCTTCGCCCAGATGCCCGGCGCCAGCGCGCAGACCATGGCCTCGACCGTGGTGGCGCCGCTGGAGCGGCACCTGGGCCGCATCCCCGGGGTCAAGCAGATGTTCTCCAGCGCCAGCGAAGGCGGCGCCCAGATCCAGGTGCTGTTCGACTTCGGCCGCACCACCGACGCGGCGGCGCGCGACGTGCAGGCGGCGATCAACGCCGCGGCCGCCGACCTGCCGCCCGGCCTGCCCAATCCGCCGGGCTTCTTCAAGTTCGACACGTCCCAGGTGCCGGTGCTGCTGGTCTCGCTGACTTCGACCAGCCTGCCGCCCGACCGCCTGTTCGACCTCACCGACACCTTGCTGAAACCGGCGGTGGCGCAGATACCGGGCGTGGCCCAGGTGCAGGTCAGCGGCGGCACGCCGCACGCGGTGCGCATCGCGCTGAACGCCTCGTCGCTGGCGGTCAAGGGGCTGACCACCAACGACGTCGCCAACGCCTTGCGCGCGGCCAACGTCACCTCGCCGCAGGGCATGCTGAGCAACGGCGTCACCCGCATGACGGTGACCGCCAACGACGCGCTGCACACCCCGCAGGACTTCGCCTCGCTGATCATCTCCAGCCGCAACGGCGTGCCGGTGCGGCTGTCCGACGTGGCCACGATCAGCAGCGGCCAGCAGGACCAGTACACCGCGGCGTGGTTCAACGGCACCCGCGCGGTGACCATGCAGATCAGCAAGCGGCCGGAAGCGAACGCGGTGGCCACCGTCACCGCGATCCGCGCGCAGTTGCCCGCGCTGCGCAACCTGCTGCCCGCCGACGTGACGATCACCCCGATCTTCGACCTCACCCCGACCACCGAATCGGCGCTGCACGAGGTCGAGGTGGCCCTGCTGATGAGCATCGTGATGGTGGCGCTGGTGATGCTGGTGTTCCTGCGCCGGCTGCGGCCCACCCTGATCGCGATGCTCAGCGTGCCGCTGTCGCTGGCCGGTGCGCTGGTGGTGATGTGGATGATGGGCTTCACCCTGAACATCTTCTCGCTGGTGGCGCTGGTGCTGTGCGTCGGCTTCGTGGTGGATGACGCGATCGTGGTGATCGAGAACATCGTGCGCCACATCGAGCGCGGCATGGCGCCGCTGCAGGCGGCGCTGACCGGCGTGCGCGAGATCGGCTTCACCGTCATTTCGATCACGCTGTCGCTGGTGGCGGTGTTCGGACCGATGGTGTTCGGCAACAACATCTTCACCGTGCTGATGCGCGAATTCGCGGTGACCCTGGTGGCGACCATCGTGATCTCCGCGGTGGTCTCGCTGACGCTGACCCCGGCGCTGTGCGGCCGCAGCCTGCTGCAGGAGCGGCCCGACGAGCACGCGCCGGGCCGGCTGGAGCGATGGGCCGAACGTTTCGACCGCTGGATGCTCGGCGTCTACGAGCGCGCGCTGGACTGGGCCATGCACCACCGCCGGGTGATGCGCTGGCAGCCGCCGATCCTGCTGGTGCTGACCGTGGTGCTGGCGATCGCCGTCGGCATCACCGCCGGCGGCGGGCTGATGCCGAAGGAAGACACCGGCCTGTTGCGGGCGCGGATCAGCGCGGCGGCGAACATCTCGCCCGCCGAGCTGGCCAGCCGCACGCGGGCGATGGCGGCGATCATCCAGGCCGATCCGGCCGTGCTGGACGTCTCGACCATCCTGGGCGGCGGCAACAACGGCGGCGCGGTCGGCAATCATTCGGTCCTGTTCGTCGACCTCAAGCCGGTGGGCGAGCGCAACGTCAGCGGGCAGCAGGTGGTCGACCGTCTGGCCGTCCATTTCAAGAACGTCAGCGACCTCGACGTGTCGCTGTCCGCCGTGCAGTTCTTCGGCGGCGGCGGTGGCGGCGGGGGTGATGGCGGCGTCGGCCAGTATTCGTTCCAGCTCAACAGCACCGACGGCACGCCGCTGCAGGAGCCCACCCTGCGACTGGCGCGGGTGATGCGCGGAATGGCCCAGTTCAAGGATGTCAGCAGCAGCTTCGACGGCATCGGCAAGCAGCAGATGGTGCAGGTCGACCGCGATGCCGCCGCGCGGCTGCAGGTGGGCATGGGCCAGATCGACTCGGCGCTGTACAACGCGTTCGGCCAGAACCAGGTGTCCATCATCTATTCGGACATCAACCAGTACCGGGTCGTGCTCACCGCCGACCAGGCCGGCGAGCTGAGTCCGCAGGCCCTGCTGGGCATCTACGTGCGCAACAGCCAGGGCAAGATGATTCCGCTGTCCGCGCTGGCGAAGATCGAGCCGCACCTGGCGCCGGTCACGGTCAGCCATTTCGACCAGCTGGAGTCCGCCTCGATCAGCTACAACCTGGGCAAGGGCATCAGCCAGGCCGACGGCCTGAAGCTGGTCGACCAGGCGATCTTCGCCGCCCAGCTGCCGCCCGGCGTGCAGAAGAAGTACACCGGCGACAACCAGAACCTGCTGGACGCCCTGAACAACGCGCTGCTGATGCTGCTGGCGGTGATCCTGGTGATGTACGTGGTGCTGGGCGTGCTGTACGAAAGCCTGATCCATCCGCTGACCATCCTGTCCACCCTGCCGGCGGCGGGCATGGGCGCCTTCCTGGCCATGCTGGTCACCCACACCCAGCTGACCCTGATGTCGATCATCGCGGTGCTGATGCTGATCGGCATCGTCAAGAAGAACGCGATCCTGATGGTCGACTTCGCCCTGGTCGCCGAACGCGAGCGCGGGTTGTCGCCGCCCGCGGCGATCCGCGAGGCGGCGCTGGTGCGCTTCCGCCCGATCACCATGACCACCCTGGTGGCGATGGGCGCGGCGCTGCCGCTGGCGATCGGCTTCGGCTACGGCTCGGAGCTGCGCCAGCCGCTGGGCATCGCCATTCTCGGCGGCCTGCTGGTGTCGCAGCTGCTGACCCTGCTGAGCACGCCGGCGATCTACCTGTGGCAGCACGACCGCCGCGAGCGCAAGGCGGCGCGACAGAAACTGCGCGCCGAAATCCGGCGCCAGCGGGCGCTGCAGCAGCAGATGCCAGCCCTGCCACGATGATCCCCGCCACCCCTGCCTTCCGGCAGGGTGTGGACTTCAGGCACATTCGCCGCGCCCCCCGGGCGGGCATAAAGCCCGCATGAACGGAACTCTCGCCTTGCACGTCGCCACCTTGCTTCGCCGCCGCCTGCGGGTGCCGGCACGATGAATGTCTTTGCGCCACTGATCCGCCGCCCGGTCGGCACCTCGCTGCTGGCCATCGGCCTGATGCTGGCCGGCCTGTGGGCCTACATGCTGCTCGGCGTGGCCGCGCTGCCGTCGCTGGATTTCCCCGGCGTCTACGTGGTGGCCAACCAGCCCGGCGCCAGCGCCCAGACCATGGCCAACACCGTGCTGGCGCCGCTGGAGCGGCACCTGGGGCGGATTCCCGGTATCGACGAGATGTACGGCAACGCCAGCGAGGGTTCGGCCTCGGTGATGGTGCGCTTCACCATGGACCGCACCGCCGACAGCGCCGCCCGCGACGTGCAGGCCGCGATCAACGCCGCCGCGGTCGACCTGCCCAGCGGGATGCCTTCGCCGCCGCAGTATTTCAAGTTCGACACCTCGCAGATCCCGATCCTGTTCATCACGCTGACCTCCAGCGGGATGCCGCAGGACCAACTGTTCGACCTGGCCGACACCTTGCTGAAACCGGCGGTGGCGCAGATCGATGGCGTGGCCCAGGTGCAGGTGTTCGGCGGCACCCCGCATGCGGTGCGGATCGAGCTGGACACCACCGCGCTGGCGGCCAAGAACCTCACCGCCAACGACGTGGCCAACGCGCTGCGCGCGGCCAACGTCACCTCGCCGCAGGGCATGCTCAGCGACGGCCGCACCCGGATGACGGTCAGCGCCACCGACGGCCTGCAGTCTCCGGCCGAGTTCGCGCACCTGCTGATCTCGGTGAAGAACGGCACGCCGGTGCGGCTGTCCGACGTGGCGAAGGTGTACAGCGGCCAGCAGGACGAATACCAGGCCGCCTGGTTCAACGACCAGCACACCGTGGGCCTGCAGATCAGCAAGCGGCCGGAAGCGAACGCGGTGGCCACGGTGGAGGCGATCCGCGCCCGCCTGCCGCAGCTGCGCGCGTCGCTGCCCTCGAACATCGAGATGTCGCCGGTGTTCGACCTCACCCAGACCACCAAGTCGGCGCTGCACGAGGTGCAGGTGGCGCTGCTGATCTCGATCGTGATGGTGGTGCTGGTGATGCTGCTGTTCCTGCGTCGGCTGCGGCCCACCCTGATCGCCACGCTGAGCGTGCCGCTGTCGCTGGCCGGCGCCTTCGTGGTGATGTGGACGCTGGGCTACACGCTGAACACCTTGTCGCTGGTGGCGCTGGTGCTGTGCATCGGCTTCGTGGTGGACGATGCGATCGTGGTGATCGAGAACATCGTGCGCCACATGGAACGGGGCGAGCCGCCGATGGCGGCGGCGCTGACCGGCGTGCGCGAGATCGGTTTCACGGTGATCTCGATCACCCTGTCGCTGGTGGCGGTGTTCGCGCCGCTGCTGTTCGGCAACAACATGCTGGTGATGCTGCTGCGCGAGTTCTCGGTGACGCTGACCGCGGCGGTGGTGATCTCGGCGCTGGTCTCGCTGACCCTGACGCCAGCCCTGTGCGCATGGATGCTGGAACACGAACCGGCGACCCGCAAGCCGCCGGGCCGGATCGAGCGGGCGGTGGAGAGTTTCGATCGCCGCTTGTCGCATGCCTATGAGGGTGCGCTGGACTGGGCGATGCACCATCGCCGCATCATGCGCTGGCAGCCGCTGCTGCTGCTGTTCCTCACCTTCGCGCTGGGCTTCGCGGTGGCCAAGACCGCCGGCGGCACCTTCATGCCCGACGAGGATACCGGCCAGCTGCAGGTCGACATCAACGCCGACGCCAACATCTCGCCGGCGCAGATGACCGAGCGCACGCTGGCGGTGGCGAAGATCATGCAGGCCGACCCGGCCGTGCTCGACCAGCTGACCATGCTGGGCGGCAACAACGCCGGCGGCGCGGTGGGCAACAGCGCGCAGATGTTCGTCGACCTGAAGCCCCGCGGCCACGGCGCCGGCCATCGCGAGGAAGGCATCAAGCAGGTGGTCGAGCGGCTGTCGAAGCAGTACGACCAGCTGGCCGGCGTGAAGGTCTCGGTCAGCGCGGCGCAGTTCCTGGGCGGCGGTGGCAGCGGCGACGGCGGCGGCCAGTACGAATTCCAGCTGGTCAGCAACAACGGCGAAGACCTGCAGCCATGGGTGCTGAAGATGGTGCGGCAGATGCGCAGCATCAAGGAGTTCCGCGACGTCGGCAGCAACTTCGACCAGGTCGGCAAGCAGCAGCTGCTGAAGATCGACCGCGAGGCGGCGGCGCGCCTGCACGTGGGCGTGGGCACGATCGACTCGGCGCTGTACAACTCGTTCGGCCAGCGCCAGGTCTCGCAGATCTACTCCGACATCAACCAGTACGCGGTGGTGCTCAGCGCCGCCGCGGCGCAGACGGTGAGCCCGGAGTCGCTGCTGAACATCCGCGTGCGCAACGAGCAGGGCCTGATGATCCCGCTGTCCGCGCTGGCCACCATCGCGCCGAACATCGCCCCGCTGCGGGTGCGCCATCACAACCAGCTGGAAGCGTCCACCATCACCTACAACCTGGCCAAGGACGTGCCGCAGGACCGCGGCGTGAAACTGGTCGAGCAGGCCGCCTTCGCGGTGGGCCTGCCGAACGGCATGAAGGTCGAGTACACCGGCGCCAACGAGCGCCTGCAGAAGTTCCAGTCCAACGGCATGGTGCTGCTGTTCGGCTCGATCTTGGCGATGTACATCGTGCTGGGCATCCTCTACGAAAGCCTCGGCCACCCGCTGACCATCCTGTCCACCTTGCCCGCCGCGGGCGCCGGTGCGTTCCTGGCGATGCTGGTGACCCAGACGCAGATCTCGATGATGGCGATCATCGCGATCCTGATGCTGATCGGCATCGTCAAGAAAAACGCGATCCTGATGGTCGACTTCGCCCTCGTCGCCGAACGCGAACGCGGCCTGTCCGCGCCCGAGGCGATCCGCGAAGCGGCACTGGTGCGCTTCCGCCCGATCACCATGACCACCCTGGTGGCGATGGGCGCGGCATTGCCGCTGGCGATCGGCTTCGGCATCGGCTCGGAAATGCGCCAGCCGCTGGGCATCGCCATCGTCGGCGGCCTGCTGGTGTCACAGCTGCTGACCTTGCTGAGCACCCCGGCGATCTACCTGTGGAACCACGACCGCAAGATCCGCAAGGCAGCGCGCAAGGCGCGCCGGGCGGAGAAGAAGCGGTTGAAGGCGCTGGGCAAGGTGCCGGTTGCAGGCTGAGACTGCGCATGTCTTGACCACTCGGAAGGCCGAGTCCCTGCGTGCATTCCGGCTCCGAAGCATGCCGCGTGCTGCGGACTGAACAGCGCTTGTCGCAAGAACCTGCTCGTTGACACGGCGCCGCGACGAAGCAGAGTCTTTCCACGAGCCCGAGCATCAAGCCGGGCACAGGGGAAAACTCGATGCATATCACCTGGCAAGGGATCTGCCTGTGGGCAGCGGTGCTGCTTGCGTTCGCCAACGCGGCTCATGCCCGGACGGTCACTCCCGAAGTCGAATACAAGAAGCTGATCCAGGTCGATGCGACACTGCAGCCGCTCGGCGAGCATCCTTAGCCGTGAATGGGACGAAGTTGAAGGACGATTGAGTCACCACCCCTCGTGGGACTGTCCGCGATGGCAGTACGTCCAATGCTAGGTTCAGTTGATCGGCCGAAACTAAAGAGGATGTGGCTAATTAGATCGGTGGGGTAAATACCGCCACAGTGCTGCAGGTGGCTGACCAGATCTGCCGGCGGGGACGCTGCCGAGGGTGGCATCGGCTTAATTGGCCACGTCCCCTTTTTTCACCATAGGTTGGGGTCCAGTACTCCAGGCGCAGGAACAAATGATTTACCAAAATGCTCAGAGCGAAGAGGCATGGACGCCCTATGGGCCGGTTCCACTCCAGGGCGTGCCATGAAAGGCAAACTGATGAACTTGTTGGGATGGCCGTTCCGTAAAATTTGGCGGGGCTATACGTATGTGTATTACCGCCTTTACGCGTGGAACTTGGCGACTTGGGGCGAAAGCGATGTGCCGCAATTCAACGCCATGTATGTTGTGGCATCGGTTTCGTATGCCAATCTTTTAGCGATAGCCACATTGATTGTTGGTGTGACCGGAAAAAGGTTGATCTATGGAGCGCCAAAATATCAGTTAGGAGCAATGATATTAGCTTGGGCGTTTGTTAACTACTGGGCACTGGTGCGTAACGGCAAGTACAAACGCATTGCGGCGCGCTTTTCAAAGGAGCAACCGACAGCACGTACGCGGAACATGATTTTCTGTTGGCTATATGTGATCTTGTCGATAGCGGGTCTGGTTGTCTCGGCTCTTCTCTCTTCACCTTTTTAGAGCGAACAGGGGTCGAGGAGGCAAAAGCGGCAAAAGGGGTCACCATTTCGCCGCCCAGGTCAATAGGCACGCAAAAACCCGTCTCCGTCCTGCGTCGGAGATGGTGATGTCCCGTCTTGCCGCTGACCACCAGCCGCTATGTTTCATGCGGCGCCAAGATCGCGCCAGTCACCGTTCTGGTTAGGGCCGCGTCAGCGGCCCTTGCTGCTTGCCAAACACTCGTCGGTCATCGCGGATCCCGTCCAGGTGCACGTCATGCGTGGCACAGAATCACGGGCTCAAGGCCCAACCCTTGATGGCTCGGTCCGCGTGCGGTCTTGCGTACAACACGGGTGCCGACGGTCGCGACCTTTCAGAGTGACTGGCTCGAAGCCAAACCCCAGTTCCGGCCTGCGACCGTCAGCGTGATCAGCCGAAGGCGCGCGTGAGATCGAACGTCGTGCCTTCGTGCAGCATGTGGTAACAGGCGCGTGCCAGCTTGTGCGCGACCGCCTTGATGGCGACGACGCGGTGCTTGCGGGCACGCTTGCGCTCGTACCAGCGTCGAATCAGCGGTTCGTAGCGCACGGCATAGTTGGCCGCCTCCATGAACGCCCAGCACAGATATCGGTTGCCGCACTTGCGATTGCCGTGCCCCTTCCGTTTGCCGTTGGACAGTCGCACGCTCTCGACCATGCGGCAGTACGAGGCGTAGTTGCCGACAGATTCGAAGCGTTCGATGGCACCACTCTCCAGCAGGATCGTCATGCCCAGGATCGGGCCAATGCCCGGCACGCTCTGCAGACGCGCCAACAAATCCGATCGTGCCAGATCCTTGCGAATCCATGTTTCGAGTGCCTTGATCTGATCCTGCACTGTCATCCACAGCTTGAACTGGATAAGCACGCCGTAGCGGATAGAGAGCTCGGGAAACAGGTCGACTAGCTGCGACGGCGACAGCTGTCGTAGCTTGTTGGCTGATAGCTGTTTGCCGGTGCTGCGACTGAAGCTGGACTGGATCGACAGCATCAATCGTACGGCCTGCCGCACTAGGCTGAAGCGACGGCGCAGCAGGTCGCGGGTGCCACGTTGCTCGCGAGGATAGATGTAGCCCTCGGGCAACAAACCCAGCCGCATCAGCTGGGCCAGATGGAGGGCGTCGCTGTCGTCGTCGCCGTGCTTGAGTCCGTCGTACTGCGGGATCGCCGTGGTGTTAACCAGATGCACGGCATAGCCGTGATCCATCAGGCCATCGACCAGCCAGTACCAGTTGTAGGTGGACTCCACCGCCACGCCGACCAGCTCGTCCCGGTACGGCGCAAGGTCGCTAAGCAGGCGCGGCAAATCGTTGGGTCGTCGACACCGCAGCACCGGCTTGCCATCACCATCCATGACCGCCAACACGCTGTTGCTGGAATGCAGATCGATGGCTGCGTAAAGTGACATAGCTGCCTCCTGTCGCTGGGCGACGTTGAAACCGTGGTAGTTCCAACGTACCGCCAAGCGCGGGAGGCGGCGACATGAGTCTTCAGAGACATTATCCGACGAGGAGTGGTGGTCTGAGCTGATGATGGGGCTTGGTTCGGGCTGCGAGGATGGGGGCTGGTCAGAAGATGGCGGGAGGCCGTCATGCCACGTCAGCGCCGTCTGGACTTGCCCGGGGTTCCGCAACACGTCATCCAGGCGTCGCGACGGTAAGGCCGCGAGGTTGCCGCAGGAAAGCGCCGAGCTTCCGGGATCGGTCGTGAATGATGTCTCTGAGCCCTTTCGCCCTGCCTTTTCCCCTGTACCCCTTTGGCCCTATGTCCGTTAGGCTCCGGACCGTTCTCCGGAGCTTGAGCTCAGTGCCGAGTGGAACGGGTGTGGCACGATCAGTGGCTCACGGGCTAGACCCGGGATGCGTATCAACGTTCGACCAGCGATAGCCCTGCGGGCTGCAGTGGTGGCGGGTTGAACAGGGCCCAGTCGATGGTTGTAGGCTGATGCGCTTTGCCGGCGATGGTGCCGGTCATGGGCAGGCAGGGGCATTCAATTGCTCCGTCTTCTGGATGGGAGTCGGGTTGTCATGGTGGAGAAGGTTTGGTGCGGGATGCGCGCTCGCGCCGCAGGGCATGTCTGATGGGACGTGCGGATAATGAAAAGGGCGCACATGAGCGGCCATCGTCCCCCACCTTGAATGTCGTCGATCAGTTGCGCGAGGTGGATCGACTGGCCCAGCTGGGCGAGCTTGCGAAAGCGTCGCGACTGATCGACGGGCTGCTGACGGGGCAGCCGGGGCGAGCGGAGTTTCTTCAGCGCAAGGCCAGGTACAGCATTCTGCAGGGAAGGCCGGAAGAGGCGATTCCCGCTTTGCGCTCGCTGTTGCTGCAATTCCCGGATGTCGCGTCCCTGCATAACAGTCTGGGGGCGGCTTATGCCGGATGCTCGGATCACCGGGAGGCGATCGGCTGTTTCGATCGTGCGTGTGCGCTCGCACCGCAACGCCCGGACTACTGGTACAACCTGGCACGTGCGCATGACGCCGTCGGAGACGCGGAGGCGGTGAAGAAGGCTTGCGACCAGGCCATCGCGCTCGTGCCTGATCCGGAGACCTGCACCCTTCGTGGCAACAACCTGAGCATCCTGGGTCAGCTGGACGCTGCCGAGGCCGACTTCAGGGCGGCCTTGCAGCTTCGCCCCGGCCTGCTCGCCGCCTGGGTCGGGCTGCTCGGCTTGAAGTCGGTGCGCCTGGATGATGCGGAACTCGAGCTTCTCGGTGGACTGTATCGTCAATCCGCCCCGGGCACTCCGGCGCACGCGGGCTGGGGCTTCACTTATGGGCAGGCGCTGGAGGTCGCGAAACGCTACCCCGAGGCATTCCCGATCCTGGTCGAGGCGAACGCCTCGAAAGCGGCCCTGGTGCGCTGGCAGCCCGCCGAGTTGTCGACGTTTGTCGATGCTGCGATGGCGGGCTTCTCCGGGCCGATCGGGCAGGCGGCAGATGCCTCGTTGGGGCGGGAAGTCATTTTCGTAGTGGGCATGGCGCGATCCGGTTCGACCCTCACTGAACAGATTCTCGGCGCGCATCCGCAGGTCGAGGGCGCCGGCGAGCTGCTGGATGTCCATGCCGTGCTGGCGGGCGAATCGGAGCGGCGGGGGGAAACCATCCCGGCTTGGGCGGCCAAGGCCACCGGGGATGACTGGGCTCGCCTGGGACGGGAATATCTCGCGAGAACCGCCGCATGGCGCCGGTCGAAACCGATGTTCACCGACAAGCAACTAGACAACTGGCGCTACGTGGGCGCCCTCCGCGCGATGCTGCCTTCGGCAAGATTCGTCTATTGCCGCCGTGATCCCGTCGAGACCTGCTGGAGCTGCTTCAAGCACTCCTTTCCTGGAAGCGACGCGGCGTATACCTACGACTTTCGCCATCTGGCAACTTACAGTGCCGACATGTCGAGATTGATGCGCTTCTGGGAACAGCGGCATGCCGGGTGGATCCACGAGCAGGTGCATGAAACTTTCCTGACCGATTCGGAGGCCGGGATCCGTGCTTTGCTCGACCATTGCCGGCTGCCGTTCGATGCGGAGTGCCTGAGCTTTGACCGCTCCACGCGTGCCGTGCGCACGGCTAGCGCAGGCCAGGTGCGCCGGCCGCTCGGTGCCGCCACGAAGGTCTCCGCGTGTTACGGGTCGTTGCTCGATCCGTTGCGCGCCGCGCTCCGCGACAAGGGCGTGGCGTTCGCTGACGCCTGACAGCAAAGGCGGTCAAGGGGCCGGCTTCATTTGCCGAGCATCGGGTCGCAGGTTCACGGTGCTCCACGCACGCCGTCACGTAGGCACCCTTCGCAAGCTCTCTTGAGTGCAGTTGGCATCGTGAGCCGGCATGCAGGAAGGCGCAGCCGTTCGACTTGATGCCGCCAGACGCGCCCTTGCCGCGGCGGCCTCACCGACCGATTGTCACAATCCCCCTGCACGATGGCGGCGGTCGATTCGAGGACACCGCCATGCTGAGTATCGAGCAGTCACTGGTCGAGCGCCTGCCGTGGCTCGCGCGGTATCCGGCCATCCGTCGCCCGGTGTCGGGCATGCTCGGGCGGCTGGCCGACGAGGACGGTTTCAATCGCGTGCTGAGCCGGGTCGGCACGGCCGAGGGTTTCGATTTTGTCGAGCGGGTGCTGGATGTGCTGGGCACCAGCTGTCAGCTCAACCTGCGCGAACGCGAACACATCCCGCTGGAGGGTCCGCTGCTGGTGGTGGCCAATCATCCGCTGGGGATGCAGGACGCACTGGCGCTGCTGCAGCTGATCGGTTCGGTGCGCCCTGACGTGCGCATCCTCGGCAACGACTGGCTGGCGACGGTGCCGCAACTGGGTCGGCTGCTGCTGCCGGTGGATGTGTTCGGCAAGGGTGCGGCATCGCAGCTGCGCGGGATCTACCGTGCACTCGACGATGGCCAGGCGCTGATCATCTTTCCCGCCGGCGAGGTCTCGCGGATGCGCCCCGATGGCGTGCGCGACGGGCGCTGGTCGGACGGTTTTGCGCGGCTGGCATTGCGGCGAAATGTACCGGTGTTGCCGGTGCACGTGGCCGCGCGCAATTCGACGATGTTCTACGGCATGTCGATGCTGGCCAAGCCGCTGAGCACGGCGATGCTGCCGCGCGAGGCGGTGGCGCCGGGCAGCCGGCGCATCGGTTTCAGCATCGGCGCGCTGGTGGCGGCGAACGAGCTTGCACAGCGCAGCGGTGGCTCGCCGACGCAGGCGGCCAGGTTGATGCGACGGCATGTGTATCGGGTCGGCCGGCATCGTGGGCTGATCTTCGGTGGCCAGGCGCCGCTGGCGCATCCGGAGCCGGCCGGGCAGGTGGCGGCCGAATTGGCGCGTGCCGAGCTGCTGGCCGAACTCAACGATGGCAAGCAACTGCTGTTGCTCAAGGGCGGCGCCGACAGCGCGGTGCTGCGCGAGATCGGCCGCCTGCGCGAGCTGACCTTCCGCAAGGTCGGCGAGGGCGTGGGTGCGCGCCGCGACCTGGACGCGTTCGATCCGCACTACGAGCATCTGGTGTTGTGGGACGGCAAGGCGTTGCGCATCGCCGGGTCGTATCGGTTTGGCCATGGCGGCAAGCTGCTGGCCGAACGGGGCATGCCGGGCTTGTATACCTCCGGCCTGTTCGACTATTCGCCGGCGCTGGAATCGCGGCTGGCGCAGGGGCTGGAACTGGGGCGCAGTTTCATTGCGCCGGCGTACTGGCGTTCGCGCGCGCTGGACCAGTTGTGGCAGGGCATTGGCCTGTACCTGCAGCGCCACCCGGAGCTGCGTTACCTGTTCGGCCCGGTAAGCATGTCGGTCAGCCTGCCGCGCGAGGCGCGCGAATGGATCGCCGCTGCGCACCAGCATTATTTCGGCGCGCCGGGGCTGGCGGCGGCCAGGCAGCCGTTCGTGATTTCCGCAGAGGTCCGTCAAGGCGTGCGACAGGCGCTGGAAGGACTGGACGCACCCGCCGGCCTGGGCAAGCTGAAGCATCATCTGGATGCGCTGGGCGTGAGCCTGCCGGTGCTGTACCGCCAGTATGTCGACCTGGTCGAGCCGTCGGGCGTGCAGTTCCTGGACTTCGGCGAAGACCCCGGTTTCTCCGGCTGCGTCGACGGACTGGTGATGCTGGACCTGGCGGCACTCAAGCCCGCCAAGCGGGCACGCTATCTGGGCAAGCCGGCCTGACGCCGCCCGACATCCGGAAACGCATCTGAAATCGCGGCGTACCGGTCATCGCCGGGGCGTCGTCGTCAGAACGCCAGGCTGAAGCGCGCGACATCATCTGCGCCTGATCGCGCTGGCCCATCTCGCAGTCGGCCGCCATGGCTGCCGGCCGACGGAACTGGCATGGCGCGACACGAGGACTTGCGCAATTCGTGTCCAGGGTCTGGTTCCGCCACCTTGCCAGACTTGGTCCACGTTGTAGGCTCTGCGTTCACGAGATTGGCGAGGGCACATGGGCCAGAGTCCCGAACTGTTGCGGCGCTTGCTGCGGGCGAAGGACCGGATGGACGGGGCGCCCCACGAGGAGTGGCCGGTGCGCCGGCTGGCGCAGGTGAGCGCGGTGTCGGCGGCGCATTTTGCGCGCTCGTTCCGGGATGCGTTCGGCATGCCGCCGCATCGCTACCTGCTCACCCGCCGCATCGAGCGCGCCACGGCGCTGCTGCGCGATACCGATCTGGCGGTCACCGAGGTCGCGCTGCAGACCGGCTGGAACAGCATCGGCACCTTCGGGCGGATCTTCCGCGACATCACCGGCGAGAGCCCGGGGGAGTTCCGCGCGCGCCAGCGGGCGATGCCGCATGGGCGCGGGCGCGTCCCGGAGTGCATCGTGCGCGCCGCGCATCGGCCCGATCTCAAGAGCGCAGTTTCGGAGAAGCGGCGCAGTGCGGTGGCCGGTAAAAAGGCACTCCAATCCACGGAGGTTCCACCATGACCCAAGGTGTCGATGTAGCCGGACTGTATGTCCGCGACCAGGATGAAGCGCTCGCGTTCTATGTCGAGAAGCTGGGCTTTGTCGTCCATGCCGATGCGCGCAACGGCGACTATCGCTGGCTGACCGTGCGGCACCCGGAGCAGCCCTCGTTCCAGCTTGGCCTGTTCAGGCCGGGGCCGCCGATCCACGACGCGGCGACCGCGCAGACGCTCTGCGAAATGGTGGCCAAGGGCGCGATGCCGCCGCTGGTGCTGGTGGTGGACGACTGCCGGGCGGCCTGCGAAAGGCTGCAGGCGCTCGGCGTGGAATTCACCCAGGAGCCGACCAGCCGCTATGGCACTGTCGATGCGGGCTTTCGCGACCCTTCGGGCAATGGCTGGAAGATGATCGAGGCGAAGGCATCTGCGCAGGGGGCGTCATGAGCGCGAGCCAGTGGATCCGCCAGAGCCACCGCTGGTTGTCGATCGTGTTCACCCTCACCGTGATCGCGAACTTCGCCTGGCGCGGCATGAGCCCGCACGAACCGCCGGCGTGGCTGACCTACTCGCCGCTGCCGCCGCTGTTCGCGCAGCTGTTCAGCGGCCTGTACCTGTTCGCGCTGCCGTATGCCGCGAGGCGGCGTATCAAGGCGTGAGGCCGTACACGCGGTCGCTTCAGCCGGCCGCCACCGGGGCGGGTCGCTCCATCCCGATGCTGCGCAGCGCCGGGCTGCGCATGCAGGTCAGGGCGATCGTGGTGAGCAGCAGGCCGGCGCCGGCGAACAGGTCGGTGAGCGGGATCAACCTGAGCAGGCTGCCGGCGATCGCGGCCGAGATCGGCCCCAGGCCCATGAAGGTGAACATCAGTACGCTCATGGCGCGGCCCATCATCTCCGGCGTCACCCGGCGCTGGATCCAGCTGACGATGGCGATCTGCGCGATGCCGGCGAGCACGCCGGTGGCGGCCAGCAGCACCGCGCCGGTGACCGTCGCATGCACCAGCGCCAGCGTGGCCAGGGCCAGGCCGGCGAGGCTGTCGATGGTCAGCACCATCAGGCCGAGGCGGCCGCGCACGATGCGGCTGGCCGGGCCGGAAAGGAAACTGCCCAGCAGCATGCCGCCGCCGTTGGCGGTCATCAGGATGCCGAGCGAGGCGGCGCCCAGATCCATCCGCGTATCGGCCAGCACCGGCAGGCCCACCTGCAGCGGACCGCCGACGAACACCGAGACCACCGCCGCGTAGAGCATGAATGCGCGCAGCGGCAGGTCGGCCCAGATCATCCGCACGCCGCTGGCCACGTTGGCCAGCACGCCGCCCGCGGCGGGTTTCGGATCGAAGTCGGCGGACACGCGGATCAGCAGCAGCGACGCCAGCGAGAAGGCGAAGCTGATCGCGTCGATGGTGAATGCCAGGCCCAGTCCCTCCGCATCCTGCAGCGCCTGCGGCTGTGCGCCGTGCGCGCCCGCGCTGATCACCACGCCGGCCAGCGCCGGACCGACGAACATGCTGAGCTGGCGCATGCCCATCACCAGCGCATTGGCCGGTTGCAGCTGATCCTTGCGCACCAGTTGCGGCAGGATTGCCGAGCCGGCCGGGTAGGCGAACGCGGTGGACAGGCCGATGCCCAGCGCGATCAGGTACACCAGCCACATGCGGATGTCGCCCAGCAGCACCAGCGCGGCCAGCAGCGCCACCAGCAGCGCGTTCACCCCGCGCGCGGCCAGCAGCACGCGGCGCGGCGACAGCCGGTCCACCAGTGCGCCGCCGATCAGCATGAACAGCGCGCGCGGCAGCGCCATCGCCGCCAGTACCAGGCCCAGCGCGGCGGGGTTGCCGGTGAGCTTCAGCACCAGCCACGGCAGCGCCACCAGGGTGAACTGGTCGCCCAGCATCGAGATCGTGCTGCCGCCGAACAGCAGGCGGAAGTTGTGGTTGGCGAAAACGGAATCGCGGTGGACGGTGGCCATCAGTGGGTTCGCAGGTCGGGTGGCTGAGCGGGATGAGAATGCAATGGGCCGCCGCCCCGGGTCAGCCGGCGTCGGCGCGCTCGTCCCAGGCGATCGCCGCCAGCTGTTGCAGGTGCGCGCTCACGTCCGCCGGCCACACGGCGATCAGCGCGCCGAAGCGCTCGCGGTCGCCGCGGTAGAAGGCGCGCGAGGCTTCCTCGTAACCCGGTTCGTCGCCGGCCATCACGCGCATGAAGCGATCGACCGATTCGATCGCCTGGCGTGCGCGCTCCTTCGCGCCACCCTGGCGGATGGACTGCTCGACCAGTCGCCGCAGCACCGCCGAGGCGCCGCCGGGTTGCTGGCCCAGCCAGTCCCAGTGTCGTGGCAGCAGGGTGACTTCGCGTGGCACCACGCCCAGCTTGGGGCGACCGGGTCCGCGGCTGGCCGGCTCGGCGGGTGTGGCAGGTGCCAGCCGGGCCAGCACGTCGTCGACGCTGCCGCGGAAGTCGATCTCGATCGGCCGGCTGTCGCGCTCGTCGAACACCAGCAGCGGTCCGGCGGCGCCCGCGTCCAGGCGCTGTTTGGCGGCACGGGCGACATCGGCCAGGGCGCCCTGGCCGATCCGCTGCGGGCCGTCGAAGGCGATGCAGGAGGTGGTTGGCAACATGTTTTGTCCGGGTAAATTCGTTTGGCGGATTTTATACGGGTCAAATCCCCTGTCAATACTGCCCGGGTAAAAAAGCGAGATGCGGCCGGGCATTCCCGCCCGCCGCGTGCGCCTTGTATGGTTGAGGCTTTCCACCCGAAAGGACTACGGATGACCAAGCGTCTGCGCACGGCCAGCTTGCTGGTTTCACTCGGTGTACTTGCCGCCACCGCGATTCCCCTGCCGTCAACGGCCGCGGAACTCGCCGTGCCGCCGATCGCCTACCACCAGCGCACCTTGCCGAACGGCTTGCAGGTGCTCAGCGTGGAGGATCACGCCAGCCCCAACGTGGCGGTGCAGATGTGGTACCACGTCGGCTCGAAGGACGACCCGCAGGGACGCTCCGGTTTCGCGCACCTGTTCGAGCACCTGATGTTCAAGAGCACGAAGCACATGCACGCCGAGCAGTTCGACCGGCTGACCGAGGACGTGGGCGGCGCCAACAACGCCTCCACCGGCGACGACGTCACCAACTATTTCGAGATCGTGCCCAGCAACCACCTGCAGACCCTGCTGTGGGCCGAGGCGGAACGGTTGTCCAACCTCAACGTGGACGAGAAGAACTTCAAGTCCGAGCGCGCCGTGGTGGAAGAGGAATACCGCCAGAGCGTGCTGGCCAATCCCTACGGCAAGCTGTTCAACGCGATCGATCCGAAGTCGTACACGGTGCACCCGTACCAGCGCCCGACCATCGGCAGCATCGAGGACCTGGAAGCGGCGTCGCTGCAGAACGTGATCGACTTCCACGGCACCTTCTACCGCCCCGACAACGCCACCCTGATCGTCGCCGGCGACTTCGACCCGAAGCAGCTCGATGCCTGGGTCGACCAGTATTTCGACGGGATCGCGAAACCGGCCACGCCGATTCCGCAGGTCACCGCGAAGGAACCCGCGCGCAGCAAGGACCAGCACTACACCATCACCAGCGAGACCGCGCCGCTGCCCGGCGTGGCGATCACCTGGCTGATTCCGCCGGCGTCCGACAGCGCCGACAGCATCGCCCTGAAGGTGGCCGCGGCGCTGCTGTCGCAGGGCGAATCCTCACGCCTGTACCAGTCGCTGGTGTATCGCCACCAGGTTGCCCAGGAAGCGGGCGCCGATGCCGACAGCCGCGTCGGCCCGGGCCTGTTCACCGCCTACGCAATCCTCGCCAGCGGCCATCAGCCGGCCGAGGCGGCCAAGCTGCTGCATGAAGAGATCATCTGGCTGGCGACCCAGCCGATTCCCGATGCCGAGCTGGACAAGGTGAAGACCCAGTTGCTCACCTCCGCGTTGAAACAGCGCCAGACCGCCCAGGGCCTCGCCTTCGCCCTGGGCCAGGCCAGCCTGATCGACGGCAACGTGGAGCGCGTCAACACCGACCTGGATGCCTTGCAGAAGGTCAGCGAGAAAGACGTGCACCGGGTGCTGCAGAAATACGTCACCGGCGCGCACAGCGTCACCATCGACTACCTGCCGCAGGCTGCCGCAGCCAAGCCGGCCGCCGCACAGGGAGCAGTGAAATGAGCCGTCCGATGAAGCCTCTCCGCCTGACCGTGCTGGCCGCTGCGCTGATTGCCAGCGGCAACCTGCTCGCTGCCGACTTCCCGGCCACGCCGCCGGCACCGGGCCCGGCGCCCACGCTGAGCGTACCCACGCCGTCGTCGCAGACGCTGGCCAACGGCCTGCAGGTGATCAGCGTGCGCCGCGCCGGCCTGCCGCTGGTCACCGCGCAACTGGTGGTGCGCAGCGGCGGCGAGATGGACCCGCCGACCCTGGCCGGCCTGGCCGACCTCACCGCCAACCTGCTGACCAAGGGCGCCGCGGGCAAGACCGCACCGCAGATTGCCGCGGCGGCGGAGGCGCTGGGCGGCTCGCTCGGCGCCAGCGCCGGCTGGGACGAAAGCGCGGTGGGCATCACCGTGACCACGCCGAAAGTGCCGCAGGCGCTGCAGCTGCTTTCCGAGGTGGTGCGCCGGCCGGACTTCAGCGAGGCCGAGCTGAAGCGCTCGAAGGCACAGGCGCTGGATGACCTGCACCTGATGCTGAGCCAGCCCACCACGCTGGCCTCGTTCGCGGCCAGTCGCGGCGTGTTCGGCGATGGCGCCTACGGCCATTCGCGCAGCGGCACGCCCAGCTCGATCCCGCGCGTCACGCGGGCCAGCGTGCAGCAGCTGCACGCGGCGTTGTATCGCCCGGACAACGCGATGCTGATTCTCACCGGTGACATCACGCCGGCGCAGGCTCAGCAACTGGCGCAGGCCAGCTTCGGCGACTGGGCCAGGCCGGCCACGCCGCTGCCGGCCCGACCGACCGGCCGCCACGCCGGCCGGCTTCCCGCGGTGTTGCTGATCGACCAGCACGGCGCCGGCCAGGCAGGCGTGGTCGCCGCGCATCCGGCGCCGTCGCGGGCCGATCAAGGCTATTACGTGGGCACGGTGGCCAATGCGGTGCTTGGCGGTTCGTACTCGGCACGCCTCAACGAGGAGATCCGCATCAAGCGCGGCCTGTCCTACGGCGCCAACAGCCGCCTGATGCCGCTGCACGACGCCGGCATGTGGCTCGCCTCGGCGCAGACCAAGAACCCGTCCGCGCCCCAGGTGGTCGAGCTGATGCTGGGCGAGTTCAAGCGGCTCGGCGGCACGCGGGTTTCCGCCGAAGAGCTGGCCGCGCGCAAGGCCACCCTGATCGGCAGCTACGGCCGCAGCCTGGAAACCACCGCCGGGCTGGCCAGCGAAGTCGGTGACCTGGCCGTCTACGGCGTGCCGCTGGACGAGATCGGCAAGTACATCGCCCAGGTGCAGGCGGTGACCCCGAAGCAGATCGAGAAGTACGCCGACAAGTACCTCACCGCCGACGCCGGCACCGTGGTGGTGGTGGGCGACGCCTCGAAATTCGCCGCGGACATCCGCAAGACGCATCCGCAGGCCGTGCTGCTGGAGTCGACCGCGCTGGATCTGGACAGCCCGACCCTGCAAGCCGGCTCAGCCGCCAAATAGCCGTCTCGACACAGCCGTCTCAACCCGGCGTTCACCCGACCCCGGCCATCGTGCCGGGGTTTTTCGTGCCTGGTGAAACACCGTGTTGCCGAGATCACCCGAATCGATGGGGCGGAAGGCGCGCGACGTTTGGTAAACTGTAAGGTACATTAATTCCTTCCACTCCCCGGAATTCCCATGTCCCTCCGCACTCTTGCTCGTCACGCCCTCGCCCTCGGCCTGATCGCCGCCGCCGTGCCCGCCACGGCCGCCACCCGCATCGAGATCCAGGGCGGGCGCAGCTACATGGACAGCTACGGCAGCCATGCCGCCTTCGTCGAGGCGGTGTTCCCGGCGCAACCGATCGGCGGCACCCGCTACAGCTGGTCGCCCGACGTGTCGCTGGGCTGGATCGCCGGCCGCGACGTGCATCGTTACGACTACAGCTCCTACACCACCCGTCCTTCGGTGGCGCTGCTGGCCGCCGGTGTGCGCGTCCACCACGGTGACGCGGGCGACTGGTACCAGCCGCTGTTCGCCAGCTTTCAGGTGGCCGCCACCAACCATGCCACCCAGGCGCTGTCCAGCCACTACCAGTTCGTCAGCACGCTGGGTTGGCAGGCGAAACACTTCACCCTGGCGATCCGCCATGTCTCCAACGGCGGCCTGAGCGGACCGAACCGCGGCGAGACGATGGCGGTGGTCGGCGTGGCCTTCGATATCTGAATCAGCGGAAGCACGACGGCCCCGAACGGGGCCGTCGTGCTGTTGCGGGTCGCCTGCGCGGTGAGCTCAGTGGCCTCCGGCGGCCGGTCCGGCCTTGGCACCGAACGGCGGCTTGGCCAGCCAGATCACCAGCACCAGTCCCAGGAAGATCCAGCCCAGCGCATGGAACACCTCGTTGAACGCGATCTGGTAGCCCTGCTGGGTGATCATGTTGTTGATCAGGCTGCTGGCGCCCTGCGCGTCGCCGTGGCCGAGCTGGCTGATCGCTGCCTGTGAAGTGGGGTCGTAGGCGGTGATGTGTTCGGTCAGCTGCTCGTGGTGGCTTACCGCGCGGCGCTCCCACAGCAAGGTGGTGATCGAGGCTGAGAAGCTGCCGCCCAGCGTGCGCAGGAAGGTGGCCAGGCCCGATCCGGAGGCGATCTCGTTCTGCTGCAGGTCCGACAGCAGGATGGTCAGGATCGGCATGAAGAACAAAGCCACGCCGAGACCCTGCCACAGCTGCACCATCGCCACGTGGTAGAAATCGATGCCGATGAAGAAGTCCGAGCGCATGAAGCAGGTCATGCCCATCACCACGAACGCCACCGAGGCCAGCAGTCGCAGGTCGATCCGGCTGGCGTACTTGCCCACGAAGAAGGTCAGCAGCACCGGGATGACGCCCAGTGGGGCAGTGGCGTAACCGGCCCAGGTCGAGGTGTAGCCCAGGTTGCGCTGCAGCCACAGCGGCACCAGCAGGCCGATCGAGAAGAACGCGGCGTAGGCCAGGATCAGCGCGATGGTGCCCGCGGTGAAATTGCGGTGGCGGAACAGTCGCAGGTCGACGATCGGGTCCTTGTCGGTCAGTTCCCAGATCAGGAAGATCGCGATGCTGATCGCCGAGACGATGCTGGTGACGATGATGAAGGTGGAGTTGAACCAGTCCTCGTCGTTGCCCTTGTCCAGCACGATCTGCAACGCGCCGACGCCGATGATCAGGGTGATCAGGCCGACGTAGTCGATCTTCGGACGCTCGGTCTTCTCGACCTTGCCGCGCAGCTGGCTGGCCACCACCATGCTGGCGAAGATGCCGATCGGCACGTTGATGAAGAAGATCCACGGCCACGAATAGTTGTCGGTGATCCAGCCGCCCAGGATCGGCCCGGCGATCGGCGCCACCACCGTGACCATCGCCAGCAGCGCCAGCGCCATGCCGCGCTTGGCCGGCGGGTAGATGCCGATCAGCAGGCTCTGCGTGATCGGATACATCGGCCCGGCCACGGCGCCCTGCAGGGCGCGGAACAGGATCAGCATCTCCATGCTTTGCGAGACGCCGCAGAGGAACGAGGTCAGCGCGAACAGCAGGGTGCAGGCGGTGAACAGCCGCACTTCCCCGAAGCGTCGGGTGAGGAAGCCGGTCAGCGGCAGCGAGATCGCCATGCTCACCGCGAACGAGGTGATCACCCAGGTGCTCTGGTTGTTGCTGACGCCGAGGTTGCCGGCGATCGTCGGCAACGACACGTTGGCGATCGTGGTGTCCAGCACCTGCATGAAGGTCGCCAGCGACAGGCCGATCGTGCTCAGTGCCAGATTGGGTGGACGGAATTGGGTGGTCATCGGCGTCGGTCAGTGATGGGGCTTTTGCTTGCTCCTCCCCCTGCAGGCAGGGGAAGGTTGGGAGGGGGTAACGCTCTTGACCTTCCCTCAAGATCAAGAGCGAACCCCACCCCAACCTACCCCTGCGAGCAGGGGAGGGGCTTCATTTCCCGCCAGCCATGTTGGCGTGGATGATCTGGTTGATCGTCGCGTCCGCGGTGACCAGCTGCCGTTTGTAGACGTCGGTGCTGAAGGCCGGCCGGGTCGGCGACTTCTGCGCCAGGGTCGGGCCGTTCTGGTCGTGCAGGTTCACGTCCACGGTCACCGACATGCCCAGTCGCAGCGGGTGCTTGTCCAGGGTGGCCGGATCGTCGAACACCACGCGCACGGGAATGCGCTGCACGATCTTGATCCAGTTGCCGGTCGCGTTCTGCGCCGGCAGCAGCGAGAACGCGCTGCCGGTGCCGACGCCCAGGCTCTGCACCTTGCCCTTGTACTTCACCGAGCCGCCGTAGACGTCCGACTCGATCTCCACCGGCTGGCCGATGCGCATCTTCGTGAGCTGGGTTTCCTTGAAGTTCGCATCCACCCACACGCCGTGCAGCGGCACCACCGCCATCAGCGCGGCACCCGGCTGCACGCGCTGACCGACCTGCACCGAGCGTTTGGCCACATAGCCGTCCACCGGCGCCACCAGGCTGGCGCGGGCATCGTCCAGATAGGCCGCCCGCAACCTGGCCGCGGCAACCTGCACGTCCGGGTGCGAGGCGACCACGGTGTCGTCCACCAGCACCTTGCTGGTCTGGTACTGCTGTTGCGAAGTGATCAGCGCGCTCTCCGCGGTGGTCAGCGCGTCGCTGGCGTGCGCCAGTTCCTCGGCCGAGATCGCCCCGGACTTGGCCAGCGCCACGCGGCGCTTGTAGTCGGCGCGGGCCTTGTCGACCGCGGTCTTGCGCGCGGCCACGTCGGCCTGGGCGCCGTTCACGCTGGAATACAGGCCGCGCACCTTGCGCACGGTGTTGGCCAGGTTGGCCTTCGCCTCGGCCAGCGCCACGTCGGCATCGCTGGGATCGAGTTGCACCAGCACGTCGCCGGCGTGCACCAGGTCGCCGTCGTCGGCACCGATGCTGACCACGGTGCCGGGCACCTGCGGGGTGATCTGCACCACGTTGCCGTTGACGTAGGCGTCGTCGGTGCCTTCGTACCAGCGGCCATCGAGGAAGTACCACAGCGCCCAGGCGATGATGCCGAGCAGCACCACCAAGCCGAGCAGGCGCAGCATGAAGCCGCGCGGATTCTTTTTCGGGGCGGCGGGAGCCGTGGCGGCCGTGCTATCGGCCGGAGTGGAAGTCGGGCTGGACATGGGGCTGCCTCAGGAACGTGGGATGGGGGAAGAAGAGGAGGGAGCGGGCGCGTCGGCCTGCGGCTGGAAGCCACCGCCGAGCGCCTCGATCAGCTGTACGGAAAGGTCGACCTGCTGCGCTTCCAGCGCGGCCACGCCGCGGTTGGCCGTCAGCAATTGCTGGCGCACCACGAGCGCTTCGAGATAGCTGCCGATGCCGGCCTGGTAACGCTGCTCGGCCAGCTGCCAGGCCTGCCGCGCCGCGGTCTGCGCCCGCCGCTGCGCGTCCAGCTGCAGTTGCACGGCATGCGCGGCGGAGAGTTCGTCGGCCACTTCGTTCAGTGCGCCGACCAGGGTCTGGTTGTACTGCGCCACGGCCAGGTCGTACTGCGCATCCTTGCCGGAAAGGTTGGAGCGCAGGCGGCCGCCGTCGAAGATCGGCAGGCTCAACGTCGGGCCGAACTGGTAAAAGCGCGCGGGCAGGGTGAACGGATTGCCGCCACCCAGCGTGATCACGCCGGCCATCGCGCCCAGGCTGATGTTGGGCAGGAACTCGGTCTTCGCGGCCTTGATGTCCTTGCCGGCCGCCTCGACCCGCCAGCGCGCGGCGACCAGGTCGGCGCGGTGGCCGAGCAGGTCCAGCGGCAGGTTGTCGGGCACCGCGAGCTGGGCCGGGGTGAGCAGGTGCGGGCGGTCGATCTGCAGGCCGCGATCCGGGCCCTTGCCCAGCAGCACCGACAGCGAGGAACGGGCGGCGTCCACCGCGCGATCGGCCAGTGCGGCATCCTGCTGCGCCACGGCCACTTCGGCATCGGACTGCTTCAGCGCGATCTGGTTGTCGATGCCGGCGGCGACTCGCTGGCTGGTCAGCCTGCGGGCCTGGTTGGCGCGTTCCAGCTCGCCCCGGGCCAGGTCCTGCTGGGTGAACGCATAGCCGAGCTGCGCATAGGCGCGCGCCACGTTGCCGGACAGCTCGATGCGCGCGGCGCGGGCGTCGATCTCGGCGGCGCGGGCGGAACCCAGCGCGGCTTCCCACGCGGCGCGCTTGCCGCCCCACAGGTCGATGCCCCACTTGAAGCTCACGTCGGCGTACTTGGCCAGCGCGAAATGGCCGCCGCCGGCATCCGCCGGCATCAGCGTGGTGGGGATGCGCGCGCCGGATACGCTGGCGCCGGCGTTGATGCCCGGCTTGCGCGCCGCGTCGGCAAGCCCGGCCTCGGCCTGGGCCGCGCGGGCGCGCGCATCGGCCACGCCAAGGCCGGGATTGTCGTGCAGCGCCTCATCGATCAGTGCATCCAGCTGGCTGTCGCCCAGCGCGTGCCACCAGTCCTGCGCGGGCCAGGCGGCCGGCGTCAGGTCCAGCCGCGCGAGACTGCGCCCGGCTTTCAGCGAGGTGGCGTCGATGGGCGTGCCGTCTGGCTGCAGGCCGCCGCTGCTGGCGCAGCCGGCCAATGCCAGGGTCAGGGCGGTCGCAGCCGCCAGTAGGTGCAGACGCATGGGTGGAAGTCCGGGGAGGAGGGGGGATGGGGGAGGGATCAGTTCTTGTCGCGAAGCGCGCTCAGCACGCGCCCCAGGTAGTCATGCAACCGGGCCTGCTCGGTCGACGTCATCGAACGCTGCGCCGCCGTCATCACCCGCTCGCTGCACAACGAGGCGGAGTTCTGCCAGACCGCGTTGCCGGCACTGGTCAGCTCGATGCGCAGGGCGCGGCGGTCCTGTGCGTGCGGCGTGCGGCGCAGCAGGCCCTTGCGTTCGAGCTGGTCGAGCTGGCGCGTCATTGCGCCACCGTCGAGCTCCACCGCCCGAGCCAGCTCGGTGGCCGACACCGCGCCCAGCTGATGGGCCTTCTTCAGGATCAGGAACTGGGTGAAGCTCAGGTCCAGATCCTGCTTGGCCAGCTCGGCCTCGACCGCACGCACGATTTCGGCGCGCACCATGTTCAGCAGCATGCCCAGGCTCGGCGGGTGTGCCGGGTCGCCGGGTGTCGAGTGCAAAAGCGGGGCTTCGGTCTTCATGCCGCGCATTCTATTGCCAAAACTATAGTTGTCAAGGCAAATATGTCTGCGTCGATGCTTGCACGGGCAAATTACGCTCTAGCGCCGCCCCCGCCCAGTTCCGCCAGCTCGTCGCCCAGCCAGGCCCGCAAGGCGGGATCGCGCAATTCGAACAGGTCGAACACGCCCAGCGCCCGCAAGGTGGGCAACTGGGCCAGCAACCGCGGTTCGACTTCGCGGCGCAGGGTTTCGGGGGTGGCGGGGTCGAGCATCAGCTGCGCCGCGGCGACGAAGGTGACGCAGGCCTCGTTGGCGTCGAGCGTGGGCCGGGTTCGCAGCAAGGTGGGGGTATTCACGGGCATCGGTTTCCTCCGGGATCAGATGGAAGACGTTTCTGCCGGCAGGGAATGGACAGAGCGCCAGAGGGACGTGCTGGATGGGTCGACCCAGTGTAGTTTTCCGCCCGCCTGGCCTGATAACGTGAATAAGTCAAAAAGTGTCGAGAACCCGCCAATGGGACACCAGGAACAATTTCTGCGCATCGAGCGGGCGGACGGCCCGGGCCTGATTGCCTTCGTCGTGAACGACCTGGCGCCGGAACGGGAGAGCGTGTGGCACCGCCACCTGCGCGGCCAGTTCATGTACGTGGAGAGCGGCCTGGTGTGCATCCGCACCCGGCTCGGCCTGTGGACGCTGACGCCGCATCGGGTCGGCTGGATGCCGCCGGGCGAGGAACACACCGTCAGCGTGATCCAGAGCACCCACGGCTGGGGCGTGTTCGTGGCGCCACAGGCCGCCGTCGGCATGCCGGACGAGCCCAGCGTGCTGGGCGCCAACGAGTTGATGCGGGCGCTGGTGCATCGCGCCGCCGCCTGGGCCGACAGTGACCGGCTGGACGAGGGGCAGCAACGCATCATGGACGTGCTGATGGACGAGATGCGCCGCGCGCGGATCGCCGATCATCCGCTGCACCTGCCGATGCCGGATGACCGGCGCCTGCTGCGCATCTCGCGCAAATTGCTGGCCGAGCCGCACGACAATCGCAGCCTGGAGGCGTGGGCCGACTGGGCCGGGCTTTCGGCGCGCAGCCTGAGCCGGCTCTTTCGCAGCGAAACCGGCTGCAGCTTCGCCCAGTGGCGACAGCAGGCCCGGCTCAGCCGGGCGCTGGAACGCCTGGCCGCCGGCGAGCCGGTGGGCGAGGTCGCCGATGCGCTGGGCTACGTCAGCGTCAGCGCCTTCGTGGCCATGTTCCGGCGCCAGTTCGGGCGGCCGCCGGGGCGCTACTTCGCCCAGCGCTCCGCTCCGGTGTGATGGGCCGGTGTGATGGGCCTGGCGGGCACCGATAAGCCCGGCTTATCGGCCTGATCACAAATCCGTCCTTGGTCGACGAAGCGGTGCGGGCATAGCATGACCCCGCGCCATTTCGCGCTGCCGGAAAGTCAGCGAGGTCATCATGATCCGTTCGTTCGTGCCCGCATTGCTTGCGCTGGCCCTGTTTTCCACCGGCGCCGTCGCCGGCAACGACTTCTGGCAGACCCCGACCATCCACGGCGCCGGCCGGATTCATCCGATGCCGCAGGCGGCCTACCAGCCCGATCGCCAGGCCACCTACAAGGTCGTGTTCAGCCTGGGCAAGGCCGGCGACAAGCCGACCATGGTGAGCCCGTCGCTGGATCACGTGGCGCGGGCGGTGAACCTCTACGTCAACGCCGGGGTGCCGCTGTCGCAGCTGAAATTCGTGGCGATCGCGGCCGGGCCGGCCACGCCGATCGTGTTGAACGACGCGCAGTATCGCAAGAAGTACGGCGTGGCCAATCCCAACCTGCCGCTGATCGCCCAGCTGCGCAAGGCCGGGGTGGACGTCGCCGTGTGCGCCCAGGCCGTCGCCGAACACGACTTCCAGTACGACTGGGTCGATCCGCAGGTCACCGTGGCGCTGTCCGGGCTGACCACGGTGATCGACCTGCAGCAGCAGGGTTACGCGTTGAGCCCGCAGTAAGTCCATCCACAGGAGCCGATCGTCATGCGCCATCCGATTCCCCGGCTGTTGCTGGCCGCCGCCGCATGCGTGCTGAGCGTTGCCGCCAGCGCCACCGACCAACCCGATTACCTGCCGCCATGGAACCCGCCGCCGGCCGGCCTGCAGTTCAGCGTGCCGCCGTTCGACGCGATCGCCGACCTGCACGGCGACATCGTCGATCCGCAGCTGGTGGTGTTCTTCGCCGGCAACCAGTTCATGGTGGTGCACGACCTGATGGACGCATTCCGGCAGGCGCATCCCGCCTACCAGCGGATCTTCGTGGAAACCCTGCCGCCGGGCATCCTGGCCAAGCAGATCGAGAGCGGCTCGCTGGTCATGGGCAACTTGCGCATCACCCATCGTCCGGACGTCTATACGGCCGGCAAGGGCGCCATCACCGGCCGCCAGAAGGAGCGCGGCTGGTTCGCCGAGATGCATGACTACGCGCGCAATCCGCTGGCGATCCTGGTCGCCCGGGGCAACCCGAAGCACATCGCGGGGCTGGCCGACCTGGGTCGCGGCGACGTGCGGGTCAGCATGCCGAACCCGGCCTGGGAAGGCATCGCGAAGCAGATCGAGGCGAGCTACCGCAAGGCCGGTGGCGAGGCGCTCGACCAGGCCATCATGCAGGCCAAGGTGGCCGACGGCACCACCTTCCTCACCCGCATCCATCATCGCCAGTCGCCGCTGCGCGTGCTGCAGGGCGAATCGGACGCGGCGCCGGTGTGGTCGACCGAGGCCTATTTCCAGCAGCAGATCCTGCATCGTCCGGTGGAAACCGTGGCCATCCCCGAGGCGCAGAACGCGGTCGCCACGTATACCGCCGCGCGCATGAAGAACGCGCCGCACGCGCAGGCGGCGAAGGACTTCATGGCCTTCATGCAGAGCCCCGCCGCGGCCGCGGTGTATCGCAAGTACGGCTTTCTTCCCGCTCACTGAGGTGCACGCCATGTTCCGGCCAGCCATACGTCGTTTGTTCGGGATCGTCGCGCTGGCCGGCATCGGCATGCCGCCTGCTGCGCTGGCCGTCGATGCCGCCGCCATCGCCCATGCAGGCAACGGGCGGGGTGCCGCGCCGTGCATGGCCTGCCATGGCGCGGACGGCGCCGGCCAGGCGGCCGCGGGCAATCCGCGACTGGCGGGTCTGGATGCCGCGTACCTGCGGAAGCAGCTGGACGACTTCGCCAGCGGCGCGCGCAGCAACCCGGTGATGCAACCGACGGCAACCGCGCTGAGCGAAGACGAACGCCACGCGATGGCGACTTACTACAGCCAGCTGCCGCTGGCGACTTACTACAGCCAGCTGCCGCTGGCGATGAAACCGGCGACGGCGCTGCCCGCGCCCGACAGCGCCGGTGCAGTGCTGGCCACGCGGGGTGACTGGAGTCGCGGCGTGCCCGGCTGCGTGCAATGCCACGGCCCGGGCGGCAGCGGCGTGGGTGCGAACTTTCCGCCCCTGGCCGGCCAGCCCGCCAGCTACATCGAGGCGCAGTTGAAGGCCTGGCAGCAAGGCACGCGACACAACGATCCATTGCAGCTGATGCAGCATCTGTCCGCAGCGCTCAGTGCGCAGGACATCCACTCGGTGGCGGCGTGGTTCGCGGCCCAACCCGTTCCGGCTGCGGAGACTGCGCCATGAAGTACGTGCTTGCGGCTTTCGCGTTCGCCTGTGGCCTGGCCGCGTGCACCCAGAAGCCAGCGCCCGCGCCTGCACCGGCTGCCGCCGCCTCGGTGCCGAAGGCGGTGGCCGCTGCGCCCGCGCCGACGACGTTCTCGCCGCCGGCCGAGTCGGCGATCCCCGCCGGGCCGCTGGGCGACGTGATCCGCCAGGGGCGCGACATCTTCACCGATACGCCCACGCACGCGAAGGCGTACGTCGGCAACGGGCTGAGCTGCAGCAACTGCCATCTCGATGCCGGTCGCCAGGCGAACTCGGCACCGCTGTGGGGTGCCTATGGCGTGTACCCGCAGTACCGCAAGAAGAACGGCAAGGTGAACACCTTCGGCGAACGCCTGCAGGGCTGCTTCCGCTTCAGCATGAACGGCAAGGCGCCGCCGCTGGACAGTGCCGAGATGGTGGCGCTGGAGACCTACGCCTGGTGGATGGCCACCGGCGCACCGGTGGGGAAGAAGTTGCCCGGCGCGGGCTATCCGAAGGCCGGCTTCAAGCCGCCGCAGCCACCGGACTACGCGCGTGGCGAAACCGTGTTCAGGAACAACTGCGCGCTCTGCCACGGCGACGACGGCCAGGGCCGGCAGGTTGCCGGGCGCAACGTGTTTCCGCCGCTGTGGGGACCGCAGTCGTTCAACTGGGGTGCGGGCATGCACCAGCTGGACAACGCCGCGGCCTTCATCAAGGCGAACATGCCGTTCAGCCGGGGCAACACGCTGAGCGACCAGGACGCATGGGACGTGGCGATGTACATGGACGCGCACGAGCGGCCGCAGGACCCGCGCTTCGACGGCAGCGTCGGCGAGACGCGCAGGAAGTATCACGACACGCCGATGTCGCTGTACGGCACGGAAGTCCAGGGGCATCTGCTGGGCTCGCCGACCGGCATGCACTGAGTTTCCAGGAGGCTGCCGGCCTGGTGGCGGCAAGCCATGGGTGACCGGATTCATGCTCCGGCGTGTTGCGCCAGGGAGTGTTCGCCGGGCGTGCGCCAGGAGTAGAGTTCCGCCGACGGCGCAGGCGATGCGACCACCCACAGGAATGACCATGTCTCGTGTCTGGCTGCTCGTTCTGCTCGTTTTGCTCGTCCTGGTATCGCCGGCCAGTGTTGCCGTCGAGCGCTGGCAGACGCTGCCAGCGGCACCCGCACCGGTCGCCATGGCGCGCCACGGCCACGTCGAAACGCAGGGCGCGCGACTCTATTACGCCGTCACCGGCAAGGGTTCGCCGATCCTGCTGCTGCACGGCGGACTGGGCAGTTCGGACGATTGGGGCAACCAGGTCGGCGTGCTGTCCGCGCACCACACCGTCATCGTGATGGACAGCCGCGGCCAGGGTCGCAGCAGCCACGATGCGCGGCCCTTCAGCTACGACCTGATGGCCGATGACGTGGTGGCGCTGCTCGACGCACTGAAGCTGGACAAGGTCGACGTGGTCGGCTGGAGCGACGGCGCCAACATCGGCCTTGACCTGGCGATGCGTCATCCCTCGCGCATCGGCAAGCTGTTCGCGTTCGGCGCCAATGCGAGCACCTCCGGCATGTCCACCACCGGAGAGACGAATCCGATCGTCCCCCTGCTGATGAAGCACATGGGCGCCAGCTACGCCCGGTTGTCGCCCACGCCGAAGGGTTTCGAGGCGCTTGCCACGCAGATGGGCACGATGTGGTCGACCGAGCCGGAGTGGAGCGATGCGCAGCTGAAGACGATCACGTCGCCGGTGTGGATCGTCGATGGCGACCATGAGGAATTCATCCGCCGCGAGCACACCGAACACGTCGCCGCCGCGATTCCCGGCGCCGGCCTGATGATCCTGCCCAACGTCAGCCACTTCGCCCCGCTGCAGGCGCCAGCGCTGTTCAATGCGGCGGTGCTGCAATTTCTCGATGGTGAATCGACCGCCCACTGAAGACGGCCCGCGCGGGCGAGCTGTCGGGACCCGCATTGCAGGCCGGGGGAGGCGCCGCGAGGGTCAGGCGCTGCAATAGATTTCGTGCAGCGCCAGCATCAGCCGTTGGCTCGGCCCCCGAGTCAGCGCGTACCAGATGGTTTGCGCTTCGCGCCGCGTGGTGACCAGCCCCCGCTCGCGCAGCCGCGCCAGATGCTGTGACAGCGCCGACTGGCTCAGGTCGGTCAGCTGTTCGTTGATCTGTCCCACGGTCATTTCCTGATCCACCAGCAGGCACAGGATGCGCAGCCGGTATGAGTTGGCCAGTGACTTCAGCAAGTCCGAAGCCTCTTCGGCACGGCCCTGCATGGCGCCCATGTCCGGAAGCGCCGGTGCGTGCTTGCGACGGTTGGCCGCACCCGTTGGGGCAGGCGCGCGAGTTGACTTCCTGGCAGGCATATATATAAGATATTTCTAAATTAGACCATGTTCATATTCACGCGCCGGTGGCACGCTGTCAAGGTGGCAACGCAGTACCGATGCAAGGGTCACGCTGGTTGGAGGCTGGGCTCATGGCAAGCATCGTCATTCTGGGTGCAGGGTTGGGCGGGATGTCGGCGGCGTACGAAGTACGTGCGCTGCTCGGCAGCGAGCATGGCATCACGGTGGTGGGAGAGGGGCCGCAGTTCAACTTCACCCCGTCCAACCCGTGGGTCGCGGTGGGCTGGCGCGAGCAGAAGGACATCCGGGTGGATGTGAGGCAGCCGCTGGAACATCGCGGCATCCACTTCATCGAGATGCGCGCCGACAAGCTGCTGCCCGACGAAAACCGGCTCCTGCTGCAGGACGGACGCAAGCTGGATTACGACTATCTGGTCGTGACGACCGGGCCGCGCCTTGCCTTCGAGCGGGTTCCCGGCTCGGGCCCCGCGGGCCATTCGCAGTCGATCTGCACGGGTCCCCACGCGCATGCCACCTGGCTGGCCTATCAGGAATTCCTCAAGCATCCCGGCCCGATCGTGATCGGTGCGGTGCAGGGAGCGAGCTGCTTCGGCCCGGCCTACGAGTTCGCGATGATCGTGGATACCGACCTGCGCCGCCGCAAACTGCGCGACAAGGTACCGATGACCTTTGTCACCGCCGAGCCGTACATCGGCCACATGGGGCTGGGCGGGGTGGGTGATTCCAAGGGCCTGCTCGAATCGGAACTGCGCCAGCGCCACATCAAGTGGGTAACCAATGCAAGGGTGACCTCGGTCGAGTCGGACAAGGTCCATGTGGAACAGCTCGACGACAGGGGACAGCTGCAGCAGACCCACGAGCTGCCGTTCGCCTTCTCCATGCTGCTGCCCTCGTTTGCAGGCGTGGATGCGCTGCAAGGCATCGACGGCCTGGTCAATCCCGGCGGGTTCGTGTTGATCGACGAGCATCAGCGCAACCCGAAGTATCCGAACATCTTCGCGGCGGGCGTGTGCGTGGCGATTCCTCCGGTCGAAGCCACGCCGGTGCCTACCGGTGCGCCGAAGACCGGCCTGATGATCGAGTCGATGGTCACCGCGATCGCGCAGAACCTGCACGACGAACTCGCCGGCAAGCCGGCGCGGGCACGCGCCACCTGGAACGCGATGTGTCTGGCCGACATGGGTGACAGCGGCTTCGCGTTCATCGCCTTGCCACAGATTCCCCCGCGCAACGTGACCAAGGCCATGACCGGCAAGTGGGTGCACCTGGCCAAGGTCGCCTATGAAAAGTATTTCCTGCGCAAGATGCGCAAGGGCCAAGCCGAACCGCTGTACGAAAAGTACGTGATGCAGGCGTTCGGCATCGAGCGCCTGAAGCACGACGTGCAAGACCAGGCGTGACCAGTTCACCCAAGGAGATCCACATGTATTACATCGTCGAAACCGACAAGTCGTTCGAGCAGGCCGCCGCCGATCTGGACGCCGCCGTCAGGCGCCACCAGTTTGGCGTGCTGCACGTGCATGACCTGGGCGCCACCTTGCGCAGCAAGGGCATCGCGTTCGCCGAGCAGTGCAAGGTGTTCGAGGTGTGCAATCCGCAGCAGGCGGCGCAGGTCCTGGCGATCGACATGCAACTCAACATGGCGTTGCCGTGCCGCATCTCGGTCTACACGAAGCTTGGCCGGACCCATATCGGCATGATCGAGCCGGAGCGGATGCTGGCCCGGCTTTCGGATGACCCCCGTCTGGCGATGATTGCCGCCGAGGTTGAACGTTCCACCCGCCAGATGATCGACGAAGCGCGCTGAGCCCCCGACTTCGCAACCAGCCTCCCACCTGACCGAGAACCATGCAATGAACATCGACCGTGTCGTCTTCGCGTTTGCCGGCAGCGTGATCCTGCTGAGTGTGGCGCTGGGGCATTTCGTCTCGCCCTGGTGGCTGCTGCTGTCGGTGTTCGTTGGTGCGAACCTGCTGCAGTCGGCTTTCACCGGTTTTTGTCCGCTCGCCAGGATCCTCGCCCGGCTGGGCCTGAAGCCCGGCTGCGCGTTCGGATCCTGATTCATTCACGCCCGCAACGAGCGCCCTCCATGAAGTTCAAGCTGCGCCTTCTCGGGCTGTCCGTCACGCTGGCTGCTCTGGCCGCCTGTGGTGACAGGCCTGCCGTACCGGCTGCCCCGTCGCCACCCGCTTCGCTGGCCGGCAGCGTGGTGCACGGGCAGCCGTCCCGCCGGGAACAGGTGTGGGATGGGGTGGTCGAGGCGGTCAACCAGGTGACGATCACCGCACAGACCAGCGCGCGGGTGGTCGAGCTGCCCTACGACGTCAACGACGTGGTGGCCAAGGGGGCCGTGCTGGTGCGCTTCAGCGACGTGGAACAGAAGTCCGCGCGGAATGCGGCGCAGGCGCAGATCGCGTCGGCACAGGCGACCTACAGGGATGCGCAGGCCTCCTACGAACGCATCGCGGCGGTGTACGCGAAGGGCTATGTGTCCACGGCGCAGATGGATCAGCAGCGCGCGGCACGCGATGCGGCCAGGGCTGCGCTGGAATCGGCGCGCGCCCAGTCGGGTGCGGTCGGCCAGCAGCTCGACTACACCGTGTTGCGCGCGCCGTTCGCCGGCGTCATCACGCAGCGCTTCGTGCATGTGGGCCAGGCCGTGCAGGCCGGCCCGCCGTCGCCGCAGCCGCTGATCCAGTTGCAGGCGCTGGACGATTTGCGCGTCAACGTGCAACTCCCGCAGAGTGCGGTCGACGCCGTCCGCAAGTTCCACGCCGCCAGCGTGATGCCGGCGGATGGCCAGCCGATCGCGGCCAGTTCGGTCGAGGTGTTCCCGTATGCCGATGCGGCCACGCACAGCTTCAACGTGCGCGTGCAGCTGCCGGCCGGCACCACGGCTCTGTATCCGGGCATGACGGTGAAGGTGGCGTTTGCCATGGGCGATGCCAGGCGTCTGCTGGTGCCGGCCACGTCGCTGGTGCGGCGCGGCGAGCTGGTGGCGGTGTACGTGATCGGCGAGCGCGACGTCACCTTGCGGCAGGTGCGCCTCGGCAACCGCGAGGGCGACGAGGTGGAGGTGCTCGCCGGGCTGGATGATGGCGAGCGCGTGGCGCGCGATCCGCAGGCGGCGGTGGCCTGGCTGACCCGGCGCAATGCCAGGCCGGGTGCCGCTCATGAGTGAGCCGTCCAGGCTGGGCATCTCCGGCCGCATCGCCCGCGCATTCCAGGTTTCGCAGATCACGCCCCTGCTGGCGGTGGCGGGGCTGCTGCTGGGTATCGCCGCGGCGATCATCACGCCGAAGGAAGAAGATCCGCAGATCGAAGTGACCATGGCCAACGTGCTGGTGCCGTACCCCGGCGCCAGCGTGCGCAGCGTCGAGAACCTGGTCAGCTTTCCGCTCGAGCAGAAGCTGTCCGAGATCAAGGGCGTCAAGCACGTCTACTCGATGAGCCGCGCCGGCATGGCCGTGGTGACGGTGGAGTTCGATGTCGGCGTGCCGCGCCAGCATGCGCTGGTCGATCTGTACGACAAGATCTATTCCAACGCCGACTGGGTGCCGCAAGGCCTTGGCGTCGGCCAGCCCCTGGTCAAGCCTTACGGCATCGACGACGTGCCGATGATGGCGGTCACCCTGTGGTCCGACCGCCCCGAGACCACGCCCGAGCAGCTGGCCAAGGTGGCGCACACGCTGGAAACCGACCTCAAGCGCGTGCCCGGCACGCGGGACGTCTACACGCTCGGCGCGCCGGACCGCGCGGTGATGGTCGAGATCGATCCGGCCAGGCTGGCCAGCTACCAGCTCACCGTGGGCGACCTGTCACGCAGCCTGAGGGCGGCGAATGTCGCCGCCGACATCGGCAGCGAGGTCGGAGGCAACCAGGACCTGCCGGTGAAGGCCGGCAGCCTGCTGATGAATGCGCAGGACGTGTCGCACCTGGTGATTGGCCTGGCCGGCGGGCACCCGGTGTATCTGTCCGATGTGTCACGGGTGGTTTCCGGCACCAATCACGCCACGCGGCTGGCCTCCTTCGGCGCCCCGCCGGGCCGCTCCGGCCCGTCCACCGGGCTGGTGCCGGCGGTGACCCTGGCGATCGCCAAGAAAGCCGGCAGCAACGCGCACACCATCGCCAGCAGCATCCGCGAGCGACTGGATGCGCTGCAGGGCGTGGACATTCCCGAAGGCGTGCATGCCACGATCACCCGCGATTACGGACAGACGGCCAATGACAAGGCCGACGAGTTGCTGCTGCACCTGGCGCTGGCCGCGTTTGCAGTGGTGCTGCTGGTGCTGTTTGCACTGGGCTGGCGCGAAGGCGTGGTGGTTGGCGTGGCCGTGCTGATCACGCTGGCGGTGACTTTGTTCGCATCGTGGGCGATCGGTTTCACCATCAACCGGGTATCGCTGTTTGCGCTGATCTTCTCGATCGGCATCCTGGTTGACGATGCCATCGTGGTGGTGGAGAACATTCACCGGCACATGGTGCTGGGCGAGAAAAGCCTGCTTGAGGCGATTCCGCTGGCCGTCGACGAAGTGGGTGGGCCGACCATCCTGGCCACTTTCACGGTGATCGCCGCCCTGTTGCCGATGGCCTTCGTCGGCGGCCTGATGGGTCCGTACATGCGGCCGATTCCGATCAATGCCTCGGTCGGCATGCTGATCTCGCTGGCGGTGGCTTTCGTGGTCACCCCTTGGCTGGCGTATCGATTGTTGCGCGGTCACATGCCGCCACCGCGCGGCGAGGCGGTCAGCAGCGCCGCGCCCGCGGAACCGAAGATCGACCGCTTCCTGCAGCGCCTGTTCATCCGCGTGATGACGCCGTTCCTGGGCAACCCCGGGGCCGCGCGCAATCGTCGCCGCCTGTTCATCGGCATGGGCATGCTGGTGTTGCTGGCCGCGGGCCTGGCCGGGGTCAAGCTGGTGATCCTGAAGATGCTGCCGTTCGACAACAAGTCCGAGTTCCAGATTGTGCTGGACATGCCCGAGGGCTCGACGCTGGAACAGACCAACCGCGCGCTGGTGGACATGAGCCAGCTGCTCAACCATGTGCCCGAGGTCAGCGACTACCAGTTGTACGCAGGCACCTCGGCGCCGATGAACTTCAACGGCCTGGTGCGCCAGTACTACCTGCGCAACCAGCCGTACCAGGGCGACATCCAGGTCAACCTGGTCGACAAGAGCGAGCGCAAGCGGCAGAGCCATGAAGTGGCGATGGCGGTGCGCCCGGCGCTGGCCGAGGTGGCCAGGCGCTTTCACGCGCACCTGGTGGTGGCCGAGGTTCCGCCGGGGCCGCCGGTGATGGCGCCGATCGTCGCCGAAATCTATGGCCCGGACTATCAGGGGCAGCGTGCGGTGGCCTTGTCGATGGAGAAGCTGTTCGCGCAGACGCCCGGTATTGCCGACGTCAACCTCAGCGTCGAAAACGCCCGGGCCAGGCGTCAGTTGATCGAGATTGATCGCGCACGGGCGGCCGCCCTCGGCGTCAGCCAGGCTGAAATCGTCGACGTCTTGCGTGCCGGCATGGGCGGTGACCCGGCCAGCTATGTCGCCGACGAAAACGCAAAGTACGCGGTACCGATCATGCTGCGCCTGCCAGCGGCCATGCTCGGTTCGATGGACCCGATTCTCAGCCTGCGCGTGCGCTCGCGCGCCGGCCAGCTGGTGCCGATCTCCGAGGTGGTGAAGGTGGTCGAGGAGCCGTGGGCCGGCGCGGTTCACCACAAGGATCTGCTGCCCTACACCTTCGTCACCGGCGACGACGTCGGCACGGAGGACAGCCCGGTCTACGGCATGTTCGGCCTGGTCGGCAGGATCCGCGACACGCGCCTGGCGGGCCAGCAGCTGACGCAGGAATTCACCGGCCCGCCGGCCGGTGACACGGGCTATTCCGTGCGCTGGAGCGGCGAGTGGGAAATCACCTACGAGACCTTCCGCGACATGGGCATCGCCTACTCGATGGGCCTGCTGCTGATCTACCTGCTGGTGGTTGGCCAGTTCAGGAGCTATGTGGTGCCGCTGATCATCATGGCGCCGATTCCGCTGACCGTGATCGGCGTGATGCCCGGCCACTGGCTGTTTGGCGCGCAGTTCACTGCCACGTCGATGATCGGCATGATCGCGCTGGCCGGCATCATCGTGCGCAACTCGATCCTGCTGGTGGACTTCATCAACCACTCGCTGGCGGCGGGGCTGAGCCTGGAGCAGGCGGTGGTGAAGGCAGGCGCCGTGCGCGCCAAGCCGATCATCCTCACCGCGCTGGCCGCCATGCTGGGCGCGTTCTTCATCCTCACCGACCCGATCTTCCAGGGGCTGGCGGTATCGCTGGTGTTCGGCGTGATGGTGTCGACGGTGCTGACCTTGCTGGTGATTCCGCTGCTGTACTACACGTGGCTGTCGCGCGGCAATGGGCGGCATCTTCCATCAGCCGCGGGCCAGTGATGGCGTCCGGATGACTCGATGAGGCGGCGGTCGCATACTCTGGCCGCAGCGGTATCCGTACACGCGTTGCGCACGCGACCCATGCCTGCAGCCGAGCTGATGGAAAGTTGACCATGCACCGTCCCGAAGTCAGGTCGTTCTTCCACGAACCCAGCAATACCTTCAGCCACGTGGCGTGGGACCCCGCCACGATGAAGGCGGCCGTGTTCGACGTGGTGCTCGACTACGACGCGGCCTCCGGGCGCACCGGCCACGCGTCGGCCGACGCGGTGATCGCCTTCGTGCGGGCGCAGCGGCTCGACGTCGAGTGGCTGATCGAGACGCACGCCCATGCCGATCACCTTTCCGCGGCGCCGTACGTGCGCGAACAGCTGGGCGGCCGGCTTGCCATCGGCGAGCACATCCGCGAGGTGCAGGCGACCTTCGGGGCGCTGTTCAACGCCGGCGGCGGCTTCGCCCGCGACGGCAGCCAGTTCGATCACCTGTTCGCCGATGGTGAGCGCTACCTGCTGGGCAGCATCGAGGCGCTGGCGCTGCACACGCCCGGCCACACGCCGGCGTGCATGGTGCACGTGATCGGCGACGCCGCCTTCGTCGGCGACACCTTGTTCATGCCCGACTACGGCACCGCCCGCTGCGACTTCCCCGGTGGCGACGCGGCCACGCTGTACCGCTCGATCCGCAGGATCTTCGCGCTGCCGGACGCGACGAGGCTGTTCCTGTGCCACGACTACCCCGTGCCGGGACGCGACGGGTTCGTCTGCGAAACCACCGTGGCGGCGCAGCGCGCGGGCAACGTCCACGTGCGCGACGGCATCGATGAGGCCGCCTTCGTGGCCATGCGCCGCGCCCGCGACGCCACCCTGAAAGTGCCGCAGTTGCTGTTGCCCGCGGTACAGGTGAACATGCGCGCCGGCCACCTGCCGCCGGCCGAAGACAATGGCGTGCGCTATCTGAAAATTCCGCTGGATGCGATCTGATCGCCGGCGCGGCTTCACCCCGGAGGGAAACCCATGCAACCCCGTCAACTCACCGAGCAGCTCAGCGTCGCCCCGCAGATCGCCGTGGCCGACATGCCGGCGATCGTCGCGCAGGGCTTTCGCAGCATCGTCAACAACCGGCCCGACGGTGAAGAGCCGGGCCAGCCGGACAACGCCGCGCTGGAGGCGGCGGCGCACGCGGCGGGCCTGGAATGGCGGCATATTCCGGTGGTGTCGGGCAAGGTCAACGATGACCAGGTGCGCAGCTTCAGCGAGGCGATGGCGCAGCTGCCCGGCCCGGTGCTGGCGTTCTGCCGCAGCGGCACGCGCTGCAGTGCGCTGTGGGCGCTGTCGTCCGACGACACCGTCGACAACATCCTGGCCACCACCGAGGCGGCCGGCTACGACTTGTCGATCCTGCGTGGCTGGCTGGAAATGAGCCGTCGCTGATGGCCGCCGTCACCCGCCGCAGGCCTCGCGCACGGCATCGCCATGTCGGCCACCCTGTCGCAGCGGCATTCCCTGCTGCGTCGCGAGGGCGCGGTCAGGGGCGAGGACGATTCATGGCCGCATCGGCGTCCCGCACCTGCAGGCGTTGGTGACCACCTTGTTCAGGCCGTTCCGTGTCGACGACTGACCTCCACCCAGCATGGAAACCGCGATGACGCATCTGCTGACCATGCAGGCCCTGCTGGCGATCGCCTGCGGCTCGGCCGTGGGTTTCTCGCTGGCCCTGATCGGCGGCGGCGGCTCGATCCTCGCGGTGCCGCTGCTGCTGTATGTGGTCGGCGTGCACGACCCGCACCTGGCGATCGGCACCAGCGCGCTGGCGGTGTCGTTCAACGCGTTCGCCAACCTGATCCCCCATGCGCGTGCCGGCCACGTGCGCTGGAAGGTGGCGTTCACCTTCGCCACCACCGGCGTGCTCGGCGCCTTCATCGGCTCCAGCATCGGCAAGGCGATCAACGGCCAGCACCTGCTGGTGCTGTTCGCGCTGCTGATGATGGTAGTGGCCGGCTTCATGCTGCGCGGGCGGAGCGGCGGCGTGGATCGCTATCCGCTGCCGGGCATGTATCCGCGGCTGGGCGCGGTGGGCCTGGGCACCGGCAGCCTGGCCGGCTTCTTCGGCATCGGCGGCGGCTTCCTGATCGTGCCCGGGCTGATGTTCGCCAGCGGCATGGAGATCATCTACGCGATCGGCACCTCGCTGTTCGCGGTCGGCGCGTTCGGCCTCACCGCGGCGACCAACTACGCAATCTCCGGCCTGGTCGACTGGCCGGTGGCGGCCGAGTTCATCGGCGGCGGCGTCGTCGGCGGCTGGCTGGGCGCGATGGGCGCGAAGCGGCTGGCGAAGACGCGCGGCGCGCTGAACATCATCTTCGCGCTGGCGATCATCGCGGTGGCGATCCTGATGCTGGTGAAGAGCCTGCGCGGCTGATGCCCGACCGCGCCGACGACTTTGGCCGGTGCTGCGGCACAATGCGCCCTGGTCGCGCTGGAATCCCCCGATGATTTTCGTGTTGCTGAGCGTGTTGTGCAGCGTGCTGGTGTCGGTGTTGCTGAAACTGGCGCGTCGATTCCGGCTCGACGTGGGCCAGGCGATCGCCTGGAACTACCTGGTGGCCAGCGTGCTCACCGCGCTGCTGCTGCAACCCGCGCCGGCCAGCCTGCGCGAACCGGGCGTGCCCTGGCTGGCGCTGGTCGCGCTGGGCGTCCTGCTGCCGACCATCTTCCTTGCGCTGGCCGCCGCGGTGCGCCACGCGGGCATCGTGCGCAGCGACGCGGCGCAGCGGCTGTCCCTGCTGCTCTCGCTGCTGGCTGCGTTCGTGCTGTTCGGCGAGCAGCTCTCCGCCTTCAAGCTGGGCGGCATCGCGCTGGGCCTGCTGGCGCTCTCGTGCATGGTCTGGCGCAGCGGCCACGCACCGACGAACGAAGGCGCCGCCGGCTGGCTGTATCCGTTGCTGGTGTTCGCCGGCTTTGGCGTGATCGACATCCTGTTCAAGCGGGTGGCCCAGGCCGGCGTGTCGCTGGGCACCTCGCTGCAGGCGATGTTCGCGCTGGCGCTGGTGGTCGCGTTCGCGATGCAGCTGTGGCGCCGCGTCCACGGCAGCACCCGCTTCACCGCCCGCAGCGCCGTCGCCGGACTGCTGCTGGGCCTGGCCAACTTCGGCAACATCCTGTTCTACCTGCGCGGCCACCGCGCCCTGCCGCAGCATCCGGCCCTGGTCTTCGCCAGCATGAATATCGGCGTGGTGGCACTGGGTGCGGTGGTTGGACTGGTGCTGTTTCGGGAGCGCTTGAGTCGGCTCAATCTGGCTGGCGTGGCGCTGGCGGTGATTGCCATTGGCGTGCTTGCGCGCGGCTGACGCATCGCCGGCGCCGCTTCATCTCCCGCTCGCGAGTCGAGCGAATGCGTGTGGTGAGGCATTTTCAAAACGGTCCAGCAGCAGTTTCACGAAGGCGGCCACTCGGGCGCTCAGGTGGCGATGCGAGGGATACAGTGCCCACACTTCGACCGGGTGGTCGGCGAGCACGCCCCAGTCGAGCAGCCGGCCGGCGTGGATGTCGGCCTGGACCAGCGAACGCGGCATGGCGGCGGCGCCCACCCCGGCGGTCACCGCATCGTGGATCATCGCCATCGACGACAGGCGCAGCACGGTGCGCGTCGCGATGTGGCGCACGCTGCGGGCGCGGGTGAGCTGCCAGGTGGCATCGGCGGGCGTGCGTGACAACGTGATGGCGGGTACCGCGGCGCCATTTCTTCCCGCTGGCCGCGGCAGCGACGGCGCGGCCACGACCACCATCACGTCGCGCAGGAAGCAGCGGCCGGCCAGGTCGGTCGAGGGATCGGGGTTGGCGCGGATGATCAGGTCGAAATCGTCATCGACCGGGTCGACGAAACGATCCTCGGTGACCACTTCCAGCTGCACCTGGGGATAGGCGAGCGCATAGTCCGCGGCGATGCGCCCCAGGCCGCGCTGGCCGAACAGCACCGGCGCGCTGATGCGCAGTCGGCCGCGTGGCGTGCCGATGCCTCCACGCAACACCTCGCCCACTTCGTCGATGTGTTCCAGCAGCGACTGCGTCCGTTCCTGCAGCTCGCGTCCCTCCGGCGTCAGCCGGAGCGTATGGCCGCCGCGCTCGAACAGGCGCACGCCCAGCGCATCTTCCAGCTGACGTACCCGCCGCGACAGCGTGGCCTTGGGCCGGCCAGTGGCTCGTGCGGCGCGGCCGAACCCGCCGTGTCGCGCCACGTCGTTGAAATCGGCCAGGGCGATCAGATCCACGGCTGTTCCATGAATGAGACGGGATGTCCAGATTATGCGGCTATCGGGACGCTTCTTGAAACAGCAGGATGGCGTTATCCACCACCTGAAGGAGATCCCCATGAACATTCTCGTCACTGGCAGCACCGGCACCATCGGCAGCCTCGTCGTTCGCGGCCTGGCCGCCCAGGGCGCCACCGTCCACGCGTTGACGCGCAACCCGGATCAGGCGTCGTTTCCTGCAGGCGTCATCGCGGTCAAGGGCGACATGACCGACATCCCCTCGATGCGCGCAGCGCTGAAGGAGGTCGACACGCTGTTCCTGCTCAATGCCGTGGTCGCCGACGAAGTGACGCAGGCGATCGGCACGCTGAGCCTGGCGCGCGAGGCGGGCATCCGGCGCATCGTGTATCTGTCGGTACTCAACAGCGATGCCTACACCGACGTGCCGCATTTCACGGGCAAGTACACGGTGGAACGGATGATCGAGCAGTTCGACCTGCCGGTGACCGTGCTGCGTCCGTCCTACTTCATGCAGAACGATGCGGCGCTCAAGGACGGCCTGCTGCAGGGGCGTTACGGCATGCCCATCGGCAACGTCGGCGTGGCGATGGTCGACGTGCGCGACATCGCCGAGATCGCGGTGGCTGCGCTGCTGCGCCGCGCGCGGTCCGCGACGCCGCTGCCGCGCGAGGTGATCGAGATCACCGGGCCGGACGTGCTGACCGGCGATGCGCTGGCGACGATCTGGTCCGGCGTGCTGGGCAAGCCGGTGACGCCCGCGAGCAACGACCTCGATGCCTGGGAGACCGTCATGGCCGGCTTCATGCCGTCGTGGTCGGCTTACGATCTGCGCCTGATGCTGGCGCGCTTCCACGTCGACGGCATGCTCGGAAAATCGAACGCGGTGGAGCTGCTCACCGGCCTGCTTGGCCATCCGCCGCGCCGCTATCGCGACCTTGCCGGGGAACTGGCCAAGGCGTGGCAGGCGGCTTGAGGGAGAAGAGAGGCCGGAGACATTATCTTCCGTAGGACGCCGGCTAGCCGCAAGGGCCAAGGCAACTAATCAAGTCTCTGATGGTTTAAAGATGGTGAACCACGTGGGATAGCCAAGGTACCAGTTGAGGCAAGGACCCGAGACCTGCCTCTAGCGTCTTCTCCATCAGTTTCTCCAACATGTTTCCCGGCATCTTCCTAATCGACTGTTTCAGCTCCTCTTTCGCGCTCGGTTCCGCATCAGCGGCGTCAATCTTAGCTACCAGTAACTGCTTAATCGTGCTTTCATCGAAACGCACGGTCATTACCCTAAGAATTGCTCCGAGCCCGCCGTCATCAGCCAAAAAATCAATGCCCTTCGCTGTTATTTTTGCGTCGATCACTTCCTTGTTGCCATCAAAAAATTCAGCGTACTTGCATTCGACTAGACCGTGTTCGTGAAGGTAGTAAAGATTGACCAAGACGTCGTTTGCCTTGCCTCCAAAGCGGTCATCTTCATCGAAGCACAGTGCGTTCGGATACTTATCTGCTAGATATTCGAGGAGCTCGCGTTGCAGAGCTCGTTCAATAAGAGAGGCCACGTTATTCCTCCAACCAAGGCTTGCAAGCTAACCGAGCGAAAGCAGAATTAAAGGGGCGTAGAATCAAAGGGCGTAGCCAACTAAATTCGTTCGTCGTCAGGCCACGCGGCCACCGAGCTACCTGCTGGGCTTAATTTAGCCACGTCCCCTTTTTTGAGTGCCGCCCCGGCTCAGTTTCTTTGCGTCAAACGACGCCGTCTGGCCAACTGGCACCACTGCGAAGGATGTTTGCGCCAAGGAAAGAGCCCAGCGGTGCGGGATGGATACGGCGCACGTTGATTGCGTCGACGTTGCATCCATAGAGCTTCAACCGAAAGAGCAGGTTGCGCATCTGCAACACGGTTGGGGCATAGTGGCCGCTGTCGTTGACTACCTCGACGACGCGACCTGCCACGATCTTGATGCGTCCCGCGGAATAGGCATTGGCGCCGCCTATAAGCGAAGAATGCTTGAACCACATCGCGGTTTTGTCGAATCCGGCGAAGATATGGCCACGAGTGTTCATGACGAAGTGCGTCAATTGATCGAGGGATTCCGATTCGCTGTTGTTGCGTGTGTCGAAGATGGCGTTCTCGCCTGCGTTGGCGTCCCAGCGCCAAGCCACGCCGTCGCGAAAGCGGAGCTTGTAGCGGCGCTGCAGGTGCGCCTGTTGCAGAAAAATGGCGACTTCGCCAATGGCCTGTATCTGTGCGATCTGATGGGCGTCCGACCCGGCATGGAGGCCGACACCATGGCTGGCTTTGCCATATACCAGTTCCAATGAAGTAACGGATGCCGCAGCCGTGTCGTGGTGGGTATGTACCGCAAGTAGCTCGCCCGTGATCGTCTTCAGGGCAGACATCGCGGATCGTCTGTCGACACTCCCTACGACTTTCTTGGCCACTGGCAACCGCGCACCCGTAAGCCCCTGGATTGGTTCGCCCGTGTTGTCGCTATCCTTGTTGAGCTTGTTCAACCAGAAGTTGGTGGCTTGGAACAGGTAGAACAGTACGTCGATCTGGACGGCGACCTCGTTGGGATCGTTGTAACGCCGTACCAGTTCATCAATGATGCCAAGCGTCGGGTCGCTCATGCGCCAAGTCGAGTAACCCCAGCCTGGTGCGGCGCTGTCGGTTTCCCAGACTTCCTGCGTCGGGAAGGAATCATAAGGGATTGCCATGGCACGCTCCTGTGCAGGGACATGATTATAGACATACTGATTCGCCCTTTTGAACGGGCTGATCGCGATGTCTTCGGGCGAAGATGATTTGTTCGTCCTGTAATGATGCCTTTAATGCATCACCGCTGAGGAAAGGCTTGGATATCCGGATCGCGTGCTTCCTTGCTGTGGCGAGTATCTCCGAAGCCCTCCTGTTGCCCACAAGAAAAAGTGGCTGCCAGGCCGCGATACAACACTGATACCAACCGCGGGATCTAGAGAATGGTGGCTTGAGCCGGATCTCTGGAGCCTTTGGGGGAAGGTAATCAACCACGATCTTCGGTCCTGCCAGACCATGATCTGGTTACCGACAGGCTATCCGGCGCCCGGCTTGCGGCGACTGATGCCACCCCGCCCCGCCTGCGCCACATGCCTTGGCGCCGTCGATCCGCGCACCACCAGCTCCGGGCTGAAGCCCTCGTTCGCGTGCCGGGCCGGCTCGCCGTTGGCTTCGCGCTGCAGGTCGCCGATCAGGCGCTGGGCGGCGTGCCGCGCGATTTCCTCGGTGGCCTGGCGGGCGGTGGTCAGTGCCGGCCAGGACTGCTTGGAGAACGGGCTGTCCTCGAAGCCGGCGATCGACAGTTCGTAGGGCACGTTGATGCCGTCGGAATGGGCGGCGGCCAGCACGCCGGCGGCGATCTCGTCGTTGGAGCCGAAGATCGCGGTGGGGCGATCCTTCAGCGCCAGCAGTTTGCGGGCGCCGCGGAAGCCGTCGTCGAAGGTGTAGTCGCCGGCGAGGATCAGCTTGCGGTCGAGCGGGATGCCGTAGTCCTTCAGCGCGTCCTCGTAACCCTGGTAGCGCTCGGGGCTGGAGCGATGCTCGCGGCCGCCCCACAGGAAGCCGATGCGCTGATGGCCGAGCTGGATCAGGTGTTCGGTGATCGCGTAGGCGGCGTCGCGGTCGTCGACGTAGACGCAGGGAAAGCCGTCCTGTGGGTCCTTGCGCGCGGAGATGATCCGGATGAACGGGATCTTCGCCTCGACCAGGCTGCGGATCAGTTCTGGCTGTTCGGACATCGGCGGCGCCAGCACCAGGCCGGCCAGGCGCGAGCGCTGCACCAGGGTGCGCAGCTCGTCGGCCAGCTTCGGCGAGGCCGAATCGCAGGGATGGATCTGCAGGCCGAAGCCGCTGGAGCGGCACACCGACAGCACGCCGCGCTGCAGGTTGATGATGTAGTGCGCGTTCGGGTTGTCGTAGACCAGTCCGATCGCGTAGGCGCGGGTGCTGCGCAGGCTGCGCGCGGAGGGGTCGGGCTGGTAGCCGAGTGCATCGATCTCGCGCTGCACCTTCTCGCGGGTGCGGGCATGCACGGACGGTTCGTTGTTGATCACTCGCGAAACGGTCTTCAGCGAGACGCCGGCCCGTTCCGCGACATCCTTGATGGTGGCACTGCGCACCCGTTGAACCTCATGCATCGTGATTGGTGACGCCGCTGCCGTCGAACCGAAGCGGGCGCCGCCGGATTGCGCGGCGGCGCATGCATCCTAGCTCAAGTGCCTTGTGCCGCGCTGCTGGCGGCGGCCTGGCCGATGCGGTGCCCGGCCAGGCCGTAGTAGAGGATGTACAGGTAGCACGGCACCATCACGCACAGGAAGGCCAGCTGGAAATCGATCAGCTGCTTCAGGTGCACGAAGACCTGCGGGATCAGCGCGCCGCCGACGATGCCCATGATCAGCAGCGCGGAGGCCGCCTCGGTGTGCCGGCCCAGCCCCTTGATCGCAAGCGGGAAGATCGCCGGCCACATCATCGCGTTGGCGAAGCCCAGCGCGGCGACGAAGCCCACCGACACGTAGCCCCGGGTGACGTACGCGCCGATCGCGAACAGCACCCCCAGCACCGCCGACACCGCCAGGTAACGCTGCTGCGAGATGAAGCGGGGGATCACCAGCAGGCCCACGACGTAGCCGGCCAGCATGCCGAGCATGGTGTAGGAGGTGAAATGCTTGGTGGCGTCCAGCGGCAGGCCGAAGCCCTGGCCGTAGATGCCGATCGCGTCGCCCGCCATCACCTCCACGCCGACGTAGAGGAACAGGCACAGCACGCCCAGCCACATGTGCGGAAAGCTGTAGATGCTGCGGCCGGCATGGCCGATCGCCCTTTCGTCGTTGGCGCCGGCGGGCTTGATCTCCGGCAGCGACGAGCACACCACCCAGATCGCCAGCAAGACCAGCAGGACGGCCATCGCCATGTAAGGCCAGTACACGCGCGCCGCAAAGCCGTTGAGCAAGGCCTCGCGCGCCGCCGCGGTGGGCGCGTCCTTCACCTGCTGGTCCAGCGTGTCGATGCCGCTGAGCACCAGCGCGCCGAATACCAGCGGCGCCAGCGCGCCGGCCACCTTGTTGCAGATGCCCATGAAGGCGATCCGCTGCGCCGCGCTATCGATCGGTCCCAGGATGCTGATGTAGGGATTGGACGCGGTCTGCAGCAGCGACAGTCCCGCGCCGATCACGAACAGCCCGACCAGGGCGCCGTGGTAGCTGCGGATGTTGATGAATTCGCCGAACAGCACCGCGCCGATCGCCATCACGAACAGGCCCAGCGCCATGCCCTTCTTCATGCCGGTGCGTCGCAGCACCACCGACGAGGGCAGGGCCAGGCAGAAGTACGACAGGTAGAACGCCACCGGGATCAGGAAGGCGCTGACGTCGTCGAGGTTGAAGGCGAGCTTCACGAAGATCGTCAGCGGGCCGTTCAGCCAGGTGACGAAGCCGAAGATGAAGAACAGCACGCCGATGATCAGCATCGGACCGAAATAGCCGCGTTGGGACGGTGCCGCCGTCAGCGTCGTTGCCATGGATGTTTTCCCCGAGTCGCCGCGTGCGCCGATCGGATGACCGGGCTGGCTGGAATGTCTCTTTATTCGCTGAAAAGTGCAACGTTGTCAATTATGGCAGGGCGTACGCCGTGGCCGGGCGCCCCCGGGGCGGCCGTCCAGACGTCCGAAACGAAGCCTCGTGTGGCGTTGCGTCAGCGCCCGGAAGGTCGGTTCCAACTCGCGCCATCGCCGTGCAGCAAGGCTGCAGCGGGCAAAGTTCAACGCCGGCGCAGGAGTGTCGCGACAGCTATGTTGCGACGCCGCAGGGCGCTTTGAAAAAACTGTCGGGCACCCTGTTGACAACGTTGTCATTTTGACAGCAGACTCGGCCCCCATCAGCCCCGGCCAGGTGCGTCCATCGCACCGCTTTCGCCAGCGGGCCAGACACGGGAGAGGGCAGTGGGGGAACGCGCCAACCAGCGCCATGCATCCGCAGCAACCGGCACGTCGCTGGGCGACGGCCTGTCGTCGACAGGCGTCGGTCGTGCCGGCCCCGTTGCGGCGCAGCCGTTCCTGGCCGCCGATGTGGGCGGCACGCACGCGCGCATCGGCCTGGTGGTCGCGGCGCCGGGTGGGCAGTCGGTCAAGGTGCTGCACTACCACCGCTACAGCTGCGCGGACTGGTCCGGCCTGCCCGCGATGCTCGGCGACTTCGTGGCGCAGCTCGAGGCATCACCGCACGCGGCCCTGTGCAGCCAGCTCAGCGATTGCGCGGTGGCCTGCGCCGGCTACGTGCTGGAAGACGCCATCGTCAACGAGAACCTGCCTTGGCCGGTGTCGATCGGCGAGATCCGCGCCGCGCTCGGCATCCGCCAGCTGGCCGTGATCAACGACTTCGAGGCGGTCGCCTACGCCACCCAGTTCATCGGCGCCGACGACGCGATATCGATCATCGAGAGCAGCCGGCCCGCCACTCGCGGACCGGTGCTGGTGATGGGCCCGGGCACCGGCCTGGGTTCGGCGGTGCTGCTTCCCGGCCAGCCGCGCGCCCAGGTGCTGGCCACCGAGGCGGGCCAGATCTCGCTGGCGCCGGGCACCGAGCGCGAGATCGAGATCCTGCGCCTGTTCCGCCGCGAGCGTTCGCACGTGTCGTTCGAGGACGCGCTGTCCGGCCCCGGCCTGCTCAAGCTCTACGGCGCGCTGTGCGAGCTGCGCGGCTGCACCGAGCGCCAGCTGACCCCGGCCGAGATCACCGCTGCCGCACTGGCCGGCAACGATGCCGCCGCGGTCGAGGCGCTGCAGGTCTTCTGCGGACTGCTGGGCAGTTTCGTGGGCGACCTGGTGCTGCTGTATGGCGCCCGCGCGGTGTACCTGGCCGGCGGCATCCTGCCGCAGATCCAGCCATTCCTGCTGGCCAGCACGTTTGCCGAACGCTATTTCAACAAGGGCGTGATGCGCGCCTGGCTGCAACAGGTTCCGGTTCGACTGATCGAGCACGGCCAGCTTGGTGTCATTGGTGCCGCCGGCTGGTTTCTGGATGAGCACAAGGGAGATTGAGATGAGATTCCGTCCGCCATCCGGCGACACGGCGCCAAGCAAGTCACAACCAACGTCCGCGACCGTCATCAGCCGGTCCTGATTCAAGCCAGCCTCTGAGGGGAGGAGATCATGAATTACCGCAAGACATTGCTAGCCGCGAGCATCATCACCAGTCTGTGCGTATCCGGCGTGGCGTTTGCGCAGGACGCACAATCGACCGGCGACACGACCAGCACGACCCGGCAGAAGGACAAGGACGCCACCCAGCTTGGCACCGTCACCGTGGTGGGTATCCGCGACAGCGAGGCCGAGTCGCTGAACCTCAAGAAGACCGCGGCGTCGCACGTGGAAATCGTCACCGCCGAAGACATCGGCAAGCTGCCGGCCAAGAACGTGGCCGATACGCTGCAGCGCCTGCCCGGCGTCAACATCAGCTCGTCCAGCGCGGCCGAAGGCGGCTTCGACGAGAACGATCGCGTCAGCCTGCGCGGCACCAACCCCAGTCTGACCCAGACCCTGGTCAACGGACACACCGTGGGCACCGGTGACTGGTTCGTGCTGAGCCAGGTGCAGACCGTGGGCCGCAGCGTCAGCTACAGCCTGCTTCCGTCGGAAATCGTCAGCCAGGTCGTGGTGCACAAGACCTCCGAGGCGAAGATCGTCGAGGGCGGCGCGGCCGGCTCGGTCGACATCATTTCGCGCAAACCGCTCGAGTTCGCCAAGAATATCACCGCCGAAGCGTCGATCGGCGGCGTCTACTCCGATCTGCCCAGCAACACCAAGCCGCAGTTCAGCGGGATGTTCAACTGGAAGAACGACAGCAACACCGTCGGCCTGCTGGTGCAGGGCTTCTACGAGAAGCGCAGCCTGCAGCGCAATGGCCAGGAAGTGGTCGGCGGCTACAACCAGATCACCGCGGCCTCCGCGCCGAACACCGTCGCGGCGCATCCCGAACTGGCCGGCCTGTACTACCCGAACGAGATCGGTGCAGTGCTGTTCACCCAGACGCGCGAGCGCAAGGGCGGCGTGGTCGACCTGCAGTTCAAGCCCACCGACAACCTCACGCTCGACTTGAACGGCTTCTATTCCAAGCTCAAGGCCGACAATTACAACCGCAACTACATGATGTGGGCCAGCAGCGCGCTGGGTGGTGCGGGTGGCGGCGTGCTGACCCCGGGCTCGGTCAACAACAATGTGGTCACCAACGGCACGATCAGCGGCGGCACCAACCCCTATGGCGTCTATGACCAGATCTCCCGCCCGGGTGCGGCCTCCGAATCGAAGTTCCTCACCCTCGACGCCAACTGGCGGGTCACCGATCACCTGACCCTGAAGGGCCAGGTGGGCAGCACCCGCGGCACCGGCAGCAGCCCGACCCAGGACGTGATCGAACTGGGCACCGCGGGCGGCGCGGGCGCCAGTTGGGACATGCGCGGCACCGGCCAGCCGATCAACTGGACGCTGGGCGGCGACAACGCCTCGCCGTCCGGCATCCTGCCCGGTTCCGGCTGGATCTTCGGCGGCCAGGGCATCAAGGTCACCGACAAGGAGAAGTGGGGCCAGCTCGACGGCGAGCTCGCGTTCGATGATGGCGCGTTCTCCTCGCTCGAGTTCGGCGTGCGCTACGCCGACCACACCCGCGAGAACCCGTTCGAAGTGGCGCAGGGTCCGAACTGGGCCACCGACTGGACCAATCCGGCGCTGTACCCGACCTCGCACCAGAACTACCCCGGCGATTTCGGCAACTCGGTGGGCGGCAGCTTCCCCAGCAACATCTGGTACTACACGCCGGGCCAGCTGGCGCAGATCGATTCGCAGTTCGCCAATCGTGATCCGGTCGGGCGGTTCTACTTCAACGACATCTACCGGGTGAAGGAGAAGGACACCGCCGCCTATCTGCAGATGAACTTCGAAACTGGCGCGGTCGCCGGCAACTTCGGCGTGCGCTACGTGCAGACCAAGGAAGACATCGGCTACAGCAGTACCGCACCCGATGGCGACGCCAATACCGTGGAAGGTCCGATCACCGGCTCCGCGTTCGGCGACTACTACTGGAACACCTACAAGAAGACCCACAGCAAGTTCCTGCCCAGCGCGAACCTGCGTTACAGCATCAACGACGACCTGCTGCTGCGCGTCGCTGCCTCGCAGACGATGACCCGCCCGGACTACTCGGCGCTGGCCGGCTACGTCTCCGCCGACGATCTCACCCACACCGGCAGTGGCGGCAACCCGAAGCTCAATCCGCTGATCTCCAGCAACTTCGATGCGTCGCTGGAATGGTATTTCGCGCCGCGCGGCCTGCTTTCCGCCGGCGTGTACGCGATGAACCTGAAGGACTACATCAACTTCGGCAACGAGACGCGCACGTTCAAGGACATGCAGGCCTCCCAGGCAGCCGGCCACGACGTGTTCAACGACTACCTGATCAGCGTGCCGCGCAACGTCAACGGCCAGGTGCGCGGGGTGGAGCTGAACTACATCCAGCCGGTCGGCGAGCACTTCGGCGTGCAGGGCAACTACACCTACGCCGATGGCCATGCCACGGGTGACGAGCCGTTGCAAGGCACCTCGAAGAACACCTACAACGTGTCCGGTTACTTCGAGAACAAGCTGCTGAACGCCCGCGTCAGCTACACCTATCGTTCGGAGTTCTACGCCGGTGTCAGCCGCACCGACACCTACTTCCAGCAAGGCATCGGCAGCCTGTCCGCTTCGCTGGGTGTGAACCTCACCGACTGGATGTCGCTGTCGCTGGACGCGATGAACCTCAACAACCCGAAGCTGAAGTACTACACCAAGAACGACGCCTACGGAAAACAGCCGTATGCGTTCTATGTGAACGGTCGCCAGTACTACCTGAACCTCCGCTTCAAGCTCTGATCCGCGTTTTCTGACCTGCGTGCTCTGAGCGGCATGCAGAAAACGCGAGCCATGGATGGCGCCGCATCCTCCCCGAACGGGCCCGGGCAAGTCTTTCCGGGCCCGTTTTTTTGAGCAGGCCTTGCGTCCACGTCCATGGCATCCTGCGTGGACCATCCTGCGGAGACCGCCGATGACCTTGTCGACAACGCGCCGCCAGATCGTCCTGTTGCGCTGCATGCTGGTTGCCGTGACCTGGCTGCTGGCCAATCCGCTGCTGGCCCGGCCACCCGTCACCTCCCTGATTCCCCAGCCGGCCCATGTCGACCTGGCCGAAGGACATTTCACCGTAGACCCGGCCACGCCGATCGTGGTTGTCGACCAGGGCGCGGCAAGCCTGCGCACCGCGCAATGGCTGGCTGACCTCACCGGGCGCACGCGGGGCCTGAAACTCGCCGTGCACCAGCGCGCCGCCGCCACCGGCGAGATCGTACTGCAGCTCGACCCCGGGCTTGCGCCGGCGAACGACGAAGCCTATGTGCTCGACGTGAAGCCGCAAGGCATCAGGCTTGCAGCGCGCACCGACGCCGGACTGTTCCGTGGCGCGACCACGCTGTGGCAACTGCTCACGCCCGATGCGAAGCACGGCGCGGTGCAGGTGCCGGCCATGACCATCCACGACCAGCCCCGCTTCGCCTGGCGCGGCCTGATGCTGGATTCGGTGCGCCACTTCCAGAGCGTGGACGAGGTGAAGCGCCTGCTTGACCAGATGGCCCAGCACAAGCTCAACGTGTTCCATTGGCATCTCACCGACGACCAGGGCTGGCGGATCCAGATCAGACGCTATCCCGAGCTGACACGCATCGGTGCGTGGCGCACGCCACCGGACGCCGGCAAGGACGGCGAGCCGAAACGCTACGGCGGCTTCTACACGCAGGCGCAGATCCGCGAGGTGGTCGCCTATGCCACCGCGCGCCATATCACCATCGTGCCGGAGCTGGACATGCCCGGTCATGCGCAGGCCGCGGTGGCCGCGTACCCGCAGCTCGGCGTCACCGGGAAGCGGCCGGAAGTATCGGTCGACTGGGGCATCAATCCGTATCTGTACAACGTGGACGATGCCACCTTCGACTTCATCGACAACGTGCTCGACGAAGTGCTGGCGCTGTTCCCCTCCAGATACATCCACGTCGGCGGTGACGAGGCGATCAAGGACCAGTGGCAGGCCTCGCCCGCCGTGCAGGCGAAGATGCGCGCGCTGGGCATCACCAGCGAGGACGCGCTGCAGGGCTGGTTCATCGACCGCATCGGCCAGTACCTCGACCGGCATGGCCGCAAGCTGATCGGCTGGGACGAGATCCTCGAAGGCGAGCACCTGCCGGCCGACGCCACGGTGATGTCCTGGCGCGGCACCGACGGCGCGATCAAGGCGACGATGATGGGCCACGATGTGGTGATGTCGCCGGCGCCGGCGCTGTACTTCGACCACGTGCAGGGCGACCGGATCGACGAATACGCCGGGCGCATGGGGGTGGAATCGCAGCGCAGCGTCTACGCTTTCCAGGTGGTGCCCGCCGTGCTGGGCCCGAAGCAAGCCGCGCATGTGCTCGGCGTGCAGGCCAACGTGTGGGCCGAGCACATTCCCACCTTCGCGCATGTGGAGCATGCCGTGTTCCCGCGGCTGGATGCGCTCAGCGAAGTGGCGTGGTCGCCGGCCACCAGCGACTGGCCGGGCTTCCTCGCCCGGCTGCCGGCGCAGCTCGCGCGTTACCGGGCGCAGCATGTCGACTATGCCGACAGCGCGTTCGCGGTGGACATCGCCATCGATCGCACGCTTGCCCTGGCCACCGGCAAGGCCACCGTCACGCTGTCGAACCAGACGGATTTCGGCACCATCCGCTACACACTGGACGGCAGCGCGCCCACGCAGGCTTCGCCACGCTACGACGCACCGTTCAACGTGAGCCTGCCGACCACCGTGCGCGCGGCCAGCTTCGCCGCCGATGGCAGCATGCTGGCCACCTCGCGCCAGCGTGTGCTGGATCGCGCCAACCTGCTCGGCCTCGACGGCAACGACTTGCCGAACTGCCCCGGCAGCGATTTCCGCCTGCGCGTGCAACCGCTGCCCGATGCCGCCTCGGCGTCGCCGGTTTACAGCATCAACGTGTTCAACAGCTGCCAGCTGTATCCCGCCACGCCGCTGGAAGGGCTGCGCCGCATCCATGTCGACGCAGTGCGACTCGAACGCAACTACGCGCTGGCGCACGAGCAGAAGCTGGTGGCGTCGCATCCGAACGAGACGCCGTTCGGCGAACTGGCGGTGCACCTGGACACCTGCGCCGGCCCGGTGCTGGCCAGCATGGCCTTGCCCGATCCCGCGCACAGCGCCCGCAACTTCACCCTGGACGCGGCGCTGCCCGCGCAGCAGGGTGAACGCGCGTTGTGCCTGATCTACACCGCGCCGATCGACGGGCCGCTGTACGCGTTGGGCCGCGTGGCGTTGCAGCCGTGAGTCCCGGTCGACTGGCGGCATCGCGCTCCCTCCCCTGCAAAGCGGGGGAGGTTTGGGGTCGCTCCTGATCGCCCACGCGACCCTGAGCTACCTCCTCCTTCTGCCCGCGCTGGGCCGGGCGACGTGGAGACGCATCCGGTTCGCCGGCTGGATGAAGCTGCGCTTCGGCCCGTACCTGCCGTCGCTGGCGTTCGCCGCAGTGTTCGTGGCGGTGTGGTGGCTGATCGTTCGGGCGATGGATCGCCGGCACATCCATCTCAAGCTCTAGCGCCGCTGCCGCATCGCCCGGACCAGCAGGATCATCAAGGCCAGGCCAAGCGTCAGGCCGATGCCGCCGCCCCAGATGCCGCCGATGTCGCCGCCCACCAGATAGCCAAGCCCGAAACCCAGCGGAAACAGCAGCAGCACGGGCAGGCAGCCCATCGCGTCAGCGCGCCGCCGCCACGGCTTCCGGCTGCGAGGGGGGATGGCGCAGCAACACCTGCTTCGCCAGCCGGGCATCGACTGCCGACAACTCGATCAATGGCACGACCTTGCCGCCGACCAGCGCGGCGATCGGCATGCCGTCGCGGTACAGCACGCGCGAGCCGGCCAGCGCCGGCACCTTGTCGCCGACCAGCACGGTGCCGACCAGGTTCAGCGGATCGCTGCCGCTGACGCAGACCAGCTCGCCGTCATCCGCGCGCTGGCGAATCGCGCGCAGCGGCGCGATCGCCTCGGGCAGGGCGAACTGCTCGCCGACCAGGCCTTCGACGAAACGGCCGCCGCGGATTTCGCCGCGTGCTTCCAGCCGGTGGTAGACGCGCAGCAGTTCGCGCCAAGACGGCAGCCACGGCGCCTCGCGTTCCAGCAGTTTCCAGAACACCACGCCGTAGCGACGAAGCAGAGTGCGCGCGATGTGTTCGATGGCGTCAGGATCAAGAGCTTCACCCCCTCCCAACCTCCCCCTGCTTGCAGGGGGAGGAGCAGGAGCGGTTGTGCTCCCTCCCCTGCGAGCAGGGGAGGGTTGGGGTGGGGTGCTCTTCGCCGTGCTGCGCGCCAGCGACCAGCGCCCCGCATCCTCGATGCCGCCGAAGGTGTGCCGGCGCATGCGCCGATGCCGTGCGCCGTCGCGCTTGGCCGCCGGCAGCAGCAGGGCGCGCAGGCCGGCGAAGCTGTCCGCGCTGATCCGGCCGGCAGCGACCAGTTCGCCCAGCGCGTCTTCCAGTTCGGTGCGCAGCAGGTGGGTCTCCGCCAACAGTTCGTCGAAGAACAGCGCGCCATGTTCGCGCAGCGCGTCGGCCACGGCCTGGGCGCGCGAGGACAGCAGGATGTCCTGCGGCTCGCCCGCGGCGACGGCCGTCCAGACGGCCATCTCCCGTCGTGGCAGCAGCACGATCGGCGTGCTGCGCACCGGCCCGCCACCGCCGCCGCTGCCGGTGCGCAGCCGGCTCCAGGCGATGCGGCCGGAACGGCACAGCTCGTCCAGCCAGCTGATCGAGTAATCGCCCACGCGCGCTGGCAGGATCTCCGCTTCCCACGCGCCGGCCGCAGCCTCGTAACCTTCCAGCTGTGCCAGCGTGGCAACCAGCGCATCGGGGCCGTTCAGGCGGGTGGCTGCCGACACGTGCTGCCAGTCGAACAGGAAACGCATCAGCGCGCGCCGGCTGACCGGCTCGATCTCGCGGCGCAGCCGGCCAATGGTGTAGCGGTGGATGCGTGCCAGCAGGTGCCGCTCGCACCATTCGGTGTCGGCCGCATCGGCGGTGAAGCGGCCCTGCATCACGTAGCCTTCGGACTGCAGCCGCAGCAGCGCCTGTTCGACCTCGCCCGCGTCGACACTCATCGACTGCGCCAGCTCACGCACGGTGACTGGGCCGAGCCCGCCGAGACGGTGGCGCACCAGTTCCAGCACGGCGTCCTCTCGCGACCACGCCTGAGCGGCGTATTCGGCGGGCGCGGCGATCGGCGGCTGCATGGTGGCGGCGGGATGCAAGGCCAGCCACAGCGGCAACTGTTCGGCGGAGGTCCAGATGTCGGTAAACCGTGTCGCGCGCTTGTCCCGGGCCAGCGCCTGCAGCCGTTCACTCCAACCCGTGTTGGCGTCGACTTCATCGGTGGTGGCGAAGCCCAGCAGGGTCAGCGCCTCGTGCATCTCGTCCGCATCGCGCACCTGCGGCCACGCCTCTTCGCGCACCGCGGCGATCGCGTCGGGATCGAGCCGGCCCAGGTCGTCGGCGCTGTCGGCGTTCCAGCGACGGTTCTGCACGGCTTGGGTGCGGCGCTCCTCCAGCGGCGCATCGTCGAGGAAGGCATACGGCGCAGCGTTCAAGACTTCGGCAGCGAGCGGGCTGGGTGCGGTGAGGTCGCGCGCCACGATGGCGATCTCGCCGGCTTCGAGCTGGCGCAGGATCGCCAGCAATCCGTCCACGTCCATCGCCTCGCGCAGGCAGTCGTGCATGGTCTGGTTGACCAGCGGGTGGTCGGGCACCTCGCGCTCGCCCACGATGTTTTCCAGGCAGGCGACCTGGTCGGGGAACACCGCGGCGAGCAGGTCCTCGCTCTTCATCCGCTGCAGCGGCGGCGGCGTCTTCTTGCCGCCGGTGAAGCGTGGCAGCGCCAGCGCGGTCACCGCGTTCCAGCGCCAGCGAGCGGGGAACAGCGGGGCGTCGAGCAGGGCCTGCACCAGCACGTGCTCGGCGGTGTTCGAGTGCAGGTAATGCGCCACTTCCTCCAGCGGAAAGCTGTGGCTGGTCGACAGCGACAGCACGATCGCGTCCTCGGTCGCCGCCGCCTGCAGCTCGAAGTTGAACTGGCGGCAGAAGCGCTTGCGCAACGCCAACCCCCACGCGCGGTTGATGCGGCTGCCCCACGGCGTGTGGATCACCAGCTGGGTGCCGCCGGACTCGTCGAAGAAGCGCTCCAGCACCAGGGTGTGCTGGCTGGGGAGGACGCCGAGCGCGGCTTTGGCGCGGGCGAGGTAGTCGGCCAGTTGCTGCGCGGCTGCTTCGCCAAGGCCCAATGATTCGCGCAGCCACGCCACCGCCGTCGGCACGCCGCCGGCGTCGAGCTGTACGGAGATTTCCTCGCGCAATCGCGACACGCCGAACGACAGCTCGTCGCTGCGCCCGGGCGCCTCGCCCAGCCAGAACGGAATGCTCGGCGGTGCGCCGTGCGCATCCTCCACCCGCAAGCGGTCGTGCTCGACGCGCTGGATGCGGTAGCTGGCGTTGCCCAGCTGGAAGATGTCGCCGGCCATGCTCTCGACCGCGAAATCCTCGTTGACCGTGCCCACGATGATCGCCTGCGGTTCCAGCACCACCTTGTAGTCGGCGGTCTCGGGAATGGTGCCGCCGGAAGTCAGCGCGGTGAGCCGCGCGCTGCGGCGCGGGCGCAGTTGGCGGTTCACCGCGTCGCGGTGGATGTACGCCGCGCGCGGGCCCTGCCGCGTGGTGAAACCTTCGGCCAGCATGCGCACCACGGCGTCGAAATCCGCGCGCGACAGATCGCGATACGGATACGCGCGGCGCACCAGCGCGTACAGCGCGTCCTCGTCCCACTCGGCGCAGGCGACTTCGGCCACGATCTGCTGGGCCAGCACGTCCAGCGGCAGCGGTGGGATCACCAGCGCGTCCAGCTCGCCGCGGCGCACGCAATCGAGCAGGGCGGTGCATTCGATCAGGTCGTCGCTGGTGGCCGGGAACAGCCGCGCCTTCGGCGTGCCGTCGATGCTGTGGCCGGAACGCCCGGCGCGCTGCAGGAAGGCGGCGATCGAGCGCGGCGAGCCGAGCTGGCAGACCAGGTCCACTTCGCCGATGTCGATGCCCAGCTCCAGCGAGGCGGTGGCCACCAGCACTTTCAATTCGCCGCGCTTCAGCCGCTGCTCGGCGTCCAGCCGCAGCTCCTTGGCCAAGCTGCCGTGGTGGGCGGCCACGTGTTCCTTGCCCAGCCGCTCGGACAGGTGCCGCGCGGCGCGCTCGGCCATGCGCCGCGTGTTGACGAAGACCAGGGTGGTGCGGTGCGCCTCCACCAGTTGGGCGAGGCGGTTGTAGACCAGCTCCCAGCTGTCGTTCGACATCACCGCTTCGAGCGGGACCGGGGGCACTTCGATGGCGAGGTCGCGGGGGCGGGTGTGGCCGGTGTCAATGATAGTAACGTCGCTCTTCGCGTTCGCCTCCTCTCCCCTCCGGGGAGAGGATTGAGGTGAGGGGCGGGTGTGCGTCGGAGCTTCACTTTCAAAAGCTTCTTCGCTGTCGCTTTCCGGCGACCCCGAACCCTCATCCGCCCTTCGGGCACCTTCTCCCGGAGGGAGAAGGGAGTGTTGAGCGCCGACCAGAAAGTCGGCGACCTTCTCTATGGGCTTCTGCGTCGCCGACAGCCCGATCCGCAGCAACCGCCGCTGGCACAGCGACTCCAGCCGCTCCAGCGACAGCGCCAGGTGCGAGCCGCGCTTGCTGCCGGCAATGGCGTGGATCTCGTCGACGATCGCCGAGCGCACGCCGGCCAGCATGGCGCGCCCCGAGGCCGAGCCCAGCAACACGTACAGCGACTCGGGCGTGGTCACCAGGATGTGCGGCGGCAGCTTGCGCAGCAGAGTCCGCTCGACCTGCGGGGTGTCGCCGGTGCGCACCGCGGTGCGGATCGCCACGTCGGGCAGGCCGAGTTTTTCGAGTTCGGCGCGGATACCTTCCAGCGGCGCTTCCAGGTTGATGTGGATGTCGTTGGACAGCGCCTTCAGCGGTGACACATAGAGCACGCTGGTGGTGTCAGCCAGCACGCCGCCATGGGTCGCGCCTTCGCGCACCAGTTCGTCGATGGCGGCGAGGAAGGCGGTCAGCGTCTTGCCCGAGCCGGTGGGCGCGGCGACCAGGGTGTGTTTGCCGGCGCGGATCGACGGCCACGCTGCCGCCTGCGCCGCGGTGGGCGCAGGGAAGGTGCGGCGAAACCAGGCGGCGACGGCCGGATGGAATGCGCCCAGCGGGCAGGAGTCGTTGCGCATCGGTGCGGATTCGCGTGACAGTCGGGAAGTGCTCACCGGTCATATATGGGGCCTTGCGGGCCCGAGTCCACCGGTCCGACGGCCATTGTCATGACTTCGGCCGATCGCCGCCATCAGCCCGCCGGTGCAGCGCCGGACCTGCCATGGCAGTATTCGGAATCGGCAGTATCCAGATTCGGCCGTCACAGCCAGGGGCCCGCGGGGGGAATCCGGTGGCGGCGTTCATGCGAAGGACACTCATGCACGTAATGGAATCGCCGCGGCGCAAGCCCGGCTTCATGCGCACGGCCTGCAGCCGGTTCGCGCTCCTTGCCCTGGTGAGCCTGTTCGCTGCGGCCGCCAGCCATGCGGCCAGTCTCGATCCGGCCGTGTTGCCGAAGATCCAGGCGGCCACCTTCGAAGTGGTGGCGGCCAAGCCGGTCAAGGACCCGCTGACCTACGAGAAGCCGCTGCCGCTGGAGCTGCTGCCGTTCCAGGAGCGCAACGACAAGTATTACTCGATCGGCACCGCCTTCGCGCTGGGCAACAACCGCTACGTGACCGCGGCGCATGTGCTGCAGGTGGGCATCGACAGCCTGTGGGGCGAGCCTGCGCTGCGCGACGCCGGTGGCCATGTGTATGCGATCGGCAAGATCGAGAAGTATTCGCTGCAGCAGGACTTCGTGGTGTTCAGCCTGGCCACGCAGCCGGCGCAGGCCGCCGCGCTGGAAGTGGACACCACGCCCAGCCTCAATGGCGTGGTCTACGCGGTAGGCAATGCGCTGGGCACCGGCGTGGTGATCCGCGACGGCCTGTACACCTCCGACACGCCGGAGGACCAGGACGGCCGCTGGAAGTGGATGCGCTTCTCCGCGGCGGCATCGCCGGGCAACAGCGGCGGTCCGCTGCTGGACGCGAACGGCAAGGTCATCGGCATCGTGCTGATGAAGTCGCAGAACGAAAACCTGAACTACGCGCTGCCGATCGGCCGCGTGCTGGACGCGCCCGATCACGTCGCCTCGATCGACCAGCGCATGCCCTACCAGTTCGACGTGTTCGACACCACGCTCAGCAACACCTTCAAGGCCAAGTTCAAGTTGCCGCTGAGCTTTGCCGACTTCAGCGCGGCATTCCAGCAGCGCTTCAACGCCTATGCCGACAGCCAGCTCAAGGCCTTGCTGGCGAAGGAGCCGGAGCGGCTGTTCCCGCGCGGCCAGGGCTCCAACGAACTGCTGCATTCGACGCCGTCGATGGACGACTTCCCCTCGCTGATCACCCGCGACAATGACGGTACCTGGAGCCTGGCGAAGAAGGAGGGCGGCAAGACCAGCCTGCCCAACAACGGCTACGTCACGCCGGGCGTGGTCGGGCGCAACCTGCTGTTCCACGTGCGCCGGCCCGACAACGTGACGGCCGCCGCGCTGTACCGCGACCCGGTCAAGCTGATGGACATGATCGCCAGGGTCGGCTTCCTCACCCGCAACGTCGGCCCCGAGCAGGTACGCATCACCTCGCTGGGCAAGCCGGTGCGCGACACGCTGTACACCGATGCCTGGCAGCGCCGCTGGCAGGTGCGGGTATGGCCGATACCGGCCGAGAACGCGGTGGTGATGAGCTTCGCCCTGCCGGTGCCGGACGGCTACGCGGTGCTGATGCGGATCGCCCCGGCCAGCCAGGAGCACGACTACCTGATCAACCTGCAGGCGCTCACCGACTTCTTCTACGTCACCTACGACGGCAGCCTGGCCCAGTGGCAGGATTTCCTGAAGCAGAAGGACCTGCTGCCGGCGGCGTTCGACGACATCCACATCGACATCGACTACGGCCATCGCTTCGCCTACAGCTCGAAGCGGCTGCGCTACGCCTACACCCCGGCGCTGCAGAAGATCGACAAGGACAGCATGCTCACCATCGGCTTCAGCTACTTCCTCGACCACGGCAAAGTGGTGTGGGACGTGACCGATGTGTGGCAGGCGGCCAGTGCGCACGACAAGTACTGGAGCAATTTCGCCCGCGTGGTGGTGCCGTCGGACGACCTCAACGACGACTACAAGAGCAACTGGAGCAAGATCAGCAACCGCCAGCGGCCGTTCGATGGCGTGCCGCGCAGCGAGAACGACGTGATGAAGATCAGCAGCGTGCTGGCCGCGCCGGGCCAGGCCCGGCCCGACGTGCTGTACACCGTCTACCACTACGCTGAGGGCAGCCACCCCGCCGCCGAAATGAAGGCCAAGCTCGACCTGCTGCTGAAGGACGCCCGCGTCACCGAGCACTGAGCTTCGGGCGCATCGGCCGGTGGTGACGACACCGGCCGATCCGGCTACGGTATCCCGTTGAAACAGGCGAGGAGGATGCGGGTGGAACGACGGGTACGGGCGCCGACGCCGGATGCGCCGACGCAAGACGACAGCAGCATCAGCTGGCTGGAGATGGCCGACGGCCAGCCGCTGTGCCTGCGTGACTGGCCGCTGGCGCAGCCGCACGGCGCGGTGCTGATCGTGCACGGGCTGGGCGAACACAGCGGGCGTTACCAGCGCCTGGCAGCGTGGTTCAACCAGCGCGGTCATGCGGTGCGCAGCTACGACCAGCGCGGCCACGGCCGCAGCCCGGGACGGCGCGGTGCCTTGCGCCAGGCCGACGATCTGCTGGAGGATCTGGCCACCGTCTACAACGACTACGCCGCCAGCCAGCCGCACCCGCCGTTGCTGCTGGGCCACAGCATGGGCGGCCTGGTCGCGGCGCGCGCGGTGCTGGATGGCCGGGTTGCGCCGCCGGCGCTGGTGTTGTCATCGCCGGCGCTGCGCAGCTGGGAGTCGCCCCGGATGATCGCGCTGGCCCGGCTGCTCAGCCGGCTCGCGCCGAACCTGCCGCTGCGCAACGGGCTGGATGCCAGCAAGCTGTCGCACGAAGCCGGCGTGGTCGCCGCTTACCGCAGCGACCCGCTGCGCCACGGCTGGATCACCCCGCGGCTGGCCGACTTCATCTTCCATGCCGGGGCCGCCTGCATCCGCGATGCCGCCGGCCTGGCGGTGCCGACCCTGCTGCTGGTCGCCGACAGCGATGCGCTGGTCGATCCTTCCGGCAGTCGCTCGTTCGCCCGCAAGGCGGCCGGCAGCGGCCAGCTGACCACCCGCTTCTTTTCCACGCTGTACCACGAGCTGTTCAACGAGGCCGAGCCGGGGCGCAGCCAGGTGCTGATGCAGCTGGCCGACTGGCTGGGCCGGCAGGATCTCGCGGCGGCTCCGTAGAGGACCTCGCGGGGAAGCGCGCTGCGGCCCGTTTCCGGCGGGCCGGCTGGGGCACACTGCGTTCGACGCGAAAAAAATCGGCGCGCCCGCTGCGCGCCTCCGGATCGCCATGATTGGCGGCGATACTTCCACGCAAACCTACAGGGAGAAGGTTGCATGTCACTTCGATCGAGCCGGCGCATCTCGCGCCACCTTGCGTGGCGAGTCCTCGCCTGCCTTGCGATCGGCCTGGTGCTGGGCGCCTGTCATCGCGGTGGCGACGACGGCAAACCCGCCCTGCAGGGCAAGCCTGCCGCCAGTGCGTCGACTGCGCCCGCGAAGGACGCCGGCACGGCCGGCTTCGCGCTGGTCTCGGCCAGTTCCACCCCGCGCGATTCGCGCACCGCGCTGATCCTGCGCTTCAACGCGGCACTGGCCTCGGCCCAGGCGTTCGACAGCCTGATCGCAGTGACCGGCCCGAACGGCGAGGTGGTCAGCGGCAGCTGGAGCCTGGACGACGATGGCAAGACGCTGAGCTTCCCGTTCGTGCAGGCCAACACGCGCTACGTGGTGCAGCTGAAGGCCGGCGTGCTGGCCGCCGACGGCCGCACCCTGGGCCACGAGGTGAAGCACGAGGTGTATTCCGGCAACCTGCCCGCGGCGGTCGGCTTCGCCTCGCACGGCAGCGTGCTGCCCGCGCGCGGCACCCGCGGCCTGCCGCTGGTGTCGATGAACGTGCACGACGCCGACGTGGAATTCTTCCGCGTGCATGACGACGCCTTGTCCGACCTGTTCTGCGCCTATCCGCGCAACGGCCATCGCGAGAGCTATGAGCTTGACCACGAGGTCCGCTACTACAACCAGTGCGGCGAAGGCGACGATCGCCGCGCCAGCGTGCCGATCACCGACATCGCCGACTCGGTCTACGCCAACCACTACACGCTGGGTGGCGAGGCCAACGAGCGCACGGTGACCTACCTGCCGGTGCAGAACATCAAGGAGCTGGCTACGCCTGGCGTGTACATGGCGGTGGTCAAGGCCGGCGGTACCTTCAAGGAAGGCTACGACACCGCCACCTTCTTCGTCAGCGACCTCGGCCTGCACCTGCGCGTGTACCGCGACAACGTGCTGCTGCACGTGGCCTCGTTGCGCGACGGCACGCCGGTCAATGCGGTGGATGTCGAAGTGCGCGACGTGAACGGGCGCAGCAAGCTCAAGGCCACCACCGACGCCGACGGCAACGCGCTGATCGCCTACAAGGTCAAGGCCTCCGACGTGCTGGTGGCGCGCCACGGCAAGGATGTCTCGGTGCTGCCGTTCAACCGGCCGGCGCTGGACGTGTCGAACTTCGACATCAGCGGTCGCAGGCAGGCGCCGTTCGAGGTCTATGCGTGGTCCGGGCGCGACCTGTACCGCCCCGGCGAGACGCTGCGCGCGTCGGCCTTGCTGCGCGACTATGACGGCAAGCCGATGAAGCCGCAGTCGCTGTTCGTGCGGGTGAAGCAGCCCGACGGCCGTACCCTGGTGGAGAAACGGCTGGAGCCGCAGCAGCTGAACTACTTCGAGCTGAGCCAGGCGATTCCGGCCGATGCGCCGACCGGCCTGTGGCAGCTGGAATTCCGCCTCGACCCTTCGGCCAAGGACACCGTGCAGGCGTTCCCGTTCCACGTCGAGGAGTTCCTGCCCGAGCGGCTCAAGGTCGAACTGTCCAGCCCGCAGCAGCAGCTGGCGCCGGACGAGCCGCTGAAGCTCAAGGTCGCCTCCAGTTACCTGTACGGCGCTCCCGCCGACGGCAACCGCTTCACCGCGAAATTGCTGGTGGCGCCGGAGGTGCATCCGCTGGAGAAGATGAAGGACACCTTCTTCGGCAACCCGCTGGTCGAGCTGCCCAAGAGCGCCGACGACGTGATCGACGCCAAGCTCGATGCGCAAGGCGTGCTCGAGCAGGACGTGGCGCTGCCCGACGACGTGCAGCCGGTCGCGCCGCTGGCGGTGACCCTGTCCGGCAGCGTCTATGAAAGCGGCGGCCGTGCGGTGACGCGGCTGCTCAAGCGCAGCTACTGGCCGGCCGACGCGCTGGTCGGCGTGCGCCCGCTGTTCGACCCGAAGCAGGGCGCCGAAAGCGAGGCGCCGGCCGGTTTCGAGATCGTGCGGGCCAACGCGAAGGGCGAGCTGATCGCCGGCAGCCACCTGAAGGTGCGCCTGCAGCGTGAGCTGCGCGACTTCTACTGGCTGTATGAGCAGAACGGTGGCTGGCAGTCCAGCGCGAACCAGCGCCTGCAGCTGGTCGACGAGAAGGATGTCGACGTGGCCGCCGGCCAGTCGGCCCACGTCGAATTCCCCGTGCAGTGGGGCAGCTACCGCGTCGAGGTGTACGACCCGGCCACCAAGCTCACCACGGTGTTCCCGTTCTTCGCCGGCTACAGCTGGGATGACGAAAACCTGGGCAAGGAAGCGCGCCCGGACAAGGTCAAGCTGCAGCTGGACAAAGCCCGCTATCGCGCTGGCGACACCATGAAAGTGACGGTGACGCCGCCGCAGGACGGCCCCGGCGTGTTGCTGGTGGAGTCGGATCATCTGCTCTACACCAGGAACATCGAGGCCAAGGCCGGGGCGGTATTCGAGATTCCGGTGACGAAAGACTGGGAGCGCCACGACGTCTACGTGACCGCGCTGGTGTTCCGCGGCGGCGAGGCGGCCGAGCACACCACGCCGGCCCGCGCGATGGGCGTGGAATACGTGGCGATGGATCGCAACGACCGGCGCATTCCGCTGAAGCTCGACGCGCCCGCGCTGATGCGCCCGGGCAACCCGCTCGAGGTCGGCGTGCAGGCCACCGGCCTGGCCGGGCAGAAGGCGTTCGTCACGCTGTCGGCGGTCGACCAGGGCGTGCTCAACATCACCGACTACCCGGTACCCGACGCGTGGGCGTGGCTGTTCGGCAAGCGTGCGTTGAGCGTCGATGCGTACGACCTGTACAGCCGCATCATCGAGGCGATGGACGGCGAGCAGGCCAGGCTGCGCTACGGTGGCGACATGAGTGCAGGCGCGTTGCCGAAGGCGAACCGGCTCAATCCCAAGGTGCAGATCGTCGACCTGTTCAGCGGCCCGGTGGCGTTCGACGCCCAGGGCAGGGCCACGCTGCATGTGGATGTGCCCGACTTCAACGGCAGCCTGCGTCTCGCCGCGCTGGCGTATACCGACAGTCGCTACGGCAATGCCGACGGCAACGTCACCGTGCGCGCGCCGCTGGTGGTCGAGCCCAGCACGCCGCGGGTGATGGCGGCCGGCGACAAGGCGATGATCAGCCTCGACCTGAAAAACCTCTCGGGCAAGGACGGCACCGCAAAGGTCAGCGTCAAGGGTGGTGGCCTGATCACCATCGAGAAGGCCGTGCAGGACGTGGCGCTGAAGGACGGCGCCGGCACCACCTTGCACATGCCGGTGACGGCGCAGGCGGGCGCGGCGGTGGCGACCGTGGACATCCACGCCGAACTCAACGACTACCGCGTGGATCGCCACTTCGAGTTCGCGGTGCGCCCGGCCTGGCCGGAAACCGTCACCACCACGCCGCTGGCGCTGGAAGCCGGCAAGCCCGAACGCTTCGGCGCCGCCGCGATTGCCGGCCTGCTGCCGGCCACGGTGAACGCGCGGCTCACCCTGAGCACCTTGCCGCCGCTGCCGTACGCCGCCGCCCTGCGCGACATCCTGCGCTACCCGTACGGCTGCATCGAGCAGACCACCAGCAAGGGCTACGCCGCGCTGATTCTGGACGGCCAGACGGCCAAGGCGCTGGGCGCGCCGGTGATGAGCGATGACGTGCGCAAGGCCGCGGTCGAGGGCGCGTTGTCGCGGATCGCCTCGTTCCAGGCCAGCAACGGCCACTTCAGCTTCTGGGGCGGCAGCAGTCCGATCGTCACCTTCACCACGCCGTACGTGGTCGACTTCATGCTGGACGCCCGCGACGCCGGTTTCGCGGTGCCGCAGGACGTGCTGCAGAAATCGCTGCAGCGGCTCAACGACGACCTGCTCGCCGGCGGCCACCCGTACTACGACTACGAGCACCACGACCACCTGCGGCTGGCCGACGAGGCGTACTCCGGCTTCGTGCTGGCGCGGGTCAACCGCGCGCCGCTGGGCACGCTGCGCGCGCTGTTCGACAACGAACGCCAGAAGCTGGTCGCCCCGCTGCCGCTGGTGCACCTGGGCATCGCGCTGAAGCTGATGGGCGACAACGAGCGCGCGCAGAAGGCGATCGACGAGGCGTTCGCGTGGAGCAAGGAACGCCCATGGTACGTAGGCGACTACGGCTCGGACCTGCGCGACCTGGCGCTGATGGTGGCGCTCACCCATACCTACGGCATGAACAAGCCCGCCTACGACGCCAAGCTGGTCGACTGGGCCCGCAACGCCACTGCCAACGTGCGCCAGCGCCAGCAGCAGGACAAGGACTACCGCTGGTCGTGGTCGTACCTGAGCACGCAGGAGCAGGCGGCGATCGCCCGCGTGGCGAGGGCGTTCGACGCGAAGAGCAACGCCCCGCTGGCTGCCACGATCACCGCCGGCGGCAAGACCGAGCAGGCACCCGACCAGCGCGTGTGGAGCCGCCCGCTCAGCGTGGCCGAACTCACGGCCGGCGTCAGCGTGCAGCCGACCAGCGACGCGGCGATCTTCGCCACGCTCGACGTGGCCGGCATCCCGCAGAAGGCACCCGCAGCCGACGACAGCCAGATCGACGTGCGCCGCAGTTACTTCACCACTGACGGCAAGCCGTGGACGGGCGATGAGCTGAGGGAGGGCGATACGCTGATCGTCGAACTCGACATCGAGGCGCGCATGGACATCCCCGATGCCCTGGTCACCGACCTGCTGCCCGGCGGTCTGGAAGTGGAGAACCTCAACCTGGGCGGCGCGCAGACCTGGTCCGGCGTGGTGATCGACGGCATCAACCTGGACGAACACGCGTCGGCCGCCGACATCCAGCACGAGGAATACCGCGACGACCGCTACGCTGCCGCGCTGAACCTGCGTCGCGGCGACAAGGCCCGCGTGTTCTACCTGGTGCGTGCGGTGACCCCCGGCAACTACACCGTGCCACCGCCGCTGGTCGAGGACATGTACCGCCCCGCCGTGCGCGGCATCGGCAAGGTCGAGCCGGCGAAGATCACCGTGGTCGAACCGTGATGCTCCTGCTCCTCCCCCTGCTCGCAAGGGGAGGCTGGCGACCGAAGGGAGTCCTTCAGGTGAGGGGGTAGGGCTTTTGACTTTCGCTTGGGTATGACAAAGAGCACCCCACCCCAGCCCTCCCCTGCTGTGCAGAGGAGGGAGCCAGGCAGCCTGCACCGCACCATGACTGCGATTCCAACCGCCACGCCGCTCGCTTCCACACGCCGCTCGCGCGCGTGGCGCTGGCTGCGTGCGGTGCTCATCACTGTCGGCGTGCTGCTGCTCGCCGCCTTCACCCTCGACCGCCTGTTCCCGCTCCACCTCCCCGCGCCCGACACCGGCAGCACCGTGGTGCTGGCGCGCGACGGCACGCCGCTGCGCGCGTTCGCCGACAGCGACGGCGTGTGGCGTTATCCGACCACGGCGAAGCAGGTGTCGCCGCTCTATCTGCAGGCGCTGCTGACCTATGAGGACCGCTGGTTCTACCGCCACCCCGGAGTGAATCCGTATGCGCTGCTGCGCGGCTTTGCCGGTGGCCTCCTCCATGGCCACATCGTCTCGGGCGGCTCCACCCTGACCATGCAGGTGGCGCGGATCATCGAACCCATCTCGTCTGAGTTCGGCCCGCATACGTTCCGCGGCAAGCTGGTGCAGATCTTCCGGGCGCTGCAACTGGAAGCGCATCTGTCGAAGGCACAGATCCTCGACCTGTATCTCAACCACGCGCCGTTCGGCGGGCCGATCGAAGGCGTCGAGGCGGCGTCGTGGGCGTACCTGGGCAAGCCGGCCACGCGCTTGTCGCATGCCGAGGCCGCGCTGCTGGCGGTGTTGCCACAATCACCCAGCCGGCTGCGCCCGGATCGTCGCCCGCAGGCGGCGCGTGCCGCCCGCGACAAGGTGCTGCGCCGCATGCGCGATCTTGGCGTGTGGAGTCCGGCCGAGGTACGTGACGCGGCGATCGAGCCGGTGGTGGCGCGTTCGCTGCGCGCGCCGCTGTCGGCCGCGCTGCTGGCCGAGCGGCTGCAGCGCCAGCAGCCGGCTTCGCGGCGGATCACCAGCACCATCGATGCGAACCTGCAGCGCGCCGCCGAGGATCGCGTCGGCGCCTACCTGTCGCGACTGCCGCCGCATACCTCGGCCGCGTTGCTGGTGGTGGACAACGGCACGCTGGAGGCGCGCATCTACGTCGGCACCAGCGACTTCGCCAACCCGCAGCGGCACGGCTACATCGACATGGTGGCCGCGCCGCGCTCGCCCGGTTCCACGCTGAAGCCGTTCCTGTACGGACTGGCGCTGGACGACGGCCTGATCCATTCCGAAAGCCTGCTGGTCGACGCGCCGCAGGATTTCGGTGGCTACAAGCCGGGCAATTTCGACGAGGCATTCTCAGGCCCGGTCAGCGCGGCCGAGGCCTTGCAGCGCTCGCTCAACGTGCCGGCAGTGGATGTGCTGGACCGGGTCGGGTCGAGCCGTTTCGTGGCCCGACTGGCCGCGGGCGGCGTCGACCTCGGACTGCCGACGGGCGCGCAGCCGAACCTGTCGATCATCCTCGGCGGCGCGTCCACCCGGCTGGAAAACCTGGTGGGCGCCTATACCGCGTTCGCCAACGGCGGCATCGCCGGCACGCCACGTTACACCGCCGACCAGCCCGCCCGCCCGCGACGGCTGCTGTCGCCGGGCGCGGCGTGGATCATCCGCGACATCCTTGCGCACAACCCCGCCGACGTCGAAGGCGCACCGCTGGCCGGCGCGATCAACCGCCACGCCAGCGTGGCGTGGAAGACCGGCACCAGCTACGGCTATCGCGACGCGTGGTCGATCGGCGTCACCGACCGCTGGACCATCGGCGTATGGATCGGCCGTCCGGACGGCACGCCCTCGCCCGGCCAGTACGGCGCGGTGACCGCGCTGCCGCTGCTGTTCCAGATCGCCGACATGCTGCCGTCGCGGGGTGGTCATGTCGCGGCCCGACCGGCCAGCGTCAGCCAGCGCGAGATCTGCTGGCCACTGGGTGGCGCGCTGGAGTCCACCGCTCCGGCGCTGTGCCGTCAGCACCGCACCGCCTGGCTGCTGGACGATGCGTTGCCGCCCACCTTCGCCGAACGCGGCCTAGGCGCGTGGTCGGCGGGCCTGATCACGCTGCGTGTCGACGGCCGCGGACATCGGCTCAGCGGCGCCTGCCATGCGCCGCACGAGCAGACCGTCCAGCTGGCACGCTGGCCGGCGCTGGCCACGCCGTGGCTCAGTCGCGACGACCGGGAGAGTTCGGCATTGCCGCCACTGGCGCCGGGCTGCGCCGCCGACTCACTGGACAGCGCCAACCCGATCCGCATCAGCGGACTCGGCGATGGCGTCACCCTGCGCCAGGCGCCGAACAGCGACCAGCCGCTGCGCATCAACCTGCGCGCGCTGGGCGCGCAAGGCCCGGTGCAATGGCTGCTCAACGGACGACTGCAAGGCCGCAGCGAAGCCGCCGAGCCGATGTCGATCGACCTCCCGCAAGGCGGCGAGCAACGCGTCACGGCGCTGGCCGGCGACGGCGCCTTCGCCACGATCCGCTTCCAGGTGCTGGGAGCAGTCGGCGAATCGACGCGCCGCTGAGTCGTGAATCTCCCAACCTCTCAAGCCGGTCATTCCGACACGGCCACACCGGCGCTCGGCAGTTCCTTGCGTTGACAGGTGATGGTCTTCACCAGGATCTCGCAGTCCTCCATGAACAGGTCCCACCAGTCCTCCCATGGCTCGGAGTTCATGCGCGCGATATGAAAATCCACCGTCAACAGCACGTCGGGCAACAGGGTTGTGGTGTAGATGAGAGTGTTCGGCATCCCTTGCATCGGATCCCAAAGGTAACGTAGCCAATGCATGCCATTGCTGATCAGTGGCTCATAGCTTGAAGGGGGGCTTTTCAAGTGGGCCGCAAGAATATCGTCGATCTGGTATTGCGGCAACGGAGCGCCGCTGATCGTCTTGCCCTTGTACGTCTCATCGCGCAGCTTCCAGTTGGGGCCGCCCTCGGATTCCAGGTAGGCGACGTAGTCATGGCGCAGGTAGTCCTCGAGCATCGCCATGTCATCGTGCTTGAGCTGGATGTCGTGCTTGACCCGTTCGAGTTGCCAATGAGCCGTGATGACGGCATAGGGAGGATGCGGTACAGGAAAGATCCGCGAGCTGTGCCAGCGCGGCAAGTGATAGATCCAGTTGCTGATCCCCAGCCAGATCGCTCGATGGTTGGCCCGCGCGTTGGGGGCTTCGGTCGGGGTAAAGGCGCCCGCATCCAGATTCACCTGGTCGGGGTCGGGCGTGCCCATGCCCTCACCGAACGCGGCCGCCGGTTCGAGGAAGCTCAGGATGAAGGGCCCGCAATCGATCCGCCTGGGTACGACGGGTGCAGCCGGCACACCACCGCGTGGAGCGTTGAAGGCCGCGGTAGCCCGTTTGTACCAAGGTAGTGGACGGCGCTTGAAGGGCGTACTCAGTGGCGGCGAGGTGTTCATGATTCAGGCCATCTCGGAAGGGTGAAACTGCTGCGCATAGCGTGCCAGTTCATGGTGGCCGGTGAACCTCAGTTGCTCCACATAGGTTTCCAGACCCAGATACGGCAAGGTGTGCGGACTGGCCAGCGGACCACCCTCCTTCACCAGACCGCGGAATTTCAAGGACCGTTCCAGCCCGCCGAGGCTCCAGTCGTTGGGGCCGCAGATATTGGGCACCAGGTCGAACGGGTTGTTGCGCACGCGCTCGATCGTGATGCCTGCGCGGGTGCAGACGAGCTCGGCCCGCCTGACGTTGCAACCGGTGCCGTGCAGGCAAACGCTGTGGTGATCGAGACGGATCCCGTCGTGCTTCAACGCAAATTCGACGGCGGTGATGAAGATGATGGCACCTTGGCTGTGCGCCACCCAGCGCGTGCGGTGTCCGCGCCGTTGCGCCTCCACCAGCACTGCCGCCAGATGCTGGCTGTTGTGACTGCACTCCATCAGGTTCTGCTTGTCGAAGCCGCATTCGAAGAAGTCCCGACCCTCTCCCTCGGTGGGGTTGAAGAACAAGGTGTAATTATCGATGGGCACAGAGTTTTCCCCGTAGGCGGTTTCGAGGTGCGTGCCCATCAGCCAAGCCGCCTTGGCCAGGTTGTTCTGCATGCCGTTGACGGCGGCGTGGAGGGTGTCGATGCGATGTGTAGGCAAGGGACTGTCAGTCCCCCAACTGCCAGTCAGCGCTTTGATGACATCCCCTGGTTCCTTACCCAGTTGTTTGAACTCGGGCGTAAAGCGCGCCGTCCCCACCTTGCTTACTTGGTACAACGCGTTTCGTTGCACGGAATCCGGAAGTTTCGACCGCAGCAGGTCCTGGTCAAGAAAGATATCGACAATCACCACCGGTTTGCCCGGCACGATCGCATAGCGGATCTTGTAGTGGTAGCCCTTGAACGGGTAGCGACTGGGGAGCAGACGCTGAAACCAGTCCCTGCGGCCGGTGTCGGCGTCCAGTCGGTTTGGGTGGAGGGCGATATCCAGCAGTTCTTCCGCCACCTTGCGGCGATCGAAGTCGTTGAGTGCGCGCAATATGCAGAAGGCCTCGTCGCCGAGGACGAGCTTCTTGTCCAGCGTGCGGAACGTGGGGCTTCGGGGTTCGAACAGGGCCGCGATCTGTGGCGCCTTGGCTGCTGCTTCTTGCCACGTATGGCGCCGTGCGGCGCGCTGCTGCAACTGTTCGCGACTCAACGACTGTCGGCTCATCGGGGCACATCTCCTTGTGCGCGCGGCCAGCGGGAGTGGCCACGCAATCCTGGTGGCCATGGTATCTCCAAGGTATCCCCGCACTGCTGCGGCGATTCTGCCCTGTCGCTTGTAGGGCAGTTCCGATCGGCCGGAGGGCAGCCGATCCGCGACGCAGCTTCGGGACAGCTGCGCCGCGGGAATGCGTCGGCCGATACGGACGTGGCGTGGTCACCAGGCGACCACGCCACGTCGAATCACTACGCGGCGAAAGTGCTCAGAAGCGGAAGCGCACGAACAGCGAGGGGCCGTCGAGCTTCATGTCGAGGTTGGCGTTGTAGTCGTGCTTGCGCTGATGCAGCACGACGCGGCTGTAGCCGTATTCGGCGCCGAAGCCCACGTTCTTCCACGGGAAATACTCCACGCCCAGCGCGGCGTTGACGATGTGTCCGTTGAGGTTGCCGCCGTTCTTCTTGACGCCGGCGGCGTCGATGTACATGCGCCACTGGTCGTTGAACGCATGTCGCCAGCCCAGCTGCAGCATCGGCGCCCAGGCGCTGTCGGTGGTGCTGGACGAGGCCTGGCCCACGGGATCGCCGTTGACGCTGGCCTCGCCGCTGATGCTGGCGTGCACGCGGTAATAGGCGCCACCCAGGCCGAGGCCGAACACGTCATTGCCGTGGCCGAACCACCAGCGCCAGGACGCGCTGCCGAAGTCGAAGTTGAGCTTGCCCTTCACCGTGGCCGCCGCGCTGTAGTCGTTGCCGGCGTAGCTGATGTCGCGCGCCAGCGACTTGCTGCGGGTGCGATTGACGCTGTAGTAGTCCAGCGAGAATCCCTGGCTGTCGCCGACCAGGAAGTCGAGTCGGGCACGAGGCACCGTCTTGCGGTCGGGAAAGCCCAGATCCTTTTCCAGATTGAAGTCGCCGTGGTACTGGCCACTCTTGTCGCTGGCGCCGATGGTGGTATCGGCGTTGGCGTTGTAAGCGCCCAGCCAGACGCTGACGCGATCCAGCGCGGGTGACTGCTGCGCGCTGGCGACGTGGCAGGTGAGCAGCAGCGGGACGAAGGCGAGCATCCCGCCGGCACGGCGAAGCCGACGTGGCTGTCGATGATTCATGTTGTTTTCTCCGGGGTCGCGGAACGGATGGGAAGGCTTGGCCGGTCAGGCCATCCTGGGGATTCCCGCCTGCATGGTACGAAGCCCGGGCGTGCAGGCTGCGTGCACGCCGCATGGCAGTCTGCCCAGTCGTGCTTGCCTGCGGGACCGCGCACGAGAGGCATGATTCCATCCGGCCGTGTGCATCGGCGTATCGATCCGTGCAGCGTCGGCATGCAGCATCGGCGCGTCGCCGCGACCGCCCGCATTGCCGGCCATTCACGCCGGACGATAGACTGCGGGGGCAGCGGGCGGGACGCGCGCTGCGGCGAGTCCCGAACGATCCCGTCATGCCCGTTCGAGGGGCTGCGCCTGTCGAGCGCAGTGCCATGGCGGGGCCGAAACGTTGTCCGCGGTCAGCGCCGTCGCCGAGGTTTCAGCGAACGAAGTGCGCGGATGCTCTTGAAGTGCCAGGTTTCGCCGCCTGGGTTTCTTGCCGGAGACACCGACAAACCCCGGGAGCCCGTGACCGATGCCGCACCAATTGCCCAGCCTGATCCTCTGCCTGCCCTTCGTGGCCAGCGTGGTGGCGTGGCTGATGCGCGGTCGCGGCCACAACCGGGCGGCGTGGCTGATGACCGCCACCGCGCTGCTCGGCCTGCTGCTTTGCCTGTGGCTGGCCCCGCTGATCCTCGCCGGCGACGTGCTGCGCCAGGTGATCCCATGGGCACCGGGGCTGGGCCTGGACCTGGTGCTGCGGATCGACGGCTTCAGCTGGCTGATGATGCTGCTGATCTGCGGCATCGGCGCGCTGGTTGGCGTGTACGCGCGCTACTACATGTCGCCCGACGATCCGCTGGCGCGCTTCTTCGCCCTGCTGCTGGCCTTCATGGGCTCGATGCTGGGCATCGTGATGTCGGGCAACGTGATCCAGCTGGTGTTCTTCTGGGAGATGACCAGCCTGTTCTCGTTCCTGCTGATCGGCTACTGGCACCGCGGGCCTTCGGCGCGCGACGGCGCGCGAATGGCGCTGATCGTCACCTCCGGCGGCGGCCTGTGCCTGTTCGGCGGCATGCTGCTGCTGGGCCACATCGCGGGCAGTTACGAACTGGACGCGATCCTCGCCGCGGGCGACGCGGTGCGCGCGCATCCCTGGTACACGCCGACGCTGCTGCTGATCCTGCTGGGCGCGTTCACCAAGAGCGCGCAGTTCCCGTTCCACTTCTGGCTGCCGCAGGCGATGTCGGCGCCCACGCCGGCCTCGGCCTACCTGCATTCGGCGACGATGGTGAAGGCCGGCGTATTCCTGCTGGTGCGCTTCTGGCCGGTGCTGGGCGGCACCGCGGAGTGGTCCTGGATCGTCGGTGGGGTGGGCCTGGTCACGCTGATCCTGGGCGCGTACGCGGCGATGTTCGAGCAGGACCTGAAAGGCGTGCTGGCCTATTCGACGATCAGCCACCTGGGCCTGATCACCATGCTGGTAGGACTGGGCAGCGCGCTGGGCGTGGTGGCGGCGATCTTCCACATCGTCAACCACGCCACCTTCAAGGCCTCGCTGTTCATGGCCGCCGGCGCGGTCGACCACGAGGCCGGCACGCGCGACCTGCGCAAGCTGGGCGGCCTGCGCCGCTTCATGCCGGTCACCGCCACGCTGGCGCTGGTCGCCGGCGCGGCGATGGCGGGTGTGCCGTTGTTGAACGGCTTCCTGTCCAAGGAAATGTTCTTCGCCGAGACGCTGGCCGCGCGGCAGGGGCCGCTGCTGGACGCGATCTCGGTGGTGATCGCGGTCGCCGCCAGTGCGTTCGGCGTGACCTATTCGATCCGCTTCGTGCGCGGCGTGTTCTTCGGCCGCACGCCGGCCGAGCTGCCGCGCCAGCCGCACGAGCCGCCTTTGTGGATGCGCTTCCCGATCGGCTTCCTGGCGCTGACCTGCCTGCTGGTGGGCGTGCTGCCCGCGCGGGTGATCGGGCCGACCCTGCACGCGGCGGCCGCCTCGGTGCTGGGCAGCGACCTGCCGGTCTACAGCCTGGCGGTGTGGCACGGCGTGACCACGCCGCTGCTGATGAGCGTGTTTGCCTTTGTGGCCGGCTGCCTGCTGTTCGCGGGCTTGCGTCGCCGTTTCGCCGAGCGCGAGGGGGCGCCGTTGATCGGCCGGCTCGGCGGCAAGCGGATCTTCGAGCGGGTGATGGCGGTGCTGGCCGCCGACCTGCCGCAGCGGATCGAGCGGCGCTATCCGGGCCGGCGGCTGCAATCGCAACTGCTGCTGATCGTGCTGCTGGCCTTGCTGGCCGGCACCCTGGCCGCGGCGGGCGCATCGCTGGATATGGAGCTGCGCTGGTCCAGCGTCGACCCGGCGTTCGCGTTGCTGTGGCTGCTGGGCGCAGCCTGCGCGATCGGCGCGGCCAGCCAGGCGAAGTTCCATCGCCTCGCCGCGCTGGTCCTCACCGGTGGCGCAGGCCTGGTCTCGTGCGTGAGCTTCGTGTGGCTGTCGGCGCCAGACCTGGCGGCGACCCAGTTGCTGGTCGAGGTGGTCACCACGATCCTGATCCTGCTGGGCATGCGCTGGCTGCCCAAGCGGATCGAGGGGCTGTCGGTGGAAAGCCGCCGGCAACGCTTCCGCCGCCGCCGCGACGTGGTGATCGCGATCGTGGCCGGGCTGGGGGTGGCCAGTCTGGCCTATGCCGCGATGACCCATCCGGTGGCCGATTCGATCTCGCGCTTCTTCCTCGAACGCGCGTACACCGAGGGCGGCGGCCACAACGTGGTCAACGTGATCCTGGTCGACTTCCGCGGCTTCGACACGCTGGGCGAGATCAGCGTACTGGCGATCGTGGCCCTGACCGTGTTCGCCCTGCTGCGACGGTTCCGCCCCGCGGCCGAAAGCATCGGCACGCCGCTGCAGCAACGCCAGCAGACGGCACTGGACGCGGCCGCGCCCGATCGCGCCGCCGATCACTCGCTGACAGACTACCTGATGATCCCCGGCCTGATCATCCAGCTGATGTCGCCGGTGATCCTGCTGTTCGGCCTGCACCTGTTCCTGCGTGGCCACGACCTGCCCGGCGGCGGCTTCGTGGCCGGCATCACCGTGGCGGTGGCGCTGATCCTGCTGTACATGGCCCGCGGCGCGCGCTGGGTGGAGACGCGCCTGCGCGTGCTGCCGGTGCGCTGGCTGGGCGCGGGCCTGCTGCTGGCGGTGCTGACCGGACTTGGCTCGCTGGCGTTTGGACGTCCATTCATGACCACGTCCTTCCAGTATCTCGACTTGCCCTGGTTGGGCCGCGTGCCGCTGGCCACCGCGCTGCTGTTCGACCTGGGCGTGTTCGCGGTGGTGGTGGGCACCACCATCCTGATGCTGGTCGCGCTGGCGCACCAGTCGCTGCGCCGGCCGCGCCAGGCGCCCGCGCCCGCCGCGGAAGGGGAGGGCTGATGGAACTGGTGCTGGCTGCCGCGATCGGCATCCTCGCCGCCTCCGGTGTGTGGCTGCTGCTGCGCCCGCGCACCTTCCAGGTGATCATCGGGCTGACCCTGATCTCCTACGCGGTGAATCTTTTCATCTTCTCCATCGGCGGTCTGCGCACCGGCGCCGACCCGGTGCTGCATGGCGGCGACATCGCCCAGTACACCGACCCGCTGCCGCAGGCGCTGGTGCTCACCGCGATCGTGATCGGTTTTGCCACCACCGCGCTGTTCCTGGTGGTGCTGCTGACCTCGCGCGGGCTGACCGGCAACGACCACGTCGACGGCGAGGACGGCACGCCGTGAGCAACCACCTGATCATCGCGCCGATCCTGCTGCCGCTGCTGGTCGCCGCGCTGCAGTTGCTGGTCGGCGAGAAGCGGCGACGTACGGTGCTGGCGCTGAGCATCGTCTCGTGCGCGGCGCTGGTCGCCGGCGCCGCCGCGCTGACGTTCGCGGTGTCCGCCGATGGTGCGCTGGCGGCGGTCTACCGCATCGGCGACTGGCCGGCGCGCTTCGGCATCGTGCTGGTGGCCGACCGGCTGTCCGCCCTGATGGTGCTGCTCACCTGCGTGCTGGCGCTGGCCGTGCTGCCGTATGCGCTGGGTCGCTGGCAACATCGCGGCGGCCATTTCCAGCCACTGTTGCAGTTCCTGCTGATGGGCTTGAACGGTGCCTTCCTCACCGGCGACCTGTTCAACCTGTTCGTGTTCTTCGAGGTGCTGCTGGCCGCATCGTACGGCCTGGCGCTGCACGGTTCGGGCGCGCGGCGGGTCAGCGCGGGGCTGCACTACATCGCGGTCAACCTGACCGCCTCGATGCTGTTCCTGCTCGGCGTCAGCCTGATCTTCGGCGTCACCGGCACGCTCAACATGGCCGCGCTGGCCGAGCTGATCCCGCACGTGCCCGAGCGTACCCGCGCGCTGCTGCATGCGGGCGCGGCGATCCTCGGCGTGGCGTTCCTGATCAAGACCGCGATGTTTCCGCTGGGCTTCTGGCTGCCGCGCACGTATGCAGCGGCGTCGCCGGCGGTGGCGGCGATGTTCTCGCTGATGACCAAGGTCGGCATCTACGTGCTGCTGCGCCTGGGCCTGCTGTTGTTCGGCGATGGCGCGGGTTCTGCGTCGTCGCATTTCGGCAGCGACTGGATGCTATGGGGTGGCGTGGCCACGGTGGTGGCCGGCATCGTCGGCATGCTGGGCGCGCGCGACCTGGCCAAGCTGGCCGGCTACAACGTGGTGATTTCCTCCGGCACCCTGCTCGGTGCGATCGGCCTGCAGCAACCGGCCGTGACCACCGGCGCGCTGGCCTACCTGGTGATCTCCACCTCGGCGATCGCCGCGTTCTTCCTGGTCGCCGGACTGCTCGCCTCCGACGGCGACGACGACACCGACGACACGCTGAGCCTGGAGCCGTACGAGCAGGCGGGCGAGAGCGTGCCCAACGAAAGTCTGTACGCGCAGGAAGACGAGAGCCGGGTGGTGATCAGCGCCCCGATCGCGATGCTGGGGCTGAGCTTCTCCGCCTGCGCGGTGCTGCTGGCGGGCTTGCCGCCGCTGTCCGGCTTCCTGGCCAAGTTCGCGCTGCTGGCGCCGATGCTCGAGGACAGCGGGCGACCCGGCGCGGTCGCGCTGTTTGCGTTGATCATCGTGGCCGGCTTGTGCACGGTAATCGCGCTGTGCCGCGCCGGCATCCAGATTTTCTGGGTCGAGCCGGAGCGGATCTTCCCCAGGGTGCGCCTCACGGAAGCGACTTCCATCGCGATCCTGCTGGGGCTGTGCCTGCTGCTGACCGTGCTGGTCGAATCGCCGCTGCACTACCTGCGCGATACCGCCAGCCAGCTGCACACGCCGGCCGGCTACATCCATGCAGTGCTGCCATCGGCGGAGGCCGCGCCATGATCCGTCGCTGGTTGCCATACCCGATCCTGTCGGCGCTGCTGCTGGTGATCTGGCTGTTGCTCAACCAGAGCGTGGCGCCGGCCGCGATCCTGCTGGGCACGCTGCTCGGCATCGCGCTGGCAAAGGTCTTCGGCCGGTTGCGCCCGCCAAAGGCGCGCGTGCGCAACCCGCACCTGCTCGGCCTGCTGTTCGCGCGCGTGATGCTGGACATCTTCCGCTCCAACCTCGCCGTGGCGCGGATCGTCCTGCGCCGCGAACGGGGCATGCACTCCGGTTTCGTGGCGATCCCGCTGGCGCTGACCGATAGCCACGGCCTCGCCGTGCTCGCCTGCATCATCACTTCGACACCCGGCACGATCTGGGTGAACTACGACTCCACCGCCAACGTCCTGCTGATCCACGTGCTCGACCTGGTCGACGAGCAGGGCTGGATCGACACCATCAAGCAACGCTACGAACGCCCGCTGCTGGAGGTCTTCCAATGAGCCACGGCCTGCTCCACATCGCCATCATCGCGGCGCAATGGCTGCTCCTGCTGGCGATGAGCTTCTCGATCATCCGCATGGTCCGCGGCCCGCGCGCGCAGGACCGCGTGGTGGCGCTGGACGCGCTGTACGTCAACGCGATGCTCCTGCTGCTGACCATCGGCATCCGCAGCGGCAGCATGCTGTACGTCGAGGCTGGCCTGGTCATCGCCCTGCTCGGTTTCGCCGGCACCGTGGCGCTGTCGAAATTCCTGATGCGCGGGCAGGTGATCGAATGAGCCACCTCGACGCCCTGCCGCCGTGGGCGGCCATCACCGTCGCGGTGCTGGTGCTGCTGGGCGCGCTGTTCGCGTTCATCGGCTCGCTCGGCCTGCTGCGCCTGAAGAACTTCTACCAGCGCGTGCACGCGCCCACCCTGGGCACCACGCTGGGCACGTTCTTCATGCTGGCCGCCTCGATCACCTGCTTCTCGGTGCTGCACGGTCGCCCGATCTTCAACGAGATCCTGATCGGTGTCTTCCTCACCCTGACCACGCCGATCACCCTGATGCTGCTGGTACGCGCCGCGCTGTACCGCGATCGCGAGGAAGGCTCGCAGGACGTGCCGCAGGTGACGACGCCGGAATGAAAACGCCGCCGGAATGAACGCCGCCGGGCCGGCAGAAGGCTGCCGGCCCGGCACCGGACGCGCTGGCGTTCACAGCGTGCTTTCGAAGTCCCTGACCTGTCGGGCCGCCTCGTCCTTGGCGATGCCGTAACGCTCCTGGATCTTGCCCACCAGGTATTCGGTGTTGCCCTCGGCCTGGGTCAGGTCGTCGTCGGTCAGGTCGCCCCACTGGGCCTTGATCTTCCCGGTGAGCTGTTTCCAGTTGCCCTGGATGCGGTCGTTGTTCATGAGTGTGACTCCATGGTTGGAAAGGTACGCGGCAGATGCCGGTGGCGACCTGCGCGTGCCGACCACTCTCCGGAATCGGCGTGAGCGGCAGGTCGTCAAGACGTTCATGGAGGAAGCCTTCGTTCACGTTCGGCGCGACGGCGAAGCTCGACATGGCGGAGGATTCGCGTCGTCCAGCGGCACTCGCGACCAGGGACGCCCGGCGCGCGGGGAGGGCCGGCAGTCCAGGCTGCGCTGCACTCCCGAGCAAGGCTCACTCGCCAGCGTATTCGTCATGGCGACGCCACCACACGCCGGTTTCGTTGCGCCCCAGCGGCGCGCGATCGAGCCACTGATACATGCCCCACAGGCCGTCCAGGCCGCGCGCGTAGGTGGAGTAGGTGTGGTAGATCACGCCGTCCTCGCGCACGAAGGCGCTGAGGCCCGGCCGGTCGCGCGTGTAGGTGGGCGCGTCGGTGCCGCAGCTGGCGGCCATCTGGACCAGCGGCGCGGGGGCCGAGCTCGCGTCCATCGCGTGACCATCGCGCCGATAGTTGTATTCGATGTTTCCGGCGCGCTGCTGCGCTTCGGTGAACGAGACGTTGAAGTCGAAGCTGAAGTCGCCGTCGGACGAGGATGCCCAGGGGAAACGCCAGCCCATGCGCTGCCGATACGCCTGCAGCTTCGCCAGTGGCGCCCGCGATACCGCCGACAGGGTCACGTCGTGATTCGCCAGGTGTACGGCGAAGCCGTCGAAGCCGTCGGCGATCGACGAACACGAGGGACATCCCGCGCGGTAATCGGCGCCGAACATGAAATGATAGACCAGCAGCTGCGAGCGACCCCGGAAGAGGTCGGCCAGGGTGGCACTGCCCTCGTCGGTATCGAAGCGATACGCCTTGTCGACCCTGACCCACGGCAACGCCTGGCGTAGCCGGGCCACTTCGTCGCTGCGCCGGGTCAGCTCCTTTTCCGCGTCGAGCAGGCCGAGTCGGGCGGCCAGCCATTCGTCGCGTGTTCCGGTCGTGTGCATGGTCATTGCGTTCTCCCGCTGGGTTCCGGCCTTCGTTCGAGGATCGATGCGACTTGCCGGTGGATCGTGGGCTAGATTAGAAACCGGACATCGGACGGTGGGAGTGACAAGCGTGGCGCGATGGGTTCCGCTCCGATGGACTCGCTGATCACGGCGGCGGCGCGTGCGCTGGCGGCGGGCGATCCGCTGGGCGCGCTGAACCGGGTCGCCTTGCGCGACGATGCGCCCGCGCTGGCGCTGCGCGGCATCGCGATGGCGCAGCTCGGCGATTTCGTGCGGGCGAAAGCGCTGCTGCAGCGCGCGGCGCGGGCGTTCGGTGCGAGCGAGCCGGTGGCCCGCGCGAAGTGCGTCATCGCCGAAGCCGAAATCGCGCTCGCCTCGCGCGAGCTGGGCTGGCCGGTGAAGGCGCTGGATGCTGCGCGGGCGACCCTGGAGGCGCACGGCGATCCGGTGAACGCGGCGCATGCGCGCTATCTCGCGGCGCGGCGCCTGCTTCTGCTCGGCCACCTCGACGAGGCCGAGCGGGCGCTGGCCGGATTCGATGCCGCGCCGCTGCCACTCTCCTCGCGCGCGGCCCGCGAGCTGGTCAACGCCGGCATCGCCCTGCGCCGCCTGCGCACGAAACCGGCGCGTGCGGCGCTGGCCCGGGCCAGCTACGCCGCGCGCCACGCCGGCATCCCGGCGCTGCTGGCGGAAATCGACGATGCTGCCCGCGTGCTCGACGCGCCCGCGGCGCGGCTGATCACGCATGGCGGTGAACGGCTGATCAGGCTGGAGGAGGTCGAGGCGTTGCTGGCATCGAACGCCTTCGTCATCGACGCCTGTCGTCACGTCGTCTGCCAGTCCGGCACGCGGGCGGCGCTGGCGAAGCGGCCCGTGCTGTTCGCGATCGCCCGTCTGCTGGCCGGGGCATGGCCGGGCGACGTGTCGCGGGACACGCTCATCGCCGAAGTCTTCCGCACCGGGTACGCCGACGAATCGCATCGGGTGCGCCTGCGCGTCGAAATCGGCCGGCTGCGCACCGAACTGCAGGCACTGGCTGGCGTGGGCGCGACGAAGCGCGGTTTTGCGCTGGCGCCGCATCGGGCCGATCAGGTCGTCGTGCTGGCGCCGCCGTTCGATGAACGCCACGCGGACGTGCTTGCCTTGCTGGCCGACGGCGAGTCGTGGTCGAGCTCGGCCCTGGCGCTGGCGCTGGGCACCAGTCAGCGCAGCGTGCAACGCGCGCTCGATGCGCTGGCGGCGACCGGCAAGGTGCAGTCGTTCGGCCGCGGGCGGGCGCGTCGCTGGCTGAGCCCGCCGGTGCCCGGATTCCCGACGAGCTTGTTACTCCCCGCGCCGCTGCAGGGCGGCTAGGCTGTCTGCATCGAGACACATCAGATGGACCGGCGCGCCGACCGCGAATCCCGAAACTCCCCCATGACGTCATTCCCGCGAAAGCGGGAATCCACCTTGATCTCCCACAACACGCCCTGGATGACCCGCTTCGCCCGTGATGCAGAACCTCCGGACTTTGCAGGGGTGACGGCGCGGAAGCAGGTTCCCGGGGCCCGATCAGGAAGCAGCATGAAACGATCAGCCGCCCGAATCGTCCGCGAACAAGGCCCCTTTGCAGGTGTCGACGGCGTGCATGGCGTCACCTACGACGGCCGGCACGTGTGGTTTGCCTCAGGCGACAAGTTGAACGCGATCGACCCGGCGAGCGGCAGGACGCTGCGTTCGATCGATGTGGTAGCGCATGCGGGAACGGCGTTCGACGGCCAGCACCTGTTCCAGCTTGCCGAGGACCGCATCCAGAAGATCGATCCGCACAGCGGCCAGGTGCTCGCCACGATCCCCGCACCCGGTGGCGGCGCCGACTCGGGGCTGGCCTGGGCCGAAGGTTCGTTGTGGGTGGGGCAGTACCGCGCGCGACAGATCCACCAGATCGATCCCGCCACCGGGGCGATCCTGCGCACCATCGAATCGAACCGCTTCGTCACCGGCGTCTGCTGGGCCGATGGCGAACTCTGGCACGGCACCTGGGAGAACGACGAAAGCGAACTGCGCCGCGTCGATCCGGGCAGCGGCGAGGTGCTGGAAATCCTCGAGATGCCGGCGGGCACCGGCGTGTCGGGACTGGAGTCGGACGGCGGCGACCAGTTCTTCTGTGGTGGCGGCAACAGCGGCAAGCTGCGAACCGTGCAGCGTGCCGGTTGAGTTCGAGGCCGTCAGGAGTCCGCGTCGTTGTCGCCTGAGTCCCGTGGCGACACGCCGGCCGGCTCCGGCGCAGCTGACGCCGGCGTCGGCGATGCGCCCCGCGCCATGCTGGGGAACACCTCGTCGCGACGCACCCAGGCATGGAACAGCGCGGCGGCCAGGTGCAGCAGCACGGTGGCGAACAGCAGCAGGGCCAGCCAGGTGTGGGCGCCGCGCAGCGCGGCGTAGACGGTGGCGTCGTGGGGCATGATCGGCGGCAGGTTGAAGCCCTTGAACATGGTCACCGGGTAACCGCCGGCGGACAGCATCGACCAGCCGATCAGCGGCATCGCGAACATCAGCGCGTAGAGCAGCCAGTGCGAGGCCTTTGCCGCCAGCACCTGCACCCGGGGCAGGTCGGCCGGCAACGGTGGCGGGCGATGGCGCAGCCGGTTCACCAGCCGCACGATCGCCAGCAGCAGGATCGCGATGCCCAGCGGCCGGTGCAGGCTGACCAGGGTCGGGCGCAGGCTCAGGGAGGCGACCATGCCGATGCCGACGAACAGCATGGCCAGGATCGCCAGCGCCATGCTCCAGTGCAGCACGCGCGCGGTGAGGTTGAAGTGCCGCGGAGCGAGCCTGGCGGGATGAAGATCGTTCATGGCCTGGCCTCCGGTGCGGCGGTCTTGCCGACGGCGGTGTCCGCCTTGCCACTGGCGATGTCGTGTTCGCGGCGGTTGAACGACACCGAATAGACGGCCGAACGCGCGGCCAGGATCGGATCATCCGAGCCCTGCACGCCGGTCGGCAGCACCAGCGGGTCGTAGTTGATGTCGCGGCAGGCACCGTTGGCCTGCGGCGTGCTGCTTTCGATCACCACGGTGCCGACGGTGACGTGCTGGCGATCCTCGGGCCAGGGTTGCGCCGGGTCGGCCGTGGGATCTCCGGGCTGCGCCAGGGTCACCACCATGTCCCAGCGCAGCGGCGCGCGGGCCAGTCGCGCCTGCAGGTCCTCGCTTAGGAAATTGCCGTCGGCGGCGGCGCGCTGCTCCGCCGTCATCGCCGCGAAGGCTGTCTGCGGCTGCATCGACCAGCGTACGTTGCGCACCTCGCCACGGTCGTTGATGAAGCGGAAGGCGTTGACGCCGTTGAAGGTGGTGTTGGCCCAGCTGGTCGACCACGGCGCGCTCTTCGCCCAGCTGGCGAAGCGGGCGAATTCCGGATGGGCGCGGAGGAAGGCAGCCTGCTTCGCCGGATCGGGCTTGCCGGTGGCGGGGTCGGGGGTATTGGCGCGGGTCTGCTCGTAAAACGCCGACACCGTGGACACGCCGAAGAACGGGAAGCTGTTCATCGCCATGCGCCACTGCTGGCCGTCGTCGCTGTTCAACTCCAGCGCCATGCTGCGCACGCGCGCCTTGCCGTCCAGCCCGTAGGGCGAGCCTCCGGCGATCGACAGGCGGCCCGTGAACGGCGTGCGCACCGGTGCAAACAGTCGCGCGCTGGACAGCGCCACGCCTTGCCCGTTGCCTTCGAAATAGCCCGCCACGCAGACGCCCTTGGCATGCGCGCGACGGTAGCCCCGGTAGATCTGCCCGTTGCCGCTCTCGATCGCGTTGGTGAAACGTTGCGGGGTCAGCCGGCCAGGCGTCAGCCAGCCGGCGATCCAGCCGAAGGCAAGCGCGACGCCACCCACGATCAGGGCGATCGCCAGCAGGGCTGGCCAGCGATGGCGGGTCATTGGAGCGTCGGCGGGATCGTTGACGGGCATGGCGGCTGCTTGTCCTGGCGAGTGTGTCAGTCTCTCCATTCGCTGCCGCGGGCGCATCGGTTACATCGCCCGCATGGACCCCCTCCGGGTCCGCTTGCCGCGCCGCCGTCGAGCCGCCGTGCCGCATGGTCGGCGCGGGTCCGGCGCGGCTAACGGCCGGATCTGGCGGCCGGTTCCTGCTGCGGCACCTTGCGCACCTTGTCCATCGGGTAGCCCAGCGCCCGCACCCGCGCCAGCAGGGCGTCGTAGTCGGCCTGGGCGATGGTCGGCGTGCGCGCCATCACCCACATGTAGTCGCGCGCATCGCGGGCCACGATCACCTGGCTGTAGTCGTCCTTCAGCCAGGCCACGATGTACTGCGCCTTCAGCGGCCAGAACACCTGCACGCCCCACACCGCGTTGCCGCTGCCGGGCTTGACGAAGCCGGTGGAGTGGATGTCCTTGCGCTCGCCGTCGAAGCTGCCGTCGCGGAAGTGGAACGAGGTGGCGACGTGGCCATCGGGCTTCAGCGTGTACACCTCGACTGCGTCGTAAGCATGCTTCTCGAAGCGGGTGGGAATGGTGGCGATCACGTACCAGTCACCCATGAAGCGGGGCAGGTCGACATGGGCCACCGGCGTGATCGGCGGCAGTTCGCGGGCGCCGACGTTGAGGTTGAACAGCATGGCGCAGGCTACCAGCAGGGTCGACGGGAGTTTCATGGTGTCTCCGGGGTGAAGGGTGGTCGGGCTTCGGCGGCGGGTCGCACGAAGCGGTAGTGCGCGACCAGCCACTCCTGGCCGTCGGCGTAACCGAACAGCTCGGCGCAGGACATCCAGAACATGCGCCAGCGCTGGAACCACAGCGGTGCGGCCTTGCTGCCGTAGGCCTGCGCCAGCACCTCCATCGCCTGCTCGCGTTGCGCGTCCTGGTTGGCCAGCCAGTGGTTGGCCGTGCGCTGGTAGTGCGTGCCGTCGACATGCCAGCGCTGCTCGATGTGCAGCGCGGACTGGAACCACAGCAAGGTGTCCGACGCCGGCATCAGCCCCCCGGTGAAGAAGTGCCGGCCCATCCAGTTGTCGTCGCCCTCGGTCTCGAACGGATACATCGCGGTGCGGTGCGCGAAGATGTGCACGAACAGCTTGCCGCCTGGTTTCAGCCAGCCGGCGATGCGGCTCAGCAGGATCTCGTAGTTGCGCATGTGTTCGAACATCTCGATCGACACGCAGCGGTCGAACTGCGCCGGATCGAGTTGCAGCGCGTTGACGTCGCAGGTGATCACCTGCACGTTGAACAGGCCGCGCCGGCGGCACTGCGCCTCGATGTGCTGGCGTTGCGGCGCGGAGTTGGAGACGGCGGTGATCCGCGCATCCGGAAAGCGCTCGGCCATCCACAGGGTCAGCGAGCCCCAGCCGCAGCCCAGTTCCAGTATCGACTGGCCATCGGCGAGCTGGGCGCGCTCGCCGTACAGCTTGAGCATCGCCTCCTCGGCTTCGTCCAGCGACTCGTCGCCGCGCGGGTAGTAGCAGGACGAATACTTCAGGCGCTTGCCCAGGCAGAGCTCGAAGAACGCCGGCGGCAGCTCGTAATGTTGCGCATTGGCCGCGTCGGTGTGGATCGCCACCGGGCTGTGGCGCAGCATCTCGATGCGCTGCGCATATCGCTCGGCTTGCGCGTCCAGGCCACCGGCCTGTTCCTCGCGCAGGCGCTGGGCGCACAGTCGGCGGATGCCCTGGCGCAGCAGCGCATCGGGAAGATGGCCGCGCTCGGCCATGCCCAGCAGGCCGGGGGCCGGACGCTCGCTGGCCAGTGCGGTGGAAGCGGGGGTAGTCATCGCGGGGTTCTCCTGGGGAACCATGGAATCAACATGGGCGTGGTGCGCTGGTAGTCGCGGTAGTCCTCGCCACGCGTGCGCAGCGCCTGTGCCTCGGTGTACGGCACGCCGCTGATCCAGCGCAGGAACACGTACATGACCACGGGCCCTGACCACGCCAGCCAACCGATCGGCGAGCCGACCGCCAGGCACACGTAGGCGAACCAGTGCAGCCATTCGAAGAAATAGTTCGGGTGGCGCGAATACCGCCACAGGCCGTCGCGGCAGGTCGTGCCGCGATGGGCCGGGTCGTTGCGGAAGCGCGCCAGCTGCGCATCGGCGATCGATTCGCCGAGCACGCCCAGCAGCCAGAGGGCAGCGGCCGCCGCCAGCCACGGCGCGGACACCTGCGGGTTGCGCGCCACCGCCGCGAACGGCAGCGCGAACAGCACGATCAGGAAGGCCTGGAACTGGAAGAAGGCGAAGAATTTCCACTGCACGCCCTGCCAGTGCGCCCGCAGGTTGCGATAGCGGCCGTCCTCGGCTTCGCCACGCACGCGGCGCCAGAGGTGCGCCGACAGACGCAGGCCCCACGCGCCACCGAGCAAGGCCAGCACCGCGCGTGTCCACGGCGCGCCGCTGCCGGTGATCGCCAGCAGGACGGCGCTGCCGCCCACGCCCGCCGCCCACAGCACGTCGACGATGCCGGCGTTGCTGCGCCTGCGCTGCCATTGCCAGCCCAGCGTCATCATCAGCGCGGCCAGCAGCCACACCAGCAGCAGTTGCCACCAGGGAGTCATGCGCGGGCTCCTCGCGTTGCCGACCGCGGCGGCGTCGAGGCGCTGCCGCGCCGCGCCAGCCACGCCAGCGCCGGGGTCGCCAGCGCCCAGCCCAGCGCCAGGGCCAGCAGGGCGCGCCAGGTCGGTTCGGCAAACGTCACCACCTGCCAGCCGCGCGCCGCGCCGAGATAGGCCAGCGGACCGCCGACCAGTCCCAGCAACGCCGCCAGCCACAGCCGTGTCTGCAGGTAGCGCAAGGACTGGCTGAAGGTCAGCGCGAAGGTGACCCACAGGGCGAGAATCCAGCCCGGTGCCAGCGCCGGGTTCGGCCAGCCGGCCGCGTAATCAGCCAGGCCGCTGCGACTGAGCGCACCATCCAGCAGGAAGCCCATCACCAGTCCGGCGGCGATCAGGGCGAGATCGGTGCGAACGTGGCGAGCGCACGTCAACTGCACCAGCGCGTAGACCAGCATGCCGAGCACGCCCGGCCACGCCAGCCCGTGGCCCGCGCCGATCACCGCGACGAACCACACGGCCTGGTAGCCGATCAGGCTGAGCCAGAAGCTCATGCCATCCGGCCTGGCGACGATGCGGCGGGGCGATGGCCCGGCTTGGCCATCAGCAGGTGCGCCACGCCGATCGAGCGCTCGCGGAAGCCGCCTTCGCAATACGCCAGGTAGAACTCCCACAGGCGCACGAAACGCTCGTCGAAGCCCTGCGCGCGCACCTGCGGCAAGTGGGCCATGAAGCGCTCGCGCCATGCTTCCAGGGTCTGCGCGTACGAACCGCCGAAGTCCTCCAGCCGGATCAGGCCCAGGTCGCTGGCGCGGGTCTTGGCCGCGAGCAGCGCGCTGATCGACGGGATGAAGCTGCCGGGGAACACGTGGCGCTTGATGAAGTCGACCGACTTCAGCGCCTGCGCGTAGCGGTGGTCCTCGATGGTGATCGCCTGCACCAGCGCCAGCCCGTCCGGCTTCAGCAGGCTGCCGAGCTTGCCGAAATAGACGTCCAGATACGGCGCGCCGATCGCCTCGACCATCTCGATCGAGACCAGCTTGTCGTACTGCCCTTCGAGGTCGCGGTAGTCCTCCAGCAGCAGGGTGACATGCCCCTTCATGCCGGCTTCGGCGACACGCCGGCTGGCCAGCACATGCTGCTCGCGCGAGATCGTGGTGGTGGTGACGTGGCAGCCGTAGTGCTGCGCCGCGTACAGCGCGAAGCCGCCCCAGCCGGTGCCGATCTCGATCACCCGGTCGGTGGGCTGGAGGTCGAGCTGGCGGCAGATGCGCTCCAGCTTGCGTGCGGAGGCGGTTTCCAGCGTGTCGGCCGGGTCGCTCCAGATCGCCGAGGAATACATCAGGTCCGCCGAGAGGAACAGGCTGAAGAAGTCGTTGCCCAGGTCATAGTGCGCGGCGATGTTGCGGCGGCTGCCGTCGCGGGTGTTCCGGCGCAGCGCGTGCCACAGCCGCATCGCCACGCCGCCGACTCGGGCCAGTCCGCTTTCCATGCCGTCGAGCAGGTCGCGGTTGCGCACCAGCAACTGGATCAGGCCGACCAGGTTGTCGCAGCGCCACTGGCCGTCCATGTACGACTCGCCGGCGCCCACGCTGCCGTTGCGGGCCACGGCGCGGTAGAAATCCGCGTCCAGCACCTGCAGGTGGATCTGCAGGTCGGCCTGCGTGCCGGCGGGCTCGCCCAGCTCGACGCGGCCGCAGGCGTCCTCCAGCACCAGCCGGCCATGGCGCAGGCCGCGCATCCGCTCCAGCAGCTGCCGGCGCAGGAAGCGGTCGAGTCCGCCCAATGGTGCAGCGTTGCGTCGGCTGGCGGTGCCGATGTCGTTCATGGCAAACCTCGGAGAGTGTGTTTCAGTCGGCATGGCGGGAGGCCCCGGCGGGGTGATCGTGTACGGGATTGCGCTTCAGCCACAGCCGCAGCGCGTGCCAGTGGATCGCGCCGACCACCTGGGCGGTCATCAGCGGATAGCGCCACAGCACGCGCGCCAGCGAGGCGCCGGTGAGCGGCAGGCGCTGCAGGTTCAGCGTGGCGTCGAACGTGCGCCGGCCTTCGCGCATCACGTTCATGTGCACGCGCAGGTCTTCGCCGGGCACGGTGAAGCGCCAGTCGTAGGTGCAGTCCATCGGCATGAAGGGCGACACGTGGAAGCGCTTGACAAAGTTCCAGTGCAGCGCGCGGCCATGCACCTGTGCGTCCTCGACCGGCAGCACGTAGGCGTGGCGCTGCTTCCACGGCGTGTTGGTGATGTCGGCCAGCACCGCCAGCAGGGTTTCGCCGTTTTCGGCGTAGCAGTAGTAGAAGCTGACCGGGTTGAACACCATGCCGGCGTAGCGCAGGTGGGTGAGCAGGCGGATCGGCCCGGTCGGCCGCGCACCGGTGGCCTGCTCCACGCGTTGGCGCACCGCATCGGACAGCGACAGGGTGGCCGGGCCCAGGTAGTCGCTGCGGCGGAACTGCGCCAGGTTGCGATGCGTGGTCGACCACAGCCAGCGCTCGGCGAAGATCCGTTCGACCTCGTCCAGGTCCAGGTACAACTGGGCCATGCGATAGCTGAACGCGTGCGCCTGCGGCTCATGCCGGCGATGGCGCACCACGCCTTCATACACGGCGCTGGCCAATTGCAGCCTCGAGCTGGCCGGTTTCGTCGTCACGCGATCAGCTCCGCCTGGTGCGCAGGGGGCGTCGCCACCGGCGCGGAGTCCGGCGGCCAGTGCACGCCCAGCGCCGCAGCCACCTCGACCGCGCTGCGCATGCCGTCCTCATGGAAACCCCAGCCCCAGTACGCGCCGGCAAACCAGGTGCGACGCCAGCCCTGGATTTCGGCCTTGCGCGCCTGCGCCTGCACCGAGGCGCGGCTGTAGACCGGATGGTGGTAGCGCATGCGCGCCAGGACCTTGGCCGGGTCGATTGCCTCGCTGCGATTTAGGCTGACCACGAACGGCTCGGGCGAGGCGATGCCCTGCAGCAGGTTCATGCAGTAGCTGACCGTGCACGGCGCGGCGGGATCGCGCGGCAGCCACGCATTCCAGGCCGCCCACGCCTTGCGCCGGCGCGGCAGCACGCTGGCGTCGGTGTGCAGCACGGTGTCGTTGGCCTGGTAGGTCATCGCGCCCAGGATCGAATGCTCGCGCTCGTTCGCGTCGCCCAGCAGGCGCAGCGCCTGATCGCTGTGGCAGGCCAGCACCAGCTGGTCGAAATGCTCCACGCCCGCCGCGCTGCACACCTCGACGCCGCCGGCGTGGCGCAGGATCGAATGCACCGGGCAGTTCAGCCGCTCGCGCACCGGCCAGTGCGCGCGCAGCGCCGCCACGTAGGTCGACGAGCCGCCCTTCACCACCCGCCACTGCGGCCGGTCGCTGAGCTGCAGCATCTGGTGGTTGGCCATGAACTGCACCAGGTAGCGCGCGGGAAACTGCAGGATCTGCGTGGGCGGCGACGACCACAGCGCGGAGGCCATCGGGATCAGGTGCTCGTCGCGGAACGCGGCGCCGTAACCGTGCTGCAGCAGGTAATCGCCGAGGCTGGTGGTGTCCTCGCGCGTCAGCAACAGCGCGGGCGCCTCGCGATAAAAGCGGGTCAGGTCGCGCACCATGCCGAGGAAGCGCGGCGACAGCAGGTTGCGGCGCTGGCAGAACAGCGTGTCCAGCGTGCTGGCGTTGTACTCCAGCCCGCTGGCCTCGCTGTGCACCGAAAAGCTCATCGTGGTCGGCTGCGAGGCCACGCCCAGCTGCGCGAACATCCGCGTCAGCAGTGGATAGTGCGCCGGGTTGTGCACGATGAAGCCGCTGTCGATGCGGTAACTCGTTCCGGCATGCTCCACCTCGTGCGTATGGGTGTGCCCGCCGAAATAGTCGCTGGCCTCGAACAGCGTCACCTCATGCTGGCGCGACAGCAGCCACGCCGACGCCAGCCCCGCGATGCCCGATCCGACCACGGCAATGCGCATCGCTCAGCTCCTCGCCCTGGCCAGCACCCACGCCGGCACCGGTTTCAGTCCGCGCACCAGGCCCAGCATCGCCATCAGCTTCAGTCCGTACCAGGTCATGTCCACTTCCCACCAGCGGAAGCCCTGGCGACTGGAGCCGGGAAAGAAGTGATGGTTGTTGTGCCAGCCCTCGCCGAACGTCAGCAGCGCCAGCCACAGGTTGTTGCGGCTGTCGTCCTTCGTGGCGTAACGGCGGCGGCCGAAGCGGTGCGCCAGCGAATTGATCGTCACCGTGGCGTGGAACAGCGCGATGGTGGAGACGAAGAAGCCCCACACCAGCATTTGTCCGCCGCTGGTGCCCAGCTGCGGCGCCACCTGTTGCAGCAGGGCGCCCAGTCCGTACATCGCCACGGCCAGCAGCAGCGGCACCGCGATGTCGAAGCGGTCCAGCCAGCGCAGCTCCGGATACTTCGCCAGGTCCGGCACGCGTGTCAGGTCGGTGCGGAAATTGCGCGGGGTCAGGAACCAGCCCACATGGCTCCACAGGAAACCGTGCACGCGCGGCGAATGCGGATCGGCCGGCGTATCGGCGACCCGGTGATGCTGCCGGTGATGCGCCGCCCACCACAGCGGCCCGCGCTGCACGCAGGACGCGCCGATCAGCGCGAACACGAACTGCACCGCCCGCGAGGTCTGGAACGTGCGGTGCGAGAAGTAGCGGTGGTAGAAGCCGGTCAGGGCGAACATGCGCAGCGCGTAGAGCGCGCCCGCCACGCCCAGCGCCACCGGCGACACGCCAACCCCGATCACCGCGAGACAGGCCAGGTGCATCGCCACGAACGGTGCGGCGCGCAGCCAGTCGATCCGGTCCTCGCGACCCTCGTCCACCTGCACGGTGGCGCTGGTATCAAACCAGCGACGCAGGGTGCGGCCCGGCCAGGAGCGGCCATGGCCGGCCGGCATGCCGGGCGGGCTGGCGGGTGCGCTGGAAGGGGCGGGTGAACGGGGCATGCGGCGTACCTGTGGGCGAGCGGCAAGTAGGGCTCGATGACAGATACGGGGGAAACGGCGGAGTGGATGCGTGGGCTGGCTCGCAACGTGGCTCTTGCCGGGCACGGCCGTTGCGGGGACCGCTCAGCCCGGTTGCGACGGGTTCGCGGCCGTTCGACGTGCGGCGCGCGGATGGCGGCGGGAACCTTCGCTCACAGCGGATGCTGGCGATAGAACTGCTCAAGTTGCCGATAGACGTCGGGCAGGTGTTCGCGCAAGGCGGCGGGCGCTTCGAAGAACTGCTCGCTGAGGACGGCGAAGAATTCGGCATGGCTTTCCAGGCCGTACGGATCGATCGGCAGCTCGATGCCGTGATGCCGGGCTTCGGTCAGCTGCGCCCAGGCGCTGGTGAAGGCCTGCGCCCAGGCGCGGCGATCCATGCGCCGGTGCAGCGGCGGGAAGCCGTCGGCGTCGCCGTTCAACATGTCGAGCTTGTGCGCCATTTCGTGGACGACCACGTTGTGCCCGGGCCGCCGACCGATCGCCTGCACGTCATCCCACGACAGGATCACCGGCCCCCGGCTCCAGGCTTCGCCGGCCAGGATGTCGCGGCTGCGGTGCACCACGCCCGCGTCGTCCACCCGCTCGCGCTGCGGGCTGAAGGCGCGGGGGTAGACGATGATGCTGTGCCAGCCGTCGTACCAGTCCAGGCCGAGTTTCAGGATCGGCAGGCAGGCCTGGGTCGCCAGCAGGACGCGGTCGGCGTCGTCCAGATGCAGGCCCTCGACCGGCTCCAGCGACTTGCGTTCCAGGAACAGGGTGACCAGCACGCGCAAGCTGGCCTGGTCCGAAGCGCCCAGCCGGCGCGCGGCGCCGCAGCGCCGCAGCGCGTCGCGCCAGAGCCCTTCGGCGATCGGTCGTCGCGCGACGAGGCGTCGCATGCGCCAGTTTCTGATCTTGTCGAACATGACCCATCCCGAAGAGCCGCACGAACGCGAATCACCGGGTCAGCGGCGAGTCCTGATCCGGCGCCTGGCGGCGCGGGACGAGCGCATGCGGACGAAGCGTGGCTGCGGCCGTTGGCCATGAACCCAGGAGATGGGGCGGGCGCGGGCCCTTCACAATGTGCGTGCGGGACTTCCCGCACCGTGGGCAGATAAGCTCCGCTACGGGAGCCACTTTCAGACATGCACATCCGGAGTCAGGCATGACGTACGCGAAACAGATCCTGGGTCTGGTCGGCTGGCTGCTGCTGAGCTTCGTGGCCGCCGCCGTCGGCGCAGTGGCGTCGGTGCAGGCGGCCGACTTCTATCAGCAGCTGGCCCAGCCCTCGTGGGCGCCGCCGTCCTCGGTGTTCGGTCCGGTATGGTCGGTGCTGTATGCGCTGATGGGAATTGCTGCGTGGCTGGCCTGGCGCGAAGGCGGCTGGCGTCGGCAGCGTGGCGTGCTCGCGCTGTTCGTGATCCAGCTGATGTTGAACGCGTTGTGGAGCTGGCTGTTTTTCGGCTGGCATCGCGGGGCGCTGGCCTTTGCCGACATCGTGGTGCTGTGGCTGCTGATCGTGGCCACCGTGCTCGGCTTCTGGCGCGTGCGCGCGCTGGCTGGCGCCCTGTTGCTGCCCTACCTGGGCTGGGTGAGCTTCGCCTCGGTGCTGAACTTCGCCGTGTGGCACCTGAATCCGCAGATCCTGGGCTGATGCTGCGGCGGGTTTCGATCTCAGCGGGACAATGCCGCGTAGGCACCGAGCGCCTGCTGGCGTGACTGGCCGAGGTCGACCATCGGCGCCGGATAGCCGCTGCGCCTGAGCAGGGCCGCGTCCTTCCACGGTTCGTGCAGCAGTGCCACGGGTGCGTCGCCCAGTTCCGGCAGCCAGTGGCGCAGGTAGGCGCCGTCGGGGTCGAACTTCTTCGCCTGGGTGAGTGGATTGAACACCCGGAAATACGGCGCGGCGTCCGCGCCGCAGCCGGCCACCCATTGCCAGCCGAGCGTGTTGTTGGCCAGGTCGGCGTCGACCAGCGTGTCGTGGAACCAGCGCGCACCGTGCAGCCAGTGCTGGCGCAGGTTCTTGGTCAGGAAGCTGGCCACGATCATGCGCACGCGGTTGTGCATCCAGCCGGTATGCCACAGCTCGCGCATGCCGGCGTCGACCAGCGGAATGCCGGTGCGGCCGCGTTGCCAGCGTTCGATCGCGACTTCGTCGTCGTCGGCCCAGGCGAACTCGTTGAAGCGAGGGTTGAAGTTCTCCGTGGGCGTGTACGGAAAATGGAACAGCAGGTGATGGGCGAACTCGCGCCAGCCCAGTTCGCGCAGGAACGGTTCGAGGTCGGGTCGGCGTCTGGTGTCGATCGCGCCGACGCGTCGGTCCAGCTCGAAATGGATCTGCCGCGGCGAGATCTCGCCGAAATGCAGGTGCGGCGACAGCCGCGAGGTGCCGTGCCGCGCGGGCAGGTCGCGCGCGTGGGCGTAGTCGTTGAGGGCGTCGTCGGCGAAGATTTCCAGCAGCTCGCGCGCTCCGGCTTGGCCCGGCTGCCAGTGTGCGCGCAGACCGCCGGCCCAATCGATGCGCGGCAGCAGTTCCAGTGCCTCGAGCGGAAGGCCGTCGGGCAGTTCGCGCCAGCCCGGAACACGCGGCGCGGGCAACGGGGCGACCGGTTGCAGTTCCGGTCGCAGCTTGCGCCAGTACGGCGTGAACACCTTGTACGGCTGGCCTTGCCCGGTGGCGATCCGCCACGGCTCGCACCACAAGGCGGCGTTGTGGCTGTGTACCGCGATGCCATCCTGCCGCAAGGCGCTCTTGAGCTGCGTGTCGCGGCTGATCGCGGCCGGTTCGTACAGGCGGTTCCAGTACACCGCGACGGCGCCGCTGCGGCGGATCAGCTCGCGCAGGACGTCCAGCAGCTCGCCACGACGCAGGTGCAGGGCGGCGCCGGCATCGCGCAGATCCCGGTCCAGCGCGCGCAGCGCATGATGCAGCCACCAGCGGCTGGCGGAACCGGCCGGGCAGGCTTCGTCATCGGCATGGATGAACACCGGCAGCACGTGGGCGTGCTCGGCGCAGGCCGCGCTCCACGCGGGGTTGTCCGCCAGGCGCAGGTCGCGCCGGAACAGCACCAGCGCCGTGCTCATCGAGGCAGGCTCCGCGGCGGCACCGCGCTCAGAACCCGAACAGTGGCTGCAGCGTGCGCGCCATCCAGCTGGAAAACACCAGCGGGGCATCGGTGGCTGCCACGCAGATGCACGGCACGCCGGGTGAGGTCACCGGCTGGTGCAGGGTCTCGCCGTCCAGGTCGGCCACGTCGCCGGGGCCGAAGTGGCCGAGCAGGTCGTCGTAGGCGCCATCCAGGATCATCGTCAGTTCGCTGCCGCCGTGGCTGTGCAGCGGCAGTTTGCTGCCCGGCGCGATGCGCAGCAGCATCAGGTCGCCGCCGGCGATGCCGCTGGCGCGGATGCGCTGCACGCCCGGCGCCACGCGGCGCCAGCGCAACGCCCGCATGGACGGGCCGAACCACGGGTGCAGCGCGCTGGGCAGCCGGTCCGGGTTCCGCTCCTCGATGACCTCGGCGGGCGCCGGCGGCAGCGCCTCGGCCGGTTCGGCGTCGAGCAGGGCCAGCATCGCGGCGCGCGCATCGTCGGCCGGTACGTCGACGCGTTGCTGCTGCACCAGCACACCACCGATCCGGTCGGCGTCGAGCAGTCGCTCGCGACAGGTGGTGCAGCGCTCCAGGTGGGCGGAGGCGACCACCGCCAGCGCGGCCGGCAAGGCGCCGGCGGAATAGCTGAGCAGGGTGGCGTCGTCGAGGTGGCGATTCGGCTTCATCGCGGGGCCCTCATGCTGCCCTGCAGTTTGGCAAACGAGCGCCGCAGCGAGGACTTGACCGAGCCCAGCGGCATGTCCAGCTCGCGGGCGATCTCGCTGTGACTTTTGCTTTCGAGGTAACACATGCGAACAAGCTTGGCCTGCACGGGTGGAAGGTGATCGATGGCCTGCTTCAGCAGATCCTGGTCGAAGGAGGATTCGGGTTGCGAGTCGAGCCGACCGGATTCGAGATGGTCGAGCCGGTCCAGGCCTTCCTGGATCGGCAGCCAGTGCGGTTCCCTGCGCACGTGGTCGATGTGGAGGTTGCGCGCCACGCGATACAGCCAGGTGGCGAGGCTGGCGCGCGCCGGATCGAACATCGCCGCCTTGCGCCACAGCGTCAGCAGCGCCTCCTGCACCAGCTCGTCGGCGATCGACTCGGCCACGCCCAGGTTGCGCAGGTAGCGCTGCAGGCGCGGCGCGAAGTGATCGTAGATGCGCATGAAACTCGCACGGTCGCGCTGTACCGACACGGCCGCCATCTGTGCCGACCAGTACGATGCATCAGGCGCGCTGTGGTTCATGGGAGTGGACACGGATCGTTTGGCCCCGGCGGGCGTCATCCCGGTGACAGAGTGGTTCCGAACCATCATACGCAACTTCCCGCCCACGGCCGCGGCGCACCCCGACCCGGGGTGTGCTCCATGCCGGTGCATACGGAGAAGCTGCGGATTCGGATGCATCGCAACCGGGGCGATGGTCGGAGATGCCGCTTCGCGAATGGTGGGCCCACCAGGACTCGAACCTGGAACCAAAGGATTATGAGTCCTCTGCTCTAACCATTGAGCTATAGGCCCGCGCAAGGGCGGCAGTTTAGCGTAGCGCGCAGCTTGCGTACGAGGACGCGCAGCGCGAGCTGTATGCGGAGGATGCGGTGAGCATCGAGCCGGAAGGCCTGCCGCCGGGTGCGTTGGGCAGCGTCAAGGGACTGGCGGCGATCTACGAGAAGGGCCGCCAGTTCGGCGCGATGCTCGAGGCGGTACACGGCGGCAGCGTGAGCGAGCCGGTGATCGCCGAGAACTGGTTCAGCATCGCGCTGGCGATGGACGTGACCATGAAGGGGCGCGGCCGGATGAACATGAGCGAGATTGCCGTGTACCGCGTGCGCGACGGCAAGATCGTGCTGGAGCAGTTCTTCTACGACGTGGGCTGAGTCCGCTTCGCCGAAACGAAGAAGCCCCGCGTCGGCGGGGCTTCTTCGTCAGTGCAGCGTCGTCGCTTACTCGACGTCGAGGAACGAACGCAGCTGTTCGGAGCGGCTGGGATGACGCAGCTTGCGCAGCGCCTTCGCTTCGATCTGGCGGATGCGCTCGCGGGTGACGTCGAACTGCTTGCCGACTTCTTCCAGCGTGTGGTCGGTGTTCATGTCGATGCCGAAGCGCATGCGCAGCACCTTCGCTTCCCGCGGGGTGAGCCCGGCGAGCACGTCGCGCACGGTTTCCATCAGGCCGGTTTCCGTCGCCGAGTCGATCGGCGAGCTGGCGTTGCCGTCCTCGATGAAGTCGCCCAGGTGGGAATCCTCGTCGTCGCCGATCGGGGTTTCCATCGAGATCGGTTCCTTGGCGATCTTCAGCACCTTGCGGATCTTGTCCTCGGGCATCTCCATTTCCTTGGCCAGTTCCTCCGGCGTCGCCTCGCGGCCGAACTGCTGCAGCATCTGGCGGGAAATGCGGTTCAGCTTGTTGATCGTCTCGATCATGTGCACCGGAATGCGGATGGTGCGCGCCTGGTCAGCGATCGAGCGGGTGATCGCCTGGCGGATCCACCAGGTGGCGTAGGTCGAGAACTTGTAGCCGCGGCGGTATTCGAACTTGTCGACCGCCTTCATCAGGCCGATGTTGCCTTCCTGGATCAGGTCGAGGAACTGCAGGCCGCGGTTGGTGTACTTCTTGGCGATCGAGATCACCAGGCGCAGGTTGGCCTCGACCATTTCCTTCTTGGCGCGACGGGCCTTCGCCTCGCCACTGGCCATGGCGCGGTTGATGTCCTTGATGTCGATCAGCGGCAGGAACAGCTTGCGCTCGATCGCGGCGAGCTTCTCCTGCTCGGCGTCGATCGCCTCGCGATGGGTCTTGATGTTCGGCGACCACTTCTGGCGCTTGCGGCCCAGTTCGGCTGCCCACTCGAGGTTGCCCTCGTTGCTGGGGAAGGTCTTGATGAACTCGGCCTTGGGCATCTTCACCTGCTTGACGAAGATGTCCAGCAGCACGCGCTCGTGATGGCGGATGTCGCCCACCACTTCGCGCAGCTTGCGCACGAAGCCGTCGATCAGCGCGGACGGCAGCTTGAGCTTGAGGAATTCCTCGGCCATCTGGTCGCGCAGCTTGACGATCTTCTTGTCGGTGATGCTGGCGGCTTTCGGCGCGGCCTTCTGGAACTTGCCGTAGTAGTCGCGCAGCAGCTCCATGCGGCGCTTGACCTCTTCCGGGTCGGGGCCGCTGGGACCGGCTTCTTCCTCGTCCTCGGAAGACTCGTCCTCGTCCTCGTCGCCTTCCTCGCCTTCCTCGACTTCGGGCGCGAGCAGGGCGGCGGCTTCCTTTTCCTTGCGGGCGAGGTCGGCGGCTTCTTCCAGGTCGAGGAAGCCGGCCAGGATTTCACTGAGGCGGCGCTTGCCGTCCAGGTGCTGGTCGTATTCCTCCAGCAGCAGTTCGATGGTCAGCGGGAAGCTGGCCAGCGCAGTCTGCACCTGGCCCAGGCCTTCCTCGATGCGCTTGGCGATGGCGATCTCGCCTTCGCGGGTCAGCAGCTCGACCGTGCCCATCTCGCGCATGTACATGCGCACCGGGTCGGTGGTGCGGCCCACTTCGGCGTCCACGGCGGAAAGCAGGGCCACCGCTTCTTCGGCGGCCGAGTCGTCGTCGCCGGTGCCGCCACCGGGGGCGGCGCCATCGGAGATGGTGTCGGTGTCCGGCGCGGCGTCATGCACCTCGATGCCGACACCCTTGAGCACCGCCATGATGTCTTCGATCTGCTCCGGATCGACGATGTCGTCGGGCAGGTGGTCGTTGATCTCGGCGTAGGTCAGGTAGCCCTGCTCCAGACCCTTGGAGATGAGCGCCTTGATTTCAGACTGTTGCTCGTGGGGAGCTTTGCTATTCATTCACCGACCGCCGCAAGGTTCAAGAACCGGACATTATAGCGATGTGCTGCTTTTTTGACCAGTTTTCAAGTGGGAAAGGGTTGCGATCAGGCACGCAAAAATCGCGCCAAATCACGGAATTGCCGTGCATCGGCTGGCATCGGGCCGGGCCCCGCACGCGTCGATCCGTTCAGCCGGTGTCGAGCCAGAAAGTCACCGGGCCGTCGTTCACCAGCTGCACCACCATATGGGCACCGAAGCGGCCGGTTTCCACCCCCGGGTGCGCCGCCCGCGCCGCGGCCAGCAGGTGCTCGAACCAGCGCCGCCCATGCTCGGGTGGCGCGGCGCGGGTGAAGCTGGGGCGCATGCCCGAGCGGGTGTCGGCGGCCAGGGTGAACTGGCTGACCAGCAGCAGGCCGCCACCGGTGTCGCCGAGCGAGCGGTTCATCTTGCCGTTGTCGTCGGCGAACACGCGGTAGCCGAGCAGGCGTTCCAGCATGCGCCGGGACTGCGCCTCGCCGTCGTCCGGCTGCACCGCCACCAGCGCCAGCAGGCCGGGGCCGATGGCGCCGACCGTTTCGTCGTCCACGCTGACGCTGGCTGAAAGGACTCGCTGGATCAGGGCAATCATGGCGGTGCGCTGGCGACGGAGTGCCCAGCTTACGGTGCCGACCGTTGCGGTGAAAGATCGGCGGAGCGTCGCTTACACTGCGCGGATGCGTATCGACATGTTTCTGGTCTATCTCCTGCTGCGCCTGCTCGCGTTGCTGCCACTGCGTGCGCTGCATGGCGTCGGCGCCGGCTTCGGCCGCCTGCGGCTGCGGCTCGGCGGCCGCACGGTGCGCAACACCGCGGTCAACCTGCGCATCGCGCGACCGCAGCTGGATGCGGCGGCACAATCGCGCCTGCTGCGTCAGGTGATGACGGAGAACGGCAAGTCGGGCAGCGAGATCGTCAAGGTCTGGGGCGCCGGTGCCGAGCGTGCTCTCGCGCTGGTGCGCGAGGTGCGCGGCGAGGCACTGCTGGATGCCGCGCTGGCGGCGGGCAAGGGCGTGATCATCGCCGCGCCGCACCTGGGTTGCTGGGAACTGCTGAATTACTGGCTGTGCCGCAAGACGCCGATGGCGATCCTGTACCGGCCGCCGCGCTTCGCCGCGATCGAGGGGCTGCTGCGCAAGGTGCGCGGGGCGCTGGCGCCGGAGCAGGTGCGGGCCGACGGTGCCGGCGTGCGCACCTTGTACAAGCGACTGGCGGCAGGTGGCACGGTCGGCATCCTGCCGGACCAGAAGCCGCGCGCCGGCGAGGGCGAGTTCGCGCCGTTCTTCGGTCGCGATGCGCTGACCATGGTGCTGCTGCCGCGGCTGGCCGCCCGCACCGGCGCCAGCGTGCTCTACGCGTTTGCCGAACGGCTGCCGCACGGGGCGGGTTTCCGCATCCATCTGCTGCCGGCGCCCGCAGGCCTCACCGATGCGGACCCGGCGATCGCCTGTGGCGCGCTCAACCAGGGCGTGCAGGAGTGCGTGGAGCTGGCGTTTGCGCAGTACCAGTGGCAATACCGGCGCTATTCCGCGGTGGGGCTGGTCAATCCCTACGACGGCAAGAACGACTAGGAAGCCGCCACGCGCGCCGGTGTTCCCGGCGCTCAGCCGAGGCGGCGCAGGAACACGGTCATTTCCTTTTCGGCCTGCTTGTCACCGCGCGCGGTGGCCGCGGCGATGCCGCTGCGCCATGCCGCGCCGGCCGCCCCGTCGTCGCCGCTGGCCAGGCAGGCCTTGCCCAGCAGCTTCCATGCGGCCGAGTAGCCCGGGTCGAAATCCGTGGCGCGACGCAATTCCTCGATCGCCGCCGCGTGGTCGCCCCCGGCGAGCAGGGCGCTGCCCAGCGAGAAGCGCAGCAGCGCGCCGTCACGGGGACCGCCGCATTGCCGGCGCAGGTTGGCGATCTGTTCGGCACTCATGGCCGTGGCGAGTAACGGCGATCGTCCGACGGGTAGACGCGGGTGGGTTGCGCCGGTTCGGGTGGCGTTTGCCCTGCGCGCAGGTCGGCGAGTGCAACGGCTGGCCAGACTTCCAGCCATGACGAGCGGAACGGCTGCACCAGCAGGGCATAGCGCAGTGCCTTGGCATCCGGCTGGTCCACGCGACGTACCACCACGCCATCCGGGTGGGCGCGGGAGAAGTCCTGGATCGCCTGGTCCTGCACTGCCTGATTGCCGAACAGTTCCCGGATCGGCCGGGTCAGCCGGCCTTCGAAATGGAACTGGCCCTCGTAGTTGCCGAGGAAGGCGATCGGCCGCCCGGCCTGCTCGGCGGCGCCCAGCATCTGCGAGATCGGCCGCAGGTCGAAACGGTTCCACAGGGTCAGGGTGAACAAGGTGTTCAGGGCCAGCACGCCGATCAGCCCGGCCACCGCCAGGCGACGCAGTTCGCCACGGCCGCGCAGCAAAACCAGGGCGCCCAGCAGCAGGAATACCACGCTGAAGTAACGACTGTAGGGCGCCGCGGCATCCAGCCATTCGCCACGCAGGTGGTTGCCGGCGACCAGCAGCGGCAACGCGAACAGGAGCAGGGCGAACACGATGCTGCCCAGCGCCAGTGGCCACGTGCCCAGCCAGCCGCTGGCCGCCAGGATGGGGCGACGCTCGCGCAGCACGGCGATCGCACCGGCCATCAGCAAGGCCATGCCGCCCAGTTCCGGCAGCGGGTAGTAGACCTGCTTGCCACTGATCAGCGAGAACACCACGAAGCTCGGCCCCAGCCAGCACAGCGCGAAGCGCAGGCCCGACTCCAGCGGTCGACGCAGGCTGGCCACGGCCACCCACATGCGCGGCCAGCCGCTGAACGGGAACAGCATCACCGGCAGCCACAGCAGGTAGAACCAGAACGGTTCGGCGTGGTTCTGCAGGTCCTTGCCCTGGGCCAGCTTGTCGACCACGCGACCGGCGGTCTGGGTGAAGAACAGTCGTTGCCGGTACGCCTCGCCGCCGGAGAATCCGGCCGGCAATGCCCAGGCCAGCAGCATCGTGCCGCCGAGCAGGAAGGACAGCAGACCGCGACCGTACCAGCGCGCGCGATGCTCGCTGGCCCAGTCGTTCCACAGCGGGCCGAGCAGCCACGGGAACACCACGTGGAGCAGCATAACCGGGCCCTTGGTCAGCAGGCCGAAGCCCAGGCACAGGCCGAACAGCAGCCAGCGCGGCTCGGCGCGTTGCGACTTCGGGGTCAGGCACAGCAGCGCCGCCAGCGTCCATGTCGCCAGCAGCACGTCGTACATGATCTGCAGGCCGAACAGGAAGGCGTAGCCGAAGGCCAGCAGCATCCACGGCGTCGCCCGGGCCATCCACGGCCGGTGCGGGAACAGCCGGCGCGCCAGCAGCGAGACCAGCACCAGCTGGGCGCCGCCGACCAGCACCTCGAGGATTCGCGGCCACACGTCGCTGACGCCGAACACGAACCAGCCGCCCTGGATCAGCCAGAACAGCAGCGGCGCCTTCTCGCTGTAAGGCTGGCCGTTGATGTGCGGCACCAGCCAGTGGCCCTGGTTCCACATTTCCCACGCCACCGCCAGGGTGCGGGTGGAGTACAGCGGCATCGGGCCGTGCGAGAAGATCGCCGCCAGCGCCACCGCGGTCCACAGCGGCAGCCACGGCCAGACGGCGCGAAGTTGTTCGGAACGGCTATACGGGCTCAGTGACACGGGCAGGCTCTTGGCGGGCAGGGGATGATTCTAGCCTGCGCCGTGCGGTCGCAAGCGGCGCAGGCGCACGGTAACGATCAGGCCGGGCCCCAGTAACCGATGCGCCGGCGGATCTTCAGTTTGCGCCACAGGTTCAGCGGCTTGCGCCGGCGATTCTTCGCGCCGCGGGCGATGAAGGTGTCGATCGCGTCGAGCACGCGTTCGCTGGAACGGCCGTCGCGGTAGGGATGGATCGCGTCGGCGTAGTCGCGGATCGCCTGCATCAGCTCCGGCGGCCGCGCCAGGGCCCGCTCGATCGCGCTCTCGAACTGCGCCGGGTCGTCGATGTCGATCAGCTGCGGGCCGGGTCGGCGGTTCCTGAATGTCACCACCGGCTTGCCGGTGAGCAGGAATTCGTTGAGCGCGGAGGAGGTGTCCGAGCACATCATGTCGACTTGGGGGAACAGCTCCAGGATGTTGTCGTTCTCGGCGAACGTGAGGTACTCGTTCTGCAGCGCCTTGAACTTCGCCGTGGTCTCCGGGTTCATCTTCGGGTGGAAGGTGACGATCCAGCGCCAGCGGCCATCGCGCGACAGCCGCCGCACTTCCTCGTACAGCGTCTCGGCCGCGCTCCACGAGGGCGAGAAGGTGGAGTGGTAGAGGATCACCGGGGGCTGGCGCACCGGCGGCAGCGGGCCGTCGATCTGCTTCATGAACGGATCGATCTTGGGGAAACCGGTCTCGATCACGCTGAAGTGGCCGACCTTGTCGGCGATCGCCTGGAACTGGGCGGTGTCACGGGGGCCGGTGGTGCAGTAGAGGTCGAAGAAACCGCGCACGTAGATGTGCCGGGGCTTGCCGGCGTCGAAACCGTGGAAGGTCTCCACCTTCACGCCGGGAAAGAAGTGCGGCACCGCGTTGGACGAGGTGATCACCGCGAGCGGACGCCAGGCGCGCACCTCGGCCACGCTCAGCAGGCGCTCGCCTTCGACCAGGTCCTCCGCGCCGGGGCCGTCGAAGAACCAGGCGGTCTCGTCACCGCGGGCGCGGATGGCTTCCTGCAACGGGCGCAGGATCGCCAGCGCGTAACGCTCGGAGCCGTACAGGAGGTAGTGCTTCTTGGGGGTCATGGGCGAGTCGGGGGTGAGTTAGTTGGAGTTTGTGGCGAGCCCTGAACCCTCACCTCAATCCTCTCCCGGAGGGAGAGGAGGCAAAGGCGGGAGGCGCGTGATTTGATTGGAGCGGGTGCCGTGCGGGTTCGCTACCTCGTGCATGGCTGCAAATCTGTGTTCAGCGATCTATGTGATGTTTGTTCAATAAGTCGGTCGCATCCGCAACCGACTCCGGATGGTTGACCATCTCGTAATAGCGCATGCGCTTGTACAGCGCGTAGCTGGCCGCGGTCTGGGCGATCAGGAAGCCGCGCCAGCCGTCCATGAAGGCCAGCCGGAACAGGTAGTCCTTGAGGAAGGCCAGCAGGTAGACCAACGGCGCCTGCCACATCCGCACCGGCTTGCGCCGGTCCAGCCAGTCGCGGCATTTCAGCTCGGCGTAGCGCAGCACCTTCAGCTGCTTGTGCGGCAGGCTGGGGTTGTTGGCGTGGTCGAAGGCGGCGTGCAAGGTCGGCGCGGCGCCGTCGAAGCGCAGCGATTCGTGCACCCGCGCATCACTCCAGCGCGCACGGCCGCGATGATATAGCCGCGCCAGCTTCTCGCCCACGTTCGGCCGGTACCAGCGCATCGGCCGGCCCATGTAGATCGTGCGACGGCGCAGGTACGCCGCCGGGGTGTTGCCGGCCATCAGCTCCGGCAGCCGCTGCTGCAGTTCCACCGCGAGTTCCGGGCTGAGCCATTCGTCGGCGTCCAGCACCAGGATCCAGTCGTGGCTGCACTGGCTGCTGGCGAAATTGCGCTGCGCACCGAAGCCGAGCCAGTCCTGCTGCACCACGCGGGCGCCATGCGCCCGGGCAATCGCCACGGTGTCGTCGTCGCTGCCCGAGTCCACCACCAGCTTTTCGGCGGCGAACGGCACGCTGTCCAGGCAACGGGCGATGCTTCCGGCCTCGTTGTGGGTGATGACGGCGAGGGTCAGCGGCAGGGTCGGCATGGGCGGGATTCTAGCCCATGGCCCGATTCAGCCGGGTGGAGGCGGGGTTTCGGGGCAATTCGTCCGTTCGGCCGGCCAGGTCGCAACTTCGTGGCGCCATCCATGACAAAATTCACTGGCGTCGATTGACCGTGCGTGCCTCGGCACGCCCCTGCCATCGCTAATTAACGGCCGCCCATGAAACGAATCCTTGTCACCGGCGGCGCCGGCTTCCTTGGCTCGCACCTGTGTGATCGACTGCTCCGCGACGGCCACGACGTATTGTGCGTGGACAACTTCTTCACCGGCAGCAAGCGCAACGTGGCGCATCTGCTCACGCATCCGTATTTCGAACTGATGCGGCATGACGTGACCTTCCCCCTCTATGTGGAGGTGGAGCGCATCTTCAACCTGGCCTGTCCGGCCTCGCCGGTGCACTACCAGCACGACCCGGTGCAGACCACCAAGACCAGCGTGCATGGCGCGATCAACATGCTGGGCCTGGCCAAGCGGGTAAAGGCGCGCATCCTGCAGGCTTCCACCAGCGAGGTCTACGGCGACCCGGAAGTGCATCCGCAGGTGGAGGGCTACTGGGGCAAGGTCAATCCGATCGGCATCCGCAGCTGCTACGACGAAGGCAAGCGCTGCGCCGAAACGCTGTTCTTCGACTACCACCGCCAGCATGGCCTGGACATCAAGGTGGTGCGCATCTTCAACACCTATGGCCCGCGGATGCACCCGGACGACGGACGGGTGGTGAGCAACTTCATCATGCAGGCGCTGCGCGGCGAGGACATCACCATCTACGGCGACGGCAGCCAGACGCGCAGCTTCTGCTACGTCGACGACCTGATCGAGGTGATGGTGTGGATGATGGATTCCGGGCGCGGCTTCACCGGCCCGGTGAACATCGGCAATCCGGTCGAGTACACCATGCTCGAACTGGCCGAGAAGGTGATCGCCCTGGTCGGCGGACGCTCGAAACTGGTGAACAAGCCGTTGCCGTCGGATGACCCCCGCCAGCGCCAGCCGGACATCTCCGTGGCGCGCGACAAGCTCGGCTGGCAGCCGAGCGTGACGCTCGAGGACGGCCTCAGGGAGACCATTGCCTATTTCCGCCGGCTGCGCGAAGAGGGTGCGGCGGCATGACCAGCTTCGCGGTCGTCATCACCAGCTACAACTATCGGGATTTCGTCGGTACGGCGGTCGACAGCGCGCTGGCACAGACCCGCGCGGCGGCGCAGGTCATCGTGGTCGATGACGGCTCCAGCGACGGTTCGGCGGAGCTCCTGCGCGAACGCTACGGCAACGATCCGCGGGTCACCCTGGTCTGTGGCGAGAACGGAGGCCAGCTGGTGGCCTTCCAGCGTGGCGTGGCACGCGCCACGGCCGACGTGATCTGCTTTCTCGATGCGGACGACCGCTGGGAGGCAGACTATCTGTCACGCCTCGGCGAGCTTTACGACGACCGCCGCGACGTCGATTTCGTGTTTTCGGACATGCAGCTGTTCGGCGACGAAAATCGCTGGATGGGCTATTCGGAACGCACGCAGGATCTGGGTCATACCGCCATCAGCACCTACATGCTGATGCACTGGTACGGTGCGCCGACTTCGGCGCTGTCGATGCGCGCGCTGTGGGCGCGGCGCACGCTGGAACTGCCGGAAGAATTGAGCCATACGTGGCGGCTGTCCGCCGACAACTGCCTGGTGTTCGGCGCCAGCGTGCTGGGCGCACGCAAGTATTACCTGCGCACCGGCGCCGTGCATTACCGCATCCACGGCAACAATGGCTGGTGGGGAAAGCAGACGGCGACCAGCATCTATCTCAACCGCTTCCGCTCGCGTTGCCTGATCGAGATCTATGCCAGGAACATCGGCCTGGACACGCGCTCCGTCGACAACGCGAAGCACGAATTCCGCACCAAGCCCGAGCCCTCCTGGCGCGAGGCCAGGCGCTACGCCGGGCTGGTGCGCATGCGCCGCGGCAGCTGGCTGGGCAATCTGAACCGCGCATTGGCCATCCTTGGCCCGGTCTGGTGGCGCGGCATCCGCGGCGGTCATCGCCTGACCGACGACGAATGAGCGGGGCTGCCGTGCGCATCAGTGTCGCCGTGATCACCTACAACTGGCCGAGCGCGCTGGCGCTGGTGCTGCAGTCACTGGCGGCGCAGAGCGAGCTGCCGTACGAAGTGATCGTCACCGACGACGGTTCGCAGCCGGCCACCCGCGCATTGCTCGAAGGCATCGCGCCCGGCTATCCGGTGCGGCTGGTGCACCTGTGGCAACCCGACGACGGTGCGCGCATGAGCCGCGCGCGCAACCGGGCGATCGCCGCTGCCCGGGGCGACTACGTGATCCTGCTCGATGGTGACATGGTGGCCGAGCGGCACTTCATCGCCGACCACCACGCGTTCGCCCGCCGCGGCTGCTTCGCGCAGGGTTCGCGGGTGCTGACCGATGCCGGGCTGACCCGGCGGATGCTGGAAGAGTCCGCGCCGATGCCCGGGTTCTTCAGCCGGGGGATCGAGCGCCGGCGACACACGCTGCGGCTGCCCGCGCTGGCGCGTTGGTATGCGCGGCCGGGCACCAAGCAGCGCGGCATCAAGAGTTGCAACATGGCGTTCTGGCGCGATGACCTGCTGCGTCTGAATGGCTTCAACGAGGCGATGACCGGCTGGGGGCGCGAAGACACCGAACTGGCGATACGCGCCTTCCACGCCGGGCTGCTGCGGCGTGAGCTGCGCTTCAGCGCGCTGGCGACCCACCTCTACCATCCCACCCGCAAGCATGTGGTGGGCAATCCGAACGACCTCATCGTCGACGATACCCGGGCACGCGGGCTGGTCCGCTGCGAGTTGGGGTTGGATGGCCATCTGGCCGAATTCGCGCAGCCACCGGCGGATCTGCGCCCCGGCTGAGGGACGCCGGGAGCGGGGCGGCCGGTTCAGGCCAGCTCGGCCAGTGCGGCTTGGACCCGCTGCGTGAACGTCGCCTCGTTCTTCTCGAACCATTCCCGCGCCTGCCGGCCCAGGCTGGCAAGCTCGGAGAACGGCAGGCTGGTGAGGCGTCCGATCGCCTCTTCCAGCGCCGATTCGTCGAATTGATGGAGGGATGCGAGGTTGAACGAGCCTTTCCCGATGGCTTCCACCAGCACGCCGCGGTCCGGTTGCACCAGTTCGTTCATCGGGGCGGCGTCGGAGGTGATTACCACGGCGCCGCAGCTCATCGCCTCGGCGATGTAATGGCCCCAGCCTTCGGTTTCCGACAGGCACAGATGGAACAGGTGGGCATTCTGCAGCTGGCGTATCTCGCCCTCGTCGCGCACGTGGCCCAGCCGGTGCTCGATATTGGCCGGTGTCGGCCCTGCCGCCTGCACGGCTGTTCGCGGCGACTGCAGTACCAACAGCTTCGGCCATTCCGGATGGCGTCGCCACAAAGCCAGTAGACGCTCCGTGCCCTTCATCCGGCTGGCGCCAGCCAGGTGCAGGAAGCTGGCCTTGCGCGGCACGGCGGCATCCAGGCAGTCGGTGCTGTCGAAGCCGATGTACAGCGCGCGGCAACCCAGTGAATTGAACAGGTCGACGCCGTAGCGCGTCTTGCACAGGATCGCGTCGTAGCGCGGCAGGTATTGCCGGCTGCGCGGCGACAGCCATTCCGGATTCGGCACCAGCAGATTCCGCCGGGCCAGCGCGCACCAGTCCGGCCGGACGTGCTCCAGCGCGATGTTGATGTCGTACGGCGTCGTGTGCCAGTCGCCGTGGCGCAGGCGTTGCCACCACATCCGCGCACGCAGCCTGAGGGCCTGCCAGCGACCGTCATGTCGGCGCGGGCCGAGCCGGGTCACCTGCACCTCATGGCCCAGTCCGGTGAGCGTGCTGCACAACAGGCGGATGTCGTGGGTGAGTCCGCGCTGGTTGTCCCAGGCAAGCAGGTTGATTCGGGCCATGTGGATCGACTTCAGGAATGGGCGGAATGGCGCAGCTGTCGACCGATGTCGACCGTCAATCCCAGCACGAGGAACAGGAAAAGTGATTGCGGCATCGCCCGATAGAACACATTGTCGGTGAATGCACAGAGACTGTAGAGGCCGATCACCATCAACCCGGCGACCGCCGCACAGGCAACCGGCTCCCTGGGGTGGTTCAGGTGACGGGCGAAGAAGGCCGCCGGCACGATCAGCAACAGCAACAGCACCAGCAGCGCCGGCACGCCCCCGGCGACCATCGATTCGAGGTATTCACTGTGCGGGTGGACGTAACTGGCAATCGTGGGGCTGGCCTTGCCCGCGGCCACCTGCGCACGTGCGTACACGCCGAACTGATCCAGCCCGATGCCCGCCAGCGGGTGTTCGGTGAATGCCTGCCATGCGGTGCGCCACATCTCCAGGCGCTCGCCAATGGCGCCGCTGCTGCCGGCGGCGTTGTCGCCGTACTCGCTGATCTGGGCGGGTACATCAGCCAGCCGGTCGACCATTTCCCGGTGCAGGGTGGCGGTTACCGCCAGCATGCCGAGCAGGGTGGCCGCCAGCGGAATGAATACGCGTTTCCAGTGCCTCGTGCGTATCGCCTGCCACGACATCAGGCCCAGAAAGACCGGTGCGAAGGACAGCAGCGGCCCACGGCTCTGGGTAAGCACCGCGCCATAAAGACCCACCACCACCGCTACGCCGTGCAGCCAGCGGTCCGCACGACGCGTGTCCGGCCGTATCGCCTGCAGCATCGACAACAGCGCCATGACCAGCAGGTACATCGCGAACTCCACCGACGCCCAGTCGCCACCATTCAGGCCGTAGGGACGGTCGGCACCCATGCCGTAACGTTGAACCATGCTGGCTGCGCCCAGCAGCAGCGTGGTCAGGCTGAAGCCGATCGCGATCACGCGCTGCTGCAGCGGCAGGGTGAAGACGGCGGCAATCGCCAGGAACAGCAGTGTCTGGCCCGGCAGGTCGAGCGTGTTGCCGTCGAGCCCGTGGCCGAGGAAGTTGCCAAGGTCGTAGAGCAGGCGCAGCAGGCACACGGCGACCACCGGCCACACCCGCCGAAAGATATCCCGGGTCTCCGCGCGGGAAGCGAGCAGGACCAGCCCGGCCAGGAACAGCAGCCCCATCGGCACCGCCTTCAGGCGTCCGGATACTGCAAAACACAGCGGCAAGACTGCGAGCAGCACCGACGCCGTCCGGATCTTCCATGAAACTTGTTCTTCGTGCACGGGTCAACCTTTCGAACCTGGAACTCCCTGTGGGTCCATGCTAACCGGCGCCTGTCGCCGTAAGCATGCCGGGAGGTCATGGCGTAACGCTCGGGTTCATCTGCGATGTGTCCGGGAAAGTACAGGCATACGGCGTTCATGGTGCAACGAGTTCAGGGTTCCTCGTCAGCGTTCTGCTCGGGGAGGGTGGCCGGCGCGCAGCCAGGTTTCACCGCGTCAGCCCGGAACATCCACCATTCACGGCGGTTGGCGTGGCCGACATGGATCGCGTGCTGGCGATCCACGCAGTCGCCCATTGCCTGGTCGAGGCTGAAGATCCAGCGCCTCGACGCATCCTGCCGCAGCCAGGCCACGGCATCGACGTATTGCTGCGGCCAGGGCTTCAAAAAGCCGAACTCGGCCACCGGCCCCTCGGCCATCAGCAGGTTCTGCTCCTTCCAGGCGAGCAGGCCGATCTCGGCCTGCGGTCCGGCGATGGAACGTGCCTGCAGCATCACGTCGCGGGCGGAGCGGTCGCCGTTGAGCATCGGATATCCCCACAGGCCGTAGATCCCCCACAGGACGCCGGCGAACAGCAGCCAGCCCAGCGGCGCGTGGTGTACCCGGGTGAGCGCCACGATGACCAGGCCGGCCACGCCGATCGCCAGCAGCAGCCACCAGATCCGCGCGTCCAGGCTTTGCTCGATCTTCACCGCCCAGGCCGGGTGGTGATGGATCGCCAGCGCGGCCGCCGCCGCGAGCGTCGCGGACAACAGCAGGGTCAGTGCGAACACGGCGAGCCGCACGCCGCGTCGCCGCAGCAGGCCGGGCAGCAGCGGCGCCAGTGCCAGCGCCATCATCGGCAGGGCCGGCAGAATGTAGACGTCTCGCTTGCCCGGGCTGAACGAGAAGAACAGCACGATCAGCACGATCCACCCCAGCGGCAACAGCAAGCGCGCATCGCGCCGCTTCAGTCGCCGCCACCAGGCCGGCAGCGCCCATGGCAACAGCAGCGACAGGGGCAACCAGTCGAACGCGATGATGCCGAGGAAATAGAACGGCGAATGGATGTGTCCGGTGGGCGTGGCATAGCGATGCACGGTCTGCCCGAACAGGATGTTCTGCACGTACTCGGCGTGCTGCGGATCGCCGTCGGCACGGGCCACCAGCAGCATCGGCAGCAGCCAGCCCAGGATCGGCACCAGGAACAGCGCCAGTCCGCCGGCCCAGCGCCAGCCGCCCGCGGGCAGGGCCAGTGCGCGCCAATGGCCGCGCCGGGCGATCAGGTAGGGAACCAGCATCAGCAGGGCCAGCACGCCGACGCCCTTGGTCGCCACGCCCAGGCCGGCAAAGAAGCAGCCGATCGCAAACCAGCGCCACGACGGGCCCAGCAGGAGGTGGCGCAACAGGCCGTAGTTGGCCAGCGTCATCCAGCCCAGCAGCAGCGGGTCGATCTGCGCGTTGCGCATCTGGTAGGTGAAGTGGATGGTGACCAGCAGCGTGGCCGTGGCCAACAGGGCGCTGCGGTGGTTCCACAACCGTCGGGCCAGGTCGTAGACCAGCGCCAGTGCACCCAGCGCCGCCAGCAGGGACGGCAACAGGAAGGCCACGCGCCAGCTGCGGGTAAGGAAGTAGGCGAGCGCCTGCAGCCACATGAACACCGGCGGCTTGTCCGGATAGAGCTCGTGACCGCGGTGCGGGAACAGCCACTGGCCGTGCTCGACCATCCAGCGGGCGACCAGGGCGAAACGCGGCTCGTCCGACGGCCACGGATCGCGCAGGCCCAGCCCCAGGCCGAGCAACAGCAGGGCGAATACGCCGAACAGCAGCATTTCGATGCGCGCATCGCGCAGCCACAGCGGGCGCGCGCGCGACAGGGGCACGGGGGGCTTCATGACGTCGGGGTATCCGTCAGCAGTGCGAGGGGCGCGGCAAGCATAGCGCGCCGATGTCGGCGGCGGCGTGAGTCACGACCTCAGTGCCGTTTCTGCAGCACGGCGTAATACATGCCATCGAGGTCGCCGTCACCGGGCAGGATCTGCCAGCCGGTCGCGGCCGGCTGGCCGGCGGGCAGGCTGAAGGGCACGACCTCGGCGTCAGCCCGGGTCGCCAGCAGCTCGCCCACGATCGCCTCGTTCTCGGCACGCAACACCGAGCAGGTGATGTAGACCAGCCGCCCGCCCGGCGCCAGCAACGGCCACAGCGCGGACAGGATGCGGCGTTGCTGCGCGTGCATCGCAGCGATGTCGCTTTCGCGCCGGTGCAGGCGCACGTCGGGGCGACGGCGCAGCACGCCGGTGGCCGAGCAGGGCGCGTCGATCAGGATGCGGTCGAACGGCTGGCCTTTCCACCATGCTTTGGGTGCGCCCGCGTCGCCGATCACCAGCTTCGCATCGAGGCGCAGCCGCATCAGGTTCTGGCGGATGCGCTCGGCCCGCGGGGCGTCGAATTCCAGCGCGGTGAGGTCGATGTCGGCGCGTTCGAGCAGATGGCAGGCCTTGCCGCCGGGCGCGGCGCAGGCATCGAGCACGCGCAGGCCGTCGCGCAGGTCGGCGAGGTCGGCGGCCACCTGGGCGGCGCCGTCCTGCACGGCGAAATGGCCGTCCTCGAAGCCGGGCATGCGGGTGACGTCGCCGCTGTGCGGCAGCACCAGTGCGTCGGTGAGCCAGGGATGCGCTGCCGCTTCGTAGCCGGCCGCGCGCAACTGGCCGATCAGCGCGTCGCGTTCGCTGCGCTGGCGGTTGACCCGCAGCATCAACGGCGGTTCGCCGTTGTCCGCGGCCATCACGGCTTCGGCCTGTGCGGGCCAGTCACGCTGCAATGCGTCGGCCAGCCACTGCGGATGGGCGTGGCGGGTCTGCGCCTTCGCGTCGAGCCTGGCCAGCAGGCTGCTGCGTTCGCGCTGCCAGCGGCGCAGCACGGCGTTGACCAGGCCGGCCAGTTGCGGCCGCTTCAGCGCCCGCACGGCTTCGACCGTGGCGGCCACCGCGGCGTAGTCCTGCAGTTCCAGGATTTCCAGCTGGACCAGGCCGAGCACCAGCAGCGCATGCACGGCCGGATCCTTGTGCCGCAGCGATTTTTCCAGCAGGCCGTCGACGGCAGCGTCGAAACGCAGCCACCAGCGCGCGCCCTCGCTGAGCAGCGCCATCAGCAGGGCGCGATCGCGTGGGTCGGCCAGCTTCGGCGCGTCGCGTTGCATGACCTCGCGCAGCGAGGCGCCACGCAGGGCGATTTCAGCCAGTCCCCTGGCGGCCAGTGCGCGGGTGTCGACCTTCATGGCAGGCGCCGCAGTTCGGGCCGGGCATTCAGATAATCGACCGCCCCGATGCGCTTGCCGCCGGCGCGTTGCACGGCGGTGATGCGCAGCGCGCCGGTGCCGCAGGCCAGGTCGATGCCCAGCCGCCCCGCGCCCAGCACCTCGCCGGGTGGCGCCTGATGATCCTGGGCGATCGCCTGCGCGGCCCATACCCGCACGGTCTCGCCGGCGATCTCGCCTTCCGCCACCGGCCACGGGTCGAACGCCCGCACCTGTTGTTCCAGGGCGATCGCGGGCCGGCTGAAGTCGAGCTTCGCCTCGGCCTTGTCCAGCTTGTGCGCGTAGGTCACGCCCGCTTCGGGCTGCGGCGTGGCCGGCAGGATCTCGCCGGCCAGGGTGCGGCGCAGGCCTTCGGCCAGCGCGTCGGCACCGAGCTGCGACAGCCGGTCATGCAGCGAGCCGCCGGTGTCGTCGCGACTGATCGGCGTGCGCCGTTGCAACATCACCGGGCCGGTATCCAGGCCCGCTTCCATCCGCATCAGGTCGACGCCGCTCTCGGCGTCGCCGGCCAGGATCGCGCGCTGGATCGGCGCCGCGCCACGCCAGCGCGGCAGCAGGCTGGCGTGCACGTTCCAGCAACCGAGCCGCGGGATCGCCAGCACCTTGCGCGGCAGGATCAGGCCGTAGGCGACCACCACCAGCAGGTCCGGCCGCCAGGCCGCCAGCGCCTGCTGCACCTCGGCGGACTTCAGCGACTCGGGCTGTTCGACCGGGATGCCGGCGGCCAGTGCGGCCTGCTTGACCGGACTGGGGGTCAGCTTGCGGCCCCGTCCCGCGGGACGGTCGGGTTGCGTATAGACGGCCACCACCTCGGCGCCGCTGTCGCGGCAGGCTTCAAGGCAGGGCACGGAAAAGTCGGGTGTTCCGGCGAAGACGATGCGCAGACCCCGACGATCAGGCTCGGCGCCGCTCAAGCACCGACCGCCTGCTTGCGGTGCTTCTCCAGCCGCTTCAGCAGCAGGCTGCGTTTCAGCGGTGACAGGTAGTCGACGAACACCTTGCCTTCCAGGTGATCCAGCTCGTGCTGGATGCACACGGCCAGCGGGCCTTCGGCCTCGATGACGATGTCCTTGCCGTCGACGTCCTGCGCCTGCACCCTGACTGCCAGCGCGCGGGTCACGTCGGCGTACAGGCCGGGGAAGGACAGGCAGCCTTCCTGATAGACCTGCGAGCCGTCCTTCTCGACGATGCGGGCGTTGATCAGCGCCAGCGGCTGGTTGCGTTCGTCGCTCATGTCGGCCACCAGCACGCGCTGATGCACGTTGACCTGGGTGGCGGCAAGACCGACGCCGTTGGCGGCGTACATGGTTTCGAGCATGTCGGCGACGAACTGCTTCAGTTTCGCGTCGAACACGGTCACCGGTTCGGCGCGGGTGCGCAGGCGCGGGTCGGGGAATTCAAGAATGGACAAGACGGACATGATTTTTACCTCGGCGCCGAAAATGCGGGCGATTTGGTAAAAAGCCACCCTCGGAGCCATCTAGAATGTGTCTCATTGTACGTCGGCAAGCATCCGAGTGCAGACGATTTTTGCCAACTCGCACCTGTTGCGCGGGTTAACCATTCGGTTACACTCGACCGAGCATCTGGGGAAGGGGGATTCCCACCAATGATCAAGAAAATTATCGTGTTGCTGACGGGCATGCTGGTCACCGTGGCGGTCTATGCCGCGGGAGCGCAACTTCGCGCCGACCACCCCGACAGCTACACCGTTCGCCGCGGCGACACCTTGTGGGCAATCTCCGCCAAATTCCTCGCCAAGCCGTGGCTGTGGCCGGAGATCTGGCAGGCCAACCCCCAGGTGCGCAACCCGCATCTGATCTATCCCGGCGACGTGCTGAACCTGTCCTTCATCAATGGACCCCGCGTGGGCCTGCAGCCCAGCGTCCATCGCGAAGGCGACGCAATTCCCGCCATTCCCCTGTCCGAACTGAAAATGTTCCTCAAGGAAATGCGGGTGATGGATTCGAATGCGGTCAGTTCCGCGCCTTACGTGGTGGGCCTCGAAGAGTCCCGTCTGCGTGGTGCCGTCGGCCAGAACCTGTACGTGCGCGGCCTGCAGGGCGAGCCCGGCCAGCGCTGGGCCATCGTGCGGCCGAGCCACGTGTTCCGCGGCTTCAACCAGGATGACGCCTCCAGCGCCGACCTGGTCGCCCACGACATGGACAGCAACGCGGCGATGGTCAAGGCGCCGTGGAGCGAGGATTCGCGCAACGACGGCCATTACGGCAAGGGTGACGACCTCGGTGTCGAAGTCAGCGTGATCGGCACCGCCGAGACGCTGCGCACCGGCGATCCAGCCACCCTGCTGTTGCTCAACGCGACCCAGGAAGTGCGCAGCGGCGATCGCATCATGCCGATCGACGACAAGCCTTACGACGCCTACTACTACCCGCATGCGCCCAAGTCGGTGCCCGCCGATGCCAAGGTGATCGGCTTTGCCGATGCGATGGCCGCCGCCGGCCCCCGCCAGGTCATCATGCTGTCGGTGGGTGCCCGCGACGGAATCGACAACGGCAGCACGTTCACGATCTTCCAGCCGGGCGAGACGATCCACGACGACGTGGCCAGCAACAGCATGAACCGCGGTTTCGGCGAGACCGTCAAGCTGCCCGACGAGTACGTCGGCCACGTGATGGTGTTCCGCACCTTCGACCGGGTCAGCTACGGTCTGGTGATGGATGGCCTGCGTCCGGTGAGCATCGGCAGCCGGTTGACCGCGCCGCAATAAGCCGCAGCGGCATCTTCCTACACGACGGCGCGGTTACCACCGCGCCGTTTTCTTTGCCGGGTGCTCCGTAAACTCGACGCATGACCAGGGACGATCTGCAGGAACAACGCGCGTGGCTGATCGCCCTGCGCACGCCGGGGCTTGGGCCGGGCGGGCTGCGGGCCCGGCTGGATGCGGCCGGCGGAGACATGCATGCCGCGCTGGCGCAGTTGCAGCGCCAGGCCGCTGCCCTGGGTGAGCCCGCAAAGGCCTGGCTGGCCCGGCCCGATGCCGCGCTGCTGGATGCGGACATGGCCTGGCTGGCCGAGCCGGCCCATCGCCTGTTGCGCTGCACGGACGCAGACTTTCCGCCCCTGCTGGACGACATCCCGCAGCCGCCGGCCGCGCTGTTTGTAGTGGGCGACAGCGACCTGTTGCTGTATCCGCAGGTGGCGATCGTGGGAGCCCGCAGCGCCAGCGCCAAGGGGCTGGCTCATGCCCGGGCGTTTGCCACGGCGCTGGCCGACGCCGGCTTCGCGATCACCAGCGGCATGGCCGACGGCGTCGACGGTGCCGCCCATGCCGCGGCCCTCGATGCCGGCGCCAGGACGGTGGCGGTGATCGGCACCGGGCCTGATCGCGTCTATCCCCGCAAGCACCATGCGCTGGCCCGCCGGATCGCGGCCCAGGGCGCGATCGTCAGCGAGTTTCCGCCCGGCACGGCGGCGCGCCCCGATCACTTCCCCCGCCGCAACCGGATCATTTCCGCGCTGGCGCTGGGCACCCTGGTGATCGAGGCGGGGTTGAAGTCCGGTTCGCTGATCACCGCCCGCCTGGCGGCCGAGCAGGGTCGCGAGGTGTTCGCGCTGCCCGGTTCCATCCATGATCCGCTGGCCCGCGGATGCCACCAGTTGATCCGCGACGGCGCCCGGCTGGTCGAGACGGCGACGGAAATTGTCGAGACATTGGCGCCTGCAGCGCGCATGCTTGGCGGCCAGCTGGCTGCCCGGCTGGACTCGGCGGGGTCAGATGATGCTGATCCGCGAGCCGTCGGAACCTCGGGAATCGATCGTTCCGGCACTTGTGGCGATCCGGATTATCGGCGGCTTTTGACGGAACTTGGTCATGCACCGGCGACGTTGGACGAACTTGTGCAGCGTACCGGGCAGTCTGCCGGCGCGCTTTCGTCGATGCTGCTGATGCTGGAACTGGAGCGGCGCGTCGAGAGCCTGGCAGGCAACCGCTACCAGCGCCTGCCCGACGACTGAGCCTCGCCGGCGTGGCTGCGCCCCGCGCGGCGGGCTTGACAGCCGCCGGCGGCGCGTGGTTTCAACTATATATATGTCCGGCACGGAAGCGCCGGTGGTTCACTTTCGGATATCCCGCTTCATGGCAAAAAACCTGCTCATCGTCGAATCACCGGCCAAGGCCAAGACGATCAACAAATACCTCGGCAAGGATTTCCAGGTCCTCGCCTCCTACGGTCATGTGCGCGACCTCAAGCCGAAGGAAGGCGCGGTCGACACCGAGCACGGCTTCGCGATGACGTACGAGGTGATCGAGCGCAACCAGAAGCACGTCGATGCGATCGCCAAGGCCGCCAAGCTGGCCGACGACATCTACCTCGCGACCGACTTGGATCGCGAAGGCGAGGCGATCAGCTGGCACATCAGCGAGATTCTCGGCGAGCGCGGCCTGACCAAGGGCAAGCAGTTGCACCGGGTGGTGTTCTCCGAGATCACGCCGAAGGCGATCAAGGCGGCGGTGGCCGCGCCGCGCCAGCTGTCGCACGACCTGGTCGACGCCCAGCAGGCGCGTCGCGCGCTGGACTACCTGGTCGGCTTCAACCTGTCGCCGGTGCTGTGGCGCAAGGTGCAGCGCGGGCTGTCCGCCGGTCGCGTGCAGTCGCCGGCGCTGCGCATGATCGTCGAGCGCGAGGAGGAGATCGAGGCGTTCAAGGCGCGCGAATACTGGACCGTCGAGGCCCAGCTGAAGCATGTCGACGGCGACTTCAGCGCGCGGCTGTCGCGCCTCAACGGCAAGAAGTTCGAGCAGTTCGACCTGACCAGCGAAACCGCTGCGCATGCGGCCCGCGAGGCGCTGAAGGCGGCCGCCCGTGGTCGCCTCGTCGTCAGCGAGGTCAGCTCGAAGGAGCGCAAGCGTCGCCCGGCGGCTCCGTTCACCACGTCCACCCTGCAGCAGGAAGCCGCGCGCAAGCTCGGCTTCACCACCAGCCGCACGATGAAGGTGGCGCAGGGCCTGTACGAGGGCGTGGCGCTGGGCAGCGAGGGCAACGTCGGCCTGATCACCTACATGCGTACCGACTCGACCATGCTCGGTGACGACGCGATGGCCGAACTGCGCCAGCTGATCGCCCGCGACTTCGGCGGCCACGCGCTGCCGGATGCGCCGCAGGTCTACAAGACCAAGTCGAAGAACGCGCAGGAAGCCCATGAGGCGATCCGCCCGACCTCGGCGATGCACACGCCGAAGTCGGTGGCTGCGTTCCTCAACGACGACCAGCGCAAGCTGTACGAGCTGATCTGGAAGCGCACCGTCGCCTGCCAGATGATCCACGCCACCCTGAACACCGTGTCGGTGGAGTTCGCCCTGCCGGACGTCGCCGGCGGCGATGCCTCGTTCCGTTCGACCGGCACCACGGTGGTCGATCCCGGCTTCCTCGCGGTCTACGAGGAAGGCCGCGACCAGAAGAACGCCGATGACGACGACGAAGGCCGTCGCCTGCCCCGGCTGGAGAAAGGCGAGGCCGTGCCGCTGCACGAGATCGTCGCCGACCAGCACTTCACCGAGCCGCCGCCGCGCTACTCCGAGGCGAGCCTGGTCAAGGCCTTGGAAGAACACGGCATCGGCCGTCCGTCGACCTACGCCAGCATCATCCAGGTGCTGCAGAACCGCGAGTACGTGTACCTGGACAGCCGCCGCTTCAAGCCCAGCGACGTGGGTCGCGCGGTCAGCAAGTTCCTCACCCAGCATTTCACCCAGTACGTCGACTACGACTTCACCGCCAAGCTCGAGGACGAGCTCGATGCGGTCAGTCGTGGCGAGGAAGCCTGGGTGCCGCTGATGGAGCGCTTCTGGAAGCCGTTCAAGCAGCAGGTCGACGAGAAGGCCGAGTCGGTCGACCGCAGCGAGGCCACCGGCGCGCGCGAACTGGGCACCGATCCGAAGACCGGCAAGCCGGTGTTCGTGCGACTGGGCCGGTTCGGGCCGTATGCCGCCATTGGCGACAAGGACAGCGAGGAGAAGTTGCAGTTCGCCTCGCTGCGTCCCGGCCAGAGCATGCACACCATCGAGCTGGCCGAGGCGCTGGAGCTGTTCAAGCTGCCGCGCAAGCTGGGCCAGGCGGAAAACGGCGACGAGGTCAGCGTGGCGATCGGCCGCTTCGGGCCGTTCGTGAAGCAGGGCAGCACCTATGCCTCGCTGAAGCCCGAGGACGACCCGTACACCATCGAGCTGCCCCGCGCGCTGCAGATCGTCCAGGAAAAGCTGGAAATGCTGGCGAACCGGCTGATCCTCGATTTCGGCAACGGCGTGCAGGTGCTGAACGGCCGCTACGGCGCCTACATCACCGACGGCGAGAAGAACGCGCGCATTCCCAAGGAGCAGGAGCCGAAGGAACTGACCGAAGCCCAGTGCCTTGAGCTGCTGGCCGCGGCGCCGGTGCGCAAGGGCCGCTTCGGCAAGAAGACCGCGAGCAAGAAGGCGGCCGCGAAAAAGGCGGCTCCGGCCAAGAAAACGGCGGTGAAGAAAACGGCGGCGAAGAAGGCGGCGGTAAAGAAGACCGCGAGCAGGAAAGCCGCGACCACGAAGACCGCGACGAAGAGCGCGGCGAAGAAAACCGCCACGAAAAAGACGGTCGCGAAGAAGACCGCCGGCGATGGCGCCGAGGCCTGAGTGCTGCAGCGTTTCACGCTCGCCGACCTGGACGCCGCCGCCGCGCTGCTGCACGGCGGCGGCGTGCTGGCGTATCCGACCGAGGCGGTCTTCGGCCTCGGCTGCGATCCGCATGACCGGGTCGCGTTCGAGCGATTGTTTGCGCTGAAGCAGCGCCCGCCGACCCAGGGCGTGCTGCTGATTGCGGCGGACTTCGGCCAGGTGGAGCGCTACATCGACCGGGCCTCCGTGCCGCAGGCGATGCTGCAGCAAGTGCTGGCCAGCTGGCCGGGGCCGTACACCTGGATCTTCCCGCGTTCGGCCGAAGTCCCCGACTGGGTGGCAGGCAACCATGCCGGCATCGCGCTGCGGGTGACCGCGCACGAACCGGCAGCGGCGCTGTGCCGCGCCTACGGCGGTGCGCTGGTGTCGACCAGCGCCAATCCCCACGGCCAGCCGCCGGCGCGGGGGGCCGCGCAGGTGGCGGGCTATTTTGGCGACGCGCTGGACGGCGTGCTGGAAGCCCCGCTGGGCGGCCAGCTCAACCCCACCGTGATTCGCGACGTGCTGTCGGGCGCTATCATCCGCGGCTGAGCGTGCGGGGGAGCGCATGCCAGGCAGGTCGGGTCGAACCGTCGCGGATCTGCGCGACCGCGTTCACGTCGCTGTTCACATGGCCGCGCGATGCTCGCGGACGCAACGTATCGAAGATCAGGGAGACAGCAGTTTGGTTATCGTCCACGACCCGCGCCAGCGCGAGCTTTCGCCGTTGCTTCCCCTGCTGGTGGCCGCCGATCCGGCCCGGGTGGTGGCCTGGCGGCATGGCCAGGCGATCAGCGCGGCGCATTTCCTGGCCGATGTCCGGGCGGTGGCGGCCTTCCTGCCCGACGCGACGGCCGCGGTGAACCTGTGCGAGGACCGTTACGCCTTCCTGGTGGCGTTCTGCGCGGTGGTGTTGCGGGGTCAGACCAACCTGCTGCCTTCCTCGCGCGCGCCGCAGGCGGTGGACGAGGTGATGCGGGCCCATCCGGGATGTCATGCCCTGGGCGAGCAGCGGCTCGATCCGCCGCCGCCGAACTATCGCCAGCTGCCGTCGTTCGACGCGCTGCCGCCTGCCCAGGTCGAGGCCGGCTGGCCCGCGATTCCCGCCGACCAGGTGGTGGCGATCGGCTACACCTCCGGCTCCACCGGCGTGCCCGGGGCGAACCGGAAGACCTGGGGCAGTTTCCACGCCAGCAACGCGGGCAACCTGGCGCGGTTGCATGCCACCGTCGGCGACCGCTTCGAAGTGGTCGCCACGGTGCCGCCACAGCACATGTACGGGATGGAGATGTCGGTGTTGCTGCCCCTGCTGGGCAACGTGGGTGTGCACACCGGCCGTCCGTTCTTTCCCGGCGATGTCGCGGCGGCGCTGGCCACGGTGCCGCAACCGCGGGTGCTGGTGACCACGCCGGTGCACCTGCGTGCGCTGATCGAATCGGGCATCGGCCTGCCGCCGATCGCGGCGATGGTGTCGGCCACCGCGCCCTTGCCGATCGAGCTGGCACGGGCGGCCGAGCAGCGCTTCGACGCGCCGCTGCTGGAGGTGTTCGGCTCCACCGAAACCTGCGTGTTTGCCAGCCGCCGCCCCACCGTCGACGAGGACTGGTCGCTGTATGACGACGTGATCCTGCACCCGCAGCCCGATGGCACCGCGATCGAGGCGCCCCAGCTCGGCGCGCCGGTCACCCTGGCCGACATCGTCAGCCTGTCCGGCGGCGGTCGTCGCTTCCGCCTGTGCGGTCGGCATGCGGACATGCTGGAAATCGCCGGCAAGCGTGCCTCGCTGGCCGACCTCACCCGTCGCCTGCTGGCGATCCCCGGCGTGCGCGACGGCGTGATGTTCCAGCATGGCGACGGCGATGCGCTCGGCGTGCACCGGATCGCCGCCCTGGTGGTCGCACCCGGACTGGACGAACAGGTCATCCTCGATGCCCTGCGCCGGGCCATCGACCCGCTGTTCCTGCCGCGCCCCCTGAAGCGGGTCGATGCGCTGCCGCGCAACGAGACCGGCAAGTTGCCGCGAGCCGCCCTGCTGGATCTCCTGCAAGCCCGCGACTGAGCGCCATCCATGCCTCACGGCGATCCCGCCGCAGCCGCTACAATGCGCCGCTGCGTCGTGTGGCGTGCGGGAGTGCAGGCATGAAGGTTCTGGTGATCGGCAGTGGCGGGCGCGAACACGCGCTGGCGTGGAAGCTGCGGCAGTCGGCGCAGGTCGACGAGGTGATCGTGGCCCCCGGCAATGCCGGTACGGCGCGCGAGCCGGGCGTGCGCAACGCCGATGTGGCGATGAACGACATCGACGGACTGCTGCAGCTGGCCAGGCGCGAGAAGATCGGCCTGACCGTGGTCGGCCCCGAGGTGCCGCTGGTCGCCGGCGTGGTCGACAAGTTCCGCGCCGCCGGCCTGCGCATCTTCGGCCCACGGGCGATCGCCGCGCAGCTGGAAGGCTCCAAGGCATTCGCCAAGGATTTCCTGCAGCGGCACAACATTCCCACCGCGCACTACGCGGTGTTCACTGAGCTCAACCCTGCGCTTGCCTACGTGCGCAAGCAGGGCGCGCCGATCGTGATCAAGGCCGACGGTCTGGCCGCAGGCAAGGGCGTGGTGGTGGCGCTGACCCTGGCCGATGCCGAACTGGCGCTGCACGACATGCTCGGCGCGCACAGCTTCGGCGACGCCTCGGCGCGGGTGGTGATCGAGGAGTTCCTGGACGGCGAGGAAGCCAGCTACATCGTGATGAGCGACGGCAGCCATGCCTTGCCGATGGCCTCCAGCCAGGACCACAAGCGCCGCGACGAAGGTGACCTCGGGCCCAACACTGGCGGCATGGGCGCGTACTCGCCCGCGCCGGTGGTCACGCCGGAAGTCGAGCAGCGCATCCTGAAGGAAGTGATCGAGCCGACCCTGCGCGGCATGGCGATCGAGGGCGCACCGTTCATCGGCTTCCTCTACGCCGGCCTGATGATCGACAAGTCCGGCGCGCCGAAGGTGATCGAGTTCAACGTGCGCTTCGGCGATCCGGAAACCCAGCCGATCATGCTGCGGCTGAAGTCCGACCTGGTCGACCTGATCGACGCGGCGCTGGATGGCCGCCTGTCCACCACCACGGCGCGCTGGGATGCACGCCCCGCGATCGGCGTGGTGATGGCCGCCGGTGGCTATCCGGGTAGGGTGCGCTTGGGTGACGCGATCAGCGGACTGGACGCGCCCGAAGGCGGCGACGTGAAAGTGTTCCATGCCGGCACGCGGCTCGATGATGCCGGGCGCGTGGTCAGCGCCGGCGGCCGCGTGCTGACCGTGTGCGCGCTGGGCAAGGACATCGGCGCGGCTCGGGAAAGCGCCTATGCCGCGGTCAGCCGGATCCGCTATGACGGCGCGTTCTGCCGCCGTGACATTGCCCATCGGGCGCTGCACCGCGAGTGATCCTGCAGCCAGTACGCCGGCGCATGGTAGGCCATTGGATGGCTTGACTTTTCCGGGCCGCATTTTTTGGGCTATGCTTGGAACTTCCCCCGCGTAAAAGTCGTGGCGCCGAGCGCCTGAACGGACACGTGCCTGATTTCACGCTTGAAGAGGTTTCCCCGATGCGCAAGACGGTTTTGTCGCTGATGTCGGTTGCTGCACTGGCCCTGGCCGGTTGCAACAACGCTTCCAATTCGTCCCCGCAGGCGGACTCCGCCGGTCCCGCTTCGGCGAACACCGCGGGCGCCGTGGCGAAGACGCCCAGCCAGGTGAGCGGAACGATTTCGCTGCGTGCCGGCTCGCCGACGCCGTCGGACAAGGCCAGCCTGGTGCTGAACCTGGTCGACGTGTCCTCCAACGCGGTGGGTTCGGCGCCGCTGGCGAGCAAGACCTCGCCGGCCGGCACGTTCCCGCAGTCGTTCACGCTCAGCTTCAACCCGGCTGACGTGAAGCCGAACGACCTGTACGTGATCCAAGCCACCATCACCGACGGTGATCGCCAGTACACCATGCCGATCCAGGCGCCGGTGCTGGCCAAGGGCAGCAACAACGACGCGGTGGCGATCCAGTTGCAGTCGGAGCAGACCCCGTCGGAGAAGCTGCTGGCCGAATTCGGCGAGGTCAAGGCGCAGATCGGCGGCATGAAGATCAGCCATGGCACCAAGCTCGAGGCCAATGACTCGCGCGGCTGGCAGCTGTTCCGCCAGGCCGGCGAAGTGAAGTACATCCGCGAGGAGGTCGACTACGGCGACAAGGGCTACACCAGCACCGACTATGCCTACAAGAACGGCAAGCCGTGGGTGATCGTGCAGGAAACCAAGGCGAACCGCGACGGCAAGCCCAGCGCAACCGACCGGGCCGGCTGGAGCGAGGACGGCACCCTGGTGCTCAAGCAGCACCAGGTCGGCGCCGACGTGCAGCCGCTAGACGACGCCGCTGCCGCCACCATGAAGAAGGACGCGCTGTCGATTCTCAGCCTCGCCACCGGCGGCAAGAACAAGTAAGCCGTCCAGACGTCCAAAAGAAAAGCCGCCGGGAGACCGGCGGCTTTTTTGTGCCTTGCGAAAACTCGGAGCCTGTGAAGAAACCCACTTCCTGTGGTTTTCTTCCATCGCACGTCCGGTACATGCTGGGACGTGCTCACGTGAATCCGTCATTCGCGTGACCGATCCACGTCCGGCCATCCATGGCCGGGCTCCGGCGTGGAAAAAATCACAACCTCTCAGAACTTGATCCGGAAGCCCATGTTGAAGGCGTTGTAGCGCTGGCTGGTATCGCTGAAGCGGGCGTTGTAGCCGATCCAGCTGGTGACCTTCGGGGTGAGCTGGGCGGACAGGCCCAGGTCGGCCGTGCCCCAGGCCTTGTCCGGAATGAAGCCGACCATCGAGAACGAGCCGTTCATGCTGTTCAGGCCGGTGTTGACCGCGCGCACGGAATCGGCCTTGCTGTCGCGCGTCCAGGCCAGTTCGGCATAGGGCGACATGACCAGGTTGGCCACCTGCCACTGACCCTGCAGTCGCCAGCCGATGCTGCCCAGCAACGCGCGGCGGCGCTGCTTGCCGAACCACATGGCGGTGGCGTCGCTGCCGATCTCGGCGTAGCCGTCGACCTTCGCGTCCTGCCATTCGAGGCTGGCAAACGGGCCGGTGCGGATGTCATCGAAACTGAACCACCAGCCGCCGTTGATGTTCGCGCCCAGGTGCGAACCGTCGGTGTTGCCGACTTCGCTGATGCGCGCCGCGCCGACCTGGAAATTGCGCTCGATGTGCTTGAAGTCGGACTGGCCGTAATGGACGATGCCGCCCACGTAGCCGCCGCCGGCCTGCCACGTCACGTAGCCGAGGCCCGAGTAGTCGACCAGGTGGTAGCCACCGCCGCCGTTCATGTGCGCGGTGTCACGGGCGATGCCCAGCGCCACGCCGGCGGACAGGTTCTCGTTGACCCGCACGTCGTAGCCCAGCGTGAAGTGCGCGTTGTCGCTGTTCACCGACGGCGAGCTGGGGCTGGCGTCGAAACGCTGCTGGGCGTAGTCGATGTTGACGAAGGCGCGGGTGCCTTCGCCCAGGCTGTCCTGCAGGATCTGGTTGTGCAGGGCACGGCCGTAGGCGCTGATCGCGGACAACGGCGCTTCGCCGAGCAGGGAGATCTGTTGCGGCGCGGCCAGTTCGGACGACACGACCTGGCCGAGCATCCGGTGCGCGGCGGTCGTGGGGTGGACGCCGTCGGCGAACAGGTAGTTCTGGTCCGCGCCGGCGGCGACCAGGGTCGTGCCGTCGCAGTCGTGGGAGCTGGACGTGGTGCAGGCAGGCGTGGTGACGTTCACGAAACCGTACTTGCCCGGATCGGCCAGCACCTGGTCGAACAGCGCGTAGGCATTCACCGCCAGCGTGTGGTCGCCCAGGCCGGCATTGAGGATCTGGTTGTAGGACTGCGACACGTCGGTGAGCACGCCGCTGATGCCGGGCACCAGCGCCTCGTTCGCCCGGGCCGACGGGGTGGCGCCGATGTTGGGCAGGTTGAACACCACCAGGTGTTGCGCGCCAGCCTGCTTGAGCTGGTTGATCAGCGCCACTTCCTGGGTGGCTGCGGCGTTGATGTTCGTCGTCGCCTGCTGCAGGGTTTCGCCGTAACCGGGGATGACCACGCCCACGCCGTACTGGGTGGAGTGATAGAAGATGTCGTTCGCGCCGCCCCAGATCATGTACAGGCTGTGCGGATCGGCCCTGGCGCCGTTGGCGAGATAGCCGTTGACCTGCTGGGTGATCGTCTGGATCTGCGGTGCGGGATCGCTGTTGGTGGTGACGCCAGCGCCGCCGTAGGCGTAGTCGCTGCCGCCCAGTCGGGACGGCTGCAGGTCGAGGCCCAGCTGGTCGGCCACGTTCTGCACGGCAACCTGGCCGGGATTGGTGGTGAACTTGTCGTAGGCGCCGGCGGTGTTGGGCAGGTTGCCCGCATCACTGAGGCTGTCGCCGAACACCACGACATGGTTGAAAGTGGAGCGATCGGTGGCCTGCGCGGCGTTGGCCAGCAGCATGGCGGCGGCGATCGCGCCGGCCAGATGACGTGTGCGAAGCATGCATGGACTCCTGGAGTAGCGGCCCCGGCAGGGGCCGCGTAGATATTCACTAAAGTAACGGAAAGCCTGCGGCTGCACCATCGACGTCAGTTCTTGCGGGCTTTCGCGAAAGCGTCTGCGAAGGCGCCGCTGGCGGGAGGCGGCGTGGGCTTGGGCAGTCCTGCGCCACGGCTGGGCGAACGGCCATCGCGTGGTCCGCGGCCGTCCGCTGCGCCGGCGCCGCGTTCGCGCGTCTGTCCGGGCTCGTCGTCCAGCCGCATGCTGAGGCCGATGCGCTGGCGCGGCAGGTCGACCTCCATCACCTTCACCTTGACGATGTCGCCGGCCTTCACCGCGTCGCGCGGGTCCTTGACGAAGGTATGCGACAGTGCCGAGACATGGACCAAGCCATCCTGGTGCACGCCGATGTCGACGAAGGCGCCGAACGCGGCCACGTTGGTGACGCGGCCCTCGAGGATCATGCCCGGCCGGAGGTCCTTCACGTCCTCGACGCCTTCGGCGAAACTCGGCGCCACGAACTCCGGGCGCGGGTCGCGGCCGGGCTTCTCCAGTTCCTTCAGGATGTCGCGCACGGTCGGCACGCCGAACTTCTCGTCGGTGAACTGTTCGACCTTCAGCCCGCGCAGGAAGCCGGTGTCGCCGATGATGTTGCGCACCGCGCGGCCGCACTGGGCGATGATCCGCTCGACCACCGGATAGGCTTCCGGATGCACCGAACTGGCGTCCAGCGGGTTGTCGCCGTTCGGCACGCGCAGGAAACCCGCGCACTGCTCGAATGCCTTGTCGCCCAGCCGCGGCACTTTCAGCAGCGCCTTGCGGTTGGCGAACGGGCCGTTGGCGTCGCGGTGCTTCACCACGTTCTCGGCGACGCTGGCGCTGAGCCCGGCGACGCGGGACAGCAGGGCGGCCGAGGCGGTGTTGACGTCCACGCCGACGGCGTTGACGCAATCCTCGACGCGGGCATCCAGCGCCCGGGCCAGCTTGATCTGGTTCACGTCGTGCTGGTACTGGCCCACGCCGATCGCCTTCGGCTCGATCTTCACCAGTTCGGCCAGCGGGTCCTGCAGGCGGCGGGCGATCGACACCGCACCGCGCAGGGTGACGTCGAGGTCGGGGAATTCCCTGGCGGCGGTTTCGGACGCCGAATACACCGAGGCGCCCGCCTCGCTCACCACGATCTTGGCGATGGTGTGCGAGGCGTCGGCCTTGGCCAGGCCCTTGATCAGTTCGCCGGCCAGCTTGTCGGTCTCGCGCGAGCCGGTGCCGTTGCCGATCGAGATCAGGTCGACGCGATGCTGCTTGCACAGCCGCGCCAGCGAGGCCAGCGATTCGTTCCACTGCCGCTTCGGCTCCAGCGGGTAGATGGTGTCGGTGGCGAGGACCTTGCCGGTGGCGTCGACCACGGCGACCTTGCAGCCGGTGCGGATGCCGGGGTCCAGCCCCATCACCGTCTTCGCGCCCGCCGGGGCGGCCAGCATCAGGTCCTTCAGGTTGTCGCCGAACACGCGGATCGCCTCGTCCTCGGCGGCCTCGCGCACGCGGCCGAACAGGTCGAGGGTGAGGTGCAAGTGCAGCTTCACGCGCCAGGTCAGGCGCACGGTTTCGCGCAGCCAGGCATCGGCGGCGCGGCCGCGGTTGTGGATGTTGGCATGTGCCGCCACGCGGCCCTCGGCTTCGGCGTGGCCCTGCTCGCTGTCAGCGGCAGGTGCCAGTTCGATCTCGATCACGCCTTCATTGCGGGCGCGCATCAGTGCCAGCAGGCGGTGCGAGGGAATCTTGCCGATCGGTTCGACGTGGTCGAAGTAGTCGCGGAACTTCGCGCCCTCGTTCTGCTTGCCCTCGACCACGGTCGCGCGGATCTGCCCCTGCGTCCACAGCCAGTCGCGCAGCTCGCCGACCAGGTGGGCGTCTTCGGCGATCGATTCCATCAGGATCGCGCGGGCGCCATCCAGCGCCGCGCGCACGTCGGCGACGCCTTTCTCCGCGTCGACGAAGGACTCGGCGAACGCTTCCGGGGTCAGCGTGGGATCGTCGCGCAGGCCCAGCGCCAGCGGTTCCAGCCCCGCCTCGCGGGCGATCTGCGCCTTGGTGCGGCGCCTGGGCTTGAACGGCAGGTACAGGTCTTCCAGCCGCGCCTTGGTGTCGGCGGCGAGCAGGTCGGCCTTCAACGTGTCATCGAGCTTGCCCTGTTCCTCGACGCTGGCGAGAATCGCCGCGCGGCGTTCTTCCAGCTCGCGCAGGTAGCGCAGGCGTTCCTCCAGCAGGCGCAGCTGGGTGTCGTCAAGGCCGCCGGTGACCTCCTTGCGGTAGCGCGCGATGAACGGCACGGTGGCGCCGCCGTCGAGCAGTTCGACCGCGGCGCGGACCTGGGCGGTGCTGGCGGCGATATCGGTGGCGATGCGTTGTTCGATGCTTTGCATGAGCGACTTTCGATTCCTTGCAACGGCGCGTGGCGCCGGATAAACGGGACTGACCCCCGATGATAACAAGTGACCCCGAGGGCGCTGCCCGCCAAACAAAACGGCGCCGCGGATCGACCGCGGCGCCGCTGCCGTGCGATTCAGCCCGGGATCACGCGTTGAACGAGTTGTTCTTCCTGGCGGCGGGCGCGCCGTTGAACTCGCTGGCGCGGCCGTTCAGCACCAGGGTGCCGCAGATCATGTCGTGCAGGCCCTGCTTGCGCTGGGTCCAACCGGCCATCAGGAAGCCGACGCCGAGAATGATCGCGCTGAGGAACTTGGCGAAATAGCGGCCCAGTGCCTTCAGGAAGCTGATCCGGTTGCCGTCCAGATCGGTGACCCGGATGCCCAGCGCCAGCTTGCCCACCGTGCCCTGCCAGGCCGAGCTTTCGCAAACCACGAAATAGAGGATGCCCACCACCATGATCAGCAGCATCGCCGGCCACATCGTGCCGTAGTAATGCGCATTGGCGGCCATCATCGCGTCCGGGTTGCCGGCGCCATCCAGGATCGCCTGCTGCAGCGCGGCCTTCGCCGCGGTGCCGCCGAACGCCTTCTCGATCAGTACCTGCGGGATGTACAGGATGATCGCGTCGAGGATGTAGGCGGCGAAGCGCTTCCAGAAGCCCGCATAGTCTTCCAGCGCGGCGGCCGTGGTCTGCGGCAGCAGCGGTGCCGCAGGCGCGGCGTATGGATTGCTGCCCGCGGCGGCTGCAGGGGGTGCCGCGCTTACCGCGTCGGGAAACAGCACCGACAGCGGCTGCCAGTCGGCGAGGCCTTCGTACCAGGCCAGGTCGGCCGGGCTGACCTGGCCGCTGCGCAGCCACTGGCGCACGTCTTCTTCCTTGTAGGGGCCATGTCGTTCACCGTCGCGGCCGATCCAGATTTCCATTGCGCACTCCCCATGCTGGTCAAAGTGGGCATGATGCCATGACCGGCCGCGATTGCCGCAAGCTCAGGCCGCGTTGCGGCGCTTCAGGTGCACCAGCAGCAGCGAAATCGCGGCGGGCGTCACGCCGCTGACGCGGGCGGCCTGGCCGACGGTGGCCGGCAGCGAGCGCTTGAGCTTCAGCAGCACTTCGGCGGACAGCCCGCGGACCTTGTCGTAGTCGAATCCGGCCGGGATCGGCAGGTGCTCCTGGCGTCGCTGGCGTTCGATCTCCTCGCGCTGGCGCTCGAGGTAGCCGGCGTACTTCACCTGCACCTCGACCTGCGCCGCGACATCCTTGGCGGTCAGCGTCGGGCCCAGTTCGGCGACCTCGGCAAGCCTGGCGTAGTCGAGTTCGGGGCGGCGCAGCAGGTCGGTCGCACTAGTCTCGCGGGTGACCGTGATGCCGAGCTGCCGCTGCACCGCCGTGCCCAGCGCATTCGTCGGCGAGATCCACAGCGAGCCCAGCCGCTGCAGTTCGCGCTCCACCGCCTCGCGCTTGGCGCGCGAGGCATCGAAGCGCGTCTGCTCGACCACGCCCAGCTCGAAACCCCGTTCGGTGAGGCGCAGGTCGGCGTTGTCCTCGCGCAGGTGCAGCCGGTATTCGGCGCGCGAGGTGAACATGCGGTAGGGCTCGATCGTGCCGTTGCTGGTGAGGTCGTCGATCAGCACCCCGATGTACGCCTCGTCGCGACGCGGATACCACGGTGCCTTGCCCTGCACGGACAGCGCCGCGTTGAGGCCGGCGATCAGGCCTTGCGCCGCGGCTTCCTCGTATCCGGTGGTGCCGTTGATCTGGCCGGCGAAGTACAGGCCGGGGATCGCCTTGGTCTCCAGCCACGGGTTCAATCCGCGCGGGTCGAAGTAGTCGTACTCAATCGCGTAGCCGGGGCGGGTGATGTGGGCGTGCTCGAAACCCCTGATCGACTGCACCAGGGCCAGCTGCACGTCGTACGGCAGCGAGGTGGAGATGCCGTTCGGATAGATCTCGAAGGTATCCAGCCCTTCCGGCTCGATGAAGATCTGGTGCGAGGACTTCTCGGCGAAGCGCACTACCTTGTCCTCGATCGACGGGCAATAGCGCGGACCCACGCCCTCGATCTGGCCGGTGTACAGCGGCGAGCGGTCCAGCGCGCCGCGGATGATCTCGTGCGTGCGCTCGGAGGTATGCGTGATCCAGCAGCTGACCTGGCGCGGGTGCTCCTCGCGCGAGCCGAGGTAGGAAAACACCGGTGCCGGCGTGTCGCCGGGTTGCTCGTCGAGACCGTCGAAATCGATGCTGCGCAGATCGATGCGCGGCGGCGTGCCGGTCTTCAGCCGGTCGGCGGCCACCGGCAGTTCGCGCAGCTTTTGCGCCAGCGTGCTGGCCGGTGGATCGCCCGCGCGGCCGCCGGCGTACTGCGCCTGGCCGATGTGGATCTTGCCGGCGAGAAAGGTGCCGGCGGTCAGCACCACGCTGCGGGCGCTGAAGGTGAGGCCCATCTGGGTGACCACGCCGCAGACGCGGCCGCCCTCGATGATCAGGTCGTCCACCGCCTGCTGGAACAGTTCGAGGTTGGGCTGGGTCTCCACCATGTAGCGGATCGCCGCCTTGTACAGGGCGCGGTCGGCCTGGCAGCGGGTGGCGCGCACGGCCGGACCTTTCGAGGCGTTCAGGGTGCGCCACTGGATGCCGGCGCGGTCGGCCGCATGCGCCATCGCACCGCCCAGCGCGTCGATCTCCTTGACCAGGTGGCCCTTGCCGATGCCGCCGATGGCCGGGTTGCAGCTCATCTGCCCGATCGTCTCGATGTTGTGGCTGAGCAGCAGGGTGCGCGCGCCCGTGCGGGCGGCGGCCAGCGCGGCTTCGGTGCCGGCGTGGCCACCGCCGATCACGATGACGTCGTAACGGGTCGGGTGGTGCATCAAACTGACCTGAGCGTGCAAAAAGTGACGAAACGGGGCGACATGGTAACGCCATCAAGGGTTTGAGCGCCCGACCCGACGGATGGCACGCTTCCTGCTTTGAATACGGCAGCACTTTCCAGGGCAGACGCTGCGCGACTACGCGCGCCGAGATCGAACTGACAGGGGTTCGATCGCGTACCGGGAAAGGAAGCAAGACGGCACCCCTCGGGGTGCCGTCGTCTTTTGTGCCATCCGAACCGCTCTGATGCCCCCGGATCGACCAAATGACGAGGCCCCGCGGTGGTAGCCGCGGGGCCTCGTGCTTTTAGATCTGGCGCTCGGCGGTCTCAGGAACAGGGGGAATCCAGGATGACCGTATTGCCGAACGCCAGAAACCGGAAATTCGCTGAAACGAAAGCAGCGTCTGCCGTCTCGTGGTGCGGGTCGATATTTACCGAAAATGCGTGAACAAAGGGTGACTGAAAAGGAGTTTTGTGTCCGATCACGGCAGCTGATGACGTGCTGCGTCAGTCGTGTGATCCATGCCCGGAAAAACTGTGATGTACATCACACATGGCATGGCGGTTGCATTCATTTCGCTACCAACCACGAAGGGGATATGTCATGGACATGAGCTTCGATTTCCAGCCCGTCTATCCGCATCATGACCTGCTGGTCGAACTGGGCCAGGTCGAAATGGACATCGACGAGCTGTACGACCGCAATGACAGCGAGCGTGACGCGCTGCAGCCCGACCTGGAATCGCGCATGCAGAGCCTGCTGGACGCGCTCGATCATCTGGCCGTCTGAATGAAAGACCCCGCCCACGTGCGTGGTGACACCACCACGCACCGCAGGGTGAGATACCGGGGCAGCCCCACTGCGCGGCACCCCGTCGACGGTCAGTGATTCAACACGCTGCCGATGATTTCGGCGAGGTTGCGGGACAGCCCGCGATGCGCCGCCAGCTCCACGATCACCGTACGCGCCGCCTCGCGCCGCCGCGACTCCAGCCGCTGCCAGCCATTGAATGCCGTGGCCAGTCGCGCCGCGACTTGCGGATTCAACGCATCCAGCGACACCAGGCGCTCGGCCAGCAGGCGATAGCCGGCACCATCGATGCGATGGAAGCCGCTGGGGTTGTTGCGCACGAACGCGCCCAGTAGCGACTGCACCCGGTTCGGATTCTTCAGCGTGAACGCGTCGTCGCGCTCCAGCAGTTGCACGCGCTCAAGCGCGGGCTCGCCCGGCAACTGCGCCTGCACCGCGAACCACTTGTCCAGCGCCAGCGCATCGCCGGCATGACGTGCGCGGTATTCGAGCAGGGCCGCGGACGCCTGCGGCGCGCCGCTGCGCACCAGCACGGACAGCGCGGCGAGGCGATCGGTCATCCCCGGCGCGTCGCGGAACTGCGCGGCCGCCAGCTCGGCCGCGCCGTCACGGTCCAGCAAAGCCAGCAATTCCAGCACGCGGCGCTTGAGCCGGCGACGCGCCTGGCTGACGGCATCCAGCGCGATGCTGGTGTGCGCGGCCAGCGCGGCGTAGCGCTGGCGCAGGGCGTCGGCGCCCAGGCGCGCGGCCAGCCGCTGCTGCAGTTCTTGGCGCAATTGGTGGATGCGCTGCGGATCGATCGCCGACTCGCGCTCGGCCAGTTCCACCTCGCCCGGCGGGGTCAGCAGGTCGGCCAGCAAGGCGTCGTCGATCGTGGCGTTGCCGAACAGCGAGGCCAGCGCATCGCACCAGGCCAGCAAGGCGTCGGACGCGTTGCCGTCGCGCAGGTTCTCATAGGCGCGTGCCGCCAGTTGCTGGCCGGCTTCCCAGCGGTTGAAGCCGTCGATGTCGTGGGCCAGCAGCAGGGCCAGCTCGTCCGGCGCGTAGTCGCACTCCAGCACCACCGGCGCGGAAAAGCCCCGCAGCAGCGACGGCACCGGCGCGGTGACCACGTTGGTGAACACGAAGTCCCGCTCGGCCTGGTCCAGCACCACCACCATCTCGTTCGATGGTCCGGACGTCTGGCCGTCCAGATGCAGGGGCAACATGTCGCCGTGGCGGGTGAACAGCGCCAGCTTCACCGGGATCGGCAGCGGCGGCCGTGCCTCGGCCCCGCTGCCGCCGGGCGCGCGCTGGCCCAGGCTCAGCGTGTAGGTATGCGCGGCTGCGTCGTACTGGCCGTGAGCCTTCAGTCGCGGCGTGCCGGCTTGGCCATACCAGGCCAGGTACGGGGTGAGGTCGGTGCCGTTGGCTTCGCCCAGCGCGGCGAGGAAGTCCTCGATCGTGGCGGCGCGGCCGTCGTTGCGCTCGAAATACCGGTCCATGCCGCGACGGAAGCCGTCCTGACCCAGCGCACCGGCCAGCATGCGCACCAGCTCCGAGCCCTTCTCATAGACGGTGGCGGTATAGAAATTGTTGATCTCGCTGTATTGCGCCGGGCGTACCGGATGCGCCAGCGGGCCGGCGTCTTCGGGGAACTGGGCGCGGCGCAGCAGCGACACGTCCTCGATCCGCTTCAGCGGCGCCGAGTTCATGTCGGCCGAGAAGCTCTGCTCGCGGAACACGGTGAGCCCTTCCTTCAGGCTCAGCTGGAACCAGTCGCGGCAGGTGACGCGGTTGCCGCTCCAGTTGTGGAAATACTCGTGGGCGACCACCGCTTCGACGTGGCGGTACTCGTCGTCGGTGGTCGAATCCGGATCGGCCAGCAGGCACTTCGCGTTGAAGATGTTGAGGCCCTTGTTCTCCATCGCGCCCATGTTGAAGTCATGGGTGGCGACCACGTGGAACACGTCCAGGTCGTAGTTGCGGCCGTAGGCCTGCTCGTCCCAGCGCATCGAGCGTTCCAGCGCGTCCATCGCGTAGTGGCAGCGGTCGATCGCGTCGGCCTCGGCCCAGATCTTCAGCTGCACCGCGCGGCCGTCGGCGGTGACGTAGTCGCGCTCCAGCACTTCAAGCCGGCCGGCGACCAGGACGAACAGGTAGCTCGGCTTGGGATGCGGGTCGACGAAGCGCGCCCAGTGCCGGCCGCCCTCGAGCTCGCCGGCGCCATCCGGATTGCCGCCGGCCAGCAGCACCGGGAACCGCTCGCGGTCGGCACGCAGGGTGACCGTGTAACTGGACAGTACGTCGGGCCGGTCGGGGAAGAAGGTGATGTGGCGGAAGCCCTCGGCCTCGCACTGGGTCAGCAGGAAGCCGGCCTCGCGCGAGCCGGACAGATACAGGCCTTCCAGCGCGGTGTTCGCCGCCGGGCGCAGCCGCACGCGGGTCTCCAGCACGCTGCCGTCGCGGGCGCCGTCGACTTCCAGCACGTTGCCGGCGTAGCGGTAGGCGGTGGCCGGCAACGGCACGCCATCGAGACTGATCGACAGCAGTTGCAGGTTTTCGCCGTCAAGGCGCAGCGGCGCATCCTGCGCGGGGTCGCGGCGCAGGCGCAGGCGCGAACGCAGTTCGCTGGCGTCGATGCCAAGGTCGAAATCCAGCTCGACCGTCTCCACGCGCCAGGCTGGCGCACGGTAGTCGCAAAGACGGATCAAGGCCGGGGCGGCTTGCTCGGGGAGTGCATGCATGGGGGAGAGATGGGGCGTGGGGAACGAAAAGGATACCATGCACCTGTTAAACCACAGGAAAATCCCATGGGTGCGACGCGCTACACCGCCCGGCTCAGCCGCCTTGGCGATCAGGACATCGTGGTGCTGACGGACGTCGATGGCGGCCGCTGCATCCGCATCGCGCGACGTGGTGCGGCCCTGCTCAGCTTCGAGGCCGATGTCGACGGCACAACCCGCGACCTCGCCGCCGGCTACGAAGACGCCAGCGAGATCGTGCACCGGCCGGGTTCGCGCTTCGCGATCATGGTGCCGTTCGCCGGCCGCATCGCCGATGCGCGCTATGACTTCGACGGCCAGCCGCAGGATCTCGATCCGGGCGTCACTGGCGCCGATCGGGCCAGCCGCCACGGCTTCGTGCGCGACGCGGTGTTCGAGGTCGCCGACCTGGGTGCGGACGACGATGCCGCCCGGGTCACCCTGCGCACCAGCGCGATCCGCCCGCAGCCGGGCTATCCGCACGCGATCGACCTGGCGGTGACGTTCACCCTCGACTACGCCGGACTCGGCCTGGAGGCCGTCATGCGCAACGTCGGCGACAGCACGGCGCCGTGCTTCTTCGGCTGGCACCCGTACTTCCGCGTGGCCGATGGCGAGGTCGACGACTGGCAGCTGCAGATTCCCGCGCAGACCCTGATCCGCACCGGCGCCGACCTGATCGCGCTGGCCGGCGCCGAGGCGCATGTGCCGCTGGACGATGCGCCGGCGCTGGATTTCCGTCGGCCGCGGCTGATCGGCGACAGCATCCTCGACCAGGGCTATACCGACCTGGCGGCCGACGCCGATGGCCGCATCCGCACCCGCCTGGTCGATCCGGCCAGCGGCTTCGCCGTCACGGTGTGGCAGGAGCGCGGCGTGATGCACGCGTTCACCGCCGACACGGTGAGCCGCGATGCGCGCCGCGCGATCGCGCTGGAGCCTATGGAATGCATGGCCGACGCCTTCAACCGTCCCGAATGCGCCGCGGCGATCCGGCTGGAGCCGGGCGCCGAGCGCATTTTCCGCTGTGGCGTGGAGATCGAATCGTGAAAGATGCCCTGCCGCGTTTCGACGAAATCCGCGATGCCGCCGCACGCATCGCCCCGCACGCGCGACCCACCCCGATCCTGCGCAGCGCCCGGCTGGACGCGCTGGCCAACGCCGAGCTGCACTTCAAGGGCGAGCACCTGCAGCGTGGCGGCGCGTTCAAGTTCCGCGGCGCCTGCAATGCCGTGTGGTCGCTCGACGACGCCACGGCGGCGCGCGGCGTGGTCACCCATTCCTCAGGCAACCACGGCAACGCGCTGGCGCTGGCCGCGGCCACCCGCGGCATCGCCGCCCACGTGGTGGTGCCCGAGGGCGCGGTGCGCGCCAAGCTTGAGGCGATCGAGCGCGCCGGCGCGATCCTGCATCGCTGCGCGCCGACCCAAGCGGCCCGCGAGGCGAAGTGCGCCGAAGTGCAGCGCGACACCGGCGCCGAGCTGGTGCATCCGTATGCCGACACACGGGTGATGGCCGGGCAGGGCACGCTCGCTCTCGAACTGCTGCAGCAGGCCGGCGCGCTGGACGCGCTGATCACCCCGGTCGGCGGCGGCGGCCTGGCCAGTGGCGTGGCGATCGCCGCCCACGGCATCGACCCGGCGCTGGCCCTGTTCGGCGCCGAGCCGCTGGGCGCCGACGACGCGGCGCGCTCGCTGGCCCAGGGCACGCGGGTCACCAGCGTGGTGCCCGACACCGTCTGCGACGGCCTGCGCGCCCTGGTCGGCGAGCGCAACCTCGACGCGCTGCGCGCTCATCATGTCGAGGTGATCACGGTCAGCGACGCGGAGACCATCGCGGCCATGCAGTTGCTGTGGTCCGAGCTGAAGCAGGTGGTCGAAGTGTCCAGCGCCACCGTGCTGGCGGCGATCCTGCAGCAGCCGCAACGCTTCGCCGGCAAGCGCGTCGGCGTGGTGCTGACCGGCGGCAACGTGGATCTCGCCGCGTTGCCGTGGTGATCAGGCGCGGCGTTTCGCACCCACGCCGCTGACCGCCACCAGCCCGGCCAGCACGAACACGATGCCGAGCAGCTCCATCATCGACGGCTGTTCGTGCAGGATCAACCAGGCCAGCAGCACGCTGACGATCGGCACGCCCAGGCTGGAAATGCTGGCCACCGTGGTCGGCAGCCGCTGCAGCACGATCGACCACAGCCACCAGGCCAGGCTGGAAGCCAGAAGCACGCTGTAGGCCAGCCCCGCGACGAAGGCCGCGTTCCACTCGATCGCCCGCTCCGGCACGGCCAGCGCGATCGCGCCCAGCGCCACGCCGCCCAGCAGCATCTGCCACGCGGTTAGGTTGAGCACCGACGGCGCGTGCCGCTGGAACATCCGCTTGCTGAGCACCGTGCCGGCCGCCCAGGCCGCGCCGCCGGCGATCGCCAGCGTGGTGCTCAGCGCGCTGCCCAGGTCATGCCACGGTTCAATGATGCAAAGCAGCCCGATCGCCGCCAGCCCCACGCCGATCCAGTGGCGTCGCGTGGGCCGGTCGCCCAGCACCAGCCAGGCCAGCAGCACCGCCCAGAACGGCATGGTGTAGGCGAGCAGGGCGACATGGCCGGCGCCACCGCCGATCAGCGCCCATTGCTCCAGCCCTTGGAACGCGGTGGTCTGGCACAGCCCGATCAGCAGGGTGGGCAACAGCGGCGGTGGCCGCAGCGATTGCCGCGACAGCAGCAGCGCGCCGAACAGCACGGCAGCGCCGAGCAGGTAACGCAGCGCCGCGAAATGGAACGGGCCGGCATACGCCAGCACCTGTTTCATCACGACCCAGCTGTACGCCCAGATCAGGATGGTGACGAACAGCGCGGACAGCGCGCCGCGTGAGGGCGAGGGCGACATGGGAAACCGGGCGCGGATGGGGCGACAAGTCTAGCGGGCTGGGTTAGCTTGTGCGGCACCTCGTGAGCACGTGCCCGCCATGACCAGGACCACCGAACCGCACCGTTGCCAATGGGCCGCCGCCGGCGACGCCCTGATGCGCGACTACCACGACACCGAATGGGGCACGCCGCTGCACGACGACCGCGGCCTGTTCGAGTTCCTCTGCCTGGAAGGTGCCCAGGCCGGCCTGTCGTGGCGCACCGTGCTCAACAAGCGCGACAACTACCGCAAGGCCTTCCACGATTTCGAGATCGCCCGGGTGGCTGCGATGACCGATCGCGAGCTGGAAAAATGCCTGCTCGACCCCGGCATCATCCGCAACCGCCTCAAGGTATCCTCGGTCCGCGACAACGCCGTCGCCGCGCAGAAGGTGATCGGGGAGTTCGGCAGTCTGGACGTCTGGCTGTGGTCCTTCGTCGACGGCAAGCCGCTGCGCAATCGCTGGCGCGAGCAGGCCGAGGTGCCGGCCAGCACCGAACTGTCCGACCGCATGAGCAAGACGCTGAAGAAGCGCGGCTTCCGCTTCGTGGGCACCACCATCTGCTACTCGCTGCTGCAGGCCACCGGGATGATCAACGATCACCTGGTGGGCTGCTTCCGGCACAGGGCCTGCACGGAAGCTTGAGTCGCCGGGCCATAGGCTGAACCTTCGAATCCCCGGAGTCTTCGCATGCGCAATCTGGATTTCAGTTCGTGGCACGGGCTGCTCACGACGTTGCTCGGGCTGGCGGTGATCACCCTGATCGGCGTCGGCATCCGCCTGCTGGCGATGCAGACGATCCAGCAGCGGCGCGAGCGCGAGAACCGGCAGATCAACGAACGCCTGCGCACGCTGATCGCGGCGTACAAGACGCTGGGCGGTTCCTTCACCGGGAACCTCGCGGTCGACCCCAGCCACCTGCGCGACCTGCGCCGCCGGGCCGAGCCGGACGGCACTTCGGCGGCTGAACCGATTGGTCACGAAGGCGCCGGCAGCGACCGTTCGCGCCGCATCCGCGATGCGGTCGAGGCGGCGTTGTCGGACATCATCCTGCTGGGCACCGAAGAACAGGTGCAGCTGGCGGCGAAGGCCGCCGCGGACATGGTGGCCGGGCGTCCCGCCCACATGGCCGAACTGGTCGCGTCGCTGCGCAACTTCATCCGCCGGGTGCTGGACCTGGAACCGGTACCCTCCGGCCTGGCCATCCCGCAGCAGGGGCCGACCCGGATACCTGCATCGCGCGGCAAGGGCGACGGGGGTGCGAAGGATGGCGCCAGGGGAGGTGGCGGCAAGGGCATGGGCGGCGGTGCGGGCGGCATGGGCCTCGGCGCGAACGGCGGCGATGACGACCACGAGCCGCGTCACTGAAGGCGTGGTGCCGGCGCTGATGTGAGCCACGCGGCGAGGGATGCCGGCAGTAGGCGACCGACCCCGCTGCAGGCATCATGGCCGTCGTTGCCCCGTCGGCCCCACCCGTGTCCCCACGTTCCGACTACGCCCCGGTGTTGTTCGCCGTCGCCATGCTGCTGGTCAGCATGGTGTCGTACCAGTGCGGCGCCGCGCTGGCCAAGCAGCTGTTTCCGCTGATCGGTGCGCAGGGCGCCACGGCATGCCGGCTGGGGCTGGGCGCACTGATCCTGCTGCTGGTGCGGCGGCCGTGGCGTTCGCCGCGGCACGTGCGCGACGTGCGTGCGCTGTGGGGTTACGGGCTGTCGATCGGGGCGATGAACCTGGTGTTCTACATGTCGCTGCGCACGATCCCGCTGGGCATCGCGGTGGCGCTCGAGTTCACCGGACCGCTGGCGCTGGCGCTGTTCGGCTCGCGCCGCTGGCTGGATTTTGCGTGGATCGCCCTGGTGCTGGCGGGACTGGCCCTGCTGTTGCCGTTGCGCGGGCAGGCGCACGCGCTCGATCCGGTGGGCGTGATGTACGCGCTGGCCGCCGGCGTGGGCTGGGCGCTGTACATCGTGCTGGGCCAGAAGGCGGGCGCGGCGCACGGCGCGGACACGGTGACCCTGGGCACCTGCATCGCGGCGCTGCTGGCCATCCCGTTCGGCGTCGCGCACGCCGGCAGCGCACTGTTCGCCCCCGCGTTGCTGCCGCTGGCGCTGGGCGTGGCCGTGCTCAGCTCGGCCCTGCCGTACTCGCTGGAGATGCTGGCGCTGACCCGCCTGCCCACGCGCAGCTTCGGTACCTTGCTGAGCCTGGAACCGGCCATCGCGGCACTCGCCGGCGTGGGCTTCCTCGGCGAACACCTGAGCGTGCTGCAGTGGCTGGCGATCGTGGCGATCATCGTCGCCGCGGCCGGCACGGCGCTCAGCGTGCGCCGGCCGGTGGCCGAGCCGCCGCCCAACTGAGCGTCCGCCTTCGTTTCGTCGACGGCAGCGCACGGCTCGTCGCACGACGCTCGCCGCAGCGGCATGCCGCCGGCTTCAATGCGGTCTCGACCCCACTTCAGGAGAGACGCATGCGGAAGATCATGATGGTTTCCGGTTTGCTGGCCGGCCTGGCCTGCGCCGGCGTGACCGGCCCGGCGCGGGCAACGGACGATGCCGCGGCGCAGGCGCAGATCGGCCAGCTGGTGAAGCGCTTCCAGGCCGCGATCATCGCCCACGACAAGACCGCGCTCGAAGGCATGTTCGTGGCCGAGGGCGGTTCCTGGTTCGAGGTGCTGGGCGAAGATGCGTACCGGCACATCAAGGCGAGAAAGCCGGATCTGTCGCGCGTCCACGCCGACGACCATCGCCACTTCGCGGCCTTCATCGGCGACAGCAAGCAGGCGATCGAGGAGCAGTTTTCCAACGTGCGCATCCAGACCGACGGCGCGGTGGCCTCGGTGTATTTCGATTTCGTGTTCCTGGTCGATGGCAAGCGCAACAACGTGGGCAGCGAGACGTGGCAACTGGTGCATACGGGCGGAGGCTGGAAGATCAGCGCGATGGCCTATTCGAGCTACCCGGATCGCACGCGCTAAAGTGGTGGGCAAGGTGCGGCTCGCGCGCCGTCTCTCAGGAGTCCGCATGATGCGTGTCGCCGCCGCCCGCGATGGAGCGGCCTCCATCTGGCTGCCGTGGCTGGCCGGTGCGCCGCTGGTGCTGTGCATGACGGTGATGGCCTTGCCGGAGATCGGCCACGAGCATGCGCTGGCGTTTCGCGGCCTCTATGCGCTCGGCTACCTGGTGTGGACCTTGCCGCTGGCCGTCGTGCAGCGTGCCCTGCAGCATCGCGTGAGCTGGCCACTGACCGTGTTCGCCCTGCTGGCGCTGACCTACCTGATGTCGATCGCCAACAACGCGGTCGCCCTGCTGCTTGCCGTGCACTGGAAGGCCGTGCCGGCCTACGACTGGCATCGCCTGTTCGGCGGGCTGGATGGCTGCTGGCTCGCGCTGATCGCGTTCTGTGCCATCCATGCGGTGGTCGATCGCTACCAGGCGTTGCAGGCCGAGCGCAGCCGCGTCAGCGAAGCGCTGGCACTGGCCCGTGACGCCGAGCTGCGCGCGTTGCGCTATCAATTGCACCCGCACTTCCTGTTCAACACGCTCAACGCCATTTCCACCCTGGTCGCCGAACAGCGTGGCGCGGATGCGAACCGCTTGCTGGCGCGGCTGGCCGACCTGCTGCGCGCCACGTTGGAACGCGGCGAGGTGAACGAAATTCCGCTGGCCGAGGAGTTGGCCCTGACCGGCCACTACCTGGACATCGAGAAGATCCGCCTGGGTGCACGACTGACGGTGGACCTGCGGGTGGGCGCCGACCTGTTGCAGGCGGCGGTGCCGGCGCTGTTGCTGCAACCGCTGGTCGAGAACGCGATACGCCACGGCATCGCGCCGCGCAGCCACGGCGGCCGGCTGAAGTTGCAGGTGGAGCGCGTGGGCGGGCAGCTGCAGGTGCGCATCGACAACAACGGCGTGGCCGCGCCGGTCGATGCCGGGGCCACGCCGCGGCCGGCGATCGGCCTGCACAACGTGCGCGAGCGGCTGGCCCATCTTTACGGCAGCGCGCACGAGTTCGACTTTGCGCTGGCGGCGGATGGCGATTGCAGCGTGCGGATCACGATGCCGTTCCGCCCGATGACGGTCGCCGCGTGAGCCTGCGTGTGCTGATCGTCGACGACGAGCCGCTGGCGCGCGCCGGCGTGCGTGCCCGGCTGGACGGCCATGCCGACGTCAGCGTGATCGGCGAGTGTGGCGATGGCGAGTCGGCACTGGCCTCACTGCGCTCGCAGCCGCCGGACCTGCTGTTCATCGACGTGGAGATGCCGGGGCTGAGCGGCCTGGACGTGCTGGAAGCGCTGGCGCCCGATCAGCGCCCGCTGACCGTGCTGCTGACCGCCTACGAGCAGTTCGCCCTGCGCGCGTTCGAACTGCGCGCGCTGGACTACCTGCTCAAGCCGGTCGACGAGGAGCGCTTCGCCGATGCGCTGGAGCGGGCGCGCGACATGCTGGCCTTGCGTCGGGGCGAGGGCGCTGGCGTGCAGGCGCCGTGTCATGCCACGCGCTTCCAGGTGCGCCTCGGTCACCGCGTGCAACTGGTGCTGGCCGACGAGATCGACTGGATCGAGGCGCAGGGCGACTATGCCGGCCTGCACGTGGGCGCGCACATGCATCTGTTGCGCGAGCCGCTGCAACGGCTGGGCAGCCGGCTCGACCCCGCGCAGTTCGCGCGCATCCACCGCTCCACCATCGTGCGGCTGGACCGGGTGGCCGAGATGCAGGCGCTGTCCAACCGCGATCACCTGCTGCGTCTGCGCGACGGCACCGTGCTGCGTGCCAGCCGCACTTATGTCGATGCGCTGTGTGCGGCCTTGCTGACGGGCGAACCTGCCTAGCACACGCCACACGATTGCCCGCCGGTTGCCCTGGTTTTGCCCGCATCGACGCGGGCTGTCTTGTCAGACTCGCAACCTTTCACGTTTCACCCTGATACCAGGAAACCTCATGCAGCGACTCCCCGGACTGGACCTGCTGCGCAGCTGGGCGATCGTCTGGGTGATGCTGTTCCACTCCTACATCGTGGGCGGCGTCGGCGAGCACTTTTCCTGGCTGTCGAACTGAGGATGCGCCTCAATCCACGTCACGTGAAGTTGCGGGCTAAGGCGGTCTACCGGCGATGGCGCCGGTCATGAATGGATGGGGCGTTTAACTACCTTCGCCCACCTCCGCTCCCTTAGATTTCGTCCCCTTGAATTGCCCAAATTGTTCGCCTGAATTGCCAGGCGGTTGGTGGCGGCCATGTCGGCAGGCGCGCGATGATCCTCAAGTTATGGAGGTTTTGCGCTAATTGTCCGTACCAATTGCGTCGCAGAAATCGAGTGCGGAGCGGCAGATTCGGTGATTCCTACTGATCTGCAGAAGTAGCTCGACCTACCCTCGTTCTCGCTCTAGGCTTGTGGAATTCATGCGCATATATCTCGACAGCAATGTGCTTATCGACGTCTGTGATGGCCGGGCGCCGGGGCTGGCAACACTTTTCCCGCTGGCTATCAGTACTGGAACGTATTCGTTTCCGTTCACTGCGGAGCAAGTTTGCGAAATCACCTTCGGGAGCAATGACGCACGTAACCGCGAACGGCTTCACTTCCTCTCTGGCCTAAGTCGTGATCTGTACTTCATTCGAAGTGTCTATGAGGTTGGGTTCAGGAAGGAGTCTCCATTCTCGGTTTACGCCACACTCAACGAGGTCGCTCCAGAGCCCGGCGTCGAGCGTGATCTAGCGAACACGGTGTCCTATGAGGAGCAGCTTCGGGCCCGGGAGGCATTTGGGTTGGGTTCGTTCGAGCTGAACAACCTCAGCCCGAGGGATGCGATCGTTCGCATTGAGAAGAGTCTCGCATCCTACGATAGTGACGCAGCCCCGGGTGTCGTCGTGCCCCGCTCGCTTTCAGATTTCTTGTCGTACGGTGAAAAGAACACCATTGAGCACTTCTCAGCCCTTTGGGCTCAAATGGGAGCGAATCCAGAACATATGCTTCTGGATTGCAGGATCGTGAGCCTGTTCTCGCTGTTCGATGCCTTTGGCTTCTGGTCCGATGACCGCACCGTTTACAAAAAGGGTTCGAGATTCGCGGACAGTAGACATACCTTTAACGCATCCCACTTTGATGTGCTCGTCTCGAGGGACAGAAGATTGCTCAACAAGGCGGCGGCCGTTTACGAGTATCTAGGTCTGCAAGTGTCAGTTCAGACCACGGAGGCATTCGAGTGCAGCCTTCGCCAAGCACTTGCGGGAGCGACGCCATAACTTTGAAGCAGTGTGCCTTTTGAGCGGTCACTGTTGCGCTTAGTTCCTTATGAATGCCCTGCCTGGAACGACAGTTCGAGCTCGCGTTACTTCCGCCGCGACCCACGCAAGCTGTCGAGTGAGAACGTAGCGACTTCTCCGCCGGGCACGCGGCGCGGCTGGCCGATCGGCGGGCCCCAGGCGTGGGCGCTGACGACTTCCCAGCTGGCCGGGATGCGGCCTTCCACGCGCATCGTTTCGTAGGCGGCCAGCATGCGCTGGTAGCGTGCCTTGCCGGTGAGGGCGCGCGAGCGCGCGCGGTCGGCGTTGGTGGCGCCCAGGCCTTGCAGTTCTTCCAGCAGCTTGCGCGGTTCGCTGTAGGTGAGGGTGTAGCGGAACACGTCCAGCACGGGATCGCGCAGGCCGGCGGTGAGCATCGCGTCGCCGACGTCGTGCATGTCGAGGAAGCGCGCCACGTGCGGCTGCTGGTCCGCCTCGGCCCAGGCCGCGCGCAGTTCCATCAGGGTGTCCGGGCCGAAGCTGGAGAACGCCATGAAGCCGCCGGGCTTCAGCACGCGCATGCATTCGCCGAACAGCGCGGGCAGGTCGTCGACCCACTGGAAGCACAGGTTGGAATACAGCACGTCGACGCTGTGGTCGGCCAGCGGCAGTTGGGTGGCCTCGGCGCAGACGCGGCGGAACGGCTTCAGCCAGCTGCTGTGCTGCCTGGCGGCCTGCAGCATCGGCAGCGCCAGGTCGATCGCGATCACCTCGGCCTTGGGATATTTCTGCTTCAGCAGGGCGGTGCCGCGACCGGTACCGGCGCCGACGTCGACCACGCGTGCGGGTGTTTCCAGATAGAAGTCCAGACGTTCCAGCAGCGCCGCCTGCACTTCGCGCTGCAGCGCGTCGTGCTGTTCGTAGCTGCTGGCGGCGTGGCCGAAGTTGCGGCGCACGCGCTGTTGATCGAGGTGGAAATCGCTCATCGAACCTGCTCAGGGGAAGAAGGGGCCAGCAGTGGCTGCAGTGCCTGCACCACCGCGTCGGCGTGACCGAAGAACGGCGCATGGCCGGCCTGCTGGATCTCGGTGTAGCTGCCGCCGCACTGGCTGGCCGACCACGCCATCGCCTGCGGCGGCACCAGCCGGTCGCGGCGGCCGCTGATCCACGCGCTGCGCACGCCGAGGTCGGGCAGGGCGGCGCGGCGGTCGCTGGTTTCCAGGATGCGGATGCCTTCCTGCAGCACGCGCAGGTCGGGCTCGCCCCGGGCGAACACCAGTTCGCGCAGGTGGCGCAGTTCGGCGCGCGGGTCGGTGCTGCCCATCGCCTCCAGCGCCAGGAAGCGCTCGAGCGTGGCGTGGTAGTCGGTTTCCAGGTCGCTGGCCAGCTGATGCACCAGCTTGTCGTCGCTGCCGTGCGGCCAGCTCGCGTCGCGCACGAACTTCGGCGTAGCGCACAGCATCGCCAGGCCGCGCACCTGTCGCGGCAGCTCCAGCGCCGCGGTCAGCGCGATGAGGCCGCCCAGCGACCAGCCGAGCCAGATCGCCGGCGGCGTCACGGCGGCAATCGCCTCGGCGCAGGCACGCGGTTCCAGCGGCAGGCCGCAGTCGCGCGAATGGCCGTGGCCGGGCAGGTCGACCACATGCATCGTGCACTGTTCTTCCAGCGCCTCGACCAGCGGTTCCAGCACGCCGCCGTGCATCGCCCAGCCGTGCAGCAGCACCAGTTGCACGGGGCCGTGGCCGCGATGGTCGATGTACAGGCTCATGCCCCGCCCTCATGAAGCATCGCGCTTGTTGCGTTCGCCCCTTCTCCCCCTCGGGCGACCCTTGGGGAGTCCCCTTGCGGGTGAGAAGGCTGGGATGAGGGGCGGGTGCTCGCTGGGAAGTCCATCGAAGCGGGCTCTGAATCAGCTTCGTCCTCGGCGTGGCCCCTCACCCCAACCCTCTCCCCGCGGGGGAGAGGGACTGGTACGCGCTCCGAACCAACTTCGTCCGCAGCGTGTCCCCTCTCCTCAATCCTCTCCCCAGAGGGGAGAGGAGGCGAAGGGAGGAGCGTTTTATCCACGGCCACGCGGCCGTCGAACACGAAGCAATCCCCCTGCCAGTGCGTGCCGTCGGTCTGTTCCAGGTACTTCAGGATGCCGCCTTCGAGCTGGTAGACGTGCTGCAGGCCCAGGTCCTGCATGTGCAGCGCGGCCTTCTCGCAGCGGATGCCGCCGGTGCAGTACGAGACGATGGTCTTGCCTTCGTAGCGTGCGCGGTCGGCGGCGATGGCGGCGGGGAATTCGGTGAAGCTGGCGATGCGGTAGTCGACCGCTTGCGGGAATTTGCCGAGGTCGGTCTCGTAGTCGTTGCGGGTGTCGAGCAGCACCAGTTCGCGGCCGTCGTCGTCGTGGCCCTGGTCGAGCCAGCGTTGCAGCGTGGGCGCGTCGACCGCCGGCGCGCGACCGCCTTCGGGGCGGATCGTGGGCAGGCGCATGGTGATGATCTCGCGCTTGATGCGCACGCGCAGGCGGCCGAACGGCACCTCGGCGGACAGCGATTCCTTCGGCGCGATATCGGCGAAGCGGGAGTCGTCGTGCAGGCTGGCCATGAAGCCGTCGATCTGCGCGCGGCTGCCGGCGAGGAACAGGTTGATGCCTTCGGGCGCCAGCAGGATCGTGCCCTTCAGCGCCAGCGCCTCGCAGCACGCGAACAGCCGCTCGCGCAGCGCGGGCAGGTCGTCCAGGCTGATGAACTTGTAGGCGGAGATGTTGACGATCGACATGCGGGGGAATCGGCGGAGCAGGCGGCGATTATACGGGGTCGCCGCCGGCTGCCCGGGATGCGGCAGGCAGACGCAGCGTTTCCAGCGCGCCCAGCAGCCGGTCGACGTGGGCCTCCTCGTGCGCCGCGGACAGCGTGATGCGCAGCCGCGCCTGGCCCGCGGGCACGGTCGGCGGACGGATCGCGGTGACCAGCAGGCCTTGCCGCTCCAGCGTTTGCGCTGCGGCCAGTGCGGCGTCGGCGCTGCCCAGCAGCAGCGGCTGGATCGCGCTGGGCGAGGCCGCCAGCGGCAGGCCGAGTTCGGCGGCGCCGTGGCGGAAGCGGGCGATGAGGACAGCGAGTTTTTCGCGGCGCCATGTTTCTTTCTGCGCCAGTTGCACCGCTTCCAGCGCAGCGGCGGCCAGCGCCGGCGGCATCGCGGTGGTGTAGATGTACGGTCGCGCGAACTGGACCAGTCCCTCGATCAGCACGGCCGAGCCGGCCACGAAGGCGCCGCTGCAACCGAGCGCCTTGCCCAGCGTGGCCATCAGCAGCGGCACTTCATGCTGGCCAAGGTTCGCGGCGCCGAGGCTGCCGGCGCCGTCGTCGCCCAGCACGCCGAAGCCGTGCGCATCGTCGACCAGCAAGGTGGCCTGCTCGCGCGCGCACAGCTGGGCCAGCTCGCGCAGCGGCGCGACGTCGCCATCCATGCTGAACACGCCGTCGGTGGCGAGCAGGGCGGCGGCGGTCGGGTGGGCGGCGAGTTGCCGCGCCGCGGCGTCCACGTCGGCGTGCGGATAGCGCTTCAGCTCGGCGCCGCTGAGCTTGGCGCCATCGAGCAGGCAGGCGTGGTTGAGCTTGTCCTGCACGCAGACGTCGCCGCGTGCGAGCAGTGCCTGCAGCACGCCAAGGTTGGCCATGTAGCCGGTGGAGAACAGCAGTGCGCGTTCGCGTCCGCTCCAGGCCGCCAGCGCTTCCTCCAGCTCGGCGTGTTCGCGGCGATGCCCGCAGATCAGGTGCGCCGAGGTGCTGCCGACGCCTTCCTCGCGGGCGGCGCGGTTGAGCGCGGCGATCAGCTGCGGGTGTTGTGCCAGGCCGACGTAGTCGTTGCTGCAGAACGACAGCAGGCGCCGGCCGCCGATTTCCAGCCACGGGCCGTCGGCGCGGTCGATGGTGCGCAGGCGGCGGCGCAGGTTGGCGCTTTCGCGTTCGGCCGTCTGGACGGCCAGTCGGTGCAGGAGGTCGGGGCGGGGCATGGGTCAGTGTACTGCGCGGGATGAAGAGCACCCCCTCCCAACCTCCCCCTGCGATGCAGGGGGAGGAGCCAAGCCGGTGCTGCACGCTGTGCTCCCTCCCCTGCTCGCAGGGGAGGGTTGGGGTGGGGTGCTCTCAAGCCGCCGCACTGCAACCACAGCCCTGCCCGCAACTGGCACCTTCGCCGATGTCCGCATGCACGGTGCCCGCACTCTCGACCACCTCCATCGGATGCAGGTCGAGCCGGCGGAACAGCGCGCGATCGGCTTCCACGTCCGGGTTGCCGGTGGTCAGCAACTTTTCGCCGTAGAAGATCGAGCCAGCGCCGGCGAAGAAGCACAGTGCCTGCACCGCGTCGTCCATCTGCTGGCGGCCGGCGGACAGACGCACGATCGACAGCGGCATCAGGATGCGCGCCACCGCGGTCGCCCGCACGAACTCGAACGGATCGAGCGGCTCGGCATCGCCCAGCGGCGTGCCGGGCACCGGCACCAGCTGGTTGATCGGCACCGACTGCGGGTGCTCGGGCAGGTTCGCCAGCGCCTGCAGCAGGCCGGCGCGCTGCTCGCGCGTCTCGCCCATGCCGACGATGCCGCCGCAGCAGGTCTTCAGGCCCGCGTCGCGCACCTGCTCCAGGGTGACCAGGCGATCCTGGTATTCGCGGGTGTGGATGATCTCGCCGTAGAACTCCGGCGCGGTGTCGATGTTGTGGTTGTAGTAGTCGAGGCCGGCGTCCTTGAGCTGCTGCGCGTGGCCGTCGCCGAGCAGGCCCAGGGTGGCGCAGGTTTCCAGGCCCAGGTCCTTCACCGCGCGCACGATCGCGGCGACCTTGGGGATGTCGCGATCCTTCGGACCGCGCCATGCCGCACCCATGCAGAAGCGGCTGGCGCCGGCGGCCTTGGCGGCGCGGGCGCGTTCCAGCACGTCGCCGACGTCCATCAGTTTCTGCGCGGACACGCCGGTGTCGTAGCGCGCCGCCTGCGGGCAGTAGGCGCAGTCCTCGGGGCAGCCGCCGGTCTTGATCGACAGCAGGGTCGACACCTGCACCGCGTTCGGGTCGTGGTGTTCGCGATGCACCGTGTGGGCGCGATGCAGCAGTTCGTTGAACGGCAGCGCGAACAGCGCGGACACCTCGGCGCGGCTCCAGTCGTGACGGAGAACGGTTTCGGCCATGGAATACCACTCGCTGAGGAACAAGCGCGAGAGTGTGGGAGCCGCCCCGAGGCGTGTCAACCGAACGATATCAAGTGAAGTTGACGAGACTTGGGCGCTCCCCTCCCGCTACCATCGCGCCTTCGCGATACCAACTGGGGGCGGTCGGATGAGTGAAGGGCAAGGCAGTACGGGCAACGTGCTCGCGGCGATCTGCAGTTTTTTCATTCCCGGCCTGGGCCAACTGGTGCAGGGGCGCCTGCTTGGGAGCCTGTTCATGGTCTCCAAGTACCCCGCGTTGTCATCGAGTGGCCGCCAAGTGGTAGTGCGTGGCGTGGCGCCTGACTGGCCGTCAGGTCAAGCCGCGCGCTGCTGCTTGGTGGCCACTCGATGGCAACCCTTCGGGCCGGGTCCGTTTGCGCGCATGCCGGCGTCATCACTCAGTCGTGGACGGACGTCCACTTCCTCGCTCTTCCTTGGCATGCGCGCAAACGGCTCCCGGCGCGGGGCACTTGGAGACCACGAACAGGCTCCTGAGGCGATCATCATGTTCGTGCTGGCGGCGGTGTTGTGGATCGTGCTGCTGGGCTGGCTGATCCATCTGTGGTCGATCCTCGACGCAGCACTGTACAAGCCCGCGCGCTGAGACCCCGGATGAACTTCCTGGCCACGCCGTGGCGAACCCTGCAGCGTTTCGTGCTGCCTCTGCGTTGCCTGCTGTGCAACGCCCGCGGCGAGCACGACATCGATCTGTGCAACGCCTGCGCCGCCGAATTGCCTCGCAACGGCAGTTGCTGCGCGCGCTGCGCACTGCCGCTGGCCACGCCGGCGGCATTGTGCGGCGAATGCCAGCGCAGCCAGCCACCATGGGACAGCGCGTGGGCACCCTTCCGCTACGGCTGGCCGCTGGATCGGCTGGAATCGCGCTACAAGTTTTCTTCCGATCTCGCCGCCGGCCGCGTGCTGTCGATGCTGTGGCAGCGCGAACCGCAACCGCCCCGGTTGCCCGAGCTGCTGTTGACGGTGCCCCTGCATCGCAGCCGCCTGCGTCGGCGCGGCTACAACCAGGCGCTGGAGCTGGCCCGCCCGCTGGCCAGCAAGCTTGGCGTGCCGCTGTCGCACGACACCCTGCTGCGCCGTCGCTCCACCACCGCGCAGACCGAACTCGACGCCGTCGCCCGTCGCCGCAACGTGCACGGCGCCTTCGCGCTGCGCGAAGGCGTCACCCTGCCTGCGCACGTGGCGATCCTCGACGACGTGATGACCACCGGCGCCACCCTGGCCGAATGCACCCGCGTGTTGCGCCGCGCCGGCGTGCGGCAGGTCGACGTGTGGGCGCTGGCGCGGGCGCCGTCACCGCGGGGATGACGGGTCGGAGCAAGCCGGATGTCGAACACCCCTAGGTGTCGCGTTCGGCGAGTTCGTCGAGGAACCGGTTGACGCGCCATGACAGGCGCCCCAGCGGCGTGAAGTGGCCGGCGTCGAGATGGCCGTCGTTCTGCTCGATCTGGAGCAGCCCGAAACCGGTCATCGCCTCGCGCCGGAAGTCGTCGTAGAGCGCCATCGCCTCGGCGGTGGACGCCCGGTAATCCGTTGGAATGTCGTCGAGCGAGTAGTGACGGACCTTGCCGCGGTCGTAGTAATCCATGGCGTGGTCCAGTCGCAGTTCCAGCGCCTTGCCAAGCGCGTCGAACACGCGGGCATCGATCGCCTCGTGGAAGACGGCGTGCACGTGCGGCAGGTTGCGCAAGGCACGGACATACAGCTGCACGACCGAGAAGAACCCGCGCAGCACCTCGCTGTGGCTGGCGACGCGGCCACCGTTGAGCTGGGCCAGGCCACGCGTGGACATCAGTACGTCGAGCGGGTTGCGGAAGGTGAAGATGTAGCGCGACGTGTAGAAATGTCGGCAATGGAAATCGAACAGTTGCCCGCACTCCGTCACGGCGTGCGCGGGGTTGATGACGATCTTCGAGCCGACGTGACGGTACGTGTCCGCCAGTCTTGCGAGGTATGCCCACCACGGCCCATCCGCTTCAAGCAGGTGCGGGCAGTAGGTGCTCTTGTTCTCCTGGTTGCCCCAGGCGCGATGCATGCCGTTGTAGCGCGCGGCGAAATCCGCGTCGCCGGCATCGAGGTGGAAGCGCGGTTCGCCGAACAGGAAAATGTCATCGGCGCCGTTCAAGGCGTTCTGCAGGATCGTGGTGCCGCTGCGCGCGGCACCGACGACGAACAATCCTCGCGCCGCGACGTGGCGGCAGGCCTGGGCCAGGTCGGTGGGGATGTCGGGGGCTGGCGGGATGGAGTCGCCCGCCACCTTCGCGGAGGGTGGCCGAAACCGTCGCGCGCGCAGCATCAGTCCGAGTCGTCTGGTCAACGAGGGCACGTCATTCGTCCGTGGCATCTGCCAGTCGCCCGGGCCAGGCGATCGTTGCAGTTGAAGACGAGTCTCGCATGTCCGTGGGCGGTGGCGGAACATCCCCGGGGCGGATTGCGGCCAGGAATCGCATCCTGCCCCGGGTTCTGGTATTTGTCCCACCATTCGCACAGACAGCCGGGACATTCCACTTGAACCAGACATCGCACTCCCGGGTCGCCCCGTGAAGGGATGGCTTCGCCAGTTGTTCCTGTTCGGCATCGTGGGGATGATCCAGGTTGCCATCGATTCGGGCGTCCTGATCGGGCTGACCCGCGCCGGTGTCGATGTGGCGGCAGCGAACGTGTGCGGCCGGGTGGCCGGTGCGCTGGTCGGCTTCCTTCTCAACGGCAAGACCACCTTCCCCTCGCTGTCCGGGCGGCGCTTGCATGACGGTCCGCTGCTCCGCTTCATCCTCACCTGGCTGGCCCTCACCGCCATCAGTACCCTGCTGCTGGTGCTGCTGCACGAACACGTGGCGCTGGAATACGTGTGGCTGGTGAAGCCGATGGTGGAGGTGTGTCTGGCAGCGGTTTCCTTCCTCGTTTCGAAATTCTGGATCTACGCATGAATCAGCCGTCCGGCACGGTCCCTGTCATCGCGGTGGTCATTCCCTGTTACCGCGTGGGATCGCGCGTGCTTGACGTGATCAGGGACATCGGTCCGGAGGTGGGCTGGATCTTCGTGGTCGACGATGCCTGCCCGGAACACAGCGGCAAACGGGTCACGGCCGAATGCGGCGACCCGCGGGTAAAGGTGCTTGAACACGGGGAAAACCAGGGCGTCGGTGGCGCCACCGTGAGCGGCTACAGGGCCGCGCTGGCCACCGAGGCACAGATCGTGGTCAAGCTCGACGGCGATGGCCAGATGGCACCAGCCCTGATCCCGAACCTGGTGCGGTCGATCCGGCAGGGGCGGGCGGACTACGTGAAGGGCAACCGCTTCTACCGGATCGGCGACGTATCGGGGATGCCGGCCGTGCGGCTGATCGGCAACGCAGGCCTGTCCTTTCTGACCAAGTTGTCCAGCGGCTACTGGCAGCTGTTCGACCCGACCAACGGTTTCACCGCGATCCATCGCGACGTGCTGGCCGAGATGAACCTGGACACGCTGGCCCGGCGCTACTTCTTCGAATCCGACATGTTGTACAACCTCAACCAGCTGCGCGCGGTGGTCGGCGAGATGCCGATGCCGGCGGTCTATGCCGACGAGCCTTCCAGCCTCCGGCCGATGCGCGTCATCGGCCATTTCTTCCGTGGCAACCTGCGCAACTTTATCCGGCGTGTCGTCTATACCTATTTCGTGCGGAGCTTCTCGCTGGCGACGATCGAGCTGTTGCTGTCGCTGCCCTTGATCCTGTTCGGCCTCTGCTATGGACTGGCGCATTGGGTGCACGCCATGCACAGCGGCGTGCCGGCTGCTTCGGGCGTGGTGATGGCTGCGGCGCTGCCGCTGATCATCGGGACCCAGCTGCTGCTGTCCTGGCTCAATTACGACGTGTCGAACCAGCCGACCCAGCCAGTCCATCCGATGCTGGCCGGACGCGCCGACGGCTCCTGAGCCGGCGCGGCGCTGCCGTTACTTGCCGGTCGGCGCGTCGACGTCCAGGCTGATCAGGGCGATACCCAATCGGCGGTTGTCGCTGCTCTGCCCAAGCGTCAGCGGCGAGATGGCCGCAGGCACCGCGATGCGCAGCTGATCGAGACCAGGCGGATTGCGGAAGCGCAGGCGCACGGGCTGTGCCTGCTCGCCGAGCACGAAGGTCTGCGCCTCGTCACCAAGCGTCATCGTGAACGGCCTGCCGGCGTTGGGGCCGTAAGCAGAAGCGACCAGGCGCAAGGTGGCCGAAGCCGGCAATGGCCGGGTGAAGTGCAGCACCACCTCGTCGGCATCCGACCAGCGGCCGAAATCCTCGACGCTGGACAAACCCTGCACCGGACCCAGGTCCGGGCTGGAACTGTCAAAGTCGATGTGGAACGGCATCGGCAGCCGGTACAGCGCGAAGCTGCCGAAGTGCTGCGCCGACAGGGATGCGGCCTGCATCGGATGTGGGCCGATCACCAGCGCCCACTTGCTGCCGGCGGGCAGGCGGCCCGCATCGATGGGCTGGCCGGGGGACAGTGGCACGACCGCACTGTCCGTGGCATCGAGCTGGAACTGGGCCTGGACCAGCCTGAAGATGTCGTCGCCGGCAATCGCCACGCCCGAACGTTGTGACGCAAGCAGGGCTCGTGTGGTGCGCGCCGCCGTGTCGTACGTGTCGGGAATTCTCCGCTGCGCCGCCTCGCGGGCGACCAGGTGCGAGGCACCCACGGCAAACACCGGCACGAAGATCCACGCGTACAGGATCGTGCCCAGCCGCCGGCTGATGAACCACATCGCCAAGATGCCGAGCCCAAAGGCGGTGATCACGTGGAAGAAATGGGAATCGACCACCACCCCGTAAAGCTCGGGTGCGTCGATGCGATTGGGAGCGAAGCCACGGAAGCGGTACCACGCGGCCAGGATGGAGAAGCCGCCCACCACCAGCGTGGCGGCGACATGCCTGAGCAGGCGGCTGCGGGTCGGCGGGGCGTCGTCGTCGATCCATGCGCCAGCTACCAGGTAGAGCAGCGGCAGCGCGAAATCGTAATAGCGCATGTGCAGCCGGCGCATGGCCTCCAGCGGATTCCCGTCCGGCACGTTCGCGGTGAAGTACACCGTCACGACCACCAGCGTGGAAAGAATGGCCAGGCTGAACAACATCAGCCGTTGCCGATCAGCCGCGGGAGCAGCGCCGTCGACGGGAAGGCGGCGCAACTGGAACAGGCACGCCAATGGCACCGAATACAGCGTGACCAGTGCCAGCCCGTGGCCGAACAACGATCGCGCGCCGTAATGCAGCAGCACGCCCAGGTCGGGGTGGCTGAAGCTGGCATTGGCCTGTGCCTTGTAGAACCCGCCGAGCAGGTCGAGGCCATTGCGCCCGGCCAGCAGGCCACCGAGGCAGAAGCGCACCGCCAGGAACGCCGTCAGTGCCGCAAGGCCGGCCCGCAACACGGCGCGAAACCGCGACGGACCACGGCCAAGCACGCCAGCGGCCAGCAGGTAGCCGCCGTAGCCGCCCAGCAGGAACAGGGCATGCAGCTTGACCAGGCACATCAGGCCAAGAAGCGATCCGACCAGCAGGCCGTTGCGCGCCGACGCCTGGGGCGCCATCACCAGTACCAGCCAGGCAAATACCCAGAACAGGAAGAAGTACATCGCCTCCGGCATGAAGAACGCGGTATAGGTCGACACTGGCCCGAGCAGGCTGGCCAGCGTCAGCAGCAGCGCCAGGCCGAACTGCATGTAGCGCCGCGCCAGCATGAAGACAAAGGGCGCCGCCGCCACGAAGAAGCCCGCGTTGAGCACGCGTACGCAGCCCATGAAGTCGGGACCGCACATATTGCTGCTGCGGTAGATCAGCAAATAGAGGAATGAGGGCACCTGCGCCTGCGATATGGGCAGCAGCCGGCTGTACAGGCTGTAGGTCCATTCGTCCCCCAGCACCGACGGGCCCAGCCCGCTGTTGCGAAACACCAGGAAGACGAAGATGGCGACCATCGCCGGCCACAGGACGCGTGGAATGACCGGGCGGCCGGGGACGGTGGCTGTCATCGTGGCGGAGTCCGGCAGACGTGAGTGGCGATGATCAAGGTGTTGCCCTCGAACAACACGGCCAGATTGCCGGCGCAACGGCAGGTCGGGCGTGACCACGCGGTTGCGGCAATCCGGGCCATTGCCGGCTCAACGCACCGCCAGTGCCAGCACGATGCCGATCCACACCGCCAGGCCCAGCCAGTTGTTGTGGCGGAAGGCGGCGAGGCAGGCGTCGCGGATGCGGTCGCGGATAAGCCAGTGCTGGTAGCCGAACAGGCCGGCCGCGACCAGCAGGCCCAGCCAGTACGGCCAGCCCAGCGCGGCGCGCTGGCCGATGAAGAACATGGTCAGCAGGAAGGTGCCCATCAGCATGCCGAGGATCGGCAGGTCGGCATCGCCGAACAGGATCGCGGTGGACTTCGCGCCGACCTTGAGATCGTCCTCGCGGTCGACCATCGCGTACTCGGTGTCGTAGATCACCGACCACAGGATGTTGCCGATGAACAGCAGCCAGCCGACCGGCGGCACGCTGCCGGCGACCGCGGCGAACGCCATCGGGATCGACCAGCCGAATGCAGCGCCCAGCACCACCTGGGGCAGGTAGGTCCAGCGCTTGGTGAACGGGTAGATCGCCGCCAGCGCCGCGCCGGCGAACGACAGCTCGATGGTCAGCCGGTTGGTGAACAGCACCAGCACGAAGGCGAAAGCCAGCAGCACGGCGAACACGATCAGTGCCTCCCGCGGGGTGACCCGCCCCGAGGCGATCGGTCGTCCGGCGGTACGTTCCACCTGGGGGTCGAGCTTGCGGTCGGCGTAATCGTTGATCGCGCAGCCGGCCGCACGCATCGCGAACACGCCCAGGGTGAAGATGACCAGCGGTTTCCACGGCGGGAAGTCGCCCGCGGCCAGCCACAATGCCCACCAGGTCGGCCACAGCAGCAGCAGCGCGCCGATCGGCCGATCCATGCGGGTCAGCACCAGGTAATCCAGCGCCTTCTCGCGGTGCTGCGCCGGCAGTTTCTGCAGCAGCCAGTTCAACACCCGGGTGGCGCGGGTCGAGCTGTCCGCCGGTTGCACCGGCCTGGGTGCGACCTTCGCCGCGCCGGGCCTGGGCCGCACGGCTGGCGAAGTTGCGTTCTTGCGCCGCTGGCGTTTGCGAGGTGGGGGAGCCATCGACGCAGTTTAGCGTGAGCCGCGGCCGATCGTGGCGTGACGCCCTGCGCGAAACGGCAAGTCGCGCCGGCGATCTACTGACGCAGCAACAATCGGTACGCCGGATGCGCGCTCTCATCCACATGTGGATAGCCCAGCGTGGCGAGGAAGCGCCGGAACAACGGCAGTTCGGCGGCGGGCACCTGGATGCCGACCAGGATGCGGCCGTGGTCGGCGCCGTGGTTGCGGTAGTGGAACAGGCTGATGTTCCAGTCCGGGTGCATGTGATCGAGGAAGCGGGTCAGCGCGCCGGGGCGCTCGGGGAATTCGAAGCGGTACAGCAGTTCGTCGCGGGCCAGCGGCGAGCGGCCGCCGATCATGTGGCGCAGGTGCAGCTTGGCCAGCTCGTCGTCGGTGAGGTCGAGCACGTCGAACTGCTGCGCGCGGAACGCCGCGGCCAGCGCCTCGCGCTCGTCGCGGCTGGCGATGCCCACGCCCACGAAGATGTGCGCGAGGCGGGCGTCGCCGATGCGGTAGTTGAACTCGGTGATGTCGTGCCGGCCCAGGGTGGCGCAGAAGCGGCGGAAACTGCCGCGTTCCTCGGGAATCGTCACCGCGAACACCGCCTCGCGCTGCTCGCCGAGCTCGGCGCGCTCGGCGACGAAGCGCAGGCGGTCGAAATTCATGTTGGCGCCGGAGACGATCGCCACCAGCGCGCCATCGCCGCCAGCGTGCGAGGCCGCGTAGTGCTTCAGCCCGGCCAGTGCCAGCGCGCCCGATGGTTCGGCCACGCTGCGGGTGTCCTGGTGGATGTCGCGGATCGCGGCGCAGATCGCGTCGGTGTCCACCCGCAGCATCGCGTCGACATGCTGGCGGCACAGCGCGAAAGTCAGCGCGCCGACCTGCTTCACCGCGGTGCCGTCGGCGAACAGGCCGACCTCGTCCAGCACGACGCGCGTGCCGGCTTCCAGCGAGCGCGCCATCGCATCCGAATCCGCCGCCTGCACGCCGATCACCTTCACCTCGGGCCGCAGCGCCTTGATGCATGCGGCGACGCCGGCGAGCAGGCCGCCGCCACCGACCGGCACGAACACCGCCTCGAGCGGACCGGGATGCTGGCGCAGGATCTCCAGGCCGATCGTGCCCTGGCCGGCGATCACCGCGGGGTCGTCGAACGGATGCACGAACACCGCGCCTCGCTCGGCCTGCCACCGGGCGGCGGCGGCCTGGGCGTCGCTGTACGAATCGCCGGTCAGCACCAGCTCGACCATCGCGCCGCCGAAGCGGCGCACCGCGTCCACCTTCACCTGCGGCGCGGTCACCGGCATCACGATGGTGGCGCGGATGCCCAGCTTCGCCGCGGCCAGCGCCACGCCCTGCGCATGGTTGCCGGCCGAGGCGGCGACCACGCCGCGTGCGCGCTGCGCCGCATCCAGCTGCACCATGCGGTTGTACGCGCCGCGCAGCTTGAACGAGAACACGCTTTGCTGGTCCTCGCGCTTGAGCAGCACGGGCCGGCCCAGCCGTTCGCCCAGCAGCGGTGCCGCTTCCAGCGCGGAGGCCTGCGCCACCTCGTAGACGCGCGCGGCGCGGATCTGCGCCAGCAGGTCGGCTGCGTCGTCGGACAGGGGCGCGACGGCATTCATGCCGCGAGCGCGGTGGCCGGATGCGCCACCTGCAGCACGTCGACCAGCTTGCGGGTCTGCTGCAGGATCTGGCTCAGGCCGGCGTCGTCGCACTGCAGGCTCAGGGTGAGCCGCGAGACGGCCGGGTCATGCGTGGCCGCCACGGTCAGCGTATCGATGTTGTAGCCCCGCGCGGCAAACAGCCCGGCCACGCGCACCAGCGCGCCGGCTTCGTTCTGCAACAGGATGGACAACGTGTGGTTCATGGCAGGCGACTCCGTTGGGGTGAATCCTTCGCCGGAATGACGACGGTGAAGATCTGTCGCGATCTCTGGTGGGTGGAAAAATCGCAGCTCAGAACATGTGCGATGCAGCGGTCTCGCGCTTGACCGGTGCCGCACGCGCCGCAATGAACTCGCCGGTGATCATCTGCGCGTAGCTGGCGCCGGGGCCGACCATCGGATACACGCCGGCGTCGGGATCGATCATCACTTCCAGGAAGGCCGGGCCGTCGAAGGCGAGGAAGTCGGCAATCGCCGGCTCCAGTTCGTCCACGCGTTCCAGCCGCCGCGCCCAGCCGAAGCCGTCGGCCTGGGCGGCCAGCACGAAATCCTTCTTGTGCAGGCTCTTGTCCGACGCGGCAAAACGGCCCTTGAAGTACAGCTTCTGCCACTGCCGCACCATGCCGTCGCCCACGTTGTTGAGCACCACGATCTTCAGCGGCAGGTTGTAGGTGGTGACGGTTTCCAGCTCGCCGATGTTCATGCGGATGCTGGCGTCGCCGTCGATGTCGATGACCAGCTTGTCCGGATGGGCGAACTGCGCGCCGATCGCCGCGGGCAGGCCGAAACCCATCGTGCCCATCGAGCCGGAGGTCAGCCAGTGCCGCGGCGCGCGGAAGTCGAAATACTGCGCCGCCCACATCTGGTGCTGGCCGACGCCGGTGCTGACGATGGCACGGCCCTGGGCGTGGCGGTTGATCGCCTCGATCACCGCGTACGGCTGGATCAGGGCGCTGGCGCGGTCGTAGTTCATCGCGTGCACGCGTTTCAGTTCGGCCACGTGGGTGTGCCAGGCGTCCAGCTTCGGTCGCAAGCCATGACTGCGGCCGTACGCGGTGAGCCGCTCCAGCGCGCGCTTCAGCGGACCGACGTGGTGCCAGTCGACCTGCTTCACCTTGCTGATCTCGGCCGGATCGATGTCGACCTGGGCGATGAACTTCGCCTGCGGGGCGAACTTGTGCGGCACGCCCGCCACGCGATCGTCGAAGCGCGCGCCCAGCGCCAGCACGAAGTCGCAATCCTCCACCGCGTAGTTCGCGTACGCGGTGCCGTGCATGCCGAGCAGGTGCAGCGCCAGCGGGTCGGTGCTGTCGAAGCCGCCCAGTCCCATCAGGGTGGTGGTGACCGGCAGGCCGAACGCGTCGACGAAGACACGCAGCGCAGCGGCGGCCTCCGCCGCGATCACGCCGCCGCCCGCGTAGATCAGCGGCCGCCGCGCCTGCATCAGCGCGGCGAAGAACGCCGCGCACTCGGCGTCACCCAGCGCTGACTGCTCCACCGCACGCAGCCGCGCGCGATAGCCGGCCAGCGCCAGCTCGCCGCTGCCGCGCCAGGCGAGCGCGGCGTTCTGCACGTCCTTGGGCACGTCCACCACCACCGGGCCGGGCCGACCGCTGCGCGCCAGGGTAAATGCGGTGCGCATGGTCGCTTCCAGTTGTGCCGCGTCGGTGACCAGGAACACGTGCTTGGCGCAGGCGCCCATGATGTTGCTGATCGGCGCCTCCTGGAACGCATCGCTGCCGATCGCCGCGGTGCCGACCTGGCCGCAGATCACCACCAGCGGGATCGAGTCGGCCATCGAGTCGCGCACCGGGGTGACCATGTTGGTGGCGCCCGGCCCGGAGGTGACGATGGCCACGCCGACCTTGCCCGACGCGCGCGCATAGCCGGCTGCCATGAACCCCGCACCCTGCTCGTTGGCCGGAACGATCAGTGGCATCGGCTCGCCGCCATCGGCGCGCGGGTGCAGGGCGTTGTAGCGGAATACCGCGTCGTACACCGGCAGGATCGCGCCGCCGGAATAGCCGAACAGCACGCCCACGCCCTCGTCGGCGAGTACCTGCACGATCACTTCGGCGCCGCTCATGTGCTGGCCGGCCAGCGGATGCCGGTCGGTCGTGGTTTCGGCTTGCAGTGCGGGTGCATTCACAGGAAAAGTCCCCAAAGATTCGATGCCGTGCTCCCTCCCCTGCGCAGCAGGGGAGGGTCGGGGTGGGGTGCTCTTGATCTTCAAGTCAAAGTCAGGAGCGTTACCCCCTCCCAACCTCCCCCTGCGGTGCAGGGGGAGGAGCAAGGCGGCTCAGCCGGCCTTCTTCAGCGGCGCGACGGCGGCGGGTGCGGTGTTCGGCTGCAACCACGGCATCCGCGCGCGCAGCTTCGCGCCCACCTGTTCGATCGGGTGATCCAGGTCGGCCTGCTTCAGGCGCTTGTAGTTGGGCAGGCCGGCGGCATATTCGGCCGTCCAGTTGCGGGCGAAGGTGCCGTCCTGGATGTCGGTGAGCACGTCCTTCATGCGTGCCTTCACGCCGGCGTCGACGACCCGCGGGCCGCTGACGTAGTCGCCGTACTGCGCGGTCTCGGAGACGAACTCGAGCATCTTGCTGAGGCCGCCCTCGTAGAACAGGTCGACGATCAGCTTCAGCTCGTGCATCACCTCGTAGTAGGCGATCTCCGGCTGGTAGCCGGCCTCGACCAGCGTCTCGAAGCCGGCGATCACCAGCTCGCTGGCGCCGCCGCACAGCACCGCCTGCTCGCCGAACAGGTCGGTCTCGGTCTCTTCCTTGAAGTCGGTCTTGATGATCATCGCGCGGCCGCCGCCGATGCCGTCGGCGTAGGCTTTCGTCTTCGCCTCGGCCTGGCCGCTGGCGTCCTGGTGCACGGCCCAGATGCACGGCACGCCGCGGCCACGTTCGTACTCGGTGCGGACCAGCGCGCCGGGGCCTTTCGGCGCGACCAGGATCACGTCGATGTCGCTGCGCGGATTGATCTGCCCGAAGTGCACGTTGAAGCCGTGCGCGAACAGCAGCGCGGCGCCGGACTTGATGTTCGGCTCGATCGCCTCGCGGTACAGCGCCGGCTGCACCATGTCCGGAGTCAGCACGGCGACCAGGTCGGCGCCGCGCACGGCCTCGGCCGGTTCCAGCACGGTGAAGCCGTCGGCTTTCGCCTTGTGCGAGGTGGGGCCGTTCGGGCGCAGGCCGATCACCACGTCGAGGCCGGAGTCGCGCAGGTTGAGCGCGTGCGCGCGGCCCTGGCTGCCGTAGCCGAGCACGGCGATGCGGGAAGAGGCGAGGATGGAATGGCTGCTCATGCGGTAGCTCCCTGGTTGGATGTTTCAGTGCGTGGCGTGCGGTCGGGTACACGGGTGTCGGGGTGGGTGGTGGCGCCGTCGGAGGCCGAGCCGACCAGCAGCGCGTACTTGGCCAGTGCGCCGCGGCTGACCTTCGGTGCGGGTGGCTGCCAGTGCGCGCGGCGTGCGGCGAGGTCGGCGTCGGTGCGCAGTTCGCGCTGGCCGGCATCGATGGCGATGCGATCGCCGTCGCGCAGCAGGGCGATCGGTCCGCCGCGCGCCGCCTCGGGCGCGACGTGGCCGACCATGAAACCGTGGGTGGCGCCGGAGAAGCGGCCGTCGGTGATCAAGGCCACGTCATCGCCCAGGCCGCGGCCGACCAGGGCCGCGGTGACGCCGAGCATCTCGCGCATGCCCGGCCCGCCGGCCGGGCCTTCGTTGCGGATCACGATGACGTCGCCGGCGCGAATGCGATCGCCCTGCACCGCGGCGAACGCCTGCTCCTCGCTCTCGAACACACGCGCGGTGCCCTCGAAGCTGCCGCTGTGGCCGGGAATCTTCAGGATGCAGCCTTCCGGCGCCAGGTTGCCGTACAGGATCGAGTAGCCACCGCGGGGCTTCAGCGGAGCGCTGACCGGATGCACCACGTCCTGGGTGTCGGCGCGCGGCGCCGCGGCGACTTCGTCGAACAGCGAGCGGCCGGTCACGGTGGGCGTGTCTTCCAGCATGCCCGCGGCGATCAGTTCCTGCGCCACCCGCGCGCTGCCACCGGCGCCGAACAGCTCGACCGCGGTATAGCGGCCGCCGGGCAGCAGGTCGGCGATCACCGGCGTGTGCACCGAGGCCGGCTCGAAATCCTCCAGCGTCCACTCGACGCCGGCCTCGCGGGCGATCGCCAGCAGGTGCAGCACCGCGTTGGTGGAGCCCGCGGTGGCGGCAACCATGCGGGCGGCGTTGCGCATCGCGGTGCGGGTGATCAGGGCGCGCGGCGTGCGGTTCGCGCGCAGGCATTCCATCACCAGTTCGCCGCAGCGGAACGCCGCCGCGCCCTTGGCCGGATGGGTGGCGGGGATGTCGTTGAAGCCGACAGGGGACAGGCCCATCGTGGTCAGCACCATCGCCATGGTGTTGGCGGTGAACTGGCCGCCGCAGGCGCCGGCGCCGGGGCAGGCGTCGCGCTCGACCGCGGTCAGCTCCTCGTCGCTGATCCTGCCCGCGCCGTGCGCACCGACCGCCTCGAACACCTGCTGCACGGTGATCGGATGGTGGTCGTGGGTGCCGTGCGCGATGGTGCCCCCGTACAGCGCCACCGCCGGGATATCCAGCCGCGCCATCGCCATCGCCGCGGCGGGAATGGTCTTGTCGCAGCCGCACAGCACCACCATCGCGTCGAGGCAGTGGCCGTCCACCGCCAGCTCGATCGAGTCGGTGATCACCTCGCGGCTGATCAGCGACGAACGCATGCCGGGCGTGCCCATCGCGATGCCGTCGGTGACCGCGATGGTGTTGAACTCCACCGGCGTGCCGCCGGCGGCGCGGATGCCGGCGGCGGCCTCGACCGCCAGCTCGCGCAGGTTGAGGTTGCACGGGCTCACGTTCGACCAGGTGTGCACCACCGCCACCAGCGGTCGCGCGATCGCCGCATCGTCGAGGCCGGTGGCGCGCAGCATCGCGCGGGCGGGAGCGCGGTCGGGGCCGCTCTTGATCAGGTCACTGCGCATGGAAAAGCTCCGAAGGACAAATTCCCTTCTCCCCGCTGGGGAGAAGGTGCCCCGAAGGGGCGGATGAGGGGCGGGTGCTCGCCGTAAAGCTCATCGAAGCGAGCTCGCCTGGACCGCGGAAGTCCGAAAAAAAAGCGCCCCCGGCGTGCAGAGGGAGGTTGGCCGGACGGGACAGGGGGCGGCGCCATCACGGCGACCACGAACCGTCCTGGCCGCTGGCACGCCAGGGGCAGCAGAAAGCGCGGACACCTCCGTGTGTCCGCCGGGGAAAGCGTGGGTGCGCATCAGCCGCATGCGCGCGCTCCGCAGAAGAACGCGGCGGCGTTGTCGGCGTGATCCTCGATCGCGGCCAGCACCGCATCGAGCACCTCGGCAGTGCCGGCCTGTCCGCCGATGTCGCGGCTGTGCGGGCCGTGCCGCAGCACCTGCTCCACTGCCGCCTCGATCGCGACCGCCTCGGCCTCCAGCTGCAGCGAGTGGCGCAGCAGCAGCGCGGCGGAGAGGATCGCGCCGACCGGATTGGCCACGCCTTGGCCGGCGATATCGGGGGCCGAGCCGTGGATCGGTTCGTACAGGCCCATGAGGGTCGAGGCGGCCGCAGGCCGCACCGAACTCCCTTCTCCCGTTGACGGGAGAAGGTGGCCCGCAGGGCCGGATGAGGGGGCTCGATCGCCAAGCGACGCTGACGGCAGCAGCCCCAGCGAGCCGGCCAGCGCGGCGGCCTCGTCGGTGAGGATGTCGCCGAACAGGTTCTCGGTGACCACCACGTCGTAGCGGTTCGGCCGGGTCAGCAGCAGCATCGCCATCGAGTCGACCAGCTGGTGTTCGAGCTTCACCTCGGGGTAGTCGGCGGCGATGCGCTGCACCGTGCTACGCCACAGCCGAGAGGTCTCCAGCACGTTGGCCTTGTCGACCGAGGTGACGTGGCGGCGGCGATCGCGGGCCAGCTCGAAGGCGCGGCGCACCACGCGCTCGATCTCGGCCACGGTGTACCTGCACTCGTCGGTGGCGGCGTCGGCGCTGCGCGTGCGTGCGCCGAAGTACATGCCGCCGGTAAGCTCGCGCACGAACAGCACGTCGACATGCCGGAGCCGGTCGTTCTTCAGCGGCGACAGGTTGGCCAGCGAAGGATGCACCTGCAGCGGCCGCAGGTTCGCGTACACGCCGAGCGCGGCACGCAAGGCCAGCAGGCCCTGCTCGGGTCGAACCGGCGCGTTCGGGTCCGACCACTTCGGGCCGCCCACGGCGCCCAGCAGCACGGCGTCGGCGGCCTGGCACGCCGCCAGCGAAGCGGACGGCAGCGGCTCGCCGGTGGCATCGATGGCGCCGCCGCCGATCAGCTGCTCGTCGAAGACGAACTCGTGCCCGTAGCGCGCGGCCACGGCATGCAACACGGCCACCGCGGCGGCGGTGACCTCGGGGCCGACGCCATCGCCGGGCAGGGTGACGATACGTGCCTTCATGCTGCTTGCTCCTGTTGTTCGTAATGGGCGATCGCCTTTTCGTGCTGCAGCAGATAGCCGAGCTGGTCGACGCCGTTGAGCAGGCAATGCCGCGCGAACGGCTCCAGGCGGAACGGGATGCGGCCGCCGTCGGGCAGGGCGATGAACTGTTCGCGCACATCGATCGCCAGTTCGATGCCCGGATGCTTGAGCAGCCAGCGGTGCTCCAGTTCGTCGATGACGATGGCGAGCAGGCCGTTCTTCAGCGCGTTGCCGCGGAAGATGTCCGCGATCTCGCTGCACAGCACCGCGCGGATGCCGTAATCGAGCAATGCCCACGGCGCGTGTTCGCGCGAGGAGCCGCAGCCGAAATTGCGCCCGGCGACGAGGATCGAGCGGCCGCGCGCCTCCGGCCGGTTCAGCGGGAAGGCCGGGTTGTCGCTGCCATCGGCCTGGTAGCGCCAGTCGTGGAAGCACAGCTGGCCCAGTCCCTCGCGCGTGGTGGTGGTGAGGAAGCGCGCCGGTATGATGCGATCGGTGTCGATGTTCTCGTCGGGCAGCACGGCGGTGCGGGATTGAATATGGGTGACGGGTTTCATTCGGATCTCCTCGAACTGGCAGCCTTGGCTCCTCCCCCTGCTTGCAGGGGGAGGCTGGGAGGGGGTAGCGCTCTTGCCGCAAGAGCGACCCCACCCCAACCCTCCCCTGCAAGCAGGGGAGGGTGAAAAGCGGAGCGGGTCGTATTCATGCTCATGCCGCCACCTCCACCGCGTACTCGCGTGGATCGGCAATGCGCCCGGCCACCGCACTGGCGGCGGCGGTCGCCGGGCTCGCCAGCACGGTGCGCGCGCCCTTGCCCTGGCGGCCCTCGAAGTTGCGGTTGGAGGTGGACACGACCAGCTGGCCCGGCTGGGCCAGGTCGCCGTTCATGGCGATGCACATCGAGCATCCCGGCACGCGCCACTCGGCGCCGGCGGCGGTGAACAGGTGGTGCAGGCCTTCGCGCTCGGCGTCGCGGCGCACCGCCTCGGAGCCGGGCACCACCAGCATGCGCACGCCGTCGGCGACGCGGCGGCCACGCAGCACGCGGGCCGCTTCGCGCAGGTCGGACAACCGCGAGTTGGTGCAGCTGCCGATGAACACCACGTCCACCGGCGTGCCCTGCATCGGCTGGCCGGGGCGGCTCTGCATGTAGTCGAGCGCGCGGCGTTCCTGCGCATTCGTCGCCGCCGGCACCGGCGCATCCATCGCGATCGCCATGCCCGGATGGGTGCCGTAGGTGACGGTGGGTTTCACCGCGCCGGCGTCGATGCGCACTTCGCGGTCGTAGCGTGCGCCGTCGTCGCTGCGCAGCGCGCGCCATTTCGCCACCGCGTGCTCCCACGCTTCGCCTTGCGGTGCACGGGGACGTCCTTTCAGCCACGCGAACGTGGTGTCGTCCGGGGCGATCAGCCCGGCGCGTGCGCCGGCCTCGATCGACATGTTGCACAAGGTCATGCGCTCGTCCATCGTGAGCGCCTCGATCGCCGCGCCCCGGTACTCCAGCACGTAACCGGTGCCGCCATCGACGCCGATGCTGCCGATGATGTGCAGGATCAGGTCCTTGGCGCCCACGCCCGGCGGCAGCTGGCCGTCGACATGGATCGCCATCGTTTTCGGCCGGCGCTGCAGCAGGCATTGCGTGGCCATCACGTGGCCGACCTCGGTGGTGCCGATGCCGAACGCCAAGGCTCCAAATGCGCCATGCGTCGAGGTGTGGCTGTCGCCGCAGACGATGGTCATGCCCGGCTGCGTGGCGCCCAGCTCGGGGCCGATCACGTGCACGATGCCGCGGTCTTCGCTGTCCCAGCCGTGCAGCTCGACGCCGAACTCGCCGCAGTTCGCCTCCAGTTGCGCGACCTGGGCCTGCGCCTCGGCGTTCGCATACGGCCGGCTGCCGTCGTCGTTCGTCGGCAGGGTCGGGGTGGAGTGATCCAGCGTGGCCAGCATGCGATCGGGCCGGCGCAGTTTCAGTCCGCGCTGACGCAGTTCGCTGAACGCCTGCGGCGAGGTGACTTCGTGCACCAGGTGCAGGTCGACGTAGAGGATCGCCGGCGTGTCCGCGGTTTCGGCGGCGACGACGTGGGCGTTCCAGATTTTTTCGAAGAGCGTCTCGGCCATTACGCAGCCTCCTGTGCCGTAGCTTTGTTGTGCACCAGGCTCAACCAGTCGTGGCGATCTTCGGTGCGGCCGTCGAACAGCCCGAAGAAGGCCTGCTGCAGCGCCTTGGTGATCGGCCCGGGCATGCCCTTGCCGATCGCCTTGCGGTCGACCGAACGCACCGGGGTGATCTCGGCGGCGGTGCCGGTCATGAACACTTCGTCGGCGGAATACAGCGCCTCGCGGGGCAGCTCGCGTTCTTCCACCGCAATGCCCAGGTCCGCGGCCAGGGTGATCACGCTGTCGCGGGTGATGCCGGCCAGGATGCCGGCGCTGGATGGCGGGGTGAGCAGCTTGCCGCGCTTCACCACGAAGAGGTTTTCGCCGGCGCCTTCGCTGAGCAGGCCGTTGTGGCCCAGCGCGATGCCTTCATCGTAGCCGTTGCGGCGCGCCTCCAGCCCGATCAGCTGGCTCGACAGGTAATTGCCGCCGGCCTTGGCCCAGCTCGGGATGGTGTTCGGCGCGGGACGGTTCCACGAGGACACGCAGACGTCGGCGCCGCGCTCGGCCGCCTCGCCCAGGTACGCGCCCCAGTTCAGCGCGATCAGCGCCACGTCGACGGGCGCGTCCGCCTTCGCCAGCACGCCCAGCCCGCCGGCGCCGCGGAACACGATCGGCCGCACGTAGGCCGATGGCATCGCGTTGGCGCGGATCAGCTCCAGGCAGGCGGCGTTGATCTCGTCCTCGCTGTAGCCCACCTCGATCTCGTAGACGCGGGCCGATTCGAACAGCCGCCGCGTGTGCTCGGCCAGGCGGAAGTAGGCTGGTCCGCGCGGCGTGGCGTAGACGCGCTCGCCCTCGAACACCGACGAGCCGTAATGCAGCGCGTGGGCGCTGACGTGGACGTTGGCCTCGGCCCACGGCTTGATCCGGCCGTTGTGCCAGACGAAAGGTGTGTGGCCATGGTTCATGCGGTGGCTCCCAGGTTGCGGGTGGCGGGGGCGGCGGACGCCTGTTGTTCGATGCGATTGACGATCAGCAGCGCGGCCAGCGCAGCGGCTTCGACGATGTCGGTGCTGTCGCCGTGGCCGCGCCAGTCGCGTCCGGCATGGCGGGCGCTCAACTGGGCATGGCCCGGCGCGTCGGCGCCTTCGCCCATGGCGTCGATCTGGAAACGGGTCAGTTCCAGCGGCGTGCCGGTGGCGCGTTCGATCGCGCGCAGCACGGCGTCGACCGGGCCATCGCCGATCGCCGCTTCGGCGGCGTGATGCCCGTCGTCGTGGCTCAACCTGACCGACGCCGACGCGCTGCCGCCGAAGTGCGAGTTGGCGTGCAACTGCACCAGGTGCCACGGGCCGTCGGCGTCCGGGTCGCGGCCCAGCGCCAGCGCTTCCAGGTCTTCGTCGTGCAGCTCGCGGCCGTGGTCGGCGAGGATCTTGAAGCGGGTGAAGATGTCGTCCAGCGCGGCGTCGTCGGGCGTATAGCCCATCGCCTGCAATCGCTGGCGCAGCGCGGCGCGGCCGGAATGCTTGCCCATCACCAGGCTGGTCGCGGCGATGCCCACGTCCTGCGGCCGCATGATTTCGTAGGTGCCGCGATGCTTCAGCATGCCGTGCTGGTGGATGCCCGATTCATGGGCGAACGCGTTGGCGCCCACGACCGCCTTGTTGCGCGGCACCGCCTGGCCGGTCAGCTCGGTGAGCAGACGCGAAGTCGGATACAGCTGGCGCGTATCGATGCGCGTGTCCACCCCGAAGTGCGGCGCACGCACCTTCAGCGCCATCACCACTTCCTCCAGCGCGGCGTTGCCGGCGCGCTCGCCGATGCCGTTGATGGTGCATTCCACCTGGCGCGCGCCCGCGCTCACCGCGGCCAGGCTGTTGGCCACCGCCATGCCCAGATCGTCGTGGCAATGGCTGGAGAAGATCACCCGCTCCGCGCCCGCCACGTGGCGGCGCAGGTACTCGAACAGCGCCACGATTTCCGACGGCGTGGTGTAGCCCACCGTGTCCGGCGCGTTCAGCGTGGTGGCGCCGGCCGCCACCGCGGCACTGAACACCTCCGCCAGGAATTCGGGCTCGGTGCGCAGCGCATCCTCGGCGGAGAATTCCACTTCGTGGCAATGGTCGCGGGCGCGTTCGATGGCGCGCACCGCGGTGTCCAGCACCTGCGCCCTGCTCATGCCCAGCTTGTGTTCGCGATGCAGCGGGCTGGTCGACAGGAACAGGTGGATGCGCGCGTGCCGGGCCGCCTGCAGTGCGCGGGCGGCGCTGTCGATGTCGCCATCCTGGCAACGCGCCAGGGCGCATACCGTGGTGCTTTTCAGCGTGCCGGCGATTTCCGCAACCGCAGCAAAATCGTCCGGCGACGCCTGCGGAAAGCCGGCCTCGAGCACGTCCACGCCCAGCGCCTCGAGCTGCTGCGCCATGCGCAGCTTGGCCCGCCGGTCCATCGAAAAGCCGGGCGCCTGTTCGCCGTCGCGCAAGCTGGTGTCGAAGATCCGCACGCGTTCGGCGACTACGTCGTCGTCGCTGGCGGGGGCGTCGTGCTGGTCGGGGTTTTTCATCATGGCTCCGCTGTGTGGGCGTCGCCGAAGGCATAAAAAAACCCCGCATCCGTTACCGGGTGCGGGGTTCTTTGGGTGTTTTCAGGTGTTTTCTATTTACCTGGACACATGCCCTCAGCCCGCACCTCCGTTGGTAATGAGGAGTACGAGTACGAGGGCAAGAAGGAGCGTGCCGCGAGCCTGCAGCAGGCCGGCAACCGTCAGGAGACGGTTTCCATTGGCGAGGCTGCGGTGGCTGTTGCGCTGCGACATGAGTCGACACTAAACCGGTCTTTGTTGCCTTGTCAACAGGAGCCGATATGAAAAATGCTTCTATGTGACAGGATCGGCTTTTGGACGTCTATCCGTCCATGCACGAAACGGCTCTCGGAAAGCTCGCTGGCGTGGTTCGATGCATCCCGTGAAAAATTTTGCGGTGGGTGGCGTCAGCGCTGGCCGTCCGGCGTGGTATCCATTCCGAGCTGGAGTTGCTTTCGCTGGTAGTCGATCAACGTCTGGTCGGCCAGCAGATAGTCCTTTTTGGCAAGGGCCGACTGGATGAGCACGGCAATCTCCTGGTCGCTCTTGCCTTCCAGCGAGGCGCGCCGGGAATTCAACGCAAAGTCCGGCTGATAGGCCCCGGCCACTGTCCTGGCGGCTTGCGGCGACAACCCGAGGGTTTGCCATGCTTCCGCGAGCTTGTCGCGGAGCTTGTTGAGGTTGACCACGGCGTTGATCGAAACCTGGCGGTCGGCGCGGGACAGGCTGTTGTACGTCTGCTGTCTCTGGCGGTTGAGGTTTTGCTGGATGTTTTGCTGGGACCGCGAGGTCATTGCCCTCTCGGACGAGTCCTGTGCATGGAGCACAGGAGCTACCAACGCGATCAACAGGCATGCGAAAGCCAATTTCTTCATGTGAAGATCCCTCTGCAGAAGAACGGGTGGACAACGCGTCGAACGATATGGGGAGCTGCGGGCGGCCTGCCTTGTCGACCCTTTCGCGCGGATTTCGGTGACGGGCAAATCATTGGACCCCCAGCGAAATCTAGGCTCATTGGAGGCCCGACGCAAACGAGGAAAGCCGCAGGAAAATGCGGGTCGATCGCCGCCGTGTCGTCGTTGTGCCTTGATCAGGATCGACGGTCCGTGTCCGGAATCCCTGTGCGCAACCAGTGCTTCAGTGCATCGTCCTGCGCCGCCATTGGCTCCGCTTTCGCCGGTCGTTCGAGCATGGCCTTCAGCGCGGGTGGAATCGCCAGCGGCTGGCCGAGCAGCGGTTCCAGCACGGTCTCGAACTTCGCCGGATGAGCGGTGGCGACCACGACCCGGGGTTGACCGTTCCGCGCCCCCGCGCGATCAAGCAGGGCGAACGCGGTGGCCGTGTGTGGGCAGACGAGCTCGCCATGCTCGCGGGCATGCCTCAGCACGGTGGCACGGATCGTGTCGTCGTCCACGCTCTGCGCGCGCAGCAGCTGGCGCAACGGCGCGTCATCGGGAAACGTCCAGCGCAGCCGTTCGAAATTGCTGGGGGCGCCCACGTCCATCGCGTTGGCGATGGTGGCCACCGCTTCGCGCGGCCGGTAGTCCGCGCCGGCGAAGAACTCCGTCAGGGTGGCGTTGGCGTTGCAGGCCAGTTGCACCTCGCCGATCGGCAAGCCGATCTCGCGCGCCCACAGGCAGGCCAGCGCGTTGCCCAGGTTGCCGGTGGGCACGATGAAGTCGAGTGGTGCGCCGTGTTCGCGCCACCAGCCCAGCGCGGCATGGGCGTAGTAGCTCATCTGCGGCAGCAGGCGGCCCAGGCTGATGCTGTTGGCCGAGGACAGCGGCACCTGTGCCTGCAGTTCGGCGTCGTTGAGCGCGGCCTTGACCATGCGCTGGCAGTCGTCGAAACGGCCGGCCACGCGCAGCGCGGTCACGTTGTCGCCGAAGCAGCCGAGCTGGTGCGCCTGGCGCGGCGAGACCAGGCCATCGGGATACAGGATCACCACGCGGATGTTCGGTTGGCGATGGAACGCCGCCGCCACTGCCGCGCCGGTGTCGCCCGAGGTGGCGACCAGGATCGTCAGTGGTCGCGCATCGCTGCGTGGCAGCCGACGCAGGCAGGCAGCGAGGAAGCGTGCGCCGAAATCCTTGAACGCCGAGGTGGGACCGTGGAACAGCTCCAGCAGAAAGGTGTCCGGATGCGCCGGCAGTGCGCGCAGCGGCGCGTCGAAGGTGAACGCCTCGGCGCAGATCGCGGGCAGGTCGTCGCCCAAGGCATCGCCGGCAAAGAACGGCGCCAGCAAGGTGGCGGCGGTGTCGGCCAGCGTGCCGTGCGGGTCGAACGTGGCCGGGTCGAGGCGCGGCAGCCGTTCGGGCACGTACAGTCCGCCATCCGGCGCCAGCCCGGCGGCGATCGCCTGGCTGATCGGCACGGTCGGTGCGGCGCTGCGGGTGCTGTGGTAGCGGATGGGCGCGTTCATGCGTCGTCCCCGAGCGAATCGATCAGCGCGGCCGCCGGCCCGTTGACCGGCGACACCCACGCATCGCTGTCCAGCCCGGCGTCGGCGAACGCGGCCTGCATCGCCACGCTGGCCGCCTCGGCGTCACGGCGATTGTCGTACCAGCCGAACACGCTGGGGCCGGCGCCGGAGATGCTGGCGCCCAGGGCGTGGTGATCGAGCGCGGCCTGTTTCACCTGCGCGAAATGGGGGATCAGCGGCGCGCGGCGTGGTTCCACCAGTACGTCCTTCAAGCCCTCGCGCACCAGTGCAGCATCGCCGCGGTAGCAGCCGGCCAGCACCAGGGCGAGATGGGTGCTTTGCGCCACGAACTCGCCCAGCGCGTAGTTGCCGGCCAGCGCCGCGCGGGCCCTGCGCGTTTCCAGCACCACGTGCGGATGCACCAGCGCGCAGTGCCAGGCGTCGGGCACGTCGATGCGCAGCAGGCGCTCATGGGTGGCCAGCACCAGCCCGCCGAGCAGCATCGAGCCCAGGTTGTCGCCGTGCCGGCTGCCGCTGGCCACCGCCTCGCCGTCCAGCGCGAACGCATACAGCGCCTCGCGCGAAAGCGGCTGGTCGAGCAGGGCGTTGGCCGCCACCAGCGCCGCCACGCACGAGGCGGCCGAGCCGCCCATGCCCGAGCCCAGCGCGATGCCCTTGTGCAGCACCAGTTCGAAACCGCAGGGCAGGTCGAGCGCGGCGCGCAGCGAGAGCAGGGCGGTGCCGGCGGTGTTTGCGCGCGGTTCGGTGGGCAACTCCGTGACGCAGCCGCGGATCGCCGCGATGCGCACCACCGGCTCGTCGATGCGGCGCACTTGGGCGCGATCACCGGCGCCGGCCACGCTGTGGCCGAGCAGGTCGAAGCCGACCCCGACGTTGCCGACGCTGGCGGGTGCGAAGGCGCAGGCGACGGGCTGGCGGGCGGCGGGGTGCGATGGAGCCATGACGGGTTCCGACAATGAGGAAGTCATGCGCGCGCCTCCAGCGACTCGGCGATGCGCAGCAGGTCGGTGAACACGCCGGCGGCGGTCACTTCCGGACCGGCGCCGGGGCCTTGCACCGACAGCGGATTATCGCAGTAGCGGCGGGTGGTGAACTGCACGATGTTGTCGGTCAGCCGGGTATGCGCGAAGGCGTGGCTGGCGGGCAGCACCTGCAGCCGCACGCTGGCGCGGCCGTGCCGGTCGAGCCGGGCCACGTGGCGCAGCACGCCACCTTCGGCATGCGCCTCGGCCAGCTTCGCGGCCATCGGCGCGTCCAGTTCATCGAGCCGCTGCATGAAGTCGTCGCGCGGCAGCGCGGCCAGCGCCGGCGGCACCAGGCCCTGCAGGTCGACATCCTCCAGCGACAGCGGCCAGCCCGCCTCGCGCGCCAGGATCACCAGCTTGCGCGCCACGTCCAGGCCGGACAGGTCATCGCGCGGATCGGGCTCGGTATAGCCCAGCGCATGCGCCTCGCGCACCAGCGCGGAGAACGGCTGGCGGCCGTCGTGGCGGTTGCACAGCCAGGCCAGCGTGCCGGAGAACATGCCGTCCACCGCCAGCAGCTCGTCGCCGGTGTCGAGCAGGTCGCGCAGCGTCTGCACCACAGGCAGGCCGGCGCAGACGGTGGCCTCGTAGCGAAAGCGCGCGCCGCCGGCGCAGGCCGCGCGGATCGCCTGCCAGCGCGGCAGCGGCCCGCTGCCGGCCAGCTTGTTCGGTGTCACCACGTGCAGGCCGGCGGCCAGCCAGCGCGGATAGTGCGCCGCCACCTCGTCGTTCGCGCTGCAGTCGATCAGCAGGGCGTGGCGGCCGTCGTTGCCGCGGACGTGTTCGGCGAACGCGTCCAGGTCATTCGGCCGCCAGACCTGCGCGCCGTCGTGGCGGGCGTTGAGCTCGGCGTCGTCGCAGTCCAGCCACATGCGCTTGCTGGCCACCACGCCGCACAGCTTCAGTTCCAGTCCGCTGTCGCGGGCCAGTCGTGCCTGCGCCGTGCGCAACTGTTCCAGCAGCGCGCTGCCGACCCGGCCGGGACCGATCACGCCGATCGCCAGCACGCGGCGACGCGTGCTGGCGGTGTGTGGCGGCATCGGCGGCCGCAACGGAAAATGCTGGACTTGCTCGGGTGCACAGGTGATCACGACGGCCTCTCCCTTGGAGGCCCGATCTCGCTGGCGTGTCGGTGTGAGCCGGCCCGCCTCGTCGAGGGCGGGCCGTTGCGTGTAGAAAACTTACCTACGCACGACACCCCGCCCGGAACCCGTGGTACCGGTACCGGTGGTAATCGTGGTGGTGGTCATCGCGGCGACAACGCCGGCGCACGACGCCATGCGACCGGTGTGGACCGGTGCGCGGTGCATGCGTGCTGGCGTGGAAAGCGGCGACATGTGCTCGACCTTACGGGGATTGCTGCGCTGCGGTCAACAGATTCATCTGCAACCTTTTCTTGGCGGGAACCGGGCGGAACGGCGACGCCGCCGGCCTGCGGCAGGTTGTCGCGAGCCCGAAGCGGCCGGTTGCGCAGGCCTACAATTGGCGGATGAACCTGTCCCTTTCCCTGCGCACGAAGCTTCGCGCGGGCGTCGTGCTGCTCGCCTTCGGTGCCGGCGCCGCGGCGTCCGCCGCCACCCCGCAGAGCGCCGCGGCGCCGGTGCCCGACACTACCGAGCAGCGCGTCGCCGCATGTACCAGCTGCCATGGCGCGCACGGTGCGGGTACGCCGGACAACGTGCTGATCCCGCGCCTGGCCGGCAAGCCGGCGGGTTATCTGCTGCAGCAGTTGGAATATTTCCAGACCGGCCAGCGTCAGCACGGGCCGATGGAATACGTGGTGCGCCAGCTCGGTCCGGCCTATCTGCGGCAGATCGCCGAATACTTCGCGCAGCAGGACGTGCCGTATCGCAAGCTGCCGGTGCCGCCGGTATCCACCGAAACCCTGCGTCGCGGCGAACAGCTGGTGCTGCGCGGCGACTCCACCCGTGGCGTGCCGTCGTGCGTCAGTTGCCACGGCGCGAAACTGACCGGCGTGCAGCCGATGATGCCCGGGCTGATGGGCCTGTCCTACGACTATCTCAGCGCGCAGCTGGTGTCGTGGCGCACCCGCACCCGCGCGGCCGAAGGCCCGTATTGCATGGGCGTGGTGGCCAACCGCATGCGCGAATCCGACATCACCGCGGTATCGGCGTGGCTGGCCAGCCAGGAGCCGCCGACCGACCTGCACCCGGCACCGGCCAGTGCGCAGACCGAGCCGTTGCCCGGCTGGTGCGTGATGGGCCACAGCGGGGTGGCGCCATGAGCCGGTTGCGACGTGGCTGGTGGTGGCTGGCCTTGCTGTTGCTGGTCGGCGTGCTGGCGTGGGTGTTCGTCGGCGGCGGCCACGTCGCGCCGTCGTCGCCGGCGCAGCGCGATGCCGACACCGCGGCATTGCACGATCCGGCCATCATCGCGCGGGGCGAATACCTGGCCACCGCCGGCGATTGCGCGGCCTGCCACACCGCCCGCGACGGCCAGCGCTACGCCGGCGGCCGCGCGCTGGCCACGCCGTTCGGCGACGTGCCCGCGCCCAACATCACGCCCGATCCGGAAACCGGCATCGGCCAGTGGAGCTTCGACGATTTCTGGCGCGCGCTGCACGACGGCAGGGGCCGCCACGGCCAGCTGCTGTATCCGGTGTTCTCCTACACCTCGTTCACCAAGGTCACCCGCGACGACGCGCTGGCGATCTTCGCCTACCTGAAATCGCTGCCGGCGGTGCAGCGCCCCAACAGCGAGCCTGGCCTCGACTTTCCGTACAACGTGCGCAAAAGCCTGCTGGCGTGGCGTGCGCTGTACTTCAAGCCGGGCGTGTTCCAGCCCGACCCGGCGAAGTCACCCGAATGGAACCGCGGTGCCTACCTGGTGCAGGGCCTGGGCCATTGCAACGAATGCCACACCACGCGCGATTCGCTGGGAGGCATCGAGCAGGATCGCCACCTCACCGGCGGCCAGATCCCGGCGATGAACTGGTACGCGCCCGACCTCAGCACCCAGGCCGGCGGCGGCCTCGCGGGCTGGAGCGCGCCGGACATCGTCGACCTGCTGAAGACCGGCCAGTCGTCGAAAGGAGCCGCCTTCGGACCGATGGCCGACGTGGTGCGCCTGAGCACCCAGCACATGACCGACGCCGACCTGCAGTCGATAGCCGTCTATCTGCAATCGCTGCCGCCACGCGCACCGGCCGTGGCCGCCGCGCCGTTCAAGCGCGCGGCCAGCCACGAGCAGGGCGGCAAGCTGTACGCCCAGCGCTGCGCCGATTGCCACGGCGACAACGGCCAGGGCGTGGCCGGCATCTATCCGCCACTGGACGGCAACACTTCGGTCACCGAACCCACCGGCATCAACGCCACCCGCAGCGTGCTGCTGGGCGGCTTCGCCCCGGTCACCGCGGGCAACCCGCAGCCGTATTCGATGCCGCCGTTCGCGCAGCAACTGAGCGACGAGGACGTCGCGGCGGTGGTCAGCTACATCCGCCAGTCGTGGTCGAACCAGGCGGGGGCAGTGCAAGCCGCGGACGTGAGCACGTATCGGCATACGCCGATCGATTGAGCCCGGCCTGTCTCCCTCCCCTGCTTGCAGGGGAGGGCCGGGGTGGGGTCTGCGCTTGATCTTGCTTCCTTGATTCTTCGTGCCTTGCCGTCATCAAGAGCAAAAGCTTTCGTCTGCCTTTGGCAGCCGAGCCACCTTTCTCTGTGTGGCCAGAGAAACGTGGCCCAAAGAGAGGCCACCCCGCTTCCGCGCTTTCCGGGCTTCCTGCCCGGAAAGTTCGCGAGCCGGGGTCGGGCTTTTCGACAGCACATCCCTGTGCTGGCGAAAAGGCATCGGCATCCATGCCGATGCCCGCTGCGCGGCCTGGCGACCCCGACTCGCCGCTGCAGAGGGGCCCCGGGCAGAGCAGCGGGCCATCGTGGCCCGCACTCGGTGCGCAACCGCTGCGCGATTGCGAGAGCTGAAAAGCGAAGAGCGAAGAGCGAAGAACGAAGGCGGAAAGTTTGCCGCCGGCAGAGCTGTCGACGGGCACGAACGAGTGACGGTGTGCGTCGTTCGTTTGAGGCGTGCGGCAGCGCCTCGCCTATCTCCCTCCCCTGCTTGCCCCTAAAGAGACCTCCTTCGGTCGCAGAAAGGGTTGGGGTGGGGTTTGCTCTTGATCCTTGGAGTCCTGTGAGTGGCTTGATTTCGGCCTCAGGGAGGCGTTCAAAAGCGAGCCCGCACCTCAGGCTCGTTGCACTACTTCGCCCGGCAAACGCCCGCCGAACCTTGGGAGGTGTCTGCTTGACGCGCAACAGGCCAGCGCTGACCATCCGTGGCATATGCCCCCAATGCGGGGCCCAGCAAGCGTCGGACGGGCGGGTCGATGAGCTTCGATTTGGGTGTGTGGTACCCGCATGATCGCCTCACGGAGAAAGAGGCTGGCTTGCTCTATGCGCGCTTGTGCGAGGACGAGGCATGCCAGATCGATCCGCATGCCTCCGTCGACGCTTTCTACGCCGAACTGACTGCGAAGCATCCCGAAATCGACACGATCCCGGATGACCTCATCGACGACCACGATCTTTGTCCCTGGAGCTGTGCGCTCGATCACTCTCCCGGACACGTCATCATGCCGTCTGTCTGGTCAAAAGCAGACTACGTATCCGTCTTCGTTCACTCGCTCGCACGGAAGCATGGGCTGGCTGTATATGACCCGCAGGCCGAGCGCATTACGTATCCGGATAGCAACACTTCACCAACAGAAACAAGGCGGCCCTGGTGGCGGTTCTGGTGAGTCGTCCAGCATCTTGATCAAGACAAACGACTTCGCCGACGCTCAACCTCAGCGTCAGGCTTCCAATTCTGCGCGAACCACTTCAACGGATGTCATGGACCCTCTGGTGCTGGAACAACGTATCCGCAACCGCCTCATCGAGTACGTTGAGTGGGTGGTGGAATATCAAGCCGAGAGCGAGCCACGACTGGGTATGGGCGACCACGCGGGTTCCGCTATAACTTCGTCAGAATAATGGGAAGGCACATGCGCTCCGATATCTTTACCCGCCATCCAGCTCTCCATGTCGCACACACCGTTTTCATCGCTTTAACAGTTGTCAATTTTCTGGTGTTTGCCGCAGTGGCGTATCGCGTGGGCGGCGATGCGTTGAGCGGCAAAGTAGAGGCCGGCCAATACTTCCTTGGCGCCAAAGGTGGCTACACCGAGGTTTCCAGGGAAGTGTTCGAATACAGCAAGATGCACGAACTATCTGTAGTGGTCACATTGCCGTTGGCAATCCTTACAGGTTTTTTGTTCGGCCTGCCCAGGAAATCGGGTGGCGCGTAACCAACCGTTCAAGCGGATGCGTGAAAACCTGCGTGCCGCCTCACTCCAGCGTTAGGCATATGGATACACGACTTCTAAAGAAAATGCGTCGGCGGCGCCGCGTCTTCCGTCTCGGGGTCATGGTGGGGATGCTTGGCGCCGGGATGATGTTGGTGTACTTCGTCTTTCTCGCCTTGGACCCAAGTGCATCCATTGTCTACAACGGCGCACCCACTACAGCGTTTGGTGACAAGCTATCTGCCGTCTTGATTCCTGGCGTGGTGTTGGTTGCCTTCCTTGGCTTGCTGCTCTTGCCGGACCGCGCCATTGATCGCACTTTCGTCAGGCGTCGGCGCACGCTGTCCGTTCTTTTTTCCTGGCTGCGATAGCGCCAACCATTCCGTGGGAACCTTCCTGTCGATTCCAGTCGCATGAGGCTTTTGCCTTGAGCTTGCGAGCCGCTGCTGGTCGGGTGTCGACAGGGGCAACGCAGGAGCGGTTGCCCGATGTCCGCAAGGCGCGGAAGCGGGGTGCCCTCTCTTTACTCCGGGCATTCAGCAACTGCTCCTGCGTTGCCCTACCTCCGGCATCCATGCCGTCGCCTGCCCTTCGCCCTTCGGGCCGGCTTCGCCGTTCGCGCCGCTCCTGCGGCGCAGTGGGCCACGTTTCTCTGGTCACACAGAGAAAGGTGGCTCGGCTGCCGTAGGCAGACGAAAGCTTTTGCTCTGATCAAACAATGAGAAGCAGAGCGGCGGGCAGTGCCCGCCCTACAAAGCCGCCGCGCTCAATGCGACAAGTCGATCGCGTAAATCGCGGTGCCGTCGCCGTTGTCCTTCAGCTGCCGGATGTTGTCCAGCCCGGCGGCCTTCGCCACGTCGAGCTTGTTGGCGGCGCCGGTGAACACGACCGGGCCGCGCACTTTCAGCGGCGCGAAGTTCCAGGATGCGGGTTCGAGGTTGGCGGCGCCGATCTGCTGTTTGTGTTCGATCCACTTCGCCAGGATCTCGCGGGTGCCGTCCGGTGCGGTGAGCACGATGTTGCTGCCGTCGAGGCCGGGGAAGTGGCCGCCGCCGCTGGCGCGGTAGTTGTTGGTGACGATGATGAACGGGTCGCTCGGCGCCACCGGCTTGCCCTGGTAGCTCAGCGTGGTGATGCGCTGGCCGACCGGTTTCGAGACGTCGATGACGTAGTGGATGCCGCCCTGGATCTGGTCGAAGTTGTAGCCGACGAAGCGGCTGTTGATCAGTTGCTGCTCGCCTGACTTGGCCGGGTCGATGCGGTTGAAGCGACCGGCGGATTTTTCCAGCCAGGCCTTGAGGCCGGCGCCGTCGGTTTTCACCGCGGCCAGGGTGTTCGGATAGAAGTACAGGTCGGCGGCGCTGCGCAGGGTGAGTGGGCCGGCGGCGACGTCGGTGTAGTCGTCGGGGCCGCCGAAGCCGGTGCGGAAGGCGGCGGCGGCGGACAGCACCGGCACGTCGGCCAGCTCGGGGTGCGAGCGGGGAAGTTCGGTGCGCACATAGTCGGCCTGGGCGGCGTTGACCGGCGCCAGTGCGCTCATGTTGCCTTCGTCGGCGAAGTAGCTGCTCATCTGCACGCTGCTGTTGCCGATCGGCGTGTTGACGTAGGCGATGGCCGCTTCATGGGCCTGCCGCACCAGCGGCGCGATGGCCGGATCGGCCGGCACGCACTCGACAGCTTGCGAGCCCGACTTGTTCGGGCTGCCTGACTTGCTGCAGATCGGGCGTACTTCGCTGTGGCTCTCGTCGCGGTCGACCACCCAGCGGCCACCCTGGCGATCCAGCACCAGCCGGATCACGCCCAGGTCCTTGCCGAAGAAGCCGCCCATCACCGCAGGAACGCCGCGGACCAGGCCGCGCTTCGCATCGACGTCCTTCATGCCGGCGTAGTGCGGGCCGGGGAATTCGGTGTGCGAGTGGCCGAGCAGCAGGGCGTCGATGCCGGGCACGCCGGCCAGGTACCAGCCCGCGTTTTCCATCTGCGGCGTGTACGGGGCGGTGTTGAGGCCGCCGTGCAGGATCGCCACGATCAGGTCGGGATGCTGCGCCTTGAGCTCGGGCAGGTATTTCTGCGCTGCCTCGACGACACCGCTGACGGTGACCTTGCCGGCCAGGTTCTGCTTGTCCCAGTCCATGATCGGCGGCGGGGTGAAGCCGATGATGCCCACTTTCAGCGGCACCTCGATGCGGCTGCCGTCCGGGGTGTAGGCGCTGATGGTTTTCGTCACCACGGTCCACGGCTTGAAGATCGGCTTGCCGTCGCGCGCGCTGTAGACGTTGGCCAGCACCAGCGGGAAGTGCGGGCCGGCGCAGCGGTTGTCGTGGCCGCCGTCCACGTTCATCGGCGTGCCGGTGACCTGCGACAGGAAGCCCAGGCCGTAGTTGAACTCGTGGTTGCCGGCGGTGCCGCCGTCGTAGCCCATCGCGTCCATCGCCTGGTAGACGGCCAGTTCCTGCGCGCAGCCGACCGGCTTCACCAGCGCCTGGTAGTCGGCCAGCACGCTGCCCTGGATGGTGTCGCCGCTGTCGAACAGGAAGGTGTTGGGGAATTCCGCGCGGGCGCGGCGGATCAGCGTGGCGGTGCGTTCGTAGCCCAGCGAGTCGTCCGGCTTCAGCTTGTAGTAGTCGTAGCTGAGCACGTTCGAATGGATGTCGGTGGTTTCCAGGATGGCCACGTTGGCGCGCGAACCGTCGGCCAGCGCGCTGCCCTGCCAGGGCAGTCCGGCGCAGCCGGCGAGCAGGGCGCCGGCGAGGGCGAGCAGGGGAGTGGTGGAGCGCAACAGGCGTGACGACATGGGGATTCCGGGGATGGCAGCTTGGGTCAGGCCGCAGAAACTAGCAGATCGGCATGGCCGGATGCGTGCCGGGGCCGATGAATGGCTCCGTTCCGTTGCGAGTGCGCCGCCGCGCAGCGCGGTTGCCAAGACCGTAAGATGACAACCCAGTGACAAGGGTCCTACAGGGGGACTGACCAGGCATGCGTCGACTATCTTTGCGCCCATCGCGAGCCGGTGTGGTGGTGTTGTGCGCGCTGGCGTTTCTGGGCGGCTGCATCGCGCTGACGGCGTGGCAGGAACCGCTGCCGCTGCAGCGGGCCTTCATCATGGCCCTGATGCTGTGCAGCTGCGGCGTGCTGTTGCTGGCGTTCGGGCGTTTTGCCAGCGGCCTGGTGGTGGGCGGCGGGCTGTTCCTGCTGCTGAAGTCGGTGGCGGTGCTGAAGCTGCGCTACCTCGATTCGCAGCTGATGCCGTCGGACTTCATCTACTACGTGCGCACCAGCCTGCTCGACACCTTGCGCCACTACCCGCACCTGTACACCGTGGGCATCGCGCTGTGCCTGCTGCTGCCGCCGCTGCTGTACCTGGTGTGGCGCTGGGACTGGCGCCTGCTGGCCAGCCTGCGTGCGTCGCGGGCGATGCCGATCCGGCTGGGCGGGATCGCGGCGTGCGCGCTGGGTTTCTGGCTGTGCATGCTGCCGGCCGGGCCGTTCGCCCGGGCGCATTCGCGCAATGCGTGGCAGAAGATGTCCGACGACGCACAGCTGACCAACTTCTTCGTGAACCTGCGCGACGCCGACGTGCAGTTGCCGCCGATGGCCAGCGACGAGGTGGCCGAGCGCGACTGGGGCGCCACCGCGTCGGGCACGCCGGCCAGCCGGCCGCCGCCGTATCCGGACATCGTGCAGGTGCTGGAGGAAAGCACGTTCGACCCGTCGAACTACACCAACTGCAACGTGCCGGCGTGCCGGGTGGCGATGTTCCAGCCCGATGCGCGCACGCGGGGGCACGGCGTGCTGCGCGTGCATACCTTCGGCGGCGGCACCTGGGTCAGCGAATTCGCAGCGCTGACCGGCATGCCGCAGGACATCTTCGGCTCCGGCGGCATGTATGCGCCCTACGTGCTGGCGCCCAACGTGCACGATGCGCTGGCGCTGCAGCTGCGCCGGCTGGGCTACCTCACCATCGGCGTGTATCCCACCGCCGCCAGCTTCATCAACGGCGACAATGCGTACCGCGCCTACGGCTTCGATCATTTGTACGGCGCCGACGAACTGGGCCTGGAGGAATGGGAGGAAAGCGACGCGCAGATGTTCGCCGCGGCCAAACGCATCTACGACAAGCTGAGCAAGCCGGGGCAACCGGTGTTCATCATGATCCTGACCTTGAACCAGCACGGCCCGCACGACCACCAGCCGATGGACAAGCTGCCCGCGCCCTACCGCAACCTGTTGCGCGGGCTTGCGCCGGGCATGGCGCTGAACTTCGACACCTACCTGTCGCGGCTGCACGATTCGGACGTGGCGATGCGCGGGCTCGAGCGCGCCTTCCTCGACCGCCCGCAGCCGACCGTGCTGGTGCACTTCGGCGATCACCAGCCCTCGTTCAACGGCGGCATCCGCAAGCTGGAGCGGAGCACGCCGCCGGCGCTGGCGCCGTATCGCGACTACCTCACCTATTACATGGTGAAGAGCAATTTTGCCGGGACGCCGCTGCCGGCGTATCCGATGCTCGACATCGCCTTCCTGCCCGGCATGGTGCTGCAGGCGGCCGGCGTGCCCACCGACGCGTACTTCACCGCGTCGCGCGAATTGCGCACGCGCTGCAGCGGGCTGTACGACGACTGCGCGATTCCCGGCGTGCTGGACTCGTACCACGCCTGGACGATCAACCGGCTGCACGTCTATCAGTGACACCCGGGGGCAGTTTGCGTCGCCCATCCGTCGCGGCGCCGGCCTGCGCCGGTGCTGTCTGACGCAGCGGAGCGGCGTCGCGGCGGAAAGCTGAATGGCAAGTGTCTTGCTTTGTTTCCGGCATGAAAGATCGCCTGTCGCCGCCCCCGACTCCCACCCCCGCTGACCCGCCCGTCGACCCCACGCTGGAACAGCAGATGGCCGAGTGCGGGCTGTCCGGCGACGAGCGCCACTTCCTGCGTCATCTGCATGTGGCGGAGAAACAATTGAACGAGGCCTTCAGCCAGGCGCGCCAAGGCGGCACGCTGGAAGCCCGGATCAGCGAGGTCTACCGCGAGATGTACGGCAGCCCGCGCCGACGCGCACCCGCGCCGCGCTGAGCGGGGTCGACCCTGTCGCTCAAGCCTGGCCGACAGGTGGCGGCGTCCGGCTATGATCGACGGCAGTCGTCAACGGGGATACGCATGTCCGTTCTTGCCTTCGATACCGCCACGCCACGCTACCCGCGAGGACTGGCGGTGGCCATCCTGCTGGCGGCATTTGCCGCCATCGCCGGCGCGCTGCTCGCGGCCAGCCATCCGTCGCCGGCGTGGCACTGGCTGCACTGGCTGGGCAAGCCGCTGGCCACCGTGCTGATCTTCGTGCTGGCCTGGCAGTCGCGGCCGGCGCAATCGCCGCGCTACCGGCGGCTGGTGCTTGCCGGCATCGCCTGCTCGCTGCTGGGCGACGTCCTGCTGATGCTGCCGGGCGACCTGTTCGTGCCGGGGCTGCTGGCCTTCCTGTGCGGCCACCTGTGTTTCATCGCCGCGTTCACCGGCGACTGCCGCTTCGCCGCGCGGCCGTGGCTGCTGCTGGCCACGCTGGGTTTCGGCGCGGTGAACATGGTCCTGCTGTGGGATGCGATCGGGCCGGCGCTGCGCATCCCGGTGATCGTCTACGTGGTGGTGCTGGCCAGCATGGGCGGCCAGGCGCTGGTGCGCGCACGGGTGCTGGCCCAACGCGGCGACCCGCAGGCGCTGGCGGCGCGGCTGGCGGCGATCGGCGGCCTGACCTTCATGCTCAGCGATTGCCTGCTGGCCTGGAACCGCTTCGATGGTCCGCTGCCGTGGTCCAGCCTGTGGGTGCTGGCGGCGTATTATCTGGCGTTGTGGTGGATCGCGCGCTCGGTGCAGCGGGTCGGGTCCCCGATCGTGACAGAGGCGGCGAAGTGAATACGCAGGAACTCATCATCACCTGGGCCACACCGGTCTTCTTCCTGCTGATCGCCATCGAGTTGCTGGTGGCGAAACTGCGCGGCCGGCAGGCGTACGCCGCCAACGATGCGATCAACAGCATCGGGCTGGGCGTGATCTCGCAGCTGGTCGGCGTGTTCACCAAGCTGGTGACGATCGGCATCTATGCCTGGTGCGTCGAGCACCTGGCGCTGTTCGCGCTGCCGGAGAACAGCCTGTGGGTGTGGGCCGGCGCGCTGCTGTTCTACGACTTCTGCTACTACTGGCTGCACCGCATGGGCCACGAGGTGAACATCCTGTGGGCCGCCCACGTGGTGCATCACCAGAGCGAGCACTACAACCTGTCCACCGCGCTGCGCCAGACCGGCAGCGGCGCGCTGCTGGGCTGGGTGTTCTACCTGCCGATGGCGATCGTCGGCGTGCCGCTGAAGGTGTTCGTGGTGGTGGCGCTGATCGACCTGCTGTACCAGTTCTGGGTGCACACCGAACAGATCGGCCGGCTCGGCTGGTTCGACCGGGTGTTCTGTTCGCCGTCCAACCATCGCGCCCATCACGCGGTGAACGATCGCTACCTGGACCGCAACTACGGCGGCATCCTGATCGTGTGGGACCGCCTGTTCGGCACCTTTGTCGAGGAGGACGACAGCGACAAGCCGGTCTACGGCACGCGCTCGCCGCTGCGCAGCTGGAACCCGCTGTGGGCGAACGCCGAGGTGTACTGGAAGACCACGCAGGACGCCTGGCATGCGAAGCGCTGGCGCGACAAGCTGCTGGTGTGGATCAAGCCGCCGGGCTGGCGTCCGGCCGACGTGGCGGCGCGCTTCCCGAAGCCCGACTTCACCATGCCCACCGAGCGTTTCGATCCGCCGCTGTCGTGGCCGCTGAAACTCTACGTGCTGGTGCAGTTCGCCCTGCTGCTGGGCATGGCCACGCAGTTCCTCGGCATGGCCGGCAGCGTCGGCTTTTCCGCGCTGCTGCTGTACGCGCTGTATCTGACCGTCAGCCTGTGCGTGGTCGGTGCGTTGATGGAAGGCCGCCGTTGGGCGGTGTGGGCCGAAGGCGTCCGCGTGCTGGCCACCGCCGCCGTGCCGCTGCTCAGCGGACGCTGGTTCGGGATTGGCCATCTGGACGGCCGTATCGCCCTGGCCATCGCGGTGGTGTTCGGGCTCAGCGCCCTGGCGCTGCCATGGCTGGGCGGGCTGCGCCCATCGTCTTCGCTGCATCACGACGTCGCGCCGGGCTGACGCCTCTCAAGAGCACCCCTCAGCCCTCCGGGCAGCTCCCCTGCGGGCAGGGGAGCGACGGCGGGTCGGTCAGAATTTCACGCGCGCTTCCACGCCCCACATCCGTGGCGGCGTGACGTAGGCGTACGGCGTGCCCAGCACCGACTGCGAGATCGTGCCCAGCCCGCTGACGTACTGCTTGTCGAACAGGTTCTGCACGTAGGCGCCGAGACCCCAGCGGCCGTTCGCCGCGTTCCAGTCGAGGCGCAGGTCGGTGCGCTGCTGCGGCTCGCCCAGGTCGAAGTTGGTCGGCAGGGCGCACTTGCCCTGGTAGACCGAGGCGTCGTTGCAGCGCATGCGGCCGCGGTAGCCGTAGTTGGCGTGGAAGCTCAGCTCGCCCTGGGCCACGCCGTGCCACGTGTAGTCGCCGCTGAGGCTGTACGAAAATTTCGGCTCGTCCACCGGCTGGCCGGAGACATCCAGGTAGAGCGCATCGCCGTTGGTGTCGACGCCGGCCGGCACGCGTGCGGTGGAGTATTTCGAGTCGATGTAGCTGCCGTTGAAGCTCAGCCGCAGATCGTCCAGCGGCACCCACTGCACCTGCAGGTCCACGCCGGTGGCGTCCTGGCTGGTGTTGCTGACCTGGTAGGTCGGCACGCCGAGGCCGTCGGTGGACGGCACCACCACCAGGGTCTGCTTGTCGGTGTAGCGGTAGTGGTAGATCGATGCATTCAGCAGCAGGTGCTGGTCGGGGAAGGTGCTCTTGACGCCGAGTTCGGCGTTCCACACTTTCTCCGGCTGGAACTGCGAACCGGGCTCGGTGCCGTTGTAGCCGCCAGCCTTGTAGCCCCGGGCCAGCGACAGGTAGCCCATCGTGTCCGGGGTGAACTTGTAGTCGGCGACCAGGCGCGGGCTCAGGTCGTTCCAGCTGTTGTCCTTGCTGACCAGCTGGCCCACCGCGTTGGGGAAGATCTGGTTCTGGGTGAGGATGGCGCGCAGGGCGTCGGCACTCAGCGCACCGCCGGTGAGCAGCGGCGCCAGCGCCAGTATGCCGGCCGCGTCGAGCTGGTCGACCGTCGCGTCGAGCTGGGGCGCGTAGCGCACCGGCGTGTACCAGTCGAAATACTTGCGGTCGTGGGTGTAGCGCAGGCCGGTGGTGATGTTGAGCTTGTCGGTGACGTGCCAGATCGCATCGCCGTACACCGCGTACGAATTGAAGTGGCCGTTGTTGCTGATCGTCTCGGTCCACGGATCGCCGAGCAGGCGGTAGGGCAGGTTGAACGCCTGCAGCAGCGAGTCTAAGTAGTGGAACAGCGTGCCGTCCGGGGTGAAGTTGGCGCCGAGGCCGCTGTTGATCGCCAGCGTGTCGTAGGTGTCGGTGTTCACCGTGGCCAGGCTGGTCTGTTTGGCGCGTTCCATGTAGTAGCTGGCGCCGGCGACCCAGTCGACCCGCTCGTTGCTGCCGTTGAGCTTGAACTCCTGGTACAGCGTGCGCCCCTCGCTGATCACGCCGGTGTCGAGGTGGGTGGTGACGTGGTTGGTGCCGTCGCCGTCCTCGACGTGCGAGATGTTGTAGGCGGCGTAATTGGTGGTCGAGCTGAAGCCGCCCCAGTCGAAGCCGTGGTCGAAGGCCAGGGTCCAGCCGTTGTACTGGCGGCGTTCGCGGCCGCCGTCGCTGTCGTTGAAGAACGGCGCGTGGCGCGGGTCGTACCAGGTCGACGGATCGGCCGGGAACGGCGCGCGCTGGTACAGGTCGGTGGAGGACAGCGGGATCAGGCCCACGTCCATGCGCGAAGGCTGCTTCAGGCGATCGTGGTCCCATGACAGGTGCACCGTGCTGTCGGGCGTGACCTGCCAGCGCGCCACCATCCGCGCGCCCCATTCGTCGTCCTTGCCGTAGTGCTGGCCGGTGACGGCATCCCTGAGATAGCCGTTGCTCTGGTTGTCCAGGAAGCTCATGCGCACGGCCAGGTCCTGGTTCACCGGCACGTTGAGCAGGGCGTCGCCGTAGCGCCTGCCGTATTCGCCGTAGCGCACGCGGGCCCTGCCCTCGAGCTTGTCGGTCGGTTCGTTGGTGACGATCGAGATCGCGCCGGCGGCGGTATTGCGGCCGAACAGGGTGCCCTGGGGGCCTTTCAGCACCTCGACCCGGGCCACGTCGTTGAGCGACATCAGCGCGCCGCCGGAGCGCGTCTGGTAGACGCCGTTGACGTAGACGCCCACGGCCGAGTCGGTGCCGATGCCGAAGTCGTTGGTCTCGATGCCGCGCATCCGGTAGGTCGGCTGGGTCGGGTCGCTGCCGTCGACCACCACGCCGGGCACGAACAGGTTGGTCTGGCTGAGGTCGGTGGCGGCGATGATGTCGAGCTGCTTCGCGGTGACGATGTCCATCGCGATCGGCACGTCCTGCACTTCCTGCGTGCGGCTCTGCGCGGTCACCGTGATCTTGCCCAGCTCGGTGGCATTCGTGGTGGCCGCTGCCGGCGGCGGGCTGGTGTCCTGCGCCGAGGCGTTGGGCGACACGCCGAGCGTGCCGGCGAGCAGGGCGCAGGCGATGCCGGCAGCCAGACGATGGGTGCGGATGAGCATGGATGTATTCCCCGGGTCGTGGTCGCCTCCCTCGCCGCCCGCTCGCGGGCCGGTCGTGGATGCGTGGAAGCATGTTCGCCCGCGTCGCGCGCAGGTGTACAGGTGCAGCGCAACATGCCGCGCACGGGCCAACACGATGGGCGGTATTCGCTATGATCGCCGCTGGTTTCCGGCGGTCATGCGATCAGGGGTGTGCAATGGGTTTCCTCGGCAAGCTGGTGCGGCACAAGACGATCGAACAGTTGCAGGCCGAAGCCGGCACCCGCAGCGACTTTCGCCGGGTGCTGGGCCTGTGGCAGCTCACCGCGATCGGCATCGGCGGCATCATCGGCGTGGGCATCTTCGTGCTGGCCGGCCAGCAGGCGGCGATGAACGCGGGCCCCGCGGTGGCGATCAGCTTCCTGATCGCCGGCTTCGGCAGCGCCTGCGCGGCGCTGTGCTACGCCGAGTTCGCCGGGCTGATCCCGGTCACCGGCAGCGCCTACACCTACGGCTACGCGGTGCTCGGCGAGTTCGCCGCGTGGATCATTGGCTGGGACCTGCTGCTGGAATACGCGCTGGTGGTCGCGGTGGTGGCGATCGGCTGGTCCGGCTACGTGCAGGTGCTGCTGAACTCCGCCGGCGTGCACCTGCCGGAGTGGGCGCAGCAGAGCATGAGCGCGCAGACCATGCAGTATTACCTGCAGCAGCTGTTCGGCCTGCACGGTTCGGCGGCGATCGCCGGGCCCAGCGACGGCCACCGCTTCAACGTGATCGCGGCGGCGGTGTCGATCGGCGTGGCGATCCTGCTGACCGTGCGCACCGAGTGGGGCGCGCGCTTCAACACCCTGGTGGTGGCGATCAAGGTGATCGGCGTGCTGCTGGTGGTGCTGGTCGGCGTGTTCTACATCGACACGGCGAACTGGCACCCGTTCGTGCCCGCCCGCGTGGTCGACGCCGCCACCGGGGTCGGCCACTTCGGCTGGTCGGGCGTGCTGACCGGCGCCAGCGTGGTGTTCTTCGCGGTGTTCGGCTACGACACGCTGACCACCGCGGCGGAGGAATCGAAGCACCCGCAGCGCGACCTGCCGCGCGCGGTGCTGCTGTCGCTGGCGATCGCGATGGTGCTGTACATCGCGGTGTCGCTGGTGCTCACCGGCATCGTGCCGTACAGCACGCTCGGCGGCGAAGCTTCGGTGTCCGATGCGTTCGAGTCGATCGGCCTGCACTGGCTCAGCATCATCATCGCGATCGCCGCGGTGGTCGGCGTCACCAGCGTGCTGTTCGCCTTCATGCTGGGCGCGGCGCGGATCTGGTTCGCGCTGGCCCGCGACGGCCTGCTGCCGGCCTGGTTCGCCAAGGTCAGCCCGCGCTTCGGCACGCCGGCGCGACCGACCCTGATCATCGGCGTGTTCACCGCGCTGGTCGCCGGCCTGCTGCCGATCGGCGAGGTCGCCGAACTGGTCAACATCGGCACGCTCAGCGCCTTCATCATCATCTGCGCCTCGATCATGCTGCTGCGCGTGCGCCGGCCCGACCTGCAGCGCAACTTCCGCACGCCGGCGGTGTGGTTCACCGCGCCGCTGGGCATCCTGTTTTCGGCGGCGCTGATCTACGGCCTGCCGTGGATCACCTACGAGCGCTTCATCCTGTGGATGGCGCTGGGCTGCGTGATCTACTTCGCCTACGGCATCCGCCGCAGCAAGATGGCCGGCTGATCGCGGCAGGCCGGGCGGGCGCCGGCGCCGTTGCTCAGTCGACCGTGCTGGCCACGCGGTCGCGGCCGGCGCGCTTGGCCTGGCGCATCGCGCGGTCGGCGCGGACCAGCAGGGTTTCGATCGCTTCGCCGTCCCGGCATTCGACCACGCCGATGCTGACGCTCATGCGCCCGTCGGGGCGCTGGATGGCGTGGATCGCCAGCCGCAACTGTTCGGCCCGCTGGGTCGCCTGGGCCAGGTCGAGGCCGGGCATCAGCATCGCGAACTCCTCGCCGCCGATGCGCCCGATCAGGTCGTCCGGACGCATCTGCCGACGCATCGTGCCGGCCATCGCGATCAGCGCGGCGTCGCCGGCGGCGTGGCCGAAGTCGTCGTTGAGCGGCTTGAAGTGGTCGGCGTCGAGGTAGAGCACGCACGCGGGCAGCCCGCGGTGCCGGATGTCGGCCAGCGCCAGCCGCGACAGCTGCAGGAAGCGGTTGCGCAGCAGCAGCCCGGTCAGCCCGTCGGTGTTGGCCTGCTCGCGCAGGCGGCGCTCCAGCCGGAACTGCTCGAACAGCGTGCGCGCCATGAACGCGCGCAGCACTGCGGCCAGCACGATCGCCACCGCCATGTAGATCAGGTACTGCACCACCTGCACGTCGTCGCTGTTGCCCAGCAGCAGCATCGGCAGCGGGCCCAGCGCGCAGACGATCATGCCGGCGACGAAATCCCAGCGACCGAGCCAGATCACCGACGAGACCACGGGCAACAGCAGGCCCGGCAACACCATCGTCTGCCGATGCGGGTTGCCGAACGTGTTGAGGTTGATGCTCACCTCCAGCAGCACCACGAACAGCAGGGTCAGCGCGCTGAGCAGGTGTGGCCGGCGCGCCTGCCGGGTCGACAGCGTCACCAGCGCCAGTGGCAACAGCGGCAACGCGCGCAGCCAGACGGACAGGAGCGGCCTCTGCAGCACGCTGCTGGCCAGCACGGCGACCAGGTAGACCAGGGTGGCCACCAGCATCAGGGCATGGATCATCGGCCCCATCCGCTGCGCGAGGTACCTGCGGTAGTCGCGCTGCTGCAGGCCGTCGTCGTGGCGCGGAAGGTGGTCGAGCAGGTCGTGCATGGGGTTCCTGAGCGGTAAAGCCGGAAGAGTTCAGTGTGGTTCGCAGCAAGATGGGTGCCAGATTCGGCACAAGCGCGAGGACGTGGCATGGCCGGCCGCGCTGGTCGTGACCTTCGGCAGGGGTGAAGGCGGTCGCGGCCGGTCTAGCATCGGGGTCTGGACTCCTGCCATGACAACTTCCCGTTGCAGGGATTCCCGGGCCCCGTCTGGCCCGAGCCGCGTCATGTCGTAATTTTTCGGCAGGCGCGGCAGCGTTCGCCAGGCTCCCCCTTTTCCATCCGGAGAACGCATTGAAAGTCACCCGCCTCGCTTCCGCCCTCGTCGCCGCCAGCTTCGGCCTGGCCAGTTTTGCCGCGTTTGCCGATGTCCCGGCGCCGCAGGATGTGCCGTACCAGGGCACATTGAAGATCACCGTGGACGCCACCGACGTGGCGCACCGGATCTTCCGCGTGCACGAGACCGTGCCGGTCGCCGCCGCCGGCCCGCTCACCCTGCTTTACCCGCAATGGCTTCCCGGCAACCATTCGCCGACCGGTCCGATCGACAAGATGGCCGGACTGGTGGTCAAGGCCAATGGCCAGGTGCTGCCGTGGACGCGCGATCCGCTCAACGTGTACGCCTTCCATGTCGACGTGCCGCAGGGCGCGAGCAGCGTGGACGTGACGTTCCAGTACCTCTCGCCGCAGGATCGCAGCCAGGGCCGCGTGGTGATGACCCCGGAGATGCTCAACCTGCAGTGGAATACCGTGACGCTGTATCCGGCCGGCCACTACGCCCGCCAGATCCAGACCGAAGCCAGCGTGAAACTGCCGGTGGGCTGGCAGGCCGGCACGGCACTGGACGTGGCCTCGAGGGATGGCGACACGATCCACTTCAAGCCGATCGACTACAACAACCTGGTCGATTCGCCGATCTACGCGGGCAAGTATTTCAAGCGCATCGATCTCGATCCTGGCGCGAAGACGCCGGTGCACATGAACATCGTCGCCGACGCGGCGAAGTACCTGGAAACCAAGCCGGAACAGATCAAGCCGTTCCGCGATCTGGTGCAGCAGATGTACAAGATGTACGGCGCGCACCACTACGACCACTACGACTTCCTGGTCTCGCTCAGCGACAAGATGAGCGGCAACGGCCTGGAGCATCACCGCTCCAGCGAGGACGGCACCTCGGCCGACTTCTTCACCGAGTGGAAGAAGAACGCGCTGGGTCGCGACCTGTTCTCGCACGAGTTCAACCATTCCTGGGACGGCAAGTACCGCCGCGGCGCCGACCTGACCACGCCGAACTTCAACGTGCCGATGAGCGACACCCTGCTGTGGGTGTACGAGGGCCAGACCCAGTTCTGGGGCCAGGTGATGGCGGCGCGTTCGGGCCTGTGGGACACCGACCAGACCCACGACATGCTGGCCTACGTCGCCGCCACCTACGACAAGGGGCGTCCGGGCCTGGCCAGTTTCCGCAACGTGCAGGACACCACCAACGACCCGGTCATCGCACAGCGCGCACCGCTGCCGTACCGCAACTACCAGGCCAGCGAGGACTACTACTCGGCCGGCCAGATGATCTGGCTCGACGTCGACGGCAAGCTGCGCGAGCTCAGTCGCGGCAAGAAGAGCATCGACGATTTCGGCAAGTCGTTCTTCGGCATGGAGAACGGCAAGTGGGACGTCAACACCTACACCTTCGAGGACGTGGTCAAAACGCTCAACGACATCGCGCCGTATGACTGGGCGAAGTACCTGCGCACGCGGCTCGATGGCCATGGTCCGCTGATCGGCGGCATCGAGTCGCACGGCTGGAAGCTGGTCTACACCGACAAGCCGTCCGACGCGGTGAAGGCGATCGAGGCGCGCCGCCATTCCGCCGACCTCACCTACTCGCTCGGCCTCTCCATCGGCAAGGCCGGCGCCATCGGCGACGTGCTGTGGGACGGCCCGGCATTCAAGGCCGGCATCTCGCCCGGCATGACCGTGATCGCGGTGAACGGCCACGACTACGACGCCGATGCGCTGAAGGAAGCCGTCACCGCTGCCGCGACGGACAAGAACCAGCCGGTCGAGCTGCTGGTGAAGAACTTCGACGAGTACCAGACCATCCGCATCGACTACCACGATGGCCTGAAGTACCCGCACCTGGTCCGCGACACCAGCAAGCCGGACACCCTGAGCACCCTGCTCAAGGCCCGCTGAGGCCGTTCCGGCCTCATCGGGCATTGCGCTTCCCACGTTCGCCTCCTCTCCCGCTGGTGGGAGAGGAGCGAGGTGAGGGAAGCGCATGCCCGCCCGCGGCAACTCGGCTATACTGCGCTCCCCGCGGGCCACTGCCGCGCGCGGCCACACATGCGCCTGTAGCTCAGCTGGATAGAGTACTGCCCTCCGAAGGCAGGGGTCGTGGGTTCGAATCCCGCCAGGCGCACCACTTCCAACGAACAACGGCACCTCCCCGCGGCGGTGGCGGCAGCGTGGCCGCCAGCCCTGTCCCTTCTTCCGCAGGCTTCCGTGGCGACGCCGGCCATGGCCGCGGCTATGCTTGCATCCATGGCGCGAAGACGCCTCATGCCATCAAGAAGCCTGCCTGATGACCAAAGACCAACTGAAAAAGCTGGAAGCCGACTTGTGGCGCTCGGCCGACAGCCTGCGCGCCAATTCCGATCTCAAGGCCAGCGAGTACTCCACGCCCGTGCTGGGGCTGATCTTCCTGAAGTTTGCCGACAACAACTACCGGCGGCATGAGAAGGCGATCCTGGCCGAACACAACAAGCACAAGGGCAAGCGCGCCGAGCGCGAGCTGGCCGACATTGCCATTGAACGCTGCGGCTTCTACCTGCCGGCGCATGCGCGCTACGACTACCTGCTGCAACTGCCGGATGATCAGGATATTGCGCTGGCGCTGAAGCGCGCGATGCAGGCTATCGAGCAGTACAAGCCCGAACTGGCCAGCGTGTTGCCGCAGGACGAGTACTACCGCTTCACCCGCTCCGAGCAGAACCGCGGCATCCCGCGCCAGCTGCTGAAGAACTTTGCCGACATCCCGGCCGACGCCGACGGCGACATGTTCGGCCAGATCTACGAGTACTTCCTCGGCGAGTTCGCCATGTCCGAGGGCCAGGGCGGCGGCGAGTTCTTCACCCCGCGCTCGGTGGTGCAGCTGATGGTCGGTATCCTGCAACCGCACGGCGGCACCATCTACGACCCGGCCTGCGGCTCGGGTGGCATGTTCGTGCAATCGGCACATTTCATCGAGCAGCATCGGCGGGACCAGGCCGAGGGTGGCTCCGACATCTACGTCTACGGCCAGGAGAAGACGCTGGAAACGGTCAAGCTGGCCAAGATGAACCTGGCCGTCAACGGCCTGCGCGGGGAGATCAAGCAGGCCAACACCTATTACGAAGATCCGCACGGCAGCTTCGGTGCGTTCGACTACGTGATGGCCAATCCGCCGTTCAACGTCGACGACGTCTCGCTGGGCAACGTCGAGGGTGATCGCCGCTTCAACGCCTACGGCATCCCGCGCAACAAGACCAAGGTGAAAAAGGCCGACGAGGGCAAGCAGACCGTACCCAACGCCAATTACCTGTGGATCAGCCTGTTCGCCACCTCGCTCAACGAGCGTGGCCGCGCCGCGCTGGTGATGGCCAATTCGGCCAGCGACGCGCGCCACTCCGAGGCCGACATCCGCAAGGCGCTGATCGAGGCCAACCTGATCTACGCGATGCTCACCCTGCCGTCGAACATGTTCTACACCGTGACCCTGCCGGCCACGCTGTGGTTTTTCGACAAGGCCAAGGACGACGACCGCATCCTGTTCATCGACGCGCGCAACGTGTTCACCCAGATCGACCGCGCGCATCGCGAGTTCAGCCCCGAGCAGGTGCGCAACCTCAGCCTGATCAGCCAGCTGCACCTGGGCGACCGGCACGAATTCATCGAGGCGGTGGACGACTACTTCGCCGCCGGTTTTGCCGCGCTGTCCGAGAGCCAGGCGCATGTTGCGCCACTGGCCGAACAACTGCTCGACGTGCTGGACGATGCCGAAGGCCAGCAGGCGGTGGCCGCGATGCAGGCCGAGTGGGCGGCGCTGAAACCGCTGCAGGCGCGCTACGCCAAATACCTGGGCGTGCCACCAACCCCCGGTTCGTCATCCCAGCGAAAGCTGGGATCCAACGTCTTGACCCCATCAGTCGCCGAAGTCGCTGCCCGCTACAACACCCCCGACCGCCATAACACCGCCCAGCACCAATTGCGTGAGCATTGCGAACCGTTCTTCGCCGCCCTGCACGCCGATCTCAAGCGGCTGGACAAGCTGGTGCGCCAGCACGAAAAGCGGCTCACCGATGCGGCCCAGGCCGAAGGCAAGCGCGGCGGCGTCGACCGCGATACCAAGGCATTGAAGGCCGCACTGGATACGCTCCACGCCGAAGTGCGCGCCGCCGAAGTCTGGTTCGGCCACGTGCGCTGGTTGCAGGAGCGCTTTCCCGACGCGGCCTACGAGGACGTCACCGGGCTGTGCAAGCTGGCCACGCCGGTTGAGGTAGCCGAGCAGGATTATTCACTGAATCCCGGGCGCTATGTGGGCGTGGTGATCGAGGAGGATGGGAAGACGGAGGAGGAGTTTGTGGCGGAGTTGCTGGCGATGAACGAGGAGCTTTTGTCATTAGGGAAGGAAGCATTCGACCTTCAAGAAGTTATTACGCGCAATGCACTGCAGCTCGCGGGTGAGCAATGAAAAGTGGGGCTGGCTGGCCGATTGTCTCGCTGGGCAGCCTGGCATCTTCACGCAAGGGAGCTATGGCAGGCGGCCCATTTGGTTCGGACCTGGTGTCACGCGACTATGTTGAAAGTGGCGTGCCAGTTGTTCGTGGTGTCAATCTCCCACTGACTTCGCGGTTTTCCTGCGACAACTTTGTTTACGTATCTCCCGCGAAGGCGGATAGGCTGCATTTGAACTGTGCCAAACCGGGGGATTTGGTGTTCACGCAGAGAGGAACGCTCGGTCAGGTTGGCGTGCTGCCGCAGGGAATGGCTTACGAGAAATTCCTGATCTCGCAGAGCCAGATGAAGATGACCGTGGACGAGACGAAAGCTTGCCCGGCTTTTATCTACTATTACTTTCGGTCGCGTGGCGCCGTCTCCTACATTGAGAGCATAGCGCTCCAAGCCGGTGTGCCTCATATCAATCTCGGGATACTCCGAAAGTTTCCGATTGTTGCTCCACCCGCAGTTGTTCAGCGAAAAGTTGCTGCCGTGCTGTCGGCCTACGACGACCTGATCGAAAACAACCGACAGCGGATTGCCTTGCTTGAGCGGATGGCCGAGCAGCTCTACCGCGAATGGTTCGTCCGCTTCCGCTTTCCTGGCTACCAGCAGGCAAAGTTCAACAAGGGGCTGCCTGCCGATTGGGATATCGGAAAGCTAGGGAAGGTGATCGAATTGGGTTACGGAAAAGCGTTGAAGGAGCAGGATCGGGTGCCCGGCTCTTTTCCTGTTTACGGCTCAAGTGGGCAAATCGGGACGCATAGAACATCGCTGGTCGATGGGCCTGGGATCATTGTTGGCCGCAAAGGAAACGTGGGTGCGGTTCATTGGTGTGACGGCGGGTTTTTCCCGATAGACACGGCGTACTTCGTCAAGTCTGATGTGAGCAAGTTCTATTTGTTCTTCCTCCTTCAGACGATGAACTTTCTGAACAATGATGCGGCGGTCCCTGGCCTGAACAGGCAACAGGCCTATGCAAATGACGTCCTGATACCGTCGGGTCAGCTAATCAAGCAATTCGAGAAGTTGGTGAAGCCTATATTTGAGCAGCGATCTATACTGTCGCGCGCTAACGATCGGCTATCCATAACCCGCGACCTCCTCCTCCCCCGCCTGATCTCCGGCAAACTGCGCGTGGACGACCTCGCTATCCAGTTTCCGCCCAGCATGCAGACGGAGCGCGCATGAAATTCGAAACCTTCAAGGCCGGTCGCTGGATCACCCGCTACCAGTACAAGAGTTTCGAGCCGGTGCCGGTGGATCACGACTGGACCTGGGAGAACGCCGGCATCAATACGCTGCTGGAGTCGGCCAACCGGGCGTTGGGCGAGTTGAATGCGTTTTCGCTGATCGTGCCGGACATCGACCTGTTCATCCAGATGCACGTGGTGAAGGAGGCGCAGAGTTCCAGCCGCATCGAGGGCACCCAGACCGGTATCGGCGAGGCGGTGCTGAGCGAGGATCTGGTCAAGCCGGAACATCGCGATGACTGGCGCGAGGTGCGCAACTACATCGACGGCGTGAATACGGCGATCGCCGAGCTGCAGCGGCTGCCGCTGTCCAACCGGCTGCTGAAGCAGACCCACGCGATCCTGATGCGCGGCGTGCGCGGCGAGCACAAGCAGCCGGGCGAGTTCCGCAGCACGCAGAACTGGATCGGCGGCTCCAGCCTGGCGGATGCCGCGTTCGTGCCGCCGCATCAGGACGGCGTGCCGGAGTTGATGGGCGACCTGGAAAGCTTCTGGCATGACGAGCAGATCACCGTGCCGCACTTGGTGCGCATCGCGATCAGCCATTACCAGTTCGAGACGATCCACCCGTTCTGTGACGGCAACGGCCGCATCGGCCGCCTGCTGATTCCGCTGTACCTGGTCAGCCACGGCCTGCTGGCGAAGCCCTCGCTGTACCTGTCGGACTTTTTCGAGCGGCATCGCGCCAACTACTACGACGCGTTGATGCGGGTGCGCGTGTCCAACGACCTGATCCACTGGGTGCGCTTCTTCCTGCGCGGGGTGGCGGAGACGGCGATCAAGGGCCGCAAGGTATTCCAGGAAATCCTGGCGCTGCGCACCGAAGTGGAGGCGGCGATCCTCAAGCTGGGCAAGCGCGCGCCGAACGCGAAGCTGCTGCTGAACCTGTTGTACCGGCAACCGGTCGTGTCCGCCGCCGATGTGGAGCGCGAGCTGGCGGTGAGTACGCCCACCGCCAACAAACTGATTCGGGACTTCGAGGGCTTGGGCATGCTGACTGAGGTCACCGGGCAGGCACGCGGGCGGGTGTACGCGTTCCAGCGTTACCTAAACCTGTTTCTAAGTTAACGAAAACACATAATCGTTAACTAGTAACTGTCGCAAGGAAAGCTTGCCGATGCCCAACCTGATAACGGAAGACCAGATCGAGCAAGCCTTGCTGGGCCGGCTGGTGGCCGCATCCGGCTGGGCAACGCTGAACGCCTACACCGCAGATCCGGCCAACCCGGCCGACGGTTCCGGCCGCACCGACAAGCGGGAGGTGATCCTGCGCGGCCCGCTGCGCGAGGCGGTGCAGCGGCTGAATCCGCAACTGCCGGAGAAGGTGATCGACGAGGCGCTGGAGCGGTTGTGCGATCGGCGCCCGGCGATGACCACGGTGATGGCCAATCGCGAGGTCTACGACCTGCTGCGCCACGGCATCGCCGTGGAGTTCGACGACGCGCAGGGGCGGGTGCAGCGCGAACGGCTGCGAGTGATCGACTTCCGCGACCCGGCACGCAACGACTTTCTCGCCGTGTCGCAGCTGTGGATCAACGGCGAACGCGGCTATCGCCGTCCGGACGTGCTGCTGTACGTCAACGGACTGCCGCTGGTGTTCATCGAGCTGAAGAACTCCAATGTCGCGCTGAAGAGCGCCTATGCCGACAACCTCACCAACTACCGCCACGAGATTCCGCAGCTGTTCCTGTGCAACGCATTCTGCGTGCTGAGCAATGCACTGGAAACCCGCGTGGGCAGCCTCACCGCGCAGTGGGAACACTTTTTCACCTGGCTGCGACCGGATGACGAGAAGGAAAAGATCGACCGCGAGGCGATCCACGACCACGGCACCAGCCTGGAGCGCGTCATCGACGGCCTGCTGCAACCGGCGCGACTGCTGGATTACGTCGAGAACTTCATCCTGTTCTACAAGCAGACGCAGAAGGTCATCGCGCAGAACCACCAGTTCATCGGCGTCAACCGCGCACTGGAGCGCTTCGACCGACGCGCCGAACTGGACGGCAAGCTCGGCGTGTTCTGGCATACGCAGGGCTCGGGCAAGAGCTACTCGATGATCTTCTACGTGCGGAAGATCTTCCGCCGCATGCCGGGCAACTTCACCTTCGTGGTGGTGACCGACCGCGAGGATCTGGACGGCCAGATCTACCGCAACTTCCTGCACACCGAAACGGTCAGCGAGGCGGAGGCGGCGCAGCCGAAGAACAGCGAGGAGATGCGCCGCTTCCTGGGCCAGAACAAGCGGCTGGTGTTCACCCTGATCCAGAAGTTCCGTTATGCGGCGGGTGCGGCGTATCCGCTGCTGTCCGATCGCGCCGACATCGTGGTGATCATCGACGAAGCGCACCGCACCCAGTACGCCAGCCTGGCCGAGAACATGCGTGCGGGCCTGCCCAACGCCAACTATCTGGCGTTCACCGGCACGCCGCTGCTCGGCCGTGAGCGCAAGACGGCGGCATGGTTCGGTGGCTACGTGTCCGAATACAACTTCCAGCAGTCGATGGACGACGGCGCCACCGTGCCGTTGTTCTACTGCAAGCGCGTGCCCGAGGTGCTGATCCAGAACGAGGACCTCAGCGAGGAGTTCTACCAGATCCTGGAGGACGAGAATCTCGACGAGGCGCAGCAGGAGAAGCTGGAGCGGCGCTTCTCCACGGAAATGGAGGTGATCAAGCGCGACGACCGGCTGGACGCGATTGCCCGCGACATCGTCAGCCATTTCCCGCGCCGGGGTTATCTGGGCAAGGGCATGGTGATCTCGATCGACAAGTTCACCGCCGTGCGCATGCACGACAAGGTGCAGCAAGCGTGGAAGGATGAGATCAAGGCGCTGCTGGGGCGCATCGCGCAGACCGGCAACGAGCTGGAGAAGGTGCGGCTGAAGCGCCGGCTGGACTGGATGCGCGGCGTGACGATGGCGGTGATCGTCAGCGAGGAGGCCGGCGAGGACGAGAAGTTCGCCGCGCAGAAGCTGGATATCAAGCCGCATCGCAAGCGCATGACCACGCTGGACGCCAACGGCCACGACGTGGAATACAACTTCAAGGACCCGGCCGATCCGCTGCAGCTGGTGTTCGTCTGCGCGATGTGGCTGACCGGTTTCGATGCGCCCACGGTGTCCACGCTGTACCTGGACAAGCCGATGAAGGACCACACCCTGATGCAGACCATCGCCCGCGCCAATCGGGTGACGAGCTGGGAGATCAACGGGGTGCCCAAGCGCAACGGCGAGATCGTCGATTACTACAACGTGTTCCGCAACATGAAGCGAGCGCTACGCGACTACGCCCAGGGCGACAGCGACGACGAGCGGCCGCCGGTGCAGGACAAGGCCGAGTTGTTCATCCTGCTGGACGAGGCGATCGAGCAGGGCAGGGCGTTCTGCGCTGAACGCGATGTCGCGTTGGACGAGGTGCTGGCCCGAGGCGACGTGTTCGACAAGCTGGGCCAGTTCAAGGGTTTCGCCGATATGCTGCTGGCCCATGAAGAGTGGCGCAAATCGTTCAACGTCTACGAGAACAGCATCAGCGCGCTCTATGAAGCCTGCAAGCCGGAAATTCTGGGCAAGCCGGTGACGCGGCAGGTGGCGGTATTCCAGTACCTGCGCGGAGTGATCGATAGCGCCATCGGCGAAGCCGACATCGACGCGGTGGCGCGGCGCATCGCCGAGCTGCTCGACCAGAGCGTGGTGGTGGACAAGCAGTCGGGCAGCTGGCAGGCCGACCGTGGCAGCCCGGTCTACCAGATCGTGCAGAAGGGCAAGGTGTGGGACCTGAGCCGGATCGACTTCGACAAGCTGCGCGAGGAGTTCACCGCCACCGAATACAAGAACATCGAGATTGCCGACCTGCGCGCGTTCATCAGCCATAAGCTGGAGCAGATGCTGCAAGCCAACAGCACACGCACCGACTTCGCCGAACGGCTGCAGCGGATCATCGACAACTACAACGCCGGTGGGTCATCCAACGAGCAGTACTACGAGGAGATGCTGAAGTTCACCAGCTCCTTGAAGACCGAAGATGAGCGTCACATACGCGAGGGTCTAAGCGAGGACGAGCTGGAACTGTATGACCTGCTCAACAAGGACGGTTTGAGCCACGATGAAACGCAGAACGTGAAGCTCGCCGCGCGACATCTGCTGCACCGGCTGCTGGACGAAAGCCCGAAAGTGCTGGTGCAGGACTGGTTCAAGGATCGGCAGACGCAAGAGGTGGTGCGCAACGCCGTGGTGACCGTGCTGGATGCCGACTTGCCGAGCAGCTACGACCGCGCGCTGTTCAAGCAGAAGTGCGACAAGGTATTCGAGGTGATTGTCGACTACGCCAGCCGTGGTCGGAAGTGGGCGGCGTAGATGATCCGGCAGCATCCGGGAGCACGGCAGTGACGGCAGCAGGTGGCGAAATTCGCGAGGTGGAGGGGGAGCGGCAAACCACCGGGCTGCTGATCTATCGGGCGAGTCGGCTGGAGAAGCTGCTCGATCCGCTGGTGCAGTTGCTGGCGGTCACCCAGCCGGATAACGCGCTGGCGCCGCAGACCATCATCGCGGCGCATCCGGGCATGCGGCACTGGTTGAACGGGGCGCTGGCGCGCAAGTACGGCGCAGGCGGGATCGCCGCGAATCTCGACATCGTGCTGCCCAGTCCGTGGATCGATCGGCTGGCGCGGCAGCAGCTGGGCCAGCGCGCGGTGTCGTTGCCGCGCTACCAGCGCCAGCACCTGCGCTGGAGCATCCATGAAGTGCTGGGTGGCGACGTGGCGGCGCTGGGCATCAGCGACGCACGGATCGCCAGCTACCTGCGCGCCGACGGCACGCATCCGTCGGGCGGCGTGGCGGATCAGGCGCGCAGGCGCTTCCAACTGGCCGACCGACTGGCTCGTATCTACTCGCAATACCTGGTGTATCGCCCGGACTGGCTGCGCGGCTGGGAGCGCGGCCACTTCAGCCTGGTGACCGGAAACGCCGCCGAGCCGGTGCTGGCGTCCACCGAGCAGCGCCTGCTGGCGCCGCTGTGGAAGCACCTGCATGACAAGCTGGGCGCCCATCGCGGCGACGTGGTCGGCGACCTGATCGAGCAGCTCGGTCGCGTCGAGGCCGGCGGCGAGGCGCTGCACGTGTTCGGCGTCAGCCACCTGGCGCCGTCCGAGCTGGCGGTGTTGCGCGCAGTGGCGCGGCATCGGCTGGTCGCGTTGTATGTGCCGGATCCCTGCCGCGAATACTGGGGCGGGCTCGGCCGCACGCTGCCCGCGCTGCGGCTGCAGGGCGCCGAGGAACAGGCGCGGCTGGACGCGGCCGAAGGCAACGACTACTGGGCGGACCAGGCGCATCCGCTGCTGGCCAGCTGGGGGCGCATGGGCCAGCACTTCATCATGGAGCTGGCCGCGGGCGAGGGCGACGTGTTGTCCGACGTGCGCCATCGCGAGGACGAGCAGGCGCTGCACGGGATGAATCGCCTGCAGCGCGTGCAGCAGGGCATCCGCGCGCTCGATCCGTCGCTGATGAACGTGCGGCTCGACACGCCGATCGATCGCGCCGCGCGCGCCGATGCCTCGCTGCGCGTGCACAGCTGCCACACCCGCCTGCGCGAACTGGAGGTGCTGCGCGACCAGCTGCTGGACGCGATCGCCAGTACCGATGCCGACGGCCAGCCGATCAGTCCCGCCGACATCGTGGTGATGGCGCCGGACATCCAGGCGTACGTGCCGCTGATTCCCGCGGTGTTCGGCGTGGCCGGCCATGCTGGCGGGCTGTTGCCGTACCAGCTGGCCGACGTGGCGGTGTCGCGCAGTCATTCGCTGTTCGGCGCGTTCCGCAAACTGCTGGACCTGCCCGGCACGCGGGTCACCGCGCCCGAGGTGGTCGACCTGCTGGCGGTGCCGGAAATCTGCCGTCGACTGGGCCTGGATGCGGCCGGCGTGGACGAACTGGCCGAATGGCTGAAGGCCAGCCGGGTGGCGTGGGCGCTCGATCCCGCGTTTCGCGCCCGCTTCGGCGTGCCGCCGATCGCCGAGCACACCTTCGGCTGGGCGATGGATCGCATGCTGGCCGGCTATTTGATGGCCGACGCCGCCGAGGCCGAGCGGCAGCCGTCGGTGCATCTGCCCGACGGCACCGAGCTGGCGCCGCTCACCGGCATCCACGGCCCGGCCGCGGGTTACCTGGGCGCGCTCGATCACCTGCTGCAGGAAGTGCAGGCGCTGTGCGACCTGTCCGCCGAAACGCGCCGCGCCAGCAGCTGGGCGAGCGAACTGGAGCGCCGCTTCGAGGCGCTGTTCCGCATCGATCCGATGGATCGGGCGGCCCGCGATGCGCAGGCGATGGTGCTCGGTTTCATCCGAACCATCACCAGCGAGCCGACGGCTGCCGGCGAAGACCCGCTGCTGCACTTCAGCGTGGTGCGCGACCTGCTGGTCGAGCGGCTGTCCGCCGTGCCCGAGCAGCAGCGTTTCCTGATGGGCGGCGTCACCTTCTGCGGCATGGTTCCGCAGCGCGCGATCCCGTTCAAGGTCGTCGCGGTGCTCGGCCTCAACGATGGCGACTTCCCCCGTTCGGGCAGCGACGCGGGGCTGGATTTGATGGCGCGCTATCGCCGCCTGGGCGATCGCGACGTGCGCAGCGACGATCGCTACCTGTTCCTGGAAACCCTGATGTCGGCGCGCGAACGCCTGCACCTGAGCTACATCGGCGAAGGGGTGAGGGACGGCAAGCCGCGCAATCCGGCGCCGCCGCTGGCCGAACTGCTGGCCGTGCTGGATGCGGCCGCGGGGCTGCGTCCCGACGACGACGAGGCCGACCGGCCGTGGCTGCTGCGGCATCCGCTGCAGCCGTTCGACAGCCGCTACTTCGACGGCGGCGATGGACGGCTGTTCTCCTACAACGCGCTGTTCGCCGGCATGCATGGCCGCGGCGACCAGGCCGATGTCGCGCCGTTCCTCGACCACGGCGATGCCGCGGGAATCGACCCCGGCGCGACGATCGCCCTGCGCGAACTGCATGCGTACTACCGCGACCCCGCCAGGCAGCTGCTGGAACACCGCATGCAGGTCAGCCTGGACGCGCTCGCCGACGATCGCCTGCCGCAGGACGAACCGATCGAGGCAAGGTTCGCCGCGCTCGACACGGTGGCCAGGAAGCTGTTCTTCAACGACGCGCTGCCGGGCTGGCCGCACGCGTCGTGGCCGCCGGCCACCGCGCCGGACTGGCTGCGCCTGGGTGGCGTGATGCCGCCGGGCCGGGCCGGCCAGCAGGCCTGGCAACAGGAAAGCGCCGTGGTCGGCCTGTTGCTGCAGGAAGCCGCGAAGCTGCCCGGTTTCGAACACGCGGCGCCGGCCGGTGGCAGTTGCGGCATCGATGTGCCGATCGGCGGCTACCGCGTGACCGGCCAGGTCACCCACGTCCATCGCAGCAGCATTGACGACGGCGAATGCTGGCAACTGCTGCGCGTGTTCGGCGGCAGCGGCGACCGGCTGAAGAAGGAGGCGGAACTGGGCTTCCGCGAGCGCGTGCCGATGTTCCTCGACTGGGCGCTGCTGCGCCTGCACAGCGCCCGCGCGGGCGGAACGCTGCCCGCGCTGCGGCTGCGTCCGCTGCTGGACGGCGACGAGCGCCCCTGGCAGGACGGCATCAACGACTGGGACGCACGCTTCATGGCGGCCGATGACGCCGGGCGCGCGGCGCTGCTCGGCGAACTCGAACGGCGCCTGCAACGGTTGCTGGGCTGGTGGATCGAGGCGCAGTCGGCGCCGCGCTGGTACTTCCCGAAGTCGGCGTGGGCGGCGATCAGCGAACGCATCTATCCGAAGAAGCGCACCAGTCGTTCGGGTGACGTCGCGGCCGCCGACGGGCCGGCGCGGATCGACATCGGTTCGAGCTGGATCGCCGGTCATGGCGGCGTGGGCGAACGCGACTATGCACCCGGCTACAGCCACCTGCTGGCCGGTGAGGTGGACTTCGCCGAGGGCAGCGTGGAGCTGGCCGCGCTGGCGGAATTTGCGCTGACGCTTTATCGCTGCATCAGCTTCGACGCCAGCGCCGAGGTGTCGGCATGAGCACGGCAGCGGTCATCGACTGGCGCAACCTCGACCTCGCCGATGGCGGGCGCAGCCTGATCGAGGCCAGCGCCGGCACCGGCAAGACCTGGACCATCGCGGTGCTGTATCTGCGATTGCTGCTGGAGCGGCAGCTGTCGCCGCGACAGATCGTGGTGACCACGTTCACCGACGCGGCCGCGCAGGAGCTGCGCGAACGCCTGCGTGGCAAGTTGCAGTGGGCAGTGCTGCATGCCAGCGAGGACCTCGCCGAAACCGACGACGCCGGCAGCGACGGGCAATGGCTGCGCGCGCGCTGGCAGGGCGATGCCGAGCTGCGCGTGCGCGATCTGCAGCGCCTGCGCCTGGCCCTGGCCGAGATGGACGTGGCGCCGGTCAGCACGCTGCACAGCCTGTGCCGGCGCATCCTGGCCGATCATCCGTTCGCCTGCGGCGTGGCCTTCGTGATGGGCGACATGGTTCCCGGCGAAGCGCTGCTCGACGAAGTGGCCGCCGACCTGTGGCGGCGTCTGCAGCAGGCCGATGCCGGCGACCCGCTGGTGATGCTGGCCGCGCAGGCGGGCGACGAGCTGAGCCTGGCACGACTCGCCCGGCGGCTGAAGGTCTGCCTGGCGCCCGGCGTCAGCGTGAAGATGGCATCGGCGGCCGAGGTCGATGCCGCTCTGGACCCGGCGTGGGCAGCGCGGCTGCGCGCCGCCGTCGCCGACGGCACGCATTTCCGCAAGGGCTCGCTGTTGCCGGGATACTGGAGCGAGCTGGCCGACTTCCTCGACGACCGCGCGCGCATGCCTGGCGCGAAAGCGTGCGCGGGGCTGAAGGAAGCCACCGCCCTGACCGGCGTGCTCAAGGGCAGCAAGGACAACAGCGAGCTGCTCGCGCTGGCGGTGTTCGCCGAGCGCTGCGCCGAAATCATCGAAAGCCTGCGCGCCGGCTTCTGGCACGAGCTGGCCGCGCTGGCCCGGGCGGAAATGCGCTCGCGCCTCGCCGCGCGCCACCAGCTGACGTTCGACAGCCTGATCCAGTCGGTCGGCGACGCGCTGGCCCGCGAAGCGGAGCGCGCCGGTGATCGTCCGCTGGCCGATGCCCTGTTCAAGGCGTGGCCGGTGGCCCTGGTCGACGAATTCCAGGATACCGACGGCCAGCAATACGGCATCCTCGATGCGATCTACCGCGAGCGCGACGGCGGCACCCGCGGCCGGCTGGTGATGATCGGCGATCCGAAACAGGCGATCTACCGCTTCCGTGGCGGCGACATCCACGCCTACCAGCGCGCCGCCTCGGCGGTCGACGCGACGGGCCGGCTGACGCTGGACACCAACCATCGTTCCAGCGCGGCCTTGGTCAGGGCCTTCAACCAGTTTTACGCGGTGGGCGGCACGGCGCTGGATGCCGCGGGCGAGAGTCGCATCGCCTACGAAAGGGTGAAGGGGACCGAACGGCGCGCCGGCCAGCCATACACGATCGATGGCGAACCGTGCACCGCGCCGCTGGTGATCCACTACCGCAGCGATCCGCCGTCGTCGCAGCCGGCGCGTCGGGCCGAGGCGCTCGAGGTCTGCGCGAACCAGATCGCCGCCATGCTGCAGTCGGGCGCGCATCGCATCGGCGGCGAACCGGTGCAGCCGTCGGATCTGGCCGTGCTGCTGCCCACCGGCAACGACATCATCAGCCTGCGCGATGCGCTGCGCGAACGCGGCGTGCCCTGCGTGACTTCCTCGCGCAGCAGCGTGTTCGACACCGAGGTGGCGCGCGAGCTGCAGGTCGTGCTGTACGCGATCGCGCATCCCGCCGAACTGGGCGCGTTGCGGGCGGCGGTGGCCACGCGGCTGTGGGGCGCCAGCTTCAGCGAGCTGCAGCGCTGGGGCGACGACGTGGCGCAATGGCAGCCGGTGGCGGACACCTTCCGCAACTGGAGCCAGCAACGGGCCGAACGGGGCATCCTGCACGTGGTCGGCCAGCTGATCGATCGCCTGGCCGCGCGTTACCTGCAGACCATGGCCGGCGAGCGCGTGCTGACCGACCTGCGCCACCTCGGCGAGTTGCTGCAGGCGCAGAGCGAGCAGCTCACCGGCATCGAGGAATTGCTGGCGTGGCTGAAGCAGTGCCGCGAGGATGGCGCGGCCAGCGACAACGACGCCGCCGACGCGGCGCAGCTGCGCATCGAATCGGACAGCGCCCGGGTGCGCCTGATGACGCTGCACGCCAGCAAGGGCCTGGAGTTTCCCATCGTGTTCCTGCCGCTGATGTGGAATCACGGCGAACGCCCGGGCGACGGCATGTACGTGGTCAACGACCCGCGCAGCGGGCAACGCCTGGCCGAGTTCTCCGCCGCGGCCCGGGCGCGCGAGGCGCAGGACCTGCAGGACGAACGTTTCCGCGTGCTGTACGTGGCGCTGACCCGCGCCATCCACGCCTGCCACCTGTTCGCCTTGCCGCCGCAGCGGCCGGCCAGCGCACGCAGCGAGACGCCCGCCAGCGGCACCAAACGCAGCGCGCTGGACGTGATGCTGGAACGCATCGATCCCGTGTTGGGTTCGCCCGAACTGCGCGACGCCACGCCGGACATTCGCTGGATCGACGGCTGGCATCCGCTGGCGCGACACGACTTCAGCGGCGACGCCGCGCCCGCCATCGAGCGTCACGCGCGCCCGCTGCCGCCGCCACGCTCCGGCCCGCTGGAGGCGAAGCACAGCTTCACCACGCTGACCCAGGGCGAACATCGCGACGCGGTGAATCCCGGCGCCGCCGCCGGCGACGAGGATGCAGCTGGCAACGTCGAGCTGGCCGATGCCGACGCCGTGGCGGCGGTCGAGCAGCCTTCCCCGATGGCCACGGCGGAAGCCCATCCCGGCCTGCTCGCCCTGGCCGCGGTGCGCGGCACCGACTTCGGCAACGCGGTGCATGCGGTGTTCGAGCATCGCGAGGTGGGCGCGCCGATGGCGGCGCAACGCGAGCTGATCGCCCAGTGCCTGCGCGACGCCGGCGTGCGGCGCAAGGACATCGAGCAGTCCGCCCTGGTCGACCTGCTGGTCAGCCGCATCCAGGATGCGCTGGACGCGCCGCTGGGCATCGCGGCGGATGCCGCGTTGTGCCTGGCCGATCTTGCCGCGGCCGACCTGCGCGCCGAGATGGGCTTCCACTTCGCGCTGGATCGCGTGTCGATGCCGCGCCTGCGCGCCGCCTGCGCCGCCCATGGCGAAGCCGAGCTGGTGCCGGCCAGCCAGCGCGTGCTGAGCGGCCTGATGAACGGCAAGATCGACCTGATCTTCCATCACCACGGGCGTTATCACGTGCTCGACTACAAGGGCAACTACCTGGGCGACACCCTGGCCGACTACGCGGGCGAGGCCTTGCGCGCCCAGATGGACGCCAGCCACTACCGCTTCCAGGCGCTGCTCTACACCGTCGCGGTGGACCGCTATTTGCGCCAGCGACTCGGCGCGGACTACCGCCGGGAAGAACAGCTGGGCGAATGCGTCTACCTGTTCATCCGCGCGGCGGGGCTGGCGCCCGACGCGGGCATCTGGCGGCATCGCTTTTCTTCCGAGCTGCTCGACGCCGTCGGCGAGGTGCTTGCCTCCGGCTCGGCCACCGCGGAGGTCGCATGAACACGCCCGCTCGCAGTTACCACTTCCGTCGCCTCGCCGGCGACGTCGCGCCGCCCGACGCGTGGCGCATGCTCGACGCTACGGTGGCGCGCTGGGTGCTGGCGCACGGCGGCTCGCCGTTGCTGGCGCGGATCGCCGGCTGGGCCAGTCATGCGGAAGGGCATGGCGACAGCGCGTTGCTGCTGAACGGCGAGGCGGCGGCGCGCCACGGCATGCGGGCCTGCTCGGAGGAGGACATCGCCGCGTTGCGCGCCGAGCCGATGGTGGCGCTGGCCGGCGACGGCGACGCTGGCGGCACGCCGTTCGTGCTCGATCCGCCGCACTTCTATCTGCGCCGCAACTACCTGCACGAAACCGCCGTCGCCCGGCATGTGCGCCAGCGCCGAGCGGCGTCGCTGCCGGCCGGCGAGGTCGATCCGGCGGCGATCGACGCGCTGTTCCAGGGCGACTCCGACGAGCGGGTGCAGCCGCAGCGCCAGGCCGTCGCCCAGGTGCCGGGCAAGCGCCTGTTCGTGCTGACCGGCGGCCCCGGCACCGGCAAGACCACCACCGTGCTGCGCATGCTGATGATGCTGATCAGGGAACGCACCGCGCGGATGCAGGCGGCGCCCACGATCCGCATCGGCGCGCCCACCGGCAAGGCCGCGCAACGCCTGTCCGAGTCCCTGCGCGACGGCGTCGCACGGATGCGAGCCCAGGCGAATGCCGCACGCGATTTCGACTGGCAGGCGCAACTCGACGGCGCGCTGGGCGCCGAGGCCAGCACCCTGCATCGGTTGCTGGGCAGTCGTGGCCGGCATGGCGGTTTCGTCCACCACGCCGACAACCCGGTGCCCGCCGACATCGTGATCGTGGACGAGGCCTCGATGGTCGACCTGGCCATGCTGCGCAACCTGCTCGACGCGCTGCGCGAGGACGCCGCGCTGATCCTGGTCGGCGACGCCGACCAGCTCACCTCGGTCGGCACCGGTTCGGTGCTGCTCGACCTGGTCGGCGCGATGGAAGCCGAACATGCGCCGGACCTGGTGCGCCTGAGCCACAGCTTCCGCGCCGACCAGTCACTGGTGCCGATCAACGAGGCGATCCGCCGCGGCGACGCGGACGCGTTCGCTGCCGCGTGGCGCGCCGCCGGCGACAAGGCGCTCCGTCGCCCGCTGGCCGACGCGCAGGATCTGGCCCGGGCGCTGGCGCGCTGGAGCACGGCGCTGGCCGCGACGCTGCAGGAGGCGGGCGCGCTCGACGTGGTGGCGAAGGCCGACCAGCGCGGCGTGCTGGCGGCGCTGGATGCGTTGCGCCAGCGCCAGTTGCTGTGCGCATTGCGCGAGGGCGAGTTCGGCGCCGCGACGGCCAACGCGATCATCGAGCGGAGACTGAAAGGTCGCCTGGGCGTGGCGCCGGATGACGAGTGGTATCCCGGCCGCGCGGTGATGATCACCCGCAACGACTACACCGCCGGCCTGTTCAACGGTGACGTGGGCCTGTGCCTGCGCGACGAAAACGGCAGCCTGGCGATCTGGTTCGAAGTGACCGTGCAGGGCGCCGCCGCGATCGATGGCGAGACGCTGGCTGCGGGCGCGGCCCATCACGCCGGTCGCCGTGCCGTCAGCTTTGCGCCGGCCGGCCTGCCCGAACATCAGGGCGCGTTCGCGGTGACCATCCACAAAAGCCAGGGTTCCGAATACGACCACGTCGCCGTGCTGCTGCCGCCGGACCCGCAGCACCGCATCCTGTCGCGGCAGCTGTTGTACACCGGCATGTCGCGGGCCCGGCAGGGCGTCGAGTTGTGGGCTGCCGACGCGTCCTGCGACACCGCGCTGGCCACGCCGGTGCGCCGTGCCAGCGGACTGGCCGCGCGCATCGCCTGACGCGCGCGGCCGAGTCCGCGGTCAGAACACCCCGAGCAACCAGAGCACCAGCACGATCACCACGAGCAGGCCCAGCCCGCCCACCGGGCGGTAACCCCAGGAACGGCTGTAGCCCCAGGTCGGCAGCGCGCCGATCAGCAGCAACACGAGGACGATGACGATCAGCAGCGACAGGGACATGGGGACTCCTCGATGCGCGCGCCCCCGATGGGCGCGGCGGCCACCGCGGTGAGGCGGTGCAGGCAGACCATCGCAGGCGCGTGGTGGATGTACCGTCAAGCGGCGCGGCCCGGGTGATCACGGGGCAGTCACGGCCGCGCTCGCGGGTGCCACGATTTCCCGGCCGGCATCGCCAGCGCGAACGGCACGCTGCTGCCGCAACGCAGCAAGCCTGTCGCGCCTCGTCCGTAGTAGCTTGCGTGGCAACGGGGCTGCAATCATCGACCCCGGGGGGACGGACGTGGCGACAGGTGGGGCGGGCCCGGTCAGCGGGACATGTGCCTGTCATGCACGGACGACAATAATGAAACGCCGCCTTCGCTGGCGGCTCGCGCATTTCCTGGGGAAATCATGTCGAATCCGAATCCGCGTGCAGACGTCCTGGCGTCACCTCGCAACTGGTTGTCCTGGTCGATCCGCTGCCTGCTGCTGGGGCTGGCGCCCATGGCGGTGCAGGCGCAACAGGCGGGCGACGCGCCGGTGCCGGCGGACAGTGCGCCGTCGGTGGCCAACGCGATCAACCTCAACCGGGTCACCGTGACCGCGCAGAAGCGCGAGCAGCAGGTGGTCGACGTGCCGATCTCGATCTCGGCGTACTCCGACGACTTCATGCGGCGCTTCGGCATCAGCGACGTGGAGACGCTCAGCCGTTACGTGCCCGGCGTGCAGGTGCAGGTGCAGAGCCCGAACAACCCCGGCATCGCGGTGCGCGGCATCACCACCGACGATGGCGCGGCGACGGCGGCCAGCCGCGTGTCGATCTTCCAGGACGGCGTGGACATCAGCCGTTCGCGCGGCTCGATGGTGTCGCTGTTCGACATGGACCGCGTCGAGGTGCTGCGCGGGCCGCAGGGCACGCTGTTCGGCCGCGGCGCCGAGAGCGGGGCGATCTCGCTGATCCAGAACAAGGCGCAGGCCGGCAACTCGGGCGGCTTCCAGAGCGAGTTCGGCAACTTCTCCAGCCGCAAGCTCACCGGCTGGATCAACACGCCGATCTCCGACAACGTCTTCGCCCGGGTGGCGGTGCACAACGTCTACCACGACGGCTACGTCGAGAACCTCAGCGGCGGCCGGCTCAGCGGCGAGGACACCAAGGCGATCCGCGCCAGCCTGCATTTCAACGTGGGCAGCGGCAGCGGCATCGACCTGATCGCGAACTACCAGCGCGACACCCCGCCGGGCACCGACTTCCACAGTGGCATCGTGCCGAACCGCTACGGCTCGACCGACGTCTACGGCGCGGCCGATCTCGATCACGGCGACCAGCTGGGGCTGCGCCGCAAGGTCTACGGGCTCACCGCGATCGGCGACTTCGCGCTGAGCGACAGCTGGCGGCTGTCCAGCACCACCGGCCTGCGCAAGTTCAATTCGCTGGAGAAATTCGACGCCGACGGTTCGCAGGTCAACATGCTGAACTTCGCCGAGCATTCGAAGAGCCACCAGCTGAGCCAGGAGCTGCGCCTGAACTACGACGCCGGCGGCAGCTTCACCGGCTTCTTCGGCGCCAACTATTTCTACGAGAACGGCAGCGAGGCGGTGCCGTTCAGCACCGACGAACGCAGCCTGCTGCTGCAGCTGCTGGCGCTGGCGCCGACGCTCGACGGGCTGTCCGACTCCACCCGCCAGCTGATCGCCCTGCTGGGCCCGGCGCCGCCGCTGCTCGATGCCAACTACCAGCCGAACCAGCCCTACAGCGCGATCCCGCTGCTCGGCGTGCCGCTGAACACCAACGAGCAGGAGGCGTATACCAACTACGGCCGCACGCGCTCGTACGAGGCGTTCGCCGACGGCACCTGGCGCATCAATGACCGCTTCGACATCACCGGCGGCCTGCGGGTGAGCCGCGAGGAGCAGGCCGGCGCCTACCAGGTCACCAACGCCTCGCCGGCGTCGGGCATCGGCACCACGCTGGCACTGTTCGGCGCGGGTTTCAACGGCGTCACCGGACCGAACAACCTGTTCGTGCCGACCAACGGCCGGCTGCACAACGAACACGACAGCACCTCGGTGGTCGGCCGCCTGATCGGCAGCTTCCACATCAACGAGGACACCAACAGCTACCTCAGCGTGTCGCGCGGGCGGCGGCCCAACGTGCTGGCCTTCAACGTCAACGAGGCGGGCACCGGCTACGACAAGGTGGTGCTGCCGGCCGAGACCATCCTGAGCTACGAAGTGGGCCTGAAGGGTGAGGGCGACGGTGGTCGTTTTGCCTACGACCTTTCCGCGTTCTATTACGACTACAACAATTTCCAGAGCACCGCGTTCCAGGGCGGCCGGCTGCTGACGCTCAACGCCGGCCGCGCCAAGGTGCCGGGCTTCGAAGCCTCGTTGCAGCAGGCATTCAGCGATCGCTTCAGCGGCTTCTTCAACTACAGCTACCTGCACGCGCGTTTCGCCGACAAGGACAACCAGGGTCGCCAGCAGGGCTACGCCGGCAACCACCTGCGGCTGGCGCCGGACCACACCGTGGCGATCGGCGTGCAGTGGAACCAGCCGCTGGCGGAAGGTCGCAACCTGTACGTGCGGCCCAGCTACACGTGGCGCTCGAAGATCTATTTCGAGGACAACAACAATCCCGCCTATGTACAGCCGGCGTATGGCCTGCTGAACCTGCGCGCGGGCGTCACCTTCGACAAGGGACGCTGGGATCTTTCGGTGTGGGGCGCCAACCTGCTCGGCAAGAAGTACCTGATGGACGCCGGCAACGTGGGCGAGAACTTCAACCTGGCCACCTACATCCCCGGCGCGCCGCGGACCTTCGGCATCGGCATCAGCGGCAAGTTCTAGCCGATGCGCAAGCGTCGCATCGTGCTGGCGGTGGTGCTCGCGCTGGGCGCCGTCGCGGCGTTCGGGCCTCGCGCAAGGAAGCGCGAGCTGACGGTGACGCTGCCGCCGGTGCCCGATGCACCGCAGCGGCTGCAGGCCTGGGTGGACGCCCACGAGGCCGCCCAGCCGGGCATCCGCCCGGACAACCAGGCGCGCATCGTCTGGGCCGATCCGCAGCATCCGGCGCGCACCGCCTGCGCCATCGTCTACCTGCACGGCTTCGGCGCCAGCCAGGGCGAGGGCGCGCCGGTGCATCGCGAACTGGCCCGCGATTTCGGCTGCAACCTCTACCTCAGCCGGCTGCCCGGCCACGGCCTGGCCGCGGCGGACGCGATGCGCGGGCTGGATGCGCAGCAACTGGTCGACGGCGCGGCGCGGGCGCTGGCGATCGGTCACGCACTGGGCGACCGGGTCATCGTGATCGGCACCTCGATGGGCGGTGCGCTGGCGATGCAGCTGGCCGCGCAACAGCCGCAGGCGGTGGACGCGCTGGTGCTGTGGTCGCCACTGGTGCGCGAACGCGACGACCGGCTGGCGCCGATGTTCTGGCCATGGGGCAGCACCTTTCTGCGTTATGCCTACAACCACGGCGACGAGGTGGTGCCGCAGACGGGTGATTCGGCGTACTGGTCGAAGGCGATCCACATGGACGGCTATCGCAGCGTGGCGGTGCTCAGCCGCAGCGTGCTCAACCCCCGCATGTTCGCGAAGATCCATGCGCCGGCATTCGTGGGCTACTACTACCGCGACGAGAAGAACCAGGACCCCACGGTGTCGGTGCCGGCGATCCTGGGCATGTTCGACCAGCTGGGCACCGCGGCGAAGTATCGACGCAAGCAGGACTTTCCCGATGCCGACGCGCACGTGATCGCCTCGTCGGTGTATTCGAAATCGGTCGAGTCGGTGCACCGGCGCAGCCGCGAGTTCCTGCACGACGTGGTCGGGCTGCCCTACGCGGGCGGCGGACACTGAGCGGAGCCACCATGCATCGCCTATGCTTCGCCATCGCCGTTTTCTGTGGAGTGTTCATGCCCGTCGTCGCCACCGCCACCGAGAAGCCGCTGGCCGCGAAAGTGCTGGTGATCGGCCACCGCGGCGCCAGCGCCCTGCGTCCCGAACACACGCTGGCCTCGTATGAAAAGGCCATCGTCGACGGCGCCGACTACGTCGAACCGGACCTGGTGATGACGAAGGACGGCGTGATGGTGGCGCGCCACGAGAACGAGATCGGCAGCACCACCGACGTGGCCAGCCATCCGGAATTCGCCGCCCGCAAGACCCGCAAGACCATCGACGGCGTGGCGGTCGACGGCTGGTTCAGCGAGGACTTCACCCTGGCCGAGCTGAAGACGCTGCGCGCGCGCGAGCGGCTGCCCAAGTTGCGCAGCACGCAGTACGACGGCCAGTTCCCGATCGCCACGCTGGACGAGATCATCGCGTTCGTGGCGGCCGAATCGGCGGCGCGCGGGCGCGTGATCGGAATCATCCCGGAGATCAAGCACGGCACTTACTTCCGCGGCATCGGCCTGCCGATGGAGGACAAGCTGCTGGCCACGCTGGCCGCGCACGCCTATACGCGCACGGCGCCGGTGGAGATCCAGTCATTCGAGATCGGCAACCTGCAGTACCTGCACGGCAAGCTGGCCGACGGCGCGCACGGCAACATCCGGCTGCTGCAATTGCTGGGCGACGCCGACGAGCAGCCGTACGACGTGGCCGCCGCGGGCGGCAAACTCGACTACGGGCAGATGATGACGCCGGCCGGGCTGCGCACCATTGCCACCTACGCGAACGCGATCGGCCCCAGCATCCGCGCGATCATCCCGCTGAAGTTCGACCACCTGCTGGGCGAGCCCACCGCGCTGGTGTACGACGCGCACGTCGCCGGCCTCGAGGTGCATCCGTACACGTTCCGGCCCGAGAACTATTTCCTGCCGCTCGACCGGTGGCGGGGCATCGATCCGCGCAACTTCAACGAGGCCGGTTCGATCGCCGAGATCCGCACCTATCTCGCCACCGGCATCGATGCGTTCTTCACCGACGACCCGGCGATCGGGCGCAAGGCGCTGGACGGGATGAACAGCGGGAAGTGAGGGAGCGAGGGCGAGAGACAACTCCCGCCTCGCGTTCCCGCCGCTTCAGCGGGCGGCGATCTGGAACTGCTGCTTCGTCACCGGCTTGCCGTCGAGCGAGATCTCGACCTGGTACTTGCCGGCCGGCCACAGGTCGGGGTTCTGCACCTTGAACGTGGTGATCGCCGGGCCATCGGTGGCGATCGACTGGCTGATGTTGCTGACCAGCTGGCCCTGGCCTTCCAGGTAGCTCCACTTCGCGTTGAGCGTGGCGCCGCCGGTGCTGCCTTCGGTGGCGACGCTGGCGTAGATCGCCTTGTCGTTGCTGGCAAAACTGTCGCCGGGGCGGGTGACCTGGTGGTCGGCGTTCACCGCGCTGCCCAGGGTGAGCTTGGCCACGCTGAACGGCGTGGGCGGCGGCAAGGTGGAGGCGGCGACCGCGATGCTGGCGGCGGTGGCTGGCGCCAGCGCGCTGGATGCCGCCGGTGAAACCGGCGCTTGCGCCACCGGCGCCGTGGCGGCCGGCGCCGGCGTGGGAGCGGGCGGCGGTGGCTCGTGCTTGCCGCAGGCGCTCAGCAGCAGGGCGCCGACGAAGGCGACGCCGCAAAGCGCACCGGAACGCGGGAAGGATGTCATGCAGGTTTTCATGGGAACTCCGCTGTCGATCACGTGGCGGCGCCCGTCGCGGGCGTGGCCAGTGCAGCGAGGCTAGCTCGGCCGATCTGAAGCGCCGATTACCGGAGGTTGTCGTGACCGGCGAACTTTCACGCGGCGGCCACGCGCTGCGCGGACAGCCTACTGGCGCACCGTGCGCGGATTGTCCGGCGTGGCCGGCGTGCTGCTGCGGAACGGGTTGATGTCCAGTCCGCCGCGGCGGGTGTAGCGCGCGTACACGCTGAGCTGCCGGGGCGCGCAGCGCTGCGTGAGGTCGACGAAGATGCGCTCCACGCACTGCTCGTGGAATTCGTTGTGGGTGCGGAACGAGACCAGGTAGCGCAGCAGGCCCGCGTGGTCGATCGGCGCGCCGCGATAGGCGATCTGCACGCTGCCCCAGTCGGGCTGGCCGGTGACCGGGCAGTTCGAGCGCAACAGGTGCGAGACCAGGGTTTCGGCCACCGGCGTCGCCGTGGCGTCGGCCTGCAGGAAGTCCGCGTCCGGCGGTCCGTAGCTGTCGATGGCGATGTCCTGCTCGTCGAGCAATTGGCCGTCCAGAACGCTCACCGGCAGGCTGGCGCCGCCGGCGGCATGCAGCTGCACGCTCACCACGGCTCCCGCCGCGGCGGACAGGTCGTGCAGCAAGGTGTCGGTGAGGCTGGCCGCGTCGGCGATGCGCTCCTGGGCGAAGCCGTTGAGATACAGCTTGAACGACTTCGACTCGATGATGTTGGGCGAGGCCGCCGGCACGTGGAACTCGGCCAGGGCCACCTGCGGCTTGCCGCGCAGGTCGAGCCACGACAACTCGTAGGCGTTCCAGATGTCCACGCCTTGGAACGGCAGCACGTCGCCCAGGCCGATTTCGGCGCGCTTGTCGGCGCGGGGGATCGGAAACAGCAGGCCGGGATCGTAACGGTCGGCGTAGACGGTGTCCTTGCCGAGCGGGGAATGTTCGGGAGTGCTCATGCGGTGGAGTTTAACTGCTTGCGCTCCGCCTTCTGCGTTCAGGCACTTCGACGTCAAAAGCACCCCACCCCGGCCCTCCCCTGCGGGGCAGGGGAGGGCGTTCACGAGTACGCAGCAGGCTTTACACGTTGACCATGTGCATCATCGAGTCGACGTAGCGGTTGCCGGCGACGGCATCGGGCGGGAAGATCGCATCGATCGCGGCGAGCTCGGCGGCGGTGAGTCGCACGTCGAGCGCACCCAGGTTTTCGTCCAGCCGCGAGCGCTTGCGGGTGCCCGGAATCGCCAGCACCTCGTCGCCCTGCGCCAGCACCCAGGCCAGCGCCAGTTGCGCGGGCGAGCAGCCCTTGTCGGCGGCGAGCGACTTCACCTGCTCGACCAGCTGCAGGTTGCGGGCGAAGTTGTCGCCGACGAAGCGCGGGCTGCTGCGACGGTAGTCGTCGGCGTCGAAATCGTCGGGCGAGCGGATCGCGCCGGTGAGGAAGCCGCGGCCCAGCGGCGAGTAGGCGACCAGGCTGACACCGAGCCGCTGGCAGGCGGCGAACATGCCGTTGTCCTGCGGGTCGCGCGTCCACAGCGAGAATTCGCTTTGCAGCGCCGCGATCGGATGCACCTTGCAGGCGCGTTCCAGCGTGGCGCCGGACGCTTCGCTGAGGCCGAGGTAACGCACCTTGCCGGCGGCAACCAGTTCGGCCATCGCGCCCACGGTTTCCTCGATCGGTACGTTCGGATCGACGCGGTGCTGGTAGTACAGGTCGATGGTGTCGATGCCCAGCCGCTGCAGGCTGGCGTCGCAGGCGGCGCGCACGTAGTCAGGGCGGCCGTTGACGCCCCGTGCGGCGGCGTTGTCCGGGTCGCGCACGATGCCGAACTTGGTGGCGATGAAGGCCTGCTCGCGACGGCCCCTGATCGCCTTGCCGACCAGCACCTCGTTGGTGTGCGGGCCGTACACGTCGGCCGTGTCGAGCAGGTTCAGGCCGCGATCCAGCGCGTGGTGGATGGTGGCGATCGATTCGGCATCGTCGTGGGCGCCGTAGAACGCGCTCATGCCCATGCAGCCGAGGCCGAGGGTGGAGACTTGCGGGCCGTGGCGGCCGAGCGTGCGGGTCTGCATGGTGTCGCTCCGTGGGTGAAGGTGGACGCATGGTGCACCCGGGCGGCCATCGGATAAATGTTCAATAATGGCCATCACCATTCAATCAACGGCAACAATGGCCATGGACCGACTCGAAGCGATGCGGCTCTATACGCGGATCGTCGAACTGGGCAGCTTCACCGCCGCGGCCGATGACCTGAACCTGCCGCGCGCCACCGTCACCCATGCGATCAAGCGGCTGGAGGCCCGGCTCGGCGCGCAGCTGCTGTTGCGTACCACCCGCCGCGTACGCAGTACCCGCGATGGCGAGACCTATTACGGGCATTGCGTGCGGCTGCTGGCCGACATGGACGAGGTCGAGGCCGATTTCCGCGAGGCGCTGGTGCAACCGAAGGGCCGCCTGCGCGTCGACCTGCCGGCGACGCTGGCGCGGCTGCTGGTGATTCCCGCGTTGCGCGACTTTTTCGCGCGCTATCCGCTGATCCAGCTCGACATCGGCACCGGCGACCGCTTCGTCGACCTGGTCCGCGAGGGCGTCGATTGCGTGCTGCGCATCGGCGAGCTGGGCGATTCGGGCATGGTCGGACGCCGCGTGGGCTTACTGCAGCAGGTTACCGTGGCCAGCGCCGCCTACGTGCGCCGGCACGGCCTGCCCGAGTCGCTGGCCGCGTTGCACGATGGCCACCTGGCGGTGAACTGGTTGTCGCCGACCACCCATCGCGCCGAACCACTGGAATTCATGGTGGGCCGCAAGCGGCGCGAAGTGACCCTGCCCGGTTGCGTCAGCGTCAGCGGCGTGGATGCCTATCTCGGGTGTTGCGAGGCCGGGCTGGGCATCGCGCAGATGCCGCGCTATCGCATCGGCGACGAATTGAAGAGCGGCCGGCTGCGCGAAATCCTGCCGGCGCATCCGCCACCGTCGTTGCCGATGACCATCCTGTATCCGCAGCAGCGGCAGATGCCCGCGCGCCTGCGCGTGTTCGTCGACTGGCTGGTGGAGTTGATGGCGCAGCAGCGCTGAAGCCAGATGCTCCTCCCTCTGCGCGCAGCGGGAGGTTGGGAGGGGGTTGCCCGCGCTGGCGAGGGGCTGAAGATCAAGAGCGAAGCCCACAGCTGAAGCACTCCCTGCGGTAGCCCGAGCCTCCCCCGCGTTGCCCCAGAGGAACTTCCTCCGGCCGCAGGGAAGCCGGCCATCAGGAAGCGCGGGGCGGGCCCGGGCGTGGCGTGCTGGTGCCCAGCGTGTCGGTGGTCAGCGGGGCGCCGGCGGTGATCAGGGCGCCGCGCTGTTCGGCCAGCGGCAGGCGCAGCATGCAGTCCTCGAAGCGGGCCAGTTTCTGGAACGCGGGCTGGGCCTGCACCTGCGCCACCAGGGCGGCCATCAGCGGCCAGCGTTCGGCGTCGATCGCGTAGCGCACGAACGAGGCGGTGCGGAAGAAGCTGGCGAGGCTGATGTCGGCAATCGACAGTGCGCCGAACACGAAGCCGTCGTCCGGCAGTTGCTGCTCCAGGTAATCGAGCGCGGCGGGAATCTCCACCTCGAGCGCGTGCTGCACCACGGCCTCGTTCGGCGCTTCGCCGAAAACATGGCGCTTGATCGCCAGCTGGTGGAACAGCCGCCAGATCAGGCCGTCGGCCAGCCGCGTGTCGGCGTATTCCTCCAGCCAGCGGGCGCGGGCGCGATCGGCGATGTCGCGGGGGTAGAGCGAGGGCGTGGGGTGCTGGTCCTCCAGATACTGGCAGATCACGCTGGAGTCGCTGAGCACCAGGTCGCCATCCACCAATACCGGGATGCGGCGCAGCGGACTGAGCCGGCTGAATTCGTCGTTGCCCACGAACGGCGCGATCGGATCGACCTCGTAGTCCAGCCCCTTCAGTTCCAGGCAGGCCAGCACCTTGCGCACGTAAGGGGAAATGTAGTTGCCGATGATTCTGAGGCGTTGCGCCACGGGTCATCTCCTCCGGACCGGATGCCGCAGCGTGCGATGGCCGTCGCCCGCGCGTCAAGCTGGCCTGCCCGCAGCGCCGTGGTCGGTCGTCACGCAACGATCGATGTCCGTGCGGCAGCGTATTTTTTGCGGCATGGACCGACAGTCGGGACCAATGGCAGGGGTGCCATTGGTCATGCGCACGCTAGCATCGGGCGTTCGGTTACATCTGGGCCAGGGTCGGCAGTCGCAGCAATCCGCTTTCGCAAGGGGAACGCAACATGAGTTTGATGATCGGCAGTTCGCGCGTGCTGGGCGCGCTGGTATTGGGGTCGTTGTCCGCCGGTGTCGCCGCGCAGGGGCGAACCCTGAGCGCGAACGACTATGCACAGGCAGAGCGTTTCATGGGTTACAACACCGCACCGCTGGTCGACCACGCGGTGCAGAAGGTCGACTGGCTCGATGCCGGTCATTTCTGGTACGTCGACCACGACGCCACCGGCGACCACTTCGTCCGGATGGACGTGGCCAGCGGCAAGACCGCGCCGCTGTTCGACCAGGCCAAGCTGGCGGCGGCGCTGGGCAAGGTCAGCGGCAAGAGCGTCGACGCCGGCAAGCTGCCGGTGCGCAGCTACAAGCGGATGGCCGATGGCCGCATCGATGTCGGCGTGAGCGGCAAGCATTACGCGTGTGACCTCGCCGCCGTCGAGGCCAGCTGCGCCGATCTTTCGAAGCTGGTGAAAACCGGCGACGAACCGGGTGCGCTGTCGCCTGATGGCAAGAGCGAGGCATTCATCCGCGACTGGAACCTGTGGCTGCGCGACGTCGCCAGCGGCAAGGAAACCCAGCTCACCACCGACGGCGTCGAGAACTTCGGCTACGCCACCGACAACGCCGGCTGGAAGCACACCGACAACGCGATCGTGGAGTGGTCGCCCGATTCGAGGCAGATCGCCACCTTCCAGCAGGACCAGCGCAAGACCGGCGAGATGTACCTGGTCAGCACCAACGTCGGCCATCCGAAGCTGGAGAAGTGGAAGTACCCGCTGGTCGGCGACAAGGACGTGACGATGATCGAGCGCGTCATCATCGATGTCGCCGCGAAGAAGGTCACCCGCCTGCAGATGCCGCCGGATCAGCACCGTTCCAGCCTGTGCGACGACGTCAGCTGCGGCCCCGACGGTGGCTGGGACGACGTGAAGTGGGCGGCCGACGGCAGGACCCTGGCCTTCGTCTCCACCTCGCGCGACCACAAGCACGAATGGTTCCGCATCGCCGACACCGCCACCGGCAAGGTGCGCACCGTGTTCGAGGAGAAGGTGCCGACGTATTACGAGAGCGGCAACGGCGCGGTGAACTGGCGCTACCTGCCCGAGACCCACGAGGCGATCTGGTTCAGCGAGCGCAACAACTGGGGCAACCTGTATCTCTACGACCTCAACACCGGCAAGCTCAAGCGGGCGATCACCAACGGCGACGGCAACGTCACCGAGGTGCTGAAGCTCGATGCGAAGACGCGCACCGTGTGGTTCCGCGGCGTCGGCCGCACGGCGGGCGTGAATCCCTACTACCAGCAGTTCTTCAAGGTCAGCCTGGACGGCGGCAAGCCGGTGCTGCTGACGCCGGAGGCAGCCGACCACACGGTCACGCTGTCGCCGGACGGCAAGGCCTTCGTCGACGCGTACTCCACCCCCACCACGCCGCCGGTCACCGTGCTGCGCAGCGCCGACGACGGCCGCAAGCTGGCCGACGTGGCCACCGCCGACATCACCCGGCTGAAGGCCACCGGCTGGGTGCCACCGATCCCGTTCACGGTGAAGGGCCGCGACGGCAAGACCGACCTGTACGGCATGATGTTCAAGCCGAGCCACTTCGATGCCTCGAAGAAGTACCCGATCATCGACTACATCTACCCGGGTCCGCAGACCGGTTCGGTGCGCGGGCGCAGCTTCTCTTCCGCCCGCGCCGACCACCAGTCGGTGGCCGAGCTGGGCTTCATCGTGGTGGCGATCGACGGCATGGGCACGCCGTGGCGTTCGAAGGCCTTCCACGACGCCTACTTCGAGCACGTCGAGGACAACACCTTGCCCGACCAGGTGGCCGGGCTGAAGGAGCTGGGCAGGAAGTATCCGTGGATCGATCTCGACCGCGTCGGTGTGTGGGGCCACTCGGGCGGCGGCAACGCCACCGCGGGCGCGATGTTCCACTACCCCGACTTCTTCAAGGTCGGCTGGGCCGAGAGCGGCAACCACGACAACCGCAACTACGAGGACGACTGGGCCGAGAAGTGGCAGGGCCTGCTGGTCACCGACAAGGACGGCAAGACCAACTATGACGCCCAGGCCAACCAGAGTTTCGCCAAGGACCTCAAGGGCCACCTGATGCTGGTGCACGGCACGATGGACGACAACGTGCCGCCGTCGAACACCTTGCTGGTGGTCGATGCGCTGATCAAGGCGAACCGCAACTTTGATCTGCTGATGATCCCGAACGCCCACCACGGCTATGGCGAAGCCACTCCGTACGCCACCCGTCGCCGCTGGGACTACTTCGTGCAGTACCTGGCCGGCGATACGCCGCCGGCGGAGTATCAGCTGAAGGCGTGGCCCTGGCGTTGAACCCGGCCTCGACGCCGTGACGGCACGGCGTCGAGCCAACCCGGAGGGTTGTCCTGATCCTCAGCGCAGGCTGGTCTTCTGCGCCAGCCCCTTGGCCAGGGCTTCGTCGAGCAACTGGCTCATCGACTGATCGGCCGCCTGCTGCACCTGCTGCTGCTGGCGGTCGAGCGCCTGCTGTTGCTTCTCGAAGCCCGCCTGTTGGGCTTCCAGCGTCTGTTGCTGGGCGGCCAGGCGGGCTTCCAGTTCGGCGTGGCGTTGGTCGAGCTGCGCCTGGGCGGCGTCCATTTCGGCCTGTCGCGCATCGAGCTCGCGCTGTTGCGCCTGCGAATCCGCTCCGTTCGCAGCGACCGAGGCGACGCGCGCCGCCATCCTCGCCTGCTGCCGCGCCAGCCCGGCCTGTTCCCGGGCGAAGGCGGCGTCCTGTGCCGCAAGCCCTGCCTGCCGACCGGCGATCGCACCCTGCTGGCCGGCAAGTTCGCCCTGTTGCCGCGCCAGCGCAGTCACCGGTGCGTAGATGCGGCTGGCACGTTCCAGCATGGCCTTGTCGTGGATCACGTAGGCCTCGCTGCCACGACGAAACCACAGTATCGACTTGTTGCTGGCGCGGAGCTTCTTCACCGCATCGAGATCGGCGTTCGAGCCGTTGACGGTGATCATCGCGTCGCCATCGAACAGGGCGAAGCCATTGTTCGCGTGATCCGTGGTGTCGATGTCGACGTGCCGCGCGGAGAGGCCGCTGTCGCGAGGTGGTGCGGGCGGCGGCGGTGGTGGCGGCGGTGGGCTCATCGCCGGCAGTGCCGGCGGGGCCGGTGGCGGTGGTGGCGGCGTGACGGACGGGGCGGACGAATGCATCGGCGCCATGGGGGCGAGCGGTGCCAACGGTGCCACTGCGGCCGTGCTGGTCACCGCCGCCTTGGCGTGGTCGTGTTTGTCGCTGGCGGCGGTGACGCGGTAGGGCAGCACGCCGATCAGGGCGATCGCGGCGACGAGCAGCCAGCCGCGCGCGCGGGACGTTGGCTGGTTTGCGGTTTGCTGAAGCATGGTCAGTCGCCTCTTCAGGTTGTGGAAGGTGGGGGATGCGCCGGCCAGGCCGGCATGGACGGGTTGGGCCACGCCGAGGCGCAACAGCAGGCGGCCGTAGTCCCGCGGCGTTGCCTGGTCGTGCTGCACGACCTGCGCATCGCAGGCCGACTCGCGGTTCAGTGCGTACTCGCGCATCGCCCAGCGCACCAGCGGATGGAAGCAGAACAGCCACTGGGCGAGCGCCGGAATCCAGCCCAGCCAGAGGTCGCCGCGGCGAAGGTGGACGAGTTCGTGGGCCAGCGCCATCGACGACTCGTCGGCATCCAGTGCGTCGCGTGCCGGCAGCAGCACGGTGGGCCGCCACAGGCCGATGACCTGGGGCGAGACGATCGCGTCGGATACACGAAGCTGCGGGCAACGGCGCAGGCCGAGTTGGCGGGCCTTGCGTGCGCACAGCGCCTGCATCGCCGGGTCGCCGGTCGGTTGCGAGCCGCGCAGGACCTGTCGCGTGGCGCGCCATTCGCGCAGGCTGCGCGAGGCCAGCCACAGCAGCACCACCAGCCACAGCGCGACCACGGCGGCGCGCCAGGAAAGCACCGGTGCGGTGGCGGTCGCGACGGACGAGGCATGCAGCACGGCGTCATGGCCGGCCAACGCCGTGGCGTGGTAGGCGACCGGATGGGCAAGCTGCACCGTTGCTTCCACCGCTGGCGCCGGCAACCACGGCAGTTCCACCGGGGCGTGCCACAGCAGGCCCAGCAGCAGCTGGGCGCCAACCAGCCACCACAAGGTGCAGCGCATCGCCGACGACAGGCGCGGCAACCATCGTCCAAGCAGGTGGACCAGGCCGATCAGGCCGATCGCCTGGATGGACGTCCACAGCATGCGGGTGAGCAGGGTCTCAGCCAGGGCATTCAGCGCATCCATCTCACGACTCCTTCCGGCGCGACTGCAGCTGGGACACCAGCGCCTCGAGCTCGGCCAGTTCGTCGTCGCTGACCTCGGCGTGTTCGGACATCCACGCCACGAACGGCGAGACCGAACCGCTCAGGGTCTTTTCGACGAAGCTGCCCACCGCGCTGCGCATCGCCTCGCCGGCGCCGGTGACCGTGCTGTAGCGGAACATGCCGCGCAGCTGCTTGCGCTTGAGATAACCCTTGCCGCGCAGCCGTTCCATCATGGTCAGCACGGTGGAGCGGGCCAGCCCGCGCGGCTCGCCGAAACTCGCGGCGACCTCGCCGACCGAGGCGGCGCCGCTTTCGTCGATGTGCTGCAGCAGCGCCAGTTCCTGGTCGCCGATGGAAGGTTTGCGCATGACGGACTCCGCTTGACTACAGATGTAGGCAACGTACGCCATGCCTACATCTGTAGTCAATAGCCCTGGCGGCCGCCCTGCCGAAGGTCATGCAGCGCTCTACGGTGTCGTCACGCGGGTCGCCTGGGTGAAGATCACCTGCCAGTGGCCGTCGCGCTCGCGCCAGATGTCGGCGAAGCGCAGGCGTGCCTTGAACGGCTTGCCCTCGCTGGTGCCCTCCAGCGTGACCACGCCGCCCAGCACGGCGCCGCCGGGCCAGTGACGCACGACCTCGTGCTCGATCGTGAACGGCTTCAGCGAATAGCCGGGGGCGGTGTAGTCGTGGATGAAGTCCGCCTTGTTCTCGACCCGGGCGCGGCTGTTGAACAGCACGTAGTCGTCGGCGAGCAGGCGTTGCAGTGCCACGCCATCGCCTTCGACCTGGGCCCGGTCGAACGCGGCCACCGCGCTGGCCAGCGCGGGCGGCAACGAGGCGTGCGGCGCGGTTGCCGCGGCGGGAGCGATGCCCAGCAGCAATGCGAGCAAGGTGGCGGACAGTTTCATGGTGGCCTCCGTCGAAGGCCCGGCGACCGGCCAGGCATGGCGCCGACGCTAGGACTCCGGCCGGTGTGCCGCTATCAAATTCTTGCCCGTGCGGACCAGCGCCGACGGACGCAGGGTCTCGCGCGCAACGCGCGGGGTCAGTCCGACATGATGTCGGAAGGTGGCGCCGAAGTGGCTCTGATGACTGAAGCCGAGCTCGCTGGCCAGAGCGGCGAGATTGTCCGCGCCGTGGGCGAGGCGGTCGAGCGCGAGCGCGATGCGCAAGCGCGTGCGGTAGGCGACCAGGCTGCTGCCGCAGGCGCGGCGAAACAGGCGGGAAAGGTGGAACGGCGAGCAACCGGCATGGGTGGCCAGGTCGGCCAGGCCGACGGCCGCGGTCGGGTCGGCCAGCAGCACTTGCTGCACCCGACCCAGTCGACGCCGAGTGGAGGGAGACAGCGATGCGAGGCTGGTCGCCGCATCGTGCCCCAGCACGGCAGTGCAGAGCCCGGCGGCTGCTTCCTCCACCCGCAGACTGTCGCGCTCGCCGCGGGCGAGCGCCGCATGGAGCGCACGATGCCGGTACTGGTCGATGGCCTCGACCGGACGCGCCGCGTCGGCCGACCCGCGCAGGCGCCGGCCGAACAGCGCCTCCTCGTGTGCGGGCGCCACCTCGAAACCACTGCCGGCGTCGCCGCCCTCGAACGGGTGCGAGATGCGGTAGCTGTCGCCGGCGCGGTAGAGCAGCGCGGTGGCGGGATCGCCCACGTATTCCGCCCCGCGCAGGTGGTAACCGAATCCGCCGCGCCGCAGCAGCACCAAGTGGGTGCGCTCGTCGCCTCGTTCGCAGCCGCAACCGCCGCGCGGGTGGCTGCAGTCGATGTCGGTGATCCGCAGCAGCGGACTGTCGAAACGCACGGTGAGACGGGAGGCGCCCATGGTTCGCTCGCTCGCGGCAGGGTGCCCAGCGTCTCAGAACGCCATGTCGAATGCCACTTCGCCCTGCACGCCGACCTGATACGCCGAGACGCGACGCTCGAAGAAGTTGGCCAGTTCCTGCACGTCCTGCAGGTCCATGAAGTCGAACGGATTCTTCGCACCGTATTTCTTCGGCAGGTCGAGCTGGACGAAGCGCTGGTCGGCGCAGTATTCGAGGTACTGGCGCATGTCCTTCACCGACATGCCGGCCACGCCGCCGGACAGCACGTCTTCGGCGAACTGCGTTTCGCAGGCGATCGCGTCCTCCATCATCTCCTCGATCTGCGCGCGCATCGCGTCGTCGAACAGCTCCGGCTCCTGTGCGCGAACGGTGCGCACCACGTCGAAGGCGAACGCCATGTGGCAGCTCTCGTCGCGGAACACCCAGTTGGTGCCCGCGGCAAGGCCGTGCAGCAGGCCGCGCGAGCGCAGGTAGTAGACGTAAGCGAACGCGGCATAGAAGAACAGGCCTTCGATGCAGGCGGCAAAGCAGATCAGGTTGAGCAGGAACTGGCGCCGGTGCTCGCGCGTCTCCAGCCGTTGCAGGCCCTGGATCGAATCGATCCACTTGAAGCAGAACGCGCCCTTCTGCCGGATCGACGGAATCGTCTCGATCGCCGCGAACGCGGCGTTGCGCTCCGTCGGGTCAGGGATGTAGGTGTCGAGCAGGGTCAGGTAGAACTGCACGTGCAGCGCCTCCTCGTACAGCTGGCGCGACAGGTACATGCGCGCTTCCGGCGCGTTGATGTGCTGGTACAGGTTCAGCACCAGGTTGTTCGACACGATGGTGTCGCCGGTGGCGAAGAACGCCACCAGCCGCTGGATCAGATGACGGTCGGCCGGCGACATCTTCGTGTCGAGGTCGCGCGTGTCCATCGAGAAGTCCACCTCCTCGACGGTCCAGGTATTCCTGATCGCGTTGCGGTACATCTCGTAGAAGCCGGGGTAGCGCATCGGACGCAGGGTGAGTTCGAAGCCCGGGTCGAGGATGTGGGCGTTGCGAGTGGGTTGGGCGGACATGGTGTGGCTCCTCGGATACATGGATTTTCATTCGTTATCCCAGCGAAAGCCGGGACCCAGTGCCTCTGCGTCGCGCCGGAAGACGCTGGATTCCAGCGTTCGCCGGAATGACGGTGGGGTGCCTTACAACTTTCGTGCGTAGTCGTCATGCACGAAGCGGCTGACATAGGTGGCGAGACCGCGGCCGGCACGCGCGAGTTGCCGCAGGTTCGCGACGTGCTCGGGGCCGGTGGCCTCGTCGGTGTATTCGTAGGTGTCGCCGTTGACGAAGCGGATGCGGATGAAACCGTCACCGCACTCGTAGGCGGTGACGCCGGAGTTTCCCCCGAGGTTCCGGTAGCGTTTCATCGCGACACCTCTGGCGCTATTGGCAGGCCTCGCAATACTCCGGGTTCTCCAGTGAACAGAACACCGCGGCGGTGGCCTGGGCCTGGTCAGGCAGCGCCGAGACGGTGGTCTTGGCGATCTTCGTCGCCGGTCGCGAGCGCAGGTAGTAGGTGGTCTTGATGCCGGCCTTCCACGCGTACATGTACATCGAGCTGAGCTGGCCGATGTTCGGGTTTTCCATGAACAGGTTCAGCGACTGGCTCTGGTCGATGTACGCGCCGCGCGAAGCGGCCAGTTCGATCAGCGCCCTCTGCGGCAGTTCCCATACGGTGCGGTAGATCGCGCGCAGGCGCTCGGGGATCGCGGCGATGCCCTGGATCGAACCTTCGGCCAGCTTGATCGCGTCACGGATGTCGGACGTCCACAACCCCAGCGCCTTCAGCTCGTCGGCGAGATGACGATTCACCTGCAGGAAGTCGCCGGACAGCGTCTCGCGCTTGAACAGGTTGCTGACCTGCGGCTCGATGCATTCGTAGCAGCCGGCGATGGACGCGATGGTGGCGGTGGGGGCGATCGCGATCAGCAGCGAATTGCGCAGGCCGTGCTGCCTGATCTGTTCGCGCAGGGCATGCCAGCGCGTGTCGTCGTGCGGCGTGGCCTGCGGCCAGTGGTCGAACTGCAGCTCGCCGCTGGCCGCGCGGCTTTCGGCGAAGCCGGGATGGGCGCCTTCGACCCGGGCCAGTTCGCACGATTGCGACAGCGCGTGGAAATAGATCTCCTCAGCGATGCGGGTGGACAGTGCCAGCGCCTCGGCGGAGTCGAACGGCAGGCGCAGCTTGAAGAGCACGTCCTGCAGGCCCATCACGCCCAGACCCACCGGTCGCCACTTCATGTTGGCGGTGCGCGCGGTGGCGATCGGGTAGTAGTTGAGGTCGATCACCCGGTTCAACTGGCGCACCGCGGTACGCACGGTGGCGGCGAGCTGGCCGTAATCGAACACGCCATCGGTGACGTGCCGCGCCAGATTCACCGAACCGAGGTTGCACACGGCCGTCTCGTTGACCGAGCTGACTTCGAGAATCTCGGTGCACAGGTTGGACAGGTGGATCACGTTTTCGGGTTTGGCCGTCTGATTGGAGGTGGCGTTGCAGCGATCCTTGAAGGTCATCCAGCCGTTGCCGGTCTGCGCCAGCGTGCGCATCATGCGGGCGTACAGCTCGCGCGCCTTCACCGCTTTCACAGCGAGGCCGTCGGCTTCGGCCTTGCGGTAAGCGGCGTCGAACGCCTCGCCCCAGCTGTCGACGAAGTGCGGCACCACCTTCGGATCGAATAGCGACCAGTCGCCGTCGTTCTCGACCCGGCGCATGAATTCGTCGGGAATCCAGTTGGCGATGTTGAGGTTGTGCGCGCGTCGCGCGTCGTCGCCGGTGTTGTCGCGCAATTCGAGGAAATCCTCGATGTCGGCGTGCCAGGATTCCAGATAGACGCAGGCCGCGCCCTTGCGCTTGCCGCCCTGGTTCACCGCGGCCACCGAGGCGTCCAGCGTCTTCAGCCACGGCAGCAGGCCATTCGAGTGGCCGTTGGTGCCGCGGATCAGCGAGCCGCGCGAGCGCACCCGCGAATAGGCCAGGCCGATGCCGCCGGCGAATTTGCTGAGCTTGGCCACGTCGGCGTACTTGTCGTAGATCGACTCCAGCGAATCGACCGGCGAGTCGAGCAGGTAGCAGGAGCTGAGCTGCTCGTGACAGGTGCCGGCATTGAACAGGGTGGGCGAGCTGGCGATGTATTCCAGCGACGACAGCAGGCGGTACAGCTCCAGCGTCTCGCCGATCTCGTTGCCGCCCAGCGCGCAGGCGATGCGCATGAAGAAATGCTGCGGCGTCTCGATCACCAGGCGCGTTTGCGGATGGCGCAGCAGGTAGCGGTCGTACACCGTGCGCAGGCCGAAGTATTCGAAGCGGCGGGTCGCCAGCGGGTCAATCGCGTCGTTGAGCTTGCGCGCATTGGCGGCCACGAAGTCGCGCAGGCGATCGTTGAGGATGCTCAAGCTCGCGCCGCGCGCGATCGATTGCGAGAAACTCTGGATCTCCTGGCCGCTGACCTCCTTGTCGATGTACGCGCCGAGCAGGCGCGCGGCGAGCTGGCCATACTCGGGTTCTTCCGCGGTCAGCGCGGCGGCGGTGCGGATCGAGAGCTGATCCAGCTCGGCCGTGGTGGCGCCGTCGTACAGGCCGCCGATGGTCTTCAGGGCGACCCGTAGCGGATCGACGCCGTGCAAACCTTCGGCGCTGCGCGTCACCGCGCGCACGATCTTGTTGACGTCGACGGCTTCCTGGCCGCCGTTGCGCTTGGTCACGTGCATGGACGCCGCGCTATGCGGCGGGGTCAGCGCGAAGGCGGCTTCATCGGCGGACGGGCTGGGGGATTCGGCGCGCGCGACGGCGCGCTCGCGTTCGGCGGTATCGAGGGCTTGCATGGCAGGTGACTCCGGCTGGACATCAAACGCCTGCTCCCGCGCGCAGGGCCTGATAGCGACGAATTCCGGAGGCGACGCGCAAGCGGGCGCCGGGCGGCGACCTGCTCCACGACGCACTTCCCCGCGGAAGCCGTCACTACGCAACGGGACACGTTCGTCCCGCTGTGCCGGCAGGTCTTCGGACTTGCGGACGAGGATCAGAGCGATCCGCCTAGTTGCTCCCGCTTCCCAGCCACGGAGGGCCAGTGCATGTGGGGGCGTTCGTTTCCGCTTTACCGCTGCGGGGCAGTTCCGGAGTCACACCGGATTCCCTTTTAAGCCCGACCGATGTCGCATCGGGTCGGGCACCGACGCCCACAACATATCGTGTGATCCCGGAAGGGTCAACCCAACAACTTGTGCATAAGTCGTGTTGCAGCCCGGGTGCGGCGAGTGCCGGCGCGGGCTGTGGCGGCGTTACAGCGCGTCGTGATCCAGCTCGCCGGTGCGGATGCGGATCACCTGTTCCAGGGTGCTGACGAAGATCTTGCCGTCGCCGATCTTGCCGGTGCGGGCGGAGCTCTGGATCGCCTCGAGCACGCGGTCCAGCTGATCATCGGCCACCGCCACTTCCAGCTTGATCTTGGGCAGGAAGTCCACCACGTATTCGGCGCCGCGGTAGAGCTCGGTGTGACCCTTCTGGCGGCCGAAACCCTTCACCTCGGTCACCGTGATGCCCTGCAGGCCCACTTCCGCCAGCGCCTCGCGGACGTCGTCCAGCTTGAACGGCTTGATGATCGCCACGACCAGCTTCATGGGTTTGGTTCCTTGCCAGGGCATCGATTGCGTCGGAGGGCCATTTTGCCTGCCTGCCGGAACATTGTCGCCTGATCGCGACGGGTGTAGGACAATCCTTACAACTATTGATGGAGCGTACCGATGGCGACGCCGATTTGCATTCACCTAATATTCAATTCGACGAGTGCGAGGCGCTATCCATGATGGATAGGCAGGATATCGACCAGATTGCCCTGCGACTTGTGTCGTTGGTACCGCCAGGGTTGGCACAGGCGCATCAGGATTTGCGAACCAACTTCCAAGATGTTCTGGCGCAAGGATTGCGCCGCCTCGACCTGGTCACCCGCGAAGAATTCGAAGTCCAGTCCCAGGTACTGGCGCGTACGCGCGCCAAGGTCGACGAATTGGAGCGACACGTGGCCCAGTTGGAGGCTGCGGTGGCTGCCCGCGCGGGTTCGTAAAACCGCCTCCCGGGAGCCGCCTCCGATCCGTCACCCTCACCCCGAGAACGATCGGAGGCGGTTATTTATTCAGCGTTGCTGATGGAGCCGTCCATGTCCATGCCCGTCAGCACCACGCCCTCCGCGCCTCCCCCCTTGCCGTTCCATCGACCCGCGGCCGCATGAGTCTTGCCGTTACCCTCAGCCGTGCACAGGAAGGAATCGCCGCACCGCAAGTGATGGTCGAGGTGCATCTTTCCGGTGGTCTGCCGTGCACCAACATCGTCGGCCTGCCCGAGGCTGCGGTGCGCGAGGCGCGCGATCGCGTGCGCGTGGCGATCCAGAACACCGCGTTCGAATACCCCGGTCGCCGCGTCACCGTGAATCTCGCGCCAGCGGAACTGCCCAAGGACGGCGGTCGGTTCGACCTGCCGATCGCGCTGGGCATCCTCGCCGCCAGCGGCCAGGTGCCGCGCGAGAAACTCGACGACTGTGAATTCCTTGGCGAACTGGCGCTGAGCGGTACGCTGCGCAGTGTATCGGGTGTGCTGCCGGCCCTGCTGCGCGCGCGGGCGCGCGGGCGCCGGGTGGTGGTGCCGCGGGAGAACGCCGCCGAAGCGGCGCTGGTGGCCGACGTCGACGTGCGCGTGGCCGATACGCTGGCCGAGGTCTGCGGCTGGTTGCGAGGCGCCCACGAGCTGTCGATGCCGGTCGGCATTCCCAGCAACGGCGGTGCGGAAGACGGCCCCGACCTGGCCGACGTGCGCGGGCAGTTGCAGGCGCGCCGCGCGCTGGAAATCACCGCCGTGGGTGGCCACCACCTGCTGCTGATCGGCCCGCCCGGCACGGGCAAGACCATGCTGGCCGAACGCCTCCCCGGCATCCTGCCGCCGCTGAGCGAGTCCGAAGCGCTGGAGACCTGCGCCGTGCTGTCGGTGGCGGGCCAGGCGACCGACCTGGTGCACTGGAGGCGCCGCCCGTTCCGTTCCCCTCATCACACCGCGTCCGCGGTGGCCCTGGTCGGTGGCGGTTCGTACCCGCGGCCGGGCGAGGTGTCGCTGGCGCACAACGGCGTGCTGTTCCTCGACGAGCTGCCGGAGTTCAGCCGGCACGTACTGGAGGTGCTGCGCGAGCCGATGGAGTCGGGCCACATCATGATTTCGCGGGCGGCGCGGCAGTCGACCTTCCCGGCCCAGTTCCAGCTGGTGGCGGCGATGAATCCGTGTCCCTGCGGTTACGCCGGCGACCCCCGCTGCCAGTGCACGCCCGACCAGATCCAGCGCTACCGCGGGCGCATTTCCGGCCCGCTGCTGGACCGCATCGACCTGTGCGTGGAAGTGCCGCCGGTGCCCCTGGCCGATCTGGGTGCGCCCCGCAGCGATCGCGACGAGGACTCCGCCACGGTGCGCGCGCGCGTGCTCAACGCGCGGCGGCAATCGCTGATGCGGGCGGGTCGGCCGAACGCGGAAATCAGCACCCGTGAGCTGGAGCGCGATTGTGCGCTGGGCGCTCCCGAGCGGCGCTGGTTCGAAGCCGCGCTGGAGCGGCTGGGCCTGTCCGCACGCGCGTATCACCGCGTGCTGCGGGTGGCCCGCACGATCGCCGACCTGGACGGTGGCGCCGCCCTGCTCGAACGCGAGCACCTGGCCGAGGCGCTGCAGTACCGCCGCTTCTGAGCACCGGGGAAAACCTGCGTGACTGGACGTTCCGGGACGCGCATGTTTCGATAGCGCCCGGATCTTCCCAGGGAATGCGATGACTATCGAGCTCAGCCTGATGCTCGCCGGCATGCTGGTGATCGGCTTCCTGGCGCAGTGGCTGGCATGGCGGGTGAAACTGCCGGCAATCGTGTTCCTGCTGCTGGCCGGCATCATCCTGGGGCCGGTCAGCGGCGTGCTGCAGCCGGACAAGCTCTTGGGCGGGTTGCTGTTCCCGATGGTCTCGCTGTCGGTGGCGCTGATCCTGTTCGAAGGCAGCCTGACCTTGCGCTTCCATGAACTGCCGGGCATCGGCAAGGCGGTGCGCGGGCTGGTCAGTTACGGCGCGGTGGCATCGCTGCTGCTGCTGGCGCTGGCCGCCCATCTCGTTGCCGGACTGGCCTGGCCGATTTCCCTGCTGTTCGGCGCACTGGCCTGCGTGACCGGGCCGACGGTGATCGCGCCGATGTTGCGCACCCTGCGCCCGAACGCACGCATCGCCAACACGCTGCGCTGGGAAGGCATCGTGATCGACCCGCTGGGTGCGCTGTTCGCGGTGCTGATCTACGAGGCCATCGTGTCGCGCCAGGAAGGGCACACCATCGGCATCTTCGTCGCCACGATCGGCTGCGGCGTGGGAATCGGTGCGCTGTCGGCGTGGACTATGGCCTTCTTCCTGCGTCGCCAGATGATTCCCGAATACCTGCAGAACTACGCGGTGCTGGCCGCGGTGCTGCTGGCCTTCAGTGTTTCCAACACGCTGACCCACGAGTCCGGCCTGCTGGCGGTGACGATCATGGGCATCGCGCTGGGCAACCTGCGCGGTGTGCACATCGACGACATCCTGGACTTCAAGGAAAGCCTGACCACGGTGCTGGTGTCGCTGCTGTTCGTGCTGCTTGCCGCCCGGCTGCAATGGCCCTTGCCCGACGGCATGCTGGGCGCCGGCATCACCCTGTTCGTGATCGCGCAATTGCTGGTGCGGCCGGTGACCGTGGCGCTCGCCAGCTTCGGCAGCAGCCTGAGCTGGCGCGAGCGCGCGCTGATCGGCTGGGTGGCGCCGCGTGGCATCGTGGCCGCGTCGGTGTCGGCGTTGTTCGCGCTGCGCCTGGATGCGCTGGGGGTGGCGGATGCCGAGGCGCTGGTGCCGCTGGTGTTCACCCTGATCATCGGCACCGTGATCCTGCAGAGCGCCACCGCCCGCCCGCTGGCGATCTGGCTGAAGGTGGCCGAGCCGGAGCCGCGCGGCGTGCTGATCTTCGGTTCCGACGTGGTGGCCCGCGCGATCGGCAAGGCGCTGGACGAGGCCGGCTTCCGCGTGGTGCTGGCCGACGACGACTGGGATGGCATCCGCCTCGCGCGGATGGAAGGACGCGCCACCTTCTTCGGCAACCCCGCCTCACCGCATGCCGAGCGGCATCTGGACCTGACCGGCATCGGCCGGTTGCTGGCGGTGTCCACCCATCGCGAGCGCAACTCGCTGGCCTGTGTGCACTACCGGCAGGAATTCGGGCGCGAAAAGGTCTATCGCCTGCGCAATCTCACGCCTCAGGAAAACACCGACCGTGCTGCGCTTGCCGGCAGCCTGCTGGCGCCGCCGCTGTTCGACGAGACGATGACCCATGGCCGCTTCGCCGAGATGCTCGAGCAGGGCTGGCGGATCAAGTCGACGCGACTCAGCGCCACCTTCGACTGGCCGCACTTCATCGAGCAGTACGGCTCGAACACGGTGCTGATGTTCGGCGTCGAGGAAAAAGGCGCCCTGCGGGTAGCCTCGGCCAAGCGCGAACTGGAGCCGAAGCCCGGCTGGACCGTAATCGCACTGGTGCCGCCCAGCGAGAAGTGAGGAACAAGGAGTGAGGAGTGAGGGAAAGCGAGAGCAGTCCGTGCCTTTGCTCTCTCTGACTCCCTACTCCCCCGCACTCGCTTCTCTTCTTATCAGGCCGCCGAAGCCTGCTTGAACTGGGCTTCTTCGGTCGAGCCCTTCAGCGCAGTGGTCGACGACTGTCCCTGCTGGATCGCCTGGGTCACGGCGTCGAAGTAGCCGGTGCCCACTTCGCGCTGGTGCTTCACCGCGGTGAAGCCGCGGTCGGCGGCGGCGAATTCCTTTTCCTGCAGTTCGACGAAGGCGCTCATCTGGCGGCGGGCGTAGCCGTGCGCCAGGTCGAACATGCCGTAGTTGAGGCTGTGGAAGCCGGCCAGGGTGATGAACTGGAACTTGTATCCCATCGCGCCCAGTTCCTTCTGGAAGTTGGCGATGGTGGCGTCGTCCAGGTTCTTCTTCCAGTTGAAGCTGGGTGAGCAGTTGTAGGCCAGCATCTTGCCGGGGAATTTCGCGTGGATCGCTTCGGCGAAGCGGCGCGCGTCGTCCAGGTTCGGCTTGCTGGTCTCGCACCAGATCAGGTCGGCGTATGGCGCGTAGGCGAGGCCGCGGCTGATCGCCTGGTCCAGGCCGGGCCTGACGCGGAAGAAGCCTTCGACGGTGCGTTCGCCGGTGATGAAGGCCTTGTCGTTGTCATCGATGTCCGAGGTGAGCAGGTCCGCGGCGTCGGCGTCGGTGCGCGCCACCAGCAGGGTCGGCACGCCGGCCACGTCGGCGGCCAGGCGCGCCGCGTTCAACTTGTCGACCGCCTCGCGGGTCGGCACCAGCACCTTGCCGCCCATGTGGCCGCACTTCTTCACGCTGGCCAGCTGGTCCTCGAAGTGCACGCCGGCGGCGCCGGCCTCGATCATCGCCTTCATCAGCTCGAACGCATTCAGCACGCCGCCGAAGCCGGCTTCGGCGTCAGCCACGATCGGCACCAGCCAGTCGCAGTCGTCCTTGCCTTCGGCATGATGCAACTGATCGGCGCGCAGCAAGGTGTTGTTGATGCGCTTCACCACCAGCGGCACCGAGTTGGCCGGGTACAGCGACTGGTCGGGATACATCTCGCCGGCCACGTTGGCGTCGGCGGCGACCTGCCAGCCGCTCAGGTAGATCGCCTGCAGGCCGGCCTTGACCTGCTGCATCGCCTGATTACCGGTGAGTGCCCCAAGGGCATTGACGAAGTCTTCCTTGTGCAGGGATTTCCACAGCCGCTCGGCACCATGGCGGGCCAGCGAGTGCTCCACGTGCACGGTGCCGCGCAGGCGCACCACGTCCTCGGCGGAGTAGTTGCGCTGCACGCCGGTCCAGCGCGGATTGTTGTTCCAGTCCAGGGTGATCTGTTCGGCGGTCGGCAGGGTCGTGGTCTTCATGGCATGGCTCCGTGGGACGATGATTCGTGGCAGGCGGATCGGTGGGACTCAGGCGAGCTGGTCGTAGGCGGGCAGGGTGAGGAAGTCGCCGAGTACCTCGGCGTGGGTCATCGCCGAGAGCAGGGCAGCGGCCGCGTCGGCGCGGGCGGCGCCCGGGTGCTGGCTGTCACGCAGTCGGTGGGTGTGGCAGGCCAGCGCGTGATCGAACAGGGCGAAGTCGATCGGTGCGTGGTCGGGGAATGCCAGGGCGTCCGTGCCCGGGCCGTCGGCGTGGTGCAACCACTGCCACAACTGGGCGCGGGCAATTTCGGCGGTGGCGGCGTCTTCCATCAGGTGATGGATCGGCACGCAGCCCAGGCCGTCGAGCCAGGCGGCGGTGTAGCGCAGGCACACCTCGACGTTGTTGTCGAAGCCGGCTCGGGTGATGGTGCCGTTGGGCGCGGCGAGCAGTTGCTCGCGGCTGACCTGCACGTCCCGGCGCAGCACGCCAAGCTGGTTGGCGCCGGGCATGTGCTGGTCGAAGACCTGCTGCGCCACGGGCACCAGCGCCGGGTGCGCCACCCAGGTGCCGTCGTGGCCGGCCTGCACCTCGCGCAGCTTGTCGGCGCGCACCTTGGCCAGCGCTGCTTCGTTGGCGGCTTCGTCGCCCTTGATCGGGATCTGCGCGGCCATGCCGCCCATCGCGAAGGCGCCGCGGCGATGGCAGGTCTGGATCAGCAGTTCGGAGTACGCCTTCAGGAATGGTGCGGTCATCTGCACCTGGCTGCGCTCGGGCAGCAGGCGGTCGCGATGGCCGCGCAGGGTCTTCAGATACGAAAAGATGTAGTCCCAGCGGCCGCAATTGAGGCCGACCGCGCGACGGCGCAGCGCATGCAGGATCTCGTGCATCTGGAACGCCCCCGGCAGCGTCTCGATCAGCACGGTGGCCTTCATCGTGCCCACCGGCAGCTGGAGTTCGTTCTCGGCATCGGCCATCACCGCATCCCACAGCGCGGCTTCCTCCATTGCCTCGAGCTTCGGCAGGTAGAAATACGGGCCACGGTCACGGCTGTGCAGGGCGCGGGCGTTGTGCAGCACGAACAGGGCGAAGTCGACCAGGGCGCCGGACATCGGCTCGCCATCCACACTGAAGAACTTGTCGTGCAGGTGCCAGCCGCGGGGACGCACCACCAGCACGGCGGGATTGTCGCCAACGCGGTAGTGCTTGCCCTCGGGCGAGGTGAAATCGATCGAGCCGTTCACCGCGTCGCGCAGGTTGAGCTGGCCGTCGAGCTGGTTGGCGAAGGTCGGCGCCGAGGAGTCCTCAAAGTCGGCCATGAACACCTTCGCGCCGGAGTTCAGCGCGTTGATGATCATCTTGCGCTCGACCGGGCCGGTGATCTCGACGCGCCGGTCGCGCAGCGCCGGCGGGATCGGCGCCACGCTCCAGTCCGATTCGCGGATCGCCGCCGTGTCGGCGCGGAAGTCGGGCAGGCCGCCGGCGTCGTACGTCGCCTGGCGCTCGCGTCGTGCCTGCAGCAACTTCTGGCGGGTCGGTTCGAAGCGGCGGTGCAGCCGGGTCAGCAAGGCCAGCGCTGCCGGGGTCAGGATGCTCGCGTAACCGGCCGGGTCGGCATGAATCTCGATGGCGCCGAGTTCGAGTCTTTCCTGCGGTACTGCCATGGTGTCGCTCCGTGTCGGGAATGACTCGAAGCTAGGTACAAATCAGCTATTTGACAAAGTGAATGTTTCAATCATTACTATGAGCAAATGCAATACATACTCCAAAGTATTGAAATATGGCGATGAAAAAGCACAACGCGGCGCTGAACGGAGCGAAAAAGCCGCGCCGCAGCGCAGCAAGGAAGCGTGGCGAGTCCGTGCCGGCGGAGAACGGCGGGCGCTACTACTACAAAGGCAATCGGCACAAGCAGTTGCGTGCCTTCGTCAGCGTGGTGAAGCTGGGTACGCTGACCCGCGCGGCCGAGGCGCTGTACCTGTCGCAACCCACCATCAGCCTGCAATTGCAGGCGCTGGAGCGGGAACTCGGCATGAGCCTGCTGGAACGGCGCCGGCGCCGCATCAACCTCACCGACGCGGGCGAGGCGCTGTATGAACTGGCGCGGCCGCTGGTCGAAGGCTGGGACACGCTGGATCGCGACTTCCAGGCCAGGGTGAAGGGGCTGCAGGCCGGCCGCCTGACCATCGCCGCCGGCACCTCGACCATCCAGTACCTGTTGCCCGACCTGGTGCGCCGCTACCGCGAGCGCTTTCCCGCGGTGCAGTTGCAGCTGGCCAACGTCACCGGCAAGGACGGCATGGCGATGCTGCGCGCGGACGAGGCCGACTTCGCCGTGGGCTCGATGCTCGACGTTCCCAACGACATCGCCTGGGCGCCGGTGCAGCACTACGACCCGATGCTGATCATGCCGCCGGGTCATCCGCTGGCGGCGAAGGAAAAGATCACCCTCGAAGACCTGTCACCTTACGGCCTGATCCTGCCGCCGCAGCGGCTGTCCACCTATCGCCTGGTCGACCTGGTGTTCCAGCAGCAGCAGGTGCCGTATCACGTGGCGATCGAGGTCGGCGGCTGGGACGTGATCAAGGAGTACGTGGCGATGGGCATGGGCATCTCCATCGTCACCGGCATCTGCATCACCGCTGCCGACAGCGAACGGCTGGCGGTGCGCAACATGAAGCAGTTCTTCCCCCAGCGCAGCTACGGCGTGGTGATGCGCAAGGGCAAGTTCCTCAGCGCCGAGGCGCGGGCCTTCATCGACCTGGTGCGCCCCGGCCTGCTGACCCATCGCGAGCACGATGATCCGGGCCATTCGCAGCGTTGACGCGGCGGCAAGGCGCGCGCATCCCGTCACACGTTGCGGTGCTTGCCACGGAACGGCGCATAGAACGCACGCAGGCGGGCGAGATCCGCTTCCAGGTCGTCACTGGTGTGGAACAGCGGGCCGACGCCGATGGTCTTGTCCGGATAGTTGAACCAGGCCGTGACGATGGGTACGCCGGCCTCGTGGGCGATGCGCCAGAAACCGCTCTTCCAGCGCGCCACCGGCTTGCGCGTGCCTTCGGGCGCGATGCCCAGCCACAGCGATTCGTGCTGCTGCAGCTGGTCGATCATCTGCTCGACCACGCCCTTGGCGGCGCCGCGGTCGATCGGCATGCCGCCCAGCTTCAGCAGCAGCTTGCCCAGTGGACCGCGGAACAGCTCCTGCTTGCCCATGAAATGGATGTCGGCGCCGATGCCGACCTTCATCAGCAAGCCCCACACGCCATCCCACCATGAGGAGTGCGGCGCCGCGATCAGCACCGCGCGGCGCACGTCGGGAAACTCGCCGACCAGGCTCCAGCCGCACAGCCGCAGCACGCCGCGACAGAGTCGGCGACGCCAGTTGTCGGCCAGATGCGGCATGCCCGGCGGCAGTTGCGCGGGGCTGGGCAGTTGTCCCTTCATTCGAGATCCGGCTTGCGTGAACGGGACTGCTTGATCTGGCCGCGTTGCTGCTTGCCCACCAGGCGACGTTCCTTCGAGGCGCGGGTGGGGCGGGTGGCCAGGCGCTTCTTCGGCGGCACCAGCACGCCGCGGATGATCTCCACCAGCCGCTCGCGCACGTCATCGCGATTGCGTCCCTGGTCGCGGAAGCGGCGGCCCTGGATCACCAGCACGCCCTCGGCAGTCAGCCGGCGATCGCGGCGCTGCAGCAGACGCGTGCGGATCTCCTCAGGCAGCGACGGTGAGCCGGCCACGTCGAAACGCAGTTCCACCGCGCTCTCGGTGCGGTTCACATGCTGCCCGCCCGGACCGTCGGCGCGCAGGAAGCGCTCGACCAGTTCGGACTCGGGCAGGGCGATGCTGTGGCTGACGGTCAACATGCCCGGCAGTTTACGGGCAAGCGAAAGGCGGGGCGAGGGATGCCTGATCCCGACCGCGTCGAGCGCGGTGCCGCACGCGTGGAGTCGAAACGCTGCGCCGCGTGTTCTCCGGTTTCGCCGCTGCGCGGCTACGCCCGGGACGAACCGGGGGGTGGCGGGGGATCGTTCGGCGACGCCACGATGTGTTCGGGCCGGGGCCAGCCGAACCGGGCGAGCAGGTGCGTGTAGGCCTGATCCAGCGGAGCTTCCAGCTGCATCGGCGCACCGGTGACCGGGTGGTGGAAATCCAGCCGCCATGCATGCAGCAACATCCGATGACAGCCGAAGTGCTGCTTGTACAGGCGGTTGTGGTCGCCGCGACCGTGCTGGCAATCGCCGATCACCGGGTGATGGACATGCGCCAGGTGCTTGCGGATCTGGCGGAAGCGGCCGCTTTCGGGTTCGGCGAGAACCAGCGCGTAGCGCTGCTGTGGATAGCGGCCCAGTTCGATCGGCACCTCGATGGTGGCGAGGCGCCGGTAGCGGGTGCGTGCCTCGCGGCGCGGGCCGGTTTCGCGCGAGCCGGGCAGCGGATAGTCGATCACGTCCTCGACCGGTTCGGGCCAGCCGCGTACCACCACCAGGTACTGCTTGTGGATGCTGCGGGCCATGAACTGTTCGCCCAGCGCGGCAGCGACCTCCTTGCTGCGCGCCACCAGCAGCACGCCACTGGTGGCGCGGTCGAGCCGGTGCGCCAGGTAGACGTTGTCGCCGATCTGTTCGCGCAGCAGGTCGATCAGGAATTCCTCGGCATTGCCCACCATCTTCGAGCGATGCACGGCAAGGTTCGCGGGCTTGTTGACCGCGATCAGTGCGTCGTCCTGGTACAGGATCTCGATCATGGCTCGGTGCGCTCGCCGCAATCAGCGCGCGCGCGGCCAGCCGATCGCGAAGGCCAGCAGGCCGGCGACGCCGGTGCCGAGTGGCGGCCAGATGCCGTGGTGCGGCGACAGCGTGCCCAGCAGGGTCGCGCCGATCAGCAGCGTGCTGCCGAGCAGGCTGCAGGCGATCAGCTTGTGCTGGCGTCGGGCGTTGTCCAGGCTCAGTTTCAGCGCCAGCGGGTCGCTCAGCACGCGCCGTTCGCCGCGACCGATCTGGCGCAGTGCGTCGCGCACCAGCTCGGGGAATTGCGGTGCCTCGTGCAGCCATTCGGGCAACCGCTTGCGCACTTCGCGCAAGGTGCGCAACGGGCTGTAGCGTTCGCGCAGGATGCGCTTCAGCACCGGGTGCGCCACCGCCCAGATGTCGATCTCCGGATCGAGCATGCGGCCCACGCCCTCGATGTTGAGCAGGGTCTTCTGCAGCAGGATTAGCTGCGGCTGCAGGGTGAGCTCGAAACGGCGCGCGGTCTGGAACAGCTTCACCACCAGCTCGGCCAGCGAGATCTGCGACAGCGGGCGGGTGAAGTACGGCTCGCACACCGTGCGCACGGCGGCTTCCAGCTCGTCCAGCCGCACGTCGGCAGGCATCCAGCCCGCGTCCAAGTGCAACTTGGCGATGCGGGCATAGTCGCGTTCGAACAGCGCGATGAAGTTCTGCGCCAGCCAGTACTGGTCGGCTTCGGGCAGCGAACCCATGATGCCGAAATCCAGCGCGATGAAGCGCGGTTCATCGGTGCGCGCCGGGTCGACCCAGATGTTGCCGGGGTGGGCGTCGGCGTGGAAGAAGTTGTCGCGGAACACCTGCTCGTAGAACACCCGCACGCCCTTGACGGCAAGCGCCTTGCGGTCGAGCCCGGCGGCGTCGATCGCGGCGATGTCGTCGCTGCTGAGGCCGTGCACCCGTTCCAGGGTGAGCACGCGGGTGGCGGTCAGGTCCCAGTGCACCTCGGGCACGTAGAGGTCCACACCGCTGGTGAAGTTGCGTCGGAGCAGGCTGGCGCTGGCGCCTTCGCGCTGCAGGTCCAGCTCGTTCTCCAGCATCTTCTCGACTTCGGCCACCACGTCCAGCGGACGGATCTTGTCGGCGTTCGGGTGCCAGCGCTGGGCCAGTTCGCCCAGCGAACGCAGCAGTTTCACGTCGCGGCTGATCTGCGCATCGATGCCCGGGCGCAGCACCTTGACCACCACTTCGCGGCCGTCGTGCAGGGTAGCGGCATGCACCTGGGCGATCGAGGCGGAGGCCAGCGGTGTTTCATCGAATTCGGCGTAGAGACGGCCAATCGGCAGTTTCAGTTCCTGCTCGACGATCGCGCGCGCTTCGCTGCCCGGGAACGGCGCGACCTGGTCCTGCAGCAGGGCCAGCTCGTCGGCGATGTCGGCCGGCACCAGGTCGCGGCGGGTCGACAACACCTGGCCGGCCTTGACGAAGATCGGCCCCAGTTCGGTCAGCGCATGGCGCAGGCGCGCGCCGCGCGGCAAGCCGCGGATGTCGACGCGCGGCTTCGCCACCAGCGGCCGCAGCAGCTTCAGCGGACGATAGAGATGCGCCGCGTCGACCAGTTCGTCGAGCCGGTACGCCAGCAGCACCGAGGCGACCCGCAGCAGCCGCGGCACGACCTTCAGCGGCGTCACGCGGCGTTGCCCGACACGCGCTGCAGCAGCCGCTGCACGCGCGATTCGAGTCGTTCGCTGCGTTCACGCAGCTCGTCCACGCCGTCGAGGAAACCCTCCACCTCGCCCGGCGCCATCGCCACGCGCGCCTCGTCGCGCAACCAGTCCGCGCCATCCTCGGTGAGGTGGCTGGCGGTTTCGCGGGCGTGGGCCAGGCCCTTGCGCACCGTCCTGGCCAGCGGCACGCCAAGCACGTCGCCGAACGTGCGCGCGAACGCCTCCTCGAAGTCGGGGGCGAACTTGTTGGCCAGCTTTTCCAGCCGGCGCGCCAGCTCGGCATCGCCGGCGATCTCCACCTTGCCCGGAGCGATGCCGTCGTCGTCGCGGCGGAACATCATCGCCAGCAGGCTGCCCGGTGAGGCGGCGACCTTCAGCTGGTTGTGGTCCTGCGGCGGGCCCACCTTGAGGCGGGCGTCCTCGACGGTGATGGCCAACGCGATCTCGGGTCCGCGCAGATGCAACTGCACGCTGCGTCCATTCAGCGCGGCCAGCTTTTGCTGCGTGTCCGGATCGAGCGACAAGGTGTGATTCAGCGCGGTTTCCAGCGCACGGCCGGCAAGCTTGCGCAGCGGTTGCGGCAACCAGGAGTTGGGGGTGGCGGCGTTCATCTGCCGATTGTAGCGGGGCGGCGCGGGCGCCGTCGGGAATGGTGAATCGGACAGGCAAGGGCAAAGCAGTGGCGCACGTCCCTTTCAATCTCGCGGAAGAGCGCTCTGCCGATTCCCTATTCCTGGCTGCCGGCTCCAACGAAGCCGAGCTGCCGCCATGCCTCGTAGACGGCCACGGCCACCGTGTTCGACAGGTTCAGGCTGCGGCTGTCCGGACGCATCGGCAGGCGCAGGCGTTGCTCGGCGGGAATCGCTTCGAGCACGGTCGCCGGCAGTCCGGCGGTTTCGCAGCCGAACAGCAGGGCGTCGCCGTCGGCAAAACGCGCCTCCACATGGGCGACACGGCCGCGGGTGGTGAAGGCGAACACCCGGGGCGCGCCGATCGCATCAAGGCAACTGGCCAAGTCGTCGTGCACCGCGAGCCTTGCGTACTCGTGGTAGTCCAGCCCGGCGCGGCGCAGGCGGGCATCGTCAAGTTCGAAGCCCAGCGGGCGAACCAGATGCAGCGCAGCGCCGGTGTTCGCGCACAGGCGAATCACGTTGCCGGTGTTCGGCGGGATCTCGGGATTGAACAGGATGACGTGGAGCATCCGCCATTATCGCCGTACGGCATCGCCCGGGATCAACCGTTGAGCGGCGACGCTGTGCCGAGCTGGGCGCACATCACGCCGTCGGGCGGCAAGGCGCAACTGCTCGGTGCCGCCAGCAGGATGGTCCGCAGGGAATGGCTGCCGGCCAGCTGTATCGAGGCCGGCGTGGTGGTCACCATCGCGCCGAAGATCAGGCCGCATACCGCCAGGCAGGCGATGAACAGTCCGCGCAACATCAGGGTTTCGAATTTCATGAGCTTGTCTCCGACGAATGGGGGAAGAGTCCCTGCACGGACATAAGAGCAATCCGCGTGCCAACGGTTGCAAACGCCCCAAGTGCTTGATTTGACGCGCTCATCACGGCGGCCCCGGGCGAAAAATCCTGTCCGCGGACACCGCTGTCGACCGCCGCCGGACAGCCGGACATGCGGGCGGACGCCCCGGGCGGACCCTGCCGCAAGTCATTTGCGACACCTGTCCCGCGCCGCTAGCCTGTGTCGACTTATCCGTGAAACAGGAGGTTCACCGTGACAAAGAAACCACTCGCCCTGCTGATCGCCGGCGCGCTCACCCTGGCTGGCGGCATGCCGCTGGCATGGGCCGCTCCCGCTACCGCCGCCGCGACGACTGCCGCCGCCTCGCAGCAGATTCCCGAGCTGGCCTACAGCCGCTTCACCCTGCCCAACGGCCTCACCGTGGTGGTGCACGAAGACCACAAGGCGCCGGTGGTGGCGGTCAGCGTCTGGTATCACGTCGGTTCGTCGTATGAGCCGAAGGGCAAGACCGGTTTCGCGCACCTGTTCGAGCACCTGATGTTCCAGGGCTCGGAGAACCACAAGGACGAGTACTTCAAGCCGTTCGAGCTGGCCGGCTCCACCGACCAGAACGGCACCACCTGGCTCGATCGCACCAATTATTTCGAGACGGTGCCGACCAGCGCGCTGGACATGGCACTGTGGATGGAATCCGACCGCATGGGACACCTGCTGGGCGCGATCGGCCAGCCGCAGCTGGACGAGCAGCGCGGCGTGGTGCAGAACGAGAAGCGCCAGGGCGAGAACCAGCCGTACGGCCGCGCGGGCGAGCTGATCCAGGCCGAGGCGTTCCCGGCCAATCATCCCTACCACCACGACACCATCGGTTCGATGGACGATTTGAACGCCGCCTCGCTGGGTGACGTCAAGCAGTGGTTCCGCGACTACTACGGCGCGGCGAACACGGTGGTGGTGCTGTCCGGCGACATCACGCCGGCGGTGGCGAAGGAAAAGATGCAGAAGTATTTCGGCGATATCGCCGCCGGCCCCCAGGTGCCGCGCCCGCAGCCGTGGATCGCGCCGCGCGACAGCTCCACCCGGGGCACCATGACCGACAACGTGGCGCAGACCCGCATCTACCGCGAGTGGAACGTGCCCGGTCGCGGCAGCAACGACGAGAACCTGCTGGAACTGGCCGCCGCCGTGCTCGGCGGCAGCAAGACCTCGCGGCTGTACCAGCGGCTGGTCTACCAGGACAAGCTGGCCGACGACGTCTCGGTGGACGTCGAGCAGCACGTGCTGGCCAGCATGTTCAACCTGCAGGTCGACGTGAAGAAGGGTGTCGACCCGGCGAAGGTCGAGGCCGCGATTGCCGACGAGTGGCAGAAATTCCTGAAGACCGGCCCCACCGCCGACGAACTGGCGCGGGTGAAGACCGAGACGCGTGCCTCCTTCGTGCGCGGCCTGGAAAAGGTCAACACGCAGGCTTCGATCCTCGCCCAGGGCCAGCTGTATCACGGCGATCCGGGGCAGTACCTGAAGGACTTCAACGCGTTCATGGCGGCGACCCCGGCCAGCGTCCAGGCGGTGGCCGACAAGTGGATCAGCAAGGGCGACTACACCTTGACCGTCGTGCCGGGCAAGGTCGACGCCACCGACATGGCCAAGATGGCCGGTCGTGCCGCCGCCAAGGGTGCGCCGGCGCCGGTGCTTTCGGCCAGGGGCGACTTCAAGACGGTGGCCAGCGACGTCGATCGCGGCAAGGGCGTGCCCGAGGTCAGCAGCTTCCCCGACCTCAGCTTCCCGAAGCTGCAACGCGGCAAGCTCGACAACGGCATCGAGGTGGTCCTGGCCGAACGCCACACCGTGCCGGCGGTGCAGTTGCAGCTGCTGTTCGACGCGGGTTTCGCCGCCGACCAGGGGCGCAAGCTGGGCACCTCCAGCTTCACCATGAACATGCTCGACGAAGGCACCAGCAGTCTGGACTCGGTGGAGATCGCCAAGCGCAAGCAGCGCCTGGGCGCGATCATCGCCAGCGGTTGCGGGCTGGATTACTGCAACGCCTCGCTCAACGCACTCGATGACCAGCTCAAGCCCTCGCTCGACCTGTTCGCCGACATCGTGCGCAACCCGGCCTTCCGTGACGGCGACACCAGTCGCCTGCGTGGCCAGTGGCTGGCGCGCATCGCGCAGGAAAAGAGCCAGCCCACCGGCATCGCCCTGCGCACCCTGCCGCCGCTGCTGTACGGCAAGGACCACGCCTACGCGATCCCGTTCACCGGGTCGGGCACCGAGGCGTCGATCAAGTCGCTGACCGCGGCCGACATGCGCAGCTTCATGGACGACTACATCCGTCCGGACAACGTGAAGATCCTGGTCGCCGGCGACACCACGCTGGACAAGATCATCCCGCAGTTGAACGCGGTGTTCGGCGACTGGAAGGCACCGGCCGGCAAGGTGCCGGTGAAGAACATCGGCCAGGTCACGCCGCCGCAGCAGGCGCGCGTGTTCCTGGTCGATCGTCCCGGAGCGCAGCAGACGCTGATCCTTGCCGGCAGCCTGGCGCCTTCCACCGAAGCGGCCAACAACCTGGAAATCCAGACCATGAACGGTGCCTTCGGCGGCACCTTCACCTCGCGTCTCAACATGAACCTGCGCGAGGACAAGCACTGGGCCTACGGCGCCTTCAGCTTCCTGCAGAACGCGGTGGGGCAGCGTCCGTTCATGCTGTACGCGCCGGTGCAGACCGACAAGACCGCGCCATCGATTGCCGAGATGCTGAAGGAGGCCAACGGCGTGATCGGCGACAAGCCGCTGACCGATGCCGAGATCAGCAAGGTCAAGGTCGGCGACGTGCGCAGCATGCCGGGCGAGTACCAGACCACTTCGGCGGTGATGGATGCGATGCAGGGCATCGCCCTGTACAACCGCCCGGATGACTACGTGCAGACCCTGAAGTCGCGCATCGAGGGACAGACCGACGGCGCGGTGGAGGCGGCGGCGAAGCAGATCATCCACCCGGACCAGCTGACCTGGGTGATCGTCGGCGACCTGGCGAAGATCGAGTCGCCGATCCGTGCGCTCAAGCTCGGCCAGGTGCAGGTGCTCGATGCCGACGGCAAGCCGGTGGCGGCGAAGCCGGCCAGGTGAGCCTGCATGCGGCGCCGGCATGAACCGGCGCCGCATGTCGTGCGGCCGCCGCGGGACGCGTCCGCGCCACCGCGTTACGATGGAGGCCGGATCGCAAGGTCCGGCCTCTTCCATATTCCAAGTCACCGTTGCGGAGCCCTCCATGCGCAAGACCCTGCTGTTGCTCGTCCCCGTGTTGCTGCTGAGCGCCTGCAACTGGGGCATCACCATGGACCCGGCGGCGAAGAACGTGCGCACCGCCTGGAGCGGCGACGTCTCGGCCTGTCGCGACCTGGGCAAGGTCACCGTCTCGGTGATGGATCACGTCGGCCCGGTCGACCGCAACGACATCAAGGTGCGCGACGAACTGGAAGTGCTGGCCCGCAACGAGGCCGCCAAGATGAATGCCGACACGATCAAGCCGCTGGCCGAACCCGACGCGGGATCGCAGCCCTGGGGCGCGTATCAGTGCGGTGCGCGCGTGCCGAGCGCCAACCCGGCGGGCCATGCCGCGCCGAATTCGACGCCCGGCAACGCGCAGACCTTCCCGATCCGGCACTGACCCGATCCAGCACGGAGTCGCCAGGCCGGCTCCGACGCACACCCCGCGTTGAGTGGCCTCACGGGGCAGTCAGGGTTTCGCCGTGGCGGGAATCCACAGCTCGATCACGTTCGGTTCGCCGCGGATGGAGAGCGGGAACGGCACGGCCTGGGGCGCGGGGCGAGTCGAACGGACGGGTAGCGCCCATCCATGCGCTGATCGCCGACGCGCACTGGGTGCCGGCATCGCTGTAGAGCACGGTGGGCACGTGCCACTGGAACGGCAGGGTGCGGCCATGGCTGGCGGCGCTGGCGGTGACGTTCTCGATGCCGGGCGTGGCCACGCCCAGGTCGCGCAGCTGGGGCAGCAGGGTCTCGGCTGCGGCGCGCTCGGCCTCGTCGTAGATCTGCGCATAGACCACGAAACGGCGCGAGATACCCTGGGTGCAGGCGCGGCGTGCGGCGTCGGCCAGGGTGGCGGCGTTCGCCGGTGAGGCGTGGGCAACCGTGGTGGCGGCAGCAGTCGGGCGTGCCGTCCGGACCCGTGGCGGCGTTGCCGTTTCGGGCGGCGGCGGAGGCGGCGGTGGGGGAGGCGGCGGTGGGGGAACATCTCGCGCGGGCTCCGGTGCCGATGCCAGCGGCGGGCTTTCGGCCGGCATGTCGTCGACGGTGACGGGTGTCGTGTCGGTGGCGGATGTCGTGGTTGCGGAGTCCGGGGAGGGGTTCGCGCCCGCCACGACAGGTGCGTCGGGATCGAGCGCCACCACCGGTGGCCAGTCACGGTAGCCGACCATGGCGCGTTCCCAGCGGGTCAGCGAGGGGGCGCCGCCGAGGATGGTCAGGTCGTTGTTGCAATTGATCGCAAGCTGGCCCGGTGGCAGTTTGGCGCATTTCGCCTGCAGCGAATCGACCAGGCCGTCCACCATCAGGCGGATCGAGTCCGGGTACGGCGGCGACCCGGCCTGGGCGCGGAACAGCTGCACCGAGGCATCCATGCTGCCGTCGAAGGCGGCATCGTCGCCGATCGCCTTGCCCAGGTCGCGGGCGGCCTCGGTGACCAGTTTCTGCTGCTCGATGCCCTGTTTCAGGTGGGCATCCCACGCTTGCCAACCGGCCAGCGCCAGGCCGGCGATCGCGCTCAGTCCGAGCGAGGCGCCGACCGTGGCGGTGACCCGCTGGCGCAGCGACATCGCGCTCTTCTGCACGTCCGGAGCGAGCGGACCGATGCTGGCGGCGACCCCGTCCAGCGCCAGCGCGGGAAGTGCGTCGAGGATCGCGCGATCGAGCGGCCGGCCCAGCAGTTCGCCCAGCTGGCAATAGCTTTCCCATTGCGCCTCGTCGAAGAACTGGTCCTCCGTACCCTGCTGCGGGAAACGCATGTCGCGGTTGGCGTAGCCGACGATGTCGAGCGGCGAGTCCGCCGGCTGGCGCGGTTTCACCACCAGCAGGGCGCCGGTGTTGCCGCTCTGGTAGCGGATGCGGGCCAGCAGCAGGCTTTGCGTGCCCGGCCCCGGCATCACGCTGTCCGGCGTGCCGAGCCGGGCCAGCAGCGCGGGCTCGACGGTGCCCGGCGCGAGGCTGGCCGGGTCGATGAATTCGATGATGGCGGCATAGTCGATGCGTGCCTTGCGGACCAGGTTTTCGACGTCGGCGAACAGATAGTTCGGGTCGGCACCGCAATCGGCCAGCACGATCAGCTTCAGCTCGCGCTTGAGCAGGGCATAGACACCGGTGTTGTCGAAATGCCCGCCGTCGGACAGGTACCACACCGGCCCCTGCAGGCCGGGAAAGCGCGCCAGCATTTCCTGCAGGGCCGCCCGCGACTTGCCGAGCCATGACCATGACAGCGACGGCTTGCCGAGCCGGTTGCGCCACCAGTAGCCGAGCCGGAGGCCGCTCAGGAAGGTGAGCACGGCCACCCCGGGGCGGGTCATCGAACCCATGCCGGAACCGGCGGCGGCACCGGAGATGGCGATCCACTCGGCCAGCGTGGTGCCCTGCAGCGTTTCGCCGGCGCCCGCAGGCTGTGTTCGTGCGGGCCGGGTCCCGGTTTCCACGCCGAACGGACCGACGGTGAGGCAGATGCCCTTGCGATCGGCGTTGAACGCCTCGGTGCGATCGTCGACGGTCTGGTTGATGCAGCAGTTGATCAGGTGGATCGGGCCGCCGTGCAGGTGCGGCGTGTAGTCGGGCAGCGCCACATCGTCGTGGTCGAGCAGTTCGGTCACCTTGACCACCGCCTGTGCGTTGGCGGAGTCCGTCGACTGCAGCGGCGAGACGGGGAAGCGCGTCGGGCCGGCGACGGCCACCGGCTGGTTGCCCACCGCGACGTAGGTGCGCGCGATGCGCGAGCGATAGAACGCGTGCAGCGACGAGCGGTTGATCGCCTGCAGGTTGCGCCCGGTCAGCCCCGCATAGGCAAGGCACGGCACCACTACGGCCAGCCAGCGCAGCCAGGCCGCTGGCGCGGACGTGGTGGTGCCCATGAAGAACAGCAGGTACTGCAGCGCGCTGAGCCAGAACAACAGCAGCAGGCCGAGCAGCAACAGGCCGCACAGGTTGGCGATCAGGGCCAGTGGCAGGCGCGCCAGGCTGGGCTTGTCGTTGTGCGGCTGCAGCGCCGGCAGGGCAAAGCGCGCCACCGCCACCAGCAGCGCGATCATGCCCGCGCCGTTCCACCCGGGAGCGCGCAGGGCGCCCGATTCCAGCAACCAGGCGAGGAACCAGCCGAGCAGGTCGGCGACGCCCAGCAGCAGCAACAGCAGCAGGCACTTCAGCAGGAAGGTGAGGCTGATCGTGTAGCGCACGCGGTCTTGGGCGGGTTGGCTGCCGCGGACGCGCGTCCACAGCCATGCCAGTGGAATGACCAGCAGGATCACGCCGGCCACCTGCATCAGGCCCGGGCCGTGGCTGCTGTCCAGCGGCGGGGCCAGCCATAGCAGGCCGCCGCCGAGCGCGGCGGTCACCACGACGATGGCCAGGTCGCCCGCCAGCGAGCCGTCTTCCGGATCGCGTGCCCACCAGTAGGCGAAGGCGCAGGCCGCCGACAACCAGCCCAGCGGAACCAGGCCCAGCCACCACAGGTTCACCGTCAGCCATGGCAGGTGTTGCGCGTAGACCGGGTAGCAGAGCAGGTGCGGCAACACCACCGCCGATGCCAGCAGCGCCAGCAGCACGGCGATCTCGAACTGGGTGGCCACGAAGCCGCGCAGTTGCCCGGTGGCAGCCTGCAGCAGGTCGCCCGCGCCGGCGGGCGTCAGGTAGCGACCGTTACTGCGCAACCACCACAGCAGCAGCGACCGGTCATTGGCCAGGCCCTGTTCGACCTGTTGCGGCGTGGTGGCGGCGTTGAACAGACGTCCAAACGCGGCGCCGATGTAGCCGCCACCGGAGACCGTCGACAGGTAGTCGAAACGGTGCAGCACGCCGTTGCGCGCCAGCGCCCGCAACAGACCCAGGCAGAAGGTGGCGCTGCGCACGCCGCCACCGGACAAGGCCAGGCCGGCGTGTGGCGCCTGCGGCTCCACCCCGGCGCGATCGCGCCGCATGCCGAACAGCTGTGCTTCCGTCGAAGCCGGCTCGCCAGGCGAGGGCGGTGCTTCCCCGTTCTGATTCATGGCTTGCTCTCCCCCGGGCCTCGATGCCCCTGCCATGCCGCGGGTGAGGTTATGCGCCTGGGCGTCGCCCGCGGCAAGTGCCGTCGGCGGCGTGGAAGTCGCGCCGCGGTGTAGGCGCATCCGCCGTGGTTTGCGATGATGGGCGTTGTCGTCCATCGTTGTGGCCATGAACAAGCTGATCTCCGCTCCCGGCCGCATCGCGCGGCGCATCCTGCCGTTTCCCCGCAGGCGCAAGCCGGGCGCCTCGACGCAGGCGATGCCGTTCTTCGCGGTGCCCGCCGGCGCCATCGCCACCCTGCCTGACCCGGCTGCGTTCCGGCAGACCCTGCTGCGACTCATCGGCCAGGCTACCCGGCGCATCGTGATCGTGGCCCTGTACCTGCAGGACGACGATGCCGGCCGTGAAGTGCTCGATGCGCTTTACGCGGCGAAGGCGCGCGCGCCGGATCTGCAGATAGCCGTGTTCGTGGACTGGCATCGCGCCCAGCGCGGCCTGATCGGCAAGCAGAAAAGCGCGGGCAACGCGGGCATGTACCGCGAGTACGCGGCGCGGCTGGGGCCGGGGGTGGAGATCTACGGCGTGCCGGTGCAGAACCGCGAACTGTTCGGCGTGCTGCATCTGAAAGGCTTCGTGATCGACGATGCGGTGCTCTACAGCGGCGCCAGTCTCAATGATGTCTATCTCGCTCGGCATGGGCGCTACCGGCTCGACCGCTATCACCTGCTGCAGCACGCCGGCCTGGCCGACGCGATGGCCGGTTTCGTGCAGAAGCATTTCAACGGCAGCGATGCGGTGCGGCGCCTGAACGTGGCGGACGTGCCCTCGACGAAGTCGTTGCAGCCCGCGATCCGCGAATTCCGCCAGGCATTGCAGCGGGCGAGCTACGAGGTGCCGCAGGCCAGCCTGGTCGACGGCACGGTGGCGGTGACGCCCCTGCCGGGCTTCGGCCGCAGCGACAACACGCTGAACGAGGTGCTGCTCGACTTGCTGCGTGGCACGCGCCAGCAACTGATCGTGCTGACCCCGTACTTCAACCTGCCGCGGCCGGTGCGCGCGGTGCTGGGCCAGCTGCTGCGTCTTGGCTGCACGATCGACATCATGGTCGGCGACAAGACCGCCAACGATTTCTACATCCCGCCGGGCGAGCCGTTCAAGACCATCGGCCTGTTGCCCTACCTGTACGAAAACAACCTGCGCCGCTTCGCCCGCGCGCACCGCCGCCAGATCGACAGCGGCCAGCTCAACCTGCACCTGTGGCGCGACGGCGACAACAGCTATCACCTGAAGGGCCTGCTGATCGACGACGACGTGGCCGTGCTGACCGGCAACAACCTCAATCCGCGGGCGTGGTCACTGGATCTGGAAAACGCACTGATCCTGCGCGACCCGTCGCGCCTGCTGCAGGCACAACACGAAGCGGAGTGGGCGGCCTTGCGTCGGCACGCCACGCGACTGGTCGACTACCAGGCGCTGGAGAGCCCGCGGCAGTATCCGCCCGAGGTGCGCAAGCTGCTGAAGCGACTCAGCCGCAGCCAGCTCGACCACCTGCTCAACCGGCTGATGTAGGAGCGTATCCCGTGCGCGAACGCTTTTCGTGACGTGACGAAGAGCCATCGCGCACGGGTGCGCTCCTACGATGCCGCCAGCCGGCTCAGCCGCATCTCCAGCCAGTTCGATACGTTCGGCCATTCCCCGGCGAGGATGCTGAAGCACACGGTGTTGCGCAGGCTGCCGTCGACGCGGCGCCGGTGCGCGCGCAGGACGCCCTCGCGCTGCGCGCCAAGACGCTCGATCGCGCGCTGCGAATCCTCGTTCAATTCGTCGGTGTGGAAGGCCACCGCCACGCAGTCCAGGGCCTCGAACGCGTGCTCCAGCAGCAGCCGCTTGCAGGCGGTGTTGAGGTGGCTCTTCTGCCAGCGCTTCGCGTACCAGGTGTAGCCGATGGCGAGCCGTGGCAGCGCGGCGTCGATCTCGTAGTAGCGGGTGCTGCCGACGATCTCGCCGCTGCCGGACTCGCGGATCGCGAACGGCAGCATGTGGCCTTCGGCCTGGCCTTGCAGCGCCCTGGCCACGTAGTCACCGGCCTGCCCCGGTGCCGGGACGCTGGTGACCTGCAGGTTCCACAGCTCGCCGTCGGCGGCGGCCGCTTCCAGTGCCGGCACGTGTTCCAGGCTCAGCGGTTCCAGCACGACGTATTCGTCGTGCAGACGGATCGGGGCGAACGGGGTCATCGGGGATTCCAGTGGGCGCTCAGGCGTCGAGGTCGGGGATCAGCTTGCTCTCGAGCCGCGCGATGTGGTCCTTCAGCAGCAGCTTGCGTTTCTTCAGCCGGGTCAGCTGCAGCTCGTCGCGACCGATCGCCGAGGCGAGCTGGTCGATCGCGGCGTCGAGGTCGCGATGCTCCATCCGCAGCTCGGCGAGCAAGTGGACGATTTCTGCGTGATCCTGGACCTGCATGACGGTGATGAGGCTGGGCGGCGATTTCCCAAGTGTACCGCCGATTTGCCACGCCGATTTGCCGCCGTGCCCATGGATTCGGCCCGGCGGCGGCGAGGTCGCTACAATGGCAGGCTCCCGTTGCCGATCGCCCGACATGTCAGCCCCGTTGCCCATTTTCCGCCCACCCGCCGCCGACGGCGGCAAGCTGGCCCGGCGCCTGCGCCGCCAGGTAGGCCGGGCGGTGGGCGATTTCGGCATGATCGAGGAGGGCGACAAGGTGATGGTGTGCCTGTCGGGCGGCAAGGATTCGTACACCTTGCTGGACCTGCTGCTGCAGTTGCAGGCGAAGGCGCCGGTGCGCTTCGAACTGATCGCGGTGAACCTGGACCAGAAGCAGCCGGACTACCCGGAACATGTATTGCCGGACTACCTGACCGCCCGCGGCGTGCCGTTCCACATCATCGAGCAGGACACCTACAGCACGGTGACCCGGGTGATTCCCGCGGGGAAGACCATGTGCAGCCTGTGCTCGCGGCTGCGTCGCGGCGCGCTGTACACCTGGGCGGCGGCCAACGGCATCACCAAGATCGCGCTCGGCCATCATCGCGACGACATCCTCGCCACGTTCTTCCTCAACATGTTCTACCAGGCGCAGCTGAAGGCGATGCCGCCGAAGCTGCGCTCGGACGACGGCCGTCACGTGGTGATCCGCCCGCTGGCCTATTGCCGCGAGGACGACATCGCTGCGTACGCGGCGCAGCAGCAGTTTCCGATCATCCCGTGCAACCTGTGCGGCTCGCAGGACAACCTGCAGCGCCAGGCGGTGGGCCGGATGCTGGCCGAGTGGGAACGGCAGCAGCCCGGGCGCAGCGAGAACATCTTTCGCGCGCTGAGCCATGTGTCACCCTCGCAGCTGGCCGACCGCCAGCTGTTCGACTTCAGCTTCGGCGCCACGCCCGCCTCCATCGCCTGGCCGGTCGACGGCACGGACGACACCGCCACCACGCAGGCCTGAACCCTCCCCGTCACCTCACTTCGAGTAACCGCCGTGTCCTACTTTGCATCCGTTGAAATGGCTCCGGGCGATCCGATCCTGGGTCTCACCGAGACCTACCTCGCCGATCCCCGGCCGGGCAAGATCAATCTTGGCGTGGGCATCTATGTCGACGAACAGGGCCGCATTCCGCTGTTGCCGAGCGTGCACGAGGTGGAGAACGCGCTGGCCGCCGCGGCCAAGCCGCGCGGCTACCTGCCGATCGATGGGCTGGCCGCGTACAACCGGCTGACCCAGCAACTGGTCTTCGGCGAAGCATCGCCGCTGCTCGCCGCCGGACGCGTGGCCACCGCGCAGACCATCGGCGGCAGCGCCGCGCTGCGCGTGGCCGCGGACCTGCTGAAGCAGGTCGGCGGCGCCGGCGCGAAGATCGCCATCAGCAACCCGAGCTGGGGCAACCACCACGTGGTGTTCCGCACGGCGGGTTTCGAATTGCTGGAATACCGCTACTACGATCCGGCCACACATGGCCTGGATTTCGCCGGCATGCTGGAAGACCTGGGCAGGCTGGAGCCCGGCACCGTGGTGCTGCTGCACGCGTGCTGCCACAACCCCACGGGCGTGGATCTGGACGCCGCGCAATGGACGCAGCTGATCGAGCTGCTGAAGGAGCGCAAGCTGCTGCCCTTCGTCGACATGGCCTACCAGGGTTTCGACCGGGGCACCGAACAGGACGCCACCGCGGTGCGCCTGCTGGGAGAGTCGGGCATCGAGGCCTTCGTGGTCGCCAATTCGTACTCGAAGTCGTTCTCGCTGTACGGCGAGCGGGTCGGGGCCCTGTCGATGGTCGGTGTCGATCGCGACGAGGCCGGGCGGCTGCAGTCGAAGATCAAGCAGGTCATCCGCACGATCTACTCCAGCCCGTCGACGCACGGCGCCGCGCTGGTCGCCGGCGTGCTGGGCAGCAGCGAACTGCGCGCGCGCTGGGAGCAGGAACTCGGTGGCATGCGCGGGCGCATCCACGCGATGCGCGCGGGCTTCGTCGAGAAACTGGCCGCACTGGGTGCGCCGGACTTCGGCTTCATCAACCGGCAGGCGGGCATGTTCTCCTACTCCGGCCTGAGCAAGGCGCAGGTGCACCGTCTGCGCGACGAATACGCGATCTATGCCCTCGACAGCGGACGCATCTGCGTGGCGGCGCTGAACCAGGCCAACCTCGACACCGTGGCTGCAGCCGTTGCGCAGGTCATTCGCTGAACCCACCCAGGTTCTCGCGAGCGCTTGTCCATGGCGTTGACGTTGCGACTGGCGTGCGGGCGAGGGGAACTCCTGCACGCACGTCGGCTTGTCTCAATTCACCACCAGGCCGAGCACGCGGGCGCGATCGACAGCATGGCGGCGGGTGCCGGCCGAAAGTTTCTGGAACAGGTTCTTCAGGTGCCATTTCACGGTCTCGGCACTGATGTCGAGGTGGCGTGCGATCAGCTTGTTCGACAGGCCTTCCTGCAACAGCTTGAGTATCTCCGCTTCCTTCGCGGTCAGCAGGCCGGGCTGCCGAGGCATCTGATCCGTTGAGGGCAAGGTGGCTGTCGGCGAAGCGGCTGGCTGGTCCGCACGCCCCACTATCCGCAGTCCGGTGCTGTTCCTGTGCAGCTCCACGGCCATCTGGACGGCCAGCGGATGGGTCTCGGCGAGCAGCCTGGCATTGCCGCCCAGGCTCGCCAGTGACAGCACTTCGCCCAGCGAGGCCAGTGCGGTGTCTGCATGTTGCTGACGTGCCACCACCGCGCGAAGCACCTTGACCGTCCAGCCATCACGAGTCCGTTGCAGTTGGCGGGCCAGCCGGTCCGCCGTATCCAGTTGCCGATTCGCGCTTGCCGCATCATGACTCGCCAGCGCCGCGTAGGCCCTGGCGATGCTCGCCCCGAGCTGATAGTGCGGCAGCAACGGCAGCTGATCTTCCTGCTGGAACGCCGGCGCCAGCCGATCCAGCAGGGGCATCAGTTCGCCCACCATGTCGCTGCGTTCGGCCAGGGCGTGGATGCGAATCCTCTCGGCCAGGCCGTGCAATTGCAATCGCGGCAAATGCCGGCGGCTGGCCAGGGCATCGAGGCTGTCCAGTGCATGCAGCGCGCGCCGCTCGTCACCCTGGCCGAGGGCGATCCGCACCAGGGTGCGATACGCGGTCAGAATCGCATCGGGGTAGCTGCTCTCGATGACGTCGAGGCGGTTGGCGAGCAGTGCCTGCGCCGCGGCGAGCTGGTCGCGCTCCAGCAGGGCAGCGGCGAGCACGGCGGCATACAGACACGCGACCGTGCTGCGTCGTCCATCCTCCTTTTCCGCCAATGCCAGCGCAGGGCGCAACACGGCCTCGGCCTGATCGGCGTGGCCATCCCTGAGATGGCTCAGCCCGGTGATGGAAAGGGCCGACGCCGCCGCCAGCCGCATGGAGCCGGCGTGTCCATACGCCGCTATCTTTGCGGTGGCGGTACGGACATCGGCGCTCGAACCCGTATGCAGCGTCAGCAGGGCACTGCAGTTCAGGGGCGCGACAAAGTACAGGGGGTCCACGATCAGTCCGGGCAACTGTGGCCATCGGGACAGCAACTGCGGCAGCAGACCCAGGTTGTCGGCATAAATCGCCGCGCCGCCGGCGACGCGCAATGCAAGCCAGAGCAGCCGGGGCGACGTCGCCGGGTCGTTGGCGATGTCCAGGGAGATCCGCAACGCTTCCGCATTGCCGTCGCCGAGCGCGTTCACCCATGCCGCGACCAGCCGCAGCGACACGTTTTCGGCAAGGACCTTCGGCGGGATGCGATCCAGCCATTCGCGCGCCTCGGCCAGTTTTCCCTCGGTGCCGAGCGCCCACAGCGATTGCGCCGCGTAGGTGTGGGCGAGGGCTTCATCCCCGGCCGCCAGCGCGTGGCCCGCCGCCTCGGAAAAGCGCCCGTGCGAGGCCAGCCAGCGGGAGGCGCGGACATGGAGTTCTACCCGCTCGGCCGCTGGCAACTGTTCGAACCGGCCCATCAGGAAATCCCTGGCGAGCGGATGCAGGCGAACCCAGTCGCTGGTTTCGCCCACCATCATGATCGGCGTTTCCAGGATCAGATGGTCGAGCCGGCCTGCCGCGTCCGCGCAACCCGTCACGGCCTCGCAGAGCTCCGCGTTCATGTGCCCGAGGATGGCGGAGCGGACGAGGAAGTCGGTGGTGTGCGGGGGCAGGCGTGAAAAGAGCGACTCCACGAAATAGTCCTGCAGACTTTCCCGACGGGCGGAGAACGTGGCAATGGCCGCGGACGGATCGGCCTCACGCTCGATCTTCGCGATGGCGAGCTGCAGGCCGACCGGCCAGCCCTCGGTCAGGTCGTGCAGCTTCGCGCGCAGGTCCAGATCCAAGCGCGGTCCAAGTCGGCGTTCAAGTATCTCGATCGATTCGTCGAACTGCAGCCGCAAGTCGTCTGTTTTCAGCACGGCGAAATTGCTCTTCGCAGCGAGTTCGCTGGTCTGCAATGGCAGGGGCGTTCTCGATCCGATCACCACATGCAGATTCGCCGGCGCATTCAGCAGCAGATACTGGATCGCTTCGTGCACGGTCGCCGCGGGCAGCCTTTCCGCGTTATCGATCATGAGCACCGTTTCGGCCTGCAGCTGGGCGATTTCCGCCAGCAGCGCCGTCAGCGCCTCGACCTGCTGGCCGACCCCGCTCGCGTACTGGTCGGCAATGATGTCGAACGCCTTCCGCCCGCTTGCGCGGCGGATGGCCTGCAACAAGCCTTCAACGAATCGGGTCGGCTGATCCTGCGCATCGGCCCCCAGCCACGCCACCAGGGCCTGCTCTTCCATCCAGCGCCGCCGCCACTGCAGCAACAGCGTGGTCTTGCCGAAGCCGGCCGGCGCGACAACGGCGATCACGGTCCGCTCGTGCATCTCGTCCAGGAACTGCAACAGCCGTTCCCGATCCAGCGCATTGCGTGGAAGGCGCGGTGGCGTGGTCTTCAGGATGATGTCGGGTGCTGACATCCGCGCAGATTACTCGATCCCCCAGGCGCCGGCGTGGCGTTGCCGCACCCTGCCGCGCGCCGTTCGCGGCAGGGCGAAGATCGGCTGTCGTGCCCGGATTTCCGCTGATTCGGGGCTTTGCACGGGCGCACCCCCCGCACACCCGGATGCCCCCCCTTGTTGGGGGGTGTGGCGTCGCCCGGGAAGTCGTTCTACTCGGGGGTGCATGCCTGACCGTGGCGGCGGCCAAGGGCCCGTCCACGCAGGATCGTCAACTCGGGGGAGTCAGATGTCTTTGAAATGCAAAGTGCTGCCAATGGCAGCAATGGTCTTCTGTGCCAGCCAGGCGCACGCTGTCGACACGGCGCAGGCAGCCGTCAATCGCGCTCTCGATCTGGTTCACAGCCATGGCGCCTCGGCGCGCGCCTCGGTCAACGATCGCTACACCAGCCGCGGGGTGCTGGTCGACGCGGACGGCACCGAACATGTGCGCCTGGAGCGGACCTACAACGGCTTGCCGGTGATCGGTGGCGACCTGGTCGTGCACTCGCGCAACGGCAGCTATCGTTCCACCTCCGTCAGCCAGGGCGCGCCCCTGAATCTGTCGATCCGGCCGGTGGTCGGGTCGGACGAGGCCGCGGTCATCGCCGGCGCGGAATTCGGCAGCGGGTTCGTCGGGATGCCGGAGCGCACGCTGTCGGTGTATGCACGTGGCCACGGTGCGCCGCGACTGGCCTGGCGGGTTCGCATGCACGACGCGCAGGCCGACATGACCTACATCGTCGATGCCCGCACGGGTGCGCTGATCGAGCGCTGGAGCAACCTCGAAACGACCGCCGTCACCGGCCGGGCGAACACGCTGTACTCGGGAAATGTCCCGCTGGTCACCAACTCGGTCATCGGCGGCTACGAGTTGCGCGATCCGACCCGCGGCAGGATGCGCACCATCGATGGCTCCAACAGTCGCACCTCGGGCCAGATCTACAAGGACAGCGACAACGTCTGGGGCAACTCCACGACGCTGGACCTGGCCACCGCCGCCGCCGACGCCGAATACGGCGCTTCGATGACCTGGGACTTCTACAAGACGACCTTCGGGCGCAACGGCATCGGCGACGACGGCAAGGGTGCCTACAACCGGGTGCACTACGGCACCAAATACAACAATGCGTTCTGGTCGGACGCCTGCTTCTGCATGACCTACGGCGACGGCGATGGCGTCAACGTCGGTCCCCTGGTCGCGCTCGACATCACCGGTCACGAGATGAGCCACGGCGTCACGGCGCGCACCGCGGGCCTGATCTACTCGGGGGAATCCGGCGGGCTGAACGAGGCCAATTCGGACATCCTCGGCAGCATGGTCGAGTTCTACGCGAACAACAGTCACGACACGCCCGACTACATGATCGGCGAGTCGATCGTCCCGGCCAACGTACCCGGAAGCCCGGGCCAGCACGCGCTTCGCTACATGTGGAAACCCAGCCTGGACGGCCGTTCGCCCGACTTCTACGTGAGCAACATCGGCAGCCTGGACGTGCACTATTCGTCGGGCGTGGCCAATCACTTCTATTACCTGCTGGCCGAAGGCACCACGCCGAAGACCTTCAGTGGCGTGGTCCACAGCTCGCCGACCATCAACGGCGCAAGCCTGCCCGGCATCGGGCGGACCAAGGCGCAGAAGATCTGGTATCGCGCGCTGACGGTTTACTTCACCTCCAGCACCGACTACGCGGCTGCCCGCGTCGCCACCATCCAGGCGGCGAAGGACCTGTACGGAGCCACGTCGGCCGAAGCGAATGCGGTTGCCGCCACGTGGACCGCGGTCAACGTGCTGTAAGCGGCCAGCTGCGGCGCGATCGCCACCAGGCCAACCATCACCGCCGGCGCGGGACCAGCCAGGTCCCGCGCCGGATCGATAGCCGATTGTCGGGGACACCATGAACCAATCCACGCAGCGCGGCGCACCGCGCAGAACGCGCGTACTCGCCAGCCAGCCCGTTGCCCCCATCAGCCGCGCGATTCGCGCGGCCCTGGCCGTATCGGCCACCATGCTGACCCTGTTTGCGCCCGCCGCGAGCTGGGCTGCCGATAGCGGCACCTGCAGCTACGACGCCGTCAGCAATACGTACGCCTGCAACGGCGATTTCAGCCAGCCGATTCCCGATGCCGGTTTCATCCCGCCGGTCGACCTGACGGTCGTACTGGGTGACCAGCTGCCGAGCAGCGTGCATCCGGACGCCGGGTACATCGGCATCGACGCGGCGTGGGCTGGCGACATTTCCATCCTGGTCAATGCCGGCAGCAGCATCCAGACCGCGGGCGCCGACGGCATTCATGCCTATGGTTCCGATGCCACGACCCGGGTGTCCAACTACGGCAGCATCGGCACGGCAGTAACCGCCGATGATGCCGAAGCGATGGACATCGGCGGCGTCCACGACGTGACCGTCGTCAACGGCGGCAGCGTGCTCGCGAGTGACGCCGACGGCGGTCATGACGTCATCGGCGCCAGCGTGTTCTCCGACTATGGCAGCGTCCAGTTCGACAATCTCGCCGGGGCCGTGATCGGCGCCAGCGCCTACGACGGCAGTGCCACCGCACTGCTGGCAGCCAGCCAGGGCTATTACGGCCAGCTCGCCATCAGCAACGCAGGCGTGATCAACGCCGACTCGATCCACGGCGATGCCAGCGGCATCGTCGCCTCGGCGGCCAGCCAGGGCTACGCGAACATCCAGAACAGCGGCAGCGTCCAGGCCAGCGGCTACGCCAGCGCCGTGGGCATCGAAGCCTACGGCGAGTACAGCAGCACGGTCGACAACAGCGGCGATGTCGGCGCCGCCGCCAGCGCGGCGGGCGGTGCGACGGCCTACGGGGTGAGCAACCTCTCCTATCACCTGTCATACCTCTACAACGACGCGCCGGGCACGATCACGGCCACGGCCCATGCCGGCTACGGCGGAGCGGTGGCGGTGGGTGCCTATGTCGTGGGTGGCGATGTCACCACGCTGCACAACGACGGCAGCATCACCGCCAGCGCGAAGAGCGACTTCGGCTCCGCGCAGGCATACGGCGCCGTGGTCGAGGGCTACAGCGGGGTCGGCCTGCTGATCAGTGGCGGCGATGTCGACGCCAGCGCCGTGGCGGGCATCGGCGGCTACGCGCAGGCCACCGGCGACCTGGTGGTCGCCGCGGTGGCGAGCATCTTCAACGATGGCAACGCCAGCGCCACGGCTACTGCCGGCGCCGCCGGCGTCGCGATCGCCACCGGCCTGCACGCCGAGGGCACCAACACGGCGATCAACAGCTATGGCGACGTGAGCGCCACGGCCAAGGCCGTGGGTGGCGCAGCCAGCGCCACCGGTACGTATGCCTACGGTCATTCGGGCTCGGCATCCTTCTACAACACCGGGGACATCTCGGCGCAGGCGTCCGCCTATGCCGGCGTGGCCGAGGCCACCGGGGTCAACTCGATCGGCATCTACAACGCCTACGCCACCAACCTGGGAACGATTTCCGCCACGGCTTCGGGTGCCCAGGCGACCGCCGCCGGCGTGGTCAACCAGTCGTATTTCGAGGCGGCCACCAGCAACGCCGGCCAGATCACCGTGACGGCATCGGGCACCGTGGCGCCTTACGGTCAATATGAAGCGGTGGCGGTGGGCGTCTACACGTTCGCCACGATCTACGATGCCATCGTCGACAACAGCGGTTCGGTTTCCGTCACCAGCTCCGCGCTGGCCGACATCGACGACACCGGCGGCTTCCTGGTGGCCAAGGCGATTGGCGTGCGCGCGGTGAATCCCGCCGGCTACGGCGAAGCGCTGGTGACCAACACGGGTGACGTCGGCGCCTCGGCGGTCACCGGTCAGGGCTATGCGTCGGCCTGGGGCGCCATCGCCCAGTCCGGTTCCTACGGCTACGGCCAGGCAGAGATCGACAACGACGGTTCGATCGCGAGCAGCGCCCAGTCGGGCGCGGGCAACTCGGTGACCATCGGTGCGTACGCGCACAGCGGAAGCACGGCGATCATCGTCAATCACGGGGACATCAGTGCCACGTCGCAGGCCGGGCGTGGCATTCCCTACGTGTCGCTCGCCACCGCGTACGCCACCGGCGCCCAGGTGTACGGATTCGCCTATGGCGGCGGCGAAGCCAACATCAGCAACGACGGCAGCATCGAAGCCGACGCGTCCCTCGCCGGCGGCATCGTTGCCGCGACCGCGCTGAAGACTTTCGGATCGAGTTCCACGGTCGACAACGCCGCGGGCGCCACCATTGCCGCCACGGCCGAAGCCACCCTGTTCGGCGGCGTCGGCGCGGTGGCCGTCGAAGCCGGCGGACTCTACGGCGTCGCCGTGGCCAACGACGGCAACATCAGCGCATACGCCCGTGCACACGCCTATACCAACGGCGTGCTTGGCTACTACGGCGCCAGCCGCGCGTTGGCCGTCGAGGCCATCGCCAACTACCGGGGCAACGTGTCCGTGGTGAACCACGGCGACATCGCAGCCCACGCGGTCGCCGAAAACGGCATCACCTTCTTCAATGCCGGCGCGGGAGCCACCGGCGTGAGCACGTATGCCAAGTACGCCGCGACGGTCGAGAACGCCGGCGACATCTCCGCCGTGGCCGAAAGCGAGCTGGGCATCGTCGGCGCCTACGGCGTGATGGGCCGCGGCAAGTACTACACCCATGTGGCCAACGACGCGGGGGCCAGCATCGTGGCCTCCGCCAGCACCGCCAGCCTCGCCAGCGACCAGTACGGTGGGCGCGCCGTTTCCTTCGGCACCCATGTCTTCGGCACCGATCACGGCGTCACCTACAACGCCGGCAGCATCGTCTCGCACGCGGTCGTCACCGCCGACGGCGGCGAGAACGAAGGTCGCAGCCTGGCCAGTGCCTGGGGCAGCGCCGTCGGTGCCTATTCCTCGATCCAGACCGGCGAGGTGGTCAACGTCGGCGACATCGAGGCCGCCGCCTCGGCCGACTTCGGTTACGCAAACGCGTTCGGCACGTATGTGCTGTCGCACTACGATTCGGGCACGTCCAATGCCGGAAGCATCCAGTCGACCGCCAGGTCCGACCACGGCCACGCGTTCGCGGTCGGCAGCTACGCGTTTGCGCTGCACCAGCAGTACCATGTGGACTGCGACGAGAACGGCTATTGCGACTATTCCAACCCCACGTTCACCCCCGACGCCGGCACGGCTTCGCTGGATAACAGCGGCGGGATCATGGCGGTGGCCACGGCGCAAGTTGGCAGCGGACAGAGCTACGGCGCCTCGGTGCTCGGTGCCTTCGTTTCGGGCATCACCAACAGCGGGCACATCGGCGCCAGCGCCGACGCCGATGACGCACGCGCCGTCGGTGCCCTGACCAACAGCGTCTACGGCTACTCGACGGTGCAGAACAGCGGCAGCTTCGAGGCGATCGCATCCGGCGGGACGGCCAGCGCCAGCGGCGTGTTCGCCGCCGGTGCCTACGGCAACGCCGACAACGGCCAGTTCGCCGCGACGATCGACAACCAGGGCAGCATCCTGGCCAAGGCGACGGGCACGACCACGGCCACCGCCATCGGCATCGAATCGGTCGGCTGGAAGGATGCGGGCATCCGCATCGACAACGGCGGAACGATCGGCGCAGCCGCCTATGGTGCGGATGCCACCGCCACCGCGGTATCGATGGATGCCCGTGGCGCCAACGTGCTGACCAACACCGGCAGCATCGCTGCCTACGGTGACGGCACGCGGATCGCGGTCTCGTCCGGCATCGGTGCGACGGCCACGATCGCCAACCAGGGCTCGATGGTCGGCGCGGTCGTCACCGGCGACCTCGATGACAGCTTCGACAACGCGGCCGGCGCCAGCTGGCAGGCCATCGGCAGCTCCGATTTCGGGGCGGGCGACGACCACGTGGTGAATCGCGGCACGCTGTTCATGGCCGACTCCTCGATCAGCCTCGGCGGATACGTCAACGGCAACACGTTCGACAACTTCGGCACGATCAGCGTGTCCGGCGCCACCAACCTGATCGACATGGACAACCCGTTCCCGGTGTCCAACAACGGCGTGATCAGCTTCGTCGATGGCGCGCCCGACGACGTGCTGACCGTGGCAGGCGATTTCGCCGGCCAGGGCTCGCTCGATGTCGACGTCAGCGGGTTGCACCAGACCGGCGACCGCCTGTACGTCGATGGCAACGTGATCGATTCGACCCGCCAGGTCATCAACGTGAACCTGATCGACATGCCGACTACGCCCACGGTCGACATTCCGCTGGTCATCGCGAGTGGCACCCTGGGCGGAAGCTTCACGCTGGGGCAGACGCAATCGCAGGCCCGGGGTTTTGTTGCGCTGGATTTCGGCCTGAAGACGGCCGGTGGCACGACATCGCTGGTGATGGACGTCACCGGCCTGAACGCTGCCGGTTCACTGGCGTCCGCCCTGACGCCGGGTGCGCAGAGCCTGGTCAATGCGGAAGTGGGCACCTGGCGTCAACGCATGGGCGTGGTGCCGGAGCAGGGCAAGCGCGGACTGGCACCGTGGGTTCGCACGTTCTCCGACAGTGGCGACATCCGCCCGGGAAGCAGCAGCAATTTCGGCGCCAGTGGCGGCGACGCGTTCCACCAGGCCAATCGGGGCCTGGAGTTCGGGCTCGATACGCGCCTGTCCGACCATCTGTCCGCAGGCGTGCTGATCGGCAAGTCCGATGGCAGCCAGCGCATGGCCGACGGCAGCGGCTCCGATCGTCTGGACGGCAGGACGTTCGGCCTGTACGGCACGTGGATGGCGGACAACAGTTTCTACTTCGACGTTTCGCAGCGCTGGACCGGCATCAAGGCGCACCTGCGCTCGGGGATGGTCGCCACCACCACGGATGCCGACGCGGCAGTCTTCAACGTCGAGGCCGGCATCACCGCGTGGACCCTGGCCGGTGTCCATGTCATGCCCCAGCTGCAGTACACCCGCACCCGCATCGACGGCATCTCGGCGCTGCACCTGCAGCAGTCGGATTTCGTCGATCACGGTGGCGTGTCGTCGCGTGGCCGCGCCGGCCTGGCTTTCGACAAGACCATCCAGGGCACGCGCTTCAGCTGGACCCCTTACGGCTCGGTCAATGCCGTGCGCGAATTCAGGGGCAATCACAGCTACGCGATCAACGGCGGCCTGCTCGGTGCCACCAGCACCCGGGGTACCAGCGCGATGGTCGAGCTCGGTCTGGGGGCGCGTCGGGGCGGCCTGTCGCTCACCGGTGGCGTGAACTGGACCGATGGCGGCGCGCTGCAGAACGTTCTGGGTGGCCAGTTGGCCGTGCGTTACAGCTGGTAAGGCCGGACACCTCCCGCCGCGCAGTTTTTTGAAGTCCGCCCCGACAGCCGGGGCGGACGTGAGGAGTAGCAATCGTGGTCAAGAAAGCCATCCCGGGGCAGGGCAGCCCGGAATCCATCGACGAGAACGACAACGGAGCGGTGCTGCAGACAGTGGACGCCGGGCCCGTGGCCGCCGCCGTGCCGGCGCCACCGCCGCCAGCGGGCAAGCCGGCGCTCGACCTGATGAACCTGAAAGTGGAGAAGAGCTGTTCGCGCGGCCTCGCCAGCTGGCTCGCCGGCAACAAGCTTTCACTGGCGATATCGTCCTACCAGAGCGGACGCCTGTATCTGGTCGGCAGCGATCCCCAGGGACGCGTGTCGTTTTTCGAGCGCATCTTCGAGCGGGCGATGGGCATCGTCGGCAACGCCCAGCGGCTCTACCTCGGCGGCCTCTATCAGCTGTGGCGCTTCGAGAACGTGTTGCGCCCGGGCGAGTCGATCCACCAGCAGTTCGACAAGTGCTACGTGCCGCGCAACGCGCAGACCATCGGTGACCTCGACATCCACGAGCTCGGCATCCGCAAGAACGGCAAGGTGGTTTTCGTCAACACGCGCTATTCGTGCCTGGCCGAACTCAGCCAGACCCACAGCTTCAAGGCGATCTGGAAGCCGGATTTCGTCAGCAAGCTGGCACCGGAGGATCGTTGCCATCTCAACGGCCTGGCCATGGTCGATGGCGAGCCGCGATACGTGACGGCGGTGTGCCGCGGCGACAGTGTCGACGGCTGGCGCGATCGGCGGCATGACGGCGGCGTGGTGATCGACATCACCACCAACGAGATCGTCTGCGAAGGTCTGTCGATGCCGCACTCGCCGCGCTGGGCCAATGGCAAGTTGTGGCTGCTCAACGCCGGCACCGGCCACATCGGCTGGGTCGATTTCGCGGAACGGAAATTCGTGCCACTGGCCTTCGTGCCCGGCTTTGCGCGGGGCCTGTCGATCATCGGCAACGTCGCCGCTATCGGTCTTTCCAAGCCGCGCAACCAGCGCTTCGAAGGGTTGCAGCTCGACGAGGAACTGCGCCAGCGCGACGCCGATCCCTGGTGCGGCGTGCAGATCGTCTCGCTGGGCAACGGCGACGTGCTGAACTGGATCCGCTTCGAGGGCGACATCAGCGAGATCTTCGACATCTGCTTCCTGCCCAAGGTGCGCAACGCGATGGTGGTCGGCCTGCGTACGGCGGAGATCCGCGAGTTGATCACCTTCGAGTCCGAACTCGAAGGCGCGGAGGCCGCTCCATGAGCCTGGGCAAGCTTCCCGGCACGGTGGCGACCGCCCTGGTGCTCTGCGCAGCCAGTGCGGCCACGTCCGCCGCGCCCGCTGCCGCGACAGGCGGGGTCGCCACCGCCCCGCTGGCGCCGCCGGCGACGACGGCAGCGTCGATTTTCCATGCGGTGGACGCCAACAAGGACGGCGCATTGTCGCCGCAGGAGTTCGCCGCGGGATACGCCGCCGTGCAGCGGCTGATGACCCTCGAAATCCGCTTGCGCGAACAGTTCGGACGGGTCGATGCCGATCACGGCGGCTCCATCGACGCCGGCGAATACGCCAGGCTGATGCTGGTCAGGCGCGCGGGTGCAGCCGCTCCGCCGCTGGCCGCATTCGACGCCGACGGCAACGGATCGCTGAACTTCCCCGAGTACGTGGTCGCGATCCGCCGACTGGCCGCGCTGCGGCCGGCGCCCGCGCCTGCGGGGAAATAGGGGAAAGCCATGTCGCACCCATCCGCGGACATCCGCCCGAATGCCGCTCCCTCCTTCGAGATCATCCCGGTCTGGCGGAATGTCTCGCCCGGGGTGATCGCCGAGCTGTCCGGCCTGTGGGCGCAGACCGGTGCGATTGGCGATCCGGCCAGCGCGGCCACGCGCGGGCAGCAGGCGGTATGCATCGGTCGCGACGCGAACGGCGCGATTTGCGCGGTGGGTACCGCGGTCATCCGGACCCTGCCACGGCTGCGCCAGCCGATGTACTTCTATCGCCAGTTCTTCGCGCCGGGGTTCCGCGGCCAGCGGCAGACCGTGCCGTTCTTCAGGCGCGCGTGCGACATCCTGCAGGCCCATGACGCGCAGCTCGCTGTCCCCGAGGCCCTCGGTGTGCTGGTGGAACTGGAGAACACCCTGCTCGCGGCACGCTACGTCCACGCCTGCGACCCGCATTCCGGCACCACCTTCATCGGCTACTCGCCACGGGGGCTGCAGTTGCGGGCCTCCTACTTCGACCACGCCCGCCTGTTCCCGCCCGCCCTGCCGGGCCGGCGCCGCGAAGGCGGCCTCCCGACCCGGGAGTGAAGGGCTCCGGCCGGCCAACATCCCCGCTGCTATAGTTCGGGGTCAGCATGGCGGGCGCGAGGCATCGACATCCTTCGCGCGGACTTCCACATCACGGGAATCTCCGCGCCGGACGCGACTTGCCCCCACTGCGTGCCCTTCAACTACCGAGTTTTCATGCATGGCCACAGGCAGCAACGTCTTCTTCCGCAATCTCACCCTGTTCCGTTTTTCCCCCGCCGTTGCCACTGATCTCGACCGCCTCGACGAGGCGCTGGCCGAACATCGCCTGCGCCCGTGCGGCCCGCTGGAAATGTTCACCAAGGGTTTCGTGCCGCCGGTCGGGCGCGGCGAGGGCGAGCCGCTCACGCATTCGGTGAAGAAATGCACCCTGCTCACCGTGGGCGGCGAGGACAAGCTGCTGCCGGCCGCGGTGATCAATGACGAGCTGCATCGGAAGGTGCAGAAGATCGCCGAGGAAGAGGGACGCAAGGTCGGCGGCCGCGAGCGCAAGCGGATCAAGGAAGACCTGCTCAACGAACTGCTGCCGCGCGCCTTCGTGCGGCAGTCGCGGATGTCGGCCTATGTCGACAAGAAGAACGGCTGGCTGGTGCTGGACACCTCCAGCCGCAAGTCGGCCGAGAACGCGCTGAGCCAGGTGCGCGAGGCGCTGGGCAGCTTCCCCGCGGTGCTGCTGGCGCCGGAGGAAGGCCCGCGGGTGCTGATGACCGACTGGCTGGCCACCGGCAACCTGCCGGCCGGGCTGGCGCTGGGCGACGAGTGCGAGCTGCGCGACCCGGCCACCGCCACGGGCGCGATCGCCCGCTGCCGCCGGCAGGACCTGGACGCCGAAGAGGTCAAGGAGCACCTGCGCAACGGCAAGCAGGTGTTCATGCTCGGTCTCACCTTCGATGAGCGGATCAGCTTCGTGCTGGGCGAGGACCTGATCATCCGCAAGCTGAAGTTCCTCGACGTGGTGATGGACGAGATGGGCGACAGCCAGCAGGACGCCCAGGCCGAACTGGACGCCAGTTTCGCCCTGCTGACGCTGGAACTGGAGCGCCTGCTGGGCAAGCTGGAAGAGTGGTTCGGCCTGCCGCGCCCGGCCGATAGCTGAACGAAATATCCATACCCGTTTCACCCGCGCCCGCGCCATACTGGCAACCCCGTCGCTTTCCGGCGACGGGGTTCCCCGTTCGATCTACATGAGCCCAGGCAAGAGCAGGCAGGATCATGGCGCAGCATCTGGAAGGCGACTGGCTGGAACTGGCCACGGTGGGCGGCAGCCTGATCCGGGTGCTGAAGTCCGCCCATCCGCGTGCGCGCCGCCTGCGACTGACCATCACGCCGCAGGGCGCGCGGGTGACCTATCCGGTCGGCACCCATCCGGCCCAGGTCAACGCCTTCCTGCGCAACCATGCCGAGTGGCTGGAACAGAAGCTCGATGAGCTGAACCTGATCGTCGAGCCGCTCCCGCCGCTGCGGGTAGGCTATCCCTGCAACTTCCCGCTGCGCGGCGAGATGGCGGCGCTGGACTGGGCGGAAGGTCCGTATCCGCGGATCGAGGCGCATGCCGGCGGGCTCACCCTGGTGATCCCGCGCCCGCACACCCGCGCGCTGCCGATCGCCCGCGGCCTGCTGGCCTCGCACCTGGAGTCGCTGATCCGCCGCGACGTCTCGCGCTGGCTGGCCGCGTACGTGCCGCTGCTGGGGCTGGCGCCCACGTCGCTGCGCATCCGTCCGATGAAAAGCCTGTGGGGCAGCCTGGATACGCGCGACCGCATCAACCTCGACCTGGCGCTGGCGCTGGCACCACCGGCGGCGCTGCGCTACGTGCTGGTGCACGAACTGTGTCACCTGAAGGTGCGCAACCATTCGCCGCGGTTCTGGGCCCAGGTGGAGAACCTGCTGCCCGGCTGGCGCGAGCAGCGTGACTGGCTGCGCCAGCACGGCGCCATCCTCAAGGCCGAACTCGACCGGCTGGTCGACGACGTGGCCGACTGAGCCGGCTTTCGGCGCGCGCCGCCTTGCGGGTTGCCGCGGATACCTTGATCATCCCGGCCTGCCGACAACGCGGCAGTCGACACTTGGTGGAGCAGACCATGCCATTCCCGACCCAGAGCGTGCTCAATGCGTTGTGGATTCTCTTCGTGGCGTACTGGATCTGGAGCGCACGCAAGGTCAAGAACACCCGTCGCACGGAGCCGGCCGTGTCGCGCTTCCTCAAATACTGGCTGCCACTGCTGCTGGCGGCGCTGCTGCTGGAGCCGGGCCGCCTGTACGAAGGCAGCGTGCTGGCGGCGCGCTTCGTGCCCGCGGCCGGCTGGGTCGTGGCGCTGGGTACGCTGATGACCGCGGCGGGGCTGCTGTTTGCCTGCTGGGCGCGCCACGTGCTGGGCAACAACTGGAGCGCCGTGGTGCAGGTCAAGCAGGACCACGAGCTGATCGAAAGCGGCCCGTACGGGCTGGCGCGCCATCCGATCTACACCGGCCTGCTGCTGGCCTTCCTGGGCACGGCGGTGGCGCTGGGCGAATGGCGCGGCCTGCTCGCGTTCGCCATCGTGGCGGTGTCGTTCTGGTACAAGCTGCGCCTGGAGGAACGCTGGATGCGCGAGCAGTTCGGCGCGGCCTATACCGACTACATGCGGCGGGTGAAGGCGCTGGTCCCCGGCGTTTTCTGAAGGCCGACGTCCTGCGGCTGCGCGTGTCCCGAGCGATCCGGTCACGCACGCGGCGCATTCGCATCCGGGCGGGCAGTGTCGGGTCGGCTGGTCTTGCGTCGCCGTCCCGGGGCGCTCGATGCCCTCGCCACGGCGTGCCCGGGCACGCGGAAAAACCGGCGCGGGGAAACCCCCGCGCGTTCAGCCCTTCCTGGGCTGGCGCACGTACTTCGTGCCCAGCAACACGTCCCACAGCGACGAGGTCACCCCGAAATTGGTTTCGGGATGGTAGTGGTGCACGTGGTGTGCCCCGGCCCAGCGGCGCAGCAGCGGCTGCTTGAAGCGCACGTGGTGGATGATGAAGTGGCTGAGGCCGTACAGGATGTAGCCGAAGGTGATCGAGCTGGCCAGCAGCAGGGCGAAGCCGGTCGGCATGACCAGCACGAACACGCCGGCAAGGACCAGCAACACCACCGGCGGCAGGAAGAACGGCAGCGAGTCGTAGCCCAGCGGCCGGGCATGGTGCAGGTCGTGGCCCTGGGTGAACAGCGGGATGCGCGTGTGGAACAGCCAGCGATGGAAGAAGTATTCGATGAAGCTGAAGGCGAACAGGCCCAGCCCCAGCGCCAGCAGGGCAGTAAGGGCGCCCCCGTCATGCTGGCGCCAGCCCGATACCAGCAGCAGCAGGCACAACGCGCTGTCGATCGCCACCTCGGCCCAGTAGTTGGTCCGGGTCGAGGACATTCGCACGATGGCATCCACGCCGGTGCGCCAGAGGCTTTGGTTCATCGGTCGCTGCATTGTTCCCTTGCCACGCGTGGATACGCCGGAATGCGGCGCGATAACCTCATTCTCCCATGTTGTCACGTGCAATTCACGACAACCAGGCCGCATTAACGGTGTCTATTCAGTATTCCCGGGCCGCCGGCACCCGCCGTCCGCTCAGTGCGACAGGGCGAAGCCGGTGAGGATCTGCGCGGTCTGCTCGGGCTTTTCCAGCATCGGCATGTGATTGCAGCCGTTGATGGTGCTGCTGCTGATCGCGCTGGAGGCACTCAGGCCGTTGCGCAGGCTGTCCAGCGCGGAGATGTCGACGATGCGGTCGTCGTGGCACCACAAGCCCAGCACCGGCATACCCAGCTGGCCCAGCCGGTTCTGCACCGCAAGATATTCCGACGGATCGCGCAGCGCATTGAAGTTGCGTTCGATGAACGCCCGGTTGCGCCGGTTGCGCTTGACCATGACGTCGACAAAGCGCCCCGGCAGGTCGAGTGGCTGCTCGAACGCCAGCGAGGTGGCGCGCTCGAAGCCGGCGCGATCGTCGTAGACGAACGGGTTCCTGCCGGCCAGCACCTCGCGGTCGAACGCATTCTGCTTGCCCTTGAGGCCGAACGCATCGACCAGCGCCAGGCTGGCCACGTGCTCGGGATGTTCGCTGGCGTATACCGCGGCGATCGCGCCGCCCATCGAGTGGCCGACCAGCACGAAGCGCTGCAGGCCCAGCGCGCCGACGAAACTGTCCAGCCGCGCCGCCTGCGACTCGACGGTGTAGCTGGCGGCGCTGTCGCGGGAGGAGTCGCCCCAGCCGGGCAGGTCGGGGATGATCAGGTGGAAGTGCGGCGTGAGCTCCCTGGCCACCTTCAGCCACACGCTGCGATCCGCGGCAAAACCGTGCAGCAACACGATGGTGGGACCCTCGCCGCCTTCGTCGTAGACCCAGCGCGTATCGCCCGCCTGCACCGAATGCGTCTCCAGGTGCGCCGCCATCGCCTCGCGCTTGATGTTCGCCTGCAGCAGCCATTGCGGCGCGAACAGGTAGCTCCCGCCCAGCACGATCACCAGCAACGCGACCAGCCACGCCAGGAATTTCAGCCGGCGCAGCAGCATGCGTTTCCAGAGCGGGGTGGCGGTGTTTGTCGATGGCTGCATGGGGGTTCTGCGTCGTTCGTTAGTGGGAACTGCTCCCTCCCCTGCAAGGCAGGGGAGGGTTGGGGGTGGGGTCAGCCTGGTTACTTCGCCTTCTTCGCCTTGGCGATGATGTTCTCCACCACCTGCTGGGTCAGCGGGTGGTAGCCGTCCTTCGCCTTCGCGTAGACCTGCTCGGCCCAGGCCAGCCCTTCGGGCGTTTTCACGAAGGCCCGGTACAGCGGGGTGGTGAGGTACATGCGGCCGATCCGGGTCATGTGTTCGGCGGCGGCACTCCACACGGCCCTGTCGCCGGCGGCGATCGCGTGGCTGTACCAGCGCATGCCGATTTCCGCGTTCGGCGTGCCGGTGAGATGCCACGCGGCGTCCAGTTCCTGCATCTTCGCCAGCGGCGGCGCGTCCGGCAGGCGGTCGAGGAAGTACATCCACTCCTGGGTGTTCCAGCCCTTCGCATCGAGCGAGCCGGCGGCCAGCGAGCCGGCAAGGAAGTCGCTGAGCTCCTTGTCGATCGCGTTGAAGCGCGGGGACTCGGGCAGCGGCGCATCCTTCGGAATGCCTTCGCCGTAGACCCAGGCCTTCACCTCGTCCCAGCTCATCTTGCCGGGATACTTCTCGATCAGGTTCGGCTTCATGTAGTCGAGCATCTGCTCGGTGGTGATGCTGTGCCAGGCGAAGTGGGCGAAATAGCCCTTCAGGTAGTTGTCGAAGTTCTCGCGGCCGAAGCGCTGCTCCAGCGTGCGCAGGAACCACGAGCCCTTGTCGTAGGCCACGTCGGACAGCGAATCGTCGGCGCCCACGCCCCGCGGATCGGGCGCCAGCTTCTGCGAGTTGGCGGGCATCTCGCCTATGCCCTTCTGCAGCGCGCGCGCCGACAGCAGCGCCTCCTCGTCGGCCAGCGGCTTGCCGTACACCGCCTCGGTGATGCGGCCTTGCACGTAGGTGGTGAAACCTTCGTTGAGCCAGATGTCGCGCCACGCGGCAGACGTCACCAGGTTGCCCGACCACGAGTGCGCCAGCTCGTGCGAGACCAGCGAGACCAGGCTCTTGTCGCCGACCAGCACGGTCGGCGTGGCGAACGTCATGTTGGGGTTTTCCATGCCGCCGTACGGGAACGACGGCGGCAGCACCAGGATGTCGTAGCGGCCCCAGGCATACGGGCCGTACAGCTGTTCGGTGGTGGCGATCAGCTTCTCGGTGTCCTCGAATTCATGTGCGGCCTTGTCGACCACCGACGGCTCGGCATAGACGGCCGAACGCGGCCCGGTTTCCTTCACCGCGATGTCGCCGGCGCCGATCGCCAGCAGGTAGGACGGGATCGGATGCGGCTGGTCGAACTTGAAGTCGCCGTCCAGCGGATGCTTCGCGTCGTTGATCGCGCTCATCACCACGCGCACGTCCTTCGGCGCCTTCACGCGGGCGTCGTAGGTGAAGCGGATCGCCGGCGAATCCTGCAGCGGCACCCACGAGCGGGCGTGGATCGATTCGGACTGCGAAAACATGAAGGGCAGCTTCTTGTCCGCCGTCTGCGCCGGGGTCAGCCACTGCAGGCCGGTGGCGGTCGGCGCGGTGGTGTAGACGATGCGCACCTGCGCCGGGTGCTTCGGCGCGGTAATCGTCAGCTTGCTGCCGAGCTGCTTGTCGCGCGGCGAAAGAATGTATTGAAGCCGGGTTGCCTTGCCGTCGGCGGCCAGCGCCTCGATCTTCGCGATCTTCAGGTCGCGCGTGTCCAGCACCAGCGACTGCGCCTCGGGATTCTTCCAGTCCAGCTTCAGCGTGGCCTGGCCGTCGAGCTGCTTGTGCGGGAAGTCGATCGTGAGGTCCAGATCCAGATGGGTCACCCGCACCTGGTCGGGCTGCGCGTAGGAATTCGGATCGTTGGCGTAAGCGGCCAGCGGCAGCATCAAGGTGCCGAAGGCGAAGGCGGGAAGAAGTCGCATGGAGAAACTCTCGGGCCGGAAAACCCGAGTATGCCATTGCCGCCGTTGGCGCCGCCCGTGACGAAAGCCGTGGCTCAGGGCAGTTCGTTCGCCGAATGCGGGTCGATCGCATAGGGATGCATCTTCGCGAGGAAGCCCGGCTGCGCCTCCACCCGCGCCACCCATGCGCGGAAATGCGGGTACGCCTGCAACGACAGGTCGGCTTCTTCCGCGCGGCTGGCGTAGGCGAACAGCGCGATGTCGGCGATGCCGTAGTTGCCGCCGGCGATGAACGGCCGCGTCGCCAGTTCGTTCTCCAGGATCGCCAGCGTGCGAGCGGCGGCGTGGCGTTTCGTCGCGACCAGTTCCGCCGGGCGCCGTGCCAGCTTGCCGGTCATCGTCCAGTGCCGCAGCGCGCCGATCACCGACTCCACCCGCTCCTGCTCGAAGCACAACCACTGCTGCACCCTGGCGCGGCCGAACGCATCATCCGGCAGGTACGGCGTGCCATCGGCCAGATACATCAGGATCGCATTCGACTCGGCCAGCACCCGACCATCGTCCAGCTCGATCGCCGGCACCGTGCCGGTTGGACTGATGCGCCGATATTCCGCGCTTTGGCCCTCGCCCTCGAAGATGCTGACCGTCACCGTGCGGTACGGCCGATCGAGATGATGCAACAACTGGCGCACTTTCCAGGCGTTCTGCGAGGGGAGGTAGTCGTACAGCGTCAGCATCGCGAATTCCGCTGGAGAGATGCGCCGAGGATGGCGAGTCTGGCCGCCGTGCGATATCCGTTTCTTGCGCTGCGAATGCCGGCAGCATCACCCCCACAGCGTCGGCTTCGCCACCATCAGCCAGAACGTGGCGATCACGGCGAGGAAGGCTGGCCAGCCCAGCGCGAACCAGGTGCGCATGCAGCGATGGTAGGCCGGCGGCAGGGCGGTGCCGTCGCGCAGTGCGGCGGCGGCGAGGTTGCGCGCGCGCCATTGCAGCCAGACCACCGGCAGCCAGCAGGCGCCGGCCAGCAGGTACAGCGCGATGGCGGCCTGCAGCCATGGTGTGTGCAGGTCGAAACCCATCAGGCGCATCAGCAGGTAGCCGGACAGCGGCTGCACGATCACTGCCGGCGTGGTGAACAGGAAGTCCGCGCGCACGGTCAGCCGCGTGGCCACCGCGATCGCGGGGAGCTGGCCGCTGCGGTGGGTGAACCACATGAAGAAGGCCGTACCCAGTCCGGTGCCGAACAGCAGGGTGGACGAGAGGATGTGCACGGTTTTCAGCAGCACGTAGGCATTCATCGGCGTTGTTCCGTCGCCAGCAACAGCGCCAGTGCCGCGATCAGCGGCAGGTTCTTCAGCAGGCCGCCGAACGGGTCCAGCCAGTGGATGGGCCAGGCGATGCCGATGCCGAAGGTGTAGCCGAGCAGCATCGCCAGCATCAGGGCCAGCACGAGATGTGGCCGCCAGCGCAGCAGGCACAGCGTGCCCAGCAGCAGGTCGGCGCTGGCGGTGGTGCGCGCCAGCGCGAGCAGGCTGCCGGCGGCGAGTGAACTGCCGGGCGCGGCGGCCACCACGTCGGTTGCCGGGGTCAGCCAGCCGACCGCGCCCGAACCGATCCACAGCAAGGCCATCGACACGCGCAGCAGCGGCAGGCAGAAATGCAGCCGCGCATGCCAGCGGTCCTGCACGTGGCTGGGTGCTTCGGCCAGCGCGCGTTGCAGCGTTCGCGGCTGCAGGCCGAGATGCTCGCGCAGGCGGGTGACGGCATCGGCGGCGCCCACGTTGCCGCGTTCCAGCATGCGCCCGATGGTGTTGCCGAGCGGGCCGTTGCCGAGGTGTTCGCCCAGCGCGCAGGCCAGTCGCACCAGCGGCATCGGCACGGCGAGCGTGTACGCGCGCCCGAAGCCGAGCCAGCGTCGCCAGGCCAGCAGGTAGTCGCGCAGGGTCAGCACCTCGGGGCCGACCAGTTCGAGCACTTCGCGGGCTACCTGCGGCCGGGCCAGCGCCGCGACCACGGCCGCACCGACGTCTTCGGCGGCGATCGGCTGCAGCGGCTGCGTGCCGCGGCCGGGCAGGGGCAGCAGGCCGGGCAGCCCGGCCTGCGCACGCAGCAGCGAACTGCCGCCGTACGAGCCATGTGCGCTGTAGACCAGCGACGGGCGCAGCACCAGCCAGTCCAGTTCCAGCGCGGCCAGCGCCGCATCGGCACGATGCTTGGAGGCGATGAACTCGCCGTCGGCGGGATCGCCCAATGCGGAGACCTGGATCACCCGTCGCACGCCGGCCTGCGCGCAGGCGCGGAACAGGGCCAGCGGCGCCTGCTCGTGCGCCGCCGCGTAGCTGTCCGCGCCGCGCTCGCGCAGGATGCCTGCGCAGTTGACCACCGCCTCGATGCCGGCGAGGCGGGGCAGCCAATCCTCGCTGCGCAGGTCGCGGGCCATGTCGCAGGCGATCGCGTCGAGTCCGGGGAAACGCGTGTCGAGGCGCGCGCCACGCACGGCGCAGACGACGTCATGGCCGGCCGCGACCAGCGCCGCCACGATGTGCGCGCCGATGAAGCCGTAGGCGCCGGTGACCAGCACACGCATGGACACTCCCTGGTTTGCCTTGCGGGGAACGATGACGGTGCGCTTCAGGCGTAGCGGTCGGCCAGCCGATCCGTCGCCTGCACCAGCTGGTCGACGATCGCCGGGTCGGCGGCGCTGTGGCCGGCCAGCACCACGTGCAGCTCGGCTTCGGGCCAGGCCTGGCTGAGGTCGTATGCGCTCGTCATCGGGCAGATGATGTCGTAGCGGCCGTGCACGATGGTGGCGGGGATGTGCCGAATGCGCTCGATGTCGCGCAGCAGCTGGTTCGGTTCGAGGAAGATGCGGTGGCGGAAGTAGTGCGCTTCCATGATCGCCAGGCAGACCGCCTTGTGCGGGTCCTCGAAGTCGCCACCGCCGTCGGGATCGTGCAGCAAGGTGGTGCTGCCGCCTTCCCATGCGCTCCACGCCTGCGCTGCGGCAAGCCGGGTCGCCTCGTCATTGCTGGTGAGCCGGCGCCAGTAGGCTTCCAGCATCGAGTCGCGCTCGGCTTCGGGAATGAAGGCGAGGAAACGCGCCCAGCGCTCGGGGAAGATCTGCGAAGCGCCGCCATCGACTTCGTTGAACCAGCGCAGTTCCGGTTCGCGGCCGAGGAAGATCCCGCGCAGCACCAGGCCGAGCACGCGCTCCGGATGCGTCTGCGCGTACGCCAGCGACAGCGTGGAACCCCACGAGCCGCCGAACACCACCCAGCGCTCGATACCGAGCTGTTCGCGGATCGTCTCGATGTCGGCGACCAGGTGCCAGGTGGTGTTGTCGGTGAGTTCGGCGAACGGCGTGGACTGGCCGGCGCCGCGCTGGTCGAACAGCACGATGCGGTAGCGCGCCGGGTCGAAGAAGCGACGGTGATAGGCGGACAGGCCGGCACCGGGGCCGCCGTGCAGGAACACCACCGGCAAGCCGTCAGGGTTGCCGCATTCCTCGACGTGCAGGGTGTGGATCGCGTCGACGGCGAGGCGATGGGTCTGGTAGGGCTCGATGGCGGGGTAGAAGTCGCGCATGGTGATCTTGGCGTGTCGCTGGAAAGCTGCAGCTTACGGGGAAATCGGCTTCGATGAAGTTCGACGCGGCGTGGACCCCACCCCTGCCCTCCCCTGCGGAGCAGGGGAGGGTATCCCGGCGGCGATGAAGTTTCGCGCGGTCCGATTTGCTCCTCCCCCTGCTTGCAGGGGGAGGCTGGCGACCGAAGGGAGTCCTTCAGGTGAGGGGGTGCTCTGGGGCTCAACTGAACTGCAGCGCCGCGGTGAGATCGCCGGGTGGCGGGCCGCCGGCGGCGATCATCGAGGCGTCGCGCAGTTTCAGGCCGGGCAGTTGCTTGAGGCCGAAGCGGCGGGTGAGGAAGCGCAGGATCGAGCCGGTGTCGTAGAGGGTGTGGTCGACGAAACCCTTCTTCGCGTGGGGCGACACGATGATCGCGGGGATGCGCGAACCCGGTCCCCAGCGATCGCCCTTCGGCGGCGCCACGTGATCCCACCAGCCGCCGTTCTCGTCCACGGTGACCACCACCAGCATGTTCGGCCACAGCGGACTTTTCTGCAGCGCCTCGACCACCTGCGCCAGATGTTCGTCGCCGGCATCCACGCTGGAGTAGCCCGCGTGCATGTTGAGGTCGCCCTGGGGTTTGTAGAACGACACCGGCGGCAGCGTGCCGGCTTCGATCGCGGCGATGAAGTGGTTGCTGTCGGCGCGGTTGCCCACGCCGGCGTCGCGCAGGTGCTGCGCGCGTGCCGGCGTGCCCGGCGCGAAGCTGCGGAAGTAGTTGAGCGGCTGGTGGTGGATCTGGAAGTTCGGTATTTCCGGGAACGCCTTGTGGTCGCCGTCGCCATGGCCGTCCAGCGCCAGCTGCCAGCCGCCGGCGTACCAGGCCCAGTCGACGCCGGCGTCGGACAGCGCATCGCCGATGCTGGCGTGCACCTGCGGTGGCAAGGTGTTGTGGCTGTCCGGATCGGCGAAGCGCGGGTCGCGCTTGTCGTGGCTGAACGCGGGCGCGTAGGCGGGGCCCATCGTGTTGACCGCCCAGAAGTCCGGCGTCAGTGCGTCGCGCGAGGCGAACTCCGGCCGGCCCTGCATCGCGCTGGCAGGGGAATCCTCGGCCATCACGCGCTGGAGGCCGGTCGGGTCGTCGCCTTCGACGGTGGCGATCTGGATCTTCGCCGGGTGCCGGTCGGCGTGCGGGAAATACGGCGGCTGCGCGGCGACCAGGTAGTGATGATTGAGGAAGGAGCCGCCGAACGCGCCCATGAAGAAGTTGTCGCACAGGGTGAATTGTTCGGCGAGCTTCCACAGCCGCAGATTGGCCGCGCCGTCGCCGTAGTGGCCCATCGTCATCGCGCCGGTGTTGCCCCAGGCCACGAAGCCGTCGTTCCTGCCGCCGTTGATCTGCAGCTGGTTCTCGTAGAAGCGGTGCACCAGGTCGCGGGTGATCACGCCGTGCGGCAGTGCGTCGCCGTCGGGCGTGCGCAGGACGAACGGACGGTTGGGCAGGCCGCGGATCGCGTCTTCCCCGATCTGGTAGTGGCGGCCGTCGACGGTCTGCGCGTGTGGCGCCAGGCCACCCCATACCGGCGGCAATTCGTCGAGCAATCGACCATCGCGATCGCGCTGGCGGTAGGCGGGCGAGTCGAGCGCCTGCAGCGGTTGCGCCAGTCCGGGGAAGTTCGCGAACAGGTTGTTGAAGCTGCGGTTCTCGGCGTACAGCACCACCACGTGATGGATGTGCTGGCGCAGCTGCGCATCGAGGGCCGCGTCGCCTGCGCCCGGCGCCGTGGGTGCGCCGCGCTCGCCAAACGGCTGGCAGCCACTCACGCCGAGCGCGGCACCGGCCATCGCGAGGCCGCCGAGCAGGCGGCGGCGTTGCGGATCGGCGGGCGCGTCGGTGGTGGTCGAAGGGGGCGGGGTGGTGGGCTTGTCGGTCATGGGATGGTCGCAGGGGAGAGGGTCAGTCGCGTGACGCGGCGAGTGCGGCGTTCCACATCGCGCGGGTCAGCGGGCGGTGTTCGTGCGGCGTCTGCAGCACGATCAGGGTGGTGGTGCTGTTGCTGGCGCCGGTCTTGAGCAGGCGGTCGAGCACCGATTCCAGGTGGCCGATCGACATCGCCACCACGTGCAGCAGGGCGGAATCCTCGCCGGCCAGGCGGCGACACTCAAGCACCTCGGGGATGTCCTCCACCAGTGCGCCGATGCGCGCGCAGGTGACGCCGTCGCAACGCAGGCGGATCATCGCGCTGATGCCGTAGCCCAGCCGCCTGGGGTTCACCGTGGCGCGGTAGCCGCTGATCACGCCGGCTTCCTCCAGCCGCTTCACCCGCTCGGCGACCGCCGGTGCGGACAGCCGCACCTTGCGGCCCAGCTCGGCGTAACCCAGGCGCGCATCCTGCTGCAGCGCTTCGAGCAGCTGCCAGTCCTTCGCGTCCAGTTCGGGCTTTGATTCCATGACTTTCGATTCCAAGGCAGGATCAGGTATCGATGAATTCGATCGCTGGCGAAACAGCGCGAAAACGCTTCGGTGCATTATTCCTCGGCGCGACCGGCAAGACTAGGATGCGCACTTCCCCGTTTCAGGAATGCGTCCCCATGGGTACCGTTGACCGTCTCGATGGCCGCGCGCTGCTGGCCATCGCGATCGCCCTGCTCACCTGGTCGTCGGCGTATGCCGCGATCGCCTATGCGTTGCCCTCGTTCACGCCGGGCGAGGTGGCCTTTGCGCGGCTGCTGACCGGCTCGCTGTGTTTCGCCGTCCTGCTGTGGGTGAAGCGGGTGCCCCTGCCGGCGCCGCGTGACTGGCCGCAACTGGCCTTGCTCGGCGTGCTCGGCCTCAGCGTCTATCACCTGTGCCTGAATTACGCCGAGACGCGGATCGCCAGCGGTACTGCCTCGATCCTCATTTCGCTGGTGCCGGCCGCCACGGCGGCGGTGTCGGCGTTCTGGATCGGCGAGCGCCTGACCTTGCGCACCTGGGTCGGCCTGGCGCTGGCCCTGCTCGGCACGGTGCTGGTGGTGCTGGCCAGTGGGCAGCGGGTGGAGGTGGACCCGCACGCCTTGCTGGTGCTGGTCTGCGTCGCCGTCTCGGCGGTCTTCTTCGTGGGTCAGAAGGCGCTGTTCGCCCGCAGCAGCATGGTCGGCGTCACCGCGTTCGCGATGTTCGCCGGTACGCTCGGCGCGCTGCCGTTCGGCTGGCATCTGCCGCAGGCGCTGGCGGCCGCGTCGTGGTCGCACATCGGCGCGCTGCTGTGGCTGGGCATCGCGCCGACCTTCGTCGGCTACCTGGCCTGGAACATGGCGGTGAATCGTGCCTCGGCTTCGCAGGTCAGCAGCTTCATCTACCTGTCGCCGCCGATCGCGCTGCTGATCGGCTGGTTGTGGCTGCACGAAGTGCCGAATGCGCTGATCCTGGTGGGCGGGGCGGTCACCATCGGCGGCGTGGTGCTGGCCAATGCGCGGCGGCGGCCCGTGCGGGTCGCGCCGCCGATCGAAACCTGCGAACAGAACTGAACACGGGAGGTTGCACGACATGTACCAGCTGCACATCGCCAACAAGAACTATTCGTCGTGGTCGTTGCGGCCGTGGCTGCTGCTCAGCGAGCTTGGCATCCCGTTCGAAGAACACCTGGTGACGTTTGCCCAGGGCAACGGCGCCAGCTGGCAGGCGTTTCGCGCGTTCTCGCCCAGCGGCAAGGTGCCGTGCCTGCACGACGGCGAACGCGTGGTGTGGGATTCGCTGGCGATCGCCGAATACCTGGCCGAACGTCATATGGACGTATGGCCGTCCGATCCGGAAGCGCGCGCCTGGGCGCGTTGCGCCGCCGCGGAGATGCACGCGGGCTTCGCGGCCCTGCGCAACCAGTGCGGCATGAACTGCGGCCTGCGCATCCGCCTGCCCGACGAGCTGCCGGCGGCGCTGCAGGGCGACATCGCACGCATCGATGAATTGTGGAGCGAAGGGCTGGCCCGGTTCGGCGGACCGTTCCTGGCCGGCGCGAAGTTCGGCGCCGTCGATGCGTTCTTCGCGCCGGTGGCCTTCCGCATCCAGAGCTACGGCCTGCAGCTTGGTGCGCCAGCCTCGCACTATGCGCAACGGCTGCTGGCATTGCCCGGCATGCGCCGCTGGTATGACGCCGCGCTGCAGGAGAGCTGGCGCGACGAGGAACACGAGCGCGAGGCGCGGCAGTCGGGCACGGTCTGGCAGGACCTGCGCGCGCCGGCGAGCTGAGGCGCGCCGCGCTCAGTTCAGCCGCGTCACGCGAACGACGGCGGGATCGTCGGCATGCTCCAGCAACAGGCACTTCACCCGCTCCTGCCACGCCTGGCCAAAGGCCGCGCGCTGTTCCGGCGTGGCCTGCGGATCGAGCGCCGCCCCCAGCAGCGGGCGCAGGCTGGCCGGCGCGGGGACATCGCCGAGATCCAGCGCCACCGACACGCTTTTCCCGTTGTCGCGTCGATGCACCCGCAGGCCAGCACCTGCGTCAGGCGTGGAGAAGTGCAACAGCGAATGCCGGGCGTAGCGGCCGGCAATGCCGTGGAAGCCGTTGGCCGCGGCGGCGCCGGTGACCAGGGTGAACACCTGGCCGATCACGCCGTTGACGCCCTCGTCTTCCGCGCCCGCCATTTCCACGCTGACGCCGCCGCGTTCGGCGGGGCCATCGGGATAGAGCGCGCGCAGCGCGGCACGCGCCATCAGCCAGGCGCCGGCCACGGTGGGACAGGAGTGGCCGGCCAGCCGCACGGCGTCGATGTAGTGGTAGTCGAGCAGGCCGTCGTCGGCCGCGCCAAGCAGGTCCGCCAGCGGATCGCGCAAGGTGATCGCTGGCGCCTGGTCGAAGAAGGGCGGATAGCGCATCACTCGACCGGCAGGCCGGTGATGCCGAAGTCGATCACCACGGCGTCCGCATCGCGCTGGCGGTAGGTCACGCTGAGGTTGTCGCCGAGGCGTTCGCGCAACTGGGCGATCAGCGGGATCGGGTCGTGGTCGTTGACGAAGCGCATCGTCTCACCCGAACGCAGCGCGCCGATCGCACCGAAGATCGCCGAATGGCGGAAGCGGCGGGCCACCCCGCGGGCGTCGAAAAGATGGGTGTTCTGTTCTGCAATGATGTCGCTGGCCATGGGTCGGGCTCGTCGGGAAAGGGAGCCCAACATACGCCGCGCGTCGCGGCGGGCCACTGATCTGGATCAGGCTGGCGGGAACGCCGCGGTTCCGCCGCTCCAGCGGGAGCGCGCCAGGCAAGGCGACGATGGAGACGCTATGCCGCCGAACCGGGCACGCTGGTGCCGGCGGGTTCGCCGGCTGGCTCCATCGGGGCCGTCGGTTTCGCGATGTCGCCGGCCTGCCGGGCGGCTTTCTGCGCACGGGCGCGGGCGAGGCGGGCGAACAGTCGGGTCAGCAGGGGAATCGTCAGCAGCACGAAGTTGTTCGGTCCTTCCCAGAACCATGCCAGCCCCAGCGACATCGCCGCCGCTACCGGCAAGCCCCACGCCCGTCCCAGTGCCCCGGCCACGTCCACGGGGCTGATGTCGGCATGCAGGAAGCCCGAACGCAGCGCACGGCCGAACAGCCAGCGCTGGAGCAGCGCTGCCAGCAACAGCGTGGCGGAATAGAACATTTCCGGCACGCGCGACAGCGGGTTCGAACTCATCAGCGCGGTGGCGAAGGGCATGAACGCGATCACCAGCAGCATCAGCAGGTTCGGCAGCATGACACCGGGACTGTAGGCGGAGATCATGCCGAATACGCGGTGGTGTGCCGCCCACAACGCGCCGATCACCAGGAAACTCAGCACGAAGCCAAAGATGCTCGGACCCAGCGCGGCGAGTTCGGAGAGAAACACCTGGTCGCTGGCCAGGCCCAGTCGCGGGACATGGATTTCGATCACCAGCAGGGTGATCGCGATCGCGAACACCGCGTCGGAGAAGAAGACCAGGCGTTCCAGCTGGTGGTTGTGGCTGCTCATGCGGCGACGGCTCTCGGGGCGATACGGTCGATATCCGGCTCAGAACTTGTATGCGCGATGGATCGCCACGATGCCGTTGGTGAGGTTGCGCACCTCGACGCGGCCGAAGCCGGCGCGCTCCATCATGCCTTTCAGGGTTGCCTGGTCGGGATGCTTGCGGATCGACTCGGCCAGGTACTGGTAGCTGTCGGCGTCGCCGGCGAACAGCTGGCCGAGCTTCGGCAGGATCCTGAACGAGTGGAAGTCGTAGAGCTTGCCGAACAGCTCGCTCTGCACTTTCGAAAATTCCAGCACCAGCGCGCGGCCGCCGGGTTTCAGCACGCGGCAGATGTCGGCCAGCGCCTTGTCCTTGTCGGTGACGTTGCGCAGGCCGAAGGCCATGGTCACCGCGTCGAAGCTGTTGTCGGGGAACGGCAGCGCTTCGGCGTTGAGCTGGGCCCAGCGCAGGCCGGAAACCAGGCCGCGGTCGGTCATGCGGTCGCGGCCGACGCCGAGCATGGCCGCGTTGATGTCACCCACCACGATGTCGCCCTGGTCGCCGACGACGGGCTTGAGCAGGGCGGCGATGTCGCCGGTGCCGCCGGCCAGGTCGAGCACCCGGTCGCCCCGGCGCACGCCGCTGGTGGCCACGAAGTGGCGCTTCCACAGCCGGTGCGTGCCGAACGACATCAGGTCGTTCATCAGGTCGTAGCTGCGTGCGACCGAGGTGAACACCTGGCCGACCAGCTTCTGCTTGTCGCCCACGGGCACGTCGCGGAAGCCGAAGTGGGTGGTCGATTCGGGCGTGGTCTTGGGCTGTTGGTTCATGGCCGGCAATGCTACAGGAACGCCGTGGTCAGGCGTCGGGAGTGGGGCCGCGACGATCGTCGCCGCTGCGCCGTTCGTGTTCGTGCTGCTCGGCGTCGACGTGGCGCCGGTGCAGGTCGGCGGCGGAGGCGTCGTCGGGCAGCGCCTGCACGGGCACGGCATCGACCGGTTCCTCGGTGGCCGTTTCCCGCTCGCCGCCGGGGGTGATCTTCAGGATTGAGTGGCGCACTTCGCGCGACAGGATCACCCGCGCATCGCGCACCATGCCTTCCAGCGCGCTGTCGTAGTCGAGCTTGCCGTCGGCATCGGTCCACACGATGCGCCGCTCGCGCAGCTTCTGGATGAAGCCGCGGAACAGCGCCTTGTCGAAGAATTCCGGCGCGCTCAGTTCGTTGAGCAGGGACAGCCGCTGCGCGGTCAGCGTGCAGGCGCTTTCCAGTTCGCCGCCGCTCATCGTGTGCGGACCGTTCTTGGCCAGCGCGGCGATGGTGATGTAGTAGCGCTCGAACGCCTGGATCAGGCTGCGGGCGATCACCTTGAGCTGGAACGCACCGTCGTCCTGGCCCGGGCTGCGTTCGAGGCTGCGGCCGTCGTTGGTGGATTCGAGCAGGCCGCGGCGCACGAAGAAGTCGATGGTCGCTTCCAGCTGCGCCACGAAGCCGTCCGCATCCCATGGCAGGAACAGCTCGCCCTGGATGAACGGGTAGATGATCTGGCCCAGCCGCAGCACCGAGGCCCGCGACATGCGGCGGTTGTTGAGGAAGCAGCAGGCCACCCATGCCGCGGTGGCGTTGAGATGCAGCACGTTGTTGCGGAAGTAGCTGAGCAGCACCGCCTGCTCGGCACCCACCGTCAGCACGTCGCCCAGCGGATGCTGCACGCGCTGGATCCAGCCCATCTGTTCGCCGTAGGCGATGATCGCGGCCGGATTCATCGGCGTCAGCGTGACCCGGTCCGAGTACGGCAGTTCTTCCAGCATCGCCTTGCCCAGCTCCAGCTGGGTCAGCAGGTCGGCCTCGGCCATCGCGTGCTTGGGCGTGGCCAGCAGGGCCAGCGCCAGCAGGTTGATCGGGTTGACGTCGGCGGCGCGGTTGATGTTGATCTGGATCTGTTCGGCCAGCCGGTCGGTGACGCTGTTCAGCCACTCGGGCTTGACGTCGGGATCGGCACCGGCGGCGCGCCAGTCGCTGCTAGCCGCGTCGAGCAAAGGGGTCAGCTCGATCGGCTCGCCGAAGTTCAGCGCCACGTGGCCATAGCGCTGGCGCAGCACCTTGAGGCCGCGCAGCAGGCCGATCAGCGACTCCTTCTCCTTCGCCTGACCGCTCAGCTCGCCGGCGTAGGACTTGCCTTCCATCAACTTTTCATAGCCGATGTAGACCGGCTGGAACAGCACCGGCCGGCGCGGCGCGCGCAGGAACGCGCGCACCGTCATCACCAGCATGCCGGCGCGCGGCGCCAGCAGGCGGCCGGTGCGCGAGCGACCGCCCTCGATGAAGTATTCCATCGGCACGCCACGGTCGATCAGCTGCGCCACGTACTCGTTGAACACCACCGAGTACAGCGCATTGCCCTTGAAGCTGCGGCGCAGGAAGAACGCGCCGCCGCGGCGCAGGATCGGGCCGATCACCGGCAGGTTGAGGTTCACGCCGGCTGCGATGTGCGGCACCACCACGCCGGACACGTGCAGCTGGTAGCTCATCAGCAGGTAGTCGGCGTGGCTGCGGTGGCAGGGCACGTAGATCACTTCGTGGCCGGGCGCGGCGGCGCGGGCCTTGTCGAAGTGGTGCATCGCGATGCCGTCGTACAGCTTGTTCCAGAAGTTGCTGAGCAGGAACGAGGCCGAGCGCACCACCGGATGCGAATAGTCGGCGGCGATTTCCAGCAGCAGCTTGTGCGCCTTGCGCCAGGCCTTGGCGTGGCTGATCTTTTCCTTGGCGGCGGCAGCGGCGATCGCCGCGCGCACCGGTTCGGCGTTCAGCACCGCGTCGACCACGGTGCGCTTGTGCGACAGGTCAGGGCCGATCACCGCCGCACGGATGCGATGGAAATGGGTGCGCAGCACCCGGGCGACCTTGCGCGCGAAACGCTCCGGCGCGATCGTGGCGGACTCGTCCAGCATCTGCCGCAGCGACACCGGCGCGGAGAAGTGCACCACGGTGTCGCGTCCGTTCAGCAGCAGCGCAAGCAGGCGTCCGAAGCGGCCCACCATCACCCAGTTTTCCGAGAACAGCACGCGGAACCAGCCGCTGTCGCGGCTGGGCGCGCGGCCGACGTAGATCGACACCGGCACGATCTGCACGTCGAGCTCGGGCCGGCCTTCCAGCGAATGCACCAGCTGGCGCAGCGGCTCGCTGGCGGCGCGCTTGCGGTTGCGTCCGAAGAGCCAGCCGTCGCGGCGGGTCAGCGCGAACACCGAGCGGCGCCGGCGGGTGCCGGACAGTGCCTGCATCGGGCTGGGCAGGCCGGCCTCGCGGCAGGCGCGCTGCAGGATCAGGGCGTCGGAAAAGCCGTCACGCTCGATCACGTAGCAGACCGGCACGCCGGCCTGCAGCAGAGTCGCCGGTTCGGCCGGATCGCGGCGGATGCGCACCCAAGGCTGCAGCAGCTGGCCGGCGAGGTTGAACCACCAGGGAGCGGGTTGGCGGGCAGGAGCGTCCGCGGTCGTGATCATGGGCATCCGCCTATTCTAACGGTTGGGCGGATCAGTCTTTCGTTACGGGGCTGGCCGCGGCGGCGACCGTGCCGGCCAGGGCCGCCTGCTGCTGCAGCCGGGCGTGCGAGCGGCGGGCATTCTCGAGCAGTTCCTCGTTGTACCAGCGACCGTTTTCCTCGACCATTTTCGCTTCGGCGGACAGCTGCTTGCCGAGCAGGGTGTAGTCGAGCTTCACCACGGCGTGGCCGTTGCTGTTCGTCACCGGGGTGAAGTGGACCGAGTCCAGCGTCTGATCGATCGACAGGCCGTAGATCGCCAGCAGCTGCTTGGCGCCCGCGTAGCCGGTCGCGTACCTGGTCATGGTGGCGTCGAAATCCAGGCTGCGCAGCTGGTCGGCATCCTTGATGTCCAGCTTGCGCGCGGTGGCCACGGCCACGCCGATCGCCTGCTTCGCATGGGCCGCGTCGAACCACGGGGCCTGCTGCGCCCACGGCAGCAAGGTGTCCAGCACGCTGCCGAGCTGGGCTTTCTGCGTCTCGCCCAGGCTCGGGCTCCGCGCGATGGAACGCTTCAGGAGCGCCTCGCCCACGCTGATCAGCACCGGCAACTGGTCCTGATATTGCTGTTGCATCTGCGCCAGCTTCGGCTGCAGCTCCGCATACAGGGTGTCCTCCGCGTCCGGGGCCGTCAGCTTGCGCAGGGTTTCGCTGAAGCGGGCGCGCTGCGCGGCGCTGTCCGGCTGAGCGTGGCGCTGTTGCAGGGTCCAGTCCGCGCGCATGTTGGCGTAGTCGGCCGGCGGCAGCAGGTGCTTCCACAGCCCATTGATGTCACCGCTGCGGAGCAGGTCCACCGACGACTGCAGCGCCGCTTCCGGCGTGCTGCCGCCGGCCTGTGCCGGCTCGTCCTTGCCGTGGCAGCTGGCCAGCAGCAGGGTGGCGATGAGGGGCAGCAGGGCGTGACGCAGGACGGGCAGGCGCATCGAATCGGTTCTCGCGTGGGGAGCGGGCGCGGATGCGCCGCCTGGCGGGTAGGCGCGCAGGGTAAGGGCCGTGACGAGGTCGAGACAAGCGCGGCTGCAGGTTTTTGCGAAGCCGCCAAAAGAAAACCCCGCGGGCGCTGGCCTCGCGGGGAAATCCGGCAGAGCCGGAAGGGAAATGGCCTTGCCTGCAAAGCACTTCGGTCAGCAGGTGTTGGCAGCGAGATATTAACGATTCGTCAAAGCTGAGGCAACACTTTTCTTTTGTGTTGCAAGTTATTGATTTGATTGAGTGGATCAGTGCGTGCGCAAGGCCTCGATCTTCTTCTGGCGACGCTGGTCGGGCGAGGCGGACCAAGCGTTGTCGAACAGCGCCGGTTCCCACGAGCCGTAGGTGGGATTGGGCAGCACGAACCAGCGCGTGCCGATCCACGGCAGATAGTCGGCCACCGCCTTGCGCCGGCCGTCGAGCGTGTTCAGCGGCACGTCGACGAAGTCGCCGATCTGGTCGCCGAACTGCATCAGCACGCGGTAGCGCCGGGCCACCAGCTGGCGGCGGCAACCCTTCTCCGAGCCGGCCTGTTCGCAGCCCTCGACCACGGTGCCCAGGCCCAGGAACGATTCCGGGCCGGCAACCGGCAGGCCGGCCTTGCGCAGGTTGGCCAAGGTGACCTGATCCAGATCCTTCGCGCGGTTGGAGATGTAGATCACCGCGATCCCGTGCTTCGCCGCGAACTGGGTGAACTCCACGGCGCCGGGCAGGGCGCGGGCGATGGCCTCGCGGCACCAGGCGGCCCACTCGGCTTCGTTGTATTCGCGGTTGCCCTGGATCATGCGGGCAGCGGATGGCGAGTTGTCCAGCACGGTTTCGTCGATGTCCAGGATCACGGCGGGCTTGAGGCCCTTCAGCGGCGTGGTGCGATCGTTGCGGCCCAGCGCATCCCAGTGGCGGTCATGCAGCGCGGCCAGCAGGCGCGACTGAGCGTCGCGGTAAGTCTGCAGGTAGATCAGGTCATGTTCGATCGCGTGCTGGCTCCACGCCACCGCGTTGAGGTTGTCGTTGGCGGCGACCGTCGGCGTGGCGACAGGTGGGGACGCCGCGGGCGGCGTGACGGCCGCGCGCTGCGGGGGTGCGGCGGCGCAACCGGCCAGCAGGGCGAACGCGAGCAGGGTCGAGGAAAGACGCAGTGACATGGGGAATCCTTGGCAAGACGAACTGGAGCTGATGCGGTACGAGAGCATGAACGGAGTCTACGACAGTCGCATGGCGGGGCTGGCCGCGGCGGCGGCCTGCTGACAGACTGGCGTCCCCGCCGCCACGACTTCACCCGCATGGATTCTTCCCTGCCCGCCTCGCGCGCGCCTTCGCCGGCCATCCGTTACGCGAGCTACCTGCTGACTGCGGCGGCCCTGCTGCTGGTCATCGAAATTCATCTGCTGCCGGCGTTGCTGGCCGGCCTGCTGGTGTTCGAACTGGTCCAGGCGATGGTGCCGCTGCTGGGGCGGCGCATCTCCGGCGATCGCGCCCGCGTGGTGGTGGTGGCGGTGCTGGGCGCGGTGGTGGTGGGCCTGCTGATCCTGCTGATCCTGGGTGCGATCAGCCTGTTCCACAACGAGATCGGCAACCCGCAGCTGTTGTGGCAGCAGCAGCTGATGCCGCTGGTGGAAAAGGCCCGCGCGCAGTTGCCGCCGCTGCTGGTGAACAACCTGCCCGACAGCGTGGACGACCTGCGCGTGGGCGCGATCGAACTGGCGCGCAAGCATGCGGCGACCCTGCAACTGGCCGGCAAGGGCGCGGTGCGCGTGTTCGTGCACATCATCATCGGCCTGGTTCTGGGGGCGATCGTGGCGCTCAGCCGCACCCGTCCCGCGCACCAGATGGGGCCGTTGTCCGCCGCGCTGAGCCAGCGTTGCCAGCGCCTGGCCGAGGCCTTCCACAATATCGTGTTCGCCCAGATCAAGATCTCGCTGATCAACACCGTGTTCACCGCGATCTTCCTGCTCGGCGTGCTGCCGTTGATGGGCATCCATGTGCCGCTGGCCAAGACCCTGGTGGTGGTGACCTTCGTGGTCGGCCTGCTACCGGTGCTGGGCAACCTGATCTCCAACACCGCGATCGCGGTGGCGGGGCTGTCCGTGTCGCTGGGGGTGGGCATCGCCGCGCTGGTGTTCCTGATCCTGATCCACAAGCTGGAATACTTCCTCAACGCGCGCATCGTGGGCACCCAGATCCGGGCGCGCGCCTGGGAACTGCTGGTGGCGATGCTGCTGATGGAAGCCGCGTTCGGCCTGCCGGGCGTGATCGCCGCGCCGATCTACTACGCCTACCTGAAGAGCGAACTGGAAGCGGAGTCGCTGCTCTAGACAGTGACCAGCGGCCGGCCTGGCGAGCGCCACCCGGTGTTTCCGAAGCAATCGAGGGCGTGACCTCGGTGTGGGCGTCTGACCGTGCGGGGAAGCGATGAGCGGCGGACGCCTTGCGCGGCGGGGCGGCCATATCAGTCTGCGGCAACGGCCCGATGGCCGTCCCCTGACCGCTGCGGTTCTTGGGCTTGCTGGGCGCAGCCCGCTTTCCATGCCTTTCGGCACTGGCCGGAAAAGTGCGTGGTGCGTGTAAAGAAATCGTTGCGTGATCCGTCCCCGAGTGCTAGAAACGGATCGGCCGCGACGAATCGACAGGCGGGGGCCTTCGATTCACACGTGCGCAGGTTCATACCGATATCGGGTGACATTTTCGAGAATCGAAGAAAATTTCAGGGGAGTTACATGGGAATGATCAAATCAAGGCTGGCTGTCGCCGTCGTCGCGGCCCTGGCGTTTGGCTACACCAGCGTGCACGCGCAGTCCACCGCGGCGGACGCCACGCCGCAGAGCACCGACCAGGCGCCGGACAGCAACAAGGCGAAGAAGCTCGAAGCGGTCACCGTCACCGGTTCGCTGATTCCGCAGACGCAGATCGAGACGGCAGCGCCGATCATCACGATCACTGCGGAAGACATGAAGGCGCGCGGTTTCACCACCATCGCCGAGGCGTTGCAGCAGTCATCGTTCGCGACCGGCAGCGTGCAGGGTTCGCAGTTCACCAACTCCTTCACCCCGACGGCACAGACGCTGAGCATGTTCGGCCTGCCGGTCGGCTTCGTGAAATACCTGATCGACGGCCGCCCGATGGGCAACTTCCCGGGCCTGTACAACGGCAGCGATACCTTCAACAACCTCAGCGGCATCCCGATGGACATGGTCGATCATATCGACGTGCTGCCGGGCGGCCAGTCCTCGCTGTACGGTTCGGACGCCATCGCGGGCGTCATCAATATCGTGCTGAAGAAGCACATTGATGCACCGACCATCGACGTGCGCTACGGCTGGTATTCCGAGGGCGGCGGCGCCAGCCGCCGCATCAGCTTCGCCGACGGCTTCACGGCAGGGCGCTTCAACTCCATTTTCGGCGTGCAGATCGACAACTCGCAGCCCATCTGGACCAAGGACCGCCACATCACCAGCCAGTTCTACGACCAGGGCACCAGCCCGCAGACGGCTTCGCGTGACTATCTGGTATTCGGTTACTACACCGGCTACCACTTCCTCGATCCGAACAACTGCGCCGGCGTCGCCGATCAGTGGAACGGCACGGAAGGCAAGAAGCATCGGAACGGCAGCGGCGACTATTGCGGTTCGTTCTACACGCCGGGCGCCAGCACGCTGACCACCGACAGCAACAGTGCAAACCTGTACACGCACAACACCTTCGACGTCAGCGACAACCTGCAGCTGTACGGCGACCTGCTGTACAACTACCAGGAGCAGAAATACACGAACGGTTCCAGCACCACCTGGTGGGGCACCAGCTTCGTCGACGGCTATTTCTGGGATCCGAACATCGGCGATTTCATGAATATCCAGCACGCCTTCTCGCCGGAGGAGGTCGGGCAGTATTCGAACATCATGAGCAAGCAGACCGAAAACTCCTACATGCTCACGGTGGGTGGTCGCGGCACGTTCGGCGAATCGAACTGGGATTACGACCTCGGTTTCACCCATTCGGACGACAAGACCCTGGATCATGATTTCCAGCGCTTCACCGATCCGATGGAAGCGTATTTTGCGACAATGATGGGCCCGCAGATGGGCACGATGTACGGCTATCCGCAGTTCACCCCGGATTATTCGCAGCTCTATCATCCGGTCTCGCGGGCGGATTTCCAGTCTTTCACCGGCTACACCGACAGCAGCGCGAAGACCTGGGACAACATGTTGCGTGGCCAGTTGACCAACGCGTCGCTGTTCTCGCTGCCGGGTGGCGATGCGGGTATCGCCGTGGTGCTGGAGGGTGGCAATCAGGGTTGGGATTCCAGTCCTGACCCGCGCCTGTTGCAGACCACCACCGTCAACGGCATCGAAGTGCCGTACGTGTGGGGCACCAGCTCAACCCCGGGTGCAGGCCATCGTTCGCGCTACGCCGCCACCACCGAGCTCAAGTTCCCGATCTGGAACCAGTTGACCGTGGATGTCTCCGGTCGTTACGACAGCTACAACGTCGGCGGCACGAAAGTCAGTCATCCCACGTACAACCTGGGTCTCGAATATCGTCCGTTCGAAAGCCTGCTGCTGCGTGGCCGTTACGGCACCGCATTCAAGGTTCCGACCCTGTCGGACGAGTTCCAGCTCCCCAGCGGCTACTACAGCAGCGTGACCGACTACCTCAATTGCGGTCGCCAGGGACATGGCATCGACGACGTCGCCAATTGCACCGCGCCGTACAACAGCGTCCAGTTCAATGGCCAGACCTATGGCAATCCGAAGCTCAAGCCGATCACCGCCAAGGTGTGGAGCTACGGCTTCGTGTGGGCTCCGGTCGAACGGATGTCGCTCACGGTCGACTACCTGCACTGGGACATCAACAATGAAGTGTCCTCGGTCAGCGCCGACACGCTGTCGCAGACGGAGTATTTCTGCGACATCGGCCAGATCGATCCGGGTTCGCAAACCTGTGCCCAGGCGTTCAACCTGATCACTCGTGGCCCGGGCACCGGGCAGTATCTGGGCAAGATCCTGCAGATCGACACGCCCAAGCTCAACGTGGCGAACGAACAGGTCAACGCGATCTCGGCCGGATTCAGCTATGTGCGTGACATCGGTGCACTGGGTCGGCTGTCGCTGCACCTGTCGTATTCCGATGAGTTGAAGCATACCTACCAGGCCTATCCGACCGATCCGGTCATCGATCTGCTCCGTCACCCGAACTGGAGCACCGACTTCAAGACCAAGACGAACGGTTCGCTGACCTGGGGCAAGGACAAGTGGAGCGCCACGCTGTTCGCAAACCGCTACGGTGCGGCTCCGAACTATCTGGCCAGCGTCAAGGACAACTACACCGCCGCAGGCACTGGCAAGTTGGCGGCCTGGACCCTGTACAACGCCAGCGTGACGTTCAACCCGACCCGCAGCCTGGGCCTGTCGTTCAACGTCAACAACCTGTTCAACAAGATGCCGCCGGTGGACCACGGCTACAACGGCCTGACCGCCAAGCCGTACAACATCTTCAATTACAACGTGTTCGGTCGCGCCATGTACATCGAAGCGAACTACAAGTTCGGCAGCGACGGCGGTTGATCGCCCGCGTGTCGTGAGCAGTTCAACGGCCCCGCTTCGGCGGGGCCGTTTTTTTTCGTGCAACCGGCATCGATGACGCCCGGCAACTCGTCAGCCGCCATCGATGCCGGCGTCCGCCAACAGCTGGCGCAGCGGAGCCAGCTGCTGTGCATAGTGCTTCCAGCGCTGCAACGCCGCGCGATGCAGCGGTTCGCGCACCTGCAAGGTGCTGGCCGTGGTGGACGGGGCGTGGTTCCGATCGAAGTGCATGCATGCCTCGTTCCATGGCAGGTCGCAGTGGTCGAGCAATTGGCGGGTCACCGTTGCCTGCGACGTGACCAGCGATTCGTAGTCGACCTCCAGGATTCGCCCCGGCAGGACCTTGCGCCAGTGCGCCATCAGGCGGTCGTACAGGACGTAGTAGCGGCCAATGTCCAGCAAGTCGAACGAGTAGCCATGAAACATCGACGCCGGCGAGAATGGTTCGCGCAGATTGCCCAGACAGGTGTCCAGCGGATTTCGTCGCAGACAGATCATCCTTGCCTGCGGCAGGGCATGGGCAATGAATCCGGCAAACAGGAAGTTGTGCGGCAGCTTGTCGACAAATCGCGGCTTCAGGCTGGTCAACGGTCGCGTCGCGGCAAGGTATTGCTCGCCAAGGATCGCCCAGTCGACCTGGTCGGCGAGGGCGATCCGGGCGGGATCCAGCACGGGGGCAGGGGCGCCTGGCAACAGGCGGTCGAGTGTGGCGTGAAATTCGTCGAGTTCACCGGCGCCATGCACGTCGGGATGGCTTGCCAGTATCCGCTCCACCAGGGTCGTCCCCGAGCGCGGCATGCCGAAGACGAAGATCGGCTCGTCCGTGGGAAATCCCCCGGCAAGCTCCCGCGAGACGGGAAAAGCTTCCTGCAGGGCCTGCATCGTGGCTGCGTGAGGTCCGCTGGCGGCCGGCCGTGCCGCGTTCTTTGCCGTCACGAAATGGCCGAACGCATGCTCGTAGTCGCCCAGGTCTTCAAGCTCCTTGCCCAGAGCCATGTGCAAGGTCGCCGATGCGGCCGGATCGGCGCGAGTGGAATCGAGCAGGGCCTGCAGGCGCGCCACGTGATTGCTCGCGGGGGTTTGTCTGGCGATCCGCGACAGCAGGGCGTGTGCGGGCCAGCAGGTCGGGTCAAGCGCGATGCAGGCTTCGAGTTCGCTCGCTGCGGCGGTCTTCTCGCCGCCGAACGCCAGTGACATGGCAGCGTTGAAGCGACAGGTGGCGTTGTCCGGCATGAGTGCAACGGCACGCCGGAACGCCGCTGCCGCACGCTCATGCGCGTGGCACTGGTTGTAGATCAGGCCCAGCGTGGACAGGGCAAGTGCATCGTCATGCACAAAGGCCAGCGCCGTGTTCGCGGCGCGCAGCGCCTCGCCTCGATTGCCGGCACGCAGCAGCGCCTTGGCAAACTCGACGAGATGCTGCGCGCGTCGCGGCGGCAGACTCGCAGCCTGGTGCAGATGCTGCAACGCCAGGGAAAGCTGGCCCCGTGCCTGCGCGGCCATGCCGGCCAGGTAATGGGCGTCGGGCAGAAAGGGCTGCTTGCGCAGCACCTGCATGGCCAGATCCGCGGCAAGCTGGGGATGGCTTCGACCGAGCGCAGCCCGGGCCTGGGCAAGGAGATCATCCGGACCTTCCTGCGTGGTTGAAGGTGGCATGGCGTGCTCCGGACGATTGCGCGAGTGGGTGAATGCGTTGCCGCTCAGCGGCCGGGAATCAGGCCAGCCTCGACCAGCAACGCCAGCAATGGCTCGAGCCCGGCCTCGAAATGCCGCCAGCGGCCCAGCGCTCCGCGATGCATCGGTTCGCGCACCTGCAGCGCGCTGGCCGTGGTTGCGGCGGACGGATGGTCTTCGAAATGCAGGCAGGCGTCGTCCCACGGCAGGCCGCAGAACTGCAACAGCTTGCGTGTGGAGATTTCCTGCCGGTCGACCAGGTCTTCGTAATCCAGTTCGAGTATGCGGCCGGGCATGACCCGCTGCCAATGCGCCATCAACCGATCGAACAGCACGTAGTACCGGCCGATGTCGAGCAGATCGTACGAATAGTCATGGAACGGCGAGTTCGGCGCGAACAACTGGCGGAAATTTCCGAGGCAGGCATCGCGCGGATCGCGGCGCAGGCAGATCATGCGCGCGTTGGGAAGGGCTCTGGCGATCGCGCCGAGGTACAGGAAATTGTGCGGCAGCTTGTCCACGAAGTGCGCCGTGTGGCCGGTGCGCGGGCGCGTGCTGGCCAGGTAGGCGGCACCCAGCGCGGACCAGTCCGTCCTGCCCAGGCCGTGCACGGTCCGGGGATCAAGCAGCTGCGGCGAGTGACTGCCGGAAAAACGCTTGCACGCCAGCGCGAAGTTGCGCAGCTCGCCGGCGGCGTGCACCTGGGGGTGGCTGGCGAGAATGCGCTCCACCAGCGTCGTGCCGGAGCGGGGCATGCCGACCACGAAAATGGGCTCCTCGCTGGGGCAGCCTCCCGCGCCAGGCGGAGCGGAGAATTCGTCGGCGATGGCGGCGAACAGGGCTTCGTCGCGCTCGATCGCGTAGCGCCGGCCGGCCCCTGCGGCGGCCTTGCCACGGCGGTAGTGCGCGAATGCTTCCCCGTAGTGGCCGAGGTCTTCGTGCTCCTTGGCCAGGGCCATCTGCAGGCAGGTTTCCGCCGCCGTCGCGCCATCGGCTTCGGCCAGCACCAGCTCCAGCTGCTCCAGGTGATGGGTCGCGGCGGTCTGGCGCCGCAATTGCGACCGCACGAAATAGGCGCGCCAGAACTTCGGGTCGGCGGCGAGGCAGGCTTCCAGTGCGTCGCCGGCTTCGTCCACCTTGCCCAGAAAGGTCAGCGACATGGCCAGGAAGTAATGCCAGGAAGCCTGACGGGGTTGCGCGACGCAGGCCCTGCGCAACAAGGGTTCGGCGACCTGGTGCTCACCTTCCTGGGCGTAGACCATGCCCAGTGCAAGCCATTGCGCCGGTTCTGACGGAGCCAGCTGGAGGGCGGCATGGGCGGCTTCCAGGGCCGGCAGCTGGGCCATCGAAAGCGCCCGGGCCCGGGTCACCGCGAACTGGACGCGTTTGGGCTCCAGTGCGACGGCGCGATCCAGATGTCCGAGTGCCGCGGGTATGCGCCCAAGTTCAAGGCTGGCCGCGCCGGCGACGTAATGGGCGCCGGCATGCTGAGGCGACTGTCCGAGCAGGTCGGTGGCCAACTGGATCGCCGGCTGCCATTGCCCGTGCTGGCAGGCATCGAGCGCACGCGCATACAGGTCGGCCGGCGTGGTCATGTGCAGGTCCGCCGCCCGTCGATACCGTCGGGTCGGTGCGGACAGGTCAGGGCGAGCGTCATCGCTCCACCTCGATGCCGGACCCCTCCAGAAGATCCAGCAGCGGGCCCAGCTGCGGTTCGTACTTCTTCCATCGCTTCAGCGCATTGCGATAGATCGGGCTGCGCACCTGCACCGCGCTGGCGGTGGCCACGGGCGAGGGATTGTCCTCGAAGCGCAGACAAGCGTCGTTCCATTCCAGTCCGCAGAAAGCGATCATTTCGCGCGATCGCTCCTCCTGGTGCTCCACCAGGTCCTCGTACCCGACCTGCAGCACGCGACCCGGAAGCACCCGTTGCCAATGGGCCATCAGCCGGTCGAAAAGCACATAGTAGCGACCGGTATCCAGCAGGTCGTAGGAGTAGTCGAAATAGGGCGACTTTGGCGCGAACAGTTGGCGGAAATTGCTCAGGCAGGTGTCCACCGGGTCGCGGCGCAGGCAGACGATCCTGGCGTTGGGCAATGCCTGCGCGATGAAGCCGGCGTACAGGAAGTTGTGCGGCAGCTTGTCGATGAATCGCGGTTTCCGGCTCGCCGCCGTTCGCGCTCTGGCCAGATAGGTTTCGCCAAGCCGGCGCGGATCGGCCCCGCGCGCGCCGACGATGGTGGGCAGGTCGATCAGCACCGGCGTCCGCGTGCCGGACAGGAACTTCACCGCCATGGGGAAATCAAGCAGTTCGCCAGCCGAATGGACGTCCGGATGGCTGGAGATGATGCGCTCGACCAGGGTGGTGCCAGTGCGTGGCATGCCGATGATGAAGATCGGCTCGTCGGACGCGCATCCCGACGATGACGCGAGCGGTTCGGGAAAGCTCTCCGCGATGGCGGCAAACAGTGCCTCGTCGTGCTCGATCGAATAATGGCGGCCCGTGCCGCCGGCGGACTTGCCGCGCACCAGGTGCGCGAAGGCCTTCGGATGGTCGCCGAGGTCCTCGTACTCCTTGAACAGCGCCATGTTGAAACAGATCTGTGCGGGCAGGTTGGCCGGGTCGACTTGTGGCAGCAGCGACTCCAGCCAGGCGACATGGTTGCTGGCGGCGCTCTGCCGATGCAGTTGCGACAGGGTGAGATGGGCGCGCCAGTGCATGGGGTCGAGCGCCAGACATGCCTCGATCTCGACCGCTGCGCCGTCGAGTTCGCCGGCGGCGACCATCGACGTGGCGAGGTTGTAGCGGTAAGTCGCGACGTCCGGTGCGATCGAGGTGGCCTCGCGGAATGCCACGATGGCCTGGTCGTAGTCGCCGATCTGCGTGTAGACCACGCCCAGCGTGTCCAGGGTGGCCGGATCGCGGGGCGCCAGCGCAAGGGCGCGATCGGCGGCCACCCTGGCGTCGCGGTTTCGCCGCGCAAGCGAAAGAGCCTTGGCGTACTGAACGACGAAATCGCTGCGGGTGGGCTCCAGGGTTTCGGCCTGGTGCAGGTGATCCAGTGCCGGCAGCAGGTCCTCCAGTTCCAGGCACGCGATGCCGGCCATGTAGTGGATGCCGGAATGGCGTGGCGCCACGGGCAGCAACCGCATCGACAGCTGCCTGGCATCCTTCCAGTGGCGCTGGTTGAAGGCGGCCAGAAGCTGGGCATAGAGATGGGCCGGATCTGCCATGGATGTCCGCGGGTTCGTGACGGCACGCGTTGCCGAGACGTGGTGGCAAGTGCGCCAGCCGAGGCCGATTGTAGCGTGGCTATCCCGGGGTTCCGGCCAGCATCGCCTTGATCCGCGCCATGTGCGACTCGGCCGTTTCGCGGGTCACTTCCTTGTCCGCTTCGGGGTCCTTGCCCTGCCAGTGCAGGTCGTCCTGCGGCAGTTCGTGCAGGAAGCGGCTGGGCTGGTTGCGGTGGACCTCGCCGTAGCGTTTGGTCTGCGCGCACCACGACAGCGTCAACAGCTCCTTGGCGCGGGTGATGCCCACGTACATCAACCGGCGTTCTTCCTCGACCCGACCTTCGTCGATCGCGCCTTCGTGCGGCAGGGTGCCGTCTTCGCAGCCGACGATGAAGACGAAGCGGAACTCCAGGCCCTTGGCCGCGTGCATCGTCATCATGCGCACCGCGTTGCCCGGCTCGTCGCGATCGGCGTGGCTGAGCAGGGCCAGCTGCGAGGCGAGGTCGCCCGCCGTGTTGCCACCTTTCTGCATCGCGCGGAACCAGCCGGCCAGTTCCTGCAAGTTGCCCAGCTTGCGATCGCGCGCGCTGGCGTCGGGCGTGCCGGCGATGATCTGCGCGGCGTAGCCGGTGCGCTTCAGGATCAGTTCGACCAGGTCGGCGGCGTTCTCGTGCAGCGAGGCGCTGCGCAGTTCGTCCAGCAGGTTGGCGAACGAGGCCAGCGCCGCCGCCGGGCGCGGGGTGAGCTGGCGCAGCACGCCGTCGCTGCGGGTGGCGTCGAGCAGGGACGAGTGGCGCGACTGCGCAAGCTGGCCCAGCTTCTCCAGCGTGGTCGCGCCGATCTCGCGTTTGGGCACGTTCACCACGCGCAGAAAGGCGGCGTCGTCGCTGGGATTGGTCAGCAGGCGCAGGTAGCACAGGATGTCCTTCACCTCGGCGCGGTCGAGGAAGCTCAGCGCGCCGGTGAGGTGGTAGGGAATCCGCGCCAGGCGCAGCGCCTTTTCCAGCGGCCGCGCCTGGAAGTTGCCCCGGTACAGGATCGCCATGTCGTCCCAGCGCGCCTTGTGCTTCTCGGCCAGGGTGGTGGCGATCGCGGCGACGCGCTCGGCCTCGTGTTCGGCTTCCTTGCATTCCAGCACGCGGATCGGCGCGCCTTCGGGATGCTCGCTCCACAGCTTCTTTTCGTGCAGGTGCGGGTTGTTGGCGATCAGCTTGTTGGCCGTGCGCAGGATGCGCTTGCCGCAGCGGTAGTTCTGTTCCAGCTTGATCACGCGCAGGTTGGGCCAGTCGCGACCGAGCTGGTCGATGTTCTCGGGATTGGCGCCGCGCCAGGCGTAGATCGACTGGTCGTCGTCGCCCACGCAGGTGATGCCGCCGCGCTCGCCGGTCAGCGCCTTCAGCAGGCGGTACTGCGCGTCATTGGTGTCCTGGTATTCGTCCACCAGCAGGTAGCGGAAACGTTCGCGCCACGCCTCGCGACATTCGGCGTCGGACTCCAGGATGCGCAGTGGCAGCCGGATCAGGTCGTCGAAATCCACGGCATTGAACGCGCTCAGGCGCTGCTGGTACAGGTCGTAGATGGTGGCGGCCTCGATCTCGCGCGGGCTGCGCGCGGCGGCCAGCGCTTCCTCCGGCGACAGGCCGCCATTCTTGGCGCGGCTGAGCAGGTTGCGGATGCCGAACAGCACGTCGTTCTTCACGCCCTTGGGCGCCAGCTCCTTGACGATGCCGCCGCTGTCGTCCGCGTCCAGCACCGAGAAGCCGCGGCGCAGGCCGGCGCGCGCGTGCTCGATCTGCAGGAATTTCAGGCCCAGCGCGTGGAAGGTGCTCACGGTGAGCGCGGCGGCGTCCTCGCTGCTGACCAGCTTCGCCACGCGCTCGCGCATCTCCTTCGCGGCCTTGTTGGTGAAGGTGATGGCAGCGATCTTGTGCGCACTGAGCTTGCGGCGCTGGATCAGGTACGCGATCTTCTGGGTGATCACGCTGGTCTTGCCGGAACCGGCGCCGGCCAGCACGAGCAGCGGCCCCTCGCAGTGTTCGACGGCGGCCTGTTGTTGGGGGTTGAGCATGGATCGGAACAGTGCGTGATGCGGAGGCCGATGTTAGCAGAGCCTCGCTGGCGCGCCGTCGCGCATCGGCCATAATCCGCCCACGACAGTCGCTGGGGAGAGGCATGGCGGAGCAGCAGGCAGAGCAGCAGGTGGAACAGTGCGACGTGGTGGTGATCGGTGGCGGCCCGGGCGGCAGCACCGCGGCGACGCTGCTGGCGCGCAAGGGCTACAAGGTGATCGCGCTGGAAAAGGCCCATCACCCGCGTTTCCATATCGGCGAGTCGCTGCTGCCGATGAACTTGCCGGTGTTCGAGCGCCTCGGCGTGCTGGACAAGGTGCGCGTGATGGGCGTGTTCAAGCCCGGCGCCGATTTCGAGGCGGACAACGAACGCGGCTACAACACCTACGCGTTCGCCCGCGCGATCGGGCAGAGCCCGCCACATGCGTACCAGGTGTGGCGGCAGGATTTCGACAAGATGCTCTACGACCACGCCCGCGAATCCGGCGCCGATGCGCGCGAGGGCCACGAGGTGGTGCAGGTCGAGCAGCGCGGCGCCCGCGAGAGCTGGCTGGACGTGAAGACCGACCAGGGCGACAGCTACGCGATCCAGGCCCGCTACGTGGTCGACGCCAGCGGTCGCGATGCCTTGCTGTCTTCGAAGAAGAAGCTGCGCCGCAAGAACGACCAGCACCAGAGCGCAGCGATCTTCGGCCACTTCCGCGGCGCCGAAACGCGCGCCGGCGAAGACGCGGGCAACATCAGCATCTACAGCTTCGGCTACGGCTGGATGTGGATGATCCCGCTGCCCGATGGCGTGATGAGCGTGGGCGCGGTGTGCCGGCCGGAGTATCTGAAACAGCGCAAGGGCCGCACCGTCGATTTCCTGCTCGATACCTTGAAGCTCAGTCCGGCGCTGTGGGCGCGCCTGCAGCACGCCGAGCTGATCGACAACGAGGTGCGCGTCACCGGCAACTACTCCTACGACTCCACCTGCATGGGCGGGCCGGGCTGGATCCTGGTCGGCGACGCGTTCGCCTTCCTCGACCCGGTGTTTTCCTCCGGCGTGTACCTGGCGATGAGCGGCGCCGAGCAGGCGGTGGAGGTGGTTGACCAGGCGTTGCGCGAGCCGTCGCGCGAGCTGTCGCTGCTGCGCAAGCTGGAAAAGCGTCAGCGCGCCGGCATGGCCCGATTCTCGTTCTTCATCTACCGCTTCAACGGCCCGGTGATGCAGCAGATGTTCCGCCAGCCCCGCAATACCTGGCAGCTGGAGCAGGGCGTGATCTCGATGCTGGCCGGCGACCTGTTCGACACGCCGAAGGTGCTGTGGCGCCTGCAGCTGTTCAAGCTGGTCTACGCGATCTGCGGCCTGCGCGACTGGCGCCGCTGGCGTGACGAGCACAAATACCGGCTGGGTCAGGCCCGCACGCAATTCATCGGCGGCAATACGCCGCTGGACAAAGGCTGAGTACGTAGGAACGCACCCTGTGCGCGATGCTCTCCATGTCCTGGTGCGGAGATCTCACGCGAAGACGGACGACTTGCTGGCTTCCGCACCGGTTTCGAGTGATAGGGGATGGTTGGCGACATCACCTTATCATTCGAGCCAGCCCTTCTTGCTTGCCATATCAATGGGTTGCGGCTTAAGCAAGTACCATTCGGACCCGACCCCGAGATTTTTCCGCAGTGAATCGGTTACGAGGCGCTCGGGGAAGATGAGGTCGGCGGACGCTTGCGAAAGAGTAGAATTAACCACCACCCAATTTAATTCCAAGACACGCCACAGGTGGTGGTGGGGCACCCATTTTCGTTAAAGCAAATCGAATGCCCGACGCAGAAGTTTTGCTGCCCTGAACGCAATCCACATCGATTAGCATTTTCTGAAGCTTTGGCACAGCCATTTTAGCACGCTGGCCAAGGTTGCCTAGGGATCTAGCTACCCAATAACGTACCCCATCATTTGGGGAGTCCATCAGGGATAGTATGGCGATCACTGTCTTTTCATCAACATCCTGAGCATCAATTTTTTGCGTCAACTTCGCCAGATGTTCCGCAGCATCTTCGTTCAACCCCGCTGCCGACCGCTCGTCCATGTGCATTTTTATCACTACTGCTCTAAGCTCTCTTATAGATGCGGAGTCACCTGCCAAGGCACTATTCGCAGGAATAATGATCGGCGCAGTCGCAATAATCAAAGTAAAAATAGATTTTTTGAGTTTATTTTTCAGCATACGATAACCTCGGGAATAAAATTATTATTGTCACCACGATGACCATACTCTATCAATAGGCACAGTTGTACTAGCCGGCAAATAAGGGTTGACCGCAGTAGATGGCAACTCGCCTGCGTTAGTATCAGAGCAAAAAGGGGACGTGGCCAATTAAGCCGAGACCACCCTCGGCAGCGTCCCCGCCGGCAAATCTGGTCAGCCACCTGCAGCACTGAGGCGGCATGTACCCCAACCGATTTAATTAGCCACGTCCCCTTTAGTTTGCCGCGCGAGCCGTCGCGCGAGCTGTCGCTGCTGCGCAAGCTGGAAAAGCGCCAGCGCGCCGGCATAGCCCGCTTCTCGTTCTTCATCTATCGCTTCAACGGCCCGGTGATGCAGCAGATGTTCCGCCAGCCCCGCAACACCTGGCAGCTGGAGCAGGGCGTGATCTCGATGCTGGCCGGCGACCTGTTCGACACGCCGAAGGTGCTGTGGCGCCTGCAGCTGTTCAAGCTGGTCTACGCGATCTGCGGCCTGCGCGACTGGCGCCGCTGGCGTGACGAGCACAGGTATCGGCTGGCGCAGGCGCGCTTGCGGTTCACGGGTGGCAATACGCCTTTGGATCGGGAATAGGAAATGGGGAATCGGGAATGGGAAAAGTCCCGGTGATCGCGGTCGGGCGTCTGTGAGAAACTGGGAACATGGCCTGGTCGCCGCGCCGCTCTTGCCATTCCCGATTCCCCATTCCCGATTCACGGCACCCATGGCCAAGCTCTATTTCTATTACTCGGCGATGAACGCCGGCAAGACCACCACGCTGCTGCAGAGCGCGTACAACTACCACGAGCGCGGCATGCGCACGCTGATCCTCACGCCGGCGCTGGACAACCGTTTCGGCGAGGGCGTGGTCGCCTCCCGCATCGGCCTGAAGGCGAACGCGCGCCGTTTCAGCGATGACGAGGACCTGTTCGCTCTGGTCGAGCAGGACATCGCCGCGCGCGGTGCGCTGAACTGCGTGTTCGTCGACGAGGCGCAGTTCCTCAGCAAGGCGCAGGTGTGGCAGATCAGCGACGTGGTCGACCGGCTGAACATCCCGGTGCTGGCCTACGGCCTGCGCACCGATTTCCGCGGCGAGCTGTTCGAGGGCAGCCGTTACCTGCTGGCCTGGGCCGACAACCTGGAAGAGATCAAGACGATCTGCCACACCGGTCGCAAGGCGACCATGGTGGTGCGCGTGGATGAGCACGGCCGTGCCGTCACCGATGGCCCGCAGGTTGAGATCGGCGGCAACGACCGCTATGTCTCGGTGAGCCGCGCCGAGTTCAAGAAGATCAGCGCAGGCGACGGCCGCATCGAGTTGCAGCAGACCGTGCTGCCGCTGGGCGAGCGCGAATGAAACGGACCATCAAGGAATCTGCATGAGCGAAGTCACCCCCGCCGTCAGCTGGCCGCGGCCGTACTGGCAGCCTGGCGAAGAAGAGGCCGTGCTGCAGTTCTACGTGTTCGGCAAGTTCGAGCCCGAGCTGCTGATCCCGTCGCCCCGCTATGGCAGCCCGGGCTTGCCCGAAGGTGTCGAGATCCAGCGTTTCCAGAACGCGGTGCTGCGGCAGTGGGAAGGCTATCCGCTGAATGGCGCCCTGGGCCAGCTGATCAAAGAAGACACGCCGGCGGCGTACGAGAACGCGCGCATCGCGCCCGAGGTGCTGGTGGTGCGTGGCGTGCTGAAGGACGCGGACACCCTGGACTACCTGCGCGACACGCTGGGCGTGCTGGCCGGCATGCTCGACGTGGGCGGCACGGCGATCCTTGATCCGCAGATCCTCACCCTGTTCGACGCCGACCACTGGCGCCGCCACTACCTGGTGAAGGACGGCGCGCCGCCGCGCAACCACGTGCTGATCCTGCGCAGCGGCGAGGAAGCGGCCGATCGGTCGTGGATACACACCCGCGGCATGCGCAAGTTCGGCCGTCCGGACCTCAGCCTGCACAACGTGCCCGAAGGCGACATCGATCGCGCCGGCGTGCTGTGCGAACGACTGGTGGAACTGTTGTCGCTGGGCGCGAACTTCGCCGCCGGCCAGGAACTGGAGGTCGACGGCCTGGCCGAAGGCCTGGTCGCGCAACCCGGCGGCAGCCTCGACGATCCGGATTTCAACAACACCCACATCGCGTTCCACTGGCCGCAGTAAGCGCCGCCACGGCCGCAACGACAAAGGGCGACACCGCGGTGTCGCCCTTCTTGCGTCAGTAGGACGGCTTAGCCCTTGACGATGAAACGCTGGCTGTCGTCCATGAAGGCCTTCTCGCCGAAGCCGCCTTCGTGCGAGCCGAACGGCATCTGCGCGCGCAGTTTCCACGTCGCCGGCACGCTCCATTCCTGGCGGGTCGCCTCGTCCGCCACCGGGTTGTAGTGCTGCAGGCTGGCGCCCACGCCGGCCTCGGTCAGCGCCAGCCACACGGCGAACTGGGCCATGCCGCCGGCCTGCTCGGACCACACCGGGAAGTTGTCCGCATACAGGGCGAACTGCTCCTGCAGACCCTTCACCACCGACTGGTCCTCATAGAACAGCACCGTGCCGACGCCGGCGGCGAAGCTGTCGAGCTTGGCGGCGGTGGGGGCGAAGGCGTCGGCCGGCACGATCTTGCTCAGCTCGGCCTTGGTCAGCGCCCAGAACTTCTCGCTCTGCTCGCCGAACAGGATCACGGCGCGCGAACTCTGCGAATTGAACGACGACGGCGTATGCCGGATGGCTTCCTTGATGCGCTGGGTCAGCGCGTCCTTGTCCAGCGACACGTTCTTGCCCAGCGCGTACTGGGTGCGGCGCTGCTTGAGCGATTCGATCAGGGTGCTGTTCATGGGGATTCCTCGGGCAATGGGGTCAATGCATGGGAATCGCGGATTGGAGAAGGCTTGTTACGGAAACAGTGCCGGATGGCCGTGTTGTCCCTTGTGGCCACGGAATAGTTCCGCTTTGTCGCCTTCATCGCTGCATTTCGCGATCCATGGCGAACATGTTAGGCCCGAAAATCGGCCTGGCTAGCCGGCGACTCGTGGTTAGTCTGTTTCCAGAAAGAAACAATGGACGGACAGGTGCCGGCCTGCTTCAGCGCTGGCAGTGCGGGCACCAGAACGTCGAGCGCTGGCCCAGGGTGACCTGGCGGATCGGCGTGTTGCACACCTGGCAGGGTTCGCCGGCGCGGCCATAGACCATCAGCTCGCGGAAGAAATAGCCCGGTGCGCCGTCGGGGCTGATGAAGTCGCGCAAGGTGGTGCCGCCGCGCTCGATGGCCCAGGCCAGCAGGCGTTTCACCTCGGCGGCCAGTCGTGCGTAGCGTGCCCGTGAGACCTTGCCCGCGGCGAGCCGAGGATCGATGCCGGCGTAGAACAGCGCCTCGCTGGCGTAGATGTTGCCCACGCCCACCACGACGGCGTTGTCCATCAGGAACAGTTTCACCGCCGCCGTGCGTCCGCGCGACAGGTGCCACATCAGGTCGCCGTCGAAGGCGTCGGTCAACGGTTCCGGCCCCAGCTTCGCCAGCAGTTCGTGGGTCTCGCCGGGCGCCTGCCACAGCAGGCAGCCGAAGCGGCGCGGGTCGGTGAAGCGCAGGATGCGCGGCGCCTGCGCCGTCGTGCGCTCCAGCGCGATGTCCACGTGATCGTGCTTGCCGATGGGCGCGTCCGGTGGCAGCACGCGCAGCACGCCGGTCATGCCCAGGTGCAGCAGCGCGCTGCCGGCTTCGGTGTGCAGCAGCAGGTATTTCGCCCGGCGTTCCACCGCGTCGATACGCTGGCCGGGCAGCACGGAGCTGATCTCCGGCGGAATCGGCCAGCGCAGGTCGGGGCGACGCAGGGTCACCCCGGTCACGCGCCGGCCGATCAGGTACGGTGCGATGCCGCGACGGGTGGTTTCGACTTCGGGCAGTTCAGGCACGTTCGATCCGGTCGCTCAGAGTTTGTGAAGAAAACCACTTCCTGTGGTTTTCCTCTATCGCACGTCCGGTACACGCCCGGACGTGCTCACACGAATCAGTCATTTACACGACTGCTTCGCGCCCGGCCATCCGTGGCCGGCGTGAGAGGTTGAAGCTCACAACCTCTCAGTGCAGCTCGGTCACGGCGATGGCCGGCGATCGCGGCATGTAGCGCGACGACACCAAGGCCACCCGATTGCCCACCCGCACGTAATGTTGCGGCCCGGTGACCGAGCTTTCGCCGAACTCGAGCTTTTCGCCATCCAGCACCAGCACCGCACGCGGCGGCTGCAGGCCGATCTTCGCCGGATCGAAGTCGCTGGCCGGGCGCCAGCTCAGCACATGGGCGGCGGCGATGCCGGCGAGATCGTCGAGGCGGTCATCCTTGGCGACGCGGCCGGGCGTGCCGTCGGTGCGCCACCAGTGGCCGTCGTCGTGCTTGCGGTAATCCAGCGGGGCGGCGCCCGGCAGGGTGAGGCTGATCTGCGTGATGGTCGCCGGGTCCAGCATGGTCAGCGGGCCGGTTTCCCGGCTGGCATCACGCTGCAGTTGCCAACCGGCCACGCCGAGCAGGGCCAGCACGCCCAGCACCAGGAGCAGCTTGCCACGCTGCGCGCGCTTCATCGCTCAGCGCCGCCGCCGACGCCACACGATGGCGCCGCCGATCAGCAACAGCAGCAGCGGCAACGCGATCAGGAAGCCGAAGCTCAGCGTGTTGAGTTCGCCCTGCGAGATCTGCAGCAGCCGGTCCGGCGCGCCCCGCGGCGGCAGGTTGACCAGCTTGTCGTCGCCGAGCAGCCAGTCGAACACGCGTTCGCCCAGCGCGCGATTGCCGCCATTGCCCAGGTAGGTGTTGGACAGGAAGTCGCCGTCGCCGATCACCACCGCGCGCTGCTCGCTCTTGTCCGGGCTGGGCGACAGCCGGCTCAGGGCGAAGCCGAAGTCCAGCGGACCCTTCAGCTCGCCCACGTCGGCATCGAAGCGGATGTCGGACGACTTCGCGTTGTCGATCGGCTGGAACTCGGTCCAGCTTTGCCCGCTGGAACGCAGGAACGGCGCGAACGCCCAGCCGCTCTGGTCGAGCTGCGCCAGCGCGGAGGCCTGCGGAAACAGCGTGGTCAGGCTGAAGCCGCGGGTGATCGCCTGCGCCGGGTAGTCGCCCAGGGTGATCAGGCGCGGGTCGTGCAGGCCCAGCGCGGCGCCCGAACCATCGACCAGCACGCCGGGCAGCACGCGCACGCCCAGCGCAGCGGCCAGCGGCCTGAGGCCCAGGTCTTCGTTGGCCGGTTCGGCCAGCCACAGCAGGTTGCCGCCGTTGGCCACGTAGTTGACCAGCGCCTGCACCGCCGCCGGCGGCAGCGCCACTTCCGGACTGGCCAGCACCACCAGGTCGGTGTGCTCGGGCACGGCGCTGACCTGGCTGAAATTCAGCGGCACCGCGCGCATGCCGCGGCTCTCCAGCTGGGTGATGAAGGTGCCCAGGTCACCATTGCCCTGGCCGTTGGCACGCCGCTCGCCGTCGCCGGTGACGAAGGCCACGATGCGGTCGCGGCCGCGCAGCAACCGTTCCAGCGCATTGGTGAGGCTGCGCTCGGACAACTCGTCCAGGCGTTGCTCGCGATCCTGGTAGTGCAGGAACAGCGCGCCGTCGACCGTGATGCCCAGCTCGCGCATCTTCGCCGGGTCCAGTTGCGGGTCGACGAAGCGCAGCGTGAGGTCGGGCTTCACCGCCTGGTAGCGCTGCAGGAAGCCGGCCACGGTCTGGCGCAGGTCGCCCTGCGGCCGCGCGTAACTGACGATTTCCACCGGGCCCTGCAACTGCGCCAGCACGGCGCGACTTTCCGCCGACAGGCTGGTGCGGCCGTTGGCGGTCCAGTCGGACTGCTTCGCGTAACGGGCCGAGAGATAGCCCAGCGCGGCGAAGGCCAGCACCAGCAGCGCGGCAAACAGCCAGCCGTCCAGACGTCTGAACAGGTTTCGCATCAGCCACGCTCCCGGTCGGCGGCAAGCCGGCGCGTCGCCAGCGCCAGCGACAGCGCGGCCAGCAACACGAACCACGCGACATCGGCGCTGGACACCAGTCCGCGCAGCAGCGGTTGCAGGTGCGAGCTCATCGCCAGCCAGTTGATTGCGCCGCCGTTGACGCCGGCCAGCTGCGCGCCCAGGTTCACGCTCCACAGCGCCAGCGCGATGACCAGGGCGGCGGCCGCCGCAATCGCCGGATGCGAGGCGAAGCTGGAGCAGGCCACCGCGACCGCCGCCAGCGTAGCCAGCATCAGGGCGAGGCCCAGGCTGGCGGCGGCCAGCTTGCCCCAGTCGAAGTGGGTGGCGTGCACCAGCACCAGTGGCATCGCCAGGGTCAGTGCCAGCCACAGCAGCAGCCAGCCGAGCAGGGCCAGGTACTTGCCCAGCACGATGCGCGAAGCGGGCACGCCCGCGGCGAACATCAGCGGCAAGGTGCCGTTGCGACGCTCGCCGGCGATCACCGACATGCCCAGCAGCGGCACCACCAGGAAGGCCAGCTGGGCGAGTTGGCCCAGCAGCGGCACGCCGACCAGGTCGACGAAGCCGGGGCTGTCAGGCTGGGCGGCGCGCTGGATCTGGCCGGCCAGGAAAATGCCCAGCAGCAGGGTGAAGTTCCAGGCCAGCCAGGCCAGCGTCAACGCCGCCAGCACCCAGGCCAGCGGGCGCACCAGCAACCGGCGCCATTCCAGTCGTGCCACCGCAAGCAGGGTCATGCGGCCTGCGCCTTGTCGCTGCCGTTCATCGCAATCCCGAAGAAGGTCTGTTCCAGTGCCGCGTGGTCGTCGGCCAGCACGGGGCCGTCATGGCGCAGCGTGCCCTCGTGCAGGATCGCCACGCGATCGCATACCGCGGTCACCTCGGCCAGCAGGTGGGTGGACAGGATCACCGCGGTGCCGGCGGCGGCCTGCTCGCGGATCAGCGCGCGCAAGGCGGCGACCTGCACCGGATCGAGCGCGTTGGCCGGTTCGTCCAGCACCAGCAGGGCCGGGCGATGCAGCAGCGCGCAGGCCAGCCCGAGCCGCTGGCGTTGGCCTTGCGACAGCACGCCGGCCAGGCGCCGGGCCAGCGGCTGCAGTTCCAGCCGCTCGATGATTGCGTTGCGGGCCGCGCGCAGGTCGCTGCCGTTCATGCCGCGCAAGCGCCCGTGCGCGTCCAGGTGCTCTTCCACCGTGAGCTCGGCCCACACCGGCGCACGCTCGGGCAGCCAGCCGATCTGCTGGCGGGCGAGTTCCGGATATTCGAGGAAATCCTCGCCGTTCAGCTGGATGCCGCCGCTGTCCGGGCGCAGCGCGCCGGCGATCATCGACAAGGTGGTCGACTTGCCGGCGCCGTTGACGCCCAGCAGGCCCATCACCTCGCCGCTTTTCAGCGCCAGGCTGAGCTCGCGCACGGCTTGGCGGCCGGCGCGTCGGCGGCTGAGGCGATCCAGTTGCAGCACGGTCCTGGGTGAGGCCGGAACGATGGTGGTCATTGCCTGATTGTCATGGCGCCCCCATCCTGAAACAACAGGCGCGTGAATAACGTCGCCTTAGCTTCCACGGCTTGACCAACTGCTATCATTCGTGGTTCGCAACATGCTGGTGGGTACGGAAGCCCCTGATTTACACTGACTTGTCCCTCATCCGGTGCCTTCCATGCTCGACGCGGTAATCAATTTCCTCAACGATGGTCTGACCGGCGCAAGCTGGGGCCAGATCGCGGTGTACATGCTGGTGATGACCCAGCTCACCATCTTCACGGTGACCCTGTACCTGCATCGCAGCCAGACCCACCGCGGCGTGGATTTCCATCCCGTGCTGGCGCACTTCTTCCGTTTCTGGGGCTGGCTCACCACCGGCATGGTCACCCGCGAATGGGTGGCGGTGCATCGCAAGCACCACGCCAAGGTCGAGACCGAGGAAGACCCGCACAGCCCGATGATCTACGGCATCAGGAAGGTGTTCTGGGATGGCGTGTCGCTGTACCGCGACGCCTGCGAGAACAAGCAGGACATGGAGCAGTACGGCCGCGGCACCCCCGACGACTGGGTCGAGAAGCACGTCTACGGCGCGCATCCGTATTGGGGCCCGACCCTGATGCTGTTCATCAGCGTGGCGCTGTTCGGCGTGATCGGTGCGGCGCTGTGGGCGCTGCAGATGGTGTGGATTCCGTTCTGGGCCGCCGGTTTCGTCAACGGCATCGGCCACTGGGCCGGCTATCGCAACTTCGAAAGCGCGGACACCGCGCGCAACCTGATCCCGTGGGCGTTCTGGATCGGCGGCGAAGAGCTGCACAACAACCATCATGCGTTCCCCAGCTCGGCCAAGTTCGCCCTGCGCAAGTGGGAATTCGACATCGGCTGGGCGGTGATCTGCGGCCTGCGTGCGGTGGGCCTGGCCAAGGTGCTGCGGGTGGCGCCCACCCTCGACATCCGTCCGAACGTGCGCCTGCCCGATGCCGAAACGCTGAAGGCCGTGCTGACCCATCGCTTCCAGGCGATGACCGACTACTACCGCGGCGTGATCCTGCCGACTATCGCCGAAGAGGCGCAGCATGCCGGCGAAAGCCTGAAATCCACCCCGCGTCGCCTGCGTCGCGCGCTGGCTGACGGTGGCCGCTGGCTGGACAGCGAAGGCCGTGACCGCATGCAGGCAGTGCTGGCCAGGCGTCCGACGCTGGCCACCGTGGTCGAGTTCCGCAGCCGCCTGGCGGCGCTGATGGAGCAGCGCGGTGCCGAGCAGGCGCTGAAGGGCCTGCAGCAGTGGATTCACGAAGCGGAGGAAAGCGGCATCCGGGCGCTGCAGGAATTCGCCCAGCGGCTGAAGGGCTACGGCGTGGCCACGGCCTGATCGGAAGCCAGCATGTTTCAGCAGAACCCGCCGTCCGGCGGGTTTTGTTTTTCGGGGATCGCCACGGGGGAATGGATGGCCTTGCGCGTAGTGTTGATCGGCGCCACCGGCGTGTTCGGTTCGCGGATCGCCCGCCAGCTGGCCGGCGATCCGCGCTTTCAGCTGGTCGTCGCCGGCCGACGGGCGCAGAGTCTGGCGGCGCTGCGTGAGGCGCTGGGCGATGCCTCGGTGCAGCTGGCTGCGCTCGACGTGGCCGCGCCGGGTCTGGCCGATGCGCTGGCCGCGTTGCGGCCGCAGCTGGTGATCCACGCGGCCGGTCCGTTCCAGCAACAGGACTATCGGGTGGCCGAGGCGTGCCTGGCCTGCGCCAGCGACTACATCGACCTTGCCGACGGACGCGACTTCGTCGGCGGCATGAGCCGCCTGGACGACCGTGCGCGGGAGGCCGGCCGCCTGCTGGTCAGCGGCGCCTCCACGGTGCCGGCGCTGAGCAGCGCGGTGGTGGATGGCCTGCTGCCGCGCTTCGCCACGCTGGACGTGATCGAGCACGCGATCAGCCCCGGCAACCGCACGCCCCGTGGCGACGCCACGGTGGCGGCGATCCTGGGTTATTGCGGTCGCCCGGTGGAACTGTGGCGCGACGGTCGCTGGCAGCGGGGCCACGGCTGGATGCTGACGCGTCGTCCGCGGTTTGCGTTCGGCCCGCGCTGGGTCGGCTTGTGCGACGTGCCGGATCTGGCCCTGTTCCCGTTGCGCTATCCCGGCGTGCGCACGGTGATCTTCCGGGCAGGGCTGGAGCTGAAGCTTCTGCACTTCGGCACGCTGGCCGCGGCGTGGCTGGTGCGACTGGGACTGCTGCGCGACCTGGCCCGCCACGCCACGCGCCTGCGCCGGATCAGCGAATGGTTCCTCGGCGCGGGCAGCGACGTCGGCGGCATGCTGGTCGAGCTGGGCGGGCGCGACGCCCAAGGGCGGGCGCTGAAGTTGCGCTGGTCGTTGCGCGCCGGTGCCGGCGATGGCCCGCAGATTCCCGCCACGCCCGCGGTGGTGCTGGCCCGCAAGCTGGCCGACGGCAGCCTGTCGGCACGCGGGGCGATGCCGTGCATGGGCCTGTTCACGCTCGACGAGGCGCTTGAAGCACTCGATGGCTTCGCGATCCAGACGCAGCTGGAAACGCTTACGGGCTGAAACGCGCGCGTTGTTCCGGCGTGGGCACGAAGCAGCTGCGGCTCTGTCCGAAGATCTGGTAGCGGTGGCGGGCCACGAAGCGATAGGCCGGGTCGCCCAGCCAGCGCGGCACCCGATGCAGTGCATGGCCCAGCCAGCGCCAGCGACGCTGGCCCAGGCTGCGCAGGATCTGCACGATCGCCCGGGTGTTGGTGTAGCCGCGATGGTCTTCGACCAGCAGGAACGACAGCGGCGAGTCCGGGTCCAGCCCGTGCGCCAGCAGCAGGGCACGGCCGTGCTCCGATTGCATCGCGGCGAAGTGGTAGCGTGCGGTGCGGTCGTGCTTCAGCAGGAAGCGCACCCAGCGACTGCACAGCAGGCAGACGCCGTCGAACACGATCACCGGTGCGGCGGTTTCAGCCTTCATCCGGTGTTGCCCCGGTTTGCGAAGGTTCCAGCCAGCCGTGGTAGGCGACCAGCTGGCCCAGCCACGGCAGCCGCACGTCGACGCTGAACTGGTAGCGACCGTCACGGATGCCGCTGCGCGAAAGCACCTGGCCATGCAGCGCCCGCGGGCAGGGCAGGCCGAGGAAGTGCACGCTGCGCAGCTGCCAGTCGATCGCGTCACCGTCCTGGCGCAGGGCGAAACCCAGCCGGGCCGGTCCCAGCGTTTCGAACAGCAGGGGCGAGCCGTTGCGCCGGCCCAGCGTGGAGCGCATCCGCCTGCTGGCGAAACGGCGGGTCCAGACCTCGCGGTCGTTGCGGCGTTCGATGGTCAGTGCCAGTGCCTGCGCCGGGCCTGGCGACGGCAAGCCCAGCAGCCGGCGCAACCAGCGTGCGGGCAGGCGGCGGTCGCCGGTGATGTCGGCCAGGCCGCTGGCCTGCAACCGTGGCGACGAGCCGTGCATGGCCTGCACCGCCGCTGGCAACTGCCGCCAGCTCTCGTCGCCGAGCAGCTCGGGAAACAATGCGATCAACGGGGCGGGACTCATCCGGCGATGATGCGTGGCAGTCGCCGGCCCGGCAAGCAGGCAAAAGAAAACCCGCCACGGGGGCGGGTTTTCTTCGGCGCGTCGATCAATTACTTGATCTTGCCTTCCTTGTACATCACGTGCTTGCGAACCACCGGATCGTACTTCTTGAACTCGAACTTTTCCGGGGTGTTCTTCTTGTTCTTCTGCGTGGTGTAGAAGTGACCGGTGCCGGCCGTGGAGATCATGCGGATCTTGTCTTGGGTCTTGTTAGCCATGGTTTGATCCTCAGACCTTTTCGCCGCGGGCGCGCATGTCGGCAATCACGGCCTCGATGCCATTCTTGTCGATGGTGCGCAGGGCGTTGTTGGAAACGCGCAGCTTGATCCAGCGATTCTCGCTGGCCACCCAGAAACGACGCTCATGCAGGTTGGGCAACCAGCGGCGACGGGTACGGTTGTTGGCGTGCGAGACGTTGTTGCCGCTCATCACACCCTTACCGGTGACTTGACATACACGGGCCATGACGACCTCCGTAAATTTTTTTGACACCCGTTGGCCAGGGTGTGATCGGCCCAGCGGCGCCATGCGCCACGCGATGCTGGAGGTCTTGCGTCGCGTGAGCGTGAGGTCCGTACCGCGTGGCGGACCGCCCGGAAACACCGGGTCGACAGAGGCGAGCCGCGTATTCTCGCAGAAAAACAGCGCCCTGCGCAATCTTTGCCGCATTTGGCGGTCCCCGCCGGCGTGCGCGCGGCGGGGATGTATGGAACAATCGTCCTCTTTTATTCAAACGACCCGACTCGAGGAACGCCCGATGGCACAAGAGATCACCAACGACCAGGCCAACGGCCAGTCCAGTCAGCCGCAGCTGGTGATGCAGAAGATCTACGTGAAGGACGTGTCCTTCGAGGCGCCGAACGCGCCGCAGATCTTCCAGGAGATCGACGAGAAGGATCAGCCGCAGGTGCAGCTGAACCTGGGCCAGAAGGCCACCGATCTGGGCAACAACATGTACGAAGTGGTGCTCAGCCTGACCCTGACCTGCACCATTGGCCAGCGCACCGCATACCTGGCGGAAGTGGAGCAGGCCGGCGTGTTCGGCATCGCCGGCTTCAGCGAGGCCGACCAGGCCGGCATCATCGGCAGCTACTGCCCGAACCTGCTGTTCCCGTACGCCCGCCAGGTGATTTCGTCGCTGGTGCTGGAAGGCGGTTTCCCGCCGTTCCTGCTGCAGCCGATCAACTTCGATGCGCTGTTCGCCGAACAGCAGCGCCGCGCGATGGGCGGCGACGAAGCCCCGGCCACGCTGAACAGCTGAGTCCGGCCCATGCCTGACCACCCGAAGCTGACCGTTCTCGGCGCCGGCTCCTGGGGCACTGCGCTGGCGGCCCTGATCGCACGCAACGGCGTGCCCACCACCTTGTGGGGGCGCGATGCCGGGGCGCTGGCGGCGATGGCGGCCGCTCGCGTCAACCAGCGCTACCTGCCGGACATCGAGTTGCCGGAGCAACTGGGCTACGAAAGCGACCTGGCCCGCGCCGTGCGCGGCGCCGGCATCGTGCTGGTCGTGGTGCCCAGCCATGCCTTCGCCAGCATGCTGGACGAACTGGCACCGCTGCTCAATGCGGATACCGCGATCGCCTGGGCCACCAAGGGTTTCGAGCCGGGCACCGGCCGTTTCCTGCACGAGCTGGTGGCGGAGAAGCTGCCCGGTCGCGCGGCGGCCGTGGTCACCGGGCCCTCGTTTGCGAAGGAGGTGGCGTCCGGCCTGCCCAGCGCCGTCACCGTGCACTCGGACGATGCGGCGTTCGCGCAGCAGCTGGCGACCCTGCTGCACGCGCCGAACCTGCGCGCGTATTCCGGCGGCGACGTGCTGGGCGCCGAGCTTGGCGGGGCGATGAAGAACGTGCTGGCGGTGGCCACCGGCATCGCCGACGGCATGGACCTGGGCCTCAACGCCCGCGCCGGCCTGATCACCCGCGGCATGAACGAGATGCTGCGGCTGGGCGTGGCGCTGGGCGCGCGGCCGGAAACCCTGATCGGGCTTTCCGGCCTGGGCGACCTGGTGCTGACCTGCACCGGCGACCTGTCGCGCAACCGCCGGCTGGGTCTGGCGCTGGGCCAGGGCGTCGCGATCGACGAAGCGGTGCGCCGGATCGGCCAGGTGGTCGAAAGCATCCTCACCGCCGACGAGGTGGCACGGCTGGCCGACAAGCACGGCCTGGACCTGCCGATCAGTGCCGGCGTGCGCGCCGTACTGCATGGCGAGGTCACTCCGGTGGCAGGGCTCAAGGCGCTGATGGCGCGCGAGCAGAAGCCGGAATATCCGCACGGGCTGTTCGGCAACGCCTGATTCTCCCCCGCGCCCCGGTCCGCATTGGCCGGGGATGCGATCGCAACGATCGCATCCTGCCCGCGCGCTGCTAAGCTCAATGTTTTGGTCATCGCCACGGACCGCATGCGCATGCAGCAACCGGACGAGAAACAGCACGCCGCCAGCGCAGCATCCGGCGACGACGAAGCCCTGCCGCAGGCATGGCGACGGCTGCTGGCTGCGCCCCGGCCGACCGCGACGGACGAGCCGGGCGTGCTCGGTTTCTTCCTGGAAGTGATGCCCGAAGAGAATGCCCCGTTCGCGCGCCTGGACGTGGCGCCGGTGCTGCTCGGCGTGGTCGAGCACGGTCGCTACGCGCGGCCGGTGCCGCTGGACAGCCGGCACCTGGCGCAGTCGCCGCTGCAGCCCCACGAGCAACGCCTGGCCGCGACCATGCTCGGCCTGCCGCAGAACGTGCGCAAGGGGCGCAGCTATGCGCGCATGGGCGGCCACGTCGGCGACACCCTGCTGGCCGAGATCCTCGACACCGCGCCCTGTTTCCTCGGCGGGCTGGCTGGCCTGCGCCTGTCGCGCGGCAAGTCGCACCAGCTCAACTGGCACTGGAAGATGGAGCCGGACGGTAGCCAGCGCCTGTTGCCGGTGCTGCCGCACAGCCAGCGCCTGCTGCGCATCGACTGCCTGTGGTATCTCGATGTGGAGCGCGCCACGGTGGGCCGCTTCGATGCCGCCGGCGAGGAAACCCACTGGCTCGACCTGCCGCCGCTGAAGCATGAGCACGGCCGCCGCCTGCGCAGCCGCCTGAGCGGCAGCCGCCTCGCCACGCGGGTGCCGCCGCCCCAGGTGTTCGGCGAGGTGCGCCGCTCGGAGCTGGCGCCCAAGCCCATCCTGATCCTGCACGCGCTGACCCGGCATGCCCGACTGGCCGCCGGCACGCCGCCGCTCGGCTACGCCAGGCTGGCCTTCGACTACGCCGGCGAACGCCTGCCCGGCCGCGGTGGCGAACCGCTGGTGCGCCGGGTGCGCAACGGCCAGCTGGTCGAGATCAACCGGCGCCGCGCCGAAGAACTGACCGCGATGGAACAGCTCGAGCGCGCCGGCCTCACCCCCGGCGTGGATACCGAAGGCCTGCCATGGGACGTGGCCGAGACCTTGCCCGACGACGCGTGGCTGTTTCCCGGCACCGGCTATGCCGGCGCGCTGGAGGTCAACACGCCCGCCCGCTGGCTGGCGCTGCGGCCCAAGCTGGAGGCCGAGAACTTCCAGGTCGAGTACGCGCCCAGCTTCCCGTTCGAAGTGCTGGAAGGCCCGGTACAGTGGTACGGCCACGCGGTGGAGGACGCCGACGACCATGCCTTCGACCTGGAAATCGGCATCGAGCTGGATGGCCAGCGGCACAACCTGCTGCCCGCCGTGGCGCAGGCGCTGGCCGAGCATCAGCTGAACCTGAGCCCGGCACCGAACGAACCGGAAGACGCGGTGTGGTACGCGCCGGTCGATGCGCGCCGGCGCGTGCCGGTGCGACTGAAGGAACTGCGCGGCCTGCTGGCGCCGCTGGCCGAATACCTGGAGAAGCCGCGCAAGAAGCTCCACCTGCCGCGGGTGCAGGCAGGCCGGCTCGAAGAGCTGGCCGCGGCGATGCCCGGCGGCAGCCAGCTGGAAGCGGCCGAGCCGTTGCTCGGCTTCGCCGCGCGCCTGCGCGATGCCGCCGAGCGCGCCAGCGATGCGGTGCCCGAAGGCCTCACCGTCGAGATGCGGCCGTACCAGCGCGAAGGCCTGCGCTGGCTGAATGCGCTGGCCGAGGCCGGCGTCGGCGGCGTGCTGGCCGACGACATGGGCCTGGGCAAGACGCTGCAGCTGATCACCCATCTGCTGTCGCTGAAACAGGGCGGTGCGCTGAGCCAGCCCGCGCTGATCGTGGTGCCGACCAGCCTGATCCCGAACTGGCAGTCGGAAATCGCCCGCTTCGCGCCGATGCTGCAGGTGCTGACCCTGCATGGCCCGCAGCGCGCCGAGGAGTTCGACCAGCTGGGCGCGCAGGACATCGTGCTGACCAGCTACGCACTGTTGCCGCGCGACGTGGTGGCGCTGCGCCAGCAACCGTTCGCGCTGATCGTGCTGGACGAGGCGCAGCAGGTGAAGAACCCGCGCACCCAGGCGCGCCGCGCCTTGCTCAGCCTGCGCACGCCGCGTTATGTCTGCCTTACCGGCACGCCGCTGGAAAACCACCTGGGCGAGCTGTGGTCGCAGGTCGACCTGGCGGTGCCCGGCCTGCTCGGCGACGAGAGTGCGTTCCGGCGTTTCTACCGCGTGCCGATCGAGAAGCAGCACGACGAGGAATGCCAGCAGCGGCTGAACCTGCGCATCTCGCCATTCATCCTGCGCCGGACCAAGTCGCAGGTGGCCAAGGAGCTGCCGCCGAAGACCGAGATCACCCGCCGCGTGGTGCTGGAAGGCCGCCAGCGCGAACTGTACGAAGGCCTGCGCCTGTCGCTGGCCGAGGAACTGCGCGAGGTGATCGCCGAGCGCGGCATTTCGCATTCGGGCATCGTGGTGCTGGACGCGCTGCTGAAGCTGCGCCAGGTCTGCTGCGACCCGCGCCTGGTGAAGCTGGAAGCGGCGCGCGGCGTGCATGAATCGGCCAAGTTCGAACTGCTGATGGACATGCTGCCGGCGCTGCTCGACGAGGGCCGCAAGGTGCTGCTGTTCTCGCAGTTCACCGGCATGCTGAAGCTGATCGCCGCCGAGCTCGATCGCCGGCGCATCCGCTACGTCACCCTCACCGGCGACACCCGCGATCGCGCCGAGCCCGTGCAGCGTTTCCAGAGCGGCGACGTGCCCCTGTTCCTGCTGTCGCTGAAGGCCGGCGGCGTGGGCCTGAACCTCACCGCCGCCGACACCGTGATCCACTACGACCCGTGGTGGAATCCCGCCGCCGAAGCGCAGGCGTCCGACCGCGCCCACCGCATCGGCCAGGACAAGCCGGTGTTCGTGTTCCGCCTGATCACCTCGGGCACGGTGGAGGAGCGCATCGAGGAACTGAAGGAACGCAAGGCCGAACTGGCCGCCGCCGTGCTGGAAGGCGGTGGCAGCCGGCAGAAGCTCAGCTTCGACGAAGGCGACCTGGACGCGCTGCTGGCGCCGGGCTGAGCCGCTTCGGCAGGTGCGACGCGGCGGTGGATCTCCGCCGTGGCACAGATACTTGTCAAAGCAGTCATCAACCGCAACACTCGAGGAAGTGCTTGACGGGGGCGGCAACACGATGGTGCGCATGGAGGCGGTGACACGTCATTACCGGATCGGCGGGCAGCTCATCGCCGCGTTGGACGGGGTCAGTTTCGCGGTGCCGCAGGGCCAGTTCATGGCCATCGTCGGGCCGTCCGGTTCGGGCAAGTCCACCTTGCTCAACATGCTTGGCTGCCTCGACCGGCCGGACAGCGGTCGTTACCTGCTGGATGACGTCGACGTCTCCACCTTCGACGACGAGCGCGCCAGCGATTTCCGCAACCGCCGCATCGGTTTCGTGTTCCAGTCGTTCCACCTGCTGCCGCGCCTGAGCGTGCTGGAGAACGCACTGCTGCCGCGGCGCTTCCTGCGCGGCTCCGACGAAGAGCTGGAACAGCGCGCCCACGAACTGCTGCAGCGGATGGGCCTGCAGCGGCACCTGGCACATCGCCCGGGGCAGCTGTCCGGCGGCCAGATGCAGCGCGTGGCGATCGCACGCGCGCTGCTGATGAAGCCGGCCCTGCTGCTGGCCGACGAGCCCACCGGCAACCTCGACTCGAAGAGCGCCGCCGATGTGCTGGCCCTGCTCGCCGAAGTGCATGGCGACGGCCAGACCGTGGTGATGGTCACCCATGACGCCGACGTTGCTGCGCGGGCACAGCGGCAGATCAGCCTGCGCGACGGGAGGATCGAGCATGATTCGGCGGCTTGAGGCGCTGGCGCTGCTGCTCCTGCTGCCGTCGCTGGCGTCGGCGACGGTGTTCAGCGGCGAGGTGCAAGTGGCCGGCGCGCAGGAGATCTTCACGCCGCCCTCGATGAGTTCGCCAGTGGTGTTGCGCTATTACATCGCCGACGGCGCGAAGGCGAAGCCCGGCGACGTGCTGCTGCGCATCGACGCCGGCCCGGCCGAGACCCAGCTGCGCACGCTGCAGGCGCAGCTCGACCAAGCCATCGCCAAGAACGCCAAGGACGTCGCCGAGCTCGAACTGAAGCAGGCCGACGCTGAACTCGCACTCGCCGATGCCCAGGCCGAACGCGACACCGCGGCGGTGGACGCAGTGATTCCCAAGTCGCTGATCTCGGCGCTCGACTACGACCGCCACCAGGGCGAAATGCAACGCACCGAACGGGCGCTGGCGCTGAAGAAGCAGGAGGTGGCCCAGGCCATCGCCGCGGTGACGAGAAGGCGGCAGGACAGCGAGCTGGAACTGGGCAAGCAGCGCGCCTCGCTGGATTTCTACCGGAAGCAGGTGGCCGGCGCGGTGGTGCGCGCCAGCCACGCCGGCACCGTGGTGCACGGCTTCGACGACGTGTTCGGCAATGGCGGCCGTTACGAAGAGGGTTCGACCAGTTTCCCCGGCGTCAGGGTCGGCGAGCTCGTGGGCGAGGCCAGCGGTTACACCGTGCGGGCCTGGGTGCTGGAACCGGATCGCCCGGGCCTGCGCGTGGGGCAGCCGCTGCAGCTGCACGTGGATGCACTGCCGGGCAGCAGCCTGCGCGGCAGCATCACCAGCATCGCCGGTGCATCGGCCAGCAAGGATGCCTGGGGCGACGGCCGCTACTTCGAGGTCGACATCGCCTTGCCTGCCGGGATGAACTTGCCGTTGCGCCAGGGCATGAGCGTTCGCGTCGACAGCGACCTCGATGATCCGCAGCCGCATGCCGGCGCATCGGGTGGCGGCATGCTGGCGCCGCTGAAGGCCGATGGCGAGGTGTTCGCCCAGCGCAGCCTGGCGATCTCGCCGCCGTCGGTGGATGGCCTGTGGCAGATGACGGTGAGCCAGATGGCCGGCGATGGCGAGTCGGTGAAAAAGGGCGACATGCTGGTGGCGTTCGAGGCTTCCGAGGTGGTCAAGAACCTCACCGCCAAACAGGGCGAGCTGGCCGAAAAGCGCCGCAAGCAGGAACAGCTCAAGCTCGACCTGGCCGATCGCGCCCGCGAAGCCGAGCTGGCCACCGCGCAGGCACGCGCCGAGATGGAGAAGGCGCAGCGCAAGGCCGATCAGCCGAAGGACTACATCGCGCGGGTGGATTACCAGAAGCTGGTGGTGGCGCGGACCAAGGCAGAGCAGCGGCTGAACCTGACCGCGCAGCGACAGCAGGTGGCGGCGCGCGAGCGCAGCGCCGAGCAGGCCATGGCCGATGAGGACGTGGACGCGCTGGAAACGGAGGTCGGCAAGTTGCAGGAGTCGCTGGGTGCGCTGACCGTCAAGGCGCCGCGCGACGGCATCGTGGTGCACGAGGACAGCTGGCAGGGCGGCAAGGTCGATGTCGGCACGCAGATCTGGCGCGGCCAGTCGGTGGCGCAGATGCCCGACCTGTCGACGCTGGCCGTGCGCGCCGCACTGCCCGAGCGCGAGCTCACCCGGATGAGCAAGGGACAGCGCGTGCGCGTGCTGGTGTCCGGCGGCGATCGCAGCCTGTCGGGCGTCATCGCCGAAATCGGCGGCACCGTGCACAGCAAGTCGCGGGTCGAGGCGATACCCGTGGTCGATCTGATCATCCATCTGGACCAGGGCCAGCCACGCCTGAAGCCGGGCCAGCCGGTGCAGGTCGAGATCACCGCGGCGGCGGGAGCGAAACGATGAGCCGGTACGCTTGGCTGCTGCTGTTCCTGCTGGGCGGATGCACCCATGCAGACGCCGATCACACCGTGCTGGAACAGGCGCACGCGGGGCCGCTGGAATTCAGCGTGGTCGGCGAGGGCGAGCTGCATTCGACCCGGCCGACGCCACTGCTGGTGCCCGGCAAGCAATGGAGTTCGCGCCAGCTGAACTGGATGCTGCCCGACGGCAGCACGGTGGAGAAGGGCGAGCTGGTGGCGCGGTTCTCCGCCGACCAGAGCAAGCAGGACTTGCTGGAAGCCCAGATCGACCTCCAGCGCAACGCGCTGGCGCGTGCCGGCAAGCAGGCCGAGCTGGATGACAAGAATGGCCAGCTCGATGTCGACCTGATCCAGGTGGCGGCGCAGCACGCGATCGCCGCGCGCTACGCCAACGCCAGCCTCGACGCGATGGCGCGCAACGACATCCTCGACGCGGTGCAGGACGTGCACTACCTCGACGTGCGCCAGCGCATCCTGCAGTGGCGCGAAGACCAGTCGGCGTCACGCGGCGCCGCCGAGCTGGCCGTGCTGGATGCCCAGCGCAACAGTTTCGAAACCCTGGCGAAGCAGAAGCAGGCCGATCTGGAGGCACTGGAACTGCGCGCCCCGCATGCCGGCGTGCTGGTGCTGGAAAGGGACTGGAGCGACCAGGTGCCGCACGTGGGCGGCAGCCTCTACGCGGGCAACACCTTCGCCAGCCTGCCCGACCTGGCGGCGCTGGAAGTGCAGTTGAGCGTGCCGCAGATCGAGGCCCAGGGCATTCGCGTGGGCGACGTGGTGCAGCTGCATCGCTGGGGCATCCCGGCGCAGACGGTGAGTTCCCGCATCAGCTGGATCGCCTCGGCGGCGCAACCGCGCAGCCGCGACAATCCGGTGAAATACCTGTCGCTCAAGACCACCCTGCCGGCTGACGTGGCGCGGCGCTACGGCTGGATTCCCGGCCAGCGCTTCGTCGGCAAGATCATCCTGTTGCAGGCGCAGGGCTACAGCGTGCCGAACATGGCCTTGAGTCACGACGACGGGCACGACAGCGTGCAGGTACTGGCCGGCAACGAAGTGCGCACGAAGCGGCTGAAGCTGGGCGTGCGTGGCGCCACCCGCACCCAGGTGCTCGATGGACTTCAGAGCGGCGACCGCATCCTGCTCGCCGGCAAGGCCGGGGAGGCGAAATGATTTCCGCATTGTGGCGTGAGGCCATCGAGGAACTGTCGCGGCGCAAGCTGCGCACCCTGCTGACCCTGCTCGGCATGATCTTCGGCGTCGGAGCGATCGTGGCCATGCAGGGCGTCGGCGAAGGCAGCCGGCGCGAGGCGCTGAAACTGGTCGACAGCCTGGGCCTGCACAACCTGATCGTGGAAGCGAAAAGCCAGGATGGCGATGCGCTGAAGGAAGCCCGCGCCCGCAGCATCGGCCTCACCGTAGCCGATGCGCGGGCCGCGCTCGACGTGGTGCCTTCAGCCGAACGCTACGCCGCCGAAAAGCGGGTCAAGCGCTGGGATGTCTACAGCGATGACGGACATGCCGACGCCGAGATCAGCGGCATCAGCCCGGACTACTTCCAGCTTGCCTCGCTGCATCTGGCCGAAGGCCGCGCGCTCACCGCGGACGACGATGCCGGCCTGGCTCCGGTGGCCGTGCTCGGCCACCAGGTGGCGCACGACCTGTTTCCCGATGGCAAGCCGCTGGGCCGGCTGTTCAAGGTCAACCAGGTCTGGTTGCGCGTGGTCGGCGTGCTGGCCGACCGCGACCTGGGCCAGGACAAGTTCGAGGGCGTGGCGCTGGGGGCGGAGAGCAATCGCGTCTTCGTGCCGCTGGCCAGCGCCCGGGCGCGCTTCCGTTTCCAGCCGATGGAGGACGAGGTCGACCGCTTCCTGCTGCGCCTGAAGGACCCCGAAGGCCTGGCTGCCGGCGCCCGCGTGCTGACCGCCCTGCTCGACCAGCGCCATGCCGGCGTGGGCGACTACCGGCTGATCGTGCCGCAGCAGTTGTACCGGCAGAACCAGAAGACCCAGCGCATCTTCAGCGTGGTGATGGGCTCGATCGCGGGCGTGAGCCTGCTGGTCGGCGGCATCGGCATCATGAACATCATGCTGGCCAACGTGCTGGAACGCCGCCGCGAAATCGGCCTGCTGCGGGCGATCGGTGCGCGCCGGCAGGACATCGTGCAGCGCTTCCTGCGCGAGGCGCTGGTGATCTGCCTGGCCGGTGCGCTGGCCGGCCTGCTGTTCGGCGCCCTGCTGGCCTACGCGATCGCGGCCTTCGCCGGCTGGCAGGTGGCGTGGGCACCGATCGGCGTGATCGCCTCGGTGCTGGCCTGCGTGCTGATCGGGCTGGCCTTCAGCATCTACCCGGCACGCCAGGCGGCGGCACTGGACCCGATCGCGGCGATCCGCGACGAGTAACCGGCAATCCGGGCGTCAGGACGACTGCGGCGGCAGTCGCGTGCGCAGCAGGGCGTCCACCGACTGCTGCCATTCCGGCGAGCCGGGTTGCGACTGCGGCGCTTCCTCACCCAGCTTGCGCTGCACCGCCTGGTTCCATTCGGCCGAACCCTGGTCCGGGCCGTGGCCGTCGTCGCTGATATGCAGGGATTGATCGACCCAGGCATACCAACCGGCCGAGCCGAGCGCGGCATTGGCCTTCGCCACCTGGGCGGTGCCGGCTGCCGGCGGCGCCGGCGAGCAGGCGGCGAGCAGCAGGGCGAGCGGCAGACTGGCGAGAAGTCGACGCATGGGCGGCTCCCTTGGCGATGAGTGCACGATGCAGCGGAGCCTACTGCGTCGCCCGTGGCCGGTGATTAATTTTTCATGAGATGGCGCGTGGCGGTTCAGCTGCCTTGCGCGTTCAATCGCGCGCCGCCACTTCGTCCACATGGCGCAGCAGGTCGGCCGGATCGTCATACACGCGAAACGCGCCCGACTGCTGCAGCTCGGCCATGCCGTAGCCGCCGCTGAGCACGCCCACGCCCAGCGCCCGGGCACGCTGGGCGGCCAGCATGTCCCACACGCTGTCACCGATCACCAGCGACTGGCGGATGTCCACGCCGAGGCGTTCGGCGGCGGCGATGAACAGGTCCGGGTCGGGTTTGGCATGACGCACCTGGTCGCGCGTCACCACCGGCACCTTCGCCGGATCGACGCCAAGCGCTTGCAGGTTCGGCGCGGCGGTTTCCATCCGGCCGCTGGTGGCGATCGCCCACGGAATGTCCTGCGCGGTGAGGTGGTCCAGCAGTTCGCGCGCGCCGGGCAGCGGTCGCACGGCACCTTGCGCATGCTGTCGGTTGAACGCCTCGGCATGCCAGCGGCGCAGTCGTTCGAGGCGGTCCTCGGTGATCTCCAGCCCGGTCTCGCGCAACAGCATGTGCGAGAACAGCCCGCCGCTCATGCCGATCTTGCGATGGATGCGCCACACCGACAGCTCCACGCCCTCGCGATCCAGCGATTCCTTCCACGCCAGCACGTGCTGGTACACGCTGTCGATCAGGGTACCGTCGAGGTCGAACAGGAAGGCGGTGTCGCGGCGGGGCATGGGGGACTCCGTGCTGGATCGATACGGGCTTTCAGGACCGCTGCAACAGCGATCGCCCCGATTCCAGCACCGCCAGCGCCGCCGCGCCCAGCAGGCCCGGCTCCGGATTCATGATCGCCTGGGTCGGCACTTTTTCCATGATGTCGCGGAAGCGGCCCTTGGCCTCGAAGCGTTCGCGGAAGCGGCCGCGTTCCAGCCACGGCAGCAGGATCGGGATCAGCCCGCCGGTGAGATACACGCCGTCCCACGCGCCCAGCGTCAGCACCAGGTCGCCGGCGACGCTGCCGAAGATGCCGGCGAAGGTTTCCACCGTGCGCGTGCACAGCGGGCAGCTGCCGTCCTTCGCGCGGGCGGTGATGTCTTCCGGTTTCAGGTCGGCCGGTATCGCGCCGACCATGTGGCAGATCGCGTCGTAGAGGTTGACCAGGCCCTGGCCGCAGATCAGCCGCTCGTTGGAGACGCGGCCGTACTTGTGGTTGAGGTAGTCGAGGATCGCGATGTCTTCCGGCGTGTGCGCGGCAAAGCCGGCGTGGCCGCCCTCGGTCTGCAGCACGCTGCAGTGGCCGGCGCGCACCAGCAGGCCGCCCACGCCCAGGCCGGTGCCCGGCCCGACGATGGCGAAGGTCTGCTCGGCCTCGGCGCCGATCACCGGTCGCGGCAGCGTGCCCACGTCGACCAGGTCGTCGCCGTGCAGCAGGGTCACCGCCATGCTCTGCGCGGCGAAGTCGTTGACCAGATGCACATACTCCAGGTCCAGCGCGCTGGCGGTCTGCTGCGCCGAGATCGCCCACGGATTGTTGGTGACCTTGACCGTCTCGCCATCCACGATGCGTCCGGCCGCAGCCACGATCGCGCGGCGCACTTCCAGCCCGGTGTCGGCGAGGTACTGCTTCGCGGTGGAAACCAGCGAGTCGTGCTCGGCCACGCGGTAGCGCCGGATGCTGTCAGTGATCAGCGGCTTGTCGCGCGAGGGGTCGGCCACGCCGAAACGGACATTGGTGCCACCGAGATCGACCAGCAGGGTGGGGGCGCTGCGAGACTGGCTCATGGAGCTTCCTGACGACGTGAAGCGACAAGCCTGCCGGCCCGCTGGCGGTTAGTCCAGTGTTTTGCTCACCGTACGGCGCAGAATGGCCGGGCCGGCACATTCGGTGGAGGCTTGCCGCAACGGCGTAAAATGGCCCGATGCCCCGCCACGAGACCACGCCATGAGCTTCCCCGCCATCCGCATGCGCCGCATGCGCCGCGACGCCTTTTCCCGCGCCCTGATGCGCGAGCACACCTTGCTGGCCAGCGACCTGATCATGGTGGCCTTCGTGATCGAGGGCGAAGGCCAGCGCGAAGCGGTGCCATCGATGCCCGGCGTCGACCGTCTCTCCATCGACGAGTTGCTGAAGCTGGGTGGCGAATGCGTGCGCTTGGGCATCCCCGCACTGGCGCTGTTCCCGTCGCCCGGTGCCGACGTGAAATCGCTCGACGCCAGCGAGGCGTGGAACCCCGACAACCTGATGCATCGCGCTACCCGCGCGCTGAAGGCGAGGTATCCCGAGCTGGGTCTGATCGGCGACGTCGCGCTCGACCCGTACACCACCCACGGCCAGGACGGCCTGATCGACGACACCGGCTATGTGATGAACGAGCCCACCGTCGAGGCGCTGATCAGGATGTCGCTGGCCCAGGCCGAGGCCGGCATGGATTTCGTGGCGCCGTCGGACATGATGGACGGCCGCATCGGTGCCATCCGCGAAGCGCTGGAAGACGCCGGCCACATCCATACCCGCATCCTTGCCTACTCGGCGAAATACGCCTCCGCCTTCTACGGCCCGTTCCGCGACGCGGTCGGCTCGTCGGCGAATCTCGGCAAGGGCAACAAGCACACCTACCAGATGGATGTCGGCAACAGCAACGAAGCGCTGCACGAAATCGAGCTGGACATCGCCGAGGGCGCCGATGCGGTGATGGTGAAGCCGGGCATGCCGTATCTGGACGTACTGCGCCGAGTGAAGGACACGTTCGGCGTGCCGACCTTCGTCTACCAGGTCAGTGGCGAGTACGCGATGCTGAAGGCGGCCTCGCAGAATGGATGGCTGGACGAGAAGGCGGTGGTGCTGGAGTCGCTCACTTCGATGAAGCGGGCGGGCGCGGATGCGATTTTGACCTATTACGCGTTGGACGCGGCGCGGTGGTTGCGGGGGGAGTAGGTGGGGCTAACTATAGAAATGGCATCTAACCACTCCGATGGAGGCTTCAGTGCGGGCCTTGTCTTGAGATCTCTATGAGTAGATTTTCGGAGCTGCTTGACGCAGTTCGGTTACTCCACCCACATGACAAATTCTTAGATCAGTTGGATCAACGTTTAGCGTCGACACCGCGCGTGGCGAAGCAATATGCGGAGTATGAGGACGCATTTGAAACGATTGATGACAGATCATGGAAAGTTTTGATGGTGAAGGCCATTGCCCACTTCCTCGACCATCGAAAGGGGCAGCTGAAACAGGGCTTTTTCGATCAGCTGAATGACGCCTTCGCATATAGACATCTTGTGTCGTGTGGCTGCCGAGATGTTGCAATTCTTGCTGAGGACGGTAGGCCCTGTCCTGATATTTCCTACGTGGACAATGCGGGTTACCGACGTTTTTGTGACGTAAAGACGATTAATATTTCGGAGGACGAGATTGCGCGGCGCTCTTCGAAGGAAATTTTTAGTTGGCCGAGTTGCTACGCGACACTGGGCCCCACGTGCATCAAGAAATTAAATGATGCGATGGATAAGGCGGTCGCACAAATGGCTGCTCGCGGAGCCATTGGTCTTATTTACATCTTGATGGATTTTGATGACGTTACGCTCGATTTTTTCAAGATCTATGCACAACAGATCGGCGATTGCTTGAGTTCGCACGCGGCATCCGACGTGGTTGTTCGGGTCGGAATACTAGGAAGCTACACAATTTCAAAGCGCTAGTGATATTGTGGTTTGGCCTTGGCAGCGAGCGTATTTGCTTGGGAGAAGCAGAGCTTTCGTGCGCCTTCGGCGCCCGAGTTACTTTCTCTTTGCGTGGCCAAAGAGAAAGGTAACCAAAGAGAAAGGCCACCCCGCTTGGCGCTTGTTGGGCATCCTGCCCAACAAGTCCGTGAGCCGGGGCCGGGCTTTTCGAACGGGCATCGGGCAACCGCTCCTGCGTTGCCTGAACTCCGGCATCCATGCCGTCGCCTGCCCGTGCGAAAAGGAGTCGACGTCCTGTCGACTCCCGCTGCGCGGCCTGTCGTCCCCGACTTACCGCCGCACAAGGGACCCCGGGTAGAGCAGCGGGCCATCGTGGCCCGCACTCGGTGGTGAAGCAGAAAGGCAAAAGCGAGAGCCGGAGCAAACGCCAGAGCGCAAGGCTCCGGATCGCCGCGCTTTGCTCTTGATCCGGCTTTTCTGAGAAGTGCGGGCCACGATGGCCCGCTGCTCTACCCGGGGCCCCTCTGCAGCGGCGGGCGGGTGGAGGATCAGCCCGCAGGGTGGTCGGCATGGATGCCGACCAGTTTGGCGTCAGGGCAGGATGCCCTGTCGACAAACCCCGTAACCCGCACGCGAACCTTGCGGACAGGAGGTCCGCAAGGCGCGGAAGCGGGGTGTCGTTTTCTCTTGGTTACTTCTCTTTTGGACAAGCAAAAGAGCAAGTAACTCGCCCTCCGCAGGAGGACGAAAGCTCTGCTTTTGAACGACGCTCAGTTGCGGCGAGAGCCCGGATCGCGCCCACGCGATACCATTGCCATCTGACAGCAAACCCGAGTCCGCTTGCCATGACGCCAACCCGCCTGGAAATCACCCGCCCCGACGACTGGCACCTCCACCTCCGCGACGGCGAAGCGCTGGCCTCGGTGATCGGCCACACCGCCGAACGGTTCGCACGCGCCATCGTGATGCCGAACCTCAAGCCACCGGTGACCACGGTGGCCCAGGCCGATGACTACCGCCGCCGCATCCTGGCCAGCCTGCCGAAAGGCTCAGGCTTCCAGCCGCTGATGACGCTGTACCTAACCGAGAACACGCCGGTGGAGGAGATCGCGCGGGCCCGGGCCAGCGACAGCGTGTTTGCGGTGAAGTATTACCCGGCCGGCGCCACCACCAATTCCGATTCCGGTGTGCGCGAGCTCTCGCGGGTGTACGACGTGCTGGAAGCGATGGAGAAGCACGAGCTGCCGTTGCTGCTGCATGGCGAAGTCACCGATTCCGACATCGACATCTTCGATCGCGAGCGCGTGTTCATCGAGCGCCACCTGCTGCCGCTGCGTGAGCGATTCCCCGCGTTGCGCATGGTGCTGGAGCACATCACTACGCGCGATGCGGTGGCATTCGTCCGTGCTGCGCCCGCCAACGTGGCGGCCACGCTCACCGCACATCACCTGCTGCTCAATCGCAATGCGATCTTTGCCGGCGGTATCAATCCGCACCACTACTGCTTGCCGATTCTCAAGCGCGAGACGCACCGCGCAGCACTGCTGGAGGCAGCGACCAGTGGCGACACCCATTTTTTCCTCGGCACGGACAGCGCGCCGCACTCGCGTGAGGCGAAGGAGGCGAGCTGCGGTTGTGCGGGTTTGTACACCTCGCACGCGGCGCTGGAGTTGTATGCCGAGGCGTTCGAGCAGGCAGGCCGACTGGATCGGCTGGAGGCGTTTGCCAGTTTCCACGGACCGGACTTCTATCGGCTGCCGCGCAACACCGAACGCGTCGCGCTGGAGCGCAAGGCGTGGGTCGTGCCGGAAAGCTATCCGTTTGCCGGATCGGTGTGCAAGCCGATGCGCGCCGGTGAATCGGTCGCCTGGTCGATGGTGGAGCAGGGCTCGTTCTGATCAGGCGGGCGGAGGCAATCAAGCGCCTTCATCGAAACTGTCCGGAAACTGCGTGTCCGGACTGGCGAACAAGATCAGGAGCGGACCCCACCCGGCCCTCCCCTGCGAGCAGGGGAGGGCGCAAATTTTTCAGTAGGCGAATTCGCGGAATACCGGATCGACGCTGCCGTTCCACGCGCCATGGAACAGTTCCAGCTTGCGTTCGGCCGGGGTCTGGTTGGCCTGCACGATCTCGATCAGCGGTTCGAGGAAGATGCTTTCGTCGGCACCGTGCTTGTTGAGACGGGCGCGGCGCTTGAGGCCGTGGGCGGCGATCTTCAGGGCTTCCTCGGCCAGGTCGCGCACCGTGCCGCCGCGGAATGGCAGCTTCAGCGCATGCTTCGGCACGCCGTCGCGCAGGGCATGGCGCTCGACCGGTGAGAAGTCCCTGACCAGGTCCCAGGCGGCATCCAGCGCTTCCTGGTCGTAGAGCAGGCCGACCCAGAACGCGGGCAGCGCACACAGCCGGTTCCACGGACCGCCATCGGCGCCGCGCATTTCCAGGTACTGCTTCAGGCGCACTTCGGGGAAGGCCGTGGTGAGGTGGTCGGCGAAGTCCTTCATGGTGGCGTGCGTGCCGGGCAGCGCGGCCAGTTCGCCGGTCATGAACTTCTTGAAGTCCTGGCCGGCGAGATCGAGGTACTGGCCGTTCTGCAGGCTGAAGTACATCGGCACGTCGAGGATGTAATCGACGTAGCGCTCGTAGCCGAAGCCGTCGGCGAAGACGAAGTCGAGCATGCCGGTGCGATCCGCATCGGTATCGGTCCAGATGTGCGAGCGATACGACAGATAGCCGTTTGGACGTCCCTCGGTGAACGGCGAGTCGGCGAACAGCGCGGTGGCGATCGGCTGCAATGCGAGGCTGGTGCGGAATTTCCTGATCATGTCCGCTTCGGACGAGAAGTCCAGGTTCACCTGCACCGTGCAGGTGCGCGTCATCATGTCCAGGCCGAGCGAGCCGACCTTGGGCATGTACTCGCGCATGATCTTGTAGCGGCCCTTGGGCATCCACGGCATCTCGTCGCGGCGCCACTTCGGCTGGAAGCCCATGCCGAGGAAGCCCAGGCCGAGCTCGTCGGCCACCGAGCGCACGTCCTTCAGATGCGAGTTCACCTCGCAGCAGGTCTGGTGGATCGTCTCCAGCATCGCGCCGGACAGTTCCAGCTGACCGGCAGGCTCCAGCGTGATCGAGGCGCCGTTGCGCGACAGCGCGACCGGGTTCTCGCCCTCGCGCGCCACGTCCCAGCCGTAGCGGGTGGCCAGCGTCTCCAGCAGGACCTTGATGCCGCGATCGCCCTCGAAGGTGGGCGGGCGCAGGTCGTCGGTGCGGAAGCCGAACTTCTCGTGCTCGGTGCCGATGCGCCAGGCTTCGCGGGGCTTCTCGCCCGCAGCGAGGTAATCCGCAAGCTGCTGGCGACCCGCGATCGGGATGCTCTTCACGGCACTGGGTATGGACACGGGCAAGGCCTCGCTGGGGGAGCCGACACTATGGGGGCGACGCATGTCGACGAAAAGGGGTCTGGTGGCATACGGGCCGGACGGCATATTGGAGCACCACGCAGCCGTGCATGCCCTGCGCTGGATCAGCTGCTGGCCTCGTGTGCTCGGTCAGGGGGCGGAGTCGGGGAACCAGGCGCGGAGTCGCCATTTCAGCGCCAGCGCCGGGGCCTCCACCGCATGCCACGAGCACCATGCGACAAGCAGCGTGACGGTGGCTGCCACTGTTGCCGTGGCCAAATACGAAGGCGGCGCCGGCCACAGGTGCACGCAGAGCTGCTGCACGAAGTAGGCGTACAGGTAGGCACCGTAGGACAGGTCGCCGAAGCGGGCCGCCGAACGCAGTCCCGGCGTGCTTTGCTGTCCGAACCACAGGATGAACGGCACCAGCACCGCCCATTGCGCCAGTCGCGCGTGTTGCAGCAGGGCGGCGGCCAGCAGGCAGGCCGCCGCGCCAACCGCCACGATCAGGCGCCGCCGGCTGATCTCGACGGCGTACTGGCGCGCGCAGACGCCGCCCAGGAAGAACGCCGTGTAGAAGTAGCAGAGGTTGTCGAAGCTGTTGTCGCGGGAGTGTCCGGGCAGCGTCTTGACGTACATCACCGCGACCACGAGCAGCGCAAGCAGGCTGAAGATCCTCCGGCGCAGGCCGATGGCGCCGAGCACGGCGACATAGGCATAGCATTTCGCCTCCAGGGGTATCGTCCACCAGCTGCCATTGACCGCCGACAGGATCGCGCTGGCCGGCGCCGTGGCGAATACGCCCGGCAGCGTGTAGTAGCCGCGCAACTGGGCATTGAAGGTGATGAAGCGACGGGTCTCGCGGCCGAAGTAGTCGTGCAACGGCAAGCTGGTGAGCGCGGCTGCGGCGACCACGATGACCAGGGTGGCGACGATCAGCGCAGGCCAGATGCGCAGGAACCGGCGCATGGCGAAACGCATGATGTGCGGGTCGTGGTACCAGCTCTCGGTGACCAGGTAGCCGCTCATGGTGAAGAACATCGCGACCGCGATCGAGCCGAGCGTCATGCCTTCGGCCAGGGTGGCCTCATGCAGGCCAAGCAGCACGAACTGGTGCGAGGCCAGCACCATCAGCGAGGCGACCAGCCGCAGCCCGTCGAAATTGTTGGCATGTCCGCCGGAGGGCGAAGGACGAGGGAGATTGATCACGAAGATCCTTTTCACCGCCATGCCGATGGCTCCGCGCATCGCCCGAAGCCATCGCCACGAACAAACAGGGCCGGCATGGCCGGCCCTGTTCTTCAGCGCTTCATGGAATTGAAGAACTCGTCGTTGGACTTGGTGTTCTTCATCTTGTCGAGCATGAATTCCATCGCGCTCAACTCGTCCATCGGGTGCAGCAGTTTGCGCAGGATCCAGATCTTGGCCAGCATGTCCGGCTCGATCAGCAGGTCCTCGCGGCGGGTGCCGGAGCGGTTGATGTCGATCGCCGGGTAGACGCGCTTCTCGGAGATGCGGCGGGACAGGTGCACTTCCATGTTGCCGGTGCCCTTGAACTCCTCGTAGATCACCTCGTCCATCTTGCTGCCGGTTTCGGTCAGCGCGGTGGCGATGATGGTCAGGCTGCCGCCTTCCTCGACGTTGCGCGCGGCGCCGAAGAAGCGCTTCGGGCGCTGCAGCGCGTTCGCGTCCACGCCGCCGGTGAGCACCTTGCCGGAGCTGGGGATCACGGTGTTGTAGGCTCGTGCCAGGCGGGTGATCGAGTCGAGCAGGATGATCACGTCCTTCTTGTGCTCGACCAGGCGCTTGGCGCGCTCGATCACCATCTCGGCGACCTGCACGTGGCGCACGGCCGGCTCGTCGAAGGTGGAGCTGATGACCTCGGCGCGCACGGTGCGGGCGATCTCGGTGACTTCCTCCGGACGCTCGTCGATCAGCAGCATGATCAGGTGCGATTCGGGATGGTTGTACTGGATCGCCTGGGCGATGTTCTGCAGCATCATCGTCTTGCCGGATTTCGGCTGGGAGACGATCAGGCCGCGCTGGCCCTTGCCGATCGGTGCGATCAGGTCGAGGATGCGGCCGGTGATGTCCTCGCTCGATCCGTTGCCGCGCTCCAGCTTGAACGCCTTGCGCGGGAACAGCGGGGTGAGGTTCTCGAACAGCATCTTGTTCTTCGACGCCTCCGGCGGATCGCCGTTGATGTCGTCGACGCGCAGCATGGCGAAGTAGCGCTCGCCTTCTTTCGGATGGCGCACGCGCCCGGTGATGTAGTCGCCGGTGCGCAGGTTGAAGCGGCGGATCTGGCTGGGCGACACGTAGATGTCGTCCGGGCCGGCCAGGTACGACTCGTCGGCCGAGCGCAGGAAGCCGAAGCCGTCCTGCAGGATTTCCAGCACGCCTTCGGCCCAGATGCCGCCGCCGGAGCGGGCGTGCGCCTTGAGCACGTTGAAGATCACGTCCTGCTTGCGGGCGCGGGCGACGCCTTCGTGCACGCCCAGCGACTCGGCGAACTCGAGCAGCTGCGGCGCCTTCATGCGCTTGAGCTCGGTGAGGTTGATCAGGCGGGTGTCGCTGCCCGGATCGGCGTTGTCGTCGTCCATCGGCAGGCCGTTCGGGTTGGGCCGCGGATGGTTCTGCGGACGCCCCTGCTGCTGGTTGTTGCGCTCGCCGCGGTCACCGCGTTCGTTGCGCCGGCGGCGACCACGACCTTCGCGGGCGCCATTGTTCTGGCCGCCATTCGGATTCGGGTTGGCGCCGGGCGCCGCTGCCGGGTTCGGTCCGCCTTGGTTCGCGGCCTGGTTCGGATTCGACGAGGGCGCATTCTGCGGGCCGTTCTGCTGGCCGGCGTTGTCGCGCGGTTCCTGCGCTGCGCGCGGTGCGGCAGGCTCGGTCGTGGTCATCGGCAGGCTCGCCTGGGCAGGTGCTGGCGCGGGTGCCGGAGCAGGCGCTGGCGCCGCGGCTTTTTCGCCGCCGGCAGCCTTCTCGGCGTTCGCCGCGGCGATTGCAGCGGCGCTGCGCCGGGGCGCGCGGGCGCGCGGCTCGGGCTTGCCCTCGACCACGAGCCTGGTATCGACACTTTTGGCGTCGTTCGGAATTTTGTTATCGGTATCGGACACGGGCAATCCTCGCGGGGCGCCGTTGAATTACAGGAGGGAGGGTGTGCGTCGCGCGGAGGGCGCAAGGGGACAGGACTGTCCCGACGGACGCGAGGAATCTAGCACCCGTCGTGGTTCGGCGTAAAGCCTCGCCAGCCTGCCGGGCGGCGCCGGACAGGCTGCGGATGACGGATCTGCAACGGGTGGATCAGATGGCCTTGTCGATCATCTGGGTCAGCTGACCCTTGCTGACGGCGCCGATCTGGGTCGCCTCGACCTTGCCGTTCTTGAACACCATCAGGGTCGGGATGCCGCGTACGCCGTAGGTGCGCGGGGTCTGCTGGTTCTGGTCGATGTTGACCTTGACGATGCGCAGCTTGCCTTCGTACTGGCTGGCCAGCTCGTCCAGCATCGGCGCGATGGCCTTGCACGGACCGCACCATTCCGCCCAGAAATCCAGCAGCACGGGGGTTTCGGACTTGAGCACCTGCTCTTCGAAGGCGTCGTCGTTCACATGGGTAATCAGGTCGCTCACCGGGGATCTCCGTGGCAGGGGGGCCAGAACTGGCAGGCCGAAAACAATGGGGTGGTCGGGGCGGAAAAACAAGGAGTGACGACGGGCGGGGCCGTCATCGGCTACACTCAGGCGCCCAAGAAGCGCGGGTTGAGCCGGAAACAGGTCTTGCCGGGACGGCAGATCTTCATTCCAGCGCAACTCCGGGCACGATTCAAGGGTGGCCTTCCAGGCCGCCTGTCAGACCGCCGGCAAGGACGGCGTCGCGGGAATCTGGATGGCAGAGGTCCAGCGAGCGAGGCAATGCAGATTTGGCCAGGTTTTCCGACCGCCTGAGGCGAACAGCCGCAGCTGTTCAACGAAGGGAACGGGAAAGTTGACCAAATCTGCGCAGCCGCAGCCGCTGGCACTCTGCCAGGCAGCCTCCCCCGCGTCGCGAGCCTGTTGGCCCTGACGATTGAACGCTTCGCTGCGCATCGCGCACCCCGTCCTGCACCGTTTCGCGCCGAGGTTCGGCCGCCGAAACGGGTGCAGCGCATCACGCCGCCGTCAGGCCAAGGTCCCGAATTCCCCATATGTCCCAAACCGTACTCACCGAAACCTTCTTCACCAACTTCGATCTTCATCCGCTGCTGCAGCAGGGCCTGGACGACAGCGCCTTCACCCGCTGCACGCCGATCCAGGAAATGACCCTGCCGCTGGCGCTGGCCGGTCGCGACGTCGCCGGCCAGGCGCAGACCGGCACCGGCAAGACCTGCGCCTTCCTGGTCGCGCTGATGAACCGCCTGCTGACCACGCCCGCCGTGGCCGAGCGCAAGGACAGCGACCCGCGTGCGCTGATCATCGCGCCGACCCGCGAACTGGCGATCCAGATCGACAAGGACGCGCGGAACATCGGCCAGCACACCGGCCTGAAGACCGCACTGATCTATGGCGGCGTCGACTATGACAAGCAGCGCCAGCAGCTGAAGGACGGCTGCGACATCATCATCGCCACGCCGGGCCGGATGCTCGACTACCACAAGCAGGGCGTGTTCAACCTCAACAGCGTCGAGGTGATGGTGATCGACGAGGCCGACCGCATGTTCGACCTCGGCTTCATCAAGGACGTGCGCTTCATCTTCCGCAAGCTGCCGCCGCGCGAACAGCGCCAGGTGCTGCTGTTCTCCGCCACCTTGAGCCATCGCGTGCTGGAGCTGGCCTACGAGCACATGCACGAGGCCGAGAAGCTGGTGGTGGAAAGCGACAACGTCACCGCCGACAAGGTGCGCCAGGTCGTCTACTTCCCGGCCAAGGAAGAAAAGATGCCGCTGCTGCTGAACCTGATCGACAGGCACCAGCCGAGCCGCAGCATCATCTTCGTCAACACCAAGGCGGCCGCCGAACGGATCACCGAGCGGGTGAAGCGTCACGGCTGCCGCGTCGGCGCGATCTCCGGCGACGTGCCGCAGCTGAAGCGGCAGAAGCTGCTGCAGCGCTTCCAGGAAGGCCAGCTGGACATCCTGGTCGCCACCGACGTGGCCGCCCGCGGCCTGCACATCCCGGCGGTCAGCCACGTGTTCAACTACGACTTGCCGCACGATGCCGAGGATTACGTGCACCGCATCGGCCGCACCGCCCGGCTCGGTGCCGAGGGCGACGCGATCAGTTTCGCCTGCGACCTGTACGCGATGTCGCTGCCGGATATCGAGACGTATATCGGGCAGAGCATCCCCGTCGCATCGATGGACCCCGACCTGCTGGTGATGCCGAAGCCGCGCGCGGTCGACGCCGAGTTTGCCGCGAATGCCGCTGCCGACAGCGCCGAGTTCGGTGACGTGGTGCCGCCGCGTCCGGGCGAGAAGCCGCGGCGCGGCAGTGATTCCAGCCGTGGCGGCGAGCGTGGCCGCGGTCCCCGCAGCGGCGGCGCGTCGCGGCCGCCGCGCGAGCGCAAGCCCGCCACCGAGACGGCCGTCGCCAGCGAACAGCCGGTGGCCGTGCACAAGACCGAGGCGGTCGCCGGTGCCGGTGGCGATGTCGCCGCCGAAGGCGCGCGCAAGCCGCGCCGTCGTCGTGGTGGCCGCAATCGTCGCCGTGAAGGTGCGCCGGCCGACGGCGTGGCCACCAACGGCCAGGCCGGCGCCGTCGCCGAGGGCAATCGCGCCCCGCGTGGCGAGCGTCGCCCGCCGCGCGAGCGCAACGTCACCCAGCCCACCGAGAGCCCCGCGCACAGCCGGCCCTCGCGCCAGGTGGCGGTGACCTCGGGCAAGGCCGTCGAGCAGGCCCATCCGCAGAAGCCGGGCCTGTTCCGCCGCCTGACGAAGCTGTTTACCGGCCGCTGAAGCCCGACCGGGGCGGGCCCGCGGCCCGCTCCCGTTCCGCCGCGTTCCGAATCAACCGCGGCGGATCGGCGTGGCAAGACGTCATCTTGATGCCGGCATCCCTTATCCTTGCGGTTGATACGAAGCAACGCAGGCTCGGGGACGCTCGGTGATCCAATTCGACCAGGTCAGCAAACGCTACGAGGGCGGCCACGAGGCGCTCTCGCAGTTGTCGTTCGAGGTGCCCACGGGCGAGATGGCCTTCGTCACCGGGCATTCCGGCGCCGGCAAGAGCACCTTGCTGAAACTGCTGGGGCTGATCGAACGGCCATCGCACGGCACGATCAGCGTGGACGGCAAGAGCCTGGCGAAGATCCGTCACAGCGGCATACCGAAGTGGCGTCGGCACCTGGGCATGGTGTTCCAGGATCATCGCCTGCTGCTCGATCGCAGCGTGTTCGCCAATGTCGAGCTGCCGCTGGTGATCGGCGGCATCGCCCGGGCCGAGCGTGCGCGACGGGTGCGCGCGGCGCTGGAGAAGGTCGGCCTGCTCGCCTACGAACGGCAGCTGCCGGCCACGCTGTCCACCGGCGAGCAGCAGCGCGTCGGCATCGCCCGCGCCATCGTGGCGCGACCCAGCCTGCTGATCGCCGACGAACCCACCGGCAACCTCGACCCGCAACTGGCGGTGGAAATCATGGGCCTGTTCGACGAATTCCAGCAGGTCGGCACCACCGTGCTGATCGCCAGCCACGACCTGCCGCTGATCAAGCGCATGAAGAAGCGGGTGATCGTGCTGGACCATGGCCGGCTGGTCGCGGACCTGGCGGCGCAGGAGGTGTTGTGAGCGAGTCTTCCGGATCCGTGCGGGTGGCGGCGGATGCGCCGCACCGCAACGGCCACAGCCGCGGCAGCCGTTTCGGCAGCTGGCAGGAGCACCATCGCTGGAGTGCCGGCTCCAGCCTGCGCCGGCTGGCATCGCGTCCGCTGGGCAGCCTGCTGACGATCGCCGTGATGGGGCTGGCGCTGGCCTTGCCGCTGGCGTTCTACCTGCTGCTGGGCAACGTGCAGCAGCTCGGTCAGGCGCTGGGCCAGAGCCAGTCGATCAGCGTGTTCCTGCAGCCGGGGCAGGGCGCCTCGCAGGCACAGTTGCTGGCGAAACAGATCGGCGACCGGCCCGAGCTGGCCGCGGTCAGCGTGAAGACGCCGCAGCAGGGCATGGACGAACTGGCGAAGATGCAGGGTTTCTCCGGCGCGCTGCAGACGCTGGACGACAACCCGCTGCCCTACGTGCTGCAACTGCAGCCGCGCGACGGGATCACGGCGCAGGCGCTGGAACAGCTGGTGGTGGACGTGCGCGGCATGCGCGGCGTCGAGCTGGTGCAGGACAGCGGAACCTGGCGCCAGCGCCTGGATGCGCTGCTTGGCGTGGGCAATCGCGTGGTGCTGGTGCTGGCCTCGCTGCTGGCCCTGGCCGCCCTGCTGGTGGTGGGCAACACGGTGCGGGTGGACATCGCCAGTCGCAGCGAGGAGATCGGCGTGCTGCTGCTGGTCGGCGCCAGCGGCGCCTTCATCCGGCGGCCGTATCTGTATGCGGGGATCTGGTATGGCTTGTTCAGCGGCGTGCTGGCCGCCTGCGTGGCGGTGCTGATCGAATGGACGCTGGCCGCGCCGGTGGCCCGGCTGAGTCACGCCTATGATGACAGGCTGCAGGTCGGCGGCCTGCCGGCTTGGTTGCTGCTGGCAGTGCCGCTGGTTGCCGCGGCGCTGGGCTGGCTCGGCGCGCGCCTGGTCAGTGCCTGGCAATTGCGCAAGGCGGGCTGGGAGCGGTGACGTGAATCGCAGCGCCGGGGGCGGCATTCGGTGCACTATGCTCTTTCAGGCTTGTGCAGGGGATGCGCTTGCAGGTTCTCTGGCCGGGGATGGCCACGGGTCAAGTGGATGAGCCAAGCAATGAGTACGAAGATCAGCAGCCGTCTGCTCACCGACGCACCGCGGGTGCTGGTGGTCGACGGTTCGCGCGTGGTGCGGCAGTTGATCACCCGGGTGCTGCAGGCCGAGCTGCCCGGGGTCGAGGTGGTCGGTTGCGGCAGCGGTGCCGAGGCACAGCAGGTGCTTGGCGAGGGCGTGTTCGATTTCATCACCATCGCGCTGCGGCTGCCCGACATGGACGGGCTGGAGCTGGCGCGTTTCGTGCGCGAGTCGGCGCCGCAGACCTATGTGCCGATCGTGGTGGTTTCCGGTGACGTCGAGGGACGCCTGCACAGCCGCTCGCTGGGCGAGCACGTCACCGATTATTTCGACAAGTCGCTGGGCTTCCAGGCGCTGGCGGAATTCATCCGCGGCTATGTGAGCCCGGACACCAGCGCCGAGGGTGTGGTGCTGTATGTCGAAGACAGCCGCGTGGTGGCGCTGGCCACCCGCCGCATGCTGGAGAAGGTCGGTCTTACCGTGCGTCACGTGGTCAGCGTGGAAGATGCGCTGGCGCTGATGGAAACCTCGCGCGCGCAGGGCGAGGTGGGTGCCGACGTGGTGCTGACCGACGTCAGCCTGAAGGGCGAACTGACCGGCGGCGACCTGCTCGAACACATCCGCAACGAGTTCGGTTACGGCAAGGGCCGGCTGCCGGTGCTGGTGATGACTGGCGACGAGAACCCGGCCAACCAGGCCGCACTGATCAAGTCCGGCGCCAACGACCTGGTCGAGAAACCGGTCGAGGAAAAGTTGCTGATCACCAAGGTGCTGTTCCAGTTGCGCGTGGCCAGGCACCTGCGCGAGCACACGGCCGAGGCATGAGCGGGGCGGCGAAGGTCCGGCTGGAACCCTCGTGGCTCGCGCGCATCGGCGACTACCTGCAGCGTCCGGACATGCAGGCGCTGGCGGCCTTCCTGCGCGACGAGATCCATCACGGCAAGCGCATCTATCCGCCCGGGCCGGAGATTTTTTCCGCATTTGCGCATACGCCGTTCGAAGCGGTGCGGGTGGTGATCCTGGGACAGGACCCCTACCACGGCCCCGGCCAGGCGCACGGCCTGTGCTTCTCGGTGCGCCCCGGTGTGCGGGTGCCGCCGTCGCTGGACAACATCTTCAAGGAAATCCAGCGCGACCTCGGCATCGCGCGCCCCGATCATGGTTGCCTGACGCCCTGGGCCGACCGTGGCGTGCTGCTGCTCAACAGCGTGCTGACGGTGGAGGAGGGCCGCGCCGGCGCGCACCAGGGCAAGGGCTGGGAAGGCTTCACCGATGCGGCGATCGATGCACTCAACCGCGAGCGCGAAGGCATCGTGTTCCTGCTGTGGGGCAGCTACGCGCAGCGCAAGGGCCAGCTGATCGACCAGGCTCGCCACTGCGTGCTGAAGTCGGTGCACCCCTCGCCGCTGTCGGCGCACCGCGGCTTCCTCGGCTGCGGCCATTTCTCCGCGGCCAACCGCTACCTGGAAAGCCGCGGTCAGTCGCCGATCGACTGGTCGCTGCCGCCACGGGCTGCGTTTCAGGAAGCGACGCAACCCGGCTGACGGCCTAGACGTCGGCCCACATGCGCAGCAGATTTGCGTGTGACTTGCTGATGGTGTCGAACGTGGCGCTCTTGCCCTCCCGGCCAAAGATCTGTCGCTTGGCGTTGTCCAGATCCCACAGCAGTTCGCGCCGCGCCGGCTCGCGTACCTGGCTTTGCACCCAGAGGATCGCAGCATTGCGGGTACCTCGGGTCACCGGCGCCACGTGGTGCAGCGAATTGGCCGGATATGCGATCGCGGCACCGGCGTCCAGCTTGAACCCGCACTCCATGCCGTTGGCGTCCACCACCAGATCGCCGCCGTCGTAACTCGAAGGATCGGAGAGGAACAGCGTGATGGCCACATCGGTGCGGACCGCGCTGCCGACCCCACCCATCACCGGCGCATCGACATGCCGTCCGTACTGCATGCCGACGTCATAGCGGTTGAACAGCGGCTGGGTCACCGCCATCGGCAACAGCGCTGTCTGCAGCATGGGGTTGCGCATGAAGGCTTTGCGCACGATCTCCCGCAGCCGGGCATGGTTCGCGGTGTCGGCATTGACCTGCAGGTTCTTCTTTACCTCGCGCGCCGACCAGCCGGCGGTATCGGCGCCATCGATGAAGGGCGCTTCGCGGAGTTCGCCGCGTATCGCCTCAAGCTCTTCGGTCGTCAATACCTTGGGGACGCATATGATCATGGGGAATCCACCTGGCAATGCAGTTGTGGGAGAGGAGGGTGTGGAAGCGGAAAATCATTCTATCGGGCGATCAACGGTGTGGAAACGAGCGGGGAAAACGGGATTTCAGCCGGGGTGGTGCGCGCCCCTGCTGGCGGCCTGTCAACACTGCCTGCAGGTAGGCCCTGGCACCAAGGACGGCATCGGCCAGTGGATCGCCACGGGCCATGCCGGCCGCGATGCCCGCCGAGAGCATGCAGCCGGTGCCGTGCAGTTCACCGGTGTCCACCCATGGCGCGGCGAAGCGTTGCGTGCCGTCGGCGGTAACCAGCAAGTCGACCGCTTCCGGCAGCGCGGCATGGCCGCCCTTCATCAGCACCGCGCGCGGCCCGAGCGCGAGCAGGGCGCGGCCCTGCGCCGCCATGTCCGACTCGCCTTGAGCACACGTCGTGCCGAGCAATGCAGCCGCTTCGGCCAGGTTCGGCGCAAGGCAATCGGCCAGCGGCAGCAGGCGCGAGCGCAGCAGGTGCAGCGCGCCCTCGTCCAGCAGTCGGGTGCCCGAGGTGGCGATGAGCACCGGGTCGATGACCACGAAGGGCGGGCGGCGGCGCTCCAGCTGTCCGGCCACGGCTGCGACGATATCGGCGTTGGCCAGCATGCCCAGCTTCACGGCGCGGACGTCGATCTCGTCGAACACGGCGTCCAGTTGCGCGTGCACCATCGCGGCAGACATTGCCTGTACGGCGCGGATGCCCGTGGTGTTCTGCGCGGTGACCGCAGTCACCGCGGTAGCGCCGTCGACGCCGAAGGCGGCGAAGGTCTTCAGATCGGCCTGGATGCCGGCGCCGCCGCAGGAGTCGGAGCCGGCGATGGAGAGCACGCTGGCTGCCGGCGTCATGCGTCTGGGCGTCACGATGGCAGGCCGGCGAGCGTCACCAGCGCCAGCTGACGGTAGCCACGGGATTGCAGCTGTCGGGCGGCACGCCATGCGCGCAAACCGCTCTGGCAGCACAGCACCACACGGCAGTCGGTGGGCGGGTGTTCGGCGACGAACGCGGCGATGCGTTCGGGGCTGCAGCACAAGGCGTTTGCCAGCGGGGAGGTCGGCGCTTCGTCAAGACTGCGCAGATCGATCACGACGTCGCGGGGCGTGACCTCGTCGACGTCGATGAAGCGCAGCAGCTCGCCTTCGGCTTCGCCGGCATGGTGGAAATCGAAGCCGCCGAACGCGAGCCGGCCGGCGTCGAAACTCGTCAGTCGGCCCAGCGGCGATGGCTCGATGCGCAGCAGCCACTGCAGCACGAACTGCGCCTGCAGGCTGCCGAGCAGGCCGACCACGCTGCCGAGCACGCCGGCGCTGCTGCAACTGGCGGCGCGTGCGGGCATCTCGGGAAACACCGCGCGGTAGCTGGGCGCGCCGGCGCAGAAGCCGCCGACGTAGCCGGCCAGGCCGACCGCCGACGCGCTGATCAGGGGCGTGTGCTGTTGCAGGCAGGCGTCGCTCAGGACGTAGGTGGCGGCGAGACTGTCCGCGGCATCGACGACGATGTCGGCGGCGGCGACCAGCGCCGCTGCGTTCCCCGGTGTCAATCGCTGCGGCCGTGCTTCCACGGCGATAGTCGGATTCAGGCGCAGCAGGGTCGCGCGCGCCGCTTCCACTTTGCATGCGCCGATATCGGCCATCGTGTAGAGCGGTTGCCGGTGCAGGTTGCTCTCTTCGACGCGGTCGGGGTCGACGACGATCAGCCGGCCGATGCCGGCAGCGGCCAGGTAGTGCAACACGGGGCAGCCGAGGCCGCCGGCGCCGACCACCAGCACGCGGGCCGCGGCGAGTCGGGCCTGGCCGGTCGGGCCGACTTCGGGCAGGGCGGTCTGGCGCGCGTAGCGATCGGTCATGCGCGCGCGCCGGTGAAAGCGGTCCAGTCCTCGACGCGGGCGGCCGGGTCGGGATGCCGGGTCACGTCGCTGACCACGGCGACGCTGTCCGCGCCGGCGTCGAAACAACCGGCGGCGCGCTCCAGCGTGATGCCGCCGATCGCCACCAGCGGCCGCCTGCCGACCCGCCGTTTCCACTCACCGATGCGCGGCAAACCCTGCGGCGCCCACGGCATCGCCTTGAGCGTGGTCGGATAGATCGGACCCAGCGCGATGTAGTCGGGGTCACGGGTCAGCGCGTGATCGAGTTCCGCGTGGTCGTGCGTGCTGATGCCGAGGCGCACGCCACGCGCGCGAATCGCCTTCAAATCGGCTTCGGGCAGATCCTGCTGTCCGAGATGGATGAAGTCGGCGCCTTCGTCCAGCGCGATCTGCCAGTGATCGTTGACCACCAGCTGCACCTGCCGCGCGCGGCAGACCGCCAGCGCCGCACGCACTTCACGACGGACCTGCGCCGGCGGCCGTTCCTTGATGCGCAACTGCAGCAGCCGGATGCCGAGCGGGGCGAGTCGACCGACCCAGTCCGCGCTGTCCACGATCGGGTAGAACGCGGGCAGCGCGTTCATGCCAGCCACGCCGTGCCCGCCACTGGCGTCGAGGGCACGGCGAAATCGCGCGGCTCCATCGGTTGCGCCTCGAAGCCAGCGCGGCCCGCCTCGATCGCCCGGGCGAACGCCCCGGCCATCGCCACCGGATCGCCGGCCATGGCCACCGCGGTGTTCAGCAGCACGCCGTCGACGCCCAGTTCCATCGCCTGCACCGCGTGGGACGGTCGACCGATGCCGGCGTCCACGATCAGCGGCACGTCGGGGAAGCGGGCGCGCAGCGCGCGCAGGCCGAACACATTGTTGAGTCCGCGGCCGCTGCCGATCGGCGCGCCCCACGGCATCAGCACGCGGCAACCGGCCTGCAACAGACGATCGGCCACCACCATGTCCTCGGTCGTATACGGAAACACCTCGAAGCCGTCGGCGGCCAGTTCGGCCGCGGCCTCGACCAGGCCGAACACGTCGGGCTGCAGCATGTCGGCATCGCCGATTACCTCCAGCTTGATCCAGGCGGTTTGGAAGATGTCGCGCGCCATCTTCGCGGTGGTCACCGCTTCCTTCGCCGAGTGGCAGCCCGCGGTGTTCGGCAGCACGCGCACGCCGAGGTCGCGGATCAGCGACCAGAAGTCCTGGCCGCTGCGCTGCGTGCCCGCTTCGCGCCGCAGCGACACGGTGACCACCTCGCTACCCGAGGCGCGCACCGCCTCGGCGAGGACCGCCGGCGAGGGGTAGCGCGCGCTGCCCAGCAACAGGCGCGATGCCAGTTCGATGCCGTAGAGATTCATCGCTCAGCCGCCCTGCATCGGGGCGAGCACTTCCACCGCATCGCCATCGGAAAGAAGCGCCTGCTCGCGCGCGCCTGCGGGCACGAACACGCCGTTCACGGCGGTGGCGACGGCGGCCTGCCGATAACCGAGCACTTCGAGCGCCTGTGCCAGGTCGGTGACGTGCAGGTCGTGGCTGACGCCATTCACGCGGATGTGCATGCGGGAGTTTCCTCAGGTGTGGTGGAAAATCAGCCGTGCGGCCTGTTGCGCCATGGCCGGGGCCAGCAGGAAGCCATGACGGTAGAGCCCGTTGAGGTACACGTTGCGACCGTGCCTGAGCACGCGCGGCAGGTTGTCGGGGAAGGCCGGGCGCACGCCCACGCCCAATTCCAGGATCTCGGCCTCGGCGAACGCCGGGTGCAGCGCGTAGGCAGCGTTGAGCAAGTCCATCGCCGAACGCACCGTCATCGGATCATCGCTGCCGCTTTCCAGCAGCGTGCCGCCGAGCATGAAGATGCCGTCGCCGCGCGGCACCACATACAACCCGAAGCGCGGATGCAACAGGCGCACCGGGCGCGTGAGCCGGATGTCGGACGAGCGCACGACGATCATCTCGCCACGCACGCCGCGCAGATCTTCCAGCGTGTCGCGCGCAGCAAGGCCGCGGCAGTCGACTGTCCGGTCCGCATCGATGCGCGCGACGTCGGCGTCCACGCCGTAGCGGATCGTCACGCCCATGGCCGCCAGTTGCGCGGCCAGCGCCGGCAGCGCATGACGCGGATCGAGGTGGGCTTCGTCGGGAAAGAACAGGCCCCGGCGGAAACGTCCGGCCAGCGCCGGCTCCAGCGCGCCGATGCACTCGGCATCGATCGGTTCGAAGCGCTCGGTACGCCGGCCGAACAAGGCCAGCTCGCCGGCGTCGCGGCTGGCCGCGACGACCAGGGTGCCGCGTTGCACGGTACCGGCGAAATGGCGCTGCCACCACGCGATGGCGGGCGCGCCCAATGCGGCCACCTGCGGCTCGGCGGTGGCCTGCTCGCACCACGGCGCCAGCATGCCGCCGGCGACCCACGCGCAGGCCCGTGCGTGGTCTGGCGCGCGCTCGACGATCTCCACCCGGGCGCCGCGCCCGGCCAGCTCGATCGCCGTGACCAGGCCGGCGACGCCCGCGCCGAGGATGCCGATGTGCATGGCGGCTACTCCGCGGTCGGCACGTAGAGCGTGGCGCCATGTTCGATGAACTCGCGCGACTTGCCGTCCAGGCCGGCCTGCAGCGCGGTCTCCTCCATCTCGCGTACTTCGCGGCGCAGGTCCTGGGTGATCTGCATCGAACAGAACTTCGGCCCGCACATCGAGCAGAAATGCGCGACCTTGTGCGCCTGCTTCGGCAGGGTGGCGTCGTGGTAGGCGCGTGCCGTGTCGGGGTCGAGCGACAGGTTGAACTGGTCTTCCCAGCGGAATTCGAAACGCGCGCGCGACAGCGCGTCGTCGCGGCGCTGCGCTGCCGGATGGCCCTTGGCGAGGTCGGCGGCGTGCGCGGCGATCTTGTAGGTGATGACGCCGGTCTTGACGTCGTCGCGATTCGGCAGGCCGAGGTGTTCCTTCGGCGTGACGTAACAGAGCATCGCGGTGCCGAACCAGCCGATCATCGCCGCGCCGATGCCCGAGGTGATGTGGTCGTAACCCGGCGCGATGTCGGTGGTCAGCGGGCCGAGCGTGTAGAACGGCGCCTCGGCGCAGTGCTCCAGCTGCTTGTCCATGTTGAGCCGGATCTTGTGCATCGGCACGTGGCCGGGCCCTTCGATCATCACCTGACAGCCGTGTTCCCACGCGATCCGGGTCAGCTCGCCCAGGGTTTCCAGCTCGGCGAACTGGGCCGCGTCGTTGGCGTCGGCGATCGAGCCGGGGCGCAGGCCGTCGCCCAGCGAGAAGGCGACGTCGTAGCGGCGCATGATCTGGCAGATCTCGGCGAAGTGTTCGTACAGGAAACTCTCGCGGTGATGGCTCAGGCACCAGCGCGCCATGATCGAGCCGCCGCGCGAGACGATGCCGGTGACCCGTTGCGCGGTCAGCGGCACGTGCTGCAGGCGCACGCCGGCATGGATGGTGAAGTAGTCCACGCCCTGCTCGGCCTGCTCGATCAGCGTGTCGCGGAACACCTCCCAGTTCAGCCGGGCCGGATCGCCGCCGACTTTCTCCAGCGCCTGGTAGATCGGCACGGTGCCGATCGGCACCGGCGAGTTGCGGATGATCCACGAGCGGATGTTGTGGATGTTGCGGCCGGTGGAGAGGTCCATGATGGTGTCCGCGCCCCAGCGGATCGCCCACACCAGTTTCTCGACCTCTTCGGCGACGCCGGAGGACACCGCCGAGTTGCCGATGTTCGCGTTGACCTTCACCAGGAAGTTGCGCCCGATCACCATCGGCTCCAGCTCGCCGTGGTTGATGTTGGCGGGGAGGATGGCGCGACCTCGCGCGATTTCGCTGCGCACGAACTCGGGCGTGACCAGGGCGGGCAGGGCTGCGCCGAACGCCTCGCCATCGGCCAGCCGGGCGACGGCGTCCTCGTGCATCCGGGTGCGCGCAAGGTTCTCGCGCTGGGCCGCGTAGACCATTTCCTCGGTGATGATGCCGGCGCGGGCGAACTCCAGCTGGGTCACCGGCTGGCCCGGCCCGCCCATGCGCAAGGTGCGCTGCGCAGGACACGGCGCCACCAGCCGTTCCGCGCCGACCCCGCCGTTGTCTTCCGGGCGGGTGGCGCGGCCCTCGATGGTCGCGAAGCCGCGCGCCGCGATCCACGCGTCGCGCAGCGGCGGCAGGCCGGCGGCGAGATCGATCCGCGCGTCGTCGTCGGTGTACGGCCCGGACGGATCGTAGACCTGCAGCGTCGGCGTCAGCGGGTCCTTCAGCGTGATCTCGCGCATCGGCACGCGCAGCGACGGATGCCCGGGCGGAGTCACGTAGACCTTGCGCGAGCCGCGGATTGGCCCGGTGGTGACGGTCGACGGTGCGGCAGCGGGATGGTTCATGGATCTCCTCCTTGGATGGAGATCCGGGGCGTGACGCTGCAACGGCGCACGGGCGCGCCGACTGGGGCCGCCCATGGTGATTCCCGTTCCTACGCCGGCATGACCCGGATCAGGTTCAAGGGTCAGCTCGCGCTATCTCAGCCCCTTGCGGGGCACCCCTCGGAATGCGCCGGAGGATGGCGGCGGGGTCGAAGGCTGTCAAGCGGATGGCACGACCTCTGGCACTCGCGGCGACGGGGAAACCGCGTTCCGATGCGAACGTGGGAGACCCCTCGGGTCGATCGCGACGCGTCGTGGACGTAACTCCGGCCAGGCTGGGGACGAAGGAAAGAAAGTGCTGGAAAGAAAGGGCTGGACAGTCCAGTTCAATATCTGTACCATTCGGTTCATTAAAAGCCCGGAACCAAACACCGGACTTAGCACTCCAACCACCCGAGTGCTAAACTTTGATGTCATTGCAGGAGGTTTCATCCATGTCTCAAGCCTTGGTGACCGCCAACTTCCCGCTGCCGAGTGTCGTCGGCAGCCTGGATGCGTACATTTCCGCGGTCCATCGCATTCCGGTGCTGAGCTCGGAAGAAGAGCAGGCGCTGTCACGCGACTATCTCGAGGACGCCAACCTGGCGGCCGCGAAGAAGCTGGTGATGTCGCACCTGCGCTTCGTGGTGCACGTGGCGCGTGGCTACAGCGGCTACGGCCTGCAGCTGGCCGACCTGATCCAGGAAGGCAACATCGGCCTGATGAAGGCGGTCAAGCGTTTCGACCCCGACCAGGGCGTGCGCCTGGTCAGCTTCGCGGTGCACTGGATTCGTGCCGAGATGCACGAGTTCATCCTGAAGAACTGGCGCATCGTGAAGGTCGCCACCACCAAGGCGCAGCGCAAGCTGTTCTTCAACCTGCGCAAGAGCAAGAAGCGCCTGGGCTGGATGAACGCGGCGGAAGTCAGCACGGTGGCGAAGGATCTGGGCGTGCCCGAGGCCACGGTGCGCGAGATGGAATCGCGCCTGTCCGGCCGCGACATCGGTTTCGAGGCTCCGGCCGACGCCGATGACGACGCCAAGCCGGCTCCGGCGGCGTTCCTGATCGACGACGGTGCCGATCCGTACGAGAACGTGGCCGACGAGGACTACGCCGACAACCAGATGCAGACGCTGACCGATGCGCTGAGCCATCTGGACAAGCGTTCGCGCGACATCATCCAGCGCCGCTGGCTGGATGGCGACAACAAGGCCACGCTGCAGGATCTGGCCGACGAGTACGGCGTCTCCGCCGAGCGCATCCGCCAGGTCGAGGCGAACGCGATGAAGAAGATGCGCGGCTTGTTCGCCACGGCTTGATCCGATTCCCGTAGCGACGCCCGCCCAGGGATGGACGGACAGCAAGACGGCCCCGCGAGGGGCCGTTTTCGTGTGGGCGACTGCAGACGGCGCGCCTAGCGTCGTACCGCCGCGGGCTGGCGCAGCGCCATGCCCTTGAGCACGTTCAGTGCCTGCGACAGGGCGTAGTCGCTGGTGGCCAGTTTCCCGTCGGCGGCGCTGCCGTCGTCGTTGATGTCGGTGCCGGCCTGGGCCTTCTCGTTGGCCAGATGGTTGGGCAGGTCGGCCTCCGAGCTGATCAGCACCGGGCCGCTGTCGGCCTTGTTGACGGTGAGGTCGGCCAGCGCGATGTCGGGCTTGATCCCTTCGGCCTGGATCGAGGTGCCGTTCGGCGTGTAGTAACGCGCGGTGGTGATCTTCACGGCGTGGTCGGCGTCCAGCGGCAGCACGGTCTGCACCACGCCCTTGCCGAACGTGCGCTGGCCCATGATCAGGGCGCGATGGTTGTCCTTCAGCGCGCCGGAGACGATTTCGGCGGCCGAGGCGGTGCCGTTGTTGGTCAGCACGATCAGTGGCGCGCCGTCGAGCTGGTCGCCGGGGTGCGCCTTGAAGCTCATGTTGGCGTCCTGCAGACGGCCGCGGGTGGTGACGATGGTGCCGGCGTCGAGGAAGTCGTCGCTGACGCCGACCGCGGCGGTAAGCAGGCCACCCGGGTTGTTGCGCAGGTCGAGCACGGCGCCCCTGGGTGCGCCGTTCTTCCTGATCAGTTCGGCCAGCTTGTGCTCGAGATCGCTGGCGGTGTCTTCCTGGAACTGGCTGATCCGCACATAGGCGTAACCGGGCTCCAGTTCGCGCACCTTGATGCTGCTCACCGAGATGTTCTCGCGCACCAGTTGCAGATCGATCAGCTTGTCGCTGTTCGGATGCACGATGGTCAGCTCGATCCTGCTGCCCGGCTTGCCGCGCAGCTGGCGGAACATCTCGTCCACGTTCTGCGCGTCGACCACCGTGCCGTTGATCTTGACGATGTTGTCGCCCGCCTTGATCCCGGCGCGCGCGGCCGGCGTGTCGTCGATCGGCGAGACGATGCGCAGGCCGCCGTCGACCTGCAGCACCTCGATGCCCAGCCCGCTGTATTCGCCGGTGGTGTCCTCGTTGAGCTGGGTCAGGCCGTCCTTGTCCAGATATTCGCTGTGCGGATCGAGACCGGCCAGCATGCCGGTGATCGCGGCCTTCATCAGGGTCTTGTCGTCGACTTTCTCCACGTACGCCTGGCGCACGACCTCATAGACGCGGCTGAAGTTGCGGATGTCATCAAGGTCCACCGTGCTCGGCGCACTGGTGGCCGTGCTGCTGGTGGCGGGCAGGTCGACCGGAGCGGCGACGCTGGCGCTGCCGGCGGGTGTGTCCTGGGCGTGGCTGGCCGGCAGCGCCAACGCAAGCGGAGCGGCCAGCAGCAGGGCGAGCGGGAGACGGGAGGTTGGACGCATGAAGGATGACTCCGCACAACGGACAGGCAACGCGCTCGCGCGCGGTGAAAAAGGGCACCGCCACTGGGACAACCGAACCCCGGCGGAATTCCGCGCAGGCGTGCCTAGCCTGCGTTCCCGCCGCATCGGCGTCAACGGCGCTGACTCAGCCAGCTGCGCGGGTCGACCGGCTTGCCGTTCTTGCGCAGCTCGAAATACACGCCGGTGTTGATGCCGGTGGGCGGGCTGGCGGTACCGATCACCTGGCCGGCCTCGACCTGGTCGCCGACGTCGCGCAGCAGGCTTTCGTTGTTGCCGTACATGCTCATCCAGCCATTGCCGTGGTTGACGATCAGCAACATGCCGTAGCCGCGCAGGAAGCCCGCGTAGATCACCTTGCCGCGCGCCACCGCATGGATGTCGCTGCCGCCGCCGGCCTTGATCAGCACGCCGTTGCCGTAACTGTTGACCACGCCGCTGGCCGGCCATGGCAGGTTGCCGCGGATGTCGGCAGCGGCGCCGCCCACCTCGATCGGCGGCGGTGGCTTGCGTCCGGGGTGCCTGCGCAGCGCTTCGGCGCGCTCGGCGGCGGCGCGCCGGGCGGCCTCGTCGATTGCCCTCTGCAACTTGTCGAGCAGGTTGTTCAGCGATTGCGCGTTCTGTTTCAGGGCGGCCAGCTTCTGCGCCTGGTCCTTGTACTGGGCGTCGGCGGCGGCGGCCAGCTTCTGCTGCGCGGCACGCTGCTGGCCGAGCTCGGCGGCCTGCTGTTCGCGCTTCGCCTTGACCGCCTGCAGCGCCTGCTGCTCGGCGGTGATCGAGCTTTCCAGCTGTTGCAGGGTGGCCAGGTCGCCCATCAGCTTCTGCACCCGCTGCACGCGGTCCTGCTGGAAATACTTCGAGTACACCAGCGCCCGCGCGATGCGCGCCACGTCTTCGTCGCCCAGCAGCAGGCGCAGGTCCGAGCCGTGGCCCAGCGCATAGGTGGCGCGCAGCAGGTCGGCGATCGCGGCCCGCTGGCTGTGCAGGTTCTGGTTCAGCGCGCCGCGTTGCTGCTGCAGCTGTTCGAGCTGGGCCTGCTTGGCGGCCAGTTCGGCGTCCGTCTGGCGCACCACCCGGGCCGCGCTGGCCAGCGCGGCAGCCTGGCTGGCCAGTTTCGCATTGACGCTGTCGCGGCGGGCCGCGGTGTCGGCCTGCTGCTGCGCCAGCGCCTTCATCTTCTGCTGCAGCTCGGCCAGCTGCTTCTTCGCCGCGGCCTGTTCGGCGCTGCTGCCCTGGGCCGGGCGGGCCATCGCCGGGGAGTGGGACACGCCCAAGGCCAGCAGCAGGGCGAGCAGGGCGGGGGCGAATGAACGGGCGACGCGAGGGCGTTTGGGCATGGCCCGATTATCGCCGAGCAGGCCGCCCGTGGGCGAACCGGCGGCGAGCCGCTGGAGATCGCCGCCCCGCATGGCGTAGATTCGGATGATGTGCCTGATCGCTTTTGCCTGGAAAATCCACCCGCGCTGGCGCCTGCTGCTGGCCGGCAACCGCGACGAATTCCATGCGCGCCCGAGCCTGGCGCTGGCGCGCTGGGACGACCTGCCGGTCATCGGTGGCCGCGACCGCGAGGCCGGCGGCACCTGGTTGGGGGTGAACGAAGACGGGCGCTGCGGCGTGGTGACCAATGTGCGTGATCCGGCGGACCCGCAGCGGGGTGCATCGCGGGGCCTGCTGATCACCGACTATCTCGCCGGCCAGGTCGATGCACCACGCCATGCGCAGAATCTGCTGACTGCCGGCGCGCAGTACCGGCCGTTCAACCTGCTGACGTTCGACCCGCATGCCGCGTTCTACCTGGGCAATCGTCCCGAGCCGCGCATGCAGCCGGTGACGCCGGGCGTGCACGGCCTGTCCAATGCCGACTTCAACACGCCGTGGCCGAAAACGCGCGCCCTGATGCGGCGACTGCAGGCGTGGATCGACAACGGTGACGAAGCGGATTTCGGCGACCTGTTCGATGCGCTGGCCGACGAGCGACAGGCGCCGGACGATCAACTGCCGGATACCGGGGTGGGGCTGGAGCGCGAACGGTGGCTGTCGTCGGCCTTCATCCGCGGCGAACGCTACGGCACCCGCGCCAGCACGCTGGTGGCGATCGGTCATGACGGCAAGGGCGTGATCGTCGAGCGGCGGTTCGGTCCGCTGGGTAGCTTCGAGGGGGAGACGACGCTGCACTTCACCAGCCCGTCGCCGGGCTGAGCCGAGGCCGGAAGCTCGGCACCTACGCGCGCCATCGGCATCCTCGACTGCCCGCATGGCGGCGGGGCAGCTAGCCTGCCTGCAACGTCCACGGAGGGGAGAAACGCATGCGTGCAGGGAAGCTGTCGATGATCGCGTTGCTGGTGCTGGCCGCAAGCGTGGCGCGCGCCACGGATTGTCCCGGCTGGTCGCCGGCGCAGGCGCGCGCCGAGATGCTGGCGCTGCACGATCGCCTGGATGGCTGGAACCACGCCTATCGGGTCAGCGGCCAGTCGCCCGTCGACGACGCCGTCTACGACCAGGCGCAGCAGCGGCTGGCGCAGTGGACGCGCTGCTTTCCCTCGCAGGCGCCAAAGGCGCTGGCGCATCTTGCCGATGCCGGCGGCGTGGCAAGCTCGCCGGTGGCCCAGACCGGCCTGGCCAAGGTGCCCGACGCAGCGGCCCTGGCGACGTGGATGCAGCAGCGCGGCGAGCGCGACCTGTGGGTGCAGCCGAAGGCCGACGGCGTGGCGGTGACCCTGCTTTACATGGACGGCCACCTGCGCCAGGCGACCAGTCGCGGCGATGGCCTGCACGGCTCGGACTGGCTGGAAAAGGCGCGGCGCATCGAGGCGATCCCGAAGACGCTGCTGCATGCTCCGAAACGCGTGGTGTTGCAGGGCGAACTGTACTGGCGCCTTCCCGGTCACGTGCAAGCCGGGGACGGCGGAGCGAATGCGCGCTCGGCGGTCGCCGGCGCGCTGGCGCGCGATACGCTGGATGCGGATACCGCCGCACGGATCGGCCTGTTCGTGTGGGACTGGCCCAGCGGTCCGGCCGACATGCCGGCGCGACTGGCCGGGCTGCAGGCGATGGGGCTGGCCGACAGCGTGACATATACACATGCCGTCACCTCACTGGACGAGGTGCAGCGCTGGCGCGAACAGTGGTATCGCCACGCGATGCCGTTCGCCGCCGACGGCACGGTGGTACGCCAGGGCCATCGCCCGCCGGCCTCGAGCTGGCAGCCGGCGCCGCCGACGTGGGCGGTGGCGTGGAAATACCCGGCGGCGTCGGCGCTGGCCCAGGTGCGAGCGGTGGACTTCACGGTGGGCCGCAGCGGGCGCATCACCCCGGTGCTCGAACTCGAGCCGGTGCAGCTGGACGATCATCGGGTGCAGCGGGTCAGCGCGGGCTCGCTCAAGCGCTGGCAGGAACTCGACATCCGTCCCGGCGACCAGGTCGAGGTGGTGCTGGCCGGCTTGACCATTCCGCGCCTGCAGTCGGTGGTCTGGCGCGCGCGCCAGCGCGTGCCGGTGACGCCGCCCGATCCGGCCCGGCATGGTCCGCTCAGTTGCTGGCAGGTCGGTCCGGGTTGCGAACAGCAGTTCCGTGCGCGACTGGTCTGGCTGGGCGGTCGCCAGGGTCTGCAGCTGGACGGCGTGGGCGAGGACACCTGGCAGGCATTGATCGACGCCGGCCTGATCCACGACTTGCTGGACTGGATGCGGCTCACCCCCGCGCAGCTGTCAACCGTGCCCGGGATCGGCGCCGATCGCGCGGCGGCGCTGGCCCGCGTCTTTGCCGCCGCCCGCGATCGCCCGTTCCCGCACTGGCTGCGTGCGCTCGGCCTGCCCGCGGGCATCGCCAGCGGCCTGTCCGACTGGCAGGCGATGAGCGCACGCGCGGCTCCTGACTGGCAGGCTCTGGATGGCGTCGGCGCCGGGCGGGCCAACCAGCTGGTGGCGTTCTTCGATTGCGCCGACGTGCGGGCGCAAGCCGCCCGGCTGCACGCGGAAGGCGTGCAGGGCTTCTGAGCGTCAGCTCTTCAGTTCGCCGTCGAGGTAGTACCAGCGTCCGTCCAAGCGCACGAAGCGGCTGGTCTCGTGCTGGCGTTGCGCGCGACCGCCGCCCAGGCGGTAGCGGGCCACGAACTCGACCACGGCATGTTCGTCATCGATCTGCCGGGACTGCCGCACCTCCAGCCCGAGCCAGCTGGGCGGCGGTTGCTGCGCCGCCAATCGCAGCGTGTCCGGCCGGGTGTCGGGATGCCAGCTGGCCAGCAGGTAGTCCTCGCGCTTGAGCACGTAGGCGCTGTAGCGTGAGCGCATCAGCTGCTCGGCGCTGGCGGCGACGCCGCCGTCATGCAGCGATCCGCAACAGGCGGCGTAGCCGGCCGGGTTGCCGCAGGGGCATGGGGTCAACGTATCGATGGACTTCATGCCGCCTTTGTACCCGGTTCGGCGGATTCGTGCAGGCGGGCCTCAGCGCCTGTGAAGAAAACCACTTCCTGTGGTTTTCTTCTATCGCGAGTCCGGCGCATGTCCGGACTCGCTCACATGAAACAGTCACTTGCGTGACTGCTTCATGCCCGGCCCTCGTGGCCGGACTGAGAGGTTGAAAAACTCACAACCTCTCAGCCGCGGCGATGCCAAACCCGACAGCGGTTGTTCGCCGGCATCGCGATGTCGGCAACCAGCTGCAGGCCGGCCTGGCTCGCCAAGGCATCGACCGCTTCCGCATCGCGGATCGCCATGTGTTCGCCGCGTTCCTTCAACCAGACGTCGAACGCGGCATTGCTCTGGCTGCTGTAGCGGCCGTCGTAGTTGAACGGGCCGTAGATGACCACGACGGCATCGCTGGCGAGGATCGTGGGCAGTCGCGCAAACAGCTGCCGCACTTCGTCCCAGCACATGATGTGCAAGGTGTTGGCGCTGAACAGCGCGTCGAATGACCCGGCCGGCCAGTTGCCGCCGACGTCGAATTCCAGTGGCGCCGGCGTGTTCGGCAGTCGTGCATCGTCCAGCCAGGCGCGGATGCCGGGCAGGTTTTCGCGGCGGTCGGAGCTTTGCCAGGTCAGCTGCGGCAGTGCCGCGGCAAAGTGCACGGCGTGCTCACCGGTGCCGCTGCCGATCTCCAGCACGTGGCGACGATCGGCAAACTGCTCGCGCAGCACGTCGAGGATCGGTTCGCGGTTGCGCTGGCAGGCAGGCGAGCGGGGTTTTTCCACGCCGCGACCGGTTCAGGCCGGATGGCCGCGCAGCACCCGTGCCGGCAGCATCAGCAGCGCGCCGAGGAAGGCGAACACCGCGCTGACGGTGATGCCGACCAGGCGGAACGGAAGAAGCACCAGCCACACGATCGGATAGAGCACCAGCGCGAGCAACGCCAGCGGCCAGCAGAACACCAGCAGCAACAGCCAGAGCAGGAAACCAGCCATCGGTCGTTCCTCGCGGTTGGGGACGCCGGAGATTCTAGCGCAGCCAAAACGGCCGCCACAGGTGACTCTCGGCACCCCGCCGTCAGCCGGCCACGGCCCCGACGACCAGGGCCACGGTGGCGTCATGCAGGGTGATCTCGACCGCGCCAGCCACCTCGGGGCGCCAGGCGTCGCCGGCCTGCAGGCGCCCGTCGGCGGTATCGATCGCACCGCGGGCACAGAACACCAGGGCGGTGCCGCTGGCCGTCATGCGCGTGCCGGCTTCCGTCCATGCCTGTACCTCGCCACGCACCCGGGCGCGCCGCAGCATCAGGTTGAAGTCGCGGGTAGGGCCGCCGGCCAGGGCCACGACGACCTTCGCTTCGCCGGGAAAGGCGAACGGGACGAACGGGGTGGTCAGCGCATGGATGCGGCCATCGTCCAGCGTCATCGTGAAGCCGGCGCCGTCGAGCAGGGCGATCTGCCGGTCGATGCCCGGGAAGAGCGAGAACGGCGCCGCGCTGTCGACCTCGGCGATGCTGACCCGCCAGTCGAAATCGTCGCTGTTGGCCAGTTTCGGATGGACGGCTATTTCGCGGGTGCGGCCCAGGCCATTCTTCCACGGCTGCGACGGGCAATCGGCGAGGCGGATGATCATGCGGTTCTCTCGATGACGCGCTCGAACGGCGGCAGCGCCCGCAGCATGCCGGCGCCGTAGCGCTTGGTGACCACGCGGCGGTCCAGCAGCACGATGCGGCCGTGGTCGGTCTCGTTGCGGATCAGGCGGCCGCAATATTGGGTGAGCAGGCGGGTGGCTTCGGGGATGCTGACCTCGATGAACGGATTGCGCCCGCGCGATTCCAGCCACTCGGCGTAGGTGGCGCCGACCGGATCGGTGGGCACCGCGAACGGCAGCTGGGTGATCACCACCGTCTCGCAGAACTTGCCCGGAAGATCGAGGCCCTCGCCGAACGAGGCCAGCCCGAACAGCGTGCTGCCCTTGCCTGCCTCGATGTCGGCGCAGTGTTCGGCGACCAGCTGCGACTTGCCCAGCGAACCCTGGGCGCGCACCTTGCGCACCTGGGCGATCGGCAGTTTCTGCAGCACGCGGTCGAGCTTCTGGCGCGAGGTGAACAGCACCAGGTTGCCGGCATCCCAGTCGAGGTTGTCGGCCAGCCACTCGCTGATTTCCTCGGCGTGCGCCTCGCGTGCGTCGGGCAGCGTGCGCATCGCCGGCACTTCCAGTCTTGCCTGTGCCGCAAGGTCGAACGGCGAGGGCAGGCTCAGCGTCACCGCGTCATTGGGCAGGCCCACGGCGTCGGCGAAGCCGCGGAAATTGCCGCCCGCGCTGAGCGTGGCCGAGGTCATCACCACGCCGCTGGCGTTGTCCCACAGCACGTTGCGCAGCAGTCCTGCCGCGGATACCGCCGAGGCATGGCAGACCAGTTGCTGGTCCGCGCCCAGCGTCACCCAGCGTGCCATGGGCGGGGCATTGTCGGCATCGTCACTGGACCACGCACGCCAGCACGCGGCCTGTTTGCCGATGCGCTCCAGCGCCAGGCCCAGTTCGCGCGACAAGGCTTCCTGGGTCGGCCCGCCGTCGGTCATCTCGACCACGGCGCGACGCACCGCGGCCAGCCAGCGCTGCACCTCGCCGGTGAGCAGGTCGAGCATGCGCGCGCGTTCCACCCACGGTTCGGGCAACTGCCCCAGCGAGCCCCGGTACATCGGTTCGTTCTCGGCCGGATCGGGCAGCCAGGCCAGGCGGATTTCCTTCTCCAGTTCCTCCAGCGTGTTGCTCAGTTCCTGAAGCTTCTCGTCGCCCTGGTCGAGGCCGAGCTTGCCCAGGCGTTCCTTGTCGGTCAGCGAATAGGCCGCGTGCACCTGCCGGCCGAGCCGGCTCAGCTGGCGCACGGTGGCGCTCATGTAGACCTCGGCGGCGCCGCGGTCGATCGCCTTGCCCGGCACGTGGTGGCCTTCGTCGAAGATGTACAGCGTTTCGTCCGGCCGCGGCAGGATCACGCCGCCCCAGCCCTGCACGCCCTCGGCGCTGCCTTCGCCCGGCATGGTCAGGTCGGCCAGCACCAGGTCCTGGTTGGCCACGATGATCTCGGCGTCGTCGACTGCACGACGCGCGGCGAAGAACGGGCAGTTCATGAACTGCCCGCACTTGCGTCCGGTGCAGCCGCCGGCGCTGGTGGTGATCATCGGCCGCAGCAGGTCGCTGACCGGTTCGGGCGCGCTGTCCATGTCGCCGTTCCACTCGTTGTGGTCGAACGCCACGCGCAGCTTCGCCAGCGACTGCTTGTCGCGCGCCTGTGGCGGCTTCGCCCACAGCATCAGGTCCGACTCGAAGCCGGCCAGGCCCATCTGCGCGTCGTGGATGCTGTTGGCGGCCATCAGCAGGTTGCGCGGGCACAGGTAGCGACCACGGCCCTTGGCCAGCGCCACCTTGGCCTCGATGCCGTTGAGCTGCAGGTACAGCGGGATGTCCCGTTGCACCAATTGCTCCTGCAGCGCCACCGTGGCGGTGGCGATCAGCAGCTTCTTCTTCTGCGCGCGCGCCACCTCGACGCCGGCGATCAGGTAGGCCATCGACTTGCCGGTGCCGGTGGGCGCCTCGATCACCGCCACGCCGCCGGTCTGGCCGAAGGCCTTGGCCACTTCGGCGATCATCTTTCCCTGCGAGGCGCGCGCGCGGAAACCGGGCAGGCCTTCCTTCAGGCGCGCATAGGCGGCGCGGATGGCGTCTTTGGTGGTATCGGCAAGCATGGACGAATCGGCAACCTGTGGCGCGGTCGCGGCTGGGCGTCGGCAGGATCGACGGCCGGCACGGATGACCGGTACAAAGGCACAGTCTATCGGTATTGCGTGTTCCGCCTCATGCAGGCAGGCTCGGTGGTGCTTGGCGAGGGCTTGCCGCGCCGGTACGAAGCGGTATCCTGACCAACCGGCGTTGGCAGGCCCGGGGCAGGGGGAGTCTTCATCGATGAAGCAGGCGGGTGCGGTTGGCTCGACACCGTACGAGGAAGCGCAGCAGCTGAGCTGGCTGGCCCGGCTGATCATCGCGCATACCCCGGAAGAGGTGGCCGCCGGGGTGGCCGACCTGGTCAGGGCGCATCCGGATTGCCTGGCGGCTGAAGTCCTGTGGGGCGACGGTGCCCTGGAATACGCGCGGCAGCACAGCCCGGGGCTGGTGGCGGCAGCCGACGCAGCCTGGCTCGATGGCGCGCGTGCCACCGCGCAGCCGCTGTGGCATGCCGACGGTCGCCGCGCCGCCGTGCGGCTGTGCGAGCAACCCGAACCCGTGCTGCTGGTGGTGCGCGCGACGCACCCGGCATCCGGCCTGTTCGAGGCCTTGCAGGAATCGCTGACGCTCGCCGGGCAACTGCTGCAGCGGGCGCTGGAATGGGTGGAACTGCGCGATTCGCACGAACAGCTGGAGCGCTCGGAGAACCTGCAGCGGGCGCTGTTCGCGATCTCCGACCTGGCCGGCTCCGAACGTGACATGCCGGCCATGCTGCGCGGCATCCATGCCATCGTCAGCACGCTGATGTACGCGGAAAACATGTTCATCGTGACGCGCAACGCGGGCGAAAACACGGTGCGCTTCCTCTACTACGTCGATGTCGTGGACCCCGCCATCCCCGGCGACGGCCAGGACATGCCGATGAGTGCGATCGAGCACACGCTGACCTGGTACGTGATGCGCGACGGCAATGCGCGGATGGGCGACGCGGAGGAGCTGCGCAACCAGGCGCCGGGTCCGGTGGCCGTGATCGGGCCGGACAGCCACGACTGGCTCGGCGTGCCGATGCTGCGTGACGGTCATGTCGGCGGCGCGCTGGTGGTGCAGAGTTACCAGCAGAACATCGGCTTCAGCGAGGAGGATCTCGCCCTGTTGCAGTTCGTCGGCAGCCACATTCTCACCGCGCTGGAGCGCAAGCAGGGAAAGGACGAACTCGAGCGCCAGGTGCAGCAGCGCACCGTGCAGCTGGCCGAGGCCAACCGCGGCCTGCAGATGGAAGTGGTCGAACGCCAGCGCGCCGAGCATCTGCAGGCGGCGCTGTTCCGGATCGCCGAGATGGCCACCGCCGACATCGATCAGGACGCCTTCTACCGGCGCGTGCACGGCGTGGTCGGCGAGCTGCTGAACGCGGAGAATTTCTTCATCGCGCTGCTTTCCGATGATCGCCAGAAGCTGACCTTTCCCTACTCGGTGGACGCCGTGCTGGCGCCGCCGGCCGAGCGCCCGCTGGGCCGCGGCCTCAGCGAGTACGTGCTGCGCCAGGGCACCGAGTTGCGGCTGGACAATGCGCAGATCGAGGAGCTCGAACGACAGGGCGAGATCGCGCCCGGCCGCATGGGCTCGCCGGCGATGTGCTGGCTGGGCGTGCCGCTGGTCGTCGGTGACGAGGTGATCGGCCTGGTCACCGTGCAGAGCTATCGGCCCGACGTGGTGTACGGGCCGGCCGACCAGGAACTGCTGAGTTTTGCCGCATCGCAGATCGCCAACAGCCTGAGCCGCCGGCGCTCGGCCGAGACGTTGCGGCGCGCCTACGGCGAACTCGAGCAGCGGGTGGAGGAACGCACGCTGGCGCTGCGCAAGGAAATCATCGAGCGCGAGCGCATGCAGGACCAGCTGCGCCACCAGGTCATGCATGATTCGCTGACCGGCCTGCCCAATCGCAGCTACCTGCGCGACCGCATCGATCGCGTACTTGCCACGATGCGGCACCACCCGGACCAGTGCTGCGCGCTGCTGTACCTGGACGTCGACCGCTTCAAGATCATCAACGACAGCCTCGGCCACCTTGCCGGCGACGAAGTGCTGAAGGAAGTGGCGAACCGCCTCGCCGCCTGCGTGCGCCATCCCGACCTGGTGGCGCGGCTGGCCGGTGACGAATTCGCGATCCTGCTGGAACAGGAGGAGCTGCCGCCGGCGGCCACCACGGTGGCGCAGCGCGTGCTGGATGCGCTGGGCCCGCCGATGCTGGTGGCCGGCAAGGAGCTGCAGGTGACCGCCAGCGTCGGCATCGCGATGGGCGACGACCACTACGCCACCGCCGACGAGATGCTGCGTGATGCGGACATCGCGCTGTATCGCGCCAAGGAACTCGGCCGCAAGCGCTTCGCGATGTTCGACGAGACGCTGGCCAAGAACGTGGTCGACGTGCTGGCGATGGAAGGCGAGTTGCGCCAGGCCTTGCAGCACGACCAGTTCGAGCCGTACTTCCAGCCGATCTGCGCCCTGGACGGCAGTGACCGCGTGCTCGGCTACGAGGCGCTGATCCGCTGGAACCATCCCCGGCGTGGCGTGCTGGTTCCCGGCGATTTCCTGAAGATCGCCGAGGACAGCGGCCTGGTCGAGGCAATCGACTGGCGCATGTTCGAATTGAGCTGCCGGGAACTGCTGCGCCATGGCGACGGCGAGGCGTTCATGACCATCAACGTCTCGGCCCTGCACCTGCGCCACACCGATTTCGACCGCCGCCTGGTGCAGCTGCTGGAAACCACCGCGTTGCCGCCGTCGCGGTTGGTGGTGGAAGTCACCGAGGGCGCCCTGCTGGACAATCCCGAACACGTGCGGGCCACGCTGGACCGCCTGCGGCTGATCGGCGTCGGCGCCGCGCTGGACGACTTCGGCACCGGCTATTCGTCGCTGAGCTACCTGCATTCGCTGCCGCTGCGCATCCTGAAGATCGACCGCGCCTTCGTGCACGAGCTGGACAAGGGCGCGAACACCTCGGGCACCACGGTGGTCGCCGCGATCCTGGCGCTGGCGCGGGCGCTGAACATCCAGGTGATCGCCGAGGGCATCGAGACGCCGATCCAGCGCGGCGCGCTGATCGCGATGGGTTGCGAGATGGGCCAGGGCTACCTGCTCGGCCGCCCCGCGCCGATCGCCCGGCCATCGGCGGCCGTCGGTGGCGCGGCCTGAGTCCGCGGCCTACTCGCCCGCAGCAATCTGCCGCAAGGCCTGCTCGAACGCCTCCGGCGGCTGGCCACCGGAAATCAGGTGCTGGCCGTTGACGATGGTGGCCGGCACCGAATGGATGCCGCGCGAGGTGAAGAACCGTTCCTGCTCGCGGACGTCGTCGGTGTACTCGTCGCCGGCCAGGATCTGCCGTGCGCGCTCACCGTCCAGTCCCGCCTCGATGGCCAGGCGCTGCAAGGTGTCGTGCGCGCTGACGTCCTCGCCATCGGTGAAATACGCGCGCAACAGGATCTGCTTCAGCGCCAGCTGGCGACCTTCCAGCCCGGCCCAGTGCAGCAGTCGGTGCGCATCGAAGGTGTTGTAGACGCGGCTGCGCCGGTCCATGTTGAAGGTGAAGCCCAGCGCCGCGCCCCGCTCGCGGATCGCCGCGCGGTTGGCGTCGATCTGCTCGGCGCTGCTACCGTACTTGCGCACCAGGTGCTCGGTGGAATCCTCGCCTGCGGCCGCCATCTGCGGGTTCAGCTCGAACGGCTGGAAGTGGATCTCGGCGCTGATCTCGCCGTCGAGCCTGGCCAGCGCCTGCTGCAGCGAAGCCAGTCCCACCGCGCACCAGGGGCAGGAAACGTCGGAGACGAAGTCGATGCGGAGGGCGGCGGGGGTGGTCATGGCAGGTCTTCGAACGGGGATCGGATGCTCCAGAATTGGGGCGTTGCACGGCTGTTCAATGGCAACGGGGGGTGATGCTCACCGGGTGATGCTCAAGGCCACCGCCTCGGCGACCCTGATTCCGTCGACGGCGGCGGAGAGGATGCCGCCGGCGTAACCGGCGCCTTCGCCGGCAGGATACAGGCCGCGGGTGTTGAGGCTTTGCAGGCTGTCGTCGCGCTTGATGCGTACGGGTGAGGAGGTGCGTGTCTCCACGCCGGTGAGGATCGCGTCGGGCATCGCGTAGCCGCGGACCTGCCGCTCGAATGCGGGCAGCGCTTCGCGGATCGCGGCGAGGGCGTAGTCGGGCAGGGCGCTGTCCAGGCTGCCAAGCATCACGCCGGGCTTGTACGACGGCTGTACCTCGCCGAACTCGCGCGAGGCCCGGCCGGCGAGGAAGTCGCCGACCAGCTGCGCGGGCGCGCTGTAATTTTCGCCGCCCAGCACATAGGCGTGGCTTTCCAGCGCACGTTGCAGCGCGATGCCGGCCAGGGGGCCGCCGGCGGGATCGAACGCGGCAAAGTCAGCCGGTTCGATGCCGACCACCACCGCGGCGTTTGCGTTGCGCTCGTTGCGCGAATACTGGCTCATGCCGTTGGTGACCACGCGGCCCGGTTCGCTGGTGGCCGCCACCACGGTACCGCCGGGGCACATGCAGAAGCTGTACACCGAGCGGCCGCTGCCCGCGTGGCTGCCCTTGCAGTGGTGCACCAGCTTGTAGTCGGCCGCGCCGAGAATCGGATGGCCGGCCTGCGGTCCGAAGCGGGCGCGATCGATCACCGATTGCGGATGTTCGATGCGGAAGCCGATCGAGAAGGGCTTCGCTTCAAGATAGACGCCGCGGGCGTGCAGCATCTCGAAGGTGTCGCGTGCGCTGTGCCCCAGCGCCAGCACCACATGGTCGGAGCGGATCTGCTCGCCGCTGGCCAGGGTGACGCCGCGCACGCGGCGTTCGCCGTCCGTGTCGGTGTCGATCAGCAGGTCGTCCACGCGCTGGCTGAAGCGGATCTCGCCGCCCACCGACTCGATCGTCTCGCGCATGTTCTCCACCATCGAGACCAGCCGGAAGGTGCCGATGTGCGGCTTGCTGACATAGAGGATTTCCTCCGGCGCGCCGGCCTTGACGAACTCGGTGAGCACCTTGCGGCCATGGTGCTGCGGATCGCGGATCTGGCTGTACAGCTTGCCGTCGGAAAACGTGCCGGCGCCGCCCTCGCCAAACTGCACGTTGGACTCCGGATGCAGCTCGCGCTTGCGCCACAGGTCCCAGGTGTCCCTGGTGCGCTCGCGCACGGCCTTGCCCCGGTCGAGGATGATCGGGCGAAAGCCCATCTGGGCCAGGACCAGTCCCACGAACAGCCCGCAGGGACCGAAGCCGATCACCAAGGGACGATGGGGCAGTTGCGCGGGCGCCTTCGCCACGAAGTGGTAGTCGGTGTCCGGCGTCGGTTGCACGTGCGGATCGTCGGCGTAGCGCTGCAGCAGCTCGGCTTCGCGCGGCGTGTCGATGTCCACCGCATAGATCAGCGCGATCGCGCCGCGCTTGCGCGCGTCGTGGCCACGCCGCGCCACGGTGAAGCTGCGGATGTCGGTCGCCGCGAGGTGCAGTCGCTTGCGGATCGCCGCCGCCAGTTCGGCCTCGTCGTGATCGAGGGGCAGCTTGAGGTCGCTCAGTCGCAGCATGGTCCAGCGTTCCGTGAAGGCATCAGTTGCATGCGACGATTTTCGCAGATATCGCGCCGCCGCGAAGGTCGCGGCGGCGCGCGGCGATCAGGCCTGGCCGATGAAGTCGGCCTTGCCGATGTCGGTGCCGGCCTCGCGCAGGATGTTGTACGCGGTGGTGCAGTGGAAGAACAGGTTGGGCAGCAGGAAGTGCAGCAGGTAGGTCTGGCCGTCGAAATTCATCTCGCCGTTGCGCATCTTCAGGTGGATGGCGCGGGTCTCGCTGCCGTCGATCTGCTCGGCGGTGAAGCTCCTGATGTATTCGATCGAGCGCTCGATCCGGCTGTACGCCTGGGCCAGCGTGGTCTCGTTGTCCTCGAAGGACTGCGGCTCGGCCCCGGCCAGGCGGGCGGTGCCGCGGGTGGCCATGTCGCAGGCGATCTGGATCTGCTTGATCAGCGGCAGCATGTCGGGGATCAGTCGCGTCTGCAGCAGCACTTCTTCGCTGACGTTCTTCGCCTTCGCATGTTCCTCGCCCTTCTTCAGCACGTGGGTGAGGTTGCCCAGCGCGCGGACGAAAACGGGAACGGCGGCCTGATGCATGGAAAGTGTCATGGGTGGGTTTCCTGGGGTGGGTGGGTCAGGGGTGGATGGGTCTGCGGATGGGGCGGTGAAGACGGGTGGAGCGCGGCGAATGGCGGCATGTCGCCGGGCGGGACATCGGGTAGCGGGTCCGCGGGCGGGGCGACGGCGGCGGATTTCCCCGCTCCGCGCGTGGCGCGGGCGGCGATCACCAGGCCGATCAGCATCAGCGTGGCCGAAAGCAGGAAGGCTACACCCGGCAGATGGATGGCTGAACCCGGGGCGATCGACAAGGCGAAGATCTGCGCGAACAGGTACGGCCCGAAGATGCCCGCGAAACTGCCCAGGCTGCCGATCGCGCCCTGCAGCCGGCCCTGTTCGGACGGGTCGACTTGCTGCGTCATCAGCGACTGGATCGGCGGCATCGCCAGGCCCCACAGCGCCAGCAGCGGAATGCCGAACAGGAAGACCCGACCCACGTCGGCCAGCCCCATCACCAGGAACGCGCCCACGCCGAACAGCATGCCGGCCAGCAGCACGCGGCGCTCGCCGAAGCGCGGCGCCAGCCTGCCGGTGAGCACCGCCTGCACGAAACCGTCGCAGCCACCGACCAGCATCAGCACGTAGCCGACCGCCTGCGGGCCCCAGTGATAGCGGTAATCCGCATACAGCACGAATACCGTCTGCAGCACGTAGTGCGCGAGGTAGACCAGGAACAGCACCACCGCCAGCTGGAACACCTGCCGCTGGCGGCGCAGCAGTTTCAGCGAGCCGAACGGGTGCGCGCTGTGCAGCTCGATGCGGGCGGTACGGCGCTCCTTCGGCAGCGATTCGGGCAGGATGAAACAGCCGTACAGGAAGTTGCACAGCGCCAGTGCCGCGGCCACCCAGAACGGCAGGCGCAGCGCGATGCCGCCCAGGAAGCCGCCCAGTCCCGGCCCGATGATGAAGCCCAGTCCGAACGCGCTGCCCAGGATGCCGAAGGCGGCGGCGCGCTTCTCCGCCGGGATGATGTCGGCGACATAGGCATTGGCCGTGCTGAAGCTGGCCGCGGTCATGCCCAGCAGCACGCGCGCCCCGAACAGCAGCCACAGCGTGGGTGCCAGCGCCAGGATCACGAAATCCACGGCCAGGCCCAGGTTGGAAATCAGGATCACCGGCCGCCGCCCGAACCGATCGGACAGCGCGCCCTGCACCGGCGAGAACACGAACTGCACGATCGCGAACACCGTGCTGAACACGCCCACCCACCACGCCGCCCGGGCAATGCCGCCGCCGGCCAGCTGCTCGATCAGGTGCGGCAGCACCGGAATGATGATGCCGAACGCCAGCATGTCCAGCAGCACGGTGACGTAGATGAAGGCCAGCGCGGCGCGATGGCGCGGAGCGACAGGCATCGGCGACTGGTCCATGGGCATGGCGAGGCGGAGGGACTGCGACGATAGCCGAAGCGGGGGCGCCGCGGCATGTGCATCCGGTCAGGTATCGGCGCGGCATCGGCGCGATACCATGGAGCATTCTCCTGCCAGGACTTCCCTTATGGTTCGACGTCTGCTTCCCGTCTGTCTGCTGCTGGCGCTCGCCGGCTGCTCTTCCCACCAGGACGCGCCGGCGCAGGCGCCGGTGTCGAAGGAGGAACTGGCTCCCGCGCCCGCCGCCAGTGCATCCGCCGCCGCAGCGCCGGATGCCGGCGAGTCCGTCGCGGCCGTGCGCAAGCATCTGGCCGACTATGCCACGGTGAAGCTCACTGCCGACCTGTCGAAGTTCGATGCGCAACAGCAGCAGATGATCGCCTTGCTGGTCGAGGCGGCGGACAGCATGAACGCGCTGTACTGGAAGCAGGGCTGGGGCGACAAGGACGCGCTGCTGGCGAAGATCAGCGATCCGTCGGTGCGCGAATTCGCCGAGATCAACTACGGCCCGTGGGACCGGCTGGACAACGACAAGCCCTTCGTCGACGGCATCGGTCCGCGTCCAGCCGGCGCGCAGTTCTACCCGGCCGACATGACGAAGGAGCAGTTCGAGCAGTCGCCGCTGAAGGACAAGACCGGGCTGTACACGCTGCTGCGCCGCGACGACAAGGGCCAGCTGATCAGCGTGCCCTACCACCAGGCGTACAAGGCCGAACTGGAAAAGACCGCCGGCCTGCTGCGCGAAGCCGCGAAACTGGCGAAGGATGCGGGTTTCCGCAAGTACCTCACGATGCGCGCCGACGCGCTGCTCAGCGACGACTACCAGGCCAGCGACTTCGCTTGGATGGACATGAAGAGCAACCCGGTCGACATCGTGATCGGTCCGATCGAGACCTACGAGGACCAGCTGTTCGGCTACAAGGCCAGCTATGAATCCTACGTGCTGATCAAGGATCAGGCCTGGAGCGCGAAACTCGCGCGCTTCGCCAAATACCTGCCCGAGCTGCAGCGCGGCCTGCCGGTGGCCGACAAGTACAAGGCGGAGAAGCCCGGCTCCGACGCCGACCTCGCCGCCTACTTCGCCATCTACTACGGCGGCGACGCCAACGTGGGCGCCAAGACCATCGCGATCAACCTGCCCAACGACGAGCAGGTGCAGCTGAAGAAGGGCACCCGCCGCCTGCAGCTGGAAAACGTGATGCAGGCGAAGTTCGACAAGATCATGCTGCCGATCGGCAAGGAACTGATCGCCGACGACCAGCAGAAGAACCTCACTTTCGACGCGTTCTTCCAGAACACCATGTTCCACGAAGTGGCGCACGGCCTCGGCATCAAGGAAACACTTGACGGCAAAGGCACCGTGCGCAAGGCGCTGAAGGACCAGGCCTCCAGCTTCGAGGAAGGCAAGGCCGACATCCTCGGCCTGTACATGGTCAGCAAGCTGGCCGACAAGGGCGAGCTGGACAAGTCCAGGCTGATGGACAACTACGTCACCTTTCTCGCCGGCATCCTGCGCTCGGTGCGCTTCGGTGCTTCCGACGCGCACGCCAAGGCGAACATGGTGCGCTTCAACTTCTTCAAGCAGCAGGGCGCATTCAGCCGCGATGAGACCACCGGCCGCTACCGCGTCGACTTCGACAAGATGACCGCGGCGATGAACGCGCTGTCGGCCAAGCTGCTGACCATCCAGGGCGACGGCGACTACGAAGCGGCGAAGCAGCTCACCGAACAGATGGGCAACGTCGATGCCCAGCTCGCCGGCGACCTGAAGCGACTCGACCAGGCGCACATCCCGGTCGACATCCGTTTCGAGCAGGGGCTGGACGTGCTGGGCCTCAAGCAGCCCTGATGCGTGAGTACGTGAGTACGTGAGGACGTAGGGCGGGCAGTGCCCGCCCTACGCGGCGGCGATCCAGTCGGCGACGGCCTGCGGGTGTTCCAGGTGCAGGTGATGGCCACCGTCCATGTGGCTGACGGCGATGTTCGCCACGCAGGCGGCGCGCGCCTGCATCATCGCGTCGGGCAGGTACGAGGTGGCCGGCTGCGCCAGCAGCAGGGCGGTGGGTGCGGTGATGCCGCGCAGCAGGGCCTGCACCTGCGATTCGGCCAGTCGGCTGGCGCTCGATCGGGTCAGCCGTGGATCGCTGCGCCAGCGCCAGCCGCCGGCGGTTTCGATCAGCCCCCGTTCGACGATGGGACGGGCCAGCTCGGCGGCCAGGCCGCTGACCATGCTGCGCGCCTCGACCGCCTGCTCGATGCTGTGGAATACGCGCAGGGGCTTGTCGCTGCGTGGCGCGAGCGTTTCGCGAAAGCGCTGCAGCGTGTGCGAGCCGTCGTCGCCGAGCGGGCCCAGTCCCTCGATCAGCAGCAGCCGCTCGATCCGCTCCGGCCGCGCGCTGGCCACCAGCGCGGCGACGCCGGCGCCCAGCGAGTGGCCGAGCAGGGTATGGCGCGCAAGCTGCAGGGCATCCGCCGCGGCCAGCACGTCGCGCACGTAGTCGAGAAAATGGTAGTTGCTGCCGGCGGGCAGGTGATCGGAATGGCCGTGGCCGGGCAGTTCCAGCGCGATGACATGATGGTGTTGCGCCAGCAGGGGCGCCAGCCGCGCAAAGCTGCCGGCGTTGTCGAGCCAGCCATGCAGGGCCAGCAGGGGCGGCAGTGCGGCGTCGCCCCAGCACTGTGCGCGCAGCGACCGCTGCGGCAGGTCGATCGTGACGAACTCACTCATTGCCGGCACGAATGGCCGTTGCCCGCTGCCCCGCCCGGATGCGCCGTTGCCGTTGCCCGGCGGCATCGTAGTCGGCGGCGAACTCGGGCCAGCCCTGGGTGTGCCGCAGCACCAGCGCGGCGAGGGCGTCGACCTGCTCCTGGCTGTCGTTGAGCGCGGGGATGTAGCGCAGCGCTTCGCCGCCGGCACCAATGAAGAAATCGCGGTTCTGCATGGCGATCTCTTCCAGCGTCTCCAGGCAGTCCACCGCGAAACCCGGGCAGGCCACGTCGAGCTTGCGCACGCCCTCGGCGGCGAGCCGGCGCACGGTGGCGTCGGTGTACGGATGCAGCCAGCGCTCGCGGCCCACCCGCGACTGGAAGCTCACCACCAGCTGTTGCTGGTCCAGCTGCAGGCGCTCGCGCAGCAGCCGCGCAGTGGCGTGGCACTGGCAGAAATACGGATCGCCTTCGTGCAGGTAGCGCTCGGGAATGCCGTGGAACGACAGCAGCAACTTCTCGCCGCGGCCGTGCGCGGCCCACCAGCGTTCGATACTCCGCGCCAGCGCCTCGATGTGCGCCGGATCGTCGTGATAATCGTTGACGAGGCGCAGTTCCGGCGGCCAGCGCAGCTGCTTGATGGTGTCGGCGACCGCATCGAGCACCGAGCCGGTGGAGGTGCCCGAATACTGCGGGTACAGCGGCAGCACCAGCAGCCGGCGCACGCCTTCGCGCTGCAACTGCTCGATCGCCTGGCGCACCGAAGGCTCGCCATAGCGCATCGCCAGCGCCACCTTCACCGGCGCCTGTGGCCGTTGCCGGGCGATTTCCGCCTGCAGTGCGGTGGTCAGCGCCTCGCTGCCGAAACGCAGCGGCGAGCCGCGGGTGCCCCAGATCTTTGCGTAGGCGTGCGCCGAGCGCTTGGGCCGCACGCGCAGGATCACCCCGTGCAGGATCAGCCACCACAACCAGCGCGGATACTCGATCACCCGCGGATCGGCGAGGAACTCTGCCAGGTAGGGGCGCACCGCACGGGCCGTCGGCGCGGTCGGCGTGCCCAGGTTGACCAGCAGGACGCCAGCCTGAACGGGCTGAACATCCGGGTCATGGGAATAGCCGGCAAGGCCGGTATAGTTGTTGCGAAATGGCATGGTGGTGATCGTGACGACGTCGATCAGGCGAGTCTGCCACAAGCCCGGCATCCCCACGGCGTCGGGCCGGGTTCGACCCGTGTTCCCGATTCCAGCCGAAACCGATCCCGAACCGAAGCGGAGCTGCCCATGTTGAACAAATCAATGCGACGACTGCTGCTGATCGGCATGGCCCTGTTGCTGCCGGCGCTGGCTGCGCATGCCGAGGATCCGCCGCTGGTGCGCGCCAGCAATGCCGTGCGCGTGATGAACGACATCATGCAGGCGCCGGACAAGGCGATTCCCCAAGACCTGCTGCGCAATGCGCGGGCCATCGCGGTGATTCCGGACATGATCAAGGCCGGTTTCATCTTCGGCGGTCGCCGGGGCGAAGGACTGATCTCGGTGAAGAGCCCGGACGGTACCTGGTCCAATCCCAGCTTCATCACCATGACCGGCGGCAGCGTGGGGTTCCAGGCCGGCGTGTCCTCCACCGACGTGATCCTGGTATTCCGCACCCAGCGCGGCGTGGATTCGATCGTCAACGGCAAGTTCACCCTCGGCGCGGACGCTTCGGCCGCGGCCGGTCCGGTGGGTCGTACCGCCAGCGCCTCCACCGATGCGCAGATGAAGGCGGAAATCTATTCGTACTCGCGCAGCCGCGGCCTGTTCGCCGGTGTCGCACTCGACGGTTCGGCGCTGCGCATCGACTATGATGCGAACGCTGCGGTCTATGGCGCCGGCGTGACCCCGCGGCGCATCTTCGAGGGTGGCGTCAGCAACGTGCCGACGCCCGTGGTGGACTTCCGCGACCGCCTCGAAGAGTACACTTCGCGCTGATGCGGAACGCCGGCCCGTGCGGGCTGGCGTTTCCGGTTCGATCCGTTTTCGAGGTAATACATGAGCATCTGGCACCTGATCATCCTGCTGGTCGTGGTCGTAGTGATCTTTGGCACCGGCAAGCTGCGCAACATCGGCTCCGATCTCGGTGGTGCCATGCGCGACTTCAAGAAGGGGCTGAACGGCGACGAGGAAGAAGCCAGGCGCAAGGAAGATGCCGAGCGGCTGCGCGCCGATCCGCCCGCGTCGTCCGCTGGCCAGACCACGCAGAGTCAGCGCGACTCCAGCGATCCGAAGTAAGCCGGCGGGTTGCGGCGATGATCGAGATCAGCTTCGGCAAGCTGGTGCTGCTGGCGCTCATCGCGCTGATCGTGCTCGGCCCGGAAAAGCTGCCGGGCGCGGCGCGCACCGCCGGTGCGCTGCTGCGCCGCATGCGCAGTGGCTGGGACAACGTGCGCGCCGAAGTGGAGCGCGAATTGCAGATCGAGGAAATCAGGCGCACCGCGCGTGAAGCCGCCGCGCGCGCCGAGGCGGCGCAGGCCGAGCTGGATGCGGCCGTGCAGAAGGTCCGCGAGGTGGGCAACGAAATCCCGCCGTCTGCCGCGACGGCAGTCGAGGCCAGCGGGGAACCCCCGGTCATGCTGCCGCTGGCGCAGGCGCCACCAACGCCCGCCACCGCAGCCGATGCCGCCGGGTCCGACGATCGTACCGGCGACCTGTTCGCCACGGTGAAGTCTCCCGCGGAGCCGCCGCATGGCCACGCCTGAGCCCGACATCGACCTGCAGCAGGGCCTGTTCTCGCACCTGCTGGAGCTGCGCACGCGCCTGCTCAAGGCCTGCGCCACGGTGCTGCTGGTGCTGCTGGCGCTGGTGCCGTTCGCCAACCGCCTGTACACCGAACTGGCCGCACCGCTGGTGGCACGCCTGCCGCAGGGCGCGCACCTGATCGCCACCGAGGTGGCCAGCCCGTTCGTGACGCCGCTGAAGCTGGCGTTCTACGCGGCGCTGTTCATCAGCATGCCGATGATCCTGTACCAGCTGTGGGCCTTCGTCAGCCCCGGGCTGTACAAGCACGAGAAACGCCTGGCCCGCCCGTTGCTGGCCGCGGCGCTGGTGCTGTTCTACGTCGGCTGCGCGTTCGCTTATTTCCTGGTGCTGCCGGCGGCGTTCCGGTTCCTTACCGCTGTCACTCCGCAGGGCGTGGAGATGATGACCGACATCACCCACTACCTCGACTTCGTGATGCTGATGTTCTTCGCCTTCGGCCTGTGCTTCGAAGTGCCGGTGGCGGTGGTGGTGCTGGCCGCGGTGGGCATCGTCGATGTCGACAAGCTGCGCAGCGGCCGCCGTTACGCGATCGTGGGTGCGTTCGCGGTCGCCGCCTTCATCACTCCGCCGGACATCACCTCGATGATCATGCTGGCGGTGCCGATGTGCCTGCTCTACGAGCTGGGCGTGCTGGCGGTGCGCTGGCTGGTGAAGCCGATTCCTGCCGGCAGCTGATCGCGCGCCAACGGCTTCAGTACAGGTCGATCGGGTCCACATCCAGCGACCAGCGCAGCTTGCGCGCCAGCGGCAGCGCGGCCAGGGCCGTTTGCCAGGAGCGCAGCATGCCGTGCAGGCTGCGCCGGCTTTGCGCTTCCAGCAGCAGCTGGGCGCGATGACGCCCGGCGCGCAGCGGCATCGGTGCGGGCATCGGGCCGGCGATCTGCAGCGAGTCGTCCTGCGGCAAGGCCGCGCGTGCGCTGGCGAGGAAGGCATCCACATCTTCGCGCCGTACCGACTCGGCCCGCAGCAGCACCTGGTGGCTGTATGGCGGCAACTGGATCAGCCGGCGTTCGGCCAGCAGTTCGCGGGCCGCCGCCGCATAGCCTTGGGCCAGCAGGCTGCGCAGCAGCGGGTGTGCCGGCTGGTGGGTCTGCAGCACCACGCGGCCGGGCTTGCGCGCGCGCCCGGCGCGTCCGGCCACCTGCACCACCAGCTGGGCCAGCCGTTCGCCCGCGCGGAAGTCGATGCTGTGCAGGCCTTCGTCGACACCGACGATGGCGACCAGGGTGAGATTGGGCAGGTCATGGCCCTTGGCCAGCATCTGGGTGCCGACCAGGATCGCCGGCTGGTCGTCGGCCAGCGTTTCCAGCAATTGCTCGAAGGCGTCCCGGCGCCGGGTGGTCTCGCGATCGACGCGCAGCACCGGCACCTGCGGGAACAGTGTGACCAGCGCCTCCTCCAGCCGCTCGGTGCCCTGACCCTGCGGCTTGAGGTCGCCGGCGCCGCATGTCGGACAGGCCTGCGGCGGCCGCTGGCGGTAGTCGCAGTGATGGCAGATCAGTTGGCGCCGACCCGCGTGGAGGGTCAGCGGCCGCTCGCAGCGTGGACAGTCGGCGTGCCAGCCGCAGGCGTGGCACAACAACACCGGCGCGTAGCCGCGACGGTTGCGGAACACCAGCGCCTGCTCGCCGCGCGCCACCGTCTCCGCCACCGCGGCCAGCAGGGCGGGCGACATGCCGTGCTCCAGCCGCTGCGCCCGCATGTCGATGATCTGCACCTGCGGCGGCCGGATCGCGCCGGGGCGTGCGCGCAGGTGCAGGGTGCGGTAGCGGCCGGCCTCGGCGTTGGCCAGCGATTCCAGCGATGGCGTGCCCGAGCCCAGCAGCACCGGCACGCCGAGCGCCCGGGCGCGCACCACGGCCAGGTCGCGGGCGTGGTAGCGGAAGCCGTCCTGCTGCTTGTAGGAGCCGTCATGTTCTTCGTCGACGATGATCAATCCGGCCTGCGGCAGCGGGGTGAAGATCGCCGAGCGGGTGCCCAGGATCACCCGCGCCGTGCCGGCGCGCGCACGCAGCCAGGCGCGGGCGCGATCGCCCTCGGACAGGTTCGAATGCAGCACTTCGATCAGCACGCCGAGCCGCTGGCGCAGGCGCCGCACGGTCTGCGGCGCCAGACCGATTTCCGGCACCAGCAGCAACGCCTGCTTGCCTTGGGCGAGCACCTGCTCGATCAGCGCCAGGTAGACCTCGGTCTTGCCGCTGCCGGTGACGCCGTCGAGCAGGAAGGGCTGGAAGCTGCCGAGGCTGGCGCCCACCGTGGCCACCGCCTGCTGCTGTTCCTCGTTGAGTTGCGGCGCCGGCGAGGGCGGCGGACGGTGATCCGCTGGCGGGCGTTCGCTGCGTTCGAGCAGGCCGGCCGCGGCGAGCCGCCTGGCCGCTTCGCGCCAGCCCGGCAGGCGCTCGGTCAGTTCCTGTGCGCTCAACGCTCCCGTGGCGAGCAGGGCCAGCAAGGCCTTGCTGCCGCCGCGCCGGTTGCCGGCCTCGTGGGCCTGGTGGCCGGCCGCGGCAAGCGACCAGTATTCGTCGCCGATCGGCGGCAGCGGCTTCGCCTCGCGCAGGGCCAGCGGCAGCGCATTGCCATAGGCCTCGCCCGGCGCGCCGAGCCAGTAGTCGGCGGCCCAGGCCAGGGTTTGCATCAGTTCGGCGTCGAGCAGGGGCTCGTCGTCCAGCAGACGGACCACCTGCTTCAGCCGGCCGCCCTCGACGGCGGCGGCGGCCTCGATCGCCACCACCACGCCGACGCGCTTGCCGCGGCCGAACGGCACCAGTACCCGGCTGCCCACGCCAGCCTCTCCCGCGGCCGGTGGCAGGTAATCGAACAGGGTAGGCAGGGGCACCGGCAGGGCGATGCGCAGGACGGCGGGCATGGGCGACCTCATGGGCGGGTCAGTGTAACCGCCGGCCCCGTCCGGCTCGCCACGCCATGTGCGGCCGCTCGCCCGGAGTTGCGTGAACTTGCTCCCCGTCTATCGAGGAGTCGGGGGTAAGTGGCTATCCCGGGGAGGGTTTTACGCTTATCCACAGCGGCTGTGGATAAGTCTGTGGATGCAACGGGGAGGGCAGGCCGCAAAGGGCGTGGTGGCGCCCTTCATGACGGCTTGACGACGTTTTGGTCACGTAGAAAAATTGTTTTCAATCAAGTACATGCAAAATGCGTTCGGGCATGGTTCACACAATTGACAAACTCGCGAGCAGTGCCTTGACAGCTACTTGACGCTGTGCAAAACCGCCGGCAAAGCCTCCGAAAAGCGGGTTCAATGAGCCATGCCCAGCAACGCGGCGATCGTCAGCGCGAAGATCAGCAGCCAGAAGTAGAACCAGCCGATGAACCAGAATTTCACCACGGTCATCGGCCAGCCCTGGTGGTAGATCCGTTTCTGCATGATCAGCAGGCACATCGGTATCCACAGGATCAGCAGGGTCTGCACCCAGCCCAGCACCTCGCCGGTCCACGCCGCATGCGGACGCAGCCAGGTCGACAGCATGCCAACGAGGGTGATCAGCAGCAGGCTCATGAACATGAAGGCGTGGCTGTGCAGGGCCACGATCAGGTGTTCCATGTACAGCCGCCGCCGGAACACGTAGAACAGCTTGAGCAGGCCGGCGAACACCGGGATCAGCACGAACATGGTCATCGGCAGCGCGCCGAAGACGCCATTGATCATGCGTTGCTTGGCTTCGGCGCGGGTCGCGGGGTCGCCGTCCTTGAATGCCCGCACGTTGTCGTGGAAGCGCTGGGCCAGCGTGGTCAGGCGGGCGTTGACCACGTCCGGCAGCCAGCTGACGTGGATCGGTTCGGAGGCTTCCCTGGCCCTGGCGGACCGGACTTTCGCCGGCTTGGCGTTGTCGGCGCTCCGTGCCGGTGCGGGCTCCGGCGATGCGGCGACGGAGCTGGCCGGCATCGGCGCGGCGCCCAGCGCAATCAGGCGTTGGTTGGCCTTCTCGCGAAGTTCATGGTCGGCGGCCTGGATGCGTTCCAGTGCCTTGGGCGGCAGCACGCCGGTTTCCCGCGCGCTCTGCAGGCCGTCAAGTTCCTGCTTCAGTGCCTTGCGCACGTCAGCCGGAGTGGCGGCGCCTTCGATCTCCGAACTGTCCACCTTCACCAGGGGCAGTCCGGTTGCGGGGAGCTTGTCGGCAAACTGGTCGATCGCCAGGTGAAACACGAAGAACGACAGCAGGCACAGCACGAACATCAGCCGGAACGGCGCTATGTAGCGCACCCGCCGGCCGCCGAAATATTCCAGCGTGAGGAACCCCGGCTTCAGCAGCAGTGGCGGCAGCGTGTGCACGATGCGACCGTCGATGTGCAGCACCGTCTCCACGGTCTCCTCGAACATGTGGTGCATCGGCTTGAGCACGCTGTGGATCGACTGCCCGCACTCGTGGCAGAACTCGCCCTGCATCGGGGCGCCGCAGTTGGCGCAATGCATTCCTTCGTAGCTGGTGAGCTGCTTCATGGCAGTCCGTAGTTCGTCGCAGCGGGGAATAGTCGCACAGGTTGCCCGGGCGGCGGCCGTGACGAATGGCTCAGGTAGAATGGCCGGCCCTGGAGTCTGCTGTGTCGATGAAATCCTTCCGTCCCGAACGTGCCCGTCTGCAGCACGAGGTGCGCGCCACGGTGCGCCTTGCGCTGCCGTTGATCGCTGCCCAGCTGGCGGCGATCGGCAGCAACGTGATCGACACCGTGCTGGCCGGTCACGTCAATGAACACGTGCTGGGCGCGGTGGCGGTGGGCGCGAACATCTGGTCGCTGGCGATCGTCAGCGGCATCGGCATGATGATGGCGGTGCCGCCGTCGGTGGCCCAGCTCGACGGCGCCGGGCGCCGGTCGGAGGTGGGCGCGGTGTTCCACCAGGCGCTGTGGATGGCGCTGGGCATGGGCGTGCTGCTGTGGTTCGCGGTGCGCCACGCGGAACCGCTGATCGATTTCATCGGGGTGACGCCGAGCCTGCGCCACGACGTGCAGCGTTTCCTGCTGGCGATCAGCTGGGGCGCGCCGGCGCTGACCTGTTACTTCGCGCTGCGCGGCCTGTCCGAAGGACTGTCGCTGACCCGGCCCTCGATGTATTTCAGCCTCGGCGGGCTGGTCCTGCTGATCCCGCTGGGCTATGTACTGATGTTCGGCAAGCTGGGCATCCCGCCGCAGGGCGCGCATGGCTGCGGCGTGGCCACCGCGATCGTGCTGTGGCTGGAGATGCTGGCGTTCGGCATCTATGTGGTCTTCCGCCGCAACTACCGCGGGCTGGGGCTGTTCGAGCGTTTCGAATGGCCGGACCTGCGCCGGATCGGCCAGCTGCTGCACATCGGCCTGCCGATGACGGTGACCCTGCTGGCCGAGGCAGGACTGTTCGTGGCCACCGCGCTGATCATCGCCACGCTGGGCGAGTCGGTGATCGCCAGCCATCAGATCGCGATCAACATCGCCTCGTTCTTCTTCATGATCCCGCTGGGACTGGCGATGGCGATCACCGTGCGGGTGGGCAATGCGGTGGGGCGCGGCGACGAGCAGGGCGTGCGCTACGCGGGCTTCTGCGGGATCGGCCTGACCCTGGTGACCCAGCTGGTTTCGGCCGGCTTCATGCTGGGCCTGCCCCATTTCATCGCCACGCTGTACACGCGCGATCCGAAGGTGATCATGCTGGCCGCGCAACTGATCATGCTGGCCGGCGTGTTCCAGTTTTCCGACGGCATCCAGGTGGCCGCCAATGGCGCGCTGCGCGGGCTCAAGGACACCCGCGTGCCGATGGCGATCACCCTGTTCGCGTACTGGGTGGTCGGCATGCCGGTGGGCTGGTGGCTGGCATTCCACCACGGCATGGGCGCGCGGGGCATGTGGATCGGCCTGATCGCCGGCCTGTCGGTGGCCGCGGTGATGCTGTTCATCCGGTTCTGGCGCAGCGCCTGGAAACAGCGCTGGCGCCGCCACCTGTCGATCACGGCAGCGGCCTGACCCTCGAGCCGCTACGCTGGCCCATCAAACACGGACTACCCATCGCATGACCTCACCGCCACCGCTCCGCCGCAACGGCTTCTGGGCCTTTCTCTGCGCCGTGGGGCGTTTCATCAACGGCTGTCGGCTGATCATCATCAACGTGGTGTTCTTCGGCCTGCTGTTCATCCTGCTGCTGGTGCTCGGCGCCGACGTGGATCGCACGGTGCAGTCCGACAGCGTGCTGGTGATCAAGCCGCGGGGGCAGCTGGTCGAGCAGTCCAGCATCGATCCGCTGCAGCGCGTGCTCGACGGCTTGTCCGGCGAAGAGCCCCGGCAGGTGCAACTTCGCGACCTGACCGGCGCGATCGATGCCGCGGCGAAGGACCCGCGGATCAGCCGCATCCTGCTGCTGCCCGACGAATTGCAGGGCGGCGGCTTTGCCGCGTTGCGCGAAGTCGGCGCGGCGCTGGACCGGTTCCGCGCGGCGGGCAAGCCGGTGATCGCCTGGGGCGTGAACCTGGACCAGGGCCAGTATTACGTGGCCGCCCACGCCGACCGGCTGCTGGTCGATCCGCAGGGCGGCGTGATGCTCACCGGCCTGGCCAACTACCGGCTGTTCTACAAGGACCTGCTGGACAAGCTCGGCGTGGACGTCCACCTGTTCCGGGTCGGCGAGTTCAAGAGCGCGGCCGAGCCGTACATCCTCGACCACGCCTCGGCCGAGGCGAAGCAGGCCGACAGCTACTGGATGGGTGGACTGTGGACGGGCTACCTGGCCGAGGTGGCGCAGCTGCGCAAGCTGGACCCCGCCACGTTGCGCGACGACGTCGACAACCTGCCCGAGCATATCGCCAGCACCCAGGGCAACCTCGCCGAGCTGGCGCTGAACCAGCACCTGGTCGACGGGCTGGCCACGCGGGCCGACCTGATCGCGATGATGCGCAAGGAAGGCGTGCCGGCCGATCGCAAGGGCCACGACTTCCGCCAGATCGCGCTGGACCGTTATGCCTCCGCGGTGTCGCGCGATGGCGACCTGCCCGCCGCGGGCGTGGCGATCGTGGTGGCCGAGGGCGAGATCGCCGGCGGCAGGCGCGGTCCGGGTTCGATCGGTGGCGAATCGACGGCGGCGCTGATCCGCAGCGCCCGCGAGGATCGCAAGACCAGGGCGCTGGTGCTGCGGGTCAATTCGCCCGGCGGCGAGGTGTATGCCGCCGAGCAGATCCGCCGCGAGGTCGAGCTGACCCGCACGGCCGGCATTCCGGTGGTGGTCTCGATGGGTGACGTGGCGGCCAGCGGCGGCTACTGGATCTCGATGAATGCGAACCGCATCTTCGCCGAGCCCAACACGATCACCGGATCGATCGGCATCTTCGGCCTGTATTACACGGTGCCCGGCACGCTGGCCAGGCTCGGCGTGCAGAGCGACGGCGTCAGCACCGGACCGGTGGCCGGCGCGTTCGACATCACCCGCCCGCTCGATCCGAAGGTCGGCACGGTGATCCAGGCGATCATCGACAAGGGCTATCGCGATTTCGTGGGCAGCGTGGCCAAGGCCCGGGGCAAGAGCTACCAGGCGATCGACGCCATCGCGCAGGGGCGGGTGTGGACCGGCGAGCAGGCGCTGCAGCGTGGCCTGGTCGACCAGCTCGGCGGGCTGGACGCGGCGGTGGCCGAGGCGGGCCGTCTGGCCCGCCTGGGCAAGGTCTACCCGGTGCGCTACGTGGAACTGCCGCAAGGCGGCTTCGAGCGCTTCCTGATGGGCCTCAGCCAGAGCGCCAGCGTGCATGTGCTGCAATCGTTCGGCGTGCGCCTGCCGGACTGGGTCGCGCAGTTGCCGGCGAAGGCTCCCGAACTGCAGTTGCTGCGCAATGCGAAGGCGGGCACGCCGAACATCTACGCGGACTGCCTGTGCCGTCCGCGTTGAGGTGAGGCCGCCAGCAGTTACTGCCCCGCGGCCTCGATCTGCTTGTCCTGCTCGGCGGATTTTTTCTCCAGCGCCTTGCTGACATCCTTCGCGCGCTGCTCGTCGGCGCGCATCGCGTCGAACGGCGTGCTGACCGCGGCCGGTTTCGCCTGCGGTTCGGGCGGCTTGCGCGAACACGCGCCCAGCGCGGCAAGGCAGAGCAGGAGCGGCAGCAGCTTCATGGCGATGTCCGTGCGTGATGGATGCGGCGAGTGTCCCGCCAGTGGCGGGCGCCAGGCAAGGAACGCGTTGGCAGCCCGCGCTTGACGCTTTAAGCTGACCCCATGAACAGCCGCCTCGAAGCCTGGCAATTGCAAGGCCACAATGCCCTGATCACCGGCGCCAGCAAGGGTATCGGCCACGCCACGGCGCGCGAGCTGGCCGGGCTGGGCGCCAACCTGCTGCTGGTGGCGCGCGATGCGGATCACCTGGAGCAGGTCAGGGTCGAACTGGCCGACGATTTCCCTGCCAGCGAGGTGATGGCGTTCGCCGCCGATGTCAGCGAAGCGGAGGACCGGCTGGCCGTGTTCGACTGGATCGCCGACCTGGGCACGCCGCTGTCGCTGCTGGTCAACAACGCCGGCGGCAACCAGCCCGCCGCCACGCTCGACTATCGCGTGGACGACTGGCGCCGGATCTTCGAGCAGAACCTTTTCAGCGCATTCGAGATGTGCCGGCTGGCGCACCCGCAGCTGGTGCAGCACGCGCATGCGGCGATCGTCAACGTGGGTTCGGTGTCCGGGATGACCCATGTGCGCACCGGCTCGCCCTACGGGATGAGCAAGGCCGCGCTGCACCAGCTCACCCGCAACCTGGCCGCCGAGTGGGCGGTGGACGGCATCCGGGTCAACGCCGTGGCGCCTTGGTACATCCGCACCCAGCGTTCCGAACCGGCGCTGGCCGATGCCGACTACCTCGACGAGGTGCTCGATCGCACGCCGCTGGACCGGATTGGCGAACCGGAGGAAGTGGCCGCGGCGATCGCCTTCCTGTGCCTGCCCGCGGCCAGCTACATCACCGGCCAGGTGCTGGCGGTGGATGGCGGCTTCCTGAACTACGGCTTCTGAGCCAGGCCAGGCCCAGCAAGGCCTGGCGCGCGCGGCGGGATCAGAATTCGGCGACGTGGTCCTCGGCGGCAAAGCCGACCGTGACCGCGCCTTCGCCCACGTTGACCATGCCGGTGATGCTCATCGGCGCTTCCATCAGCTCGACGCCGCATTCCTCGCAGGCTTGGCGCAGCTCGAGATAGCCGGGCAGGTGCTCCAGCACGGCAAGGTCGCCGCCGTAGCTGGCGCACACCATGGGCACGATCAGGCCGGCGCGGACCCGTTTGGTCACGTAGCCGAACAGCGCCTCGGCGCCCTGCTCGAAGCCGCGGACCTTGCCGACCGGGCCGGTTTCGCCCTGGAAACAGCGCAGGATCGGCTTGATGTCGAGCGCCGAGCCCAGCATGGCGCTGACCAGGCCCACGCTGCGATCGTTCTTCTTCTTGGCGCGGGCGCGCAGGTAGTAAAGGTCGCGCGGCAGCATGTAGCCATAGCTATGGTTGGCGACATGGGTGAGCCGCTCGCGGATCGCCGCAGGCGGTTCGTCGGCGGCGATCAGGCGGGTCGCCTCGTAGATCGCCGGCGCGGCGCCGGCGAAGATGTTGCGGGTGTCGACCACGCGCATCATGAACGGGCCGGGGACGCCGGCCTGGTCGCGTGCCTGGCGGTAGTTCTTGAGGATGGCGAAGCTGGCCTTGTTGACGTGCTCGTTGATCGGGCTGCGGGTGGCGGTGATGGTCAGGCAGAACACGCAGTCCTGTTCCAGCACCAGTTTTTCCAGGAACAGCTTCTGGACCTCTTCCACCGGGCACGGTTCGGTCTCGGCCGAATGGCTGCGGTTGCCCAGCCGGCGATTGATGAAGCGCTGGATCTCCTCCGGTCGGCGGTCATCCATGAAGACTTCGCGGTCGATCCGGACCGTGATCGGCATCACCGCGATGTCGTGTTTCTGAAGGAACTCCTGCGAAAGATCGCAGGCCGCATCGATTGCCAGACCCATCCGCATCAGGTAGTCCCCCCGCAACATTGATGGCAGGCGAAACATAACATGGGGGCCGTGATTGTGGCGTCTGTCGCGACTTTGGACGAACACCGCGACGATCCGGCTGGTCGGGGGCCGACCGCCCCCCTAAAATGACCCCACTGAACTGGCATCTCGCCGGCGTGGCGTCGCCGGTAACGTGATTCGGGCAATACCCAGATGAAAAGCAAACAGGAAATCGTCTCCAACTGGCTGCCGCGCTATACCGGCACCGCGCTGGAGCAGTTCGGCGAACACATCCTGCTGACCAATTTCGGCAACTACGTGGAACTGTTCGCCCAGTGGCATGGCGTGGAGGTGCAGGGCCGCGACCGGCCGATGCCGAACGCCACTGCCGACGGCATCACCCTGATCAACTTCGGCATGGGCAGCCCCAATGCGGCCACCGTGATGGATCTGCTCGGTGCCATCGAGCCGCAGGCCGCGCTGTTCCTTGGCAAGTGTGGCGGGGTCAAGAAGAAGAATCAGCTGGGCGACCTGGTGCTGCCGATCGCGGCGATCCGCGGCGAGGGCACCAGCAACGACTACCTGCCGCCGGAGGTGCCGGCGCTGCCGGCGTTCCAGTTGCAGCGTGCCGTATCCACCATGATCCGCGACCTCGGCCACGACTACTGGACCGGCACCGTCTACACCACCAACCGGCGCGTGTGGGAACACGACGACACGTTCAAGGATTACCTGCGGCGCACCCGCTGCATGGCGGTGGACATGGAGACGGCGACGATCTTCGCCGCCGGCTTCGCCAACCGGATTCCGTGTGGGGCGCTGTTGCTGGTGTCGGACCAGCCGATGGTGCCCGAGGGCGTCAAGACCGAGGCCAGCGATCGCACCATCACCGCCAAGTACGTCGAGGCCCACATCAAGATCGGCATCGAGGCGCTGAAACTGGTGCGCAGAAACGGGCGCAGCGTGAAGCATCTGCGCTTCGAGCAAGACGGAGAGGGTGGGTAGCCGGTCGTCCGAAGAGCTTCACGCGTCGAAATCTGCATCAGGATCCCTGCAGTCGCCGGCATGACGGTGCGTATTCCGCTCTGCGTCTCCGAACTCCTCTGGGTAAGCTGGTTTCGGCCCTCGTTCAAGCGGACCCGAACCCAGACCATCAATCGAGTGATCCAACTCATGCCACAGCCTGGACTTTCACCGGCAGTTCGTCGATTGCTCGCAGATGCGGGGGCGGCGCTCAATCAACGCCTGCCCGATGTTGCCGAACAGGCACTTGTACGCGTTCTCGCCATGGAACCGGGCTTGACCGATGCGCAGTTCCTGTATGGTCTTGTCTGTCTCATGCGGGGAGAGAGCGGCAAGGCGGCTGGACTGCTTCGTAGTGTTGCGGAGCAGCGGCCTCGCGACGCGATCGTCCAGATGTATCTTGGCTGCGCCCTGCACGATGCAGGTGTTCCGGACGAGGCGTTGATCCATTTGCGCAGCGCCTGTGACATCGCGCCCAAACATGCGCCGTCCTGGTACAACCTGGGCAAGGCCTTGAAGCAGCAGTCGAGACTTTCCGATGCCGCCGGAGCTTTGCGCCGCGCGCTATCGCTGGATGATCGGCACATCCTTGCTCGCATCTGCCTTGCCGACATCTGCACCATGCAGGGCGATGTTGCCCAAGCTGTCTCCGAGTACCGGCAGGTGCTGCGCCAGCAGCCCGATCAGGCCGAGGCCTGGCATGCGCTCGCGAACCTGAAAACCGTGTCACTGAGTTCGGAAGACGTCATCCAGATTCGCCAAGCGATGGGCAACCCGCACATCAGTCTCGAGACCCAAGCCGCACTGGGCTTCAGCCTTTTCAAGGCACTGGAGGATCAGCAAGATTACGACGGGGCCGCCAAAGCACTTCGCGCCGCCAATGCGAGCAAACGAAGACTGGTGAATTGGGATGCCAGCGCTGAACGGACACGCATCGACGCCATCATGGAAGCGTTCCGCGCACCCTTGCCTGCACCGGTAGATCCGACACGAGGGCAGGAGGTGATTCTGATTGTCAGTCTGCCCCGCTCCGGCTCGACGCTCGTCGAGCACATTCTTGCGTCACATTCCCAGGTAGAGGGCGCCAACGAAATTCCGGAGCTGTCGGAAGTCATTGAGACCGAGTCCCTTCGCCGAGGTCAGCCATTTCCGTACTGGGTGGGAGCAGCAACCGAGCAGGATTGGTCTCGGCTGGGCAGGGAATATCTGGACCGCACCGCGCGCTGGCGCGATAAGCGCCCTCGATTCACCGACAAGGGATTGCTCAACTGGCCATTGGTAGGTGCCGCGCTGGCCATGCTGCCTGGCGCAAGAATAATAAACTGCCATCGCGACCCGGTTGAAACCTGTTTCGCATGTTACCGCCAGCTCTTCAGGCATGGGATGTCCTTCAGCTACGATCTTGATGAGATGGTCGATCACTATCTGGACTACCAGCGGCTCAGCGACCATTTCCATGTGCTCCATCCGGATCGGATCCTTGATTTTTCCTACGAGGGATTGCTGCAGGAACCAGAGTCGCGAATCCGGGAGCTGCTGGCTTTTTGTCAATTGACCTTCGAGCCGTCCTGTCTCTCGCCCCACCAGACCAAGCGTGAAGTGCGTAGTACCGCAAGCGCGGCGCAAGTGCGTCAACCCATTCGCAATGACACGGCACGTAGCGCACCGTATGGAGATTTGCTGCAGGCGGTGCGCCGCCGTCTCGCCCCCTGACAACAAAAAGGCCGCCTGGTAGCCGGCGGCCTGTTCGTCTGCGATCCTCTTCCCGATGCCATCGGCGAACGATGGCATCGGGCCAAAGATTTAGCTTACCAATCGTACTTGGCGCTGAACTCCATGTAGCGCGGTGCTTCGATACCAACCGGTCGCTTGTATTGCGGGTTGGGGCCTTGCGCCGTAGCCGTCGTGCCGAAGTTCGGATAGTACTGGGTGATGTTCTGCTCGTTGAACACGTTGTGCATCTGCGCCTGCAAGCTCAGGTGCTTGCCCGCCCACTCCGGGGTGTAATTCACAGCCAGATTGAGCTGGTGGGTCCACGGCGTGTGACCCGTGGTTCCCGGGATTGCAGGAACGCCGCCGCACCAGTGATAGGCCTGACCATAGCCCGCGTTGATCTGCCCGGGCCCGAAATAACCCAGACAGGTATTCGGTGCACCCGACTGGATGATATAAAGACCACTGATCTGCCATTCCGGCGTGACCGCGTAGGTACCGTACGCCTTGAACGTATGGCGGTGCGAATTGGGCAGTTCGCCATTGGAATACTGCATCAGCTCCGGATAGTCCCACGCCTCGGTGATCGAGCCGGACTGGCCACCGCCACCAGGCTGCGCGCTGCTGACCTGGCCGAGTACGGAATCGGTCGGGCCTTCAGTGGTGCCATAGCTCTTGGAGAACACGTAGTCGAGCTTGGCCATCCACTTGCCGTCCCACGGATGCTCGAGCGCTTCCTCCAGGCTGTAGTACTTGCGGACGGCCTTCGGGAATCCGCTGATCAGAGGACCTTGTGCTGTTGCCGGATCCCACTTGTAGGTACCGTAGGTGCCGTCGGTCTTCAGGTACTTCACGGTGTTAACCCGCCCCGGGTTGACCAGAATGTCGCCATTGAAATGGTCGGGGTCGGCATCGGCAGGCATGGTCACGGCGCCCGTATCATCGACGATGTCCTGCATCTTCGAGAGCGTGCCCTGCGTGGTCCACACGATCTGGGAGCCGAAGGCCTCGAAGCCCTTCTGGAAGCCCAGCACGTACTCGTCCTGGTACTCCGGCTTCAGATCAGCCGCAGCGAGCGTCTTCGCATCGCGCGCTGCACCGATCTCGCCATCGGCCGAGAACGGATTTACTGTCGCAGGAATGGCCGTCAGGCCCTGCGGGATGCCGTTCGCATCGATGCTCGCGTATGTGTAGTACTGATCAGTGAAGGTGCTGGCGCTCGCTACGCGCGAGCCAAGGCCCGTCGGCAGCGCAAGATAGTAGCGACCCACGTTCGCATACAGCTTCGCGCTGCTGTCGCCGAAGATGTCCCAGCTGAAGCCAAGGCGCGGCGCCCACTGCGGGCTGGTTTCCCGGATGTACGGGTTGTTGTTCGCGTCGTAATTGGTGAACTGGTCGTTACGAAGACCAATGTTGAGCAGGATGTTGGGAGTGACTTGCCAGTTGTCCTCGATGTACTGCGCTCTCTGTTGAACCGTGAACGAGCCGCCATTGGCATATCTAATCTGATCGACATAATAGCCGCTAGCGCCGTTGGGATAGTTCACGGCGTTGGGGACTGAGCCACCGCCCGCACCGGAACCCTGGACCAGCGGGGTATTCGGATCCAGACTCGACTCCAGGCCGTACGACCAGTAATAGCCCGGGCCGACGCTGAGGGTTTCATCGTTAATGTCGATGCTGCGCACATTATCGATGCCAAACTTCACGTCATGGTCGCCCAGCTTCCAGTCGAGATCGACGCGGAAGTTGCTTTGTGAAGATTTATGATCCGGGGACGGAGCGGTAGTGGCGTTGTTATTGAAATTGCCGTAGCCGGGAGCGGCCGGATTCTGCTGTCCTGTCACCACGCCGGCGAGCATCGGATCGAAGCCGGGATAAGGCGTGAACTCGGTGAAATAAGTGCTCTTCATCTTGCCGTACACGGCACTCAGCGTGACGTTTTCGGTAATGTAAGAGGTGTACTTGAGAACGCCGATCTTGAATTTGTTGGAGGCAATCGGTTCGTTGACAGAATTGAACGAACCTACCTTGTTGGTGCTGTAATCGTAGTCGTAAGCGTTGAAGGCAGTATCCTGGATCTTGCTCGAAATGCCCGTCAATTCCAGCGTATTATTGTCGTTGATATTCCAGTCCAACTTGCCGTAGAACTTGGGCGAGGTGGTGTCGTGCGAGTTGAAGGTTGGCGCAGTGACAGGTGCGGTTGTCTTGGTCTGGCCGTGCTGCGCTTCCGCTGCGAGGTAGAAGAACAGCTTGTCCTTGATCAGCGGACCCGAAACATAGGCGTCGTAAATGTTTGTCCAGCTTTCGTTGTGGCTACGGTTCGTGTAGACGTCTCCGTATTCCTTGCCCGGGGTGGTCGAGAGCGGGTTCGCATAATGGATCGTGTCGTAATTGCCCTGAGCCCAGGTCGGCTGCCACGCCACATAGGCGCCGGCATGAAATTCATTGCCGCCGCGTTCGCCCACCTGACTGATCACGCCACCGGTGGATCGACCGTACTCGGCGCTATAGCCCGAGGTGATGGTCTGCTGCTCGGCGATCGCGAAGTAGGGCAGGGCGATACCGCCGGCGTTGCCCACCGGGTCCGTGGTATTGAAGCCGTTGATGTAATAGGCGTTTTCCACCGCCGAGTTGCCGCTGAACGAGACCAGCGGGGTGCCGCCCGGACCATTGCCGATCGCGGTGGCGCCAAAAGATGTTCCCGGGGCCAGCAGCGCGATCGATTCGGCGTTACGCCCGAGCGGCAGGACCTTCAGATCCCGAGCGCTGACCAGCGATGTCTCTCGGGTTGACGATACGTCGATCGGGGGAATCGCGGTGGCAGTAACAGTGACATTGCTCAAGTTCGTGGCGTTTGCCGCGTTCGCCCCCGAGAACGGCACCTGGCTGCCACCGTTTACCGAGACGGAGACGTTGCTCTGTGTGGCAACCACCTGACCGTTGTTGATCAACGACACGGTATAGCTTCCCACCGGCAGGTTCGACATGCGGTAACGACCGCTGCTGTCGACCGGAACTTCGCGAGTGAGTCCGGTCTGATTGTTGACGACCCTGACCGTTTCGCCGGCCGCTGTCGGAGCGGTGCCGAAGACCGAGCCCGTCGTGGCTTGACCATATGCCAGACCGCTCGCGCCGATGCTCAAGGCCAAGGCCAGGGCCAGGGCATTGCGGCGGTACTGATTCTCCCGCTTGAAGTGCTTGCTCATTCGTTAAACCCCTTAAACCCAATATGGGCAACTAGAAATTATTTAAGGACAGCCGCCTTCGCGGCGAGATGGAGTTGGGCGCAAGAGGCTGTACTGCGTTGTTGGTGAAGCGAATAAACCGGTTCATCCGATGCCGCTTCACATCTCACGCCAACCGCGGAGGCACAAACAGTCAGACCACCTACGGCGATCGAAATTAATTTGTCCATGCAATGCATGTCAACACTTTTTTAGCATCTGACTAGCTGTGGCGGAACGATTCGTACATTATTGCGATACGTAAAAAATAACGCACTTGTTGCTTATGTCACTGGATTTACATGAAGAAGTATGCTGAAAATGCAAGTCTTTAATAATTCATGTAAAACAACGTCTTGCGCGCTGTTCGAGCCATGCTGTCGTGGTTCCCTCTGAGGCATTCGAGTCGATATATCTTGTGCCAAGGGCGGCGTAATAGTTTGCGGCGCCGACCATTCGTCGGACTTTTTCAGTCCAATCCCCGGGGAAATCTCATAATCGGCTCATGGAAATGCTTTCGTGAGCTGAATGACGCAATCATGAAAGTGCGGACGCACAATCTTGCGACTGATGCCTTCAAGGGAGACCCGGGCGTGCAACAACGTGCTACGACACTTAGCAGGATCGCGATCCACAGACTTTGGCTCGGCCACGAGTCAAGAAGGACGAGTCGCGGAGACTGGGCGCGCGGGGAAGTTTCGGCGTTCATCTCATACTTGCCATCGCCCTTGGGCGACCATGCGGGCCAATAGGGGGGCGTCCTGATTGTGAAGGGCGATGCAGACGCCGCAATCCCTGCATGGCGCCCCGTTAAAGTCGCGGCAGTCTCCGCGCTGGCCATTCTGGAATGGTTGCGCTGGTGGCGCGCCGAATGGGGGTCAGCGCCAGAAAGCGCCAACCCCAGGGGCGCGGCGGTACTTTCTTCCCGTTAGTCGTAGGGCCCTTGGGGAAGCTCGCGTCAATGGGCTCGACTGATATGAGGCGGTGAAGGATCTCGTCAGCCCACGGGCCAGTGGGGCTTTTGGAGCGCATCAATCGGTATGTGCTCGCGCGCAAGTACACACCAGCCCGCGCGTGGTCGCGATCCATCGGCTGGGCGTCCATGCAGAGGTCGCGACGTGCTCGTCAGCAGATGAGTGGTTTTTCAGGCGCGAGGTACGCCGGTATCGAGTTCGGTGGCCCACGCCTCAATTCCGCCTTCCACGTTGCAGAGATTGTTGAAGTCGTGCGCAGCGAAGCATTCCGCATGACGCGTCTGGGAACGCCATGGAGGCAGATGAAGGCCAGCGCGGCGTCTTTCGCCGCGCTGGCCAGGCTTTCGTAGCCTCGTCTTCCAATACGCGCGCCTGTGCCAGGTGGCGTGGCCGTGGGCGGGGCGCGCGTCGACCAGGGTGATGTCGCTGGTGGCCAAGCGTCGCGGCAACTCCCGCACCCTGCGCTATCGGATCTCGGGCGCGCCGGGGAATTTCAGGCTGAGGCCTTCGCCCTGAACGGTGGATACCCAGTCGATCACGATGCCCCGGGCACGCTGTGCGCTGGCCGGATCAAAATGCACTTCCAGGCCGTTGGCCACCGCCACGATGTCGTGCTCGCTGGCCGGCGCCAACTGGAAGCCGGCGCTGTGATCGGGGCCGATCTCCAGATGCAGCGCCACGCCCTGCGCGTTCGCGGTGCCCTGGCGGATCGCCTCGGCGGCGGCGTCGGTGATGGTGATTTCCGGCGGCGTGCGATCCGGCGCGGACACGCCGAACAACTGGTGCAGTTCGCCGCTGCCGTACATCTGGCGAATGATGTCGGCGCCGCCGACCAGTTCGCCTTCCACGTACAGTTGGGGAATCGTCGGCCAGTCGCCAAACGCCTTGATGCCTTCGCGGATCTCCGGGTCGTCCAGCACGTTGACCGTGTGGTATTCCGGCAACAGCTCGTTCAGCGTGTTGGTGGCGGCAGCGGAGAAGCCGCACATCGGCTGGCTGCGGTTGCCCTTCATGAACAGCACCACGCGGTGCTCCCTGAGCAGGGTTTCGATGCGTTCGCGGGTGCCGGGATCGAGCGACATGGCGTGATTCCTGAAGATCGGGTGGGAGACCGTCCATGATACCGCGCCTGCGGGGCCGGCTGACTTGACCCGGATCAGGTTGAAAAATGACCTCCGGTCATTTATAAATGACCGATGGTCAACAAAACTTCTGCCAGAATCGGTCCAGGGCGGCGCGCCGTCAGCGTCGACCTGAAGGATCGCCGCCGCAGCGAAATTCTTGCCGCCGCGCTGCGGCTGCTGTCGGCGCGGCCGTATGCGGCGATCACGATGAGCGACGTGGCCGCGGCCGCCGGCGTGGCCAAGGGCACCAGCTACTTGTATTTCCCCACCCGCGAGGCGCTGTTCCTGCAGCTGCTGGCCGAGCATTACCTTGGCTGGTTCGATGCCTTCGATGAGCGCTTGCAGGTATGCGCCGCCACCGACCTCGACGGCTGGATCGACGAACTGTTGCAGGACTTTGCCCGCCGCCCGCTGCTGCTGCAGCTGATGGGCGTACTGCATGCCGTGCTGGAGCACAACGTGCCGGTGGCCGAGGTGCTGGCATTCAAGCGGCAACTGGCGCAGCGGGTGAGCGCCAGCGGTGCCGCGCTGGAACAGGTGCTGCAGCTGTCGCCCGGTGCCGGCAGCCGCCTGCTGCTGTGGCTGCAGGCGATCGTCCCCGGTCTGGCGCAGATGGCGGCGCCGCCGGCGCCGTTGCGGGCCGCGCTGCTGGCTGCGCCGGATCTGTCCGGCTTCGTGATCGACTTTTCCGCCGAACTGCGGCGACTTCTGCTGGCCCTGATTGCCGGCTTGCGCACCTGCCCGGAGACCTTGCATGACCCCCGAACCTGATCACCGCACCGCCCTGGTGACCGGCGCCTCCAGCGGGCTGGGCGTGGCCTTTGCCCGCGAGCTGGCGCGGCGTGGCTGGAACCTCGTGCTGGTGGCGCGCAGCGAGGCGCCGATGCAGCAACTGGCCGACGAACTGCGCGCCGACGGTGCGATGGTGCAGGTGCATCCGGCTGACCTTGCCGACGCGGGCGCGCGCGAAGCGCTGCTGGCGAACCTGGCCAGCGCCGGCGTGCAGATCGATGCGCTGGTCAACAATGCGGGCTTCGGCGTGTTCGGCGAATTTGCCGACACCGACTGGGCGCGCCTGGAAAGCATGCTGATGGTGGACGTGATGGCGCTCACCCATCTGACCCGCCTGTTCCTGCCGGGCATGCGCCAGCGCGGCTACGGCCGCGTGCTGCAGGTGGCTTCGACCGGCGCGTTCCAGCCTACGCCGGGCTACGCCGCCTACGCGGCGGCGAAGAGCTACGTGCTGGCGTTCTCCCACGCGCTGGACGAGGAGCTGCGAGGCAGCGGTGTGCATTGCACCGTGGTTTCCCCCGGGGTCACCGCCACCCGTTTCCTCGAAGTCTCCGGCCAGCGCGCCACCTGGTACCAGCGGCTGACCCGGATGGAGGCGCCGGCGGTGGCCAGGCGCGGCATCGACGCGATGCTGGCCGGGCGCGCCGGGGTGATCACGGGCTGGGTCAATGCCTTGATGGCCCATTCGATCCGGCTGACGCCGCGCGTGTTGTCGGCGCGGGTGGCGGGCAGGCTGATGCGCAACTGAGCCGGTGCGGAGGGCGATCAGTCCTGCGTGCGCAAGGCGGCCGCCGCCACCGGTGCGATCGCGGCCAGCCAGCGCCGGTACTGGTCGGCGGCAGGATGCAGTCCGTCTGCGGCGACCAGCTGTGGATGCGCCCGCGAGATGCCGGTGACGTCGACGAAACCGGCACCCGCGCGCGCACTCTCGTGGCGGGCGATCGCGTTGTAGACGTCCAGTTCCGCCGCGATCACCGAGCGGTCGCGGCCCTGATCGCCGGCGAAGCGGGTGACGCCCCAGTCGGGAATCGACACCACCACCACGCGGGCGGCGCGGCCGCCCGCCAGTGCCGTGGCGCGGGCCAGCAGCGCGGCGAACTGCGTGCGGTATTCGTCGGCCGGCCGGCCGCGATACTGGTTGTTCACGCCGATCTGCAGGCTGACCAGCGCGTAGGGCGGGTGCAGCGCGGCCTGGTCCATGCCCTGCGCCAGTTCGTCGGTGGTCCAGCCGGTGACCGCGATGATCTGCGGCTCGTCGATCGGCAGGCCATCGGCCCGCAGCTGCCGCACCAGCAGGGCCGGCCATCGTTCATCGGCCGCCACGGCCTCGCCGATCGTGTACGAATCGCCGAGCGCGAGATAACCCGTCGGCACGGCGTTCAGGCCACCGCGGCGGCGGGCGACTGCTCGCGCGCCATTCCCGCCAGCACCCGTTCGATGCGCACGAACACCTCATGCAATTGCGCCGGCGGCGGCAGCAGGGTCAGCCGGAAGTGGCGGCTGCGCGGCACGTTGAAGCTGCTGCCGGGTACCACCAGCACCGACTCCTCTTCCAGCAGGCGCAGCGCGAACGCTTCGTCATCGAAGCCGGGGATGCGGTCGGCGCGTACCTGGGGGAACGCGTAGAGCGCGCCATCGGGTGCGACCAGTTCCAGGTATTCGCTGGCGGCCACGCCGTCGAGCACGGCCCGCCGCGCCTCATGCAGCCGGCCGCCCGGCGCGGTCAGCGTGCCGATCGTGGGCGCGTCCTGCAGCGCGGGCAGCACCGCCCACTGCGCGGTGACGTTGGCGCACAGGCGCAACGCGGCCAGCAGCTGCAGTGCGTCGCGATAGGCGGCGCTGTGGGTCGGGTCGCCGGAAAGACTCATCCAGCCGACCCGGTAGCCGCAGGCACGATGGACTTTCGACAGGCCGCCGAAGCTGAGGCAGGGCAGCTCGCCGGCCACTTCGGCCAGCGGCTGGAACCGGGCGCCGTCGTAGAGGATCTCGTCGTAGATCTCGTCGGCCAGCAGCAGCAGCCGATGGCGCGCCGCGATCGTCACCAGCCGTTCCAGCATCGCGCGCGGGTAGGTGACGCCGGTGGGATTGTTCGGGTTGATCAGCACCAGGGCGCGGGTGCGCGGGCCGATCAGCGCCTCGATCTCGTCCGGGTCGGGCAGGTGACCGTTGCGCGCCAGGCAGCGGTAATAGCGTGGCTGGCCACCGTTGAGGATGGTGGCGGCGCTCCACAGGGGGTAGTCCGGGCTGGGCAGCAGCACTTCGTCGCCGTCCCGCAGCAGCGCCCGCAGGGACAGGTCGATCAGCTCGCTGACGCCGTTGCCGATGAAGATCCGCTCGGCGTCCACGCCGCGGGCGCCGCGAGCGCGTTGCTGCGCGGCAATCGCCTCGCGGGCCAGCTCCAGTCCCTGCTCGTGGCCATAGGCCTCGCTGTCGTGCAGATGGCTGGCGATCGCCTCGCGCAGGCGCGCCGGCGCCTCGAAACCGTAGCGGCCGGGGTTGCCGATGTTGAGCTTGATGATGTCGCGCCCGGCCGCTTCCAGCTCGCGCGCGCGCCGGGTCAGCGCCCCGCGGATTTCATAGCGCACGTCCGCCAGGTGCGCACTGGGTGTGATCGAGACCAACGCCGGTATCCTTGTCGCAGGTTGATGACGGCGGCGGTCGTGCCGCCGGCAGCCCGATGCTAGCAGCGTGATGCAGTGCAGCGCGAGGGCTGGCCGGCCGTTTTGCGGTTCATCGTCGGGCAATCTTCGGGCAGGGCATAATCAGCGGCACCGTGCCGACTGATCTCCCCCATGAGTGATTCCGAAACGATCGAACGCCTGCGCAGCATCGGCTGGCGTGGTGACCGGCTGCCCGACGGCGGCCTGCGGTTGGCGCGGGTGGTTGCCCAGCACCGGGCCGGCTACGAACTGCACGACGGCCAGACGCTGTTCGGCGCGCAGCCGGACGGGCGCTATCTCAAGCGCGGTATCGATGCGGGCGAGCGGCCGGTGGTCGGCGATTTCGTCGAAGTGAGCGACGGCAAGCCGCCGCACATCGTCAATGTGCTGCCGCGGCGCACCGTGCTGTCGCGCGCCGCCGCGGGCGAACGCTACGAGCGCCAGCTGATCGCCACCAATATCGACTACGTGCTGGTGCTGACCGGCCTGGACGGCGACTTCAATCCGGCGCGGATCGAGCGTTACCTGTCGCTGACCGAGGACTCCGGCGCGCAGCCGGTGGTGCTGCTCAGCAAGCTGGATACCCGCGACGATGCGGACGCGCAGATCGCGGCCTTGCGCGCACGGCTGCCGGCCGACATGCCGATCCATCCCTTGAACGGCAAGGACCCGGCCAGCGTGGCCCTGCTGGCCCGCTACCTGGGGCCGGGCGACAGCGCGGTGCTGGTCGGTTCGTCCGGCGCCGGCAAGTCGACCCTGACCAACACCTTGCTCGGCACCGCCACGATGGCCACCGCCGAGGTGCGCAGCCACGACAGCCGCGGCCGCCACACCACCACCCATCGCGCCCTGCTGCAGCTGCCCAGCGGCGGCTGCATGATCGACACGCCGGGCATGCGCGAACTCAAGCTCACCGGCGAGGAGAACCTCGACCTGTTCGCCGACATCGAGGCGCTGGCCGAAGCCTGCCGCTTCGCCGACTGCGGCCACGGCAGCGAGCCGGGCTGCGCGGTGCAGGTGGCGCTGGACAACGGCGAGCTGGCGCCCGGCCGCTGGCGCAACTACCTCAAGCTGCACGACGAGCGCGAGGAGCAGGCGGCCACGCTGGAAGCGCGTCTGCGCAAGCAGCGCGGCGGTCGGCCGATCGAACGGCCGCACGGCCATCGCGGACAGCGCGAGCGCGACTGAAGAGCGCCTGCCAGGATCGCTCGAGGCACCGAAGAGCATCTACTCACCGACGCAGGGGGCCACATGCAACGACTGTCATCCAGCAGCACCGGGTTCTACAAGCGGGTGTTTCCGGTGCTCTGGTTCGGATTCATCGTGCTGTTCTTCGCGTTCTCGCTGTGGGCACGGCTCCAGCCCGGGAGTGCCGACGACAGGCCGCCGGACCTGGTTTTCCTGGCCATGCCCTTGATGATGGCCGCGATCGGATTCGTCGTCTTTCGTCGACTGATCTTCGACCTGATGGACGAGGTATGGCTGGACGGCGACTGGCTGGTGGTGACCAATCGTGGCGAAAAGCGTCGCGTGCCACTTGCCGACGTGATGAACGTCAATGCCAACACGACGACCAATCCCCGGCGAATCACCGTGATGCTGCGCAGCGCGGGCCCGCTCGGCTCCGAGTTCAACTTCATGCCGGCCAGTCCGCGCGGATTGTTCAACCTGTTCAAGCCCGATCCCGTGGCCATCGCGTTGATCCGGCGTGTCGATGCCGCCAGGCAGGCTGCCCGATGAACGCGCCGGCTTCCACCGTCATGCCGGGGCTTGAGCGCTACGCCGCCCTCGACCAGCGCCTGCTGGCGGCGGTGCGCGGCATCCGCATCCTGCCCACGGTGGCGTGGCCGGCGTCGCTGGAAAACCGCATGATCGACGCCTACAGCCGCGGCCGGTTCAGCCTGCCGGAAGTGACGTACGCGCGGCCGGAGCTGGGTGCCGTGCGTGCCGAGCTGGCGGCGATCGAGGCCGCCGCTGGCGGCAGCGATCCGCTCGACATCGACCCGCTGGGCGACTACCTGCGGCGCACCGCCGAGTCCTGGCGCATCGCCGCCGAAATGCTGGAGTCGGTCGGCAGCGCGAGCGTCACCGCGCCGTCGATCGCCCTGTATGGACGTCCGGACGACATGATCCCCGGCAGCCAGCGCAGCAACCTGGACGCCGCCCACTACTTCGTCGCCCTGTCCGACGAGCTGGGTGCCGACCTGCTCGCCGACGACAGCATCGTGAACATGCCGGCCGATGCGCTGCGCGCCGACCTGTCCGCCACCCTCGACGACTTCTTCGGCGCTGGCACGATCAGTGTGGAGGTGGACCCCGAGCTGACCGCCAAGGCCGCCGCCGGCGCCACCCGCATCCGTCTGCGCGGTGGCGACTGCTTCAGCGACTACGATCGCCACCAGCTGCTGGCACACGAGGCCTTTGTGCATTCACTGACCGCCCTGAACGGCCGCCGGCAGCCGCTGCTGGCGTCGCTGGCGCGCACCTCGCCGCGGGTCACCGCCACCCAGGAAGGCCTGGCGGTGTTCGCCGAACTGATGTCCGGCGCCATCGACATCACCCGGCTCAAGCGCATCAGCCTGCGCATCCTGGCCATCGACATGGCGCTGAACGGTGCCGATTTCGTCGAGGTGTACAAGTATTTCAGCCTGTGCGGGCAGAGCACGGCGGACAGCTTCCACTCGGCCCAGCGGGTGTTCCGCGGGGTGCCGCCGGGCGGCGGCGCGGCGTTCGCCAAGGACAACGTCTACCTGTCCGGCCTGCTCACCGTGCACACTTTTTTCCGCTGGGCGCTGCGGCAGCGACGGATGGACCTGCTGCGCCACCTGTTCGCCGGCAAGCTGACCCTGCACGACGTGATCGCGCTGCAGCCGCATTTCGAGTCCGGTGCGATCCTGCCGCCGCGCTGGCTGCCGCCGTGGATGCAGCACGTGCATGGACTGGCCGGCAAGCTGGCCTTTTCGGTCTTCATCAACGGCATCCAGCTGAGCCAAGTGCAGGGCGAGGACTGGCTGGCCGGCGTGTGAATCCGCGGCGTGGTCGGAGCCGGGGCAGGCCGCGCCGGTGTTAACATCACGGCACGTTGACTGCACTGTCGGCCGACGCTCCTTCAAGGACAACAACGCATCCCATGAGCCTCCCCGAAGAACTGCGCCTCGCCGCGCTCGAATATCACCGCCTGCCCCGACCGGGCAAGATCAAGGTCACCCCGACCACCTCGCTGCTGACCCAGCGCGACCTGTCGCTGGCGTATTCGCCCGGCGTGGCGGCGGCCTGCGACGCGATCGTCGAGGACCCGACCACCGCCGCCGAATACACCGCGCGCTCGAACCTGGTGGCGGTGATCAGCAACGGCACCGCGGTGCTCGGCCTGGGCAACATCGGCCCGCTGGCCAGCAAGCCGGTGATGGAAGGCAAGGGCGTGCTGTTCCAGAAGTTCGCCGGCATCGACGTGTTCGACATCGAGATCGACGAGAACGATCCGGACAAGCTGGTCGACATCATCGCCAGCCTGGAGCCCACCTTCGGCGGCATCAACCTGGAGGACATCAAGGCGCCGGAGTGTTTCATCGTCGAGCGCAAGCTGCGCGAGCGGATGAAGATCCCGGTGTTCCACGACGACCAGCACGGCACCTCGATCATCGTCGGCGCGGCGCTGATCAACGCGCTGGTGGTGGTCGGCAAGAAGATCGAGGACATCCGCGTGGCTACCACCGGCGCCGGCGCGGCGGGCATCTCCTGCCTGGACATGCTGGTGGCGCTGGGCGTGAAGCCGCAGAACATCCTGGCGTTCGACCGCGACGGCGTGATCCACACCGGGCGCACCAACCTCGACCCCGACAAGCAGCGCTACGCGCGCGACACGAAAGCGCGCACGCTGGCCGAGATCGTCGATGGCGCGGACGTGTTCCTGGGCCTCTCCGCCGGTGGCATCCTGAAGCCGGAGATGGTCGCCACGATGGCCGAGCGGCCGATCATCTTCGCGCTGGCCAACCCAAACCCGGAGATCACCCCGGAAGACGCCAAGGCGGTGCGGCCGGATTGCATCATGGCCACCGGTCGTTCGGACTATCCGAACCAGGTCAACAACGCGCTGTGCTTCCCCTACCTGTTCCGCGGCGCGCTGGACGTGGGCGCCACGGTGATCAACGAGCCGATGAAGATCGCCTGCGTCAAGGCGATCGCGGCGCTGGCGCGGCGCGAGTCGTCCGACGTCAGCGCGCGCGCCTACGGCGGCAAGCCGCCCAGTTTCGGGCCGAATTACCTGATCCCGCAGCCGTTCGACCCGCGCCTGCTGCTGCAGCTGCCGCCGGCGGTGGCGAAGGCGGCGATGGATTCGGGCGTGGCCACGCGGCCGATGGCCGATTTCGCCGAATACAACGATCGCCTCACCAGCTTCGTGTTCCGCACCGGCCTGCTGATGAAGCCGGTGTTCGAGCGGGCCAAGTCCGCGCCCGCGCGGCTGGTCTACGCCGAGGGTGAGGAAGAGACCGTGCTGCGCGCGGTGCAGGTGGTGGTCGACGAAGGCCTGGGCAAGCCGATCCTGATCGGTCGCCCCGAGGTGATCGACAAGCGCATCAAGCGCGCCGGCCTGCGCATCCAGCCCGGCGTCGACATCGAGATCTGCAACATCAACTCCGACCCGCGCTTCGACGACTACTGGCAGCATTACCACCGGCTGATGGAGCGTCGCGGGGTCACGCCGTCGATGGCCAAGGCGGTGATCCGCTCGCGGCCCACCGCGATCGCGGCGCTGATGGTCGAGCGCGGCGAGGCGGACGCGATGATCTGCGGCCTGGTCGGCCAGTACCAGAGCAAGTTGCGCTACATCCGCGACATCATCGGCCTGGACGAGGGCGTGGTCGAACCGTCGGCGATGGCCGCGGTGTCCACCGACAAGGGCACCTTCTTCTACCTCGACACCCACGTGCAGGACGATCCCTGCCCCGAGCAGATCGCCGAGGCCACGCTGCAGGCGTCGATCCGGCTGAAGCTGTTCGGCATCCAGCCGAAGATCGCGCTGCTCTCCGGCGGCAACTTCGGCAGCCGCGACACCTGCGGCTCGAAGAAGATGCGCAAGGCGCTGGAACTGATCCGCGCCCGCGCACCGCGGCTGGAAGTGGAGGGCGAAATGCAGGCCGACGTGGCGCTGGTGCCGGCGCTGCGCGAGAAGCTGTTCCCGCATTCGCGGCTGGAGGGCAAGGCGAACGTGTTCGTGTTCCCCAACCTGGACGCGGCCAACATCGCCTACAACATGACCCGCATGCTGTCGGACGGCGTGGTGATCGGGCCGATCCTGATGGGCGTGGCCAAGCCGGCGCATATCCTGATGCCGCAGTCGACCGTGCGTCGCGTGGTCAACATGAGCGCGGTGGCGTGCGTCGAGGCGCAGATCCGCGCGGCAAATCGTTCGCAGGGCTGAAGTTTCGCGGCGCCCGCCATGCGCCGGCGCATGGCGGGCGGATTGGCTAGCCTCAGGCCCAGCGGCTAGACTTGGACGTTGATTCCCGCCGCACTCCCCGGCGGCGGGCATTCCCCCTCAAGCATGAGCGCTGCAACGGCGCTGCGGAGAATCTTCATGGATCAGCTCGACGATATCCTCAACCAGGACATCGACCCCACCGAAACCCGCGAGTGGATCGATTCGCTCGACGCGGTGATCCATCATGACGGCACCGAGCGCGCGCACTTCCTGCTGGAGAAGATGGTCGACACCACCCGCCGTTCGGGTGGCCATCTGCCGTTCAATCCCACCACCGAATACGTCAACACGATCCCGCCCAGCCAGGAGGCGAAGAGCCCCGGCGACGCGGCGATGGAATGGCGCATCCGCTCGCTGATCCGCTGGAACGCGATGGCGATGGTGGTGCGCGCCAACCGCAAGCCCGGCGAGCTGGGCGGCCACATCGCCAGCTTCGCCTCCAGCGCCACGCTGTACGACGTGGGCTTCAACCATTTCTGGCGGGCGCCCAGCGCCGACCACCCGGGAGATCTGGTATTCCACCAGGGCCATTCCAGCCCGGGCGTCTACGCTCGGTCGTTCCTCGAAGGCCGCCTGGCCGAGGACCAGCTCGACCTGTTCCGCATGGAAGTGGTGGGCAAGGGCCGGGCGCTGTCGTCGTATCCGCATCCGTGGCTGATGCCGGATTACTGGCAGGTGCCGACGGTGTCGATGGGCCTGGGTCCGATCCAGGCGATCTACCAGGCACAGTTCTTCAAGTACCTGGAGAACCGCGGCCTGGTGCCGAAGAGCGATCGCAAGATCTGGTGCTTCCTGGGCGACGGCGAGTGCGACGAGCCGGAATCGCTCGGCGCGATCTCGCTGGCCGGCCGCGAGGGCCTGGACAACCTGATCTTCGTGATCAACTGCAACCTGCAGCGGCTGGACGGCCCGGTGCGCGGCAACGGCAAGATCATCCAGGAACTGGAAGGCGTGTTCCGCGGTGCGGGCTGGAACGCGATCAAGCTGGCCTGGGGCAGTTACTGGGACCCGCTCCTGGCGCGCGACGACAAGGGCGTGCTGCGCAAGCTGATGATGGAAACCGTCGACGGCGAATACCAGGCCTGCAAGGCGTTCGGCGGCGCGTACACCCGCGAGCATTTCTTCGGCAAGTATCCGGAGACGCGCGAGATGGTCGCCAATCTCAGCGACGACGACATCTGGCGGCTGAACCGCGGCGGCCATGATCCGCACAAGGTCTATGCGGCCTACCACGCGGCGTCCAACACCAAGGGCATGCCCACGGTGATCCTGGCCAAGACGGTCAAGGGTTACGGCATGGGCCTGGGTTCGGGCGAGTCGCAGAACCCCACCCACCAGCAGAAGAAGCTGGACGACGAATCGGTGCGCCACTTCCGCGACCGTTTCCAGATCCCGATCGCCGACGACAAGCTGCACGACGAAGTGCCGTACTACCACCCGGGCATGGATTCGCCGGAAGTGCAGTACATGCTGGAACGCCGCCGGGCGCTGGGCGGCTTCCTGCCGCAGCGCCGGCGCAAGGCCGAGGCCAAGCTGAAGGCGCCGGAGCTGTCCGCGTTCGAGCAGATCACCAAGGGCACCGGTGAGCGCGAGATCTCCACCACGATGGCGCTGGTGCGCGGCATCAACCTGCTGCTGCGCGACAAGCAGCTTGGCGAGCGCGTGGTGCCGATCGTGGCCGACGAGGCGCGCACCTTCGGCATGGAAGGCATGTTCCGCCAGATCGGCATCTACGCGCCGTTCGGCCAGAAGTACAAGCCGCAGGACTCCGACCAGCTGCTGTACTACCGCGAAGACCAGAAGGGCCAGGTGCTGCAGCAGGGCATCAGCGAGGCCGGCGGCATGGCCTCGTGGATGGCGGCGGCGACCAGCTACTCGGTCAGCAACCAGGCGATGCTGCCGTTCTTCATCTACTACTCGATGTTCGGCTTCCAGCGCATCGGCGACCTGTGCTGGGCGGCGGGCGACATGCGCGCGCGCGGCTTCCTGGTCGGCGGCACCGCCGGCCGCACCACGCTGAACGGCGAAGGCCTGCAGCACGAGGACGGCCACTCGCACCTGCTGGCCGGTGCGATCCCCAACGTGAAGGCGTACGACCCCACCTTCTCCTACGAGGTCGCGGTGATCCTGCAGGACGGCGTGCGCAGCATGCTGCAGGAGCAGGAAGACCACTACTACTACATCACCGTGATGAACGAGAACTACAGCCACCCCGACCTGCCCAAGGGCAGCGAGGAAGGCATCATCAAGGGCATGTACCTGTTCAAGGACGGCGGCAAGCCGAAGAAGGGCGAGCCGCGCGTGCAGTTGCTGGGCTCGGGCACGATCCTGCGTGAAGTGATCGCGGCGGCCGAACTGCTGGAGAAGGACTTCGGCGTGAAGTCCGACATCTGGTCCTGCCCCAGCTTCGTCGAACTGCGTCGCGACGGCTTCGACGCCGAGCGCTGGAATCGCCTGCATCCGGAAGCGGAGCAGCGCGTGCCGTACGTCACCAGCCTGCTCGACGGACGCTCCGGCCCGGCGATCGCCGCCACCGACTACGTGCGCGAGTTCGCCGACCAGATCCGCGCCTTCATGCCCGACGGCATGCGCTACACCGTGCTGGGCACCGACGGTTACGGCCGCTCGGACACCCGCGCGCACCTGCGTGACTTCTTCGAGGTGGATCGCTACTGGATCGCGCACGCGGCGCTGGCGGCGCTGGCGAAGGACGGCAAGATGAACGCGAAGGACGTGAGCCGGGCGATCAAGGAATACAGGCTCGACCAGGACAAGCCGAACCCGCTTGCCGTCTGAGCCGTCTGGACGTCCCAATGAAAAACCCGCCGATCGGCGGGGTTTTCATTGCGCGGAGGAATAGCGTGGACGGGACGGATTCAATCCTCGTCGTCGCTGCGGAACGCCCGGCGCAGCAGCAGGAACGCGCCGATGGTGCCGGCCACGATCGCCACGGTGGCCGCCGGATGGCGGTTCACCTTGCGGCGCAGGCGGCGATACTGGTAGTTCGCCTCGTCGGCGAAATCCTCGGCGGCGCGGCTCAGCTGGCGGCGGTAGTCGGCCCGCTTGTCGAAACGCTGGCGGATGGTGCGGCGCCCGCGTTCCAGCAGGTCCTGCGCGCTGCTGGTGGCGCCGTCGGCGTAATGGCGGGCCCGCTCGCCGGCGCGCTCGGCGGTGTCCTGGAGCTGGCGTCCGATATCGTGTTTGCGCATGATCGTCTCCTTGGCGTCTGAGCCCTCAGGCTGGCAGCGCCACCGTGAGCGAGGCGTAAACAGGAGCGGCGAAAGCGCGGCCTGCATTCAGCCAAGCCGGTACTCGCCGCCCTTTTCCAGTGCGCGTCGATAGGCCGGGCGGGCGTGGATGCGCTGCAGGAAGGCAGCCAGGTTCGGGTGGCTTGCGTCCAGTCCGCCACGGGCGGCGAAGGCTTCCAGCGGAAAACTCAGCTGGATGTCCGCCGCGCCGAAGGCGTCATCGACGAACCACGTCCTGCCGGCCAGTGCGCTCTCCAGATAATCCAGGTGCAGGCGCAGTTGCGGATCGACGAACGAGCGCATCACCTTGCGCGCGATGCTCCCGGCGACGGGCCTGACGAAGAATGGCGCCGGCGCGGCCGCCACCTTCCGGAACACCAGCTTCAGCAGCAACGGCGGCATCGCCGAGCCTTCGGCGTAGTGCAGCCAGTAGTTGCAGCGCAACCGCGCCGGCGTGCCGTGGGCGGGAATCAGCACGCCGGCGCCGTAGCGGTCGGCCAGGTATTCGATGATCGCGCCGGACTCGGCCAGGGTCAGTTCGCCATCGGTGATCACCGGCGACTTGCCCAGCGGATGCACGGTGCGCAGCTCGGGCGGTGCCAGCATGGTCTCCGGATCGCGCTGGTAGCGCCTGATCTCGTAGGGCAGGCCCAGCTCTTCCAGCAGCCACAGGATGCGCTGCGAGCGCGAATTGTCGAGGTGATGGACCGTGATCATGGTGGCTTCCGCAGGATGAGGTGGCACGAGGACAGGCGTGCCGCGCAACACGCATACGGAAATCGCGGCTCAGTAGATCTCGCCCACGCAGCAACGCAGGCTGCCGCCGGCCTTCTCGATTTCGCCGAGCTCCACCGTCCCCACCGCGAAGCCGTAGTCGCCCAGCGTCGCCAACTGCGTCTCGGTCAGGGACGCCGCGGCGCAGGCGCTCATCCAGACCCGTTCGTCCGACAGGGTGATCGCATTGCCGGCGAAGGCCTGTTTCTGCGCCGGGCTGATCCAGAGCGCACGACCGCCGCAGGCGTCGGCGATCGCCTGCGCGGCGGCGGGATCGCGGAAGCCGTCGGCGGCGATGATCGCGGCGCGGCTGGCCAGCAGGGTCAGCACCACGTTGGTGTGGTATTCGCCCTCGGCTAGTTCGAAGCAGAACATCAGGCGCAGCTCGAACGCCTTCAGCATCGCCTGTGCGCCGGCCATGTCGCAGCGCTCGCCGAGGCCGCAGTAGCCGACGCCGCGGGCGCGGTCGATGATCAGCGAACCGGTCAGCTCGGCGACCAGGTCGTCGCAGCCGGACAGGTCGATCTCGTCGTAGCCCAGCATGTCGCCGAAGAACGCGCGGATGTCCGCGCGCCCGGCCTCGCGCTGGCGCACCGGATGACGCATGCGGCCCACGATCAGCCGGCCCGGCGCGGTGGCGAACACGTTGTTGGGAAACACCGCGTCGGGCGTGGCGGGATCGCCGGGGAAGGTGATCACCGGCACGTCCGCCCGCAGGGCCTGCGCCAGCGCGCCGTGCTGGGCCAGCGCCTTGAGCGGGTCGACGACCTGGTCCATGTGCATGTAGCGGTTGTCGCGCGCCGATTCCGCCGCCAGCGCAAACTCCGCGGGAGCCACCATGAAGGCCGCACGTGCCGTCGCGGCGGCGCCGGGCAACGGTGCCAGCGTGGCAAACGCTTCGAGGAATTCGGCGGGCGACGTGGTGATGATCACGGTTCGGTTCCAGACGCGAAGAGACGTCAGAGAATATCCGCTGCCGGTTCTTCCCGCGCGGCGGTTTCCACGTGCAGCCGCTGGCGCCGGCGCAGGGTCGGGAACACCGCCATCCACAGCCCGACCACCACCAGCGTGCCGACGCCGCCGAGCACGGTGGCGTTCACCGCGCCCAGCCATGCCGCCAGCATGCCGGACTCGAACTCGCCCAGCTGGTTGGAGGTGTTGATGAAGATCGCGTTCACCGCGCTGACCCGGCCGCGCATGTCGTCCGGCGTGTCCAGCTGCACCAGCGCGCCGCGAATCACCATGCTGACCATGTCGAACGCACCCAGCGCGAACAGCGCGAGCAGTGACAGCCACAGGGCGGTCGACAGCGCGAACACCAGGGTCGCCACGCCGAAACCCGCCACCGACGCGAACATGATCATGCCGACCCGCCGCTGCATGTCATGGTGCGCCAGCCACACCGACATCAGCAGCGCGCCCGCCGCCGGCGCGGCCCGCAACAGGCCCAGGCCCCACGGGCCGGTATGCAGGATGTCCCTGGCGAAGATCGGCAGCAGGGCGGTGGCGCCGCCCAGCAGCACGGCGAACAGGTCCAGCGAGATCACGCCCAGCACATCGGGGCGGCCACGGATGAAGTGCACGCCGGCAAACAGGGTCTTCAGCGTGGCCGGTTCGCGCTTCGGCGGCGCCTGTTCGTAGCGCAATCGCGCCATCAGCACGATCGACACCAGGTACAGCGCCGCGCAGGTCGCGTACACCACGCCCGGGCCGGCCACGTACAGGAAGCCGCCGACCGCCGGCCCCATGATCATCGCCGCCTGGCCGGCCGAACCGTTCACCGCCATCGCGCGGGGCAGCACGGTGGCCGGCACCAGCGCCGGCAGCATCGATTGCAACGCGGGAAATTCGAAGGCTTTGGCGATGCCGATCACGAACACCAGCAGCAGGATGCCCGCCTCGTGGATGCCGGGGGCCAGGCTCATGCCGGCCAGCACGGCGATGGCGATCCATTCCACCAGTTGTCCCAGCAGCACGATGCGGCGTCGTTCGAACTGGTCGGCGACATGGCCGGCCGGCAAGGCCAGCAGCACCGATGGCACGAACTGCACCAGGCCGATCAGGCCGAGGTCGAAGGCGCGGCCAGTGATCGCGTAGATCTGCCAGCCGACCGCCACCGACAGCACCTGGAAGCCGAAGCCCGAGGCGATCCGGGCGCACCAGAAGGCGACGAAGGCGGGGTGTCGAAGCAGCGAATCCGTGGCCGTGGAACGAGGCAGAGGCATGGGGTGTCCTTGCGGGGGCGTCATTATCCCGCGGGCGGGTTCGTCCACAAGCGGCGGCGGTTCAGCTGGCAGACGGCCGATCTTGACGCGGCTTTGCCATGTTCCGGCCTAGCGTCCTGCCCACTACCGAGCCGAAGGACAGTCCCATGGGCCGCCAGGCAAAACATGTCTACACCGACCATGCCAGCATCCGGCAGCTGGAATCACTGGTGGATGAGTTGCCCGCCAACGGCCACGTGGTGCTGCTGCTGAAGGACGGCAGCAGCTGCGACGGGGTGGTCAGCACGCGGCCGAACGTGCAGGTGTTCCGAGATGCCCAGGAGCGCGAAGGCATCAATGCCACCGTGCAGCTCGAACGGCCGGACGTGCCGGAGTGGAGGCGCCAGGTCTGGCTCGACCAGATCGTGCGGGTCGAGCACCTCGACTCGACCATGGCCAGCGAGAACTGAAGCTCAGGCGACGTCATCGGCCACCCAGGCCGGGACGGCTCGCGGTGGCGCCGCACGCGCCGGCGCATCCAGGCCGAACAAGGGCCGCAGCCAGCGGCTCCGGCGTATCACGAACTCGTGCAGCAGCGCGCAACCGGCCACCGTGGCCAGCACGATCAGCGCGGGCTCGATCACCGGTCCCAGCCCCAGCGGCATCAGTTGCCAGGCGAACAGCAACAGCAGGCTCTGGTGCAGCACGTACCACGGATACACCGCCTCGCGCGCATACGGCAGCCAGCGGAACGGGCGGTTGAGATACGCATGACCCCAGCCCAGCACGGCCACGATCGCGCTCCAAAGGTACAGGTAATGCAGCGCCCGCACCGCCAGCACCAGGGGCAGGGCGGCATCGTCCGGCAGGGTCTCGATGCCCAGCAGGTAGAACGCGAAGCAGCCCAGCGCCAGTGGCAGCGAGGCCCGGCGCAGCCGCGCCAGTTCGGCCCAGATGCCGGTGTCGGTGCCAAGCAGGTAGCCATACACGAACACCGTGGCGTAGATCGCATGGGCGTACCAGTCGCCCCACAGCGCGCCGGTCACCGGGTAGCGGCCGGCCAGCAGGGAACCCCACAGCAGCAACGGCAGGGCGGGCAACAGCACCAGGCGCGTGCCGCGCAACTTCAGGCAGGCGTTGCGCAGGCGCTGGCCCGCCCGCGACTCCAGCAACGGCAGCAGGGCCAGCAGCAGCATCGTGTATACCCACAGGTAGGGCAGGTACCACAGGTGGTTCCAGGTGAAGCCGTACTGCCAGCCGGTGAACGCGCCCGCGGGCCACGGGCCGCCGCTCCAGTAGCGCAGCAGGAACTGGCCGAAGCCGGGCTCGACCAGATGGTTCGACAGTCCCTGCACGTACGGCTGGATCGGCACCACCACCAGCACGCCGAACACCAGCGGCAGCAGCAGGCGCAGGCTGCGCTTGCCGGCCAGCCGGCCGATGCTGCCGCGCCGGCGCATGAAGTTCACCGCCAGCCCGGAGACCAGGAACAAGAGCTCCATCCGCCAGCGGTTCAGGAACAGCATCGGGTACTGCAGCCATTCGGCGGTGTGGCTGCTCTTGAGGTGGAAGTCCCAGCCGTCCCCGGCCACGTACAACATCGCGGCGTGGTACAGGATCAGCAGGCCGAAGGCGAGGACGCGCAGTGCGTCGATATCGTGGCGGCGGTTCATGGCGGCATTCCCGTGTGAAAGTGGCCCCAGCCTGGGTCGCCGCGCGCCGCCTGTCCCGTCCTAAGTGACCGTCTGACGGGCCCTGGGGACGAATGGCGGCCGGCAGGGACGAGTGGCGGGGACGACTTCGGTAAACTCCGGCCGATGGGCACGACTCCCGGCTTCGACATCTACCAGCGCTGGCGGCGACCGTTCGAGGTCGCGGTCTGGCTGGTGTTCTTCGCGATCAACGGCGTCTTCAACAGCATCAACTCGGGCATCGACCACGCCGGCGCGGCGGCGTGGGAACCCTGGCTGTGGGAGTGGAGCAGCGTGGTGATGCTGCTGGCGCTGTTGCCGGGGGTGATCGCGCTGGAGCGGCGCTGGCCGATCCGCTTCGACACCTGGCGCCGCAACCTGCCGTTGCATCTGCTGTTCAGCGTTCCGTTCAGCCTGATCCACGTGGGCGGGATGCACGTGTTGCGGAAACTGGGCTACACCCTCGCCGGGGCGCATTACGACGCGTTCGGCGCCTCATGGTGGATGAATGCGGGCTACGAATACCTCAAGGATGTGCGCACCTATTTCGTGATCGTCGGCGCGCTGGTGCTGTACCGGCTGTGGCTGCTGCGCCAGCAGGGCGAGGCGCGACTGCTGGCCGCGCCGGACGAAGGCGCGCCGGTGGAGCCGGTCGAGCGCCCCGAACGATTCCTGGTGCGCAAGCTGGGCAAGGAATTCCTGCTCAACGCCAACGAGATCGAATGGCTGCAGGCTTCGGGCAACTACGTGAACCTGCGCGTACGCGGTCGCGACTACCCGCTGCGGGCCACCATGGCGGGGATCGAGGAGCGGCTGGACCCGGCCCGCTTCGTGCGGGTGCATCGCGGCTACTTCGCCAACCTCGACTATCTTGTCGAGATCGAGCCGCTGGAAACCGGCGACGCGCGCCTGCAGATGCGTGACGGCACCAGGCTTCCCTGCAGCCGGCGTTACCGCGCCGCACTGCGCGAGCGTTTCGGGCAGCCCGACTGATCGCCCGACCGCGGGCCGGTTGCGCCGCAACGACGGATCGTTACAAGCTAGCCGTCTGTTCCCGCCAGGTATGCCGCTGATGAATGTCGCTTTTCCCTGTCGCGCCGTGATGGCGTTCGGTCTCGCCGCACTGCTGGCCGCCTGCTCGCAGGGCGGGGCTGCGGCGCCAGACGCCGCACGGCAGCAGGCGCAAGCCGCGAATGCGGACGCCGTGCGCAACCTCGACGCGTATCGTCAGTTGCTGCGCATCCACAACGACGAGATGGCAGTGACGATGGGCAAGGAAATCGTCAGGCGCTTCCCGGACAGCGACGCCGCGAAGGAAGTGCAGCAGACCCTGCCGGCGATCGAGAAGCGCTACACCGAGGCCAGCGAAAAGAACCGGCTCGAACGCCTGTGGCTGTACCAGGTGGCGCCGATGGCCGGCGGCACGCAATCCACCGCGACCATCGAAAACAGCCAGCCCGCCAGCGGTGACCGCGTGCGGCTGGTGCTGCGCCGGCATACCAGTTGGGGCCAGAGCGTGTTCCTGTATGGCAGCAAGCCCGGCTTCGTCTGCCGTGGCAACTGCAGCATCGCCACCCACGTCGACGGGCGCACGGTGGCGGTGAAGGCGTTTGCGCCGTCCACCGGCGAGCCGGCGCTGATGATCCGCGACGACAAGGCGTTCATCGCCATGCTCGGCAAGGCGAAGAAGCTCAGCATGGACGTCACTCTGGTCGATGGCGAGAAGAAAGAGACCCTGGTCTATGAAGTGGCCGGCTTCGATCCCGCGAAGTGGACCGCCGTGGGCAAGAGCAGGTCCGCCGGGAAATAGCCGGCGGAGTCATCCGCGACACCGCTGCCGCGTTACTGGCAACAGGCATCCCACATGAGGTTGGCGTCATGGACAAGTCATGGCTGATCCCCGCCGGCGCGCTGGCGCTGGCCGCGTTGACTGCAGGATGCTCCAGCGTGCCGTACGCGCAGCGCATGCAGCAGCGGCAGGCGGCGTACGCTGCGGCGGCCGGCGCGCCGGTGCGCAGTTTCAGCTACTTCAGCCTGTACTCGTGGGAGCCGCTGAGCGACACCGAGCTGGCGGTGTATACCCGGCCGAACCAGGCGTACCTGCTCGACCTCGGCGGCTGCCAGGACCTGATGTTTGCCAACACCATCGGGCTCACCTCGAGCATCAACCAGGTGACGGTGGGTTTCGACAAGGTGCTCACCGGCCGCCACAGCTTTCCCTGCACCATCACCGGCATCCGCCCGGTCGACGTGAAGAGCCTGAAGATCGCCCAGGAAAAGCAGCGCAAAATCGAGGCGGCCGCGCGCAGCGCCGCGCCGCCAGCGGCAAAAAACTAGCGGGGCTGCCGAAGACCCGCCGTCAGCGCACCACGGTGACCGGCACGTGGGCGCGTGCCAGCACGTTGCCGGAGACCGAGCCCAGCAGCCATCGCGCCAGGGCGCCGCGCTCGGTGTGTCCGATCACGATGTGATCGATGCCGTGCTGTTCGACCTGGCTGAGCAGGACGTCGCCGGGGCTGCCGTAGATCAGCTCCACATCGACCATGTCGGCCGCATCGGGGACCACCGCGGCCAGTTCCTGCAGCAGTTCCTGCGCCCGCCGGGTGCCGGAGTCGGCGATCATCAGTGCCGACACGTCGGTGCCGCCTTCGGTCACCTGCAGCACCGACACCACGCGAACCCGGCCACCGGAGCAGCGCGCCAGATCGATCGCGAACTGGAACGCGCGTCGTGACACGTCCGAACCGTCGTAACCCACCAGCGAGTGCTTGACCATCGTTTCCCTTCGCGCCTGCGCGGCCATCAGGCCGTGGTCTTCGAGTCTAGGAGCGTGGGGAGTGGAAACCAAGCGACGCACGCCGCCTGCCGTGCCTGGCCGTCCATGCGCCGAAAGCTGAACGGACGGTCATTCGTCTGCACGTCTCTGTCACGCCGCCCTGCACAGGATTCGTTCCACCCGCATCCACGGCGGCCGTGCCATCCAGGCTGGCCGCGGGAAGCGCACCAACCGCTGTTCCGCACACTCGAAGGAGAGACCTCATGATCAAGCGTACTTTTGGATTGGCTGCCCTGGTAATGGCCTGCGCGGGTGCGATGACCGTACTGCCGACGAGCTCCGCACAGGCTGCCGAAGCGAGCGTGAAATGCGATCTGGTCTACAACCTGTCGGGCTGGTCGCTGATCTACAAGCACGCCGAAGGCACCGGCATGGTCACCTGCAGCAACGGCCAGAGCGCCAAGGTGAAGATCGCCGTGGTCGGCGGCGGCCTGACGGCCGGCAAGTACCACATCGACAACGGCAAGGGCGAGATCAGCAAGGTGCACGGCATCGCCGATGTCTTCGGCGACTATGCGCAGGCCGGCGCCGAAGCGGGCGTGGTCAAGAGCTCGACCGCGCAGGTACTGACCAAGGGCACCACGTCGCTGGCTCTGGCCGGCACCGGCGAGGGCGTGAACCTGGGCATTTCGGTGGGCAAGTTCACCATCAGCCAGCTCTGAAGCCAGCTCTGATCACGGCCACGGCCTGATCCGGAAGGGCGCCATGGGCGCCCTTCCTTTTGCGTGCGCGTAAACTGCAGCGATTGCGCACACCCGCTCGGAGGCTCCCGTCCATGCGTCGTCTTGCTGTCCTGTTTGCGTTGACCCTGCTGCTCGCCACGAGCGGAGCGGCGTTTGCCGCCATGCCCCGGGTGGGCGAGGCGGCCCCAGCGTTCCGTTTGCAGAACTCGGCCCAGGTACTGGCCGATCTGGCTCCCCTGAAGGCGGCGCATTGATGCCGCTGGCACCGAACGTCGTCGACGCGGCGAACCGGCGCTTCGCGCCCTGGGCGATCGGCCCCTGGGTCCTGCTGTTGCTGGCCGCGATCGGCTTCGTGCAATACCTGCGGCATGCCGAGTACCTGTATCTCGGCGTGGCCTTCGCGATCATCGTGGTCTGCGCCGGCTGCATCCTGCGACAGGCCTGGTCGCGGCCGGCGATGCAGCTGCTGGCGCTGCTGCTGGCGGCGTGGTCGCTGGTGACCGCGGTGCTGATGCTGCAGCAATCGGGTGACTTCGAGATCGCCCGCCAGCACGCCCGGGCGCAGCCGCAGCTCGGTGAGATGGCGCTGTGGATGATCGCGCGGGCACAACGCACCTGGCAGGTCGGCATCGCGCTGAAGCTGGTGGCCATTCCCGCGCTGCTGTGGCTGGCCTGGCAACTGGGGCGGCCAGCCGTGCGCGCGCAATTCCGCTCGCGTCGGCCCTGACGGTCGGTGATACTGCAGCCGGGCACTTGCGCGGATTCGCTTCGGGGGAAGGGATGAAAAACTGGCTGGCGGGGTTGTGCTGTCTGTTGCTTTGCGGCGTGGCATTCGCGTCGGGCCCGGGCGGCGTGCGCAAGCGGGTCCAGGCGAGCATGCTGCTCACCGGGACGATCGTGGTGGCGCCGGACGGCAGCGTGCGCAGTTACGCCATTGATCGCGCCGACCAGGTCGACCCCGCGGCGATGAACCTGGTCAACCGCAGCATTCCCGCATGGAAGTTCGAGCCCGTGCTGATCGCCGGCAAGCCGGTGGCGGCCAGGGCAAAGATGAGCCTGAGGGTGATTGCCAGACCGATCGGCGATGGCAACTACTCACTGGCCATCAACGGCACGCATTTCGGCCAGGAAGTGCCCGGTCAACATGTCACCTACCAGAATCGCGTGCCGCCCACCTATCCGCCGCAGGCCATCAAGGGGCGCGTGACCGGTACGGTCTACCTGGTCCTGCGAGTGGGGCGGCAGGGGCAGGTCGAGGATGCCGAGGCCGAACAGGTCAATCTGGCCGTGATCGCCAGCGACCGGGACATGGTGCAATGGCGCAATGTGCTCGCGAAGTCCGCGCTGGCAGCCGCCAGGAAATGGACTTTCCATACGCCGACCTCGGGCGAATATGTCAATGCGCCGTACTGGGTCGCACGGGTGCCGGTCGCCTATCATCTGACAATTCTCGACAAGCCCGAGGTCGATACCTACGGGAAATGGCAGGCGTACGTCCCCGGGCCGAAGAAACTGGTGCCGTGGATCGATAGCCAGCGCCTGTTGTCCGGCAGCGCCGATGCACTGCCGGGCGACGGCATCTATCAGCTTGATCGGGATGGACTGCAGCTGCTCACGCCACTGAGCGGCGCCTGATCGACCCGCCAGATCTGTCCACGGCGGTCGGCGCGAATTCGCGACCCCGTGGCGGATGTTCAGCATGGGTTGGCCCGCGGGCGGGTATCGCTTGACGCATCGTCCCCGGGAAAGCGCCATGCACATCCGCCCTGTGTCCGTCCTGCTGCTGTCCCTGTTCGCCGCGTGCACCGTGCACGCGCAGGACCTGGCGGCGACCTGCCATGCCAGCAGCAGTTACGACGTCACCCTGAAACCGGACAGCCTGTTGTTCGACCGGCCCGCGCCGGCGCCGTTCCATGTCGAGTTGCAGCAGGGCGCCCTGCGCACCGATGGCGCCAGCGTCAGCTTGAACGCGGAGAGCCAGGACCGGCTGACCCTGTTCGAGCGCGAGCTGCGCGAGCTGGCGCCGCGCGTGCGCACGGTGGCCCGCAACGGGGTCGACGTCGCGGCGCAAGCCCTGCGCAGCGAGGCCGACGGCATGGGCCTGGGCGCCGATACCCGGGCCGAGTTCCAGCGTCGGCTGGACGCCCACGCGGCGGAGCTGAAACGGCGCATCTCGATCAGCCAGAGCACCCACGACTGGCAGGGCGATGCCGCCAACCAGGCGATGAACCAGATCGCCGGCGACCTGTTGCCGCTGCTGGCGGCCGACCTGGGTCAGCAGGCGATCAATGCGGCGCTGTCCGGCGACTTGCAGGCCGCCGCCACGCTGCGCGATCGCGCAGCCGACCTGGCTACCGACCTCCAGCCGCGATTGCAGGCGCGGTTGCAGGTATTGCGTCCGCAGGTCGAGGCGCTGTGTCCGGCGATTCGCCGGCTTGCCTCGTTGCAGCAGGGCGTGCGCGGCAGCAATGGCCAGCCGCTGAACCTGCTGCAGGTCGGGCCATGACACCGGCGCACCGGGCGCGTGTTTGCATGGCTTGCGTGCCGGCGGGCATAGTCGGAAGCCCCGCCACTGCCTGATGGATGAATCATGCCGGCCAGCGCCAGCGATGTCCTCGAATTCTGGTTCGCCGAAGCGCACGCCGCGCACTGGTTTGCCGCCAGCGCCGACTTCGACGGGAAGATCCGCGAGCAATTCGGCGGCGCCGTGCAGGATGCCGCGAACGGACGGCTGGACGGCTGGGCGGCCACGCCGTCAGGCTGGCTCGCGCTGCTGATCCTGCTCGACCAGTTTCCCCGCAACCTGTATCGCCACGACCCGCGCGCCTGGGCGGCCGATCCGGCGGCGCAGCGCGTCGCATTGTCGGGGCTGTCCCGTGGTGATGACCGCCAACTTCCCGCCATCCGGCGCGTGTTCGCCTACCTGCCGCTGGAGCACGCGGAGAATCCCGCGCTGCAGCGGCGTTCGGTCGAATTGTTCGAGGCGCTGAGGGTCGAAGCACCGCCCGGTGAGGTCGCCCGCTTCGACAATTTTCTGGACTATGCTCGAGGCCATCGCGACGTGATCGAGCGCTTCGGCCGCTTTCCCCATCGCAACGCCGTGCTTGGCCGCGCCAGCACCGCCGACGAGATGGACTATCTGGCCCGGCCGGGGGCGGGATTCTGAATCGCGCAACGCCGTCCGCCTCGCGGCGGCACATTCCACCGACCAGGGAGCAGGTCATGCGTATTCGTCCAGTCATTGTGTTGTTCGCCTTCAGTGCCGCCGTGCACGCGTCCAGTACCTTGCGGGTCGGCAACCAGGTGCTGGTTGCCGGCGACAGCCGCGAACGGGTGGTGGACCTGCTGGGCAAGCCAAGCTCGAAATCGCATGCGCACAAGTCGCGCAGCCACGGCAGCCGCCGCGGCGGCGTGCGGGTGATCGACCGTAACGAGGGTGGCGAGCAGTGGCGTTACCGCCGCGATGGTCACGTCACCGTGGTGACCCTGGTCGACGGCAGGGTCACCGATATCGAGGACGATCGGCTCTGAGGCAGGTCCCCGCGGCGTCGGGGAGTTGTCGGGCACGATCCGTCCGCCTGCGTGCGTGTCACGCGGCTTTTGCGGCGGTTTGCTAGGCTGGTGGCGTTTCCGACCGAGCCGAAGCGATGCACGATTTCCTCGACAACCTGCTGGGCCAGGCGCTGTCCGCCAGTGTGATCCATGCCGGACTGAACCTGCTGTTTGCCTTGCTGATCCTGCTGGTCGGCACCTGGGTGGCGGCGCGCATGGCCAACTTCAGCCGCCGCGCACTGCAGCGGGCGAATGTGGACGACACGCTCAGCGGCTTCCTGCGCAACGTGATCTACGGCGTGCTGGTGGCGATGCTGATCGTGATGGCCCTGACCCGCGCCGGCGTGCCGTCGGCGCCCCTGGTTGCCGCGCTGGGCGCCGGAGGCCTGGCCATCGGCCTGGCTCTGCAGGGCTCGCTGAGCAACCTCGCGTGGGGTGTGTTGCTGGTGATTTTCCGGCCATTCCGCGTCGGCGATTTCGTCACCGCCGGCGGAATCGATGGCACGGTGCAGGGCATCAACCTGATGCATACCCTGCTGCTGTTGCCGGACGGACGCGAGGCGGTGGTGCCGAACGGCAAGGTTGGGGGCGACGCCATCGTCAATTTCAACCGTCGCGGCCGGCGGCGGTTCGAGTTGAAGATCGGCATCGGCTACAAGGATGACATCGGTGCGGCGATGGCCGAGATCCGCCGCCTGTTCGAGGTCGACCCGCGCATCCTGCAAGATCCCGAGCCGGGGGTTTGGACAGTCGGGCTCGGCGAGAGCTCGGTGGACCTGGTGGTTCGCGCGTGGACGGGCACCGATGACTTCTGGGCGGTGCAGACTGACCTGCTGCGGGCGATCAAGGAGCACTTCGACGCCGCGGGCATCAGTATCCCGTTCCCGCAGCGCGAACTGACCATCACGCGTGGCGACCTGCCAGGGCCTGCTCCGAGGCAGGCTTGACGTCGGCGGGATGCCACGCGGGTTGACCGCTAGTCGACGGTCACCCCGCGGCGATTGTCGGTGGACACCTTGTCGATCAGCTCGTTGTAGGGATCGACGCCGGCCAGCGCGGGCTTGCCGTCGACCACCACGGTGATCGTGCTGTCGCCGTCCTTCAGCAGGCGCTTCTCCAGGTACAGCGGCTTGCCGTCCCGGCCGCCGCCGGGCGAGGCCGCGAACACGCCGATCTCGATCGGGATGTCCGGCTTCGCCGCGGTTTCCTTGCCGCTGCCGTCCAGGTAGACCTTGCCGGCGTGCAGCTTCAGGGTCACTTCGTATTTCCCGTCCGGCAGCTTCTTCGCACGGGCATCGGTGAGCCGGTTGTCGAACAGGGTGATCTTCCAGAAGAAGTCGTCCAGCAGCGATTTCCACTGCGGCCCGGCGGTCTTGTCCAGCGCGTCCATGAACTCCTGCGAGGTAGTGTAGGGCGGCTGCTGGAAGCCCTTGTCGAGCAGGAACTGCTTCAGCATGCCGTTGAGCTTCGCTTCGCCCAGGTAGTCCTGCAGCGCGTAGAAGATCAGCGAACCCTTGCGGTAGTGGATGTACGGCTGGTTCTCCACCTTCGCCAGCGGCTCCTCGGCCAGCTTCTCGGTGGCGCGGCCGACCAGGTAGGCGTCCAGTTCGTACTTCAGGAACTTGTGCATCTGGTCGGCGCCGTACTTGTGCTTCATCACCATCAGCGACGAGTACTGCGCCAGCGACTCGCTGAGCATGGTGGAGCCTTGCATGTTCGCGCCGATCACCCGGTGCGCCCACCATTGATGGGCCACTTCGTGGGCAGTGACGTCGTAGACGTAGTCGATCTTCGACTTGTCGCGCAGGTCGGCGATGAAGCCGATCGATTCGGAGAACGGGATGGTGTTGGCGAACGACTGGGCGAACGCGGCGTAGCCGGGGAACTCCAGGATGCGCAGCTGCTTGAACTGGTACGGCGTGTAGTTGGCGTCGTAATAGTCCAGCGAGTCCTTCGCGCTCTCGATCATCCGGTCCACGTTCCACGCGTGCGCCGGGTTGTAGTAGACCGAGATGTCCACGCCCTTCCACTGCACGTGCTTGACCGAGTAGCGCGCCGACAGGTAGGCGAAGAAGTTCAGCATCGGCCGCTGCATGGTGTAGTGGAAGTAGTGCCGGCCGTTGGCCGTCCATTCCTTCTGCAGCGTGCCCGGCGCCAGCGCGATCTGGTCGGCGGCGGTGGAGACGGTGGTGTCGAAGTCGATCCAGTCCGCGTCGTTGCTGATGTAGGTGTTGGCGCGGGCCTTCTCGTCACCCAGCTTCGGCATCCGCGGCACCTCGGCGGACAGGCCGTACTTGCGTCGGTCGTTGCGATCGGTGAGCTGGTACTGGGTCTGGTAGCCGAACTGCGGCAGCATGCCGCTGTTGAAGAAGCTGCCGTTGTGCACCAGGAAGGTGGCGCCGGTATCGTTGGTGAAGCCCTTCGGCGCGTATGCCAGGCTGAAGTCGAAATCCATCGACGCGCCCGGCGCCAGCGGCGTCTTCAGCCGGTACACGGTGAAGCCCAGGTCCTTGTCCTCGCTGACCGTGTCGTGCGGGGCGAACTGCAGCGACTTCACGGTGAACTCGTCGGTGAAGTTCACGTACAACTCGCTGATCGGCGCGGTGGATTTGTTGACCAGGGTGTAGTGGGCGCGGATGTCCAGCCTGCGCTGGTAGGGATGGATGTCCACATCGGCCTTCACCGCGGTGATGCGGGGCTGCGGAGCGTCCTTGTACTTCGCGTACTTCTTCTCGTAGTCCGCGCGCTGCACCGTCTTCGCGGTGCTGTTGCGGTAGGTGTTGAGCACGTTGGTGTTGTAGTAGATCCACCCGCCGGTGCCGATGAAGCCCAGCGCGGCGACCACCAGCACGATCAGGGCCGGTGCATGCAGGCGGGCGCGGGCTTCGCGCAGGCGGTCGCGCCACGCATCGTCGGTGCCGCGCGCCCAGAACAGCGCAGCCAGCACCAGCATGACCACCGCCAGGCAGGCCCAGTAGCCGTCGAACCACAGTGCACCGGTGAGGAAATGGCCGAAGCCGTTCATGTCCGAATACGGCACGCTGGGACCGCTGCCGTAGTTGTACAGGTTGTGGTCCCAGTGCAGCAGGCCGAAGCCGATCGAGCTGGCCGCCACCCACAGGATGGTCAGCAGGTAGCCCAGGAACTTGTTGTTGGACATCACCTGCAGGAACAGCGCCAGCACCGCGATCAGCACGAACGGAATCGCGTTCAGCGCCAGCATGCCCAGGTACAGGCCCGGCTCCAGGTGCGTGTAGCCGTGCGCCAGCTGCCAGCCGATGCCGACCACCGCGCCGATCAGCAGCATCAGCACGATGATGGTCAGCAGGGCGCCGAACTTCGCCAGCAGCGGTACCCAGTCCGGCACCGGGAAGGCGTCCGTGACTTCGGCGGAGTGCTGGCTGCGCTCGCGCCAGACCAGCTCGCCGGCATAGAAGATCACGATGATGATCAGCGGCAGGCTGAAGCTGCCGTTGATCGCGGTGAGCACCTGGTGTGTCACCGGCCACACCGGCGTGCCGTAGATCAGCCCGGATGAAACCAGCGACACCAGCATCAGCACCAGCGACAGCGCCAGCAGCACCAGCAGGGCCACGCCACGCACCACGCCGAGCGTGTCGAACAGGAACTGGGCGCGCAGCTGCTGCAGGTGGATACGCCAGCCGCGGCCGATGCTCACCCGGGGCAGGGTCAGCGCAGCGCCGCTGGCCGGCGGGCGCAGCATCGGCGGTTCGGCGCGCTTCTTGCGGCGCGGCAGCTGCAGGCCCTCGCGATTCGGCCGGAACAGCCAGTAGGCCGCCACGAACAGCACGAACGCCACGCCGATCCACAGCAGACGGTTGAACAGCAGCACGCCGTCCAGAGCGGGCAGCAGGTGGTTGCTCTGGTCGGATGACCAGTAGCGGGTGACGATGCCCAGCGTGCGGCCGCCGAACGGGTCCAGCATCGCGGCGATGGTGTGGCTGTCGATGTCCCGGCTGAGATAGCCGGTGACGCCCGACAGCACGAAATAGGCGATCACCCCGATATAGGTGGCCAGCAGCGAGCGCGTGGTGGTCGCCAGCAGGAACAGCAGTGCGGCGATGAACAGCATGTTCGGGATCACCATCACGCCCAGCGACCAGGCGTAGCCGTACCAGCTGGCCGGACCCAGTCGCGCCGCGTCGATCCACGGCATCGCGGCGCCCAGCGCCAGCCCGAGGGCACACACCAGCATGATCGCCAGCGCGGCCAGGTAGCCCGCGGCGAAGCGGCCGCCCAGGTAGGCGCCGCGACTCATCGGCGTGCTGAAAAACAGCTCCGAGGTGCGGTTGTCGAAATCACGCAGGGCGGCGCCGGCCACGAAGATGGTGATCAGGAACACGCTGAGCACGGTGAGCACGCCCAGCAGGCGCACGATCACCAGCGGCGCATTGCGCAGCACGTTGCCGCTGGCGCCTCCGGCAACCACCATGTCGGTGCTGGAAAGCGCGAAGGCCAGCGCGCCGAACGCGGCGGCGACGATCCAGAACAGCGGCGCCTTCAACTGCTGGCGCAACTCGAAGCGGAGTATTTCGAAGAACATGGGTGATCCTGGCTGCTGCAGAAGCGCCGTGTGCGATGTCCTCCATCGGACGGAACATCGCACGCAGGTGGCCCCTGCGGATTCGGGGCGCCTTCAGGCGGCCTTGGCGGTGGCCTGCGCCCGCAGGCGGCCGAAGTAGACGTCCTCCAGGTCCGGTGCGACCGCTTCGAAGCCTTCCTCCGGCTTCGTGTCGGCCAGCACGTGCAGCAGGGTGCGGCCGCCGGCAAGGCGGGTGGACAGGATGTTCATGCGGGCGCGATAGCCGTCCAGCTGGTTCTTGTCGATGCTGCGGCGCCAGACCCGGCCCTCCAGCGAGCGGATCGCCTCGCCCGGTTCGCCGGTCAGCAGCACCTGGCCCTGGCCGATGATCGCCATGCGCGAGCACAGGTCGGTGACATCCTCAACGATGTGGGTGGACAGGATCACCACCATCCGCTCGCCCAGTTCGGCCAGCAGGTTGAGGAAGCGGTTGCGTTCCTCCGGGTCGAGTCCGGCGGTGGGTTCGTCGACGATGATCAGGCGGGGCTCGCCGATCAGCGCCTGGGCGATGCCGAAGCGCTGGCGCATGCCGCCGGAGTAGGTGCCCAGCTTGCGCTTGCGCACGTCCCACAGGTTGACCTGGCGCAGCAGCGCTTCGACCAGGTCGCGTCGCTCGCCTTTCACGGTGACGCCCTTGAGCACGGCGAAGTGGTCCAGCATCGCCTCGGCCGAGACCTTCGGGTACACGCCGAATTCCTGCGGCAGGTAGCCCAGCAGGCGCCGGGTGTCCTGCTTGTCGGCCAGCAGGTCCATCTCGTCCAGCCTGATCGTGCCCTCGTCCGGGTCCTGCAGCGTGGCGATCGTGCGCATCAGCGAAGACTTGCCGGCGCCATTGGGGCCCAGCAGGCCGAACATGCCGCCGGGAATGTCGAGCGACACCCCGCGCAGCGCCCGGACGCCGTTGGCATAGGTCTTGGACAGGTCACGTATCGTCAGCATGGGTTCCTTCCGGTGCCGCGTTGTGCGGCGTGGACATGGGCTCAGGTTAGGCTACGCAAGCGCACGGCGCGTCCGCTCAAGGTCATGGATACGCCGGCGCATGGTGGGGTGCGAAGGCCCGAAGTTACACGATCCGGCATACGCAAGGCACGCCCCTTCGCTATGATTGACGTCTTGTATGCAGCCGCCATCCCCGAGCGGCGCGCCCTCGCCAGCAGGAGTCATCATGGCCGACCTCAAAGAAGCCCGCGTTCCCGACATCGGCCACGCCGACGTCCCCGTCATCGAAGTGCTGGTGAAGGTCGGTGACCGGGTCGAGAAGGAACAAAGCCTGATCACGCTGGAGTCGGACAAGGCCACGATGGAAGTTCCCTCGCCGTTTGCGGGCGTGGTGAAGGAGATGAAGCTCAAGGTGGGCGACGAGGTTTCCGAGGGTGCGGTGATTGCCGTGATTGAAGCCGACGGCGCAGCCGTCTCCGCGTCCCCCTCTCCCGTATCGGGAGACGACCGCAAGGATGCGGGAGGTAGAGCAATGCAGGGAGCGATTGCCGAGGGCAGGGGTGAGGGAGCTCAGGCCCCTTCAAATTCCCCGGCGCCCGCCCCCGCTCAGCCTACCCCCGCGCCAGTAGCCGGCCAGGGCGTGCAGCCGGGCATCGCCCCCGAGGGCGACGTGCCGCCACAGGTGCGCCCGCCGGTCGATGCGCGCGTGGTGATGCCTGGCGACGCGCCCTATGCCAGCCCGGCGATCCGCGCCTTCGCCCGCGAGCTTGGCGTGGACATCCAGCAGGTCAAGGGCAGCGGCCGCGGCGGGCGCATCCAGCGCGACGACGTCAGCGCCTACGTCAAGCACGCGCTGGCCTCCGGCGCGCGGCCGTCGACGGGCGCCGCCGCTTCGGTCGGCGGTCTCAGCCTGCTGCCGTGGCCCAAGGTCGACTTCGCCAAGTTCGGCGAGATCGAGGAGAAGCCGCTGTCGCGCATCCAGAAGATTTCCGGTGCGAACCTCGCGCGCAACTGGGCGATGATCCCCCACGTCACCCAGCACGAGGACGCCGACATCACCGAGATGGAGGCGTTCCGCAAGCAGCTGGGCGCCGAGAACAAGGACCTCAAGATCAGTCCGCTGGTATTCCAGATCAAGGCCGTGGTGGCCGCGCTGAAGGCGTTCCCGCAGTTCAACGCCTCGCTCGACGAATCGGGCGAGAAGCTGATCCTGAAAAAGTATTTCCACATCGGCATCGCGGTGGATACGCCCGACGGCCTGGTGGTGCCGGTGATCCGCGACTGCGACAAGAAGGGCCTGCTCGAGCTGGCGCGCGAGCTGGGCGAGATCTCGAAGAAGGCGCGTGACAAGAAGCTGGGGCCGGCTGAAATGTCCGGTGGCTGCTTCTCGATCAGCTCGCTGGGCGGCATTGGCGGCACGTATTTCACGCCGATCGTCAATGCGCCGGAGGTGGCCATCCTGGGTGTTTCCAAGTCCGCGGTGAAGCCGGTGTGGAACGGCAAGGAATTCGCACCGCGCACGATGCTGCCGCTGTCGCTGTCATACGACCACCGGGTGATCGACGGCGCGCTCGCCGCGCGCTTCGCGTCGTTCCTCGCCAACCAGCTCGGCGACATCCGCCGGCTGCTGCTCTGACGGAGGCGATGACGATGGCGAACACGATCGAGATCAAGGTTCCCGACATCGGCGGCCACGACAACGTGCCGGTGATCGAGGTGCTGGTGAAAGCCGGCGACACGGTGGCGAAGGAACAGAGCCTGATCACGCTGGAGTCGGACAAGGCGACCATGGAGATTCCCTCCAGCGCCGCCGGCGTGATCAGGGAAGTGAAGCTGAAGGTGGGTGACGAGGTCTCCGAAGGGGCGGTGATTGCCGTGGTGGAAGTGGCCGGTGAAACGGCTGCGGCGCCGGCTGCGAAAGCGGAAGCGCCCGAGGCCGCTGCACCGACGCCGGCCGCCGTTCCGGCGGCCACCCCTCCCCAGCCCTCCCCTGCGAGCAGGGGAGGGAGCGAATCGGCACCGAAGGCTGCCGCGGCATCCGGCCGCAAGGCCGACATCGAATGCAAGCTGGTCGTGCTCGGCTCCGGTCCGGGTGGCTACAGCGCCGCATTCCGCGCCGCCGACCTCGGCGTCGACACCGTGCTGGTCGAACGCTACGACAGCCTGGGCGGCGTCTGCCTCAACGTGGGCTGCATCCCCTCCAAGGCATTGCTGCATGCCGCGGCGGTGATCGACGAAGCCGCCGCGATGTCCGCGCATGGCGTCAGCTTCGGCGCGCCGAAGATCGACCTCGACAAGCTGCGCAGCTTCAAGACCAAGGTGGTCGGCCAGCTCACCGGCGGTCTTGCCGGCATGGCCAGGGCGCGCAAGGTGCGCACGGTGACGGGCACCGGCCTGTTCGTGTCGCCGCATGAAATGGAAGTCCAGACGGCCGAAGGCACGAAGCTTATCCGTTTCGAGCACGCGATCATCGCCGCCGGTTCGCAGTCGGTGAAACTGCCGGCGTTCCCGTGGGACGACGAGCGCGTGGTGGACTCCACTGGCGCGCTGGAACTGAAGGACGTGCCGAAGAACCTGCTGGTCGTCGGCGGCGGCATCATCGGCCTGGAGATGGCCACGGTGTATTCGGCGCTGGGCAGCGCGGTGACCGTGGTCGAGTTCATGGACCAGCTGATTCCCGGCGCCGACGCCGACCTGATCAAGCCGCTGGCCAAGCGCCTGGGCGGCAAGCTCAAGGGCGTGCACCTGAAGACCAAGGTGGTCACTGCCAAGGCCACCAAGAAGGGCATCGAGGTCGGCTACGAAGGCGACAGCATTCCCGAGACCACGCTGTTCGACCGCGTGCTGGTCGCGGTGGGCCGCTCGCCGAACGGTGGCAAGATCGGCGCAGACAAGGCCGGCGTCGCGGTGACCGAACGCGGCTTCATCAACGTCGACACGCAGATGCGCACCAACGCGCCGCACATCTACGCCATCGGCGACCTGGTCGGCCAGCCGATGCTGGCGCACAAGGCCACCCACGAAGCACACGTGGCGGCGCAGGCGGTGGCCGGGCTGAAGAGCCACTTCGACGCGCGGGTGATCCCGTCGGTGGCCTACACCGATCCGGAGATCGCCTGGGTCGGCGTGACCGAGCGCGAGGCGAAGGAAAAGGGCCTGAAGGTCGGCGTGGGCAAGTTCCCGTGGGCGGCCTCGGGCCGCGCCATCGGCATCGACCGCACCGAAGGCTTCACCAAGCTGATCTTCGACGAGGAAACCCATCGCATCGTGGGCGCCGGTATCGTGGGCGTGCACGCGGGTGACCTGATCTCCGAACTGGCGCTGGCGATCGAGATGGGCAGCGAGGCAGCCGACATCGCGCTCACCATCCACCCGCATCCCACCCTGGGCGAGTCGGTGGGCATGGCCGCGGAAGTCTACGAAGGCACCATCACCGATCTGTATCTGCCGAAGAAGAAATAGGCGTTCCCGACGAAGGCCGCGAAGAGCGGGAGTCTCCGTTCACTCCGGGCGTGGCGCAGCGAAGTCGAAGGATGATTGCGCGGAGGTCGTCTGCACGCCGCGTCCATGAAGAAGCCCGGACCAGTCCGGGCTTCTTCCATTTGCGCGACCGGTCGGTCGCCGATCACTTACCCGGCTGACGGCTGCGGGTGCTCCGCCCGGAACTGCTTCCACTGGGCGCGGCGGGCCTGCGCCTGCGCCTTGAGCGTGGCTGCCTGCGCCTGCTGCGCCGGGGTCAGCAGCGCGTAGATCTGCGCCCGCAGGTTGGCCATCTGCTGCACCCGCTGCTGGGTGGCCTGGCCTTCGGCCTGGGCCAGCCGGGAAGCGGCGGCCTGGTAGCCGACCTGGTTCGGCGTCATCGATTCGAAGGCGCTGCGCTGTTGCCGCAGGGCGTCGCGCGAGGACTTGTTCTGCTCGCGGCTGCTGCGGATGATCTGCTTGACGCTGGCCTTCTGCGCGTCGCTGAGGTTCAGCTTGCCCAGCATCATCATCTGGCCGTCGCCCCGATGATGGTGGCGCCCATGGCCGAAGTCGCCATGTCCTGCGCCGCCAGCGGGCGCGGCCAGTGCGACGGAGCTGCCGATGGCCAGTGCCGAGGCCAGGGCCAGGCCGAGGAGGGTGTTCTTGCGCATGACGTGTACCTCTGTGGTGGGGAGTTTGTACGCCATCATTTGACGACACCGCTGCGTATATGTTCTTTGCGGACAGGTAAAGATCGGTAAAGAACGTGGTGTCCCGACCGGGCCATCCCATTGAATGGCGGCCATGCAGACTCCGAATCCCCCTCGCATCCTGATCGTCGATGACGACCGCGCGCTGTGCCGGCTGCTGGCGGAGTACCTGCAGCGCGAGGGCTTCGTGGTGGATCTCGCCCACGACGGCGACGCCGCGCTGGCCCGCCTGCGCAACGCTGCCGAGCGGCCCGACCTGCTGATCCTCGACGTGATGATGCCCGGTCGCGACGGCCTGGAAACCCTGCGCGAGCTGCGCATGCAGCACCGCCTGCCGGTGATCATGCTGTCCGCACGGGGCGAGCCAGTGGACCGGGTGATCGGGCTGGAGCTGGGCGCCGACGATTACCTGGCCAAGCCCTGCCTGCCACGTGAACTGCTGGCGCGGGTGCGCGCGCAACTGCGCCGCAACGCGCCACCGGTGTCCGGCACGCTGCAGGTCGGCAACCTGCAGCTGTTTCCGGGCGAGCGCCGCGCCCAGGTCGGCGGGCAGGACCTGGTGCTCACCGGTGCCGAGTTCCTGTTGCTGCTGGGCCTGGCGCAGCGCGCCGGCGAGCTGGTCGACAAGGCCAGCCTGACCCGGCAGGCGCTGGGTCGCGAAATCGAGCGCTTCGACCGCAGCATCGACGTACACGTCAGCCGCCTGCGCCACAAGCTGGCCGATGCATCGCCCGACGCGCCGCGGATCGACGCGGTGCGCGGCTCCGGCTACGTGCTGGTGGCGGCCGCGCCATGAAGCCGATGCGCACTTCGCTGTACTGGCGATTGCTGGTCTGGTTCTGCGTAGCCAACCTGCTGGTGCTGGCGCTGGGCGGACTGTTCGCCCGCCGCTTCATCGAGTTCACCACCAGCATCGAAATCAACTGGGCCGCGCTGGCGCAGGACGCCGACCAGGCCTATGAAAGCGGCGGCCGCGACGCGCTCGCCGCGTGGGTGGCCCAGCAGCGTCAGCAGGGCGTGGAGGCCACCCTGTTCGAGCACGGCGAGATGCTCTACCCGATCCGCCTGGGCGTCTCGGTGCGTTCGCAGCTGCCCGCTTTGCTGTCGTCCGATCGCAGCGTGGTGATGCAGCCGCGGCCCGGTTTCTACGTCGCCGTCCAGCAGGTCGTCGGCAACGACGGCCACGACCGCCAGCTGCTGGCGATGAGCCACTCGCACGTGCGCCTGCGGCCGCAGACCCGCGAGAAGATCTACCTGGCGATGCAGCTGGCGCTGTCGCTGCTGTTCATCGGCCTGGTCGGCTGGTGGGTGGCGCGCAGCGTGGCACGTCCAGTCGAGGCTTTGCGCCGCGCGACCCGGCGCATGGCCGAGGGCGAACTGTCGGCGCGGGTCGGTCGCCAGGGCGGGCTGGCGCATGACGAGCTGGCCCAGCTGGCCGGCGACTTCGACGTGATGGCCGGGCGGATCGAGGCACTGGTCGCGCACGAGCGCGGCGTGCTGCAGGATCTGTCACACGAGCTGCGCTCGCCGCTGGCGCGATTGCAGCTGATCCTCGACCTGGCCCGGCGCGGCGGCGACAGCCCGGAGGGTGCCGCCTACTTCGCCCAGGCCGAGCAGGAAATCACCCGGCTCGACCGGATGCTGGGCGAGATGCTGGCGCTGTCGCGGATGGAGGGCGGCCTGCCCGGCATGGAGCGCGAGCTGCTGGAGCTCGCCGAGGTGGTGCATGAAGGCGTCGAGCAGTCGCGCCTGGAAGCGGATTCGCAGCGGGTCGAATTGCAGCTGACCGGCGTCGACTCCGCGAAAATTTCCGGCAACGCGATGCTGCTGGAACGGGCGCTGGCCAACCTGCTCGCCAACGCGATCAAGTTCAGCCCGGCAGGTGGTCGGATCGAGGTGGCCCTGCGTGTTGACTCGTCGTTTGCCGAGATCAGCGTGCGCGATCACGGGCCGGGTGTGCCGGCGAATGAACTCGCGCTGCTGTTTCGGCCGTTCTTCCGTGGCAGCAATGCGGCGCGGGCGGAGGGGCATGGCCTTGGATTGGCCATCGTGCAGCGGGTGGTGCAGGTGCATGGGGGTACGATCGACGTGGCCAATGCCGAGGGTGGCGGGTTGGAGGTGAGGTTGCGGTTGCCGCTGGCTTGACGGCGTCCGCAAGGTCCGCGTGCGGGTTGCGGGGTTTGTCGACAGTCCATCCATGGACTGACGCCAAACTGTTTTGCATCCATGCGAACCACCCTCCGGGCTGATCCTCCACCCGCTCGCCGCTGGAGAGGGGCCCGGGTAGGGCAGCGAGCCATGGTGGCACGCACTCGGTACGCAACCGCTGCGCGGTCGCGAAAGCCGAAGGGCGAAAACCGAAGCGAAGAGCGAAGAGTCGAGGCAAAAAGCCTGCTGCCGGCAGGACGTGCAGCGGACGTGAGCGTGCAACCGCACATGTCGATCGCCTGATGCATGCGGCGCAGCGCCCGGCCTTTCTCCCTCCCCTGCTTGCAGGGGAGGGCTGGGGTGGGGTCCGCTCTGGATCTTTCTCTTTGACTCCTTGCATCTTGCCGATACCTCGATCTGCGGGATATGCAAGGTCGCCCCAGGCCGTCCGAGCCTCTCACATCCTCATGCAAGCCTGCCAAACCGAATAATCAACTCGCTTGACGGGCTCACTTCGAAAGCTGAACATCGAATGCATGTACCCGATATGGGTCCACCAAGCTTCGGGCCATATGGGTGGACGATGAGCCAGCAAAGACACTGCCCGTACTGCGAGAAACCATTCTCCATCGGGTATCTTGAGTTATGCACGTTGCCTCTGTGGCCAAATTTCAGGAGGTGGCGTGGCAGGTGTATTCATTGTGATTGTGGCTTGCAAGCATCAGGCCTTTGGGAAATTTTGACCGGGATCGTGTCAACTGTTGCTCTGGTTGCTGCTTTCGTAGTTTTCGTGCCTGTACATCCGAGGCCATCAAACACTCTGGGCTGGGCATATGCAGTTCTGGCTTTGCCGGCTCTTTATTTTTTCAATGGATCAATCAGGTATATGACGATTTCGTATCCGGAACTTTCGTAGCATCGGCCAATCGTTCAAGGCACACATTTCGCGGTCGCTCGATTTTAGCGTTGGTGATAGGGGGATTGATGGGCCAGCTGAAGCATTGCCCATATTGCGAAATGCCCATCACGGTTCGCTACCCGGACTTCTGTACTCTGCCCACCTTCAAGCCTGGTCGATGGTCGGGGAGGTGCTCTCATTGCAATTGCCAATTGGAAGCGTCAAACAATTGGGAGGCTCTGACCGGCATCACATCATTGGTTGTTTTTGGCGTTGTTTTGAGTTTGGTCATGCCAAATTATCCGGACGCCCCAAAGATGCTTGCATGGATATGTGCGATTCCTGCCGTAGGCTTTCTCTATTTTCTCAACGGCTTGATTCGCTATCTAACGTTTTCCCGTGCCAAGCTGTCGTGACATATGGCCAATATCTCGTCCGAGGCGGGGGCTTCGCCCCTGTCGCTGCACCGATCAAGCGCACTGCCTCAGGGTCAGAACGCACCTGTTTGGACAGCCCAGTCCGGCCAGAAGGAATCATCAAGCCAAAGCCCGGGTCAGCGTGAACTTTCGAGTGATCCCGCCGGATCGAAAATGGACGTCCAAAGCCAGAACAAGTCACTCGAAAGTGCCGGTAAACCTCAGCGTCGACGTTGCACAGGCCCCGATGGACTGGCCCAGTCCCGGCGGTGCGGTCGGTGGCCGCATCGCTGGATCTGGCGGGGGCGGGTTTACCTCCCGCATTGACTAAGTGAACCTGACCTCGTTCTTCGTCTTCACCTGCGACTCGGGCAAGCCTTCGACGAATTTGTCGAGCGCGGCGGCCAGTTCCGGCGAAGGATTCGTCAAGACCCTGGCGTCCGATCCAGCGCCTTGCGCGGCCAATTCCTTGTCGATCATAGCGCGCAATTCGGGCGTGATCGCACCTTGCGCATCGATGGTCGTGGTGGTGATGTTCAGCGGTGCGTCGGTCAACACCGTGCTGTTGAACCAGCTCGGCGAGTCTTCTTCGATCTTGACCACGTCGAGATCCCGGTTGAAACGCTTGATCCACTCGCCGCCAACGCCCAGTGCGACGGCGTAAGCCCGGTAGGTTCCGAGTAGCTCCGGTTGGTTCCTGATGCGCTCGCTCAGGCCGAGCTTGCGGTTCTCGGTCACGCTCAGATACCAGCGAAAGTTGCGCAAATGCCGCAGCAAGCGGGCGGTACGTGGAGTCGGCACTTCGATCCAGTGCCAGAACGCGAAGTTCATGGCCACGAGGGCGAGCAACACGATAACCGCCGGATAACCATGCAGCAGCACGAAGCCGCCGCAGAGAAGGATGGCCATGCCCCCGAAGATGACAGTGTTGAGTGCCATTCCACCGATGGTGCGCATCTCGCGATTGCGCCAGGCCTCGCCGATTTTCATGCCGACCACGCCGAGCCCGACGCCCAGGAAGAGCAAGATGAAAAGCTGGACTCGCGTGTCAGCATTGCTGCCGGCGAGCAGCCACACCGCCAACAAACTGAGCGCCATGCCCGGCAGCATGATCTTGCGATTGAGCTGGACCATGGATGTGCCGCAGATCGCCGTCAGCGAGGATTGCAGTGCTTTGGTGGCTGCGTGCGCACGCCATTGCTGGCTGGGATGCAGTCGCAGCGTGTCGCCGTTCTGGAACAATGCGGCGCGAAAGCGACGTTCGTCTGGTGTCAAGGCAGCGATCGTTTTGTCGTCGCCGATTTTGCTCACGACATGCACGCCATCGACCTGGTCCATGCGCAGGCCACCTTTCGCCGCGATGCCGAGCAGTCCGGCACTGAAGCAGGTGCGGTCATAACCGCTGATGTACACATAGCGCGCCATCGCGGCCGAACAATTGTCTGGCGGCCTGTACTCGGCAACCGGCGGGCCCTTGCGCGGGTCGCGCCCGAAGCCATACCAGGCAAGGAGGTAATACAGCAACGCAAGTCCCGCCATCAACAGTCCATGGCGCAGGCCACCGACCACCTTGATCCAGCCGATGCGCTCGGCGACACCCGGCGCCGCGACGATGCCCTTGGGAAATTCCAGCGTCACAGCCATGACCGCGTTCGGCTTGAAAGGTGCGTCCATCGCGTACGTGACGCCGTCGTCCCGCACGCTCGTCGTCATCGCTTGTTTTTCGATGCCGTTGAATCGGCTGGCCTGAGCCATGGCCACGAGGCTGGATTTGCCAGGACTGGCAGGCAAGGTGATGTCCACGCTGGCGTTGGCGAAGTCATATGCGTAGGGCGTGCCGGCGATATCCCAGGCGCTTTTGTCGACCGTCCAGCCCAGGCCGTCGTGATCGGCCCTGAACGCGATTCGATCGTGCACGCGATAGTGCAGGGAATAGGTGTGCTCGCCGGCCGCCACCGGTGCTTGCTCATCGCCGAGAAACAGGCGCGTGCCGCCGTTGATCGCCTCGGTATGCCAAGGCACCGGGTTGCCGTCGATCTGCACGTCGAGAATTTCCCTTTGCGCGAGGGATGTGCCTCCGTACAAGTCGCGATACTTGGCCGGCAGGTCGCGATGCGTGCCGTAGTGGATCAGGTCTCTGTCCACTCGCATCGTCAGCGTTTCGGTAACGTCGAGATCGGAATTGGCGGCGATTCGGATGTCGGTGTGGTAATCGAGCAACTGTTCGCCGTAGTCATAGCCATCGGCCCGCGCCGATCCGCTGGTCGACACCAGCGCTGCCAGCAGCAGGATCGCGCAGATGGTGATGCGGTTCATGTCAGCTTGCCGTCCGGTCGAGTCGAATTTGCGGATTGGCGCGGGCATCGTCTTCGGCCGCGAAGAATTCAGCCGGATCGAAGCCGAGCCGACCGGCAATCAGCAGCGCGGGGAAGCGTTCCAGCGCCGTGTTGTACTGCCGCACCGAGCCGTTGTAGAAGCGCCGCGCGTATTGCAACATGTTCTCTGTTTCGACCAATTGGGTCGAGAGCTGGCGAAAGTTTTCGCCGGCCTTGAGGTCGGGATAGGCTTCGCCAACCGCGATCAGCTGACCCAGGTCCTTGCCCAGTGCCATTTCCGGTTCGCTGCGCCTGGCGGGCGAGGCGCGAAGTTGACAGGCGCGACGTTCCGCACCGACGCGTTCGAACAGGGCGCTCTCGTGGCTGGCGTAACCCTTCACGACTTCTACCAGCATCGGCACCAGATCGTGACGGCGCGCAAGTTGCACATCGACATCGCTCCAGGCCACGCGCACTTGATTGCGCATTCGCACCAGGGCGTTGAACAGCCAGACGACGGCGACGATCAGCAGCAGCGCGATGACCACGAAGCGGGTATTCAATGGCGGGTTCCCCGAATTGGCGAATGCAAGCGACAGCGGCATGCAGGCTGCGAGTCTACCGTGTCCCCGCGACGATTCGCCAAGCAACAGCGGGGCGCCTCAGGGTCAGAGCGCACTTGTCTGGCCAGCTCGCTTCGGCCAGAAGGAATCATTCAAGGGTGCGCTCTCATCCTGCGGGTTCGAACCTGCGGAGACCAACGCGAATCGGCTCAATGCATTTGCAGGCTCAGCATCTTCCCGGCGAGCCACAGCGCGGCCAGGGAGAAGCCGATGAACAGTGCCAGCTTGCCGTAGCCGGACAGTTTCAGTTGCCTCACCAGTTCCTCCGTCGGCTGGGACGAGAGAATGAACGGCCGGTGGCCGGGCGGGCGCGAGATGATTCCGGTTTCCGGGGTGACCGTCGGCTGGACGGCGTTCGCCGCTGCCTGGATATGTGCCGCGTCGCGCGCACGGTTCCACTCGTTGATGTCGATGACGCCGTCGCCGTTCGCATCGAACCGTGTCAGCAATGACGCCTGGTTGTTCTTCCATTCGGCGAGGATCGCCGCGGTGTCGACTTCCACGGCCGAAGGCAGGCTTTGTGCCGAATGATTGGTGTGCAGGCCGGCGACGTAAAGCGGTTCACCTTCGGTCATGCGCGTTTCGGTGTGGCGGTACTGGCCGCCGGGCATGTCCATCTCGGGTGGACAGTCGATCCGGTAATCCGTGCCTTGCCAGCGATCGCGCTTGGTGGCGTGCACTTTTGCTCCGGCCGGGTCGATCATCATCTGGCCGGTGCCGTCGTCGAGCAACAAGGGCGTGCGGCTGGTTCTTCTCGCGATGACGACCCACTGCCAGTTGTCGCGCTTCTCGACGGTATGACACCACCAGGTGCACGGACGCTCGGTCATGGGGGCGATCAGCGGATGGCCCGGCACCGCCATTTGCCGACCGGCAAGCGCGACATAACCCTGGGCGACGGAGCGACATCGTGATATCGCCAGGCCTTCGATCAGTCGACGTGCCGACAGCGAGCGGTACCAGCCGATGAAGCCGTAGCCAGCGGGGGCGACGAATACGGCAAGGCCAGTGAGGAGCAGCGGAATTTTCGTCACCATCGACGGAAGGTCTCTTGTCTTCGCAGCGAAGAAACAACCGGGTCGGGTCGATGCAAGCCGGTTAGCCGAGCAGCACTCGCAGCTCGGGCACCGTGCGTTTGGCTTCGCGGAAATGCAGCAGTTTTCCCGGCTTGAACTTGAACAGGGATGCGATGAAGCGATCCGGGAATTGATCGATGCGCACGTTGAGGCTGTTGACGCAGTCGTTGTAGAACTCGCGGCGGTCGGCGATGGCGTCTTCGAGCCGGCTGATGCGCGCCTGGAGATTGCGGAACGTCCGGTTGGCTTTCAGGTCGGGGTACTTCTCGGCCACCGCGAAGAGGTCACCAAGACCGTTGCGCAGCTGCTGCTCGGCGGGCCCGAGCTCATCGATGCTGGCGTGCTCGCGTGCATCGGAGACGGCGGCGCGCGCCTGCGTCACCTTCAGCAGGGTCTGTTGTTCGTAGAGCATGTACTGCTTGCACGTTTCCACCAGGTTCGGCAGCTCGTCATGCCGCTGCATCAGCAGCACGTCGATGTTTGCCCAGGCCTTGGCGACATTGTTCTTGAGCTGCACCAGGTTGTTGTAGATCACGACCACGTAGACCGCGACCACGATGAAAGCCAGCAGAAACAGGTGTCCCTTGATGCTCATCGGATATCCGTGAATTTTCCCCGCGACGATCATACCCGAGGCGAAAAGCCCGGCCGGACTCGCCGGAAGGACACCAGGCTGATGTGTGCAGCACCGTCATGCCCAGGGAATTGAAGCATTCACGCGTAGCTTGCGCGATGTACTGCGTGCTGCGGCCCAGGCTCTCTCTTGCTCTGAAATCGACATGAGGTCGCCAGCGACTATGCTTATCCATCCCCAAGCAGCGAGGTTCCCATGTCGATCAAGGTCTGTGTCGCCGGTGCCACCGGTTGGGCGGGTTCGGAATTGTCGCGTGGCATTGCCGCGACGGATGACCTCGACATGGTTGCCGCGGTGGCACGGCGACATGCCGGTGAAACGCTCGGCGCGGTGCTTGGCGAGGCAGGCTTGCAGGCACCGATCTTCGCCAGCGTGGACGCGGCGCTGGCGCAGCCGTGCGACGTGTTCGTCGAGTACACGCGGCCGTCCAGCGCGAAGGCGAACATCCTCGCGACGCTGGAGCATGGCGCGCATGTGGTGGTCGGCACCTCGGGGCTGACGGACGAGGACTATGCGCAGATCGATGCGCTGGCACGGCAGCGGCAGCGTGGCGTATTGGCCTGCGGCAATTTCGCGTTGACCGCGGTGCTGCTGATCAAGTTTGCCGAGATGGCGGCGAAGCTGATCCCGCAGTGGGAGCTGATCGACTACGCCAGCGCGACCAAGCCCGACGCGCCCAGCGGCACGGTGCGCGAGCTGGCCGGGCGGCTGGGCAAGGTTCGCCAGCCGCTGCTGGCGGTGCCGCTGGAGCAGACCGCAGGTGTTCGCGAGACGCGTGGCGGCACGCTGGCGGGCAGCCAGGTGCATGCGGTGCGGTTGCCGGGGTTCGTGCTGGGGGCGGAGGCGATCTTCGGCATGCCGGACCAGACCTTGACGATCCGCCACAACGCGGGAAGCAGCGCGAAGCCGTATGTCGATGGCGCGCTATTGGCGATACGCAAGGTGTCCGGCCTGGTCGGGCTGCATCGCGGGCTGGATGCGGTGATTGATTGGTAGTGACTCAGCGTTGGTGGCGATGTGTGCGTTGTTGCCAAAGTCCCAGTAGCCACGACGCGCCGACGCAACCGGCCAGTGCCAACAGCCAGTGTGTGGCGGGTGCCTGCGGATTCGGCGCCAGCGCGGCGAATGAAGGCAGCCAGGCGCTGCCGTAGATCGCGATCACGGCGATTGCGGCCACCGCCATCGTGGCGGCGAGTACCAGCATCAGCTTGAACTCGAAGGAAGCGCTGGTCGATGCGGCGGGTGACGGAACGGCGCCGACTCGCGCAGCCAACTGCTGCGCAAAATCTGCCGGCAGCGATTCAGCCGGTGGCTGGCGCAGGCTGCGCGCGATCAGCCGGTAGCGCCGGCTGCGTGCATCGTCGCCGGCGGGATCGAGCTGCAGCCGTTCGCGCCGCATGGCGCGCTCCTGCGCCTGCCATTCGCGCTCGAGCGCGGCATCGTCAAACGTGGGGATGTGGTTTTCGTCGTGCGGAATCATGCGGCAACTCCTGTCCGTGTTTCGAGCGCGTCGCGCAGGCGCAGGCGCGAGCGGAACAGATGGCTCTTGATCGTGCCCGCGGCCATGCCGGTGATGCGGGCGATCTCGGGTATGGACGTCTCTTCGAGGTAATACAGGGTCAGCAAGGTGCGTTGCAAGGGTGGCAGCGCCTCGATCGCCTCATGCAGGTGCCGTGCGGTTTCCTCGTCGGCGCAGGCGGCCTCCAGGTCGAAACCGTCCCCGATGCTGTCCACCAGCGACTCGCCGTCGTCGCCGCCGGGCTCGACCAGGGCGATGCGCTTGTGTTGCAGGTGGCGCAGCGCGATGGTGAAGGCGATCCGGCCAATCCATGATTTCAGCGCGCTTTCGTAACGGTACTGATGCAGGCACTGGTGCACGCGCAGGAAGGTGTCCTGGCACAGCTCGCGGGCGTCCTCCGGATGCCGCACCATGCGCTGGATGATGTGCCAGCACAGCCCCTGGTACTCGCGCACGAGGCGTTCGAACGCGCCTGGCCGGTTGGCCAGCACGGCGTCGACCAGGGCTCGATCGGCTTGGCGGATGTCTTCCATGGAGTCATGGATACGCGCATCGCCCGATCGGTTGCAAGCGGGCGGTTGCAACCGATCCGGCGCGGCCCGTATCTGTGGGTTCAACGGGCCCATCTTCGTGGCCTTTGCCCAGGGAGTTTTCCATGAATTTCGAGATCCTGATTCCGATCGTGCTGTTCATCTGCATCGCCTACACCATTAAGGTGGTGGTCGATGCCCGGGTTCGCGGCCGCATGATCGGCGCCGGCGGTTCGGAGGAGCTGGTCAAGTCGATCCTGCTCGACGAGGAGCAGCGCCGCCGCCATTCGTCGTTGCGCTGGGGCATCGTGCTGATCTTCGTCGGGCTTGCCTTCGGCCTGATCCAGTGGTTCGGCTGGCAGGAAGTCACCCCCGGCATGGTCGCCGTGCTCGCTGGCGCCACCGGCCTGGGCAACCTGGTTTCCTTCGCGGTCTCGCGCAAGCTCGCCTGAAGCTGGTTCAATGGCGGGCATGCGCCGCCCCGTCGGCATGCCCGCAGTGAGTCGGCAACGTGAATGAGCAACTGTTGTTCAACCTGGTCGACCTGGCCGGCACGTTCGCCTTCGCGATCAGCGGCGCCACCGCCGCGCGGCGCTGCAATCTCGACCTGTTCGGCATCCTGGCGATCGCCTACATCACCGCCTGCGGCGGCGGCATCGCCCGCGACCTGTGCATCGGCGCGGTGCCGCCGGCGGGCCTGTCGGACTGGCGCTACCTGCTGACCGCGGTGATCGCCGCCCTGCTCACCATCGTGGCCTATCCGTGGGTGGAGCGGCTGACCTATCCGGTGCGGCTGTTCGACGCGATGGGGCTGGGCCTGTTCGCGGTGTATGGCGCGCACAAGGCGCTGGTGTTCGGCCACAACGCCGAGGTGGCGATCCTGCTCGGCATGATCACCGCCGTGGGCGGCGGCATGGCGCGCGACGTGCTGCTGGCGCGGGTGTCGATCGTGCTGCAGCAGGAGATCTACGCGCTGGCCGCGCTGGCCGGCGCCGCGCTGGCGGTGCTCGGCGAGTATCTGCACTGGCCCGCGGTATGGGCCACCTGGCTGCCGATCCTGTTCTGCTTCGGCCTGCGCTTTGCATCGCTGCACTGGCACTGGAACCTGCCGCGCTTCGGACGTCCGCGCGACGAGTGAGCGCGGCACGGGCCGTCCGCGGTCGGCGAACCCGCCGGTTGCCGATGTCCGCGCCTTACTGCTCGACCAGTTCGACGCGCCGGTTGCGCGCCTTGCCGTCGTCGTCGCGGTTGCTGGCCACCGGCGCGTAGGAGGCCAGCCCCTTCGCCGCCAGCCGGCCCGGCGTGATGCCGTAATCCGCGATGAGCGCCTTGGTCACCGCCTCGGCGCGCTGTTGCGACAGGGCGAGATTGTGCGCCAGTGCGCCGCTGTTGTCGGTGTGGCCCACGATGCAGACCTTCAGCGACGGCTGCGTCTTCAGCAGCTTGGCCATCTCCTTCAGCGTGCCGCCGGATGACTTGTCCAGCACCGCGCTGTCGCTGGCGAAATGGATGCCGTACAGCGCGATGTGTCCGCTTTGCGCCAGGCCCTGGCTCATCGCCTTCGCGTCGACCGTCACCTGGCCGGTGGCCATCGCCCTGGCCTCGACGATCTGCAGCAGGACGCCCACGGGTTGCTGCTCGTTCTGGCTGACCAGCAGCGAAAGATCGACGTTGCCGCCGGGTCGCTGCAGTCGGGCGGTCAGCGATTGCACGTTGCCGTCGGCGGATTCCAGGGTCGAGACCATCAGGTTGCGGTCGCCGTGCATCTGGTCGAGCAGGGGCTCGATCAGCGCGCTGCCGAAATCGAAACCGCCGCAGCCCTCGTCACCGCTGCAATGGAAGCGCAGCTGGAAACCGGCGGCCTGCAGTGCCTGGGCAAAATTGCGGTAGACCTCCAGCGCACTCTTGCCGGCCGGCACCGCGTAGGCGATGCGGGTGAGCCGGCCTTCCGCGGGTTCGCTGCGGGCGAAGCGACCGGGCTGGTCGGCGTCGTAGCGGCCCAGTGGCAGGGTCGCGGTGCCGTAATCCTTCTGCGCGTAGCCCACGATGACCGAGCCGGCGAAGCGCGACACCACCGGATGGTCGTGGCTGCCGGACACGTCGTGCGGGGGCAGTGCGGCGGCGAGTGCCGATGCCGCCAACAAGGGGAGCGCGAGGGTGGGCAGGAGGACGAGCGGGCGGAGCAGGAGCTTGCGCATGTATCGAGGGTCTCCAGCGACTTTCGAAGAGCGGGCACCTTAGCAAATTCGCCGCAGGTGCCATCGTGATCGCCTGCCGTGTCGCCGCGCCCGTTCAGCTGCGGCGTTTGAATCGCGGCGGATTTTCGCCGTTTGTGTGACACGTTTCGCAAAAAAAGTGCTGCATGCCGCGACCTTCACAAATCTGCAGCAGGCCTTCGGTAAGTTCCTGCGACAGGAGAGGCCATCTGCGAAAGCATGACGTTGGCGCTCCTGCATGGTGCGTGGTCGAGGCGACTGACCAGGGGGCGCACCACCTTCCATCGAAGTCTGTCTGGGCCGGCCGTGTCGGCGGTCCCACCATCACTTGAGAAAGGGGTAGCCCATGAAAGCTCGTTTCATTCGCAACACAGGGATCCGTGTCCGCCAGCGTGGCCAGGGCATGACCGAGTACATCATCATCACCGCCCTCATCGCGATCGCCGCCATTGCGGCCGTGACGTATTTCGGCGGCACCGCCCGCGCCCAGATCGGCGGCATGGCCAAGGAGCTCTCCGGCCAGAGCGCAACGCAGGACATCAACCGGGCGAAGAACCAGGGCAACAAGGCCCATTCCGAGGGTACCAAGGACAAGACCCTCAACAGCTACAACAACGCCACCGCCAAGTAAGCACCGCCACGAACTGACGAACCGGATGCGGCATCGCCGCGTTCGCGGGGATGCCCGTGCGCGCCGGCAGCGATGCCGGCCTGCACGGGCGTCCGGTTCCCGACATGGGGGTGTGCAATGGCCTGGTCGATCGACGATGGAACAAGCGGCGACGGTGCGAAGCGGCCGTCGCGTGCCGGTGCGCCTGGCCGCCAGCGCGGCCAGGCGCTGGTGCTGGCGATCGTGGCGTTGCTGGTGCTTTGCATCGGCGTGATCGTGGTGTTCAACACCGGGCAGGCGGTGTCGAAGAAGGTGGAGCTGGTCAACGCCGCCGACGCTGCGGCCTACAGCGCCGCCGTGCAGCAGGCGCGCGCGTACAACCTGATCGCCTACATGAACCGTGCCGAGGTCGCCAACGAGGTGGCCGTGGCGCAGATGACCAGCTGGTATTCGTGGACGAATTTCACCCTGCGCGGCACCGACAACTTCAAGGATGCCGTGCAGGCGATCGCGATCATCTTCGACGTCAGCATCGTCGGCGCCGAGGTGGGCGCGGCGCTGCAGGAAGTGGTCACCGCGCTGAATGAAGTGAAGACGGTGGTGAAGACCCTGCGCGACGGCATGCAGGTGGCGTTCTCGGCGGGCGTGACCGCCATCGCGGCGATCAACAAGGCGTACTCCGTCGCCTCGCGCGGCATCGCCACGGTGGAATCGCAGGAGGCGCTGAAGCTGGTGCCCGAGGTGGTCAAGCGCAATACCGACGGCAAGGCGAAGATCGGCGCCCGTGGCTATGCGCTGCTGGAACAGGGCGCGCTCGACGCGCGTGCCTATGTCACCCACTACACGATCCCCACCTCCGGTCGGCGCGATGCCGGGGCCGACCGCTTCGCCAACGTGGTGATGGAGGCGCGCGACGGTTTCTCGCGCGAGCGCAACGGCGGCATCGGCCCGATCCACAAGCGCGGCGGCACCGACCTGGTCGGCTACACCCAGTGGGTGGGCGTGGACACGCTCAACGTCAAGGTCGGCTGGCTGGGCGTGAACGAGCCGCTGGCCTGGGGCGGCGGCGCGGCGGTGAACAGCATGTCGCGCTCGTTCCGCTCGGTGGCCAGCCCGGGCTTCAACAACGGCCGCGGCTGGGACTCGCCGTACGAGATCGATCGCGGCGACTACAAGCGCTACGCCGAAGGCATCGACAACGGCAAGGCGGGCAAGAAGGTGCTGTCGTCCCCCGCCATCGGCGGCAGCAGCAAGGCCTGGCTCAGGAACTACACGCCCGCCAGCAGTCCCGGCCTGCAACCCTACGACGACATCGCCGACAACAAGGCCACCGTGCCCTACGACAACGATCGCAGCGCGAAGCAGAACGGCGTGGAGGCGATGGACGTGGGCCCGGTGTTCACCGTGCTGGTCGAGCAGCCGATGAAGACGGTGCGCACCAGCGACAACGTGCCGGGCATCGGCGGGCCACCGGATTTCGAGGCGCCCGACCAGACCGTCGCCAACGACATGACCGCCCTGTCCTCGGCCCAGGTCTACTTCAGCCGTCCGCGCGGGTTCGGCCTGTTCGACAACGTGATCAGCCCGTCGAGCCGCGAGATGGGCAGCCTGTTCAGTCCCTACTGGCAGGCGCGGCTGATCGATACGCCATGCAACACCCGTCAGGAAGTCGCCATCGCCTATGGCGCCGTGGCCCCGTGCGTGCCAGGCAAATCCTGATGGCCAGCGGCACCTCCTCCCCTCACTCCCAGTGGAAACAGCAAGCCATGATCGAAGCAGGAACAACACGGAGCGGCATCGCGCAGGGATCGTGCAGCAGCAACACTCCGGGTCACCGACGCCCCCTGCGGCAACTGTCGGTGGCGTTGTGCACCGTCCTGCTGGCAACCGTGCCGCTGGTCGGCTGCTCGTCAGGCGACGGTGGCGACAGTGGCGGCGATGCGCAGGACGGCGCGGTCAACCTGGCGCAGAAGGCGCCGCCGATCCACCTCAACCAGACCAGCGTGCTGCTGCACGATGGCGTGCCCGCGGCGGAACACACCTATCGCGAGGCGCTCGCCCGCTGCAGCGCCGGGGCGGTGCCGGTGAAGCCGCTGGCCGACGACGTGGTGGCCAAGCTGGGCCACACCTATCTGGAAACCTGGTACGACGGCGAGCGGATGGCGGTCAAGGCGGATCGCTGGGACTTCAGGAGCGCCGGTCCGTCTGCCGCGGGCTGCGTGTTCGAGCCGGTGCACGAGGCGCGGCTGACCATCGTCGAGCCGGGCGCGACCACGGTCGCGGACCTGGTCAAGGGCACCGCCACCCGCGAGCGCTCCGACGGCGTGGTCCGTGAAGCCGTTGCCGGCGACGAGGACGGCACGGCACCGGATGACGTGGCACAGGACGACGCGAAGCTGCGGGCCCAGGTCATGGGCGAGCTGCAGAAGCAGGGCCAGGGCGACCTGGTCGGCCAGTCCGCGGGCGAGGCGAAGGTGGCCGGCCAGCCGTGCGTGCGCCTGAGCAGCTCCCAGGGTGAAACCTGCGTGTGGAGTGGCGGCAGGAAGTGGGGCTTCGTCACCGATACCGCGGCCGACGCCGACCGCATGGATGCGCCGGTCGACAACATCACCTTGTCGAACAAGCCCGCCGACGGCAATGGCTACCAGCTGACCACCGACAGCATGAGCGTCGGCACGCCGATCGACGACAAGGTGTTCGTGCTGCCCGGCAAGCTTGCCGTGACCCAGGCCCGCTAGCGCCAAGCCATGGAGACGACGATGACGCGCCCTGTTCCAACGCAGCCATTGCGCACGGCCACGATGTCGTCGTCGATCGGCGGCCGGCACCAGCGCGGACAGAGCCTGGTGGAGATGGCGGTGGCCTGCATCGTGCTGGTGCCGCTGGCGGCGGGCGTGATGCTGCTGGGCCAGTACATCCACATCAAGCAGCAGACCCAGGCCGCCGCCCGCCAGGCGGCCTGGGCCGCCACCGTCGATCCGGCCCTGGCCGATGCCGGCCTGCCGCGCAAGGCCACCGTGCAGACCGCACTGCGCGCGCGCCAGTTCGCCGATGCCAAGGCGCCGATCAAGTCCTCCGCGCGCACGCCGGCGGCGTTCGGCGATCCCATGTTGACCAGCTTCGCCAACCAGGCGCTGCTGAAGACTTCCGACGTGTCGTTGAGCGTCTACCAGCAAGAAACCGCGCCGACCTTCCTCGATGGCGCACTGGGCACCGTGGCCAAGGCGACCAGGACGCTGGGCAACCTGCCGCCCAACCCGAAGGGTTTCGTCACCGCCGAAGTGCATGCACGGCCGCAGAAGCTGAAGGGTGCCGATGGCCGGGCGCTGGACTTCCTCGATCCGCTCGACACGGCGCAACTGGACTTCTCGGCCCGCACCGTGCTGCTGGCCGATACCTGGGCGGCCAGCGGCGGTGGCGAACGCAAGAACGGCGAGGCCGCGTCGGGCGCCATGTACAACCGCACGGTGCGCGAGGTGATCCGGCCGCTGGTGCCGACCAGTGCGCTGGGCGACAAGGTCGATGACGTGCTCAGCGACGTGATCAACGTGCTGGGCAAGATCCCCATCGTCAACGACCTGTTCACCCCCGGCTTCGACAAGTTCCAGCTGGGCCGGATGGCGCCCGACGCCGTGCCCGCCGACAAGCTGACGAGGTACCGCGATGTGCGCTAGGCGTGGCCTGCCGCTGCTGGCCGCCGCCTTGCTGCCCGGCATCGCCGGCGCCGGCACGTGGCCGCAGCCCGACCTGCCGGCCGGCACGGATGCGGCCGACGTTTCCCGGCACATCGTCTTCAACGGGCTGGACATGCATGCCCGCGTGTTCACCTCGTCGCAGAGCCAGGCCGAGGTGGTGGCCTTCTATCGCAAGCTGTGGAACGGCCGGGTGGTGGTGAACCCGATGGGTGCGGCGCAGGTGGTCGGCCACATGGAGGGCGACTACTACGTCACCGTGCAGGTCAGCGCATCGGGCCGCGGCAGCAAGGGCAACATCGGCATCGTCGACGTGGCCACCGCGCCGAAACACTTCGAGCGTGGCAAGGGCCTGCCGCGACCGATGGGCTCCACCGTGTTCAACGACATCGCCTATCCGGACGACCCCACGCCCGCCCGCACCGTGGCGATGCGCAACAGGTTGTCGCCCCGGCAGAACGAGGCGTTCTTCCGCGAACGGCTGGGCGCCGATGGCTGGAAGCCGGCCGATGCGAATCGTTGCGCGGACGATGGCTGCGTCCTGCGCTACGAGCGCGGCGACAGCCGGATGACCCTGGTGATGAGCCCGCTCGACGGCCAGTCGCAAGTGACGATCAACCTGTTGAATCCGTGAACGGGAGGATGACGGACATGTTCATTCGACGGAACGCGCGCCACCCCGCCATGCTGCCGCGGCGTGGCCGCCAGCGCGGCAGTGCGCTGATCGAATACACCGTGGTGGTGCTGTTGCTGGTGACGGTGCTGCTGGCCAATCCCAACGTCATCCGCCAGCTCGCCGACGCGCTGCGCGATGCCTACACCAGCTTTGTCTACGCACTCTCCATTGCCTGGATCTGAACGAATGGAACGACGCATGCCGGCGGTCAACCGCAACTTCCTCTACCTGGGCGGCGCCATCCTGCTCGGCATCGTGGCCAGCCTGATGGCGGTGCACTACATCAACAAGCAGGTCGCCGCCCGCATGCAGACCAAGCCCACCGAGACGCGCCAGGTGGTGGTGCCGGTGCATGACCTGGAGAAGGGCGCCAGCATCAGCCAGGACGACATCGCCGTGCGCGAGGTACCGGCCGAGTTCGTGCCCGCCGATGCACTGACGCCCGACAACTACGAGGACTATCTGGGCCAGGTGCTGCGGGTGCCGCTGGCGCAGGGCGCACCGATCGGCGGCAGCGCGGTGGACCGGGTCACCGACCATTTCTCCAACGTGATCGAACCGGGCAAGGTGGCGTATTCGATCCAGGTGGACGAGTCCAACTCGGTCTCCGGGCTGATCGTGCCGGGCGACCATCTCGACATCCTGCTGCTGCTCGACGGCGAGAACAGCGAGCAGATCCGTCCGCTGCTCGGCGACGTGCCGGTGCTGGCCACCGGCAAGCGGGCGAAGGGCCTGCGCAGCAGCCATCCGGACGGCGGCGACGACGACACCTACTCGAACATCACGCTCGGGCTTGCGCCGAACGACGCGCAGCGCCTGGGCATGGCGATGAAGGTCGGCGAGTTGCGCGTGATGCTGCGTCCGGCCGGCAACCAGCAGCCGTTCGACCTGAAGACGCTGAGCAAGGCGGAGCTGCTGCGGCTGGGCCGGCCGGTGCATGGCAACGGCATTCAATTCATCATCGGCGGGAACAGTTGAACATGGAAGCAGGCAAACATTCCGGCCGGGCGACGGCGACCTTTCTGGCATGGCTGGCGCTGTGCGCCGCGGCGCTCGCGCTGCCGTTGCGCGAGGCGCGCGCGACCTCCCCGGTGATCGGCGATTCGCTCAGCATGTACGCGGGACAGGCGCTGGTGCAGAGCGCGCCCGGCCCGCTCAAGCGGGTCGCGGTGGGCGACGGCAAGCTGCTGCAGGTCAAGGCGATCGGCAGCCGCGAGCTGGTGCTGATCGCGAACCAGCCCGGCGACACCTCGGTGCAGTTGTGGATGGCCGACGGCAGCCAGCGCAGCGTCAGCGTGCACGTGGTGGTGGGCAACAGCGCCGAAGCGGCCGGGATGGTCGAGCGCCTGCTGGGCGAGGACAGCGCGATCTCGGTCGCCACCGTGGGCGGCAACGTGGTGCTGACCGGCAGTGACCTGTCGCAGGCGGACATGGCGCACATCGCGGCGATCAGGAAGATCTACCCGCAGGTGCTCGACTTCACCAGCGCGAACGCGGTGGAGATGAAGCCCACCGTGATGATGCGCGTGCGCATCATGGAGTTCGACAAGAAGGCGATCAACCAGCTCGGCATCAAGTGGGACAGCATGATCGCCGGCCCCGGCGGCGGCCTGGTGCATGACTGGGTCACCAATCCTTACTACCGGATGACCCCGCAGGGCTTCGCCGGCATCGGCGCCGACGGCGGCCCGGCCAACCTGCCGCTGCGGGTGCCCGGCACGCCGTCGTACTTCGGCATCGCCACCTCGATCGCCTCGCAGATCAACCTGATGATGCAGGACGGCAACGCGTGGGAACTCGCCGCGCCGCAGCTGTCCGCCCGCAGCGGCGGCGTTGCCGATTTCCTGGTCGGCGGCGAGGTGCCGATCCCGATCAGCCAGGGCCTGGGCGAAACCACGGTCGAGTACAAGCAGTACGGCATCAAGTTGCACATCGCGCCGGTGGTCAACAGCAAGGGCGACATCTCCACCGACATCGAGACCGAGATCAGCAAGATCGATCCCAGCGTCAACGTGCAGGGCTATCCCGGCTTCATCACCCGCCGTGCCAGCGCGCAGCTCAATGTGCACGAGGGCGACACCATCGTGATCTCGGGCCTGGTCGACGCCAGCGCCTCGAAGACCTTCGACAAGGTCCCCGGGCTGGGGGACATCCCGGTGCTGGGCGCGCTGTTCCGCTCGCGCGACTTCCAGCGCAATCGCACCGACCTGGTGATCTTCGTGACGCCGATCGTGATCACCCCCGACTCGCCGGAGAACCGCGAACTGATCGAGAAGAGCGACCGCCTGCGCGACGACTTCCGCAAGGTCGCCGGCAAGGACATCGTGGATTGAAGGTGAAGCCATGTTCGAAGTGCTGATCGAAACCGCCAACCGCGACCCGCGCCAGGTGCGCTGCCTGCACAACGCCTGCGGCATCGGCCGTGGCGAGGACAACCTGGTGATCCTGCAGGGCTGGAACATCGGCCGCGAGCACGCCATGTTGAGCGTGCGCAAGGGCGGCGTCTTCATCGAGGTGCTCGGTGGCCGCGCCCCGGTGGTGATCAACGGGGCCAGGGTGCAGGGCGAGCACGGCCCGCTGCGCCGCGAGGACATCGTCATCATCGGTTCGTACCGGCTGCGCGTGCTGGTCGACCAGGACGAGGCCGCGCCGGTGAGGGTGCCGCAGCGTGCCGCCAACGCGCCGGTCCATCTCGACCCGGTGGCCTCGCCGCCGGCCGTCGAGCCGCCGGCCGCGCCGGTGACCGGCCTTCCCGCGACGCTGCAGCCATCGGCCGACATGCTGGCCTGGCGCACCCGCGTGCACCAGTCGCTGGTGCGGCAGATGGACCTGCGCCGGGTCGACGTGCGGGGCATGACGGACGACGACCTGCGCCAGAAGACCTCGTCGCTGATCGAGGAAATCATCGAGCGCGAGTTTGCCGACGAACTGCCGCGCACGATCAACCGTCGCCGGCTCGCCAAGCAGGTGCTGGACGAGGCGATCGGACTGGGGCCGCTGGAGGACCTGCTGGCGGACGAGACGGTCACCGAGGTGATGGTCAACTGCTCGGACGACATCTACATCGAACGTGCGGGCCGGATCGAGAAGTCCGAGGTGATCTTCACCAGCGACAAGGCGGTGCTGGCGGCGATCGAGCGCATCGTGGCGCCGCTGGGCCGGCGCATCGACGAGAGCTCGCCGATGGTCGATGCGCGCCTGGCCGACGGCTCGCGCGTCAACGCGGTGATCCCGCCGGTGGCGCTGCGCGGGCCCAGCCTGAGCATCCGCAAGTTCAGCAAGCGCAAGCTCAGCGGCGACGACCTGCTGCAGTACGGCTCGGTCAACCGGCAGATGCTGGAGTTCATGCAGGTGGCGGTGCGCGAGCGCAGGAACATCGTGGTGACCGGCGGCACCGGTTCGGGCAAGACCACGCTGCTGAACATTCTTTCGAACTTCATCCCCGACCACGAGCGCATCGTCACCATCGAGGACGCGGCCGAGCTGCGGCTGAGCCAGCCCAACCTGGTGGCGATGGAGGCGCGTCCGGCCAACCTCGAGGGCAAGGGGCTGATCACCATCCGCGACCTGGTGCGCAACTCGCTGCGCATGCGCCCGGACCGCATCGTGGTGGGCGAGTGCCGCGGCGGCGAGGCGCTGGACATGCTGCAGGCGATGAACACCGGCCACGAGGGTTCGCTGACCACCGCGCACGCCAACTCGCCCCGCGATGCGCTGTCGCGCCTGGAGGTGATGGTGATGATGTCGGGCATGGACCTGCCGATGACCGTGGTGCGCGAGCAGATCGCCTCGGCGATCGACCTGATCATCCACCAGCGCCGCTTCCCCTGCGGCTCGCGCAAGATCACCCACATCTCGGAGATCACCGGCATCGAGAGCGGCACCATCCAGGCGCAGGACCTGTTCACCTTCCGCGCCCGCGACCAGGGCGGCCCCGGCGGCAAGGTCCGCGGCGAGTACGCGGCCACCGGCGCGGTGCCGGAGTTCTACGAGGAGCTGGCCGATCGCGGGGTGCCGGTCGACCTGTCGATCTTCAAGATCAACGAGGACGATCGCGCATGAGCCTGCTTCCCGTCGCGATCGTGGTGTTTCTCGCCGTCGCCGCGATCGGCTACCTGGCGGCGCGCAGTTCGACGGTGTTCTGGGGGCGCTACCAGGAAGCGTTCACCGAGCAGGCGCGTTTCAATCTCGCCGACATGTTCATGTTCATGGACGAGCGGAACCTGTTCCGCCTCAACGCCGTGGCGATGGTGCTGGTGCCCCTGCTGGTGTGGTTCCTCAGTGGCAACCCGCTGCTGGCCATCGTGACCTTGGTGCTGATCCTGGTGCTGCCGAAGAAGATCTACCGGTGGCTGCGCCAGCGACGCATCAACCAGATCCAGCAGCAGCTGCCGGACGGGCTGATGATGGTGGCCGGCAGCATGCGTGCGGGGCTGGGCTTCACCCCGGCGCTGGAAAGCCTGGCGCGTGACGTCGAGCCGCCCTTGGCGCAGGAGTTCGCGCTGCTGCTGCGCGAGCAGCGCATGGGCGTGAAGCTGGAAGAGGCGCTGGAACATTTCAACGACCGCGTGCCGATCCAGGACGTGACCCTGTTCGTCTCCGCCGTGGGCATTTCCCGCGAGGTGGGCGGCAACCTGGCCGAAAGCATGGCCTCGCTGGCCGACACCTTGCGGCGACGGCTGATCATGGAAGGCAAGGTGAATTCGCTGACCGCCCAGGGCCGCCTGCAAGGCATCGTGATGGCGATGATGCCGGTCGGCCTGATCGGCTTCCTCAGCTTCGCCTACCCGGACACGATGTACGAGATGTACCACTCCTACGTGGGCTGGGCGGTGATCGCGGTGGCCGCGGTGATGGAGTACCTGGGCTATCGCATGTGCCGCAAGATCACGAGCATCGACATATGAGCCCGGTCGTCATCCTGCTTGCCGTGGCCATCGGCGGTGGCGTCGGCTTCGCCTTCTGGGGCATCTACGGGCTGATGCGCGAGGTGCCCGTGGCTGATCGCAACTTCCAGGACCCGCTGCCGTTCGGCTTGCGCCTGATCTGGCCGCTGGTCAACGCCGCCACCCACGTGCTGGCACCGAAGCTGGGTGCGGACAAGCTGGAACAGGCGCACCGGCAACTGCAGACCGCGGGCCAGGATTTCGTGCTGAGCCCGGAACAGCTGTACGGATTGCGCGTGGTGGGCGCCGGCCTCGTGGCGGCGTTCTTCTGGCTGCTGCTGGGCATGCTCGACCGGCGCGGCTACCTGCTCTATGGCACGGCGATGCTGTTCGGCGCCGCCGCCGGCTGGTTCTACCCCAGCCTGTGGCTGGGCGAGCGGCGCAGCAAGCGCCGCCGCCTGGTGATCAAGGACCTGCCGGTGTACCTGGACTTCATCACCATGGCGGTGGAGGCGGGGCTGAACATCACCGGCGGCATCGAGCAGGCCACGCAGAAGGGCCCGGCCGGTCCGCTGCGGCAGGAGTTCACCCGCCTGCTGCGCGACATCCGTTCGGGCCTGCCCCGCGCCGAGGCGCTGAAGCGGATGTCCGAACGGATGGAGATGTCGCAGATCTCCAGCTTCACCGGCACCCTGATCCAGGCCGACCGGGTCGGCGCCAGCCTGGGCGCCACGCTGCGGGCGCAGGCCGGGCAGCGCCGCGAGGAGCGTTTCCTGCGCGCCGAGAAACTCGCGCTGGAGGCGCCGGTGAAGATGATGCTGCCGCTGGTGCTGTTCTTCTTCCCGCTGATCTTCCTGATGCTGGGCTATTTCATCTACCTGCGCATGCGCCAGGAGGGGATCTTTTGAAGTCGGGCGTGATTCTTCGCGATGGCCGGCCGATCGTGGCGCAGGCGTGGCGCGCCGATCGGCCGTGGAGCCGGCTGCGTGGCCTGCTCGGGCGGCCGCCATTGCGCGGCGGTGCGGCGCAGGCGCTGTGGCTCACGCCCTGCGGCGGCGTGCACACGTTCGGCATGGGCTATCCGCTGGACATCGTTTTTCTGGACCGGGACGGGCGCGTGCTGGAGTGCTGCGAGAGCCTGCCGCCGTGGCGCACCTGCCTGCGCTCCGACGCCTGGCAGACGGTGGAGCTGGCGCCGGGCGGCATCGCCGCGCTTTCGCCCGCACGCGGCGAGGAGTGGACATGGCAGGCACACTGAAAATCCGCATCGGATGCGTGGTCATGTTGCTGGCGCTGGCTGGCTGCGCCGCGTCACCCACGCAGCGTCTGGTGAAGACCGTCGCCCGGCAGCAGCGAGCCGAACAGGCGTACCGCGGCGGTCATCCCGAACAGGCGCTGGCCGACTACCAGGCGCTGGTGCAGCAGCTGCCGCAGAACGCGGACTTCTGGTTCCGCCTCGGCAACGTCTACGTGCGGTTGCAGCGTCCCGACGATGCGGTCGACGCCTACCAGCACGTGCTGCGCATCGAGCCCGGCCACGCCAAGGCATGGCACAACCTGGGCATCGTGCGGCTGCGCCAGGCCGAGGCCGCGTTTGCGCAGGGCGCGCAACATGCGGCCGGCATCGACGCCGGCCTGCAACGGGACAGCGCGGCGATGGCGCATGGCATTGCCGCGCTCGGTGGCGCCGCGCCGGACACGCCGGCGTCCTCGACCCCGGCGCCCTTGACCTCGCCGTCCTCGACCCCGGCATCCCCGCCACCTGCTGCCGGACGGCGGCCATGAACCGGCGCGGGCGCCAACGCGGCCAGGCCGTGGTCGAGACCTGCGTGGTGATCCTGGTGTTCGGCGTGTTCCTGCTGGGCATCCTGCAGGCGATCCTGTTCTACCGGGTCAAGACCACGGTCGACTACGCCGCGCTGGAAGCCGCCCGCAACGGCGCCACCCACAACGCGAAGATGAGCGCGATGCGGGTCGGCCTGGCGCGCGGCCTGATGCCGCTGTACGCGCACAAGGTCGGCAACGGCGAGGCAACCAGGGCGTATGCCGAGGCTTTCGTCGCCGCCAGCAACCCGCTGGTCAGCGAGATCAGGGTGATCAGCCCGACGAAGGCCGCCTTCGCCGACTGGAAGGAGCGGCAGTTCGACGGCGTCGAGGCGATTCCCAACGACAGCCTGGCATTTCGCGCGAAGTCCCCCGGCAGCCGCAGCGGGCTCACCGTGCAGGACGCGAACGTGTTGAAGATCCGCGTGGTGTACGGCTACAAGATGATCGTGCCGGTGATCGACAAGCTGGTGATCGCGATCTTCCGCGAGTCGTTCTACCAGGGCCTGAGCGCCCGGGAAATCGCCATGCTGGAAAGCGGTCGCCTGCCGATCGTGAGCCAGGCGATGGTGCGCATGCAGACGCCGATCCGCGACGCGGGCGTGCTGCCGTGAAGCGATGCCTGATCGTCATGGCGTGGGCCGTGCTCGCGCTGCCGGCGTCTGGCCTTCGGGCGGCCGAGCTGCCCGACGTGAAGATCGACGCGGTGCTGCAAGGCAGCGGCATCCGCACCCTGGCCGGGCACGATGGGGTCGCCGCCGAAACGATCTGGATCAAGGGCGACAAGACGCGGGTGGATTTCGATGCGGGTGAAGGGCGTCGCGGCCGCATCCTGCGCGGTGGCGATCATGCGTGGCTGCTGATGTCCACGTCGCGGCGGGCCTTGCCGGCCGACCACGTGCGGATCGGCGCGATCACCCGGCTCGACGTGGCCAGGCCGTGCTGGGATCTCGGTTTTGCCTGCGCGCCGGTGGAAAGTCGCCGCATCGCCGGTCGCCCGGCGCACGGCTGGCGCTACCGCCACGCCGGCCATGCCGGGCCCGGCGGCAGCGACAGCGGCGTGTTCTGGATCGATGCCGAATACGGCCTGCTGCTGGCCTTCGAGGCGAAGGACAGCGCCGGCCACACCCACCGCATGGAAGCCACCGCGGTCGGCTTCGCGGAGATTCCCGACGACACCTTCGCCATGCCGGAAAGCCTGCGCATGGACGTAAAGAAGGCCGATTCGCGGGCGGACCGCCTGCGTCGCTACGCGCAGTGAGCGGTCAGGCAAACAGGTCGGACTGGGCCTGGTAGCTGTCGCGGTCGACGAAGCCGGACAGGCCCACGCCGACCAGCCGGTAGCGGCTGTCGGCCGGGCGTTCGACCCGTTCGCGCAGGGCGCAGGCGATGTCGCCCAGTTCGTCGGCGGACAGCGGTCGGGTGGACGGCGTGAGGCTGCGGGTCAGGGTACGGAAGTCGGAGGTCTTCAGTTTCAGCACCACGGTGCGCGCCACCCGTTCGCGCTCGCGCTGGTAGCCGGCCCAGGCCTTGGCGGCGAGCTGGCGGATGTGCGGTTCGAGATCGTCCAGGGTGAGGTCGTGCTCGAAGGTGTCTTCGGCGGAGATCTGCAAGGTGGGACGATCCGGCTGCACCGGGTGCTCGTCGATGCCCAGCGACAACTCGTGCAGGCGCCGGCCCCAGCGACCGAAGCGCTGTTCCAGTTCGGCCAGCGCCAGCGTGCGCAGGTCGGCCACGGTGACGATCTGCAGCGCCGCCAGCTTCGCCTCCATCACCTTGCCCACGCCGGGCAGGCGGCCCACTTTCAGCGGGGCGAGGAAGGCCTCGACCTGGTGCGGTCGCACCACGAACAGGCCATCGGGCTTGCGGAAGTCCGAGGCGATCTTGGCCAGGAACTTGTTGGGCGCCACGCCGGCCGAGGCGGTCAATTGCGTCTCCTCGCGGATCGCCGCCCGGATCGCCTCCGCCGTGGCGGTGGCCGAGGGCAGGCCGGTTTTCGTTGCGGTGACGTCGAGATAGGCCTCGTCCAGCGACAGCGGTTCGATCAGGTCGGTGTGCCGCGCGAAGATCTCGCGGATCTGCCGCGACACCGCCTTGTAGCGGACGAAGTCCGGCGGCACGAAGACCAGTTGCGGGCACAGGCGTTCGGCGCTGACCGCCGGCATCGCCGAGCGCACGCCGAACACGCGTGCCTCGTAGCTGGCCGCGCAGACCACCGAGCGGGCGCCACGCCAGGCCACCGCCACCGGCTTGCCGCGCAGCGAGGGATCGTCGCGCTGCTCCACCGACGCGTAGAACGCGTCCATGTCGACGTGCAGGATCTTGCGTGGCGAAGACATCGGGGGTTGCGGGAATCACGGCGTGCGGGGTGGGGCCATTGTACGCAGCGCCGTCGTTTCAGTGCCGCTGCGCAGCCGCCGGCGGCGGGTTCAGGCGTTGCGCGAGGTACTGCGCCAGCCGTTCGGCCGCGTGTGCCTGCCCGGTCAGGAACAGGAACGGCTCGATCAGTTCCAGCTCCATGATCAGCAACCGTCCGGCGCTGATCACCCCGTCGACGCGGGCGTAGGCCAGCTCGTGACCTCGCGTGTCGACGGCGGCCAGCGCCGCGGCGGCTGCGGCAAGGATGGCCGCGTCGGGCTGGACCGCTTCGACGCTGCCGCCGTATTCGCTCTGCACCCGATAGTCGCCGGCGGCCGGACGCTTGATCACCGCGTGGCTGAACTCGCCGCCGAAATACAGCAGCGACCACTCGCCCGCGCTGACGATCTCCGGCACGAACGGCTGCACCAGGAAGTCGATGCCGCAGGGCAGTCGCGCCACGTCGTCGGCGAACGCCGCATCGCCGATCCGGCCGCGCAGCGTGTGCCAGGCGCCGCCGCTGATGCTCGGCTTGATCACCACCTGTTGCCCCGGCATCGAGGCCAGCACGTGCGGAAGTTCGCCGGCAGCAGCGAGCCGGGTCGGGATGGTCGCCACGGCTTGCGCCGCCAGCTCGAGCAGGTAGCGCTTGTCGCTATTCCAGCGCAGCACGCGACTGTCGTTGAAGGTGGCGACGCCGAGCCGGTCGAGCCGGTCCAGCCAGGCGATGAAGTCGGCGTGGTGCTTGTAGTAGTCCCAGATGGTGCGGATCAGCACCGCGTCGAACGACGCCCAGTCGATCGCCGGATCGTTCCACACGCAGGACACCGGCGTGACGCCGTGCTGTTCCAGCCGGCGCGCGAGTTCGGCGTCATCAGGCTGGATCGAGGGAAGCTCGGCCGAGGTGGCGAAGGCGAGTCGGCGAGTGGCGGTGGCGGACAAGGTGACACCTCATGCGGGAGCGCAGGATGGCTCTTCGTGGCCATCGGGTGGGCGTGCTGCCGAGTCTCTGCACGGCGGGCGCCTTTCAGTGCTCATGTTCCCATCTCACCTCGATGGCGTCGCCATCCATTGCGCCGGTCCAGTAAGTGCCCAGCCGTACCCAGCCCGAGCGGATGCGCTTGAGCGAGTCGTCGTAGACCGCCACGTGGTAGACCACCTGGGATCTGGACGTGGTGAAGAGCATGCCCAGGGGCATCATCAGGCGGCGCTTCGCGTGCAGGATCCGGTAGCTGTTTGCGTCGGCCCAGGACTGCAGCAGTGCGCGCGCCCTGAGGTAATGGCGGTAGCTGTAGCAGCCGGCCAGGACAAGCACGATCAGGCAGAGCGGCAGCAGGCCAAGGTTGTTCATCGTTTGCGGTCTTCCGGAAGGCGGGCGATGGATGAAGCCCGCTCGCGAGTGCGTGAACCGTAGCAGACGGCCGATGGGACTGGCTGAAACGGCCCGGACAATGGCAAGGTAGGCGGATGCTGACCGAACCCGCCAATGCCTATGCCCGTCGCCTGAACACCTGGGACGCCGCGATGATCGTCATCGGCGGCGTGATCGGGGCGGGCATCTTCCTCACCCCGGCCACCGTGGCACGCAGTACCTCCTCCGGGGCCGAGGTGCTGATGTTGTGGGTGATCGGCGGCCTGCTCACGCTGGCCGGCGTGCTGTGCTACGCCGAGCTGGGCGCGCGACGCCCGCAGGCGGGTGGCATCTATGTCTACCTGCGCGAGGCATTCGGCCTGCTGCCCGGTTTCCTGTTCGGCTGGACCATGGCGCTGATCAACTACCCCGGCAGCGTGGCCGCGGTGGCGACCATGTTTGCCGACTACCTGTGCACGGCGCTGGGCCTGCCCTCGCAGGTCTATGTGAAGCCGGTGGCGGTGGGTGCGATCGTGTTCATCGTCGGCATCAACCTGTTCGGCATCCGTGCCGGCGCGTGGATGCAGAACATCTTCACCGTGCTGAAGCTGATCGCCGTCACGCTGCTGGTGGTCGCCGGCCTGGTACTGGCACACGGCCAGCCGGGGCCGGCGCTGGCGACGGACACCCTCCATCCGGTGTCGTCCTGGGCGTTTGCCGGCGCGCTGCTGCCGGTGCTGTTCACCTATGGCGGCTTCCACTATCTCAACGATCTCGCCGGTGAGGTGCGCAATCCGCAGCGGACTCTGCCGCGGGCACTGGGCATGGGCATGGTCGGCGTGGTGGTCTGCTACGTGCTGGTCAATTACGCCTACCTGGCCGGACTGGGCCATGCCGGGCTTGCCGCCAGCACGGCGCCGGCGGCCGACCTGATGCGCGGCCTGTTCGGCGACGCCGGGGCCACCGTGATCGCCGTGGGCATCGCCTGTTCCACCTTCGGCTATTGCAGCATCGCGATCGCCGGTGGCGCGCGGGTGCTGCAGACGATGGGCGCCGACGGCGTGTTCTTCCGTGCCGCCGGACGCGTCGATGCGCGCACCCGCGCGCCGCAGATCGCGCTGGCCCTGCTGGGTGGCTGGGCGGCCGTGCTCACCTATTCGGGCAGCTTCAACCAGTTGCTCAACTACACCACGGTGGGCGAGTGGCTCGGCCACGTGTTCGGCATCGGCACGCTGTTCTGGTATCGCAAGCACTTCATCGACCAGCCGGCGCCGTATCGGGTGCCGTTCTATCCGCTGCTGCCGCTGATCTTCGTGATCACCGTGTTCGGCGTGATCGTGGCCAGCGCGATCCATGCTCCGGGCGACGCCGGCATGAGCCTGCTGATCATCGCGCTGGGCGTGCCGGTGTATTACGGCTGGCAGCACTGGGTCCGCCGGCATCCCGTCGGGTAGCGCGGGCACGCGCGATGAGATGGCGCGGCTGGCTCGCCTTGTGCTGCCTTTGCGGCCTGCAGCCCGGCCACGCCGCTGCACCGGCGCTGCCCGATCTGGCCGGTGCCGGTGCGCGGATCGGTCTCGACCAGGTGCGCCGTGTCGGCGCGGTGGAACACGCGGCTGACGGCGTGGCGCAGCAGCGCTACGCGTTCCAGCCGGCGGCGCATCCATCGATCGTGATGACGCCGGCGGGCGATGCGTGGGACTGGTCGGGCGCGGGCGAGCTGCATGTGCGGGTGCAGAACGCGATGCCGTGGGCGGTGACGCTGGACATCGAGATCGATGGCGCCGGGTCGCAGCGTCTGCAGGCGCGCGTGGGCGTGCCGGCCGGGCCGGCGCAGACGCTGGTGGTTCCGCTGCGCGCCACTTCGCCACGCGAACAGGGCATGCAGGTGGGGCCGCCGATGCCGTTCGAGTTGCGCGGCCGGTCGATCCTGCTGGCGACCACCGTGCAAGGCACGCTGGATCGACACCGCGTGCGCGCGATTCGCCTGGGCATCCCGGGGCCGCAGGCGGTGCAGACCCTGCTGTTCGGCAAGCTGTCCGTCACCGCGGGCGAGGCCATGCTGCACGAGGCCTATGCCGGCATCGTCGATCGCTACGGACAGTACACGCGCGGCCGCTGGCCGGAGAAGATCGATTCCGATGCCGCGCTGCGCGCGGCGGTCATGGCCGCTCCGGAGGCCGCGAAGCCCGCCGGCGTCGACGCTCATGGCGGACGTCTGGACGGCCAGAAGCTGCGGAAGACCGGCTGGTTCCACGCGCAAAGGCAGGCGGGTCGCTGGCAACTGGTGACGCCCGAAGGCCACCCGTTCTTTTCGCTGGGCGTCAATGCGGTCAACATCGGAGACCAGCGCACCCGCGTCGAAGGGCGCGAGTTCATGTTCACCGGGTTGCCGCCGGACCGTGGCCCATGGGCCGCGTTTCATGGGCACGGCGACAGCCGGCGTCCGGGCCAGGCTGCCAGCAGCGGCATCGGCCATGACCACGGGTGCTGGTTCGACTTCCACGCGGCCAACCTGTATCGCATCGATGGTGCGGGCTGGTTGTCCGCATGGCGCACGCGCACGCTGGACCGGTTGCAGGCCTGGGGCTTCAACACCCTCGGCAACTGGAGCGATCCGGCGTTGGGCCGGGCCCACCGGCTGCCGTATACGCGCTCGATCAACATCGTCGGTGACTACGCGAATGTCTCCAGTGGCTACGATTACTGGGGTCGCATGCCCGATCCGTTCGATCCCCGTTTCGTCGCCGCCACCGAGGCGGCGGTGGCGAAGGCCAGTGCCGACGTGCGCGACGATCCCTGGCTGCTCGGCTACTTCGCCGACAACGAACTGGCCTGGGCCGGCATCGGACCGCAAGGTCGCTGGGGACTGGCGCTGGGCACCCTGGCGGGCGAGGCGGCGAGCCCGGCCAAGCAGGTCTTCATCGCGATGCTGCGCAAGCAGTACGTGACGGCGCAGGCGCTGGCCGCCGCGTGGGGCATTCCACTGGACTCGTGGAAAGCGCTGGACGCCACCGGCTACGCCGCGCCCGTGCCGAGCGAGGCGCATCCGGCGATTGCCCGCGACTACAGCGCATGGCTGAGCCACTACGCCGACGCCTATTTCCGCATCGTGGCCGCAGCGATTCGCCGTCACGATCCGCACCATCTGTTCCTCGGCGGCCGGTTCGCGGTGTACACGCCCGAAGCGGTCGCGGCCTGCGCGCAGTATTGCGACGTGGTCAGCTTCAACGCCTACGCCGACCTGCCGCAGCACCACATCGACATGGCCCGGATGCAGGCGCTGGACAAGCCGGTGCTGATTAGCGAATTCCACTTCGGCTCGAACGATCGGGGCCCGTTTGGCGCAGGCGTGGTGCCGGTAGGGAACGAGGCGCAGCGCGGCGAAGCCTATGCGAAGTACCTTGCGGCCGCCGCGGCGAATCCGCAGGTCGTCGGCGTGCACTGGTTCGAATACACCGACCAGCCGGTGACCGGCCGCCTGCTCGATGGCGAGAACAGCCACATCGGGCTGGTGGGCATCACCGACATTCCGTTTGGCGGCTTTGTGCGGGCCGTGCACCAGGCCAATGAACAGGCGCAGCCATCAGGCGGGCGTTGACGATGGACGCAAAAAAAACCCGCAGAGGGGGATCTGCGGGTTTCGGGGGGTTCCATCTTGATCGCGTGGAGGAGGAGGGGAGCCTCGCCACGCAGCGGGAAGGTTGTCTCACGACATGGGCTTAATGTACTACGCGGTTTGTTAATGCCGCGTAACTGGGCTGCCACAACGGCTCGCCCTCACTTTGTCGATGGGCTCCGCAGCGCCAGACTGTATTTTCACCACAAAAGGTGAAAACATGGCGGCCATGAGCCTGCACCTGACCAGCCGCCAGTCCAACATCCTCGAATTCATCCGGGCCCGCGTGGCGCGGGATGGCCAGGCGCCCACGCTGGAGGAGATCGGCCAGGCGATGGGCCTGCCCCACGTCAGCGCGGTGCTCAAGCACGTGCGTTCGCTGGAGGCCAAGGGGCGGCTGGCGATCGAGCCCAACCGTTCGCGCGGCATCCGCCTGGTGGACGCGCCCGACGCGCTGGATGCGGACACCCTGGAGCTGCCGCTGGTCGGCCGCATCGCCGCCGGCGAGCCGCTGTTTTCCGAGTCGCGGATCGAGCGCAGCCTGCGCGTGTCGCGCTGGCTGTTCCGGCTTACGCCGGATTACCTGGTGCGGGTGGTCGGCGACTCGATGCGCGACGAGGGCATCCTCGACCAGGACCTGGTCGGCGTGCACGCCACGCCGGTGGCGCGGCATGGCCAGGTGGTGGCGGCGCGCGTCGGCGGCGACCGCTTCACGATCAAGCGGCTGTACTGGCAGGGCGAGGTGATCCGGCTGCTGCCGAACAGTCCCGGTTACCAGCCGATCGATCCCGACCCTACTGAAGACTTCGCCATCGAAGGACTGTTCGCCGGCCTGCTGAGGGGCGGCTGATGGCGGCCGTGATGCCTCTGTCGAACCTGCTCGATGCGCGCCGGGTCTGGCGCGGTCGGGCCGAACCGCTGCCGGCCGGCGAGCAGCCCACCGGCTGGGCCGCGCTGGATGCGGTACTGCCCAGCGGCGGCTGGCCGGCGGCGGCGCTGTCGGAAATCCTGCTGCCGCTGGATGGCGTGGGCGAACTGCAACTGGTGCTGCCCACGCTGGCGCGCCTCAGCCAGGGTGCGCGGCCGGTGGTGCTGGTGGCGCCGCCGTATCTGCCCTGCGTGGCCGGTTGGCGCCAGCACGGCGTGGACATGCGCCGGATCGAGATCGTCACCGCGGCCGAGGCCGACGTGTTGTGGGCGACGGAGCAATGCCTGCGCTCGGGCAGTTGCGCCGCGGTGCTGGCGTGGCCGCGGCAGGCCGACGATCGCGCCTTGCGGCGGCTGCAGGTGGCGGCCGACAGCGGTCGCGCGCTGGCGTTCGCATTCCGCGACCGGCAGCATCTCTCCAACGCCTCGCCGGCGGCGCTGCGGCTGGAGCTGGAGGCGCGGCCGCAGGCGCGGGTGTGGGTGCGCAAATGCCGTGGCGGTGCGCTGCCCGCCCAGCCGGTGGCGCTGCCGCGCGCCGTGCATTGATGGTGGGCGCGCATGTTGTGGGCCTGCATCGCGTTGCCGCAGCTGGCACTGGACGGTGTCCTCCGTCGTCGTGCGGACGCGGGCCCGCTGGTGCTGGTGGCCGGCACCGGTCATGCGCGCAGCATCGTGGCGGCGAACGCGGCCGCACGCGAAGCCGGCCTGCGCGTGGGTCAGCGACTGAGCGCGGCGCAGGCGCTGCTGGCGCAATTCGAGGCCTTGCCGTACCAGCCTGAGCGGGTCGATCAGTGGCATCGGTTCCTGGCCGCGGTGGCCTATCGCTACAGCGCCGAGGTGAGCCTGCTGCCCCAGGCGATCGTGCTGGAGGTCAGCCGCAGCCTGAACCTGTTCGGTTCGTGGCCGCGACTGGAAAGCCTGCTGCGCGCCGATCTCGATGCGCTGGGTTTCCGTCACCGGATCAGCGCCGCGCCGACGCCGCATGCGGCGCATGTGCTGGCCGGCGTCGCCGACGGCCAGGCGGTGCTCACCGACGAACAGGTGCGCCACGCGCTGCAACGCATCCCGCTGTCGCAGAGCTACCTGCCCGCGGCGGCGGCCGACGCCTTGCCGGGCATGGGCATCCGCAGCCTGGGCCAGTTGCTGGCGCTGCCGCGCGACGGCCTGCGCCGGCGCTTCGGCGTGGAGTTGCTGCTCGCGCTGGATCGTCTGACCGGCGCGGCCCCGGCCGGCCTGGAAGCGTATCGGCCACCCGACCGCTTCGACCTGCGCATCGAACTGACGCACGAGGTCGAGGCCATCGGCGCGCTGGTGTTTCCGCTGCGCCGGATGACGGCCGACCTGTCCGCCTACCTGTCCGGCCGCGATGGCGGCGTGCAGCGTTTCACCTTGCAGCTGGAACATCGCGAGGGACACACCGAGGTGAAGGTGGGCCTGCTCGCACCCGAGCGCGAGGCCGGCATGCTGTTCGAGCTGGCGCGCGCGCGGCTGGAGCAGGTGCAGTTGCCGGCGCCCGTCGTCGGCATGCGCCTGCTCGCGCGCGACCTGCCCCCATTCGTGCCGGCCGGACGCGACCTGTTCGACGAGCGTCCCGCGCATGCCTTGCCGATCGAACAGTTGCGCGAACGCCTGCGCGCGCGGTTGGGCGACCACGCCGTGCACCGGTTGGGCAGCACCACCGACCCGCGCCCCGAGCGGGCGCAGCAAGTGACGGCCCACGACGACGGTTGGCGCGAGCCCTCGCCGCGGCCGACCTGGCTGCTCGAGCGGCCGGTTCCATTGCGCGGCCCCGCGCCGCGCATCCTGGCCGGTCCCGAACGGCTGGAAACCGGCTGGTGGGATGGCGGCGAGGTATGCCGCGACTACTACGTGGTGGAAACCGCGCAGGGCCAGCGCGGCTGGGCGTTCTGCGCGCCGGGCGAGCGCGACGGCTGGATGCTGCACGGCTGGTTCGCATGAACGCGTATGCCGAGCTGCATTGCCTGTCGAACTTCTCGTTCGGCCGCGGCGCATCCAGCGCGCGCGAGCTGTTCGAACGCGCCAAGGCCTGCGGCTACGAGGCGTTGGCGATCACCGACGAGTGTTCGCTGGCCGGCATCGTGCGCGCGCTGGAGGCCTCGCGCGCCACCGGCGTGAAACTGATCGTCGGTGCCGAGTTCCAGCTCGACGATGGCCCCAGGCTGGTGCTGCTGTGCCAGAACAAGGCCGGCTATACCGCATTGTGCGGGCTGATCACCCGTGGCCGCCGCGCCTCGGCCAAGGGCACGTATCGCTTGTGTTGCGCCGATCTGGCCGATGGCGTGCCGGGCACCTTCGCGCTGTGGCTGCCCGGACGCGAGCCCGATCCCGCGCATGGCCGCTGGATGCGCGACAGCTTCGGCGAGCGGGCGTGGCTGGCGGTGGAACTGCATCACGGGCCGGACGACGCGCAACATCTGCGCGAGCTGCAGCGGCTCGGGCGCAGCCTCGACCTGCCGCTGGTCGCCGCCGGCGACGTGCATATGCACGTGCGTCGCCGGCTTGCGCTGCAGAACACGCTGACCGCGATCCGCCACCGCGTGCCGCTGGCCGAAGCCGGCGCGCTGATCTTCCGCAACGGCGAACGCCACCTGCGCCGGCGCGAGGCGCTGGGCGCGATCTATCCCGCCGCGCTGATGCATGAAAGCACCGCCATCGCCGCACGCTGCACGTTCAACCTCGACGAACTGACATACCGCTACCCCGCCGAGCTGGTGCCGGCCGGCCATAGCGCCAGCAGCTGGCTGCGCCATCTCACTGAAGAAGGCATGCGCTGGCGCTGGCCGGATGGCGTGCCGGAGAAAGTCCGTGCGCAGATCGAACACGAACTTGGGCTGATCGAAGAGCTGCGGTACGAGTCCTATTTCCTCACCGTGCACGACATCGTGCGCTTCGCCCGCAGCCAGGGGATTCTCTGCCAGGGCCGCGGCTCGGCGGCCAATTCCGCCGTGTGTTTCGCGCTCGGCGTCACCGAAGTCGACCCGGCGCGGATGAACCTGCTGGTGGAGCGCTTCATCAGCAAGGAGCGCAACGAGCCGCCCGACATCGACGTGGATTTCGAGCACGAGCGGCGCGAGGAGGTGATCCAGTACATCTACCGCAAGTACGGTCGCGAGCGTGCTGCGCTGGCGGCCACGGTGATTTGCTATCGCGGCCGCAGCGCGGTGCGCGACGTGGCCAAGGCGCTGGGCCTGCCGCCGGATCAGGTGGATCAGTTGAGCGGCATCTTCGGCTGGCGCGGCGGCGACGCCTCGCTGGACGAACGCCTGCGCGAACACGGCTTCGATCCGCAGGGTGCGGTGCTGCGCCGGGTGCTGAAACTCACCGCCGAGTTGCGCGACATGCCGCGGCACCTGTCGCAGCACGTGGGCGGTTTCGTGATCAGCGACGCGCCGCTGGCCGAGCTGGTGCCGGTGGAAAACGCGGCGATGGCCGATCGCACCATCATCCAGTGGGACAAGGACGACCTCGACACGATGCGCCTGCTCAAGGTCGATTGCCTGGCGCTGGGCATGCTCAGCTGCGTGCGCCGTTGCCTGGACCTGCTGCGCGCCCATCGCGGCCAGGATTACAGCCTGGCGACGCTGCCGGCGGAAGACCCGCGAACCTACGAGATGATCCAGCGCGCCGACACCGTCGGCGTGTTCCAGATCGAGAGCCGCGCGCAGATGGCGATGTTGCCGCGGCATCGCCCGGAAAATTTCTACGATCTGGTGATCCAGGTGGCGATCGTGCGGCCCGGTCCGATCCAGGGCGACATGGTGCATCCGTACCTGCGCCGCCGCCGCGGCGAGGAGCCGGTGGACTATCCGTCGGAAGATCTGAAAGCCGTGTTCGAATGCACCCTGGGCGTGCCGCTGTTCCAGGAGCAGGTGATGAAGCTTGCGATCGTGGCGGCCGGTTACACGGCCGGCGAAGCCGACCAGCTGCGCCGCGCGATGGCGGCGTGGAAACGCCACGGCGGCATGGAGCACCACCGCGAGCGGATCATCCGCGGCATGCTCGAACGCGGCTACACCGCCGAGTTCGCCGCGCGATTGTTCGAGCAGATCAAGGGCTTCGGCAGCTACGGTTTTCCCGAGAGTCATGCGGCCAGCTTCGCCGGCATCGTCTATGCCAGCTGCTGGCTGAAATGCCACGAGCCGGCCGCATTCGCCTGCGCCCTGCTCAACGCACAGCCGATGGGTTTCTACGGGCCCAGCCAGATCGTGCAGGACGCGCAGCGCCACGGCATCGCGGTGCGCCCGGTCGACGTGCGCCACAGCGAGTGGGACTGCACGCTGGAGGACGACGCACGCGATCAGCCGGCGCTGCGGCTCGGGCTGCGCCAAGTGCGTGGTTTTCGCGAAGACGTCGCCGAACGGATTTCGGTGGCGCGCGCCGCGCGTGCCTTCGTCGACGTGACGGATCTGTGCGCCCGTACCGGCATTGACCGCCGCCAGCAGGAACTGCTGGCCGAGGCGGGCGCCTTGCGCGGCCTGGCGGGTCATCGCCATCGGGCGAAGTGGGCGGTGGCCGGCGTCGAGCCGCAGCTGCCGCTGTTCGGACGCGCCAGCCCGGCGGAAGAGGCTATCGTGCTGCCGGTGCCGTCGGTCGCGGAAAACCTGCAGTCGGACTATGCGCGTACCGGGCTCAGCCTCGGCCCGCATCCGCTGCAACTGATCCGTTCGCGCCTGCGCGCGGCGCGTTTCGCCGACTCGCGCAGCCTGCGTGGCCAGCGGCATCAGAGCCTGGTGCGCGCCGCCGGCCTGGTCACCCAGCGCCAGCGCCCGCAGACCGCCAGCGGCGTCACCTTCATCACCATCGAAGACGAGCACGGCGCCATCAACGTGGTGGTCTGGAGCCAGGTCGCCGAACGGCAGCGGCGTGCGTATCTGGAGGCGCGCCTGCTCGGGGTGGAAGGGCAGTGGGAGTGTGTCGACGGCGTGGCCCACCTGATCGCCCGGCGGCTCACCGACATGAGTGCGTGGCTGGGCGAGCTGGACAGTCGCTCGCGCGATTTCCATTGAATGTTCCGCGTGCGCAACCCGTGCGCTGTCGCGCGCCGCGGAATCGGGTAGGCTGACGCCACCGTCGCGACCGGCATGGGGATGCCGTCGCGCGGTTCTCTTTCCAATCCGGGGGATTTATGGGTACTTCTTCGTTGGCTGCATTGGCCGGCATGGGCCTGTTCGCCATGCTGGTGATGATCGTGGTGGGCATCCTGGTGGCGGCACTGGTGCTGAGCGTCGCCTTCCGGCTGGTGGTCGGCGTCATGCCGTCCTACCTGCGTGCGCTGGGCGCGGTGGTGCTGAGCTGGGTCGCGGGCGCCGTGGCGATGGTGATCATCGGCATGGTCAGCTCCGGTGGCGGCGGCGGACTGCTGTCGCTGATCGTGCAATTCCTGGTCGGCGCCTTCGTGGTGAACTATCTGCTGCTGTCGCAGAACGGCAGCCAGATCGGCTTCGGCAAGGCCTGTCTGGTGCAGGTGATCTACCTGGTGATCTTCCTGGTGCTGGCGATGATCTTCGCTGCGCTGATGGCGGTGTTCTTCGGCAGCATGCTGGCGCACGGATGATGCATCGAAGGGGCGGGACACCCGCCCCTTCGTCGTGTTTCAGGCCAGGCTGGTGGCTACTCCGAAGCTGATCGCCATGATCGCGGCCACCGCCATGCAGGCGCTGCCCGGGCGGATGCGGTGGGCATCGATGCGCGGCACCAGCCGCCACAGCAGGACGGCGCCGATCAGCATGTCCAGCACCAGCATCCAGCGCAGCAGGCCGGAACTCAGCAGCGCGCCGTAGGGCGGGTGCAGGTGGCCTTCATGGGCGGCCACGCCGACGACCAGCAGCAGGCCGATCATCGTCCACAGCAGGCAGGCCAGGTAGATGCGGTTGAACACCACCGCGCAGCGCTCGGTCCAGCGCAGCACCGACCAGCCGATCAGGGCGAACACCAGCGCCGCCATGCTGCTGTAGAGCACCCACCACAGCAGGGTGCTGATCACCGTGAGAAGCGTCATGTGATCTGCTTGAACCCCAGTTTGCGAAACAGCTTGGCCATCAGCCAGGCCGGGCCGACCAGCAGATAGGAAAGGTCGGTGAGGAAGCTGGGCTTGCGTCCCTCGTACTTGTGCCCGATGAACTGGCCGATCCAGGCCACCACGAATACGCCGATCGCGAGGTAGCACAGCTGCGCGGCGCCGAGCCGGTAGTACAGGAAGTTGGTGAGCAGGCCGAACAGGGCGAACACCACCAGCAGGCCGAGCGCCAGCCGGTGCGAGCGCCGCCAGTACCAGTAGAACGCCAGCACCATCACCAGCACCGCCCACGAGCCGGGACGCAGCTGGCCGATTGGCACCGGGATCGCCCACAGCAGCGCGATCACCGACCACAGGATCGGCGGCACGCAGAACCAGTGGAACATCTGGTTGGTCGGGTTCTGGTGGTCGCCGCTGTAACTGTCGAGCCAGTCCTGCATGGTGCGCATGGCGTTCCCCCGTTGAACGTTTCAGTCGAGCCGGATGCCTGCCAGGCGCTGCAGGGCTTCGGCGTATTTGGCGGCGGTGCGGGCGATCACGTCGTCCGGAATCACCGGGCCGGGCGCGGTCTTGTTCCAGTCCTGCGTTTCCAGCCAGTCGCGCACGAACTGCTTGTCGTAGCTGGGCGGGCTGATGCCCACGCGGTATTCGTCGGCGGGCCAGAAGCGCGAGGAATCCGGGGTCAGCATCTCGTCCATCACGTACAGCTTGCCGCTGGCATCGGTGCCGAACTCGAACTTGGTGTCGGCGATGATGATGCCACGTTCGGCCGCATAGGCGGCTGCCCAGCGATAGATCGCCAGGGTGGCGTCGCGCACCTGGCCGGCCAGTTCGCTGCCGACCGCATCGATCACCGCGTCGAAGCTGACGTTCTCGTCGTGGTCGCCCACGGCGGCCTTGGTCGACGGCGTGAAGATCGGTTCGGGCAGTTGCTGCGCCTGCTGCAGGCCGGCCGGCAGGGCGATGCCGCACAGCGTGCCGGTGGCCCGGTAATCCTTCCAGCCCGAGCCGATCAGGTAGCCGCGGGCGATGCATTCCACCGGCACCGGCTTCAGCCGCCGCGTCACCACCGCGCGCTTTTCGTACAGCGCGAGATCGGTGCCTGGCGGCAGCACGTCGGCCAGCGGCACGTCGAGCAGGTGGTTCGGCACCAGGTGGGCGGTCTTGCCGAACCAGAAATTGGACATCTGGGTGAGCATTTCGCCCTTGCCCGGGATCGGGTTGGGCAGCACCACGTCGAACGCCGACAGGCGATCGGTGGCCACCATCAGCAGGCGGTCGTCGTCCAGCGCATAGACATCCCGCACCTTGCCACGGTGGATCAGTTCGAGTCCGGGAAGGTTCGATTGCGGCAGGATGGTGGGCACGGCAGCGGGTTCCACGTGGCGGGGAAGCACCCATTCTAGCCGTTGCGGCAGCGTCGCCGGTAACGCGCTGTGGGGTTTCGAGGGCGCTGCTAGAATTGGCGTCCTTTGGCCCCATGTGTTGCCGATGCGCATTCCATTGATCGCGGTGCTGGTCCTGCTCGCCGCCCCCACGCTCCACGCCGGCACGCCGGCAGCCCCGGCCCGGCTCGGCCTGTGTGCCGCCTGTCACGGTGCCGACGGCCACGCCAGCATGCCCGGCGTGCCGAACCTGGCCGGGCAGCGGCTTGACTACCTGCGCGACGCGCTGAAGCAGTACCGCGACGGTCGCCGCAACATCCCGGTGATGCGCGCCGCGATCGGCCCGGTCAGCGACGCCGAGCTCGACGCGCTGGCGCGCTGGTACAGCGCGCAGCTTCCCCAACCGCAAGCCCAACCGCAAGGGCAGCCATGAGCTTCACTTATACGCTGTGGTTCGCGTTCTTCGGACTGATCATCGGCCACCTGCCCGGTGCGGTCACCGGCGCGGTGCTCGGTTTCATCTTCGACAACATGCGCTACAGCCAGCGCAAGAACGCCACGCCGGAAGCCGGCGGGTTCGTGGGCCCGCTGTTCACCCTGCTGGGCGCGGTGGCGAAGTCCGACGGCCGCGTGTCGGAGCAGGAGATCGCGATCGCCGAACGGCTGATGACGCGGATGAACCTGGATGCCGAGCTGCGCAAGCAGGCGGTGGTCAGTTTCAACGTGGGCAAGCAGCCGGAGTTCGACGTCACCCGCACCATCGCCGAGCTGCGCAACTGGGTCGGCCTGCGTCGCGACCATGCCTTCCCCGTGCTCGACGTAGTGATCGAGACGGTGCTGGCCGAAGGCAATCCGCCGCCGGAGAAGATGTCGATCCTGCGCCAGCTTGCCTTCGCCCTGCGCATCAGCGACATGGAGCTGATGGCGCTGATGGCGATGAAGGGCTACGCATGGAACGCCGGTCCCGGCGGCCCGCGCGGCGGCAACCAGCATTACGGCAGCGGCGGTGGCTACGTGCCGCCGCAGCGCACCCCGCAGGGGCCGGACCCGTACGCGGTGCTGGGCATCGACCGCAACGCCGACGAACGCGCGATCAAGCGCGCCTACCGCAAGCTGATCTCCGAACACCACCCCGACCGCCTCGGCGACCTGCCCGAAGACATGCGCAAGCGCGCCGAATCGCGCGCCAGCGAAATCAACGCGGCGTACGACCGGATCAAAGAGCAGCGCGGGTTCAAATAAAGTGAGATGTTCTCCCTCCCCTGCCTGCAGGGGAGGGCCGGGGTGGGGTCGCTCTTGATCTTCAAGTCAAAAGCGCGCCCCCTCACCTGAAGGACTCCTTTCGGTCGCCAACCTCTCCCTGCTGCGCAGGTGGAGGAGCCAGACGGCCATGTCGTGGCAGACTTTGCACTCCGTACTTACTCTCATTCCGGCAACTACCATGCCCAAGCAATCCCCCATCATCGCCCCCTCGATCCTCGCCGCCGATTTCGCCCGGCTCGGCGAGGACACCGCCGCAGCGCTGGCCGCCGGTGCCGACTGGGTGCACTTCGACGTGATGGACAACCATTACGTGCCGAATCTCACGATCGGCCCGATGGTGCTGCAGTCGCTGCGCAAGTTCGGCATCACCGCGCCGATCGACGTGCATCTGATGGTCAAGCCGGTGGACCGCATCGTGCCGGACTTCGCCAAGGCCGGCGCCAGCCTGATCAGCTTCCATCCGGAGGCCAGCGAACACATCGACCGCACGCTCGGCCTGATCAGGGAATCCGGCTGCCAGGCCGGCCTGGTGTTCAATCCGGCCACGCCGCTGGATCATCTCGACTACGTGATGGACAAGCTCGACATGATCCTGATCATGTCGGTGAACCCGGGTTTCGGCGGCCAGAAATTCATCCCGGGCACGCTGGACAAGCTGCGCCAGGTGCGCGAGCGGATCGAGGCCAGTGGCCGCGACATCCGGCTCGAAGTGGATGGCGGTGTCACCGCGCAGAACATCGGTGCGATCGCCGCCGCCGGCGCCGACACCTTCGTGGCCGGCTCGGCGATCTTCCACGCCGCGGACTATCGCGCCGAGATCGAGGCCATGCACCGGGCGATTGCCGGATCGCGCACATAAAAATCCCGACGCAGTGAACGGCTGCGCCGGGATAAACGTCGTCGGAGACGTGAGAGGAAACACCATGATTGGTGTGCCGGCACGGCCACTATGGGGAGGGACTCACGCCGTGCCGGCACGTTCCACGGCAAGGAACCGCACCAATCACCCTTTCTGACCGGGCTGGTCGGCTTTGGTTCCCGCGATGCGGGGCGAAACCGCCACGCCGTCATTCAGCTTCAGCCGGTGCGCCTGCACCACGTAGCGCAGCGGGCCACCCGGGACCACCGCATCGAACGGATAGCAGGTGACCAGCCATAGCCCGTCCATGCTGTCGCGGGGCGGAATGCGCGCCTGCCGGCTGTCGATGACGCGGCTGTCCGTCACCACGTAGTCGCTGCTGCCGCGCGGGCCGTCCAGGACCAGCCGGTCGCCCGGGTGCAGCGAGGGCAGGAAGCGGAACTGGGTGTCGCGATGCGCGCTGATCACGCCGAGTCCCGCAGCACCCGGGCGCACGCCGCCGGTACTCCAGCCCGGTCCGAACGCCAGCGCCTGGCCGCTGTCGCCATCCAGCACGATCAGGTCCTGATGCAGGCGCGGCACGCGCAGCCGCGCCAGCGGGGCGATGTCGGCCCACGGCCAAGGCCGCTGCGCCAGCCGTCCGTGATCGGAGCGCGCCCAGGCCCGTTCCAGCAGCAACTGCGCCAGCGCGGCCTTTGCGTGGATCCAGACGCCGTCCAGGCCCAGCCCCGTGGCCAGCATCAGCGCGCCGAACATCAGCGCGCGCCATGCCCGCTGCCGGATCATCGGCATGCCCGTTGCCGCCACCACGCCAGCGCCGCCAGCAGCAGCGCCAGCAGGGCCAGCCAGAGTTCCAGCTCGGCCGCCGTGGCGGTCTGCGCGAAATGGGTGCCGGCGGGCATCACGTTGGGAATCTGCTGGTGCTTCAGCGCGGCATCGGCGCTGCGCGCCGGGGTCTGGTCCACCGCCACCAGGCTGGTATAGGCGCTGACCAGATGGGCGTCCAGCGCGGTGCGGGTGATCGCCTCGACCAGCTCCGGCGCATCGCCGCCGCGGGCCAGCTGGTCGGACAGGTCGGCGATGCGCGACTGCGCCCACAGCCGATCCAGTCCCGCGGCCGGCCTGGCGGCGGACAAATCCGCGGGCACCGTCCACGCCCGCTCGGCCAGCTGGCCGTGCACCTGCACGCGATCGACCGGCGCGGCCAGCCGGGCGGTGACCAGCAGCGGCTCGCCCAGGTACAGGTCGGGCAACTGCCGCGGATAGACGTCGCTGCCGGTCGGCCAGTCCACCTTGAGGTCGCGCAGGGCAGGGTGATCCAGCCGGGCCAGCAGGCTGACCATCGCCTTGCCCACGTTGCCGGTGTCGGTGACCAGGGTTTCGCTGCCGCGACCATGACGCGCGGCGGCCTGCAGGAAGCCTGCGTTCGGCGCATTGCCGATGCCGATCGGGAACAGTCGCGAATCACCCAGCTGCTCGTCGATCAACTGCATCAGGCCGTTCGGATCGTCGACCGCGCCGTCGGTGGCGAACAACACCTGGCGCACGTAGCCGGGCGGCGCATGGCCGGCCAGCGCGAAGCGCAGCGCCGGCGCCATCTCGGTGCCGCCGTTGGCCTGCAACTGGTCGACCCAGGCGCGGGCTTTCTGCAATGCCTCGGGCGTGGCGGCCACCGCCTCGCTGGACCACGGGTTCAATGTCGAATTGAATTCGGCCACGTTGAAGCGGTCGCCCGGCTGCAGCTGGCTCAGCGCCAGATCCAGCGCCGCGCGCGCCTGGCGGATCGATTCGCCGCCCATCGAGCCGGAGGTGTCGATGATCAGGATCAGCTCGCGCGGCAGGCGCTGCGCCTGTTGCTGCGGCGGCATCAGCATCAACATCGCGTAATGGGCGCCGTCGATGTCCTGGCGGAAGCTGGCCACGTTGGGCTGGGTTTGCGGCTGCGGCTGCCAGCTCAGCACGAAGTCGCGGTCCGGCAGCACGCTGGCGTCGCGCAGGCGGATGTCCCAGCGCTGGTCGTGCTGCGTGCTGATGATCGCGTGACTGGAGCTGTCCACGCTGGCCAGCGGCACGCCGGCATCCAGCTGCACCGCGATGTGCGTGCGCAGCGGCGCCTGCGCGTTGTCGTCGGCAAACACCTGCGGCGTGTCGATGCCGGCGTCGCCGGGCCGGGCGCCGTCGCGCATGTGGTAGCGCGGGGTGAAGGTCAGCGGAAAGCGCAGCGAGAACCTGCCCGCGCCGTAGTCGACGCGCTGCCAGTAGCGCAGCACGATCGTCACCGTTTCGCCCGGCGCCACGTTGGTCACCGCGGTGCGGAACAGGTTGCCCTCGTCGGCCTCGACCAGGGCCGCGCGCTTGCCGCTGTTGCGGGCCTGTTCGAACACCTTCTTCGCCGCTTCCTTGCGCTGGATGTCGGCCACGACGCGGCGTTCGCCGATCTCCAGTGACATCGAATACACCGCCGCGCCGTCGGGCAGCGGCAGCAGGTACTGCGCCTCCAGCCAGTCCTTGCCGCTGTTGCGGAACTGCTGGCGCAGCTGGACTTCGGCAACCAGTCCGCTGACCTTGTACTCGACATCGGTGTCGAGACTGGCAAGCGCCTGCAGCTGGCCGCTGGCATCGCGCCAGCGCAGCTCGCCGCTGCCCGGTTCGGTGGCGTGCGCGGCGAGCCCGAACGAGGGCCCGGCGAACAGCAGGCCGGCGAACAGCAGCAGGTGAAAGAAGAGTCTGGATGATGCGCGCATGGCCGTCCCTTGGTCGTTGGTTGTTGGCAGGTGCTACGGCTGCATTGCCGCATCCGGCGCGGCGCGGGCCGCGTCGGGAATGCGGCGGCTTGCGGCGCAATCGGGGCAGAACGATGGCAGGCGCTACGGACAAAAAAATCCCCTCGCGAGGAGGGGATAAGGAACCACCATGTCGGACGGAACAGGGGAGGTCGGAACTAAAGCGGTTGCCAGTCCGCGTCGGGCTCGTCCTGGCCAACGCCCGCTGCGCTTCCCTGCGCAGCGAACGTGCCAGTGCCTTCCACGGCGGGCGGAAGCAGGCGGAACAGGGGGAATCGGTGGAGGGTCATGACAGTCTCCCGAATCAGGGGTGGAGCATCAGATGCCGAGCAGCAAGCCCAGCAGCAGGGCGCCCAGCGCCAGGGTGATGCGCAGCGGTTCGAAGCCGTGCAGTTCGGCATTCGCGTCGCGCGGGTCGGTATCGAGTTTCATGAGTTTTCTCGTCGGGGGGACGACTCCATCAAAACGCCGGTGGCGGCGCGTGCGGCGGCGGCGAGCGGCCGGTTTGCCGTTCGCTTGTGGCAAAACGCGGGCATTCGTCGCCGATGGCTTGCGTCCGGGTGCTTCGCATAGCACGCTGCGCCCACCATTCGAAGGGAACGCATCATGGGCCGCAGCATTGCCATCGTCGAAGACGAACCGTTGATCCGCGCCAACTACGTCGAGGCGCTGAACCGCTTCGGCTACGACGCGCGGGGCTACGGCTCGCGCCAGGAGGCGTCCAGCGCGTTCGCGATGAAGCTGCCCGAGCTGGTGATCATCGACATCGGCCTGGGCGACGAGCCCGAAGGCGGTTTCGACCTGTGTCGCGAGCTGCGCGCGAAATCCTCGACGCTGCCGCTGATCTTCCTCACCGCGCGCGATTCGGATTTCGACGTGATCTCCGGCCTGCGCCTGGGCGCCGACGACTACCTCAGCAAGGACACCAGCCTGCACCAGCTGGCCGCGCGCATCGCCGCGCTGTTCCGCCGCATCGAATCGCTGAAGGCGCCGGCTTCCAGCGAGACGGTAATCGAGCACGGCCCGCTGAAGCTGGAATCCGAGCGCATGCGGATCACCTGGAACGACGAGGAGATCCCGCTCACCGTCACCGAGTTCTGGATGGTGCACACGCTGATCCGCTTCCCCGGCCACGTGAAGAACCGCGACCAGCTGATGCGCGAGGCGGAACTCGTCGTGGACGACGCCACCATCACCTCGCACATCAAGCGCATCCGCAAGAAGTTCATCGCGGTGGCGCCGGAGTTCGACGCGATCGAGACCGTGCACGGCGTGGGCTACCGGTGGAAACCGTGATGCGTGGCGCATGGCTGGTCGTGGCGTTGTGCGGATGGGCCACGCTGGCGCAAGCCGCCACGCCGATGGATGACGTGCTGGCCCGCGGCGCCCGCGACGGCAACGCGCCCGCATGGGCGATCAGCGTAGCCACGCCGGCCGGCTGGACGCGCGACTGCTGCACCTACGCCCGCGCCATCGGCGTCAATGCGGTGCTGTACCAGGGCGAATGGAGCGGCAAGCCGCAGCGGGTGATGGTGCTCAACGTGTGGCCGCGCGAGCTGGGCACGCTGGCCGATGAAGTGCAGGCCGATCGCAAGCGCTACCTGCAGCACGACCCGGCCGGCAAGACCTCCACCTTCGTCGTGCGCCATCCGGCGATGCCGTGCGAGGCTTCGGTGTACGAAGGCAGCGACCACGTCGACGACGTGCTGGTGTTCTGCGACCCCGGCGCCGCCAGCGGCGTGCGGCTGAGCTGGTCGATGGCCTTCGACGATGCCGATCCCGCGCGCCAGGCGCTGCTCGATGACTTCATGCGCGTGGTGGTGGCCAGCCGCTGGATGAAGGACACCGCAGCGCCGGCCACGCATGCACCCTGATCTTCCTCGCCCTGATCGACCGCTCCGATGAGCCTGCGCCGCAAACTGCTGCTGGTCGCGCTGTGCACGCTGGCCCTGCCGATCGCAGGCTGGCTGTACGTGCGGCAGATGGAAACGCTGCTGCGCGAGGGCCAGGCGCAAGCCCTGCTGGCTTCGGCCAATGCAGTGGCGCGCAGCCTGGTGGTGACCGGCGCGCTGCCGCCGGTGAGCGCCAGCAACTGGTACGTGGAATCGAGCGCGCAACCGATTACCGTCGACGGCTACGGCGACGACTGGGCGCCGCTGACGCCGTGGAGCCAGTCGCTGGGGTCGCACGGCAAACTGCTGCTGGCGGGCGACGAGGACTGGCTGTACCTGTATGCCGACGTGCGCGACACCCGTCGCACGCGCGCCGATGCCGATGATGCGAACGCGCTGGCGGCCGACCACCTGATCCTGGCGCTGGGCAATGCGAACGGCCAGCGCCGCTACCTGGTGGCCAGCGCGGCGCCCGGTGCGCTGGCGGCGCGCCCGCTCGATCCGCCGGTCGACGGCCTGCCCGAAATGATCCCCGCGCAGTGGCAGGAGGACGGCAGTGGCTACCGTGTCGAACTGCGGTTGCCACGCAGCCTCGCCCTGCGCCGCCTCGGTGTCGGCATCTACGACGCGACGGCCGGCGGCGACCGCATGGCAGCCGACACGCGCCCGCTGCTCGACTACTCGGACAAGTTGTCCGGCGAGCTGGCCCAACTGGTGCCCGACCAGGTGCAGGCGCGCGTGCTGGCGCCGCAGGGCTGGTTGCTGGGGCGCAGCGGAAGGTTGAACACCTTGCCGGGCAGCGATGGCCAGCCGGGCTGGTTCGCCGCGCTGGTCTATCGCTCGCTGCTGGCCAACCGCCTTGAGGATGCCAACCTGTGGGCGCAGGACGTGCCGCGGCTGGACAGCGGCGAAGTGCGCCGCGCCGCAGGCGGACAGCCCGCCACCGTGTGGCGCAGTGGCGAGGAGCGCGGCAGCGTGGTGCTGGCCGCCGCAGTGCCGATCGAGCGGGCCGGCAAGGTCGATGGCGTGCTGCTGCTGGAACAGCCCAGCCGCACCGTGCCGTTGCTGGCCAACCGCGCCCTGCTCGGCCTGTTGCTGACCAGCTTCGGCGTACTGCTGGTGGCCGGCGGCATCCTGCTGTGGTTCGCCACGCGGCTGAGCCTGCGGCTGGGCCGGCTGCGCAACGCGGCCGAGCGCGCCCAGTTCAACGACGGACGTCTGGACGGCCTTTTCGACAGCGGCAAGTTCCCGATGACCGACGCGCCGGACGAGATCGGCGACCTGGCCCGCAGCTTCGAGAGGCTGTTCGAGGTGGTCGGCAGCTATACCGACTACCTGCGCACGCTGGCCTCGAAACTCTCGCACGAACTGAACACGCCGCTGGCGATCGTGAAGTCCTCGCTGGACAACCTCGAACACGCCCTGCAGGCGCAGGACCGCCTGCCCGCCGACGCGCAGCCCTACCTGGCGCGCGCCCGCGACGGCGTGGCGCGGCTGGGCGCGCTGGTGCGCGCGATGAGCGAGTCGAGCCGGATGGAGCGTTCGATCACCGCGGCGGAGCCCGAGGATGTCGACCTGCGCGAGGTGGTGCGCGGTTGCGCCGAGGCCTACCGGCCGCTGATCGGCACGCGCCGCCTGGCCTGCGAACTGCCGGCCGGCGCGATCAACCTGCACTGCGCGCCCGAGCTGATCGCCCAGGCGCTGGACAAGCTGCTCGACAACGCGCTGTCGTTCACTCCGCCCGACGGCTGGTTGCGCCTGAGCCTTGCCGCCACGCCCGACGGCGCCGAGATCGAGCTGGCCAACCAGGGCCCGCCGCTGCCGGCCGCGATGCAGGGCCGGCTGTTCGATTCGCTGGTCAGCCTGCGCGACAAGGCCACCCCCGGCGACGCGCCGCACCTGGGCCTGGGCCTGTACGTGGTGCGCCTGGTCGCCGAACGCCACGGCGGCGTGGCCATCGCGCGCAACCTCGACGACGGCAGCGGTGTCGCCTTCTCGCTGCGGTTGCACGGCATGCCGCGCGCCAGACTTTGACGGACAGGGCCGCGAACTGAACTAGTGCAACTGCAGCTGACAACTGTCGTAGAAGGACTGGTCGTAGGTTCCCCATCTGCCGGTTGTTCGCCACCCGCGCACGTCGATGACCTGCCGGTGGGGCGGCATCGCCGCGATGCGGCCGATCAGAATGGCGTTGCGCTTTTGTCCGTCCACGGGGCCGCCGATCAGCGCCTTCGCCGGCTCCGGCGCGCGATCCGTCGTCACGGGATACGCAGTATCGGTGTTGCAAGGGGTGAACGTCATCTGCTCCCCGCTCGAGGACAGCACCCCGACAAGTACGCGATCCTCCCGATCGGCAAGCGGCGGTGCGATGGCCTGGATTGTCCTGTTGTCGAGGAAAGCCTTTCTGGACAGCGTGGGCTCCTCGCCATCCCGGCCGGGCCGGAACCAGAGAGCGACGCTGGCCCGGGTGCCGTGGCTTTTGATGATCATCGCGGCCCCAGCTTCCCCATCGACGGGAAACCCGGCTAGCCGATCATGCTCGCCCAGGTTCAGGGGAGAGAAAGAGAAATTTTTCGCAGCCATGGTGTTGCGCTCGATCGCGCCCTGCTCCTGGCCAGGTTTCAGGCTGGCATAGAAGGCCATGACATCCTGTCGCGAGTTGGCCTCGGTGATGCGCGCGATCGGTGTTCCTGCAGCCACCAATACCAGTGCGGCGACCATGTAGATGGCCGCGTGGATTGCTGCCGATTTCCAGCGCGCAATCAGCGCCAGCGAGATGATCGCCAGGGTGAAGGCCGCGTAACGGGAGAGCGTGAGGAGTGTGGCGGCCGTGTCGACAAACGAACCGTAGGGCCCGACCCGGGGCTGATACGTGAATGACGGGGAGATCAGGCCGAAAACAGGAAGCGCGACAAGGATGATGGCGATGGCAAGCGAGTACGTTGCTTTCACGGAGTCCGGCGCGGGCCACGCGGCTGATCGGGTGGAGGTCGGCATGGTGGCCTTGCGGGTGAGCTGGCGTCAACGGACTGACAAGCGCCGGTGTGCGATCCGGCAGGTAAAGCCGGATATCGGACCAACCGCCCCGCTGTCGCCGGCGAGCGATCAGCGCTGTCGGATTCACCACCAGCCTCTCGGCGAACCAGGCCCCTGGCTTGGGTCGGAGCCTCTAGTGTCGTGGTGACGCGCTGACGACCGGGTTCGTACGGCTTGCGCTGATCTTGCCTACAATGGACGTCTGCCTTGAACAGCCGGACGCTCAAAACGTGACCTCCCCAGACAAAATCAGCCGGGACGAATTCGACGCCCTGGCTGCCCAAGGCCACACCCGCATACCGCTGGTGCGCGAGGTGTTCTCCGACCTCGACACGCCGCTGTCGGTGTACCTGAAACTGGCCGATGGCCCGTACACCTTCCTGTTCGAATCGGTCGAGGGCGGCGCCACCTGGGGACGCTATTCGATCATCGGCCTGCCGGCGAAGCGGGTGTATCGCCTGCGCGGCCACGAGCTGGAGGTCGAGGATTCGGGCGAGGTCACCGAACGTCGCCACCTCGATGATCCGCTGGGCGAAATCGAGAAACTGCGCGCACAGTATGACGTGCCGCGGCTGCCGCAGCTGCCCGCGTTCTCGGGTGGCCTGGTTGGCTACTTCGGCTTCGAGACGATCGGCTACATCGAGCCTCGGCTGGCCCAGTGGGATCGCGCCGACGAGCTGGGCACGCCCGACGTGCTGCTGATACTGGCCGAGGAAGTGGCGGTATTCGACAACCTCAAGGGCCGGCTGTACCTGATCGTGCACGCCGATCCGTCGCAGCCGCAGGCGTACGCCGAGGCGCAGCGCCGGCTCGATGCGCTGGTCTACCGGCTGCGCCAGGGCGGCGCGTCGTACCCCCAGCTGACCCAGTCGGTCGCGCTGGACGAGGGCGATTTCAAATCCTCCTTCACGAAGGAGGAGTTCGAGGCGATGGTCGAGAAGGCCAAGGAATACATCCGCGCCGGCGACATCTTCCAGGTGGTGCCGTCGCAGCGGCTCAGCGTGGGTTTCAACGCGCGACCGGTCGACGTGTACCGCGCGTTGCGGGCGCTGAACCCGTCGCCGTACATGTACTTCGTCGACCTGGGCGATACCCAGATCGTGGGTTCCTCGCCGGAAATCCTCGCCCGGCTGAAGGACGGCAAGGTGGTGGTGCGTCCGCTGGCCGGCACCCGCAAGCGCGGCGCCACCGACGAAGAAGACCAGGCACTGGAAGCCGAGCTGCTGGCCGATCCCAAGGAACGCGCCGAGCACGTGATGCTGATCGACCTGGGCCGCAACGACATCGGCCGGATCAGCGAGAACGGCACGGTGGAAGTCAGCGAATCGTTCGTGATCGAGCGCTACTCGCACGTGATGCACATCGTCTCGCAGGTGCAGGGTACGGCCAAGCCGAACCTGAGTTACATGGACGTGCTGAAAGCCACCTTCCCGGCCGGCACGCTCAGCGGCGCGCCGAAGATCCGCGCGCTGGAGATCATCCAGGAACTGGAACCGTACAAGCGCAACATCTATGCCGGCGCAATCGGCTGGATCGGCTGGTGGGGCGACGCCGACACCGCCATCGCGATCCGCACCGCGGTGATTCAGAACGGCCGCCTGCACGTGCAGGCGGGCGCCGGCATCGTCTACGACTCCGATCCCGCCGCCGAGTGGGAAGAGACGATGAACAAGGGCCGCGCGCTGTTCCGCGCGGTGGCGCAGGCGGCGAAAGGGTTGTAAACGGACGTCCATATCAGGGGAGGGGACAATGAAACGGTTGATGATCTCGCTGTTGCTGCTGCTGAGTCCGTGCGTGGCGCTGGCGCAGGCCAATGCGTTGCCGGCGGCGCCCCACCTGCTGGTGATGGGACATGCGCAGGGCCGCTATGTACCGGACCGGTTCACCGTGAAGATCGATATCAGCGTCGTTGACAAGTCGCCGGGGGCAGCTCGCGCCAAGGTGGAGAACTATGCGAAGCAGGTGTTCTCCGCGCTGGACAAGTACCATGCAATGCCCGGACGCACCCAGGCCAGCACGCTCGCAGTCGGGGCCAAAAGTGAGTACCGGGACGATCGCCAGGTCTTCGTCGGTACGGAGGCCAACCGTGATGTCGAGGCCACCTTCGACAGTTCCGACAAACTGAAGGGGTTCCTCGACGCGATCGAGGCCAACGCCGAGTTGCAGATCCGCCGCGTCGATGTCTCGCGCAGCGACGAGGCCCAGCTCAAGTCCGGTTTGCGCAAACTGGCCATCCAGGATTCCCGGCAGTCCGCCCGGCAGATCGCCGCGTCATACGACCTGAAGATCAAGGGCGTCTACAGCGTTTCCGAGGTGGCACCCAACAGATCCTACGGAATAGGTTCAGGCTTCGCCGAAGGCGCTCCGCCCGCGCCGCCACCGCCGCCGCCACCTGATACGGCGCTTCGAATCGGAACGATCGAGCTTAGCCAGGATATCTATGCCGTTTACCTGACCGCGCCGTGACAAAGGCCTGGGGCGAATCTCCGTTCACGGGCTAGCGCCAGAACCTCGATGCCCACAGCGCGACCGCGACCAGGGCCAGCACGAGTGCACGGGTTCTTTCCCGACCGGTCTTCGCCAGCGTCATGATGGCGACCTGGCTGGCCACGATGACGCCCAGCAGGAGCAGCACGAACAGCGCGCCGTTGTCGGAGCCGGCATCGGGCGGCGCGCTGATCGAGAGGTCCATCTGTTGCATCCAGTCGTAGCGACGGACCGGTAGCGTCAGCAGTACCAGCGCTCCCCATGCGAACACCAGCCACGCGACGAGTCTGACCAGACGATGTGTCGTGCCCGTTGATTTCATTCCGGGAGTATGCCGCGGCGCTGGTTCGCCCGCAGGGCACTGGCGGGTCCGTGCCGTGGCTTGTCGCGGCACGGGCTGCGGATTCAGCTGCCGCCAGACGGCTGGTCGACGCAATTTCTTGCAGGCTTTCGCGCCGACTTGGTACGTTATATCGTTGCGGCCCCGACCTTTCCGTGCAGACGCCTCCGCATGAACAATCCGTGGTTCGAGCGCTTGCCGGTGCCGTCGAAGTGACGGCTGCGATGATCGGACGGGTGCGGTCCCCGGCGCGGCTGCTTGTCGCGGCCATCGTCGCACTGGCGATCGGCGGTTGCGCGGTGGGGCCGGATTTTCATCGGCCGTCTGCGCCGGACATGGCCAGCGTGGCTGCGGGTCCGCTGCCCGCCAGCACGGCCAGCGCGAATGTGGCCGGCGGCCGGGCGCAACATTTCGTCGCCGGCGCGGACATTCCCGCGCAGTGGTGGACGCTGTTCCATTCCACCGCATTGAACGCGCTGGTCGAACAGGCGCTGGCGCACAACGCCGACCTCAAGGCGGCGCAGGCCGCGTTGGACGTGGCGCGCGAAACCACGCGGGCCGGACGCGGCACCCGCTACCCCGGCGTCAGCGTCGGCATGTCGGCCAGCCGCGAGCAGGACCCGCCCGGCGCGCTGGCGCCGGTGCCCAGCAACAACGCGTTCCTGTACAACCTGTTCACCCCGCAGGTCAGCGTGTCGTATGTGCCGGACGTGTTCGGGCTCAACCGGCGCACGCAGGAGTCGCTGCAGGCGCAGCAGCAGGCAGTGCGTTTCCAGATGCTGGCCACGCGCATCACGCTGAGCACCAACGTGGTGGCCGCGGCCGTGCAGCAGGCGTCGTTGCGGGCGCAGGTCGGGGCGACGCGCGAGCTGGTCGGGATCAACGCCCACATGGTGCAGATCCTGCAGTACCAGCGGGACAAGGGTTATGCCGGCGGGCTTGAGCTGGCCGCGCAGCAAGCGCAGCTGGCGCAGGTCAAGGCGAGCCTGCCGTCGCTGCTGACCCAGCTGGAGCAGCAGAACCACTTGTTGGCGGTGCTGGCCGGGCAGTTGCCGGAGCAGGCGTCGTCGCCGTCGTTCGATCTCGCCGCCCTGCAGTTGCCGCAGGCGTTGCCGCTGAGCCTGCCTTCGACGCTGGTGGCGCAACGTCCCGACGTGCGCCAGGCCGAAGCGAACATGCACGCGGCCAGCGCCCAGATCGGCGTGGCCATCGCCAACCGGCTGCCGAACATTTCGCTGAGCGCGAACGCGGGCAGCACGGCGCTGGCGATCAACCAGCTGTTCAAGTCCGGCACCGGCTTCTGGAGCGTGGGCGCGGACCTGGCTGCGCCGATCTTCCAGGGTGGCAGCCTGCTGCATCAGGAACGGGCAGCGAAGGCCGCCTATGTGCAGGCTGCCGAGGAATATCGCGGCACGGTGCTGACCGCATTCCAGAACGTGGCCGACGTGCTGTCAGCGTTGCAGCACGATGCCGAAGGCCTGCAAGCCGTGGCCGGCGCGGAGCAGGCCGCGAAGCTCACCCTGGACCTGTCGCGGCGCCAGTACCAGGCCGGCTACGCCGGCTATCTGTCGCTGCTTTCCGCAGAGCAGGGCTACCAGCAGGCGCGCATCGCGCTGGTGCAGGCACAGGCCAGTCGCTACGCCGACACTGCCGCGCTGTTCCAGGCGCTGGGTGGCGGCTGGTGGCATGCGGACGACGCTTCTTCGGATCAGCCAAGGCACAACCCGGGACATCGATGAAAAGCAGATCCTCTTCGGTGGCGCCTCGCACGCCGCCCGTTCGCCTGGCCCGCCTGCTTGCGCTGGGCATGCTCATCGGCGTGGCAGGTTGTTCTTCGCAGTCCGCCGCGCCGCAGACTGCGGCGGCCGACACGCCGAAGAACGTGACGATGACCGCGGCGCAGCGCCAGCACATCCGTCTGCTCACGCTGGCGCCGGCGAGTTTCCATCGCACGGTCGACACCACCGGCGTGGTGGATTTCGACAACGACCAGGCCACCAGCGTGCTGGCGCCATTCTCCGGCCCGGTGGCGCGACTGCTGGTCGCGCCGGGCGACAAGGTGCGCCAGGGACAGCCGCTGGCGCTGGTGGATTCGCCGGACTTCTCCGCGGCGATCGGCAGCTATCGCAAGGCACTGATCACGGCGCGGAACGCGCGACGGCTGGCCGACGCCGACAAGGACCTGCTGCAACACGAAGGCGTGTCGCGGCGCGAAGCCGAGCAGGCGCAGATCGACGCGGCCAGCGCCGAGGCCGATCGCGATGCGGCGCTGCAGGCGCTGGTGGCGCTCGATGTCGATGCGGCCACGATCAAGGCGATCCAGGCCGGTCGCGCGGTGGCGCGGGTGCAGGGCGTCATCCGCGCGCCGATCGCCGGCACCGTGGTGGACAAGCTGATCACTCCCGGGCAGCTGCTGCAGGCCGGCAGCACGCCGTGCTTCACCGTGGCCGACCTGTCGAAGGTGTGGGTGATGGCGCAACTGTCGGCGGCGGAACTGGCCGGGATCGGGGTCGGTGATCCGGCGCAGGTGGATGCCGGCACGCCGGGCGAGGAGTGGCCCGGCACGGTGGACAACATCGCCGCGGTGGTGAACCCGGATACCCGGGCGATCGCCGCGCGCATCGTGGTGCGCAATCCCGACCACGTGTTGCGCAAGCAGATGTACGTGCGCGTGCGCATCCAGTCGCGCCAGGCCGGCGAGGGCCTGCGGGTTCCCGCCTCGGCGTTGCTGCGCGACGACGAGAACCTGCCGTTCGTCTACCTGCTGCAGCACGATGGCAGCTTCGCGCGTCGCCATGTCACCACGGGGATGCGCAGCGGCGACGGCTATCTGATCAGCGAAGGCCTGCGGGCCGGCGACCGCATCGTGGTCGACGGCGGCATCTTCGTGCAGTTCATGCAAAACCAATGAGCGAGCACCTGCCGTCCATGCCGCCGCGCGCGGCGTCGCTGATGAACCGGCTCGTCGGCGCCTCGCTGGCGCAGCGTTTCCTGGTTGCGCTGCTGGTGCTGGTGCTCGTCGGTGCGGGCGTGCATGCGCTGCACCGGCTGCCGGTGGATGCGTATCCCGACCTGTCGCCGCCCAGCGTGGAGATCGTCACCCAATGGCCCGGCCACACCGCCGAGGAAGTGGAACGGCTGATCACGGTGCCGGCCGAGCAGGGCATGACCGGCATTCCGAGGACCGACAACGTCCGCTCGATTTCGCTGTACGGCCTGTCGGTGGTCACGCTCACCTTCGACAACGGCACCGACAATTATTTCGCGCGCCAGCAGGTGTTCAACCGGCTCGGCGACCTCGACCTGCCCGACGGGGTGAAGCCGTCGGTGTCGCCGTTGTCGTCGCCGTCGGGGCTGATCTATCGCTATGTGCTGCAAAGCTCCGACCGCTCGCCGATGGAGCTGAAGACCTTCGAGGACTGGGTGGTCGAGCCGCAGTACCGCGCCGTGGCGGGCGTGGCCGATGACTCCGGTTTCGGCGGCGGCAGCATGCAGTACCAGGTGTTGCTGGACCCGGCGAAGATCGCCGGGGTCGGGCTCACCGCGCAGCAGGTGCAGGCCGCGCTGGCCGCCAACAACGGCAACGCCGGCGGCGGCTTCTACGCGCAGGGCGGCCAGTTCTACTACGTGCGTGGCGTGGGCCGGCTGCAGACGCTGGAGGACATCGGCAACGTGGTGCTGGCCGTGCACGACGGTAATCCGGTGCTGGTGAAGGACGTCGGCCGCGTGGTGATCGGCGTCGCGCCGCGGCTGGGCCAGTTCGGCTTCGAGCAGCAGAACGACGCGGTCGAGGGCGTGATCTCGCTGCGCACCGGCGAGAAGACCCAGGACGTGCTGAAGCGGGTCGAGGCGAAGACGAAGGAACTCAACGAACAGATCCTGCCGAAGGACATCAAGGTCCATCCGTTCTACGACCGCAGCGATCTCGTCGCGGTGACCACCCAGGTGGTCAGGGACAACCTGCTGCGCGGCATGCTGCTGGTCGTGGTGGTGCTGATCTTCTTCCTCTACGACGTGCGCGCCGGGCTGATCGTGGCGGTCACCATCCCGCTGTCGCTGCTGGTCGCCTTCATCGGGCTGGACCTGCAGGGCGCGTCGGCCAACCTGTTGTCGATCGGCGCGATCGACTTCGGCATCCTGGTCGACGCGGCGGTGGTGATGGTGGAGAACATCCACCGCCAGCTCGCCGATCGCGAAGGCACGAAGTTCAACCTGATCGAGGTGATCCGCGACGCGGCGGCCGAAGTCGATCGCCCGCTGTTCTACGCGGTGGCGGTGATCGTGGTCAGCTTCCTGCCGATCTACGTGCTGTCCGGCCCGTCCGGCACGCTGTTCAAGCCGATGGCCGACACCATGGTGTTCGCACTGATCGGTTCGCTGGTGGTCACCCTGACCTTGCTGCCGGTGCTGTGCTCGTGGCTGATGCGCAAGGGCGTGCGAGAACGGCGCAACCGCGCGTTCGAGGCGATCAGGTCGGTCTACATCCGGGGACTGGACTTCTGCCTGGCCCGGGTGTGGCTCACCACGATCGCCTCGGCCCTGCTGCTGGGGCTGTCGCTGCTGCTGATCCCGCGCATCGGCGCGGAGTTCATGCCGCACCTGGACGAGGGCGCGCTGTGGGTGCGCGCGACCATGCCGTACACCATCTCGTTCGACGAGTCGGCGAAGATCACCCCGCAGATCCGCGACATCCTGCGTTCGTTCCCCCAGGTCACCACGGTGGCCTCGGAGCTGGGCCGGCCCGACGACGGCACCGACTCCACCGGCTTCTTCAACGTCGAGTTCTACGTCGGGCTGAAGCCGTATTCGCAGTGGACCGGAAAATACCGCAACAAGGCCGAGCTGACCGCGGCGATCAACCAGAAGCTGCAGAGCTTCCCCGGCATCACCTTCAACCACACCCAGCCGGCCGAGGATGCGGTGGACGAAGCCGAGACCGGCCTGAAGAGCGCGCTGGCGGTGAAGGTGTTCGGCCCCGACCTCGACACGCTGCAGGCCAGGGGCAAGGCGATCAAGCACGTGCTGGAACAGGTGCGCGGCATCCGCGACGTGACCCTGGTGCAGGAGCTGGGCCAGCCCAGCCTCAGCATTCGCATCAAGCGCGCGGCGATCGCCCGCTACGGCCTCAACGTGGACGACATCAACGGCCTGATCCAGACCGCCATCGGCGGCGACGTGGCGACCGAAGTAATCCAGGGCGAGAAGCAGTTCGACCTGGTGGTGCGGCTGGACCGGCAGTATCGCGACAACGCCGAGGCGATCGGCAACATCCTGGTGGCCACGCCGGGCGGCCAGCAGCTGCCGCTGAAGGAATTCGCCGATATCGAGGTGACCAACGGCGCCTCCTTCATCTACCGGCAGGACAACTCGCGTTACATCGGCGTGCAGTTCTCGGTGGAAGGCCGCGACCTGGCCGGCGCGGTGGAGGACGCGATCGCCCAGGTCAAGGCGAAAGTGAAACTGCAGCAGGGCTACCGGCTGGACTGGGGCGGCGAGTACAAGGAATACACCGCCTCGCGCGCACAACTGAACCTGATCGTGCCGCTCACCGTGGGGCTGATCTTCCTGCTGCTGTTCACCCTGTACAGCAACTTCAAGTTTCCGTTCATCACCGTGCTCGGCGTGGTGCTGTCCGCGCCGGCCGGCGGCATCATCGCGCTGTGGCTCACCGGCACGCCGTTCTCGGTGTCGTCGGGGATCGGCTTCCTCGCGCTGTTCGGCGTCTCGGTGCAGACCGCCGTGGTGTACATCTCCTACGTCAACGAACTGCGCCGCAACGGCGTCGAGGTGGCCGAGGCGATCCGCGAAGGCGCGATCCTGCGCCTGCGCCCGATCATGATGACGGCGCTGGTGGCGGCGCTGGGCCTGTTGCCGGCGGCGCTGGCCACCGGCGTGGGCACCGACACGCAGCGGCCGTTCGCCCTGGTCATCGTCAGCGGCCTGTTCACCCGCCTGCTGATCAGCGTGTTCCTGATGCCGGCGCTGTACTCGCTGGTGGCGCGGCCGGGCGACCGGCTGGAAGTGTGAGGCCACTTCCGGCAGGCTCGGGTTTTCCCCGGGACTCGCGCGTCGCTGCCCGTGCGGCAGGCGCGCGACAGATGACCATGACTCGATCGCTGCTGCGTGCCACCTCGGTTGCCCTGTTCTTGCTGCTGGCCTGCAGCGCCGCCATCGCGCGCGAACCGGTTGCCGGTGGCTGGCGTGATACGCCGCAGGGGCGGATGCAGGCGCAGCGGATGCTGCAAACCCTCAATGCCGACCTGCTCGGCCATGACAGCGCCACGCTGACGCTCGAACGCTGGTGCGCCGCGCATCGGATGGCGTCGCCGGCGCGCGTGGTGGCGCACCGGGTGCGCGGCGTGGACAAGCCGCTGCCGCCCGAGCTGCGCGCGCAACTGATGGCGGGAGCCGACCAGCGGGTGAGATACCGGCGGGTGCAACTGGCCTGCGGCGACCATGTGCTGTCGGAGGCGGACAACTGGTATCTGCCCGGTCGCCTCACCGCGGCGATGAACCGCCAGCTCGACACCAGCGACGTGCCATTCGGCAAGGTGGTGCGGCCGCTGCATTTCCGGCGGAAAACACTGAGCGCACGGGTGCTGTGGTCGGTGTCCGCGGCAGCCGGCACGCAGGCGATTCCCCACGCGATCCTGCAGCATCGCGCGCTGTTGTATGACGCAGGCAACCGGCCGTTCAGCGCCCTGATCGAGACCTATACCGACCAGGTGCTGGCGTTTCCGCCGCGGGCTGCCACGCCGGCCGTGATGCCGCGCTTCGAGGGCGCGGCGTCCGATCTACGGCGGATCGCCGAGCCGCCCGCGGAAACGCTCAGTCGGTAAGCGGCGTGCCGCGTTCGATGATCTGCGCCAGGTTGTAGAGGATGCGCAGATCCTGCGCGTCCAGCGCGTCGCCGCCGATGCCGCGGTAGTGGTTGTGGAACGCGCGCACCGCCGCGGCGCGATCCTCCAGCGGGTAGCCGACCAGGCCCAGTGCCATCCACGGATCGAAGCCCGCGGGCGGATCGATCAGTTCGCCCTGCGGCCACAAGCCGAAGCCGGCGGCAGCCAGTTGCGGCCAGGGGAACAGCGGGCCGGGATCGTCCTTGCGCGTCGGCGCGAAATCCTGGTGGCCGATGATCTGCGTGCGCGGGATGTGCAGGCGCGTGGTGAGGTCGGTGAGCAGGCGCAACAGGCTGTCGATCTGCGCCTGGGCGAACGGCGAATGGCCGTCGTTGTCCAGCTCGATGCCGATCGAGGCCGAGTTGATGTCGGTGATCGTGCCCCAGTGGCCGCCGCCGCCGTGCCAGGCGCGCAACTGGTCGGACACCAGCTGGTAGATGTGGCCGTCGCTGCCCACCAGGTAGTGCGAGCTCACCGGGCCGCCGCTGTTCTTCGTGCGCAGCGTGTCCAGGCTTTCCTGCGCCGAGTGCTGGTCGGTGAAGTGCACCACGATCAGCACCGGCCGGCGGATGTCGTGGTTGGGCGAGGGTACCCAGGTCGCCAGCGGGTTGCGCGGCGGCGCGTGGGCGCAGGCGGCGAGCAGGGCGACCAGCGCCAGGACGGCGACGCTGCGCGACAAACGGATCGGACGGGACATCACGGTTCCTGCAGGTAAGGCTGCGCGATCGCCAGCGCGGTGCGGTACGGCTCCGGCTCGTTGCGGTTGCTGAGCAGGATCACGGTGAGGTGATGCCTCGGCCAGCGCACGATCACGTTGCGGAAGCCGATGCTTTCGCCGGAGTGCCACAGCGTGTCGCCGGTGATGCGCCAGCCGTAGCCGTAGCTGGCCTCGTACGGCTCGCCGGTGACCTTCACGTGGGGGCTGAAGGCGAGCTGGCGCGAGGCGTCGCTGAGCAGGCGGTTGTCGTACAGCGCGGCGTCCCACTTCGCCATGTCCTCGACCGAGGAATAGATGCCGCCGTCGCCGCGGGTGGCGCTGGTGACGCTCTGGTCGGTGCGCGTCCACTGGCCGTGCTCTTCGCTGTATCCGTAGGCGCGATGTTCCACTTCGGGACCACCGCGCATGTACATCAGGGTGTGGTCCATGTGCAGCGGACGGAAGATGTGCTGCTGCAGGTACAGCGGCAGGCTGACGCCGGAGGCGCGTTCCACCACCAGGCCCAGCAGCACGTAGCCCGAGTTGCTGTAGCGATAGCTCGTGCCCGGCGCGAAATAGCTCTTCGAGGTGGCGGACAGCATCCGCAGCACGTCGTTGTCGCTGACCTGTGCGGTGGTGTCGGGCGGAATCAGGTCTTCGTAGTCGACCAAGCCGCCGGTGTGCGTCAGCAACTGGCGCAGGGTGACGGCGGAGTCCGTCTCCGGCAGCGTGGGCAGCCAGCGACGCACCGGGTCGTCGAGGTGCAGCCGGCCGCTTTCGGCCAGCAGCAGGATCGCCGCCGCGGTGAACTGCTTGCTCACCGAGGCGAGCCGGTAGTTGGTGGCCGGCGTGGTCTCGTCATGGTCCTCGAGATTGGCCAGGCCGTAGCTGCGGCTGACGATGGCCTTGCCGTCCTTGAGCACCAGCAGCGAGGCGCCGGGCACGTCGCCGGCGTAGCGCGCCATCAGCGCATCGGCGGGATCGACCGGCTTGGTGGCGGAGGCGCAGCCGCCGAGCAGGACGGCAACGGCGAGGCTGGCAAGGGGTTTGTACATGGCATGTCGCCTTTGCGCTGCGGGTTTCGGGTCACTGCACCGGCACGTCGTAGAGCGTGTGCGGCGTCGGCTCCGGGTCGAGGGTGTAATGCCACCACTCCATCGGATAGTTGCGGAAGCCCGCATGCTCCATCGCGTCGCGCAGCCGCAGGCGGTTGGCGTGCTGCTGCGGCGTGACGTCGGGCGTGTCGGTGTGCGCGCGCACGTCGAAGAAGTCGAAATCCGTGCCCATGTCCAGCGGCATGCAGCGGCTGCCGTCGGCGGCGCACTGTTGCATGGTCAGGTCGATGGTGGCGCCGCGGCTGTGGCCCGAGCTTTCCGCGATGTAGCCGTGCAGGAGTTCGGACTTGTCCAGGCGCGGGTAGTGCTGCGGCTTGGTGCGCTGGTCGGAAAGATCGTGGGCCCAACGCACGAAATGCGCCACCGCGCGGGCGGGGCGGTAGCAGTCCCAGATCTTCAGGCGCTGGTGGCGCGTGCGCAGGTCACGCTCGACCCGCGCCAGCGCTTCGGCGACCGGACGCAGCAGCAGGCAGGCCGGGGCGCGATAGCCGTCCGCCGGCGTGCCCATGAAATTGTCGCTGCCGGCGTACTTGATGTCCTCGGCGATGTCGGGCACCAGCGTGCGGATGTCGACCAGGTTCGCTTCGGCGGCGGTTTTCGCGGGTGACAGGGCGGGTTTGTCCTGGGCGTGGAGGCTGCCGATGCAGAGGCAGAGCATCAAGGCCAGCACGATCTTCATGGGCAGTCTCCCGTGCGCTGGAAGTCGAGGTCTTCGTAGTCGGAGCTGAAGTCGCCCTGCGGATCGAGCTTGGCCATGCGCAAGGTGGTCGGCGTGCCGGCGGAGGCGGCGTGGAAATCGAGCCATGCATCGAGCTCGCCGCCGTCCCAGTGCACCAGGTAGCGCTCGCCCAGGCGCATCACGGTGCCGGTCAGCGACGGCGATTTGACGGCGGCGAAACGGACCTTGCCGTCGCGCGGGCACAGCGAGACGTCGCCGAACCACGGGTCGCGGTAGGCGCCGGTCCACGAGGCGAGTTCGGCCGTGGTGGCCGGGCGTTGTGCCGAGGCGTCCGGCGCCGTGGCGTCGGCGGGACGTTGCGCGGCCCGCCGCTCCAGCGCGTCGGCGTACCAGTTCACGTCCCGCGGTTCGGCGGGCGCGGTGAATTGCTTGGTCAGCATCTCGCCGAGCACGGTGCGTGCATCGTCCGCCTCGCCGTTGATCATGAACACGAAACCGCTGTTCCGATCGGGCAGCAGGGCCAGCATCGAGTACATGCCGTTCAGGGTGCCGGTGTGCCAGACCAGCCACTGGCCGTCCACGTCGGTCATGCGCCAGCCGTAGCCGTAGGCCATCACGTGCGAGTTGTCCCAGGCGCGGCGTTGCGCGGAGACCGGAATCAGCATGTGCGGCGCCTGCAGCACGTCGCGTTGCACCGGCGACAGCCACTGCAACTGTGCATGGGTTGGCACCAGCCAGTTGCGCGCCCAGCTCAGCATGTCGGTGAGGTCGCAGCGGATGCCGCCGGCCGGCGCGGAGGTGATCGCCGGGATCGCGGCGGCTTCCGGGATCGGCACGTTGCGCTCGCCGTCGCGGCGATGCGGCGTGGCCACGTCGCCCACCGCGTCGCGGTTCCACGCGCCGACCTGGCAACGGTCCAGATGCAGCGGCGCGAACACTTCGCGATGCATCAGCGTTTCGTACGACGCGCCGCCCGCGGCGGCGGCGACTTCGCCGGCCACCACGTAGAGCAGGTTGTCGTACTGGTATTGCGAACGGAAGCTGTAGCCGGGCTTGATGAAGCGCAGGCCGTGGATGATGTCGGCGCGGGTGAACGCGTTCGGCTCCGGCCACAGCATCAGGTCGCCGCCGCCCTCGGGCAGGCCGCTGGAGTGGGTGAGCAGGTCGGCCACGCGCATGTTCGCGGTGACCCACGGATCGTGCATGCGGAATTCCGGCAGGTACTTCGTCACCGGATCGTCCCAGCGCAGCTTGCCTTGGTCGACCAGTCGACCGAGCAGGGCGGTGGTCATCGCCTTGCTGTTGGAGGCGATCTTGAACAGCGTCTGCGGGGTGATCTTCCGGCCGGAGCCGGCGACGGTTTCGCCGGCAGTGCGGGTGTAGACGACCTTGCCGTTCTCGATCACCCCCACGGCGATGCCGGGCAGGTGGTAGCGGGCGATGGTGGCGTCGACGATCTTGTCGTAGGCGGGGTTGGAGGTTTGGGCGACGGCGCCGGGCGGGACGGCGAGCAGGAGCGCAAGAGCAAGAGCACCCCACCCCAGCCATCTCCTGCGGTGCAGGGGAGGGAGCAGAGCCCGGTCAGTGTTGTGCATGACGTTCGACCTCGCCCCACACGCGCAGCAGGTTGCCGCCCCACAGCTTGGCGATATCCGCGTCGCTGAAGCCGGCCTGGCGCAGGGCGGCGGTGACGTTGCGGGTTTCGCTGGCGTCTTTCCAGCCGGTGATGCCGCCACCGCCGTCGAAGTCGGAGGAAATGCCGACGTGGTCGATGCCTGCCACCTCCACCATGTGGCGGATTTGCTTCACGTAGTCGTCCAGCGTGGCCAGCGGGTATTTCTTCTGGATCTCGGCCATGCCCGCTTCCATCTCGGGGCGGTAGTCGTCGCTGTCGCTGTCGTACTTCTTTTCGCCGGCCTGTTTCGCCACGGCGTCCTGCAGCTTCTTTTCCGCGGCCTCGCGGCCCGGGTCCTTCTTGAGGAATTCCTTGTAGGCGACGGCGTCGATCACGCCGCCCTTGGCGGCGATCGCCCGCAGCAGGTCGTCGGGCAGGTTGCGCGGATGGTCGAGCACGGCGCGGGCGCCGGAGTGGGTGGCGATGATCGGCGTGGCGGAGGCCTTCAGCGCGTCGCGCACGCAGTTGTCCGAGGCGTGCGAGATGTCGATCATCATGCCGAGCTGGTTGGCCCGCTTCACCACGGCGCGGCCGAAGTCGCTCATGCCCCGGTCGCCGGCGCTGTTCATCGCCGGCTCGCCGTGCTCGGTGTCGGGCAGCGAGCTGGTGCACAGGTCGTTGTTGCCGACGTGGACCAGGCCGACCGAGCGCGCGCCGCGGTCGTACGCGGCGTCGAGGCGGCGCAGGTCGTGGCCGAGCGAGTAGGCGTTCTCGATCTCGATGGTGGCCGAGAGCAGGCCGGCCTTGTGGTTGGCCAGCAGCTGCTCGGGCGTGGTGGCCAGGCGGATGCGGTCGGGATACATCATCAGCATGCGGCCGATGCCGTCGTACTTCTGGCTGGCCTGCTGCACCGCCTTGGCGTAGCCCGCGGCGTCGAGCTGGTGCTGCGGCACCCAGATCACGAAGAACGCCGCGTTGAGTCCGCCGCGTTCCATCTTGCCCAGGTCGACCAGCAGGCGGGTGTCCTTGCCGGCGTCGAAGCGCGGCTCGCCCATGTAGTTGAACGGGATGTCGACGTGGCTGTCGATGGTGACCGGCGGGTCCTGTACGGGCCGCGCCGATACGGCGGTGCTGGCGGCCAGTGCGGCGAGCAGGGCAAGGCGGAGGATGGTGTTCATGCGGTCTCCCATTGGCGGGCCGGCTGCTCGCCGGCAATCATTTCCTCGAAGTGCTGGCGGCGCCGCACGATGGCATAGCGGCCGTTCTGCACCATCACCTCGGCGGCCAGCGGTCGCGAGTTGTAGGTGGACGCCATCGATGCACCGTACGCGCCGGTGGCCCTGATCAGCAACAGGTCGCCCGCATCGCAGCGGGGCAACTCGCGGCCGCGGGCGAAGGTGTCGCCGGTTTCGCAGACCGGGCCGACGATGTCATAGGTGGTGACGGGGCGGCCCTCGTCGATGACCGGGACGATGTCGTGCCAGGCGTCGTACAGGCTGGGGCGCTGCAGGTCGTTCATCGCCGCGTCCAGCACCAGGAACTGGCGCTGCTCGCCCGGCTTGACCCGGATCACCCGGGTCAGCAGCACGCCGGCCTCCGCCACCAGGTAGCGGCCGGGCTCCAGCAGCAGGCGGCCGTGATAGCCGGCCAGCGCTGCGCGGATCATGGCCACGTAGTCGGCGGCGGCCACCGGGTGATCCACGCCGGCGCGGTAGCGCACGCCGAGCCCGCCACCGACATCGATGCTGCGGATCGGGTGGCCGGCCTGTTCGAGCTCGCGCCAGAACGCGGCGACGCGCTGCAGCGCGAGCCGGAACGGTTCGACGCTGAGGATCTGCGAGCCGATGTGCACGTGCAGGCCATCGAGTTGCACGTGACTCAGCGACTTGCGTTCGGCGAACCAGCGGCGCGCCTCGTCGATGCTGACGCCGAACTTGTTCTCCGACTTGCCGGTGGAAATCTTCGCGTGGGTCTGTGCATCCACGTCGGGGTTGATGCGCACGGCGGCGCGCGCCACCACGTCCTGGGCCCGGGCCACGCGTTGCAGGGTGAGCAGTTCGTCGTGCGATTCCACGTTGAAGCGCTGGATGCCGACGTTCAGCGCGCCGGCGATCTCGTCGGCGTTCTTGCCGACGCCGGAGAACACGATGCGTTCGGCGGGAATGCCCGCATGCAGCGCGCGGCGCAGTTCGCCCACCGAGACGATGTCGGCGCCCACGCCGGCATTCGCCATCAGTTGCAGGATGGCCAGGTTCGAATTGGCCTTCACCGCATAGCAGATCAGTGCGTCCAGCCCGTGCAGGGCGGAGTGCAGTTCATCAATGCGCTGGCGGATCGCGCTGGCCGAGTAGGCGTGCAGCGGCGTGCCCATGCGTTCGGCCAGCCGTGGCAGGTCGACGCCATCGAAGTGACGCGAGTCGAGCGTGGTGGAAGTTGCGCCTGTCCCGGCAACCGGCGAAGCGTGATTCGTTTTCGTGATCGGCTGCACGGCGTTTGTCTTGGATTCGCTGGAAGGCCCGGCGAACCGGGAAAAAAAAGCGACCCACCCGTAGGTGGGTCGCCGACGGGGAGGTACGTCAGAAATCCATGCTTACGGTCAACTGGGTGAAGCGCGGCGACTGGAAGCTGATGCCATCACCGAAGGTGTCGCTGGTGCTGTTGCTGATGGTGGTCTGCAGATCCTGGTCGACGTTCAGCGTGCGCTGCGAGTTGAGCAAGTTGTATACCGCCAGCTTCGCCTTGAAGCGACCCTTGTCACCGATGGGCATGATGTAGCTGATGCTGGCGCCCAGGTTGTAGGTCCATGGCGTGCGGCCGTACTTGCCGCGCGGCGAGTTGACGTAGACGCGCTCGGCGGAGAAGCCCGAGTCGCAATTCTCCACACAGGTGTAGTAGCTGTGGTAATTGGTGGCGTCGATCGGGTTGCCCACGCCGAAGCCGGTAATCGGCGTGCCGGACAATGCCTGCAGGTCGGCGCCGAGCTGCCAGTGCGGGGTCAGCGCATAGGTCCCGCGCAGCTTCAGCTGATGGCGGCGGTCGTTAGGCAGATAGCCGTCGCCACCGAAGTTCACGAACGGGTCATCGAAGTTCTCGGTGCGGCCGGTGTCGTCGAAGTTGGTGTCCGAATTGACCGGGCCTTCCGCATTGCCCCGACTCCACGACAGCGTGTAGGAGGCATTGAACGCCCACTTGTCGTCCCAGGCGCGGTCGATCTGGAACTCCATCGCCGCATAAGTGCGTTTGGGCTTCACCCAGCCGCGCTGGCCGATGTAGGTCATGATCGGGTCGCCATCGGCGTCGTATCCGTCCTGGCGATACATCGCCCAGCCTTCCTTCGAGGTATCGACAGTCAGATATCCATCAGGTGTGCCGTCGCAGTTGGTATCGCCCCACACCTGGACCTTGGAGCCAGGGTTGGCCATCACCCAGCCGATATAGCCGTCTTCGCCACACTGCGCCGTGGCGCTGATCTCCATATCATCGATCGCGTTGTGCAGGCGACGATACGTGCCGCTGACACCCCACGACCACTTGTCGTTGATCATCTGCTGGAAGCCCAGGATCGCCTCGTCCTGGTAGACCTGGTCCATGTCATGGTCGACCTCCGAACGCAGGTCGCCCACGGTGCCGTCGCCTTGCGACGTGTCCACGCCACCTAGTTGCGGGCCGAGGATCGGCATCGCGTATTGCGAGCCATCGCGCTCCTGGATATCCCAGCCGCCGAACGCATAGTAGGTGCGTTCGTCGAGCAGGCCGCCGGCCTGCTTGATGTTGATCACGTTGGCCACCGGCAGGTAGTAGCGGCCGAGGTTGCCGAACAGTTTGGTGGTGCCGTCGCCGGTCATGTCCCACGAAAAGCCGAGCCGTGGGGCAATCATGTTGTCCATCTTGATATAGCTCTTGCCGTCGCCACCCTTGTTGTCGAAGCCGTCACGGCGCAGCCCGGCATTCAGCAGCAGGTTTGGCGTGACCTGCCAGTTGTCCTCGATGTAGTAGGCCGAGTTGGTGGTCTCGAAGTTTCCGGCGATCTCGTAGCGGCGTGCACGCACGTAACCGGTGTAGCCGGGGGGGATTACTCCGCCGCCGTTCGGGTTGGATATGGAATCGCCCGGGTTGGCCTTGTAGACGTTGTAATAGATGGCGCCCGGACCGGGGTAGTAGCGGTTGTAGTCGGAAATGTTCTGCTCGTGGTCGAAACCGAACCGCACCAGGTGTTCGCCCAGGGTCCATTCGAAGTCGGCGCGTGCCTGCTTGCGCACGTCGTTGCGTTTTTGCACCAGCGAATTGGTGGTGCAGCCAAGAGTCACGTCGGGCAGGGCAATCTTGCCGTCGTCGGCCACGCGGTTGCATTCGACGTCGCTGAGGCCGCGATTGAACGATTCGCGGTCGTTGCGGCCGTACATCAGCTTCATCGATAGGTCGTTGGTGAGGTAGCTGGTCCAGGTGAGGTTCCAGTTCTTGCCGCCGGTGTCGGTGTAGATTTCGTTGGTCTTTTCGCGGATCGTGCTGGTGTCGTAGTCGTAGACATAGACATCTCCGACATTCGAGTTCTTGTCAGAGAACGCCATGAACTCCAGCAGGTTGCTGTCACTGATGTGCCAGTCCAGTTTGGTTCCCCAGAAGCCGGTGTTGGAGTTGTTGCTGGTGAAGGAATTGCCTGCGTCATTAGTATTGCGGGGCGATGCGCCACGCGCTTCGTACATCGCGAAGAAGAACAGCTTGTCCTTGATGATCGGGCCGGAAACGTAGCCATTGAGCTTGACCAGCGAGTCCTGGTCACGGCTGGCCGTGATGTAGCGGGTACCGTCGTCGCGGTAGTGGTCGTCAGCCCTTGAATGCCAGTTGCCTGGCTCCAGCGTGAGTTCGGTGCCGAATTTGAACTCGTTGGTGCCCGAGCGGGTCACCGCGTTGATCACGCCGCCGGTGGTGCGGCCGAACTCGACCGAGTAGCCGCCGGTCTTGACCTGGAATTCCTGGTAGAAAGCGAACGGCGCCGAGGAGAAGCCGTTGCGGTTGTAGAAATCGGTGACGTTGAGGCCGTTGACGTAGAACGAGTTCTCCGCCACTGACGAGCCCCCGAACGAAATGCCGCCGAAACCGGCCACGCCCTTGTTGACGCCCGGTGCCAGCACTGCGACCGAGGTGATGTTCTGATCCACCGGCAACCGCGCAAGTTGCTCGCGCGTAACGTTGGTGGCCGATTCGGTGGAGGTGACGTCGACGCCGGGGAGGATCGATCCGCTGACGTTGATCGTGCTGAGCTCGGTGGCGCTGGGGGTGGCGCGGACGTTGACCGTGGTGGCGTTGCCCAGACTGACCGTCACATTGACCGGCTCGCCTACGGGCGCGCCACTGCTGTTTGCCTTGAGGGTATAGGTGCCGACCGGCAGGAAGGGGAAACGGTAATTGCCCTTTGCGTCGGCGGTGACGCTACGCGTAAGGCCGGTATCGGCGCTGGTCACCGTGACCACGGCACCGGCGGCGGTATGGCCCACCACCGAACCGTCGTTGTTGCCGGCGAAGGCCGCCGGCGCGGCCAGTGACCCCAGGCCGAGGCCCAGCGCCATGCAAAGTACGGTTCTGCGCAAGCTGCGACTGTTGCTCATTTCCCCATCTCCCCATCGACGCCGTCGATGCCATGTTTATTGAAGGCTTTCTGTTATTTGCCGCTGCGTCCCTGCGCCGCCGGCAGAAGCTGCCAGTCGAAGTCGTAATCCAGCTGATCGAAATAGATGTTGCCCCCGCGCCACTCCGCCTCGCCGCGCTGCGAGTCCACGTTGTCCGAACGGAACTGCTGCTTGGCCGGCTGGAACGGACGGTCGTAGTCGCTGTTGAAGGCGATGCGGTATTCGTCGAGCCCGCCGAGGTAGAACCATTCCAGCGCCGGGTCGTCCGCGGGCGACGGATGCAGGCGGCCGGTGGTGACGTCCATCGGCACCCAGCCGTAGGGTGCGAGGTAGGCGAAGCCCCAGTCGTGGATGTTGCTGTAGCCGCTGCCGTCACTGGAGAACACCATGCCCGACTGCCAGCGCGTGGGGATGCCGTTGAGCCGCAACAGGGTCATCAGCAACAGGGTCTGCTGGCCGCAGTCGGCATGGCCGGCGTGCAGGGCGTAGTCGCTGATGTTGGAGATCGTCGAGTATTCGCGGGCGCCGGCCCAGGGAATCCGGTCGACCGCGGCGAACAGTTTCTGTGCGATGCGGTACGGGTTCTTCTCGTCGCCGACCACCTTGCGCGAGAACGCGCGCATCGCGTCGGTGAACACGATGTGCGGCGAGCGCTCGGCCACGAACGGCGCCAGCTCGGCGGTGATCGTGGCGGGTACCACGCGGTCCGGATCGATCGCGTGGTACTGCGCGTACTGGGTCAGTTCCCAGGTCACCGAGAACACGGTCTTCTGCCCGGCCACCGCCGGCTTCTCCAGATACGCGGTGCGCTGCGGCGCGGACTCGGGCGCGATGCGGTGCTGCGCCGGCACGCTGGCCACGTAGCGGATGTCTTCCTGCTGGCCGGGTATCGCCTGCGGATACGGAATCCAGGCGCGCACGATTTCGCCGGCGGGGACGGCGTCGGCGGCGACGGTCAGCGTCTGCGTCATGCGCAAGCGGCGCGGCAAAACGCTGCTGCGATGTCCGGCCAGCGCGGCCTTGTAGATCGCGCGCTGGTGATCGTTCAACGCTTCCATCGGGCCGTCGCTGATCGGCGTCTGCACGGCGCGCCGCGCCACCGCCTCGGCGCTGAGCCGGAACAGGTTGCCCGGCGAACGCTTGAAATAGAGCGTCTTGCCGTCGATCAGCTGATGCTCGAACAGGCCGGCCGCGTTCCACTTGGCGAACTCGGCGTCGGTGAGGTCGGGGATCTGCTTGCGCACGCGCGCCTTGACGTCGTCGGCGCTCAGGGTGAAGTCGAGCAGGATGCGGCGCATGCGCTCGCGCTGGAACGCCAGTTCGTGCTGCGTGTCGGCCGGCACGCCGGGTTGTGCCAGCGCAGCGGTGATCGCTGCTTCGGCCGCCTGGAAATGGCCGGCGTCGATCTGGGCGATGATGGGGGCGGTGGTTCCGTTGCTGGCATCCGCGCCGGCGAACGCGACGGGGCTGGCAAGCAGCAGGGCGAACAGGCACGCCACCAGGCGCAGCCTGCGTGTGGGCTGACGTGTTGCCAGTGCGACAGGTAGCAACGTATCCATCGACAAACGTCCCCGCGATTGACCCCTGAAACGGTTGTGTAACACGCTTGCAAATGCCGGTCAATAATTTATGCTTCGGTTGAACTCAACAAGAATCAGCTATTCCTTGCTGGCCGCACACCGTCAGCCTGTGGATGCCCGCAAACGATCCACGAGGGGGTGCACGTGATCCATACGGTCTGGCCTTATCTGGCGCTGATGTTGCTGGTCGCGGGGCTGTTTCCGGCGATCGAGCGCCGCTTCGGCTGGAAGATCTTCTCGGTGCTGCCGCCGATCGTGCTGACCTACCTGCTGGTCACCGCGCTGGCGGTGTCGGGGCTGTGGCAGGTCAATGCCGAGATCAAGGCGGCGCAGTCGATGCTGGTGTCGCACATGGTGCCGGCCCTGCTGTTCCTGCTGATGATCAACTGCGACCTGCGCGCGATCTGGCGGCTGGGGCCGCGCGTGCTGGGGGTGTTCGCCTGCACCTCGGTCAGCCTGTTCGTGGCCTTCATCGCCAGCTTCCTGATCTATCGCCACTGGTTGCCGGGCAACCAGTGGCAGCCACTGGCCGCGCTGTCCGGCAGCTGGGTCGGCGGCACCGCCAACATGATCGCGGTGAAGCAGGCGATCGCCATGCCCGACGACCTGCTGGCGATGTCGCTGCTGACCGATGCGCTGTGCTACTCGATGTGGGTGGTGGTGCTGTTCTCGGTGGCACGGCTGGCACCGGCGTTCAACCGCTGGACCCGGGCCAGGTCCAGCGGCGACATCCCGCTGGCCGAGCCGAAGACCAGCGCGCCGACCACCTACGACAGCGTGCTGCTGTGGCTGGGCATGGCGCTGGCAGTGGCGGCGCTGTCGGGCTGGCTGGCCGGCTGGCTGCCGGTGTCGGGCATGGTCAGCGCCACCACCTGGACCATCCTGCTGGCCACCGGCTGCGGGCTGGTGGTGGCGCATACGCCGCTGGCGCGGTTTCCCGGCGCCGGCACGATTTCCAGCGCGATGCTGATCAGCGTGGTGGCGGTGCTGGCCTCGCAGAGCAATTTCCACGGCATCGCCGCGGCACCGCTGTACCTGCTGTGCGGAGCCACCGTCATTGCGATCCACGCGGTGCTGCTGGTCGGCTTCGCCAAGCTGTTCCGCTTCGATCTCTACCTGTGCGGCATCTCCTCGCTGGCGCATATTGGCGGCGTGGCCGCCACGCCGATCCTGGCGGCCAGCTATTCGGCCGCGCTGGTGCCGGTGGGTATCCTGCTGGCCTTGCTCGGTTACATCCTTGGCACCGGTTTCGGCCTGCTGGTGGCGACGATCATGTCGACGCTGGCGCTACCGTGACGCGTATTCGATACAGGACCGGAACGATGCGATTTTCCCTGATTGCCGCCAGCGTGCTTGCCTTCGCCTTCGCCGGCGCACCGCTGCAGGCGCGCGAGGCGAATGACGCGCTGACGATACCGCCGTCGGGCGTGCTGGGCGTGGGCGAGGCGCAGCTGACCCCGCAGTTCTGGATCGGCCTGCAGGCGCAGCCCGACAGGGTGATCATGGATCGCGCCACGATCGAGGCGGAGAACGCGAAGCTGCTGCAGCTCGATCCGTCGATGCACGACCTGCGCAAGCTGCCGGCCACGCTCTCCCGCGAGCAGGTCAGTGGCTGGATCACGCATGTTTCGGAGCGCCCCACGCACCAGCGCTACGACGTCGAGGGCAAGCCGGTGCCGTCGGCGACGTTCGATGCGCTGGTGGCGGATCTCGCCCTGGACAAGGTCCCGGCCAGCCAGCCCACGCGTTACGGACTGATCGTGCAGCGCGCCGCGTTCCGCGCGTTTCCGACCGACCTGCGCGTGTTCAGCTCGAACGATGACACCGACATCGACCGCTTCCAGGAAACCGCCGAGTTCCCCGGCGTGCCGGTGGTGATCGCCCATGCCAGTGCCGACGGCCGGTGGCTGTTCGTGCTGAGCCCGCGCTACGCCGCGTGGACGAAGGCGGAGAACGTGGCCGAGGGCAGCGCGGCGCAGGTCTTCGGTTACGTCGACAAGTCGCCGTACCGGGTGATCACCGGAGCCAGCGAGCGCACGGTGTTCACCCGCGAACGTCCCGAGCTGTCGCAACTGCAACTGGACATGAGCACGCGCGTGCCGCTGGCCAGCGGCCTGGCGCCGGACCAGCCGGTCAACGGGCAGACGGCGTACGCCGCGTACACGCTGGAACTGCCGTGGCGCGATGCCGCCGGCAAGCTGCAGTTCTCGCCCGCGCTGCTGCAGAAGAACACCGACACGGCCGGCGACTACCTGCCGCTGACCCCGGCCAACATCCTCCACCAGGCCTTCAAGTTCCTCGGCGAGCGTTACGGCTGGGGGCATGCGTACGACGGCCGCGACTGCAGCGGTTTTGTTTCCGACGTCTATCGCAGCATGGGTGTGCAGATGCCGCGCGATACCAGCAAGCAGTCGATCAGCCCGGCGCTGGAGCATCGGCTGTTCACCGACAAGGACAGCCGCGAGGCGCGCCTCAAGGCCGCGCATGAACTGCAGGTGGGCGACCTGGTCTACATCCCGGGCCACGTGATGATGGTGATTGGCCAGTACAAGGGCCAGCCCTGGGTGATCCACGACGTGGGCGGCATGAGCTATCGCAAGGCCGATGGCAGCAAGGCCCATGTCAAGCTCAACGCGGTATCGGTGACGCCGTTGCTGCCGATGCTCTACAACGACAAGCAGACCTTTGTCGACCGCATGACCAGCATCGTGCGCATCCGTCATTGAGCCCGCCTGCAACAAAAACAAGGACACGGATTCCATGAAGGTTTGCCCATGAAAATCACCGACATCAAGTTCGGCATGTTGCGGGTACCGCTGAAGACCCCGTTCAAGACGGCCCTGCGTACCGTCTCCACGGTGGAAGACATCGTGGTGATGGTGCACACCGACAGCGGCGAGATCGGCTATGGCGAAGCGCCGGCCACCGCGGTGATCACCGGTGACACCCACGGCTCGATCATCGACGCGATCCGGCACTACATTTCGCCGCGGCTGATCGGCCAGGAGATCGCCAACCTCAACCACATCACCCAGCTGATCCAGTCGTCGATGGAGAAGAACACCAGCGCCAAGGCGGCGGTGGAGATCGCGGTGTACGACCTGTGGGGCCAGCTCTACAACGCGCCGCTGTACAAGCTGCTCGGCGGCGGCGATCCGGTGATCACCACCGACATCACCATCAGCGTCGACTACATCGACAAGATGGTGGCCGACTCGATCTCGGCGGTGGAGCGCGGCTTCGAGTCGCTGAAGATCAAGGTCGGCAAGGACATCGGCGTCGACATCGAGCGGGTCAAGGCGATCTATGCCGCGGTCGAAGGCCGCGCGCTGCTGCGGCTGGACGCGAACCAGGGCTGGACCGCCAAGCAGGCGGTGTACGCCTTGCAGACGCTGGAAGACGCCGGCATCAAGCTGGAGCTGATCGAGCAGCCGGTCAAGGCGCGCGACCTGGCCGGCATGCGCTACGTCACCGAACGGGTGCACACGCCGGTGATGGCCGACGAGAGCGTGTTCGGCCCGATGGAGGTGATCGAGCTGATCCGCCTGCGCGCAGCCGACATCATCAACATCAAGCTGATGAAGACCGGCGGCATCTCCAACGCGATCCGCATCGCCGACATCGCCGGCATGCACGGCATCGAATGCATGATCGGCTGCATGCTGGAGACCAGCATCAGCGTGGCGGCCGCCGTGCACGTGGCGGTGGCCAAGGCCGACGTGATCACCAAGATCGATCTCGACGGACCTTCGCTGGGCCAGTTCAACCCGGTCGACGGTGGGGTAATCTTCAACGAATCGGAGATCTCGGTGACGGACGCACCCGGCCTGGGCATCCGCGAGATACGGGGCCTGGAGAGGATCGAAGACTGATGTCGCCGCTGGTCAAAATCCGTTCGGAACGCGACCAGATGTCGGCAGTGGAGCGGCGCATCGCCGACTTCGTGCTGGAGAACGCGCAGCTGCTGCGCGACTACTCCTCGCAACAACTGGCCAATGCGCTGGGCATCAGCCAGTCCAGCGTGGTGAAGTTCACCCAGAAGCTGGGTTTCAAGGGCTATCCGGATCTCAAGTATTCGGTGGGCGAGGCGATCGCCCGCGCCGACAACGGCGACGCACCGCAGCTGGCGACGGCCAGCGACGGCGATGCCGGCGGCTCGACCCTGTGGCGGCGCAAGTCCGAGGCCGAGGAGGCGACCCGGCTGATCAACCCGCCGGAAACGCTGCAGGCGGTGGCCGAGGCGATCGCCCAGGCGGGCCGCAGCGGCAAGGTGTTCATCATCGGCCTGGGCGAAGACGACATCTACGCGCGCAACTTCGCGCTGCGGCTGTCGCTGCTGGGCATCCTCACCGTGCACAACTTCGACACCGCGCGGATGACCGCCAACATCTCCGTCGCCGGCGCCGGCGACGTGCTGCTGGTGTTCTCCGAGCACGGCAACCATCCGGCGCTGGGCAAGATCGCCCGCTACTTCCGTGAGCGCCGCGGCCAGGTGATCACGGTGACCCGACACACCGCCAACCCGCTGCGCACGCTGGCCGACCTCGCCCTGGTGGTTTCCGCCCACGACGAGCTGCCGTACATCCAGCCGCTGCTGTACCAGTCGGCGCTGCAGCACTTGCTGGACGGCCTGTTCGTGCAGCTGTGCGAAGGCGGCGACGACCGGCACGCGCAACTGCTGGCCAACCTCGATCGCATCCAGCTGATGCTGGAGCCTTGAAGGCGGGGAACGGGGAACGGGGAGTGGCAGGAGCCCGTTTGCCGGTGATGCTGCTGCAGATGACCGGATGATGATGGTTTACCGGATGGAAAGCTGATGACTGATAACCGCCGAACCCTTGCCTTGCTGACGTTCGCCGTCACCCTCGCCGGCGTCGCGCACGCCGGCACGGCGAAGACGCCGTGGCATGACGCGCGCCAGATGATCGTGGTGACCACGGCCGGCTGGAACGTGGACCACGGCACGCTGCGCACGTTCGAGCGGGCAGGCGATGGCTGGCGCGAAGTGCGCGCCGCGGTGCCGGTGACCGTCGGCAAGAACGGTGCCGGCTGGGGCCTGGGGCTGAACGCGCCGCAGACCGACGCGGGCGGCCCGGTCAAGCGCGAGGGTGACAACCGCAGCCCGGCCGGGGTGTTCCGCATCGGCGACAGCTTCGGTTATGCCGCCAGCGTCGACACCGCGATGCCGTACCTGGCGCTCAACGCCACCGAATACTGCGTCGACGTCAGCGGCGCGAAGCATTACAACCGCATCGTCGACGCCAGCGTGGTCGGCGCCGCGGCGGTCAAGGGTTCCACCGAGCCGATGCGGCGCGACCTGCACGCGCACGGCGACCAGCGCTACCGCATGGGCTTCGTGATCGAGCAGAACCCCGCGAACGTTCCGCAGGCCGGCAGCTGCATCTTCGCCCACCTGTGGAAGTCGCCCAGCGACGCCACCGCCGGCTGCACCGCGATGACGCCGGCGGTGATGCAGTCGCTGCTGGCGTGGCTGAAGCCGGAAGATCATCCGGTGTTCGTGCTGCTGCCGCAGGGCGAGTACGAGCGCCTGCGCACGGCGTGGCAGTTGCCGGCCATCGCCGCCACGGATGCCGCCCGATGAGTGCGACGTCCCGCGTGCTGACCGGACTGGCCGCGGGCGCGGTGATCGGCCTGCTGCTGGCCGGCTGGAACGAGACCGCGGCGTTGCAGGTGGCCAACGTGGTGCAGCCGATCGGCAAGCTGTGGCTGAACGCGCTGCAGATGACCGTGGTGCCTCTGGTGCTGGCGCTGGTGGTGGTGGGCGTCAACACCGCCAGCGACGCGGCGGCGTCCGGGCGCATCGCGCGGCGGGCGATCGTGACCTTCCTGCTGATCCTGACCGGCGGCGCGCTGTTCGCGGCGCTGGCCGCGCCGCTGGTGTTCTCGCTGTTTCCGCACAATCCCGCCCTGGTCGTGGCGCTCGATCACGCCAGCGTGCCGGCCGCCGCGCAGGCGGCGCCGAACTGGATCGATACGCTGGTGGCGATCGTGCCCAGCAACGCGATCATGGCCGCGGCGCAGAGCGCGATGCTGCCGCTGGTGGTGTTCGCGCTGTTCCTGGGTTTCGCGCTGACCCGGATCGAGCCGGCACGTCGCGCGATGCTGGTGGAATTCTTCCAGGCGATCGCCGACGCGATGATCGTGATCGTGCGCTGGGTGCTGTGGGTGGCGCCGCTGGGCGTGTTCGCGCTGATCCTTTCGGTATGCGCCCGCTCCGGGCTGGGCATGCTCAGCGCGCTGGGTGTCTACGTGCTGGTGGAATGCCTGCTGTACCTGTCGGTCACCGTGATGATGCTGCCGGTGGCGCTGTTCTTCGGCGGCGAACGGCTGCGCCGCTTCGTGCCCGCACTGGTGCCGGCGCAGGTGGTGGCGATCAGCACGCAGTCGTCGCTGGCCTCGCTGCCGGCGATGCTGGAAAGCGCCGACCGCCGGCTTGGTTACCCGAAGCAGGTGGCCGCGCTGGTGCTGCCGATGGCGGTGAGCCTGTTCCGCCTGACCAGCCCGGTGCAGTACGTCACCTCGGCGGTGTTCATCGCCTGGGCCTACGGCGTCGACCTGTCCACCGCGCAGCTGCTGGCCGGCGCGCTGCTGGCGGTGGTGATCAGCCTGGGCTCGGTGGGCTTGCCGGGGCAGGTCACCTTCGTCGCCACCAACCTGCCGGTGGCGCAGGCGATGGGCCTGCCGCTCAGTCCGCTGGGCCTGATGCTGGCGGTGGACACGATTCCCGACGCGCTGGCCACCCTGGGCAACGTCACCGGCGACCTTGCCGCCACCAGCGTGGTCAATCGTCAGTCACGGCAAGTCGGGAATGGCGAAGCAGAGCCCTAGAACCCCCGCCTTTCCCGCTCCCCATTCCCCATCTTCAACTCCGAGCTCGAAATGGATCTGATCGAAACCGACGTGATCGTGATCGGTGCCGGCATGGCCGGCGCCTCGGTCGCCTACTTCCTTGCGCCGCATGCGCGCGTGCTGGTGCTGGAGCGCGAGTCCTACGCCGGCATGCATTCGACCGGCCGCTCGGCAGCCCTGTTCAGCGAAACCTATGGTTCGGCCCAGGTGCGTGCACTGACCCGCGCCACCCGGCCATTCCTGGCTTCGCCGCCGGCCGGCTTCACCGCCGAGCCCATCCTCGGTCCGCGCGGCGCCACCCTGGTCGGCAACGCGGCGCAGGTGGATGACGTCAGCGCGTTGTACGAGGCGATCCGGCCGTTCACGCGCGACATCGAGCTGCATGACGCAGCGCAGTTGCAGGCCGCCGTGCCGGTGCTGCGGCCGGAGTTTGCGCAGATCGGCCTGCACGAGCCGGGCGCGGCCGACATCGATGTAAACGAATTGCATCAGGGCTTCCTGCGCGGGCTGCGCGCCCGCGGTGGCCAGTTGCGGGTGGACGTGGCGATCCGGGCGATCGAGCGCGATGCCGGCGGCTGGCGCGTGGAGGCTGGCGAGCACGCGTACCGCGCGCCGTTGCTGGTCAACGCGGCCGGCGCCTGGGTCGACCAGGTGGCCAGGCTCGCCGGCGTGGCGCCGCTGGGCATCGTGCCGAAGCGGCGCTCCGCTTTCGTGTTCGATCCGCCCGAGGCGCTGGCCACCGCGCGCTGGCCCTTCATCAACGACTTCGGCGAAACCTTCTATTTCAAGCCCGACGCCGGCCTGTTGCTGGGCTCGTGCGCGAACGCCGATCCGGTCGAGCCGCACGACGTGCAGCCGGAGGAATACGACATCGCGCTGGGCATCCACAACATCGAGCAGGCGACCACGATGACGATCCGCCGGCCCCGCCGCAGCTGGGCCGGCCTGCGTTCGTTCGTCGCCGACGGCGACCTGGTCGGCGGGTTCGCCACCGATGCGCCCGGCTTCTTCTGGGTCGCCGCGCAGGGCGGCTACGGCATCCAGACCAGCGCCGCGATGGGCGAAGCCTGCGCCCACCTGGCGCTGGGCCTGCCGCTGCCGGCGCCGCTGGTGGATGCGGGACTGTCGGCGGCGATGCTGGCGCCCCGCGGCTGAGCCAGCTTCCCCGTCGGCGCGGGCGCGGCAGGCGCACTGTGGTTATCATGACGCACTGCGCCAATGCCACGAAGCGATGCCCCATGCTGCTGATGATCGACAACTACGACAGCTTCACCTACAACCTCGTGCAGTACCTGGGCGAGCTGGGTCAGCAGGTGAAGGTGGTGCGCAACGATGCGCTGGATGTCGCCGGCATCCGCGCGCTGCGTCCTTCGCACATCATGATTTCGCCCGGACCGGGCACGCCGGATGATTCGGGCGTGTCGCTGGACGTGCTGCGCGAGCTGGCCGGCGAGATCCCGGTGTTCGGCGTGTGCCTGGGCCACCAGGCGATCGGCCAGGTGTTCGGCGGCAAGGTGATCCGGGCCAAGCGGATCATGCACGGCAAGACCTCGCCGGTGATCCATCGCGGCCAGGGCGTGTTCGCCGGCCTGCCCAATCCGTTCGAGGCGACGCGCTACCACTCGCTGGTGGTGGAGAAGTCGTCGCTGCCCGATTGCCTCGAAGTCACCGCCTGGACGGAAAATCCGGACGGCTCGATCGACGAGATCATGGGCCTGCGCCACAAGACACTGGCGGTCGAGGGCGTGCAGTTCCACCCCGAGTCGATCCTGACCCAGCACGGCCACGACCTGCTGCGCAATTTCCTGGGGCAGCCGCTGCGGGCCGCGGCATGAACGGTTCCGCCCAGACCATCACGATCACGCCGCAGGAAGCCCTGCAGCGACTGATCGAGCACCGCGAAATCTTCCACGACGAAATGATCGCGCTGATGCGCCAGATCATGAACGGCGAGGTGAGCCCGCTGATGACGGCGGCGATCATCACCGGCCTGCGGGTGAAGAAGGAAACCGTGGGCGAGATCACCGGCGCGGCGCGGGTGATGCGCGAGCTGTCGGCGAAGGTCGATGCGCCGGCACATCCGCATTTCCTGGATATCGTCGGCACCGGCGGCGATGGTGCGTCGAGCTTCAACATTTCCACCGCCTCGATGTTCGTGGCGGCGGCGGCCGGGGCGCGCATCGCCAAGCATGGCGGTCGCAGCGTGTCGTCGAAGTCGGGCAGTGCGGACGTGCTGGAGGCGCTGGGCGCGTCGATCGAGCTGGCGCCGGCACACGTCGCCGCGTGCATGGCCGAGACCGACATCGGCTTCATGTTCGCGCCGAACCATCATCCGGCGATGAAGGTGGTGGCGCCGGTGCGCAAGGAAATGGGCGTGCGCACGCTGTTCAACATCCTCGGCCCGCTGACCAACCCGGCCGGCGCCCCGAACATCCTGATGGGCGTGTTCCATCCCGACCTGGTCGGCATCCAGGTGCGCGCGCTGCAGCAGCTCGGCGCGCGGCATGCGCTGGTGGTGTGGGGCCGCGACGGCATGGACGAGATCTCGCTCGGCGCGGCGACCCTGGTCGGCGAACTGCGCGACGGGGTGGTGCGCGAGTACGAAGTGGAGCCGGAGGATTTCGGCCTGGCGATGGCCTCCAGCCGCAACCTGCGGGTGGAGAACGCGGAGGAATCGAAGGCGATGCTGCTGGGCGCGCTGCAGGGCGAGGCCGGCGTGCCGCACGACATCGTCTGCCTCAACGCGGGCGCGGCGCTGTACGCCGCCGACGTGGTCGCTTCGATCGCCGACGGCATCGAGCTGGCCCGCGCCACGATTGCCAGCGGTGCCGCGCATGCGAAAATGCAGGCCTTCGTGGCGGTCACCCGTCGACTTTCCGGCCTGGTGCCCGTGGGCGTTTGAACTTCGCCGACGTCGCCATCGCCTTCATCGCGCCACCCGCGCACCATCCAAGTGAGATGCCATGACTGACATCCTCAATCGCATTCTTGTCCGCAAGGCCGAGGAAGTGGCCGAGCGCCGCGCCCGCGTGCCCGAGGCCGAGCTGGTCGCGCGCATCGCCGAGCTGCCGCCCACGCGCGGTTTCGGCGCGGCGATCGAGGCGAAGATCGCCGCGGGCCTGCCGGCGGTGATCGCCGAAGTGAAAAAGGCCAGCCCCAGCAAGGGACTGATCCGGGGCAATTTCGATCCCGCCGCGATCGCGGCCAGTTACGCGGAGGCCGGCGCGGCCTGCCTGTCGGTGCTGACCGACAGCGACTTCTTCCAGGGCAGCGAGGCGTTCCTGCAGCAGGCGCGCGAAGCCTGCGCGCTGCCGGTGCTGCGCAAGGATTTCATCATCGATGCGTACCAGGTGTACGAGGCGCGGGCGATCGGCGCCGACTGCATCTTGCTGATCGTCTCGGCGCTGGATGACGACATGTTGCTGCAGCTGTCGCTGCTGGCGGCCGAGCTGGACATGGACGTGCTGTGCGAAGTGCACGACGAGGAAGAGCTGGAGCGCGCGCTGGCCTTGCCGGTGCCGCTGATCGGCGTCAACAACCGCAACCTGCGCAGTTTCGAGACCTCGCTGGAGACCTCGCTGGCGCTGCAGGAGCTGATCGAATACGACCGCGTGCTGGTGGCCGAGTCCGGCATCCACACTCCGGAAGACGTGGCGCGCCTGCGCGAAGGGGGCATCCAGGCGTTCCTGGTCGGCGAGGCGTTCATGCGCGCCGAGGACCCGGGCAGCGAACTGCGGCGGCTGTTCTCGCTGCCGTGACCGTGATGCCGGAGCCGGAGACCCTGACCGCCGATGTCGAGGCGGTCGCGCCGCGGGTGGTGCTGTTCGATTTCGACGGCGTACTGTTCCGCGGCGACGCGTTCCATCTGTTCATCCGCGAGCGTTATCGCCGCTCGTGGTGGCGCTGGCTGTCCGCCGTGCTGGTGGCGCCGTTGCTGCTGCTGATCCTGCCGTTCTCGTGGCGCGTGCCGATGCACGTGCTGGTGCGCATCGCGCTGTTCGGGCTGGGCGAGCGCCGTTACCGGCTTGCCGCGGAGACGTTTGCCGCCGATCTCGCACGCCGGCCCCGGCAGTTTCATCGCGACGCCTTGCAGGCGTTGCGCCAGCATCAGCTGCAGGGCGACCGGGTGATCGTGGTGACCGGTTGCGAGCACACCCTGGTCAGCGGGATCGTGCAGCAACTGGGGCTGACCGGCCTGGACGTGCTGGCCTCGCAACTGCGCCCCGGCTGGCTGGGCATGCACGTGCACTGGCACAACGTGGGCGGGCGCAAGGTGCAGCTGCTGGCGAAGCAGGGTCTGTCGGCATGGCAGGTCGCCTACGGCGATTCGATGCATGACGTGGCGATGCTGAAGGTCGCCGCCGAGCCGGTGCTGGTCAATGGCACGCCGACCCTGTGCAAGAAGATCGAGAAGGCGCTGGGCCGTACGGTCGCCCGCGTCGAGTGGTTCTGAGGACGATCCGCAGGTCGCGGGGTTCCCGTCTATCGAAGCAAGGTCTGCACCAGCTGGCCCAGGCTGATCAGCACGATCAGGCTGCCGACGGCCGCCATCACCGCGCGTTCGGGCAGGTGTCGCACCAGCCAGGCGGCGAACGGCGCGGCGATCACGCCACCGGTGAGCAGGCCCAGCACGATCGACCAGTGGCCGATGCCCACATGCAGCACCAGGGTGGCGGAGACGCAGAGGGTGACCACGAACTCGGCCGCGTTGACCGAGCCGATCGTGCTGCGCACGGCGCCGCCGCGGGCGAGCAGCGTGCTGGTGGCCAGCGGTCCCCAGCCACCTCCGCCGATCGCGTCGAGCAGCCCGGCAAGAAAGCCCAGCACGCCGCTGTGCTGCACCTGGTGCCGGGTCAGCCGTTTGCCGAAGGCGCGCAGCAGGATCATCGCGCCGAGGATCAGCAGGTAGGCATTGACCCAGGGGCGGATCGCCTCGCCGGGCACGCTGGCCAGGAAGGTGGCGCCGAGGATGCCGCCGATGGCGCCGGGAATCGCCAGTTGCCAGAACAGCGTCCAGCGCACATTGCCGAACCACGCGTGCGAGGCGCCGGAGACGCCGGTGGTGACCACTTCGGCCGTATGCACGGTGGCACTGGCCACCGCCGGTGGCAGGCCCAGCGCCAGCAGGATCGAGTTGGAGACCAGGCCGTAGGCCATGCCCAGCGCGCCGTCGACCAGCTGGGCGAGCAGGCCGACACCGATGAAGATGAAGAACTGTCCGTAATCCAAGCGTGGTCTCGCAACTGGCGGCGGAAAGCCATCCTCAACCAGTCGTCGTAAAAAACCGGTTCAGGCAGGGCTTCCCGGGAGTGCGCCAGCGATCAGCGGGTGCCGCGCACCACGATGGTCTTGCCGGACACGTCGATCATGCGCTGCTCTTCCAGCTGCTTGAGCACGCGGCCGACCATTTCGCGCGAACAGCCCACGATGCGGCTGACTTCCTGGCGCGAGATGCGGATCTGGGTGCCGTCCGGATGGGTCATCGAATCCGGCTCCTGGCACAGGTCGAGCAGGGTGCGCGAGATGCGATTGGTGACGTCCATGAAGGCCATCCGGCTGACCTGGCGCGAGGTGCGCAGCAGACGGTTGGTGAGCTGGGCGCCGATCGCGAACAGGATCTTCGGGCATTCCTCGCGCAGCGGGCCTTCCATCAGCTGGAACAGGCGCTCGTAGCTGATCTCGGCCATCTCGCAGGCCGTGCGCGTGCGCACCATCGACTCGCGCTGAGCCTGTTCGACGAACAGGCCCATTTCGCCGATGAACTGGCCGCGGCTGATGTAGGCGAGGATGAGTTCGCGACCCTGTTCGTCCTCGGTGCAGACCGCCAGCGAACCGTCCACCACGTAGTACAAGGTGTTGGCCGGGTCACCCGGACGGATGATGGCCGTCTTGCCCGGGTAGCGGCGGCGATGGCACAGCCCCAGGAAACGTTCCATCGCGGCGGGGTCGGGAGCGAAGCCCAGGGGGGCCTGCGAGCGTTCGAAAGCTTGTTGGAGCTGGTACTTGAGCTGAGCCACGGGCATCCCCTACAGGTAATTCTTGTCACGCCGGGCATCATGGCCACATGTCGTACACGTCCGTCAGGACATCATGACCGGCTTGCTCATTATGACAAAGCCGCGGATTCCACGCAGGTTCTAATTCCTTCGCTTTTGCCGCATACTTCGCGGTCTTTCGACAGCAGCCAGCACATCGCTGTCGTTCACAAGGGTCGTGCAGGCACCTGCCTGTACTCCAAACCAATGCCGCGGGGACCCTTGTCGCTAACCCGCCTCTGATGTTGGCCGATATCCGGTCATGGAGCGCCGCCCGTGGTCAAACCACTTCCCCGTCTGCGTCTGCAGGGTTTCAACAACCTGACCAAGGCGTTGAGCTTCAACATCTACGACATCTGCTATGCGGTGTCGGAAGACCAGCGTCGCCGCTACATCGAGTACATCGATGAGCAGTACGACGCCGACCGGCTGACCCAGATCCTCACCGACGTGGCCGAGATCATCGGCGCGAACATCCTCAACGTGGCCCGCCAAGACTACGACCCGCAGGGTGCCTCGGTGACGATCCTGATCTCCGAGGAGCCGGTGGTCGAGAAGCTCGGTCGCGACACCATCTCCGGTGCCGTGGTCGCGCACATGGACAAGAGCCACATCACCGTCCACACCTATCCGGAAACGCATCCGCACAACGGCATCGCCACCTTCCGCGCCGACATCGACGTGGCCACCTGCGGCGTGATCTCGCCGTTGAAGGCGCTGAACTACCTGATCGACAGCTTCGAGTCGGACATCGTGATCGCCGACTACCGCGTGCGCGGCTTCACCCGCGACGTGAAGGGCAAGAAGCACTTCATCGACCACAAGATCAACTCGGTGCAGGACTACCTGGCGCGGCACATCCGCCAGAAATACGAGATGTTCGACGTCAACGTGTACCAGGAAAACATGTTCCACACGAAGATGCACATCAAGGACTTCGACCTGGACACCTACCTGTTCGAGGCCCACGCCGACGACCTGTCGTTCAAGGAGCGCCAGCGCATCGAGTCGCTGCTGCGACGCGAGATCGAGGAACTGTTCCACGGCCGCAACCTGATGTGACAAAAGCCCGCCGAAAGGCGGGCTTTTTTTTCAGGCATGCGCCCGCCGAAAGGCGGTTTTTTTCAGGCATGCGCCCGCCGAAGGGCGGGTTTTCCTACAGCCGGTAGGCCACCGTCTTCATCACCATCGAGCTGGCGTGCATCAGCTGCGGCAGCGGAAACGGCAGGTCGATGCCGCCGCGTTGCTGCGCGGCCTGCGCATGGCGGATCTCGTCGGCCTGCATCCGGGTCAACACGGCGCGCGATCGCTCGTCCTGGGGTGGCAGCTGTTGCAGATGATCGGCCAGGTGGGCCTCGACCTGGCGTTCGGTTTCCACCACGAAGCCCAGGCTCAGCGCGTCGCCGGCCAGCGCGGCGGCGGCGCCGATTGCGTAGCTGCCCGCATACCACAGCGGATTGAGCAGGCTGGGGCGGCTGTCCAGTTGCTGCAGGCGTTCGGCGCACCAGGCCAGGTGGTCGGTTTCCTCGGCGGCGGCATGCAGCAGGTGCTCGCGGTTGTCCGCATCGCGGGCGAGCGCGGCCTGGCCCAGGTACAGCGCTTGCGCGCAGACCTCGCCGGTGTGGTTGATCCGCATCAGGCCGGCGGCGTGGCGGCGTTCGGTCTCATCGAGTTCGTTTTCGGTGAGATCGGCGGACGGCGAGGGGCGCTGCGCCGGCGGCGCGCCGCCCACCGCTTCCAGTGCACGCTCGCAGCCGGCCAGCAGGCGGTCGAGGCGGCTCAGGGTGCGTACGCTCATGCGTTGTTCTCCAGCTAGAGGATCGGCCAGCGGGTCAATGGGGGTTGCCTCGGCCAGGGCAAGCCGTGCGTCACGCCAAGGCTAAGGTGCCGGTGACCCCAACGGCCATGCGGGTTGCGACCGGGAAGCCTGGGGGTCTTTTCAAGCGGCCCGGTGGTCATGCTATCATTGCCAGCTCACAGCCCGCCGGTCGGTGGGCTTGCGCCGTGGATGAAGGCTCCGCTATCATCTCGCGCCTTTGATCCACCGATTACGCGTACCGCCTCACGGCGGCAGACAGGTATTCTGAAATGAAAACGTTTAGCGCCAATGCAGACAACGTCAAGCGCGACTGGTTCGTGGTTGACGCCACGAACAAGACGCTCGGTCGCCTGTCGACCGAAATCGCCCACCGTCTGCGCGGCAAGCACAAGCCGGAATACACCCCGCATTGCGACACCGGCGATTATATCGTGGTGATCAATGCGCAGAAGGTGCACGTTACCGGTGCCAAGCTGGACGACAAGATGTACCACCGCTTCACCGGCTACGTCGGCAACCTGAAGACCACCAGTCTGAAGGACCTGCTGGCGACCTACCCGGAGCGCGTGATCGAGATCGCCGTCAAGGGCATGCTGCCGAAGAACCCGCTGGGTCGCGAGATGTATCGCAAGCTCAAGGTCTACGGTGGTGCCGAGCATCCGCATACCGCACAGCAGCCGCAGGCGCTGGAAATCTAAGGAAATATCATGAGCATCCAGCAGAATTACGGCACCGGCCGCCGCAAGACCTCCGCCGCTCGCGTGTTCCTGCGCAAGGGCAAGGGCGAAATCATCGTCAACGGCAAGACGCTCGAAGCCTTCTTCGGCCGCGAGACCTCCTGCATGATCGTGCGCCAGCCGCTTGAGCTGACCGACAACACCGACAAGTTCGACATCAAGGTGACGGTCGCCGGTGGCGGCATCACCGGTCAGGCCGGCGCGATCCGCCTGGGCATCGCCCGCGCGCTGGTCGAGTACGACGAAAGCCTGAAGTCGCCGCTGCGCAAGGCCGGTTTCGTGACCCGTGACGCCCGTGAAGTCGAGCGCAAGAAGGTCGGTCTGCACAAGGCACGTCGCGCCACCCAGTTCTCCAAGCGCTAAGCTCAGTTTTACAGCCCCGTCGCCAAGCGGTAAGGCACCTGACTCTGACTCAGGCATCGGTGGTTCGAATCCATCCGGGGCTGCCAATACAAACGCCGTCGCCCGCCGCAAGGCCTGGCAAGTCGGCCGAGAAGCCCGCCATCCGGCGGGCTTTTTCGTTGGCGGGGGGGCGCTGGCGCAGGATCTTTCGTCGCCGCTCGTGCCTCCGTACCCTTCGGTTTTGCACTGCAGCAGCGTAAAATTTCGGCCTTTGACTCGTGGGCACTTTGATGACGACGGCAAGCGACAACGATCCCGGCCGCCCGGCGGTCCGCACCGAGGGCAGTACCGACGCGTTGCCGCTGGCGCCGACCATGGGCATGAGCCTGGATGCGGCCCGGATGCCGCGCCGCTCCACCCTGGTCGATCGTCGGGTGTTGCGCATCACCGCGGTGTCGATCGTGCTGGGCGTGCTGGCTGCGCTGATTGCGCGGTTACTGACGGCTCTTATCGGCGTGGTGACCAATCTGGCCTTCTACGGCCGTTGGTCCACCGCGTTCTCCTCGCCTGCCGACGCGGTGCCCCGACTGGGCTGGTGGGTGGTGCTGGTACCGGTGGTCGGCGGCCTGATCGTGGGCGTGATGGCGCGCTGGGGTTCGCGCGCGATTCGCGGCCACGGCATCCCCGAGGCGATGGAACAGGTACTGCTCAATGAGTCGAAGATTCCGCCGCGGATCACCTTCCTGAAGCCGATCTCCTCGGCGATCGCGATCGGCACCGGCGGCCCGTTCGGCGCCGAGGGTCCGATCATCGCCACCGGCGGCGCGCTGGGTTCGTTCATCGGCCAGGTGCTGAAGGTGACCGGCAGCGAGCGCAAGGTGCTGCTGGCGGCGGGTGCGGCCGCGGGCATGGCCGCGGTGTTCTCGGCGCCGATCGCGGCGGTGGTGCTGGCGGTGGAGCTGCTGTTGTTCGAGCTGCGCCCGCGCTCGCTGATCCCGGTGGCGCTGGCTTGCGTGGCTTCGACCGGTACGCGATACCTGCTGCAGGGTTCGACCGCGGTGTTTGCGATGGGCGCGGTGGCATCGCCGGGAGCGATGGCCTTGCTCGTCTACGTGCTGCTCGGCGCGCTGATCGGCGTGGTCAGCGTGTGGACCACCCGCATCGTCTACGGCATCGAAGACCTGTTCGAGAAGCTGCCCATCCACTGGATGTGGTGGCCGGCGATCGGCGGACTGGTGGTCGGTGCGGTCGGCTACTTCGCGCCGCTGACCCTGGGCGTGGGCTATACCAACATCGAGGACATCCTCAACGGCAAGCTGACGCTGGCCGCGCTGGCCTTCCTGTGCGTGATGAAATTCATCTCCTGGTCGATCGCGCTGGGCAGCGGCACCTCGGGCGGCACGCTGGCGCCGTTGTTCACCATTGGTGGTGCGCTGGGTGCGCTGGTCGGCCTCGGCATCGCCGCCGTGGCGCCACAATTCGGCGTGGATCCCCGCATTGCTGCGCTGGTCGGCATGGCGGCGATCTTCGCCGGCGCCTCACGCGCGCTGCTCACCGCGGTGGTGTTCGCGTTCGAGACCACCGGCCAGCCCGCAGGGCTGCTGCCGTTGCTGGGCGGTTGCACCGCGGCCTACCTGATCTCGGCCCTGATGATGCGCAACACCATCATGACCGAGAAGATCGTGCGGCGTGGCGTGCGCGTGCCATCCGAATACGTGGCCGATTACCTCGACCAGGTCGGGGTGGGCGAGGCCTGCACGCGCGACGTGGTGACCCTGGACAACACGCAGACGCTGGCTGAGGTGCGTCGCTGGCTGGCCGAGGACGTCGAGCAGACCCAGCACCAGGGTTACCCGGTGCTGGACGAACACCGCCGCGTACTTGGCGTGCTGACTCGGCGCAGCCTGCTCGACCCGCAGTGGCACTACACGCTGAGCCTGGGCGAACTGCTGACCCGGCCGCCGATCGCGGTCAGCGAGGCACATTCACTGCGCGAGGCGGCGGACCACATGGTGGCCGAGAGCGTGGGTCGGCTGGTCGTGGTGAGCAAGGACGATCCGCACAAGCTGGTGGGCATCATCACCCGCGGTGACATCCTGGCGGCCCATGCGCGACGCCTGCGCGAAGCGCGGCACTCGGCCCGCCACCTGCGTTTCCGCGACGGCCTGAAGCCGCGGCCGGCGCAGTAAGGTGCTGAAACAAGAAACGGCCCGCAAGGGCCGTTTTTTTGGGGAGCGCACGACGCGACGAATCACATCTCCCGGTCGCCGATCAGCACCACGTCGGCGGGGCGCTGCGCGAACAGGCCTACGGTGACGATGCCGGGCAACTGATTCAGTTCGCTTTCGAGCGCGGCGGGGTCGACGATCTGCCAGCCGTGCACGTCGATGATCCAGTTGCCGTTGTCGGTGACCACGCCGTCGCGCCACACCGGGTTGCCGCCGCGCTTGACGATCTCGCGGCCGATCAGGCTGCGCGCCATCGGGATCACCTCGATCGGCACCGGGAACTTGCCGAGCAGGTCGACCCGCTTGCTGGAATCGATGATGCAGACGAACTTCTCGCTGGCCGCCGCCACGATCTTCTCGCGGGTCAGCGCCGCGCCGCCACCCTTGATCAGCCGCTTGTACGGATCGCATTCGTCGGCGCCGTCGATGTAGATGGTCAGCGGACCGGCGGCGTTGAGGTCGAGCACCGGGATGCCGAGGCGCTTCAGCTGCGCGGTCGACTGCTCCGAGCTCGACACCGCACCCTGGATGCGATCCTTCAGGTCGGCCAGCGCATCGATGAAGAACGCCACGGTGGAGCCGGTGCCGACGCCCACGATGGCGCCGTCCTCGACGTAGCGGATGGCGGCTTCGCCGGCCAGCTTTTTCTCGTTTGCGTTGCTCATGGATGGTTTCCGGTGAAAGGGGATCGGGTAACGTTCATTCCAGCGCCAGGATGTATTTCCAGTGCGCCGCATCGACCGGCATCACTGACAGCCGGTTGCCCTTGCGCAGCAGCGGCATCTCGGCCAGTGCGGGATCGTTCTTCATTTCGTCCAGGCTGATCGTGCGCTTGAGCTTCTTCACGAACTTCACGTCGACCAGCATCCAGCGCGGATTGTCGCGCGAGCTGCCGGGGTCGAAATATTTGCTCTTCGGATCGAACTGACTGGGATCGGGGTACGCGTCGGTGGCCACTTCGGCGACGCCGACGATGCCGGGCACGGCGCAGTTGGAGTGGTAGAAGAACACCTTGTCGCCGGGACGCATGCCGTCGCGCATGAAGTTGCGCGCCTGGTAGTTGCGCACGCCGTCCCAGGCTTCGCGCTTCTTGCGCTTGAGGTCGTCGATCGAGAACGCGTCCGGTTCGGACTTCATCAGCCAGTGGTTCACGCGGGGGTCTCCGGGTCTGAATCGGACGTGGTGCAGTCGATCAGCTCGCGCTCGGTGGCGATGACGTCGAGCGGGACATCCCAGTCCTCTTCCTCGACTTCGGGCAATTCCTGGAACGCATAGGCGATGCCGACCAGCAGCGGCTCGGTGGGGCGCACCTGTTCGTTGAGGAAGGCGAAGCTGCGGTCGTAGTAGCCGCCGCCGTGGCCGAGCCGGTTGCCGCGGCGGTCGAAACCGAGCAGCGGCACCAGCACCAGGTCGATCTGGAACGGCTCCAGCAGTTCGGGCGGATCGACCGGCTCGGGAATGCCGTAGCGATTGGGCTGCACCCCGTCGCCCGCCTTCCACGGCGCGAAGCGCAGTTGCCGGCCCGCGCCGATCACCGGCAGCAGGAACTGCTGGCCACGCGTGGCCAGCGGCGGGATCACCAGGTTCAGCGGCAGTTCGCCGTGGCTGGCCCAGTAGCCGGCCACGCGGGCGTCGGTGAAATACTCGGGTAGTTGCTCCAGGCTGCGGCGCAGGCCCTGGGCGGCGGCGATGCGTTCGGCCGGCGGCAAGGCGCGGCGGCGTTCGGCCAGTTGGTGACGCAGATCGCGGCGTTGGGCGTTGACGTCCACGTGGCGCGCGGCTCCGGCGTGATCGTCCCGTTCGTGGCTCGACGAACGGGACGGGGGAAAGAAGTGGCGCAGACCGCGATGCCGCTGCCCACCGAACGACCTTGATCCAAGATGGATCAGGTGGGAGGGTTACATGGTCTAAAGGCTTTCCGCACGCGGCGGACATGCACAACAACCGATGTGAAACCGACCCGGGGCCGTATGTAGGAACAAGGCAAATGTAAGAGTGTGCTGGCGCACATCGCAGAAAACGCCGGGTGTCATTTTAGGAGCTTGATCCGCAATGTGCCACTGGCGCGATGGATGTCGCAGGCTGCGGTTCAGCGCCTCGGCACTTCGTGCTCGAACGCGTCGTCGAGCTTGCGCTGCAAGGTGGCAAGGCCGTCGCTCAGGCGCTGTTCCTGGCTTTCGTGCTGCTTGCGCAGGCCGAGGAATTCGTGCGCGACGCTGATCGCGGCCAGCACGGCCAGTCGTTCGAAGCTGGGTGCCTTGGCGTTCGCGCGCAGCTCGCGCATCTTGCGGTCGAGAAAGCCGGCGGCTTCGAGCAGGCCTTCGCGTTCTTCCGGCGCGCAGGCGATCAGGAATTCGCGGTCGATCAGTCGCAGCGCGACCGGTTCACTGGCGGGTGTGCTCATCAGCCGTTGCTCTCCAGCGACTTCAGGCGCTGGATCATCGCCTCCACGCGGCTGCGGGCCTGTTCGTTGCGCGCCATCAGGCCGGCGCGTTCGCCGGACAGCTGTTCCTGGCTCTGCCGCAAGCTGCGGTTTTCCTCGTTCAGCCGACGCACCGTTTCCAGCAAATGGTCAAGCTGGCGGGCCAGCGCGGCCAACTGCTGGTGGACCGGATCGGACGGGGCGGGATCGGGCGTGCTCATGGCCGAAACTATAGCAGGACGTTGCGGGAAATCTGCGAGCCGGTCGACGGGTGCGGAGGGCGCCGCCCGGTGCATTAAACTGGCCGTCATTCTTGCGAAGGAGCACCGCCATGGCGGCTACCGGGCCGATCGGCCACGACGATATCGATGCGCTGGTCATGCGTCTGCGCCTGGGCACCGAAGCCAGCGAACTGCACGGGTCGCTGTGCGGCTACCTGGCCGGCGGCGCCCGCCCGCAGGGCGGCGACGTGCTTGCCGCGCTGCAGCTGGATGGCGAGGCGACCGACCCCACGGCCGAGGATCTTGCGCTGCTGCAGCGGCTGACCCGCCAGTGCGAGCGCGAGCTGGCCGACAGCGAACTGGGCTTCGAGCCGCTGCTGCCCGATGACGACCGCCCGCTGGCCGAACGCGCCGAGGCGGTGGTCGACTGGTGTCGCGGCTTCCTCGGCGGCTTCGGCCTGGCTGGTACCGCGGCGCACGCGTCATTGTCGGAGGAGGCGCAGGAGATCCTGCGCGACTTCGGCACCATCGCCGCCTCGTCGTTCGACTTCAACAACGAGGACGAAGACGAGGATGCGCTGATCGAGGTGCAGGAGTTCGTGCGGGTCGGCGCGCTGCTGCTGCATGCCGAGTGCAACCGGCACGATCCGGCGTCCAGCGGCAGCGTGCATTGATACCGGTCGAACACGGCTCGACCCCTGCGGCGATCGACCCCGAGGAATTCGCCCGTCGCCGTCGCCAGCTGATGAAGATGGCCGGCGAGGATGCGGTGCTGCTGGTCGCCGCCGCGCCCGAGCGCATGCGCAACGCGGACGCCGCCTGGCCGTACCGGCAGGACTCGGATTTCCACTACCTGGCCGGCTTCCCGGAAAGCGACGCCGTGCTGGCGCTGTTGCCCGGGCGCCAGCACGGCGAAGTGGTGCTGTTCTGTCGCGAGCGTGATGCCGAGCGCGAGCGCTGGCACGGCCACGCGATCGGCACCGAACAGGCGGTGGCCGGCTACGGCATGGACGATGCGTTCCCGATCGACGACATCGACGACATCCTGCCCGGCATGATCGAAGGCCGCGCCCGCGTGTATTGCCACTTCGGCCGCGAGCCCCAGTTCGATGCGCAACTGCTGGGCTGGATGCGCCGCCTGCGCCAGTTGCGCGGCGGCGGCGTGGTGCCCAAAGAATTCGTGGCGCTGGGCCACCTGCTGCACGACCTGCGGCTGTACAAGTCGAGGGCCGAACTGCGACTGATGCGCGCGGCGGCGGGGATCGCGGTGGAAGCGCACATGGCGGCGCTGGGCGCGGCCACGCCCGGACGCCACGAGTACGAAGTGGAGGCCGAACTGCTGCGGGTCATGCGCAGCCGGGGCGCGGTGCCGGCGTTCGTGCCGATCGTCGCTGGCGGCGCCAACGCCTGCGTGATGCACTATCAGAACAACCGGGCGCGACTGTGTGACGGCGACCTGCTGCTGATCGATGCGGGCGCCGAGTGGGATTGCTACGCTTCCGACATCAGCAGGACGTTTCCCGTCAACGGCCGTTACAGCCGCGAGCAGCGGGCGCTGTATGAAGTGGTGCTGGCCGCCCAGCTGGCGGCGATCGACGAGGTCCGTCCCGGCCGTCCGTTCAACGCGGCGCATCTCGCGGCGGTGCGCGTGCTGAGCGAGGGCCTGTGCGAGCTCGGCCTGCTCAAGGGCAGCGCCGATGCCGCGGTGGCCGATGGCAGCTATCAGCGGTTCTTCCCGGCCAAGACCGGCCACTGGCTGGGGCTGGACGTGCATGACGTGGGTGACTACCGCATCGACGGCGAGTCGCGCCTGCTCGAGCCGGGCATGGTGTTGACCGTCGAGCCGGGGTTGTACGTGCCGCCGGAGGACCGCTCGGTGGCCGAGCGCTGGCGCGGCATCGGCATCCGCATCGAGGACGACGTGGCGGTCACCCGCGACGGCAACGAGGTGCTCACCGCGGCGATGCCCCGGCAGGCCGAGGAGATCGAGGCACTGCTGGCCGCGCGCTAGGAGCGTGGGTCGCAGGAACCGTTCGGTCTGCAAAGTCGCCTGCTTGGTCCATTTTTCCGCCGATTCTTGACCCATAGAATGACTATGGGCCGGCGAATCGTCGAAAAACTGTCCCGGCGCAGGCAACTTTTCGCCACGAACGTTTCTGCGACCCACGCTCCTAGCTCAATTCGTCCGGCAGTTCGGCATCGGTCAGTTGGCGATTCGCCTCGTCCGTGGCGTGCACCTCGTACCACATCGCGTTGAGGATGGCGAAGGCGCAAGCCAGGCCCAGGCCGAGGATCCACGAGAAATACCACATCGGTTCGTACTCCTTTCAATAACCGCCGTGCGCCTTGCGCACCTGCTCCAGCGTCACCCGTCCGCGCATCACCCGATAGACCCAGCCGGTATAGAGCATGACGATCGGCAACAGCACCGCGGTGGCCAGCAGCATCAGCTGCAGGGTCCCACGACTGGACGAGGCATCCCATACGGTCAGGCCGGACCGCGGGTCCAGGCTGGAGGGCAGCAGGAACGGAAACAGCGCAAACCCGGCCGAGGCGATCGTGCCGCCCACCATCAGGCTGCTGGCGATGAAGCCGGCCAAGCTGCGCCGACCGATCAGGGCCTGCACGCCCACGGCCGAGGCCAGTGCCAGCAACGGTGCCAGCCAGAACCAGGGATACTGCATGTAGCCCGCAAACCAGCTGCCGCCCACCGCGACCTGCTTGAACAGCGGGTTGGCCGGGCCATCGGTCACCACCGGCCCGGCGATGGCATGGCCGGGGATGCCCCACGCCAGCCACACCCCAGCCAGCACGTACAGCACGGCGAACAGCAGGGTAGTCCAGCGTCCGACCACCACCGCCCGCGCCGCGATGGCGTGGTCGGCCTTCATCGCGGCGAAACAGCTGCCGTGCGCCAGCAGCATGGCCAGCGAGACCAGGCCGCACAGCAGCGCGAACGGGTGCAGCAGGTCGAAGAAGCCGCCGTGCCAGCTCATCCGCAGATCGCCGTCGAAGCGGAACGGCAGGCCCAGGAACAGATTGCCGAACGCCACGCCGGCCACCAGCATCACCACCAGTCCGGAGCCGCTCAGCACCCAGTCCCACAGGGAAGCCCAGCGCGGGTCGTGGATCTTGCCGCGGAAGTTGAAACCGACCGGGCGCAGGATCAGCGCCAGCAGCACCAGCGCGATGGCGAAGTACATGCCCGAGAACGACACCGCGTACAGCATCGGCCACGCCGCGAAGGTGGCGCCGCCGGCCAGGATGAACCACACCTGGTTGCCTTCCCAGGTCGGCTCGATGCCTTCCAGCAGCACCTGTCGTTCCTCGTTGTCGCGGCCCAGCAGCTTCAGCAACGCGGCGACGCCGAAGTCGAAGCCGTCCATGATCGCGAAGCCGATCAGCAGCGTGCCGAGGAGGGCCCACCAGATCACCCGCAGGCTTTCATAATCAAACATCGCCTTTCTCCTTTGCCCCATCTGCCCCTCGTGGAGAGGATCGAGGTGAGGGGCGGGTGCTCGCCATGGTGCTGATCGAAACACGCTTCAACGTGTGCACGTCGCCAGCCCAGCCCATCATCCCAACCCTCTTTCCGCAGGCAAGAGGGGGCCATCCGTGGACGGCCAGATGCCCAGGCCATCCGGCCCCTTGCGCACGAACTTCAGCATCAGGAACACGTCGACCACCGCCAGCGCGGTGTAGAACAGCACGAAACCGCCCAGCGAAGTCATCACCTGGCCTGCGCTCACCGATGACACGCCCAGCGCGGTGGGCAATACACCCTCGATGGCCCACGGCTGGCGGCCGTACTCGGCGACGACCCAGCCCAGTTCGATCGCGACCCAAGGCAGCGGCAGACTACACAGCGCCAGACGCAGGTACCAGCGCTGCGTATCGAGCTTGCGGGTGCTGGCCTTCCAGAACGAGAACGCGAACAGTGCGATGAAATAGAAGCCGCAACCGACCATGATGCGGAACGCCCAGAACAGTACCGGCACGTTGGGGATGGTGCTGTCGGCGGCCTTCTGGATATCCGTCGGCGTGGCCTGGCGCGGGTCGTCGACATACTTCTTCAGCAGCAGCGCGTAGCCCAGGTCCTTGTCGTGCGCGGCCAGCGTGGCCCTGGCTTTCGCATTGTTCCTGTCCTGACGCAGCACCAGCATGGCGTCGTAGGCCTGGATGCCGGTGCCGATGCGACCTTTGGCGGTCTCCACCAGCTCGGCGATGCCGGGCATCGTCTCGTCGATCGAGCGGGTGCCGATCAGGCCCATGACCCAGGGGATTTTCACGGCATAGTCCGTGCTGCGTCGCTGCACGTCCGGAAGTCCAAACACGGTGAACGGGGCTGGCGCCGGTTCGGTGTGCCACATCGCCTCGATCGCGGCCATCTTCATCTTCTGGTTCAGCGACACCGTGTAGCCCGAGGCGTCCCCCAGCACCACCACCGACAGCGCCGCGGCCAGGCCGAAGCTCGCGGCCACGGTCATCGAGCGTTTGGCGAAATCCACGTTGCGCCCGCGCAGCAGGTACCACGCGCTGATCGACAGCACAAACATCGCACCCAGCACGTAACCGGCGCTCACCGTGTGCACGAATTTTTCCTGCGCCACCGGGTTGAAGAACACCTCGGAGAACGAGGTCACCTCCATCCGCATCGTGGTCGGGTTGAACTCCGAGCCGACCGGGTGCTGCATCCAGGCATTGGCGACCAGGATCCACAACGCCGACAGGCTGGTGCCCAGCGCGAGGAACCAGGTCACCAGCAGGTGCTTGATCCTCGAGATGCGATCCCAGCCCATGAAGAACACGCCGATCAGGGTGGCCTCCAGGAAGAACGCCATCAGTCCCTCGATCGCCAGCGGCGCGCCGAAGATGTCGCCCACGTAGTGCGAGTAGTACGCCCAGTTCATGCCGAACTGGAATTCCATGGTCACTCCGGTGGCCACACCCATCGCGAAGTTGATGCCGAACAGCACGCCCCAGAAGCGCACCATCTGCTTCCACACCTCGCGTCCGGTCATCACGTAGACGCTCTCCATGATGGCCAGCATCCACACCAGGCCCAGGGTCAGCGGCACGAACAGGAAGTGGTACATCGCCGTCAGCGCGAACTGCAGGCGCGACAGCGTGACGACATCGGCATCGATGATCATGGGCGGGTTTCCGCGGCGGCTTGGGGTGCGGGGGCGAGTCGCCGAGCGATCGCCTCCGCGCTGGTGTCAGGCTTCGGCTGCGGCGCAAACACGACCCACCAGATCAGCGTCAGCGCCGCGATCTTCAGCGCGATGATCGCGAGCAGTTCAAGGCTCAACCGCCGCAATGGCTGCGGCGACGTGCCGAAGGTCTCGGCGGACATGCTGGAAACCGGGGAGCTGGACATGCGACGAATCCGGGCCTTGCCTGACCGTCAGCATACGCCGCGGCGACGTCTCGGCCATGTGGACGAATGTCGCAGCAGCGGCTTACGGCATGCCGAACGCATCCCGGGTAAGGTTTTCCGGTTCGCCGTCGGTGCACGCCACGTCGTCCTCGATGCGGATGCCGCCGTACTGGCGGAAGTGGTCGACCTTCGCCCAGTCGATGTCGGCCGCGACCGGCTTGTCGCGCAGTTCGGCCAGCAGCATGTCGACGAAGTACAGGCCTGGCTCGATCGTCACCACCATGCCCGGCTCCAGCACGCGGGTCATGCGCAGGTACGGATGGCCGTCCGGACGCGCGATGCTGCCGCCGCGTTCGCCTTGCTGGAAACCGGCCACGTCGTGCACCTGCAGGCCGATCGGATGGCCCAGGCCGTGCGGAAAGAACGCGCTGGTCACGCCGGATGCGACCGCGCTTTCGGCGCTCATGCGCAGGAAGCGATGCTCGCGCAGCACGCCGGCCAGCACGTGGTGGGCGTGGATGTGCAGCTCGGGGTAGCTCTGCCCGGCGCGTACTTTCGCCGCGAAGCCGCGCTGCGCGGCGTCGACGCCGTCGATCAGCGCCTGGAATTCGCCCGCCTGCGGCGAGGCGTAGGTGCGGGTGATGTCGCTGGCGTAACCCGCCGCGCTGGCGCCGGCGTCGATCAGGAACGAGCGCGACGCCGCTGGCGGCGTGCGGTCGAAGTGCGTGTAGTGCAGCACCGCGCCGTGTTCGTTCAAGGCCACGATGCTGGCGTAAGGCAACTCGGCATCGATCTGTTTCGCGGCGGCGAGATAGGCCATGTGGATGCCGAACTCGCTTTCGCCAGCGCGGAACGCCGCTTCGGCGGCGCGATGGGCGCGCGTGCCGATGCGGCTGGCTTCGCGCATCAGGGCCAGTTCGTACGGCGTCTTGTAGCTGCGGTGCCAGTGCAGGTAATCGAGCACGACCGGCGGGTTGTTCGCCTCCACGCCATCGGTGACGGGACAGGCGGCGGCGATCACCGCGCGCCTGCCGGCGGGCAGTTGGGCGATCGCTTCGGCGGCGCTGCGCACGATCACGATGTCGAAGTGCTCCACCCAGTAGCCGTGCGGCGCCGCAGGTACCACGTGCCAGTAGTCGCGCGGCTGCACGAACACCAGCTTCGGCTTGCTGCCCGGCGTGTACGCGATCCAGCTGCCCGGCGCGTCGGTCAGCGGCAGCCAGTGCCTGAAGTGCGGATTGGCCACGAACGGGTAGTCCTGGTCGTCGAGGAACTTGCCCGGTGGCGTGCCGGCGGCGACCAGCAGGTGGTCGTAGCCGCCCAGCGCCAGCGCGCGGTCGGTACGTTCGCGCACGGTGGCGAGGTGCTGCGGATACAGCGGGGCGAACAGGTCGGACATGGAGACTCCTGCGACGACGATTCGTTGCGCGGCCGCCGCGCGGATGCGGCGGGTGCGAACGTTTCGCCATGGATCGGGGACGGGCGGGGCAGGCGTCATGATGACGCCGCCGCGCCGCGACTTCCAGTCGGGGTCAGGCCTGCGCCAGCCAGCTTTCGAGGCGTGCGGCGTCGGCGTCGCTGATCGCCACGATGCGATAGCCGGCCCAGATCTGCCCGGAACTGGCGGCCGCTTCGTGCCACTGCTCCTGGATGCCGACCTCGATCGGTTGCGACTGGGTCAGCATCCGGCCCGAGCCGGGCAGGGTCATGCTGACCTGGTACAAGGCTTCGCTGCGCGGTGCCTGGGCGCTGATCAGCAGCATGCCGGTGCTGGAAAGATTGCCGAGATGGCCGATCGGCAGGCCGCTGATCACGTCGGTGACGATCGCATTGACGGAGGCGCGCTTGCGTTCGGCGCGGCGCTGGTTGCTGGTGCTCATGCGCGGGCGCTCCCGGACGGCGGGCGTCGTGGCTGCAGGCTGCCGGTGAGGCTGCGCCATGCGCGGTCGAGCAGGCTGTCCGGCTGGGCCGGCACTTCGCAGACGCGGCCGCTGGCGACTTCATGGGCAAGCTGGGTCAGGCTCATTTCCTCGCCGCGCTGGCCGCGCCGGCTGACCAGCAGGCAGCGGCCGGACATTGGCGAGTACCACGCCAGCTTGCGCCGGGAGATCTGCCCGCTGGCCGGGTCGATGAACTCGAACCAGCTGCCGAACGGCAATTCCTTCAGATGCTGCTCGATGCGCCGCAGCCGCGGATCGGGCGGGGCGTCCTGCTGCGGCGCAGCCGCCGCGACCGGCGCCTGCGGTGTTGCCGCATCGCCGCGGGCCGCCGGCGCGGTCGCGCTCCTGCGCGCCGGTGATGCCGCGGCTGCCACCACGGCGGCCGCCGGGCTCGCCGCCGGTTCGTGGCTGGACTGTTGCTCGCCAAGTCGCTGGTGCTGCTTCAGCCGCAACGCCAGGTCGGTGGCGCTGGGCAGTTCCGTGGAGGGGTCCGGCGTGCCGGCGCCCAGCAGCCGCTGGGCCACCTGCACCGCCTCTTCGGCGTGCATGCCGATCTGCTGCAGGCCCGATTCCACTTCCGTCTGCAGGTGCAGGCGATCGTTGACCGGCAGGCGGCCGAGCAACTGGTCGGTGATCTTCAACTGCTCGCGGAACGCGTCGCTCTGTTCGCCATGGCGCAGCAGGGTCAGCGCCAACACGTCCGACCAGGCGCGGTCGAGCAGGGCGCGCAACAGGCCGCGCGGTGGCGATTGCGCGAAACGCTCGGCCATCAGCTCGCTGGCGCGGCGACGTGCCTGGTCGAGCCGCTCGCGGCCCTGGGCCGCTTCCACATGGCGCCGCTCGGCGGCCTGCGCCTTGCGCGTGAGCAGGGCCAGATGATGCTCGATGTCGGCCAGCAAGGTGGTGTATAAGCCGGCGCTGGGCGGCTCCTGGTTGGCACGGCTGACCAGTTGTTCCAGCTTGCTCGCCAGCGGCCGGTTGCTTTCGTCATCGCTGCCGTCCAGCCAGTCGTTCGCGGCGGCGGTGACCGTATCCAGCAGCCGGCGTGCCGGATGCTCGCGCTTCTCGAAGAAGCCGTGGTCGGCCACGGCCATGCGCAGCACCGGCAATTGCAGATCGGTCAGCAGGTGGCTGGCGTTGCCGCCCTGCTGCAGCTGATGGCCCAGCTGTTCGAACAGGCGCGCGACCAGTTCCACCGTGTCGCCCTGTTCGTCGCTGAGCTGGGTGCGCGGGGCGCCGGCGGGTTTGCCGAAATTGAGCTGGGCGACGAGCTCCTCGCGCAGGCGGGCGGCGCTGCGCAGCTCGCGGCTGGCCTGGTCGGTGACCTGGGCGAGATGCTGCTGCAAGGCGCCCAGTGCCGACTGCAGTTCGTCCTCGCTGGCCGCGCGTCCGCCGGAGCCGCCGCTGAGGCCGCCCTGCACGGCACGTTGCTGCGCCAGCAGGTCGCGCAGGGACTCCAGCACCTCGATCGGTGCTCCCGGCGTGCCACCGGACGGATGGACCGGCATGGCGCTTGCGCTTGCCGGTGCCGTCGCGGTTTCGCCGGCGGCATCGCCGCTCGCGCTGCTGGTGCGGGATCGCTTGCCGATGTGCCGCGGGATCGGGATGCTGCGCAGCTGCGGCAGGATGCCGTCGGCCTTGAGCTGGGCGTTGATGTTGTCGTACAGCGGGGCCAGCGCCTGGATCACCCATTGATCGAAGTGCTGCAACAGCAGCAACTGATGCTTGAGCGGCAACTCGAACCCGCCGCTGGCGGCGTGGCAGGCCCTGGCCATGGCGTGGGGACCCAGCGGCAGCGCCGGGCCTTCCAGCGGTGGCGCGCCGATCAGCACCGCCAGCCGGTAGCCTAGTTCGTACAGAACGTTGCTGTGGCGAACCTCGCCACGGGCGCCCAGCTGTTCGAGCGTCATCGCCACTTCCTGCTCGCCCGGGTCGACCAGCTCGAGCGCCTGCCACGGCTTCTCGTGGCCGGCCGGCTCGACCGACGCCGGGGCGCTCTCGCCAACCTGGTCCAGCGCGGCCCCGAGCTGTTCCATGAAGCGCTGGGCGAACGCGGCACGATCCTGCAGAACGCGCTGCCGGCTGGCGAAGCAGTCCTGCTGGACGCCGGCATTGTGGGCACGCTCGGCCAGCGCAAAAAGCTGCTTCTCGAATTCGCCCAGGCAGCGACGCAGGGGTTCCTGCAGCCCTTCCACGCACAGCGTGTAGCTGGTTTCGAACAGGCGCTGCGCGCGCGCAGGCCAGCGCGCGCCGCCGCGACCGCCCTGATGCGACGCAAACGGGTGACGTCGATCGTGTCCGACATCCATGCAAGTGCCTGTAAATTCCCCCGGAGCGGCCAGTTTATGCTGGTTTCCACGGCCATGTCATGCGGAGGCCGCAATCCGGGGAAGCTGGCCGGCGAGGGCGCAGTGGACGCCGGGTGGGGTGGTCGCCCAAGCCGCCGGGGCGGATCTATATTGTGTGGCCGGACCGGTTGCGACGACGTTGCGTTGACCCTCGCTCGGGCAGGTTGGGAAACGCCGTGCCATGTCAGGGGTCGGCGTGCAGCGCGGTGCCGGACAGGGCAGGGGGCAGACAGGCAGTGCAAACGACATCGACAAGATTCTGGCGTCGCCGCCGGCCATGGCAGTGGATGGCGCCGTGCGCGCCACTCCTGCTGGTGCTGGTCGTATCCGGCTGCATGCGGGGGACCCGCTCCGTGGTGGTCAGCCCATCGGCCTCGCGCGCCCCGGGCATCGGCGAAACGGGGCGTGCCGATGCCTCGTTCGCGACGATTGTCGACGAGCTGCAGCGCGGTCATTACGCGGAAGGCGAACAGGCGCTGCGCCGGCATCTGGCGAGGCATCCGGGCGATCGCGCGGCGCAGGCCATGCTGCGCCAGCTCACCGGCGATCCGCAGCAGTTGCTCGGCCGCGCGTCGCAGCCCCATGTGGTGCAGGACGGCGAATCCTACAGCTTGCTGGCGGCCCGCCATCTCGGTGATGCCAGCCGGTTCCTGATCCTGGCGCGCTACAACGGTTCGACCAACCCGTCGCGATTGCAGGTGGGCCAGACGGTGCGGTTGCCGGTATCCGGGGCCGGTGTCCTGGCGGAGCCGGTGGCGGCTGGCACCGGCGAAGCCGGCGACGGCCACGCGAGCGAGCCGTCGGCACCGGCGCAGGCGGATGCCCGACGCCCCGCGGAGGCTGTCGCGGAATCATCGGCGCAGAAGGCGCGACGCTTGCAGAAGGAAAGCATGGCCCTGCTGGGGCAGGGACAAAGGCAGCAGGCGCTGGCGCGCCTCGACGAGGCGTTGACCATCGATCCGCGGCTGCCGCCGGGCGGGGCCGCGGCGGCCTCCCTGCGCAAGGATCTGCTGGCCGGATGCCACCAGCGGGCCATCGTGCTGTATCGCGACCAGCAGCTGGACCCGGCCATCGCGTTGTGGGACCACGTGCTGGCCATCGATCCGGGCTACGAGCCGGCCACCGTCTACCGCGCCCGCGCGCTCGAGCTGAAGCAGCGGCTCAAGCAGTTCTGACTCGCGGGCGCGGGCAGCCGTCAGGCACCGCCGGATGGCGTCGTCGATCAGGGCTTGTGGCTGGCGCCGTCGTCCTCCGCCACCGGCAGGATCAGCGTGGGCCGCGTGACGTCTTCCACGGGGGTGGCGGCAGCCGTTTCTTCGGGGCCTTGCCGGCGGGCCTGCAGGGCGCCGTTCATCAGGTTGAACGCGGCGAACAGCCGGCCCAGTTCATCGCGGCGGACCAGCCGGATGCGGTAGCGGAAGTCGCCCCGGGCCACCCGCAGCATCGCGTTGCCGAGCAGGTCCAGCAGGGTCAGCAATTGCCGGGACAGCCAGTACGTTGCGCCGATCACCGCGACAAGCGTCACAACCAGCACGGCGATGATGACCCACAGCGTGGTCTTGCGGGCCGCCCGCAATGGCGCGTCGCTGATGCCCAGATGCAGTTCGCCCACCGTGGCCGTCTGGTAATGGATCGGCACGTCGAACAGCAGCATCGCGTCGCGGCCGGGGGCGCCGGTGTCGCTGCTGCGATAGCTGTCGATATCGTCCGATCGCGACAGCGGCTTCCTACCGGTCAGCGCCGGCAAGCGGGTGCCGACCTGGTCGGCCTGCGTGCTGGCGATGATTTCGCCGTAACGATCGGCGATGGCGAGGTAGTGGATCTGCTGGTTGCGGGCAATGCTCTCGACCAGCGCGCGGGTGGCGGCGCGATCGCCGAGCAGCAGGTTCTCCGCCGATTCGTTGGCGATCATGCGCCCCAGCGAGCCGCCGAAATCCAGCGCCAGGCCGGTGACCGCGGCGCCCTGCTTGGCGTGGATCGCCGCCAGCCCCAGCAGCAGGGTGAGGCTGAGCGTGGCGCCGAGGACGCCGACCCAGCGCAGGCGCAGCGAGGTGATGTGGCTGGTCAGCGGCCGTTCGTGCAGGCGCTCGTACTCGCGGCGGGCCAGCCGCAGGTCGGCGACGACTTCGCTCCCCCGCTGATAGCGCTCCGTTGCCGCGGGTGCCAGCAAGGTTTGCACGATGCCGACCAGGATCGACGGCGTGGACGGATCGCGTGGCTGGAGCGAGGGGCCGGGCAGGTGCCGGCGCGCATGGATCAACTGCCGGATGTCGCTGGTCTCGGGCCAGGGCAGCTTGCCGGTGAGCAGCCAGTACAACACCACGCCCAGCGAGAACAGGTCGCTGCGTGCGTCGGTCGGGTCGCCGCGCAGCTGTTCCGGCGCCATGTAGGCGGGCGTGCCGGCGATCTGCGTGCGGGTGGTACCGGGCCCGTCCTGCACGCCGCGTCGTTCGGCGATGCCGAAATCGTTGACCCTGGCGTGTTGCCAGCCCTCGGCCAGCATGATGTTCTCGGGCTTGATGTCGTGGTGCACGACGCCCTGGGCATGGGCATAGTCCAGCGCGGCGGCGACTTGCCCGGCCAGCTCCATGATCGCCGGCAGTGATGGAAAGCCGTCACGGCTGACGCGGCTGGCCAGCGTCTCGCCGGAGAGCCGCTCCATCGCGATGTAAGGGCTGCCGTCGTCGGCCTCGCCCACGTCGAAGATGGTGACGATGTGGGGATGGGTGAGGTGGCCGGCGGCTCGCGCCTCGACCAGGAAGCGATCCCGATAGACGGGGTCGGCGGCAACCTCCCGATGCAGGCACTTGATCGCCACCGCACGCTGGATCTCGGGGTCGAAGCCGGCGTAGACGACGGCCATCGCGCCCTCGCCGAGCACGCCGTCGATGCGGTAGCGGCCGACCTTCGGCGGGATCTCGCGCGCGGTCACGGCAGCGGGTTCAGACCAGCCACCAGGCCAGCGCGACCAGCGCCACGAGCACCAGCGCGCCGACCGCGATCCGGCGTCCGTTTGCGGCGCGGGGTTCAGCATGCTCGCGGGTCAGGAACACGAACTCCGCGTGCCCCAGCCGGATGTGGTCGCTGTGCTTCAGCGTCGTCATGTGGATGCGCTTGTCGTTCACGAACGTGCCGTTGGTGGACAGCGTGTTCATGATGATGTGGCGACCCTGCTTGTTGGTGATCCAGGCATGGGAGGCGGACACGCTGGGGTCGTCGATGACGATGTGGTTGTCGTTGCCCCGGCCGATGGTCTGCCTGCCCTCGTCCAGGGTGAAGCGCCGACCCGCCAGTTCCGGGCTGATGCCTTCGAGTACCGGCTGGTGCACGCTGGCCAGGCCATCTAGGGGCGCTTCGGCCTCGCGGGTGTACCGGCGCAGCGTCTCGGTCGAAAAGAAGCGGGTTCCCTGCGGTCCGGAGGAGCGCTGGTCGGCAGGATCCGCCGGTGTCTGATTGTGGCCGTTCATGGAGATCCTGTGGATCGATTTCGTGGTCACTATAACCAACCGTCCGACCATGCGGACACCTCCCGGCGAGGCGTGACCCGCCGGTTCATCCCATCATTCAGCCATCGCGTGAGGGTGGTGTCGATGACCTCCCGAACCCCTGCCGCCGGGCGATCGCCTCAATCGAGAAAGCTGGCGATGACATCGTTGAGGAAGCGCTGGCCGAGCGCGGTGGTGTGCAGGCGCTCCGGATCGTCGCGCAGCCAGCCGCGCTGGCGGGCGGCGGCCAGGCCGGTCGCGATGCGTTCGACCGGCAGGCCGGTGCGCTCGGCGAAGGCCGCCATCGGCACACCATCGATCAGTCGCAGCGCGTTTAGCATGTATTCGAACGGCAGCTCGCCGGCCTCCACCCGGTTGTCGCCGCCGACGCGTGCGGGGCCGGCGGCGGCCTCCATGTAGGCGCGCGGACCACGGGTTTTCCAGCGTCGGTGGATGTCGCCGCTGGCGGCGTCGCTGAGCTTGCCGTGGGCGCCGGCGCCGATGCCGAGGTAGTCGCCGAATTGCCAGTAGTTGAGGTTGTGCACGCAGCGCCGGCCGGGCCTGGCGTAGGCGGAAATTTCGTACTGGCCGTAGCCGGCGGCGGCCAGTTGCGCCTCGCACGCTTCCTGCATCGCCCAGGCGTGGTCATCATCGGGCAGCGGTGGCGGGTTGGCGGCGAACACGGTGTTCGGTTCCAGGGTGAGTTGGTAGTGCGAGATGTGGGTGGGCTGCAGCGCGACGGCGCGTGCCACGTCGGCAAGGGCGCCATCGAGATCCTGCTGCGGCAGCGCGTACATCAGGTCGAGGTTGATGTTCTCGTAGCCGGCGTCCTGTGCGGACTTCACCGCGGCCTCGGCCTCGTTCGCCGAGTGGATGCGGCCGAGCCGGCGCAGCTTGTCGTCGTCGAAGCTCTGCACGCCGAACGAGATGCGGTTGACGCCGGCGGCCAGGTAACCGTCGAAGCGGCCATGCTCGACCGTGCCGGGATTGGTTTCCAGGGTGATCTCCGCACCGTCGGCCAGCGGCATGCGCTCGCGCACGCCGTCGAGCAGGCGGGCGATCAGCTCCGGCGAAAACAGGCTGGGCGTGCCGCCGCCGAAGAAGATGCTGATGACGGGGCGGCCATCCAGCGCCGCGGCGAAATCCGCGCGGTCCGCGTCGAGGTCGGCCAGCAGATGGTCGATGTACCCGGCATACGGCGGCGGCTCGCTGCGCAGGCCGTGCGAATTGAAATCGCAGTACGGGCACTTCTTCACGCACCACGGCATGTGGACGTACAGCGACAGCGGTGGCGCGATCAGGCTCATGCGTGATGGCGTTCGCGCAGCCGCTCGTGCAGCTTCACCAGCGCCTGGCCGCGATGGCTGAGCCGGTTCTTCAGCGCGTCGTCCATTTCCGCCACGCTCTGTTCGTAGCCTTCGGGGAGGAACACCGGGTTGTAGCCGAAGCCGCCCGTGCCGCGCCCCTCGGTGAGGATGCGGCCGTGCCAGCGGGCTTCGGCGATCAGCGGGGCGGGGTCGTCGGCATGCTGCAGCAGCACCAGCACGCAGATGAAGAACGCGCCGCGCTGATCGGTCGGCACGCCGTCGAGTTCGCGCAGCAGCTTCGCATTGTTCGCCGCGGCATCGCCGTGGCCGCCGCTGTAGCGCGCCGAGTACAGGCCGGGTGCGCCGTGCAGGTGATCGACGCACAGGCCGGAATCGTCGGCCAGTGCAGGCAGGCCGCTGGCCTGGGCGGCGTGGCGTGCCTTGAGCAGGGCGTTCTCGACGAAGGTCAGTCCGGTCTCGTCGGCGTCGCTGATGCCCAGGCTGGTCTGCGGGATCACGTCGAGCCCGCTGTCGGCCAGCAGCGCGCTGAATTCCTTCAGCTTGCCGGGGTTGCTGCTGGCCAGCACGATGCGTTGCATGGTGATGTGGTTTCCTTGAGTCCGGTTGCCCTCACCCCTTGCCCTCTCCCGCAGGCGGGAGAGGGCAAGGGGTGATTGTCGCGCTGCACGCGACGGCTTCAATGGGATAAAAGCGCCGCACGTTGCGCGGCAACCAATTCGCCGATGCCTTTTTCGGCCAGCGCCAGCATCGCGTCCATTTCGTCGCGACGGAACGCATGGCCTTCGGCGGTGCCCTGCACTTCGATGAAGCCGCCGCCGTCGTTCATCACCACGTTCATGTCGGTGTCGCAGTCCGAGTCCTCGGCGTAGTCGAGGTCGAGCACCGGCACGCCTTTGTAGACGCCCACCGAAACCGCGGCGATCGCGCCGATCACCGGATTGCGCTTGAGGTTCTCGCGCTTCATCAGCAGGTTCACTGCGTCGACCAGGGCCACATAGGCGCCGGTGATCGCCGCGGTGCGGGTGCCGCCGTCGGCCTGCAGCACGTCGCAGTCCAGCGTGATCACCCGTTCGCCCAGTGCCTGCCGGTTGATGCAGGCGCGCAGGCTGCGGCCGATCAGTCGCTGGATCTCCATGGTGCGGCCGCCCTGGCCGCCGCGCGCGGCTTCGCGCTGCATGCGGGTGTTGGTGGCACGCGGCAGCATGCCGTACTCGGCGGTGATCCAGCCCTCGCCCTTGCCGCGCAGCCAGGCCGGCGCGCGATCCTCGATGCTGGCGGTGCACAGCACGCGGGTGTCGCCAAAGCTCACCAGTACCGAGCCTTCGGCGTGGCGGGTGTAGTGGCGTTCGATGCTGACGGCGCGCAGCTGGTCGCTGGCGCGGCCGCTGGGGCGGGAGACGGAATTCATGGGGCAGATCCTGGGGGCAGCCTGGCCGGATTGGGCAAGCAGGATCGGAGAGTTTACCATTGCGTCCTTTCCCCACGCCCGGAAGGCGCCGATGATCCGCAGCATGACGGCCTATGCCAGCGCCGAAACCACCGGCCCCGCCGGTACGCTCGGCTGCGAGCTGCGCACGGTCAACCACCGCTACCTGGAGCTGAGTCCACGGCTGCCGGACGACCTGCGCGCGTTCGAATCGCAATTGCGCGAGCGGGTGGCGAGCAAGCTGTCGCGCGGCAAGCTGGACCTGACCGTGCGACGTACCGGCGACGCTCGCAGCGAATCGCTGCAGGTGAACCGTGCGCTGCTGGGGCGCCTGTCGGAGTTGAACCTGGACATAGCCGCGCTGTTCCCCGGTCTGCAGGTGCAGTTCACCGAACTGCTGCGCTTCCCGGGCGTGATGCAGCAGGCCGAAAGCGATCCCGAGGCGCAGCAGGCCGCGCTGTTCGACGTGCTCGACCGCGCGCTGGACGCGCTGACCGCCACCCGCGAGCGCGAGGGCGCCAAGCTGGGCGAGATCCTGCGCGAGAAGCTGGACGGCATCGAGCGCGTGGTCGCCGACGTGCGTGGCTGGATGCCGGAGATCCGCGCCGCGCTGCGCACCCGCCTGGAAACGCGCCTGGCCGACCTGAAGCAGCCGGTCGAACCGGGCCGGCTGGAGCAGGAACTGGTGCTGCAGATCACCCGCACCGACGTCGACGAGGAACTGGACCGGCTCAGCACGCATATCGCCGAGACGCGCCGCGTGCTGGGGCTGGAGGAGCCAATCGGCCGCCGGCTGGATTTCCTGATGCAGGAGTTCAACCGCGAAGCGAACACGCTGGGCTCCAAGTCGGTCGACGCGCGCAGCACCAATGCGGCGGTCGAGCTGAAGGTGCTGATCGAGCAGATGCGCGAACAGGTGCAGAACATCGAATGAACATGGGCTTGCTGATCTCGATTCCGCGCAGGCCGTGGCTCCTCGCCCCGACCCTCTCCCCGGAGGGGAGAGGGTGCGAATGTGCTGCACACCATCATGAATATTGAGGCGGCGGGCACGCTGTTCGTGGTTGCCGCGCCCTCGGGCGCGGGCAAGTCCACCCTGGTGAACGCGCTGCTCGAGCGCGAGAGCGCGATCTCGCTGTCGGTGTCGCACACCACGCGGCCGCCGCGTCCCGGCGAGATGTACGGGCGGCATTACTACTTCGTCGAACGCGCGGAGTTCGAGCGCGAGATCGCCGAAGGCATTTTCCTGGAACACGCCGAGGTGCACGGCAACCTCTACGGCACCTCGCGCACCACGGTGCAGGGGCTGCTGGCGCAGGGGCGGGACGTGCTGCTGGAGATCGACTGGCAGGGCGCCGAGCAGATCCGTCGCAGCAAGCCCGATTGCGTCAGCGTGTTCATCCTGCCGCCGTCGCGGGCCGAGCTGGAGCGGCGCCTGCGCGGTCGCGGCTCGGATGCGCCGGAGGTGATCGAGCGCCGACTGCGCAACTCGCGCGGCGAGATCGCCCACGCCCATGAATTCGACTACGTCCTGGTCAACGACGTGTTCGACGATGCGCTGGCCGACCTGCAGGCGATCGTGCGGGCAGTGCGCCTGCGCAGCGCGCTGCAGTGGCAGCGGCACGAAGCCCTGATCGCCGAGCTGCTCGCCCCTGGCAACTGAAACGCCGGCCGTCGCATGGTCTTCGCACCGCGCATCGGCTACCTTGTCCGCTTTCTCCACGTCGTTTGCCGCCCATGACCGACCCCGTTCGCGCCACACCCGACGACCCCACCCTGGTGCGGATCCGTGGCCTGACCACGGTGCTCAACGGCAAGACCATCTTCGACGCGCTGGACATGGACATTCCGCGCGGCAAGGTCACCGCGATCATGGGCCCCAGCGGCACCGGCAAGACCACCCTGCTGAAGCACATCACCGGGCAGATGCGTGCCGATGCCGGCAGCATCCACGTCGGCGGCCGCAACGTCGCCGGCTTGTCGCGTGAAGAGCTGTACAAGCTGCGCGAGGGTGTCGGCTACCTGTTCCAGAATTCCGCGCTGCTGACCGACTTCGACGTGTTCGAGAACGTGGCGTTCCCACTGCGCCAGCACACGAAATTGCCCGAGGTGCTGATCCGCAACCTGGTGCTGCTGAAATTGCAGGCGGTGGGCCTGCGCGGCGCCGCGCGACTGATGCCCAACGAGCTGTCCGGCGGCATGGCGCGACGGGTGGCGCTGGCGCGGGCGATCGTGTTCGACCCGCAACTGATCCTGTATGACGAGCCGTTCGTGGGTCTCGATCCGGTGGCGCTGAACCAGGTATTGAAGTTGATCCGTACCCTGAACAAGACGCTCGGCATCACCAGCGTGCTGGTGTCGCACGAACTGGACGCGGTGCAACAGATCGCCGATCACGTGATGCTGCTGTCCAACGGCAAGGTGGTCGCGCAGGGCGATCCGAGGACGATCGCCGGCGACGGCTCGCCGTGGACGCGGCAGTTCTTCGGCGGCGAGGCGGACGGCCCGATTCCGTTCCGCTATCCGGCCGGTGACTACGCCACCGAACTGGGCCTTGCCGGAGTGACTAAATGAGCGCGCGCGGGCAGCACGGCAATGTGGTGACCCAGTCGCTGACGCAGATCGGCCTTTGCGGCCTGTTCCTGCTCACCTTGCTGGCGGCGATCCCGCGCAGCTTCCGCTACCTGCGCGAGACCACGCGCCAGCTGTGGTTCGTCGGCGCGATGAGCCTGACCATCATCATGGTCTGCGGCCTGTTCGTGGGCATGGTGCTGATGCTGCAGCTGTACCACGTGCTGTCGATCTTCGGCGGCACCTCGGCCAGCGGCATGGTGGTGGCGTTGTCGGTGTACCGCGAGCTGGGTCCGGTGGTCACCGCGCTGCTGTTCGCCGGCCGCGCGGGCACCGCGATCACCGCCGAGATCGGCCTGATGCGCGCCACCGACCAGATCTCGGCGATGGAGATGATGGCGGTCGACCCGATCGCCTACGTCGCCACGCCGCGCTTCCTGGCCGGGCTGATCGCGATGCCGCTGCTGTGCTGCGTGTTCTGCGCGATGGCGGTGTTCGGCGGCCACCTGGTCGGCGTCACCTGGCTGGGCATCGACAACGGCACGTTCTGGTCGAACATGACCGCGGTGGTCGACGTGCGCACCGACATCGTCAACGGCGTGCTGTTCAAGAGTCTGGCCTTCGGCGCGGTGGTGTCGCTGATCGCGGTGTTCCAGGGCTTCACCACCGCGCCCACCAGCGAAGGCGTGGCGTATGCCACCACGCGCACCGTGGTCGCCTCGTCGATCGCCATCCTGGCGCTCGATTTCGTGCTCACCGCTTTCCTGATGTAACTGCCATGACCCATCGTTTTCCGAGGATTCTGCCGTGAGCCAACCCAGAAGTTCGTATGCCGTCGGCACCGGCCTGTTCATCGTGCTCGGCTTCGCCGCGCTGGCCTACCTGGCGACCCAGACCAGTTCGGTGGCGAACGTCCACCAGGGCGACAGCTACACCATCCAGGCACAGTTCACCAACATCGGCCAGCTGAAGGAACGCGCGCCGGTGAAGATCGCCGGAGTGCGGGTGGGTCAGGTGCAGTCGATCACGCTGAAGCCCGATCACGACGTGGCCGACGTGACGCTGTCGATCGACCGCAGCTACAACCACATCCCGCAGGATTCGGTGGCGACGATCTTCACCAGCGGCCTGCTTGGCGACCAGTACGTGGGCATCGAGTACGGCAGCGCGAAGCAGGCGGTGGCCAGCGGGGGCACGCTGGCGCGGACCAGGTCCACCCAGCCGCTGGAAGAGATGCTGGGCAAGTTCTTCGGTGCCGGCGGCGTGGTCGACAACGTGGGCGGCAGCTATGCGGTGAAGGCCAGCTTCACCAACGTCGGCACGCTGTCCGCCGGCGCGCCGGTGAAGATGGCCGGCGTGGTGATCGGCAGCGTGCAGTCGGTGCATGCCGATCCGGTCAAGCTCAACGCCGACGTCGTGCTGTCGATCGACAAGCGCTACGACGCGATCCCCGACGATTCGGCCGCCGCGGTGTTCACCAGCGGTTTGATCGGCACCCAGTATGTTGCGATCCAGCCGGGCGGTTCACCCGACGCGCTCAAGGACGGCGACGAGATGATCCTGACCCAGTCCGCGATGCAACTGGAGGACCTGATCGGCAAGTTCCTGGTGAACGGTTCGTCCAGCGACAAGAAAGATGCCGGCAACGGCAGCAAATAGTCCGCCATCCCCGTCGGCTCGACGAGCCGGTACCGCTTGAGGAGTTATCCATGTTGCGCAGACTGGCCATTGCCACCGCGGTCGCCTTCGGCACCGTCGTCGCCGCCCCGGCGTTTGCCCAGACGCCCGCGCCCGCCGCGGCGGATGCCAGCCAGCCGACGCCGGCCCAGGTCGTGCAGACGATCGCCGACCAGCTGGCCTCGGCGATCGAAGGGCATCGCGACGAGCTGAAGAAGAACCAGGAGAAGCTCATCAGCGTCATCGATGAGGTGTTCCTGCCGCATTTCGATCTGGACTACGCCTCGATCCTGGTGCTGGGCCAACATGCCCGCGAAGCGTCGCCTGCCCAGCGCGAGCGTTTCGCCAAGGCGTTCTACAACTCGATCACCCACCGCTACGCCGAAGGCCTGCTGAATTACACCCGTGGCCGGGTCAAGGTGCTGCCGTTCAAGGGCGACCTCAACGACAAGCGCACCGTGGTGCGTACCCAGGTGGTGCTGGACGACGGCAAGCTGGTGTCGATCGACTATGCGTTCCGCAAGGGCCGCAATGGCGACTGGAAGGCCTACGACGTGATCATCGAGGGCATTTCCTATGTCACCAACTATCGCAACCAGGTGGATGCGGAAATCCGCAAGGTCGGCATCGAGCAGCTGATCACCAACCTCGAGACCCAGGGCGAGAAGGCGCTGGAGACGATGGCCAAGGACAACAAGGACAAGCCGTGACGAAGGCCGTCGCTGCTTCCGGCTTCCGCCTGGACGTGGGCTCGCCGGCAACCCTGGCGGTGGCCGGCGAGCTCGGTTTTGACACGGCGAAGGACGCCCTGCAGGCGATGCAGTCTGCGCTGGTGTCCGACGTTCGCATCAACCGCCTCGACCTGGCCGGGGTAACCCGCAGCGACAGCGCCGGGCTGGCCTGCGTGCTTGCCGTGGTGGCCGATGTGCGTGGCCGTGGCCGATCGCTGGAGGTCACCCGCATGCCTGCGGGGATGCAGGCGCTGGCCCAGGTCTGCGAAGTCGACCGGATGATCGGCTGACCCGACGGAGCGGCAAAATGAAAAGGGGCCTCGCGGCCCCTTTTTCGTGGTCATCCGATCGTTCCCTGGGGAGCGCATCGGCACCGCCTCGGCGAGGCCGGCCCGGTCAGCGCTGGCTCGATTGGCCCGGATGGCTGTTTTCCCACTGATGCTGCTGGTCGAGCAATTCCTCGGGATCGAAGTTCTGCTCGTCCAGGCCCTGCATCTGCTGGATGATCTCCACCGGCGGATTGCCGTCGTAGATCTTGTACAGGCGCTGCTGCCGGTACGCGTCACGGATGAACACGTAAGGATCATAGGCGGACTGCAGGAAGCCCTCCGCGTCGATCGCGCGCGAGCGGATGGTCACCAGGTACATCATCTGCGGCATGTACTGCAGGCCGTTGTAGTGATGGTTGTTGGCGAACAGGGTCAGCGGATCGAAGAAGTAGCTGTCCACCGGGCGCTGCCAGATGTCGCGCACGGTGCTGGGGCCGAGCAGGGGCAGCATCAGGTAGTCGCCTTCCGGGGCGCCCCAGCGTGCCAGGGTGACGCCGAAATCGTTGTCTTCCAGCGGCAGGCCCAGCTGGCTGGCCGGATCGAAGAAGCCGCCGATGCCCAGGGTCAGGTTGACCAGGAACCGGCCGGTGCTCTGCAGCGCCTGCTTCGGCCGCGCCTGCAGCAGGTCGTTGGCGACCGTGATCGGCATCCGGATGTTGGTGAAGAAGTCGCTGAACGAGCGGCGCACCGGCGGATTGGTCACCTTGCGGTAGCCCAGCGCGACGGGACGGATCACCGCCTTGTCCACGGCGTCGTTGAACTTGTAGGCGCCGCGATTGAACTTCTCCAGCGGATCGTCGGTGCGCGGCTTGGCAATCGTGCAGCCAGCCAGCAACGCGATCGCCAGCACGGGCAACCAGCGGCCAAGCAGGGAAGAGCGAAGCGAAGAAGGCATCAGTGCAGGGTTCGCGTCGGGGGACAGTTAAGTGTACTGTCTGGTTTTGTATCTTGCACGGTTTTCGGCAGGTTTTTGTCCAGCGCGTCCATCCGTGGCCAGCCGGCCATGATACGCGCCGTGCGCATTGCCAGCAAAGCATCCGCTCAACTACACTGTCAGACCATATAAGTCTCTATTCCCTAAGGAATTCGCATGGCCCGTATTACCGTGGAGGACTGCCTTGAGGTGGTCGACAACCGTTTTGAACTGGTCCTGATGGCGACCAAGCGCGCGCGCCAGCTGGAAAAGGGCGCCGAGCCGGCCGTCAATCCGGATCACGACAAGCCCACCGTGCTGGCCCTGCGCGAGATCGCTGCGCGCCGCATCGATCAGGCCACGATCGACCAGATCGACAAGGCCGAGCGCGAGCGCGCCGAGCGTGAGGCGCTGGAGTGGGCAGCAGCGGAAGTGGACGACGATCTCTCCAAGGGTGGCGACGACTGATGGATGGCGGCTGCTGTAGCACGTGCTCGCGCGACATCGGCATGACCGGTGTCATCCAGCGCGCACGTCCGGCAGTCGCACGCGCCATCCGGCTCGAGGTAGGCGCCTGAACAGGCGCCGGCAACGATGACTGCGGCCACCCATCCCGCCACGGTCGACCTGTCCGCGCTGCCACCGTATGCGCTGGCCCTGAAGGAACGCATCAACTACCTGCCCGAAGCGCAGGTGACGCGGGTCATGCGCGCGTTCCAGATCGGCGCGCAGGCGCACGCCGGGCAGGAGCGCAAGAGCGGCGAGCCGTACATCACCCATCCGGTGGCGGTGGCCGGCATCCTGGCCGAACTGGGGCTGGACGCCGAGACGATCATCGCGGCGATCCTGCACGACACCCTGGAAGACACCGAGCTCAGCCGCGAGGACATCGCCGCCGAGTTCGGCGAGGTCGTGGCCGAACTGGTCGATGGTGTCACCAAGCTGGACAAGATGCGCTTCGGCACCCGCCAGGAAGCCGATGCGGAAAGCTTCCGCAAGATGCTGCTGGCGATGGCGCGCGACATCCGGGTGATCCTGATCAAGCTGTCCGACCGGCTGCACAACATGCGCACGCTGGGCGCCAAGGACGGCTCCTCGCGCCGGCGCATCGCCCGCGAAACGCTGGAGATCTTCGCGCCGATCGCGCAGCGCCTGGGCATGAACAAGTTCAAGGCCGAGTTGCAGGACCTGGGCTTCCACGCCCTGTATCCGGACCGCTATCGGGTGATCAGCGAGCGCATCCGCGCGGCGCTGGGCAACCGACGCGAGGCGATGGGCAAGATCGAGGCGGCGCTGACTGCGCGCCTGCAGGCCGACCACCTGCCGGCCCTGGTGGTGGGGCGGATCAAGTCGCCATGGAGCATCTATTCGAAGATGCGTGGCGAGCACAAGAGCTTCGCCCAGCTGATGGACGTCTACGGTTTCCGCGTGGTGGTCGACAGCGCGATGAGCTGCTACATGGCGCTCGGCATGGTGCACGCGCTGTACAAGCCGGTCGACAAGCGCTTCAAGGACTTCATCGCGATTCCCAAGGCCAACGGCTACCAGTCCCTGCACACCGTGCTGCTGGGACCGTTCGGCGCGCCGATCGAGGTGCAGATCCGCACTGCCGAGATGGATTCGGTGGCCGAGAGCGGTGTGGCGGCGCACTGGGCCTACAAGACCGAGAGCGGCCCGGCCAACAGCGCGCAGGCGCGTGCGCGGGAATGGCTGTCATCGCTGGTCGACAGTTCGGCCAACACGGTGTCGTCGTCGGAGTTCATCGAGAACGTCAAGATCGACCTGTTCCCCGACGAGGTCTATCTGTTCACGCCGCGCGGCGACATCCTGTCGCTGCCGCGCAATGCCACCGCTCTGGATTTCGCCTACGCCGTGCACACCGACGTGGGCGACCACGCGGTGGCCGCGCGGGTCGACAAGCGGCTGCTGCCGCTGCGCACCAGGCTGGAATCCGGGCAACTGGTGGAGATCATCACCGCGCCGTCGGCGGTGCCGAACCCGGCGTGGCTGGAAGTGGTGGTGACCGGCAAGGCGCGTGCCGCCATCCGCCAGTACCTGAAGCACCTGCAGCACGAGGACGCGGTGGATTTCGGCCATCGCATGCTCGATCGCGCGCTGGACGCCCTGGGCAGCAGCCTCGATGGCGTCCCGCCGGCGGTGCTCGACCGCTTCCTGGAGACCTCCAAGCTCAAGCGGCTGGAAGAATTGCTGTCTGACATCGCGCTGGGCAACCGTATGCCCGACGTGGTGGCCAGCCAGTTGCTCGCCTCGCGCGGCAAGAAGGCCGGCAAGCCGCAACTGCCGGCGCACACGCACGAGAAGATCCGCATCACTGGCGCCGAGCGCGGCGTGCTCAGTTTCGCCAACTGCTGTCACCCGCTGCCGGGCGACGACATTATCGGCTATCTGTCCTCGGGCAAGGGCATCGTGGTGCATCGCGAGGAATGCCCGAACGTGTTCGAGCTGAGCAAGTCGCCCGAACGCCGCGTGGCGATCGAATGGGATCGCGACGTGCAGGGCGACTATCGGGCCGAGCTGCGCATCGAGGTGATCAATCGCCCCGGCGTGCTGGCCACCGTGGCCGCCGCGATCGCCGCCGCCGACTCGAACATCGAGAACGTGGAGTACGTCGAACGCGACTCCGCGGCAGCCACCCTGCTGTTCGCGATGGAAGTGAAAAGCCGCAAGCACCTGGCCGACGTGATCCGTCGCGTGCGCCGCACCGGCGTGGTCAGCGGGGCGTATCGGTATCCGCTGTAAGCCGGGAATCGGGAATGGAGAATCGGGAATGGTTCGCCGTTTCGATGCTCCGGGGTTTGCATGGCCACGACGACGCGATAACTTTCCCGATTCCCGATTCCCGATTCCCGATTCCCGATTCCCTGAGGAAACCCCATGTCCCGCAGCATCATCACCACCGAACAGGCGCCGGCCGCGATCGGTCCGTATTCGCAGGCGGTACGAGCAGGCAACACCGTCTACTTCTCCGGGCAGATTCCGCTGGACCCGGCCACCGGCGCGCTGGTCGATGGCGATGTCACCGCGCAGACACGCCGCGTGTTCGACAACCTCGCGGCGGTGGCCACGGCCGCCGGTGGCTCGCTGGCGCAGATCGTGCGGGTGGGCATCTATGTCACCGACCTGGCGAACTTCGCCGCGGTCAACGCGGTGATGGCCGAGTACTTCCAGCAGCCGTATCCGGCGCGCTCCACGATCGAGGTATCCGCGCTGCCGAAGGCGGCCCAGGTCGAGGTGGATGCGGTGATGGTGCTGCCCTGAGCGACATCGGCTGATCCAGTGCGAGGCCGGCGCCGACAGCGTGCGTCGCCGTCCGGCTTACGACGGATGCGGATGCTCGGGTAGGCTTGTCGTTCATGGCCACACGTCCCGCCCGCCCCGCAGTCCCCGTCGACACCGATCCCGGCCTCACGCCGGTCGGCAAGCTGCCGGGAGTGGGGCCGGCGCTGGTCGCGTCGCTGGCCCGGCTGGGCCTGGAGCGGGTGCAGGACCTGTGGTTCCACCTGCCCTTGCGCTACGAAGACAAGACCCGGGTCACCCCGATCGCCGACCTGCGCCCGGGTGAACGGGCCCAGGTCGAAGGCGTGGTCGAAGCGGTCGAGCGGGGTTTTCGCCATCGACCCCAGCTGAAAGTGGCGATCGGCGACGACAGCCGGCAGACCCTGCTGCTGCGCTTCTTCCATTTCAATCGCGCCCAGGCCGAGCAGTTGCTGCCGGGTGCGCGACTGCTTTGCTATGGCGAGGTGCGTCATGGCGCGCAGGGCCTGGAAATGGTGCATCCGACTTACCAGCGTCTGACCGGCGAGGCCGTGGCGGCCGTCGACGACCTGCTCAGCCCGGTCTATCCGACCACCGAGGGGCTGGGGCCGAAGCGGCTGGCCGGGGTGATCGGCAAGGCGTTGGCGCTGCTGCCGCCCGCGGCCCGGCTGGAGCTGATTCCGTCGGCGCTGTGCGCCGAACATGGTCTTACGTCGCTGCGCGACGCGCTGCTGTACGTGCATCGGCCGCCGCCGGATGCGCGCCTGGACCAGCTGGTGCTGGGCCGGCACCCGGCGCAGCAGCGACTGGCGTTCGAGGAGTTGCTGACCCAGCACCTGAGCCTGCGCCGCATGCGCGAGGCAGTGCGCCGCCGCCGTGCGCCGAAGCTCGGTGGTGACGGCGAGCTGCGCCGGCAGTTGCTGGCCAGCCTGTCGTTCCGGCTGACAGCGGCGCAGCAGCGGGTCACCGACGAAGTGGCTGGCGACCTGGCACGCAACCATCCGATGCTGCGACTGGTGCAGGGCGATGTCGGCAGCGGCAAGACCGTGGTGGCGGCGCTGGCCGCGCTGGCGGCGGTCGAGGCCGGCCACCAGGTGGCGTTGATGGCGCCGACCGAGCTGCTGGCCGAACAGCACCTGCACAATTTCCGGCACTGGCTGCAACCGCTCGGCATCGAGGTGGAGTGGCTGGCCGGCAAGGTCACCGGCAAGGCGCGCCAGCAGGCGCTGGCCCGGGTCGCTGGCGGTGCACCGGTGGTAATCGGCACGCACGCCCTGATGCAGGAGGGCGTGGCGTTTGAGCGGCTCGGTCTGGTGATCGTCGACGAACAGCACCGCTTCGGCGTGCAGCAGCGACTGGCCTTGCGCGACAAGGGCAGGGACGGACAACTGGTGCCGCACCAGCTGGTGCTGACCGCGACGCCGATCCCGCGCACGCTGGCGATGAGTGCGTATGCCGACCTGGATGTGTCGTCGATCGACGAACTGCCGCCCGGTCGCACGCCGGTGCAGACCATCGCGATCTCCAACGCGCGACGGGTCGAGGTGATCGAGCGCATCCACGCGGCCTGCGGCGAAGGTCGCCAGGCCTACTGGGTCTGCACCCTGATCGAGGAATCCGAACAGCTGCGTGCGCAGGCGGCTGAAGTCGCGCACGCGGAACTGTCGGCCGCCCTGGCGGGCTTTCGCATCGGCCTGATCCACGGCCGCATGAAGCCGAAGGAAAAGCAGGCGGTGATGGATTCGTTCAAGGCTGGCGAGCTCGCCGTGCTGGTGGCCACCACGGTGATCGAGGTCGGCGTGGACGTGCCGAACGCCAGCCTGATGGTGATCGAGAACAGCGAGCGGCTGGGTCTGGCCCAGTTGCACCAGCTGCGCGGCCGCGTCGGCCGAGGCGCGGTGGCCTCCAACTGCGTGCTGCTGTACCAGCCGCCGCTGGGTCAGCTGGCACGCGAGCGCCTGCAGGTGATGCGTGAAACCAGCGACGGCTTCCGCATCGCCGAAAAGGATCTGGGACTGCGCGGGCCCGGCGAAGTGCTGGGTACCCGCCAGACCGGGCAGCTCAGTTTCCGCATCGCCGACCTCACCCGCGACGCACACCTGTTGCCGGCCGTGCAACAGGTCGGCGAACGGATGCTGGCGGAGCATCCGCAGCAGACCGTCCAGTTGATCGAGCGCTGGATCGGCGGCGCCGCCCGTTACGCGCATGCGTGAAGGGTGGAGCGGGAACGGGGAACGGGGAACGGGGATGGACCGGGATAGTCGCCGCTCTGGCCCTTGTTCCCTGTTCCCCGTTCCCTGTTCCCTTTAAGCTACTCAGCTGATCTCACCCGACCCGTCCACATGACCAAGCCGCAACTCCTGATCGATACCGATCCCGGTGTCGACGACGCCCTCGCCATCCTGATGGCTTACGCCCATGCCGATCTGGCCGGCCTCAGCATCGCCGCGGGCAACGTGGGCCTGGGCCATACCGTGCGCAATGCGCGCACCCTGGTCGACTTGGTGGGCATGACGACGCCAGTCTTCGCCGGGTGCGCCATGCCGCTGGTGCGCGCACCGGAAGAAGACGCCGCCTTCGTGCATGGCCAGGACGGTTTCGGCGACGTGGGTTTCGCCGAGCCTGCCGCCGCGGTGTCGGCCGAGTCGGCGGCGCTGGCGCTGTTGCGACTGACCCGCGAGCGGCCCGGCGAGCTGACCCTGGTGGCGCTGGGCCCGCTGACCAACCTGGCGCTGGCGCTGCGGCTGGACCCGAGCCTGCCCGAACGGGTGGCGCGACTGGTGGTGATGGGTGGCGCGGTCACCGGCCACGGCAACACCGGCAAGGTGCCGGCGGAATTCAACATCGGCTTCGACCCCGAGGCGGCCCACGTGGTGTTCGAGGCGTTCCCGGCATTCGACCTGGTCGACTGGGAAGCCACCCTGCGGCACGCCTTCGACGATGCCGAGTTCGACTGCTGGCTGGCTGCCGGTGACCATCGCGCGGATTTCTTCGGGCGGATCGTGGCCACGGCGCGCCGCTACAACGCCCTGCACGAACGCACGGGGCTGGTCGCCGCGGACGCCCTGGCGATGGCCGTCGCGCTGGACCCCTCGATCGTCACCCGCAGTGAGAAGCGGGCGGTGGCGGTGGAACTGGATGGTCGCCTGACCCGCGGCGCGACGGTGGTCGACTGGGCGGCGCGGCTGGGCCGGCCGGCCCAGGCGAACATCGTGCTGGAGGTGGATCAGGCGCGCTTTGCCGCGATGGTGAAGCGTGCGCTGGGCGTGCCGGGCTGATCCGGGGGGCTAGGGCGACTTGCACAGCCAGGCGCATCCTCGTTACAATGCCGCTCTTTTCACCACCGCTTTAGAGCCAGCCATGAAGCCTGATATCCATCCGAATTACGTCCCGGTGGTGTTCCAGGACCTGTCGTCCGACTTCTCGTTCCTGACCAAGTCGACCATGTCCAGCAAGGAAACCATCAAGTGGGAAGACGGCAACGAGTACCCGCTGATCAAGGTGGATATCTCCAGCCATTCGCACCCGTTCTACACCGGCAAGCAGAAGACGCTTGACGTGGGCGGCCGCGTCGATAAGTTCCGTCGCCGTTACGCGGGCTCCGTCAAGGAGTAATCGCCGGTCGCTGCGGGCCGGTCGCTGCAGGCGCCTGGCGCCGGTCAGCCGACCCGATCGCCGAAGCGGTTCGAAGACACGGGGCAGGCGCAGGCCTGCCCCGTGTCTTTTCGTGTCCGGCATTCGACCATTCGCCATCGAATGTGCACGTGGCCTTGTGCGATAATGGCCGGTGAGCTGACGCCAAGGCGTTCGTTGCTTCGGCTGTTTTCCCCGGCCGTCGAAGCCAGGCATTCCGCACCGGACGGCGTCGCCCCTGGCGATGGCCGCCGGTGATGACCCACATGCAAGGAGATTTCCGTGTCCGATCCCAAGATCGTCAAGTTGGTGGATGAGTCGACCAGTCGCAGCAGCGAGCTGCCCCTGGTCAGCGGCACGCTGGGACCGGCGTGCATCGACATCGCCACCCTGTACAAGGACACCGGCCACTTCACCTACGACCCGGGTTTCGGCAGCACCGCCAGCACCAAGAGCGCGATCACCTACATCGATGGCGACAAGGGCGTGCTGCTGTATCGCGGTTACCCGATCGAGCAGCTGGCCGAGAAGTCCAGCTTCCTCGAAGTGGCCTACCTGCTGCTGAACGGCGAGCTGCCCAAGGCGGACGAGTTCGCTGCGTTCGAGCACGATGTCTCGCATCACACGATGCTGCACGAGTCGCTGAAGAACTTCTTCCAGGGCTTCCACCACGACGCACACCCGATGGCGATGCTGGCCGCCGCCGTCGCCTCGTTGTCGGCGTTCTACCATGACGACCTCAACGTCGACGACCCGGCCGACCGCAAGCTCGCCGCGATCCGCCTGATCGCCAAGATGCCGACGATCGCCGCTGCCTGCTACCGCTATTCGATCGGCTGGCCGTCGCGTTATCCGCGCAACAATCTCGAGTATGTCGATCGCTTCCTGCACATGATGTTCGAGGTGCCGAGCGAGCCGCTGCAGATGAACCCGGTCGCGGCCAAGGCGCTGGACCTGCTGTTCATCCTGCATGCCGACCACGAGCAGAACGCGTCGACCTCCACGGTGCGCCTGGTCGGGTCCACCGGCGCCAACCCGTACGCGTCGATTGCCGCCGGCATCACCGCGCTGTGGGGTCCGGCCCACGGCGGGGCGAACGAGGCCGTGCTCAAGCAGTTGGAGGAGATCGGCAGCCCGGACAACGTCGAGTCGGCGATCCTGCGGGCCAAGGACAAGAACGACAGCTTCCGCCTGATGGGCTTCGGCCATCGCGTGTACAAGAACTTCGATCCGCGCGCAAAGATCATCCGCGAGATGTGCCACAAGGTGCTGGCCGAGCTGGGCGTGAAGGATCCGCTGCTGGACGTGGCGATGAAGCTGGAAGAGGCGGCGCTGAAGGACGAATACTTCATCGAGCGCAAGCTGTACCCGAACGTCGATTTCTACTCGGGCATCATCTACAAGGCGCTGGGCATCCCCACCGAGATGTTCACCGTGATGTTCGCCATCGCCCGCACCGCCGGATGGATCGCGCACTGGATCGAGCAGCATGAAACGCCGGGGTCGCGGATCGGTCGTCCGCGCCAGGTCTATACCGGCGCCGACGTGCGCGACTTCGTGCCGACGACGAAGCGCTGAGCATCTCCGGTTGAAGGAAAGCCCCGGCCATGGCCGGGGCTTTTTCATGCGGGACGGATCGATTCAGCGCAGGGCGGCGCTCAACTGCTGCTCGAAATCGTCGGCGGGATCTTCCGCCAGCAGCAGTTCCACCTGGGTCAATGATGCGCGCCGCATCGGCCGGTCGTCGGCACGATCCAGCGGCGCCCGGCGCAGCGCATCGCGTGGCAGCACGGTGAGGTCGAACGGCAGCTCGTCGGCGGCGAACAGCAGCACCTGATATTCTGGCTGATCCTCGTCGCGGCCGTAGCGCAGCCGGCGCACCTGGGTATCGAACGGCACGCCGTGTTCGCGCAGGTAGAGCATCACGGCTTCAGGATCGTCGCTGTAGACGTGCAGGCACACGGCCGAGTGGGCGTCCGCCGTGCCTTCCAGCACTGCGCCGACCAGGCGTGGTTCGAAGGCGGCCAGGAAACGCATCGCGTCGAGCGCCGCCTCCCGGCGTTGCCGCAGCAGTTGCGGCTGGCTGTCGCCGAGGAACAGGCGCTGGTGTTCGCGCAGGGCCTGCTCGATTTCCTGGTTGCGCGGCAGTGCCTGGGTGTCGAGGATGCCCAGGCGTTCCGCCGCCTTCAGCTTGGCGTGGTGGAAATCGCGGATGCCGTGCTCGCTCATCAGCCGTGCCGCTTCCTGGGCGATGCGGACGCGGTTGCGTTGCAGGCGGTCGTGCGTGTGGATGCGGTGGTGCTCGCCTCGTGACATGGACAGGGCGCTCCTCATCGTGCGGTAACCGGCAGCTTCCATCGGACGGGCCGCTGCCGGCGAGGGTTCAGAAGATGTCGTAGGCGTGTTGCTGGTCCTGCTCCTTCTGCTGGGCGGCCTGGCTGCGCAACCGGTCGACGTCCTCCACCTTGAACATCTCGTTCATGGCATCGGGATCACCCGCGCCGGAAGGCAGTCCGCTGTAACGGTTGATCATTACCGTACTGATTCCCGGCGGCATCGGCAACGTGCTGGATGGCTGGTCCTTGAGCGCGCTGCCCATGTAGGACATCCAGATCGGCAGCGCCGCCTTGGCGCCGAATTCGCCCCGGCCGAGCGAGCTGTAGTCGTCGAAGCCCACCCACACGGCGGTCGACAGCTCGCCGTCGAAGCCGACGAACCAGGCGTCGCGGTGGTCGTTGGTGGAGCCGGTCTTGCCGGCCAGGTCGTCGCGCCCCAGGGCGCGGGCGGCCGAACCGGTGCCACGAAGGATCACATCCTTCATCAGCGACACCATCAGGTAATCGTTGCGCACCTCGATCACGTGTGGTGCCAGCACCGGAGCATGTGCGCCGGCGCCGTGCGCATCGGCCGGAAGCACGGCTTCGCCCACGCCGTCGACGCTGCTCGAACTGGCCGGCTCGCCGGCCTGGCTGGCCAGGTTGTTGGCTGGCGTCGGATTCATGTCGGCTGGCGGCGGGCCGGGCGGATTGGTGTCCAGCAGGCGTTCCTGGCAGTTGCGGCAGGCACGGGCAGGGTTCGCCACGTAGACCGGCGTGCCGTTGCGGTCATCGATTTCGTGGATGAAATACGGCGTGACCAGGTAGCCCCCATTGGCGAACACGGCGTAGCCGCGGGCCATGCTCATCGGCGACACCGAGGCGGTGCCCAGCGCCATCGACAGGTTGGCCGGGATCGCGTCCTGCGAGAAGCCGAAGCGGGTCGCGTACTCGCGCATGAAGCGCACGCCGATGGCGTCGAGCAGACGCACCGAGACCAGGTTCTTCGACTGCACCAGCGCCTCGCGCAGGCGCATTGGGCCGGCGAACTTGCCGTCGTCGTTGGAGGGCGTCCAGATACCGTTCGGGCGTGACGGGTCGGGCAGGGCCAGTGGCGCGTCGTTGATGATCGAGGCTGGGGTAAAGCCACGCTCGAACGCCGCCGAGTAGAGGTATGGCTTGAAACTGGAGCCGGGCTGACGGGCGGCCATGACCGCGCGGTTGAACTTGCTGCGCACGAAGCTGAAGCCGCCGACCAGCGCCTGGATCGAACCGTCCTCGGGATTCACCGAGGTCAGCGCGGCCTGCGCGGCGGGGATCTGCGCCAGCTGCCACTCACCCTTGTCGTCGCGGGCCAGGCGAATGATGTCGCCGCGCTTGAGCACGGCGTCGACCCGGGTCGGCGTGGCTCCGACCCGGTCGTCGCTGATGTGCGGACGCGCCCAGGCGAGGGCGGCCAGATCGAGGATCGCGCTTTCGTGACTGGACAGGTAGACGGTCGCCTGCCGGGCGTCGCTGGCGGTGACGATGCCCGGCTGCATGCCCGAGATGCTGCCGTAGCTGCCCAGCAGGTTGTCGAAATCGGCTTCGCCCGCGCTTGCCGGCAGGTCCTGGTGGGCTTCCGGGCCGCGCCAGCCGTGGCGGCGGTCGTAGGCAATCAGCCCCTCGCGCACCGAATCCACCGCGGCCTGCTGCCGGCCACTCTGCAGCGTGGTCTTCACCACGTAGCCTTCGGTCAAGGCGTCGTTGCCGAAACGGTCGAGCACCTGCCGGCGCACCATCTCGGCCAGGTAGGGGGCGTCCACCTCGATCGGCTGCTCATGCGGAAAGGCGTGGTTCGGCTCGGCGATCGCCTGCTCGTAGACGGGCTTGGTGATGTAGCCGTGGCGCAGCATCTCGCCCAGCACCCAGTTGCGCCGCGCAATCGCCCGCTTCTGCCCGTTGATCGGATTGACCACCGAGGGCAACTGGAAGGTCGAGGCGATCAGCGCGCACTCGGCCACGCTGAGCTGGTCCAGGGTCTTGCCGTAGTAATACTCCGCTGCGGCGGCCACGCCGTAGGAACGGTGGCCGAGGAACATCTTGTTGAGGTACAGCTCGAGGATCTGGTCCTTGCTGAGCTCGTGCTCGATGCGCAGCGCGATGAAGATTTCGGTGAGCTTGCGCGAATACAGCTTCTCGGGGCTCAGGAAGAAGTTGCGTGCCACCTGCTGGGTGATCGTCGAGCCACCGGGGCCCTTGTCGCCGCCAGTCACCACCACATGCCAGCCGGCTCGCGCGATGCCATGCCAGTCCACGCCGGGGTGGTGGTAGAAGTCGGCGTCCTCGGCCGAAAGCACCGCATGCTTGAGCCGGTCGGGCACCTTCTCGATGTCCACCGGGATGCGCCGCGTCTCGCCGAAGCTGGCGATCAGCTTGCCGTCGGCGCTGACCACCCGCAGCGGGACCTGCATGGGGTAATTCTTCAGCTCGGCCACCGAGGGCAGCCGGGGAGAGATCAGCCAATACGCCACACCAACCGCGATAACTGTCAGGAGCAAACCGGAAAAGGCCAGGAGCAGAGCCCAGCGCAACAAGCGTTTGAAAATTTGCATGGTGTGGAGATAGCGAGACCTGAGTCAAAACATGGCAGAGTATAGATGTAGCAGTATTCGTCGCATGAGGCGTGGTTTGCCAAAGCTGGAACCGGCCCGCCGAAGCAAGGGTCGAGCCAAGAAGGGGTTTGGCCCAAATGTGGCCCGGATCACGCCAATCACTTGAGAAAGTTTCCGTAGACCGTTGCCATTGCATTAATTTTTCGATTTAATGCCACTGCGCACCCCGCCAGGTTTCTGGCTACGGGCGTCAGCGGCAAGGGGGAAACACCGTGGGGCTCTTTACACCGAAGAAGCCGGCGCTGATTGGTGTCGACATCAGTTCGACTGCCGTCAAGCTGCTGCAGCTAAGTCAGGCGGGTGGCCGTTATCGCGTGGAGCACTACGCGGTCGAGCCGCTGCCGCCGAACGCCGTGGTCGAGAAGAACATCGTCGAGGTCGAGGCGGTGGGTGACGCGATTCGTCGCGCGCTGGCGCGCTCGGGCTCCAAGCTCAAGCACGCGGCGGCGGCGGTGGCCGGCTCTGCCGTGATCACCCGCATCATCCCGATGACCAGCGAGCTGTCCGACGACGACCTGGAAGGCCAGATCCAGGTCGAGGCGAACCAGTACATCCCGTATCCGATCGACGAAGTCAGTCTCGACTACGAGGTGCTTGGTCCGGTCCGCGACAACCCCGACATGAACAACGTGCTGCTGGCGGCCTCGCGCACCGAGAACGTCGACATGCGGGTGGCCGCGCTGGACCTGGGCGGACTCACCGCCGCGGTGATCGACGTGGAGGCGTTCGCGATGGAGAACGCCTTCGCGATGATCGCCGACCAGCTCAATGTCAGCCGCGAAGCCCTGGTGGCCGTGGTCGACATCGGCGCCACCATGACCACGCTGTCGGTGCTGCGCAACCAGCGCACCATCTATTCGCGCGAGCAGGTCTTCGGTGGCAAGCAGCTGACCGACGAGATCATGCGGCGCTTCGGCCTTTCCTACGAGGAAGCCGGCCGCGCCAAGCGCAAGGGCGGCCTGCCCGAGTCCTACGAGACCGAGGCACTGGAGCCGTTCAAGGAATCGCTGATCCAGCAGATCAGCCGTCTGCTGCAGTTCTTCTTTGCCGGCAGTGAATACAGCAAGGTCGATCAGGTCGTGCTGGCCGGTGGCTGCGCGTCGATCGAAGGCCTTGGTCCGATGCTCGAAGAGCAGCTCGGCGTGCCCTGCGTCGTCGCCAATCCGCTGGCGCGCATGTCGCTGTCGCCTCGGGTCCAGGCGCAGTCGCTGGCGCAGGATGCCCCCGCGTTGATGATTGCGGTGGGCCTCGCCTTGAGGAGCTTCGACTGATGGCACACGTCAATCTACTTCCGTGGCGCGCCGAGCGACGCAAGCAACGCGAGCGCGAGTTCTACATGCAGCTGGTCGCCGCCTTCGTGGTCGGCCTTGGCGCGTTGCTGGTGTGGATGTTCTGGATGGACCAGCGCATCGACAACCAGAATGACCGCAACGCTTACCTGCAGACCGAGATCAAGCAGCTCGACGTGCGCATCGCCAAGATCAAGGAGCTGGAGAATGTGCGCGAGCACCTGCTGGCCCGCAAGCAGATCATCGAGCAGTTGCAGGCCGACCGCTCGCAGATGGTGCATCTGTTCGACGAACTGGTGAAGACGATCCCGACCAGCGCCCGCCTGACCGGACTCAAGCAGAGCGGCCAGTCGATGTCGCTCGACGGCGTGGCGCAGTCCAACGCCAGCGTGGCCGAATACATGCGCAACATCGAAGTCTCGCCGTGGATGGGCCATGCCGACCTGCGTCAGACGCAGAACACGCATGACGCCTCCCGCATGCCCTACTCGTTTGGCCTGAACGTGCAACTGAGCAAGCCGAAAACCGACGAAGTCGACTCCACCAAGACACCGCTGCCGCCCGCGGGCAGCAGCTCCAGCGCCACGCCGGCGGTGCCGGCACCGCTGGGTGCGGCGGCCAAGGCAGTGACCACGCCCGCGGCCCCGGTGACGCCGGAAGCCAAGCCGGTCGGTGCGCCCGCTGCGAAGGGAGGTGTCTGATCATGAGTTTCCTCAGTGATATCCAGAACCTCGATCGCAACAACGTCGGTGGCTGGCCGCAGTCGGTAAAGATCTTCTTCACCACGCTCCTGTTCGGCCTGGTCTTGCTGGCCGGCTGGTACTTCGTCATCAGCGACCAGCAGGACAGCCTGAATTCGCTGGTCGGCAAGGAGGGTTCGCTCAAGCAGGAATTCGCCACCAAGCAGGCCAAGTCGGTCAATCTCGAGGCGCTGCAACAGCAGCTCGACGAGATGCAGGACATGCTGCGCCAGTTGCTGCGCCAGCTGCCCAGCAAGACCGAGATGCCGGAGCTGCTCACCGACATTTCGCAGACCGCGCAGTCGGCCGGCCTGGAGACCGACCTGTTCCAGCCCGGTCCGGAGACGCCGAAGGACTTCTACGCAGAGCGGCCGATCGCCCTGAAATTCAGCGGCACCTACCACCAGTTCGGCACCTTCATCAGCGGCGTGGCTTCGTTGCCGCGGGTGGTGATCCTCACCCTGCACGACGTGTCGCTGACACCGAAGGCGGCGGGCGACAAGGGCGCGAACGGGCAACTGGTCCTGCAGGGCACCGTCAAGACCTATCGCTACCTCGATGACGATGAGAGCGCGGCATCAAGCAAACCCGCGGGCAAGAACAGGGCGGGGGGCCGGAAATGAACAAGCAGACATTCATCAAGCCGGCACACGCTGCACGCTTCGCACTGATGCTGGGCGCCGTGCTGGTCCTCGGCGGCTGCACCCGCGGCATGTCCGACCTGCGCAGCTGGGTTGCGCAGGAAAAGGCCAAGAAGGGCGCTCCGATCCAGCCGCTGCCGGTGATCAAGACTTTCGAGACATTCAAGTACGACGACCAGGATCGCCGTGACCCGTTCAGCCCGAGCACGGCCGAGCTGGACAACAACACCGCCGCCACCAGCGGTCCCAGGCCGGACGCCAACCGCGCCAAGCAGCCGCTTGAGCTGTTCGCGCTGGACAGCCTGAAGATGGTCGGCACGGTCGGCGCCGGCGGCAGCATGGAAGTGCTGGTCAAGGACCCGGGCGGGGTGATCCACCGCGTCCATGTCAACGAGTACATGGGTCAGAACTACGGGCATATCACGGCGATCAGCGAAGACCATATTGATCTGGTCGAACTGGTATCCAACGGTAATGGTGGCTGGATGGAACGTCCTGCCAGCATCGCGCTCGACGCGAAATAGGTAGACAGGGGCTGATGCAATGAGCAACCAAATCCAATCCGTGCGGGGCCGTGTCATGCGCCATGCAAGCCGTTACATGCTGATGGGCCTGCTGATCGCTGGCGCCACCTGGACCAGCGCTGCGATGGCAGCCACCACCACGCTGAAGAACATCAGCTACGACGCACTGCCCGGTGGCAGCGTGGAGTTGCACATGGACTTCGGCAATGGCCCGGTGCCGGATCCGAAGATCTTCACGACCGGCAACCCGCCGCGCATCGCGGTGGACTTCGCCGACACCGACAACGCGGCGCCGCGCCATCTGGACATCGGCAAGGGCTCGACCTCGGGCGTGTCCGCCGTCTCCGCTGGCGGTCGCACCCGCGTCGTGGTGGAACTGATGCGTGAGTCGAGCTACCGCTCGCGGATCGACGGCAGCAGCCTGATCCTGACCGTGAACAACGGCAGCGCCGACCAGGCGGTGACCACGGCCGCCACGATCGACCCGACCAAGGCACTGCCGTCCTCGTCGAACGGTCCGGCCATCTCCAACATCGACTTCCGTCGTGGCCCCAACGGCGAAGGTCGCGTGCTGATCAACTTCAGCGGCAGCGGCGCCAATGCCGAAATGACCCGCAGCGGCGACAAGGTGCTGGTCACCATCGATCATGCCAACCTGCCGGCCAACCTGGCCCAGCGTCTGGACACGCTCGACTTCGCCACGCCGGTGCAGTCGATCGTCACCCGTACCGGCAACGGTGGCGGCGCGCGCATGGAGATCGCGGTCAAGGGCAACGTGGAAACGTCCGCCTACCAGACCGCCGACCAGTACGTGGTCGAAGTGGCGCCGAAGAAGGCCGACGCCAAGCAGACGCAGCTGGGCAAGCTCGACCAGGAGCCGAACTACAACGGCAAGCGCGTCACCTTCAACTTCCAGGACATCCCGGTGCGTTCGGCGCTGCAGCTGATCGCGGACATCTCCGGCCTCAACCTGGTCGCTTCGGACAGTGTCGGCGGCAGCGTCACCCTGCGTCTGGTCAACGTGCCGTGGGATCAGGCACTGGACGTGATCCTGCGCGCCAAGAGCCTCGACAAGCGCCGCAACGGCAACGTGGTCTGGGTCGCTCCGCAGGCCGAGCTGGCCAAGTACGAACAGGATCTGGCCGATGCCAAGCTGAAGGCGCAGGACACCGCCGAGCTGGTGACCGACTACGTGCCGATCAGCTATGGCAAGGCGTCGGACATCGCCACCTTGCTCACCACCGGCAGCAAGCAGGGCCAGGGTGGTGGCGGCAGCACCAGCGGCAGCAACACCCAGCGCGGCTTCCTCTCGCCCCGCGGCAGCGTCTCCTTCGACGTGCGTACCAATACCCTGCTGCTCAACGACACGCCGGAGAAGATCCGCCAGTTGCGCGAGCTGATCGCGGTGCTGGACAAGCCGGTGCAGCAGGTGCTGATCGAATCGCGCATCGTGGTCGCCACCGACGACTTCACCCGTGAACTGGGCGCGAAGTTCGGCATCAGCGGCAAGCAGACCAATCCGAGCGGCCAGGTGCTGCAGCTCGGCAGCGGCGTGCCCAGCGCAATCGGCAACAACAGCGCCCCGAACACGGTCGGTTCCGGTGGCCTCAACGTGAACCTTCCCACCAGCCTGAAGGGCGGCAGCTTCGGCCTGGCCATCCTCGGCGCCAACTATGCGTTGGACCTGGAACTCTCCGCCGCCCAGACCGAAGGTCGTGGCGAGGTGATCTCCAGCCCCCGCGTGATCACCGCCAACCAGCAGGAAGCGGTCATCCGCCAGGGCCAGGAAATCGGCTACGTGACGTTCCAGAACAGCGCCGGCGGCGGCGCCGGCAGTGGCACCGCCACGGTGCAGTTCAAGGACGCCGTGCTGGAACTGAAGGTCACCCCGACGATCACCGCCGACAACCGCGTCTACCTGATGATCAACGTCAAGAAGGATGCGCTGGCCGGTTACGTCGACGCCCCGGGAAGCGGCAAGATCCCGACCATCGACACGCGTGAAGTGAACACCTCGGCCCTGGTCGACAACGGCCAGACCGTCGTCCTCGGTGGCATCTACGAGGTCAACAAGTCCAACACCATCACCAAGGTGCCCGGTCTGGGCGACATCCCCGGCATCGGTGCCCTGTTCCGCAGCACGTCGCGGGTCAACACCAAGGCCGAGCTGCTGATCTTCGTGACGCCGCGGATTCTCAGCGACACCTTGCAGTAAGTTCTGGCAGCACCAGGAAAAGAGGCGGCTTCGGCCGCCTCTTTTTTTATGCGTGACGGCTGGCATGTGCCCGGCGATGGAATTTCCGGCATGGTTGATGGTCTGTAGCACGCCGAGCGAACTTGCGGTCAGGTCGCCCCATTGATCAGACCGCCTTCGCCTCAAACCACGGAACGCCTCATGGATACACCCGAAACCGGGCCTTCGAGCCACCTGCAATCCTCCTTTGCGCAGCTGCGCGACGATCTGCAGCAATGCATCATCGGTCAGCCGCACCTGGTCCAGTGCCTGCTGGTGGCGTTGCTGGCGGACGGCCACCTGCTGGTCGAGGGCGCACCCGGGCTGGCCAAGACCACCGCGGTCAAGGCGCTCGCGGCGCGGATCGAGGCGGACTTCCACCGCGTGCAGTTCACCCCCGACCTGTTGCCGGCCGACCTCACCGGCACCGACGTCTTCCGTCCGCAGTCGGGAAGCTTCGAATTCGAGCGCGGACCGCTGTTCCACAACATCATCCTCGCCGACGAGATCAACCGGGCGCCGGCGAAGGTGCAATCGGCCTTGCTCGAGGCGATGGCCGAGCAGCAGATCACCGTCGGTCGTCGCACCTGGCAGCTGCCCGAGCTGTTCATGGTGATGGCGACGCAGAATCCCATCGAGCAGGAAGGCACGTTCACCTTGCCCGAAGCCCAGCTTGACCGCTTCCTGATGCACGTGACGATCGGCTATCCCGATGCCGCCGCCGAGCTGGCGATCCTCAAGCTCGCCCGCGAACAGGCCAGTCGTCGGGCCCATCCGGTGGCCGCCGCTCCTGCGCTGTTGAGCCAGGCCGACGTGTTCGCCGCACGCGATGCGGCGATGGCGGTGCATATGGCGCCGGCGCTGGAGGAGTACCTGACCCAGCTGGTGCTGGCCACCCGCGATGCCGGGCACTACGGGCCGGAACTGAGGCGCTGGATCGCCTGGGGCGGCAGCCCCCGCGCCACCATCGCGCTGGATCGCTGTTCGCGGGCCCAGGCGTGGCTGTCGGGGCGCGACTACGTGCTGCCCGAGGATGTGCACGCGATTGCCCACGAAGTGCTGCGCCATCGCGTGCTGCTCAGCTACGAGGCCGAGGCCGAAGGCGTGCGGCCCGACCAAGTGATCGGTCGCCTGCTGGATCTCGTGCCGCTGCCGTGAACGCCGTCGTCTCCCGAGCCGCCGACGGCGATGGACTCAGCCGGGTATCGCTGTCCGAACTGATCGCCTTGCGCGCCAGGGTCGGCAAGGTGCGGCTGGCGCCCTTGCTTAGCCGTGCCGCCCGCAGCGGCCAGCAGTCCAGCCGTCTATACGGCCGCGGCATGGACTATGCGGAATCGCGGGTCTACCAGGCCGGCGACGACGTGCGTCGGCTCGACTGGCGGCTGACCGCGCGCAGCGGCAAGCTGCATACCAAGCTGTTCCAGGAGGACCGCGAAGGCTGCCTGCTGATCCTGCTCGACACGCATGCCAGCATGCGTTTCGGCACCCGCGTGCGCTTCAAGTCGGTGCAGGCCGCGCGCGCGGCGGCGGCGGCAGCCTGGTGCGCGGTGCGCGCCGGCGAACGCGTCGGCGTGATGGCGTTCGGGCACGCCGACCAGCTGGTGCGGCCCCAGGCTGGCCCGCGCGGTGCGCTGGCGGTGTGCGGCGCCATGGCCGAGTGGGATGCGCACGCTGCAACGGATCGGCTCGAACCGCTTTCCGATGCGCTGGCGCGTGCCGGCCGCGTCCTGCACGGCGCCAGCCGCGTGCTGCTGATCAGCGACGGTTTCAGTTGCGACGATGCGGCACGCAAGCGGCTGCTCGATCTGGGCCGCCATGCCCAGGTCAGCGTGCTGGTGGTGGCCGACGTGCTGGAACTGGTGCCGCCGCCGCCGGGCCGTTACCCGCTGGAGCACGCCGGCGAACGCTGCGAGGTGATGCTGCAGTCCGAGCGCCAGCGTGGCGATTTTCAGCGCGTGCTGGGGGCCGGGCAGGCGCGGCTGGGTGAACTGGCCCGTTCACTGGGGCTGCGCTGCAGCAGCATCGACACCACGGCGGATGCCTTCGACGCGGTGAACGGCCTGCTCGGCACGCGGAGAGGCGCCCGATGATCGCGCCCGGCGGCCCGCAACTGCGCGACATCCATCTGCCCGCCGAGCCGGCGTGGTGGCCGCCTGCGCCGGGCTGGTGGGCGCTCGCGGTCATCGCGCTGCTGCTCATCGGGGTGGCGATTGCGTACGCCCGCAAGTATCGGTATGTGCTGCGCGGGCGGCGCGAGGTGATGAGCGAGCTGGAGCGGATGGCCGCGCAATACGCGCGGGATGCCGACGCGGCGCGACTGGTCAGCGGGTTGCATCAGCTGCTGCGCCGGGTCGCGCGTCGTCACGATGCGCGTTCCACCCGGCAGCGCGGCGAGGACTGGCAACGCACGCTCGCGCGGGTGCCGCTGGATGCGGCGACGATGGCGCAGCTGGCGGAGCTGGAGCAACACCTCTATCGACCGCCGACGGCATTCGACCACGTCGCGACAATTGCCGCCGTGCGTCGCTGGCTGCAGCAGGCGCTGCGGCCGCGCCGCTGGAAACCGCTGCCCGCGGAGCAGGCCGATGGCTGAGTTCGCCTGGCCTTGGGTGATCGTGTTGTTGCCGCTGCCGTGGCTGCTGCGGCGCTGGCTGCGTCCCGTTGCGCCCGGCCAGGCGTTGCACCTGCCGCAACCTGGCGTGCGCCTGGCCAGCGTGGCCGGCCAGCGCGCGAGTGGACTGACGCCCTGGCTGCTGGCGCTGGCCTGGCTGTGCCTGCTGGCGGCCGCGGCGCGACCGCAATGGGTGGGCCCGCCGCAGGCGCAGCAACGCAGCGGACGAGCGCTGATGCTGGCGGTGGACCTGTCCGGCAGCATGCGCACCGGCGACATGCAGCTGGCCGGGCAGCAGGTCAATCGCTTCGCGGCGGTCGAGGCGATTGCCGGCGACTTCATCGCCCGCCGCAACGGCGACGAGATGGGGCTGATCCTGTTCGGCAGCCAGGCCTTCCTGGTCACGCCGCTAACCTACGATCTTTCCGCCGTGCGCGCGCAACTGCAGGGCGCGGCGGTGGGGCTCGCCGGCACCGAAACGGCCATCGGCGACGCCATCGCGGTGGCCGTCAAGCGCCTGTCGGCCTTGCCCGAGCAGGCTCGCGTGCTGGTACTGCTCACCGACGGCGTCAACAACGCGGGCAACATTGCGCCCCGCGACGCGGCCCGCGCCGCGAAGGCGGCCGGCGTTCGGATCTACACCATCGGCATCGGCGCCACGCAGCTGCGCATCCCCGGCTTCTTCGGCAGCCAGCTGGTCAATCCTTCGGCCGACCTCGACGCCGACATGCTCACCGACATCGCCACGCAGACCGGCGGCCGCTTCTTCCGCGCCACCGACAGCAGCGAACTGGCCTCGGCGTATCGGGCGATCGATGCGCTGGAGCCGATGCCGCAGCACGGTCCGGCGTTGCGCCCGCGCCACGAACTGTTCCGCTGGCCGTTGCTGGCGGCCATCGTGCTGCTGTTGCTGGTGGTGCTGCCGCAGCGCCTTGCACGCGTGCCGGAGCGGCCGGCATGAACGAGTTGCTGCAGCAGTTCCATTTCCTCCGGCCGGGCTGGCTGCTCGGACTGCTGGCGCTGCCGCTGATCGGCTGGTTCGGCACGCGCCGCGATGGCGGACAGGTTGCGTTGTCGCACCTGGTCGATGCAGCCCTGCTGCCACATCTTTTGCGCGGGCGTGCCCGCCACGCGCATCTGCCGGTGTGGCTGTTCGCGCTGGCCTGGATGTTGGCTGCGCTGGCGCTGGCCGGGCCGACCTGGAGCCGCATCGAACAACCGCTGTATGCCAGCCGCCCGGCGCAGGTAGTGGCGATCTCGCTGTCGCAGCACATGCTGGCCCGCGACGTCGCGCCCAGCCGGCTGGATCGCGCGCGCTACAAGGCACGCGACCTGCTGCATGCGAACCGGGACGGTCTCAACGCGCTGGTGGGTTACGCGGGCGAAGCCTTCGTGGTGGCGCCGCTGACCGCCGACGCACACAGCCTGGATGACCTGCTCGACGCGATGGCGCCCGACACCATGCCGGTGGATGGCGACGCCGCCGCCGCCGCGATCGAACGCGGCGTGACGCTGATCCACGATGGCAAGGCCGGCGGCGGTTCGCTGGTGCTGATCACCGACCAGGCCGATGCCGCGGCGCAGGCGGCGGCGCGCAAGGCAAACGCCGCGGGTGTGCACGTGTCGGTGCTCGGCGTGGGCACGCCTGCCGGCGGTCCGGTGCCCTCGCCGGATGGCGGCTTCCTGCGCGACGCGGGCGGCAACATGGTGCTGTCGCGCCGCGATGACGCCGCGCTCGGCGCACTGGCCGCCGCCGGTGGCGGACGCTACGTGGTGATGAGCGCCGACCAGGCGGACATCGGAGCCTTGCACGGCGAGCTGCGCCACACCCGCGCGACCCTGGCCGAAGGCCAGGTCGGCGACGAGTGGCAGGATCGCGGACCGTGGTTGCTGCTGCCGCTGTTGCTGATCGCCGCGATGGCATTCCGTCGCGGCTGGTTGCTGGCCGTGCCGCTGCTGGTGCTGCCGCTGTTGCCCGGCACCGCCTCGGCCACCAGTTGGAAGGACCTGTGGCAGCGCCCCGACCAGCAGGCGGCGCAGGCCCTGCGCCAGGGCGACGCGAAGCGCGCCCTGCAGCTGGCCCGCGATCCGGCCTGGCGCGGCGCCGCCGCTTATCGTGCCGGCGACTACCAGGTGGCGGCGCAATCCCTGCACGAGGTTCCCGGCAGCGACGGCGCCTACAACCTGGGCAATGCGCTGGCGAAACAGGGCCAATACAGGCAGGCGATCGCCGCCTATGACGAAGCCCTGAAGCGCGATCCGGCCAACGCCGATGCCAAGGCGAACCGGCAGGCGGTCGAGGACTGGCTGCGCCAGCAACAGCAGCAGTCGCCGCAGGACCAGAAGGAACACGAAGGCCACGACGGCAAGAAGAACCAGTCGTCGGCGGGCGAGCAGGGCAAGGCTGGGCAGCAAGGTTCGCAGGGCCAGCAGAAACAAGGCGAGGGCCAGGATCAGCCGTCCGGACAAGCCGGCAAGGGCGACCAGCCACAGGACGAGAACGGCAAGCGCGATTCGTCGCAGGACCCGTCCGGCAAGGAAGGCGAGAACCAGGCCAAGCCACAGACCGCGCAGGAGCAGGCCGAACAGAAGGCGCAGGCCGAACGTGCGCAGCAGGCGTTGAAACAGCAGATGGATGAGGCGCTGGCCCGGCAGGCCGGGGACAAGAGCAAGGACGGCCACCAGCTCGGCGCGCTGGCCAAGGATGATCCGCAGGCGAAGTTGCCGGCGGATCTGCGCCACGCGCTGCAGCGTGTGCCGGACGATCCCGGCGCGCTGTTGCGGCGCAAGTTTCAGCTCGAGTACCAGCAGCGCCACGGTGGCGCCACGAACGAGGATGGAGAGCCGTGACCGTACGAAAGTTCATCGGCGGATGCCTGCTGGCGCTGGTCTTGCTGCCGGCGCTGGCACTGGCGGGCGACGTCTCCGCCACGCTGGATCGGAACACGGTCCAGCTCGGCGAAACGGTGACCCTCAACGTGCGCGTCAGCGGCCAGGGCATGGGCGCCGCCGCGCCCGACCTGGGCGCGTTGAACCGGGACTTCCAGATCCTCGGCAGCTCGCAGAACAGCAGCTACAGCGTGGTCAACGGCAAGGCCAGCGCCGAGCTGACCTTCGGCATCGCGCTGCGCCCGCGGCACACCGGCGTGCTGCAGATTCCCGCGTTGAGCGTGGCCGGCAGCCAGACCACGCCGCTGCAACTCACGGTGACCGCGCCCGACCCGAATGCGGCCAGCGCTTCGTCGAAAGACGTGTTCATGGAATCGCAGATCAACCCGGCGCAAGGCTATGTTGGCCAGCAGTTCACCTACGTGACGCGGCTGTACTACGCCGCCCGCATCGGCGGCGACGCGCCGCAGCCGCCGCAGGTCGCCGGCGTGGAAATCGTGCCGCTGGGCAAGGGCCTCAACTACGACACCGAGCGCGGCGGCCGCAGCTATCACGTGCTCGAACAGCGCTACGCGGTGACGCCGCAACATGCGGGCAAGGTGGAAATTCCGCCGGTCGATTTCGAAGGCCAAGCGGCCGATCCGAGCGACCCGGACAGCTTCTTCGGCGCCACCGTGCCGGTCAGCGCCAGCGCCCCGGCGCAGACCCTCGACGTGAAGGCGGCGCCGGCGGACTTCGGCGGCAGCACATGGCTGCCCGCGCGCGAACTGAGCCTGAGCCTGGACGGCTGGCCCACGGCGCAGGACGCCGCGCCGCGGGTCGGCCAGCCGTTCAACCTCACGATGAATCTGCAGGCCACCGGACTGTCGCAGGAAGCGCTGCCGGCGCTGAGCCTGCCGCCGCTGGATGGCGCCACCGTCTACCCGGACAAGCCGGTGAGCGGCAATCGCCAGGACGGCGAATGGGTCACCGGCCGACGCCAGCAGTCGTTCGCGATCGTGCCCGAACGCGCCGGCCCGCTGACCATTCCCGCCACCACGCTGAAGTGGTGGAACGTGGTCAGCGACAAGATGGAAGTGGCGCGGATACCCGCCCATACGATCGACGTGCTGCCCGCCTTGGGCGCGCCAGCCACGCCACCGGCAGCAGCGGCATCCACGGCGGCGGTGACGGGCGATCACACTGTGGCCATCGGCTCGACGGACGCGACGGCAAGCACGCCGTGGCGCTGGATCGCGCTGGCCAGCCTCGGCCTGTGGCCGCTCAGCCTGGCGGCATGGTGGTGGTGGCGTCGCCGTGCCGCTGAGCCGGCGACGCCAGTCGTGCCCGCGCGGTCGTCCGCACGAAATGCCCAGCTGGCGTTCCTGGCCGCCGCGCGCGGCAGCGATGCGGCGGCGCAGGCGCGCAGCCTGTTGGCGTGGGCGCGGGCGGAACGTCCCGCGATCCAGCATCTGGGCGAGCTGTCGGCGGCCCTGGATGATCCGCGCCAGCATGCGGCGATCGCCGCGCTGCAGCGGCGACACTACGCCGGCACCGCCGTGCCGGAGGCTGACGCGAATCTGCCCGAGGCATTCAGGCGCGGCTTCGCGTGGCGTGCGGCAAGTGCGGCAGGCAGGGACTCCGGCCTGGCGCCGCTGTATCCGTTCAAGCTGGACTGACCGTTGCGTCGCCGCAAGGCGATGGCGACAACATCCCTAACTGGCCAGTGCCTGTGCGAACACCGCGCGCATCGCCTCGCTGAAGCAGCACAGCGTGACTTCGATCCCCTCGTCGTCGGCCAGCTGCTCGCGCAGCGCGCGCACCGCCACCGCGGCGGCAAGTTCGGACGGGTAGCCGTAGACGCCGCAGCTGATCGCGGGAAAGGCGATCGTCCGCAGTTCCCGTTCGCGCAGCAGGCGCAGCGCATTGCGATGGCACTGGCCCAGCAAGCGCGCTTCGTCATGGTGGCCGCCATGCCAGACTGGCCCCACCGTGTGGATCACGTGCCGCGCGGGCAGGGCGAAGCCCGGGGTGATGCGTGCCTCGCCGGTGGGGCAGCGCACGCCGGGAGCGGACTCGGGCAGCGCGCGACAGGCGGCGGCGCGATGGATCGCACCGTCGACACCGCCGCCACCGAGCAGGCCGGGGTTGGCCGCGTTGACGATGGCGTCGACGTCGAGGCGGGTGATGTCGGCGTGGAGGGTGCTGATCGGCATGGCTTCGCGCAATGGACGGCTTGCCCTATGCTTCAGGCAGGCATTCTGGCGCGCTGGGGTAGCAACGCATCATGGCGAAAACGGAAGACATTTCCTTTGGTTACCTGCTCAGCGACGTGACCCTGCTGTTCCGCAAGCACTTCGATCGTCGCGCGGTGAAATTCGGGCTGACCCGCGCCCAGTGGCGTGCCACCAAGATGTTGTACCACCGCGAGGGCCTGCGGCAAAACGAGCTGGCCGAGTTTCTGGAAATGGAACCGATCGCGGTGGGCCGCGTCATCGATCGCCTGCAGGCCGCCGGCTTCGTCGAGCGCCGGCCCGACCCCAAGGACCGCCGCGCCTGGCGCCTGTACGTCACCGACCGGGCCAAGGTGATCGTGGGCGACATGGAGGTGATCGCGCGGGAGCTGCGCCGGGACGCCACCCGCGGCATCGACCACGACGCCCTGAAGAACGCGCTGGCGGTGATCAACCAGATCAAGGAAAACCTGCAGGCGCTGGAGCAGGGCGCCGGCGCCGACGATTGATCATCCCGCGGCTGACCAGTGCCATCAGTCGCGGTCATGACTTGCGCCATGCGGGGCATAGTGGGCGATGTCCCGCCGCCGCGGGTCAACCGGAGGCGCGCTGCCGCGTTGAAACGTGGCTGCGCCAGCACGGCCAGAGACCCGCTTCGCCATCGGCGATCCGTCGTCGTCGCATCAGGCAAGAAGATCGAGAATCCACCCCGCATGTCCTGGAAAAAAATCGTCCTCGCGCTGGCCGCCCTGCTGGCGGTCGCTGTTGCCGTCCACTTCGGGCGCGGCGGCGGAGGCGGGACCGACCCGGTTCGGGCGCCCGCGGCGGTGCCGGTGGAAGTGGCGACGGCCACCCAGGGCGACATCGAGTTGTCGTTGAAACTGGTCGGTCGCGTCGAGCCATGGTCGACGGTGACCTTGCGCGCACGGGTGTCGGGCCAGCTGCAGTCGCTGTCGTTCACGCCCGGCGCGCTGGTGCGCAAGGGCAGCGTGCTGGCGCAGATCGACCCGGCCCTGCTGAAGGCGCAGCTGGACCAGGCGCGTGGCAACGTGTCGCGTGACCAGGCGCTGTTGCAGAAGGCCGAGGCCGACCAGCGGCGCTATGCCGACATGCTCGGCAAGGGCTTCGTCTCCAGAGCCGACTACGACCTGTACCAGGCCAACCTCGCCGTGGCCAGGGCCAACCTGCAAAGCGATCGCGCCGCGCAGGAACTGGCGCAGACCCAGCTGGACTATGCGCGGATCGTGGCGCCGTTCGACGGCATCGCCGGCGCGCCGCTGGTCTATCCCGGCGCGCAGATCAGCGCCGACGGCACCGACATCGTGCGGCTCAACCAGGTCGAGCCGGTGCGCGTGGCGTTCAACATTCCCCAGGACAGCCTGCCGGCCGTGCGCGCCGCGCGGCAGAACGCTGCGCTCGAGGTGCAGGTGGCGATCTCGGGCGATCAGGCCGCGCCACTGACCGGCGCACTGGACTTCATCGACAACGCGGTCGACGCCAGCACCGGCACCATCGTGCTGAAGGCGCGCTTCGACAACGCCGAGCACCGGCTCACGCCGGGCCAGTTCGTGCAGGTGATGCTGCCGACCACGCGGCTGACCAACGTGGTCAGCGTGCCGGTGCATGCGCTGCAGAGTTCGACCAACGGCAGCTTCGTGTTCGTGCTCGGCGCCGACGGCAAGGTGCAGCAGCGCGCCGTCACTACCGGGCCGACCAGCGCGGGGCGCACGGTGATCGACAAGGGCCTGAAGGCCGGCGAGAAGGTGGTGACCGAGGGCCAGATGCTGCTGGTCGACGGCAGCGCCGCCACCGTCAAGCAGGGCTGAGAGCCTGCTTATGGTCTCCAGGCATCCCGCGTTGTCATCGAGTGGCCGCCAGGTGGTAGTGCGTGGCGCAGCGCCTGACTGGCCGTCAGGTCAAGCCGCGCGCTGCCGCATGGCGGCCACTCGATGGCAACCCGAAGGGCTGGGTCTGTTTGCCCACATGCCGGCGTCATCGCTCAGTCGTGGACTGACGTCCACTCCTTCATTCTTCCTTGGCCTGCGCGCAAACAGTTCCCGGCGCGGGGTGCTTGGAGACCATAAGCAGGCGCTACCATGAATATCCCGGAGCTCTGCATCCGCCGCCCGGTGATGACCACGCTGCTGATGACGGCGCTGCTGGTGTTCGGCCTGGTCGCCTATCCGCAACTGCCGGTGAACGAGCTGCCGAACGTCGACTTCCCCACCATCAGCATCAGCGCCAGCCTGCCCGGGGCGTCGCCGGAGACGATGGCCTCGGCGGTGGCCACGCCGCTGGAAGGCAAGCTGTCGACGATCGCCGGGATCAGCTCGATGAGCTCGACCAGCGCGCTGGGTTCCACCTCGATCACGCTGACGTTCGAGCTCGACCGCAACATCGACGCGGCGGCCCAGGACGTGCAGTCGGCCATTTCCTCGGCACTGCGCCAGTTGCCGAAGGAGATGACCACGCCGCCCACGTTCCGCAAGGTCAACCCGGCCGATGCGGCGATCCTGTACCTGGCGATGAGCTCGTCGACGATGCCGTTGACCCAGGTCGACGAATACGCCGAGACGGAACTGGCGCAGCAGTTGTCGATGGTCGACGGCGTGGCCCAGGTCAGCGTGTACGGTTCGCAGAAGTACGCGGTGCGGATCAGCGTGGACCCGGACCGGCTCGCCGCCGCCGGCATCGGCATCGACCAGGTGCAGAACGCGATCGCCGACGCCAACGTCAACCAGTCCACCGGCTCGCTGTATGGCTCGCGCCAGCAGCTGCCGATCCGCAGCGACGGCCAGCTGCAACGCGCCGCCGCGTACGACGACGTGGTGGTCGCGTATCGCAACGGCGCGCCGGTGCACGTGGGCGACATCGGCGTGGCACGCGACAGCGTGCAGGACGACCAGAAGTCCAGCTCGTACAACGGCACCCGCGCGATTGTGCTGGCGATCCAGCGCCAGCCCGGCGCGAACACGGTGGCCACGGTGGACCGGATCAAGGCCGTGCTGCCGAGCTTCCGTGCCAGCCTGCCGCCGTCGGTGAAACTGGAGACGCTGTACGACCGCTCGCAGTCGATCCGCGCCTCGGTCGACGACGTGCAGTTCACCCTGCTGCTGGCCGGCGCGCTGGTGGTCTTCGTGATCTACCTGTTCCTGGGCAGCCTGTCGGCCACGCTGATCCCCGCGGTGGCCTTGCCGATCTCGGTACTGGGCACGTTCGGCGTGATGCACGCACTGGGCTACAGCCTGGACAATCTCTCGCTGCTGGCGTTGACCCTGGCGGTCGGCTTCGTGGTCGACGACGCGATCGTGATGCTGGAGAACATCGTGCGCCACATGGAGGCCGGCATGCCGCCGTACGAAGCGGCGCTGCAGGGAGCCGGCGAGATCGGCTTCACCATCTTCTCGATGACGCTTTCGCTGATCGCCGTGTTCATCCCGGTGATGTTCATGGGCGGCATCGTGGGCCGGCTGTTCCACGAATTCGCGATCGTGATCAGCGTGGCGATCCTGATTTCCGGCGTCGTGGCGATCACGCTGACGCCGATGCTGTGCAGTCGTTTCGTCAAGGCGCATGACCATGGCGATGTCGACAGGAGCAGGAAGAACTGGCTGGTCGGCGGCTTCGACCGCGGCTTCAACGCGGTGCAGCGCGGCTACGGCGACAGCCTGCGCTGGTGCATGGACCGGCCGCGGCTGGTGCTGGCCGCGTTCGGCCTCAGCCTGCTGGCCACCGCACTGCTGTTCTACGTGACGCCGAAGGACTTCATCCCGGCCGGCGACAACGGCACCCTGCACGTCAACACCGAGGGTCCGGAAGACGTGTCCTTCGACGGCATGCTGGCGCGACAGCAGAAGCTGGTCGACATCGTGGCCAGGGATCCGAACATCGCCGGCTACATGTCCAGCATCGGCGCCGGCGGCTCGCGCAGCACGGTCAACAACGGCTCGATCCTGCTGCTGCTGAAGCCGGCGAACCAGCGCAGGCTGGACGTGGACGGGATCACCGCCGAGCTGCGCCGGAAGCTGGCGGCGGTCACCGGCATCCGCGCCTATATCCAGAACACGCCGGCGATCCGCATCGGCGGGCGCCAGTCCAAGGCGCAGTACCAGTACACCTTGCAGTCGATCGACATGCCGGCGCTGTACGACTGGAGTGGCCGGGTCACCCGGGCGTTCGCCGCCTTGCCGGGCTTCGAGGACGTCACCAACGACCTGGACCTCAACAGTCCCTCGATCGTGGTCAAGGTCGATCGCGCCAAGCTGGCGCCGCTCGGTCTCACCATGGCCCAGGTGCAGACCGCGCTGGGCATCGGCTTCGGCGAAAACCAGATCTCCACCATCTATGGTTCGGCCACCCAGTACTGGGTGATCCTGCAGGTCGAGCGCAAGCTGCAGGACGATCCCTCGGTGCTGTCGCAGCTCTACGTCACCTCGGCCAGCGGCGCGCTGGTGCCGCTCAGCGCAGTGGCCAGCTTCAGCCGCGAACCGCAGGCGCTGACCGTCAATCACCAGGGCCAGCTGCCGGCGGTCACGGTGTCGTTCAACCTGGCCCAGGGCGTCAGCCTCAGCGACGCGGTGGCCAGCATTGATGGCGCGGTCCAGACGATGGGCATGCCGGCCACCATCAGCGGCAGCGTGCAGGGCACCGCGCAGGCGTTCCAGCAATCCCTGCAGGGCATGGGCATGCTGTTGCTGCTGGCGGTGTTCGTGATCTACCTGGTGCTGGGCATCCTGTACGAAAGCTTCATCCACCCGCTGACCATCCTGTCCGGCCTGCCGGCGGCGGCGGTCGGTGCGCTGCTGACCCTGGTGATCTTCCACGCCTCGCTCGACCTGTTCGCCTTCGTCGGCATCGTGATGCTGATCGGCATCGTCAAGAAGAACGCGATCATGCTGATCGACTTCGCGCTGGAGCGGCAGCGCGAGGAAGGCATGCTGCCGGCGCAGGCGATCTTCGAGGCCTGCCGCGTGCGTTTCCGCCCGATCATGATGACCAGCATGGCGGCAATGGCCGGCACCCTGCCGATCGCGCTGAGCATCGGCGCCGGCGCCGAAGTGCGTCGTTCGCTGGGCCTGGCGGTGGTCGGCGGGCTGATCTTCTCGCAGGTGCTGACGCTGTACCTGACGCCGGTGATCTACATCGCCATGGATCAGCTGCAGCAGCGCTTCGGGCGCAAGCCGCCCGTCGATGCGGGCGCCTTGCCGAACGGATCGCGCTGACGCGACGAATATGGCCCGCACGCCCGCTCGTCCGTGAAGGGGGCGCGGCGGCATCTACACGACAATGTCGCCCGGGTTGCGCTAGGGTCACCGCGACCTTCAACGGGAGTCATGCCATGTCACGCAACAGCATCCTCGTATCCGCCGCCTTCGTCGCCCTGCTGAACGCCGGTTGTGCCGTTCGCGCCAGCGAGCCGGGCCAGCTGGACGCCGCGGCGCTGCAGGCACAGGCTGCCAAGCCGTGGGACAAGGCCAGCCTGATGCACACGACCGTGGTTCTGGGCAGCTATCGCGGCGTGCCGGTGGTGGCCGAGCATCCCTGTTCGGACGTCTGCCCGCAGTACACCGTGCGGATCATTCACTACCAGCTGCCGGCGGATGCGTCCTGCGCCAGCGTGGGTGGCGTGGAGAAACAGGTGCTGGTGCCGATCGCGATCACCGTGCGGCCGAAGACGTTCTGCGTGCCCGAACCGCTGGTGGAATCCGGGGCGTATTACGCGAAGTAGGCGACGCTCCTGCTCCCTCCCCCTGCAACGCAGGGGGAGGGTTGGGGAGGGGGTTCGCTTTTGATCTTTGATCCTGCGGGAAGAGCAACCCCACCCCAACCCTCCCCTGTCCCATAGGGACTTCCTTCGGTCGCAAGCAGGGGAGGGAGCCAAGAGCTATTCGCCGGCGCCGTCCTTGGCGAATGCGCCGGGCGCGGAACCGAAGTCGCCGTCCGCCTGGGCGGCCATGTACGAGAACGCGGCGTATACCGCCACGTTCTGGGCCAGTTCCTCCGGGTCGATCTTGTCCAGCGTGTCGGCGGCGGTGTGGTGCCAGTCGAAATACTTCGTGCCGTCCTGGGTCAGCGACAGCGCAGCCATGCCCTTGCCGTGCATTTGCGACAGGTCGGAGCCGCCGCCACCGGGACGCCCGGCGTCGTACGCCACGCCGAGCGGCGCAAGCACCCGGGCGATCTGTTCGATCGCTCCGCGCGCCTCGGGCTTGACGCTGGCGCTCATCCGCCAGACCTTGCCCGCGCCGAAGTCCGATTCGGTGCCGAGCTGGAATTTCGCCACCTCGTCCGCGTGCTTCCCGGCATAGGCGCGGCCGCCCCACAGGCCCATTTCCTCGTTGGCGAAGGCGATCACCCGGATGGTGCGGTCGGGACGCTGCGGCAGGTCGCGCATCAGCTTGCCGGCAGCCATCGCGATCGCCACGCCGGCGGCGTCGTCGATCGCGCCGGTGCCCGGGTCCCACGAATCCAGATGGCCGCCGATGGCGACCACCTGGTCGGGATGCTTCGCGCCGGTGACCTCGCCGATCACGTTGGCGCCGGCGTATTCACCCTCGATGCCGCAGTCGAGGTCGAGCCTGACCGTCACCGGCTTGCCGTAGGCCAGTACCCGTCCGAGCTGGTCGGCGTCGGGGTTGGATATCGCGGCGGCGGGGATCGCCTTGGCCGGATCGCGGAAACCGGTCACGCCGGTGTTCGGCGTGCGGGTGTGCGGGTCGGTGCCCGCGGTGCGCAGCAGGTAGCCGACGGCGCCCTTGGCCTGCGCCACCACCGGGCCCTGCACGCGGATCGGTGAGCCGACGCCGTAATCGTGGCCGTCCCGGTAGCGCTGCATGCGGTAGTCGACGAAGACGATCCTGCCCTTGACCGTGGCCGGGTCGGCCGCCTTGAGCGCGTCGAGGCTGTCGAACTTCACGACCTGCGCGGTGAGCCCGCCCTTGGGCGTGCCCGGCGAATAGCCCAGCGCGGTCAGCACCATCGACTGCGGGAACGGCGAGACGATCGCGCCGTGCTCGCTGCGGCGCACCCACTTCGGGTAGGTCACTGGCTCGGTGTAGACCTTGTCGAAGCCCAGCGCCTTGAACTTGGCCACCGCCCAGTCCACGCCGCGCTGGTCGGCTTCGCTGCCGGCCAGGCGCGGGCCGACCTCGGTGGTCAGCGACGTGACGATGCGGTAGCCGGTGTCGTCGTGCATCGCCTTGTCGCGCAACTGTTCGGCCGTCTTTACGGCCGTGGCGGGAATCGTGGTGTTGGCGGCGCTGGCGATGCCGCTGGCCAGCAGCAGGCTGGCGGCGAGCAGGGTGAGGGGGAGACGGCGCATCGGGAGACTCCGCGGAGGAAACCCCGATTATGGCGCTCAGGTCAGGCGGCGCTTAGGCCAGAAGTCATGGGTGGTGGAGGGGAACGGGGAACAAAGAGCGGAGGCCGAAGCCGCAGCGGCCACGCCGCTCCCCGTTCCCGCTTGTCCGGTCAACCCGGCCGATTCTTCAACAGGTCGCGGATCTCGGTCAGCAGCGCCACGTCGGCGGGCGGGGCGGCCGGCGCTTCTTCCTGCTTGCGGCTGAGCCGGTTGATCGCCTTGATCACCATGAAGATCGCGAACGCGATGATGATGAACTGGATCAGGGTGTTGATGAAGGCGCCGTACTGGATCGCCACCTCGGCCACCTTGTGCGCCGGGTCGCTGGCGTCGGCCGGCTTGAGCACCCACTTCTTGTCGCTGAAATCGATGCCGCCGGTGAGCCAGCCGATCGGCGGCATGATGATCTGGTCGACCAGGGAGCTGACGATCTTGCCGAACGCGCCGCCGATGACCACGCCGACCGCCAGGTCGATGACGTTGCCGCGCATGGCAAAGGCCTTGAACTCGCTGAGCATGCTCATTGTCTGGTACTCCCTTGGTTTGCCCGGTTGGCGGGCCGAATGTAGCGCAACCCGCCGGGCTCAGGGGTTGTCGCCGATCAAGCGATGCGCCCGTCGATTGCCGCCACGCCGACCAGTTCGGCGTGAAAGCGGTCGCCCCGCTGCAGGGCGGCGACGCCGGCGGGCGTGCCGGTGAAGATCAGGTCGCCGGGCTTCAGTTCGAACAGGGTGGACAGCGCCGCGATGATCTGCGGCACGCCGTGCACCATCTCGCCCAGCCGGCTCTGCTGGCGCAGCTCGCCGTTGACGGTGAGCCGCAACACGCTGTCGTCATCCAGTGCCGCCTCGTGCGCGGGGCGCAGCGCGGACACCGGCGCGGAATGATCGAAGGCCTTGGCCACGTCCCACGGATGACCCTTGGCCTTGGCCTGTGCCTGCAGGTCGCGGCGGGTCAGGTCCAGCCCCACGCCGTAGCCGAAGATCAGTGCGGCAGCCTGTGCCGGGGCGATGTCGCGGCCGCCGCCGGCCAGCGCCACCACCATTTCCACTTCGTGGTGCAGCTCCGTCGTCATCGAGGGATACGGCACGTCCGCGCCGTCGCTGACCACCGCGTCGGCCGGCTTGCAGAAAAACATCGGGGCGGACTTGTCCACCACCGCGCCCATCTCGCGGGCGTGCTCGGCGTAGTTGCGGCCGATGCAGAACACGCGGCGGATCGGAAAACGCTGGTCGCTGCCGATGATCGGCAGGCTCGGGACGGCGGGAGTGGCGATGGCGTAGGTCATGCGGCAAGCGTAGCAAAGGCAGGCCCGTCGGCGCAGGCGGCGGAGCAGGGGGCACCGGGCCTGTCGATCCGTGGCGGCACCGTTCGTCGACAGACAGTGGGGTGGATGACAGCTGTCATGCCCGATGATTGATGCCGGATCATGGCGACGACCCGGCGCGTCGTTCATGCTTCGTCCCATGGGGAACATGGCCTGGAACGCGGGAGTGGATGTGGACAACACCGAGCTGCTGAAGGAACTGCGCATCGAGCGCCATCAACGCGAGGAACACGGCGGTGGCGGCGCCCGCTGGCCGTGGATCGTGGCCGCCGGGCTGGTCCTGGTCGTGCTGCTCGGCGGCGGCTGGCTCTGGCTGGGTCATCGCGCCGTGCCGGTGCAGACCGCCACGGCGGTGGCGGCCAGTGCGGACAGCGACGCCGGCGCCGTGCTGCAGGCGACCGGTTACGTCACCGCCCGTCGCCAGGCCACCGTGTCCGCCCAGATCACCGGCACGCTGACCGCGGTGCTGATCGAGGAAGGCGACCACGTGAAGCAGGGCCAGGTGCTGGCCCGGCTGGACGACAGCGGCTACCGGGCCAACCTCGCCGCGGCCCGGGCCCAGGCCGACGCGGCGCATGCCCAGGTCGCCCAGTACCAGGCGCAACTGGCCCAGGGCGTGGCCGATGCGCGGCGGCTGCAGTCGCTGGTCGGTCGCGGGCTGGTCTCGAAGCAGAGTGCCGAGCAGGCGCAGACCCAGGCGGACAGCCTGCGTGCCCAGCTCGGCGCGCAGCGCCAGCAGGCCAAGTCCGCCGATGCGCAGGCCGCCGTGGCCCAGGTCAATTTCGACTACTGCGTGGTGCGCGCGCCGTTCAGCGGCGTGGTCACCACCAAGGACGCGCAGGTGGGCGAGATCATCTCGCCGCTGTCCGCCGGTGGCGGCTTCACCCGCACCGGCGTGGGCACCATCGTCGACATGAGTTCGCTGGAAGTGGACGTGGACGTCAACGAGGCCTATATCGGCCGGGTCAAGCCGGGCATGTCGGCCGAAGCCGTGCTGGATGCCTACCCGGACTGGAAGATTCCCGCCCGCGTGGTCGCCATCGTGCCCACCGCCGACCGCGGCAAGGCCACCATCAAGGTGCGCGTGGCGCTGGAACAGAAGGATGCACGGGTGGTTCCCGACATGGGCGTGCGGGTGTCCTTCCTGGAAGAGCGGCCCGATGCCGCCGCGCCGGTTCCGCAAGGCGTGCTGGTGCCCGCCACCGCGATCGTGCAGCGCAACGGTCGCAGCGTGGTGTTCGTGGTCGACGGCGGCGCAGTGCGCCAGCGCAGCGTCAGTCCCGCGGCGCAGGCCCGGGGCGAGTTGCGCCTGCTGCCGGCCGCGGTGAAGCCGGGCGACAGCGTGGTGCTGGCCCCGCCAGCCGACCTGCACGACGGTTCGGCCGTGCAGACGAAAACGGCCACGCCATGAGTCATGAACAGATGTCCTCTTGCGGCGGCCTCCGTCGCGACCGTCACGAAGCCTTCGGAGAAACAGCATGGGCACCCTGATCGATATCCAGAACCTGGCCAAGACCTATGAGCGCGGCAAGCAGAAGGTCGAGGTGTTGCACCACGTCAACCTGGCGATCGCCGAGGGCGACTTCCTGGCCCTGATGGGCCCGTCGGGTTCCGGCAAGACCACCTTGCTCAACCTGATCGGCGGACTCGATACGCCCAGCGCGGGCAGCATCAGCGTGGGCGGCCAGCGCATCGATCAGCTCGGTGGCGGCGCGCTGGCCAAGTGGCGTGCGTCGAACGTGGGCTTCATCTTCCAGTTCTACAACCTGATGCCGATGCTGTCGGCGCAGCGCAATGTCGAACTGCCGCTGCTGCTGACCAAGCTGTCGGCGTCGCAGCGCCGGAAGAACGCGGCGATCGCGCTGCAGCTGGTCGGACTTTCCGATCGCGCCAGCCACAAGCCCAGCGAACTGTCCGGCGGCCAGCAGCAGCGCGTGGCGATCGCCCGCGCGATCGTCTCCGATCCACGCCTGCTGGTCTGCGACGAACCCACCGGCGACCTCGACCGCCAGTCTGCCGAAGACGTGCTGGGCCTGCTGCAGCAGCTCAACCGCGAACACGGCAAGACCATCGTGATGGTCACCCATGATCCGAAGGCGGCCGAATACGCCAGCCAGACGCTGCACCTGGACAAGGGCACGCTGGTCGAGCAGGCCACGGCGTGATGGACATGTTGCGAAGAGCGACCCCACCCCGGCCCTCCCCTGCGATGCAGGGGAGGGAGCGCAGCGGCTTTGCCCCTCCCCCTGCTTGCAGGGGGAGGTTGGGAGGGGGCAAGGCTTTTGACCTTGCGATCAAGAGCGACCCCACCCCAACCCTGCCCTGTAAACAGGGGAGGGGGCTTTACGCGCACTTCTCCGGCTTCCGCGTCGCCGTGCCGACGTGGCAGCACCGTGATCCGCAGAGGATTCCGTCATGAAATATCTCCACCTGATCTGGGCCGCGCTGTTCCGGCGCAAGACCCGCACCATCCTCACCCTGGTCTCGATCATCGCCGCGTTCCTGCTGTTCGGCATGCTCGACGCGGTGCGCACCTCGTTCGACCAGGCGGGCAAGAGCGCCAATGGCGCCGAACGCCTGCAGACCGGCTCGAAGCTGTCCTTCATCCAGACCCTGCCGTCGTCGCTGGAGCTGCCGATCGGCAAGGTGCCCGGGGTCAAGGCGGTGGCCTACGCGAACTGGTTCGGCGGGGCCTACCAGGACCCGCACAACCAGATCTTCAGCTTCGCGGTGAGCCCGAACTACATCGACCTGTTCCCCGAGGTCGAGGTGCCGGCGGCGCAGCGCAAGGCGTTCGACGAGACCCGCACCGGCGTGCTGGTCGGCGAGGATCTCGCGGCGAAGTATCACTGGAAGGTCGGCGACAAGCTGCCGCTGCAGTCCACCATCTTTCCCACCCATGACGGCAGCAAGAACTGGTCGTTCGACATCGTGGGCATCCTGCATCCGAAGGACAAGAACGCCGGCGGCATGTTCAAGCAGCTGATCCTGCTGCACTGGAAATACTTCGACGACAGCACGCCCTACAACCGCGGTTCGGTGGGCTGGTACGTCAGCCGCGTCAGCGACGTGAACCAGGCCGACCGCGTGGCCAAGGCGATCGATGCGATCTCGGCCAACTCCGACCACGAGACCCGCACGCAGACCGAACAGGCCGCCACGGCCAACTGGATCAAGCAGCTGGCCGACATCGGCCTGATCGTCAGCTCGATCATGGGCTCGGTGTTCTTCACCCTGATGCTGCTGTCGGGCAACACCATGATGATGGCCGTGCGCGAACGGACGTCCGAGCTGGCGGTGCTGAAGACGATCGGCTTCTCCAGCGCCAGCGTGCTCGGCATGGTCCTGGCCGAATCCGTGCTGCTGTTGCTGATCGGCGGGGTGATCGGGCTGGGCATCGCCACCGCGCTGATTCCCGCGGTGGCGGCCGGCAGCGGGCTCGGCCTGCCACCGGTTGGCGCGGGCAACTGGGTGCTCGGCATCGTGCTGATGGCCGTCATCGGCCTGGTGGTGGGGGTGATACCCGCGGTGCGCGCGATGCGCCTGAACATTGTCGATGCACTGGCCGGCCGCTGAGGAGATCACCATGAACAAGTTCGGAAATTTCATGATCGGCCTGGGCCTGGTCGTTGCGCTGGTGGTGACGCTGGGCATATGGGTGCGCCTGCCATGGCCGGCGGTGCTGGGGCTGGCCGTGCTGTTCGCACTGTGGATGGCGCTGACCCGACTGGGCCGCCAGGCATCCTCGGTCACGGCGGTCGGCGTCAGCACCTTGCGCCAGCGGCTGGGTTCCTCCTCGGTGATCGTGATCGGCATTGCCGGCGTGGTCGGCGTGCTGGTGGCCTTGCTGGCGATGGGCGAGGGCTACAGCGAAACGCTGCGCAGGACCGGCAGCACCGACACCGCCATCGTGATGCGCGGCGCCTCCGCGTCGGAAGTGATGTCGGTGCTGGAGCGCGACAACGTGGTGGTGATCCCGCAGGTCGCCGGCATCGCCCGCGACGCCCAGGGCAAGCCGATCGCCTCGCCGGAGATCGTGGTCGCCGCGAACCTGCAGCTGAAGGGCGGCACCGAGGACGACGTCGGCAGTGTGCAGCTGCGCGGCATCGGCGACGAGGCATGGACGGTGCGGCCGAACGTCAAGGTCGTCGCCGGGCGCAAGTTCAAGCCCGGCATGCATGAACTGATGGTGGGGCAGGGCGCGCAGCGCGAATTCGCCGGCCTCGAAGTCGGCCGCCAGGTGAAGCTGGGCAACCAGCTGTGGACCGTGGTCGGCCAGTTTGCCTCCGGCGATGCGCTGGATTCGGAGTTGTGGGCCGACGCCAACGTGGTCGCCGATGCCTATCGCCGCGGCGGCAGCCGCAACTCGGTGACGCTGAAGCTGGCCGACCCGAACGGCTTCGACGCATTCAAGGCTTCGCTCGAAGCCGACCCGCGGCTGAAGGTCGACGTCGACACCACCCTCGACTACTTCAGCAAGCAGTCCGAAGGCACCAGCAAGATGATCCAGGGCATCGGCATCACGGTCGGCGTGATCATGGCGATCGGTGCGATCTTCGGCGCGCTCAACTGCATGTTCGCCGCCGTCGCCGCCCGCGCCCGCGAAATCGCCACGCTGCGCGCGATCGGTTTCCGCGGCACGCCGGTGGTGGTGGCGATCATGCTGGAAACGATGCTGCTGGCGCTGATCGGCGGCCTGCTCGGCGGCGCCCTGGCGTGGCTGATCTTCAACGGCTACACCGCCTCCACGCTGGCGGCCGGTTCGGTGGGCAAGCTCAGCTTCGAGTTCAGCGTTACCCCCGCGCTGCTGTGGAGCGGCCTGAAATGGGCGCTGGCGATCGGCTTCATCGGCGGCCTGTTCCCCGCCGTGCGCGCCGCGCGCTTGCCGGTGACCACCGCGCTGCGCGAGCTGTAAGGATGGGTGCGCGGCGTCGCGCACTCCTGCCTCATGATCGGAATCAAAGGTACGCGTAAGGACAGCGATGCGTCGGGGGAAGTGGCTGGTACTGCTGGTGTTGCTCGCGCTGTGCGGATGCACGAGTTTCGTGACGCGCCAGATCGAACGGCCCGGCCGTGACAACCGGGCGCAGTTGGCGTGGTTCCGGCAATTGCTGGACCACGCCGGCTTCCGGTTCGACGCCATGCAGACGGACCAGGGCGTGCACCTGGCCTACTGGTACGGAAACCCGCGGGCGTATGGCTTCAAGGCCAACGTGCAGGAGCAGCACAAGAATCACCACACCAGTTTCAACCTGGACTTCAAGTTTGCCGTCGCACCGGCGAAAGCGCCGGCCTTGCCGGCCCGTGGCAGCGTGGTGCTGCTGCACCCCTGGGGCACGGAGGGATCGGCGCTGACGAACTGGGCGCTGCTTTTTTCGAGCGCCGGCTACGTGGTGGTGATGCCCGACCTGCGCAGCCACGGTGCATCGGGCAACGCGCCGGTGGGCTACGGGCCGCGCGAGGCGAACGACATTGCGGAGCTGGTGCGCAAGCTGCGCGCGGACCATCGCCTGCCGGGGCCGCTGTACCTGCTCGGCGTGTCCTACGGCGGCAGCGTGGCGCTGTTCACCGCGCCGAAGCTCGACGGCGTGAAGGGCGTGGTTGCGCTGGAGCCCTACGTCAACGCGGCGGCGGTGATCCGGCGCGCGCCGGCCAGCGGCTTGTTCGGCCATCGCTGGCTGGCTTCGTTGTTGCGGCCGCGTGAGGTCGACCAGGCGATCGAGCGTGCCGGACGGCAACTCGGCATCGACCTGGCGCGGATCGATCCGGGCGACGCGCTGGCGCAGGTGCCGGCCTGCGTATTGATCCTGCGCGGCAGCAACGACAAGCTGATCGCGGGCAATGCACTGCGCGCCTTGAGCCAGCGCTCGCCGCGCGCCCGCTACGTGGAAGTGTCCGACGAAGGCCACCTGATGCTGCCGATGCGCACCGACCGGTTGTTTCCGCCACTGCTCGACTGGATGGATGCCCTGCCGGCTGCACACGACGGTGGCTGTCCCGGGTTTGCGCCGCTGCCGTTCGTGGTCGCGCCGGCGAACAGACCCGATGTTTCGCCGCACGGACAAAAGCTGGGCGAACCTTGAAACCGCGACACGTCCCGTAGGGCGGGCATCGCCCGTCGCTCCCCGTCATGGCGAATCGGCGGGCAGTGCCCGCCCTGCGCCGGAGTCCCGCAATGCCGGCTCCTCCCAATCCCGAGTCCCGTCTTCACGGCATCACCGGCGGCACATAATCCAGCGTCATCCCCAGCAGCCACAGCAGGCCCAGCACCAGTGGCACGTGCACCACCAGTTGCACGAAGGTGTAGCCGACCACGTCGCGGGCTTTCAGTCCCAGCACGCCCAGCAGCGGCAGCATCCAGAACGGGTTGATCAGGTTCGGCAGCGCCTCGGCCGCGTTGTACACCTGCACCGCCCAGCCCAGGTGCACGTGCAGGTCGTTTGCCGCCTGCATCACGTACGGCGCCTCGACCAGCCACTTGCCGCCACCGGAGGGCACGAAGAAGCCGAGGATTGCCGAGTACGCGCCCATCACCGCGGGGAAGCTCTCGGTACCGGCGATGTGCACGAACAGGTTCGACAAGCGGTGCGCCAGGGTGGAACCGTCGGCGCCGGGCACGTGGGTCAGCAGCGCGGCGATGCCGCCGTACAGCGGGAACTGGATCAGCACGCCGGCGGTGCCGGGCACCGCGCGATGCACCGCATCGAGAAAGCTGCGCGGGCGCCAGTGCACCAGGATGCCCAGGGTCAGGAACAGGAAGTTGTAGGTGTTGAGGTTGGCGATCGCACTGATTGCCGGCTTGCTGGCGAACTCGTGGCCGAGCCAGCCCAGGCCCAGCAGGCCGATCGCCAGCGACAGCAGCGGGCTGTATTCCAGCCATTCGCCCGGGCGCGTGCGTGGCGGCAGCGCCGGGGTCGAGCTTTCACCGATGTCGAAATCCTGCGCGGTGCGCGCGTTCGCATCCGACGGCGCGGTGAACCAGCAGACCAGCAGCGACACCACGATCAGCACCGCGGTCAGCACGATCGACTGCCACAGGAAGATCGTCTGGCTGAAAGGCAGCACGCCGGTGATCGCCAGCAGGCCCGGCGGCATGCTGGCCGGGTTCGCCTGCAATTGCGCCGCGGACGACGACAGCCCCATCGCCCAGATCGCACCCAGGCCCAGATACGCCGCCGCACCGGCCGCGCGGTAATCCATGCGCAGGTCGCTGCGCCGCGCCAGCGCACGCACCAGCAGGCCGCCGAACACCAGCGAGAAGCCCCAGCTCAGCAGCGACGCCAGCATGCTGACCAGGGCGATGTAGACGACCGCCCCGCGTCCCGTGCGCGGCGCTCGCGCCAGCACGTCGATGAAGCGCGCCACCACCGGCGCGGTGGCCAGCACGTAGCCGCCGATCACCACGAAGGCCATCTGCATGGTGAACGGGATCAGGCTCCAGAAGCCGTCGCCGAACGCGCCGACCGTAGCCATCGGCGTGGCGCCGAACGCGAACGCGGCCAGCGCCACCAGCACCACGCCCAGCGCGGCAAACACCCATGCATCGGGAAACCAGCGCTCCGCCCACGCCGCGCTGCGCAGCGCGACGCGCGCCATCCAGCCATCCCGTCCTGCATTCATGTCCGCTCCCCCGCTTCAATAAAGCCACGCCAACGCCGCCCCGCGGCGTTACGTTCGCCCTTCCCCCTGCAAGGCAGGGGGAAGTTGGAAGGGGGTAAGCTTTTGCTCTGAGCTCGGAAGAAGAGCCCCCCTCAACCGAAGTCCTCGCCACGGCTGCCCGACACCCTCAACGCCTCTGTTTCGCCAGCGTGATCACCACCAGGCCGCCCAGGATCACCGCCATGCCCAGCAGATCGTACGGTCCGAGCTGCTCACCGGCCAGCAGGATGCCCAGCAGCACGGCGACCGGCGGATTCACGTAGGCATAGCTGGTAGCCAGCGCGGGACGCGCGTGCTTGAGCACGTACAGGTAGGCGCTGAACGCCACGATCGAACCGAACACCGCCAGATAGATCAGGGCCAGCGTGGCATGCATCGTGGGATGCGCCGGCAGGCGTTCGCCGCTGAGGAAGCCGAACAGCAGCAGCGCGACGCTGGCGGTCAGCATCTGCGCGGCGGTGTTCATCGGGCCTTGCGGCATGTCGCGTCGACGGCTCCAGGCCGAGCCGAACGCCCAGCACATCGCCGCCACCAGCAGCGCGATCGCGCCGAGCCGCGAACCGGACAGGCTGCTGCCCAGGTTCAGCACGATCACGCCGACGAAGCCGATCACCAGGCCGATGCTCTCGCGCCGGTTCGGCCATTGCCCGTACATGCCGGTGAACAGCGCGGCGAACAGCGGCATGCTGGCCACCGCCACCGCGGCGATGCCCGAGCTGACCCGCTCCTCGGCAAAGCACACCAGGCCGTTGCCCATGCCGAGCAGCAGCAGGCCGGTGAACGTGGCGTTGCGCCATTGCAGCGGCGTCGGCGCCGCCATGCCGCGCCAGCGCAGGAAGCCATACAGCGCGATGCCGGCCCCCAGGAAGCGGATGCCCGCCAGCAGGAACGGCGGGTAGCTTTCCAGCGCGAACCGGATGCCCAGGTAGGTCGAACCCCAGATCAAGTAAAGCGCCAGCAGCGACAGCGGAATCAGGACGCGGGGATCAGTCAGGCTGCGCGGCCTTGTGGCCGCGGCGGAGGCAGAGGTGTCGTGCATGGGGGCGGATCGTGTGGGGACGGCGCATTATCCATCCCTGCGGCGGCGTGCGCCCCTGCCGGACGACTCAGAGTCTGCGCGAGGTTGAAAAACCCACGACCTCTCAATGCGCGACGGGGCGACCCTGGCGGATCACCACGAATTCGCCTTCCAGCACGGCCGGCTGGCCATTGCCGGTCGCCTTCCGCTGCACCGGCGAACGTCCCTGCTTCCACTGGCGCACGGCCAGCAGCACGATGCCGCCAACCAGCAGCACGCCAGCCACCACCAGCCCGAACACCAGCAGCACACCCAGCACGGCCACGCCCAATACCAGCGAGAGGGCGCGCGCCAGCGGATGGCGAGGACGACGAAGGGGAGGCAGGGAGAAGTGCATGTGTTAAAAATCCGTGTGGTAAAATCAACGACTTACGCGACCACCATGGGGCCAACCGCCCCCCGAGGCAAGTGCCGATGGATATACCCACCCCCGCCGAATTGTCGCAACCCCCGGCACTGTGCCGGCTCGACGACATCCCCGACGGCGGCGCCACCGCGGTGGACGCCAGCCTGGTCGACGGCGAGGAAAGCCTGATCCTGCTGCGCCGTGGCGAGCAGGTGCACGGCTATCTCAATGTCTGCCCCCACGCCGGCCGTCGCCTCGACTACGCCCCCGGAAAATTCCTGTTGAAGAACGACACCCTGATCTGCGCCGTACACGGCGCCACCTTCAACCAGGCCGACGGCTTGTGCATCGCCGGGCCTTGCCGCGGCGAGCACCTGCGCACGGTGGCGGTGCAGGTGGAAGAGGGTGAGGTGCGGCTGGCGTAGCGTGGCGGCTTTGGCTCCTCCCCCTGCTTGCAGGGGGAGGTTGGGAGGGGGTAGCTCCGGGTGGCGAGGAAGCAAGATCAAGGGCGACCCCACCCCAGCCCTCCCCTGCGAGCAGGGGAGGGAGCCGCGCCGCTTCGCCTCTCCCCTGCATGCGGGGGAGGGCTGGGGTGGGGTTACTCGGTGATCTTCTGCAGGTTGTCCTGCAGGGCGTCGCTGTCGCGGTCGCTGGTCAGGTCGTAGAGGTTGTAGCGCTTGGCCAGGCGGGCGCCGCCGTCGCGCAGCAGGGGCTGCCACAGGATGTTGGCGCTGCTGGTGTGCGAGCTGGGCAGCATCAGGTCGAACGGGATCGACAGGTAGATGCCCTTGTCGAAACTGCCTTCGCCGAACTGCTTCGCCGAGACATTGGTGAACGTGGCATATGCACCCATGCGCACGCCGTTGTGGAACTGCCGCGACACGTCGATGGTGGCGCCCCGGTCGCCGGCCAGGTAGCGGCCGTAGCTGAGCGCCAGGGTGACATCCTTGTAGCCCAGGTCGAAGTAGCCGGTCACGTGGCCGGTGGCGACGTGGTAGCGCCGGAACGAGAAGTCCTGGTCGAAGCCGCGCTGCTTCACCCAGTTCGCATCGACGCCGATCGCCCAGCGCTCGCCCATCGGGCGATACAGCACTTCGCCGCCCACGCCGCCGTACATGCTTTCCAGCATGCCGCCGTATAGAAGGCCATACAGATCGGTGCCCAGGCGACGGCTGGCGGTCAGCTGGAACACCGGCATGGTCAGCCGCGAGCTGGTCAGGTACTCGCGCACGTAGGTGCGCACGCGGGGCAGGTTGCTGGGTGCGTCGTACTTGAAGTGGTCGTAGTTGTTCAGCAGGTTCGCGCTGAAGTTGCCGCTCCACCACAGGTTCGGGGTGAAGTGGAAGTTCGCGTCGTAGTTCGCGTACACCTGGTACAGGATGAAGGCATCGGGGCCGCCCAGTGACTGCGCGTAACCCACCGCCAGGCTGCCGCTGAACTTCTTCGGCGCAGCACGGTACAGCACGTCCTCGCGCTGCGGCAGCGGCGGGTTCTGCTCGACGCTGCGGCGGAAGTCGCGCAGGTCGATGTCGTAGTTGAGCAGTTCGTCGAAGCGCTGCCGATGCACGCTGGTCGCCACGATCGGCAGGCCTTCGCGGGTGGACACCACGGTGTACCAGTCGGTGCCCGGCGCCAGCTGGTTGTCCAGCACGCGAGCGGTGCGACCCAGCGCCTTGGCCGGATAGAAATAGCGCTGCTGCTCGCCGGTCACCACCACTTCGCGGCCACGACGGCTGATCTTCGACACCTCGATGCCGGCGTTGTCGCGCAGCTGCTTGCTCACCGCGGTCCAGTCGACCTGCTGCGGGGTCTGCGTGGGCGGCTTGCCGGCGCGCTCGGGTACAGGCGGATCGAGCAGCTTGGTGGGGCCGCTGCTCTGGGCGAGGTTCGTGTGCAGGGTGAAGCCGAACATCGCCACGCGCCCGCGTTCCAGCGCAAGGCTGAAGTCGACATTGCGGTTCAACCGGTAGACCGCGCCGATGTTGATCGGCGTGCGTTGCGGCTGGTTGTTGCCCTGCGGCTCGTGCTTGTAGTCGTTGCCGTCGTACTCCAGCTTCAGGATCAGCGGCTGCCATGGTGTCTGGTAGCTGATGCCGCCGAACAACGCGGCGCGCCCCCGGAAATAATCGTGGCTGTTGAACTGGCCGCCGGGATTGTTGCCGCGACCGGGACGCGTATCGAAACGGTCGCTGATCAGCGAGAACGGGTTGCGGACATCGCCGCGATTGCCCATGTAACCCCAGGCCATGCCCAGGCTGGCATCGATCGGCCCGAAGCGCTTGCTGGCCACCACGTATTCGCTGGAGAACAGGCCAGTGCCGCCCAGGTCGCGAATGCCCACCGACACGGCGGGCAGGTAGTGGCTTTCACGCCACAACCGCACCTTGGCGTCGATCGACTTGTCCTTGAGGCTCTGGTTGCCGCTCAGGCTTGACGGCCCGTACAAACGATTGCTGATGCTGATGTAGCGAAAGCTTCCTTCGAGCCACGGCAGCGGCTGCAGGGTGAAGTTGTAACGCGTATACGGCGACGTGCGGCTGGCAGTGAAGCCCACCTCGCCTTCGTCGGCCATGCGCGCGGTGGGCGTCTGCAGCAGTCCCGCGCCGCCCCAATCGCTCTGGGTCGGCGCGTTCTGCGCATGTACCGAACAGGTCATCAGCCAGCCGGCCAGCGGCAGCAGGCAGGTGCATTGGCGACGGATGTGCTGGAGGGTGTTCAAGCCTGTGAGGTCCGTGGCGTGGTGCGGTGGTGCGATGTGCCTGATGCGATGGGCAGGGGTTGGTGCAGGCGGGCAAGGAGATCAAGAGCGACCCCACCCCGGCCCTCCCCTGCAAGCAGGGGAGGGGGCACAAGCAGCGGCGCGCTCCGGCTCTTCTCCCGCCCCATGCTTGCGACCGAAGGAAGTCCCTATGGGAAAGGGGAGGGTTGGGGTGGGGTGCTCTTCGCGAACAACGTTCATCACGGCGCTCCCGGCCCCGGCAACACCTGCGTCGCCAGGAACGCGGCGATGTCGCTGTTCATCGTTGCATCCACCTTGCGGGCGGCGCTTTCACGCAGCGGCACGTAGATCACCGCCCCCGGCGCCAGTGCCTGCGCCTCGCTGCGATTCCACAGCGCCACGCCCTGCACGAACACCCGGCCGTCCGGCTCGATCACGTAGATGCTGTCGCGATCCGCGGCATCGCCGAGCGCACACGCGCCCAGGTAAAGCCGAGCATCCTGCAGCGGCACCAGCGGCAGGGTGCAGGGCTGCTGCACGGCGCCGACCACGCGAATGCCATCGGGGCGCAGCGGATAGAACAGCTCGTCGCCGGCGGCCAGCAGGTGATTCTCCGGTGCATTCACTTCCACCGCGCGTGGATCGAGCAGCGCTGGCGACTCACGTCCGGTCACCGGCATCGAGCTGATCCAGCTCCGCAGCGCCGCGCTGCTGGCGGCCAATGCCTGGTCGTCGCCTGCCAACGCCCGCTGTTGCAGGCTGGCCAGGTCGAACAGCACGCCGGCCTTCAATCGCTGCTGCGTGGCCAACAAGCCTGGCCGTAACCAGGCCGCGCCTTTCATGTAAGCCTGCACCAGCGGCTGCGCGGCAATCGCGGCATCGCTGAGGCGGGCAGGATCGTTCAGTTCCGTGTGACCCGGATGCGCCACGGCACCGCGCACCTTGACCTGCACCGCCGCAGCCGCCGTCGACCAGGCCAGCATCAGCAACACGAAGCATGGGCGGTTCATGGCTGCGGCTCGCGGTAGGGGCGCAGTTGCACCAGTTGCAGACTCAGGCCGGGCGCCACCTGCTGGTCGCTCTTCCAGATGAAACCGTCGCGCGGGTCCACCCAGTAGTGGTTGGTGACGCGGTAATGCAGCGAGGGCACGTCGAGCTGCTCGTCCACCCGCAGCAGGTCGTGGGTCTGATCGAGGATGCTGACCTGCTCGCGACCCGCCGGCGTCAGCGTGGCGTCGACCGGCACGCCGTAGCGATAGCCCGGCGACCAGTCCTTGCCCATGCGGTAGCTGACCGGCCCGCTGAGCGTCTGCAGGCCGCGCGCGAACGGGTCGTCGGCAGGCAACTGCACGCCGTCGAGGTTCTGTCCCAGTCCGGTGGTCTGCACGACGCGGCCGTGCTCGATGAACACCACCACGCCGTGGTTGCCGTACCACGCCTGGCGTCCGCCATCGACGTTGCCCAGGATCAGCACCGCGCTGCCTTCCGGGCTGCTCGCCTGCAACTGGAAGTACGGCTTGGCCGCCACCTCGGCCTCGGTCGGCTGTACCTGCGGCCGGCCCTTCACGGCAAGTCGCATCGCCTTGATCGAGGAGCGCGACAGCTCGCTGCAACCATGCAGGCCGAGCAGCAGCGGACAGGCCAGCAGCAACAGCCAGGGCAGCGTGCGCGCGACGGCGGGCTGCCCCGTCGACGCCGTGGTGCGTTCGCTGTTCGTCAACTCGTCTGCGGGCAAACCGGTGCTCCCCTTCCCTGATCAGTACAGCGTAATTCGTGGGGCGGGCCATGCCCGCCCCGTGCAAGGGCATTCCTGCCGGTCGCGCTCAGAAATCCTTGTTCGCGTTGGCCGCGGAATTGATCAGGCCGGAGAACGGCAGCAACTGGCTGAAGAAGCGGTTCCAGCGGGTCACGCCGGCCGGTCCCACGAACACCACGTCGCCCGGCTTGACCATGAACTGGTCGGCCAGCGCGAAGGCGGCCGGCGAGCGCGCGTCCAGGCTGAACACCTTCGACGGCGCCTGCTCCAGGTCCCTGACGCCGCGGATCACGTACACCGCCTTGCCCTTTGAACTGAGCGGGTTGAGGCCGCCCGCGCGTCCCAGCGCCTGGGTCAGGCTGAGGTCGGAAGTCTTGAAGTTGATCGCCATCGGCTTGACCACTTCACCCACCACGTACGCTTCCTGGCGATCGTTGTACGGCAGGAACAGGCGATCGCCGGGCTTCAGGTAGATGTCCTGCGCCAGCTTGCCGCCGCCGTTCAGCGCGTCCAGGTCCAGCTGGTAGTCCTGGCCGTCGCGGGTCAGCACCAGGCCGGAAAGATTGGCCTGCTCGGTATTGATGGTGGCCGTGCCCAGCGCCTGGGCCAGGGTCAGCGGCACCGCGGTGATCGGTTGCGGGTCGGTCTTGACGAAGGCGCCCTGCAGCAGCACGCGCTGGCTCTGGTAGCCGATCACGCTGACGTCGACCTGGGGCTTCTCGACATACGCGGCCAGCTTCTTGCTGATGGCTTCGCGCAATTCCTCGATCGTCATGCCGGCCACCTTCAGCGCGCCGACGTACGGGTAGAACAAGGTGCCGTCGGAACGAACCAGGCGGCCATTGGCCAGGGTCTGCTGCTGCGGGCCGGCCGGCGAGGTCAGCTCGGGGTGTTCCCACACGGTGATGTACAGCGTGTCGCCTGCGCCTATCCGGTACGGCTCCGGCTGATACGACAGCAGGGCCGGCGCCACGGCCGTGGCCTGGGCGCTGGCGCGATCCATGGCGATCAGCTTCGGCGTGATCGGCACCAGTTCGACCTGGCTGTTGTCGACCGTGTCGCCACGGGAGATTTCGCTGGTCGACATGTGCTGGCCCGGCGCCAGCGCACAGCCGTTCAACAGGGCGAAGCAGGCAACGAGGAGGAGGGCAGGGGATGTTTTCACGATGGAAGAGGACTCAAGGCGACGAGGGAACGACAGACACGACAAACGTGCCGAGCGAAGTCGGCACGTTTGTTCGCGATCAGCCACAGGATATCAGTGGGTGCCGGTGGTACCAGGTACCGGATGCGAATCGTCGCGAGCGACGCCAGCCACCACACCGACCGTCGCGACTACGGCAATGGTCACTGCAATCACCTGGCCTGCCGTGATGCCGCCCGTGGAGGCGCCACTGGCGGCGTTGGCACCAGCCACCGTCGGCTGGGCTGGCGGGTTCGGGGCGTTGTCCGGTTGCGGCTGCGCCGCCATGGCCAGGCCGGAAGCCATCAGTCCAGCGGTCAGAAGTGCGGGAAGAATCATTTTCATGTGGTGCTCCTTGTGACCGGCGTTCGGGAAAATACAACGCAGGCAGTATAGCGAGTCGTCGTGAAGGAACCATGTACGCGGAGGCTGGTGTACTGGAGGTGAAGGCGGACAAGAGCAGCAAAGCAGAGCAGGAGCACCCCACCCCGACCCTCCCCTGCCGAGGCAGGGGAGGGAGAAAAGCCGCTCGCAAAAGGAGTAGGCGGACCCTAGGAAGGGCCGCCCGACTTGATGCGTGTCAATGCGTTCCGGTGGTACCGGTGGTTCCCGTGGTTCCGGTAGTGCCCGTGCCTCCGGTGCCGGGCACATGTCCGTGGCTGTCATCGTTGCCCGCTCCTGCGACGACGGCAACTACGGCGGTCACGGCAATGCCGGCGGCGATGGCCTGGCCCGTCGTGATGCCACCGGTGGAGGCGGACCCGGCGGCCGCGGCGCCGGCGACGGCCGGGGAGGGCGAGGGGTTCCGGTTGTCCTGGGCGCCTGGCGGCACCGGTTCCGAGGCCTGGGCCATTCCCGTGGCCAACAGGCCGGCGGCCAAAAGACTTGCAAGCATGATTTTCATATTGGGCAATCCCACGGCACCGGGATCCCGCCTGTCACCTGACCATACCAAAGCAAGGTTAAGGAATGATGTACGGCAAGGACGAACCTTCGATCACCCGGGCTGGACCCTCCGGATAGGGCACAGGTGTTCGTTGCGCGCACAAAAAAGCCGCGCCAGAACTGGCGCGGCTCTTGAAACGATGCGCGTCGCTCAGTTCGTGCCGGTGGTGCCGGTCGGCGGCGGGGTGCTGGTCTTGTGATCGTTGCCGCCGCTGGAAGCAGCCACGATGGCGCCGGCGAAAACCACGCCACCGATCACGTAGAACGGGGTCATGTCACCCAGCGACTGCGTCGTGGCGGTCTTCGCGCCTGCAACCGCGGGTGCGGGCGGGGGCGGCGGGGCAGCGGGCTGCTGCTGATCAGCGGACTGGGCCAGCGCGGACCCCATCAGGCCTGTCGCCAGAAGCGCAACGATCATCTTCTTCATGAATTTTCCCCCGGGAGGTATGGCGTCAAGCGGATGTGAAATCCGCGCTCGGGCAGTATACCCACAAATTTGCAGGGGTACATACATGAACCAGTCAGGCTGGGGCCTCCAAGCTGGCTGGGCTTCGGTTATCATGCCGGGCTGTTCGGGAAACGTGCACACGTCGCGGTTGTGAAGATGTCTTCACGAAACGTCGCACGATACCGTCAGGAGCTCCAGGGGGGAGTGTTCAACAATCCACAGGAGCGCGGGTCGCCAGGGCATCAGGCCGGCCTGCCAGGCAATCGAGGAGTCATCGAGGGTGTTCAAACGGATCTTGACTGTCTGCATAGGCAACATCTGCCGCAGCCCCACCGCTGAATACCTGTTGCGCGAGCGCCTGGCATCGAAGGACATCGAGGTGAGCAGTGCCGGTTTGCGCGCCATGACCGGCTACCCGATGGATGCCACGGCGATGCAGGTGATGGGTGAACACGGCATTGACGGCGCAGCCCATCGTGCGCGACAGCTGACGCCCGCGATGCTGCGCGAAGCCGATCTGGTGCTGGGCATGGAGAAAAGCCACATCGACGCGATGGTGCGGCTGGCTCCGGAAGCCAGCGGCAAGATTTTCGTGTTGGACAAATGGGTGCAGGCGCGGGACGTCCCCGACCCGTACCGCCAGCAACGTCCTGCGTTCGATCATGTATACGATTTGATCACGCAAGGTGTTGATAGCTGGCTGCGCTACCTGTAATCCCACCCTTCTATATATACAGACCAGGAAAGCCCCTGCATGGCCGCTACGCAAACCCCGTCGTCCAGCGACGACGAAATCGATCTGGGCGAACTGCTCGGCACCCTGATCGACCACAAGTGGCTGATCATCATTGTCACCAGCGTGTTCTTCGTGGTCAGCGTGGCCTACGCGCTGCTGGCCACGCCGATCTACCAGGCCAACGCGATCGTGCAGGTCGAGCAGAAGGTGCCCAGCCTGCCGGGCCTCAGCGATCTCACCCAGACCCTGGGCGCCTCCAGCTCCGAAGCCACCACCGAAATCGCGCTGATCACCTCGCGCACGGTGGTCGGCGGTGCCGCCGACAACCTGCACCTGGCCACCAGCATCAGCCCGCGCCATTTCCCGCTGATCGGCAACTTCATCGCCCGTCACTATGTCCCAGTACAGCCCGGCGCCGTGGCCGCCCCGAAGTTCGGCATGAACAGCTACGACTGGGGTGGTTCGACCCTGGATATCTTCCAGCTCGACGTGCCGTCGGGCTTGCTGGGTCGAACGCTGACCCTGGTGGCCGGCAGCAACGGCGCCTACAGCCTGCTCGATGACGACGACAACAAGCTGCTCGACGGCCAGATCGGCAAGTCGGCCAGCGGCCACGGCGTAACCATCCAGGTGAAATCGCTGCTGGCCAATCCGGGCACGCGCTTCGACGTGGTTCGACAGCGCGACCTGGCGGTGATCAGCCAGTTGCAGCAGGACATCAATGCCAGCGAGCAGGGCAAGGACTCCGGCATCATCGCGCTCACCTACAACAACGCCGACCCGGTCCTGGCGACCAACCTGCTGGATCAGGTCAGCGAGATCTACGTCAAGCAGAACGTGGACCGCAACTCCGCCGAGGCAGCCAACAGCCTGAAGTTCGTCAAGGAACAGCTGCCCAACGTGCGCCGCGACCTGGAAAAGGCCACCGCTGCGCTGAACGCGTTCCAGACCCAGGCGCACTCGGTTGACATCACCATGCAGACCAAGGGCCTGCTGGACCAGACCGTCGCCATCGAAACCAGCATCCAGCAGCTGCGCATGCAGCAGGCCGACATCGAGCGCCGCTTCACCCCCGAGCATCCCGCCTACAAGGCATTGATGCAGCAGATCGGCCAGCTGCAGGCGCAGAAGGACGCGATGGAGAAGCAGGTCGGCCAGTTGCCCGACACCCAGCAGGAACTGCTGCGGCTGACCCGCGACGTGCAGGTCAGCAACGAAACCTACACCAGCCTGCTCAACCAGGCGCAGCAGCTGGACATTGCCCGTGCCGGCACCGTGGGCAACGTGCGCATCATCGACAAGGCGGCGGTGGACACCAGCCATCCGGTGAAGCCGAAGAAGGCGATCATCGTGCTCGGCGGCACCTTCCTGGGCGGCTTCCTGGCGGTGGCCTTCATCTTCCTGCGCCAGATGCTGAACCGCGGGGTGGAGGACCCGGCCGCGATCGAGCAGCTCGGCCTGCCGGTGTACGCCTCGATTCCGTTGAGCGAGCAGGAGATCGCCATCTCGGTGGCGGACCAGCACCGCCACGGCAGCAACGGCAAGCAACATCTGCTGGCCGTGAATTCGCCGGCCGACCTGGCCACCGAGGCGCTGCGCAGCCTGCGCACCAGCCTGCACTTCGCCCGGCTGGAAGCGAAGAACAACCTGCTGATGATCTCCGGCTCCAGCCCCAACGCCGGCAAGACCTTCGTCTCGGCCAACCTCGGCGCGGTGATCGCCCAGGCCGGCCAGAAGGTGCTGCTGATCGATGCCGACATGCGCAAGGGCAGCCAGCACAAGGTGCTGGGTGGCAAGCCGGAGAACGGCCTGTCCGAACTGATCGCCGGGCAGATCGACATCGCCGCCGCCCTGCGCCGCGTGGAGGGTGTCGAAAGCCTGCACTTCATCGCTCGCGGCAAGGTGCCGCCGAATCCGTCCGAGCTGTTGATGAACGCCAAGTTCACTGCGCTGCTCGACAAGCTGATGCCGCTGTACGACCTGATCATCATCGACACCCCGCCGATCCTGGCCGTGACCGACGCGGCGGTGATCGGCCACCACGCCGGCACCAGCCTGCTGGTGGTGCGCTTCGGCCTGAACCAGGCACGCGAGATCGCCCTGGCCAAGCAGCGCTTCCAGCAGAACGGCGTGGAAATCAAGGGCGCCATCTTCAACGCGGTGGAGCGCCGCAGCGCCGGTTACTACTCCTACGGCTACTACGAGTACAAGACCGCGAAATGACGCGTGCCGCTCTGCCTCCTCCCCTGCCTGCAGGGGGGGATCGAGGTGGGGTCGCTCTTGCCGCTGCTTTGCTTCCTCCCCTGCCTGCAGGGGAGGATCGAGGTGGGGTAGCTCTTCCGCTCCGTCTCTGGTTTCAGCGCCACAAAAAAGCAAAGACCGAATCGTTCCGTCAGCCATAGCCCATCATTTCCACTGTCACCCTCGCGAGACTCCAATCCACCCCGCATCGCCCCTGCAACACGAAAACCCCATAATCAGCGGTCGAGCCCGCACCCATGGCCCCTGTCGCCTGGTCCCACCAGACAGACCTCGTTCCAATAAATCCAACGGAAGCCCCATGCACTCACTGGACAACACGAAGATCGCCATCATTGGTCTCGGCTATGTCGGCTTGCCGCTGGCAGTGGAATTTGGCAAGCACTTCGACACCGTGGGGTTCGACATCCATACGGCACGCATCGAGCAACTGCGCGCTGGTGTCGATCACACCCAGGAGACCTCGGCCGAGGAACTCGCCGAGTCCCGTCGCCTTGCCTATACCGACGACCTGCACGCATTGCGCGATTGCAACGTGTTCGTTGTTTCGGTGCCGACCCCCGTGGACGAACACAAGCGCCCGGATTTCACCCCGCTGATCAAGGCCAGCGAGTCGATCGGCAAGGTGTTGAAGCGCGATGACGTGGTGATCTACGAATCGACGGTGTATCCCGGCGCTACCGAGGAAATCTGCGTGCCCGAGCTGGAGCGCGTCTCCGGCCTGAAGTTCAACGTGGACTTCACCGTGGGCTACAGCCCCGAGCGCATCAACCCGGGCGACAAGCAGCGCCGGCTGGTCAACATCCCCAAGATCACCTCCGGCTCCACGCCGGAGACGGCCGACTATGTCGATGCGCTGTATCGCACCATCATCCTGGCCGGTACGCACAAGGCACCCAGCCTCAAGGTGGCCGAGGCGGCCAAGGTGATCGAGAACACCCAGCGCGACGCCAACATCGCGCTGATCAACGAGTTCGCGCTGATCTTCCACCGCCTGGGCATCGACACCCAGGACGTGCTGGCCGCGGCGGGCACCAAGTGGAACTTCCTGCCGTTCCAGCCAGGCCTGGTCGGCGGCCATTGCATCGGTGTGGACCCGTATTACTTGATCCAGAAAGCCCAGGCCGTAGGTTACTACCCCGACATCCTGCTTGCCTGCCGCCGCATCAACGACGGCATGGGCCAGCACGTGGCCAGCGAAGTGGTGAAGCTGATGATCGGCAAGGGCCACGCCATCAAGGACAGCCGTGTGCTGGTGCTGGGCCTTACCTTCAAGGAGAACTGCCCGGACCTGCGCAACACCCGCGTAGTGGACCTCGTGAAGGAATTCGAGAGCTATGGCGCCGTGGTGGATGTCTACGATCCGTGGGCCGACGCGGCCGAGGCCAAGGCGGAATACGGTCTGACCCTGTTGCCGGCCGCCCCCGTACCGGGGAGCTACGACGCCGTGGTACTCGCCGTTGCCCATGACGAATTCAGAGCGACCGGCAGCCAGGGTGTGCGAGCCTGGGCCAATCGGCGCGCCGTGGTCTATGACATCAAGGGTGTGCTGCCCAAGCATGAGGTAGACGGTCGTCTCTAGGTCTAGCAGACGACGAAGCTGTCGGACTCGGAAATTTTCTATTCTGGATTAGCGTTGATATGTCGATGAAAAAGATCCTTTGCATAGTGGGGGCGCGCCCCAACTTCATGAAGATCGCGCCGATTATGCGCGCTTTCCGTGAACAAGCTCCGGAGATAGAGGCAAAACTGGTGCATACCGGTCAGCATTACGATTACGCAATGAACGAGGCGTTCTTCCAGCAGCTTGAGATTCCAGCCCCAGACATTTCATTGGAAGTTGGATCGGGTAGTCACGCCCAGCAGACTGCTGAAATCATGAAGCGCTTCGAGGCAGTGGTGGATGCTGAGCAACCGGATTGTGTGTTAGTCGTTGGCGACGTGAACTCCACAATTGCGTGTGCGCTGGTTGCGGCAAAAAAAGGAGTGAAGGTGGTACACGTGGAGGCGGGATTGCGCTCACGTGACCGCAGCATGCCGGAAGAGATCAATAGAATCCTGACCGATCAGTTGTCCGATCGCTTGTACGTAACGGAGCGGGAAGCGGTAGCTAACCTGCGGGCCGAGGGAGTCGCTGAACATAGGGTAGTGTTTGCCGGCAACGTTATGATAGACACTTTGATGCATAACTTGCCGCGAGCAGTGCCGGCCGAGCGCACAATCGCGGAAGCATGTGCTCGGGCAAAGTCCCTGAGAAGCGCCGCTACATTTCTTGAGAGTGATCACGGCTATGCCGTGTTGACCCTTCATCGTCCTTCGAATGTAGACGACCATGTGGTGCTTGGTCGCCTATTGGCGGTGCTTGAAGATCATTGTTACAAGCTTCCATTGGTTTTCCCGGTGCATCCCCGCACCCAAGTGAAAATCCGTGAGGCGGGTTACAGCCGATTCCTAGAAAACCCGCAGGTACTCGCTTTGCCACCTATCGGTTATCTCGAGATGCTCGGATTAATGAAGGGCGCAAGAGTGGTGCTGACCGACTCAGGTGGGTTGCAGGAGGAGACGACAGCGCTTGGTATTCCCTGTTTGACGCTGCGAGAAAACACAGAGAGACCGATTACCATCACCGAGGGAACAAACATTTTGGTGGGAACGGACACGTTGAGTATCGCCAAAGAGTTGGGGCGGGTAATGACGCACATAGATGTCCAGATGAATAGGCCGGAACTATGGGACGGGTGCGCCGCCATAAGGATTGTGAAGGATATTCAGCGCGCACTGTAACTGTCGGGGAGGTTTGCGTGACTGCAGAGCTGTGTGGCTGCGGCCATACTCGCTCAACACTCTGGTTAATGGTAAATGTTAAGAAAAATAGCGAAAAACGCACTGCTACTTTTCGCTGGTACTGCAGCTGGACAGGTTATTGTCCTATTGTTTTCACCAGTAATCACTCGGCTCTATTCACCGGCCGATTTTGGGTTCTTCGCAGTTTATGCCGCCTTTCTGTATCTTTTTTCCTCAATAGCATCCCTTCGGTATGAGGTCGCCATACCGATGGTTGAGGATCAGGGCGAGGCCAATACGTTAATTGTCGGGTGCGAATATATTGTCTTCGCTACATTCGCGGTGCTTCTCGCTATAGGGAGACCGCTATCGCTTATCTCGAATGCGACGATATTTAAGACCTACTGGTATATGCTGCCAATTGGCGTCCTTTGCTTTGGCTTATATAATGTATCTCTATATGCTAGTTTGAGAGATGGTTCTCACAAAGTTATTGCGAAAACACGCCTCTCGCAAGCATTGGGTGGCGTAATAATACAGACGAGCCTTGGCGCAATTAATTTCGGCCCCATAGGATTGGCAATAGGCCAGGTTTTTGGCATATCGGCGGGACTCTTTACGTTACAGCCGCCAGCAAAATTTTACAGACGTATCAGGGAGGAAAGATTTGCCGTACTGAAAGAGGTCATTTTCAGACATTCTGCTTATGCGAAATATGATTCGCCGGCGGCCATTCTTAACGTTGCCAACAATCAGCTTCCGCCCGTTGTCATAGCTTTTCTCTTTTCGCCGTTTGCCGCCGGTGTATACGCGTTGGTGCAGCGAGTGATGCTGACACCTTTATCTATTTTGGCGGCCTCTATTTCTAATTCCTTGATGTCGAGCGGCAGGGAATTGCTGGAGTCTGGGGGTGAACCCATAGCGCGAATAGGATCTGCTTCAATGGCATTAGGTCCAATCTTCCTGCTTATCTCGTTGCTCTGCCCCCTGACATTTGGGCGGATTTTTGGCGAGAACTGGCAGGGCGCGGGTATTCTTGCTGCCTGGATAAGCTTAATTTCGGCGCCGAAATTTTCGTTCGATTCCGTCTCCATTTTGCTGTCTGCAAATGGCATGCAAGCGCTAATGCTGAAAATGCAGACTTGCATGTCGATTTTTCGATTGGCGTGCCTCTACTTCGGATCAGTATTTCTTTCGTTGACTGACACCATCCTTTTATTTTCAATCGTTAGCGCTTTGGGTTATGCGGTTTCAGCGTCAATCGTTCAAGTTAAAGTGGGGCGTTTACCTCTAAAAAACTCTGGCTTGACTTTTCTGGATACGCTCATTCCTTTCGTCATCGTAATGGCGATATATAGATGGGATTTACCCTATCAGGCGACCGCAGCAATTGTTATTATGTGCTCCTCAATTATATTGTTGAGAGTTCGTCCGCACTTGGTTTGGATGGTTGATGGACTAAGGAAGCGCGCACACAATGACTAGCATAAAGATTGCTAAGCTCGGGAGCCAAGCACTCGGGATGTTTCTTTTCTATATTTTATGCGTTGCGGGAGGAGTGTTGTATTTGCCTGGCGATCCCATTAAGTCGGGGATTAAGGTAATTTTATTAGTCATAATTTTTATCTATTTTACGACGCAGCGTCATATGTTAACTGTGCCAAAAATGGTTCTGAATTATGCTTTGGTATGTTTTCCTATATTAGTGGCAGGTACCATCGCCTCATTGAGCCCGTGGCAAGCCATCGAGAAGCTTGATGGAGTTCTGTTCGGGACATCCTTCTTGGCGATTCTGTATCTGATGATTCTAAATAGGATTGGAGAAGAGCGTGTGCGCGGGCTTTTTTTGTCGGTTTGCGTTCTAGTCCTATTCTGCACATTAGTATATAAGGCGAAATTTGGTTTTTTCGATCGCAATGTAAGGTTTTTCTTGAATGGTCCAATTGTTTATGGATGGATTATGGCCTTGGCAGCAGTTGCCGCCTTTGCGCATTGGTTTGAATTTAGGAAGCGGTATTACTTACTACTTTTCGCCATCTTCACGGCCGCGCTAGTTTGGACTGAGTCAAAAGGGCCCTTACTAGCTTTTTTTGGTTCGCTATTATTTTTTGGTTTGTCCGCCGCCAAGAGGAGCCCCAAAACTATTCTTGCTATCGTCGCTCTTGGGGCCGCACTTAGCTATTTACTGTATCCGCTTTTGCTGTCTCGCGTTGAGGGGACTAGGCTTGAAGCAATAGCGCGAATTTTTGAGTGGAGCTTTAGCGACAACGACCAAGGTTCGGTCGGCGATAGAGTGGAGCTCTATCGGTACGCGATGTCTTTGATATTGGAAAACCCCACTATTGGCATAGGCATTGGTAATTTCAGGTACGGGCAATATATCTATCCGCATAATATACATCTAGAGATATTTGTTGAGTTGGGGGTCCTGGTGGGGCTAGCTCATCTAATTTTTGTCTCGGCGTCTTTTTTTCGGTCTCCGCTTTTATACAGGTCTCTTATAGTGTTATTTGTTCTTTGCGGCTGCTTTAGTGGCGACATGTCTTACCTCCGATTCCTTTACTGCTTTTGCCTAGTTGGTATTTACTTGGGCCGTGCCAGTAGGTGTCGTGAGCATGCAATAGCCGCAAATTCATGAACATTTGCCCGGCCATACAATACTTTTAGAAGCGAGTGAGGATGATGAGGGTTCTATATTTTCACCAACATTTTTCCACGCCTTCCGGTTCGACGGGCATCCGTTCCTATGAGATGGCACGTCGACTCATTGATCGGGGGCATTCCGTAACAATGGTTTGCGGAAGCTATGGGGGCGGGGGCACCGGCTTCTGTGAGAAATTTGTCGACGGGAAGCGTCGGGGAATTATCGATCACATTGATGTGATTGAGCTGGATCTTGCGTACTCCAACAGTGATGGTTTTTTTCGTCGCGCTAGGACATTTTTGCGTTTTGCCGGGCGGGGAGTCGCGCTTGCTTTTAGCGAGCAGTACGATGTAATTTTTGCGACAACCACGCCGTTAACTGCGGGCATCCCTGGCATTTTTTCCCGTTGGCTGCGCCGAAAGCCCTTCGTTTTCGAGGTGCGCGATCTTTGGCCGGAACTGCCTAAAGCGATGGGCGTGATTACCAATCCTTTCGTGCTCTGGGCAATGTCGGTACTCGAGTGGCTTTCCTATCGTTCAGCCACACGTTGTATTGGCCTGTCGCCAGGCATCGTTGATGGGATCGCGAAGCGCGGAGTCGACCGTAACCGTATTGCGTTAGTGCCAAATGGTTGTGATCTCGAAATTTTCGGTAGGGACGTTGAGGCATGGCGCCCTGAAGGGATAGCCGTTGACGATCTGATGGTGGTCTTTGCGGGCACTCATGGCATCGCTAATGGGTTGGATGCTGTCTTGAATGCTGCAGTTGAACTTAAGCGTCGTGGCAGAACGGACATCAAATTGCTGTTGATCGGACAGGGCGCGCTCAAGCCCGAGTTACAGGCGCGAGCGACTGCTGAGCGGCTCGACAACGTCTTATTCCATCCTCCAGTTAATAAGGCGCAGCTGGCGGGGCTTATGGCTGCGACGGATGTTGGCATGCAGATACTCGCTAACATTCCCGCATTTTACTACGGTACCTCACCGAACAAATTCTTCGATTATCTTGCCGCAGGATTGCCTATACTGAACAACTACCCTGGTTGGTTGGCCTCGCTGATCGAGAACCAAGGCTGCGGATTCGCGATAGCGCCGGACGATCCGGGCGCATTTGCGGATGCGCTTGAGGCTGCCGCTTCGGACCGGGTCGCTTTGCGTGAGATGGGGCGGCGCAGTCTTGCGCTCGCTCGAAGCGATTTTGATAGGGCAAAACTGAGCGAACGTTTCGTCGATTGGCTGGAAATGGCAAAGGATGATCTGAAATGAATGAGGCTGAATTTGGAGCCGTTGTCGACCTTGCCCGCGGCATCTACGGAGAGGGGTTCGTTCCACTGCACCGCCCGGTTTTCGAAGGCAACGAAAAGCAGTACCTGATCGACTGCATCGACTCCAACTTCGTGTCGTCGGTGGGCGCGCGCGTCACCGAGTTCGAGCAGCAGATCGCTGCATTCACGGGCGCGAAGTACGCCATCGCCACCGTCAACGGCACGGCGGCGTTGCATGCGGCTTTGCAGCTGGCCGGTGTGTCGCGCGGTGACGAGGTGATCACCCAGGCGCTTACCTTCATTGCCACCTGCAATGCACTGAGCTACACCGGCGCATACGCGGTGTTCGTGGACGTGGATCGCGACACCCTGGGCATGAGCGCCGATGCGTTGCGGCGCTTTCTCGAAAGCAAGGTGGAGCGTCGCGGCGGTTTGGCGTTCAATAGGGGCACGGGGCGACGCATTGCCGCCTGCGCCCCGATGCATACCTTCGGCCTGCCCTGCCGCATTGAGGAAATCGTGGCGCTGTGCGACGACTACGGCATCCCGGTGATCGAGGATGCGGCCGAGTCGCTGGGCAGCTATGTGGGCGGCCGGCATACCGGCACCTTCGGCAGGCTGGCCACCTTGAGCTTCAACGGCAACAAGGTGATCACCACGGGTGGTGGCGGCATGATCATCACCGACGACGAGGAGCTGGCGATCAGGGCCAAGCACCTCACCACCACGGCCAAGATCCCGCATCCCTACGAGTTCGTGCACGACATGACCGGTTACAACTACCGGATGCCGAACCTCAACGCGGCGCTGGGTTGCGCCCAGATGGAGGAGCTGCCGAAGTTCCTAGCCATCAAGGCTGATGTCGCGCGGCGCTATGCGGAGTTCTGCGAGGCGCAAGGGATTGCGCTGGCGCAGGCGCGCGCAGGCACGGTGTCCAATTACTGGCTCAATGCGATCGTGCTGGATTCGCTGGAACAACGCGACGCCTTTCTCGAATACACCAATAGCCGCAGCGTGATGACCCGTCCCATCTGGCGCCTGATGACCCGGCTGGACATGTACAAGGACTGCGAGCACGACGGCCTGGAGAACTCTCGTTGGCTGGAAGATCGCGTGGTGAATCTGCCGTCCAGCGTGCCCGATGGCGCCATGGGCAAGGCTTGAACCTTACTGTTGTTGGATGCCATGAATATTCTTGAACTTGTTGGCCGCAAGCGGCCGTTGTTTGACACCGACGTGCAGGCGCACGAAGCGGAGCTTTCCGCGATAGTGGCGGCCAGCCGTTTCCTGGTGATCGGCGGCGCCGGTTCGATCGGCCAGGCGGTCACGCGCGAGATCTTCAAGCGGCAGCCGAAGGTGCTGCACGTGGTGGATATCAGCGAAAACAACATGGTTGAGCTGGTGCGCGATATCCGAAGCACCCTGGGTTACATCGAAGGCGACTTCCGTACCTTTGCCATTGACTGCGGCAGCCGCGAGTTCGAGGCGTTGATGGGCGCTGGCGACGGCTACGACTACGTGCTGAACCTGTCGGCGCTGAAGCACGTGCGCAGCGAGAAGGACCCGTTCACCTTGATGCGCCTGATCGAGGTGAATGTGCTCAACACCATCAAGACCATCGAGCTGGCCAAGGCGGGCGGCGCACGCAAGTACTTCTGCGTGTCCACCGACAAGGCGGCCAACCCGGTGAACATGATGGGCGCCAGCAAGCGAATCATGGAAATGTTCCTGATGCGTGCGAGCGAGCAGATGCCGATTTCCACCGCGCGTTTCGCCAACGTGGCGTTCTCCGACGGCTCTTTGCTGCACGGGTTCAACCAGCGCTTTGCCAAGCGCCAGCCGATCTCGGCGCCGAACGATGTACGCCGCTACTTCGTCACCCCGCAGGAGTCCGGCGAGTTGTGCCTGATGTCCTGCCTGCTGGGCGACAACCGCGACATTTTCTTCCCGAAACTGAGCGAAGCGCTGGATCTGACCCGCTTCTCCGACATCGCGGTGCGTTACCTGGCGGCCTTGGGTTTCGAGGCGCACGAATGTGCCAGCGAAGAGGAGGCTCGCGACCAGGCGGCCGCCTTGATCGCGCAGAAGAAGTGGCCGTGCTATTTCTTTGCCAGCGACACCACCGGTGAGAAGGACTTCGAGGAGTTCTTCACCGATCGCGAAGTGCTCGACATGCAGCGCTTCGAGAATCTGGGTGTGATCAAGAATGCGCCGGACTACGATCAGGCTCGGCTCGAGCATTTCCTTGCCACGCTGGATGGTATCCGCCAGCAGCCGACCTGGGAGAAAGCGCCCATCGTCGACTTGTTCAACCACATGATTCCGGACTTTGCCCACAAGGAAACCGGCAAGTATCTCGACGGCAGGATGTAAGGCATGCAGCGTTTGTTCGATATCGTGTTGTCCGGCCTGGCGCTGCTGGTGCTGTCGCCATTGCTGATGCCGATCGCCATCGCGTTGCGTTTCAGCGGGGAAGGCGAGATCTTCTACGTGCAGCAGCGGATAGGTCGCGGGGGCAAGGCCTTCGGCCTGTACAAGTTCGCCACCATGCTGAAGAACAGCCCGAACCTCGGCACCGGCACGGTGACGGTGAAGAATGATCCGCGGGTGTTGCCGCTGGGCGGCTTTCTGCGCAAGACCAAGATCAACGAGCTGCCGCAGCTGCTCAACATCCTGCTTGGCGACATGAGCCTGGTCGGCCCGCGGCCGCAGACGCAGCGCTGCTTTGACGCCTTTCCCGCGTCGTCGCAGGTGCAGATCGTCAAGGTGCGACCAGGCCTATCCGGCATCGGCTCGATCGTGTTCCGCGATGAAGAGGAATTGATGCACGCCAGCGCGGAGCCCGAGAAGTTCTACGACGAAGTGATCATGCCGTACAAGGGTGCGCTGGAAGAATGGTACGTGGCCAACCAGGGGTTGCGTACCTACCTGATGTGCGTCGTGATCACGGCCTGGGTGGTGCTGTTCCCGAAGTCGGCCATCGTGAAGAAGGTTTTCCCGGGTTTGCCGGCGGAGCCTGCAGCCCTGTCCGGCGTGGTCTGAGCCGCATGGACCGCCTTGACCTCTATCGGCAGGTTGCCCAGTTGCATGTGGACAACATCGATCAGGGCTTCCTGGCGACGCTGGGCACGGGCTTTGTGGCATTGATGTACCGGGCAATTGACGAGTCGCCGACCAGCGTGTTGCTGGTCGAGGAGCACGAAGGCCGCGTGGTGGGTTTTGTTGCCGGTGGCTGCGGCATGGGGGCGATCTACAAGCGCATGCTGCGTTCTCCCGTGCGGCTCGGTCTGGCGCTGCTGCCTTCAGTGATCCACCCGCGACGGGTGCTGCGGATTCTGGAAATACTTCGCTACAGCCGTGGTCACAGCCTGCCTTCGAATCTTCCTGCTGCCGAATTGCTGAGCATTGCGGTGGATGCATCGTGCCGCGGGAAGCAGGTCGCGGAGGGGCTCTATCGCCGTTTGGAAAGCCACTTCCTGGAGCAGGGCGTTTCGTCCTTCCGGATCATCGTTGGCCAGGCGTTGGCGCCTGCGCATCGGTTTTACCTGCGTGTGGGAGCCGTCGCGGTGGACAAGGTGGAAGTCCACGAGGGCGAATTATCTACAGTATATGTGCAGTCATTGGCCTAATCTTGCGCCTTATAAAAGCAATCTGAGTCATGCAATTAAAGTATGGTAATGCCACATGCGGGATGACAAGGTCCAGAAGGTAACCGTGGTCGAGATCTATTGAATGCTGTGTGCGTGCATGAATTTCATGGTTTCGACGTACCAAGGCATATCCCTGCTAAATTTGATTGCCTTCCCATCGGAGTCCTTGTCGCTCGACCAAAGGATAATGCCGTCCGCCAGTTGGTATAGCTCCTCCAATTCAGAGCGCCATGTTTTTGTGTCAATGAAATTCAGGTTATATGAGCTGTCGTCGCTATAATATTGCGGCCAGACAAACACGTAGATTGGCTTTTTGGGGTCTACGGCCCTAGCCCTTTCTATGGCGATCTTGGCAGTCTTGATCCATGCATCGTGATTTCCCCCCCACGTATACATTGATGGCATAAAGATATCGACGCTGGCGGCGATCTGGGTGGTTTCGGCCTGGAATTCCTCCCAGCGCGCCCTCGCACGACTGTCGTTTGTGTCGAGAGATTTGTATAGAATTTTGTTTCCAAATGGGACGAAACCGTACAAGCCTATCTTTTTGGCTCCGCTTTCTTTTCTAAAGACCTGGATCGCATTGATATATTTCCTTGTTGCTGCAGGTCCTGTCTTCCACGACTCTATGTCCAATGAAACAAGCGTCTCCGGCTTGTCCTTCGATATCTTTGCCATATCGGCAATGCGTTTCGAATTGAAACCGCGCGCGCCAAAGCCAAGTGCAGGTGTGTCCGTAAGCTTGTTTTCATATATCAAACGAATGTCGTGGATTCTGTCGGCGCTTAGGTCTGGTGTGTCGCGGTAGTGCAACGCGTCGTAGAGATGGAAGTTCGCTTTGGTCAGCGTTTGAGCCGCTAAAGCCGTGGAAGTGGCGAACGCAAACACGAGGGCGGTGCCGTGCCCGAGAAGTTTGAAAATGGTCGGCATGGTATGCATAACTCGCTGAGTAGCGTGGTGGCGGGGTGTAGTAGAAGGCGTGATGGGCTCTACGCGTTAACGCGGAAACCCCGAGCCGCCAATCGTGGCCAAAAAAGGTAGTTTCATGTCCAAGTCTAAAGGCTAAGCGATGGTTTCAAGTGAGTCATCCTTCAGATCATCGATCAGCAGTTTTAAGCTCGTATCAAACGGACTATGAATTCCCGTGAGGTCTACAATCAACGCATGCTGGGAACGCATGCTGGGGCGGATTCGCGAGTAACACAGCGCCAGCGACGGCGTGAGGGGCTCGTCGCGCACGCATTGAGGCCGGCTTGGACAGCGGACGGCTGGCCACGACTGGGAGTGCAAGGCGGATGTTCCGACATCACTTGTTTGGCTGGCTGCATCACTGGTCGATGCGCGGCGATTGCTAGCGTCAAGCCCGGTTGGGTGAGGAATCATCATTGTCGCGGATCACTACGCTGACATCGTAGCGGAAGGCTTCTTTGGCATGAACAAGCGCAACGGATCTGCTCTCCGTGGCACGTAACCGGGCCGACGCGCCGTCAGAAGTGCTCGACTAATCGAGCATTCCACAATTTCTGTAACGCTGCGTCGAGGCTAGGGACTGAGTTTATACAGCCTCTACTAATCATCCGAGAAATTGGGGGTAGAACCCTAAAGAGGATCAATCCATACCGGCGGCGGAGTCTCTCCGGAGACGCTGAATATTGCTGGGATGCGTGACGTGATCATCATTCGCGGCAGCAGGATGTGCGGAGCTCATGCCCTTGCGGGTCTGCTGGCGCAACCAGATCCGCGTCACCGTCACCGTATAGATCACTGAGAAAATGCAGAAGGTCGCCAGGTTGGTGCCTGACCCCAAGCCCACCGAAGTAGTGACGCTGCCGAGGAAGGCCATCGAGGCGGCCAGCGCCACCAGCGCGACCAGGCTGGCGCGGGGGCCGAGGCCCATGCCGAGCAGGATGTGGTGGATGTGGCCCCGATCGGGCTTGAACGGCGACACGCCCTGGCGCAGGCGGCGGTACATCACGGCGAGGGTGTCGAGCACGGGCAGGGCCACGCACCACAGCACGTCGACGGGTGGCAGCTGGCTGCCCGGTTCCTGGCTGAGGCGGATCAGGGTCCAGGCCAGCAGGTAGCCAAGCACCATGCTGCCGGCGTCGCCCATGAAGATCTTGCGACCCATCAGGCCGAGGTTGGCGGCGAGGTACGGGAGGGCGGCGATCGCGAGCAGGGTGATCAGGGCCAGTGATCCGCGCAGCGCATTGGGGCCGGCGAACAGCACGATGGCGGCAATGCTGACCAGGCCAAGGCTGCCGGCCAGGCCGTCGATGCCGTCCATCATGTTGAATGCATTGAGCAGGCCGATCACGGCGACCACGGTGACCGGGATGCCGACCCAGCCCAGCGTGAGTTCGTAACCGAAGATATGTCCCAGCGTGTGGATGTAGACACCGGTGCTGCCGATGACGGTCAGGATCAGGATGGTCTGCACCAGCAGGCGGGTGCGCACGCTGAGGTCGTGGCGATCATCCAGCGCGCCCAGCAGCACCAGCACGCACGAGGTGCCCAACAGCACCTGGCCGAAGAGCTGGAAACGACCCCAGACGCAGGCGCCCGCCAGCACGCCGAAGAAGATGGCCAGGCCACCGACCAGCGGCACGCTGCCGACGTGGTGCTTGCGTTCGTTGGTCCACCAGGCCCAGGGTGCCCGCAAAGCGCCGCAGCACGATGACCGCGACGAGGGAGGTGATGGCCGTTGCCACGCAAGCAAGAATCATCCGTGTGTCCTGCATGAGTTGTGAGTCTCCAGTATCCCTGTGGACTATTTCAAAACAGCACGATCCGGGTGGGCGGAGAGTGTCGCCTTTTCATGAGTCCTCTACCTTGCCGGCAGTGGACATTTTGGTTAAGGCCGGTTCTCGCAGACACCAATCGGGCAACGTCGAAGCCTGGACCAGGCTGTCCGGAACTCTGCCGCCGCTCCGTCAACCTTGCTCGGGCCTACCGCAACCCGGCCCCCTGGTGTCAGAAAGAGCCGTATTGATCCGTGACGAGGATCAAGGGTTTTGGATCTTATCAGGTATGCATGGGCTTGATCAGGGCCGGGAACGAGAGCATTCAGTCTGGGGTGGTGTAGGTGAACAAGGCGTGCGGGTCGATTCTGGACCGGTGGTTGGGTGCCCGTGCGTCGTTTCGTTGCAAGTTTTGCGGGGGTGAGCGTGTTTGGCGCGGTGCTGCTTGCCCTTCTCGTCATGGAGGGGCGTTGTTCGATCGCAGGAAGCTTCGGGGGTGAGGTGCAAAGTCAAAAGCGAACCCCCTTCCCAGCCTCCCCTGCTGCGCAGGGGGAGGAGCCAAGCCGAAACCCGCGCTTTGCGCCCTCCCCTGCGCAGCAGGGGAGGGCTGGGGTGGGGTCGCTCTTCGCCCCGGCTCTACGCCCCCGCAATCAACGCCGAAATCTCCCCCGTGCGTTCCTGCATCAACGCCACGTCGCCACGCGACTCCACGTTGAGTCGCAGCAGCGGTTCGGTGTTGGAGCTGCGCAGGTTGAAGCGCCATGGACCGAAGTCGGCGCTGATGCCGTCGGTGTGGTCGAGGGCGGGCGACTGGCTGGCGTAGTGGCTCATCACCCGTTCGGTGGCGGCGGCTGCGTCGGCGACCTTGAAGTTGATTTCGCCGCTGCAGGGGAACGCGCGCATGCGGTCTTCCACCAGTTCGGCCAGTGACAGGCCGCGGCTGCCGACCAGTTCGGCGATCAGCAGCCAGGGGATCATGCCGGAGTCGCAGTAGGCGAAGTCGCGGAAGTAGTGGTGGGCGCTCATCTCGCCGCCGTAGATGGCGTTCTCGGCGCGCATGCGCTCCTTGATGAAGGCGTGGCCGGTCTTGCTGAGCACGGGGACGCCGCCGGCCTGCTGCACCATTTCGATGGTGTTCCAGGTGAGTCGCGGGTCGTGGATGATCCTGCCGCCGGGGTGGCGCGCCAGCAGGGCGGTGGCCAGCAGGCCGACCAGGTAGTAACCCTCGATGAAGCGGCCGTCGGCGTCGAAGAAGAAGCAGCGGTCGAAGTCGCCATCCCAGGCCACGCCGAAGTCGGCGCCGTGGGCGCGCACCGCGTCGGCGGTGGCGGCGCGGCATTCGGGCAGCAGCGGGTTGGGGATGCCGTTGGGGAAGTGGCCATCCGCCTCGTGCTGGATGCGGATGAACTCGAACGGCAGATGCGGCGCGAGCTGGTCCACGATCAGGCCGGCGCCGCCGTTGCCGGCGTTGACCACGATCTTCAGCGGCTTCAGCCGGTCGCGCTGGATGTAGCCGAGCAGGTGCTGGATATAGGCGGATTTGTCGGTCATCGCCCGCGGCGTGGCGACGCCGGCGGGAATGGTTTCCCGGTGGCTGGCGGCGAAGTCGCGGATCGCGAACAGGCCGCTGTCGCCGCTGATCGGCCGCGAGCCTTCGCGCACCAGCTTCATGCCGTTGTAGTCCATCGGATTGTGGCTGGCGGTGACCATCACGCCGCCGGCGGCGCCCAGGTGCATGGTCTGGAAGTAGACCTCTTCGGTGCCGCCCATGCCGATGTCGAGCACCTCGCGCCCGGCCGCGTGGAAACCGTCGGCCAGCGCCGCCTGCAACGCCGGACTGCTCAGGCGCACGTCGCGCCCCAGCACCACCGGGCCCGGGCCCAACTGTGCGGCCATGGCCAGGCCAATGCGGCGTGCCAGGTCTTCGTCCAGCTCGTCAGGCACGCGGCCGCGGATGTCGTAGGCCTTGAAGCAGGGGAGTAAGGTCACAAGTGGCTCGCTGATGATGCTCAAACGCGTATTGTATCCATGGTTGTGCTTCTTCCCGATATCGAGGAAGGAGCACTTGTCGGGTCGACATCGGTCATGGCCGGCCCGTCTGCCGCAGCGGCGGGCAGCCGGCTTCGAACACGGCGCAAGACGCGGTCGGAGGCGTGGTTGCCAGCGTCGTCACCCAAGTCGAAGAGGAATGCCCGGAGCACAACAGCCATTCAAGGGTCGTGTGCATCGACATGGGCGCCCGTCCCCGCAAGCATGCTTCCATGCATTGCGGGGCAAGAGTTGGCATATACCCTGGTCAAACCGTCATAACTCGACAGCGGTGTTGCCATTAATATGGTCGGGGTGATCACCGGAAACGACATGACGGACATCGATACTCTTGCCCCAGCTTCGCATCTGAAGCGTCTAGAGGCGGAAAGCATTCACATCCTGCGCGAGGTAGCGGCGGAATTCGGCAACCCGGTGCTGTTGTATTCCATCGGCAAGGATTCTTCCGTGCTGCTGCATCTGCTGCAGAAGGCGTTCTATCCAGCCCCTCCGCCGATCCCGCTGTTGCATGTGGACACCACGTGGAAATTCCGCGAGATGATCGCCTTCCGCGACCGCCGGGCGGTGGAGACCGGTTGCCGGCTGCTGGTGCATGTCAATCAGGAGGGTGTGGATCAGGGTGTCGGGCCGTTCTCGCACGGCGCCACCGTGCATACCGACATCATGAAGACACAGGCGCTGAAGCAGGCGCTGGACAAGTACAAGTTCGATGCCGCCATCGGCGGTGCGCGGCGCGACGAGGAGAAGTCGCGAGCCAAGGAGCGGGTGTTCTCGTTCCGCAACGCGCAGCATCGCTGGGACCCGAAGAGCCAGCGCCCGGAACTCTGGAATCTGTACAACGCACGCATTCACAAGGGTGAGAGTGTGCGTGCCTTTCCGCTGTCCAACTGGACCGAGCTGGATATCTGGTTGTACATCTATCGCGAGAAGATCGAAGTGCCCTCGCTGTACCTGGCCGCCAAACGGCCGGTGGTGGAGCGCGACGGCGCGTTGATCATGGTCGATGACGAACGCATGCCCTTGTTGCCGGGCGAGGTGCCGGAGATGCGCAAGGTGCGCTTCCGCACACTGGGTTGCTACCCGTTGACCGGCGCGATCGAATCCGATGCGGACACGCTGCCGGCGGTGATCCAGGAGATGCTGGTGGCGCGTACTTCCGAACGCCAGGGCCGGGTGATCGACCACGACCCGTCCGCGTCGATGGAGAAGAAGAAGCAAGAGGGTTATTTCTGATGGGCGCGGTGGATTTGGTTTTCGGTCGTGGTGTTCGGGCTGTTTCGGGTTACGTGAAATCAAAAGCTTTACCCCCTCCCAACCTCCCCCTGCGAGCAGGGGGAGGAGCAAAGCGAGAAGCCGCCGCTTGTCTCCCTCTCCAGCGAGCAAGGGCAAGGGCAAGGCGCAGCGTGGCCGCTTGTCTCCCTCCCCTGCTTGCAGGGGAGGGTTGGGGAGGGGTTGCTCTTCGCCCAAACACCCCCGCCCGCCCGGAGCCCATCGCATGAACCGCGCGGACCCCGGCACCACCATCGACACCTACCTGCAGCAGCACGAGACCAAGAGCCTGCTGCGCCTGATCACCTGCGGCAGCGTGGACGATGGCAAGAGCACGCTGCTGGGACGTCTCCTGTATGACACCAAACTGCTGTTCGACGACCAGCTGGCCGCGCTGGAGGGTGACAGCCTGCGCCATGGGACGCAGAATGGCGAGCTGGATTTCGCCCTGCTGGTCGACGGATTGTCGGCCGAGCGCGAGCAGGGCATCACCATCGATGTCGCGTACCGTTTCTTCAGTACCGATCGGCGCAAGTTCATCGTCGCCGACTGCCCCGGACACGAGCAGTACACCCGCAACATGGCAACCGGCGCTTCCACGGCGGAATTGGCGGTGGTGCTGGTCGATGCGCGCAAGGGACTGCTGACGCAGACCCGTCGGCACACGTACATCTGCGGCCTGCTGGGCATTCGTCATGTGCTGCTGGCGGTGAACAAGATGGACCTGGTCGACTATGCCGAGGACGTGTTCCGGCCGATCGAGGCAGCCTACCGCGAGCTGGCCGGGCAGATGGGCATCGACCAGGTCACCGCGATACCGCTGTCGGCATTGCGCGGCGAGAACATCAGCAGCCGATCGACGCTGATCGACTGGTACAGCGGGCCGTGTCTGCTGGAGCAGCTTGAAACCGTGCGGATCACCCACGCGGCCAGCGACCTCGGCTTCCGCATGCCGGTGCAGTGGGTATGCCGCCCGGATCAGGGCTTCCGTGGTTACGCTGGTCAGGTGGCCGCGGGCACGTTGTCGCGTGGCGACGAGGTAGTGGTGCTGCCAGCTGGGGTGCGTTCGCATGTGGCGCGCATCGTGACTGCCGATGGCGATCTGGAGCGGGCACATACCGGTGATACGGTCACCTTGACGCTGGCCGACGAGCGCGACATCAGTCGCGGCGACATCATCGCCGCCGCGACGAAGCCGCCGCAGGTCGCCGACCAGTTCGCCGCCAACCTGCTCTGGATGGACGAGAGCCCGCTGCTGCCGGGGCGTCCGTACTGGCTGAAGATTGGCACGCGCACGGTCACCGCGCAGATCACCGAGATCAAGCACAAGGTCGACGTCAACACGCAGGAACGGCAGGCGGCCAAACGGCTGCTGCTCAACGAAGTGGCCTACTGCAATATCAGCCTCGACCAGCCAATCGCCTTCGAGCCGTATGAGCGCTGTCACGAGCTGGGTGGCTTCATCCTGATCGATCGCCAGAGCAACGCCACTGTGGCGGCGGGCACGCTGGCCTTCGCGCTGCGTCGAGCCAGCAACATCCATTGGCAACACCTGGATGTTGACCGGGCGGCGCGCGCGTTGATCAAGGGTCAGACACCTGCCTGCCTGTGGTTTACCGGCCTTTCCGGTTCCGGCAAATCGACCATCGCCAACCTTGTCGAAAAACGCCTGCATGCGATGGGTTACCACACCTACATGCTGGACGGCGACAACGTGCGCCATGGCCTCAATCGCGATCTCGGTTTCACCGACGAGGACCGCGTCGAGAACATCCGTCGCGTGGCCGAGGTCGCCCGCCTGATGACCGACGCGGGGTTGATCGTGCTGGTGTCCTTCATCAGCCCGTTCCGCAGCGAGCGGCGCATGGCACGCGCATTGTTCGACGCGGGTGAATTCCGCGAGGTCTTCGTCGACACGCCGCTGGCAATCTGCGAACAGCGCGACGCCAAGGGCCTGTATGCCAAGGCCCGGGCCGGAGACATCAAGAACTTCACCGGCATCGACTCCCCGTATGAGCCGCCGGAAGCTCCGGAACTGCACCTGCAGACCACCACCGCCAGCGCGGAAGCCCTGGCTCAACGTGTCGTCGACAGCCTGCTGGCCTGACCATTCGGGGTGTCGCCCGTCCCGCAAGGCAACTGCTTCAAGCCGGGCGGGCCGGCACCGCGTCGATCAGCGGAACAACAGGTTGATCGCCACCAGCGTGACCACCAGCACCACCAGGGTCAGCGGCAAGCCGACGCGCAGGAAGTCCTTGCCCTTGTAGCCGCCGGGACCGCTGACCATCATCAGGGCGGGGTGGCCGGAGCTGAGCAGGAAGGTGTTGGAGGAGGACACGGCGACGATCAGCGCATAGGCCGACGGGTTGCCGCCGGTGGCAACGGCGACGCTGATGGCGATGGGCACCATCATCACGGTGGCGCCCACGTTGGACATCACCTGCGAGAACAGCAGGGTGAGCACGGCCAGGCACAGTTGCAGCACCCAGGGCGCGGCGCCGCCCAGATGATCGAGCACCACCTGGGCGATCCACGAGGCGGTGCCGGTGGCGTCCATCGACCAGCCCAGCGGGATCAGGCAGGCGGTGACGAAGATGGTCTTCCAGTTGATCGCCTTGTAGCCTTCGTCCATGTTCAGCACGCCGGTGAGCAGCATGCCGATCGCGCCGGTCATCATCGCCACCGACAGGTCGAGGTTGGTGAACAGGGCCAGGCACTTGGCCAGCAGGAAGAAGCCCACCGCCTGCCAGATCTTGCCGGGGCGCTGCTGTTCCTTGGGGATGTCGGTGACCACGACCAGGTCGCGGTCTTCGGCGGCCAGCGACAGGTCGCGCCAGTTGCTGTGCAGCACCACAGTGTCGCCGGCGCGCAGGCTGACGCCACGCACGTCCTCGCGCAGCACCTTGTCGCCGCGGGTCACCGCCAGCACGGAAATGCCGAAGCGCTTGCGCAGGCGCAGCTCGCCCACGGTGTGCTTGATGAAGCGCGACACCGGCGGGATCACCACTTCGGAAATGCCGGCGCGGCTCGGATTGAACAGCTCGCCCAGCTGGCGCATGCGGGTGGACAGGCGGCACAGCTGGTTGTTGGCGAACTGGTTGAGTTGCTCGCGCGGGCCGAGCACGCCCAGCACCGAGCCGACCCAGATCACGTGGTCGGCCGGCGGCGCCATGCGCGCGTCGTTGCCGCTCTTGATCGCCAGGATCAGCGGCGCCTCGTACAGCTGCTCCGCCTCGCCGATGCTCATGCCGACCAGCGGGCTCTCGGCGGTGACGGTGAGCTCGGCGGTCTCGCCGACGATGCCGTAGGTTTCGGCGAAGTAGCTTTCGGTGCGACCGGGCGTCACCTTCAGCCGTTCGTCCTCGTGCCCCGGCAGCAGCTTGCGGCCGAAGAAATAGAAATAGGCGATGCCGACCACGGCCAGTGCCAGGCCCACCGGGGTCACGCTGAACAGGCCGAACTTCGGGATCGTGTGCGCGCCCGGCGGCAGGTTCACGTTGGCGCTGGCGATCAGGTCGTTCAGCACGATCAGCGGCGAATTCGCGATCAGCGTGGTGTTGGTGGCGGTGAGGATGCAGAACGCCATCGGCAGCAGCAGCCGCGAAATCGGCACGCCGGTGCGCGCGGCGAGCCGGCTGCTGACCGGGATCATCAGGGCGGCCAGCGCCTGGCTGGGAATCACCGCGCTGAACAGGCTGGCGACCATGTTGATCACCATGCCCAGCCGCGATTCCGCCCCGCGCGCCATGCGCATCACGAAGTTGGCGGTGAGCTGCAGCACGCCGGCGCGGTCCAGTCCCTCGCCCATGATCATGATCGCGATGATCGCGATCACCGCGTTGCCGGCGAAGCCGTTGAACACGCGATCGGATGGAATCAGCCCGGTCAGGCCGATCACCACCACCACCAGCAGCGCCACCATGTCGGCGCGAATCCACTCCAGCACCAGCATCAGCATGGTGAAACCCACCAGCCCGAGCACCAGGATCATTTCGGGGGTGAGCGAGAGCGCCATCAGCTGACGTCCCTGCGGCGCAGCGGCTTGCGGTGGATACGGCGGGGCAGTGGAAACTTCACGCTGCTGTCGATTCGTCCCTGGGCGGATGTCCGTGAGTATAAGCGGGGTGGTGCGGTTGCTGGTGAACCTGAGGCCAAGAGCTTGACCCTAAGAGCTTGACCCCACCCCAGCCCTCCCCTGCGAGCAGGGGAGGGAGAAGTGCGGTTGCGGTGAGTTATGTGAGGCGGTGAGGGAGCACAGCTTTTTGCTCCTCCCCCTGCTGGCAGGGGGAGGCTGGGAGGGGGTAAAGCTCTTGCTCCCCCCAGCGAAAGGACTCGCCATGCACATCAAGTGGATCCGTGCCCGCCGCCTGCGCAACGAAGGCACCGATGCCGAGCGGCGTCTGTGGCAACACCTGCGGCATCGCCAGCTGGCCGGTCACAAGTTCCGCCGCCAATATCCGCTGGCCGGCTACATCGTGGACTTCGTCTGCGTGCCGGCGCGGCTGGTGGTCGAGCTGGATGGCGGCCAGCACCTGGACGCGATCGACTACGACCGGCGACGCACGGAAATCCTCGAGCGTGAGGGCTACCGCGTGCTGCGCTTCTGGAACGACGATGTGCTGCTGCGCACGGATGATGTGGTGGGGAAGATTTTTCGGGTGCTGGAGGAGAGGTCAAGAGCGTGACCCCACCCCGGCCCTCCCCTACGTTGTAGGGGAGGGAGTAGTTCCGGCGAGCTCGCAGCTTTTCTCCCTCCCCTGCGAAGTAGGGGAGGGTTGGGGTGGGGTTCGCTCCTGCTCAGACTTTCCGGTAGAGCAAATCCCAAACCCCATGCCCCAGTTTCAGCCCGCGCCGTTCGAAGTGGGTTTCGATGCGCCACTCGGGTTTCTCGGCGTACTGCCCGGCGCCGAGCTGGTTGCGCCAGGCGGGCGCGGCTTCCATCACTTCGAGCATGTGTTCGGCGTAGGGCTGCCAGTCGGTGGCCAGGTGCAGCAGGCCGTTCGATGCCATGCGCGAGGCGAGCAGGGTGACGAATTCGGGCTGGATCAGGCGGCGCTTGTTGTGGCGCTTCTTGTGCCACGGGTCGGGAAACCAGATGCGCGCCTCGGCCAGCGTGCCCGGCGCGATCTCGTGTTCCAGCACTTCCACCGCGTCGTGCTTGTAGATGCGCACGTTCTGCGCGTCGCGGGCGGCCAGCGCGTTCATCAGCCGACCCACGCCGGGGCCGTGGACTTCCACGCCGAGGAAGTCGCGCGCCTGGTCGTGCTCGCTGGCCCAAGCCAGCGCCTCGCCATTGCCGAAGCCGATCTCCAGCACCAGCGGCGCGCTGCGGCCGAAGCTGGCGGCGAAGTCGTGCGGCGTGCCGCGGTAGTCGATGCCGAAGCGCGACCACAAGGTGTCGAAGGCGCGTTGCTGCGCGGGCGTCATGCGGCCTTCGCGCAGCACGAAGCTGCGGATGCGGCGCATGTAGTCGGGTGTGGTGGCGTCGGTGGGCTCGGACATCCGCCTATTGTAGGGCTTGTGCCGGCGTCGGCTGCTGCGCCGCCTCGGTGCAAAGTCAAAAGCGGACCCCACCCCAGCCCTCCCCTGCAAGCAGGGGAGGGAGTCAGGCGTGGCTGTGCGTTCCACTCCCTCCCCTGCGAAGTAGGGGAGGGCTGGGGTGGGGTCCGCTCTTGCCCCTAGTGCCGCCGATCTTCCCGATCCAGTCGCTCGGCGCCCTTTCTCGGTGAGGGCCGCGACATGTTCTGCTGCGGCCTGGGGGCTTCGACCCGCGGTGCCGGGCGTTGCGGCGGCTCGTAGCGGGGCGGTGGTGGCGCGCTGGGGCGCGGTTGCGGCCGTGGCGCTTCGCGCATGGGCTCGCGCTGCACGGGCTCGGGGCGCTGGAAGCGTGGCTGCGGACGTTCGAAGCGGCGCGGCTCCGGCTCGCCCCGCGTGGGCGTGGCGACGGGTGTCTGCGTTGTCGCGTGCTGGAACCGCGCGCGGTCATACGGCACCACGCGTGCATCGTCGCGGCGGGTCGGCGGCATCGGGCGGGGCGCGCGCTGGTCGACCGATGGCGTGGACGGGCTCGGGGCGATGTAACTCACCCCGGGGCGCGGCATGTTTTCGCGGCGGTTGGCACCGTAAGGGCTGCGTGGATGCGCAAAGCGGGCCGAGCGCGGTTCGCCGTCGTCACCTGCGTTGGTCATGCGGTCTTCGCGGGTAGCCGGCGTGATGCGGGGCACCGTCGGCAACTGCGCGGTGACGGGCGCGGCGCGGTGCACGTTGCCGCCGTCGCGATCGGCCATCGGCGGGCGTCGCCCCGGGCCCTGGCTGCCCAGCACGCGCACCCGTCCGCTGGAGGTGTTGCCGGTCAGCTTGCCGTGGTTCGGCCTGCCGTAATCCGGAACGGGGGCGTCGTGGATGTCCGGCGGCGCGCGCCGGGCGACCACTTCGGGGGTGAAGCCGCCGGCGGGCAGGTTGCGCACATGGGTGGTGCGCGGCCCGTGCCCGCCGCGATCGGTGGGGCGCACGCCGGCGATGTCGCGCGTGCGCAGCGACGTGTCGGTGAGCTTGCGCGGATCGACATGCAGGCGATGGTTTGTCACGCGGTGACCGCCGGCGAAGTTGTCGCCGGACACCGCGGTGAAACCGCGGGGCGCGCCGCGACGGTGGTCGCCCCGATCGAAGTCGCCGCGACGGTAGCGGGTGTAGTGGTCATCGATGTCGCGCCGCGGGTCGTGTCCGCCGCGCACGCGGATGTTGTGCACGTTGACCCGGGTGTAATAGCGGCGGCCGCAGCGATACCACGGGTTGTAGATCTCGCCCGGGCCCAGCGGGAACCAGCCCACCGGCGCACCGCCGATGCCCACCGACCAGCCACCGCCGCCGACGAAGGCGACCAGCGCCGGCGCGTAGATCGCACGCACGCCGCGCGGGCCGGGAATCCAGCCCCAGCCGCGCTGGGTGTAGGCCCAGCGACCGTAGTGGTACGGCGCGTAGCCCCACGGCGCATCGTCGATCCAGGTCCAGCCCCACGGCGCGATGTACGCCCAGTGGCCGTTGCGGTAGGGCGCCCAGTCCGAACCGACGTTGTGCGGATACCACACCGCGCCGTATTCGCTGCTGTCCTGCCAGGCGCCGTACTGGTCCAGGTCCTGGTAGCCGACCACGTCGTCGGAGACGTACTGGCTGCTGTCGGACTGTGCGTAGCGACGATCGCGCTCGCTGGCCCAGCGGTCGAAGGCGTCGCCGCCGGCGAGGTCGCTGATCGTCACCATGCTCAAGCTGGCGTCGGTGAAGCGGTAGCTGCGGCCGGGGTTGATCGAGCGCTGGGCGTTGTTCTCGCCGAACACGGTGGCGGCGCCATCCAGCGCCGCGATGCGGGTGCTGCCGTCGCGCGGATCGACGTCGACGCGGAACGTGCCGGGCCGGTCCACCACCAGCGCCACCGCGGGGGTGTCGATCTCGTAGCTTTCGCCGTCGCCGAGCTGGCGCACGGTGAGGCTCAGGCTGCCCTGGGTCAGCTCGATCTGCGCCAGCTGGTCGTCGAGGTCGAGCAGGCCGAGGTCGGACTGGCCGTCGATGCGCAGCGTGCCGCCGTCGAACTCGAGCTCGGCGCGCGTGCCCGCCGCGCTGGAGAGCTTGTCGCCGGTGGTCAGCGGGCGGTTGACGTTGGCGTCGCTCCAGTCCTTCGCGCCGGAAGGCAGGAAACCCAGGTCGCCGCCGACATACGACAGGCGCGCCACTCGGGTCGGCGGATCGGCGCTGTCATCGGCGTCGGATCGGGTGTCGGATTGGGCCTGCGCCAATCCGGCGACCAGGCACAGCAGCCATACCGCCAGCACGCGCCGGTAGCGGCGCCATGCAACAGGGGACTCGGCAAACCTGGACATGCGGCTCTCCTTGGCAAGTGCGGATGAGGCGGAAGCAGGGCGGGGAAGTGTCATGTGCTCGTGAACGCGCAGTGTCGAGCAAACGATGACCCCACGCCGAGTATGCGCAGGCGATTGTTCAGTACCCGTTGGGCGCGCCGCCTTGCTCCCTCCCCTGCGTGCAGGGAGGGCCGGGGTGGGGTCGCTCCTGACGCCGCCTTCCAACCGCGCGAATCCCGGGTTACCATCCGCCGGCCAAGCGGGTGTAGCTCAATGGTAGAGCTGTAGCTTCCCAAGCTACTGACGAGGGTTCGATTCCCTTCACCCGCTCCACTCCCCCGCTGCATCGATCCCCGAGCTTCCCACAATCCACATGGCGGATCTGATTACCTTGGGCTGGCGGGAGCGGCTGGCGTTGCCGCAATTGGGCATTGCCCTGCTCAAGGCCAAGCTCGACACCGGGGCGCGCAGCAGTTCGCTGCACGTGGACACCCTCGAAACGTTCCAGCGCGACGGCGATACCTGGCTGCGCTTCAGCCTGCACGTGGGGCGACGCTCGCCGCTGGCGATCCGTTGCGAAGCGCCCGCGCTGGATCGGCGCACGGTCACCGATACCGGCGGCCGCCGCACTGAGCGCTGGTTCATTCGCACTGCGGTAGAACTGGCCGGGCAGCAGTTCGAGATCGACGTCAATCTGACCGATCGCCGGCATATGCTGTTTCCGATGTTGCTGGGTCGCAGTGCGCTGAGCGGGCGCGTTGCGGTGGACCCGGCGCTTTCCTATACCCAGCCGCGGCCGTCGACCACGACCGTGCCATCCCGATGACGGCCTGCCCATGAAGATTGCGATCCTGTCGCGCAACACCCGACTGTATTCGACCAAGCGCCTGGTCGAGGCCGCGCGCGTGCGCGGGCACGTGGTAAGGGTGTTCGATCCGCTGCGCTGCTACGTGCGCATCGCGCCGGGTGCGTCGTCGATCCGCTTCAAGGGCAAGGAGGTGCGCGACATCGATGCGGTGATCCCGCGCATCGGCACCTCCAGCACGTTCTACGGCACCGCGGTGCTGCGCCAGCTGGAAATGATGGGCGTGTACACGCCGAACCCGTCCGACGCGGTGCTGCGGGCGCGCGACAAGCTGCGCTGCCTGCAGATCCTGGCCGCCCAGGGCATCGACATGCCGGTGACCGTGTTCGGCGACAACCCCGACGACACCGACGACGTGCTGGCCCTGCTCGGCGATCCGCCGCACGTGATCAAGTTGAACGAGGGCAGCCAGGGCACCGGCGTGGTGCTGGCCGAGAAGCGCGCGGCTTCGCAGAGCGTGATCGAGGCGTTCCGCGGCCTGTATGCCAACTTTCTGGTGCAGGAGTTCGTGGCCGAGGCCAAGGGCAGTGACCTGCGCTGCTTCGTGGTCGGCAACCAGGTGGTCGCGGCGATGCAGCGCGATTCCAGCCCCGGCGAGTTCCGCGCCAACCTGCACCGCGGCGGCAGCGCGAAGGCGGCCACGCTGAGCGCCGACGAGGAGCGCATCGCGGTGGCGGCGGCCGGCGCGCTGGGCCTGGGCGTGGCCGGCGTCGACCTGCTGCGTTCGAACCGCGGCCCGCTGCTGCTGGAGGTCAACGCATCGCCTGGCCTGGAGGGCATCGAGGCCGCCACCGGGGTGGATGTGGCGGCGGCGATCATGGCCTTGCTGGAAACGCAGGCCGCCGGAAAGCAGGGCGAAAGCCGCGTCCGCCGGCGTCCCGCGAAAGCCTGAGGGCCGCCGTCGGCGCCCCGCCAGGATGTGAATTGACGCGGTGTTAACTCGCTCATAACCCGTCGCCCCCTATAAAGCTCCCACTGTTTTTTGCGACACCGCGACCCACACGGCGCGGCGCCGGCAGACGATGGTATCGGGGCAGTAACTTGGGCCCAGGTGGGCGACGGCGAGTCGCGCATCTGGGCTTTTTCTTGCCCGCACGAGTGCCACACGAACGCGCGTTCAGGTTTCTTTCGCTGCCGCCGCGCTGCGTTCATCCAAGATTGTTAAGCTGGCAGCCCCAGCCGGCCCGTGAGCCGGCTGCGCAGGAGTGACACATGCGCGTACTGGTGATCGAAGACAACAGCGATATCGCGACCAACATCGGCGATTATCTGGAAGACCGGGGCAACGTGGTCGATTTCGCGGGTGACGGCGTGACCGGCCTGCACCTGGCCGTGGTGCACGATTTCGACGTGATCGTGCTGGATCTCACGCTGCCCGGCATGGACGGCCTGGAGGTCGCCCGCAAGTTGCGCCACGAGGCGCACAAGCAGACGCCGATCCTGATGCTGACCGCGCGCGACGCGCTGGAGCAGAAGCTGACCGGTTTCGAATCGGGCGCCGACGACTACATGACCAAGCCGTTCGCGCTGCAGGAGCTGGCCGCGCGACTGGAAGTGCTGGCACGCCGCGGCAAGGGCCCGCAGAGCCGCGTGCTGAAAGTGGCCGACCTCACCTTCAACCTCGACACACTGACGGTGAACCGCGAGGGCAAGTCGATCCAGCTGAACCCGATCGGCCTGAAGCTGCTGCAGGCGCTGATGGAAGCGAGCCCGTCGGTGGTCACCCGGCAGGACCTGGAACAGAAGGTGTGGGGCGAGGAACTGCCCGACAGCGATTCGCTGCGCGTGCATATCCACGGCCTGCGCGCCGCGATCGACAAACCCTTCGAGAAGCCGCTGATCCACACGCGGCACGGCATTGGCTATCGGATGGTCGAGCCGGATGCAGTCCAGGCGTAAGCTTCGTTTTCGGTTGATCCTTTCCTTCACGCTGTTCGGCTTCGGCCTCAGCGCGTTGTTTGCGTTCGCCGCGTTGAATATCCGCACCCGCCTCGAGGATCAATTGATCACTTCGAGCCTGCAGGACGAGGTTGACCACCTCAACGCGCAAGTGCGCGCCCACCCGGATCGCGCGCCCTCGTTCGACATCGTCAAAGCCGCGTCGTGGAGCGACCGAACGATCTACAAGGCGCCTCTCGAATGGCAAAACCTCGACACCGGCGTGCACGACATCTACGAGCCGCAAGCGGACGGGCGTACGCGGCATTACAAGCTGGCCGTGCGGCGCATGGACGGAATCATCAGCTTTCTCCAGTACGACGTCTCGCGTGACGAACTGGGTAAACAGCAATTGCTGGCCAGCGTGATCGGCGCCGTCTTTCTTTTTGGATTGCTGTCTTTGGCCATTGGCCTGTGGCTCTCGCGCAAGGTGCTGAAGCCGGTCAGCGAGCTGGCCAATCGTCTGCGCGATTTCCGCAAGGCCGGCAAGGCCGAGCCGCTGGCGCCGCATTTCGCCGACGACGAGGTGGGCGAGCTGGCGCATGCGCTGGACGAGTATTCGGCGCGGCTCACGGCGATGGTCGAGCGCGACCGCGAATTCAATTCCGACGTGAGCCATGAATTGCGCACGCCGCTGGCGGTGATCGCCAGCACCACCGAATTGCTGCAGGGCTCGCCCGATCTCACCGAAAAGCTGAGCGAGCGGCTGAAGCGGATCGAGCGCGCCTCGCGCCAGGCCACCGAGCTGATCGAGGCCTTGCTGCTGCTGTCGCGCGCCGAGCGGCGCGGCCCGACCCGCGGCGAAACCACCGAGGTCGGCAAGGTCGCCGCCGACGTGATCGAGAGCCAGCGTCCCCAGGTGCGCGGCAAGCCGCTCACCGTCGAACTGCGCACCGAGCAGCAGGTCAGCGTGAATGCGCCGGCCTCCGTGCTGTCGGTGGCGTTGACCAATCTGATCGGCAACGCGATCAAGTACACGCTCGAAGGCAGCGTGCAGGTGGTGGTGGGCAACGGCAGCATCGAAGTGATCGACACCGGCCCCGGCATCAAGCCGGAAGATGCCGAGCGCCTGTTCCAGCGCGGCGTGCGCGGCGAAGGCGCCGGCGGCAGTGGCGCCGGGCTGGGCCTGGCGATCGTGCGCCGGCTGTGCGAACTGTACGGCTGGGATGTCTCGATGCGACCCCGCAGCGACGCGAACGGCGCGATCGCCAGCATCCGGTTCAGCTGAATTCCTGTTTCCCGAGAGTCAAGAGCGACCCCACCCCAACCCTCCCCTGCGTTGCAGGGGAGGGAGTCAGGCGGCGTTGCTCATCCCCCTGCGTGCAGGGGAGGAAGCTGGGCGGCGTTGCTCATCCCCCTGCGGGCAGGGGGAGGCTGGGAGGGGGTTGCTCTTGACTCAGACCTGCTCCAGCCAGCCCCACTTGTCGTGGGTGCGACCGTCGAACAGGCCGAAGAACAGTTCCTGCAGGCGGCGGGTGACGCGGCCGGCGGTGCCGTTGCCGATCTGCTTGCCGTCGACCGAGCGGATCGGGGTGACTTCGGCGGCGGTGCCGCACATCAGGATCTCGTCGGCGAGGTAGAGGTACTCGCGCGGCAGGTCGCGTTCGACCACTTCGATGCCGTCTTCGCGGGCCAGCGTCTTCAGCGTGTCGCGGGTGATGCCGGTGAGGATCGAGGCGCTGGCCGGGGTGGTGTGCAGCACCCCGTCGAAGACCAGGAACAGGTTCTCGCCGGCACCTTCGCTGAGCAGACCGCTGGAGGCCAGCGCGATGCCTTCACCGAAGCCGAGGCGACGCGCTTCGCGTGCGATCAGCTGGCCGGAAAGGTAGTTGCCGCCGGCCTTGGCGCCGGCCGGGATGGTGTTCGGCGCGAAGCGCTGCCAGCTGGACACGCAGGCGGTGATGCCGTTTTCCAGGGCCTCTGGCCCCAGGTACGGGCCCATCGGCCATGCCGCCACCGCGACGTCGATCGGGGTTTCCGCGGACAGGCCGAAGCCGCCCAGGCCCCGGTAGGCCACCGGGCGCAGGTAGGACGCGCCCAGGCCGTTCTTCTTGATCACCGCGCGGCAGGCCGCAGCCAGTTCGTCAGCCGTGTACGGCAGCGCCATGTCGTAGATCTTGGCCGACTGGTACAGCCGGTTGATGTGGTCGGTCAGGCGGAAGATCGCGGCGCCGTCGGGGGTGGCGTAGCTGCGGATGCCTTCGAATACCGACGAACCGTAGTGCAGGGCGTGGGACATCACGTGGGTGGTCGCCTGGGCCCACGGCTTGATCTCACCGTTCTGCCAGATCCACTCGGGGTACTGCTGGGCCATGTCGATTCTCCAGTGGGGACCGCCCATGATAGCTGCTGTCGGCCGAGCCGGCGTCAATGGGCGCCTTCAGTCAGCGTTGCGCAACCACAGGCAGCCGGCCTGGTGGACGATGTCGAAGCGCAGTTCGCGCGGGTTGCCGTTGCCGTCGCTGTCGGCGGTGTGCACCACCAGCTGATTGCGCGCCGGCGTTGCCGGGGCGGGATCGACGTTCATGGCGAATGGATCGGCGAGGCTGCTTGCCGGGGCGGGCGTCGGTGCGGATTCGTCGGGCGCCGTCACGTCCAGCAACGGCTGTTTCATCAGCCGGGTCAACGACTGGATGTCGGCGATGGCCGCGCCGCGACCGTAGCCATCCCACAGCATCATGCCGGCCAGCCGGTTGGCGTCATGGTTGGCGAAGGCATCGATCACGCCCTGGCGCAACGCACCCAGAGTGGCGGCGCACAGGGTTGGCGTGGTGGTGGCGGTCACGGCGGGTGCCGACGCGGCGAAACGACTGGCCGGGGTGGCCTGCAGCGCGGCGCAGGGCTGGTCGGTGAACACCGCACTGCCATTGGCGCCAATGCAGCGATGGATCGGCGTCTGCGCCGCGGCGGGCGCGGCGCAGGCGAGCGCGATCAGGCAGAGCACGGTGGCCAGGCGATACATCGCGCCAGCATACCCGCCACCGCGTCTCAGGAAAGCTGCTGCAGTACCGCCTGCGTGGCGCGGGCCCGGTTCAGCGTGTAGAAGTGCAGCCCGGGCGCGCCGCCATCGAGCAGGCGTCGGCACAGTTGCGCCACCACTTCGGCACCGAGCGCGCGCACGGCATCGGCATCGTCGCCGTGGGCCTGCATGCGCTTGGAGATCCAGCGCGGGATCTCCGCGCCGCACATCTCGGAGAAACGCCGCAGCTGGCTGAAGTTGGTGATCGGCATGATGCCCGGCACGATCGGCACGTCGACGCCGAGCTTGCGCACGTCGTCGACGAAACGGAAGTACGCGTCGGGGTTGAAGAAATACTGGGTGATCGCGCCGTTCGCGCCGGCGTCGATCTTGGCCTTGAAATGCTGCAGGTCGCGCAGCGCGTCGTCGGCCTGTGGATGGGTTTCGGGATACGCCGCGACCTCGATGTGGAAGTGGTCGCCGCAGTGCGCGCGGATGAAGGCCACCAGCTCGGCCGCGTAACGGAAGTCGCCCGCCGTGGCCATGCCCGAGGGCATGTCGCCGCGCAGCGCCACCAGCCGCCGGTAGCCGGCCGCGCGGTAACCGTCCAGCAGTTCGGTGATCTCGGCCTTGGTGCCGCCCATGCAGGACAGGTGCGGCGCCACCGGCAGGCCATGCTGCGCGTGCAGCCGCGCCACGGTGTCCCCGGTATAGCTGAGCGTGGACCCGCCCGCGCCGAACGTGACGGAGGCGTATTCCGGCTGGTGCGCCTTCAGCACCTGCGCGGCGCGATCCAGCTGCGCGCGTTGTTCATCGGTCTTGGGCGGGAAGAACTCGAAGCTGATCGACGGCATCGCTGGGCATCCGGTGGGCGGTGCCGGCGAGTATATATCTTTGTTTCGCGATGAAGCGATAGATCAAGAGCGACCCCACCCCGGCCCTCCCCTGCAAGCAGGGGAGGGAGCAGAGGCGCCGGGTTGATTCCTCGCGCTGCGCAGCAGGGGAGGGAGCAGAGGCGCCGGGTTGATTCCTCCCCCTGCGCAGCAGGGGGAGGGCAGGAGGGGGTGCTCTTGATCTTCTCCACAAAAAAAAACGGGGCGCATCGCTGCGCCCCGTTTCACATCAGACCAGGGAGGTTGCCCCCCCGCCCACCGCTGTCAGTAGCGGTAGTGATCCGGCTTGTACGGACCTTCCACCGGCACGCCGAGGTACTTCGCCTGCTCGTCGCTGAGCGTGGTCAGCTTCACGCCGATCTTCTCCAGGTGCAGGCGGGCGACTTCCTCGTCCAGCTTCTTGGGCAGGATGTAGACCTTGTTCTCGTAGCTGTCCCGGTGCTCCCACAGGTCGATCTGGGCAAGCGTCTGGTTGGCGAACGAGTTGGACATCACGAAGCTGGGGTGGCCGGTGGCACAGCCCAGGTTGACCAGCCGGCCCTCGGCCAGCAGGAAGATCGCGCGGCCGTCGGAGAAGGTGTACTTGTCCACCTGCGGCTTGATGTTGAGCTTGGTCACGCCGGCCATCGCGTTCAGCGCGTCGACCTGGATCTCGTTGTCGAAGTGGCCGATGTTGCAGACGATCGCCTGGTCCTTCATCGCCTTCAGGTGATCGAGCCGCAGCACGTCCTTGTTGCCGGTGGTGGTGACGTAGATGTCGCCGCGGCCCAGGGTGGATTCGACGGTGTTGACCTCGAAGCCTTCCATTGCCGCCTGCAGCGCGTTGATCGGATCGATCTCGGTGACCACCACGCGGGCGCCGTAGGCACGCAGGCTGTGTGCGCAACCCTTGCCCACGTCGCCGTAACCGCAGACCACGGCGACCTTGCCGGCCAGCATCACGTCCATCGCGCGCTTGAGGCCGTCGGCCAGCGACTCGCGGCAGCCGTACAGGTTGTCGAACTTGCTCTTGGTGACCGAGTCGTTGACGTTGATCGCGGGGATCAGCAGCGACTTCGCCTCGGCCAGCTGGTACAGGCGATGCACGCCGGTGGTGGTTTCCTCGGAGACGCCCTTCCAGTCCCTGACCACGGTGTGCCAGTAGCCCGGGCGCTCGCTGTGCACGCGCTTGAGCAGGTTCTTGATCACCTGCTCCTCGTGCGAGGAGGCCTTTTCATCGACCCACGTCGAACCGTTCTCCAGTTCGTAGCCCTTGTGGATCAGCAAGGTCACGTCGCCGCCGTCGTCGACCACCAGCTGCGGGCCGAGGAAGCCGCCCTTGCCGTCAGGGAAGGACAGCGCGTCCAGCGTGCAGTCCCAGTATTCCTCCAGCGTCTCGCCCTTCCAGGCGAACACCGGCGTGCCGGTGGCGGCGATCGCCGCGGCGGCGTGGTCCTGCGTCGAGAAGATGTTGCACGAGGCCCAGCGCACGTCGGCGCCGATGTCCTTCAGCGTCTCGATCAGCACCGCCGTCTGGATCGTCATGTGCAGCGAGCCGGTCACGCGCACGCCCTTCAGCGGCTGGGCGGTGGCGTGCTTGCGGCGGATCGACATCAGGCCCGGCATCTCGTGCTCGGCGATGTCCAGTTCCTTGCGGCCGAAATCGGCGAGCGTGATGTCGCGGATCTTGTAGTCGTGGGTGGTTTCTTTCAGTGCGGCGTTCATGGATATCTCCGGTTAGTGCGAGGCTTCCGTGAAGAGTCCGGCATGGATGGCCGGTCTTTCTTCGCGAAGGGACTCGCGTAGAGCAACCGGGCGCCGTTGTGGAACGTGCCGCGCCGAGCCTGGCCGTTGTCGTGAAGAGTCCGCACAGGATGTGCGGGGTATTGCGGACGTATCCGCATTCACGACGACGGTCGCAGCGCCCCTCGGCGGGCAGTGCAAAGGAGGCATTGTAGCGGCAGACATGAGCTTATGCCGCATCGTCGGGTGTCTCCCGGATCAGGATTGGTTAGGCTGGGGGCTTGACCAGCCAGGGAGCCACCGCGTGGAACAGAGTCGCGAACCCGAATTCCTGCCGCCGGACGGCCCGCTGCGCGAGGACGTGAGCCGGCTCGGCGCGATGGTCGGCCGCATGCTGGCCGAACAGCGCGGCGACGCGTTCTTCCGGCGCGTGGAGCAGGTGCGCACCGCGGCCATCCATCGTCGCCGCGAAGGTGCTTCGGTGGACGAGCTGGCCGACTCGCTGGCCGGCCAGGATGCCGCCCAGGCCGAGGCGCTGGCCCGCGCGTTCGCCACCTACTTCCAGGCCGTCAACACGGCCGAGCGGGTGCATCGCATCCGTCGCCGCCGCGACTACCAGCGCGAGGGCAGCGCGCCGCAGCCCGAATCGCTGCTGGCCGTGCTGGGTCGGCTCAAGGCCGAAGGCGTCGGCGCCGACGAACTGGTCGGCTGGCTCGACCGCCTGTGGATCGAGCCGGTGTTCACTGCGCATCCCACCGAAGCCGTGCGCCGCTCGCTGCTGGAGAAGGAGCAGGCGATCGTGGCCTCGCTGATCGATGGTTTCGATCCCCAGCGCACGCCGCAGGAATGTCGCGAGGACGACCAGCGCATCTACATGGCGCTGTCCGCCGGCTGGCAGACCGCCGAGGCCTCGCCGGTGCGGCCTAGCGTGCAGGACGAGCGCGAGCACGTGGACTTCTACCTGACCCATCCGCTGTACCGGATCGTGCCGGCGCTGTACGAATCGCTGGCCCAGGCGCTGCAGGAAACCTACGGCCTGGCGATCCGCCTGCCGCGGCTGCTGCGCTTCGCCAGCTGGGTCGGCGGCGACATGGACGGCAATCCGAACGTGGGCGCCGACACCATCGCCGACTGCCTCGACTCGCAGCGCGCCATGGTCATCGAGCGCTATCGCGAAGACGTGGCCGCGCTGGCGCGGGCGCTCAGCCAGACCGAGGGCCGCGTCGAGGTCACCGGGGCCTTGCTGGCGCGCCTGGCCGATTACCGGGCGCGCTTTCCCGATGCCGCGGCGCAGATCCGCCCGCGCCACGCCGACATGCCGTACCGTTGCCTGCTGCAGCTGATCGGCGCGCGACTGGCGCTGACCCAGGAGCTGCAAACGGACGGCTATGCGTCCAGCCAGGAATTGCTCGACGACCTGCAGCTGATCGCCGACAGCCTGCTGCAGCATCATGGCGTCCATGCCGGCGCCTATTCGGTCGAACGCCTGCTGTGCCGCGTGCGCACTTTCGGCTTCCACCTGGCCCGGCTCGACGTGCGGCAGGATTCGCGTGTGCACGACGACGCCCTGGCGGCGCTGCTCGGTGATGCGGAGTGGGCCAGCCGCGAGGGTGCCGAACGCGCCGATCGCCTGCGTCCGTACGCCAGCGGCGAGGCGAGGTTTCCCGACAGCGACGACGACAGCGCCACGTCCCTGCAGGCCGTGTTCGCCACCTTGCGCGACAGCCGGCAAAGCCACGGCGTCGAGGCCACCGGCCTGTACATCATCAGCATGGCGCGCAGCGCCGCCGACGTGCTGGCGGTGCTGGCACTGGCGCGGCGGGGCGGGCTGGTCGACGAGACGAAGGACGTGCCGCTCAACATTGCTCCGCTGTTCGAGACCGTCGACGACCTGAAGAACGCGCCGGCCACGCTGCGCGCCCTGCTCGACGATCCGGTCTACCGTCGCCACCTCGCCGCGCGGGGCGACCAGCAGTGGGTGATGCTGGGTTACTCCGACAGCGGCAAGGACGGCGGCACGCTGGCCTCGCGCTGGGGCTTGCAGCGCGCCCAGGTGGAGTTGCTGGAGGTGGCGAACGAAGCGCGCATCCAGCTGGCCTTCTTCCACGGTCGCGGCGGCTCGGCCAGCCGCGGCGGCGCGCGCATCACGCCGGCGCTGATGTCCTCGCCGCGGGGCGCAGTGGCCGGCGTGTTGCGGGTGACCGAGCAGGGCGAGGTGATCCATCGCAAGTACGGCATCCGTGCGCTGGCGCTGCGCAATCTGGAACAGACGGTCGGCGCGGTGCTGCGCGCCAGCCTGCGGCCACGCGAAAGCGAGCCGCGCGAACGGCGCTGGCGCGAGCAGATGGACGCCTTGTCCGCGGCCAGCCGCAAGACCTACCGGGCCTTCGTCGAGCGCGCGGGCTTCGTCGACTATTTCCGCAGCGCCACCCCGGTGGACGTGATCGAACAGATGACCCTGGGCTCGCGCCCGGCCAGCCGCCGCAGCATGCGCGGCGTGCAGGACCTGCGCGCGATCCCGTGGGTGTTCGCCTGGACCCAGTGCCGCTCGATTCTGCCCGGCTGGTACGGCCTGGGCAGCGCGCTGGAGCAGGGCGCCGGCGAGTTCGGCGAGGACGCGCTGGCCGAGATGGCGCGCGACTGGCCGTTCTTCGCCAACCTGCTCGACGACGTCGAGATGGTGCTGGCCAAGTGCGACCTCGACATCGCCGAGGCGTTCTCGAAACTGTCCGGCCCGTTGCACGACGAATTCTTCGGCCTGATCCGCGACGAGTTCGCCCGCACCCGCCACTGGCTGCTGCAACTGAAGCGCAGCGACGCCCTGCTGCAGGACGCCCCGCGCCTGGCCGCCTCGATCCGCCTGCGCAATCCCTACGTCGATCCGATGAGCCTGCTCCAGGTCGACCTGCTGCAACGCTGGCGCGACGGCGGCCGCACCGACGAAGCCGTGCTGCAGGCCCTGGTCGCCTGCGTCAACGGCGTCTCGCAGGGCCTGCAGAACACCGGCTGATACATTCCATGGGGGCACCATGCAAGGATGGCTTTTTTGGCTCGGACTTCTGCAGGCGGCACCGGTGGTCGCAACGCCGTGCGCCAGCCTGGACCGCTGCATGCAAGAGGTTCACGTCGCCGCGTCAACGTTGACGCCTGGCACGTGGTACCCGTCGTGCGATGCCTTGCGCGAACGGTTCGAAGTCTACGGTGAAGAAGCCAAGCAACGATTGCTGGCCACGGCCAATGCCTCGAACCCGGCCGAGCGCGACATCGCGGGTTGCCTGCTGGCGGGCTGGCCGGCGTGGTCGCCATCCGACCTTCCAGCGCTGAAGCAGGCGATCTCGCGTGAACGCGGTGGCGGCTGGATTGTGCGCGCGCTGGCGAAGTTTCCGGTCGAACAGGCCGCGGCCTTGGTCATCCCGATCGTCGAGCGCGAAGGCGGGATGAACCAGGCCGGTTTCGTGCTGGGCGAAATGATGCCCCGGGCCTTGCCGCAGGTGTTGCGCAGGATGGCCCACGCACCCGGGGCCGAACGCGACAACCTCGCTGCCGCGCTGTCATTTGACTCCTCGCTCCCCGAAGCAGCTCCCTCCCGGACCCCCATGCTGCGGGCTCTGGTCGACGCAGCGACGAATCGTTTGCTTCCCGCCGACGAGCGGGAGCAGGCGCTGCGGCTCGTTGCCGCCTTCGGCGAGCGGGCACGCTCGCACGGCGCTGCGATCCGGCCCCTGGCCAGTGACCGTGACCCGCGGTTGCGCAAGGCCGCGCATTCCGCCTTGCGCTCCATGCTTGATCCTTCAGTGCTGGGGGAGATCCTGGCCAGCTGTCCGCCGCCAGGAACCGAGGCTACGTTCAAGCCGGATCCCGGCGCGCCACCGCCGCTGGTGGATGCGCCCGGCGAAAGCGAGGCAGCCGATTGCTTCGGCGCCTTGGCCGGCATGGGGCAGGATGTCGGACAGGTGGCACCGCAACTGCTGCCTTATCTGGAATCCACGTCCTGGCGATGGCGGATGCAGACTGCGGAGGCGCTCGGCCAGTTGGGCAACCGTTCGGTGAGTTCGGCCCTGCATCCCCTGCTTCAGGACCGCGACTGGCAAGTCGTGGCCGCCACGATTCTTGCCGAGGTCCGGCTGGGCGACGAGACAGCCGTTCCGGCGCTGCGGCAGGTCGCGCAGACACACTGGTTTGCCGCTGTCCGGCGCGCCGCCGACGAGGCCGTCGCGGCCCTGCAGGCGGGCAAGCCCAAGGCGCTGGAATCGCTGTACAGGACGGATAACCGGTTCGCCAACCTGCTCTGGAACAATCCGCTCGCCAAGGAGGCGGCCAGCTGTGCATTGCCTGCGGCGACGCGAGCGCCAATGAGCTTGGATCTTCACGGCGGCACGCTCGGCGGAAGCGATCGCGGGGAGTTTGGCGGCAACCTGACATGGATGCGCGCGGGCGCTCCGCCGAAGTTGCTGCTCGAAAGAAACGTCAGCGGCATGCTGAAGTTGTCCGATCGCACGGCGTGGGTGATCACCGGCCTGTCGCACATGGGCACGGAATACGCAGCGGTCTACCGGGTCCAGATAACAGGCGACGGCAAGGTCGCGATCTCCCGCCTGCTGAACCTGCCCGCGGCCAGTCGCGATCTTTCGATCGACGGAGAGGGACTGCGCAGCAGCGGCTGGGTCGGCTCGTACCTGCTGGTCCCCGCGGATGCCGGAGGTAGATCGGTGCGGATCAGCCGGGTCGATTGCACGCACTGAAGACACTGGATGCGGCGCAGCGGTCGCGATCTTGCGCGCCATCATGATGGCGTGCCGCGATGTACGACTCCGGACGCCACTGTCCGTCTTCGAACGGGCGTGATGGTCGACAGGCAGGACGTTTCCTTGTGGGACGGGCATCTGGCGGCGTGGCACGGCCCTTGCTCTGATCGGCGCATGGATATCGCCAACCCGCTCGCCGCCCAGCGCAAACGTCGTCGCCGCCAACTCGCCATCGCCGGCGGCGTGTTGCTGCTGGCGGGTCTCGTCATCGGTGCCGTCAACCTCGGGCCGGCGCTGCCCACGGTGGAGCGATCGGCGGCCTGGATCGATACCGTGCAGCGCGGCGACATGCTGCGCGAGGTGCGCGCGCCGGGCACCCTGGTGCCGCGCGACATCCACTGGCTGGCGGCGCAGACCAGCGCCCAGGTGAGCAAGATCGAGGTGTGGCCGGGTACCCGCGTGGAGGCCGACACGGTGCTGCTGCGACTGTCCAGCCCGCAGGTCGACAGCGACCTGCGCAATGCCCAGGCGCAGGTCGCCGCGGCCGAGGCGCAGGTGGCCGCGAAGCAGGCCGCCCTGCAGTCGCAGTTGCTGGACGAGCGTTCCTCGCTGGCCCAGGCCCAGGCCGACTATGCCTCGGCGAAGGTGCGCAGCGAAGCCGATGCGAAGGCGATGGAGAAGAACCTGATCCCGCGGGTGCAGTACGAGCAGGAGCTGATCGCGGTGAAGCAGCTGCAGCACCGCACCGACGTGGAGCAGCAGCGCGTGCAGGCGTTCGGTGCCGGCATCGCGGCGCAGATGGCGGCGGTGCGGGCGGAGCTGCAGCTGCAGCAAAGCAACCTGCTGCTGCGCCAGCGCCAGTCCGATGCGTTGCAGGTGCGCGCCGGCATCGCCGGCACCTTGCAGCAGGTCGCGGTGCAGGAAGGCCAGCAGGTGGCTGCCGGCGCCGACCTGGCGCGGGTGGCGCGCGGCGACGTGCTGATAGCCCGGCTGCGCGTGCCCGAGGTGCAGGCCAAGGACGTGGCGCTGGGCATGGCCGCCCAGGTGAATACCTACAACGGCATGATCGACGGCACCGTCACCCGCATCGATCCGGCGGTGGTGGACGGCAGCGTGCAGGTGGACGTGACGCCGTCCGGCGCACTGCCTGCGGGGGCGCGTCCCGATCTTTCGGTGGACGGTCGCATTCGCATCGCCGAACTCAAGCATGTGCTGTCGATGGGACGCCCGGCCCAGGTCGAGCCGAACAGCGAGGCCAGCCTGTTCCGCCTCGACGCCTCCGGCAACACCGCCAGCCGCATCAAGGTACGGGTGGGCGCCACCTCGGTCGACCGGGTGCAGATAATGCAGGGCCTGCAGCCGGGCGACCGCGTGATTCTTTCCGACACCAGCCAGTGGGACAAGTATGAGCAGCTGCGCCTGCGCTGATTTCGACCAGCGGCACGACAGCCTGATCGACATCTTTCCGGACTCTTCTTTCAACAGGACGACCGCATGAACGACACCAGCAACGTCATCACCCTCGGCGGCATCCGCAAGGTGTTCCAGGCCGATGAGGTGGAAACGCACGCGTTGAGCGACGTGCACCTGGGCGTACGCCTGGGCGAGTACGTTTCCATCTCCGGCCCGTCCGGCTGCGGCAAGAGCACGCTGCTGTCGATCCTCGGCCTGCTCGACACCGCCGACGCGGGCAGCTACGTATTGAGCGGGCATGACGTCGCGGGGATGAACGCTGCCGAACGCGCACGCATCCGCAACGCGGAGATCGGCTTCATCTTCCAGGCGTTCAACCTGATCGGCGACCTCAGCGTGCAGGAAAACGTGGAGCTGCCGTTGACCTACCGCAGCGGCATCGGCGCGGCCGAACGGCGCGAGCGGGTGCAGGAGGCGCTGGAGCGGGTCGGCATGGCGCACCGCATGCGGCATTACCCGGCGCAACTCTCCGGCGGTCAGCAGCAGCGCGTCGCGGTGGCCCGCGCCCTGGTCGGCAAGCCGGCGATCCTGCTGGCCGACGAACCCACCGGCAACCTCGACTCGCGCAACGGCGAGGCGGTGATGGCCCTGCTCGACGAGCTGCACAAGGGCGGCGCCACCATCTGCATGGTCACCCACGACAGCCGCTACGCCGAACTGGCCCAGCGCAAGATCCGCATGTTCGACGGCCGCGTGGTGGACGAGGAAACCTTCGACCGGCTGCGCCGCGAGGACGAGCAGCGCATCGACGCCTTGATTGGCCAGCGCGTGGAAGTCGGCGCGTGAACATCTGGGTCACCGAAATCTGGCGCGCGTGGCGTGCGAGTGTGCGCCGCCCGGGATTCCTGCTGCTGGCCACCGGCGTGCTGGCACTGGGCATCGGCGCTACCGTTGCGGTGACCACGCTGATCGGGAACACCTTGTGGCGGCCGTTGCCGGTACCGCACCCGGAGCAGCTCGTGGTGCTGGGCCAGTTGAGCGACAGCGGCCATCCCGGCGGCATCTCGCCACATGAATACCAGTATCTGGACAAGCTCGACGGCGTCACCTCGCTGGGCCTGGAGCGTCCCGGCTCGACGGTGAACATCGCCGGTGCGGGTACGCCGGCGCAGGTGCCGGTGATCTACATCGACCGGGGCATGCTGCCTGCGTTGGGCCTGCAGCCCGTGCTGGGGCGCAATTTCGATGTGCGGGAGGATCGTCCGCACGGACCGCCTGCCGTGATCCTCGGTCACGGCTTCTGGCAGCGCAGCTACGGTGGCGATACGCGCGTGATCGGGCGCAGCCTGCGTGTGGAAGGCTTGCCGCGCACCATCGTCGGCGTGCTGCCGGCCGGCTTCAACACGGTGCTGGGACCGGGCGACGTGATATTGCCGACGGCGCTGCCGCCGGCGAGTCGCGAGTACAGCCACAACGGCACCGTGGCGATCGCAAGGTTGGCCAGTGGTGCCGACATCGCCGCAGTGTCGGCCCGGGTCGATGCACGCGAGCGCGCGATGTACCGCGACATGGCGATGGGTGGCAACTGGCAGAAGCCGCGCTTCGGTGCCGGCGACCTGGTCTCGACCGTGCAGCGGGATGCGCGGCCGATGCTGCTGCTGTTCCTGGCCAGTGCGTTGCTGGTGCTGCTGATCGCGCTGGTCAACCTGACCAACCTGATGCTGCTGCGTGCGCTGTCACGCAATCACGATGCGGCGGTACGCAGCGCGCTGGGCGCGTCGTTGCCGCGGCTGATGTTGCCGGCGCTGGGCGAAGGCTTGCTGGTGGGCGGCGTCGGCGCCTTGCTGGGCATGGCGTTTGCCGTGATTGGCCTGACCCTGCTGCAGGGATTCATTCCCGCCGAATGGTTGTGGGGCGGGCGGTTGCGCATCGGCGCCGCGGCCTGGGTGCTGGCGTTCGGCGTGGGCCTGCTGGGCGCGCTGCTGGCGGCGGTGCTGGCGCTGTGGCGCAGCCGCAGCGCGACCACGGTGGACGAACTGCGCGAAGGCGGGCGCAGCGGCATCGGCCTGCGCAGTGGCCGGCTCGGCCGCGTGCTGGTGGTGGCGCAGGTGGCGCTGGCGGCGGTGTTGCTGTGCGCGGCCGGCGTGTTCATGCACGGGCTCTACGACGCGTCGCAACTGCGGCTGGGCTTTGCCGATGACCACGTGCTCACGTTCGATCTGGCGCCGGTGCAGGCCAGGTATCCGGACGTGGCCGCCGTACACGATCTGTCGCAGCGACTGGTGCAGCAACTGCAGTCGATACCGGGCGTGACCGATGCGACGGCAACCACCAACCTGCCTGCCAGCAACGGCATGGTCGGCCAACTCCAGACCTCCCCGCACACACCGGACGGCAGGGAATTCGTGTCGCAGTACCACGGCATCGGAGAAGGCTTCTTCGGCCTGTTTGCCATCCCGCTGCTCGAGGGCCGCGGCTTCACCAGCGGCGACGTGCGCGGAAGCGAGCCGGTGGCCATCGTCAGCAAGGACCTGGCCGACAAGTACTACGACGGCCGAGCGGTCGGCAAGATGGTCGAGGTGCCGAGCACAGGCGACGAGTTCCGGCCGGTGCGCATCGTCGGCGTGGTGGGCGAGACCTACCAGCGCGGTCCGCTGCAGCCCATGCAACCGGTGCTGTACGTACCGCTGGCGCAGATGCCCGATCCGGTGATGACGATCATCCGCAACATGGAGCCCTTGCGCTTTGCATTGCGCGGCCACGGCAACCCGATGGACTGGCAGGCCGGCGTGCGCAGGGTTCTGGCGGAAGTCGCTCCCGAACAGCCCATCGCGAACTTGCGCGACATGCGCGGCATCGTGCGCCAGACCACGCAGAACGCCCGGCTCAGCCTGTGGCTGATCGGCCTGTTCGCCACGCTGGCGCTGATGCTGGCGGCGGCGGGCCTGTATGCGGTGATGGCCGTGGCGGTGGCCGCGCGCGAGCGCGAGTTCGGCGTGCGCATGGCGCTGGGCGCCGCGCCGCAGCGTCTGCTTGGCCTGGTGTTGCGCGGCGGTCTGATCCAGATCGCCGCAGGGCTGGCCATCGGGGTGGCGATCGCATTGGGTGCATCGCATGCGTTGGCGGTGTTGCTGATGACCCTGCTCGGGCGCAGCAACGCGTTCGATCCGGCAGTGGTGCTGGGGGTCTGCGCGACGCTGGCCGCGACGGGTCTGCTGGCCTGCCTGTGGCCGGCCGTGCGCGCGGCACGCGTGCAGCCGATGCGCGCTCTGCGGGGGGAGTGATGGCGATGAATGGCACGATGCAGGAGGTCACGCGATGAACATCTGGCTGGCGGAAATCTGGCGTGCCTGGCGCGCGAGTCTGCAGCGCCCGGGTTTCCTGCTGCTGGCCGCCGGCGTGCTGGCGCTGGGCGTCGGCAGCACCGCGGCGGTGTTCACCCTGATCGAGCAGGTGCTGCTGCAGCCGCTGCCGGTGCCGCAGGCCTCGCGGCTGCTGGTGGCTGGCCCCCGCAATGGCGACCATGTCAGCTCGGTGTCGCCGCAGCAGTACCAGCACATGCAGTCGCTGGGCGGCGTGCAATCGATCGGCCTGATCCAGGATGGCCCGAAGTTGAACATCGCCGGTGACGGCCAGCCCGAGCTGGTGCCGGCGAGCTACGCCGATCGTGGCCTGCTGCCGACGGTCGGCCTGCCCCTGCGGCTTGGTCGCAACTTCAGCGCCGAGGAGGACCGGCCGCACGGGCCGCAGGTGGTGATCCTGGGCCACGGTTTCTGGCAGCGCCGTTATGGCGGCGACGCCGGCGTGATCGGGCGCAGCATCTCGATCGAAGGCGCGCCGCACACCATCGTCGGCGTGCTGCCGCAAGGCTTCGCTGCGCTGGGGTTCGCGGGCGACGTGGTGCTGCCCGCCGCGCTGCCGCCGAGCAGCGTCAACGACGGCACCAACTACATGGCGCTGCTGCGCCCGAACGCCGGCGTGGCGCCCGCCACGGTGGCGGCCGAGGTCGACACGCGCCTGCACGCGATGTACGTCGCGCTGGGCGACGACTACTGGAAGCGCGCCCACTTCGGCACGCAGCCGTTCAGCGCCTGGCAGCATGCCGATGCCGGCCACGTGCTGACGCTGTTCCTCGCCAGTGCGCTGTTCGTGTTGCTGATCGCGCTGGTCAACCTGACCAACCTGATGTTGTTGCGTGCGCTGTCGCGCAGCCACGATGCCGCGGTGCGCGGTGCGCTGGGGGCGCCGATGTCGCGACTGGTGTTGCCGGCGCTGGCCGAAGCCCTGCTGGTCGGCGTCGTCGGCGCACTGCTCGGCGTGCTGCTGGCGATGGTCGGCCTTGGCGCCTTGCAAGGCCACATGCCGGCGGAGTGGTTGCCGAACGGTCGGCTGCATTTCGATGCCGCGACGTGGCTGCTGGCCCTGCTGCTCGGCCTGGGCGGCGCGCTGCTGGCCGCGGCGCTCGGTCTGTGGCGCGGCCGCCGCGCCGCCGGGGTCGACGAATTGCGCGAGGGCGGACGCAGCGGGCTGGGCCTGCACAGCGGCCGCCTTGGCCGCCTGCTGGTGGTGGCCCAGGTGGCGCTGGCGACCGCGCTGCTCAGCGCCGCGGGCCTGTTCCTGCACACGCTGTACGACGCGGCGCGCACGCCGCTGGGTTTCGACAGCGACGGCATCCTCACTTTCGAACTGGCGCCGGTGCTGGCCGACTATCCCGATGCCGCCGCGGTGGATCGGCTGTCGGCGCGCGTGCTTGAACGTCTGCGCGCGATACCCGGCGTGACCACGGCGACCTCCACCACCAACCTTCCGGCGGACCTGTGGAGCGGCCAGTTCAACCTCGGCGGCCTGCATTTGCCCGGCAGCGGTGAAATGTTCAACACGCAGTACCGCGGCGTCGGCCCCGATTTCTTCGCGCTGTTCGGCATCGCCACACGCGAGGGGCGCACGTTCGACCGCAACGATGTCCGCGGCGGCGAGCCGGTGGCGATCGTCAACCGGGCGATGGCCGAGAAGCACTATGGTGGCCAGGCCCTCGGCAAGCTGATCCAGCGTGGTGAACGCGGCGACCATGCCGGACTGTGGTCGGCGCGCATCGTGGGCGTGGTCGGCGACACCAACCAGTTCGGTCCGCTGGAAGAACAGCCGGAAGTGCTGTACGTGCCGCTGGCGCAGATGACCGACAACGCCATGGCAATCTTCCGCAGCTTCGAGCCGATGCGCTTCGCGCTGCGCGGTCATGGCGACCCGAACGCGTGGCGCGACGCGCTGGCCGCGGCGGTGGGCGCCGTCGCGCCGAACCAGCCGATCGCCAACGTGCGCACCATGCAGGGCATCGTGCGCAGCACCACCGCCGACATGCGCCTCAACCTGTTGTTGGTCGGCATCTTCGCCGCGCTGGCGCTGCTGCTTGCGGCGGCCGGCATGTACGCGGTGATGGCGGTGGCGGTGGCCGCCCGCGAACGCGAGTTCGGCGTGCGCAGCGCGCTGGGCGCCTCGCCGTGGCGCCTGATCCGGCTGGTGCTGCGCGGTGGCCTGTGGCAGATCGGGCTCGGCCTGGTGCTGGGCGTCGGCCTCGCGCTGGGACTGTCCGGCGTGCTGCGCGCGGTGCTGCAGGACATCGGCCGCCGCGCGGTCGACCCGGTGGCCCTCGGCGGCGTCTGCGCGGTGCTGGCCGTGGCCGGTGTGCTGGCCTGCCTGGTGCCGGCGCTGCGTGCCGGCCGGGTCCATCCGATGCGCGCATTGCGCGGGAGCAGGGAATGATCGTGCGTGAATTTCGCAATGCATGGCGGCGCCTGGCGCGTCGCCCCGGGTATGCGCTGCTGTCGGCAATGGTGCTCGGCGTGGGCCTTGGCGTGACGCTGTTCCTGTTCAGCCTGGTCAACACGCTGATCCTCGATCCGCTGCCGCTGCCGCATCCCGAACGCATCCTGGCCGTGGGCGAGCCCTCGCGCAGTGGCCATGGCATCGATACGCTCGACAGCGACCAGTACCTGGCGCTGCGTGGCCGGCTGGGCGGCGTCGACCTGCTCGGCGCCTACGTGGCCACCGGCGCCGGCGTGGAGCAGGGCCGCGGCGCGAACTACTACCAGGGCAGCCGCGTGACTGCCTCGATGATGACGCTGCTCGGCATCCGGCCGCTGCTGGGGCGCGGCCTGCAGCCGGCGGACGAGGCAGCCGGCGCGCCAGCCGTGGTACTGCTGGGCGAGAACCTGTGGCGGCGCGGTTTCAACGCCGATCCGCAGATCGTGGGGCGCGCGGTGCGGGTCAACGGCGAGTGGGCCACGGTGGTGGGCGTGCTGCCGGCCGATGCGACGAGCATGCCGGTCACCAACAGCCAGGTCTGGATGCCGTTGAAACTGCTGCCGGGCGAGCACCGCGACGTGTGGGGCGTGCTCCGGCTGGCGCCCGCACAGCAGCTGGCGCAGGCGCGCGCGCAACTGGATGCATGGGCTGCGCGCCTGCAGGCGGCGCTGCCGACGGGGCGGCATACGCGGGGCGTCATCATCAAGCCGTGGAAGTTCAGCTTCGTGCCCGAGGACATGCGCCAGTGGGTGTGGCTGATGTTCGGCGCCGCGGTGCTGGTGTTGCTGCTGGCCTGCGTCAACGTGGCCAACCTGCAACTGGTGCAGACCCTGCAGCGGCGCCACGAACTGGCATTGCGCAGCGCGCTGGGCGGCAGTCGCGCCCGGCTGGTATCCGGCGCGCTGCTGGAAAGCCTGCTGTTGAGCCTGGCCGCCTTGGCGCTGGCATTGCCGATCGTGCACTGGGGCAATCGCTGGATCGTCTCGGTGTACTTCAAGGATGCAGCGGCTGCGGTGCCGTTGCATCATTTCGGCCTCGACGGTCGCGTGCTCGCGGCAGCATTGGCGGCGGCGCTGCTCAGCACGGCTTTGGCGGGCGTGATTCCAGCCTGGCGCGCCTCGCGCGCCGACCTGCAGGATCTGCTGCGCGATGGCGGCAAGGGTTCGGGCGCCGGTTTCGCCCGGGCGGCGAGGATCATGGTGATGGCGGAAGTTGCCTTGACCGTGGTGCTGCTGGTGGGGGCGGGCACCTTCGTGCGCGCGGTGGGCACCGTGCTGTCGCAGCCGATGGCCGGCGCGGCGCATGCCGCGCACGTGCTCACCGCCGAGGTGATGCTGCCTGCGGCCGGCTACGGCGACGACGCGCAGCGCATCCGCTTCTTCGACGCGGTCGGCGAGCGCCTGCGCCAGGGCGCCGGCGTGGTCGACGCCACGGCGTCGGACACCGTGCCAGGCGCCGTGCTGGGCAGCCATGAAGACGTATCGCTGCCGGGCCAGCCGCAACCTGCGGACGGCTGGCCGCGGGCGCAGATGGCCATCGTCGATGCGCATTTCCCCGGCACCTATGGCGTGCGTTTGCGGGAGGGCCGCTTCTTCGACGCGCGCGACCGTGCGCACAGCGTGCCGGTGGCGGTGGTCGACGCGAAGATGGCGGCGGCGACATGGCCGCACGGCGATGCGCTGGGCAGCACGCTGGTGCTGTGGCCGGGCCGTCCGTCCGCCCGCACGCTGACCGTGGTCGGGGTGATCGAGCCGCTGCAGCTGGACGGCGTACTGGAAAAGCCGCGGCCGGGCCTGCTGTTGCCGCTGGACCAGTCGGTCGGGCAAGGCCCGTTGCACGCGGTGGGGCTGGCGGTGCGCACGCATGCCGTCGCCGACAGCGCCGCGCAACAGCTGATCGATGCCGTGCACGCGGTCGAGCCGCAGGCGGCGGTGTACGGCATGCGCAGCCAGGCCGCCGCGATGGCCGAGGCGCGCGTGGGCCTGACCGTGCTCAGCAGCGTGTTCGGCGCGCTGGGGCTGGTGGCGCTGCTGCTGGCCGGCGCGGGCCTGTACGGCGTGCTGGCGTTCGCGGTGGCCCAACGCACGCGCGAGATCGGCATCCGCCGCGCGATCGGCGCCGGCAACGCTGCGATCGCGCGCGAGGTGGGGCGACAGTTGCTGTGGCAGCTCGGGCTGGGACTGGGTGTCGGCCTGCTGCTGGCCTGGCCGTGGTCGGCGCTGCTGGCCGACCCGGGCTTGCACACCCGGGCGCACGACATGCGCGTATTCGCGCCGGTCCTGCTGACCGTGTTGCTGGTGGCGCTGATCGCCTCGCTGGTGCCGATGATTCGCGCGTTGCGAGTGGCTCCCGCCGTCGCCCTGCGCTACGAATGATGCGCGTGTGCGCGGCGGAGTCGATATGCTGCGCTGAACCCGCGAACGGAACGACATGACCCGCGAATCGAATCCCACCGTCCTGCTGGTCGACGACCAGGCCGACGTGCGCGAGGCGCTGCGCCTGCTGCTGAAGTCCGAGGGCTTCGCCAGCATCGGCGTGGACGGTCCCTCGGCCGCACTGGAGGCGGTGCGCCAGCGTGATTTCGGCTGCGCGCTGATCGACCTCAACTACACCCGCGACACCACCTCGGGCGAGGAGGGCCTGGCCCTGCTCGATGCGCTGCGCCAGCACGTGCCGGAGCTGCCGGTGGTGGTGATGACGGCGTGGGGCAACGTGCCGCTGGTGGTGGATGCGCTGCGCCGCGGCGCCGGCGATTTCATCGAGAAGCCGTGGGACAACGCGCGCGTACTGAGCATCGTGCGCACGCAGATCGCGCTGGGCGAGGGCGCGCGCCGGCAGCGCCGGCTGGAGGCGGAGAACGCGCTGCTGCGCGGCGGCGGCGAAGCCCTGATCGCGGAATCGCCGGCGATGCGCCGGGTGATGGAACTGGTGGCGCGGGTCGCGCCCAGCGACGCGAACGTGCTGGTGCTGGGCGAGAACGGCACCGGCAAGGGCGTGATCGCGCAGGCGCTGCACGCGCAGTCGCGACGCGCGGCGAAGGCGCTGGTCAAGGTCAACATGGGCGGCATCGCCGAGAACGTGTTCGAGTCGGAGATGTTCGGCCACGTGCGCGGCGCGTACACCGACGCGAAGAGCGAACGCATCGGCCGTTACGAGCTGGCCGATGGCGGCACGCTGTTCCTCGACGAAGTGGGCAACGTGCCGATCTCGCAGCAGCCGAAACTGCTGCGCGTGCTGGAGGATGGCGAGTTCGAGCGACTGGGTTCCTCGCGCACGCAGAGCGCCGACGTGCGGCTGGTCTCGGCCACCAACGCCGACCTGGCCGTCGAGGTGGAAGCAGGGCGCTTCCGCAAGGATCTGCTGTATCGGCTCAACACGCTGGAAATCCGCCTGCCGCCGCTGCGCGAACGCCGCGACGACATCCTGCCGCTGGCGCGCAGTTTTCTCGAACGCAGCGCCGCGCGTTATGGCCGCCATGATCTGCGCCTGGCGCCGTCGGCCGAGCGCGCGTTGCTGGCCTGGCGCTGGCCGGGCAACGTGCGCGAGCTGGGCCACCTGATGGAACGCGCCGCCCTGCTGGCCGAGCAGGACCTGGTCAGCGATTCGGCGCTGGCCTTCGGACCCGGCCCGGGTGGCGGCACGGCGGCGGCGTCGACGGAACTCGACGACATGACCATCGACCAGGCCGAGGCGCATCTGGTGCGGCGCGCGCTGGAGCGTCACGAGGGCAACCTGCAGCATGCCGCCGATGCGCTGGGGATCACCCGCCAGACGCTCTACCGCCGCATGGAAAAGCACGCGCTGCGCGATCCCGCCAATGACGACGATGGCTGAACCCGCGGCCAGGACGTCATCGCGGCGCCGGGCGCGCATGCCCGCGTTCGAGCGACGGGTGCTGCTCGGCGGCTGGCTGGTGGCATTGCCCGCGCTGGCGGCGCTGGCGATCGTGCTGCTGACGGGCCGGCCCGGGGTCGAGCTGCGCTGGGTGCTCGCCGGCGCCGGGCTGGTGCTCACCGCGATGATCGCCCGCTGGCAACACCGGCGCGTGGTGTATCCGCTGTACACCCTGGTCGGCCTGCTCGAAGCCTTGCGCGAAGGCGACTACAGCCTGCGCGGCGTGAGCGGGGGCGTGCTGGGCGAGGCGATCTACGACATCAACGCATTGGCGGACCGGCTGCAGCGCGAGCGCCTGCAATCGGAGGATTCGGCGCGCCTGCTGGGCAAGACGCTGGCCTCGCTCGATGCCGCCGTGTTCGTGTTCGACGGCGACCTGCGCCTGCGCCTGCTCAATCCCGCCGCGCAACGCCTGCTCACCGGCGAGCGCCACGCACTGATGGGCCGCCGCGCGGACGAACTGGGGCTCGATGCGCTGCTCGCCGCGCCGTCGGCACAGGTCGTGCGGCACGTCTTTCCCGGTCGCAGCGGCCGCTTCGAGATTCGCCACGCGCCGCTGCGCAACGAAGGCCGCAACGGCCAGCTGCTGGTCGTCAACGACGTCGGCCGCGCGTTGCGCGAGGAAGAGCGCCAAGCCTGGCAGCGCCTGCTGCGCGTGCTCGGCCACGAGGTCAACAACTCGCTGGCATCGATCCATTCGCTGGCTGGCACGCTGGCCAGCCTGGTCGCGCGCGATCCACTGCCCGACGACTGGCGCGAGGACGCCCGCGGCGGCCTGCAGGTGATCGGCAACCGGGCCGAATCGCTGGCCCGTTTCCTGGCCGGCTACAGCAAGCTGGCCGCGCTGCCGCCGCCGCAGCAGCGGAGCGTCGACCTGGCCGAACGCATCGCGGCGGTGGCGCGACTGGAGCAGCGCCTTGCGGTGCGCGTCGAAGACGGCCCGGCGCTGTCGCTGCAGGCCGACGCCGACCAGCTTGAGCAGGCGCTGATCAACCTGCTGCGCAACGCGGTCGAGGCGAGCCTCGACGGCGGCAAGGGCGAGGTGGTGATGCGCTGGCGCAGCGAGGGCGAGCGTGTGCTGATCGAGATTCTCGACGACGGCCCGGGCCTGCCCGGCAGCGACAACCTGTTCGTGCCGTTCTTCACCACCAAGCCCGGCGGCTCCGGCATCGGCCTGGCCCTGGTGCGGCAGATCGCCGAGGCACACGAAGGCGGCGTCAGCCTGGGCGCCCGCGAGGGCGCGCCAGGAGCCGCCGCCCAGCTGTGGTTGCCGCTGGAGCTGGCGCGCGACTAGCCGGCGTCGCCGCCGGTGTACTTCTCGTGCAGCGCCACCGGCGCCACCTGCCGCTTCGCGCGCCGCCGAATCCACAGGTTGATCAGCTCCACGAACACCGAGAAGGCCATCGCGGCGTAGATGTAGCCCTTGGGAATGTGCTGGCCGAAACCGTCGGCCACCAGCACCAGGCCGATCATGATCAGGAAGCTCAGCGCCAGCACCTTGACCGTGGGATGGCGCTCGACGAACTCGCCGATCGGCCGGGCAAACGCCAGCATGAAGCCGATCGAGGCGAGGATCGCGGTGACCATCACCCAGCGCTCGTCGACCATGCCCACCGCGGTGATGATGGAGTCCAGCGAGAACACGATGTCGAGCAGCATGATCTGCGCGATCACGCCGCCGAACGTCGCGGTGGCCGCGCCCGCGGTCACCTGTTCGCTGGCGCCTTCCAGCTTCTGGTGGATTTCGTGGGTGGCCTTGCCGATCAGGAACAGGCCGCCGCCGAGCAGGATCAGGTCACGCCACGAGAAGGCGTGGCCGAACAGCGATAACAGCGGCGCGGTCAGCCCGACGATCCAGGCGATCGCCATCAGCAGGCCCAGCCGGGTGATCGCGGCCAGCACGATGCCGAGCCGGCGCGCCTTGTCCCGCTGCTCCGGCGGCAGCTTGCCCGCCAGGATCGAGATGAAAATGATGTTGTCGATGCCGAGCACCAGTTCCAGGGCGGTCAGCGTCGCGAGGGCGATCCAGATTTCGGGACTGGCCAGTGATTCCATGGGGATCTCTTTGAGGTGGGTGGCTGCAGGACACGTGGGTCGCGCGGTGGGGCCACGGCGTCAAAGGCGTTCGTGATGGACGCAGCTTCGCCGTGGGACGGCGAAGGTCTTGCTCGCAAACCTGGCGGTTTGCCGCTGCACCGGGGTCAAGCCCGTATTGACGGTGACAGCGAGCGGGAGCTACTCCCCTTCACGGGTGATGCTAGCACGCGTTCGTGCGTGTCACGCCGACATGCCTTCCCGCAGCGCCGCGATGCGTTGCGCCCGCGGCAGGCGTTTCCAGGCCATCTCCAGCCGCAGCGCGTCGCCATGGCTGGCGACCCACACCCAGCCCAGCAACTGCCGCGGCGGGTTGGAGCGGGTGAAGCGCGCGCCCTTGCCGGCAAGGTGTTTTGCGTAGCGCTGTTCGGGGTCGCGGGCGATGCCGGTATAGACGCGGCCGTCGGCGCATTCAAGCAGATAGACCGCCCAGGTATCGGCGCCGGGCGCGTCGCTCATGCGATCAAGCCCATTCCGTCAGCCCTTCGGCAGCGCAAACCTGCTTCCACGACGCTCGCGCCTTCAATCGCGTGGCCAGCGCCGCCAGTTGCGGCCACTCGGTGGCCGGGCGCGGCATGTTGCGCGACCAGCGCATCAGCATCAGCACATACAGGTCGACCACGCTGAGCTGTTCGCCCAGCATGTAAGGACCGTGTGCGGCGAGCCGGGCGTCGACATGCGACCAGCATTTTTCAATGCCGATACGGGCCGCTTCCTGCACGGTGTCGGCCGCCGCCGGCAGCTGGTCGCCGGGGTAGAACCATTGGCGAAACAGCGGCTGCAGCGAGTTGGCGAGATAGAACATCCATTGCAGGTAGTCACCGCGCTGCGCACTTCCCGCTGCCGGTGCCAGGGCGGCTTCGGCATGCCGCTCGGCCAGCAGCATCGCCAGCGCAGCCGCTTCGCCATGCGGCGCGCCGTCAACCATCAGCGTCGGCACCACGCCGTTCGGATTGATCGCCAGGTACGCAGCGCTGCGCTGCTCGCCCTTGTCGAGGTCGACGCGCTTGAGTTCGTGCGGCGCGCCGATTTCAAGCAAGGCCAGGTGCACCAGCAGATTGGCCGAACCGGGGGCGTAGTAGAGCGTGTACATGGCGATGATCCGTGGTGGCAAGCCTTCGGATGATACGCCGGAACTTGCGCTTCGCCGGGTGCGGAACAGGCCGCCCGGCGGGCGTCGGGGCCCGATCCGCGTGAGGTTCCGCAAGAAAATCACAACACAGTTCGCGTCTGCGAGCATTCGCGCGCGGAGGCCCTTGTTTACTTTTTTGACCGTGTTTAGGTTTACCGGTCGCGTCCGTGGGGGACGAGCCGCGATATCCGGTACGCGGCAGGGGGTGCGTACGTCTGTATTTCCTTCATGGAGAAGATCATGAAACTCAGGCAAGCCATTGCATGTGGACTGTTGTCGCTGGCGTCGTTGGGGGGCGCTGCCAGCGCCGCAACACCAAAGAAGGTCTGGCTTACGCTCGATCAGAACAGCTACACCGCGCTGCAACAGGTCGATCCGGCCGCACGCAGCCTGGAGAGTCACTACGTCGCCACCGGCACCACCAACAAGGGTCTGATCACGGTGGACAGGATCCACATCGTGCCGGTCGATGACAGCGTGCTCGGCGCGCTCAGCGCACAAGTACACCGTCAACTGCATCATTGCGCGGGTTACATCACTTACGACTCGCTCGACGCCGCCCGGGTGGCGTTGCAGCCCCGTCAGGCTCTGGCCGGCCTGACCGTGCCGGACTACACGATCGACCAGCAGGCGCTGGTGACGCCGTGGATCGCGCAGCAAACCGCGGGCCATATCGCCGACACCATCCAGAGCCTGGCCGGATTCAACAATCGCTACTACAACGGCAGCACCGGCGCGGAAGCGTCCGACTGGTTGAAGAGCACGTGGCAGACGATGGCCGCAGGCCGCTCCGACATTGCGGTGAAGCAGGTCGTGCGGGGCAGCGACAAGCAGGCCTCAGTGGTGTTGACCATCACCGGTACCCAGCATCCCGAGCAGATCGTGGTGATGGGAGCGCACCTGGACACGGTCAACTGGAACGACGCCGGTGGTCAGTCGCATGACACCTCGCGTGCGCCGGGCGCCGATGACGATGCCTCCGGTGTGGCGGGCCTTACCGAGACCCTGCGCGTGCTGCTGGCCAACGGTTACAAGCCGGCGCGCACGATCCAGTTGATGGCCTATGCGGGTGAGGAGTTCGGCCTGTACGGCTCCAACTACATCGCCACCGACTACGCCAACCGCAATGTCGACGTGGTCGGCATGCTGCAGCTGGACATGACCAACTACAAGGGCTCGGCCGGCGACATCTATCTGGAGGACGACTACACCGACGCGGCGCAGAACCAGTTCGTCGAGTCCCTGGTGAATACGTACCTGCCGCAGCTCAGCGTGGTGCATGACCAGTGTGGTTACGGTTGTTCGGATCACGCGTCATGGCACAACCAGGGCTACGCCACCTCGATGCCGTTCGAGTCGCGCCTGGGTGACGACAATCCGTATATCCACTCCAGCAAGGACACCTACGCCAACTCGGGCAACCAGGCGCAGCACGCGCTGAAGTTCACCCGGCTGGCGCTGGCCTTCGCCGTCGAGCTCGGCGGCAACGGCGACGGTGACACGCCGATCCCGCCCACCGGTGGCGACGTGCTCGCCAACGGGGTGCCGAAGAGTGGACTCTCCGGCGCCAGCGGCAGCACCGTGCTGTACAAGGTCACCGTGCCGGCGGGTGCCAGCAACCTGGTCATCTCGACCAGTGGCGGCAGTGGCGACGTGGATCTCTACACGCGTTACGGCGCTGCACCCACCACCAGCAGCTACGACTGCCGTCCGTATCGTTCGGGCAACAACGAGAGCTGCACGGTGGCGACGCCGCAGGCGGGCACGTACTACGTGCAATTGCGTGCGTATCAGGCCTATGGCGGCGTTACCGTCAAGGCGAGCTGGACGACGGGCGGTGACCCACAGCCACCGGCTGATGATGAGCTGGCCAATGGCGTGGCGAAGACCGGCTTGAGTGGAGTCACCGGCGGTACCGCGCTCTACAGGGTGATCGTGCCAGCCGGGTCGACCAACCTGACGATCGGCAGCAGCGGTGGCACGGGTGACGTGGACATGTACGTCCGCTTTGGCTCGGCGCCCACGACCAGCAGCTACGACTGCCGCCCGTACCGCAATGGCAACAGCGAGAGCTGCACGTTCACGCAAATCCAGGCGGGAACGTACTACGTCATGCTGAAAGGCTATCAGGCGTACAGCGGAGTCTCGTTGAAGGCCAGCTGGAACGGCGGCTAGCGCGGGACCGGTCAAGGGACACCATGAAGCATTGACGGCTTCATGGTGTCCCGACGCAAGAACGGAAAAGGCCCGATCAGGATGATCGGGCCTTTCTCGTTCATTGCCATCTTCGATGCGAAAGAAGTGGTCAGACCATCCGGCAGGTTCAGCCGTCCAGTTCGGACCAGCGCGCATAGGCCGCATCCAGCTCGGCCTGCAGCGCGGCGACCGTCTCGTTGGCCTTGACGATGGCGGCGCTGTCCTGCTGGAAGAATGCGGGCTCGTTCATCGCGGCGGTGCGCGTGGCGATGTCGGTTTCCAGTTGCTCGATGCGCTTGGGCAACTGCTCCAGCTCGTGCTGTTCCTTGAAGCTGCGCTTGCGCTTCGCCACTGGCGGTGCGGCTGGGGCGGGGGCAGGGGACTTGCCGGTCGCGGTGGTGTTGCGCGGAGCCGGCCGCTGGCGCAACCAGTCGCTGTAGCCGCCCACGTATTCGCCGATCCGGCCCTCGCCCTCCAGCACCAGGGTGCTGGACACCACGTTGTCGAGAAAGGCGCGGTCATGCGAGACCAGCAGCAGCGTGCCCTGGTAGTCGGTGAGCAACTCTTCCAGCAGTTCGAGTGTTTCCACGTCGAGGTCGTTGGTCGGTTCGTCCATCACCAGCAGGTTGGACGGCTGGGCGAACAGCTTGGCCAGCAGCAGGCGGTTGCGTTCGCCGCCGGACAGGCGGGTGATCGGCGCGCGGGCGCGTTCGGGCGAGAACAGGAAATCCTGCAGGTAGCCGATGATGTGCTTGCGCTGGCCATTGAGTTCGATGAACTCGCGGCCCTCGGCCACGTTGTCCAGCGCGTTGAGCGAGTCGTTGAGCTGCAGCCGGTGCTGGTCGAAGTAGGCGATCTGGATCGACGTGCCCAGCTCGGCGGTGCCGCGCAGTGGTGTCAGTTCGCCCAGCATGATCTTCAGCAGGGTGCTCTTGCCGGCGCCGTTGGGGCCGATGATGCCGATGCGGTCGCCGCGCAGGATGGTGGTCGAGAGGTCGTCGATCAGCACGCGGCCCTCGTAGGCCTGGTGCACGTGCTTGAGGTCGATCACCTTCTTGCCGGAAGACTGCGCGTTGGCCGCGGTCATCTTCACGTTGCCGCCGAGGTTGCGCCGTTCGGCGCGCTCGTTGCGCAGCGCCTTCAGCGCCCGCACGCGGCCCTCGTTGCGGGTGCGCCGGGCCTTGATGCCCTGGCGAATCCACACTTCCTCCTGCGCCAGCTTCTTGTCGAACAGCGCGTTGGCCTGCGCCTCGGCGTGCAGGCGTTCCTCGCGGCGGCGCAGGTAGTTGTCGTAGTCGCCCGGCCAGTCGGTGAGCTGGCCGCGGTCGATCTCGACGATGCGCGTCGCCAGCGCGCGCAGGAAGCTGCGGTCATGGGTGACGAAGATGATGCTGCCGGCGAACTGCTTGAGGAAGCTTTCCAGCCAGCCGATCGCCTCGATGTCGAGGTGGTTGGTCGGCTCGTCCAGCAGCAGCACGTCCGGCTTGCGCACCAGCGCCTGGGCCAGCAGCACGCGGCGCTTCATGCCACCGGACAGGGCGGCGAAGTCGGTCTCGCCGGGCAGTTCCAGCTGGGTGATCACGTCGCTGACGCGGCGGTCCAGATCCCAGCCGTGCTGCGCCTCGATCTCGTGCTGCACGTCGCCGAGCGCGTCGAAATCGCCGGTGTCGAGCAGGTGGTGATAACGCGCCAGCAAGCGGCCCAGGTCGCCCAGGCCCTCGGCGACCACGTCGAACACGCTGCCCTCGGTGCCGTGCGGCACCTCCTGCGCCATCCGCGCGACCACGATGCCGTTCTGCACGCGCACCTCGCCGTCGTCGGCATGCAGCTCGCCGGCGATCAGCTTCATCAGGGTGGATTTGCCTTCGCCGTTGCGGCCGACGATGCAGACCCGCTCGTTCGCCTCGATCGACAGATCGACGTGTTCGAGCAGGAGTGGGCCGCCGATGCTGAAGTCGACGCGTTGCAATTGGATGAGAGACATCCGCCCATTGTAGCTGGCGGCGCTTTGAAAGCCGCCTTTCGGAGTTCTTCTTTTTTTGAAAGTTTATTGTGATTTCTTTCAAAGCTGACTAAAGTCGAGGCTCGGGCCAACGGCTAGCAGGGGATCGAGATCGTGGACGCCGCAGACTTTTCAGCAGCCGAAGCCGGCCGTCTGGTGCGCACGCCACAGGGCCCGCTGGCGTTCGTGCCGGCGGCATTGCCGCCATCGGTGGCTTTCGACCATGCCTTGGTGCTGGCGCTGTCGCGCGCCGATGCCGCGCTCAGCGAACTGTCCGGGCTGGGTCGGCAGCTGCCCAACCCACATCTGCTGATTGCGCCCTATCTGCGCCGCGAAGCGGTGCTGTCGTCGCGCATCGAAGGCACCCAGGCCAGCATCACCGATCTGCTGGCCGATGAAGCTGGGCAGTCGCCGCTGGCGCCGGCCGACGATGTACTGGAAGTGCGCAACTACGTCACCGCACTGGAGTATGGTGTGCAGCGGCTGGATTCGTTGCCGTTGTCGCTGCGCCTGGTGCGCGAGCTGCACGAAAAGCTGTTGCATGGCGTACGCGGCGAAACCGCCACGCCCGGCCGCTTCCGCCGCAGCCAGAACTGGATCGGTCCACCGGGCAGCACGCTGGCCAGTGCTTTCTACGTGCCACCGCCGGTGGAAGAGATGAAGCAGGCGCTCAGCGATTGGGAGCGCTTCATGCACCGTCGCGACGAGTTGCCCGATCTGATCCAGTGCGCGCTGGTGCACGAACACTTCGAGGCGATCCATCCGTTTCTCGATGGCAATGGCCGTGTCGGCCGGTTGCTGATCACTTTGTTTCTGATCGAGCGCGAACGGCTCACCCAGCCGTTGTTGTACCTGTCCGAATACATCGAGCGCGAGCGGCGCGGCTACTACGAAAGCCTGCAACGCATCCGCACCCACGGCGACTGGAACGGCTGGCTGCACTACTTTCTGGCGGGCGTGCAGTGGAGCGCCCGCCGCGCCGCGCGGCAGGCGCGTGAGCTGATGGATCTGCGTGAGGCCATGCGCCGCAAGGTGGCCGAGTCGCCCAAGGCACTGGCGCTGGTCGACGAACTGTTCGCCAACCCGCACATCAACGCCGCGCGGGTGAAGAGCCTGCTCGGCGTCTCCGACCCCACCGCCCGCGCGGCGCTGGCCGAGCTGGAACACGCGGGCCTGATCGCGGAAACCAGCGGCCGCCAGTGGGGTCGCCAGTACCTCGCGCGTGGCGTGTTGAAGGCGATCGAGAGCCCATCGGAGGAACGCGATGAGCAGCGCTGAAGAACTCCTCTCGTCATTCTCATCCCCTCCCTCGTCATTCCCGCGAAGGCGAGAATCGCTCGTCAACGACGGCCGCCGATCACCCAGCGACTTGGCCCGACCATGAAAACCAACGGATCGACAACTCATGCCTGAACTGAACTGGCTCGGCGACCGCAAGGCCAAGCTGGCCGTGCGTCAGGTGCCGTATCGCCTGCTGCAACCCGTCGAACAAGTGGGCGACCCGGCGTCGGACAACCTGCTGATCCAGGGCGACAACCTGGATGCGCTGAAAAGCCTGCTGCCGCTGTACGCCGGCCGCGTGAAATGCATTTTCATCGACCCGCCGTACAACACCAAAAGCGCGTTCGAGCACTACGACGACAACCTGGAGCACAGCCAGTGGTTGTCGATGATGTATCCGCGGCTGGAGCTGCTGCGCGAGTTGCTGGCTGAGGACGGGTCGATCTGGGTGACGATCGACGACAACGAAGGGCATTACCTCAAGGTGATGTTGGATGAGCTCTTCAGTAGAGACTGTTTCATTGCAGACATTGCTTGGAAGCGGCGAGATGGTGCGCCCAACGACCGCAAAATCGGATCGACTTACGATCACGTTTTGATCTACAGCAAGGGACGGACAGGTGGAGCCAAAAAAACACGGGCTGAAGAGTCGTTCAACCTCATGGAACGGACGGAGAAAGCGGATTCTCAGTATCGGCAGTATGAAGAGCCATTCGGGCTTGATGAGCGCGGCCCTTTCCGGAAAGTGGATTCCACTGGAAATGCAAAGGGTGGCCGCTTTGTTGAAAGCTTAATGTACCCCGTAACCAATCCATTCACAGGCAAAGAAGTGTTTCCTAGGAAGGGACGATGCTGGGTGTACAAAGAAGAAGACATGCTCAGGATGGTTGCTGAGCGGCGCTTCTTTTGGGGCAAAGATGGGAAGGCCGGAACACCGATGCGAAAGCTGTTCAAATCGGAGGCCAAATCTGGAATGACTGCTCCGACAATCTGGGATGATGTTGGCTTGAATCAGCATGCGGCGCGCGAAATCGAAATTCTCTTTGGCGAGAAGGCCTCGTTTGAGACACCTAAGCCCGAAGGGCTTTTGAAACGCGTCATCGAAATCGCTACAAACCCCAACGACCTCGTCCTCGACTCCTTCCTCGGCTCCGGCACCACCGCCGCTGTGGCGCACAAGATGGGTCGGCGCTGGATCGGCATCGAGATGGGCGAGCATGCGCGCACGCATTGCCTGCCGCGACTGACCAAGGTGGTCGAGGGCGAGCAAGGTGGTATTTCCCAAGCAGCGAACTGGCAGGGCGGCGGCGGCTTCCGCTTTATGCAGCTCGGCGAGACGGTGTTCGAGCAGGACGGGTGCATTTCGCCCAGCGTGCGCTTTGCACCGCTGGCGGCGTACTTGTGGTTTGTGGAGACACGGGTGCCGTGGGAAAAGCGGCCCCACCCAAACCCTCCCCTGCACGCAGGGGAGGGGGCCGAGCTGTCGCCGCTGTTGGGTGTGCATGGCGAGACGGCGATCGTGCTGCTGTACAACGGCATCCTCGGCGACCGCCGGCCGCAGGGCGGCAACGTGTTGACGCATGCGGTGTGGGAGCACATCCATGCGCTGTTGCCCGAACACACCGGCCCGTGGCTGGTCTACGGCGAGGCCAGCCGGCTGCAGCCGGCCACATTGAAGAAGTGCGGCATTGAGTTCCGGCAGATACCCTACGAAATCAAGCTGCGGTAGAAGCGGTGGAATAGTCGGGTTTCGCATCGCTGAAGTCTGGCAATGGTCGAATAGACGAGAATAACGGCGTCGAACGCAATCGCACTGGATTGGATATGAAGATCGAATACATCAGGCTGAAGAACTTCAGGGCGTTCCGCGATGTCACCCTGAAGGACATCCCGGATTTCTGCGTGCTGGTGGGGGCCAACGGAACGGGCAAGAGCACCTTGTTTTCCGTGTTCGGGTTCCTGCACGACGCCATGTCAACTAATGTCACCGCGGCGCTGGGCCGACTTGGTGGCAGCAGGGGATTCCAGGAAGTGCGTTCCCGCGGCAGTACGGGAGCGATCGAGATCGAATTGAAGATTCGTGCTGACATTGGGCGCGACAGGACCAGCCTGATTACTTATGAGCTGGCCATCGATGAAGTGGATGGTCGTCCGGTGGTGTTCCGCGAGATCCTCAAGTATCGGCGGGGAAGCAGCGGCAAGCCTTGGCATTTCCTGGATTTCAGTGCAGGACAGGGCGAGGCGGTCACCAACGAACTGGAGTCGGTCACCGACGAAAGCCAACTCAAGCGCGAGCACCAAGTGCTGCGCAGCCCGGACATCCTGGCCATCAAGGGTTTGGCGCAGTTCGAGCGATTTCCTGCGGCCGTGGCGTTGGGGCGGCTGATCGAGAACTGGCATCTGTCCGATTTTCATATCAGCCGTGCGCGCCCCGAACAGGAGGCCGGCTATGCCGAGCATCTTTCCCGCGAGGGGGAAAATTTGTCGCTGGTGATCGAGTATCTGAACAAACAGCATCCGAAGGTCTTTGAGAGAATCCTGAGCCGCCTGACCAGTTGCATACCTGGCATCACCAGCGTGGAATCCCGAACCACGGAGGAGGGGCGCGTATTGCTTCGATTCCAGGATGGGGCTTTCGAGGATCCTTTTCTTGCGCGCTACGTTTCTGACGGCACGATCAAGATGCTCGCCTATCTGGTGCTGCTCTACGATCCGTCGGCGCACCCCCTGCTGTGCGTCGAGGAGCCCGAGAATCAGTTGTATCCCTCGCTGTTGTGGGACTTGGCCGAGGAATTCCGCGCCTACGCCGAGCGCGGGGGGCAGGTATTTGTATCCACGCACTCGCCCGACTTCCTGAATGCGATTCGGCCTGACGAGGTGTTTTGGCTGATGAAGTCGCAAGGCTATACAGAGACGCGACGAGCGAAAGACGACAAGCAATTGCTGGCGCTGATCGACGAGGGTGACCAACTTGGCTACCTCTGGAAGCAGGGATTGTTTGAAGGCGTAGATCCGACATGAAGGAACTGGTGATCCTCACGGAAGAGCCCTCAGCCAAGGATTTGCTGGAGGGGTTGTTGCCGCGACTTCTGCCTGCGGGTTGGGCATTCCGTTGCTTTCCGTACGAAGGCAAACAGGATCTGGAGCGACGCGCACCCCTTATCTGCCGTGCCTGGCAGAACCCTGATGCCGTGTTTCTGGTGTTGCGCGACCAGGATTCCGGTGACTGTCGTGCGGTGAAGGCACGGCTGATCGAGCGCTTTACCGAGACCCACCAACGGCCCATTCTTTTCCGCATCGCCTGCCGCGAGCTTGAGGCCTGGATCGTTGGCGACCTGGAAGCCTTTGGCCAGGAATTTTCGGTGGCTGCCGCGGCGAAAGCCGTCGGCAAGGCCAAGTTCCGCAACCCGGATGCCTTGGGCAGCCCAGTCTCTGAGCTAGGCAGATTTGTACCTGGGTATCGGAAGCGGGATGGTGCGCGACGCATGGGCCTGCGTATCGATCCGGTGCGGAACGCATCACCGAGTTTTCGTGCGTTTTGCGATGGTGTAAGAACGTTGACGGAGCAGACATGAGCGAGTTGGCGCTGAAGGAATACCAGGCCAAGGCACTCGATGCGTTGTCCGCGTTTGTCACGGCGGCGCGCGGGCAGCGCACGAGCGAACAGATGCAGGCGGCCTTCGACGGGGCTCGGCGCGAGGCGCTGGGCGAGGCTGCACCGGCGCTGCCGTATCACCGATTCAGCGACGAGTCGCCGGAGCTGCCGATCGCCTGCCTGCGCGTGCCCACCGGCGGCGGCAAGACGCTGATGGCGGCGCACGCGATTGAACGCGCGGCGCGGCTGTACGTGGGCACGACGGCGCCGCTGGCGTTGTGGCTGGTGCCCAGCAACGCCATCCGTGCGCAGACGCTGGAGGCGCTGAAAACGCCCGGTCATCCGTATCGCGAGGCCTTGCTCGGCTACTGGCCGGATGACCGGCTCACGGTGCTCGACATCGCCGACTGCGAGCAGTTGCGTGCGCAGGATTTCGGCAGCCGCGCGATCGTGGTGGTCGGCACCTTGCAGACGCTGCGGGTGGAGAACACCACCGGCCGCGAGGTGTATGCGTACAAGGAAAACTTCGAGCCGCATTTTGCCGGCGCGCCGGACGCGGCGTTCTTCGAGCGGGTGAGCGAGCGTGACCTGGAGGCGCAGCCGTATCTGGGGCGCGGTGACCTGGGCAAGATCAAGCGCAGCTTCGCCAACCTGCTGGCCTGGCACCGGCCCATCGTGATCATGGACGAGGCGCACAACGCGCAGTCGAACCTGTCGCTGGAAGTGCTCAAGCGCATCCGCCCGGCCTGCGTGATCGAGTGGACCGCCACCCCGGCGAAGGATCAGAACCTGCTGTACCACGTTTCCGCACAGGAGCTGAAAGCGGCGCACATGATCAAGCTGCCGATCGTGCTGGCGCCGCATCCGAACTGGCAGGAGTCGGTGCGCGACGCGGTGTTGACCCGCGACGTGCTGGCGCGAGAGGCCACCGCCGAACCGGACTACGTGCGTCCGATCGTGCTGTTCCAGGCCGACCAGCGCGGCAACGAGGCGACGGTCGAGGTGCTCAAGGCGTTCCTGCTCGACACCCTGCACATCGAGGAGCGGCGCATCGCCGTCGCCACCGGCAACCAGCGCGAGCTCGATGGCGTGAACCTGTTCGACCGCGCGTGTGCGGTGGATTTCGTGATCACGGTGGAGGCGCTCAAGGAAGGCTGGGATTGCTCGTTCGCCTATGTGTTCTGCACGGTGCAGAACATCCGCTCGGCGAAGGACATGGAGCAGTTGCTGGGCCGCGTGCTGCGCATGCCGCACGCGCAGCGGCGCGTGTCGGAAAAGTTGAACCGCGCCTACGCCCACGTCTGCGGTGCCGGCACCGCGCAGGTGGCCAACCAGCTGGCTGACCGGCTGGTGACGATGGGTTTCGAGGAGATGGAGGTGGCGCAGTTCGTGCAGCCGTCGCTGGATGCCGACCTGTTTGCCGAACGGCCCGCGACAGCGGCGCCGGTGGAATCGGTGTTCGACCTGTCGCTGGCGGTGGCGCACGCGGTGGCGGCGATCTTGCCGGCACAGGTGAAGGTCGCCGAGGTGGATGGCGCGGGCCAGCTCACCGTGAGCGGCCTGATCGATGCCGAGGTCATGGCACAAGTCGTTGCCGCCGCGCCGAAACGCGAGCGCGAGCACCTGGGCCGCGAGCTGGAACGACACCAGACCCGCGCCTTGATGGCCACCGCGGCCAGCGAACGCGGCGAGGCGTTTGCTCCGCTGCCGCAGCTGGCGGTGCCATTGCAGGGCAGGTTGACCTTGTACGAGCCGGAGCTGCTGGCCGAGTTCGCTGATTTCTCGCTGGCCGGCCTGGGCGCCGAACTGCCGGACTTCCAGCGGCAGGAAACGGTTCGCCCATACCTGATCGATGTGGAACGTGGCCACATGCAGGTGCGCGAGGACGAGGCGCAATACGACCTTGGCCTCGACAACGGTACCGAAGGCATTCGCCGCGAGGATGTGCTGCGTGTGCTCGATCGACGCCTGCGCCGCGATGCGATCCTGCAGCCGGACATGATCGCGTGGCTGGGGCGGATGCTGGACGGGCTGGCAGCACGCGGCTTCGAGCTGACCTATCTGGCCCGTCACATCAACGACTTGGCCGATGTCGCCGCGGCACAGCTGGCCAAATTGCTCAAGGGCGAGAAGCGCGTGGCTTTCCAGCAATCCCTGCTGGCGGGGTCAGCGCAGGTGCGAATCGACCAACACATCCAGTTCCACTTCGACCCGCAGGTGTACCCGGCGCGCTGGCTTTATCCGGCTACCGCACGCTACCGCTTTCGCAAACACTACTATCCGCTGCCCGGCGAACTGAAGGAGGACATCGATGCGGAGGAGACCGCCTGCGCGATCGAACTCGACCGGCTCGAAGCGGTGAAGCACTGGGTGCGCAACCTGGAGCGCCAGCCGGAGGCCTCGTTCTGGCTGCCGACGTCCACTGATCGCTTTTACCCCGATTTCGTCGCCGAACTCGGCGACGGCCGTCTGTTCGCGCTGGAGTACAAGGGCGGCGATCGTTACAGCAACGACGACTCGAAGGAGAAGCGCGACATCGGTGCCGTGTGGGCGGCTGCCAGCGAGGGGCGCTGCGTGTTCCTGATGGCGACGGACGCGGCGACGGTCGGGACCTCGGTCGCGGCGCAATTGCGTCGGGCCATCGGTGGATAAAGACGGGCCCGATCGCGATGACTGCCTTCCGTTGCACCGCCAAGCTGCTCAAGGCGATGAAGGCCACGCCGGTGGCCGACCCGGCGCCGGCCAGCAACCGTCTGGGTGAATGGACGGCCAACCTCATTCATGTCTCGCGCATCCAGCTGGTGCTGGCCGTGAGTGAGCCGACCCGGTTGGGCGTGGTGATCGATGCGGCGCCGTACGCGCAGGTGCCGGAGCGCTTCTGCCACGCCCTGTTCAAGGTGCTGCTGCACCTTGAAATTCCCGCAGATCTGGCTGCCGAGGAGGCCGAGTCGATGCGCGACGTGCAACTGGCGGCGAGCAGCTCACGTTCGGTGCTGGGCACGTTAAACCAGTTCGCCTTCCACATCGAAAGCGATCTGTGGCATGGCCAGGCCGCTTCGGCGCGCGAATTGACCGAGCGATTGAGTGAGGTCGTGGTGATCAAGCCGAAGCACATCGGCTTTCCCGCCGAGCGCGTGCGCGAGGCTTTCGGCCTGCCACCGATCGATCACCGTCGCCGGTTGGCCGCGTATTTGCCGCCGGGAATGTTGCTGCATTGAGCGAACAAGAAAAGGCCGCCCGGGGGCGGCCTTTTCTTTACGCGCAAGGCGAATGCGGCTTACTTCAACTTCGCATCCTTGCGCAGCGCCTCGGCGCGGTCGGTCTTTTCCCACGAGAACGAGGTGAACTTGTTGCCGTTGGCGTCGACCAAGTCGCGCGGGGTGCGGCCGAAGTGGCCGTAGCTGGCGGTCTGCTGGTACATCGGGTGGATCAGGTCGAGCATTTGCAGGATGCCGTACGGGCGCAGGTCGAAGTGCTTGCGGATCAGCTTCTCGATCTTCTCGTCGCTGATCTTGCCGGTGCCGAAGGTGGTGACCGAGATCGAGGTGGGATGCGCCACGCCGATCGCGTAGCTCACCTGCACTTCGCAGCGGTCGGCGATGCCGGCGGCCACGATGTTCTTGGCCACGTAGCGCGCGGCGTAGGCGGCCGAGCGGTCGACCTTGGACGGGTCCTTGCCCGAGAACGCGCCGCCACCGTGACGGGCCCAGCCGCCGTAGGTGTCCACGATGATCTTGCGGCCGGTCAGGCCGCAGTCGCCCACCGGCCCGCCGATGACGAACTTGCCGGTCGGGTTGATGTGGAACTTGGTGCCCTTGTGCAGCAGCTTGGCTGGCAGCACCGGCTTGAGGATTTCCTCGCGCACGGCCTCGATCAGGTCCTTCTGCTTCACGCTCGGGTCGTGCTGGGTCGACAGCACCACGGCGTCGATCGCGGTGGCGATGCCGTTCTCGTAGCGCAGGGTGACCTGGCTCTTGGCATCCGGGCGCAGCCACGGCAGCGGCGAGTTCTTCTTCTTGCGCACCTTGGCCTGCTGCTCGACCAGGCGGTGCGAGTAGTAGATCGCGGCGGGCATGAAGTCCTTCGTTTCATTGGTCGCGTAGCCGAACATCAGGCCCTGGTCGCCCGCGCCCTGTTCTTCCGGCTTCTTGCGGTCCACGCCCTGGTTGATGTCGGGCGACTGCTTGCCGATCAGGTTGATCACGCCGCAGGTGGCGCCGTCGAAGCCGACGTCGCTGGAGTCGTAGCCGATGTCCAGGATCACCTTGCGGGTGATCGCTTCCAGGTCGATCCACGCATCGGTGGTGATCTCGCCGGCGACGATCGCCACGCCGGTCTTGACCATGGTTTCGCAGGCCACGCGGGCGCGCGGGTCCTGCGCGACGATCGCGTCGAGGACGGCGTCGGAGATCTGGTCGGCGACCTTGTCCGGATGGCCTTCGGAGACCGATTCGGAGGTGAACAGGTAGTTGGACATCGCGGTTTATATCCCTTTGTTCGGATAGAAAGATAAATGAAGTCGGGCATGATACATCCCCGCTCCGGGTTTTGCAGCTTGCGCCGATTCCCGTCCCTGCGGGGTTAGGCGCGTGTTCAGCCGTCTGGACGGCTGCGCGTTCAGGCGGCCAGCCGGTCGCCGGCGGCAAGCGCCGCGAAATAATCGCGGGTCAGCCGCAACTGCTCGTGGACTGTTTCCGCCCGGTTGACCACCTGCCGGAACGCGGCGTTCTCCGGACGGTCCTTCGCGTACCAGCCCAGGTGCTTGCGCGCGATGCGCACGCCGGCCTGTTCGCCATAGAACGCGTACAACTGCTCGAGGTGGCCGAGCAGGATGGTGCCGACTTCGGCCGGCTCCGGCTCGGCCAGCAATTCGCCGGTGGCGAGGTAGTGGGCGACCTCGCGGAAGATCCATGGCCGTCCCTGGGCGCCGCGGCCGATCATCAGCGCGTCGGCGCCGGTGGCGTCCAGCACGTGCCTGGCCTGCTGCGGCGTGTTGACGTCGCCGTTGGCCAGCACCGGAATGCGCACGGCGGCCTTCACCGCGGCGATGGTGGCGTACTCGGCCTCGCCCTCATACTTGTCGGCGCGGGTGCGCCCGTGCACCGCCAGCGCGGCGATGCCGTTGTCCTGGGCGATGCGGGCGATGTTCAGCGCGTTGCGGTTCTGCCGATCCCAGCCGGTGCGGATCTTCAGCGTCACCGGCACCTCGACGGCGTCGACCACTGCCTTGACGATGCGCGCCACCAGCGGCTCGTCCTGCAGCAGGGCGGAGCCCGACCACACGTTGCACACCTTCTTGGCCGGGCAGCCCATGTTGATGTCGATGATCTGCGCGCCGTTGGCCACGTTGAAGCGCGCCGCCTCGGCCAGCATCGCCGGGTCGTAGCCGGCGATCTGCACGCTGACCGGTTCGGGTTCGCCCTCGTGGTCCATCCGCTGCAGCGACTTGCGCGTATGCCACAGCCGCGGGTCGGCATTGGTCATCTCCGACACGGCCAGCCCCGCGCCCAGCCGCTTGCACAGCAGCCGGAACGGCTTGTCGGTGACGCCGGCCATCGGGGCCAGCACCACGGGCGGGTCGATCAGGTAGGGGCCGATGCGCATCGGCGCATTGTAGCGGCCCGCGGCTGCCGCGACGCGGCGATCAGTGCGTGGGCACCGCCCGCTGCGCGGCCCCGCGGTCATGCCGGTGCTTGAACAGCGGCACGAACAGCAGCGCCATCACCAGCGAGTAGCCGGCGAAGGCCAGCCAGATCCCGGGCCAGTCCTTGCAGATCGCCACGGTGTCGTCGCACTGGTGGCTGGTGAAGAAGTGGTCGATCACGAAGCCGGCGATCAGGCTGCCCAGCACCGCGCCGATGCCGTTGGTCATCAGCATGAACAGGCCCTGGGCGCTGGCGCGGATCTTCGGGTCGGCCTGGCTCTCCACGAACAGGGAGCCCGAGATGTTGAAGAAGTCGAACGCCATGCCGTAGATGATGCACGAGAGCACGATCATCCACAGTCCGCCGGCCGGGTCGCCGAACGCGAACAGACCGAAGCGCAGCACCCAGGCCAGCATGCTCATCGTCATCACCGCCTTGATGCCGAAGCGCTTCAGGAAGAACGGGATGGTCAGGATGAAGGCGGTTTCGGAGAACTGCGAGATCGAGATGATGATGGTGGAGTACTTCACCGCCAGCAGGTTGGCGTACGCGGGCACCTTGACGAAGTCGCTGAGGAAGGCGTCGCCGTAGGCGTTGGTCAGCTGCAGCGCCGCGCCCAGCAGCATCGCGAAGATGAAGAACACCGCCATGTTGCGGTTCTTGAACAGGGTGAACGAGGTCAGTCCCAGCCGGTCGGCGAGTCCGCGGCCTTCCTCGGCGCGCAGCCGCGGCGGGCACTTGGGCAGGGTGAACGCGTAAAAGCCCAGCAGCAGCGAGGCAGCCGCGGCCACGTGGAACTGGGCGGGCGACGCCTTGAAGCCGAGCAGGCTGGTGGTCCAGGTGGCGGCGATGAAGCCGATCGTGCCCCACACGCGGATCGGCGGGTAGGTGTTCACCACGTCCAGGCCATCCTGCTTCAGCGCGTTGTAGGTCACCGTGATGGCCAGCGAGATGGTCGGCATGTAGAAGCACATGTTCAACAGCATCACCCAGAACATCTGCTCCGGACCCTGCACGTGCGGGATCGAGAACAGCACCGCGGCGCCGCAGATCTGCAGGATGCCGTACAGGCGTTCGGCGTTGATCCACTTGTCCGCCACGATGCCGACCAGCGAGGGCATGAACAGCGAGGCGATGCCCATGGTCGAGAAGATCGCGCCGAAGCTGGTGCCCGACCAGTGCTGGGTCTGGAACCACCACGTGCCGATGGTCAGCAGCCACGCGCCCCAGATGTAGTACTGGAAGAAATTGAGTACGGTGAGACGGAGCTTGAGGCTCATGAACGAGGATTCCCCTGCAAGGCCGGGGTCGGCCCCGTGGCCACGATATCGTAGCGGCGCAGGTTAGACGACGCTGCCGCCAAGCGGCAAGGTGCAATGCGGCAGCTCGTTCCGGCCGCTCACCCCGGCACGGCCAGCACATCGGCCACGCGCTGGCGCAGCACCGGCAGCAGCTCGGCCTCGAACCACGGGTTGTGCATCACCCACGGCCGGTTGCGCGGGCTCGGATGGGGCAGCGGCAGCACGCCGCGGGCCAGGTAGGTGCGCCAGTTGCGCACGGTGTCGGTGAGCGTGGCATCGCGCGTGTCGCCGAGCATGCCCACCTGGGCGTACTGCCCGATGGCCAGGGTCAGCTGCACGCCGGTGAGCAGCGGAAACAGGCGCGGATGCCAGATCGCGGCACACGCCGGCCGCGGCGGCAGGTCACCGCTGTTGCCCTTGCCGGGGAAACAGAAATCCATCGGCACGATCGCCACGCGCTCGGCGTCGTAGAAGGTGGCGCGATCGATCTGCAGCCAGTCGCGCAGGCGCTCGCCGCTGACGTCGTCGAACGGGATGCCGCTTTCCTCCACCTTGCGCCCCGGCGCCTGGCTGACGATCAGCAGTCGCGAGCGCGTCGACGCCTGCAGCACCGGTCGCCGCCCCGGCGGCTGCTGCATCGCGCAGGTGTGCCCGCAGCGGATCTCCGCCAGCAGGGCATCCATGGCGCGTTGTTGCTGCATCGGGTCCAGCTTTCCTTTCTTCTCCATTCCCTGCTCCCGGCCCTCAAACCACCTTGCCCGGGTTGAGGATGCCGTCCGGGTCGAACGCGGCCTTGACCGAGCGCATCAGCGCGAGGGTCGACTCGCCCAGCGCCAGCGGCAGGTAGTCGCGTTTCACCACGCCGATGCCGTGCTCGCCCGACAGCGTGCCGCCCAGCGCGAGCACCAGGGCGAACAGCTCGGGCAGCATCGCGTAGCCACGTTCGATCTCATCCACGTCGCGCGGCAGCAGGTTCACGTGCAGGTTGCCGTTGCCGGCGTGGCCGAAACACACCAGCGGCACCGCGTGCTTCGCGGCGAGCGCCTGCGCGCCGGCGACCAGTTCGGGCAGGCGGCTCACCGGCACCACCACGTCCTCGTTGATCTTGTGCTCGGTCACCGCACGCTGGGCGAACGAGAGCGCCTTGCGCGCGGCCCACAGCGCGGTGTTTTCGCTGGCGTCGGCCGCGACGTCGAGGGCGAGCAGGCCGTCGCCGCGCGCGGCGCGTGCCACCGCGTCCTGGGCAAAGCGCACGGTCTCGGGCGTTCCGTCGACCTCGATCAGCAGCAGCGCTCCTGCTGCGGGCACGTCGGCATCCGGTGCGTGGTCGCGGGCGAGTTTGAGTGCCAGCGCATCCATGAATTCCAGTGCCGCGGGCGTCACCGGCTGCGCCATGATGCGCGCCACCGCCTGCGCCGCGCTGGCCGTGTCGCGATAGGTGGCGCGCAGCGAGCGCACGGCGGCGGGTCGCGGGGTGAGTTTCAGCGTCGCCCCGGTGATCAGTGCCAGCGTGCCTTCCGAGCCGATGAGCAGGCGGGTCAGGTCGTAGCCGGTGGAATCCTTGGTGGTTTGCGTACCGGCGATGAAACCTTCACCGGTGCCGGCCACTGCGCGCAGGCCCAGCACGTTGTCGCGCGTGGCGCCGTACTTCAGCGCGCGCGGTCCACCGGCGTTGCAGGCAAGGTTGCCGCCCACGGTGCACCAAGGTGCCGAGCCCGGATCGGGCGCCCAGAAGAACCCGTGCGGCGCCAGCGCCTGTTGCAGGGCCTCGTTGGTGACGCCCGGCTCGACCACCGCGAGGCGATCGTCCGGCGCGATGCGCACGATGCGATCCATGCGCTGGAAATTCGCCACCACGCCACCGGCCAGCGGTACCGACGCGCCGGTGGAACTGGTGCCGCCGCCGCGCGCGGTGAGCGGCACGCGATGTTCGCGGCAGGCGCGCACCAGCGATTCGACCTGGGCGTGCGTGGCGGGATGGACCACGACGTCGGGTCGATGCGCGTGGCGCGAGTGGTCGCGTGCCGCGAGGCGCAGCGCGTCGTCGCCGCTGTCCAGTGCGTCGCCGGGAAAGATCGTGCGCAGGCTGTCGAGCAGGGAAGCGGGCAGGGTCATGCCGCGATTATCGCACCGGGCGGGGTTCAGCCCGCCTCGAATGCACCGCGCAGCCATTGCCGCTGCGGTGCTTCCACCGGGCCGTCGTAGCTGACCACGTCGAAGCGGCAGGCCGCGCGCGCATGTTGCGGGTGCGCGGCCAGCCAATGTTGTGCCGCGAGTATCAGCTTGCCCTGCTTGGCGGCGGTCACCGAAGTGGCGGCGTCGCCGTGGCTGGCGCTCTTTCGGTAGCGCACCTCGACGAAGACCACGGTGCCGCCGTCACGCATCACCAGGTCCAGCTCGCCGTGGCGCGTGGTGTAGTTGCGCGCCAGCAGTTTCAGGCCGGCGCGTTCGAGCTCGCCGCAGGCGCGTTGCTCGAAGTCGTCGCCGGCCGCGCGCATCAGCGCGATTCGGGCTGGAAGGTTCCGCTGGACGACGGACTCGCCGGCACCGGCTCCGCGTTGGCCGGCGGCGCGGTCGATGGCATGTCGTCCATCTGCAGGCTGCCGCCCAGCGGACGCGCCAGGCCATCCTGGAAGCGCGCCCAGATCAGCACGCGGCGCACGCGACCGAACTGGTCGGCGGCGAGCTGGCCGCTGGCGCCCGGCAGGTAGCTGCCCGGATGGGCGCGCATCCATTCGATGTAGGGCACCAGGTTCCAGGCATCCATGCCGAAGGCGAACAGCCGCGCCGCGCCGCCCCGGGCCGCGGGCAGGCGCGTGGCGATGTCGTCGTGGCTTGGCAGTCCCGGCTGGGCGTCGAACAGCCAGGGCGCGTCGCAGAATTCCAGGCCGTCCAGGTCGCGATTCGCGGCGGAGTCGTCATTGCCTTCATAGACGTGCGAAGTGCCGAACACCGGCAGGCCGACCCGGGCAATGTGCAACTGCGGCAACAGCAGTCGCGCCTGTTGCGGGCGCATGCTGATGAAGATGCCGCTGTCCACCACCACCGGATTGTCTGGCTGCGCCGTGCTGGCGCTGGCCGCGGGCTCGGCGGTCGCCGGTGCCGTCGGCAGCCGCATCCCGGCAATGGCATCGGCATAGCTGGTCGCTCCGGGCGGCAGGGTGATCGAGCCCAGCAACTCGCCGCCGCGGGCCGTCAGCTCCGCCTTGAACGCGCCGGCCGCACGCTGGGCAAAGTCATCGACCGAGACCATCACGTAGGCCTTGCGGATGCCTCGTTCGATCATGTGATCGGCAGCCTGCGCGCCCTCGGTCTCCGGCAGCAGGCCGAATTCGCTGGTGTCACCGGCGGGCAGTTGCTTGTCGTCGGGATGATTCAGGGCCAGCAGCGGAACCGGCAGTTGCGCCTGGCCGAACACGGCAGCGACCTCGGCGCGGGTCAGCGGGCCGACGACCAGTCGCGCGCCGTCACTGACGGCCTGCTGATACGCCTTGAGCGCACCGTCGGCGGTGCCCTGGCTGTCGTAGACCCGCACCGAGGGGCGCGGCGCGTGATTGCGGCCGGCATCGAGATAGGCCGCGAAGAAGCCTTCGCGGATCGCCGTGCTGGCGGCGGCGTAATTGCCGTCGTTGGGCAACAGCAGGGCCACCTGGGTGGGCACCTGGTAGCCCTCGCGCACGTTGGCGTCGGCGCCGGGCAGCAAGGTGCCGACCGGTTGCTGGAGGTCGGGCGTCGGCTGCGCCACGGTGACGCCGAGCTGGCTGAGCGCCTCGTTCACCCACGGCAGCATGCGGTCGCCGCGCTGCATGCCGGCGGCACGCTGCTTCAGCGAATCGACGCCGACCTTGCCCAGCAGGGTGAGGATCTGCTGGCGATTCTGGCTGTGGTCGAAACCGCTGAGTTGCCCGTCCAGCTCCACGCGGGTTCGCGCGGCTCCCCACGGGTCGCCGCTGGCGGCCATCGCGCGGGCGCGGAATTCCAGCAGGCGCGGCTGCAGCGCCGCCGGGACGGCGACCCGCGGCTGCGTGGTCAGCCGCAGCGCGGTGGCCGAATCATGCTGGTCCAGCGCCAGTTCGGCGCGCAGCAGGTCCAGTCGTACCGGTTCGTCGCCGGCAAGGTTCTGCCGCTTGATGCCGGCCAGCACGGGCGCGGCGCGCTGGAGCTGGCCTTCCTCGCGCCACGCCTCGGCGGCGTACAGGCGATAGCTGTCGGCGTGTCCGCGCGATTGCCCGGCCAGTGCGAGCCATGCCTGCGCGGCCTGGTCGAACTGGCCCTGCGTGGCCAGTGCGGCGGCACTCTGCGCCGCGGCAAGCTCCGCCGGCGAGCGTGGTGCATTGCTGGGCACGCAGGCCGCCAGCAACAGCGAAAACAGCAAGGCAGTCGCGGCGACGCGCGAGTGGCGCATGAAGCGCATGGGAAATCCCTTGGTCGTCATGGTCGTCAATGCGCGATCATAACGGATTGGATTGTCGCCTCGCGGTGCAGGAGTTTGCAGATGTCATCGGTTCAGTCAGGGTGTTTGTGGGTGGTGGCCACGCCCATCGGTCATCGCGACGATTTTTCAGCACGGGCGATCGCCACCTTGCGCGCGGTGGCGGTGATCGCGGCGGAAGACACCCGCCACAGCCGCCCGCTACTGGTTCACCACAACATAGATACGCCGCTGCTCGCACTGCACGACCACAACGAGCGCGATGCGGTGGATGCGATCGTACGCCGGATGCAGGCCGGTGATTCGGTGGCGCTGATCTCGGACGCGGGCACGCCGCTGATCAGCGACCCGGGCTTCCGGCTGGTGCGCGCGGCGCGCGCCGCAGGCATCCGCTGCGTTCCGGTGCCGGGCGCGTGCGCGGCGATCGCGGCCCTGTCGGTGGCCGGCCTGCCCAGTGACCGTTTCGTGTTCGAGGGTTTCCTGCCGCCGAAGGCGGCGGCGCGGCGCAGTCGCCTGCAGGAACTGGCTGGCGATCCGCGCACGCTGATCTTCTACGAGTCGTCGCACCGCGTCGCCGAAAGCCTGGCCGACATGCGCGACGTGTTCGGCGCCGATCGCGAGGCCGTGCTGGCGCGCGAGCTGACCAAGATGTTCGAGACCGTGCTGGGCGAGTCGTTGGCGGAACTGGCGGCGCGGGTCGTCAGCGATCCGGACCAGCAACGCGGCGAGCACGTGATCCTGGTGGCCGGTCGCGGCGAGGAAGCCGATGCGAAGCTCGCCGAAGGCCGGCGCATTTTCGCGATCCTGCGCGAGGAATTGCCGCCTGCGAAAGCTGCCAAGCTGGCGGCGGCGATCAGCGGGGCGCCGCGCAAGCTTTTGTATGAGGGGTAGTCGACTACTAGTGCAGGGGCGGCTTCATTCGCGATGCTTTTGCGTTCTTCCATGAGGAACCCGGCAACGTGGGGCGCCCTCTCCTGCCCTGCGGGCACCCTCTCCCCGGGGGGAGAGGGGATATTGATGGCGCTGTCGCGCTACACTTCCCGATGGAGTCGGCCGGACAGTCGCGTCGCGCGCAAGCGCATCGAGGAAAGTCCGGGCTCCGCAGGGCAGAGTGCCAGGTAACTCCTGGGCAGCGTGAGCTGACGGCCAGTGCAACAGAGAGCAGACCGCCGAACGGCATCTCCGGATGTGCGTGGTAAGGGTGAAAGGGTGCGGTAAGAGCGCACCGCGTACGGGGCCAACGTCGTACGGCACGGTAAACCCCACTCGGAGCAAGACCAAATAGGGGAACGATAACGCGGCCCGCGTTGTTCCCGGGTAGGTTGCTGGAGCCAGGCGGCGACGCCTGGCCGAGAGGAATGACTGTCGCGTCGCAAGACGTACAGAACCCGGCTTACAGGCCGACTCCACCTCTTCGTGCATGCCATCGCCACCTCGGCGCCTTCGTCGGGGTGGCGATGGCATGCCCATGTGAACGGAAATTCAGTCCGCGGGCGCCGAATGGCGTGATTTCGCGTGGATTTCACCCCATTCCGGCCCAAAGCAGCGTGGGTCTGATTGCAAAAAATTCCCTGCTTTCAAACACCTTGCCGGTGTTCCTGAGAATATGCTGCATGTACGGTCAGGATTTTGCCTTTACTCATTGATTCACAAGCGAAATTGCCTTGACAGTCTCAGGGGGCGAGATTATCGTGGGCTCCAGTGTGAAATTGTGGGTTTTCGTGGAGTCTGCTGATCGTGTTCCAGGGCGAAACCGCCATCACCATCGACGACAAGGGTCGCCTGACCATCCCGACAGCGTATCGGGAGCAGGTGGCGGGCGAGTGCGCCAATCGTCTGGTGATCACCTACAACCCGTTCGAGGCGGGCAGCCTGTGGCTGTTTCCGCATGCGGAGTGGGAACAGGTGCGCGATCAGGTGAACGCCCTGTCCAAGGTCAAGGCGGCTCACCGCGACATGCAGATGAAGCTGGTCGGTGCCGCCGCCGTGGTCGAGCCCGATGGTGCGGCGCGCGTCCTGCTGCCGGCCAGCCAGCGTGCCACCACCGGCATCGAGAAAAAGGCGGTGCTGCTGGGCATGGGCAACAAGTTCGAGCTGTGGAGCGAACAGGCTCACCTGGCCAAGATCCGCCAGAGCATCGGCGAAGACGACATCACAAGCGAAATGGCCGAACTGCGCCTGTAAACGGCGCGGCGACACACGTGGGACGGGAGCGGGAGTGCGGCATGGCCGAGCAAGTTTTGCGGCACATCCCGGTGATGCTGGGTGAAGCAGTGGAGGGTCTCGCCGTGCATGCGGGCGGGCGTTATCTCGATGGAACCTTCGGTCGCGGCGGTCACGCCCGCGAGGTCCTGTCGCGCCTGGGCGCCGACGGTCGCCTGCTGCTGATGGATCGCGACCCCACCGCCATCGCCACGGCCCGCGCCGAGTTCGCCGCCGATCCGCGGGTGTCGATCCGCCATGCGAATTTCTCCAGCCTGGCCGAGTGGGACGAAACCGCCCACGGCCTCGATGGCGTGCTGCTCGACCTGGGCGTGTCCTCGCCGCAGCTGGACGAGGCCGCGCGCGGTTTCAGCTTCATGGCCGATGCGCCGCTGGACATGCGCATGGACACCAGCCAGGGCGAGAGCGCGGCCGACTTCCTGGCCCAGGCCAGCGAGCGCGAGATCGCCGACGTGTTGTGGAACTACGGCGAGGAACGCCACAGCCGGCGCATCGCCCGCGCCATCGTGGCCGATCGCGAGGCGACCCCGTTCACCCGCACCGGCCAGCTGGCCGCGCTGATCGAGCGCGTGGCGGGCCGGCGCGAGCCGGGCAAGCATCCGGCCACGCGGAGCTTCCAGGCGCTGCGCATTCGCGTGAACGGCGAGCTGGATGCCTTGCAGCAGGGCCTGAATGCCGCGCTGGAACGGCTGAAGCCGGGCGGTCGCCTGTCGGTGATCAGCTTCCACTCGCTGGAGGACCGCGCGGTGAAGTTGTTCATCCGCGACCACTCCGGCCGCGTGCAGAACAGCCGTCGCGGACCGCCGGTGCAGGGCGCGCCGGCGCAACTGGCTGCGGTCGGCAAGGCGCAATTCCCGGGCGATGCGGAACTGGCGGCGAACCCGCGCTCGCGCTCGGCTGTCCTGCGCGTGGCGGAGAAACTCGCATGAAGGCCATCGGCGCCCTCTGCCTGCTGGTGTTGCTGGTGGCCGTGCTGGCCAGCGCGCTCGGCGTGGTGTGGACGCGCCACGAGAGCCGCGTGCTGTTCGTCAACCTGACCGCGCTGCAGAACCAGCGCGACGAGTTGAACATCGAATACGGCAAGCTCGAACTGGAGCAGGCCACCTATGCCGAACCCCGGCGCATCGACGACGAGGCCCGGCAGAAGCTGGGCATGGTCGATCCGCGCCCGCAAGACATCCGGTTGCTGCGATGAGCTGGCGCAAGCACGTCAAGCCATCCCCGCCCGGTCGCCGCCGCGTCGCAGGTCCCAGTGCGCGGCGCCGCATGATCGTGGTGGTCGGCCTGCTGGGGCTGGTTTCCGCGGCGCTGGTCGCGCGCGCGTTCGACCTGCAGGTGGTGCGCAAGGAGTTCTACCAGCGCCAGGGCGACGCGCGCTTCCTGCGCGAAGTGCCGATCCCGGTGTCGCGCGGCACCATCTTCGACCGCAACGGCGAGCCGCTGGCGGTGTCGACGCCGATGATGTCGATCTGGGCCAATCCGTCCGAGGTGCTGGACAACGACGAGCGCATTCCCGCGCTGGCCCAGGCGCTTGGCGTGGAAGCGGACGGCCTGAAGGCGCAGCTGGCGCAGCGTTCGGATCGCGAGTTCGTCTACCTGCGCCGGCAGATGTCGCCGGCCGCGGCACAGGCGGTGCTGGACCTGGGCATTCCGGGGATCAACGGCCAGCGTGAATTCAAGCGCTACTACCCGTCCGGCGAAGTCACCGCCCACGTGCTCGGTTTCACCAACATCGACGACCGCGGCCAGGAAGGCCTGGAGCTGGCGTACGACGAATGGCTGGCCGGCAAGCCGGGCGCCAAGCGCGTCATCCGCGACCGCATGGGTCACGTGGTCGAGGACCTTGAGCAGGTGCGCGCGCCCAAGCCCGGCCAGAACCTCACGCTGAGCATCGATCGGCGCATCCAGTTCCTGGCCTACAACGAGCTGAAGAACACGCTGGAGAAATCGCAGGCCGACTCCGGCTCGATGGTGGTGCTCGACGTGCGCACCGGCGAAGTGCTGGCCATGGTCAACCTGCCGACCTACAACCCGAATGCGCTGGGCGGCAGCAAGCCGGGCCAGCGCCGCAACCGGGCGATGACCGACGTGCTCGAACCCGGCTCGACGATCAAGCCGATCCTGATGGCGGCGGCGCTGTCCAGCGGCAAGTACACGCCGACCAGCCCGCTCATCGACACCACTGGCGGGCACTGGTACTTCCAGGGCCACGACATCCACGACACGCACAACTACGGCGTGCTGACCCCGACCGGGGTGATCACCAAGTCCAGCAACGTGGGCGCGGCGCACATCGCGATGCAGCTGGACACCTCGCTGATGTACGACACCTATCGCGCGTTCGGCTTCGGCAACAGCACCGAGAGCGGCTTCCCCGGCGAAGCGTCCGGCTACCTGCGCATCGGCCGCGACTGGCGCCCGCTGGAAAAGGCCATTCTCGGCTACGGCTACGGACTCAACGTCACCGTGCTGCAGCTGGCCAATGCCTACGCCACCATCGCCGATGGTGGCGTGATGCACAGCCCCACCTTCATCAAGGACAACGACAGCACCGCGAAGCAGATCATCTCGCCCGAGGTGGCGCACGAACTGCTGCAGATGATGGAGACGGTGACCGGGCCGGGCAGTACCGGCACGATGGCGCGCATCGCCAACTACAGCGTGGCCGGCAAGACCGGCACCGCGCACAAGGCCGCCGGCGGCAGCTACGCCAAGAGCAACTACACCTCGGCGTTTGCCGGCATCGTGCCGGCCTCCAGCCCGCGCCTGGCGGCGGTGGTGGTGATCGACAACCCGCAGAAGGGTAGCTATTACGGCGGCACCGTGTCCGGTCCGGTGTTCTCCAAGGTGATGGAGGGCGCGCTGCGCCTGCTCGACGTGCCGCCCGACAATATCGGTCGCTGGTATGTCGGCGGTCCGCTGCAGAGCCCGGACGGGCTGGTCGGCAGCAAGCCGCCGGTGGATGCGCCGATCGACGACGCGCCCGTGGACGAGGACACGCCATGAACACCGGCCACCTCGACCAGTTGTTGCTGGGTATCGCCGACGCGCAGCTGGCAGCGATGCCGGAAGTCGCGCGCATGACGGTCTCCGGCCTGAGCCTGGATTCGCGCAGCGTGCAGCGCGGTGACGCGTTCTTCGCGCTGCATGGCACCCGCGCCCATGGCATCAGCTTTGCGCCTGCCGCCGTGCAGCGCGGCGCGCGCATCGTGCTGGCCGAGGCCCCGGCGGCTGGCGAGTCGCTTCCCTCGCTGGCAGGGGAAATTGACGAGGGCGGAAGGGATGCACTGCCGCAGGCAGTCGGCGAGGTGCCGGTGCTGTGGATCGACGACCTGCACGCGCAGGTCGGCGAGATCGCCGCGCGCTTCCATCAGCGACCCAGCGAGTTGCTGCGCCTGATCGGCGTGACCGGTACCAACGGCAAGACCTCCTGCGTGCAGCTGCTGGCCCAGGCGCTGACCCTGCTGGGCCATCGCGCCGCCTCGATCGGCACGCTCGGCGCAGGCGTGCACGGTCAGCTGCACGAGGGCGAACGCACCACCCCCGACGCGATCAGCGTGCAGGCGCAGCTGGCGGCGTTCCGCGACGACCGGGTCAGCCACGTGGCGATGGAAGTTTCCTCGCACGCGCTGGTGCAGGGGCGCGTGGCCGCAGTCGACTTCGAAGTGGCGGCATTCACCAACCTCACCCGCGACCACCTCGACTATCACGGCAGCATGGAGGCCTACGGCGCCGCCAAGGCCATGCTGTTCGCGTGGCCGGGGCTGCGCAGCGCGGTGATCAACATCGACGACGCGTTCGGCCGCGAGCTTTCGAGCCAGCTGTCCGATGATCTGCAGTTGCTGCGCTTCAGTGCGGCCGGCGACGACGAGGCGGAAGTTGCCGCCAGCGACATTGTCACCTCGGCTGAGGGCCTGGCCTTCCATCTGCGCACCCCGTGGGGCAGCCGGGCGATCCGCAGCCAGCTGATCGGTCGCTTCAACGTGGCCAACCTGTTGGCCGTGGTGGCCAGCCTCGGCGCGCTGGGCGAACCGTTCGCGCGCATCGTCGAAGTGGTCGCCCAGCTGCAGCCGGTGAACGGCCGGATGAACCGGATCGGCGGCGTGCACGGCCAGCCGCTGGTGGTGGTCGACTACGCGCATACCCCGGATGCGCTGGAGCAGGCACTGAATGCCGTGCGCGCCCACTGCGCCGGCAAGCTCATCTGCGTGTTCGGTTGCGGCGGCGAGCGTGACGCCGGCAAGCGCCCGTTGATGGGCGAGATCGCCGCCAGGCTGGCCGACGTGGCGATCGTCACCGACGACAACCCGCGGGGTGAGGACGGCGACGCGATCGTGGCGCAGATCGTGGCCGGCATGACTGCCGCGCCGGCGATGGCGGTCGAGCGCGATCGCGCGGTGGCGATCGCCGACGCGCTGGCGCTGGCCAGGCCGGGCGATGCGGTGCTGATCGCCGGCAAGGGCCACGAGACCTATCAGGACGGCGCGACCGGCAAGCATCCGTTCGACGACCTGCTGGTGGCTCGTGCTGCGCTGGAGCAATGGCAGCGGGAGCAGCGCGCATGATGGCGCTAGCCACCATCGCCGTGTGGACCGGCGGCCGCCTGCTTGCGGGCGATGCCGAGATCACCGGCGTGGCCATCGATACGCGCAAGCTCAAGCCCGGCGACCTGTTCGTCGCGATCAAGGGCGAGCGCGCCGACGGCCATGACTACCTGGCCGAGGCTGCCGCGAGGGGCGCGGTGGCCGCGATGGTCACGCGCAAGGTCGACAGCGACTTGCCCCAGGTGCTGGTCGACGACGCCGGATTGGCGCTGGGCGACCTGGCCAGTGCGGTGCGCGCCCAGCGCGACGTGCGCGTGGTCGGCATCACCGGCTCCAACGGCAAGACCACGGTGAAGACCCTGGTCGCCTCGATCCTGTCGCGGCACGGTCGCACCCATGTCAGCGGCGGCAACTACAACAACGAACTGGGCCTGCCGCTGAGCCTGCTGGCGATGCCGGCCGACACCGAATACGCGGTGTTCGAGATGGGCGCGGGCAAACCCGGTGACATCGCGTACCTGGCTGCCATCGCGCGGCCCGATATCGGCCTCGTCACGCTCATCGCGCCGGCGCATCTTGAGCGCATGGGCAGCATCGAGGGCGTGGCCGAAACCAAGGGGGCGCTGTATCAGGCACTGCCGGTCGACGGCACCGCGATCATCAATGCCGACGATGCGTTCGCCAGTTTCTTCGGCGGCCTGGCCGGCTCGCGCCAGGTGCTGCGGTTCGGCCTGGAGCACCGGGCCGACGTGGGCGCCGACATCATCGAGCAACGCGTGGACGGTTCGCGTTTCGTGCTGAGCACGCCCCGGGGCGACGCCGAGGTGGCGCTGCCGCTGCCCGGTCGCCACAACATCGCCAACGCATTGGCCGCGGCCGCGGTGGCGCTGGCGCTCGACGTGCCGCTGGACACCATCGTCGCCGGGCTCGAGCAGTCCTCCGGCGTGGCCGGCCGGCTGCGCCGCGTGGTGGCTGCCGGTGGCTGGACCGTGATCGACGACAGCTACAACGCGAACCCCGGTTCGATGGCGGCGGCGATCGACACGCTGCTGCTGGCCGGTGGCGAGCGCTGGCTGGTGCTGGGCGACATGGCCGAGCTGGGCGCCGATGCGCGGGCACTGCATGCAGGTATCGGCGCGATGGCGCGCCAGCGCGGCATCGAGCGTCTGTTTGCGGTGGGCCCGTTCGGTGCGGCGACGGTCGAGGCCTTCGGCGCCGGCGCCACGCACTTCGACGACAAGCCGGCGCTGATCGCCACGCTGCAGGCGCAACTGCATCCGGGCGTCACCTGCCTGGTCAAGGGTTCGCGTTCGGCCGGCATGGAGCAGGTCGTGGCCGCCATCGACGGTGGCGCAGAGAAGAAGGGGGAGGCATCCCATGCTGCTTGAGCTGGCCGACTGGATGGCACGGCACTTCACCGCGCTGCACCTGTTCCAGTACATCACCTTCCGCACGATCATGGCCGCGCTCACCGCGCTGGCGATGTCGCTGCTGTGCGGGCCGTGGCTGATCAATCGGCTGGCTGCGCTGAAGGCGGGCCAGGTGGTGCGCAGCGACGGTCCGCAGACGCACCTGGTCAAGGCCGGCACGCCGACCATGGGTGGCGTGATGATCCTGCTGTCGGTCACCGTGGCCACCCTGCTGTGGGCCGACCTGCACAACCGCTACGTGTGGGTGGTGCTGGCGGTACTGCTGAGCTTCGGCGCGATCGGTTTCTACGACGACTACCGCAAGCTGGTGCTGAAGGACAGCCGCGGCCTGGCCAGCCGCTGGAAGTATTTCTGGCAGTCGGTGTTCGGGCTCGGTGCGGCGCTGTTCCTCTACTACACCGCACCGCATGCCGCGGCCGCCGGGCCGGTGGCGGAAACGGCGCTGTACCTGCCGCTGTTCAAGCACGTGGTGTTGCCGCTGGGCCTGTTCTTCATCGCCATCACCTACTTCATGATCGTGGGCTTCTCCAACGCGGTGAACCTCACCGACGGCCTGGATGGCCTGGCGATCATGCCGACCGTGCTGGTCTCGGGCGCGCTGGGCGTGTTCGCCTATCTGGCCGGCAACAAGGTGTTCTCCGAGTACCTGGGCATCCCCTCGATTCCCGGTGCGGGCGAGCTGGCGATCTTCACCGGCGCGCTGGCCGGTGCGGGGCTGGGCTTCCTGTGGTTCAACACCTATCCGGCCCAGGTGTTCATGGGCGACGTGGGCGCGCTGGCGATGGGCGCGGCGCTGGGCTGCGTCGCGGTGATCGTGCGCCAGGAGATCGTGCTGCTGGTGATGGGCGGCGTGTTTGTGATGGAAACCGCCTCGGTGATGATCCAGGTCGCCAGCTTCAAGCTCACCGGCAAGCGCGTGTTCCGGATGGCGCCGATCCACCACCACTTCGAGTTGAAGGGCTGGCCCGAGCCCCGCGTGATCGTGCGTTTCTGGATCATCAGCGTCGTGCTGGTGCTGATCGGCCTCGCCACGTTGAAGGTGCGGTGATGATCAAGGCCGGGAATCGGGCATCGGGAATCGGGAAGCGGAAGGGCGTGCGCCTGTGCGCTTTTGCCCATTCCCCATTCCCCATTTCCCATTCCCGTGCCTCCAAAGGAGGCACCCATGTTTGACGCCTCGCAAGCCAGACGTCGGACCGGGCCGCGCGGCAGCTTCGACTTGTGGCTGCTGGTCGCGCTGATCGGTCTGGCCAGCGTGGGCGTGGTGATGGTGACGTCCAGCTCGATCGCGGTGGCGGACAGCCAGCACATCGGCGCGTTCTACTTCCTGAAGAAACACCTGCTGTTCCTCAGCCTTGGCCTGCTCGCCGCTGCCCTGGCCATGCGCACCGAGCTGAAGCTGCTGGAGAAGTACGCGTTCCCGCTGCTGGCGCTGGCCTTCCTGATGCTGCTGGCGGTGTTCGTGCCGCACTTCGGCATGCGCATCAACGGCGCGCGGCGCTGGCTGAACCTGCTGGTGACCACGTTCCAGCCGGTCGAGGCGGTAAAGCTCATTCTGGTGATCTACGTGGCCAGCTACCTGGTGCGCCATCGCGACAGCGTGGAGACGAAATTCCTCGGCCTGTTCAAGCCGTTGCTGGTGGCCGGCCTGATCGTGCTGCTGCTGCTGGCGCAGCCGGACTTCGGCTCGGCCACGCTGGTGATCGCGGTGACCATCGCGATGGTCTGGCTGGGCGGCGCGCGGCCGATCTTCCTGTTCCTGATGGGCCTGCCGCTGATGCCGCTGCTGTATGTCGCGGCGACCGGCGAGAGCTACCGCATGAAGCGACTGACCTCGTTCATGGACCCGTGGAAGGACCCGTTCAACGACGGCTTCCAGCTGACCCAGTCGCTGATGGCGATCGGCCGCGGTGAGTGGACCGGCGTGGGCCTCGGTTCGAGCGTGTTGAAGCTGTCCTACCTGCCCGAGGCGCATACCGATTTCATCTTCGCGGTGATCGGCGAGGAGCTGGGCCTGGCTGGCGTGATCCTGGTAATCAGCCTGTTCGGACTGGCGGTGGGCCGCGGCCTGTACATCGGCCTGAAGGGCGTCGAGGTGGGCCAGCGTTTCGCCGGCTACGTGGCGTTCGGCATCTCGCTGATGCTGGCGATGCAGGCCTTCGTGTCGGTGGGCGTGAATCTCGGCGCGCTGCCGACCAAGGGGCTGACGCTGCCGCTGATCAGCTACGGTGGTTCGTCGATGGCGCTGACCTGTGCCATGGCCGGCGTGCTGCTGCGCGCCACCTACGAGATCAACCGTGCGCTGGATGCGCGGCAGATGGCCACCCGGATGCCGGCAGCTGTCGCTGCCGTCGACGCGAGCGCCGCGGCAACGCCGCGCGAGGCGGTGGCCGCATGACCGCGCAGCGTCCCGTGCTGATCATGGCCGGCGGCACCGGCGGCCATATCTTCCCCGGACTGGCCGTGGCCGAATGCCTTCGGGCGCAGGGCGTGCCGGTGGTGTGGCTGGGTGCGGTCGGCGGGATGGAAACAAACGTGGTGCCGTCCCAGCGGATCGAGCTGCACACGGTGGCCGTCGGCGGTCTGCGGGGCAAGGGTTGGAAAACCCGGTTGCTGGCGCCGCTGATGCTGTTGCGTTCGCTGCTGGCCTCGCTGGCCGTACTGCGCCGGGTGAATCCGCGCAGCGTGCTGTCGATGGGTGGTTATGTCGCCGGCCCCGGTGGCGTGGCTGCCTGGCTGTTGCGCCGACCGTTGCTGGTGCACGAACAGAATCGGGTGGCCGGCTTCACCAATCGCAAGCTGGCCGCGCTGGCGAAGCGCGTGCTGGCCGGTTTCGCCGATGCCTTGCCGCAGGCCGAATGGGTCGGCAATCCGGTACGCGATGCGATCGCCGCCCTGCCGCCGCCCGCGCAGCGCATGGCCGGGCGCGAGGGCAGGCCACGCCTGCTGGTGCTCGGCGGCAGCCTGGGCGCGCGCGCACTGAATCTCGCGCTGCCGCAGGCACTGGCCCTGTTGACGGCGGAACAACGGCCCGAGGTGCTGCACCAGTGCGGCAATCGCGGGCTGGACGAGGCGCGCGCCGCGTATGCGAAGGCCGGCGTCGAGGCGCAGGTGGTGCCGTTCATCGATGACATGGCGGCTACCTACGGCCGCGCCGACCTGGCCGTCTGCCGCGCCGGCGCGCTGACCCTGGCCGAGCTGGCTGCGGCCGGACTGGGTGCGGTGCTGGTGCCGTTCCCGCACGCGGTGGACGACCACCAGACGCGCAATGGTGAAGTGCTGGTGGCGGCCGGAGCCGCCGAACTGATGCAGGAGAACGAGCTGGACGTACAGATTCTGGCGCAGCGACTGGAGTCGCTGCTGGGTGACCGCAAGCGCCTGCTGGCGATGGCCGAGGCCGCGCGCACGCTGGCAAAACCCGACGCGGCGCAGGTCATCGCCCGCGCATGCCTGGAGGTGGCCGCATGACGCCGCGTCGCCTGCATGCGCACGAAGATCCGATGAGCACGTTCCGCCGGGTGCACTTCATCGGCATCGGTGGCGTCGGCATGAGCGGCATCGCCGAGGTGTTGCACAACCTGGGCTACGCGGTCTCCGGCTCCGATCGGGCCAACTCGCCGACGGCACAACGGCTGCAGCAGCTGGGCATCGTGGTGCACGTGGGCCATGCGGTGGAAAACATCGGCGACGCCGACGTGGTGGTGACATCCAGCGCGATCAGGCAGGACAACCCCGAGCTGGTCGCCGCCCGCGCCGGCCGCATTCCGGTGATCCCCCGCGCGGAGATGCTGGGCGAACTGATGCGTTTTCGCCGCGGCGTGGCGATCGCCGGCACCCACGGCAAGACCACCACCACCAGCCTCACCGCCAGCGTGCTGGCCGAGGCCGGTTACGACCCGACCTTCGTGATCGGTGGCCAGCTCAACGCGGCCGGCGCCAATGCCCGGCTGGGCACCGGCCAGTATCTGGTGGCGGAAGCGGACGAATCGGACGGCTCGTTCCTGATGCTGTCGCCGGTGATCGCGGCGGTGACCAACATCGACGCCGACCACCTGGAGAATTACCACGGCGATTTCGCCGAGGTGAAGCAGGCGTTCGACGACTTCCTGCACCGGCTGCCGTTCTACGGCCTGGCCGTGCTGTGCGTGGACGATCCGGAAGTGGCGGTGCTGGCGAAGTCCACCACGCGGCGGGTGATGACCTACGGCATCGACAGCGTGGACGCCGACGTGCGCGCGCTGAAGGTGAGCCAGCACGGCTTCGAGATGCACTTCGACCTGCAACTGCCGGGGCGCGACGAGGTGCTGCCGGTGAAGCTCAATCTGCCGGGTCGGCACAACGTGCTCAATGCGCTGGCCGCGGCGGCGATCGGCTGGCAGCTCGGCGTCGAGGCCGATGCGCTGGCCCGTGCGCTGGAGAATTTCCAGGGCGTCGGCCGGCGTTTCCACCGGCGCGGGGAACTCGCGCTGGACCACGGCAGCGTGCTGCTGGTGGACGACTACGGCCACCACCCCCGCGAACTGGCCGCGGTGTTCGCCGCCGCCCGCGGCGGCTGGCCCGATCGGCGCCTGGTGGTGGGTTTCCAGCCGCACCGCTACAGCCGCACGCGCGACCTGCTGGACGACTTCGCCAACGTGTTGGCCGAGGCCGACGTGCTGGTGCTGACCGATGTCTATCCCGCCGGCGAAGCGCCGATCGCCGGCGCCGACGGTCGCGCCCTGGCGCGCGCCGTGCGCGCGCGCGGCAAGGTCGATCCGGTGCTGGTCGAACATCCGCGTGATCTGAAAGAGAGCCTGCCGACGCTGCTGCGCGATGGCGACCTGCTGCTGCTGCTCGGCGCGGGCGACATCGGCGCGGCGGCGGTGGAGCTGGCGCAAGCGGGCAACCTGAGGACAAGCAAGTGAGCAAGATGATCAAGGACCCTGCCCAGTTCGGACGCGTCGCCGTGGTGATGGGCGGCAGCTCGGCCGAGCGCGAGGTGTCGCTGGATTCCGGCCGCAACGTGCTCGATGCACTGCGCGCGCGCGGCATCGACGCCCATGCCATCGACGGCATCCCGGCCCTGCTCGATGCGTTGCGCGCCGGGCACTTCGCCCGGGTGTTCAACATCCTGCATGGCCAGCACGGCGGTGGCGAGGATGGCGTGCTGCAGGGCGCGCTGGAATCGCTCAACGTGCCGTACACGGGTTCCGGCGTGCTCGGTTCGGCGCTGTCGATGGACAAGACCCGTTCCAAGCGCGTGTGGCAATCGCTGGGCCTGCCGACGCCGAAGTTCGTGGCGCTGCCGCGCGGCGCCGACGTGCATGCAGCGGCGAAGCAGGTCGGCTTTCCGCTGATCGTGAAGCCGGCCTGTGAAGGTTCCAGCGTGGGCGTCACCCGCGTGTTCGACGAATCGCAACTGGACCAGGCGGTGGAGCTGGCCGCGAAGTATCCCGGCGACCTGCTGATGGAAACCCTGATCGAGGGTGACGAACTGACCGTCGCGATCCTCGGGCGCCAGGTGCTGCCGTCGATCCACATCGTGCCGAAGGGCGCGTTCTACGACTACAACGCGAAGTACATCGCCGAAGACACCCTGTACCTGTGCCCCGGCCAGGAAGGCGAGGCCGAGGCGGAACTGCGCGCGCTGGCGCTGCAGGCGTTCGACGCGCTGGGCTGCGCCGGCTGGGGGCGGGTCGACGTGATGCGCGATCGCGCCGGTCGCAACTGGCTGCTGGAAGTGAACACCGCGCCGGGCATGACCTCGCATTCGCTGGTGCCGAAGGCCGCCGCGGTGGACGGCATCGACTACCAGGAGCTGTGCTGGCGCGTGCTGGAAACCAGTTTCCGGGAGGGCCTGTGAAGGGAGCCGTCCGCCTCGTCGCCTGGTGCCTGGCCATCGCCCTGGTCGCGCTGCCGATCGTCGGCGTGCTGCGCGGCTGGTTTGCGGCCGGGCGCTGGCCGGTGACCCGGTTGACGGTGCAGGCCGAGTTCAAGCACGTCAGCGAAAGCGACCTGCGCGCCGCGGTGCGCCCGCGGCTGGGCAAGGGCTTCTTCGCGCTGGATCTGGACGCGGTGCAGAAAGCCGTGGCTGCGCTGCCGTGGGTGGAATCGGTCGAGGCGCGCAAGCGCTGGCCCGACACGCTGCAGTTGCGCATCTACGAACGCCAGCCGTTCGCGCGCTGGAACGACAGGCAGCTGATCAGCCGCCAGGGCCTGGTGTTCGATGCGCCCGGCATGAATGACCTCGGCGACCTGCCGGAGCTGCATGGCCCGGATGCCAGGCTGGCCGAGGTGGTGAGCTTCTACGCCGAGACGCAGAAGGCCTTCGCCGGCACACACCTGCGCATCACCGGCGTGGCGCTGACCGAGCGCGGCAGCTGGAGCATCGGCACCGCTGGCGGTGCGCAGATCGTGATCGGCGATCGCGAGCAGGCAGGTCGTCGCCTGCGCCGTTTCCTCGACGTCTATCCGCAACTGATCGCCGGACACACCGACGGTTTTGCCTACGCCGACCTTCGCTACACCAACGGATTCGCCGTGCGCTGGCCCGATGCGGCCGCCGCCAACGCTGGGGGTTCGCCTCGCACATGAGCATTTTTCTATGAAGCCGCGCAACGACAAGCAACTGGTGGTGGGGCTCGACATCGGCACTTCGAAAGTGGTGGCGATCGTGGGCGAGTACGAGCCGGGCGAGCCGATCACCGTGATCGGCATCGGCACCCACGTCTCGCGCGGCATGAAGCGCGGCTCGGTGGTCGACATCGAATCAACCGTGCACTCGATCCAGCGCGCGGTGGAGGAAGCCGAGCTGATGGCCGGCTGCGACATCCGTTCGGTCTACGCCTCGATTTCCGGCAGCCACCTGGAAACCCGCAACTCGCACGGCAACGCGGCGATCCGCGACCGCGAGGTCACCGCGGCTGACCTGGAGCAGGTGCTGGAGGCGGCCAGCGCGGTGGCGATCCCGGCCGACCGCAAGGTGCTCTACAAGGAGTCGCAGGAATACCGCATCGACGGCCAGGACGGCATCCGTGCCCCGGTCGGCATGAGCGGCGTGCGGCTGGAGGCCAACGTGCATCTGGTCACCGGCGCGGCCGCGGCGGTGCAGAACATCTCCAAGTGCATCCAGCGCTGCGGCCTCACCGTCGACGAACTGGTGCCGTCGGCGCTGGCCAGCGCCAAGGCGGTGCTCACCGACGACGAGCGCGAGCTTGGCGTGTGCCTGGTCGACATCGGCGCCGGCACCACCGACATCGCGATCTACACCCAGGGCTCGATCCGCTACACCGCCTCGCTGCCCGTCGGCGGCGACCAGGTCACCAGCGACATCGCCTACGGCGTGCACACGCCGACCGCCCACGCGGAGGAGATCAAGATCAAGTACGCCTGCGCCCAGACCGGGCTGGCGCACGCGGAGGAAACCATCCAGGTGCCCAGCGTGGGCGATCGCCCGCCGCGCCGGCTCGCGCGGCAGTCGCTGGCGCAGAGCGTGCAGGCCCGCTACGAGGAAATCTTCGAGATGGTGCAGGACCAGCTGCGCCGCTCCGGCTACGAAAGCCTGGTCGCGGCCGGCGTGGTGCTGACCGGCGGCGCCTCGAAGATGGAAGGCGCGCTGGAGCTGGCCGAGGAGATCTTCCACAAGATGGTGCGCATCGGCGTGCCGCAGCAGATCGACGGCCTCGGCGAAGTGGTTTCCAGTCCGCTGCACGCCACCGGCGTGGGCCTGCTGCTGCACGGTGCGCGGGCGGGCGGCATGCGCGTGGGCGGGCAGGTCGGCGGCAGCGTCGGTGGCCTGGTCGGGAAAGTGCGTGGCTGGCTGACCCGGAATTTCTGAAAACACGGTTGCGGATGACGCAGGACGCGTCATCCAGGGTGGAGGGACATCCACCCATCACCATGGACCGACAGGAGTCGTCATCCATGGTTAAAACGACAACAACTCTACGGAGGACGGGAAATGTTTGAACTGATCGATAAACTCGCACCCAATGCAGTCATCAAGGTGATCGGCGTGGGCGGCGGCGGTGGCAATGCCGTGGCGCACATGCTCAACGCCAACATCGAAGGCGTCGACTTCGTCGTCGCCAACACCGACGCCCAGGCGATGACCAGCTGTGGCTCGCGTACCCACCTGCAGCTCGGTGGCAACGTGACCAAGGGTCTCGGCGCCGGCGCGAACCCCGAGGTCGGCCGGCAGGCCGCGCTGGAGGATCGCGAACGGATCGAGGCGATGCTGGAAGGCGCCGACATGGTGTTCATCACCGCCGGCATGGGCGGCGGCACCGGTACCGGCGCCGCGCCGGTGGTGGCGCAGCTGGCCAAGGAGAAGGGCATCCTGACCGTGGCCGTGGTGACCAAGCCGTTCCCGTTCGAGGGCCGCCGGCGCATGCAGGTCGCCCTGAAGGGCATCGAGGACCTGTCGCAGCACGTCGACTCGCTGATCACCGTGCCGAACGAGAAGCTGCTCAGCGTGCTCGGCCGCGAGGTCACCCTGCTCAACGCGTTCAAGGCCGCCAACGACGTGCTGCAGGGCGCCGTGCAGGGCATCGCCGACCTGATCACCGCCCCTGGCCTGATCAACGTCGACTTCGCCGACGTGCGCACCGTGATGTCGGAGATGGGCCTGGCCATGATGGGCTCGGGCACCGCCCGCGGTGACGATCGCGCCCAGGCGGCGGCCGAGGCGGCGATCAAGAACCCGCTGCTGGAGGACGTCAACCTGAACGGCGCCTGCGGCATCCTGGTCAACGTCACCGCCGGTCCGAACCTCACCATGCGCGAGTTCGACGAGATCGGCCGCATCATCCACGACTTCGCCAGCGAAGACGCCACCGTGGTGATCGGCACCTCGCTGGACCCGGACATGAAGGACGACGTGCGCGTGACCGTGGTGGCCACCGGCCTCAACCGCGCCAATGCCTCGCGCAGCCAGCCGCCGATCCGCATGGTCGAAACCCAGCAGATGCAGATGCGTCCGCGCCCGGTGGTGCTGCGTACCGGCACCGGCAACGAGGTGGTGGACTATGCCCAGCCGGAGGTGCAGGGTCGGACCGAGTCCAGCGCAGCGGCCAAGCATGGCGATGCCGGCCTCGATTACCTGGACATCCCGGCATTCCTGCGCCGGCAGGCTGATTGAGGAGCATTGCGGAGCATGTCGATGCGTTGAACGATCGCCCGCCGGGTCGGTCAGTCACTCCATTGCCTCACGAATGGCTGCCTTGCGGCAGGCCGTTTGCAAGGTCTGCGATGGCGCGACGATGGCTGCGGCGACGGCGGTTGGTTGGCACCCGATGCCGTGCGCCGGGATGGGCGCGCGGGGCAGGGCCGCGGATTTGTCGCCGCGGTGCCGAAGCGATGTCCCGGGCCGGATTCCCGTCCCAGGCCCGGGCTTCGCTCCTTATCTTTCGGCGCTGGCGGGCGCCAAATGTGCGCCAGTTCCCAAGGATGAAAGAAAGATGAAGGCTTAACCAGACTGTACGGTGCGGTTTGCTTTTATCCCAGGTTAAAACTGTGTTAGCATCCGCTCCTGATTGGCTGCTGCCTCCACGGGTCCCAACAATAATGATCAAGCAGCGTACGCTTAAAAACATCATCCGGGCGACCGGTGTCGGCTTGCACACGGGCGACAAGGTCTACATGACCTTGCGTCCCGCCGCGCCGAACACGGGCATCGTTTTCCGTCGGACGGATCTCGATCCGCCGGTGGACATCCGCGCACGCCAGGACAACGTCGGCGACACACGCCTTTCCACCACGCTCATGAATGGTGAAGTGCGCGTGGCCACCGTCGAACACCTGTTGTCGGCGATGGCCGGGCTCGGCATCGACAACGCCTACGTCGACCTGTCGGCGCCGGAAGTGCCGATCATGGATGGCAGTGCGGGACCGTTCGTGTTCCTGCTGCAGTCCGCCGGCATCGAGGAGCAGCCGGTGGCCAAGCGCTTCATCCGCATCAAGAAGCCGATCAAGGTGCAGGAAGGCGACAAGTGGGCCAGCTTCGAGCCGTTCGAAGGCTTCAAGGTGGGCTTCTCGATCGACTTCAACCACCCGATCATCTCCAAGCGCACCTCGCGCGCCGAGATCGACTTCTCCACCACGTCCTTCGTCAAGGAAGTCAGTCGCGCACGCACCTTCGGCTTCATGCGCGACATCGAGATGCTGCGCGAGCACAACCTGGCGCTGGGCGGTTCGATGGACAACGCGGTGGTGCTGGACGATTACCGCGTGCTGAACGAGGACGGCCTGCGCTACGAGGACGAGTTCGTCAAGCACAAGATCCTCGACGCGATCGGCGATCTGTACCTGCTTGGCCACAGCCTGATCGGCGCCTATCACGCGCACAAGTCGGGCCACGAGCTCAACAACAAGCTGCTGCGTGCCCTGATCGCCGATGCCTCGGCGTGGGAAGAAGTCAGCTACCACGAGGATCCGGCGGTGTCGCCGATCTCCTACGCGCATCCGGCCCAGGCGATCTGACGCTTGGTGTCACGTGGTGCTGCCCACCCGCATGGCCGGATCGCGAGATCCGGCCATTTTTGTTGACCGCGACACATTCGCCGCGCGGGTTGGGTCACAGCCCGGCGTGGGCCGCACTTTTCATTAACTGTTCACGTGGTATAAACGCAACTCGCGTGGCATGGGCCGCGGGGGCAAGACGCGACGCGTCTCGCAGGAACGCCCTTCAATTCGAGGGGTGCTCGGGGGAATCAGCGGTTTCGGCGAGGGACGCCAGCTGAAGGAACAGATCCCGCCATTCGGGGTCTGTGGACGAGGCAGCGGCAGCCCTGAGGTGGGCGGCCGCGGCTGGCGAAAGCGGTTTTGACTGATCCGGCACGGTAACGGCCGGCGGTTGGGGAGCCACTTTCACGGTGACTGAACTGGCGCAGGCGCCGACGGCGCTTGCGGAGGCAAGGATCTGTGCCTGCATCAAGCGCAGGCGTGACGCCCAAGCCGGTGAAGACGCCAGGAAGACGAGGCGGTTGTTGCGCAGATCGGCGAATCTGACCTGTTCGCGCAGGGGCAACGGCAACGTCTGGCGCAGTGCGCGGTCCAGCGCTTCCAGCGCGCCGGCCTTTCGGGCCAGCGACGCGAAGGAGCCGCAATCGGCAAGGGATTTCGGTCCGTTGTCGCGGCGACGGGAAGTGACGGGTTCCGCGCGGTGCATGGTGCCGACATTCGATTTTGGAAAGACATGCAGATCATACTCGTCTCACGCGCGCGGAAGCTCCCGAAAACGCTGGATCTGGCCAACCGGCGCGTGCGCTGGAAGCTGCTCTCGATGCTGTCGCTGGGCGTGCTGGGCTGCCTGGCCCTGGGTGGCGCGCTGACTCTCGCCATCGCCAGTCCGCGCGACCGCGCGCTGGCGCAGATCCACGACCTGCAACGGCAGATCCACCAGCAGAACACCGAACTCGGCGGCGTGCGCGTCGATGCGCAGCGCAGCCTGGACGCGCTGGCGCTCAAGCTGGGCCAGCTGCAGGCGCAGTCGACCCGCCTGAACGCCCTCGGCGAACGCCTGGTGCAGGTCGGCAAGCTCGACAGCGGCGAGTTCAACTTCGACCAGCCACCTGCGCTGGGTGGCGTCGAGGACACCAGCAGCACCGGTTACGCCATGCCGCCCGCGCTGGAGGCCGGCATCGACCGGCTCACCGGGCAGTTCAACGCCCAGCAGGCCCAGTTGTCGGCGCTGCAAAGCCTGTTGCTCGATGCCCGCATCGAGTCGAACCTGAAGCCGACCGGCATGCCGGTGCAAGGCTACATCTCCTCCTATTTCGGCGTGCGCCCGGACCCGTTCGACGGCCAGGCGGCGCGGCATACCGGCATCGACATCGCCACGCCGTTCGGTACGCCGGTGCATGCCGTGGCCGAGGGCATGGTGACCTTCGCCGGCGTGCGCAGCGGCTACGGCAACGTGGTCGAAATCGACCACGGCAACGGCTACATGACCCGCTACGCGCACAACAGCAAGCTGGACGTGCATCCCGGCCAGCATGTGCAGGTCGGCGACGTGATCGCGCAGGCCGGTTCCACCGGTCGCTCCACCGGTTCGCACGTGCATTTCGAGGTCTGGTACCACGATCGCGTGGTCAATCCGCTGGCGTTCGTGCGCAGCCACCGCTAGACGCCCTGATCCCTTGAATCCGGCCCCGGCCGCCGCCAGTTTCTGACGGTTCGCCGGTGCTCCCGCGTGACGCCGGCACGCCCATCCCGCCAGATCGGGTGAGCCGCACCGGGCATGTAGTAACATGCTCGATTGGCTCGCGCGTGCAGCGGGCGTCTTGTTCCCCCAACCGGAAAATCGATGTTCAATCGTGCCCTGACGAGTCTGTTTGGCAGCCGCAACGAGCGTGTGCTGCGTCAGCTTTCACGTACGGTCCATCGCATCAATGCGCTGGAACCGGAGATGGAGAAACTGGACGATGCCGCGTTGCGCGGCAAGACTGCCGAGTTCAAGCAGCGTTACGCCGCCGGCGAATCACTGGACAAGCTGCTGCCGGAAGCCTTCGCGGTGGCCCGCGAGGCCTCGCGCCGCACCCTGGGCATGCGTCCGTACGACGTGCAGTTGATCGGTGGCATGGTGCTGCACCAGGGCAAGATCGCCGAGATGCGCACTGGCGAAGGCAAGACCCTGGTGGCGACGCTGCCGGTATACCTCAACGCGATCGCGGGCAAAGGCGTGCACGTGGTCACCGTCAACGACTACCTGGCGCGGCGCGACTCGGCGCAGATGAGCAAGCTGTACAACTTCCTCGACCTGACCGTCGACGTGGTGTACCCGGGCATGGACCACGCCGACAAGCACGCGGCGTATGCGGCCGACATCACTTACGGCACCAACAACGAGTTCGGCTTCGACTACCTGCGCGACAACATGGCGCTCAGCAAGGAGCAGCGCTACCAGCGCGGCCTGCATTACGCCATCGTTGACGAGGTCGACTCGATCCTGATCGACGAGGCGCGCACGCCGCTGATCATCTCCGGCCCGGCGGAGGATTCCCCGCAGTTGTACATCGCCGTCAACAAGATCGTGCCGCGGATGATCCGCCAGGCCGAGGAAGACAGCGAGGGCGACTACTGGGTCGACGAGAAGCAGAAGCAGGTGCATCTGTCCGAGGCCGGCATGCAGCACGCGGACGAGCTGCTGCGCGAGGCCGGCGTGATCGACCAGGACAGCGGCCTGTACGACTCCAAGAATCTCGCGGTGGTTCATCATCTCAACGCCGCCCTGCGCGCCAACGGCATCTACCAGCGCGACGTCGACTACATCGTGCGCGATGGCGAAGTGATCATCGTCGACGAGTTCACCGGCCGTACCCTGGCCGGCCGACGCTGGTCCGACGGCCTGCACCAGGCGGTCGAGGCGAAGGAGGGCGTGCCGATCCAGCGCGAGAACCAGACGCTGGCCACGGTGACGTTCCAGAACCTGTTCCGCATGTACAAGAAGCTGGCCGGCATGACCGGCACGGCCGATACCGAGGCGTTCGAGTTCCAGAGCATCTACGGCCTGGAGGTGGTGGTGATCCCCACCCACAAGCCGATGATCCGCAAGGACAACCCGGACATGATCTTCCTGTCGCAGACGCCGAAGTACAACTCGGTGATCGAGGACATCAAGGATTGCCACAGGCGCGGCCAGCCGGTGCTGGTCGGCACCACCTCGATCGAGGTGTCCGAACTGCTGTCCGGGCTGTTGAACAAGGCCGGGGTGAGGCACGAAGTGCTGAACGCGAAGCAGCATGAGCGCGAAGCGCACATCGTGGCCCAGGCCGGTGCGCCGGGGCAGGTGACCATCGCCACCAACATGGCCGGTCGCGGTACCGACATCGTGCTCGGCGGCAGCCTCGAGGCTGCGCTGGCGGCCTTGCCGGAAGGCGCCAGCGAGGTCGATCGCGCCCGCGTCAAGGCCGAGTGGAAGAAGCTGCACGAACAGGTGCTCGCCGCTGGCGGCTTGCACATCATCGGCACCGAGCGGCACGAATCGCGGCGCATCGACAACCAGCTGCGCGGCCGCTCCGGTCGCCAGGGCGATCCGGGCTCCTCGCGTTTCTACCTGTCGCTGGAAGACAACCTGCTGCGCATCTTCGGTGGCGAAGGGCTGGTGCGCTGGATGAAGCGCTTCGGCATGAAGGACGACGACGCGCTGGAAGATCGCATGATCAGCCGGCAGATCGAGAAGGCGCAGCGCAAGGTCGAGCAGCACAACTTCGACATCCGCAAGCACCTGCTCGAATTCGACGACGTCGCCAACGACCAGCGCAAGGTGATCTACCGCCAGCGCGACGAATTGCTGGACGGCGAGGAAGTGCAGGCGACCGTTGCGGACATCCGCGAGGACGTGGTGCAGTCGATGGTGCGTGCCTACGTGCCGGACGAGAGCATCGACGACCAGTGGGACCTGGCCGGGCTGGATCGCGAGCTGGAAAGCGAACTGGGCCTGTCGCTCGACCTGAAGTCGTGGATCGAGCAGCAGCACGAGGTCGACGCGAAGATGATCCTCGAGCACGTCCGTGGCGCGGTGAACGAGCTGTTCCAGGCCAAGGAAGCGCAGATCGGTGCCGAAACCATGCGCCAGCTCGAGAAGCACATCATGCTGACCGTGGTGGACAACGCCTGGAAGGATCACCTGGCCAGCATGGATTACCTGCGCCAGGGCATCTACCTGGTGGGCTACGCGCAGCAGGACCCGAAGCAGGCGTTCAAGCGCGAGTCGTTCAAGCTGTTCTCCGGCATGCTCGAACGGATCAAGGGCGAAGTGATCCAGATGCTGGCGCGCATCCGCATCCGCAGCGAGGAGGAAGTGGCGGCGATGGAGGCCGAGCAGCAGCGTCTGGCCGACCGCCTGCAGCAGCAGATGCTGGCCACGGGCGGCGGTGCGCCGCCGGCCGGTGCATTCGGCGGCGACTCTGCCGACGAATCCGCCGTCGGTGCCGGTATCCGCATGGCGCCGCAGGCCGAAGGCCCCAAGGTCGGCCGCAACGAACCCTGCCCCTGCGGCTCGGGCAAGAAGTACAAGCACTGCCACGGCCAGCTCGCCTGAGTTGCTGCGACAGTCGTCATGAAAAACCCCGCCGCGGCGGGGTTTTTTTTGGCTGGAGGCGCTCGCGAATCAGTCTTCGCCGCCGGGTGGGCGTTTCCGGTGGGGTTCCGCGTCGACCGTGACGTAGCGCGGTTCGTCGCCGTCCAGCTGCAGCGCGGTGAGTTGTCCGCCCCAGACACAGCCGGTGTCGATCGCGTGCACGCCCAGTCCGGCGAAGCGACCCAGTGCCGACCAGTGGCCGCAGACGATGCGGGTATCACGCTTGCGCATGCCGGGCACCGAGAACCACGGATACAGCCCCGGCTTCTGCGTGCCGGGAACGCCCTTGGCATCGAAGTCGATGCGGCCGTTGACGTCGCAGTAGCGCATCCGGGTGGTGGTGTTGATGGTGGCACGCTGGCGGTCCAGCCCCTGCAGGCGCGCCGACCAGACGGCCGGCCGATTGCCGAACAGGTTGCGCAGCAGACGCGGGTGGCGCGGACTGGACAGTTCACGCTCCACGTCCTGCGCGGCCCGCAATGCCTGGCGCAAGGTCCACATCGGGGCCAGCCCGGCGTGCACCATGGTCCAGTTGAGCCGTTCGTCGTGGTGCACCAGCTTCTGCGAGCGCAGCCATTCGAACAGCACCGGCGCATCGTCGGCGAACAGCACTTCGCGCAACTCGGGATTGACCCGCGCCTGCGCGTCCGGGCGGCGCTGCGAGATCGCCAGCAGGCTGAGGTCGTGGTTGCCCAGGGTGATGATGCTGGACTCGCGCAGGCCGTGAATCAGCCGCAGCGTATCCAGCGACTGCCCGCCGCGGTTGACCAGGTCGCCGCAGAACCACAGCTGGTCCTGCGCCGGATCGAAGCGCAGCTTTTCCAGCAGGCGTTGCAACTCGGGATAGCAGCCCTGCACGTCGCCGATTGCGTACGTCGCCATGTCAGTCCTTGACCATCAATGCAGCGTACGCGGAATGGACAGGGTGAAAGTCGGGATCGGCGCCTCGAATTCCGTGCCGTCGTCGGCGAGCATCTGGTAGCTGCCGCCCATGGTGCCCACCGGCGTTTCCAGCACCGCGCCGGAGGTGTATTCGAAATCGTCGCCCGGGCGCATCCACGGCTGTTCGCCGACCACCCCTTCGCCGCTGACTTCCTCGACCTTGCCGTTGGCGTCGGTGATCATCCAGCGTCGGGCGAGCAGGCGTGCCGGCATCGCGCCGGCATTGCGCAGGGTGATGGTGTAAGCGAAAACGTAGCGATTGTCACCCGGCTTGGACTGGTCCGGAACAAAACGGGTCTGGACCTGCACGTCGATCGTGTAGGAAGGTTTTTCAGTCATGTCGCGATTGTACGGCCTGCCGCCGTGATTGGGTGGCGTTGCCTCGGGTGCGTCGATCAGCGATCGCCGTAGACCTTGGCCAGGCGCACGAAATCCGCCGGCGCCAGTGTCTCGGCGCGGGCGCGCGGATCGACGTCGGCGCGGCGGATCGCGTCGGCATCGAGCAGTTGCGCCAGGGCATTGGACAGGGTCTTGCGGCGCTGTCCGAACGCCGCCTTGACCACGCTGTAGACGTGTTCGGGTCGCGCATCGTGCAGTTCTTCCGGAGCCAGCGGCAGCAGGCGTACCACAGCCGAGTCCACCTTCGGCGGCGGGCGGAACGCTTCCGGCGGAACCTCGAACAGCGGTTCCACCCGGCAAGCCAGCTGCAGCATCACCGACAGCCGTCCATACGTCTTGCTGCCGGGCTCGGCCGCCATGCGGTCGACCACTTCCTTCTGCAGCATGAAGTGCATGTCCTGGATGGCGGCGGCATGTTCGACGCAGTGGAACAGGATCGGGCTGGAGATGTAGTAGGGCAGGTTGCCCGCGATGCGCAGACGGGAGACGCCGTGGCTGTGCGCCATCGCGGTGAAGTCCACCTTGAGCACGTCGGCATGGACGATGTGCAGTTCGCCCGCGCTGGCCGCGCGCGCCTGCAGGCCGGGGATCAGGTCGGTGTCCAGTTCGATCGCGGTGAGCCTGCGGGCCGCGGCCAGCAGCGGCAGGGTCAGCGCTCCCTCGCCCGGCCCGATCTCGACCACGAAGTCCTCGGCGCGCGGCCTGATCGCGCTGACGATGCGATCGATGTAGCGGCCGTCATGCAGGAAGTGCTGGCCGAAGCTTTTCTTGGGGCGCGCGTTCATCAGGCGGATGCTTCCGGGGAAAGTGGCCCTTCGGCATGCTCTTCGCCCCGCGGGGAAGCGGAGGAGCGAGCGGTGCCGCGTGCCACCAGGTCCATCGCCATCTTCGCCGCGGCGATCAGGCTGGAAGGATCGCCGCGGCCAGTGCCAGCCAGATCCAGCGCGGTGCCGTGGTCGACCGAGGTGCGGATGAACGGCAGGCCGAGGGTAAGGTTGACGGTACGGTCGAAGGCTTCGCTCTTCAGTACCGGCAGCGCCTGGTCGTGATACATCGCCAACACCGCATCGTAGCTCTTGCGTTGCGCCGGCACGAACGCGGTGTCGGCCGGCAGCGGCCCGATCAGCTGCATGCCTTCGCGACGCAAGGCCTCGATCACGGGGATCAGCGTGTCGATTTCCTCGTGGCCGAGGTGGCCGGCTTCACCCGCGTGCGGGTTGAGGCCGAGCACGGCGATGCGTGGCGAGGCCAAGCCGAACTTCGTCTGCAATTCCGCGTGCACGATGCGCAGCGTGCGCATGAGCGTGGCCGAAGTGATCGCGGCAGGCACGGCCGCGAGTGGCAGATGGGTGGTAGCCAGCGCCACCCTCAGCTCGGGGCTGGCCAGCATCATCACCACCTCGGCATGGGCGCGTTCGGCGAAGAATTCGGTGTGTCCGCTGAAGCGGATGCCGGCGTCGTTGATCGAGGCCTTCTGCAGCGGCGCGGTGACGACCGCGGCGTAGCGACCCGCCATGCAGCCGTCCGCCGCTTCGCTCAGCGTGTCCAGCACGTGGTGGGCATTGCGTGGATCGGGTCGGCCCGGCGCTTCGTCGACCGCCAGGGGCACATGGCGCACACGCAGCGTGCCGGGTTGGCGTTCGGCGGTGTCCGAACCGTCGTCATCGATCAGCGTGACCGGAACTGCGCAGCGCGAGGACGCGCGGCGTAGCAGGTTGCGGTCGGTGATGGCGACGAGATTGGCCGGCAGGGACGTGCCAGCCAGCCGGACCAGCAGTTCCGGGCCGATGCCTGCCGGCTCTCCGGCGGTGACCGCGAGCCGGGGCAGCGGCATGGCGTCCAACCGCGCTTACGGCGACTTGGCGGACTGGTCGTCCGCGCTGCGCAGCTCGGGTACCAGCACGTTGATGTAGGCGTTGGAACGCAGGTCACGCAGATAGTCTTCGTATACCTGCTCGGACTTGCGGGTGCCGATCGCCTGGCGTGCCTGGTCGCGGGCGATCTGCACGGTCTGGTCGCTCTGGCGCTCGCCGAGGCGTTGCAGGATGTGCCAGCCGGCTTCGCTCTGGAACGGCTTGGATACCTCGTTGTCCTTCAACTGGTCCAGCTGGTTGGCGATGGTCTTGCCCCAGGCATCCTTGGGAAACCAGCCCATGTCACCGCCGACGTTGGCCGAGGTGTCGTCCTTCGAATATTCCTTGGCCAGGGCAGCGAAGTCCTCGTGCTTGTCGACGATGCGCTGGTACAGGTCGCGCGCCTTCTGCTCGGCCTGAGCTGGCGTCACCAGCTCGCTGGGACGGATCAGGATCTGCCGGGCATGCAGCTCGGTGACCATCGTTCGGCTGCTGTCGCGCTGGTCGACCAGCTTGAGGATGTGGAAACCGGTCGGACCGCGCAGGGCGGGGCTGACGTCGCCGGGCTTCATGGTGGCGATGGTGTCGGCAAACGCGGGCGGAATCTCGTCCAGCCGGCGCCAGCCGAGGTCACCACCTTCCAGCGCATCCGAAGCGTCGGAATAACGGATCGCGGCCGCGTTGAAGTCCATGCCGCCCTTGATCGCGGCCATTGCCGCCTCGGCCTTGGCCTGGCTGGCCTGGATGGCCGCGGCGTCGCCGCCGGCGGGAATGCTGATCTGGATATGCGCCAGGTGCACTTCGCCGGACTTGTAGGTCGGGCTGCTGAGCAGGTTGTCGATCTCGCTGTCGGTCACCGACACGGAGTCCTGCACCACGCTCTGGTGCAGGCGCTGCACCGTGATCTGGTCACCGATCTGCTCGCGGAAGGCCGCGAAGCTGCTGCCGCTGCGCTCGACCTCGGTACGCAACTGGTCGGGGCTGAGATTGTTCTGCTGCGCCACACCCTGGATGGCCTGATCGATGTCGGCGTCGGACACCCGAATGCCCTGGTCCTGCGCCTTCTGCACCTGCAGGCGCATCAGCACCAGCCGGTTCAGTACCTGCTGCTGCAGCACGTTCATCGGCGGCAGTTGTTCGGTGTGGCCGGCGTACTGCTGCTGCACCGAGAGCACGGCGTCGTTCAGCTGGCTCTGCAGGATCACGTCGTCGTTGACCACGGCCACGATCCGGTCCAGCGGCTGGCTGGCCGGCGCGGCCGGGGTCAGCAACTGGGCGTGAGCGGGCAGGATGATCGCAAGCGCGAGCAGAAGGGATGCGAAGGTTTGCTTCATCAGTGGAAAGCCTGGTCGCCGCAGCGAGTGTGTTTATTGATAGCCGAGAATATCACGGCGCAGCAGGGGGTCGATCTGGCCACCGGTGGAACCCAGGCCCTTGAACACCACTTCGAACATCACCGCGTTGTCCCGCCGATCGGGCCTGCCGGCCGTCGCGATCGGGCCAAAACCGTAATACGCCTGGTTGACGTAGCTGCGACCGACCAGGCGCAGCGACACGCAGCAGCTGTCGTATTCCACGCCGGCCAGCGCGTCGATGCTCTGGCGATCCTTCACCGAGTACGTCCACGCGCCCACCAGCCGCCAGCGTTCCGACACCGGGTAGACCACGGAAGCGTTGTATTGTTCCAGCAGCCCTCGACGATAGCGGTAGGAGAAGTTGAAGATGCCGTCCGTGCCGATCCGGCGCTGCAGTTCCAGCACCCCCATGTCGGTGAGCCGGCTGTTCGGGCTCCACTGGTACGAGCTGGCGAGGCGCCAGCGGTCATTCAGGCGGATGTCCAACTGGGCCACGTAGTCCGAGCGGGTCCAGTCGGTGGGGGGTATCGCGCTGTTCTGGCCATTCGGCAGCTGCACCCGTTGCGGGCTGAAGTAGTGGATCTGGCCAAGGCTGGCAGACAGCCGCTCCACGCCGCCGTCGTCGAGCAGGCGCGTGGTGAGCGCCGCGGTGAGGTTGTTCGCATCCATCTGCCGGTCGGCACCGGAGAAGCGGTTCGGCGAGAACAGCTGCCAGTAGTCGAACGTCATCGCGTTGGTGTTGAACAGCGGCAGGTTGTCCTGGTTGCGATACGGCACGTACAGGTAGTACAGCCGCGGTTCCAGGGTCTGCGTGTAGCTGTGGCCGAACAGTGACGCTGCCCGATCGAACACCAGCCCCGAGTCCAGGCTGACCACCGGCAACGAGCGGCTCGGCGACTCGTCGGTGAACGGCGTGCTGGCGCCGCTGGCCAGCAGGCCGGAATAACCGTAATCCTGGTAGCCACCATCGAGCTGGTAGGCGGTGTAACGCCAGGCCACTTTCGGTCGCACGAACCACGCCGAACTGCCGAAATCGGCGGCGAGGTACGGATAGAGGTCCTCGCGCTGGCCCTCGACATAGCCGTTCTTGCGGAAGGCGACCGCCTCGCTGTCGAGGCCGAACTCCAGCCAGCGTGACAACGGCACGTCCATGTCGAAGCGGGCATACGGCAACTGCTTGTAGGGCAACCCGCGGTCGGTGATGAACGGATTGACGTTCTGGTAGATCGTGCCGCCGACCGCGGCGTTCCACCACTTGCCTGAACCCACCAGTGCGGCGTTGGATGACAGCGTATAGATCGCGCTGTGGCTCAGGCTGTCGCCGAAGTCGTACAGGTAGCTGGCGTCCGAGGCGTGGTTGTACGAGCTGACGAACTGCCAGCCCTTCCACAATTGCGTGCTGTCGGAGAACTGCACCAGATAGCGTGAATCCCCCCGGGTGTCGGCCAGCCCGTCGTTCTCGCCATGATCCCTGGGCACGTACTGCGCGTTGAGCTGGCCGGTGCTGCCGGGCACCAAGTAGCGGAATTCGCCGCCCAGCATCGCACCTCGTGCGCTGTAGTAGCGGGGGTCCAGCGTGGCGTCGTAGTTCGGCGCCAGGTTGAGGTAGTAGGGCGTGCTGATTTCGTAGCCCGAGCGTCCGCTGTGGCCGATGGTCGGGTACAGGAAGCCGCTCTTGCGCCGGTCATCGATGGGAAAGCTGAAATACGGCAGGTACAGGAACGGCACCTTGCCCACGCGCATGGTGGCGTCGCGCGCCACGCCGACGCCGTTGACCTTGTCGATGGTGATCGACCTGGCGCGGAATTCCCACACGTGATGACCCACGTCGCAGGTGGAGTAGGTGGCCTGCGAGTAGCGCGTGTGCTGCGCGTCCAGCATCTGGCCCTGGCTGGCGGTGCCATTGCCGCGCGCGTCGAGCATCTGGTAGCGCACATCGTTGGCGACGCCGTGGCTGGCATTGGTGTTGCCGCGCATGTGCGAGGCGGCCAGCAGCTGCCCCGCGTCCTGATAGCGCACGTTGCCGCTCGCGTCGTAGTCGGTGCTGCCGTTGTTGTAGTCGATGCGATCGGCGCGCAACAGCTGATCGGCCCGCTCCAGCCGCACGTCGCCGCTCAGGTGGTAGACCGACTGGTTGGAGCTGTCCACATGCTGCGCCTGCACCTGGGTCGGGCTGCTGTCGCGCAGGCTGCTGTCCCGCATCAGGCCGGGGTCGTAGAACTCCAGCAGGGCGTTCGGGCGGCACATCGCGTAGTCGAGTGGACGCGGGGCGCAGTGGAACGAGCCCAGCGGGCAGGCCAGGTCGGCTGCTCCGGAGGCGTCGCGGGTGGCAGGGCTCTGGCCGTTGCTGGCGTCGGCCTGACCGCCGACCAGGGCGAGTGCGGCGGCAACCGCCAACAGGCGGCGTGGAGGTAGCTTGCGCGTCACGGGAAATCTGCCGGCTTCGAAGGCTCGTTAAGCTAACAGAAAGCCCCTCTCGGCGGCAGATGCTGGTTAGTAGAAAGCCGTCGGGATTCAGCGTGCGAAGGCCTGCCACCGGATTGGCGGAGGCCTTCAGTCCATCAGCGCGGCGACGTGCGCACTGCTGCTGGCCGCCAGCGCCGCCAGGTCGTAGCCGCCTTCCAGCGAGGAAACCAGCCGCCCGCCGGCGTGCGCTTCAGCCAGCGCCACCAGTCGTTCGGTGATCCATGCATAGTCCTCGCTGCCCAGCCGGATGTCGGCCAGGGGATCGTTGCGATGGGCGTCGAAACCGGCCGAGATCAGCACCAGTTGCGGCTTGAACGCATGCAACCGCGGCAGCAACACACCGTCCCACAGTTCGCGGAACTCGTGCGAGCCGGCGCCGGGCGAGAGCGTGCCGTTGACGATGTTGCCGACGCCGCGCTCGTCCTCGTAACCGCTGTCCGGATACAGCGGCGACTGGTGGCTGGAGGCGAACAGCACACGCGGTTCGCGCTCGAAGATGTCCTGGCTGCCGTTGCCGTGGTGCACGTCGAAATCGGCGATCGCCACCCGTTTCAGCTTGTGCACGGCCAGCGCGTGGGCCGCGGCCACCGCGATGTTGTTGAACAGGCAGAAACCCATCGAGCGATCGGCGGTGGCATGGTGGCCCGGCGGACGCACCGCGCAGAACACGCGCCGGGTCGTGCCGCCCAGCACCGCGTCGACCGCCGCCACCACCGCGCCGGCAGCGCGCAACGCCGCGTCGGTCGAGCCGGCGCCCATCACCGTGTCCTGGTCCAGCGCCAGCATTTCGCCGGGAGGCGGGCCGGCCAGTATTTCCGCCACGTGGGCGGCACCATGCACGCGCAGCAGCTGTTCGCGGGTGACCGGCGGCGCCTCGATGCGATCGAGCGCGGCGAAGCGGTCGTGATCCAGCGCCTGCAACACCGCGCGCAGCCGCGACGGTCGCTCGACGTGGCCCGGACCGGGGTCGTGCTGCAGGCAGGCGGGGTGCGTGTACAGCCGCAGCATGCAGCGATTCAGACGGTCGGCTTGGGCTTGCGCCGGCGCTCGTGCTGCCACAGCACTTCGCCGTGGCCGCTGGCACGCGCCAGCACGCGCGAGATCACGAACAGCAGGTCGGACAGGCGATTCAGATAGCGCTGCGGCTGGCCGCGAACCTCTTCCACCCGGGCCAGCGCGATCACCTCGCGCTCCGCGCGGCGGCACACCGTGCGCGCCAGATGGCCGCAGGCCGCGGCCATGCCGCCGCCGGGCAGGATGAATTCCTTCAGCGGCGGCAGCGGTTCGTTGAGTTCATCCAGGATCGACTCCAGCCGGCTGATGTCGCTGTCCTCGACCATGGCCATGCCGGGAATGCACAACTCGCCACCCAGGTCGAACAGGTCGTGCTGCACCTGGGTCAGCGCCTCGCGCACCTCGTCGGTGACCCCGTCGGCGGCCAGCAGCATGCCGATCGTGCTGTTGAGTTCGTCCACCGTGCCGTAGGCATTGACGCGCAGCGAATCCTTGCCGACCCGGGAGCCGTCACCGAGCCCGGTGCTGCCGTCGTCGCCGGTGCGGGTATAGATTTTCGAAAGTCGGTTGCCCATCGTTGTCCTGCGCGCCGCTCAGCGTGGCAGCTTGGCTTGGTCGGCATGCATCGTCCTGGCGATCTGGATCGCCAGCACGTGCAGCACGGCCCCGACGCCGACATAGAGCGCCGTGGTCTGCAGGAACGGCAGGTACCAGTCACCCAGGTTGGCGAACCAGGCGGCGAAGCTGCGCGGCAGCGGCACGCTGTCGCTGAGCCAGTAGAAGCTGCCATTCGACACCAGGTAGCACGCGGTCCAGCTGACCAGCAGCGCCACCACGGCCATGCCGAGCGTGTGCAGGCGCAGGCCTGCCTGGTGCTTCGCCAGCCAGCTGCCGCCCAGCCACAGGCTGAGGTAGGACGGAACCAGGAACCAGTAGGCCGCCGAGACGCAGTAATGGCTCCAGAAATCTAGGCCCTGGCCGCTGATCACCAGATAGTCGACCAGCACCGCCTCGGCCATCAGCAAGGGGAACGCCCAGCGAAGGCCGGCCCAGCGGCCTTCGCCGCGCAGCCAGAAACCGGCAAGGAAAAAAATCGCCCACGACGCGTCGTCCACGCTGTGATGGAGCAGGGACAGGTGGATGCGGGTAACCGCCATCACCGCGGCGAGTGCCAGGAAGATGCCGAGGCGTTGGGTCATGGTCTTGACCATGGTGAGCTCCATGTGGACGTCTGGATATAGACCGCTAGTCTAGCCCAATGCAATGCAACACAGGCGGCGCCAGCGCGTATCATCGCCGCATGAATGTCTCCGAATCTCCCGCCTCGGGCGGGTCAGGCGTACTCATCGTCGGCGGCGGCCTGGTCGGCGCCAGCCTGGCGATCGCGCTGGACGCCGCCGGCGTCGCTGTCACCTTGGTCGAGACGGCGGCACCGCGCGCCGATGCCCAGCCCAGCTACGACGAACGCAACCTCGCGCTGGCCAGGGCCACGGTCAACGGGCTCGACGCGATCGGTGTCTGGCGTCACGCCGCTGCCCGCGCCACGCCGATCCGGCACATCCGGGTCAGTCGTGCCGGCGAATTCGGCAGCGCCCGCATCGACGCCGACAAGCAGGGCATCGATGCACTGGGCTGGACCTTGCCGGCACGCGAGCTGGGCGCCGCCCTGCTGCGACGGCTCGACGAATGCACCCGGCTGACCCGGCTCGCTCCCGCGACGCTTTCCGCGCTGGAGCCGTTGGCCGATGGCTGGCGCGCCCGGATCGACACGGCGGACGGCCCGCGCAGCATCGATACACCGCTGCTGGTCGGCGCCGACGGCACGCATTCGTTCGTGCGCGACCGGCTCGGCATCGAGGCCGGGCATCACGATTACCGGCAAAGCCTGTTCGTGTGCACGGTCACGCCCGAACGCGCGCACGCGAACCGCGCCTTCGAGCGCTTTTCCGATGACGGCCCGATTGCCTTGCTGCCGCTGGCCGAGCGTCGCTGCGGATTGGTGCTCACCGTTTCGGCGGATGAAGCCGACGCGGTGGCCGCGCTGGACGATATCGGCTTCCTCGACCTGGCCCAGCGTCGCTTCGGCTGGCGGCTGGGTCGCCTGACGCGGCCGGGCAAGCGCCATCCTTACGCGATCCATCGCGTGGCCGCCACGCAGCTCGTCGCACCGCACGCGGTGCTGGTCGGCAATGCCGCGCAGACGGTGCATCCGATCGGCGCGCAAGGGTTCAACCTGGGCTTGCGTGACGCGTTGACCCTGGCCGAGCTGGTCACGGCGGCGACCGATCCGGGCGATCCCGCCCTGCTCGCGGCCTACGCGGCGCGCCGCGCGCCGGATCGCGAAGGCACCATGGCGATGAGCCACGGGCTGGTCCGGCTCGCCTGCCTGGAGCAGCCGTTGCTGGCGCCGCTGCGTTCGCTGGCGTTGCTGGCGTGCGACCGGCTGCCGCCGCTGCAACGGGCGCTGGCGCGGCGGGGCATGGGATTCCGCGGTGAGCCGCCACGAGCGGTGCTGGAGCGCCTGCCATGAATGCATCGGTCCAGGAAACGACGTCCCGGCGTCGTCCACCCACATTGGACGTGGCGGTGGTCGGCGGCGGCATGGCCGGTGCCGCCACTGCGCTGGCGCTGGCCCGCGCAGGCTTCGGCACGGCCCTGCTGGAGGCGCGCGCGCCGGCTGCGTGGGATGCACAGGCCGAGGTGGACCTGCGCGTGGTCGGGTTGGCGCCGTCCTCGGTGGCCCTGCTGGATGATCTGGACGTCTGGACGTCCATTCGTGGAGCGCGCGCGGCGCCGTACGTCCACATGCACGTCTGGGACGCGGAAAGCGGAGCGACGATCGACTTCGACGCCGCCAGCGAAGGACGCGACCTGCTCGGCCATATCGTCGAGAACTCGCTGGTGCAGTGGACGCTGTGGCAGGCCCTGCAGTCGGCCGGCGTACGCGTGATGTGCCCCGCCGAGGTGACGGCGTTCGAGGCGCGCGAGGATCGCATCCAACTGGAGTTGGCCGGTGGGGAAACCCTGTCGGCGGCCCTGCTGGTGGCCGCCGATGGCGCTGCTTCGCCGCTGCGCCGGCTCGCCGGCATCGGCACCCGTGGCCGCGATTACGCGCAGCGCGCGGTGGTGGCGCACGTGACGACCGAGCGGCCGCACCTGGCCACCGCGTGGCAGCGTTTCCTGCCCGGCGGCCCGCTGGCCCTGTTGCCGTTGGCCGACGGTCGCAGCTCGATCGTGTGGTCGCTGCCGGAGGCCGAGGCCCGGCGGCTGCTGGCGCTGGATGAGCCCGCGTTCCTCGATGAACTGGGCGTGGCCAGCGACTTCCGGCTGGGCCGGATCATCGCCAGCACGCCGCGCGCCGCGTTTCCGCTCAAGCTGCAGCTGGCCGAGCGCTACCAGGCGGAGCGCCTCGTGCTGCTGGGCGACGCGGCGCACGCGGTGCATCCGCTGGCCGGGCAGGGCGTGAACCTGGGCCTGCGCGACGTGGCCGAATTGCGCGACGTGCTGGTCGACGCCCGCGCCGCCGGTCGCGACATCGGCGCGGTTCACGTGTTGCGCCGCTACGCACGCCGCCGGCGCAGCGCCGACACGCTGGACGCGCTGGGCTTCGACGCACTGGCGCGGATCTATGCGTGGCAATCGCCGGCGCTGGTCGCCGCGCGAGGCCTCGGCGTGCGTGTGCTGGATCGTCTTGCGCCGTTGAAGCGACGACTTTCGGAACACGCTGCCGGGTATTGAAGACTCTGCTCCTCCTCCTGCTCGCAGGGGAGGGGGTCAATCAACCCGCGTCTATCAATCCACGGAGAATCATCATGCGCATCGCCCGATTCTGCTGCCTGCTGCTGCTTGCCGGTTCGAGCTTCGCCCTGCAGGCGAAGATGGTGCATCGTCCGGTCGAGTGGACCCAGGACGGCACCCGCTTCCACAGCGTACTGGTGTACGACGATGCCTCGACCGCGCAGCGGCCAGGCCTGGTGATGGTGCCGAACTGGTATGGCATCAACGATGTGGCCGTAAAGAAGGCCGAAATGATCGCCGGCAGGGACTACGTGATCCTGCTCACCGACATGTACGGCGCCAGCGTGCGCCCCCAGGTGGGCAATGCGGCGCAGGCGCAGGCCGCGGTGAAGCCGCTGTACGGCGACCGCGCGCTGATGCGCAAGCGGATCAACGTGGCGCTGGACCAGTTGAAGGCGCAGGCGGCGAGCGCGCCGATCAACCTGAAGAAGCTGGGCGCGATCGGTTTCTGCTTCGGCGGATCGGCCGTGCTCGACCTGGCCCGCAGCGGTGCCGATGTCGCTGCGGTGGTGTCGTTCCACGGCGGGCTGGATACCGACAACCCGGCGCTGGCGAAGAACATCAAGGCCCGCGTGCTGGCGATGAACGGCGCCGACGACAAGGGCACCATGCCGGACGCGGACAAGTTCATGGACGAAATGCGCCTGAGCCCGGCCGACTGGCAGTTCGTGGTGATCGGCCACGCCGTGCACTGCTTCACCGAGGTGGGCGAGAACTCGCCCGGCTGCCGCTACGACGAACGCGCCGCCACGCGCAGCTACCGCCTGATGCACGACTGGCTGCGCGCCGCGTTCGCCGGTACGCCGTAAGCCTGGTCCGCAACGCGGATCTTCCTCGACCTGCGCCGCGTGCGTGCACGCGGCGAGCTCGTTGCGCTCAATCCAGTTCGCGCCAGTGCGCCGCGGAGCGGAGGCATCCAGCCAGCGCGTAGATCGCGATGACGGTGAACAGGAAGATGTACATGTAGGACATCCAGAATGCGACCGGCTGGAACGTCATGGAGACGAAGTGCTGGAAGCTGTAGTGCCGGTGGCCCATGAGGTCGGTGAAGTCGTAGCCGTGACAGTGCTTGCCCATGCATCTCATCGTGCCGCAGGTCAGTACCCGGTATGACAGGTACGCCAGCGGGCCGGCGGTCAATGACGAGGCGACCAGCCCCAGCAGCACGCCACCACGAAAGCCGACCATGACCTTGCGCGTTTTCCGGAAGCGGACCGCTTCGAGAGCGAGGCCCGCGCCCAAGGTGGCGACGCCGATGGCGATCATCACCCACAGCGGCAACCGATCGGCATCCCGGGCAACCCCGGCGGCATGGAAGAACTCGGCCATTTCTGGCGGAAGTGGTTTTGGCATGGGCCGTCCCTGGGTGGTGTTCGATCAGCTGGCGTTGTCGCGCTCGCGCACCGCATCCATCGTCAGCGCGGCCAGCTGGCGCAGGCGGTTGCCGCCGGCGTCGGCGAGCAGTTCCTTGAGGCGGGCGCCCGCATCGTCCTGGTCCAGGCTGTGCCGTTCGGCCAGCGAGGCGGCCAGCGCGCGGCCCATCGAGTCGAAGATCAGCGCGTAGGCAAATGCGTGCAGCACGCCGCCGCCCAACGTGCCCAGACCGGGGAACGCCTTCAGTGCGTTGCCGGCCACGGCCAGCACGATCGAACTGCCGCTGCGCAGGGTGAGCTTCGCCTGCTGCACGAAATCCTCGATCTGCACCTCGCTGACTTTCACACCGTAGAGTTCGGCCAGCGCGCGGGTGAGGCCGGTGGCCAGCACGCCCTGGATCACCAGGTCGCTGCCCGGCGCCACCGCGGCCAGCGCGCCGACGATGGCGCGGCGCGCGTACTTGCGCACGATCTGCTCGGCGGCTTCGGCCCGGGTCTGTGCTTCGAGCATGCTGGTGCGCTGGTGCAGGCCGGCCAGTACGGCGTTCTCGCGCAGGTCTTCCAACCCCTCCGCACCGGGTGCGGTGAGCCGGGCCAGTGCCTGCAGCAGCGGTTCGATCGACGGCTTGCGCTGGCGCTCCACCGACTCGGTGCTGCCATCGGCCAGCTGGCGCTGGTAGCGCTCGCTGCCGCCGGCGCTGATCGCCAGCACCGCGCTGGCGATGCCGCGCGCATGCCGGCGCAGGCGCTCCAGCAACATCTCCCGCTCGGCGTCGCTCCACTGGTCGGCCTTGTTCAATACCAGCAGCAGGGGCTTGCCGAAGTCGGCCAGCCAGCGCAGTTCGTCGGCCTGGGCCCGGTTGAGGTCGCCGGCGCACAGATAGATCACCGCGTGCGCCCGCAGCGCTTCCTCGCGTGCGAGAGTTTCGTGCGTCTCGCCGCCGCTTTCGCGGCTGCCCGGCACGTCGGCCAGCACCAGGCTGCGACCGTCGGCGAGCGTGCCGTCGTAGTGGCCCACGGCGCGGGTGGTGCCGCCGCGCGCGTCGCTGGCGACGTGCGCCTGCGGGGCCAGCGCGCGGATCAGGCTGGATTTGCCGGTGGAGATTTCGCCGAACAGCGCCACGTAGACGCGGGCGCTGGCGCGGCGGCGATCGAGTTCGCCCAGTTCGGACGCCAGCGCGCCGGTATCCGCGCCGTGCTCGCGCAACTGGCCGATGCGCTGTTCCAGGCTGCCGCGATCGGGTACCGGCAACGGCCGCCGCTTGCGCCGGGGGCGCAGCAGCCACCACAGCACGCTGACGCCCGCGGCGACGAACACCAGCAACACGCCGCCCAGGGTCCATTGCAGCCAGGTCGGCAGTTCGAGGAAACGCTGGGCCAGCGCCAGCGCACGTTCGGCGGCGGCGAACAGCAGCCACAGCAATGCGGCCAGGGTCAGGGCGGTGAACAGCAATCGCAGGCGTCGTGACATGGGGACATTCTAGCCAGCTTGCGTTCGCGCACCGGCGGGGGTCTCGGCTCGCGCTGGCAGCCCGGTTTTGGCACTATCGGACGGGGCGATCGGATCGATGTTGGCGCCGGCATGTTGCCGTGCGACTTCGCCAAGGGGAGTTATGGGGAGCGGAACGAGATGGTTGGCCAGGATGGCGCTGGCGCTCGCCTGGCTGCTGCCCGGGCTGGCGGCTGCCGCGGTCGCCCCGTCGGCAGGCGCGGGGGCGCGCTCGTCCGATCCGCTGCCGACGCCGCAATTTCGCCGCTATCAGACCTCCGATGGACTGCCGGGCAGCACGGTGTATGCGGTGGCACAGGATCACCAGGGTGCGATGTGGTTTGGCGTCGGCGTCGACCTGGTGCGTTTCGACGGCGTGGACTTCCGCGTGTTCGGCCACCACTCGGATGATCCGGCGTCGCTGCCCGAAGGTACGGTGTACAGCCTGTTCGTCGACCGCACCGGGGAACTGTGGGTAGGCGGCTTCGGCTCGGGACTGAACCGCTACCGGCGCGACACTGCCGACTTTGCGCATTGGCGGCACGATCCGGCCGACCCGCGCAGCCTGGCCAGCGACAACGTCTGGTCGACGACGCAGACAGTGGACGGCACGCTGTGGGTGGCCACGGACGCCGGTCTGGACCGGATGCTTCCCGACGGCCGGCATTTCGAGCATGTCGGCAATCCACTGGAGAAGGACCCGGCCGCGGGATTCGGGGCCGTGCGTGCCCTGCTGGCGCGGCCGGACGGAAGCTTGTGGATCGGCTCCAGCCAGGGTCTGTTCGTGCGCGGGGCGGATGGCCGGGTGCGCCAGGTGACCATCGATCCGCAGCTGCAGAACCTCAAGATCTGGCGCATCCAGGCCGATGGCGACGACGTGCGCATCGCCGTGCGCGGCGGCCTGCTGCGAATGGACGCCAGCGGCGCGGCGATGCTGTACCGGCCCGCGCAGATCCCCCCCACCGACGTGTACAGCAGCACGCTGGACCAGGCCGGCAACCTGTGGATCAGCACGCGCAGCGGGCTCTACCTGGACGATGGGCGGGCGCATATCCACGCCATCGCGGGCCAGCCCTTGCTGCTGGGCAGCCTGCCGGCGCAGCAGGTGTGGCAGTCGCTGTGCGACAGCGAAGGCGGGCTGTGGTTCGTGATGGGTGATGGCGGCATTGCCTATCTGGCGCCGGGCTGGAACCAGTTCACCCGTTTCACCCACGTGCCGGATGATCAGCACAGCCTGCGCGACAACATGGCCTCGTCGGTGCTGGCCGGTGCGGATGGCTGGCTGTGGGTGGGTGGACACGAGCTGGTCGACCAGCTCGACCCGGTCACCGGCGAGGTGCGGCACGTGGTTTCGGGCCTGCAGGGCAACGTGCTGGACATGGTGGAGGACGCGCGCCAGCGGTTGTGGATCGTCAGCGAAGGCGGTGTCTACCGCTACGCCGGCGGCAAGCTGCAGCAGGTGGATCTGGCCCCCGCGGGCGCCACCCACCCGCGTCGCGTGACCCTCGGTCCGGACCAGCGCATGTACCTGGTGTCCAGTCGCGACGGCTTGTTCCGCATCGATCCGGACACCATGGCGGTCGATCCGAAGCCGGTGGCGCCCGCTGACGAAACCGGCTTCGTCGGCAATCGGCTGACCCGCTGGAACAGCCTGGGCTGGTACGTCGACAAGGGCACGCTGCTGCGCTGGAAGGCGGCTGCCGGCAAGCTCGAAGCGGTCGCCGGCCTGTCGGACGAAGGCTATGTCTACGCGCTGGAGTTCACCGCAGACGGGTTCTGGGCGGCGCGCAACAAGATGTTCGAACGCTACCGGCTGGACGGCGACAAGGTAGTGCGCGAGCAACTGGTGCCGATTCCGCCGAGCTGGCCGTCGATGGTGCTGATCGCCCTGCACGTCGACAACGAGGGACGTTTCTGGCTGTTCTGCAAGAACGGCCTGTGGCGGTTCGACCCGGCCAGCGGCGAGCTGAAATCCTTCGGTCTGCGCAATGGTCTGGTCAATGGCGAAGTGCGCGGCGACTCGCCGGCGATGATGCCCGACGGCACCATCTACGTGGCCAGCCTGGGCGGCGTGTTCGGTTTCCAGCCGGACCGCGTGCCGGCCATCGCCAGCCCGGCAGGCGTGGTGATCACCGCGGCCAGCGTGCGCCGCGATGGCGCGATCCATGATCTGCCGACCCGGGCGGTGCCGATCCAGCTTGCCTGGAGCGACCGCGAGCTGCGTTTCGAGGCGCGTTCCAGTTCCTACGTGGACCCGGGCGCCAATCGCTACCGCTTCCGCCTGCGGGGATTCGACCGCAACTGGGTCGACACCGGCAACCACGGCGAGCGCGAGTTCGCCGGCCTGGGCGCGGGTGACTACACGCTGGAAGTGCAGGCGGCCGGTGCCAACGGACGCTGGGCCGACCTGCAGCAGCCGCTGCGCATCCATGTCGAAGCGCCGCCATGGGAGCGCTGGTGGGCCTGGCTGGCCTACCTGCTGTTGCTGGCGGCCCTGGTCGGCGTGATCCTGCGCAGCTGGCGCCGGCGCCTGGCCCAGCGCCATCACATGCAATTGGTCGAGCAGCAGCGGCAGATGGCCGAGGCGGCCAGCGCGGCGAAGACCCAGTTCCTGGCCACGCTGAGCCACGAGATCCGCACCCCGATGACCGGCGTGATGGGCATGGCCGAACTGCTGCTGAGCACCCCGCTCAATCCGCTGCAGCACGACTACACGCAGGCCATGCAGCGCTCCGGCACGATGCTGCTGAAGCTGCTCAACGACGCGCTGGACCTGGCACGGATCGAGGCCGGTCGGCTGGAGCTGGAGCCGGTCGCGTTCGACCCGCGGCAGCTGCTGGAAGAGGTGGCGCAACTGGAGCAGGGGCTGGCGCATGCGCGGGGCCTGCGCTTCGTGCTGGACATCGCCGCCGGGCTGCCGCCGCAGTTGCTCGGCGATGCGCTGCGGATCAAGCAGGTGTTGCTGAACCTGGCCAACAACGCGCTCAAGTTCACCGAGCAGGGCAGCGTCACCCTGCGTGCGCAACGAATCGATGGCGGCCTGCAATTCAGCATCGTCGATACCGGCCCGGGCATTCCCGAGGCGAGCCAGGCGCGCCTGTTCCAGCGCTTCGAGCAGGTCGAGGGTCCGCAGCGTCGGGCGGGCAGCGGCCTGGGGCTGGCGATCTGCCGCGAGTTGGTGGACATGATGGGCGGCAGCATCGAACTGGAATCGCGGCTCGCCCACGGCAGCACGTTCCGGGTGCGATTGCCGCTGGTCGAGCCGCCGGCGTCGCTGCCCACGACGGTACCGTCTTCCGACCGGTGCTATCGCCTGCTGCTGGTGGAGGACGACACCATCGTGGCGGCGGTGATCCGCGGCCTGCTGGAACGCGAACGACACGCGGTGGTGCACGTGGTGAACGGCCTGGCCGCGCTGGCCGAGCTGGCCCAGTCCAGCTTCGATGCCGTGTTGCTGGATCTGGACCTGCCCGGCGTGGACGGGTTCCAGATCGCCCGGTTGATCCGCCAGCGCGAGCATCGGCAACAGCACCTGCCGATCATTGCGGTCACCGCGCGCTCGGGCAACAAGGACGAGGCGATGGCCCGCGATGCGGGCATGGACGGTTTCCTGCGCAAGCCGTTGACCGGCGAGCAGCTGAGCCACGCGCTGGCGCGGGTGATCGGGCCGGCGGCGGCCACCCCCACCGTTCCGCAGGAAGCGGACTGATGCTGGCGGCCGCCTTGCTGGGCATGGCTCTTGGCGTGGCCGCGCCCGTCGCGCCGGCCGCTGCCGCTGCCGTCGTGCCTGCGGCGAGCGGGCTGTTGCCCACGCCGCAGTTCCGTCGTTACGCCACCACCGACGGCCTGCCCAGCAGCAGCGTGTACGCCGTGGCGCAGGATCGCGACGGCGCGATCTGGTTCGGCACCAAGGGCGGCATCGCCCGTTACGACGGCGTCGACTTCAAGGTGTTCCGGCACGCTGCCGACGACCCCGGCTCGCTGTATGACAACGGCATCGCCAGCCTGCTGTTCGATCGCGACGGCACGCTGTGGGCGGCCGGGCTGGAGGCGGGGCTGAACCGCTACGACGCCGCCAGCGGCCGCTTCACCCACTGGGGCAACGACCCGCACGATCCGGCCAGCCTCAGCAGCGACAAGGTCTGGTCGATGGTTGCCGATGCCGAAGGCAACCTGTGGATCGGCACGGTGCGGGGGCTGGACCGGATGCGGCCGGGTCATCGCGGTTTCGAGCACGTGACCAATCCCCTGCTGGGCACCGATCCGGCCGCGTTCGGCCTGGTCGCTGCACTCTATATCGATGATCGGCAACAACTGTGGATCGGCAGCAGCCGCGGACTGTTCCGTCGCGACATAGCCGGCAGCATCCATCGCGTTTCGCAGGACGGCACGGCGTTGCCGATCGATGCCTGGCACATCGATGGCGAAGGCGGAGAGATTCGCGTCGAGAGTACCCACGGCCTGCTGCTGGTGGGCAGCGACGACGTGGCCCGCCCGCTAGCCAGCGTGGGCGCGCCCGACGGCAATGTGTTCGCCAGCGCCCGTGACCGCAACGGGCGCCTGTGGATCGGCACCCAGCATGGCCTGTTCGTGCAGATGCAGCCATCGGCGCCGATGCTGGCAGTGACCGACCAGCCGGTGCTGCACGGCGACCTGCCCGGCACCTGGGTGTGGTCGATGCTGGTCGACCACGAAGGAGGGCTGTGGGTGACCATGCTGGACGGTGGCGTGGGTTACCTCGCGCCCGGCTGGAACGACACCAGTCGCTTCACCCACATCCCCGACGACCCGACCAGCCTGCGCGATTCGATCGTCACGGCGATGGCGCGCGGACACGATGGCCGCGTCTGGGTCGGCGAACGCTCCGGCCGGGTGGACAAGCTCGACCCGCACACCGGCAAGGTCGAGCATGTGCTGTCCGGTCTTGGTGGCGACGTGCTGGGCATGACCCAGGACCCGCAGGAGCGCCTGTGGATCGCGGTGCGTGGCGCACTCTATCGCGACACCCTCGGCCAGCCGCCGCAGCGCATCGACCCGGAAGGCCACTGGCTCAAGCATCCGCTGGAAGTGGAGCCCGGCCCGGACGGGCGCATGTACGCGCGCACGTTCGGCGAAGGCCTGTTCCGCATCGATCAGGACACCCTGGCGGTGACCCGGGTGGCGATGGACCAGCCGAACCAGCGCGTGTTGTGGGGCAGCCAGCTCACCCTGCACGGCGGTTGCTTCTGGTACGCCAGCGATGGCGGCATGCTGCGCATGAGCCCCGATCGCGACCGCTTCGAGGTGATCCCCGGGGTCACCAACGACCGGGCGGTGAACGCGTTCGATTTCGACGACGGCGGCATCTGGATGGTCCGCCCCGAGGGTCTCGAGCACTACCACTACCGGGACGACACGCTGGTGCTGGATCGCACCGTCGACGCCTCGCAGGGCTGGCCTTCCATCAACGTCGTCGACCTGCAGGTCGATGCGGCGCAGCGGGTCTGGATGCTCGGTCACGACGGCTTGTGGCGATTCGATCCGCGCACCGGCCGGTTCCGTTCCTTCGGCCTGCAGAACGGCCTGGCCAACGGCGAATTTTCCCGCGGCTACGCCGTCATGCCCGATGGCAACATGTATGCGCCGACGCTGGGCGGTGTGGCGGGCTTCAACCCCGACCGCATCCGTGATGACACCACCGTGTCGCCGCTGGCGGTGACCCGGGTCAGCCTCCGTCGCGACGGCAAGCTGCAGCCACTGGCACCGCAGCAGCAGGCGATCACCCTGGGCTGGAAGGATCGCGGCCTGAACGTCGCGACGCGGCTTTTCTCCTATGTCGACCCGGCGGCGAACCACTATCGGTTCCGCCTGCGCGGTTTCGACAGCACATGGATCGACAACGGCAACCACGGCGAGCGCGAATTCACCGGCCTGGCTCCCGGCGACTACGTGCTGGAGGTGCAGGCCGCGGGCGCCAACGGCCAGTGGGTGCACCTGGCTCATCCGCTGCAGATCCAGGTGCAGGCGCCGCCGTGGCAGCGCTGGTGGGCGTGGCTGGGTTACGTGCTGATCGCGTTGCTGGGCATCTGGTTCGGCCTGTGGATCTGGCGGCGCCGGCTGGCGCGGCGGCACCACGTGGCGATGGTGGAACAGCAGCGGCAGATGGCCGAGGCGGCCAGCGCGGCGAAGAGCCAGTTCCTGGCCACGCTGAGCCATGAGATCCGCACGCCGATGACCGGCGTGATGGGCATGGCCGAGCTGCTGCTGAGCACGCCGCTCAACCCGCTGCAGCACGACTACACCCAGGCCATGCAGCGTTCCGGCAGCATGTTGCTGAAGCTGCTCAACGACGCGCTGGACCTGGCCCGCATCGAGGCCGGGCGGCTGGAGCTGGAACCCTCGCCGTTCGACCCGCGCCAGCTGCTCGAAGAGGTGGCGCAACTGGAGCAGGGCCTGGCCCACGCGAAGGGCCTGCGCTTCATCCTGGAGATGTCCGACGACCTGCCGCCGCAATGGGTGGGCGATGCGCTGCGGATCAAGCAGGTGCTGCTGAACCTGGCCAACAATGCGCTGAAGTTCACCGAGCACGGCGAAGTGATCCTGCGTGCGCGGCGATCCGATGACGGCCTGCTGTGCAGCGTCAGCGACACCGGGCCGGGCATTTCCGAGGCCAGCCAGGCACGGCTGTTCCAGCGCTTCGCGCAGGCCGAGAGCCCGCAGCGCCGGGCCGGCAGCGGGCTGGGCCTGGCGATCTGTCGCGAACTGGTCGACATGATGGGTGGCTCGATCGAACTGGAGTCGCAGCTCGGTCATGGCAGCACCTTTCGTGTGTACATGCCGCTGGCCGAGCCGGCGGTGGCGGCGCCGGTGGACGAGTTCGCCAGCGGGCGGCACTACCGCCTGCTGCTGGTGGAGGACGATCCGATCGTGGCCACGGTGATCTGCGGCCTGCTGGAACGCGAAGGCCACAAGGTCAAGCACGTCGGCAACGGCCTGGCGGCGCTGGGCGAACTGGCCCATGCGCCCTTCGACGCCGCGCTGCTGGATCTGGACCTGCCGGGCGTGGACGGTTTCCAGATCGCCCGGCTGATCCGCCAGCGCGAGCACGCGGGCCAGCACTTGCCGCTGCTGGCGGTTACCGCCCGTTCCGGCACCGGCGACGAGGCGAAGGCGCGCGAGTCGGGCATGGACGGTTTCCTGCGCAAGCCGGTCAGCGGCGAGCAGCTGATCACGGCGCTGGCGCGCGTGGTGCCGGGCACCGTGGCCAGCGAGGAATTGCCCGCCTGAACTACATGTCGTGCTTGCGCACCTCGAAGCCGCGGCGCTGGTATTCGCGCCAGCGCGCCCGCGAACCTTCGCGCGCGTCCGGGTCGGCGGCCACCACTTCCAGCACGCGCTGGTAGTGGCCGGGGGCGCAGGCCTCGCGCAGGTTGATCACCAGCGGACGGTCCGCCGTGTCCACGCCCGGCGGCACGATCAGCACGGCGGTGTGTTCGTCGTCGTCATCGCCGGCCAGCTGGTGCGGGATCATCGCGTCGTCGTCGAATGCCCACAGCAACTCGTCCAGTTCCTCGGCTTCGCTGAAATCGCGGGCGAGGATCAGCGTGGGCTGCTGCGCCGCGAACGCCTTCTTCGCCAGCTCGCAGGCCAGCAACAGCGGCTGTTCGCGGAAGCGCGGCTTGTCGATCAGGTAGAAGTCGGCACGCATGGAAGCCGGGAATCGGGAATGGGGAGTCGGGAATAGTAAAGGCAAAAGCCGCGTTGCGTTCCTGGCTTTTCCGATTCCCTATTCCCTATTCCCTGTCCAGCAGCCACTGCGCCAGCAGCGCCACCGGGCGGCCGGTGGCCAGGCCCTTGCGGCCTTCGTCCCAGGCGGTGCCGGCGATGTCCAGGTGGGCCCAGCGCTGGCCGTCGGTGAAGCGCGACAGGAAGCAGGCGGCGGTGATCGCGCCGGCGCTCTTGCCGCCGATGTTGGCGACGTCGGCGAAGCCGGAGTCGAGCTGGGCCTGGTAGTCGTCCCACAGCGGCAGGCGCCACGCGCGGTCGAGGGTTTCCTCGCCGGCGGCGAGCAGTTCGGCGGCGAGGTCGTCGTGCTTGCTCATCAGGCCGCTGGCATGCTTGCCCAACGCGATCACGCAGGCGCCGGTGAGCGTGGCCGCATCGATCAGCGCCTGCGGCTGCCAGGTTTGCGCGGTGTAGGTCAGCGCGTCGCACAGGATCAGCCGGCCTTCGGCGTCGGTGTTGAGCACTTCGATGGTGAGGCCGGACAGGCTGGTCAGCACGTCGCTGGGGCGGTAGCTGTCGCCGTCGGGCATGTTCTCCACGGCCGGCACCACGCAGACCAGGTTGAGCTTGAGGCCCATCTTCACCGCGGCCACGAACGCGCCCAGCACGCCGGCGGCGCCGCCCATGTCGAACTTCATTTCCTCCATGCCGGCGCCAGGCTTCAGGCTGATGCCGCCGGAGTCGAAGGTGACGCCCTTGCCGACGAACGCATACGGCTTGTCGCCGTCGTTGCCGCCCTTGTATTCCAGCGCGATCAGGCGCGGCTTGTTGACCGAGCCGCGGCCCACGGCGAGCAGCGAGCCGAAGCCCAGCTTCTCCATCGCCACTTCGTCGAGCACGTTGCAGCTGACCTTGTCGTGGCCGTCGGCGAAGGCCTGCGCCTGCGCCGCGATATGGGCGGGGTTGCAGATGTTCGGCGGCAGGTTGGCCAGCTCGCGGGCGAAGCGCACGCCTTCGGCGATCGCCACGGCCTGCGCCAGTCCGCTGGCGGCTTCGTCGCCACCGGCGAAGGTCAGCCGGGCCAGTTCGACCTGCTTGCTCCGGTCGCGGGGCTTGAAGGTGGCGGTGTAGCGATAGGCCGCGTAGTCGCTGGCCAGCGCCGCGATGCGCACGCGCCAGGCACTGTCGCGGCCGGGCACGTCGACGCTGCTGAGGCAGGAGACGGCATCGGCCACCGGCAGCCGACCCAGTGCACGCGCAGCCTCGATGTTCACCTTCTGGAAACGCGCCGCGTCGAACGACTTTTGCGCGCCCAGGCCCACCACCAGCACGCGCCGTGCGGTGATGCCAGCCGGGGCGAACAGCAGCGTGGTCGAACCGGCCTTGCCGCTGATGTCGCCGCTTTCGATCTGGCGCCTGATCGCGCCGCCGCTGGCGTCGTCCAGCTGGGCAGCCGCGCTGGTCAGCACGCCCTGTTCGTACACGCCGACCATCACGCAGGCACTGTCGACGGTGGCGGGGGCAATGCTGGCGAGGCTGAACTGAAGTGTCATCGGAGGGTTCCTGCATGAGCCCGGCTATGGCCGGACAGGCTAGACTTGCGGTTTGCCGGCGCTGCTGCCGGGCCGGTTCAAGCGGACAAGTTTATCGCATGCTGAGCATCCTCGACCGCTATTTCCTGCGCGAGCTGGCGCAGACCGTGGCCGCCACCGTGGTGGTGCTGCTGGTGATCGTGGCCGGCAGCGCGTTCGCCCACGTGTTGCAGCAGGTCGCCAACGGCAGCTTTCCCGCCAGCGTGATGTTCCAGGTGCTGGGCCTGCGCACGCTCGACGGCCTCACCAACATGATGCCGCTGGCCAGTTTCATCGGCATCCTGCTCGGTCTCGGACGGATGTACCGCGAAAGCGAGATGCACGTGCTGTCGTCGTCGGGCATGGGGCCGCGCGGACTGCTGCGGCCAGTGCTGATACTGGGCGCCGTGCTGGTCGCGATCACCGCCGGGGTTTCGCTGTGGCTCGGGCCGTGGGCCGTGCGCACCAGTGACGCGATGGTCGCCGCGGCGAACCGTTCGGTGATCGCCGCCGGCCTCGATGCGGGACGCTTCACCGAGCTGCCCGGCAAGGGCGGCATCATCTTCGTCGACAGCCTGAGCCGTGACGGCAGCAAGCTGGGGCGCACCTTCGTGGCGACCCAGAGCGAGGGCAAGGGCGGCCCGGCGCATCTGAAACTGGTCAGTGCCACCAGCGGCGAGCTGTACCAGGAGAGCAACGGCGACGGCCGCTTCATCGCCTTCAAGGACGGCTGGCAATACGACATTCCGCTGGGCGCGAACAACTGGCGGCAGATGCAGTACCAACGCAACGACACCTCGCTGTCCGAGGTGCGGGCCGACGAGGACGACGATCCCGCGCATTCCAAGAGCAGCTGGGCACTGTTCCAGTCCGATGATCCGGATGATCGCGCCGAGTTCGCCTGGCGCGCCAATGCGCCGCCGCTGACCCTGGTACTGCTGCTGCTGGCGTTGCCGCTGTCGCGGCAGAGTCCGCGTGAACCCAGATACGGCCGGCTGCTGCTGGCGGTGGTCACGTTCTATCTCTACTACACCTTGCTCGCGCTGGGCCGCGCCCAGATCGGCAAGGACCACTGGCACAACCAGGCGCCGCTGTGGGCCCTGCATGCGCTGGTGCTGGGCATGGCCGGCTGGATGCTGTGGAAACAGTATTCACCGCGCAAGCTGCGGACGCCGCCCACCGGTGTGGCCGCATGAGCATGTTCAACATCAAGCGGGTCGACCGGCTGGTCGCGCTGAGCGTGCTCGGCTCGATGCTGATGGTGTGGCTGGTGCTGACCGGTTTCGATGCGGTCACCCAGTTGCTGCGCCAGCTCGGCAACGTGGGCAAGCACGGCTACACGCTGAGCAATGCGATTGCCTATGTGCTGGTGACATTCCCGCGCCGGGCCTACGAGATGTTCGGCAATGCGGCGCTGATCGGTGGCCTGCTGGGCCTGGGTGGCCTGGCCGGGACCGGCGAGCTGACGGCCTTGCGCGCCGCCGGCATGTCGCGGTTGCGCATCGCCGGTTCGGCGGTGGGCGTGGTCGCGGTGCTGATCGTGGGCGTGGTGATCATGGGCGAGACGCTGGCGCCGTGGGGCGACCAGCAGGCGCAGGTGATGCAGGCGCGGATGAAGTCCGGCAACCTCGGCATGACCACCAGCAGCGGACTGTGGGCACGCGACGGCGATGACGTGATCAATGCACGCGGCACCTCGCTGAAGCAGCATGACGGCCTGGCCACCGTGCAGCTCAGCGACGTGCGCATCTTCAACTTCAGCAGGGATGGCCAGCTGCATCGCTTCACCTGGGCCAGGACCGCCCAGCACGACGGCAGGCAATGGATGCTGCACGACGTGCGCATCACCACGCTGGACGAAGCCGGCACGCATGCGAGCACCGAGGCGGAGTTGCCGTGGAAGTCCACGCTGAATCCGCAGGTGCTGGCGCAGTCGGTGATCCAGCCGCAGTACCTGTCGATGCGCGACCTGCGCCGCAACATGGATTACCTGGAAGGCAACGGGCAGAGTCCCGGCAGCTACGCGGTGGCATTCTGGGGACGCGCGCTGTATCCGCTCAACGTGCTGGTGCTGGTGTTGTGCGCGATGCCGTTCGCGTTCGGGTCGCTGCGTTCGGGTGGCCTCGGCAAGCGCATGTTCATCGGCATCCTGCTGGCGCTGGGCTGGTATTTCCTGCAGCAGGCGATGGTGAACTTCGGTACGGTCTACGGCATGCCGCCGCTGCTGGCCAACCTGCTGCCAGCGGTGATCCTGGTGCTCGTCGCCTGGTTGTACTTCCGGCGACGGGTCTGATCGCCGCCGCTGTCTTTCCCCGGCAGTGTGACTGCGTTCTCAGCATCGTCGACCCGCCAACCCCCACTATCGGATGGACGCCGGGGCGATGCCTGCCACGCGTCATCGCAGGACGGAAGCCGCCGGCTTCCGTCATCACCAACTCTCGGGGGGGAGTCATGTCCAAGCCTTTCTGGCACAAGGATGCCTGCGGATTCTGGTTGATCGCCTGTATTCAGCTGAGCGCTTCGGCCGGCTGGGCGATGGTGCATTACCAGCTGCTGCAATAACCGGATCAACTTGCCGGCGATGACGGATCGAGCCAAGCTGTCGGCTTTGCCGACAGCAGGGGTGAGCCGTGGAATGGGTTGATCTGCGCAGCGATACGGTGACGCGGCCGACGGCCGCGATGCGCGAAGCGATGCTCGGTGCCGAGGTCGGCGACGACGTCTACGGCGAAGATCCCACCGTCAACGCGCTGCAGCGGCGACTGGCCGACGAGCTCGGTTTCGACGCCGGCCTGTTCGTGCCCAGCGGCACGCAATCCAACCTGCTGGCCCTGCTGGCGCATTGCGAGCGCGGCGACGAATACCTGGTCGGCATGGACGCGCATACCTACAAGTTCGAGGGCGGTGGCGCCGCAGTGCTGGGCTCGATCCAGCCGCAACCGATCGTGCACGCCGACGACGGCACGCTGCCGCTGGCGCGGATCGAGGCGGCGATCAAGCCGGTCGATCCGCACTTCGCGCGGACGCGTCTGCTGGCGCTGGAAAACACCTGGCACGGCCGCACGCTGCCGCTGGATTACCTGGTCGCCGCGCACGACGTGGCGCGCTCGCATGGCCTCGCCCTGCACCTCGATGGCGCACGCCTGTTCAACGCCGCCGTGGCGTGCGGCGTGCCGGCGCGCGAGATCGCGCGGCATTTCGACACCGTCTCGATCTGCCTGTCGAAAGGCCTCGGCGCGCCGGTGGGTTCGGTACTGGTCGGCTCGCACGCGCTGATCGACAAGGCGCGCCGCTGGCGCAAGGTCACCGGCGGCGGCTGGCGCCAGGCCGGCATGCTCGCCGCGGCGGGCATGCACGCGCTGGATCATCATGTGACGCGGCTGGCGCAGGATCATCATCGCGCCGAATATCTGGCTGGCCGCCTGCGCGAGGTCGCCGGCATCGACCTGCTGGGCCAGTACACCAACATGGTCTTCATCGACGTGCCGGCCGAACGCCTGCGCGATCTGGACGTCCATTTGCGCGCGGCCGGCATCCGCATCAGCATCGGTTACCTGCCCACGCTGCGCCTGGTGACGCATCTGGATGTCGACGATGACGGCATCGAACGCACGGCCACCGCGTTCCGCGAGTTTTTCGCGCGGCATTGATTGTCTGCTTCTCGTCGGCTTGCTGCGCAGGCCGCTTTTGCCTGCCCTTGCGCATCAGAACGAAAAGCTTTCGTCTGCCTGCGGCAGCCGAGCCACCTTTCTCTGAGTGGCCAGAGAAACGTGGCCCAAAGAGAGGCCACCCCACTTCCGCGCTTTCCGGGCATCCTGCCCGGAAAGTCCGCGAGCCGGGGCCGGGCTTTTCGAACGGACATCCTGTCCGTGCGAAAAGGAGCTGACATCCCTGTCGGCTCCCGCTACGCGGCCTGTCGACCCCGCCTCGCCGCTGCAGAGGGGCCCCGGGTAGAGCGACGCGCATCCTGCGCGTACTTTTCAGAAGAGCCGGATCAAGAGCAGAGCTGCGGCAACCGAAGCTTTTGCTTTTCAGCTTCATCACCGAGTGCGCGCTGGGAGCGCGCTGCTCTACCCGGGGCCCCTATGGCGCGGCGGGTGGGCGGAGGAAAGGCCCCGCAGGGGTGGCTCGCAGGGATGCGAGCCAGTTCGACGTCAGTCCATGGATGGACTGTCGGCGAACCCCCGGAGCCCGCCCGTGCACCTGGAGGGCAGGCGAGGGCATGGATGCCCGAGTTGAGGCAACGCAGGAGCAGTTGCCCGATGCCCGGAAGGCGCGCCATCGGGGTGGCCTTCTCTTTGGGCTACTTTTCTCTTGGCCACACAAGAGAAAAGTGACTCGGTCGCCGAAGGCGATCGACCGCTCTGCACTTGAGCGCTTGCTTCCAAGCGCATCGGGGCAAACGAGAAAGGGACTCGCCCTCCAAAAGAGGACGAAAACCCATCACTCTGAAAGCAACGAAACGCGCCGCGCAGCGGACAATCCGCCAGCGCTACTTCGCCACCTGATCAAACTTGCGGATGAAATCTCGCACCTGCGGGTACACCGTTTCGCGCCAGCGGCGGCCGCTGAAGATGCCGTAGTGGCCAGCGCCTTCGATCACCCGGTGGGCGCGGCGCCCGGCCGGGATGCTGCTGCACAGGTCGTGTGCCGCTTCGGTCTGGCCCAGGCCGGAGATGTCGTCCAGTTCGCCCTCGATGGTGAGCAGGGCGCTGCGCTTGATCGCCGCGGGATCGACCCGTTCGCCGGCCACGTCCCACAGGCCGCGCGGCAGCAGGAACTGCTGGAACACCTTCTCGATGGTGTCGAGGTAGAACGCCGCCGGCATGTCCAGCACGGCGTTGTACTCGTCGTAGAACTTGCGGTGCGCTTCGGCATCGTCCTGGTCGCCGCGCAGCAGGTCCTGGTAGAAATCCCAGTGCGAAGTCATGTGCCGGCCGGGGTTCATCGCGATGAAGCCGGCGTGTTGCAGGAAACCGGGATAGACCTCGCGTCCGCGCCCCGGGTAATTCGGCGGCACGGTATGGATCACGTTGCCCTTGAACCACGACAGCGGTCGCTGGGTGGCGAGGTTGTCGACGCTGGTGGGGCTGCGCCGGGGGTCGATCGGGCCGCCCATCATGGTCAGGCTGCGCGGGGTATCCTCGCCGCGCGCGGCCATCAGCGACACCGCCGCCAGCACCGGCACGGTCGGCTGGCATACGGAGATCACGTGCAGGCTGGCAGCGCCGATGTGACGGATGAACTCCTCGACGCAGGCGACATAGTCGTCCAGTCCGAACGTGCCTTCGGCCGCCGGCACCATGCGTGCGTCGACCCAGTCGGTGATGTACACCTTGTGGTCGCGCAGCAGGGTGCGCACGGTATCGCGCAGCAGGGTGGAGTGATGGCCGGACAGTGGCGCCACCACCAGCACCACCGGATCGTTCTTCATCTTCTCGATGGTCGAGGGATCGTCGCTGAAACGCTTGAAGCGCTTGAGCTGGCAGAACGGCCTGGCCAGCGCGACCCGTTCGATCACCGCGATCTCGTGGTCATGCGCGGTGGCGCTGTGGATGCCGAACTCCGGCTTTTCGTAATCCTTGCCCAGCCGGTGCATCAGCTCGTAACCGGCGGCCAGCCGTTGCGCGCCCGGCACCTGGGCAAACGGACTGCTGGTGTCGTTGAGCATGTTCGCGCTGGCCTGCGCGAAATGGCTCAGCGGGCCGAGGAACGCACGTTGCCACTCATGGATCTGATAGAGCATCGAAGGGGGATTGCCGGGACGAAAGCAGCCATCTTAGCGCCGTTTTGGCGGTGCGTGTTGCGATGCCGCAGCGGCGGCTCCCAATCCAATCAGTGGCTTGGCGCTGTCGCTGGCCGATATGTGCAGCGCAGCAGCACCTCGTCGACGCCAGCGGTGTCGCCCAGTCCTGCATGCCATTGCAGCGGTTTCTGGAAGCGCAGCCCGATCGGCATGAAGACCCGGTTGTACCACCACATCGCGCGTTCGCGCTGGTGCGTGAGGTACCACTGGCCCAGCGCCAGCAGGCGCGAGGAGCCCGGTTGCATGCCGTAGACCGCGCTCTGTTCCAGGACGAAACCATGTGCAGCCAGCCGGGCCAGGATTTCCGCCGGTTCGTAGCGTCGGTAATGGCCCACGAACTCGTCGAAGGCGGTCCACGCCTGCGGATGCAGCGGCACCGACAGCAGCACGCTGGCGCCCGGTGCGGCGACGCGGGCCAGTTCGGCCAGTGCGCCGTCGTCATCGGCGACGTGTTCGAGGATGTCGAGCGCGCAGACGAGGTCGAAACTGGCGTCGGCGCAGGGCAGCTGACCGATCATCCCGTGGATCGCGTTGCCGCCGCCGGCCCGCAGCCGGCGCAGCGCGGCGTGGCTGAGATCGACGAAACAGGTGCCGGCCAGCGGCAGTCGCGGGCGCAGGCCCGGCGCCACTTCCAGCCGGCGAGGCGCGGCCTCGGCCAGCTCGCGCGACAGCGGCCAGGTATTGAAACGTTCCGGCCCGATCAGCCTGGCCGCGGACCACAGCGATTCGTAGAAGCCGCGGTTGATGCGGACCAGGTCGGCATCGCTGCGGCTGGTGTCGGCTTGGCTTCGGGTCATCGGCGGATTGAACCTTTCCCGGGCTGAGCACGGCGTGAAGCCGGACGCTGCCGCCTCAATCGAGCCGACGCACTTCGGTGCCCGCCGCGAAATCGTGCACGGCGCGCCGGCGACGATCGAACAGCGCCACGGCAAACCAGCCCGTCCATACCACCAGCAGCGTCCACAGCGTGGTGCGCAGACCGAACGCGGGCGCCAGCAGCAACAGCACCATCGGCGCACCGGCCACCAGCAGGCGGATCACCGCCTGCTGCAAGGTCACCGTGCCGCCATCGTCGCGGGTCACCCGGATGCGCCACGGCCGCATGCCCACGGTCTGCCCGCCGCGCCGCCACGAACTGAGGAAGTACGCCGCCACCACCAGGCCCTGCAGGCACTGGTACCAGAGCGGGATCACGGTCTTCGCGCCGGTGGTGATCAGCTTGCCGCCGGTGGCGAGCTGGCACAGCAGGCCTACCACCATCACGATCGCCACCACGATCAGCAGGTCGTAGACCAGCGCCAGCAGGCGGCGCCACAGCGGGCAGGGGGCAGGGGTGGCGGTGGAATCTGCGGGCATCGTGTCCGGTCGCTTGCGTCGGGCGCGCGCAATGGCCAGCATCGTGCGCATGGAGAAGGAAATGATCCGCGACAGTATCGCCGAAGCCGACCGCCGCAGCATCGCTGCGTTCGTCGAGCGGGTGTGGTCGGAGGACGGCCTGGCCGATCGCACGCTGGAAGCGTATCGGCGCGACCTGGAATCGCTGGCCGCATGGCTGGCCAGCCGCGGTCGCGAGCTCGCCACGGCGCGGCGCGAGGACATTTCCGCCTATCACGGCAGTCAGGCGGTGGCGGTGCGATCGCTGGCGCGACGGCAGTCGGCGTTCCGCCGCTACTACGCGTTCCGGGTCCGCAACGAGCCCGGCTTCGCCGATCCCACCTTGCTGATCGAACGTCCGAAGCTGCCGCGCAGCCTGCCCAAGGCGCTGGCCGAACGCGAGATCGACGGCCTGCTGCAGGCGCCGGACAGCACCACCATGCTGGGTCTGCGCGATCGCGCGATGCTGGAACTGATGTACGCCTCCGGCCTGCGCGTATCCGAGCTGGTCGAACTGCCGCTGGCTGCGCTGAATCCGCGCCAGGGCGTGCTGCGGGTGACCGGCAAGGGCGGCAAGGACCGCCTGGTGCCGGTCGGCGAAGAGGCGCTGGCGCACATCGGCAAGTACCTGGCCGATGCCCGTCCCGCGCTGGCGAAGGGACGACAGCCCGCGGCGCTGTTCCTCAGCCAGCGCGGCGAGGGCATGACCCGCCAGATGTTCTGGACCCTGGTCAAGCGCTACGCGCTGCGCATCGGCATCCATCCGAAACGCATCTCGCCCCACGTGCTGCGTCATTCCTTCGCCACCCACCTGCTCAACCACGGCGCCGACCTGCGCGCCCTGCAGATGCTGCTGGGCCACAGCTCGCTCAGCACCACCCAGATCTACACACTGGTGGCCAAGGAAGGGTTGAAGCGGCTGCATGCGCAGCATCATCCGCGGGGGTGATGGCGGATTGCCGTGAGATGCCTGGGTCGAGGGGTGCAATGGCGCGGTGCCGGCGTGGCTGGCTCGCGGGGAGATTCCGGCGCAACCCCGGCCCTGCCATTCCGTCGCACATCCCCGGACGAGCCCTCGGCCTGTGCGAGAATGGGCGATACCGTCGATCCCCGCGACGGATCGATGAACGAGGCTGGTGATGCTGAAGAATCTTGTGTTGGCGCTGTGCCTGGGTGGTCTTTCGCTGAGTGCCTGCGCCGTGCAGAACGAGCCGGCGGCGGCCGCCACTGCGGCGGTGACGCCGGCCGTGCGCGAGATGGTGCAGAAGGCGATCCGCAGTCTGGCGCCGAACATCAACGTGGACGTGATCGAGCCGGCGCCGATGCCGGGCTTCTACCAGGTGATCGCCTCGGGCCAGATGCTCTACATCAGCGCCGACGGCAAGTACATGATGCACGGCGACCTGATCGACCTGGGCCGCAAGCAGAATGCCAGCGACGACGCCTGGGCGCGCTTCCGCAAGGCCGAGCTGGCCAAGGTGCCGGAATCCGAGCGCATCGTCTATGCGCCGGCCAACCCGAAGTACACGATTTCCGTGTTCACCGACGTCAATTGCGGCTTCTGCCGTGCGCTGCATGAACACATCGCGGACTTCAACAAGGAAGGCATCGCGGTGGAATACCTGGCCTGGCCGCGCGAAGGCCTGGTGACCACCGCCGGTGGCCCCACGCCGACCTATACCGAAATGGTGTCGGTATGGTGCGCCAAGGACCGCAAGGCAGCGTTCACCGCGGCCAAACAGGGGCGCCCGCCCGCGCCGACGACCTGCGTGAACCCGGTCAAGGACCAGTTCAACCTGGGCGTGAGGCTGGGCGTCAACGGCACCCCGGCGATCTACGGCCCGGACGGCCGCACCCTGGGTGGCTACGTGACGCCCGAACAGCTGCTGCAGGCGTTGAAGCAGGGCGGCTGATTCCCGATGCTCCCTCCCCTGCGCAGCAGGGGAGGGCTGGGGTGGGGTGCTCTTTGCGGCAGGATCAAGAGCGACCCCTCCTGTTCTCCCCCTGCGCGAAGGGAGGGAGGGGCAAAAGCCAGGGGCGCGGCTTCGCTGGGACGGCTTGGTAGCCGGGGCTACCCCCTCCCAACCTCCCCCTGCTAGCAGGGGGAGGGGCGAATGTGTCTTCGGCGCAGCCGAAGACGGCTTGAGCTGGAAGGGGGGTCTCGGCGTAGCCGAAGACGGCTTGAGCTAGAATGGGCAATTCCCTCGCATAGCTTCGTTCCCCGCATGATCGCACTCGACGGGCAGAACGCCCTCTCGCCGTTCCGCCTCGAACGCCTCAATGCCCACCTTGATGCCCTGCATCATGGCGTGCGCGTGCAGGCGTCGTGGTTCGTCCATTTCATCGACGCCGACAGCGCGCCCACCGGCGAGCTGCGCCAGCGGCTGCTGGCCGTGCTGGAGGCGAAGGACGCCGCGCCGGAACCGGCCACGCTGTGGGTGGTGCCGCGGCTGGGCACGATTTCGCCGTGGTCGAGCAAGGCCACCGACATCCTGCACGGCGCCGGTTTCGACGTGCCTGGCTTCAACCTGCGTCGGGTGGAACGCGGGCAGGCCTGGCTGGTCGCCGGGCTGCCGGCGGAGGATGCGCCCGATCACGCCGCGATCCTGGCGGTGCTGCATGACGCGATGACGCAGTCGGTGCTGACCCGCATCGACGAGGCGCAGGGCCTGTTCCTGGCCGGGACACCCGGCGACCTGGTGCACGTCACGCTCGGCGCCGATCCGCAGGCGGCGCTGGCCGAGGCGAACCGGCGGCTGGGCCTGGCGCTGGCCGACGACGAGATCGAGTATCTGGTCGATCGCTACGCCGAGCTGGGCCGCGATCCCACCGACGCCGAACTCTTCATGTTCGCCCAGGCCAACTCCGAGCATTGCCGGCACAAGGTGTTCAACGCCAGCTGGACGGTGGATGGCGAGGAACAGGACAAGAGCCTGTTCGGCATGATCAAGCACACCCATCAGCAGTCGCCCGCGCATACGCTGTCCGCCTATTCGGACAACGCCGCGGTGATCGAAGGCAGCACCGGCCGCCGCTTCTTCTCCGATCCGGCCGATCGCGTGTGGCGGGGCCACGAGGAACGCATCGACTTCGCGATCAAGGTGGAAACGCACAACCATCCCACCGCGATCGCGCCGTGGCCCGGTGCCGCCACCGGCGCCGGTGGCGAGATCCGCGACGAGGGCGCGACCGGCCGCGGCGGCAAGCCGAAGGCCGGCCTCACCGGTTTTTCGGTCTCCGACCTGCGCATTCCCGGCCATCCGCAGCCGTGGGAAGTGCAGCGGCCGCTGCCGCCGCGCATGGCCAGCGCGTTCGAGATCATGCGCGACGGCCCGCTGGGCGCGGCCGCGTTCAACAACGAGTTTGGCCGTCCCTGTCTGGGCGGCTATTTCCGCAGCTATGAAGCCGAGCTGCCCGGCCAGCCCGGTTTCCGCCGCGGCTACGACAAGCCGATCATGCTGGCCGGCGGCCTGGCCAACCTGCGCCCTGGCCACGTGCTGAAGCGCCCGGTGCAGCCGGGCAACAAGGTGATCGTGCTGGGCGGTCCGGCGATGCTGATCGGCCTGGGCGGTGGCGCGGCCTCGTCGGTGGCCGGCGGCGCGTCGAGCGCGGAGCTGGACTTCGCCTCGGTGCAGCGCGACAACGCCGAGATGGAGCGGCGCTGCCAGGAAGTGATCGACGCCTGTTGCGCCCGCGGCGACGCCAACCCGATCGTCAGCGTGCATGACGTGGGCGCCGGCGGCCTGTCCAACGCAATCCCCGAGCTGCTCAACGATGCCAGCGTCGGCGGCGTGATCGACCTGTCGAAGATCCCCTGCGACGACCCCTCGCTGTCGCCGATGCAGGTGTGGAGCAACGAGTCGCAGGAGCGCTACGTGCTCGCCATCGCGCCGGAGAACCTCGCGGAATTCGAGGCCATGTGCCAGCGCGAGCGCTGCCCGTACGCCGTCGTCGGTGACGCCACCGTCGAGCGCCGCCTGCTGGTGACGCGTGCCGCTGTTGCTTCTGACGATTCCCGATTCCCGATTCCCGATTCCCGGGAGGTCGTCATCGACCTCCCCATGGACGTGCTGTTCGGCAAGCCGCCGCGGATGCATCGCGATGCGAAGCGGATCAAGCCGCGCATCGATCTGGTGCCGGATCTGTCCGGCGTGGGCATGGACGAGGCCCTGCTGCGCGTGTTGCGCCTGCCTACCGTGGGCAGCAAGAGCTTCCTGATCAACATCGGCGATCGCACCGTCGGCGGCCTCAACCATCGTGATCCGATGGTCGGCCCGTGGCAGGTGCCGGTGGCCGATTGCGCGGTGACGATGGCCGACTTCGACGGCTACGCCGGCGAGGCGATGGCGATGGCCGAACGCGCGCCGGTGGCCGTACTGAACAGCGCCGATGCGGCGCGACTGGCGGTGGGCGAGGCGATCACCAACCTGGCCGCCGCGTCGATCGCCAGCCTCGGCGACATTCGGCTGTCGGCCAACTGGATGGCCGCGGTGAATCATCCGGGCGAAGACGCCGCGCTGTTCGACGCGGTCAAGGCGGTGGGCATGGAACTGTGCCCTGCGCTGGACATCTCGATTCCGGTCGGCAAGGACTCGCTGTCGATGCAGACCGTGTGGCACGACGGCCAGACCGACCAGCGCACGGTGTCGCCGGTGTCGCTGGTGATCACCGGCTTTGCCCGCGTCACCGACGTGCGCCGCACGCTCACGCCGCAACTGCGGCTGGATCGCGGGCATTCGGAACTGTGGCTGATCGATCTGGGCGCGGGTCGCGATCGCCTCGGCGGTTCCTGCCTCACCCAGGTATTCAACCGTTCCGGTGGCGTGCCGCCGGACCTGGATGATCCGAAACGCCTCAAAGCACTGTTCGAGCTGATCCAGGAAGCGAACGCCGCCGGCATCCTGCTGGCCTATCACGATCGTTCCGACGGTGGCGTCATCACCACCCTGATGGAGATGGCCTTCGCCGGCCACTGCGGCCTGGAAATCCATCTGGACGGCTGGGCCGAGGCGACCCTGCGCGCGCTGTTCAACGAGGAACTCGGCGCGGTGGTGCAGGTGGCCGAGGCCAACCGCGAGGCGTTCGAGGCGCTGCTGGTGAAGTACGGCCTGGCCGGCATCGGCTACCGCATCGGGCGGCCCAAGGAAAAACTGGGCATCAAGCTGTTCCTCGGCGACGAGACCTTGTTCAAGTGGAACTGGAGCACGCTGTTCAAGGCGTGGAACGAGACCAGCCACGCGATGCAGCGCCAGCGCGACAACCCGCAAAGCGCAGACGCCGAACTGGAATGGCGGATGGACGATGCCGACCCGGGCATCAGCCCGAAGCTCAGCTTCGATCCGGCGCAGAACGTGGCGGCACCGTTCATCGCCAGCGGCGAGCGTCCACGCATCGCGATCCTGCGCGAGCAGGGCGTCAACGGCCAGGTGGAAATGTCGGCGGCCTTCACCCGCGCCGGCTTCGACGCGGTGGACGTGCACATGTCCGACCTGGCCAGCGGGCGGGTGAAGCTGGCGGATTTCCGCGGCTTCGCGGCCTGCGGCGGTTTCTCCTACGGCGACGTGCTCGGTGCCGGTCGCGGCTGGGCCACCTCGATCCTCTACAACGACATGCTGCGCGAGCAGTTCAGCGCGTTCTTCGCCGACCCGACCAGGTTCGCGCTGGGCGTGTGCAACGGTTGCCAGACGCTGTCGCAGCTGAAGGAAATCATCCCCGGCGCCCAGCACTGGCCGAAGTTCCTGCGCAATGCGTCGGAGCAGTACGAGTCGCGCCTGGTCACGCTGGAGATCCTCGACACGCCGAGCCTGTTCTTCAAGGGCATGGCCGGTTCGCGGATTCCGGTGGCAGTGGCGCACGGCGAGGGCCGGGTGAGCTTCCCCCAGGTGTGCAGTCCGTCGAAGTCGAACGGCGCGGTGCGTTTCGTCGACAACCGCGGCAAGCCGACCGAAAGCTTCCCGCTCAACACCAACGGCTCGCCCGGTGGCCTGGCCGGCTTCACTGCCGCCGATGGCCGCGTCACGATCATGATGCCGCACCCCGAGCGCGTGTTCCGCACGGCACAGCTGAGCTGGCATCCGGACAGCTGGGGTGAGGATTCGCCGTGGATGCGCATGTTCCGCAACGCGCGCGTGTGGTGCGGCTGAACCTCCCGCGGTTGACGAGGCGCTGAGCGATGGCCTGGCGCCGCTGGCCCGCGTCGCGGGCGTTGCTGTCGGTCGTAGCGTGGATGGCCGTGCTGGCGGTGTTGCCGTGGTGGCTGGACCTGCCGTTGCTGCTGTCGCTCGCCGCCTCGACGGTGTTGCTGCAACATCGCCTTGCCGGGGCGCACGCCGCGATGATCCGTCGCGCGCTGCGCTGGGGACTGCCGGGCATGCTGTTCGCGCTGCAGCGCAGCCTGGGTGGCGACGCGATGGCCTGGGGCGCGGCCCTGCTTGGCGCGCTGGCCGGCTACACCCTGCTGGCGGGGCTCGAGGCCTGGCTCGATCGCGAACTGCGACGCGCTCCGCCGGCACCGCCATCGCCCGAATGGCCGGAACTGGCGCTGGCACCCAGCGGACCGCCGACGCGGATCATCGAATTGCAGCCGGTGCGCTGGCAGCCCGTCGTCGATCATCCGTCCGATCCGCTGGGCGGCAACGTGGTGTGCAGCGATGGCCACTGCCGGCTCGCCACCGGCGAGTGCATCGATGACGTGGGCGACGCGGTCGCCTTCAGCGTTTCCGGTCGCTGGCTGATCGCACGCCTGCGCGACGAACGCTCGCTGCTGTTGTGGGATCGCCAGCGCGATCGGCGATACCGCTTGCGGCGCTGGCAACTGGTCGGCTGGGATGGCGAGCAGCCCTGGCTCGGCCGCGGCGACGATGCGATGCCACTGGCCTTGCCGGCCGTGCTCGGCCGGGACGACGAAGGCTGAGGCCGGAGTCGCGCGCTGTCGACGCTTCGAGGTTTTACGTTCACGCGTCACCGCGCATACTTGCCGAATGGATACCCCTGCATTCCATCGCTCGCCGTTCACGCTGCCGCTCAGCGTGGTCGTGGTATCCGCCGACAGCGGTCCGGCCCTGCGCGAATGCGTGCGCAGCATCCTGGCCAGTTCGCTGGCCCTGGAACTGCTGCTGGTCGACAACGACTCGCACGACGGCGTGCCCGAGGCGATCGAGCGCGCGCATGCGCACGACAGCCGGCTCAAGGTGATCTACAACCACCGCAACCTCGGCTTCGGCCCCGCGGTGAACCTCGCCTCGCAACAGGCGCAGGGCGATGCGCTGCTGGTGCTCAACCCCGACTGCGTCCTGCAGGAAGGCGACCTGCAGCGACTGGTCGGCCTGCTGGCCGGCAAGGCGAAGGTGGGGCTGATCGGCGCGGTGGTCTGTGATGCCGAGGGTCGCGCCGATCCGGCGTCCTGGCGGCGTGATCCGCTGCTGCAGCGCTCGCTCAACAGCCTGCTCAACCGGGCCGGCGAGAAGGTCAACGTGGACGAGGAGATCCCGCCCCGGCTGATCGAGGCCGAGGCGGTGTCCGGCGCGCTGATGCTGATGCCGCGCGCGCTGTTCCGCCGGATGGGCGGTTTCGACGAAGACTACTTCCTGCACTGCGAGGACCTGGACCTGTGCCGGCGCGTGCGCGACATCGGCTACCAGGTGCTGCTGGCCGGCGACATCCGGATACACCACGGCAAGGGCAGCTCCAGCCGGCACCGTCCGGTGTTCGTCAGCCGGCACAAGCACCGGGGCATGTGGCAGTGGTTCCGCAAGCACGACCCGGCGGCCGACAACCGGCTGGTTTCGGTGACCGTGTGGCTGGGTATCTGGACCCACTTCCTGCTGCAGATTCCCGGGCAGCTGTGGCGGTTGCTGCTGCTGAAGGCCCGCCGCCGGCCGCCGCCGGTCGACAACGAATAGGCCGCGACACCGCGCGCCGGTTGCGCTAACTTGCCCGCCTCACTGCCCGGCCGCCTTCCCGATGTCCGTCACCCACCGCCGCCTCACCACGCTGGCCACGCTCGGCCTCATCGCGATGACCGCCGTGTGGGGCTCGACCTTCGTGCTGATCAAGGACGTGGTCGGGCGCATGCCGGTGGCGGACTTTCTCGCCGTGCGTTTCGCCATCGCCGCGGCGGCGATGCTGGTGTTGTTCGCCCGGCCGGTGTGGCGGCTGGGTCGACGCCAGGTGCTGCGCGGCCTGCTGCTGGGCCTGGTCTACGGTTGCGGCCAGCTGCTGCAGACCTGGGGCCTGTCGCTGATCGCGCCCAGCGTCAGCGGTTTCGCCACCGGCATGTATGTGGTGTTCACGCCGGTCCTGGCGATGCTGCTGCTGGGCCAGCGCATGGCCGGCATCGTGTGGCTGGCGGTGGCGCTGTCCACGCTGGGACTTGGCCTGCTGTCGTTGAACGGGGTGTCGGTAGATCTCGGCGTGTGGCTGACCCTGGCCTCGGCCGCGCTGTACGCGCTGCACATCGTGTTGCTCGGCCAATGGTCGCGACCGGGCGACGCGGTCGGCCTGTCGGCGGTGCAGATGGTCGCGATCGCGGTGGTCTGCCTGCTCGCCACCGCGCCGCACGGGCCGGTGCTGCCACCCGATCGCGGCGCGTGGCTGGCCATCCTGTACATGGCGCTGATCGCGGGCGCCGGCGCCATGCTGATGCAGACCTGGGCGCAGTCGCACCTGCCGGCTGCCCGCGCCGCGATCGTGATGACCACCGAGCCGGTGTTCGCCGCCGCGTTCGCGGTGTTGCTGGGTGTCGACGCGCTCAGCTGGCGCATGGTCGTCGGCGGCGGGCTGATCCTGGCCGCGATGTACCTGGTGGAACTGATGCCGCGGCGGCAGGGCGAGGCGCTGCCAGCCGAGGCGGTCCATCACGAAGTCTAGGCGCGCGATTTCGGCGCGCGCGGCTGCAGCGCGATGCGCACCAGGTAGATGATGATGACCACGTTGCCGAGCAGGGTGGCCAGCTTCAGCCAGCCGAAGTGGTACAGCGTCTCGTACAGTTCCAGCGGAATCAGCGAGCCGGTGGCGATCACGGTGAACCATTCGGCCCAGTGCTTGCCCAGCCACAGGCCCACGCCCTCGATCGCGAACAGCACCGCGTAGCCCAGCGCCACCGCGCCGACCGCCACGAACCTGCTGGGGCCGAAGTCCTGCAGCACCTCCACCAGCTTCCAGCGCAGACCGTTGCTGTCGGCCAGCGAAAGATGCTCCAGCCAGTGCACCAGCCGGTCGAAATTCTGCTCGTGGTAGAAGTGGAAGGCGGCCATCGCCACCAGCAGCAGGCAGACGGTCTTGACCATCTCGTAGATGGCGATGATGCGCAGGCCGGCGTGATGTTCTGACGGCGTGGCGGAAGGCGAGGGATGCTTGCGTGGAAACATGGAGGCCAGGCGGTACAGGCAATCCGCCCATTGTCCTCGCCTGGGCCGGGATCGCCAGTGCGCTTTGGCACGGCGATCACCGGCAGGGCATCAGGATCGTGGCGGATCAGCAGCAGCGCCCGCCGCCGCCCTTGTAGCGGGCTTCCTGCCGTTCGCGGAAGAACTCGCCGTAGCTGGGCACCTTGCGCTCGGGATGATGCTCGCGCAGATGCTTCACGTAGACGTCGTAGTCGGGCACGCCGCAGCACAGGCGGGCGGTTTGCACCGCCCACTTGCGCACGGACCGGAAGGTCGCGTCCATCTCAGCCGGCCACGCTGGTCAGCGCCACGTACGGTTCCTCGTGCGCGGTCGGGTGGTTCGCCTTCCAGCCCCTGACCAGCGCGCGCAGGCAGAACGCCACCATCGCCACGATCAGCAGCATGAACAGGCCGGTCAGCGCCATGTCCACGTAGTTGTTGGTGACGATCTGCTGCATCTCGGCCGGGGTCTTCGCCGGGGCCAGCAACTGGCTCTGCTGCATCGCGGCCGAATACTTGTTGGCGGCGGCGGTGAAGCTGATCGGGCCGCTGAGTTTCTGCCAGCCCGCGGTGAGCGTGCAGATGATCAGCCAGATCGCGGGGATGCCCGGCACCCACGCGTAGCGCTCGCGCTTCAGTTTCACCACCACCACGGTGGCCAGCATCAGCGCGATCGCGGCCAGCATCTGGTTGGCGATGCCGAACAGCGGCCACAAGGTGTTGATGCCGCCCAGCGGGTCGACCGCGCCCTGGTACAGGAAGTAGCCCCAGATGAACACGCAGATCGCGGTGGCCAGCAGGTTGCCGGTCCACGAGTCGGTTTCCTGCAGCGGCTTGTGGATCAGGCCGGCGATCTCCTGGATCATGAAGCGGCCCACGCGGGTGCCGGCATCGACCGTGGTGAGGATGAACAGCGCCTCGAACAGGATCGCGTAGTGGTACCAGAACGCCATCATGCCGCCGCCAGGGATGATGTTGTGCAGCAGCTGGGCCATGCCCACGGCCAGCGTGGGGGCACCGCCGGCGCGGCTGAGGATGCTGTTCTCGCCGATGTTCCTGGCCGTCTGGATCAATTCGTCCGGAGTAACCACGAAGCCCCACTGGCTGATCGTGGTGGCGGCGTCCTGCACGGTGGTGCCGATGATCGCGCCCGGCGCATTCATCGCGAAGTACACGCCCGGGTGCAGCGAGGCAGCGGCGACCAGCGCCATGATCGCCACGAACGCCTCCATCAGCATGCCGCCGTAGCCGACCATGCGCGCCTGGCTTTCGTTGGCCAGCAGCTTGGGCGTGGTGCCCGAGGCGATGATCGAGTGCCAGCCCGACACCGCGCCGCAGGCAATCGTGATGAACAGGAACGGGAACAGGTTGCCGGCGAACACCGGGCCGCTGCCGTCGATGAAACGCGTCACCGCCGGCATCTGCAGCATCGGCGCGGACAGGAAGATCGCCAGCGCCAGCAGCGCGATGGTGCCGATCTTGAGGAAAGTGGACAGGTAATCGCGCGGCGCCAGCAGCAGCCACACCGGCAGCACCGAGGCGCAGAAGCCATAGCCGATCAGCCACCAGGCCAGCGCCTTGGCGTCAAAGTCGAACAGCGGCGCCAGCGTGGCCGACTCGGCCACGAAGCGGCCAGCCCAGATCGACGCCAGCAGCAACAGCAGGCCGATGATCGACACTTCGAGAATCCGGCCGGGCCGGAACCAGCGCAGATAGACGCCCATCAGCAACGCGATCGGAATGGTGGCGGCCACGGTGAAGGTGCCCCACGGACTGTGCGTGAGCGCCTTGACCACCACCAGGGCCAGCACCGCCAGCACGATCATCATTAGCACCAGCACGCCGATCATCGCCACCAGGCCGGGCACCGGGCCCAGCTCCTCGCGCAGCATGTGGCCCAGCGAGCGGGCGTCGCGGCGCAGCGAGAGGCCGAGGATCATGAAATCCTGCACCGCGCCGGCAAACACCACGCCGAACAGGATCCACAAGGTGCCGGGCAGGTAGCCCATCTGCGCGGCCAGCACCGGACCGACCAGCGGGCCGGCGCCGGCGATCGCGGCGAAGTGGTGGCCGAACACCACCCACTTGTCGGTGGGCACGTAGTCGAGGCCGTCGTTGCGCAGCACCGAGGGCGGCGCGCGGGTCGGGTCCAGCTTCAGCACCGAGTGCTCGACGAACTTGCCGTAGAAGCGGTAGCCGATCACGAAGATCGCAATGGAGGCGGCCACCAGCCAGATCGCGTTGATCGGCTCGCCTCGTCGCAGCGCCACCACACCCAGGCAGAACGCGCCCACGATGGCGATGGCGACCCACAATATCTTGCTGGCCGGGCTGGGCTTGGGCATGACGGTGGCTTGCATGGCTGGGCTCTCCTCGGTGGTCGCCCAAGGGTCTGCCCGTCGGGCGGCGGGGTCAATCCCAAAACCCGCAAAGCGGCATTAGCCATTGGTCGAATGGCGTGGCGATGGAGATCACGCCATGGGCGGGATCGCAGGGCTACACTGATCGCCCTGTCGATCCCGAGGAATTCGTCATGCGTATCGCCATTCGCCACGGCGTGTTCGGACTGGCTCTTGCTGCGGCGATGATGCCGTTGGCGGCGATGGGTGCCGGCCAGTTCAAGGACTTGTTGAACAAGGTCAAGCAGTCGACCCACGGCTCGACCTCCTCGCAGCTGAGCAGCAACCTGCCGAGCAGTGACATCGCCGCCGGCCTCAAGGAGGCGTTGGCCAAGGGCACCACCAATGCGATCAACAGCCTGGGCCGCGACGGCGGTTTCTGGAACAACAGCAAGGTGCGCATTCCGTTGCCGGGCAAGCTGGAACAGGCCGGCAAGCTGGCGCGACAGCTCGGCCAGGGCGCCAGGGTCGATGCGTTCGAGCTGAGCATGAACCGGGCGGCGGAAAAGGCGGTGCCGCAGGTGGCCGAGATCTTCGGCGACGCGATCCGCAAGATGACGCTGAGCGATGCGCGGGGCATCCTCGCCGGCGGCGACCATGCGGCCACCGACTTTTTCCGTCGCGTCGCCGGCGACGCGCTGACCGCGCGCATCCACCCGATCGTGGCCAGGGCCACCGACAGCGTCGGCGTCACCCAGAAGTACAAGTCGTTCACCTCGGGCAGCGCGGGCGGCGAACTGGGCGGCTTGCTGGGGTCGCTCGGTGGCGGCAAGTCGAGCAGGAACGGCAACGCGCTGGACCTGGACGACTACGTCACGAAGAAGACGCTGGACGGCCTGTTCACCACGATCGGCGAACAGGAGCAGTCGATCCGCCACAACCCCGGCGCGCGCACCACCGATCTGCTGAAGAAGGTGTTCGGCGGCTGAAGCCGCTTGCGGCTTCGGCAAACCGGTACGGGCTTTGCCTGGCATTTCGCTCTTGAAGCGTTGGCATCGCCGCTTGCATCGACATCGCATCGACCACAAATCATCCAGTAACAGCGTTCAAGGCGAGGCTCCGATGATTCGTGAAATCCTGAAGATGGGCGATCCGCGCCTGCTGCGCGTCGCGCCGAGCGTGCCCGCCGCGATGATCGGCACGGCCGAGCTCGATGCGCTGATCGTCGACATGTTCGACACCATGCACGCCGCCGACGGCGTGGGGCTGGCCGCGCCGCAGATCGGTGTCGACCTGCAGCTGGTGATCTTCGGTTTCGACAACAACGAACGCTACCCCGAGGCGCCGGCGGTGCCGCGCACGATCCTGCTCAATCCGGTGATCACGCCGTTGTCGCAGGACATGGAGGAGGGCTGGGAAGGCTGCCTGTCGGTGCCGGGCCTGCGTGGCGCGGTGAACCGCTACAGCCTGATCCGCTACCAGGGCATCGACCCCCAAGGCGAACGCATCGACCGCCGCGCCGAAGGCTTCCACGCCCGCGTGGTGCAGCACGAATGCGACCACCTGATCGGCCGGCTGTATCCGTCGCGCATCACCGACTTCAGCCGCTTCGGCTACACCGACGTGCTGTTTCCGGGGCAGGAGCTGGGAGACGACTGATGAGAGCCATCTGGAACGACGCCGTGCTGGCCGAAACCGACGATACCGTCGTGGTCGAAGGCAACCACTACTTTCCCGCTGCGTCGTTGCGGCATGAATATTTCCGCGAGAGCGATCATCACAGCGTCTGCCCCTGGAAGGGCACAGCCAGCTACTACGACGTGATCGTCGGTGACGCGGTCAATGCGCAGGCCGCATGGTACTACCCGCACCCAAAGGAAGCCGCCGCGCAGATCGCGGGGCGCGTCGCCTTCTGGAAAGGGATACGCGTCATCGACTGAGGTGCAGTTGCCGAGGCCTCGGCGCTCGTCGATGATGCGGCATCGTCTCGATGCGGCTTCATCCATGCAGACCGTGCCAGCCTCTTCCGGAAATGCCGTCGAAGCGACCGGCGCCCGCAACCCCGGCATTGATCTGCTGCGCGGACTGGCGATCGTGCTGGTGGTGCTCAACCACCTGGGCTTGCGCATTCCGTTGAAGCAGAGTGCGCTGGCCGACGTGCTGCCGCCATGGTTGTTGAGCCGCCTGAACTACAACGGCTACGAGGCCGTGTTCGTGTTCTTCGTGATTTCCGGCTTCCTGATCGCGGGCAATGCGCTGCGTCGCCGGGGCAGCCTGGAGCGGATCGACCTGCGCGCGTTCTACGCGCGGCGCTTCGCCCGCATCGTGCCCTGCCTGCTGGCGCTGATCGTGGTGCTCAGCGTGCTGCACCTGCTGGGCGCGCAGGATTACGTGATCCATCGCGAGGGCCAGTCGCTGCCGCGGGCGATCGTCGCCGCGCTCGGCCTGCATCTGAACTGGTACGAGGGACGGACCGGTTACCTGCCCGGCAACTGGGACGTGCTGTGGTCGTTGTCGATCGAGGAAGTGTTCTACATCGGCTTCCCGCTGGTCTGCCTGGCGACGCGCCGGCGTGGGGTGCTGATGCTGGTGCTGGGCGCGCTGGCGCTGTCGATGCCGTGGACGCATGCGGCCTTGCGTGGCAACGAGATCTGGCAGGAGAAGGCGTACCTGCCCGGCATGTCGGCGATCGCCATCGGTGTACTGGGTGCATTGCTGGCAGCGCATTGGCGCTTGCCGCCACGACGCACCAGCGGGTTGCTGGGTTGGCTCGGCGCGGTCGGCCTGGCCGCGGCAACGATCTTCGGGGCCGCGATGTGGCAGCTGCTTCGCGATGGCTACCTGTTGCTGCTGGCGGTCTCGGCGCTGTGCCTGCTGCTGGCCTGCGAGCAGCGCCAGCGGCGCGGCCCGTGGCAACCGTGGCGCGGGCTGGGCTGGCTGCGTTCGTGGGGGCGGCTCAGTTACGAGATCTATCTGAGCCACATGTTCGTGGTGTTCGCCGTGGTGCGGATTTTCCGGCTGGCCGGCGGCGATCCGCGTTGGGGGCACCTGTGGTACCTGCTGGCGCTGCCGCTGTGCTGGCTGCTTGGCAAGGCGGTGGAGCGCTGGCTGTCGCTGCCATGCGAGCGCTGGTTGCGGGCACGGCTGCTGCGCCCGCGTACGGCGCCAGCTGCCCCGGTGGCGATGGCGGTCGACTGAGCGCAGACGCCGCCACGCGGAACTTCATGACGCAGGCCGCGCCGAGCGGGCGCGGTGCGGCGTGGTCGCGGCGAGATGCGCGATGTTTGCCGCATCGCGTCCGTGGCTGTTCAAGGGTGCGCGGGTGTGGACGCCATCTTGACCAGGCCCGCGGTACTTTCCGGAAGTGCAGCGCTTGCCGCCCCTGACAGCGCCCGATCCGACGCTGCACGGAACGAAGAGCGCTGGGGGGTGCACCGCACAACGTCCGGGAGAGGTCTGGAACATCGGCACCATGAAACATGCCAAGCCACCGCCGTCACGCCATGTCGTCAATTGGGACCATCCCGACCTGAAGTCCCTGCTCGACAAGACGGCGGGGTGGGGGCTGGATCATCGGGGCGCGTTCGAGCCCGTTCCGTGCGAACTGCACGTGGGCTGGGGGGCGGTGGTGGGCCGTTCCGCGTCGTTGCTGTACGAAGGCGAGGGTGTGCTGGTGATCGCGGCGAACTTCGTCATTTCCCCGGCCGAGAATGTCCGTATCGACTACCTGCAGGCAGGCCGCATGCGCTCGCGTTGGGGCATCGTGGTCGAAGGCCGCGCCGGGCTTCGCGCCGAAGATGCCGAAAACGGCACCCGGGTGTATTGGGTGCACATACGCTGAGCTCGCGGCGGGGACGCGGGCCGTCCATGGCCCGCCGTCGCGTTGCTCAGTGCTTTTCGGCCTGCGCGGCCTGTTCCTTCTCCGCGGCGGCCTTCGCCGAGGCGGCATCATCGAACTGCCACGCCGGCTTGCTGGCGTCATCGAGGTTCAATTGTGCGCGTGCAAGTCCATCCGTGCCGTTGAACTGGACATGGGCGGTTTTGGCATCGGTACCCATTTCAAAGGCCGCTCCCGGGGCCTTGGGGTCGCCGTAGTTGATGTACATCCCGGCGAAATTGTCCTGGTCGTCCACCATCAGGCCGATGGCCTCGTACGGGGGCGTGGCCCGATCGAGGGCGATGCCGACGCGTCCGCTGCCCATCGAAGCCATGCCGCCGCGCTCGCTGCCCTTGGTGTCGTAAAGCGTCATGCCGTAGTTGTTGTCGTCGCCCCGGCGCTTGTAGGTCTTGCCATCGATATGCAGGGTCGGCGTCTGCCCGACCGCGAGACGGTCGGCACCGGTCTTGTCGAGGAAGATGATGCCGTCCGAAGCATCATCCTTGCGGGTGCGGTCCTTGCTGGCCGGCACCGGTGCGCCGATCAGGATGCGGTCGTGGCCCTGGGCATCGGTGATCACCAGGCCCTGCGTGCGGATGATCGCGTCGGGCTTGGCCGGCGCCTCCGGTTTGCGCAACAGGGACATGGCGGCCAGGGCAATCACCGCCAGCAGGGCGACGACCACCAGTACACGCAAACGGGCCACTTCATGTTGCAGGCGATTCCAGTCTTCCATGGGAATGTCGTTCCGGTCAGACATGCGTTGAGTTCCTTGGGGAAAGAGGGCTGCGCGGTGGAGCGGCCGGTGGCCGGCCATCGGCGGGAACCAAGACTACAGCGCTGGCGAACGCTTGGCGCCATCGGAAAACATCGCAGGAACATGCGATGGCGTAGAGTGAGCCGGGGCGGAATCCCGCCCGGGAGAAGTCCGGTGAAGAAAGAAGATGAAACACACATGCAGATCGTGTCTGCCGACATCAGTTCGGAGTCGCTGACCGGCATGGTGATCTTCCGGCCGCATTGCGTGTCGCGCGCGGGACGCAATGCGGCCGAGGTGGGCAAGAGCGGCAACTGGTATGCCCTGCGGCCAGCCGAGGTGCGCAGTTTTGCGCGGGCGCTGCTCGATGCGGCGGACGCGCTCGACCTGAAGACGAAGATGCAGCACGCGGCGAAGTCCGCCGCGGTGTGACCCATGCGCCGGCGACGTGCCGGCGCATGGGTCATTCAATCGTGCCGATGACGATTGATGGTGTCGCGCAGTTCGCTGGCGGCGGCACGCGCGGCGAGCGCGAAGTCCTCGCCATCTCCCGCGTACAAAATCGCCCGCGACGAGCTGATCATCAGACCCGCGCCGTCGCCCGTGCGGCCATGGCGCAGCGCCGCTTCCACGTCGCCGCCCTGGGCGCCGATGCCCGGCACCAGCAGCGGCATGTCGCCGACCGCCACACGCACCTTGCCCAGTTCTTCCGGCCAGGTGGCGCCGGTGACCAGGGCGCAGTTGCCGTTCGCGTTCCAGTCGCGGGCGATGGTTTCGGCCACGCGCAGATAGAGCGGTAGCCCACTGCAATCCAGCGCCTGGAAATCCGCGCCGCCGGGATTGGAAGTGCGACAGAGCAGGATCACGCCCTTGTCGGCGCGGTCGAGAAATGGCTGGATCGAATCGCGACCCATGTACGGGTTCAAGGTCACCGCGTCGGCACCGAAGCGCTCGAAGGCTTCGCTGACGTAATGCTGCGCGGTGCTGCCGATGTCGCCGCGCTTGGCGTCGAGGATCACCGGCACGCCGGGATGCTTCGCGTGGACATGCGCGATCAGCCGTTCCAGTGCGTCCTCGGCGCGCAGCGCGGCGAAGTGCGCGATCTGCGGCTTGAACGCGCAGACCAGGTCGGCGGTGGCGTCGACGATGGCGGCGCAGAACGCGAACACCGCGTCGGGCGCGTCGCGCAGGTGCGCGGGGAATTTCGCCGGTTCCGGATCGAGGCCGACACAGACCAGCGAGTCGTGGCGAACCCAGGCCTGCTGCAGGGACTGCATGAAGTGCATCGGGATCTCCGTGCTTTGCTCCTCCCCCGCGCGCAGGGGAGGTTGGGAGGGGTGAGGCTTTTGATCCTGCGTGACGAGGAGCGACCCACCCCGACCCTCCCCTGCGTCGCGGGGGAGGTAGCAGGGCGTCAGGCCAGCTTCTTGTACTTCACCCGATGCGGCCGCGCGCCCTCGTCGCCCAGGCGGCGCTTCTTGTCCGCTTCGTATTCGTTGTAGTTGCCGGGGAAGAACTCGACGTGCGAGTCGCCCTCGAAAGCGATGATGTGGGTGGCGATGCGGTCGAGGAACCAGCGGTCATGCGAGATCACGATCGCCGAGCCGGGGAATTCCAGCAACGCGTCTTCCAGCGCGCGCAGGGTTTCCACGTCGAGGTCGTTGGACGGTTCGTCGAGCAGCAGCACGTTGCCGCCCTGCAGCAGGGTCTTGGCCATGTGCAGGCGGCCGCGCTCGCCGCCGGACAGGCTGCCGACGATCTTCTGCTGGTCGGTGCCCTTGAAGTTGAAGCGGCCGATGTAGGCACGCGACTGGATCTCGAAGTTGCCGATGGTGAGGATGTCCGAGCCGCCGGACACTTCCTGCCACACGTTGTTCTTCGGGTCGAGCGCGTCGCGCGACTGGTCGACGTAGGCGAGCTTGGTGGTGTGGCCCAGCTTCACTTCGCCGGAGTCCGGCGTCTCCTTGCCCATGATCATCTTCATCAGGGTGGACTTGCCGGCGCCGTTCGGTCCGATCACGCCGATGATCGCGCCCGGCGGCACCTTGAACGACAGGTCCTCGATCAGCACGCGGTCGCCGAACGACTTGGTGACGTTCTTGAACTCGATCACTTCCTGGCCCAGGCGCTCGCCCGGCGGGATGAAGATTTCATTGGTCTCGTTGCGGCGCTGGTAGTCGACCGAGTTGAGCTCCTCGAAGCGGGCCAGGCGGGCCTTGCCCTTGGACTGGCGGCCCTTGGCGGCCGAACGCACCCATTCCAGCTCCTTCGCGATCGCCTTCTGGCGCGACTTTTCCTGGTTCGCTTCCTGCTTCAGGCGGGCATCCTTCTGCTCCAGCCATTCGGTGTAGTTGCCCTTCCACGGAATGCCGCGGCCGCGGTCGAGTTCGAGGATCCACTCGGCGGCGTTGTCGAGGAAGTAGCGGTCATGGGTAACGGCGACGACGGTGCCGGGGTAGTCGTGCAGGAACTTCTCCAGCCAGTCCACCGATTCGGCGTCCAGGTGGTTGGTCGGTTCGTCCAGCAGCAGCATGTCCGGCTTGGACAGCAGCAGGCGGCACAGCGCCACGCGGCGCTTCTCGCCACCGGACAGCGGTCCGATGACCGCATCCCACGCGGGCAGGCGCAGTGCGTCGGCGGCCACTTCCAGCTGGCGTTCCAGCGCATGGGCGTCGTTGGCGGCGAGCAGGTTTTCCAGCTGTTCCTGTTCCTTGGCCAACTTGTCGAAATCCGCGCCGTCTTCGGCGTAGGCGGCGTACACCTCTTCCAGCCGCTTCTGCGCGTCGAGGATCACGGAAACACCTTCCTCGACCACTTCGCGCACGGTCTTCTCGGGATTCAGGTCGGGCTCCTGCGCCAGGTAACCGATCTTGGTGCCCGGCTGCGCCCGCGCCTCGCCCTGGAAGTCGGTATCCACGCCGGCCATGATCTTCAATACGGTGGACTTGCCCGCGCCGTTGACGCCGAGCAGGCCGATCTTGGCGCCGGGGAAGAAGCTGAGCGAGATGTCCTTGATGATCTGCCGCTTCGGCGGAACGATCTTGCTGACACCGTTCATGGTGTAGATGTACTGCGAGCTCATGCAACCTCCGAAAGCGTGCGCCGCGCCGCCGACAGGCAGGCGCGGAAAGGGAATTCACCAAACCGCGCATTATAGGCGAGGAGGGGTCGGAGTGCCTTTTCATTCCGACGAAAAGGCGCTCCGACCCCCGGTCCGGCCCAACCGGCTATTTGCGCCGTCGTGGCGGAGCGGGTGCCGGGGCCAGGCCGGCGAGCAGCAGGTCGAGCAGTCGGGTAAACGCCACATCCTCACCGGGCTGGTTCCACAGGTGGGAAAGCCCCGGATAGTGGAAGCGCGCCGTGGCGTCGAACAGGGCCCGCGCGGCGGCGGGCGGATCGAGCTCACGGAAGTCGCCACTGGCCATGCCGGCGGCAAGGATCGAGGCGATCTGCTGCTGCATGCGCTCCTTGTGCTCGGCGATCGCGTCGCCCGCTTCCGCCGCCAGCGCGCTGTAGGTGGCGAACAGCTCGGGGTCGCCCAGCACGTTGTCACGCTTGGTCTGGCGCAGGGTGGTAAACCACTGGCGCAGGCGCGCCGGCGGCGGCGTGCGGCTGTTGGCGATCGCCTGCAGCGGCGCCATCGAGCGCGCCAGCCAGCCGCGCAGGACCGCCTCGCGCAGTGCCGCCTTGCTGGCGAAGTGGCGGTACACGCTGCCGTGGCTGACCCCGAGCGCCTGTGCCACGTCGACCACGGTGGCCTTGCCGGGACCATAGCGGCGCAGGACATCCTCGGCGGCGGCGAGGATGCGTTCGGGGGTGAGGACGGAGTCGTTCATGCCGCCGATTCAAGCACATCGAGCGTGGCGCAGACGAGTTCGTCGGCCACGTAACCCAGCGGGATGCGGCCGCAGACATGTTCCGTCGAACGCTTCTCGAAGCCGATCCAGCCGCTGTTGAAGCCGTCCAGCATGGCGATGCGCGGTGCGGTGCGATCGGCCGGCATGCCTTCGTCCACGAAGCGCGTCGCCCATTGCTCGCGCGGTATCGCGATCGTCTCCACGTCGTGCTCCAGCACGGCGGCCAGCGACTGCGCCATGTCGAGCGGGCTGTAGCGTCGCGGACCCTCCACCTCGATCACCCGGCGACCGAACCAGGTTTCCTCGAGCGTGTTGGCGACGGTGCGGCCGACGTCGTCGGTGGAGACCATCGGTATCGGGCGGTCGAGCGGCTGCAGGTGGCTGGCAAGCCGCCCTTCGAATTGCGCCAGCGGCACATCCCAGCGCAGGTTCTCCATGAACCAGGCGGCGCGCACGTGGGCGCGCGGCATCGGCAGAGTGTCCAGCGCCTGTTCCAGCAGATGCAGCTGGGTGATCAGGCCCAGGTTGCGTTCCTGCTGGGCGCCGATCGACGACAGCGCCACGATCTTCGGCGGCTGTGCCTTGCGCAGGGCGGCGGTCAGCGTGTCGATCAGGGCGCGCGGTTCGGCGAAGTCCGCATCGGGCGTGAAGTTGGCCGGCAGCATCACGAACACGCCTTCGACGCCGGTGAAGGCCGCGGCCAGTGCCTTCGCGTCCGACCAGTCGGCGACGGCGATCTCGGCGCCGCGTGCGGCCCACGCCGCGCCCCTGCTCCTGTTGCGCACGATGGCGCGCACGCGCTCGCCGCGCTCCAGCAGGTACTTCGCGGCGGCGCTGCCGACCTGCCCGGTGATGCCCATGATGGCGTACATGTGATGTCCTCGAAGAAGGGAGGGAGGGTGTCCAGCGGTGTCGGGCTGGCTGTCGGGCGCCGCCGCGAGTGCAGGGGATGGCCGTTGCCGGTTGGCGGGTCGGCCCGAGGGCTGCGTTCGACGCGTGCCGATGTTAGACAATTGACTAACAGATTTCAATATCTGTCAGTCAATTATTCCAACCACGCCTGCGCCGGGATGCCATCAGTGGCCGGAAACGCCCGTCGGGGCTACACTTTCGAACTTCCCCGCCCGCCACTCACGAGGTCAGAATGTTCCCCAAGGACTGCACGATTGCCGGTTACGACGACGAACTGGCCAAGGCCATCGCCGATGAAGGCCGCCGCCAGGAAGATCATGTCGAGCTGATCGCCTCGGAGAACTACGCCAGCCCGCGAGTGATGGAAGCGCAGGGTTCCAAGCTGACCAACAAGTACGCCGAGGGTTACCCGGGCAAGCGCTATTACGGCGGCTGCGAGTATGTGGACGTGGCCGAGAAGCTGGCGATCGACCGCCTGAAGCAGCTGTTCGACTGCGACTACGCGAACGTGCAGCCGCATTCCGGCTCGCAGGCGAACCAGGCGGTGTACCTGGCGCTGCTGCAGCCGGGCGACACGATTCTCGGCATGTCGCTCGCCCATGGCGGCCATCTCACCCACGGCGCCAAGGTCAACATCAGCGGCAAGCTGTTCAACGCGGTGCAGTACGGCGTCGATGAAAATGGCCTGATCGACTACGACGAAGTGCAGCGCCTCGCCACCGAGCACCAGCCGAAGATGCTGGTCGGCGGCTTCAGCGCCTATTCGCAGGTGGTCGACTGGGCGCGCATGCGCCAGATCGCCGATTCGGTCGGCGCGCTGTTCTTCGTCGACATGGCCCACGTCGCCGGCCTGGTCGCCGCCGGCGTGTACCCGAGCCCGCTGCCGCATGCGCACGTGGTCACCTCGACCACCCACAAGACGCTGCGCGGTCCGCGCGGCGGCATCATCGTCGCCAAGGGCGCCGGCGAAGAGATCGAAAAGAAGCTGCAGTCGATCGTGTTCCCCGGCATCCAGGGCGGCCCGCTGATGCACGTGATCGCGGCCAAGGCGGTGGCGTTCAAGGAAGCGCTGGAGCCGGCGTTCAAGACTTACCAGGCCCAGGTGGTGAAGAACGCCAAGGCGATGGCGAAGACCTTCATCGAGCGCGGCTACAAGATCGTCTCCGGCGGTACAGAGAACCACCTGATGCTGGTCGACATGATCGGCAAGGAAGTCACCGGCAAGGCCGCCGAGGAAGCGCTGGGCAAGGCGCACATCACGGTCAACAAGAACGCCGTGCCGAACGATCCGCGCAAGCCCTTCGTCACTTCGGGTCTGCGCGTCGGCTCGCCCGCCGTCACCACCCGTGGCTACGGCGAGGCGGACGTGATCGAACTGACGCAGTGGATCTGCGACGTGCTGGACGCGCCGGACGACGAGGCGGTGATCGCCCGCGTGCGTGAGGCGGTGACGGCGCAGTGCAAGAAGTTTCCGGTCTACGGTTGACTCGGGAACGGGGAACGGGGAACGGGGAACGGGGAACGGGGAACGGGGAACATGGAGGTTCCAGTGGCTTGCGACTATCGAGACTTGCGGGTTTGGCAGGACGCCATGAAGTTGGCGGAGTCTGTTTATTCGGTGACTCGTGGATTTCCGTCAGATGAGCGCTTTGGGTTGACGGCACAAATGCAGCGAGCGGTTGTTTCAGTAGCTTCCTGCATCGCTGAAGGCAACGCGCGTAGTTCGATCCGCGATTATTTGAGGTTTTTGTCGATGTCATCGGGATCACTGGCCGAATTGGAAACACAGATGCTCTTGGCGGAGCGGCTTGGCTATGTCGCGGCACGGGACGCCGCAGCGCCGTTGACGGCATTGCGTTCGATAGCCCGTCAACTTCAGTCCCTGAAAAAGGCGCTGTCAGGCAAACTGTCCGGGACCTCCCATTTCCCCGTTCCCCGTTCCTCGTTCCCCGCTCCCTGATGCATTGCCCCTTCTGCCAGCACGAAGACACCCGCGTGATCGATTCGCGACTGACCGAGGATGGCAGCACCGTGCGTCGTCGGCGGGAGTGCCCGCAGTGCGGCGAGCGCTTCAATACGTACGAAACCGCCGAGCTGAAATTGCCGACGATCGTGAAGAGCGGCGAGCGGCGCGAGACGTTCGACGAGCGCAAGCTGCGGGTGAGTTTCGAGCGTGCGCTGCAGAAGCGGCCGGTGGCCAGCCACGACGTGGATGCCGCGGTGCGCGCGATCATCAACGACTTGCGCCGCAGCGGCGAGCGCGAGGTGCCCTCGCGCCAGCTCGGCGAGCTGGTGATGCGCGAGCTGAAGAACCTCGACCAGGTCGCCTACGTGCGCTTCGCCTCGGTCTATCGCAAGTTCGAGGACGTGCAGGCCTTCCGCGAGGAGATCGAGCGGCTCGAGCGCGACCTGCCGGGACTGGCCGATCTGCAGCTGCCCCTGCTCGGTGGCGGCAAGCGCGAAGGCAAGTGACGGATTCCTTTTCGGCGGTTGATCACGCCCACATGGCGCACGCCCTGCGCCTGGCCGAGCATGGCCTGTTCACCACCCAGCCGAATCCGCGGGTCGGCTGCGTGATCGCGCATGGCGACGACGTGGTCGGCACGGGTTTTCACCAGCGTGCCGGCGAGCCGCACGCGGAGGTCTTCGCGCTGCGCGAAGCGGGCGGGTCGGCGCGCGGCGCCACCGCTTATGTGACGCTGGAACCCTGCGCGCATCACGGCCGCACGCCGCCCTGCGCCGAGGCGCTGGTCGCCGCGGGCGTGCGCCGCGTGGTGGTCGCCAGCGAGGACCCGTTTCCGCAGGTCAACGGCCGTGGCATCGACCGGCTGCGCGCGGCCGGCATCATGGTCGAGACGGGTCTGCAGCGCGAGGCGGCCCGCGAATTGAATGCGGGCTTCTTCAGCCGGATCGAGCGTGGCCGTCCGTTCGTGCGGGTGAAGCTGGCGATGAGCCTGGACGGGCGCACCGCGCTGGCCAACGGCGAATCGAAATGGATCACCGGCGAGGCCGCGCGTGCCGACGTGCAGCGCTGGCGCGCCCGCAGCTCGGCGATCCTCAGCGGCAGCGGCACCGTGCTGGCCGACGATCCGCGACTTACCGTGCGACTGGGCGACGAGGAGGAGTTCAGCCCGCCGCTGCGCGTGGTGCTCGATCGCCAGCTGCGCACGCCGCCCGGCAGCCACGTGCTGGACGGGTCGACGCCGACCCTCGTCCTGCATGGCGCCGCGGCATCTTGTGCGGACGGACGTTTCGCCCGGGTCGAGCGGATGGCCGTGGCGGCACGGGGCGACATGATCGACCTGCACGCCGTGCTCGCCCTGCTGGCCGGCCGCGGCTGCAACGAGGTGCATGTCGAGGCCGGCCCCACGCTGTGTGGCGCGCTGTTCGCCGCCGGCCTGGTCGACGAACTGCTGCTGTATGTCGCGCCGATCCTGCTGGGCGACAGCGCCCGGCCGCTGCTGCAACTGCCTGCCCTCACCGCCATGGCGCAGCGCTGGCAGCTCACGCTGCGGCAGCAACAAGTGCTGGGCGCAGACTGGCGATTGCAGCTGCGTCCCGCCTGAGCAAGGTGTTGTGGCACCCGGGTGAACACAGCATTCGCCGCGGCAACATGCGGTCGCGCCACGCCGCGGTGCTAGAATTCGCCGTCGGCCTCGGCCGGCAACCATGCACAGCGTCTTCAGGGCGGGGCGAAATTCCCCACCGGCGGTAGGTTCCTCGGAACGAGCCCGCGAGCGCTTCCGGCCAGGCCGGAAGGTCAGCAGATCCGGTCAGACTCCGGAGCCGACGGTTGGAAGCGGGCGACCGCTTCCTCACAGTCCGGATAAAGAGAAGACGGCACGACGCGCGCCCTTGCCGGTGCGCGTCTGGCCTGATGCCTTGTGGCGTACTCGCTTAACTTCATGCGGGATACGTTTCATGAAAGCCATTGCGTCCATGCAGTCCACCGCCCTCCCGCCGGAGGCGCGCTGATGTTCACCGGCATCATCCAGACCGTGGGCCGCGTCGTGCGGCTCGAACCGCGCGGCGGCGACGTGCGCCTGCATGTCGACACTGCCGACCTCGACCTCGCCGATGTGCAGCTCGGCGATTCCATCGCCGTCTCCGGCGTCTGCCTTACCGCGATCACGCTGGAAGCGCGCGGCTTCAGCGCGGACGTCTCGAACGAAACCTTGTCGCTGACTTCGCTGGGCCAGCTGAAGGCCGGCGATCCGGTGAACCTGGAAAAGGCCTTGCGGCTGGCCGACCGCCTCGGCGGACACCTGGTGTCCGGCCACGTCGACGGGCTGGGCAAGGTGGTGTCGATCACCCCGGATGGCCGCTCGCAGCGCTGGACGTTCGAGGTGCCGGCGACGATCTCGCGCTACATCGCGGCCAAGGGTTCAGTCTGCATCGACGGCACCAGCCTCACCGTCAATGAAGTCGCCGGGTCACGATTTGGCGTCAACCTGATCCCGCACACGGTCGAGCACACCGCGTTCCACGCGCGTCGCGCCGGTGACGCGGTGAACATCGAGGTCGACGTGATCGCACGCTATGTCGAGCGGCTGCTGGCCAGCGGCGAGGCGCCGCGGCTGGACGAGGCGTTCCTCAAACAGCACGGCTTCGCCTGAAGACGAGAAGTGAGTGGAGAGGGGTGAGAAGTGAGAGAAAGCATCTCGATGCCGCGGCTCTCTCTCACTTCTCACTCCTCTTCACTCACTCCTGCATTTATCGCGATCAAATCAAACCTTCCCGGACTTCCCCCATGCCCTTCAACACCATCCCCGAAATCCTCGAAGACATCCGCGCCGGTCGCATGGTGGTGATCCTCGACGACGAAGATCGCGAAAACGAGGGCGACCTGATCATGGCCGCGCAAATGGTTCGGCCCGAAGACATCAACTTCATGGTGCGCGAGGCGCGCGGCCTGGTCTGCGTCACCCTGACCGAGCAGCGCACGCGCCAGCTGGGCCTGAAGCCGATGGTCAGCGACAACACCTCGTCGTACCACACCAACTTCACCGTCTCGATCGAGGCGGCCGAAGGCGTCACCACCGGCATCTCGGCGCATGACCGTGCGCGCACCATCCAGGTCGCCGTGAAGAACGACGCGAAGCCGCAGGACCTGGCCCAGCCCGGCCACATCTTCCCGCTCACCGCGCAACCCGGCGGCGTGCTGACCCGGGCCGGCCACACCGAGGCCGGTTGCGACCTGGCCGCGCTGGCCGGGCTGGAACCTTCGGCGGTGCTGATCGAGATCCTCCATGAAGACGGTTCGATGGCACGCCGTCCCGAACTGGAAGTCTTTGCGGCCAGGCACGGACTGAAGATCGGCTCGATCGCCGACCTGATCCGCTACCGGCTGGAGACCGAGAAGACCGTGCAGCGCGTGCACGATGAAATGGTCGAGACCGAGTTCGGCATGTTCCGGCTGATCGCCTATCGCGACGTGATCCGCCGCGGCCTGCACTACGCGCTGGTGCGCGGAACCGTCGATGACGGCGCGCCGGTGCTGTCGCGCGTGCACGTGCGCAACACCTTGTCCGACGTGCTGCACCTCAAGCGCGACGACCTCGGCCTCACCGTGACCTCGGCCTTGCGCCGGATCGCCGACGAGGATCGCGGCGTGTTGCTGGTGCTGTCCGGTGAGGACACGCCGGAAGCCTTGCTGGCAAGGCTGCAGCGCCAGCCCAGCACGCAGGCGCCGGAAGATGCGCAGCAGCAGGAGTGGCGCCAGCTGGGCCTGGGCGCGCAGATCATGGGTGATCTCGGCGTGCGCCGGCTGCGCGTGCTGGGCACGCCGCGCAAGCTGGTCGGCCTGGCCGGCTTCGATCTGGAAGTCGTCGAATACGTGTAGGAAAAGCGCCGAGCATTGCCACGCAATGCCCATGCCACGACCGCATAATCCAGCTTTCCGTCATCGACCATGCCCATGTCCGCAACCCGCATCCGCCTGATCGCCCCTTCCGGCTACCCGCACGATCGCGCCGCGATGACGCGTGGGGTGGAACGCCTGCAGGCCGCAGGTTGCACGGTGGACGGACTGGAGGTGCTCGATCGCACCGAGCAGCGCTACGCAGGCAGCGACGCTGAGCGCGCGGCCGACCTCAATGCGCTGGCGACGCTGGACGTACTGCCCGACATCGCGCTGGCGATCCGCGGCGGTTACGGCGCCACGCGTCTGCTGGCGGGGCTGGATTACGACGCGCTGCGCGAGCGCCTGCAGGGCAGCAACACCTTGCTGGTCGGCTACAGCGATTTCACCGCCGTGCAGCTGGCGCTGTACGCGCGCAGCGGGCTGTGCACGTTCAGCGGGCCGATGTTGGGCGCCGATTTCGGCGCGGCAACGCCCAGCGATTTCACCTGGCGGCATTTCTGGGACACCGTGCGTGCGCCCAGGGCGCAGCTCGAGTGGAACACGGCGGCCGACGCCGAACTCGACGTGGAGGGCCCGCTGTGGGGCGGCAACCTGGCGGTGCTGTGCAGCCTGATCGGCACGCCATATTTCCCGGACATCGACGGCGGCATCCTGTTCGTCGAGGACGTCGGCGAGCCGCCGTTCCGCATCGAACGCCTGCTGTACCAGCTGCACCTGTCCGGGGTGCTGGGGCGCCAGCGGGCGCTGGTGCTGGGCGACTTCAGCCAGTGCCGTCCCAGCGGCTACGACAACGGTTACGGCCTGGCCGAAAGTTTCGAACAGATCCGCCGGGCCAGCGGCGTGGCCGTGATCGGAGGCCTGCCGACCGGCCACGAGCCGGACAAATTCACCTTGCCATTCGGCGCGGCGGCGCGCTTGCGCGTCTCGGGCGGCAAGGCCCGGCTCGACTTCGGCGGTTATCCGCACCTGCCGCCCGGCGTCTGAGCGCTTTGCTCCTCCCCCTGCATGCAGGGGGAGGTTGGGAGGGGGTAAGGCTTTTGACATTCAGATCAAGAGCGGACCCCACCCCAACCCCCTGCGCAGCAGGGGAGGGAGCCAAACGGGCAGGATCGTCGGCAAACCCGTAAAATGCCCGGTCTGCCTGGGCCGCGCGTCCAACCAAGGAAATCTGCAATGAAGATCATCGAAGGCGATTTCGCCACGCCCAAGGGCCGTTTCGCCATCGTCGCCGGCCGTTTCAACGGCTTCGTGGTGGAGCCACTGGTGGCCGGCGCCCGTGATGCGCTGGTGCGCCACGGCGTCAAGGACGATGCGATCGACCTGATCCGCGTGCCGGGCGCGTGGGAAATCGCGCTGGCCGCGCACAAGCTGGCCAACTCCGGCAAGTACGCGGCGGTGATCGCGCTGGGTGCGGTGATCCGCGGTTCCACTCCGCACTTCGACTACGTCGCCGGCGAATGCGCCAAGGGCCTGGCCCAGGCCGCGACCAGCTCCGGCGTGCCGGTGGCGTTCGGCGTGCTGACCACCGACAGCATCGAGCAGGCGATCGAGCGCTCGGGCACCAAGGCCGGCAACAAGGGCGCCGACGCCGCGATCGCCGCGCTGGAGATGGTCAACCTGTACGGGAACCTCGGATGAACCAGGGCATCGACATGCAGGCGCGCTCGCGCGCCCGCCGCCGCGCGCTGCAGGCGCTGTATGCGTGGCAGCTCAGCGGCAGCCACATGAACGCGGTGATCGACCAGTTCCGCCACGAGCAGGACATGGAAGTGGCCGACCTGGAGTATTTCGAGGACCTGCTGCACGGCGTGGAGAAGAACGTCGACGCGCTCGACGAAGTCCTGCGGCCGCACATCGACCGCGAGGTGGCCCAGGTCGATCCGATCGAGCGCGCGGCCCTGCGCCTGGCCGCATACGAACTGAAGTTCCGCCCCGACGTGCCGTACCGGGTGGTGATCAACGAGGCGATCGAGGTGACCAAGCGCTTCGGTGCCGACCACGGCCACAGCTACGTCAACGGCGTGCTGGACAAGCTGGCCAGCGAACTGCGCGTGGTCGAGAAGCAGCACGGCCGCTGACCGCCGACCGGGGCCGGCCGATGGAATTCCGACTGATCGAGCGCATCCGCGAACTCACCGCGCAGGCGCGTGACGACGTGCAACTGGGCATCGGCGACGACGCCGCGCTGCTGCTGCCGCCGGTCGGACAGCATCTGGCGGTGGCGCTGGACACCCTGGTCGAGGGGGTGCATTTCCCCCGCGGCACGGCCGCCGCCGACATCGGCTGGAAGGCGCTGGCGGTGAATCTTTCCGACCTTGCCGCGATGGGCGCAAGCCCGGCGTGGGCCTTGCTGGGGCTGACCCTGCCCAAGGCGGATGCCGACTTCGTCGAAGGTTTTGCCGAAGGCTTCGGCAAGCTGGCCAGACCGCATCGACTCGCCCTGGTCGGCGGCGATACGACGCGCGGTCCGCTGGCGATCAGCGTGACCGTGCATGGCTTTGTGCCGCCGGGCAAGGCATTGATCCGGGGTGGCGCACGCGTCGGCGACGCGGTGCTGGTGACCGGCACGCTGGGCGATGCCGCGGCGGGCTTGCAGGCGCTGCAGCAACCGCTGTCCGATGACGACACCCGCGCTGGCCTGCGTGCCTTCCTGATCGAACGGCTCAACCGGCCCACACCGCGCCTGTCCGCCGGCGTCGCCCTGCGCGGCCAGGCCAGCGCCTGCGTCGACGTCTCCGACGGCCTGGTCGCCGACCTCGGTCACATCTGCAACAGCAGCGGCGTAGCCGCGGAAATCGACGCGGCATTGCTGCCGCGTTCCTCGGCACTGATGGCGCTGTACGACGAAGCGGCTGCGCTGCAGTGCGCGCTGAGCGGCGGCGACGATTACGAACTCTGCTTTACCGTGCCGGCGGCGCGGGTGGCCGACGTGCAGGCCGACCTGTCACGGCTGGGCTGTGGCGCGACCCGGATCGGGCGCATCGTCGAAGGCGCCGGCGTGCGCGTGCGGGGACTCGATGGCGAGTGGATGAACACGGATCGGCCCGGCTGGGAGCATTTCGCGTGAGCGCAAAGAAGACCTTGAGCAGCGGGCAACGTCGCGCCTTGCTGGCCACGCCTGCCGGCTGGCTGGCCTCCGGTTTCGGCTCGGGCCTCGCGCCGGTGGCGCAAGGCACGTTCGGCTCGCTGGCCGCGCTGCTGCCGTGGCTGTGGCTGCGCGAACTGTCGTTGCCGATCTACGTGGTGATCCTGCTGGCGGGTTTCGCGCTCGGCGTATGGGCATGCACCGCGGCGGGCCGCGCGCTCGGTGTCGACGATCACCGCAGCCTGGTCTGGGACGAATTCATCGGCCAGTGGATCGCGCTGTTGCCGTTGCTGGTGCTGCCTGCACCGTGGTGGTGGATCGTCGTCGGCTTCGTCCTGTTCCGTCTGTTCGACGTGTGGAAGCCCTGGCCGATCCGCTGGCTCGACCGTCGCGTGAAAGGCGGCTTCGGCGTGATGATCGACGACGTGATCGCCGGCGTGTTTGCGGCCATGGCGCTGGCGCTGGCGTTTTTCCTGCTGAACTGATCCGCAGGGCCGCGACGCCGGTACGGAACGAGGGAAGGATCGCCTCGTCCGTTCCGGCGTCGAACGCTCAGTGCGTCGAATCGGGGGCAGGCCCTGTCGGCGCCACCGTTGACGCGGTCAGGTCGCCCTTGACGCCGTTGACCAGGTTGGCCAGCGAATCGCCCTTCATGCCGATCTCGCCCAGCACGGCGTCGAGGATCGGCTGCTGGGCACGATAAGCGAGCGCGGCGGAGACCGCCTGTTCGGCCAGGTTGCCGGTGCCCATACCCGTCGCCGAAGCCTGGCCGTTGCCGGCATGGCCGCGATTGAGCCCGTCCACCTGCACGATCTTGATGCCGTCGATCTTTTCCATCGGCTTCACCGACGCCTCGATGATGCCGGGCAGGGCGGCGATCAGCGCCTGCTTGATCTGCAGCATGACCTGCTCGGCGCCGAGCGTGTTCAGCGACTCGTTGCGCATGCGGATGCCGGAGGCCTCCACCTCGAAACGCACCCGGTCGGCCTCGGCCTTGATGCGGACGGCCTGTGCCTGGTTGTCGGCGGCGTCGCGCTCCGCCTCGGCGGCGACCTTCACCCCGATGGCTTCCTGTTGTGCCTCCTGCTCGGCGGCAACCAGGGCGATCTGCTTCTCGCGGTCGGCGATCGCCACTTCGCGCGCAGTCTTCACCTGCTCTTCGGCGCGGGCGGCCAGCGCACGTGCCTCGTTGGCGTCGCGTTCGGCCTCGGACTGCGCCTTGGAGCGCTCGGCGATCGCGGTCATCTTTTCCTGCTCGGCCAGGGTGGTGCGCTTGACCTGCTCGATCTGCGCCACCTGGACGTCGCGCTCGGCCTCGATCTGGCGCTGCTTGATGGCGCGCTCCTTCTCCACCTGTGCCTCGCGCACCAGCCGCTCGGCCTCGATGGTCGCCTGCTGTGCCTCACGGTCGCGCTGTGCCTCGATGGCCGCCACCTCGGCTTTCTGCTGGGCTGCGCGGGTGGCCACTTCCTGCTGCTGCGACAGCGTGGCGAAGGTCTGCTCGCGGTCGATGCTCAGGCGCTGGTTGATCGCCTCGTAATTCTTCTGCGCGATCTCGACCGAGGTGTTCTGCTCGATCTCGTTGCGTTGCTTGGCGCGCAGCTGGGTTGCTTCGGTGAGCTTGGTCAGACCCTCGGCATCGAACGCATTGTTCGGGTCGAAGAAGTTCATCGGGGTCTGGTCGACCCGGGTCAGCGAGACGCTTTCCAGCTCCAGTCCGTTCTTCAGCAGATCCTCGGCCACCGCGTGCTGCACGGCCTGGATGAAATCCTGGCGCTTGTCGAGCAACTCCTGCATGGTCATCGACACGGCGGCCGCACGCAGCGAGTCGACGAACTTGTCTTCCACCAGCTCGCGCAGGCTGTCCGGCGCCATGGTGCGCTGGCCAAGGGTCTGTGCGGCGTTGGCAATACCTTCGACGCTGGGAATCACCCGCACGAAGAAGCCGGCGACCACGTCCACGCGCATGCGGTCGCGGGTGAACAGGCTGTCCTTGCCGGCGCGAGCCACTTCCAGCTTCAGCGTGTTCATGTTGACCTGCATGATCTCGTGGAACACCGGCAGCACCAGTGCGCCGCCGTCCATGATCACCTTCTGGCCGCCCATGCCGGTGCGCACGAAGGCCATTTCCTTGGAAGAGCGACGGTACAGCCGCGCAATGACCAGGCCCACCACGACCAGGCCGAGCAGCAGGATGCCCACGAGGATGGAGACGTCAATCAGGTTGTTCATCAAGATTCCTTGCTTGAAGCGGTTGATCGGATGTCAGCCCAGCAGATCCGGGCGAGGATTGGGGATGGCCGCGAAGCGCGAGCCGCTGATCTGGCGCACCAGCAGCACGTCGCTGTCGATGGCCAGTTCGTCGACGGTTTCATCGGGCTCGACCATCAGATAGAGCGTGTGGCCGTTGCCGTCGGCCACCTTCGCCTGGGCCGGGTACGCCGGCCGGGCGTGGCCGAGCATGTGGGCGACGCGGCCGACCAGGCTGTCGAAGGTGACCGCATAGGTTTCCTCGCGCGGCATCCAGCGGGCCAGGCGCGTTCCCAGTGCGCGCACCGCCGGCAGGCTGGCCAGCAGCGCCACGGGCGCCGAGAGAAGGGGCGGCAGCGGTGCGCCGAACGAAGCCATCGCGATGAAGTTCAGTGCGAAGCCGATGAGTGCAAACGCGGTCAGCAACAGCGCCAGCAGGACCAGCAGCGGCGCGCGGCCCACATGCATCCAGCCCAGGAATCCATCGGGTGGCTCGTGCTCGATCATGCCGTCGAGCCAGTGCCAGGCACTGGCGCCGAACAGCAGGGACAAGCCCTCGACCAGGCCCAGCAGCAACAGCACGCCCAGTGCGGCGACGAAGGGCAGCGATGCCGGCAGCACGAACGGATTCACCGGTCCTCGCCCAGCTGGATCTTCAGCGCGGCCAGGCGCTCATCGATACGCTGCTTGCGCTGCATATCCGCGATTTCCTTGAGTTTCATCGCATCCCCCTGTGCGGCGGCAAAGCCTACCACGCCGGTTTCCCGGGCCATGATCCGGTCGAACGCGTTTTCGGCGCGGGCCGCGCGATTTTCGCGGCCGCCATGGTCGGGCGCCTGGCCTGGCGCATTTTCCTGGCGGCGCGAGGCGAGGAATTCGCGCAGGATGGCCTCGCGCTCCTGCTTGCGTGCCATCAGTGCGCGCAAGTAGCCCTCGCACTCCGCTGCGCGTTCGCGCTGCGTCTCCAGGTTCTGCTGCAGCACCGGCAACTGATCCTCGATCAGGGTCTGTCGTTCCAGACAGGCCGTGGCCAGATCGTCACGTTGCTGCTGGACGGCTAGTTCGGCGCGGGCGGCCAGTTCCTCGTGCTCGCCGGTGAGCTTGCCCATGCGGGTCGCCAGCTGGTGCTTGGCCGCCTCGATGCGGCCGAGTTCGACGCGCACTTCGCCGAGCACCTGTTCGATTTCGCGCAACACCTGGTTGAGGGTGGCCTCGGGTGCCAGGCCTTCGACCCGGTCGAGCAGCGCGTGCGCGCTGCCACTGATCAGACGGACAACGCGATCCTGCAGCGAATCGGTCATGGCTTTCTCCTTGCGTTCCGGGTGAGATGAGGGACGGGCAGTCAGGTGGCCTGGCGGGCGGCGCGGACGGCATCGACCAGCGCGGCGAGTTTCGGCAGCTGCCGATCGATCGCCGCGCTGTCGTAAGCGGGAACATCGGGCGCCACGCCCAATCTCAGCAGCGCGCTGATCAAGGCGGTACTGCGTTGCAGCAGCTGGTCCTCGATCTTGCGCGCGCGTTCGGGCGAGGCATCGGCGTCGATCTGTTCGGATGCCAGCAGGGCCATCAGTTGCGGCACCCATTCCAGCATCGTGGCGACGATGTCGGAGCGCAGTTCCCGGTGATGCTCGAACCCGGCCACACCACGGGCGAACGGTTGTACCAGCTCGCGCAACCAGCCCAGGGTCAACTCGTAGGAATCGCTGCCGTCGAGCTGGCGTCGGTAGCGCTGGATGATGGCGCGCAGCTTGTCCGAGGGCGTGCTGGTACCGGGCACGTCCAGCGCGGTCAGCCACTCGAAGTCTTCCTGCGGAACCCGTACCGAAAGGGGAATCGAGATCGACATGGTGTGAATACCTTCGTATGCAATCGTATACACATGCATACTGCCCCTCCCCGCGAGGCTTGTAAAGAGGGGACGCGGCGAACGGGCTCCCGCGTCCGCTCACGTCGGCCCGCTGGACGACTTCACGTCAGGTTCGTCATGCTGCCCGTTCGGCATATCGGCCTTTCCCATGAAGGAGTCCTCCCATGCAATACCGTCGCCTCGGCACTTCCGGCCTGCAACTTTCCGCGCTGTCGTTCGGTGCGTGGGTCACCTTCGGCAAGCAGGTGGGGCGCGGGGAGGCGCGCGAGCTGCTCGCGCTGGCCCACGATCGCGGGGTGAATTTCTTCGACAACGCCGAGACCTACAACAACGGCGTGGCCGAGCAGGTGATGGGCGACGTGCTGGCCGACTTGCGCTTTCCCCGCGACAGCTACTGTGTGTCCAGCAAGGTGTTCTTCGGCGCGGTGGACAAGCCGCTGCCAACCCAGCGCGGGCTGTCGCGCAAGCACGTGATGGAGGCCTGCACGCAGGCGCTGCAGCGATTGCGCGTGGATTACCTGGATCTGTACTTCTGCCATCGCCCCGATCCGGACACGCCGATCGCCGAGACGGTGATGGCGATGGACACGCTGGTGCGCCAGGGCAAGGTGCTGTACTGGGGCACCAGCGAATGGCCGGCCGAGGCGATCCACGAAGCGCACCGGATCGCCCGCGAGAACCACCTATACGCCCCGGTGATGGAGCAGCCGCAGTACAACCTGCTGCATCGCGAGCGGGTGGAAGAGGAGTACGCGCCGCTGTACGCGGCCTATGGCATGGGCACCACGATCTGGTCGCCGTTGGGCTCGGGCCTGCTCAGCGGCAAGTACAACGACGGCGTGCCGGCGGACTCGCGGCTGGCGCAGCCGGATTACGCGTGGTTGCGCGAAAGCGTGCTGGGCAAGGGTGACGAGCGGGTGGGCAAGGTGCGCGCCCTGCAGCCGATCGCCGATGAGCTGGGTTGCAGCCTGGCGCAACTGTCGATCGCCTGGTGCCTGCTCAATCCGCATGTGTCCACGGTGATGCTGGGCGCCAGCCGGCGTGAACAACTGGAGCAGAACCTGGTCGCGCTGGAGGTGCTGCCGAAGTTGGATGCCACGCTGGCACGGCGGATCAGGACGATCGTCGAAGCCGCCTGAGCGCAGGAGCGAGGGGCGTGGCGGTTGACAGGATAATGAGAATCATTATCATAAAGATCGTCACTCATCTTTCGTGGATTCGCCCATGTCCGTCCTGTCACTGAGCCACGCCATGCCGTCCCGGTCGATCCAGCGGCCGGCTTCATTGCCCGCCACGTCGCCGTTGAAGGCGCGGCGCGTTTCCAGTCACACGCTGCTGGAAGGCGAGCGCGAGCTGGTGATCCAGCACCAGGGCAGCGAGTACCACCTGCGCCTCACCCGCAACGACAAGCTGATCCTGACCAAGTAGTCCCGCGTCGTCCGCGTACGGCGGGCGGCGCACATCTTCCCGGCCTCAGCCAGCGCGTCGCTGGCGGCGCCCGCCCGGCCATTCCGCCCGAGGTGATCGATGTTCGTTCCGCCAGTCCATCGGCTGCAGGATCTGCGGCGGGCCATCCCGGCCCAGGCCATCCATTGGCGCGGCCTGCGCACGACGCCGGCGCAGCTGGTCGAGCGCCTGCCCGAGCTTGGCGGCGTGCTCTACGTGCCGATGCGGCCTGACGGCGCGCAGCCGCACGAATGGCCCCGCGGCCTGCTGGTCGACACGATGCAGCTGGCCCCGCTGCTGCAGACCCGCCGCCTGGCCGCTGCCGGCATGATCACCAGCGAAGGTCCGCGCGAGTGGATCGAATGCCTGGATCGGGAAGGCCGCGGTTGTGTCCGCCTGCATCTGCTGCCGGACACTGACTATCTGACCTGGGATCGCCTGCTGGAGCACGCTCGGGTGGCGCCGGGAGGTCGGCCTTCGCGCCGGCTGCGCCAGCCGTGTCCGGTGTACGCGAAGGTGCTGCGCTTCCATGCCCGCAGGCTGGCCGGCCTGGTCGTGCTGGGAGCCGAACCCTGCCTGCCGATCTCGCCACTGGGCCGGCAAGTCGCTGGCCAGATCGCACGGGCCGAGGCGGTGCCGCTGCAACTGGCCCACCGCGACTAGCCCGCGAAAGCCGCGTTCCCGCGCGTTCGTCCGATCGTCCGACGAGTGTCCGCGGACACCGGCGGTGATTGCGGCGTCATGCGTAAGTCATTGAACAAAGTGGAATATTATTTCGTGCCGGCGGTGGCACGTGGATTGCATCGACCTGCCTGCAACCGCGCTGTCCGCGGTCAGGAACGGCATGATGATTCGCGACACTTCTGCGCAGGACAAACTGGTCCAGGTCAAATCCCATCCCAAACGCCGGCTGATCCTGGCGGGCGCCGGCGTGCTGGTGCTGGCCCTGCTGGCGTGGCTGGCGCCAGGGATCAGCCGGATGTTCTCGGCCTCGGCATCGGTGAGCAGTTCGCGTCTGGCGTTCGCCACCGTCGAACGCGGCCCGTTCGTGCGCGACATCGCCGCCGAGGGCAAGGTGGTCGCGGCGGTCAGCCCGACCCTCTACGCCACTTCCGGCGGCGCGGTCACGCTGAAGGTGCACGCCGGTGACACGGTGAAGATCGGCCAGGTACTGGCGACCATCGTCAGCCCCGAACTGACCAACAAGCTGGCGCAGGAACAGAGCAACGCCGACGCGATGGAAGTGGATTACCAGCGCGCACAGATCGACGCGCGCAAGAAGCGCGGCGAACTGCAGAAGGCATTCGACAACGGCAGGATCGACGAGCAGGCTGCCGAGCGCGATCTCGATCGCAACCAGAAAGCCTTCGCCAAGGGCGCCGTGCCGGGGATGGACGTGGACCGCGCCAAGGACGCGTTGCAGAAGGCGAAGATCACCCTGCAGCATGCGCAGGCGGACCTGGGCATGGACAATGCCAGCCTCAACTTCGACATCCAGTCGAAGAAGCTTGCGCACGAGCGCCAGCTGCTGCTGGTGAAGGACCTGCAGCGTCAGGTCGACGACCTCAACGTGAAGTCGCCGGTGGATGGCCAGGTCGGCCAGCTGTTCATCGCCGAGCGCGCCACCGTGGCGAAAGACGCCCAGCTGCTCAGCGTGATCGACCTGTCCGCGCTGCAGGTGGAGATGCAGGTGCCGGAAAGCTTCGCCCGCGACCTGGGCATCGGCATGGCTGGCGAGATCAGCGGCAACGGCCACACCTGGAAGGGCCTGGTCAGCGCGATCTCGCCCGAAGTGGTCAACGGCCAGGTCGCCGCCCGCCTGCGCTTCGAGGGCGAGACGCCGAAGCAGCTGCGCCAGAACCAGCGCCTGTCGGTGCGCGTGCTGCTGGACAAGCGCGACAACGTGCTGACCGTGCAGCGTGGCTCGTTTGTCGACGAATCCGGCGGCAGCTACGCCTACCTGGTGCGCGACGGCATCGCCAAGAAAACCCCGATCCGCGTCGGTGCCTCCAGCATCGACAAGGTGGAGATCCTCGAAGGCCTGAAGGAAGGCGACCGCATCGTGATCTCCGGCACCGACAGCTTCAAGAGCGCGGCGACGGTCGCGATCAGCAACTGAAGACTTTCTCCCTCCCCTGCGTGCAGGGGAGGGCTGGGGTGGGGTAGCTCTTCATCACGCAAGATCAAAAGCGTCACCCCCTTCCAGCCTCCCCCTGCGAAGCAGGGGGAGGGGCAAAACATCATCACCACCACCAAAGGACGTAACCATGCTGAAGATGACCCACCTGTCCAAGGTCTACCGCACCGAAGTGGTGGAGACCTATGCGCTGCGCGATTTCAACATCGACGTGAAGGAGGGCGAGTTCGTCGCCGTCACCGGTCCCTCCGGCTCGGGCAAGACCACCTTCCTGACCATTGCCGGCCTGCTGGAAACCTTCACCGGCGGCGAGTACCACCTCGACGGCATCGAGGTGAGCAACCTCAACGACAACGCCCGTTCGAAGATCCGCAACGAGAAGATCGGCTTCATCTTCCAGGCGTTCAACCTGATCCCCGACCTCAATGTGTTCGACAACATCGAGGTGCCGCTGCGCTACCGCGGCATGAAGGCGGCCGAGCGCAAGCAGCGGATCATGGAGTCGCTGGAGCGCGTCGGCCTCGCCTCGCGCGCCAAGCACTACCCGGCCGAACTCTCCGGCGGCCAGCAACAGCGCGTGGCGATCGCCCGTGCGCTGGCCGGCAGCCCACGCCTGCTGCTGGCCGACGAACCGACCGGCAACCTGGACACCCAGATGGCCCGCGGCGTGCTCGAACTGCTCGAGGAGATCCACCGCGACGGCGCCACCATCGTGATGGTCACGCATGACCCCGAGCTGGCCGCCCGCGCCCAGCGCAACGTGCACATCATCGACGGCCAGGTGGTCGAGCTGTCCGAGGACCCGCGCTTCCACAGCGTGCACGCGGTCGCCGACGGAGCGCATGGCTGAGAGGCAGGGAATGGGAGTGGGAAATCGTTGAGGGCAGATGCTCGCGAGGCCGCCGCTTTCCCATTCCCGATTTCCCATCCTTCATTCCCGGAACCCAAGCATGTTCGCCTACTACCTTCAACTCGGCCTGCGCAGTCTTCGGCGCAACCCCATGCTCACCGCGCTGATGGTGATGGCGGTGGGTTTTGGCGTGGCCGCGTCGATGATCACGTGGTCGGTGTTCCGTGCGGTGTCGGGTGATCCGATCCCGGGCAAGTCCTCGCAGCTGTACACGGTGCTGGTCGACAACCGGGGCCCCCAGTACAACGACAACGGCGAGCCGCCCGAGGCGCTCACCTATACCGATGCCACCGCCCTGGTCGCTGCGCACAAGGCCGCCCACCAGACGCTGTTCTTCAACGTCGCGCCGTCGGTGCTGCCCGAAGGCAACCAGAGTCTGCCGTTCATCGCCGACGGCTACGCCACCAACGCCGACTTCTTCAACATGTTCGACGTGCCGTTCGAGTACGGCGGCGCCTGGCATGCCGGCGACGACGATGGCCGCGCTGCCGTGGCGGTGATCAGCCACGAGCTCAACCAGCAGCTCTTCAACGGCGCCAACAGCGTGGGCCGCGAGATCACCATGGATCGGCACAGCTACCGCATCGTCGGAGTGACTGCGCACTGGGATCCGAAGCCGCGCTTCTACGACCTGTTCAGCCACAACGCCTTCGGCGATCCGGTGCAGCTGTACCTGCCGTTCACCCGCGCGATCGATGTGGCAATGGATACCTCCGGGCGCAACAACTGCGGCAGCAACACGGATTTCGGTGTCGGCCGCGAAGCCTGGCTGCACGGCGAATGCGTGTGGGTGCCGGTGTGGGTGGAGCTGCCCGACCCGGCCGCCGCGACCGGCTACCGCGAATTCCTGACCCATTACGCCGCCGAGCAGCAGCGCGCCGGCCGCTTCCACTGGGCGCCGAACGTGCGCCTGCGCGACGTCAACGACTGGCTCGACTACGAACGGGTAGTGCCGCCGGAAAGCCGCATCTCGCTGATGGTGGCGCTGGGCTTCTTCGCGATCTGCATGGTCAACACGATCGGCCTGCTGCTGGCCAAGTTCATGCGCCGCGCCGCCGAGATCGGCGTACGCCGCGCGCTGGGCGCGCCGCGGCGCGAGATCTACCGCCAGTTCCTGATCGAGGCGGCCGCCGTGGGCCTGGCCGGCGGCGTGCTCGGCTTGCTGTTCACTGCACTGGGCATGTTCGGCGTGGGCCTGCTGTTCGAGCCGGAGATCGCCCGGCTTGCGCATCTCGACTTGTCGCTGGTGGCGACGACCCTGCTGGTGGCGATCGCGGCCACCGTGCTGGCCGCGTTCTATCCCACCTGGCGCGCCGCGCAGGTGCAGCCGGCCTGGCAGCTGAAGAGCAATTGAGGGCGATGACGATGCAGATCCGACCCATCCTCGCCGCGATGCGCCATCACAAGGCTGGCACCGTGCTGATCGCGCTGCAGATCGCCCTGACCCTCGCCATCGTCTGCAATGCGCTGTTCATCATCCAGCAACGCATCACGCGCATGTCACGTCCCAGCGGAGTGAGCGAGAGCAACCTGTTCGTGATCCGTAGCGACTGGGCCGACAAGTCCGACACGCAGCGCATCGACGCGCAGATGCAGGCTGACCTGATCGCCCTGCGCCAGCTCGGCAGCGTGCAGGACGCGGCCTCGACCAACAGCTTTCCGCTGCGTGGCACCGGCTGGGACAACTACATCAAGCTGCAACCTGACCAGCCCAGGATGACCACCGACTCGGCGATCTTCTTTTCCGACGACCACACGCTGGCCACGCTGGGCACGCGCCTGATCGCGGGACGCAATTTCACCGCCAGCGAAGTCGCCGCGCAGAAGCCCCGCGACGCGATGCACGCCGCCCAGGTGATCATCAGCAAGGACCTGGCGCGGCGGTTGTTCCCGCAGGGATCGGCGCTGGGCAAGACCATCTATGTGTCGATGGGCCAGGCGCCATCCACGGTGATCGGCGTCACCGACACCTTGCAGGCGCACATGACCGGCAGCTGGGCCGGCCCGTATGCGTACAACGCGGTGCTGATCCCGGCGCGGCTGTTGAACGACTACACCTACTACCTGGTCCGCGCGAAGCCCGGCCAGCTGGAGGCCGCGATGCGCGATGCGCCGAAGGCGCTGTTCGCGCAGAGCCGCATGCGCATCATCGACCACAAGGATGGCGTGATCAGCTTCGCCCAGGTGCGCCAGCGGGCTTACGAGCGTGACGTGGGCATGGCGATCCTGATGGGCATCATCAGCGTGGTGCTGCTGGCGATCACTGCCGCCGGCATCGTGGGCCTGACCAGCTTCTGGGTCGGCCAGCGGCGCAAGCAGATCGGCGTGCGCCGTGCGCTGGGCGCCACCCGCGGCGACATCCTCAGCTACTTCCTCACCGAAAACCTGCTGATCGGGATTGGCGGCGTGCTGGCCGGTGCGGTGCTGGCGATCGGCATCAACCTGTGGATGGTGACCCAGTTCGAAATGGCGCGGTTGTCGCTGGCCTATGTGGTGGCCGGGGTGGCGGCGTTGTTGGTGCTTGGCCAGGGCGCGGTGCTGGCCCCGGCGCTGCGTGCTTCACGCGTGTCGCCGGTGGAGGCGACACGCAGCGTGTGAGTTCCCACTTCCTCCCTGCAGGGCAGGGGAGAAGACAACCCTCGGAGTGAACGGAATGCTTGCCTACTACCTCGAACTGGCCCTGCGCAGCCTCAAGCGAAGTCCCGGCCTGACCGCGCTGATGGTGCTGGCGATCGGCTTCGGCGTGGCCGCGTCGATGACCACCTGGTCGGTGTTCCGCGCCGTGTCGGGCGATCCGATCCCGTGGAAGTCGTCGCAGCTGTTCGTGCCGCAGATCGACGCCTGGGGGCCGAAGGGGCACCGCGGCGGCGACGACAATGAGCCGCAGGATGCGATGAACTACACCGACGCGATGGCGCTGATGCGCGACCACCGCGCGAAGCGTCAATCGGCGATGTACCAGATCTCGCCTTCGGTGGTGCCGGCGCAGGCCGGCAAGCATCCGCTCAACGTGGGCGGACACGCCGTCTACAGCGAGTTCTTCCCGATGCTCGACGCGCCGTTCCTGTACGGCAGCGGCTGGGATGCGCAGGACGACGCGCAGCGCGCGGCGGTGGTGGTGATCAGCAGCAAGCTCAACGAAAAGCTGTTCGGCGCGGTCAACAGCGTGGGCAAGACGGTGAACATCGAGGGCAAGGACTACCGCGTGGTCGGCGTGCTGGACAACTGGAATCCGCAGCCGCGCTTCTACGACGTGGTCAACACCGGCGGCTTCAGCGAGCAGGTCGAGGACGTGTTCATTCCCTTCGAGCGCGCCATCGCTGTGGGCATCCCCAACGACGGCAACACCAACTGCAGCGAAACGCCGAAGGAGTCGGGCTTCGTCGGCCTGCAGCAATCCAGCTGCATCTGGATTGCCTACATGGCCGAGCTGGAAGACGCTGCCGCGGTGACCGCCTATCGCCAGTACCTGGACGGCTATGCGCGTGCGCAGCAGACGGCCGGCCGGTTCACCTGGGCACCGAACAACAAGCTGCGCGACCTGCCGGCTTTCCTCGACCATGAGCAGGTCGTACCCAGCGACACCAAGGTGTCGCTGCTGGTGGCGCTGGGCCTGCTGCTGGTCTGCCTGGTGAATACGGTGGGCCTGCTGCTGGCCAAGTTCCTGCGCCGCAGCGGCGAGATCGGCGTGCGTCGCGCGCTGGGCGCGCCGCGCAAGGCGATCTATCTGCAGTTCCTCACCGAGGCTGGTGTGGTCGGCCTGGCCGGCGGGGTGCTGGGACTGCTGCTGACCGGTGTCGGCGTGGCCAGCGTGGGCATGGTGTTGCCCAAGAGCATTTCCGATCTGGCGCGGCTCGACCTGTCCCTGCTCGTCGTCACCCTGGTGGTCGCCGTGCTGGCCACCCTGCTGGCCGGGCTCTACCCCACGTTCCGTGCATCACGCGTGCAACCCGCGTGGCAACTGAAGAGCAATTGAGGATTATGCCCATGACCATGCATCCCATCCTCGCGGCATTGCGCAAGCACAAGGCCGGCGTGGTGCTGATCGCGCTGCAGATCGCGCTGACCCTGGCGATCGTCTGCAACGCGGTGTTCATCATCGGCCAGCGCATCGAACGGGTGAACCGGCTGACCGGCCTGGACGAGAGCGACCTGATGCTGGTCAGCCAGCAATGGGTGGGCGCGCCCAGCGGCGACGATGCCGCCAGCGTGGAAAAACTCGACAGCCTGCAGCTGACCGACCTCGCTGCCCTGCGCGCGCTGCCGGGCGTGGCCTCGGTGGCGCCGGTCAACTCGGTGCCGCTGCTCAACTCGTCGTGGAACGGCGCCGTCGACCACAAGCCCGGGGACACCAACGAGGGCAGCTTCCACGGCACCCGCACCACGTACTACTTCAGCGACGACCAGGCGCTCTCCACCCTGGGCCTGCGCCTGGTGGCGGGGCGCAACTTCACCGCCGCCGACGTGGGCCACCAGGGCTTCCGCGACAACAGCGAACCGTCGGTGGTGATCCTGACCAGCGCGCTGGCCGACAAGCTGTTCCCGCAGGGCGACGCGCTGGGCAAGGTGATCTATCTCAACGGGTCGACCAAACCCACCACCATCATCGGCATGGTGGAGCGCATGCAGGTGCCCGGCACCGGCACCTGGACCAACAGCTTCGCGTGGAACTCGACGCTGGTGCCGATCCGGTTGGACGCGAACTTCGCGCGCTACGCGATACGCGCCAGGCCGGGCCAGCTGGATGCGGTGATGCGTTCGGTGGTCCCGGCGCTGTACAAGGCCAATCCCATGCGCGTGCTGGATGACGACAGCGTGCGCTCGTTCGCCCAGATCCGCGAAAAGGCTTACCAGGCCGATCGCGGCATGGCGATCCTGATGGGCGTGGTCGCGCTGATCCTGCTGTGCGTCACCGCCGCCGGCATCGTCGGCCTCACCAGCTTCTGGGTGGGCCAGCGTCATCGGCAGATCGGCGTACGGCGTGCGCTGGGCGCCCGCAAGATCGACATCCTGCACTACTTCCAGATCGAGAACCTGCTGATCGCGGGCACCGGCGTGGTGATCGGCGTGCTGCTGGCGCTGAGTCTGAACATGTGGCTGATGAGCCACTACGAGATGACCCGCATCCCCGTGCTGTATGTGCTGACCGGCGTGCTGGCGATGCTGGCGATCGGCCAAGCCGCCGTGTTCGTGCCGGCCCGGCGCGCGTCCAACGTACCGCCGGTGGTGGCGACGCGGGCGGTGTGATCAACAAGCGGGGAATGGGGAATCGGGAACAGGGAATCGGTAGAGCGACAGCCGCCCGCCTTGGCCTTTCCCATTCCCCATTCTCCATTCCCGCCTCCGAAGGAGACACCGAAGGTGTTTAGCTACTACCTCGACCTGGCCCTGCGCAGCCTCAAGCGCAACAAGGCGCTCACCGCACTGATGGTGCTGGCGCTGGCGCTGGGCATCGGCGCCAGCATGACCACGCTGACGGTATTGCACGTGCTGTCGGGCGATCCCTTGCCCGGCAAGAGCCATCAGCTGTTCTATCCGCAACTCGATCCGCAGGACATGGACGGCTACAAGCCGCAGGACGAGCCACCGGAGCAGGTCAGCTGGATCGACGGCATGGCCCTGCTGAAGGCCAGACGCGCCCATTTCCAGGCCTTGATGACCGGCGGCGCGGTGCCGATCCAGCCGGCGCAATCCTCGATCGATCCGTTCTTCGAGGATGCGCGCTATACCACGGCCGATTTCTTTCCGATGTTCGATGTGCCGTTTCTCTACGGGCAGGGCTGGAACGCGACGGACGACGAGGCCAGCGCCCATGTGGCCGTGCTTACCCGCGAACTCAACGACAAGCTGTTCGGCGGCAAGGACAGCACCGGCCAGACCCTGCGCATGAACGACGTGGCGTTTCGCATCGTCGGCGTGCTGGACAGCTGGCGGCCGACGCCGCATTTCTACGATCTCAACACCGGCAGCTACTCCGCCAAAGAAGGCGTGTTCGTGCCGCTGGCCACCGCCACCGACCTGAAGTTCGCCCGCAACGGTTCCACCGATTGCTGGGACAAGGGATCGAGCGAGAACATGAAAACCGCCACCTGCACCTGGCTGCAATTTTGGGTGCAGCTGGACACGCCGGCCGAGGCCGCCGCGTATCGGGAATTCCTGCTGAACTATTCGCGGGAGCAGAAGGCGCTGGGTCATTTCCAGCGGCCGCCCAATGTGCGCCTGCGCGACGTGATGGTCTGGCTGGACTACAACCAGGTGGTGCCCAGCGACGTGCATCTGCAGGTGTGGCTGGCGTTCGGCTTCCTGCTGGTGTGCCTGGTCAACACCGTGGGCCTGATGCTGGCCAAGTTCCTGCGCCGCTCGGGCGAGCTCGGTGTGCGTCGTGCGCTCGGCGCCTCGCGCCGCTCACTGTTTGCCCAACTGCTGGTCGAAGCAGGCGCGGTGGGCCTGGTCGGCGGCATCGGCGGCCTGCTGCTGGCCTTGCTCGGCTTGTGGCTGGTGCGCAGGCAGCCCTCGGATTACGCCGCGCTGGCCCACCTGGACCTGCCGATGCTGCTGGCCACCTTCGTCGCTGCCGTCACGGCCAGCCTGCTGGCCGGCCTGCTGCCGGCCTGGCGCGCCTGCCTGACTCCTCCCGCGCTGCAACTGAAGAGCAACTGACATGGACATCCTGCCCATCTTCTCGACCCTGCGCCGGCACAAGATCACGGCGCTGCTGCTGGTGCTGGAGATCGCGCTGACCTGCGCGATCGTCTGCAACGCCGTGTTCCTGATCAGCCAGCGCCTGCAGCGCACCGAAATGGCCAGCGGCGTGGCCGAGCACGAACTGCTGCAAGTGCAGGTCGCCAACATCGGCAAGCCCGCCAATGGCAAGGCGCGCGCCCAGGAAGACCTGGCGCTGCTGCGGCAGATCCCCGGCGTGACCGCGGCTGCCCTGCTCAACCAGGTGCCGTTCACCAACAGCTCGTCGAACACCAGCATCAAGCTCGATCCCGCGCAGAAGCTGCCCACGCTCAACGCCACCATGTACATGGGCGAGGGCCTGATCGCGAGCTTCGGCGCCCGGCTGGTGGCGGGGCGGGACTTCAGCGCCGACGAATACCTGGACTACGACGACATGCGCAGCAATCCCGAGCTGCAGAGCAAGGTCGGCTCGGTGGTGATCACCCAGGCACTCGGCGAGCGCCTGTGGCCCGGGCAGAGCGCGCTGGGCAGGAACATCTACCTGGGCGACACTTCCGTGCGCGTGATCGGCGTGGTGCAGTCGCTGATCCGGCCGTCGCTGTTCATGGGTGACGACGCGGCGCAGTGGACGATGGTCTTCCCCCTGCGATTGAGTGCGGCCAGCGCCTCGCGCTACGTGCTGCGCACGACACCCGACCAGCGCCAGCAGGTGCTTTCGGAAGCGGCAAAGGTGCTGCGCAAGGCCGACCCGCACCGCATCGTCCTGCACAAGGACACGCTGGACGACATCCGCGGCGCGTTCTTCCAGAACGATCGGGCGATGGCCGGCATCCTGGTCGGCGTCATCGCCGCGCTGCTGATCGTCACCGCGCTGGGCATCGTCGGCCTGGCCAGTTTCTGGGTGGCGCAACGCCGCCGCACCATCGGCGTGCGCCGCGCACTGGGTGCGACCCGCCGCAACATCCTCAACTACTTCCAGACCGAAAACTTCCTGCTGGCCACGATCGGCATCGTGCTGGGCATGGTGCTGGCCTACGGCATCAACCTGTTCCTGATGACCCGCTACGAGTTGCCACGCCTGCCGGGCATGTACTTCCCGATGGGTGCGATCGCGTTGTGGCTGATCGGCCAGCTGGCCGTGCTGGGACCGGCCCTGCGCGCGGCAGCGGTGCCACCGGTGGTGGCGACGCGTTCGGTGTGATCAACAAGCAGGGAATGGGGAATCGGGAATAGGGAATCGGTAGAGCGACAGCCGCCCGCCTTGGCCTTTCCCATTTCCCATTCTCCAGACCAACCTCCGAAGGAGACACCGAAGGTGTTCACCTACTACCTCGACCTCGCGCTGCGCAGCCTGAAGCGCAACCGCATGCTTACCGCACTGATGGTGCTGGCGATCGCCGTCGGCATCGGTGCCAGCATGACCACGCTGACGGTGACGCACCTGCTGTCCGGTGATCCGTTGCCCGGTCGCAGCCAGCACATCTTCTATCCGCAGGTGGATGCCTCGCCGGCCGGTTACTCCAAGAGCGGGCCGCTGGACATGCTCGACTACCGCTCGGCGGTGGACCTGTGGAGCGCGCATCGCGCGGATCGGCAGGCGCTGATGGCGGGCAGCGAGGTCAAGGTGCGTGCGCCGGACACCACGCTGCCGCCCTTGATGGTGCCGATGCTGGCCACGACCTCCGACTTCTTTGCGATGTTCCAGGTGCCGTTCCAGTACGGCACCGCCTGGACCGCAGCCGACGCCGCCAGCCGTGCGCGCGTGGCGGTGATTTCTTCCGATCTCAACGACCGCCTGTTCGGCGGCGCCGACAGCGTGGGCAAGACCCTGCGCCTGAAAGACAGCGACGTGCGAATCGTCGGCGTGATGAAGAAGTGGCGACCCTCGCCGCTCTTCTACGACGTGCGCGCCGGGCGCTTCGCCGAAGGCCAGACCTCGTCGTTCTACGGCAAGCCGGAAGACGTGTTCATGCCGTTTTTCAGCGGGCTTGACGTCAACGACGGCAACTTCTGGCAGTTCACCTGCTGGGGTTCCGTTCCCAGGCCGGGGCATCTGCAGGATGCGCCGTGCGTCTGGGTCGGCTTGTGGGTGCAGCTGGATGACGCCGCCAAGGTGGCGGACTACCGCGCCTTCATCGCGAACTATGCGCAGCAGCAAAAGCAGCTCGGGCGTTTCGCCACCACCCAGACCCGCATGCCGGGCCTGATGGAGTGGCTGGTGTTCAACCATGTGGTGCCCAGCGACGTGAAGCTGCAGACCTGGCTGGCCTTTGCGTTCCTTGCCATCTGCCTGTTCAACATGATCGGCCTGCTGCTGGCCAAGTTCCTGCGTCGCAGCAGCGAAATCGGCGTGCGTCGCGCGCTGGGCGCCAGTCGTGGCGCGGTGTTCGCCCAGTGTCTGGTGGAGGCGGGCATGGTGGGCCTGGTCGGCGGCATCGGCGGCTGGCTGCTGACCTTGCTGGGTCTGTGGCTGGTGCGGCGGCAGCCCGTGGAATATGCCGACCTCGCCCACCTCGACCTCGGCATGTTCGGGCTGACCTTTGCGCTCGCCGTCGCCGCCAGCCTGCTGGCAGGCCTGTTGCCCGCCTTGCGGGCCAGCCGGATTGCGCCCGCGCTGCAGTTGAAGACGCTGTGAGGATCGGAACCATGCAGATCAAGCCCATACTTTCCGCACTGCGCAAGCATCGCCTGTCCACGATCCTGATCGCGCTGGAAATCGCGCTGGCGTGCGCGGTGCTGTGCAACGCCTGCTTCATCATTTCCCAGCGCGTCTCGGCGATGCACATCGTCAGTGGTGCGGATGAAGCGGCGCTCGCCTCGGTGCAGCTGACCGGCTACGACTCCACCCAGGCAGCCGATGTGGACGCACGGGCGCTCGCCGCCTTGCGGGCCGTACCCGGCGTGGAATCGGTGTCGCCGCTCAATTCCATCCCGTTCGGCAGTCGCCGTGGTACCTCCGGAATTTCAACCGACGCGGCCGGCGAACACTTCGGCGGCGTGATCGAATTCTACGTGGGCGGCCCCGGCAGCCTTGAGGCACTCGGCGCCAAGGTCGTCGCCGGACGCGCGCCGCAGCCGGACGATTTCCATGCCTTCAGCGGCTTCATGCCCGACGAGGGCAGCGTCCAGATCACCCGGGCGCTGGCCGAGCACTTGTGGCCGGGCGCCGATCCGCTGGGCAAAGAGTTCTGGTCGCTTAAATCGCACTACCGCGTCGTCGGCGTGTTGGAGAACCTGGTTCGCCCCGATCCCACCGGATGGACGCCGGAACAGCGCCAGTGGTCGGTATTCCTGCCGGCGCAGCCGGGTCCGTACCTGACCGGCAGCTACCTGTTGCGGGCGAACCCGGGCGACATGCCGCGGGTGATGCGCGACGCACTCGCGGCGGTGGCCAAGGCGGTGCCCGAGGTGGTGATCGATCGGGAAGCCAGCCAGAGCGTGTCCGACCTGCGCCATGACGTCTTCAAGAACGACCGCGTGATGGCCGCGATGCTGGTCGGCGTGATCTTCGCGATGCTGATGGTCACCGCGCTGGGCATCGTCGGCCTGGCCAGTTTCTGGGTACAGCAGCGCCGTCGGCAGATCGGCATCCGTCGCGCCATCGGCGCCACCCGCCGCGACATCCTTCGCTACTTCCAGACCGAGAATTTCCTGATCGTCGGCGGCGGCATTGCGCTGGGCATGGTGCTGGCATTCGCGCTGAACCTGGTGCTGATGCAGCACTACGAACTGCCGCGCCTGCCGCTGTACTACCTGCCTGCGGCGGCGCTGGTGCTGTGGGTATTGGGCCAGCTGGCCGTGCTGGGTCCGGCGTTGCGTGCGGCGGCGGTGCCGCCGGTCGTGGCGACAAGATCGGCATGACGAAGGCCTGTGGAACCTCTGATTCCTGTTCGGGCTTCGCAAAAGACGTCGCCCGCCAGCGGGCTTCCGGGGAAAGCATGTTGAAGAAGGGGAGCGGGATGTTCGGCTACTACATGGATCTCGCACTGCGCAGCCTGAAGCGCAACCCGGTGCTCACCGCGCTGATGGTGCTGGCGATCGGCCTGGGCATCGGCGCCAGCATGACGATGTTGACCCTGCTGCACGTGATGACCGCCGATCCGATACCCGATCGCAGTGCCCAGCTGTTCTATCCGCAACTGGATCCGCAGAGCATGGAAGACCACAAGGCAGGCGAGGACCCGCCCGACCAGTTGACCTGGACCGATGCCATGAATCTGCTGCACGCAGGGCGGGGCGTGCGCCAGGTGGCGATGACCGGTGGCCAGGTGACGGTACACCCGGAAGGAGGCAAGGCGCGCGCGTTCTTCGCGGACGCGCGCTATACCTCGGCCGATTTCTTCGGTCTTTTCGATGTGCCGTTCGCCTACGGCAGCGGCTGGACCACGGCGGACGACGAGAAGCAGGCGCGGGTGGTGGTGCTCTCGCGCAAGCTGGCCGACAAGCTGTACGGTGCCGATCGCGCGGTGGGGCAGTCGCTGCAGCTGGGCAAATATGCTTTTCGCGTCATCGGCGTGATCGACGCGTGGGACCCGGTGCCGCACTACTACGACCTGACGCACGGCGGCTATGCCCGCTCCGAGGAAATTTTCCTGCCGCTGGAGACGGCGATTGCGCTCAAGCAGGGCACCTCCGGAAGCATCAGTTGCTGGGGCCGCATGCCCGATGATGGCGATATGCGCAACGCCGACTGCGTGTGGACCCAGTTCTGGGTGCAACTGGATACGCCGGCGCAGGTTGCCGGCTATCGCGAGTTCCTGACCCACTACTCGCAGGAGCAGAAGGCGCTGGGTCGCTTCGCGCGGCCGCCCAACACGCGCCTGCGCGACCTGATGGACTGGCTGGATTACAACCACGTGGTGCCCGGCAGCGTGCAGCTGCAAGGCCTGCTGGCGCTGGGTTTCATGCTGGTCTGCCTGCTCAATACCGTGGCGCTGCTGCTGGTGAAGTTCCTGCGCCGCGGCGGCGAGTTGAGCGTGCGCCGGGCGATGGGGGCCTCGCGGCGGGCGGTGTTCACCCAGTTGCTGGTGGAGGCGTCAATGGTGGGCTTGAGCGGTGGTGGGGCCGGCTTGCTGTTGGCCGCGTTCGGCCTGTGGATCGTGCGGCAGCAGCCGGCGCAATACGCCGCCCTGGCACGCCTGGACCCGACCATGCTGCTGACGACCTTCGTGCTGGCAGTCTGCGCGACGGTGCTGGCCGCGGTGTTTCCGGCATGGCGCGCCTGCCGCCTGGCGCCGGCCCGCCTGTTGAAGATCCAGTGAGGGCATGACCATGCATCCGATCGTCGCCGCACTGAAACACCACAAGACCACGGTGGCCCTGGTCGTGCTGGAGATCGCGCTGACCTGCGCCATCGTCACCAACGCCCTGTTCCTGATCGGCGATCGCCTGGGCGTCATGCAGCTGACCACGGGCGTGGCCGACAACGAACTGGTATGGGCCAGAAGCAGCGGCATCGACGATGATGCCACCCCCGCCAGCCGTGCCAGCCAGACGGCAGCAGACCTTGCTGCCCTGCGCGGCATGCCGGGAGTCAAGGCGGTGGCGAAGGTCAATTCGCTGCCGCTCAGCCGCAACTACTGGAGCACCTGCCTCGGCCTCCGCCCGGGCGGCGACAAGGCAGCACGGGTCTGCAACCTCGTGGAATACCTGGGCACGCCGGGCTACGTTGGCACGCTGGGGGTGCAGCTCTCGGCCGGGCGTGATTTCCTGCCGGCGGAATATGTCGACTACAAGGGATTCAATGACCCGCCGCCGCCGGTCATGATCGTCACGCAGGCGCTGGCCGGGCGGCTGTGGCCTGGCCAGTCACCGATCGGAAAGGCGGTCTTCCTCGGCGACAAGGGCCAGCATGCCGTGCATGTCGTCGGCGTGGTCGCGCATCTGCTGAACCCGAGCATCACCAAATACTCGGGGGCCGAGTCGGGCTTTCTGTGGCCGGTACGTTCGCTTGCCGGCGGCATGTACGTGCTGCGTACCACGCCCGAAGCGCGTGACTCCGTGCAGCGCGACCTGCCCAAGGTGCTGGATGGCGTGAACGACCAGCGCGTTCTCACCGACAACCACAGCTACGTGGATACCGTGAAAGACTACTTCCACGATGATCGCGCGCTGATCTGGCTGCTGCTGGTGGTGATCGGCTGCCTGCTGGCGCTGACCGCGCTGGGCGTGGTCGGACTGTCCAGTTTCTGGGTGCAGCAGCGCACGCACCAGATCGGCATTCGCCGCGCCATCGGCGCCACCCGCCGCGACATCCTCCGCTACTTCCAGACCGAGAATTTCCTGATCGTGACGGGCGGCATCGCGCTCGGCCTGCTGTTGGCCGTGGCGTTGAACCTGGTGTTGATGAAGCACTACGAGCTGCCCCGGTTGCCATGGTTCTACCTGCCGATCGCGTCGCTGGTGCTGTGGGCGTTGGGCCAGCTGGCCGTGCTGGGTCCGGCGTTGCGTGCGGCGGCGGTGCCGCCGGTCGTGGCGACGCGGAGCGTGTGACCGTGTGGCTGTCTTCGCATGCTGCCATGACGGCGCCGCTCGGCGGCGATCCACCGCATTCAATTTGTTTCGACGTGGAGTTTCGATGAGCATGTTCCGTACCGCATTCCTGCTCGTAGCGATGGCCGCGCTGGGCGCGCCGTGGCGCGATGCATCGGCCGCCCAGGCGACGGCCGCCTCGTCCGCCGCACCTGTCGCGTCCTCCGGCGCTGCAGCGGAGATGATTTCGCGCGCCGAAGTCAGCCGCATCATCGGCAACACCCGCCGGATCGTCTCGCCGAACGGGGTGGACGAACGCATCAAGCTGCGCATCGGCGGCATCGACCAGTGGCTGTCGATCCGGGGCCGCGACCGGCGCAACCCGATCCTGCTGTTCCTCCACGGTGGCCCCGCCGCGGTGACGATGCCGGCCAGCTACACCTACCAGTCGCCCTGGGAAGATTTCTTCACCGTCGTGCAATGGGACCAGCGCGGTGCGGGCAAGACCTATGCCGCCAATACCGAGCAGCAGATGTCGCCGGGCATGACCATCGAAGGGATGACCGACGATGCGGCGCAGGTCGTGCAGTACCTGCGCCGGCATTACGGCAAGCGGAAGATTTTCCTGCTCGGCCATTCCTGGGGCACGGTGCTGGGCACGCGGCTGGCCCGGCAGCATCCGGACTGGTTCCATGCCTATATCGGCGTGGGCCAGGTGGTGAACGTGCGCAGGAACGAGGAGATCGGCTTCGCCTTCGCCCTGCGTGCGGCAAAGGCCGACCACAACCCGCAGGCCGTGCGCGAGCTGGAGGCGCTGATGCCCTACCCGGGCACGGTGCCGATGACGCTGCAGCGTATCGGCACGCGCAGCAAGTGGGAGACCTACTACGGCGGCCTCACTCATGGCCGCAAGGACTTCTCCTATGAGGCCGATGCCGAGGGTCTCTCGCCCGACTACGACCAGGCCGGACTCGACGCGATCGGCAAGGGCAGCGTGTACACGCTCAACCACCTGTTGCAGCCGCTGCTCGACGTGGATCTCGATGACATGACGGACTTCCGTTGCCCGGTGATCCTGTTCGTCGGGCAGCACGATTACACCACCTCGCACGAATTGGCCGAGCAATGGTTCGGGCGCATCCACGCACCGTCGAAACACATGGTGCTGTTTGCCGACTCGGCGCACATGGTGATGCAGGAGCAGCCGGGCCGCTTCCTGATGCACCTGGTGACGGATGCGCTGCCATTGGCGCAGAAGCTCGGCGACGCGGCGCCGGCGGAGGTCACCCGCGGAGATTGAGGCGATACGCACGGCACCCAGGCCGGTCGGCATGGGTGCGGAAACTCGAGGGAAGGGAATGTTCGGCTACTACCTGGATCTGGCACTGCGCAGCCTGAAGCGCAACAAGGTGCTTACCGCGTTGATGGTGCTGGCGATCGGCCTGGGCATCGGCGCCAGCATGACGATGATCACGGTGCTGCACGTGATGACCAACGACCCGCTGCCCGGGCGCAGCGCGACGTTGTTCACGCCGCACCTCGACCCGTTGCCGCTGGATTACAAGCATCGCAGCGATGGCCCCGACCCGACCGACAATCTCACCTGGCCGGATGCGATGGCCCTGCTCAAGGCGCATGTCGCCACGCGGCAGGCGGCGATGGCCGGTGGCTCGCTGCTGGTGCGCCCCGCGCGGGCGGACGTGCGTCCGTTCCGCGTGGATGGGCGTTATGCCACGGCGGACATCTTCGCGATGTTCGGCATCTCGTTCGAGCATGGACAGGGCTGGTCCGCCGCCGACGATGCCTCACGGACGCGTGTGGTGGTGCTGGGCGAGACGCTGGCTCGCAAGCTGTTCGGCAACAGCGGAGGCATCGGTCAGGTCGTGCGACTGGGCGAACACGACTTCCGCGTGATCGGCGTCACCGCCGACTGGCAGCCGCAGCCGATGTTCCATGCCGACCTGTCGGCGCAATCGTTTGGCGATGCGGATCAGTTCTTCCTGCCGTTGTCCGCGGCGGTGGACCTGAAGTTGCCGACCAACGGGAATCAATCCGGCTGGGGCAAGGACGACGCCGGTGATTCCATGACCAGCGGCAACATGTCCTGGCTGCAATTCTGGGTGCAACTGGAAAGCCCCGGACAGGTGCAGGCGTATCGCCAGTTCCTGCTCGACTATTCCGCCCAGCAGAAGGCGCTGGGCCGTTTCCAGCGCCCGCCCACAGAGGCGAAGCTGTACAGCCTGATGGGCTGGCTGGCGCACCGCAACCTGGTGCCCACGGATGTGCGCCTGCAGCTGTGGCTGGCGCTGGGCTTCCTGTTCGTGTGCATCGTCAACATCATGGCCTTGCTGCTGGCGAAGTTCCTGCGCCGCAGCGGCGAGATCAGCGTGCGTCGCGCGCTGGGCGCGCGACGGCGCGACATCTTCCTGCAGTTGGGCATCGAGTCGGCGATGGTCGGCGTGGCCGGCGGCCTGTCCGGCTTGCTGATCGCCCAGCTCGGCCTGTGGAGCGTGCGTCATCGCCCCGACGACTATGCGCAACTGGCGCAGATGGACACGTCGATGCTGCTGGGCACGTTCGCGCTGGCGGTCGCCGCCAGCCTCCTGGCCGGCCTGTTGCCGACATGGCGCGCGTGTCGCGTGCCGCCCGCACTGCAACTGAAGGCCTTGTGAGGACATCCAGCATGGAACTGCGCCCGATACTCTCGACCCTGCGTCGACACAAACTTACCGCGACCCTGCTGGTGCTGCAGGCTGCCCTGACCTGCGCGATCGTCTGCAACGTGGTGTTCATGATCGCCAATCGCCTGCAGCGGATCAGCGTGCCGACCGGGATCGCCGAAAGCGAGCTGTCGGTGATCCCCAGCACGAGCATCGAGGAGGGCGAGAATCCGCAGGCGCGGCATGCCGCGGACCTGGCTGCCCTGCGTGGCGTGCGCGGCGTGCAGTCGGTGGTGGCGGTCAGCTATTCGCTGCCGCTGGATCGCAGCGAGTCGTCCAGCGGCATCTGCCCCAGCAAGCAGGCGCTGGATCGGGCGATGCAGCTCAATACGATCGAAGGCAGCGGTTGCATGCAACCTGCCGTCTACGACGGCACCCCCGGCCTGGTCGACACGCTGGGCCTGCACCTGCTCGCGGGACGCGACTTCCGGCCGGAAGACTACGTGAGCCAGGGCAAGCCCGCGGTGGCCATCGTCAGTCGCGCGCTGGCGCAACACCTGTATCCGGGCAAGCAGGCGCTGGGCCAGAGCATGTACGACGGCGACAACTACATTCGCATCGTGGGCATCGTTGACCGGTTGCTGCGCCCGAACCTGCGCTCGCCGGGGGTGGACGAGGACAGCATGATCTGGCCGCAGCTGCCGCCGGGCTCCGGCGTGCTCTACGTGCTGCGCAGCGCCCCCGGCGATCGGGCGCGGGTTCTGCAGGAGGGTTCGGCGGAATTGCTGAAGCTCAACGCGAACCGGCTGATCAGTGCCGCCCGCACGCAGACCTACGAGGAGATCCGCGCGGCCTACTTCCAGCGCGACACCACCATGATCGGCCTGCTGCTGGCTTCGGCCCTGGGCCTGCTGTTCGTCACCGCGCTGGGCATTACCGGGCTGGCCAATTTCTGGGTGCAGCAGCGCACGCGCAGCATCGGCATCCGCCGTGCCATCGGCGCCACGCGCGGCGACATCCTGCGCTACTTCCAGACCGAGAATTTCCTGATCGTCGGCGCCGGCATCGCGCTGGGCATGCTGCTGGCCTTCCTGTTGAACGCGGAGCTGATGCAGCACTACGAACTGGCGCGCCTGCCGCTGTTCTATCTGCCGATGGGCGCGCTGGTGCTGTGGGGCCTGGGCCAGCTGGCGGTGCTGGGGCCGGCGTTGCGCGCGGCGGCGGTGCCGCCCGTGGTGGCGACGAGGTCGACATGAGCATGGACGGATTCACGATGGCAATGCCACGACAAGCGCCTTGCATGCGGGGGATCGGCTGATGTTCCGCTACTACCTTGACCTGGCCTGGCGGCGTTGCCGGCAGGGGCCGTCGATGGTCCTGCTGCTGGTCCTGACCATGGCGATCGGGATCGCCTCGTGCATGACGGCGCTGACCATCTTCAGCGCGCTGTCCGGCGAGCCGTTGCCGGGCATCAGTCCGTATCTGCACGTGGTGACGATGGATGCCCGCGAGGCGGTCGACGCCAACAACAACGACTACGACAAGCCGGACGGCTATCTCAAGCTGACGGATGCGAAGGCGCTGGTCGATGCGCAGCGGGCGCGCCAGCAGGTGGCGCTGGCGCAGAGCTATACGCTGGTCGGTCGCCCCGACGGCAAGCAGTCCGACCAGGTGCAGGGACTGCTGGCCCACGGTCCGCTGCTGGCGATGCTCGGCGTGCCGCTGCGCCATGGCCGGCCGTGGACCGCCGAGGAGCAGGCGGCGCAGGCACCGGTGGTGGTGATCGATAGCGAGCTGGCGCAGAAGCTGTTCGGCACGGAGGACGCGGTGGGCCGCAGCGTGTCGCTGGGCAGCGGCAGTTTCCGCGTGGTGGGGGTCAGCGCGCCGTGGAAGCCGCGCACGCAATTCCTCGACGTGCAGCGCAACCAGGGCAACGTGCTGGGCCAGCCGGAACAGTTCTTCGTGCCGGCGCAGGCGGCGCTGGCCGCGGGCGTGGGGCCGCTGACCGCGGGGGAATGCGGCAAGGGCGCGGCGGTCGTCAGCTTCCAGTCGGCCGAGGTGGACAAGTGCCGCTGGCTGGAGGTGTGGGTGGCGCTGGATACGCCGGCGACGGTGGCTGCGTATGACCGGTTCGTCGCGGGCTACGCCGATGCGCAGCATGCGGCCGGGCGCTTCGTGTATCCGCCGCAGGTCGCGCTGTACGGCGTGACGTCGTGGATGAGCATGAACCACGTGGTGCCCGACGATGTCGGCCTCAACCTGGCGCTGGCCGGCGCCTTCCTGCTGCTGTGCCTGGTCAACGTGGCCGGCCTGCTGGCGGCGCGCTTCCTGCGCCGGCAGGCGGACGTGACGATTCGCCGTGCGCTGGGCGCGTCGCGACGCGACGTGTTCGCGCAACACCTGGTCGAGACCGGCGTGCTCGGCCTGATCGGCGGCGCGCTGGCCTTGCCGCTGACCTGGCTGGGGTTGTGGATCGTGCGCATGCAACCAGTGGCCTATGCCGACGCGGCGCACTTCAGTGTTTCGGCATTCGCCGCGCTGCTGCTGTTGTCGCTGGTCGTCGGCCTGGTGGTGGGCATCCTGCCGGCCTGGCGCGTGTGCCGCCAGCCGCCGGCTATGCAGATCAAGCTGGGCTAGGGGAGCGCGATCATCATGCGACACATCATCCAACCGCTCTTTCGCCATCGCCTGATGCCGCTGCTGGTGCTGCTGCAGGTGGCGCTGGCATGCGCGATCGCCTGCAACGCGCTGTTCCTGCTGCAGCAGCGACTGGTGCCGATCCTGGCGCCGGACGGCATCGGCCAGCCGGAGAAGCTGGTCGTGGCGTGGAACATCGCCTCGCGCGGCAAGCCGTGGCCGCCGAGCCGGCTGCGCGAGGTGCAGGCGTCGCTGCGTGCCATTCCCGGCGTCGCCGCGGTGGGCCTGGCCGGTTCGCTGCCGATGGAGACCAGTGCCCAGATGAACGGTGACGTGATCGGCGAGGGGACCGGCATCCAGGCCGATGCGGCGGTCTACATCGGCGATCACCTGCGCGAGGCACTGGACCTGCAGCTGGTCGCCGGCCGCGATTTCAGCGCGACCGAGCAGGGCATCGACTACCAGGACGTGGGCATCAACCAGAGTGGCCCGGCGATCATCACGCGGGCTCTCGCCGACCACCTGTTTCCCGATGGCCATGCCCTGGGCAAGGTGGTGTGGATCGGCCGGGACGCGGATGCGGCGCGGCGCACCGTGGTCGGCGTGGTCGAGCACCTGATGCGCAACAAGCTGGAGCAGGACAACCGCAGCAACATCGACTACAGCATGCTTTTCCCCGGTGTGCCCGGGCAGTGGCCGATGCCGGTGTTCGCCGTGCGGGCGGGGGTGGAAGGCGATGCCGAGCGCGTGCGCCAGGCCGTCAAGGCCACCATCACGCGCGAGCTGGGCGTGGAGATGATCCAAGGCTTCGAGCCGACCTACCAGATGTACGCCGACATGCGCGCGAACATGCTGGCCAAGTCGAAGGCGGCGGTGTGGCTGCTGTCCGGGGTCAGCCTGGTGGTGCTGATCGTGGCCCTGGTGGGCATCATGGGGCTGACCGGCTACTGGGTGCAGCAGCGCACGCGGCAGATCGGCATCCGCCGCGCACTGGGCGCGCGCCGCGTCGACATCCTGCGCCACGTGCAGATCGAGAACCTGCTGGTGGTGGGTGCCGGCATCGTGCTCGGCATGCTGCTGGCCTATGCGGTGAACCTGTGGCTGATGCGCCACTACGAGTTGTCGCGTCTGCCGTGGATCTACCTGCCGTTCGGCGCCGCGTTGATGCTGGTGCTGGGTCAGCTGGCGGTGCTGGCGCCTGCGCGTCGCGCCGCCGCGGTGCCGCCGGTGGTGGCGACGCGGTCGGCATGAAGCCGGTCCCGGGTGTACGCATGACCATGGTCATGGCAACCTTTATCGCTGGAGCGGCATCCATGTCCGCATGTGCAGAAAAAAGATGACACGTACCGTACTGATCATCGACGACAACCCGGCCGTGGGCGAGGCGCTGTCGCTGGCGTTGTCGTTGCACGAGATCCGCGCGCTGGTGGCGCTGACCCCGGACGAGGGGCTGGCGCTTCTGCAGCGCGAAGCGGTCGACGTGGTGATCCAGGACATGAACTTCACCGCCGACACCACCTCGGGCGAGGAGGGCGTGGAGCTGTTCCGTGCGATTCGCGAGCAGCATTCCGACTTGCCGGTGATCCTGCTGACCGCGTGGACGCACCTGGAAACCGCGGTGGAACTGGTCAAGGCCGGCGCCGCCGATTACCTGGCCAAGCCGTGGGACGACAACAAGCTGCTGGCCACGGTGGAGAACCTGCTGGAACTGTCCGAGTCCACCCGCGAGGTGAACCGGGGCCGCCGCGAGCGGCGCCAGCGACGCGAGATGCTGCAGAAGAAATACGACCTGGACAGCCTGGTGTTCGCCTCCGAGGCGATGGCCCGCACGCTGGACCTGGCCTGCCAGGTGGCGCGTTCGGACGTATCGGTGCTGATCACCGGTCCGAACGGCACCGGCAAGGAGCGCATCGCGGCGATCATGCACGCGAACTCGGCGGTGAAGCGCGGGCCGTTCGTGGCGGTGAATTGCGGCGCGTTGCCGGGCGAGCTGATCGAGGCCGAGCTGTTCGGCGCCGAGGCTGGCGCGTACACCGGCGCCAACAAGGCGCGCGAAGGGCGTTTCGAACTGGCCGATGGCGGCACCCTGTTCCTCGACGAGATCGGCAACCTGCCGCTGCCGGGCCAGATGAAACTGCTGCGCGTGTTGGAGACCGGCCAGTTCGAGCGGCTCGGCTCGGGCAAGACGCGGCAGGCGAAGGTGCGCGTGCTGTCGGCGACCAATGCCGATCTCAAGGCGATGATCCAGGCCGGCACGTTCCGCGAGGATTTGTACTACCGGCTCAACGTGATCGAGGTGAACCTGCCGCCGCTGGCCGAGCGCAACGACGACATCCTGCCGCTGGCCGAATTCTTCCTGGACGGCCGCGCCGAACTGGGCGAGGCGGCGCGCGACGCGTTGCTGGGGTATCCGTGGCCGGGCAACGTGCGCGAACTGAAGAACGCGATCGAGCGCGCCGCCCTGCTGGCCGGTGGCAACCTGATCACGCCGGAACTGCTCAACCTGCCGCAGCACGTGACCGCCGCGGCCGCGCGCAATCTCGACGAGCCCAGCCGCGAGACGGTGGAGGCGGCCCTGCACAAGGCCGGCGGCGTGGTCAGTCGGGCCGCGCAGAACCTGGGCCTGTCGCGCCAGGCGCTGTATCGGCGCATGGAGCGCTACGGTCTGGCGACCACGGCCTGAGCGGACTCGCGATGGAAGAAAACTACGGGAAGTGGTTTTCTTCACCGACTCCGAGCGTTGTTCCGTGATCGGCATGCTTGCTCTTGACCAGAAGGCGTAGAAAGATGGCGATCGGTATCCAGTTGGGGGAACGTCATGCGATATCGCCTGATCACATTCTTGTCGGCCGCGCTGATCGGCGCGGCGGCGATGGCGCAGACGCCACCCACGCTGCGCACCGACCTCAGCCTGCTGCCTGCGCCCAGCAGCAGTTCGCCGGACTATCGAGCCGGCTCGCTGGCGGTGCCGGGCGACGGCAACAGCAGCCCGTTCCGCTTCAGCGACGGTCACGATGGCGAGGCGTGGAACAAGGCGCCGCCGCGGCCGATGGACCGCGACGCGGTGCTCGGCACCGAGCGCGCCTGGCTGGGCGGACGCCCGCCGCTGGACTGCGCGATGACTCCCCGCGACGCCAGGTGCCATTGATCGGGCGCTTTTCCCGCGAGGAGAACGGCCGATGTGGCGTCGCCTGAATTCGCTGCGCGGTCGGCTGACCCTGCTGCTGGCGGTAGCCGCCTTCGCCGGCGCCGCGATCTACGCGGGCGTGACCCAGTGGCCGCTGCCACAACTGCTGGTGTGGATGCGCAAGGACCTGGCCTTGTCCATCCGCGCGCCGATGCAGCTGGGCATCTATGGCGGCCTGCTGGCCAGCGCGATCGTGCTGTTGCCACTGGCGTTCTGGCTGGCCGGTCGGGTGATGGCGCCGGTCAGCCGCCTGCTGCGCGCGCTGGAAGGCGCGGTGGCCAGTTATCGCGACGGCGACTTCAGCTTCTCCATCGCGATCGATCGGCGCGACGAACTCGGTGAGCTGATCCGCATGCACAACGCGCTGGGACAGACGCTGCGCGAGCAGCGCCAGCACCTGGTGCAGCGCGAATTGCTGCTGGACACGGTGGTGCAGAACACCCCGGTGGCCCTGGTGCTGACCGATTCGTCCGGTCGGGTCGCCTACGCCAACATCGCGTCGCGACATCTTTTCAACGATGGCCGCAGCCTGCACGGACTGGATTTCGCCGCGTTGCTCGTGGATGCCCCGGAGACCCTGCGCAAGGCCGTGGAGAGCGGCGAAGATGCCCTGCTCAGCGTGGAGATGGAAGGCAGCGAGGAAATCTTCCACCTGTCGCAGCGTGCGTTTCGTCTGCAGGGGCGCCCGCATCGGCTGCACCTGTTTCGGCGCATGACGCGTGAGTTGTCGCGGCAGGAAGTGGCGACGTGGAAGCGGGTGATCCGGGTGATCAGCCACGAACTCAACAATTCGCTGGCGCCGATCACCTCGCTGTCGCACTCCGGTGCGGAACTGGCCCGGCGCGGCCAGCTCGATCGCTTGCCCGGCGTGTTCGCCACCATCGGCGAACGCGCGCTGCACCTGCATCGTTTCATCGCCGGCTACGCCAGCTTCGCCAAGCTGCCCACGCCGCAGCCGGTGAGCGTGGTCTGGCAGCCGTTCCTGGATGGCCTGGCGCTGCATTGCCGCTACCGCCTGGCCACCGCCGTGCCCGAGCAACCCGGGCATTTCGATGCGGTGCAGATCGAACAGGTGCTGATCAACCTGATCAAGAACGCGCACGAGTCCGGCGGCCCGGAAGACGAAGTCACGCTGTCGCTGCTGGAAGTCGGCAACGAGCTGCGCATCGAGGTGGCCGATCGCGGCCCCGGCATGAGCGAGACGGTGCTGGCCCAGGCACTGCTGCCGTTCTACTCGACCAAGCGTTCCGGCACCGGCCTGGGCCTGGCGCTGGCCCGCGAGATCGCCGAGGCGCACGGTGGCCGGGTGCTGCTGGCCAACCGCGAGGGCGGTGGCCTGCGGGTGAGCCTGCGCCTGCCGCAGCTCGTGTCGAAATGACGCAAGCCCCCTGTTGAAGGCACCGCCGGACACGATGTCGCGGCCGGCCGGACGGACGGCGGGCGAGGGCGCCGGGAGCCCCCTTACATTGCCGGTTGCGGGCGCAGCCCGGCCTCCGGGAAAAGCGCGGCTTTCCCTTTGACTGCCTTCCGTCACCTGCTCGGGGTCATTGCGATCGAGCCGCTTCTGAAATTGTCTAACAGCGCGTTGGCTCGCTACCATCGCGCCATGTCCTGTACTTCGTCCCCGCTGCTTGCCCGTCTGCGCCGCCATCGCGGCCTGTGGACGCTGGCCTTGGCGGTCATGCTGATCAAGCTGGCGACCGGCACCATCTGTCTGGCCGATGGTCCCGACCTGCGATCTGCTTCCACCGCAGCTGCCGAGGTGCCGGCGCTGGTGGCGACGATGGCCGAGGCATCGGCCCATGACGATGCGAGCCATTGCGTGCTTGACGAAGCCGGTGGCTGTCATTGCACGTGTGCGCACGCGGTGACCCTGCCGATGACCGCATGGTTGCCCACCGGCACCATGGATGCCCGGTTCGTCGCGCCGGCGATCTCTCCGCAACACATGCCGGCCCTTGCCGGTTCCCTGATACGCCCTCCAATCGCCTGAAACGCGCATGACCCCACGATGTGGCCGCCATGGCGGCGCATCGCTCTGCGACCGTTTCAGGAGATCGTTTCATGTCCGTTTTTCGATCGGTGCCCGCGGGCGCCGCATGCATGCTGTTTGTCACCGCACTGGGCGCCGTGCCGGGGCCGATGCCCACGCCCGCATCACCATCTGCAGGCAGGGCTCCTCCGTCCCTGCAAGCCGCGGTGCAGCGGCTCTGGGATACCAACCCGGAAATACGGGCCGCCAGGGCGCAACGGGATGCGGCGAGCGCACGCGCCGATGCCGCGGCGCAGCCGCTGTACAACCCCGAGCTGGTGCTGGATGCCGAACACGCCGACGTCAACCGGCGCACCGCCGGGCTCAGCCTGACGCTGGACCTGTCCGGCAAGCGACGCGCCCGGGCCGGCCAGGGCAGTGCCGAGCTGCGCGTCAGCGAAGCCCGTTACACCCTGGTCCGCCGCGACATGGCGGCTCGCTGGCTGAAGGCCTGGTCGGTCGCCGCGCTGGCCGAACGCCGGAGCGTCCTGGGCCAGCGTCGGCTGGCGCTGATGCGGCGCTTCGACGAACTCGCGGCGCAGCGACTGAAGGTGGGCGACATCAGCAGTCCGGAGCGTGACCTGGCCGGTCTGGCGCTGGGCGAGGCGCAACTGCAACAAGCCGTGCTGGTGGCGGACGAAGCCGCGGCGCGCGCCGGACTGCAGGCGATCGGCGCCGGTCGGGTCGCCAGCCTGCCGCCGTTGCCGGACGGCTTGCCGCCGGCGTTGGCGGAGGCTCCCCCGGCCCGGGCCAGCGAGGAGCTGCCGGAGCGGGTGCAGGCACGCGCGGAACAGGACAGCGCCGAGGCTGGCCTGCGCATGGCCCGACGCGCCCGCATCCCCGACCCCACCATCAGCCTGACCGGCGGCCAGGTGCGCAATGGCCCGGTCAGTGATCGGCTGGTCGGCCTCGGCATATCGATCCCGTTGCCGGTACTCAACACGGGGCGCGCCGAGGTGGCGGCCGCCCAGGCGCAAGCCGAGGCCGTGGCAGCCAATGCGCGTTCGCGTCGGCTGGGGCTGGAGGCCGCACGGGTCGAGGCACGCACGCGCCATGAAGCGATGCGCAACGCGGCCGTGGCCTTCCGCGCCGGCCGCGCCGCTGCCTTCGAGGACCGCACGGCACTGCTGGAAAAACTCTGGCGTGCCGGCGAAATCGGGACCTCCGACTACCTCATGCAGCTCAAGCAAAGCCTGGACACCGCGCTGTCCGGCCTCGAACTGGAAAGCCGGGCCTGGCAGGCCTGGTTCGACTACCTCACCGCCGCGGGCCGGCTGACCGATTGGGTCGATGGCCGCAGCCAGGAGATTTCTCCATGAAGACGTTTCCCCTGGGCCGAGCCCTGCTCGGCTTCGCCTTGCTTGTCGTACTGCATGCGCCCGCGTTGGCACGGGAGCCGACAGCGGTCGATCCGCTGGCGTTGAGTGCGGCGGCGATCAGGGAGGCCGGTATCGTGATCGACAAGGCCGTCCCCCGCACGTTGAGCGACGAACTCAAGGCGCCCGGTGAAGTGAAGGCCGACGCCTATTCCACCGTGCTGGTGGCGCCTCGGGTGGAGTCACAGGTGCTGACCCGCAAGGCGAGGCTCGGTGACGTGGTGAAAGCCGGCCAGCCGCTGGTGGAACTCTCCAGCGTGGCCGTGGCCGAGACGCAGGGCGCGCTGATCGTCGCCGAGCAGGATTGGCAGCGAATTGCCGCGCTGGGTCCGCAAGCGGTCTCGGCGCGGCGCTACAACGAGGCCAGGGTGGCCCGCGACCAGGCTCGTGCCAAGCTGCGCGCCTACGGCTTGTCCGACCGGCAGATCGGCGCGCTGTTGCGCGCCGGCTCGATCAGGGCCGACGGCAGCTACGACCTGCTCGCGCCCACTGCCGGGCGCGTCAGCACCGACCAGTTCCTGGTCGGCGAGCGGGTGGCGGCGGGGCGCACCCTGTTCACGCTGGTGCAGGAGGATTCGGTGTGGGTGGAGGCGCAGCTCCCGCCCGCGGAGGCGGAGAGAGTTCGGCCGAACGATGCGGTGCGCGTGCTCGCGCACGACACGGCCCTGGCTGGTCGCGTGCTGCAGCGCTCGCACCAGACCGACGAGCGGACCCGCACGGTGCCGGTGCGCATCGAACTGAAAAACCGCGGGGATCTGCTGCACCCGGGCGAGCTGGTCGATGCCCGCATCGCCGTGGGCGCCGGCACGCAGGCGCTGGCGGTGCCATCCGACGCGATCGTGTTGCTGCAGAACCAGCCCACCGTGTTCGTCGCCAGGAGCCGCGACCACTTCGAGGCTGTACCGGTCGTCACCGGCGATACCCGCAATGGCTGGACGGTGGTGAGCGCAGGGCTCGAGCCCGGCACGCCGTACGTGCGCAAGGGCGCTTTCGCGCTCAAGGCGCGTCTGCTGCGTTCGCAACTGGGGGAAGAGTGATGCTGGAACGACTGGTCGAACTCTCCCTGCGTTACAAGGTGCTGGTGCTGATCGCCTTCGCGGTGATCGGCTTCCTCGGCGTACAGGCCGTGCGCCAGCTGCCGATCGACGCGTTCCCCGACGTCACGCCGGTGCAGGTGAACGTGTACACCGAGGCTTCGGGCCTCGCCGCCGAGGACGTCGAGCAACTGCTGACCACGCCGGTGGAATCGGCGCTGGCCGGCTTGCCCAAGGTGCAGGAAATCCGCTCGGTGAGCCTGTTCGGGCTGTCCTACGTGTCGGTGTATTTCGACGACAGCATGGACATCTACTTCGCCCGGCAGCTGGTGAATGAGCGCCTGCAGCAGGTGGGTGACCGCCTGCCGGCCGGTTACGGCAAGCCCGAGATGGGGCCGAACACCTCGGGCCTGGGCCAGGTGTTCTGGTACACCGTCGAGCGCGCCGATGAAAAGCTCAGGCAGGCGCCCAGCGACATGGACCTGCGCACCCTGCAGGACTGGACCATCCGCCTCATCCTGCGCACCGCGCCGGGCGTGGACGATGTCACTTCCTGGGGCGGGCAGGAGACCCAGTACCAGGTGCGCATCGATCCGATGAAGCTGATCGCGCACCAGCTGGGCTTCAAGGACGTGATCGCGGCGCTGCAGGCGAACAATGCCCAGGTCGGCGGCAACTTCGTCGACGTGGGCCGCGAGCAGTACCTGGTGCGCGGCCTGGGGCTGGTGCGGGACGCGAAGGACATCGGCGACATCGTGCTCAAGACCGAAGACGGCACCCCGGTCTACGTGCGCGACGTGGCGAGCATCGCCGAAGCCGGCGCGCCGCGCACGGGCGCGGTCACCCGCGACGGCAGGGAAGTGGTGATGGGCCAGGCGCTGGCGCGCATCGGCGAGAATGCCAAGAGCGTGGTGGATGCGGTGAAGGCCAGGCTGGAAACGGTCAAGCGGGCCTTGCCGCCAGGCACGGTGGTCAAGCCGGTTTACGAGCGCACCGAGTTGGTCAACGCAGCCGTCCAGACGGCCGTGCGCGCACTGGTGGAAGGTTCGATCCTGGTCGCCCTCGTGCTGTTCCTGTTCCTCGGCGAGCTGCGCAGCGCCCTGGTGGTGGTGGTCGCCTTGCCGCTGGCCATGCTGATCGCCTTTGTCTGCATGGACCAGGCGGGCCTGTCGGCCAACCTGATGTCGCTGGCCGGCCTGGCGATCGGCATCGGCATGATGGTGGACGGTGCGGTGGTGATGGTGGAGAACGCCTACCGCATCATGGCCGAGCGCAAGGCGCAGGGCTTGCCGGTGGATCGCACCGCGGCGGTGCTGGCGGCCGCGCGCGAGGTGGCCAATCCCATCGCCTTCGCCATCGGCATCATCATCGTGGTGTTCCTGCCGCTGTTCAGCCTGCAGGGGCTGGAAGGCAAGATGTTCAAGCCGATGGCCCTCAACATCAGCTTCGCGATGGCCGGCTCGCTGATCCTCGCCCTGACGCTGATCCCGGTGCTGGCCGCGCTGGTGCTCAAGCCCGGCGAAGACAGGGACACGCGGCTGGTCGCCTTCATCAAGCGGCATTACGCGACGCTCCTGGCGTGGTCGCTTGCGCGGCGCAGGCGCGTGCTGGTCATCGCCATGGCGGTGCTGGCCGGCAGCCTCGCGCTGTTCCCGTTCCTCGGCAGGGAATTCATGCCCAACCTGAAGGAAGGCGCCGTCATGTGGCGCATCACCTCGATCCCGTCGGCCTCGCTGGACGAATCCATCGACATCTCCAGGCAGGTCGCGGCACTGGTCAAACAGAAGTTTCCCGAAGTGGAAACCACGCTGGCGATGATCGGCCGGGCCGAAAAGGGCGAGACCGCCGATGTGAACTACATGGAGGTGTACACCCCGCTGAAGCCAAGCTCGCAATGGCGCAAGGGGCAGACGCTGGAGACCATCGAGGTGGCGATGCGGCAGGAACTGTCGGCCGCGCTGCCCACCGCGGTGGTGAGTTACACCCAGCCGATCCAGATGCGCATCGAAGAGCTGATTTCCGGCGTGCGCGCCACGCTGGCCCTGAAGATCTACGGCGAGGATCTGGGCGAGCTGGATCGCTTGAGCGGCAGGATCAAGGACGTGCTGGCTGGCGTGCCCGGCGTGGCCGACCTGGCGCTGGAAGCCAATATCGGCAAGCCGCAGATCCGCATCCAGGTGGACCGCGCGGCGCTGGCGCGCTACGGCCTGAACGCCGACGACGTCTTGGCCGTGGTGAAGAACGGGATCGGCGGCGAGCCGGTCACGACGTTGCTCGACGGCGTGAAGCGCTTCGATATCGCGGTGCGGCTGGACCGGGCCGACAGGGACTCGCTGCCCGCGATCAGGCGCATCCCGATCCGCACGGCCAGCGGCGCGCTGGTGCAGTTGTCGCAGGTGGCCGAGGTCAGCGAGGCCGAAGGCTATTCGTTCATCCGCCGCGAGCAGCTGCAGCGCTACGCGGTGATCCAGATGGACGTGCAGGGCCGCGACATCGACGGCTTCGTCAGGGAGGCCGGTGCCGCCATCGCCGGGAAGGTCAAGTTGCCGACCGGTTACTACACGGAATGGGGTGGCGCGTTCGAGAACCAGCAGCGGGCGTTGAAGCGCCTGTCACTGATCGTGCCGGCCACGATCTTCTTCATCTTCGTGTTGCTCCATACCGCGTTCAATTCGGTGAAGTACGCCGTGCTGATCCTGGCCAACGTGCCGTTCGCCACCATCGGCGGCCTGGTGGGGCTGGCGCTCACCGGGCAGTACCTGTCGGTGCCATCGGCGATCGGTTTCATCGCGGTGTTCGGCGTGGCGATGCTCAACGGCATCGTGCTGGTGAGCTTCCTGAACGAGCAGCGCGAGCGGGGCCTGCCCGTGCGCGAAGCGGTGCTGCGCGGTACCGCCCTGCGGCTGCGTCCGGTGCTGATGACGGCGAGCGTGGCCATTCTCGGTCTGGTGCCGATGCTGCTCTCCGGCGGTGTCGGTGCGGAGACGCAGCGTCCGCTGGCGACGGTGGTGGTGGGCGGCCTGATCACCTCGACCCTGCTGACCCTGGTGCTGCTGCCGGTGCTGTACGACTGGATGGAGGGGCTGGCCGACGAAAGGAGGCGATGATCGCGCCGCAGCTGCGGCGTGGCTGGTGCGAACCGGTTGATGCTTGCGGAGTGGTCCGCTCGCCTATACTCAGGCCTTCTTCGGGGACAAGGGGTGGGCAATGGGAATCGGACAGCTGCTTGCGCTGGTCATCGTGGCGGTCGTCATCATCGGCGTGGCCAAGCTGGTGCGCATCGTGCCGCAGGGCTTCGAGTGGACGGTGGAAACGTTCGGCAAGTACACCCGCACGCTGAGTCCCGGGCTGCACTTCCTGATTCCGATCTACCAGGCGGTCGGGCGCAAGATCAACATGATGGAACAGGTGCTTGACGTGCCCAGCCAGGACGTCATCACCAAGGACAACGCGGTAGTGCGCGTCGACGGCGTGGTGTTCTACCAGGTGCTGGACGCGTCCAAGGCCGCGTATGAAGTGGCCAACCTGGAGGGCGCCGCGCTGGCGCTGATCATGACCAACATCCGCACCGTGCTGGGCTCGATGGATCTGGATGAGTCGCTGAGCCAGCGCGATGCGATCAACGCCAAGCTGCTGGGCGTGGTCGACGAGGCGACTCATCCGTGGGGCGTCAAGGTCAACCGCATCGAGATCAAGGACATCTCGCCGCCTCGCGACCTGGTCGACGCGATGGCGCGGCAGATGAAGGCCGAGCGCGAGAAACGCGCCAACATCCTCGACGCCGAGGGTTTCCGCCAGGCGGCGATCCTCAAGGCCGAGGGCGAGAAGCAGTCGGTGATCCTGGCCGCCGAGGGCGAGAAGGAGGCGGCTTTCCGTGCCGCCGAGGCGCGCGAGCGTTCCGCCGAGGCCGAGGCGAAGGCCACCTCGATGGTGTCCGAGTCGATCGCCAACGGCAACGTCAATGCGCTGAATTATTTCGTCGCCAACAACTACGTCGAGGCGCTGAAGGAAATGGCCAAGTCGCCGAACCAGAAGATGCTGCTGCTGCCGATCGAGGCCACCGGCATCCTGGGCTCGCTGGCCGGCATCGCCGAGCTGGCGAAGGAATCGCTGGGCCAGCAGCAGAAGCCCACCGTCGTCCAGCCGCCGCTGCGCTGAGGGCAAGACCATGTGGGAACTGTCGACGCATTACCTGTGGTGGATCCTCGCGCTGCTGCTGATCGGGGGCGAGCTGCTGTTGCCGGGCTACTTCCTGCTCTGGATCGGCCTGGCCGCCGCCGCGATGGGCGTGGTGCTGTGGGCCGACCCGACGCTGGGAGTGCTGGCCCAGGCGATCGTGTTCGGGCTGCTGGCGTTCGCCTTCTGCGTCGGTTATGCGCGCTGGCTGCGGCCGCGGCTGGAGCGTCGCGTGTCCGGCGGCGAGCGTCTCAACCGGCGCGCGGAGCAACTGATCGGCCAGCGTTACCCGCTGATCGAGCCGATCGTCAACGGCCGCGGCAAGGCCCGGGTCGGTGACGGCCAGTGGCTGGTCAGCGGCCCTGACCTCCCCGCGGGCACGGTGGTGGAAGTGGTGGCGGTCGACGGCACCACCTTGCAGGTACGCGCGACGGCATGAGCGCGGGCGACGTCATCAGCCAGCAGCAGTTCGCCACCACGGCCATCACCACGCGCATCGCATTCGCGCTGGAACTGGCGCGGCGCCTGCACCAGTACGGCACCACCGCGCCGCGGCTGGAGATGGCGGTGGCCGGGGTGGCCCAGCGCCTGGGGCTGTCGGCCGACGTCTGGTCCAGTCCCACCGCCATCATCATTTCCTTCTCCGACCTGGCCCAGGGCGGCGAGGAAGGCGTGGCCCAGACCACCCAGGTGATGCGGCTGGCGCCGGGCGAGGTGAACCTGGAACGGCTGTGCCAGGCCGATGACATCGCCGATCGGGCGATCGCCGGCGAGCTGGACCTGCGCGAGGGATTTCGCCTGATGCGCGAGCTGGGCCGGCCGGACACGCGGCGCGAGAAGATCGGCTCGATCGTCAGTTACGGCCTGTCGGCGGCCAGCATCGCGGCGCTGTTCCTGCACAGTTCCTGGGTCGATCTGGTGGTGGCGGCGGTGATCGGCGTGATCATCGGATGCATCACCCTGCTGGCCGGCAGCCGGCCGCAACTGGCGGTGGCCAGCGACGCCATCTGCGCCCTGGTGGCGACCACGGTGGCGATCGTGGTGAGCGCCTTCGTGGTGCCGCTGGCGATCAAGTCGGTGGTGCTGGCCAGCCTGATCATCCTGGTGCCGGGCATGTCGCTGACCACCGCGGTGCGCGAGATCTCCAGCCAGCACCTGGTCTCCGGCATGGCGCGCATGGGGGGCGCGATGTCGACCCTGCTCAAGCTCACCTTCGGCACCATCGCGGCGACCCAGTTGTGCGCCGCGTTCGGCATCAAGGCGCGCGACTTCGCCTTGCCGGCGTTGCCGACGTGGACCGATTACCCGGCCCTGCTGGTGGCGGCGATCGCCTTCGCGATCCTGTTCCGGGCGGCCAAACGCGACTGGCCGGTGGTGATCGTGGCGGTGGTGGTCGGCTACCTGGCCACGCGCTGGGGCGGCCAGATCTCAAGCTCGCTGTCCGGCGCGCCGGTGGGTGTGTTCCTGGGCGGCCTGCTGCTGGGCGCGATGGCCAACGTCTACGCCCGTTACGCGCAGCGGCCGGGCGCGGTCATCCGCGAGCCCGGCATCCTGCTGCTGGTACCCGGCAGCGTGGGCTTCCGCAGCGTGTCGTTCCTGATGGAGCGCGATACCACGCTGAGCCTCGACACCGGCCTGCTGCTGATCACCCTGCTGGTGTCGCTGGTGGCGGGACTGATGTTCGGCGACCTGCTGATCTCGCCAAGACGCTCCCTATAAATCAAAAGGTGATCGAAGTCCCAGACATCGAAATGCCTGCGACCGCCCCCGAAGACAAACCCGCACGGCACCATTGCCTCCTCCCCTGCGCAGCAGGGGAGGATTGAGGTGGGGTCGCTCTTGCTGACTCAAGCAAGATCAAGAACGCCCCCTCCTGACCTCCCCCCGCGTTGCAGGAGGATGGACCGCGGATATGCCCCGCGTGGTGAATCGACACCGCATTGTTCAGCACAAAAAAACGCCGACCCAAGGCCGGCGTTTTTCATTACCCGATGAAACCGGCGATCAGATCGCCAGATCCTTTTCCTTCTTGCCGGCCTTCAGCGCGTCGTTGAACCAGTGCGGACGCTTGCCACGACCGGACCAGGTCTGCGCCGGATTGGCCGGGTTGCGATACTTCGGGGCCACCGTGCCGGTGCTGCGCTTGGCCTTGCCGCGGGTGCTGCCGAAAATGTCCTCGAAGGCATAACCCTCGGCCTTGATCAGCGCGTGCACTTTCTCGCGCAGCTTGACCACCTTTTCCTTGCGCAGCTCGTTCTGGCGGACCTGCGCCTTGGAAATGAGGTCATTCAGCTGGTTGTGATTGAGGTTCTTGATATCGACGGCCATGAGTGACTCCCGGTTGAGCTTGTGAATAATGATCTGGTTATGTGCCGAACGCATTATGGGGAATGCGTCGGCGTGACTTGAAATTGTTGCAATTCTTATTCTCGCTTATTCGCCGAATCCTTGTAAAGCGCGCGGCTTTGTGAAACGTCCTTCACATTAACCGGTTAATCGTGCCGCACTCCAATAAGCGATTTGCGACCCGTTTCACCGTTGCGCACAAGGAAACGGCCGCGCAAGGCGGCCGTTCCGGTCGGTGTACCCGTGCCGTGGTCAGGCGAGCAGGGCAAACAGTTCGTCTTCGCCCAGCGAACGGCTTTCGCTGTCCTCGCGACCGCGATATTCCAGCGTGCCGGCAGCCAGCCCGCGCTCGCTGACGACCACCCGATGCGGAATGCCGATCAGCTCCATGTCGGCAAACATGCTGCCGGCGCGCACGCCGCGATCGTCGAGCACGGCCTCGATGCCGCGTTCGCCCAGCGCCTGATACAGCGCTTCGGCGGCCGCGCTGACGGCGGGCGAGTGCTTCGGGTTGATCACGCAGACGGCGACGCGCCACGGCGCCATCGCCTCGGGCCAGACGATGCCGGCGTCGTCGTGACGCTGCTCGATCGCCGCGGCGACGATGCGGCTGACGCCGATGCCATAGCAGCCCATGGTCATCACCTGCAGCTTGCCGGTTTCATCGACCACGCTGGCGTCGAGCGCCTCGGCGTACTTCGTGCCCAGCTGGAACACGTGGCCGACTTCGATGCCGCGGGCGATGTGCAGCACGCCATGACCGTCGGGCGACAGGTCGCCCTCGACCACGTTGCGCAGGTCGGCGATGCGGGTGATGCGGGCATCGCGTTCCCAGTTGGCGCCGCTGTAATGCGTGCGATCGGCATTGCCGCCGCAGACGAAGTCGGCCAGCACGGCGGCGTCGCGATCGACGATGACGGGGATGGATTCGGGCAGGCCGACCGGGCCGATGAAGCCGGGACGCGTACCGGTGGCGGCGAGGATTTCCTCCTCGCTGGCCAGCACGGACTCATCGGGCAGCTCGGCCAGCTTGCCGGCCTTGACCTCGTTGATCTCGTGATCGCCGCGCAGGCACAGCGCGACCAGGCCGTCGCGACCGCGCACCAGCAAGGTCTTCACGCATTGCCGCGGGCTGACCTTGAGGAAGGCGGAGACGTCGTCGATGGTCTTCTGGGTCGGCGTGTCCACGCGCTGCAGCGTGGCCGCGGCAGCAGGGCGCGCTCCGGCGGGCGCCAGCGCCTCGGCCTTCTCCAGGTTGGCCGCGTAATCGGAGCCGTCGGAAAACGCGATGGCATCCTCGCCCGAATCGGCCAGCACCTGGAATTCATGGCTGGCGTTGCCGCCGATCGCACCGGTATCGGCCTGCACCGCGCGGAAGGTCAGGCCGAGGCGGGTGAACACGCGCGAATACGCCTGGTACATCGCCGCGTAGGTTTCGGCCAGCGACTCCTGGGTGAGGTGGAAGGAGTAGGCGTCCTTCATCAGGAATTCGCGCGCGCGCATCACGCCGAAACGGGGGCGGATCTCGTCGCGGAACTTGGTCTGGATCTGGTAGAAGTTCACCGGCAGCTGCTTGTAGCTTTTCAGCTCGTTGCGGGCGTAATCGGTGATCACTTCCTCGGCGGTGGGCGCGTAGCAGAATTCCTGCTCCTTGCGATCCCGGATCTTCAGCAACTGCGGACCGAACTTCGCCCAGCGGCCGGTTTCTTCCCACAGCTCGCGGGGCTGGATGGTCGGCATCAGCAATTCGAGCGCCCCGGCGCGATCCATTTCCTCGCGCACGATGCGCTCGACCTTGCGCAGCACGCGCAGACCCAGCGGGCTCCAGGTGTACAGGCCGGAGGCGAGCTTGCGGATCATGCCGGCGCGCAGCATCAACTGGTGGCTAGCGATTTCGGCGTCGGCAGGGACTTCCTTGACGGTGGCCAGATGGAATTGGCTGAGGCGCATGACGGGTGGTTCCGGCGTGGTGGAAACGCCTAGTGTAGCGGCCGGCCGCCAGTCACGCCCGAGGCGTCATGCCGGCCCGGCCGCCGATTCGCGGCGCCGGGCCAACCGCGGCTTAGCGGGCCTGCTGGCAGAACTGGTCGTACTGCGCCTGGGCCGAGGCGACCTGCTGCTTGCGCTGGGCATCGTCCAGCGCCACCGACTTGCCGTTCTGCTGCATCACCACCGGGCCGCCGCCCTGCAGTGCGCCGATGTTGGATTTCAGCGTGGCGCACAGGCTGGCCCGGTTTTCCGGCGTATCGGCCACCGGCTGGGCGGGCTGCGCCGGTGCTTCGCGCGCACTGGATGTTTCGCTGGTCGGTGGCGGAGCCAGCGGCTGCGCGGTGCCGGTGGTGGTCACCTTTTGGAACTTGGTGCCCTGTGCCGGTGGCGCTTCGGAGTAATGCACGGTGCCGCTGGCATCGGTCCATTTGTAGACCTGAGCGGTGGCCAGTGGTGCCAGCAGCAACAGCGCCACGGCAATCAGCGAACGACGCATGGTGTTCTCCATTTCCAGGGAATAATCAGGTTTACCTTGTTAACACTCCACCGGTCCGGACTCAAGCACCCGATGGTTTACACTGCGCGCATCCTGTCACGGTCCTGATTCATGAGCGAGCTTTCGCCCGTCCGGCCACCCCGCCACCGGGGTATTTACCTGCTGCCGAACCTGTTCACCACCGGGGCGATGTTCGCGGGTTTCTACGCGATCATCGCCAGCATCGGCGGTCGTTACACCGAGGCCGCCGTCGCCGTGTTCGTCGCCGCGCTGCTGGATGGCCTGGACGGCCGGGTGGCGCGGATGACCGGCACCCAGACCGAGTTTGGCGTGCAGTACGACTCGCTGTCCGACCTGGTCAGCTTCGGACTGGCGCCTTCGCTGGTGATGTATACGTGGTCGCTGTCGGCGCTGCGCGAGTTTGGCCCGCTGTGGGGCAAGCTGGGCTGGGCCGCGGCGTTCGTGTACGCCGCCTGCGCCGCGCTGCGGCTGGCCCGTTTCAATACCCAGGTGGGCGTGGCCGACAAGCGCTATTTCCAGGGCCTGGCCAGTCCGGCGGCGGCAGCGGTATGCATGTCCTTCGTGTGGAGCGTGGACAAGTTCGGCCTGGCCGGCAGCGATTTCTGTTTTGTCACGCCGGTGATCGCGATCGTGGTTGGCCTGCTGATGGTCAGCCGGTTCCGCTATTTCAGCTTCAAGTCGCTGCCGATGGGCAAGCACCAGCTGGTGCCGTTCGCCTGGATGGTGGCTGCCGTGCTGCTGATTGCCCTGCTGATCCTGGACACGGCGCGCGTGCTGTTTGCCGGCTTCACGATCTACTTGCTGTCGGGCCCGGTGTGGACGATCTGGGGGTTGGCCACGCATCGCCGACGCGCAAGGCGCAACGCGGCATGAATACCGCGGCGCAAATGCCGGTCGACGCCGGTCACCGCGACCGCGTGCTGCGGGCGCTGGGCGTGACACCCTGGGTGCGCAAGGCGATGCCTGCGGCAACCGTGCCGACGCCCGAAGCGGCGCAGGCGGTTTCCCCGGCCGGTCCGGTGGCGTGCGTGGTGATCCTGCCCGAGCGCTGCGACACGCGCGAGCTGGACCTGATCGGGCGCGCGCTGAATACCTGCGGCGCCGTACTGGGTCGCGCCGCGCGCCTGGTCGTCAGCGACGGGCAACTCGCTGCCGACGTACCCGAGGCGCAGGCCTACCTGGTATTCGGCGAGGCGCAGGCGCATGCGCTGGGACGGGCGCTGCCCGCCGCGGTGATGAATCGCGCACAGATCGTGCTGGCGGACGAACCGGCCCTGGTGCTGGGCCGTGCCGACGCGAAGCGCCGGCTGTGGAATGCGCTGCGCAGCGTGCGCCGCGCGCTGGCCATGGCGGAGCACTGATCGTGGTGGCGGTGATCAAGCCGGCGATCCAGGTGCGCGGCATGCGCCTTGACGACCTGGACACGGTCAGCGCGCTGGAACAGGCCTCCTACGAATTCCCCTGGTCGCCGGGCATCTTCGGCGACTGCGTCAAGGCCGGCCACCCGTGCTGGGTGCTGTGCGTGGACGGGGTGATTGCCGGCTACGGCATCCTGTCGATGGGCGCCGGCGAGGCGCACGTGCTGAACCTCTGCATCGGCCCGGACTGGCGCGGCCGCGGACTGGGTCGGCATCTGCTGGGTCGGCTGCTGGACATCGCCCGCTGGAACGGTGCCGAGCGGGTCTTCCTGGAAGTGCGGCCGTCCAATCCGCTGGCGAAGGCGCTGTACGAATCGGTGGGCTTCAGCGAGATCGGCCGGCGCCCGCGCTATTACCCGGCCCGCGACGGGCGCGAGGATGCGATCGTGATGGCACTCGAGCCCAATATGGCCGAAGGCCATATTGGAAATGGGTAACGGAGCTTTTGACTTGCCGCGTTGAAGAGCAAGAGCGCCATTTCCCCCGCGAAGCGGGAGAGAGGAGCAAGGCTCAGCCGGCCAGCTTCCCCGCCTGCTCGCGCAACGCCCCCAGCGTGGTATTCCAGTCGGCGATGCGCTGGCGCTCCTGCGCCACCACCTCGGCCGGCGCGTTGGCGACGAAGCTGGCATTGCCGAGCTTGCCTTCGCACTTCTTGATCTCGACCTCGATGCGGGCGATCTCCTTGGTCAGGCGGGCCTTTTCCGCGGCCACGTCGATCAGCCCGGCCAGCGGGATCATCACCCGCAGTGTGGCGACCACGGCCGCGGCCGCCGCCGGTTCATCGGCGCCGGCTTCGATCCACTGCGGCGCTTCGGTGCGGGCCAGGAAGCTGATCTGCGCGGCGAACTTGGCCACCCGCGCGCGATCGCTTGTATCGCCATCGGCGAACAGCAGCGGGATGACCTTGGCCGGCGAGATGTTCATTTCCGAGCGGATCTTGCGGATGCCGGACAGCACGTTCTTGAACCACTCGATCTCGGCGGTGGCTGCCTCGTCGGCGACGATGTCGGAGGCATTCGGCCACGGCCGATGCATCAGGCCTTCTTCGGTCAGGCCAAGTTTCGGTCCCACCGATGCCCAGATCTCCTCGGTGATGAAGGGGATCACCGGATGCAGCGCGCGCAGCACGCTTTCGAGCACCACCAGCAGCGTGCGGCGGGTCGACGCCGCCGCGACCGCATCGTCGCCATTGAGCGCCGGCTTCGACAACTCCAGGAACCAGTCGCAATACTCGTTCCAGACGAACTCGTACAAGGCCTGCGCCAGGTGGTCGAAACGGTAGCTGACGAAGTGCTGCTCGACCTCGGCCAGCGTCTGCTTCAGGCGCGTCAGGATCCACCGCTCCGCCTCGGTCACCGGCTTTTGATCTTCCCGATTCCCGATTCCCGATTCCCCATTCCCCGTATTCAAGAGCACGAACCGCGCCGCATTCCACAACTTGTTGCAGAACGCCTTGTAGCCCTCGGCGCGCTTGAGGTCGAAGTTGATCGTGCGGCTGTAGCTGGCCAGCGCGGCGAAGGTGAAGCGCAACGCGTCGGTACCGATCGCGGGGATGCCGTCGGGGTAGTCCTTGCGGATGCGCTTCTCGACCTTGGCGCGCACCTGCGGGATCAGCAGCGACCTGGTGGACTTCTCCACCAGCGGTTCCAGCGCGATGCCGTCGATCAGGTCCAGCGGGTCCAGCGTGTTGCCCTTGGACTTGGACATCTTCTGGCCTTCCGCATCACGCACGATCGCGTTGATGTAGACCTCGCGGAATGGAATCTGCCCGGTGAAATACTTGGTCGCCATCACCATGCGGGCGACCCAGAAGAAGATGATGTCGAAGCCGGTGACCAGCACCGCGCTGGGCAGGAAGATCTTGTCCTGCTCCCAGTTGGCGACGACTTCGCCGCGCTCGTTCTGCACCGGCCCGTTCGCCGGCCAGCCCAGCGTGGAGAACGGCCACAGCGCCGAGGAGAACCAGGTGTCGAGCACGTCGTCGTCCTGGCGCAGCGCGCCGACCGGTGCGGTGGCGGCACTGGCGCGCGCGTCGGCCTCGTCCTCGCCCACGAAGATGTTGCCCGCCTCGTCGTACCACGCCGGGATGCGGTGGCCCCACCACAGCTGGCGGCTGATGCACCAGTCCTGGATGTTGTCCAGCCACTGCGTATACGTGTTGGCCCAGTTCTCCGGGACGAATTTGATGTCGCCCGAACGCACGGCATCGAGCGCCGGCTCGGTGATTGCCTTGCGGCCGCCTGGACGGCCATCTTCCAGCGTGTCCTTGGTGAGGTCGACAAACCACTGGTCGGTCAGCATCGGCTCGATCACCGCGTCCGAACGCTGGCTCACCGGCACCTGCAGCTTGTGCGGCTTGGTCTCGACCAGCAGGTTTGCGGAATCGAGGTCTGCAAGAATTGCTTTGCGCGCTTCAAATCGATCCAAGCCTTGATATTTTGCAGGAATGCCTATGTCAGTGGCTGTGTCGAAATATTTGGTTTTGACGCGTCCAGTGCCACCAGGCTTTGAGGCACGCTCTGCCCAGTCACTATCGCTGACGATTTTCGCTGCTAAAGTGAAAATATTGTATTGCGGTAGGTCGTGGCGCTGGCCCATCGCGTAATCGTTGAAGTCATGTGCAGGCGTGATCTTGACGCAGCCCGTACCGAAATCCTTGTCGACATAGTCATCGGCGATTACAAAAATCCTGCGGCCAGTCAGTGGCAGTTGCAGCTGCTTGCCGACCAAGTGCTTATAACGCGCGTCATCTGGGTGGACGGCTACAGCCGCGTCGCCGAGCATGGTTTCCGGACGAGTGGTGGCGACCACCACGCTTTCGTTGCTGCCCACAACCGGGTAGCGGATCGACCACATGTGGCCATCGCGCTCGACGTTGTTCACTTCCAGGTCCGACACCGCCGTGCCCAGCACCGGGTCCCAGTTCACCAGCCGGTTGCCGCGGTAGATCAGTCCCGCGCGATACCAGTCGATGAACACCTTGCGCACGGCGGCAGAAAGGCCTTCGTCCATGGTGAAGCGTTCGCGCGACCAGTCGGCGGCGGCGCCGATGCGGCGCATCTGGTTGGTGATGGTGGAACCGGATTCCTCCTTCCACTTCCATACCCGCTCGACGAACGCATCGCGGCCCAGGTCGTGGCGAGTCTTTTCCTCGACCGCCAGCTGGTTCTCCACGATCTTCTGGGTAGCGATGCCGGCGTGGTCGGTGCCGACCTGCCACAGCGTGTTCATCCCGCGCATGCGCTGGTAGCGCACCAGCATGTCCATCACCGTCTGCTGGAACGCATGGCCCATGTGCAGCGTGCCGGTGACGTTCGGCGGCGGCAGCAGGATGCAGTACGGTTCTCCCGCGCCCGACGGCCGGAACGCGCCGCTGGCTTCCCAGCGGGCATACCAGGTGGACTCGATCTGGGCGGGTTCGAAGCTCTTTTCCATGGGGGCTCGCGATGGCGCGCCGCAGAGGGCGCACGCTAATGGTGTAAAGCGACCATTGTACGGGCGCAGGGGGAGGCTGCCAAAGCGGCGTAACGGAGCGGATGGCGTGGCGGGACAGCGGATGGGGTTGATGGTGCCCTGCGCCGTCGCCCGGACGGCATCAGCGTTGCTGGCCGTGGACGCGACAAATCCTGCAGCCACAGCTTTGTTCACGCCGGGGCTGCGGGATATCCACGCGGCATTTCGAGCCGAGCAGGCGCGACAGCTCGTCGTAGGCGATCTGGGTGTCTTCCAGCGAAGCCAGGCCAAGACGCCATTTGCCGAGTTGCCGATGGCGGATATGCAGCAAGGCTTGGTGGCCATGATCGCTGTAACCTCGCGCATGGCTGTCCGAGCGTGGGCCGAGACGCAATTCCATGAACCCGCCGGTGTTGGCCCGGAAGTTGTGCGGGTGGTCTTTCAGCAGGCGGCTCAGCGTGGCGTGGTCCAGCGTCCGGCGACGCTCCTCATTCTGTCGGGCGGGGTCCAGCACCTGCGTCATCGCGGCGCCGACCACTCGGTGCAGGAGGTGACCGTTCGAGAACGCGTGCGCGGCCGCCATCCCCTCGCTGCCCTTGCCCGCCCAGATGAAGATCAATTCGCTGGGACGAATATAGATGCGGTAGAGCCGGTTGGCCTTGCAGGGAAAGACGGCAAGAGCGTGAAAGCTGGTGGCTTCGTCCATGGATGTGCAATCCGGTTACTGGATCAGAGGCTAACGCCGCCAGTTTTTGCCAGCGCTGGTGTCGATCAGGTTTGTAATTGTCGGTTTGGGCGGCACCTGCGGTGATCGGTGTGCCGATGGTGCAGGCGCTCGCCAATTCAGATGGTCGCTGGTAGTTCGGGCGGCAATCCGGCGAGGGAAGACTGCCTCGCCTGCATTTCCCCGATGCGATGAAGCATGCGGGCGAAAACGAGACTCAACGGAATGCTGACCAAGTCCGAGGCGATCAGCAGGGAGTTGGCGTTGAGCAGGGCCTCGACTTCTTCGGCGCGCATGCTGACGCGAAAGGTGATGTTTCCCAGGAAGCCGTTGACCAGCCACAACGCCCACCACAGGCGCAACAACGGCGGCGTGGCGGCCTGTTCCCACTCAAGGGGTGCAGTGCTGGCGCGCCATATCTCGCTCATCGCCTGAAATGGCTTGAGCAGGTTGGCGAAAGGGATGAAATACCAGCCGACTGCCCAGCCAGGGCTTGTCGGCAACCTGCTTGCACCGAAGCTGCGTAGATTGGCCGACGCGCGGTAGATCCATATCTCGGCGAGCACAAACGTCAACAGCATCAGTGCCAGGGTCGGGATGCTGATGAGGTGTTGCCAGAAGTCGCTCGCTTCGGCAGAGGCCTGCAGCGCTTCGGTGCTTTCATAGCTGCCGTCGACGGCCTGCTGTAGAACCATGCGCTGGTAGCCGTTGCTGATCAGCGAGACGGCATCCAGAGCGACCGCAAGGTAGAGCAGGCGGCACAGCCAAGTCGTCCGCGACTGCAGGTTGCGATAACTATGTTCCATGATCCCCCCGGATCCTTTTCGTTCCGGAATAGTCCACCAAGGGTTGCTGCCATGTCGAGGGTTGCTACAGCAACTCGATCCCGAACCGCCGCACCAGCAGCGCGAACAGCCAGAAGCACACCAGCGTGATCACCACGCAGGCCAGCAGCGTCGGCCAGAAGCCGATCCGCGGCAGCAGGACGGGGAAGGCCAGGAACATCGGCAGGGTCGGCACCACGTACCAGAACGTGTACCAGGCGTGGTTGGCGATCTTTACCTGCGGCTGGCGCTCCACCTGCAGCCAGATCAGCGCCAGCACGGTGACCAGCGGCAGCGCGGCGATCAGGCCGCCGAGGCGGTCGCTGCGCTTGGCCACTTCGGAGACGAGCACGACGACGGCTGCGGTGATCAGGTATTTCGTGACGAGCCAGAGCATCCGTCCACCCCCTGGAACATGATTCAGCTTTCGCGCAGCGTGCGCCCGTACGCGTGCACTTCGTCCACCAGCACCTTCACGTGCTCCGGATTCACCTCCGGCGTGATGCCGTGGCCGAGGTTGAACACGTGGCCGGGGTGGTTGCCGTAGCTGTCCAGCACGGCGCGGGCCTCGCGGCGGATCACCTCGGGGCTGGCGCGCAGGATCGCCGGATCGAGGTTGCCCTGCAGGGCGACCTTGCCGGCGACGGCGCGGCGGGAGTCGGCCAGATCCATCGTCCAGTCGACGCCGAGCGCGGCGCAGCCGCTGTCGGCCATCTCGGCCAGATGCATGCCGGCGCCCTTGGAGAACAGGATCACCGGCAGCTCGCGCGCGGCCGGGTCGGCTTTCAGCGCAGTCACGATGCGCGTCATGTAGCGCAGCGAGAATTCGCGGAACGGCGCGGGGCCGAGCAGGCCGCCCCAGGTGTCGAAGATCATCAGCGCCTGGGCGCCGGCCTCGGCCTGGGCGATCAGGTAGGCGGCGACGGAGCGGGCCAGCGTGTCGAGCAGCTGGTGCGCGAGCTGTGGTTCGTTCCAGCACATCGCCTTCAGCGTGGCGAAATCGCGCGAGCCGTGGCCCTCGACCATGTAGCAGGCCAGCGTCCACGGACTGCCGGAGAAACCGATCAGCGGCACGCGGCCGTGCAGCTCCCGGCGGATCAGGCGCAGCGCATCCATCACGTAGCGCAGTTCGCCGTCCATGTCGGGCACGGCGAGTCTGGCGATGTCGGCGGCGGTGCGCAGCGGCCGCGCGAACTGCGGGCCTTCGCCCTGGGCGAACGACAGGCCCAGGCCCATCGCATCGGGGATGGTGAGGATGTCGGAGAACAGGATCGCCGCGTCGAGCTCGAAGCGTTCCAGCGGCTGCAGGGTCACTTCGCAGGCGTATTCGGGGTTCTGCGCCAGGCCCATGAAGCTGCCGGCGCGCTCGCGGGTGGCGCGGTATTCGGGCAGGTAGCGACCCGCCTGGCGCATCACCCAGATCGGCGTGGTGTCGGTGGCTTCCCGGCGCAGTGCGCGCAGGAAGCGGTCGTTCTTCAACTCGGTCATTTCAACGTCCGTAAGGGCCTTCGAGGCCCTGGGCAAACATCAGGCGGAAACCGCGCTTGAGCTGGGCATCGCGCGCTTTCTCGAAGGCGCTCACGGCCTCGTCGCGCTCCAGGAACTGCTCGCGTTTCATGGTCGCGCGGCCGCCCTGGGTGCCGGACTCGCGATACAGCGTCCAGCCGCCGAGCAGGTCCTGCTCCAGCGTGATCTGGACGTAGCGGGGTGCTTCGGCAGCGCCGGGCACGGTTTGCAGGTAGAGGCGCATGGATTCCAGGGATCGAGCACGAACGGGCGCGTAGCCGGACGGCACAGTTTATAGGATTTGCGCCCGCGGACCCGCCGGATGGCCGGGGCATGTCGTCACACGCGGGGGCGGACGGCGTCTGCCCTAAGCGGCTTCGGTCAGGATCGCCATGACGTCGGCTTCGTCCACGCCGCCGACGATCTCGGCCCGGCCGATGCCGCGCCACAGGATCAGGCGCAGGCTGCCGGCGCTGTTCTTCTTGTCCAGCCGCATCAGCGCCAGCAGCTGTTGCGGGTCCATGCCGGGCGGAATCGTCACCGGCAGCCCGAGGGTTTCCAGCAGGCGCAGCATGCGGCGGGTGTCGTGCGCGTCGCTCATGTCCAGCCGTTCGGACAGGCGGGCGGCCAGCAGCATGCCGACCGCCACGCCTTCGCCATGCAGCAAGGTGGTGTAGTGGCCGGCGGTTTCCAGCGCATGGCCGAAGGTGTGGCCGAGGTTGAGCAGGGCGCGTTCGCCCTGCTCGGTTTCGTCGCGGGCGACCACGCCGGCCTTGTAGGCGACCTTGCGCGCGATCGCCTCCTGCACGGTGGCGGGATCGCGGGCGGCCAGCGCGTCGGCGTGCTGTTCCAGCCAGGCGAAGAACGGCTCGTCGCCGATCGCCGCGCCCTTGATCACCTCGGCCAGGCCGGCGCGGTATTCGCGGTCGGGCAGGGTGGCCAGGGTGTCGATGTCGGCGATCACGGCGCGGGGCTGGTGGAACGCGCCGGCCAGGTTCTTGCCCACCGGCAGGTTCACGCCGGTCTTGCCGCCGACCGAGGAATCGACCATGGCCAGCAAGGTGGTCGGCATCTGGATGAAGTCGATGCCGCGCATCCAGCAGGCGGCGCTGAAGCCGGCCAGGTCGCCGACCACGCCGCCGCCCAGCGCGATCACGCAGGCATCGCGGGTGGCACCGAGCTGGCCCAGCGCTTCCAGTGCGCGGCCGACGTTGGCAAAGGTCTTGTGCGCCTCGCCGTCGTCGAGCAGGAAGGACGACCAGTGCAGGCCGTCCAGCCCCGCTTCGATCCGCGGCAGGTACAGCGGCGCCACCGTGGTGTTGCTGATCACCAGCGCGTGCCGGCCGCGCAGCGTCGCGCGCCAGCGCGCGTGGTCGTCGAGCAGGCCGCTGCCGATCCACACCGGATAGCTGCGCTGGCCCAGCGCGACGTGGAGGTGCTGGATTGCCGGGTTCATGCGGTCTGCCTGGGAAATGCGGAGGGACGTTGCCAGTGCTGGTCGATCAGCGCGATGCAGCGTTCGCTGGCGCTGGCGACGCTGCCATGTTCGCCGGGAACGGCCAGGTCGGCCAGTTCGCGGTAGAGCGGTTCGCGTACCCGGGCCATCGCCTGGAGTCGCTCTTGCCGGTCGGGCACGGCCAGCAATGGACGGCGATGGTCGCGTTCGAGCCGTTCGAGTTGCTGCGCGATCGTGGTCTGCAGCCACACCACGTAGCCACGCTGGCCCAGTTGGCGACGATTGCCTTCGGCCAGCACCGCGCCGGCGCCGGTGGCCAGCAACACGTCATGCTGGCCGCTGATTTCCTCCAGCAGCGTGCTTTCGCGCTGGCGGAATCCCGCTTCGCCCTCGATCTCGAAAACCGTGTTCACGTCGACGCCGCAGTGCCGCTCGATTTCCTGGTCGAGATCGATGAAAGTCAGGCCATAATGCGCGGCAAGTCGTCGCCCGATCGATGTCTTGCCGGCGCCGGTCGGTCCGATGATGAAAAGGTTGTGCGACGGATTCATGACCGAATGCTAGCAGGCCGATCGGCGGGTCCGACTCGCCCGCCGCTTTCAATTTGCGATACTCGGTGCGCAAGCGCGGGCGTGATCCAGTCAGCCCGATCGATTCATCCCGACAGATCCATGGGAGGGTAGTGGTGAGCGAACGTATCCTGCTGGCCGGATGCGGTGACCTGGGCGAACGCGTGGCGCAGCTTCTGCGCGCGCGCGGTGACGACGTCTGGGCGTTGCGGCGGCATCCACCGGCGCGCGATGCGTCGGGCATCCACTGGCTGGGCGGTGACCTGACTGATCCCGCCAGGCTCGGCGCATTGCCCCACGGCATCACCCGCGTGATCTATCTGCCGGCGCCGGATGGGCGGGACAAGGCCAGCTATCGCGCGGTTTTCGTGGACGGCCTGCGTCATCTGCTGGAAGCGCTGGACGGCAGTCGCCTGCAGCGATGCCTGTTCGTGTCATCCAGCGCGGTGTACGGCGAGCACGATGGCGACTGGGTGGATGAAACCACCTCGGTCGGCCCGCTCGGCTTCAATGGTGCGGTGCTGCGCGAGGCCGAGCAGTGGCTGGCGGAGCAGCCGGTGCCCGGCGTGGTGCTGCGCCTGGCGGGCCTGTACGGGCCCGGGCGCTTGCAACTGGTGGAAAAGCTGCGCGCGGGACAGCTGCGGGTACCCCGCGAAGTGCCGCACTGGGCCAACCGCATCCACGTCGACGACGCCGCCGCGGCCATCGTCCACCTGCTGCAGGTGGAGGCGCCGCAATCGCTGTACCTGGGCGTCGACGACACGCCGATGCCGCTGGACGAGTTGTACGATTTCCTGGCCGCGCTGATCGATGCCCCACCGCCGCCCGAAGGTGCCGCGCCGGTGGGCGTTGGCAGCAAGCGGCTGAGCAATGCCCGCCTGCGCGCCAGCGGCTGGGCGCCGCAGTGGCCGGATTCGCGCGAAGGCTATGCTGCACTGATCGACAGCTGATTCCACGGAGCACCATCATGGCCAGAACCGTTCCACACCATCAGGTCAGTACCGCCAACGAGATCCCCGGCTTCCGCATCGTCCGTTCGCTGGGCATCGTGCGGGGCATCACCGTGCGTTCGCGCAGCGTGGTGGGCAATCTCGGCGCGGCGCTGCAGACCATCGTTGGCGGCAACATCTCGATCTATACCGAGCTGTGCGAGAAGGCCCGCGGGGAAGCGTTCGAGCTGATGCTGCAACACGCCGCGGCGATGGGCGCCAATGGCGTAATCGCGATGCGCTACGACGCCAATGAAGTCGCCCAGGGCGTGACCGAGGTGCTCGCCTACGGCACGGCCGTGCAGGTCGAGGCGTCAACGTGACGTGATTTTGCACTGCGGCTTGTCCCTTCCGACAACGGCAGTCCAGACTGGCGCTTCGAACAGGGGAAGCGCATCGTGCCGCTCGCACGGACTCCATGGGAGAGTGACGTCATGTCAGTAGCCAAGGTCATCGAAATCAACGCCTCGTCCGCCAAGGGCGTCGAAGACGCCGTGCAGCACGGCCTGAAGAAAGCCGCCGAATCGGTGAAGAACATCAAGGGCGCCTGGGTCAACGAGATCAAGGTGGTCACCGCAGACGACGGCACGGTGACCGAGTGGCGCGTCAACATGAAGATCAACTTCGTGGTGGATTGATCGGTGCGGGAATCAGGGTCGGGGCAGTGCGATGCTTCCCCGATTCCCGATTCCCGATTCCCGATTCCCGATTCCCGATTCCCGCCTCAGCCGTGACTCAACCCCGTCACGTGCCGGTCGTCGTCGTACTCCACGCAGGTATCGGACAGCACCGGCAAGGTGGCCAGCGCGTGCCGGCTCAGTCGTTCGAAATGGGCGAGGAACCGCTCCATCGCCGCGGCGTCCATCGCCAGCGGCGCGTGGCGCGCCAGCAGATCCTGCTCCTGCTCGCCACGCCAGCGCCGCACGATTTCCCAGCCTGGCGCCTGCAACACGATCAGGGCATCGAACTTGCGCCACAGCGGCTGGTAGCCGCGCAACTGCTTGTTGACCCAATGCCGCCAGCTGCCGTCGGGGTCCTCGCGTCGCTCCAGCTCGTTGACCGGCTTGGCCAGCGCAGCCTGCAACTGCGGACGGATGCCCAGCGCCCAGCCCTCCACGATCACCAGCTTCGGCGGCCGGGTGATCCGCGGCCAGCGCGACGGCGGAAAGCGGGTGTCGCGGCCCTTGTCGAAACGCGGGTGCTGCACCGGCAACCGTTCCGAGGCATGCGGCAGCGCGGCCAGCACCGACATCAGCAACTCGATTTCGTGGGTGCCCGGCACGCCGCGCGTGCGCAGCAGCGGATGAACCTCGCGTGCCAGCGCCTCGCGTTCGCTGCGGGCATAGTAGAAATCGTCCAGCGACAGCACCTCGGTGGCCCAGCCGCGAGCCTCGGCCTGGGCCTTCATCACCCGCGCCAGCGTGCTCTTGCCGCTGCCCTGCAGGCCCGAAAGGCCAAGGATGTAGGGGCGGCGCGAGCGGGCGATGCGCCCTGCGTACTGGTCGAGCAGATGGCCGGCGAGGGCTTCGTTGTGCAGGTCGGCGTGGGACATCATCCGCAAGATACCTTGGTTCCCGGAGGCACTTCCGCCACAGGCAGGCGGTGATCGCCCAGTATCCCCCAAACGGGCGCGTCCCTGCCTGCTTCACGCCGGAAAGGGCAGGGCGGCGCCGTCAGCCGGGCCGGAAAGCTACTGGGGGGGCAGGACATTGCACTATCATCGCTCAGGTTCATCCGCGCCATGATGGCGCGTGTCGGCCACGATGCAAAAGGAAAGTTTCGACATCATGCTCAAACCCGAGATTCTGGACACCTTCCTGCGCCTGCTGGACGAAGCCAGGGCCAGCGGCGACCGCGAGCCGACGGCGATGAACCTTTCCACCGTCGACGCTTCCGGCCGGGTCGCCTCGCGCATCGTGCTGCTCAAGGGCGCCGACGAGCGGGGCTTCCGCTTCTACACCAACTACCAGAGCGACAAGGGCAACCAGCTGGACGCCCACCCGCAGGTGGCGTTGTGCTTCCACTGGAAGCAGCTGCGCGAAGGCGTGCAGGTTCGCGTCGAAGGCGCCGCCCGCAAGCTGCAGGAAGAGGAGTCCGATGCCTATTTCGCCAGCCGCCCGCGCGGCAGCCAGATCGGCGCCTGGGCCTCGCTGCAATCGCAGACCCTGCCCGATCGCGACACCTTCGAGCAGCGCGTGGCGCGCTACGAGCAGCAGTTCGAGGGGCGCGAGGTGAGCCGGCCGCCGCACTGGGGCGGCTTCGTGGTCGAGCCGGACACGCTGGAGTTCTGGTACGGTGCCGAGTTCCGCCTGCACGAGCGGGTGCGCTGGGACCGCCATGGCCAGACCTGGACCAGCCGGATGCTGTATCCGTGAGCCGGCCGCTGCCCGCGCAGCACGTGGCGCAGGGTGGCTTCATCGTGCATACCCGCGGGCGCGGTTTCAGCGACATCACCGCGCAGGTGGCGGATGCGCTGGCGGCCAGCCACGTCCAGCTCGGCATCGCCCATGTCTTCACTGCCCACACCAGTTGCTCCTTGCTGCTCGGCGAGAATGCCGACCCGGCGGTGGGCCGCGACCTGGAGCGCTGGTTCGCCCGCGCCGTGCCCGACGGCGACCCGCTCTTCGAACATGACGCGGAAGGCCCCGACGACATGCCGGCACATGTCCGCTCGATCCTCACCGGGGTCAGCCTGGTCGTGCCGGTGCACGGGGGCAAGCTGCAGCTGGGTACCTGGCAAGGCATCTACCTGTGGGAACACCGGCTCGACCCGCACCAGCGCAAGGTCACCGTGACCGTGCTGGGGCATTGAACGGATGGTTCACCGCGTGTCCGACCACTGCCCGCAGCGCATCGTCTGCCTTACCGAAGAGCCGACCGAAGTGCTGTACGCACTGGGTGAAGAGCACCGCATCGTCGGTATCTCCGGCTTCACCGTGCGGCCACCACGCGCGCGCAAGGAGAAGCCGAAGGTCTCCGCGTTCACCAGCGCGAAGATCGGCGAGATCATGAAACTGGAACCCGATCTGGCGATCGGCTTCTCCGACATCCAGGCCGACATCGCGCGCGAGCTGATCAAGTGCGGCGTGGAGGTCTGGATCAGCAACCATCGCAGCGTCGACGGCATCCTTGCCTACGTCCGGCGGCTGGGCGCGATGGTCGGCGCGCATGAAAAGGCCGAGGCGTACGCGCAACGCGCCGAGCGGCACATTGCCGACATCCGGGCCGCCGTGGCGCAACTGCCGCGGCGGCCGAAGGTGTATTTCGAGGAATGGGACGAGCCGATCATCACCGGCATCCGCTGGGTCGCCGAAATCATCGGCATCGCCGGTGGCGACGACTGTTTCCCCGAACTGGCTCGCGAACCGCTGGCCAAGCAGCGCATCCTGCCGAACGGCGACGAGGTGGTGCGGCGCGCGCCGGACATCATCCTGGGCTCCTGGTGCGGCAAGCGCTTCCGCCCCGGGAAGGTCGCGGCGCGACCGGGCTGGGACACGATCCCCGCGGTGCGCAACGGCGATCTTTACGAGATCAAGTCGCCGATCATCCTGCAGCCGGGACCGGCGGCGTTGTTCGACGGACTGGACGAGATCCATCGAATCATCGCCGCGTGGGCGCTGCGCTGAGCTTTTCGCCGTTTGCGGGCTGTTGTGCCGGCGACCTCCAGCCCCGCTCGTCATGCCAGCGAAAGTTGCATTTGCTGTTGCGGGTGACGCTTTTAGCTGCCCTTGTGCATCAGAGCGAAAAGCTTTCGTCTGCCTACGGCAGCCGAGCCACCTTTCTCTGTGTGGCCAGAGAAACGTGGCCCAAAGAGAGGCCACCCCGCTTCCGCGCTTTCCGGGCTTCCTGCCCGGAAAGTCCGCGAGCCGGGGTCGGGCTTTTCGACAGGGCATCCTGCCCTGGCGAAAAGGAGCCGACATCCCTGTCGGCTCCCGCTACGCGGCCTGTCGCCCCCGCCTCGCCGCTGCAGAGGGGCCCCGGGTAGAGCGACGCGCATCCTGCGCGTACTTTTCAGAAGAGCCGGATCAAGAGCAGAGCTGCGGCAACCCGGAGCTCTTGCTTCGGCTCTGGCTTTTGCCTTTGCCTTTCAGCTCCATCATCGAGTGCGGGCCACGATGGCCCGCTGCTTTACCGGGGTCCCTTGTGCGGCGGTGAGGCGGGGTCGACAGGCCGCGCAGCGGGCGTTGCCACGGATGGCAACGCCTTTTCGCGCGGGCAGGAGCCCGCTCGAAAAGCCCGGCCCCGGCTCACGGACTTGTTGGGCAGGATGCCCAACAAGCGCCAAGCGGGGTGGCCTTCTCTTTTGGTTACTTTTCTCTTGGCCACGCAAGAGAAAAGTGACTCGGTCGCCGAAGGCGATCGACCGCTCTGCACTTGAAGCTTTTGAAGCTTTTGCTTCTAGGCACATCGAAGCAAGAGGCAGAAAGTGACTCTCCCTCCGCAGGAGGGCGGAGGCTCTTGCTTCAAGAAAGGCAGAGACCAGAGCCGCCGCGTACAAGAGAAATCTCAGGCACCCAGTGCCAACCGCACCCCCAGATCCAGCAGCGGTGCGGCGATCAGCAGGCGGGCCAGCAGCAACACGATCATCACCACCATCGGCGCGAAGTCGATCTGACCGGCGACCAGCCTGCCGCGCAGCGGGCGCAGCAGCGGGGCCACCAGGGCGCCGGCGAGCTTGAGCAAGGGATGGCGCTGATCCACCGAGAACATGCTCAGCAGGGACCAGCCGAAGATCAGCACCAGATAGAACAGCAGGGTGAAGTCAAGCAGTTCCGCCAGCGCCAGCACGATCAGTCCCAACGGGTGCGCCATCACGCCCTGCAGGGCGAACAGCAGCACGCGCTTGAGCAGCATCGCCAGCCATGCCAGCAGCAGGGCGGCCAGGTTGATCCGACGCCAGTTCGGCAAGACGCGGCGAATCGGTGCCAGCACCGGGTTGGTGTAGCGGTAGATGAACTGGCTCAGCGGGTTGTGGAAGTCGGCGCGGCAGGCCTCGGCGGCCACGCGCAGCAGCAGCAGGGTGACGGCGGCCTCGAAGACCAGCTCGATCAGCATGGAGAGGGCGTTCTGCAGGTAGCTCACGACAGCTTGTCCAGTTCGTTGGCCAGTTCCGCGCCGCGACGGGTGGCGGCGTGGACGGCATGGGCCACGATGTGCGGCAGTCCTTCGGCGGCAAGGCTTTCCAGCGCGGCCTGGGTGGTGCCGTTGGGCGAGGTGACGCGCTGCCGCAGCAGCGCGGGGTCTTCGCCGCCTTCGACCAGCATGCGACCGGCGCCAAGGCAGGTTTGCGCGGCCAGCGCCCGGGCAGTGTCGCGGGGCAGGCCCTGGGCCACGGCGGCCGCTTCCAGCGCCTCGACCAGGGCGAAGAAGTAGGCCGGGCCGGAACCGGACAAGGCGGTGACGGTGTCCATCAACGCCTCGTCGTCGATCCAACGGGTGATCCCCGCGGCGTCCAGGATGTGCTGGGCCTGCGCCTTCTGCGCCGGGCTGACCCGGCTGTTGGCACACAGGCCGGTGGCGCCGGCGCCGATCAGGGCCGGCGTGTTGGGCATGCAGCGCACGATCGGCAAGCCGCTGCCGAACCAGCGTTCCAGCTGATCCAGCCGCACGCCGGCGGCGATCGAGATCAGCAGCGGTCGGTTGCGTTGCAGGGTGTCGCGCAGTTCGGCGTGGATCGCCGGCATGATCTGCGGCTTGACCGCCAGCACGATGACTTCGGCTTCCGCTGCGGCAAGCCGGTTCTCGGCGTAGCAGGCGATGCCGAATTCGCGACCCAGCGTCTGGCGCGCCTCGGCCAGCGGCTCGGCCACGCTCACCGTGGCCGGCGCCACCCCGGTCTTCAGCAGGCCGCCGATCAGGCTGCGCGCCATGTTGCCGCCGCCGATGAAGGCAAGTCGTGTCATGCAGGGTTCCTCGGGTGGGTCAGATGAATCGTCCAGACCGCGTACATTACCGGAGCCGTCGCGCTACGGGCCGATTCCGCGCCGGGTGCGCCCGGCGACGGCCGCAATCGATTCGCCGGCGAAGGCCGGATCACGGTTTTACTACGGACCGCGCAAACGGGTCGACACTTTGCGCGCCGGTGGCCGGAAAGACTGGCCGCACAGCCGCTTGCGCGAGTAGTATCGACCCGGCTGCAAGGGGATTGGAACGGCTCGTCCGGGCTGCGGGGTGGCGCCAGGCAACATGCGTTGCGGCGCACCACGCCTGCGGACGATCTGCGGTCCCGGTTGCAGTACCCGAATTCATGCCATCCAGACGCTCGGTTTAGGGGAAACGACTTCATGGACATTGCCGAACTGCTTGCCTTCTCGGTAAAGAACAAGGCCTCGGACTTGCATCTGTCCGCCGGCCTGCCACCGATGATCCGCGTTGATGGCGATGTCCGTCGCATCAACATCCCTGCGCTGGAACACAAGCAGGTGCACTCGCTGATCTACGACATCATGTCGGACAAGCAGCGGCGCGATTACGAGGAGTTCTACGAGACCGACTTCTCGTTCGAGATTCCCGGGCTGGCCCGTTTCCGCGTCAACGCGTTCAACCAGAACCGGGGCGCCGGCGCGGTGTTCCGCACCATTCCGTCCGAAGTGCTGACCCTGGAAGACCTGGGTTGCCCCCGGGTGTTCAAGGAGCTGATCGAACAGCCGCAGGGCCTGATCCTGGTGACCGGCCCGACCGGCTCGGGCAAGTCGACCACGCTGGCGGCGATGGTCGACCACATCAACAAGAACGAATACGGCCACATGCTCTCGGTCGAGGACCCGATCGAGTTCGTGCATACCTCGCAAAAGTGCCTGATCAACCAGCGCGAGGTGCATCGCGACACGCACGGCTTCAACGAGGCGCTGCGCTCGGCGCTGCGCGAGGACCCGGACTACATCCTGGTCGGCGAGTTGCGCGACCTGGAGACCATCCGCCTGGCGCTGACCGCCGCGGAAACCGGCCACCTGGTGTTCGCCACCGTGCACACCAGCTCGGCGGCGAAGACCATCGACCGCATCATCGACGTGTTCCCCGCCGGCGAGAAGCCGATGGTGCGCTCGATGCTGTCCGAGTCGCTGCGCGCGGTCATCTCGCAGTCGCTGCTGAAGAAGGTCGGTGGCGGCCGCGTCGCGGCGCACGAGATCATGGTCGGCATCCCGGCGATCCGCAACCTGATCCGCGAGGACAAGGTCGCGCAGATGTATTCGTCGATCCAGACCGGCCAGCAGTTCGGCATGCAGACGCTGGACCAGTGCCTGCAGGACCTGGTCAAGCGTGGCCTGGTGACCCGTCAGGAGGCCTCGATGTACGCCAAGAACAAGGACAGCTTCAAGTGATGCGGGAAGTCGGGAATGGGGAATCGGACATCGTTGAAACGTCGCGAGCCGTGCGTGGCTGCGGTTTGAACGCTCGTCTCCCTGCAACCGACTTGCGCCGGACATCACCGTTCCGATTCCCTATTCCCCATTCCCTATTCCCGGGGTTAGAGCCATGAGCGATTTTGATTTCACCTCCTTCCTGAAGCTGATGGTGCACAAGAAGGCGTCCGACCTGTTCATCACCGCGGGCGTGGCGCCGTCGATGAAGGTGCAGGGACGCATCGTGCCGATCACGCAGAGCCCGCTCAGCGTGCAGCAGGCACGCGACATGGTGCTCAACGTGATGACGCCGGGCCAGCGCGAGGAGTTCGAGAAGACCCACGAGTGCCAGTTCGCGATCTCCGCCCAGGGCGTGGGGCGCTTCCGCGTCTCGTGCTTCTACCAGCGCAACTGCGTCGGCATGGTGCTGCGCCGGATCGAGTCGAAGATTCCGTCGATCGAGGAGCTGACCCTGCCGCCGGTGCTCAAGCAGCTGGCGATGACCAAGCGCGGCATCATCGTCTTCGTGGGTGCCACCGGCTCGGGCAAATCGACCTCGCTGGCGGCGATGATCGGCTACCGCAACCAGAATTCGACCGGCCACATCATCACCATCGAGGACCCGATCGAATACGTGCACAAGCACGAGGGCTGCATCATCACCCAGCGCGAGGTCGGCATCGACACCGATAGCTGGGACAACGCCCTGAAGAACACCCTGCGCCAGGCGCCGGACGTGATCATGATTGGCGAGGTGCGTACCCGCGAGGGCATGGACCACGCGATTGCCTTTGCCGAAACGGGCCACCTGGTGCTGTGCACCCTGCACGCGAACAACGCGAACCAGGCGATGGACCGCATCCTGCACTTCTTCCCGGAAGACCGTCGCCAGCAGTTGTTGATGGACCTTTCGCTGAACCTGAAGGGCATCGTGGCGCAGATGCTGATCCCCACCCCGGACGGCAAGGCGCGCCGCGTGGCGGTGGAAGTGCTGCTGGGCACGCCGCTGGTGCAGGACTACATCCGCCAGGGCGAGATCCACAAGCTGAAGGAAGTGATGAAGGAGTCCACCCTGTTGGGCATGAAGACGTTCGACCAGGCCCTGGTCGAGCTCTATCACGCTGGCGAGATCAGCTACGAGGACGCGTTGCGTTACGCCGACAGCTCCAACGAGGTGCGCCTGCGCATCAAGCTGGCGCAGGGTGGCGATGCGCATACCCTGTCGCAGGGCCTGGACGGCGTGGAACTGGAGGAGACGCGCGACGGGAACAACCTTGGCGGTGCGAATTTCCTCAATCGCTGAGGCAGCTTCCGGATGAAGAAAAAGGCGCCCTGGGGCGCCTTTTTCGTTTCAGCAAGGTGGCGTCGCCACCCTCATGCCGCGATCATTTTTCGGCGACGCCGACGGTCAGCCCACTGGCGTCGACACTCTTGACGCCCTTGACGCTCTTCGCAACGCGCTCGGCGCTGTCTTTCTCCGCGGCGCTGGAAACGGTGCCGCTGAGGGTCACCACCCCGTCATTGGTCGACACCGAGATGTCGGTGGCGGACACGCCCTTGGTGGTGCCGAACTCGGACTTCACCTTGGTGGTGATCCAGGCGTCGGCGGCCTTGTCGGGCACCGTCTGGTTGTCCGACGCCTTCTGCATCTGGCTGGCGTTGTCCTGGGCCATCACCTGGCCGAACGGAATGGCCGCGAAGCCGATCATCATGGCGGTGGCACAGAGGCTGGTGCGGATCTTGGAATGGCGCATATTCGATCTCCCTGACTGGCGGTGGGGGCCTGCCGGTGGCAGGCGGGATGCCATGCAGCGGCTTCCTGAGGACATGGCACCAGCCTCGGGGTGAAATGCATGTCGCCGCGACGCACTCCGTTCAGTGCTCGATCACGGATGCGAACGGGACGTCATCGACATGTTCGGCAGTTGTTCGTCGCAGGCACAAAAAAGCCGGGGCGCGAAGGCGCCCCGGCTTTTGCACCCGCCGGGATTACTTCAGCACGGTCTGGCTGGTGATCACCATGCCGCTCTTGTCCACGTGCATCTCGGCATCGATGCTGTCGACCCGTTCGGCCTGGGCCTTCATCGCGGCGAACTGCGCCCTGGAACGGGCCAGTTCGTCGGCGGCGCTGGTGGCATCGCTGCCGTCGTCGATCGACGGCTCGTCACTCTTGCCCAGCGTGGCGGTGGCAGCAGCCAGCGCATCGAGTTTCTGTTCCATCAATTGCAGCCAGCTGACGTACATGGCGCCGCTGATGTGCATCCGCGTCATCTGGCCGGCGTCGCCGCCGGGTTCCTTCAGCGTGTCGGCCAGGTGGCTGTCTTCGCCGGCACCGACGCCGAGCGCGAGCGCCTTTTCACTCATCGCCACCCATGCAGGCTGGCCCAGCATGCCGACCATGTCCTTGGGCAGCGCCTGCGGCGCACCGTCGTGGCCCAGCTTCAGCTGGGACAGCGCGGGCACCATCATCTGGCCCATCGCCAGCAGTCCTTCGGGATTGCTGGTGCCGAGCACCAGGCGCCCGGTGAACGAAGGCATGGCGGAATCCTTGCCGGCGCTCAGCGAATCCAGCGCGAGGCGCACTCCCAGCATGTCGCCGAACGGCGGGATCGCCGCCTTCTGCATCGCCGGGCCCAGCTTGGCGAAGCTGTCGTTGAGGTCGGTCAGCGAGGCGCACGTGAACGGCTTGGCGGCGACCGCGTCGGCCTGGGCCATCCAGAAGCCGCGCATGCTGGCGATCGGCAGCGCGATGCTGAGGTCGAACGGCGCGCTGCCGGCCTTGCCCAGTCCGGGCAAGGCCACTTTCAGGCCGGCGAAGGCCTGGCTGATGTCGTCTGCCAGGGCGATGTCGACGCGGGCGTCCTGGTGCTTGGCATCGAGCTGCGTGTAGCCGAAGCTGATCGTGGGCACGCGAGCGGCGATGCGCGCCGCGTCCGCACTGCAGCTGGGCGAGGTCTGCAACTGGGTGGCCACCGGCTCGCCGGTCTTGGCCGACACCGCCTGGGCGCGGGCCTTCTGGATCGCATTCACCAGCGGGTCCTTGCCGCTCACCGCCAGCGGCAGCGCGCGGGTGAGGTCGAACTGGCCGACCAGCCACCTCTGGTAGCCCTTGGCCTTGGCGAGGGTTGCCAGGCGACCGTCGTCCTGCAGGCTCTTCTGCGGACGGTCCAGTCCCAGTGCCTGGCGCAACAGCGCCGGCGAGGCGTCGCCGGGCAGCAGCGCGGCGACCGCCTGCTTGCCGACGGTGGCCAAGACCATCTGCGTGCCCGAGGCGGCGGAGATGAAGCGGCGGTAGGACTGCTTGTCGATGCTGGTCACCTCCAGCTTCTTGCCGTAGGCGGTTTCCAGCCGGCCGACGAACGCGTCGAACGCGGCGGGGTCACTCAGGTCGAAGCGCGCGACCGGGGCCAGGCCCAGGCCATAGAACGCGGAGTAGCCCTTGAGATTGATGCCTGCGCCTTCGGCGAAGGTTTCGATGGTCTTGCCCTTGAACTCGGCGTGCAGCGCGCGCAGCAGGCGTGCACCCTCCGGGTCCTTCGCGGCCAGCCGGTCGGCCGCGGCATCCAGTTGCGCCAGCTGGGACGGCAGTTGCGCATCGGCCTGCGCGAGCAGGGCGCCACGGGTGCTGTCGTCCATGGTGTCGAGATTGGCCATCACGTACGGCGTGTCCGCCGGAACGTAAGCCAGTGGTGCGTCCTTGTCCTTGTGCCCGCAGGCCGCCAGCATGATGCCGGCGAAGCCCAGCGCGATGTATCGCGTCGTCGATCGCATGATGATCCCCAGTGTGGTGAATGCCGCGCGGGACATTATGCCCGCTTGCCCGGGACCGTGCTGCGGTGCCGTAATCGCTGCGCTTCAGCGTGCCAGCACTTCGTTCAGCACGGCCATGCGCACGAACACGCCATTGCCCACCTGCTCGAGGATGCGCGACTGCGCGCCGTCGGCGACGTCGGAGGCGATTTCGATGCCGCGGTTGATCGGCCCCGGATGCATCACCAGGCAGCCGGGGGCGGCCCGCGCCAGGCGTCGCCGGTCCAGGCCGTAGTGGGCGAAGTAGGCGGCCTCGTCGGGCAGCTCGATGCTGGCCATGCGCTCCTTCTGCAGGCGCAGCATGATCACCGCGTCGGCGCCTTCGATGGCCTCGTCGAAATCGTCATGGCGCGAGCCCTTGGGCACCTCGTCGGCATCCGGCATCAGCTCGGCGGGCCCGCACAGGCGGATCTCCTTCACGCCGAGCGCGCTCAAGGCATTGATGTCCGAGCGCGCCACCCGCGAGTGCTTGATGTCGCCGCAGATCACGACGCGCAGGTTCTCTAGGTCCGGCCGGTGCTGGCGGATGGTCAGCGCGTCCAGCAGGCCCTGGGTGGGATGGGCCCGGTTGCCGTCGCCCGCATTGATCACCGAGACCCCGCTCATGGCGTGGCGAACCAGCTCGTCCGGCGTGCCGGACTGCTTGTGCCGCACGATGATGGCGTCCAGGTGCATCGCTTCGAGCGTATGCAGCGTGTCGAACAACTCCTCGCCCTTGCTGGTCGATGACAGCCCGATGTCGAAGTTGATCACGTCGGCGCCCAGCCGCCTTGCGGCCAGCTCGAACGAGGTGCGGGTGCGCGTGGAGGGTTCGAAGAACAGGTTCAGCACCGTGCGCCCGGCCAGCACGTCGAGCTTGCGGGTGCCGTGGGCGCAGGCGTCGCGCAGGGCCTCGGCGCGGTCGAGCAGGCGCTCGATGGTCTCGCGCGGCAGGTTTTCCAGGGTGGTGAGGTGGCGCAGGCGAGGACTCATGGCGGGCGATCTGGAGGTGGGAGGGGGGGCTAGTGATCGGCGCCTGGCGCGCTGCTTGTCTTGGCCATGCCGAGCCAGCGCTCCAGCACGACCGCGGCGGCTTCGGCGTCGATGGCTGCCGCGTCGCGGCGTCGCTTCAGGCCCAGCGCGCGGGCGCCGGCAAAACGTTGGGCGGCTTCCTGCGAGCTGTGTCGCTCGTCGACCAGCACCACGGGCAACCCGTAGCGCTCCTGCAACAGCGCCGCGAAGCGGCGGGCGCGGCGGCTGGCCGGCTGCTCGGCGCCCTCGAGGGTCAGCGGCAGGCCGACCACGAGGGTGTCCGGTTGCCATTCGCGGCGCAGCGTGTCGAGCCGGTTCCAGTCCGGCGTGTCGTCATGCACGGCCAGCGTTGCCAGTGCGCGGGCGCTGGCGGTGAAGCTGTTGCCGATCGCCACGCCGGTGATCTTGCTGCCGACATCGAAGCCGAACGCGCAACTCATGCGTGGCCCGCGTAACCGGACAGCTGGCGCGGATCGATGCCGACCAGTCCGGCCGCGGCACTCCAGCGCTCTTCCAGCGGCGTGTCGAATACCACCCGGTCGCTGGCTTCGGCGGTCAGCCAGGCATTGGCCATCAGCTCCTGTTCCAGCTGGCCGGCGTCCCAGCCCGCGTAGCCGAGCACCATGATCGCCTGGCGCGGGCCTTCACCGGCCGCCATGGCGACCAGGATGTCGCGCGAGGTGGTGACTGACCAGTGCTCGTTGATGCGGTAGCTGGAATCCCACGGCCCGGGTTCGCGATGCAGCACGAAGCCGCGCTCCTGTTGCACCGGGCCGCCGATCAGGACCGGCGCGTCGGCCAGTTCGCTGTCCGCGCACTCCAGCTTCATCTGGGCCAGCACGTCGCCGAAGCTGTACTCGGATAGCTGGTTGACCAGCAGGCCGACCGCGCCGTCCTCGTCGTGCTGGCACAGCAGGGCGACGCCGCGCGAGAACGGCGGATCGGCCAGGTTGGGCATGGCGATCAGGAAGTGTCCGGTGAGTGTCGATGGCTGCACGGCGGTCATGTGCGCATTGTAAGCGCAGTGCGGGCCGTTCGCCGAACCGCGTGTCGCGAGGTTCAGCGAGTCTGCAGCACGTTGTTCGGCTGGAAGCGCCAGGTGCGGGTGATGTTGAGCTGGTCGATGCGCTCGGCGCTTTTCGGGGCCGGTGGGAACGGGGCCGCCAGGCGCACGATGCGCTCGGCGGCGGCATCGAGCACTTTCTGGCCGGAGCTCTGGATCACTTCGATGGTCTTGATGCTGCCATCGAGGTTGAGCACCACGGTGAGCAGCACGTCGCCGTGCAAGCCCTGGCGACGGGCTTCTTCCGGGTAGTTGAGGTTGCCCACCCGCTCCACCCGGTCGGACCAGCCCCGCATGTAGGCGGCGTAGGCGTATTCGCGGGTGCTGGCAGTGAGGTACTTCACCTTGGGGCGCTTGGCGTAGTCGACCTTCTTCTTGCGCAGCTCGGCGGCCAGTTGCGCGATGGCCTCGCGGCGCTTCAGCTCTTCCGCCGTCGGCGTCTGCTGCTGGGGGTCCACCTGATCCCGGGCGGTGTCGCTGGTCACCTGGAAGTCGCTGGCGCTGCTGGTGGTGACCATGCGGGTCGGGGTCGCCTCGCGCGGCAGCGGCGTGGTGGCGTCGACCGGTTGCGCCGCGATCCCGGGGTCGGGCTTGGGGATCGCGCCGGAGAACGGCGCCGACGGGCGTGCGGCACGATCGCTCTGGCCGCCGCCGGTGTTGTTGGCCTGGGCCAGGAAGTCCGCCTTGTCCGGCGCCTGCCGGTTGGCCACGTTGACCAGGGTGACGTCGAGCGTGGGCAGGCTCGGCGAGGGCTTCACGAAGTGGAAGGTGATGCCCAGCAGCAACACGCCATGCAGCAGCAGCGAAAACAGGAAAGTGGCGCCGATCGGATCGGCCGGGGAGTTGACGCTTGCAGTGTGGCTCACGCGGCGCGGTTTCCGAAAACGTGCTGCTCGATGACGTCGAACAGCTGACCGGCAATGTTAAGCCCGAACTGGGCATCGAGTTCACGCACACAGGTCGGGGATGTGACGTTGATCTCGGTCAGGTAATCCCCGATCACGTCGAGGCCGACGAACAGCAGGCCGCGCCGGCGCAGTTCCGGCGCCACCTGTTCGACGATCCAGCGGTCGCGATCGGACAGCGGAACCCCTTCGCCGCGCCCGCCGGCGGCGAGGTTGCCGCGGAACTCGTTGCCCTGGGGGATTCGCGCCAGGGCGTAGGGGACCGGTTCGCCGTCGATCACCAGGATGCGCTTGTCGCCTGCGGTGATTTCCGGGATGTACTTCTGGGCGATCGCGAACTGGCGCCCTTCGCCGTGGGCGTCACCGCCCAGCAGCGTCTCCAGCATCGAGTTGAGGTTGCTGTCGCCCGCCCGCGCCCGGAAGATGCCGCGGCCACCCATGCCATCCAGCGGCTTCAGCACCACTTCGCCGTGCTCGGCGGCGAATCGGCGTAATTCGCCGGCATCGCGCGCCACCAGGGTCGGCGCGATGCATTGCCCGAATTGCAGGGCAAACAGCTTTTCATTGCAGTCGCGCAGCGAGCGCGGGTCGTTGACCACCGCCACGCCGCCTTGCCGGGCGACTTCCAGCACCATGGTGTCGTAAATGAACTGCGCATCGACCGGCGGGTCCTTGCGCATCAGCATCACGTCGAGCTGGCGCAGGTCGCGCCATTGCGGCGTGCCCAGGCTGTGCCAGTGGGCCGGATCATCACGGACCTCGAGCGTGGCCATGCGCCCCCACGGATCGCCGTTGCGCAGCGCCAGGTCGCCCTGTTCGAGGTAGTGCAGCGAATGGCCGCGGCGCTGCGCTTCCAGCAGCATCGCGAAGCTGCTGTCCTTTGCCACCTTGATTGCGCCGATGGGGTCCATCAGCACGCCGATCGCGAGGCTCATCGTGATTCTCCGGAATGGGCCGCCGCGCGGAGGGGAGCGGGACGGCAGGCCGCCATATTAAGATGGAAGAGCGTGGAGGCCATCACGCGGCGATGCGGAGAGCAGCGGTCGAGGCTGTCGTCGGTGGCCAGATGGTGCCACTATGGGTCACCTTGTGCGGTCGTCAGACCACACGGGTGATTATTGCTTGACAGTCTCGGCGGGCAGGCAGTAAACAGCAAAGTCATCGGAATCACCGTCCCAGAGCGGTTGCCGATGGCTCATCAAGAATAAATTTTGCATGCGCACCGTCCGGCATGGACGTTGCATGTCGTGGTGCCTATCCTGAGCTCGGGGCGGGCCGCAGGGGGAGTGAGTGAATTTGAACGTGAGTGCTAACGACTTGGCTGGTCTCAAGGTCATGGTGATCGATGACTCGAAGACCATCCGCCGCACGGCGGAGACCCTTCTGAAGAAGGAGGGCTGCGACGTGCTGACTGCGGTCGACGGGTTCGAGGCCCTGGCCAAGATCTCCGACCAGAAGCCGGCGATCATCTTCGTCGACATCATGATGCCGCGGCTGGACGGTTATCAGACCTGCGCGCTGATCAAGAACAATCCGCAGTTCCGTGCCACGCCGGTGATCATGCTGTCCTCCAAGGACGGCCTGTTCGACAAGGCGCGCGGCCGCATCGTGGGTGCCGAACAGTATCTGACCAAGCCGTTCACGCGTGACGAGCTGCTTGGTGCCATCCATCGCCATGTCAGCACGGTATCGAGCCACTGACTGCAGATTCTGAGGGGGACCTGTGGCCAATATTCTCATCATCGACGACTCGCCGACCGACGTGCGCGTGTTCACCACCCTGCTTGAGCGCGCCGGACACCAGGTGGCGGCGGTGAATACCGCCGAGGAAGGCATCGAGCGCGTACGCAGCGATCTGCCCGGCCTCGTCATCATGGACGTCATCATGCCCGGCATGAACGGTTTCCAGGCAACGCGCACGCTCACGCGCGACCCGAAGACCCAGAACGTGCCGATCGTGATGATCACCACCAAGTCGATGGAAACCGATCGCGTGTGGGGGCTGCGCCAGGGTGCGCGCGCCTTCATCACCAAGCCGGTCAACGAAAAAGAACTGCTGGCCTGCATCAACGAATTGTTGCCGAGCGAGAAATGAACCAGTCCGTCAACCGCACTCCTTTCGAGATCCTCGCCCAGTACGAGCGGCTGTCGCTGGCCCACGCTTCGGATACGCAGGAGAAGTTCGAGGCGCCCGGCCTTTGGCGTGGCATCGGCTTCCGGGTGGGTTCGCGCCTGCTGGTCAGCGGCATCGACGAGATCAACGAATTGCTGGCCGTGCCCGTGCTGACCGCCGTGCCGGGCACCCAGCCCTGGCTGCTTGGCGTGGCCAACGTGCGCGGCAACCTGGTGCCGGTGATCGACTTCGGCCGGTTCCTGTTCGGCGAGCGCACGCAGCACACCGACCGCACCCGCTTGCTGGTGGTGCGTCAGGGTGGCGGCAACGTGGCCCTGCTGGTCGACGAGGTGTTCGGCCAGCGTACGGTCGACGAGGAGCAGCGGCGTGACGCCGGGCGCGAAGATGATCCGCGACTGACGCGTTTCGTCGAAAGCCGGGTGGGCGAGCAACAGATGGCCATTTTCAGCATGAACCGGCTGGTGCGAGCGCCGGATTTCCGCCAGGCCGCCGCCTGAGCAGACGCAGGCGGAAGTGGCATGGAGGGCCGGCGCCGGAACGGGCCGGAAACTTGGGACAACATTCCCTGGCCGGTATCCGCTGTGAGGGGCCGGCAACGCAGACAAGTTAGACGGATGAGGTGAACATGAGCACTACAGGGGGCGTCAGCAGGGAACGCGGTTACACCGCACTCATTGTCCTGCTGCTGATTGCGATCGGTTTCGCGGCACTGGACTTCTTCCTGCTCAACCAGAAGAACAGTGAAGATCGCCAGGCGATCGCGCTGACCACGCAGATCCAGGTGCTGTCACAGCAGACGGCGAAGTTCGCGCTGGAATCGGCCGATGGCAACACCGATTCCTTCAAGGAGCTCGAGTCCACCCGCAACGCGATTGATTCCGCGGTGCAGCGGCTGAACAAGGGCGACCCCAAGAGCGGCATGCAGCCGTACGCGGACAACAACGCCACCCCTGCGGGTCGTGCCGTCAACGCGCTCGATGCTTCCTGGCGGCAGCTCGACGCCGACATCGGCAAGATCCTGTCCAACAAGGCCGTCGTGCTGGACTCCGGACAACGCGCCGCCACGCTTTCGCAGCAGATGCCCCTGCTCAACTCGAGCATGGAACAGGTGGTCAACATCCTGCAGCAGCGCAACGGCAGTTCCGAGCAGATGCTGGGTACCTCACGCCAGATGCTGTCGGCTGACCGAATCATCCGCCGCGTGCAGGAAGTGCTGCAGGGTGGCGACAGCGCCCAGTCTGCGGCTGACGGCCTGTTCCGCGACGCGCAGTTGTACGGCAACGTGCTCAAGGGCCTGATCGAAGGCAACCCGGACAGCGGCGTGAAGCCGATCAACGACGCCAACGCCCGCAAGATCCTGACCGACATGGACGCCAGCTGGAACCAGCTGGCCGACCCGGTTTCCAAGCTGGTCGCCGCTGCCGGCAACATCGCCGACGTGAAGAGCGCAGGCAACCAAGCCTCGCTGGATTCGCAGACCGTGCTGCTGCGTGCGAACGACCTGTCCGAGCAGATCGGCAAGCTGCCGCTGCGCCGGCTGTTCCCGAACGTGTGGTGGGGCCTGCTCGGCGCGATCGCCGCGGTGGCCTTCGCCCTGTTGCTGGTCATCACCCTGGTGCGCGACCAGCGCAAGCGGTTCGCCCAGAGTACCGAGCTGAACCAGCGCAACCAGGAGGCGATCATGCGCCTGCTGGACGAGATGGGCTCGCTGGCGGAAGGTGACCTGACCGTGAAGACCACGGTGTCGGAGGACATCACCGGCGCGATCGCCGACTCGGTGAACTACGCCATCGACGAGCTCCGTTCACTGGTGACCACGATCAACGAGACCTCCGAGCAGGTCTCCTCGTCGGCCCAGGAAACGCAGACCACCGCCCGCCATCTGGCCAACGCGGCGGAACAGCAGGCGCAGCAGATCAGCTCGGCCACCTCGGCCATCAACCAGATCGTGACCTCGATGGACACGGTGTCCAGGGACTCGGCCGAATCGGCCGACGTGGCGGAACGCTCGGTGAAGATCGCCTCGCACGGCGCCGAAGTGGTGCGCGAGACGATCTCGGGCATGGACTCGATCCGCGACCAGATCCAGGAAACCTCCAAGCGCATCAAGCGGCTGGGCGAATCCTCGCAGGAGATCGGCTCGATCGTGGAACTGATCAACGACATCGCCGAGCAGACCAACATCCTCGCGTTGAACGCGGCGATCCAGGCGGCTTCGGCCGGTGAGGCCGGCCGCGGTTTCGCGGTCGTGGCGGACGAAGTGCAGCGACTGGCCGAACGTTCGACCAGCGCCACCAAGCGTATCGAAACGCTGGTGCAGACGATTCAGTCCGATACCAACGAAGCGGTGAACTCGATGGAACAGACCACCGCCGAGGTGGTCGCCGGTGCGCGCCTGGCGGAGGATGCCGGTAGCGCGCTGGGTGACATCGAACGCGTTTCGCACGATCTGTCCGCGCTGATTCAGAACATCTCCACCGCAGCACGCGAGCAGTCCGCGGCGGCGACGGATGTTTCCGTCTCGATGAACGCGATTCAGGAAATTACTTCGCAGACCTCGCAGGGTGCCAGCCAGACGGCCGACTCGATCGGTACGCTGGCGCAGCTGGCGAGCGATCTGCGGCGTTCGGTGGCTCACTTCAAGCTGCCGGGTTGACATCGGCCGTGCCGCTTTCCGGCGCGATTGAGAAAAGCACAAGACAGGGGGCAGTCTCGATGGTTGCAGGATGCTGGCGTTGTGCAACCATTGAGAGAGGCGCATGAGACTTCAAGACCACATCGATTTCACGACGCTGCAATGGGTCAAGCCGGAGCTCGACGACACCTTGTCGATCGCCCGCGAGGCACTGGAGTCCTACGTCGACAATCCGGGCAAGCGCGATTTCATGCGCACCTGTGCCGATCACCTGCATCAGGTGCAGGGCACCTTGCAGATGGTCGAGCTGTACGGCGCAGCCATGGTCACCGCGGAGATGGAGACCCTCGCCATCGCCCTGCTGGAGGATCACGTCACCCAGTGTGAGGAAGCGTATGCGGCACTGATGCGCGGCCTGATGCAGTTGCCCGATTACCTCGAACGGCTGTCCAGCGGGCACCGCGACGTGCCGGTGGTGCTGCTGCCGCTGCTGAACGACCTGCGCGCCAGCCGTGGCCAGGAAGCATTGCCCGAATCGGCGATGTTCCACCCCAATCTCGACGCCTTCCTGCCCGAGCAGGCCCCGGCAGCGATGAGCGAGGCCTACGCCGAAGCGCATCGCGCCGAGCTGGTCGACCTGCGCCTGCGCTTCCAGCAGCAACTGCTCGGCTGGTTTCGCGGCCAGAATGCCGCGGTGCAGCTGGTCAACATGCGCAAGACCCTGCTGGCGATCACCGCCCGCTGCTATCACGTGCACGGGCGACGCCTGTGGTGGATCGCCGCCGGCGTTCTCGAAGGCCTCGAACAGGGTGCGTTGAAGGGCTTTGCGGGCGAAGTGCGCCAGCTGATCGGCAAGGTTGACCGCAATATCCGCCTGCTGATCGAGCAGGGTGAACACAGCCTGCGCGGTGGCGAGGCGGATGATGTCGCCTGCAAACTGCTGTACATCGTGGCCCAGGCCAAGCAGCGCAGCCCGCAGATGGAGCTGCTGCGCAGCACCTATGGTCTGGACGCCCTGTTGCCCGACGCCGGCGAGCTCGAGCACGCGCGCGGCTCGATGGCAGGCCACAATCGTGCCCTGCTCGATTCCGTTTCCCGCGCGCTGAAGGACGACCTGCTGCGCGTCAAGGAAGCCCTGGACCTGTTCCTGCGCCAGCAGAATGGCGACCCCGCCCAGCTGGCCGTGCAGGGCGAGGTGCTGGAGCGCGTCGGCGATACCCTGGGCATGCTGGCCCTGGCCGTGCCGCGCCGCGTGGTCACCGAACAGCGTCGGGTGCTTGACGAGATTGCCAACCGGCTGCGCGCCGCCGACGAGGAGACCCTGCTGGATGTCGCCGGGGCCCTGCTTTACGTCGAGGCCTCGCTGGACGATCACATCGAAAGCCTCGGTTCGGACGGAGAACCGGGCGCTGGCGATGCCATGCACGCGTTGCCGCGCAGCGAGGCACTTGGCGTCGTCACCACCCTGATGCAGGAAGCCATCGCCAACACCGGTCGGGTCAAGGACGCGATCGTGGCGTTCGTCGAATCCGGCTGGGAGCACGATCGACTCGCCGGCGCACCGCTGCAGATGGACGAAGTGGCGGGCGCCATGCGCATGCTGTCTTCGCCCCGTCCGGCGGAACTTGCCCAGGGCGTGGGTCGCTTCGTCGACTACGAACTGCTGCAGGATCGACGCGTGCCCAGCGGCACCCAGATGGATCATCTGGCCGATGCCCTGGCTGCCCTGGAGTATTACCTCGAGGCGGCCCGCGAACATCGTGGCGGGCTGGAACACATCCTCGACGTGGCGGAGCACAGCCTCGGCCTGCTGGGTTACTGGCCGGTACCCGCGCAGCGCGAAGTCGGCACTGCCCCCGTCGCCGCGGATGCCATGGCTCCGGCGGAGGTTCCCGCAGGCGTCGACGCGGAACATCCGGAACTGTCCGAGTCGGTCAGCCTGCTGCCTGGCGTCGATCTCACCGGTCTGTTCGTGGGCGACAGCGGTGCATCCGCGGCCCCGGCGCACGATCTCGACGGTCTGCGCCTGGCCCAGACCGAGGCGCCGGCACCGAACATGCTCGTGGGCGGCGACGCCCATGACGACGATGGCGACTGGGTCGAGATCGAGGAGGAGGTGGTCGAGCAGGTGCCGGTGCGCGATGCGCTGGCTGAAAACACCCAATTCAACATCGACGCCGAAGGCATCGATGACGATATCCGCGACATCTTCCTGGAAGAGATGCAGGAAGAGATCGACAACCTGCTCGGTGCCGAGAAGACCTGGCTCGCTGATCCCGCGCAGACGTCGTCGCTGGTCAGCATCCGTCGTTCGTTCCACACCCTGAAGGGCTCGGGTCGCCTGGTCGGTGCCGGCGTGCTGGGCGAGTTCGCCTGGAAAGTCGAGGACATGCTCAACCGCGTGCTCGACAACAGCATCCAGCCCGATGCCAACGTGCAGGCGCTGGTACGCCATGCCATCGCCGCACTCCCCGGATTGCTCGCCGCCCTCAAGGGCGAGGGCCAGCCGGGCGCTCCGCTCAGCGCGATCATGCACACCGCCGAGCAGCTGGCGGCGGGCCATCCGGCGCGACTGGAAGACCATGCGTCGACGGCTACCGAAACGGTCCGTCGCACCGTTCGCCGGCGGGTGCCGCGTCTCGACTCGAGCGCCGCCTCGGTGCCGACGGCGGGCCTGGCCGGTCTGGCTGGCGCCCCGGCCGAAGACCAGCCTGCCACCCCGGATCACGCGATCGCGATGCCGGTGATGCCTCCGGTCGATCCGGTGCTGCTGGAAATCCTGCGCAGCGAAGTGGCCCAGTATCTGCAGACCATTCGTGGCGCGATCCAGCGTTGCGAAGGCGAGCTGCCGATCGGCGAGGAACTGCTGCGGGCCGTGCACACGCTGCACGGGGCGATTGCGATGGTCGACATCCCGTTGCTGACCCAGTTGCTGTCGCCGCTGGAAAGCCTGTTCAAGCGCCTTCGTGCCGCCAGCCTGCCGCTCACCGCCGATGGCGTCCGTCTGTTGGGGCAGTCCATCGATGTGGTCGACCACGTCATGGGACAGTTCGACGCCGCCGAGCCGCAGTTGCCCAACGCCGATGTACTCACCGCGCAGATCGTCCGCATGCGCGACGACTATCCCGAATCGCGGGTGGCTCACGTCGTGTTCGAGCCGCAGGTCGGCGAGCTCGAGCCGGTGCAGCCGTTGGCCCCGGCCGATCACGCGACGGCCGATCACGCGGGTGTCGACGAAGCGATCATGGCGGCTTCGCTGGAAGCCGGCATGGCCGAGGCCGCTGCTGCGGGGAATGACGCGCAGGACGTCCATCCGGATGAGGCGCACCATGCCGAAGTGACCGCCGAGCTGGCGGCCGCGCTGGACGCATTTGCACCCGAGGAGGCCGCTGCCGAGCGTGCCGCAGAACAGGCTGCCGCCGAGAAGCTGGCCGCCGAGCGGGCCGCTGCGGAACGCGCCGCTGCCGAGAAGCTGGCTGCCGAGCAGGCTGCCGCGGAACAGGCTGCTGCCGAGAAGCTGGCCGCCGAGCAGGCCGCTGCGGAACAGGCTGCTGCCGAGAAGCTGGCTGCCGAGCAGGCTGCCGCGGAACACGCCGCTGTCGAGAAGCTGGCCGCCGAGCAGGCTGCCGCGGAACAGGCTGCCGCCGAGAGGCTGGCCGCCGAGCAGGCCGCCGCGGAACAGGCTGCCGCCGAGAAGCTGGTTGCCGAGCAGGCCGCTGCGGAACAGGCTGCCGCCGAGAAGCTGGCTGCCGAGCAGGCCGCTGCGGAACACGCCGCTGCCGAGAAGCGGGCTGCCGAGCAGGCCGCCGCGGAACGCGCTGCCGCCGAGAAGCTGGCTGCCGAGCAGGCTGCCGCGAAGCAGGCGGAATCCGAAGCCGCGGCGAAGGTCGATGCCGCACCGACGCCGGAATCCGCTCATGCCCCGGCAAGCCTCGGCCATATCGATGCCGACCTGCTGGAAGTCTTCATCGACGAGGCCCGCGAGATCCTGGACCACGCCGATGGCGTGCTTGCCCAGTGGCATGCCGATTCGGCCGACCTGTCCCACGTGGCCGAATTGCAGCGAGACCTGCATACCCTCAAGGGTGGCGCGCGCATTGCCGGCCTGATGGCGGTGGGCGATCTCAGCCACGCGATCGAAACCCTGCTCGAGAAGCCGATCCGCGATGCGGCCAAGACCGCGCCGCTGATTTCCGCGCTGGAAGCGAGCTTCGACCAGTTGCACTCGATGGTGCAGCAGGTCTCGCAGGGTCAGGTGTCCGACTATCCGCAGGGCATGATCGATCACCTGCTGGCGTTGGCCGGTGAAACCACGTTTGCCGACGACGCCTCGCTGGCTGCCGCAGTCATGGCGACCCCGGCCGTCGCAGCCGTGGTTCCTGCGCCGCGTCAGGGCGCTGCCATCGACTCCGAACTGCCCGAGCTGATGCCCGAGGCCGAGGAAGAGGTGCGGTCGTCGCAGGAGCAGATCCGCGTCCGCGCCGACCTGCTCGACAGCCTGGTCAACCACGCCGGCGAAGTGGCGATCTACCGTTCGCGACTGGAACAGCAGGTTGCCGGTTACCGCTTCAACCTGGTCGAGCTGGAACAGACGGTGGCCCGTCTGCGCAGCCAGCTGCGCATGCTGGAAATCGAGACCGAGGCGCAGATCATCGCGCGCTTCCAGCGCGAGCATCGCGAAGCGGGTCTTACCGTGTTCGATCCGCTCGAGCTCGACCGTTATTCGCAGTTGCAGCAGTATTCGCGTGCGCTGGCCGAGTCGGTCTCCGACCTTGTCTCCATCCAGAACATGCTGGACGAACTGACGCGCCAGGCCGAGACCTTGCTGATCCAGCAGTCGCGGGTCAGTACCGAGCTGCAGGACGGCTTGCTGCGCACCCGCATGCTGCCGTTCGACACGATGGTGCCGAACCTGCGCCGCACCTTGCGTCAGGCGGCGCAGGAAGAGCACAAGCAGGCCCAGCTGTACGTGGACGGTGCCCACGGCGAAATGGACCGCAACCTGCTCGACCGCATCAAGGCTCCGTTCGAGCACATGTTGCGCAACGCGATTGCCCATGGCATCGAGAGCCCGGCCGAGCGCCGCAAGGCGGGCAAGCCGGTCGAGGGGTCGGTGCACATCACGGTGGCCCGCGAGGCAACCGAGGTGGTGGTGCGCGTCAGCGACGACGGCCGCGGCCTGAACCGCGAAGCCATCCGCAAGCGCGGCATCGAGCGCGGCCTGCTGCGTGCCGAGACCAAGCCGACCGACAACCAGTTGCTGTCGCTGATCACCCAGCCGGGCTTCTCCACCGCCAGCACCGTGACTCAGCTAGCCGGTCGTGGCGTGGGCATGGACGTGGTCGCCAACGAGATCAAGCAGCTCGGCGGTTCGCTGTCGATCGAGTCGGAAGAAGGCCAGGGCAGCACCTTCATCCTGCGCCTGCCGTTCACGCTGGCGGTGACCCAGGCCATCCTGGTGCGCATCGGCGAGGCGACGTTCGCGATCCCGATGACATCGGTGCAGGGCGTGGCCCGGGTCAATCCGGAAGAGCTGACCGCCCTGATGGCGCAGGACGAGCCGTCGTTCAACTATGGCAACGAGGCGTTCGGCATTCACGATCTGGCCGAGCTGCTCGGTCTGCCGCCGGGCCTGCCGGCCGAAGACGAACAGCAGCCACTGCTGCTGACCCGCGCCGGCGACCTGCGCGCGGCGATCCGCATCGACGCCGTGCTGGGTTCGCGCGAGATCGTGGTCAAGTCGGTGGGCCCGCAGATCAGTTCGGTGCCCGGCCTGCTCGGCGCCACGATCATGGGCGACGGCTCGGTGCTGATCATTCTCGATCTGGCACCGCTGGTGCGTCACGGCATGATCCGCCGCGACCAGCGCCTGTCCGAAGGCCTCAGCGCGGTCCAGGCGCCGGTGGTCGAGGAGGTCCAGGTGCGTCCGCTGGTGATGGTGGTCGACGACTCCATCACCATGCGCAAGGTCACCGGCCGCGTGCTGGAACGCCACGAGTACGAGGTCAGCACGGCGAAGGACGGTGTCGATGCGCTGGAGAAGCTGCACGAGCGGGTGCCCGACCTGATGCTGCTCGACATCGAGATGCCGCGCATGGACGGTTACGAGCTGGCGACCCACATGAAGGCCGATCCGCGGCTGCGCGACGTGCCGATCATCATGATCACCTCACGCAGCGGCGACAAGCATCGCCAGCGTGCGTTCGACATCGGCGTGGATCGTTACCTCGGCAAGCCGTATCAGGAAGCGGAGCTGCTGGTGCAGATCGGCGAAGTATTGGAGCAGCGAGCAACGGAGCCTGTTCATGACTGAAATGGCGCCGGCGGTTGCCCTGCTGTTTGACGATACCGAACTGGTTGCCCAGTTGCGCGAGGCGCTGCAGGAGCGTGGCGCACGCATCGTGCACGAGGGCGGCGTTTCCAGCCTGAGTCGCGAATTGCTGCAGCAGGTGGGCGCCGACGTTTTGGTCATCAACCTGGACGACAGTGCCGACGATGCACTCGATCACCTGTATGAGGTGATCGACGATGAACGTCACCGGGTGGTCTTCAATGATGCACAGGCCAGCCGCTCGCTGGCCGGCTGGGATCGCGACCGCTGGGCGCGACACCTGGCCGTCAAGGTACTGGCCGTCGGTGATGTGGATCCGCCGCGCCCGGACGGTCAGCACCTCATCGACACGCCAGTCGTCGCGACACCGGCACCGCCGGCCACGCCTGCGGCTCCCGTCGCCGTGGCCGCGGCCGTCGAGCCGGCTGCCACGCCGGAACCGGAGATCGACGAAGTGGCGAGCGCTGCTCCATCGCTGGCGGAAGCGGAACCCGAAGCGGAGGATTTCCTGCCCGCACACGACGACGCGGACGGCCAGCACGAACAGATCGCCAGCGCGGAATCGGAGAACTTGGCGGCAGAGCTTGAGGCCTTGCTGGCCTCCGGCGACCTGCCCGCCGAAGACGACATGACATCGGGCCCCGGTTTGCGTTTCGTGGATGACCTCGAGCCGCCGCCGCTCCACGATGGCAATTTCCACGATGCAGGCGCGGCCGGACCGGCAGCGCACTTCGACGTGGTGGCGACCGTTGACGCGCCGCCGGCGGAAGCCGCGCCAGTGCTGGCCAGCGTGACGCCGCCGGCATTCCAGATCGATCATCTCGAACTGTCTGCGCTGGTCGACACCGACGTGGCCACGACGCCGGCTTCGGCCCCCCATCCGGTCATGGCCGGTGGCGTGCCGGGGGTGCGCGCGCCGGATGCATGGAGCCTGGTCGACGAAGATGCGGCGCCAGCGGCACCCGCAAAGCCCGATGCCGGCATGTTCGGCATCGAGAAGATGAGCGCGGCCGACTTCCTTGCGCCGGACGCCGACGCGGTCGCGGCGGATGTCGAACCGGTGATGAGCCTCGAGCTGGTCTCGATGGAGGAAGCCGTCGCACCGCAGCCTTACGAGCGCGTGCTGGACCACGAAATGGTGCTGGACGAACTCGGCAGCGCGCTGAGCCGGGTGGTGGTGCTCGGCGCCGCCACCGATGGCATCGATTCGGTCTGTGCCTTCCTGGCGGCATTGCCGGCAACCACGCGCCTGACCTTCCTGCATACCCAGCACGTGGGCGAACAGTCCGACGTGGCGCTGGCGGAGAAGTTCAGGACGCACTGCGCCTTGCCCGTGCGACTGGCCGAACAGGGCCGCCGCGCCGGGTCGGGCGAGGTTTTGATGGTGCCGGCGGGTCAGCAGGTGCGCCTGCGCCGCGATGGCAGCATCGAACTGCAGGCCACCGGCGGCGAGTCCGCCGAAGCACCGTCGATCGACGCCAGCCTGACCATGGCGGCGAGCGTGTTTGGCCGTGATGCGCTGGCGATCGTCTTCGCCGGCCGCGGCAACGATGCGGTGGCCGGCGCGCAGGCGGTCCATGATCGCGGCGGCCAGGTCTGGGTAGAGTCGTCGTCCGGAGAACATTTCGCTGACATGGTCAGCGGGATATTCGCCGAACGGCTGGTGAGTTTTTCCGGCACGCCGACCGAGTTGGCGGCGCGCCTGATCGAGGTGTTTCCATGAGTGATCCGCTGCCGCGTGAAATCCGCTGCGTCCTGGTGCCGGTGGGCAACCAGCGCCTGCTGTTGCCCAACGCCAACATCGCCGAAGTGATCACCCAGAGCACGCCCGAGCCGTTGGCCGGTGCGCCGGCGTGGATGTTGGGACGAATCCAGTGGCGTGGCTGGCGGGTGCCGCTGGTGTCGTTTGCCGAGCTGGCCGGGACCGAGGCGGGCGACGCGGATCTGAGCGTGCGCGTGGCCGTGTTGAAGGCGCTCGGTGGCAACCCGAAGCTGCCGTTCATCGCGGTGCTGACCCAGGGCTTTCCACGCCTGACCACGCTGAATGCCGAGCTGATCATTCCCACCCACGACGGCAAGCCCCTGCAGCCGGGCGTGCGCGCCCATGTGCTGGTGCGCGATGACGTGGCGATGATCCCGGACCTGGAATGGATCGAAGCCACCTTGCTCGATCTGTACGACGATTCCGGCGTGATGGACACCGTCGAGACGGTGGAAGACGGCTCGGTCGACGCCAGCGACTGAGCGGTTGGGGGCTGTTGCAAACTTCCGGTACGAGCCTCGCGACGGTGAATCAGCCGTCGCCGTGCAGCGCCTGCAAGGCCGCCATGGCGGCCAGTCCCGCCGTCTCCGTGCGCAGGATGCGCGGGCCCAGCCGCAATCCTTCGAAACCGGCCCGGCTCAGCGCATCGATGTCGCGCTCGCCCAGCCCGCCTTCCGGGCCGATCACCAGCAGGCCGCCGGCGGTGCCGAAGCGCAGTTCGCGGGCCGAACGGGCGCCCTCCGGCAGCAGGGCAAGACGCAACGCACCGTCCTCGGCGATCCCGGCCAGCCAGCCGGCCAGTGGCTGTGCCGGGGTGATCTCGGGCAATCGCGCGCGTCCGCATTGTTCGCAGGCGCTGGCCGCGACTGCACGCCAGTGGGCCAGTCGCTTCTCGGCGCGTGCGGGGTCCAGCTTCACCTCCGAACGTTCGGTGAGCAGCGGCACGATGCGGACGGCGCCAAGCTCGGTGGCCTTCTGCACGATCAGGTCCATCTTCTCGCCCCGCGCCACGCCCTGGGCCAGGGTCAGCGGCAGCGGCGATTCGTTCCGCACGAGCAGTTTCGCGTCGATCCGCACCCGCAGGTCGCGCTTGCCCAGCGCCACGATGGTCGCGTCGTAGTCGTTGCCGTCACCATTGAATACGGTGAGGGGGTCGCCGGCATTCATGCGCAGCACCCGGCCGACATGCTCGGCGGCCTGGGCCGGCAAGGCGACTTCCGCCGAGACGCTGAGTGGCTGGTCGAGGTGGATACGGATCGTGCGCATGGGAACCCGATGGCATGGAGCGGCCGCCCAGCATAGCGCGGGCGCCGACCGCGGGCAGGCCTCGCGTACCGTTCAATGGCTCACGGCGCGTTCGATCCCGGCAATCGCCGTGTCGACCAGCAGGTCGATTTCCGCCGTGCTGACCACGTAGGGCGGCATGAAATAGATCACGTCGCCCAGCGGCCGCAACAGCACGCCGTGCTCCAGGCCGTGCAGGTAGACGCGCAAGCCCCGCCGCTGTTCCGCCGGGAAAGGTCGCCGGCTGGCCTTGTCGGCGACCAGCTCCACCGCCGCGATCATGCCGGTCTGGCGCACGTCGGCGACATGCGGGTGATCGCGCAGGGCCTCCAGGCGGCGGCCCAGATGGACGGCCAAATGACGGTTGCGTTCCAGCACCGGCTCGTCGCGGAAGATCGCCAGCGTCTCCAGCGCCACGCGGCAGGCCAGCGGGTTGCCGGTGTAGCTGTGCGAGTGCAGAAATGCCTTGCCGGCAGCGTATTCGGCGTAGAACGCCTGGTAGATCGCCTCGCTGGTCAGCACGGCCGACAGGGGCAGGAAACCGCCGGTCAGTCCCTTCGACAGGCACATGAAATCCGGCGACACACCGCCGCCACGCCCGGATGCTGCAGGAGCCTGTTCGCAGGCGAACAGCGTACCGGTACGGCCGAAGCCCACGGCGATCTCGTCGGCGATGAAGTGCACGGCGAACTCGTCGCACAGCGCGCGCAGGCCGCTGAGATACGCCGGGTGATACATGCGCATGCCGCCGGCGCATTGCACCAGCGGCTCGACGATCACCGCACAGGTCTCGTGCGCGTGCTGCTCGAGCAGCACCCGAAGGGCGGCCAGCGCGCGCATGGCCACCTGTTCGGGCGATTCGCCGGGCTCGGCCTGCCAGGTGTCCGCCGATGGCGCCAGGAACGGCCTCAGCAGCAGCGGCGCGTAGGTCTTGCGGTACAGCGCGACATCGCTGACCGACAGCGCGCCCAGCGTCTCGCCGTGATAGCTGCCGGTCAGCGCGATGAAGCGGGTCTTCTCGCCGTGGCCCTGGTTGAGCCAGTAGTGGAAGCTCATCTTCAGCGCCACTTCGATCGCCGCCGAACCATTGTCGGCGTAGAACACCCGATCCAGTCCGGGCGGCGTGATCCTTGTCAGCTCTTCGGCCAGCGCGATGGCCGGTTCGTGGGTGAAGCCGGCGAAAATCACGTGCTCGAGCGTGCGCGCCTGCTCGGCCAGGGCCGCGGCGATGCGCGGATTGGCATGGCCGAACAGGTTGGTCCACCACGAACTGATGCCATCCAGGTAGCGCTTGCCGTTGGCATCGACGAGCCAGGCACCGTCGCCCCGCACGATCGGCAGCATCGGCACGCTGCTCGAACCGGTGGGGTCGTGATCGTGCATCTGGGTGCAGGGGTGCCAGACATGGCGCAGGTCGCGCGCCGCGAGCGCCGTGTTGCCGTTTGCGAGGTTGGTCATCCGGCTATCATCGGTGCAGCGCGACAGTCGCTCAAGCCCGTGCATCGTCCCACCTGGAATTACACGCTTGAAGTCATTGCGAACTTGCCTGATCGGTTTCGTCCTGTTGCTGGTGCTGGCCGCCGCGCTGCTGTGGTTCCTGCCCGCGCGCTGGGCACTGCCGTGGATCGAGCCGTCGCTGCATGGCATCCGTCTGCAGCAGGTCAGCGGCAGCGTGTGGAACGGCCATGCCGGCGCGGTGGTGACGGCGGACGGGCGGACCCGCGGCCAGCTGCAATGGCAGCTGTCACGACGCGCCTTGCTGGGGCAGCCGCGCCTGCGCCTGGATTTCGACGGGCCGCAACTGCATCTTTCGGGCGGGCTGGAACGCCTGCCCGGTGATGAAGTGGAAGTGCGCGACGCGAACGTCCGGGCAAGCTCGACGGCGATCGGTGAGGAACTCGCCACGCCCTGGGGGAAACCGCGGGGCGAGTTGCAGCTGCAGGTTCCCCACGCGCGGCTGCGCGCAGGCTGGCCGATGCAAATGGACGCACAGGCGAGCTGGCATGAAGCGGTCATGCGGACGCCGCAAGGCGACGTCGCACTGGGCGAATTGCAGGCCAGCGCACAGGCGCGCGGCGGGGTGATCGACGTGCAGCTGCGCGACTCCGGCAGCGGTCCGCTGCAGCTTGCCGGCGAGCTGCAGCTCAGCCCGCTGGGCTGGCGACTGGACGCCACGCTGCGCGCCCGACAGACTGATCCGATGCTGCGTCGCTGGCTGGCCACGCTGGCGGCACCGGCGGCGGACGGCCGCACGCACATCCGGCGCCATGGCGGACTGGCCGCCAATGTGCCGCCAGCGCCCACCCACTGAAGGAACGAGGCCCGCATGACTCCCGATATCGCCGCAACAGCCCTGGCAGCCGCCCGCGACGCGGCCGCGGCGGCGGCCGAGGTGATCCGCCACTACTGGCGTCGTGGCGTCGAGGTGGAACTGAAGTCCGACGCCACGCCGGTCACCGTGGCCGATCGCGAGGCCGAACAGGCGATCCGGAAGATCCTGCAGGCCGCGTTGCCGCAAGCGTCGATCTACGGCGAGGAGTTCGGCCTGGACGGCGAGCGTGGCGGCCTGCTGTGGCTGGTCGATCCGCTGGACGGCACCAAGAGCTTCGTGCGCCGCACGCCGTTCTTCTCCACCCAGATCGCCCTGATGGACGGCGACGACCTGGTGCTCGGCGTGTCGAGCGCTCCGGTCTACGGCGAGACGATATGGGCCAGCGCCGGCGAAGGTGCCTGGCTGGACGGCGAACGTGTACGCGTGGCGTCGACCGGCGAAATGAGCGCGGCCTCGATTTCCACCGGCAACATCCGGACCCTCACCGGCGACTCCCGCTGGGATGCTCTGGGCGCGCTGATCCGCGACAGCAACCGGATCCGCGGCTACGGCGACTTCTGCCACTACCACCTGCTGGCGCGCGGCAGCCTCGATCTGGTGATCGAGTCGGACGTGAACATCCTCGACGTGGCGGCACTGGCGGTGATCGTGCGCGAGGCCGGCGGCGTGTTCACCGACCTGGACGGCGCTGCGCCGGGACTGGACACGCGCAGCGTGCTGGCCGGTACGCCCGCGATCCACGCGCAGGCGCTGCAGCGCCTGCGGCGCTGAGCCACGCGAGCTAGAATGGGCGGATGCGCAAACTACCGATCATCCACGCGACCCGCGACCTCACCGACAGCCATTTCCTGCACGTGGAGCAGGTCGACCTGGAGTTTTCCAACGGCGAGCGCCGCACCTACGAGCGGCTGAAGGGAAGCGGCCTGGGTGCGGTCATCATCGTGCCGATGCTGGATGACGAGACGGTGCTGTTGGTGCGCGAATACGGCGGTGGCGTGGGACGCTACGAGCTCGGCCTGCCCAAGGGGCGGCTGGACCAGGACGAGACCGCCGAACAGGGCGCCGAGCGCGAGCTGAAGGAGGAGATCGGCTACGGCGCGCACAAGCTGAAGATCCTGCACAACCTGTCGCTGTCGCCGTCGTACATGACGCACATGGCGCACGTGGTGCTGGCCCAGGACCTGTATCCCGAGAAACTGGTCGGTGACGAACCGGAGGAACTTGAAGTGGTGCCATGGAAGATGTCCGAACTGCACACCTTGCTCGGCCGTGACGACGTCACCGAGGGGCGCTCGATCGCCGCGCTGTTCATGGCCCGCGAATATCTTGCCGGAAGGTTCCGGAAATCATGAGCATGCCGCCCGAACTGGCAAGGAAGATCGGCGTCATCGCACGCGCGGCGGGGGTGGCCATCCTGGATGTCTACCACGGCGACTTCGCGGTGCAGATGAAGGACGATGCCTCGCCGTTGACCGCCGCCGACCTCGCCGCCCAGCAGGCCATCATGGCGGGCCTGTCTGCGCTCGATGAGCAATGGCCGGTGCTGTCGGAGGAAGCCAGCGCGCGACCGTGGTCCGAACGCCAGCAGTGGTCGCGCTACTGGCTGGTCGATCCGCTTGATGGCACTCGCGAGTTCGTCAAGCGCAACGGCGAATTCACCGTCAACATCGCCCTGATCGACGATCGCCGCAGCGTGCTCGGTGTCGTGCTGGCGCCGGTGACCGGCGAGCTGTACGTCGCCGCGCAAGGCCAGGGCGCCTGGCTGCAGACACAGGCGGACGGCGCATGGCAGCGCATTCACGCACGGGCGCTGGCGCAGCCGCCGACGGTGGCCGGCAGCCGCTCGCACGGCGGTGCGCAGGGCGAGGTGCTGCAACGCCTGATCGGCGACGACTACCGGATGGTGCCGCTGGGCTCGTCGCTGAAGTTCTGCCTGATCGCGCGCGGTGATGCGGACGTCTATCTGCGCCTGGGCCCCACCAGCGAATGGGACACCGCGGCGGCACAATGCGTGCTCGACGAGGCCGGCGGCGCCGTGCTGGATCTGGCCGGTCAGCCGTTCCGCTACAACCGGGGCGAATCGCTGCTGAATCCGGAGTTCATCGCGGTGGGCGATCGTGCGATCGACTGGGCCGCACGTTTGGAGCCGGGAGTGAGTGGAGAGGAGTGAGAAGTGAGAGGGGTCACCCTTCGCCCCATTTCGCCCGCGCACGCTCCCTGCTTTCTCTCACTCCTTTCCACTCACTTCTCGCCCCATGACCAAGCACAGCCTCGATGATCTGCTGGCCATCATGGCTCGCCTGCGCGATCCGCAGAACGGTTGTCCGTGGGATGTGCAACAGGACTTTTCCTCGATCGCGGCCTATACCATCGAGGAGGCCTACGAGGTCGCCGATGCGATCGATCGGCAGGACTGGACCGACCTTTGCGACGAACTCGGCGACCTGCTGCTGCAGGTGGTTTTCCACGCCCAGATGGCCTCCGAGCGCGGCCTGTTCGAGTTTGCCGACGTGGCCCACGCGATCAGCGCGAAGATGCTGCGCCGCCACCCCCACGTGTTCGGCGATACGCGCTACGCCGACCTCACCGAGCAGATGCAGGCGTGGGAGCAGATCAAGTCGGCCGAGCGTGCGGCGAAAGGCGCGTCGATGGACGACAGTGCGCTGGCCGGCATCTCGACGGGCCTGCCGGAGTGGAAGCGCGCCTACAAGCTCCAGCAGCGCGCTGCGGACACCGGTTTCGAATGGCCCGGCCCCGAGCCGGTGTTGGAGAAGCTGGCCGAGGAAGTGGAGGAGGTGCGGGTCGAATTCGCCAACGGCGCCGATCCGGCGCGCCTGCAGGATGAAATCGGCGACGTGCTGTTCGTGATGGTGAACCTGGCGCGCCACGCCGGCGTCGACTTCTCGCAGGCGCTGCGGCATGCCAACGCGAAGTTCGAGCGCCGTTTCCGGCAGATGGAACAGCTGGCCGCTGCCGAGGGCACGGCGTTCGCCGAGCGCACGCTCGATGAACAGGAACAGCTGTGGCAGCGCGCCAAACAGGCCGAGCGGGCATCCTGAAACGGCGCGACGGCTGAAGCCATCGCGCCGTCCGTTCCTCGCCTCGGCGGAACCTACCTGGCCGCGGGGGCGGCCTGGCCGGCACGCTGCTGCCAGGCGGCGCGCATCTTCTCGTGCTCGGCACGCATCTTCGCCTCGTTGGCCAGGTTTTCATCCAGCCCCTTGCGCAGGGTGGCGATCGCCTGATCCACGTTCGCCGGCTGCGCCTGCAGGCGAGCCAGGCGCTGGTAGACGTAGTCACGCACCTGCGGGTCCTGCGACTTGGCCAGCACGTCGTTGTAGACCGCGGCCATCTCCTTGCCGCGGCCGGCCTGCGTGTACAGCCGTTCCAGCGCATGCAGGTCGCCGATCACCCCGTCGTGCCCGCGGCCGTGCCCGCGATCGAAGCCGTGCGAGCGCATGTGCATGCGCATCGCATCGCCATGGTCGCCCGGGAGGACGTGCATGGACTTGCCCGTTTTGGCGGGCGGTGCAGGCGGCGGCGTATTCTGGGCCATCACGAAGGTGGCCGATCCGGCGATCATCAGGGCCAGCGTGGAAGCGAGCAGGGTCTTGCGATGCATGGTCTGTCTCCGTGATGGGTACACAGCAGGAACGCGGCGGGGCGGCACGGGTTGACCGGCGCGCTCGTGTCGCCCGGTTGCAACCCTTTGGCGGGCAGCGGCATCCCAACCGGTGTCGACCCACCGCGTCCATCCCTCAAGGAGAGTTCCATGCGCCGTATTCTCACCGCAGCCCTGCTGCTCGCCCCGTTCGCCTGCTTCGCCGCCAGCCCCTGCAAATATGAGGCGCCGCGCAACCTGCAGCTGGACCTGGCCGGCGTGCACGGCGTCCAGATCGACGTGCACAGCCAGGATCTGCACCTGACCGGCAGCGACGGCAACAAGGGGCTGACCCTGAGCGGCCGCGCCTGTGCATCGAGCCAGGCGGTGCTGGACAAGTTGCAGGTCACCCAACGCCGCGACGGCGACCAGCTGCTCATCGACATCGGTGGCGATGGCGGCGGCTTCACCTTCAACCTGTTCGGCGGCGACTCCTACGCCAGCCTCGAAGTCACCATGCAGTTGCCCGCCAACCTGCCGGTGACCTTGCGCGTCGGCTCCGGTGACGCCGACGTGACCGGCGTGCAACAGCTGCAGGCCAGCGTGGGCTCGGGCGACCTGCACGTGCGCCAGCTGTCGGGCAAGCTCGGCGCCAGCGTGGGTTCGGGCGATGTCGACGCCACCGACATCGGCAGCCTCGACCTGGGCTCGGTCGGCTCCGGCGATTTCAAGGCCGAGGGCGTCAAGGGCGATGCCCGCATCGGCAGCATCGGTTCGGGCGACGTCACCCTGCGCCAGGTCGGTGGCAGCGTGCGCGCCGACACGCTGGGCTCCGGCGACCTCGACGTCAGCGATGTGGGTGGCGACTTCAACCTGGGCGCCAAGGGCAGTGGCGACGTCAACCACTCGGGCGTGAAGGGCAAGGTCAGCGTGCCGCACGACAACGACGACGACTGATCGGGCCGGTCAGCCCAGCCAGCGCCACGCCAGGTAGGCCAGCGGCGCACAGACCAGCAGGAACGGTATCGAGACCCGGTGCAGCAGCCGCAGCCCCTGCGGCTGCTTCGCCAGGCGCAGGGCGATCAGGTTGGCCAGCGAACCGATCGCCACGCCAAAGCCGCCCACGTTTACCGCGACCGCCAGCGCGATCGGGTCCGCCGTACGCTCCAGCAGCAGCACCGTCGCCGGCACGTTGCTGATCAGCTGGGCGGCGACGATGCCGCTGGCATACAGGGTCAGCGGATGATCGAGGTCGAGCCGGTCCAGCGCCTGCTGCACCAGCGGCAGGCTGGAAAAATGGCCGAGCCCGACGAAGATGGCGGCGAAGGTGGCCAGCAGCAGCCAGTCGATCCGCGCCAGGCTCGGCCGCGCCAGCAGCGCATACGACAGCAGCAACAGCCCGGCCCCCAGCGGCGCCTGGCCGTATTCCATGGCGATCACCATGCCGATCAGGGCGGCCATCGACCACGCGCCCAGCCGCGCCGATGCCACGGCGCCGTCGATCCGGTGCGGGTTCAACGCCACGCGGTTGCGCGGCAGCCACAGCCAGGCGAATCCGGCGACCAGCACCAGCATCACCATCGCCGCCGGCAGCATCGCCGCAGCGAAGTGCAGGAACGGCAGTTTCGAGTGCTGCCACAACAGCAGGTTCTGCGGATTGCCGATCGGGCTCAGGGTGGAGCCCGCGTTCACCGCCAGGGCTTCCAGCACCACCATGCGCAGCACCGGCAAATTCGAAACGCTGCCGATCGCCAGGGTCAGCGGCACGATCAGGAACAGGCTCACGTCGTTGGTCAGCACCATCGACAGCAGCGCCGTCGCCACCACCAGCAACAGGCCCAGGCTGCGCAGCGAATGCGCGCGCGCCACCACGGCGACGGCGGCATGCTGCGCCAGGCCGCTGTCGCGGATGCCCTGGATCGCGATCAGCAGGCCGGTGAGGCCCGCCAGCGTGGACAGCTGCAGCCAATGCCGATAGCTGCCCGGCGGCTGCGGATCGAAGATCGCCAGCGCGATGGCCAGCACCGCGAACAGGCACAGCAGCCACTCGTCCGCGAGGCGCTGGCGCAGGGTTGCAGTCGTCGGCAGCGTCGGACGGGAGGGCATCGGCGCAACTCTATCAGTCGCGCCGGGCGTTCCGTTCAGAGCCTGCGAGGAAAACCGCTTCCGGTGGTTTCTTCCGGCGCACGTCCGGTACATGTCCGGCCTGAGAGGTTGAAAGACTCACCACCGCTCACCCCTCGCGCAGCAGGCGCATCGGCGGCGTGCGGCTGACCTTGCGGGTGCCGGCCAGCCCCAGCAGCATCACCACGAAGGCCGCGAGCAGCGCCGCCAGCGCCAGTGGTGCGAACGGCGGCACGAAGCCCTCGATACGGAACACGGCCTGGCCCAGCCACAGGCCGGCTCCCGCCGCGCCGAACGCGGCGGTCAGCCCTGCCACCAGGCCGAGCAGGGCGAATTCGCAGGCGGCGGCCACGCGCAATTGCCCCCGGCGGGCGCCCAGCGTGCGCAGCAGCGCGGCTTCGTGGCGTCTTTCCGCCGCGCTGGAGGCCAGCGCCGCGATCAGCACCAGCGCACCGGCGAGCAGGCTGAAGCCGAGAATCCAGCGCACCGCATTGCCGACCCGCTCGATGATCTCGCGCACCCGATCGAGCAGCGCATCGACGTCGACCAGGCTGAGGTTCGGATAGTCGCGCGACAGCTGCGCCAGCTGCGTGGCATGGCCGCGGGGAAGGTGGAAGCTGGCCAGCCAGCTGTGCGGCAGGTCGCCCGCGTGGGCCGGATCGAGCAGCAGGAAGAAGTTGACCCGGAACGAACTCCAGTCCACCTTGCGCACGCTGCTGACGGTGGCATCGATGCGGCCTTCGCCCACGTCGAAACTCATCGTGTCACCCGGCTTCAGGGCGAACATGTCGCGCCACATGGTGTCGACCGAGACCTCGGCCCGCGCCGGATGCGCGCCCTGCCAATGGCCGGCGACCACCTCGTTCGCGGGCGGCAGCTCGGCCGACCAGGACAGGCGCAGCTGGCGGTCGATCCATTCCTTCGCGCGCGGGTCCTCGAAGTGCAACTGGTCAATCGGCCGCCCATTGATCGCGGTGAGCTTGCCCACGGCCAGCGGCAGCATGTTCAGCTGGTCGCCGCCCATCGCGGCCAGCGACTGCGCGAAACCCGGGCGCTGGTCGTCCTGCAGGTTCAGCGCGAACCAGTTCGGCGCGTCCGCCGGCAGTTCCTGACGCCAGCCCTGCAGCAGCGAGGGCGCGACCACGGCCAGCAACAGCAGCGCGCACAGCCCCAGGCTGAGCGCGGTGGCCTGGATCACGCTCAACGCGGGGCGTCGCGCCAGCGCGGCCAGACCCAGGCGCAAGGCCGGATGCGCGCCGGGGGCGATGCGGCGGGCCAGCCACAGCAGCGCGCCGGAAAGCAGCGCCGCGATCAGCGCCACGCCGAGCAGGCTGGCGGCGAGGATGCCGGCCAGCTGCAGCGAGCTGCTCTGGCTCCAGATCAGGCCCAGCGCCACCAGCAGCGGAATCAGGTACAGCGCATCGAAGCGGCGCACCCGTCGCTGCAGGCTCTGGCGGAACACCGCCACCGGCGGCACCTCGGCCAGCCGCGCCAGCGGCGGCAGGGCGAAGCCGACCAGCACGGCGATCCCCATCGCCGCGGCGGCGAATGCCGGCAGCAGCGGCAGCAGGGTCGGCACGTTGCCGAACAGCTGGCTGGCCAGCAGCCAGGCCAGCTGCGACAGCCCCAGCGCCAGCACGATGCCCAGCGAGGTTGCCGGCACGGCCAGGGCGGCGAGCGTGCCCAGCAGCAGTGCCAGCACGCGCCGCCGCGGCGTGCCCAGGGCGCGCAGCAGGGCGACTTCGGCGGTCTTGCGACGGGCGTAGCGCTGCGCCGACAGCGCGATCGCGATGCCCGCCAGCAACGCCGAGAGCAGGGCGGTCAGGCGCAGGAAGGCACCGGCACGGTCGAAGGCGCTGCGCATGCGTTCCTGGGTCTGCTCGGGCGTGATCAGTTGCGCGCCCTGCGGCAGGCCGGTCGACTGCGTCCAGTCACGCCAGCGTTGCACGGCCGTGGGCGTGCCGGCCAGCAGCAGGCGATGACGGGCGCGACTGCCGACGCCGAGCAAGCCGGCCTGTTCGGCATCGGCCAGGTTCATCAGGGCGCGCGGCGCCAGCGCCAGCAGCTCGCCGCCATCGGGCTGGCGGATCAGTTCGGCCGCGATGGTCAGTTCACGGCCGCCCAGCTGCAGCGGCTGGCCGACCTTCAGATGCAGTGCGACCAGCGCGCGATGGTCGAGATAGACCTCGCCAGGGGCTGGTCCGCCGCTGCGGCGCTCCGCGGTGCCGCCCAGTTCCAGCGTGCCTCGCAGGGGATAGGCCGCATCGACCGCCTGCACGTCGAGCAACTGGGCCTGTTCGTGGGCGAACGCCACGCTGGGAAAACTGGCGGTGCGGGACAGCGACAGGCCGTCTGCACGCGCCTGCTCGGCGTAGGTCGCCGGCAAGGCCTGTGGCGAGGAAATGCCCAGGTCACCACCGATCAGTTCGGCCGCGCTGGCCAGCATGCCGCGTTCGATCCGCGTGGCGAGGGTGGCGACCACGCCGAGCGCGACCACGGCCAGCACCAGCGACGCGGCCAGCGTGCGCAGTTCCGGCAGATGCCATTCGCGGCGCAGGCTGCGCAGGGACAGGCGCAACAGGTTCACGCGTGCTCCCCCTGCGCCGGCAGCACGCGCCCTTCTTCCAGCTCGATGCGCCGATCGCAGCGCGCGGCCAGGGTGGCGTCATGGGTGACCAGCACCAGGGTGGTGTGGTGGTCGCGGTTCAGGGCGAACAGCAGGTCGCAGATGTGGTGGCCGGTGCGCTGGTCGAGGTTGCCGGTGGGTTCGTCGGCGAACAGCACGCGGGGGCGGTGGACGAAGGCGCGGGCGATCGCCACGCGCTGCTGCTCGCCGCCGGAGAGCTGGGCCGGGTAGTGCCGGCGGCGCGAGCCCAGTCCCACCGCTTCCAGCGCGTCGCGGGCGCGGGCGCGCGCGTCGCTGCTGCCCTCCAGCTCCAGCGGCAGCATCACGTTTTCCTCGGCGGTCAGCGCCGGCAGCAGATGAAACGACTGGAACACGAAGCCGACCAGCCGTCGGCGCAGGTCGGCGCGGGCCTCCTCGTCCAGCGTCTGCAGCGCATGGCCGTCCAGCACGATGCCGCCGCTGTTCGGCGTATCCAGGCCGGCCAGCAGGCCGAGCAGGGTGGTCTTGCCGGAACCGGAGGCGCCCACGATGGCGAAACTTTCGCCGGGGCGGATCTGCAGGCTGACCTTGTCGAGGATGTCCAGCCTTCCCTCGGGGCCATCGACCGACTTGCTAACATCATGGGCTTCAAGCAGCGGTCGGGAAGAATCACTCATGCGTCGAAGCCTTTGTTGGTGGTTGTGCGGCGGGTTGTTGTTCGGTTGGCTCGGCACGGCGCAGGCCGCCACGCCGAACACCGTGCTGGTCCTGGGTGATTCGCTGTCTGCCGCGCACAACATCCCGGTCGAGTCCGGCTGGGTGCATCTGCTGGATGCGCGTCTGTCCACCATGGTGCCGAAATGGACCGCGGTCAATGCCAGCATCAGCGGCGAGACGTCGTTAAGCGGACGCAACCGCCTGCCGACCCTGCTGAAGAAGTACCGCCCCGCCGTGCTGGTGCTGGAGCTGGGCGCCAATGACGGCCTGCGTGGCCTGCCATTGCCCGCGCTGCGTGCCAATCTCGACGCGATGATCGTGGCGGCACAACAGGCGAAAGTGCGCGTGCTGCTGGTCGGCATCGAGCTGCCGGTGAACTACGGCCCGCAGTATCGCGATGGCCTGCGGGCGATCTATGCCGACCTCGCCCGCAGCCGCGGCACGGCGCTGGTGCCCTTCCTGCTGCAAGGCATCGCGCTCGACCCGGCGAAGATGCAGGCCGACGGCATGCATCCGGTCGCGGCGGCCCAGCCGCAGGTACTCGACACCGTGTGGCAGCAGCTGCAACCCCTCTTGGGCGGGGGAGCCAAACCCAACGGTCTCTGAATCGTCGCTGGTCGTTTCACATTCCCCTCACCTTGGCGCCGCTTTCATCTTCACTTATGTGAAATCACGGATGGGGATTGACGACATGACCGTACACGACGAGCAAGCGGGCCTGATTCTGCTGGTGGAAGACAACCGCCAGATCGCCGAGATGGTGGGCGAATTTCTCGAACGCCGGGGCTATTCCGTCGATTACGCGGCCGATGGGGTCAGCGGCCTGCACCTGGCGGTGTCCAACAGCTATGACGTGCTGGTGCTGGACCTGATGTTGCCGGGACTGGACGGGCTGGAGGTCTGCCGCAAGCTGCGCAAGGAGGCCAAGAAGTCCACCCCGGTGCTGATGCTGACCGCGCGCGACACGCTGGAGGACAAGCTGGCCGGGCTGGAAGCCGGTGCGGATGATTACCTGGTCAAGCCGTTCGAGGTGCGCGAGCTCGAAGCCAGGGTGCGTGCCCTGATCCGCCGCGACCGTCGCCAGGTCTCCACCGAGGTGCTCACGGTGGGCGACATGACGCTGGATACCGCCACCCTGCAACTGACCCGCGAGGGCCAGGAGCTGACCGTCTCGCCGATCGGCCTGAAGCTGCTGGCGATCCTGATGCGCGAGTCGCCCCGCGTGGTCAGCCGGCGCGACATCGAGCGCGAGATCTGGGGCGACACGCTGCCCGACTCCGACACCTTGCGCTCGCATCTGTACAACCTGCGCCGGGTCATCGACAAACCCTTCGCGCGCCCCCTGTTACACACCATCCATTCGGCAGGTTATCGCCTCGCGGATCTGGAATCCGAAGTCGCCTCCTCACCCGAGACGGCGTGACCCGGGATGAGCGTGACAGAGATGGCCATGACTGAGATGGCAAGTACAGGTAATGGATAGCCGGGTCACCATGGCCTCAACGCCCACGGGTGCGTTCCGTCGACGCATTGCCATGGTTTTCGCCTTGCAGTTCGTGACCGTGGTCTTCGTCTGCGTGCTGGGCATGTACAACGTGGTTTCCACGCCCCTGGTGATTGCGGTGATCGTGGTGATCACCGCGCTGGCCTGGTTCATCACCCGGCGTGAATGGCGGCCGGTGCGGGCGCTGGCACGCGTGGTGAATCGCTGGGACGGCCAGTCGCCCGATCCCGGGCTGCTGCGGGTGGAACAGTTGTCGGCGCATACCGATGCGGACGTGGCCTCGCTGACCCGCGGATTGCACGGCTTCGCCGTGCGCCTGGCCAACTACAACCAGCGTGAGCGCAACTTCACCCGTGACGCGAGCCACGAACTGCGCAGCCCGCTCACCGTGATCAAGATGTCGGTCGACATGCTGGCCGAGGAAGAGGGGCTCAGCGACTTCGGGAGCCGCTCGGTGCGCCGCATCAAGCGCGCCACGCGCGAGATGGAAGTCCTGGTGGAGGCGCTGCTGGTACTGGCGCGCGAAGCGGACAGCCCGATGGACGATCGCCATTTCATCGTCAACGATGTGCTGCAGGAGGAACTGGAGGCCGCCCGCGAGATGCTGTCGGGTCGGCCGATCGAGTTGCTGCTGGAAGAGCCTGCGCGGTTTGCCCTGCAGGGCTCTCCGCAGGCCTTGTCGGTGCTGTGCTGGCAGCTGATCCGCAACGCGTCCCAGCAGACCGAGCAGGGACGGGTGGTGATCAGCGTGTTGCCGGGGATGATCAGCGTGCGCAACCATGCCGAGGTGCTGGAAACGGGCCCCGCCCATTCCCCGCCGGTGGAAAACGTGGATCGGCACGGTTTCGAACTGGCCATCGCCCAACGGATCAGCGACCGTTTCGCCTGGTCGCTGGAACTGCAGACTTTGCCCGGCAGGGAAAACGTGGCGAGCATCCGCTTTCCGCATCCGCTGCCCGCCGAGGTGGCGGAAGCCGGCGTGTAGGCGAACACCGGCATGTCCGCAGCAGCGAGGCGGGTCGTTCCCGCCTCGCCTGGGCATTACGGGTTCGACAGCGCCACGTCGAACGCGCAGCCGGTCTTCGCCTTCACGTCATCCAGGCTCACGCCTTCGTTGAGTTCGAGCAGGGTCAGGCCCTTGCCCTTCTCCACCGCGAACACGCACAGGTCGGTGATGATCAGGTCGACCACCTGCTTGCCGGTCAGCGGCAGCTCGCACTGGTCCTTGATCTTCGGCGAGCCGTCCTTCGCGCAGTGCTCCATCAGCACCACCACGCGCTTGACGCCGCTGACCAGATCCATCGCGCCGCCCGGGCCCTTGACCATCTTGCCCGGCACCATCCAGTTGGCCAGGTCGCCGTGCGCGGAGACTTCCAGGCCGCCCAGGATCGACAGGTCGATGTGGCCGCCGCGGATCATCGCGAACGAATCGGCGCTGGAGAAGAAGCTGGAGCCGGGCAGGGTGGTGATGGTCTGCTTGCCGGCATTGATCAGGTCGGGATCGAGCTGGTCCTCGGTCGGGAACGGGCCGATGCCGAGCAGGCCGTTCTCCGATTGCAGGGTGACGTTGACGCCCTCGGGGATGTAGTTCGCCACCATGGTGGGAATGCCGATGCCCAGGTTCACGTAGAAGCCATCCCGCAGTTCCTGCGCGGCGCGCTTGGCCATCGCCACGCGGATCGGGCTTTCCTTCGCGCCGACCACGCCGGCAAGGGTGCGGAACTCGATGCGCTTCTCGTACTTCGCGCCCTGCACGATGCGGTCGACGTAGATGCCCGGCACGTGGATGTTGTTCGGGTCCAGTTCGCCCACCGGCACCAGCTGCTCGACCTCGGCCACGCAGGCCTTGCCGCAGGTGGCGATCATCGGGTTGAAGTTGCGCGCGGTCTCGCGGAACACCAGGTTGCCGTGCGCGTCGCCCTTCCACGCCTTCACGATCGACAGGTCGGCGGTGATCGATTCCTCCAGCACGTATTCCTTGCCGCCGAAGACCTTGGTCTCCTTGCCCTCGGCCAATTTGGTGCCGAAGCCGGTACGCGTGTAGAAACCGGGGATGCCCGCGCCGCCGGCGCGCAGCTTCTCGGCCAGCGTGCCCTGCGGGGTCAGGTGCAGTTCGAGTTCGCCGGCCAGCGTCTGCCGCTCGAATTCCTTGTTCTCGCCGACGTACGATGCGTAGACGCGCTTCACCTGATGCGTCTTCAGCAGCGGACCCATGCCGAAATCGTCCACACCGGCGTTGTTGCCGACGATGGTCAGATCCTTCGTGCCGGCTTCGAGCAGCGCGCCGATCAGGTTCTCGGGGATGCCACACAAGCCGAAACCGCCAGCCGCGATCGTCATGCCATCGGCCAACAGACCATCAAGGGCCTTCGCGGCGCTGGGATAAACCTTGTCCATTGCTGTGCCTTCCTGCAGGGAGAGTCAGCTGACAAGGATACGACGGATTGCATCGGATCGACCTTGTACCAAGGTCCGAGGCCTGTGTGCCCACTTACCCACTTAAGAGTCACGTCGTTCCGACGACCCCTGCATCGGGTTCCGGCGCTGCGGCGAAACGGTTCCTGCCCACGCGAAAGAGGCTTGACGCAGTCAATTACACGTGTAAACATCATTCCACTTACACATGTAAACGGTGCCCCATGGCAATCAGTGAAGCCGAAGCCGTCGTGATGGACGTGTTGTGGCGCGAAGCGCCGCGTACCGCCGAAGAAATCCTCGCCGAGGTCGGCCCGGCGCAAAACTGGCAGGAAGGCACGGTCAAGTCCCTGCTTAACCGCCTGCTGCGCAAGAAGGCGGTGCACGCCGAGCGCGACGGCCGCCGCTACCTGTACACGCCGCTGCTGAGCCGCGAGCAGTACGTGCAGCAGGAGAGCAAGGGCCTGCTCGACCGCCTGTTCGGCGGCCGCGTGGCGCCGCTGGTGGCGCACTTCTCCGAGCAGCGCAAGTTGTCGAAGAAGGACATCGCCGAGCTGCGCAAGCTGCTGAAGGAGCTCGACGATGAGCAGTGAACTGCTGGCGATCGACTGGCTCGGACGCGGCTGGCTGCTGGTGCTGGCCTTCACCGCTGCCGTGCTGGTGGCGGCCCTGCTGCGCCGGCCATGCCGCCGGCTGTTCGGCGCCGAGCGGGCATTCCAGCTGTGGCTGTTGCCGCCATTGGCGATGCTGGCCAGCCAGTTGCCGCATGTGGCTGAAGCGCCGGTCGTGGTGCTGTCGCCGGTGGTGATCGCGATCACCTCGGCCGCCGCTGCATTGCCGGTGCATGCGGCGGAATCAGCTGCCATCGACTGGCGCGTCCTTGCGATGCTGGCCTGGGTCGCCGGCAGCGTGTGCAGTCTGGCGCTGGCCGCGCTGGTGCAGCAGCGCTACCGGCGCTGCCTGCGCGGAGCCACCGCCATGCCCGTCTCTTCGTCGCGCTGGCCGGTGTTGCGCGCCGTCGGCACGGATGTCGGTCCGGCCCTGGTCGGCGCCTGGCGTATGCGCATCGTGCTGCCGGCGGATTTCGAACAGCGCTACGACGCCAGCGAACGCATGCTGATCCTCGCGCACGAGACGGCGCACGCGCGCCGCCACGACGGCTGGTGGTGCCTGTTCGCCCAGCTGACGGTCGCGCTGTTCTGGTTCCACCCGCTGGCCTGGTGGGCGCTTGCCGCCCTTCGCCGCGACCAGGAACTGGCCTGCGACGCCGCCGTGCTGCGCGAACACGGCGAGCAGCGACGCAGCTATGCGAACGCGATGTTGAAGACCCAGTCGGCCGCATTCGCGCTGCCGGTGGGTTGCACCTGGTCCCCTCGTCATCCACTCATGGAGCGTATTGTCATGTTGAAACAGCCTTCACCGAATCGCCGACGCCAGGGTGCCGGAGCCGTCGCCGGTTTCGCTCTCGCCATCATCGTGGGCGGTTCGGTCTATGCCGCCAGCGCGCCGCAGGCGACGCACACGAGTCCGCCAGTCGCGGGAGCGCAGTACCAGCTCGACATGCAGGTCGAATTGTCGACCGACGACGGACACAAGCGTCATGCGGAAACTGCGGCGATGGCGCTGTGCACGCTGCCGGGCAAGACGGCGACGGCAAGCGTGGGTGAAGTGATGGTGGAAGCAACCGCCGTGCCTGTCGATGGTCAGCTGCGCATCGATCTGGGGGTGGGCAGCAACGGCACCGCGTCGCTTGCGCATAGCCGGTTGCGCGGCGCGTTGGGCCAGACCTTGCACGCCAAGGGCAAGGGCGTGGATGGCAAGCAGGCTTATGTCATCGACATCACGCCCCAGGCAGGCTGCCCGGCCCAGGTGCTCGCCGAGGCATCGCCGGTCAGGGTGACCGAGCACATCACGAACGGCACCACGCGCGCTGCGGCGGAGTCGATCGCAAAGAAGGCGGGCTGGACTCTGGTCAATCCGGACGCGCTGGGGCAGGGTGCCGTGACGCTGTCGTTCAACGACATGCCGGCCGGCACCGCATTGCAGCGGGTGGCCGACCTTGCCGGCGTGAAGGTTGAGCTAGAGGGCAAAAAACGGGTGCACTTCGCGCCGAAGTGACGCGGAAGGATGGCTATACTCGCCCGGTCACCGTCCGGGAGAGTGTCGTGAAATCGCGTCATCTGTTTGCCGCCCTTGCAGCCATCGGAATCACCGCCATGAGCCATGCCGCCGTGTCACCCGTCCTGGTGATCCACGGCGGCGCTGGCGTGATCAAGCGCGACATGACGCCGGCCAGGGAGCACGCGGTACGCGCGGCGATGACGCAGGCTTTGCAGAGCGGTTACGCCGAGCTCAAGGCGGGCAAGCCGGCGCTGGACGCGGTGGCCGCCGCGCTCGCCGTGCTGGAGGACGATCCGAATTTCAACGCCGGCAAGGGCGCGGTGTTCACCCATGACGGCAGGAACGAGCTGGATGCGGCAATCATGGACGGCTATACGCTGCGTGCCGGCGCGGTGGCCGGGGTGCAGCGGGTGAAGAATCCGATCCTGCTGGCGCGCGCGGTGATGGAGCATTCGCCCCACGTGATGCTTTCCGGTGACGGTGCCGAGGCGTTTGCGAAGGAGCAGGGCTTCACCCTGGTCGATCCCGCGTATTTCCGCACCGAGGAGCGCTGGCAGCAGTTGCAGAAGGCGTTGAAGGAAGACGCGGCGAAGCAGCCCCATGCGGACGTCGAGACGGCCAGACATTTCGGCACCGTGGGCGCGGTGGCGCTGGATGCGCAGGGCCACCTGGCTGCCGGCACGTCCACCGGCGGCATGACCGACAAGCGCTGGGGCCGCATCGGCGATTCGCCGATCATCGGTGCCGGCACTTATGCCAACTCGGGCTGCGCGGTGTCCGGTACGGGCTGGGGCGAGTTCTACATCCGCACCGTGGCCGCGCACGAGATCTGCATGAAGGTGACCCAGATGCGCGTGCCGCTGAAGCGCGCCGCGGCCGAGGTGATCAACCAGGAAATCCCGTCGATGGGCGGCAACGGCGGCGCGATCGCGCTGGATGCAGAAGGCCACATCTCGATCCCGTTCAACACCGATGGCATGTACCGCGGCTGGATCGGCGCCGACGGCGCGCCACACGTGGCGCTGTACGGCGACGAGGACGATGGCACCACCGAGATCCCCGAGCCGGCGCCGGCCGAGAGCGTCGCCCAGCCGTAAGCGCGCGGTGCCCTACAGGAGCTTGCGCAACTGCGCGGGCGTCAGCGCGCCGCTGATGCCGAGCCGGCTGCCGTCGGCGCGGATCACCAGCACGCGCGGTGTCTCGCCGCCCCAGTGCGGGTCGAGCAGGAAATTGATGCGTTCGGGCGACGCTTCGGCGTAGGCGCGGTTCGGATAGCCGTCCATCTTCATGCCGCGCAGGCGCGCCTCGATCGTCGCGGCCTGCTCGATGCCGTCGGTGGTCACGAGCACCAGCTCGATCTCGTCGGGATGCTGGCCTTGCAGTCTGGCCAGCGCCTGCAGGTTCGGTTCGCAGTAGGCGCAATCGAGCGCCCACAGCGCGATGATGCGTTCGCCGTGCGCCGGTGGCTTGAGCAGGGCGGCAACGTCATCGGCGGCCAGCGGTTGCAGCGAACCGGCGCAGGCCAGCGCCGGCAACAGCAGGAACAGCAGCGGCAGCAGGCGCTTCATGGCGCTGTCCCGATCAGGCGAAATCCCTGCGCCGTATTCCAGGCCACGAAGGCCTGGCCCGACTTCGTCAGCAACTGCGGTGAGCCGACCGCGCCGCCGCTGTGGGCGATAGCGCGTTCCGCGTCGAAGTGCGCGCCGTTGTCGGTCGAGCGGCGCAGCATCAGCGTGTAGCCATCCGCGCCGACCTGGTTCCACACCACCCACACGGTGTGGCCGTGCACGGCCACGTCGGCGTGGCTGGCGCCGGCGGCGGCGATCGTCGTCGCGTGCTGCGGCGGGTGGCCGGGATCGAGCTGGCCGTAGTGGATCGTGGGCGCGCTCTTCGCCTCGTACCACACCGCGTGGCGGACACCGTCAGCGCCGATCGCCAGGCCGGGGCCGTGGTGCGGGCAGCCGGCGATATGCCATTCGCTGAAGGTGGCGCGCCGGACCGTGCTGTCCTGGCCGTCCGTGCGCAACACGGCATAGGCGTGGTCGCGGATGTTGTCGCCGTAGATGCTGCGGAAGAACGCCGCGACGTGCCCGTCGGGCGTGCGCGCCAGCGCGATGCGGCAGCATTCGCAACTCTGGTCGACCAGCTTGCGCTCGGGCACGAAGCTGGCACCGCCGTCCTCCGACCAGCTGTAGTAGACCGCGGCGCCGAGGTAGGGCTTGTTCGCGGCGTCGGCAGCGACCAGGTCGCGCTTGTCGATCCAGGCGATCACGATGCGGCCCTTGCCGTCCACCGCCAGCGCGTCGAAGCGGTGGGTGATCTCCGCGCGGTCGTGGTGCACGGTCAGCGGTTCGCTGAAATGCTCGCCGCGATCCGTCGAACGGGCGAAGCGCACGAATCCGGTCCACGGCGCGGCGCGCGGCTGCGACCAGCTCACGTAGATCGCGTCGTGGGGACCGAACGCGAGTTTCGGCCGGTTCTCGCCTTCGGCGTAGATGCGTTCCGCCACGGCGTTCACCTCGATCGGCGCACTCAGCGTGCGGCCGTCGTCATCGGAGTGGCGCAGCCGCACGTGACCGTCCGCCGCGTCCACCACGTATAGCCGACCGTGACTGTCGAACGCGGCGCTGGCGCCAAGCTCGGGGCCCCTGGGCATGTCCATGTGCATGCCGTCGTGGGCGAGCACGGCAACGGGCAGCAGGCAGAGCAGGGTGATCAACAGACGACGCATCACAACTCCCAGCGCAGCTCGCCGAACCAGGTGCGGCCAGCGTACGGATGGTAGACCCAGTAACGTTCGTTGGTCAGGTTGTCGACGCCGAGCGCGGCGGTCCAGCCGGGCGCGAAGGACCAGCGCAGCCGGGCGTCGGCCACGGTGAAGCGGCTCACCGCGCCGTAGCTGTCGATGTGGTCGCTGTTGTCCAGCGTGCCGTACTGGCGGCCGGAATGGCGGATGCCCAGCGAGGCGTCCCATTGCGGCGCGAAGCGGTAGTCGGCGAACACGCTGGCGCGGATTTTCGGGATGCGCGGAAACACCTTGCCGTTGGCCAGCGGATACTGGCTGTCGTCCAGGGTGCGGGCGTGGTTGAAGGCCACGCTGGCCTGCACGTCGAGTCCGTCCAGCCACAGGTCGGTGAGGGTGATCTCGCCCTCGAGCCCGCGGCTGCGCATGCGGTCGATGTTCTGCACACTGGTCACGGTGGGGGTGACGGTGATGTCGGTCTGCGAGTACAGCGAATCGGCGATGCGGTCCTGGTACAGCGAAATGCGCCAGTGGCCGTTTTCCAGGTGGCGGTTCAGCGTGAGGTCGGTGGATTCGTCGATCTCGGGCCGGAGGTCCGGGTTGTTGTTGACGATCGCATTGGCCGACAGGCTGCCCTGGAACAGTTCGTTCACGGTCGGGTAGCGCACCGCCTTGCCATGGGCCAGTCGCAGTTCCCAGTCTTCGGAGAAGTCCCAGCTCAGCGCGGCCTTGGGCGAGAAGTCGGTGCGTTGGCGGTCGGCGTAGCGCAACGTGGTGTTGCCGTTGCCGCGCAGGCCGTCGTAGGCCCGCCATTGTTCCAGCCGGCCGCCCAGGGTCAGCGCCCATGCATCGGCGAAACTCCACACATCCTGCAGATACAGCGCGCGGGTCTGGCTGCGACCGCCGAACGCGCTGACCCGCGCGCCGTCGGCATCGCCCAGCCAGTGGCTGGCGTTGCGCAGCTGGCTGTCCAGCACGTAACGAGCGGCATGGATGCCGGCGTACAGCATGTGACGATCGCCGATGGGACCGGAACTGCGCAGGTCGAGAGTGTCCCAGCCCGAGCCGGCCTTGTTGGCGACCGTGCCCGGGCCGTTGACGGGCCGGCCGGGTTCGGCGTTGTTCGCGCTGCCGGCCAGCGAGCGCAGGAAGTCGTAGTGGCTGGCTACCGCGGTCCAGCGCCAGCCGTTGTCGAGATGGCCGTTCAACTCGATGCCGTACAGCATGTGCGTGTCGCTGGCCGAGGACGGCGCCAGCCCGCTGGCCGGCAGCGTCCAGGTCTGCCCGCCTGCGCTGATGACGCCACCATTGACCAGGTTGCCGTGGCTATCGCGGATCAGGCTGCGGGTGAAGTCCTCGGCGCGGTTGTGCCACCAGCCCACGGTGAACAGCGCGGCGACGTGCTCGCTCAGGTCGACGCCCACTTTCAGCTTGGCCTGGTCCTGCACGGTGTGTTCGATGCTGTTGGCGCCGTAGACCAGCCGCGCGCTGCCGTTCGGGTTGCGGTCGGCGGTGGCGCCGGTCACCGGCACGGCCAGGGCGGGGTCGCCACCGGCCCGGGCCGTGGCGTACTGCATCGGCTGGCCGCGGTTGTCGAGTCGGCTGTATTCGAGCAGCCAGCTCCAGCGGCCCTGCTTGTTGCCCAGCGTGGCGGCGGCCTGGTGACCGTTGTAGTGGCCGCCGGCGCCGTATGCGTCGTGGTAGTCCTGGCTGAAGAACTGGGTGCTCACGCTGGCGGTCAGCCGCTGCGGCAGCACGGTGTGGATCAGCACGGTGCTGCCCAGCGAATTGCCCGGATACAGCGCGGAGTAGGGGCCGTACAGGATATCGACGGCGCCGACTTCCTGCGGTGCCACCATGCCCCAGCGCGGTGCGCCATCCCAGCCGTTGGTCATCAGGTTGGACAGCAGCAGGCCGTCGGCATAGACCAGGCTGCGTGCGCTTTGCAGGGTGCCGGCGTTGCGGCCGCTGATCACCGCGTTCGGATCGCCGATGTAGCGCTTGCGCACCATCATGTTCGGCGCGTACTTCAGCGCATCGGCACTCTCGGTGACGTTCTGCTGCTGCAGTTGCGCCCGCTTCACCCGCACCTGCACGCTGGGCGTCTCCATCACCATGGTGTCGCTGGCGTGCACCGAGACCGGCGTGAGGGTGGTGGTCTGCAAGGCGGTGTCGGCGGCCGGCAGCGGGCTGGACGACACCGCGAGTGCAACAGCGCAAAGGCCGAGCGGGAGGGCGTTCAAGCGATACTCTGGATGGGGATCTAGGGTTGCAAGGATAGTCCGCTGCCATGCACGCGACAGATGGCGTGTTGTCGCAGCGGCGGCCGGCCATGGGATGCGCGGGCGCGGCGAAAGGTGCCGGCGGCACGCAGGGCGGACGCGGTCCGCCGGTTCCTGCAATTCCGGGAGTAGCGGCGGGCAATGCCCGCGCTGGCATTTCGATGACCGCCTGGACGTCAGTCCTCGCGACCAGCCTTCGCGATCAGTCCTCGCGGTCGGGGCGTTCGCGCACCGGGTGCTTGCTCAGCTTGCGCTGCAGGGTGCGGCGGTGCATGCCGAGGCGGCGGGCGGTCTCGGAGATGTTGCCGTCGCATTCGGTCAGCACGCGCTGGATGTGTTCCCACTCCAGTCGGCGCAGGGCAAGCGGCTGTTCCGGCGTGTCGGGCAAGTCGGCGTCATCGGTGTCGCTGTCGCCGTCGAGCAGGGCGCGCACCACGGCGTCGGCGTCGACCGGCTTGGCCAGGTAGTCGTGCGCGCCGCGCTTGATCGCCTCCACCGCGGTGGCGATCGAGGCGTAGCCGGTCAGCAGCAGCACGCGCAGGTCGGGCACCAGGGTATGCAGTTCGGGGATCAGGCGCAGGCCGTTTTCCTCGCCCAGCTTGAGGTCGAGCACGCAGTAGCGCGGATGGTGCCGGCGCGTCAGGGCGCGGGCCTCGTCGAAATTGCTGGCGGTGATCACCTCGAAGCCGCGTGAGCCCAGCGCACGCGCCAGCACGCGCAGGAAGGTCACATCGTCGTCGACCAGCAGCAGCGGACGTGCCGTGGCGGCTTGGGGCAACTCGGTCATCGCGGGGGTTCCTGATGGTGATCCAGCGCCCATTCTTGCCGGAAGCGGCGCGACTTGCACGCACGCCGGGCTATTTTTCGGCGATCACCGCCAGCGGCAGGCGCAGGCAGACCCGGGCGCCGTGTCCGGTATTGCCGGCGACCAGCTCGCCGTTGAGTCGCTCCGCAGTGGCTTCGGCCAGCGCCAGGCCGATGCCCAGCCCGGTCTGTTTGTGCGAATGCCCCAGCGCGGTGATCTCGGGATCATCATCGAAGCCCGGGCCGTGATCGCGCACGCACAACTGCAGCCATGATCCGTCGCGCGAAACCTCCAGGGCGATCGCGTCGGACCGATTGGCAGCCGAGGCGTCGACTGCGTTGTTGAGCAGGTTGATCAGCGCATGGCGAAGCCCCGGCGGCGTACGCAGGACGGTGCCGGCCAGCTCCGGATCGAGTGTCACCGTCAGCTCGGCTTCCGGCCGCAGCAACTGGAAGCGCTCCAGGCAGCCGTGGATGAACTGGTCCAGCCGCAGCCGCTCCGGTTCCTGCGACAGCTGCGCCTTGCCGAACGCGACCATCTCGCGAAGTATCGTGCGGCAGCGATCGACCTGGCTTTCGAGCAGCTCGAGGTCTTCGGACAGCGTGGGCTCGCCGGCATGTTCGCGGCGCAGTTCCGGCAGCAGGGTGCGCATCGTCGACAGCGGCGTGTTGAGTTCGTGCGCCGCGCCGGCGGCCTGGGTGGCGATGGCCAGGATGCCTTCGTCGCGCAGGGCGCGTTCGCGTATCCGCTGCACTTCGAGCTGCTGCAAGCGCAGCACGCGGGCCAGCCGGCTGATGAAAAAGCCCAGCAGCACCGCGCTGATCACGAAGTTCACGCCCATCCCGGCGACGTGCAGCGAGAAGCGGTTCGGCGAATCCCCGTGCACCGACATCGGCAGCGGCACATGCCGGTAGAGCAGGAGCACGTACGCAATGCCTGCCAGCGCCGCCACGGCCAGCACCGCCCGCGCCGACAGTGCCGCGGCGCTCAAGGCGATCGGCACCAGCAGCAGGGTGATGAACGGATTGCTGGCGCCGCCGCTGAAATACAGCAGGTAGCCGAGCACCAGGGTGTCGAAGGCGATGTGTCCCACCGCCTCCCACTCGCCGAGCGGCCACGGCTGGGTCAGCCGCCAGGCGGCGAATACCGAGAACACCGCCAGCACCCCGATGCCGATCAGCAGGGGCAGCAGCGGCACGTTCAAATGCATCCACAGCGCGCAGACCAGCACCGCCGTGCTCTGCCCGGCGATGGCGCAGATCCGCAGCCAGGCCAGCGTCCGCGTCAATGCAAACGGGCCGATGCGTTGGGCGGACCGGTGAGGCATGGCGATCTTCCTGGCTGAATCTGTTCGGGCGAAACCCGCCGAGCTGCGCGGCGGGTTTCCATGCTTCGTTTACGGCGTGTTGTATTCCTCGCTGTGCACCGGCGGCAGCGGCTTGTTGTTGGTCGCCGCGTCGGAGTGGCTGGCCGACAGCTTGCTCATCAGCGGCAGCATCGCGATGGCGATCACCGTGCAGCCCACGCCGGCAAGGCCGAGCTTGTTGAACAGCGAGGTGTAGATCGGCAGCGACACCAGTGGGTCCTTGATGTCGGTGGGGATGCTGGCGAAGTTCGCCACCACACTGCCCAGGTACTGCGAGATGCCCGAAGCCACGTAGTACGCGCCCATCATGAAGCCGCCCATGCGCGCCGGCACGTAGCGGGCGATCATCGCCAGGCCCAGGCCGCTGACCAGCAGCTCGCCCAGCGAGTACAGGCCGTAACCCCACACCATGATCCACGACGACACCTGGCCATTCACCGCGAAGCGGGCGCCCACGCCGTAAATGAAGAAGCCGATCGCCACCGCGGCGAAACCCCAGGCGAACTTCGCGGCCACCGACGGATTCTTGCCGACCCTGCCCATGCTGTTGTAGATGAACACCAGCACCGGGCTCAGCAGCACGATCCAGATCGCGTTGAGCGACTGGAACTGCTCGGGAATCCAGTTGAACAGGTGCCAGCCGAACAGGTCGAACGAGAGGTCGACGTTGCGCTGGGCGAACAGGTTCAGCGAGGTCGACATCTGCTGGTAGAAGATGAAGAAGAAGATCGTCTGCGCGACCAGCACGAGGGCGGCGACCAGGCCGGCCCGCTCATGGTGTTCGCTGCTGCGGATCAGGTGGATGAAGATGCCCAGGATCACCACGCCGGCGGCATACACGCAGATCCGCGCCACCATCTCATTCTGCAGGATGAAGGCCGACACGAAGACCATGCCGATGGCCGCCAGAGCCAGCAGCCCCAGCTTCCTCAAGTCGACCCGCTCGTCGTCGGCCGGCGAGCCGATGTGCTGCAGCGTGCGGTACATCAGCGAGTAGTTGATCAGGCCCAGCACCAGGCCGATCGCGCAGACGCCGAAGGCGGTGTGCCAGCCCCAGGCGTCGCCATACTTCGCGCCCACGTAATCGCGGATCCACGGGGTCAGCAGCATCGAGATGGTCGAGCCGATGTTCACCGCCATGTAGTAGATGGTGAAGGCGCTGTCGATCTTGGTGTCGTCGCCCTCGTAGATCTTTCGCACGAGGTTGCCGGCGTTCGGCTTGAAGAAGCCGTTGCCGACGATGATCACGCCCAGCGCCACGTACAGGAAGTAGGCGTTGTTGGTCGGGATCCACAACATCGCGTAGCCCAGCGCAAGCACGACGGCACCGATCAGCATCGTGCGGCGCGTGCCGATCAGCTTGTCACCCACCCAGCCACCGATGGCCGGCGTCGCGTAGATCAGCGCCGCGGCGGCGCCCCAGATCAGGTTGGCCTTGCTGTCGACGAAGCCGAGCTTCTTCACCATGTAGGTGACCATCAACACCTGCATGCCGTAGAAGCCGAAGCGCTCCCACATTTCGATCAGGAAGACGGTACTGAAGGACTTCGTCTGCGAGACGGGCGGGTTCTGGGTTGCCATAGATTTTCCGTGCGGGTTTCAGACCATGGCGACGTGCTGGCACGCGCCTTCGGCTTGTGATCCTGAACGGACCACAACCGACGAAGCCTAACCCATCCGTCGGCAGGGTGTAGCTGCACTGCGACATGACAGGTACCTGTCACAGGTGCTTGTGGGAGGGCGCCGCGGCCGTATGCCGCTGGCCGCTTGTGGCATCATCAGGCGCCCGCCATCACCGCTTCCCGGAGCCCGGCCCACCATGCCTCAACCCGAAGTCACCCCGTCACGACAGCGACCACCGGCCGGATGGCGGGTCCGCTGATGGCCGCCGAAGGTTTTCGTGGTCCGAAGCAGGTCTGGAACGCATTCCGGTGGTCGATGAAGGGCTTGCGCGCCGGCTGGAAGCACGAGGCATCCTTTCGCCTGGAAGCCTGCCTGGCCATCGTGATGGTGCCGCTGGGCCTGTGGCTGGGCCATGGCGGCCTGGAGAAGTTCGCGCTGATCCTGGCCCCGTTGCTGGTGCTGTCGGCCGAGCTGCTGAACTCGGCGATCGAGGCGGTGGTCGACAAGGTCAGCCCGGAATTCAACGAACTGGCCGGGCGCGCCAAGGACATGGGCTCGGCCGCGGTGTTCGTGCTGCTGATGCTGGTGGTGCTGAGCTGGGCGCTGATCCTGCTGCCGCGCTGGCTCTGAACCAGCGTGACAGACGCAATTACTGGATATCTTTTCGTTTGTCAGCGTGCCTCACCGGCAACCCCGAAGGGTTGACGCCCTGCAGTGCGCCGACAGTCACCTGGCCGGTCCACTCACGATCACGGTTCTCGAAATACTGCTTCGGATCCCAGCGCCAGGAAGCGTAGAGATTGCCGCAGCCGTTCGCGGCTGCTCCACCGATGGTCGCGGCGCCGCAATCCGGAAACCCGCCGTATCCCTTGGCCTGGCCGAAGAATTGCGTAGTCGTCATGCTGGCGACCGAGTCGGCGCCGAAGCCCAGGTATGAACCCGTCAGCTGGGTGCGGTTCCAGCGCAGCATCTTGGCCATCCGCGGCTTCGCGGTGACGTCGCCATATTCCGGATACAGTTTTTCCAGCAACGCCTTGGCCTGCTCGCGCTGGGATGCATCGAGCCGAACCCACACACCATCGCGGGTGGCGAGGAACTGGGGATACTTGCGCTCGGCGGCCATGGCGATCCAGGCGAAGGCGGCAACCGGGTCCTTCTGCACGCCCTGGCCGTTGAGATACATCAGGCCGATGCTGAGCTGGGACAGCTTGTCGGCGTAGCGCGCGCCAATCAGGAAATACTTCATCGCCGCCTTGAAGTCACCCGCCGCATAACGCTGCATGCCGTTGAATTCGCCGTATTCGTCGGGGTGGCCCCAGGTGGAGCTGTTGCTCATCGCTGCCAGCACGGCCTGCGACTGTGTATCGCGCAAGGGAGCGGAGGAGGATTGACCCGCCGCCGATGCCGCCGACGCGGCCAGCGTGCAAACAACAGCGCAGATGCAGCGCCGAGAGAGGTGCTTCATGGCGATCTCCTTGAAATTCCCGTTCCGTAAGAATGCCAAGCCCCGGCGATGGCTGCCGGTCTGACAGGGCGGATGCTGCTCTCGTTGGGCGTCGATATCAACGAACATGCCCGACAAACGCGCGCGCGAACGTGCTTCGTCCGGCCCGGAACGAGCCCTGCGTGCGGAACAATTGCGTCAAGACGGCGATGGATGCTGCAATGGGCCTTCTTTCGAGCTGGAGCGATTTCATGAAATCCCTGCGCATGCTCCTCGTGCTGTTGCTTGCCGTCATGCTCTCGGGCTGCGGCTACAACGCCATCCAGAAGCAGGACGAGGCGGTCAAGGCCGCCTGGTCCGAAGTGCTCAACCAGTACCAGCGCCGCGCCGACCTGGTGCCGAACCTGGTCAACACGGTCAAGGGTTACGCCCAGCACGAGGAGAAGGTCTTCGTGGAGGTGACCGAGGCCCGCGCCAAGGTAGGCAGCCTGCAGGTCAACGCAGACTCGCTCAACGATCCGCAGAAGCTGCAGCAGTTCCAGGCCGCCCAGGGCGAGCTGGGCAACGCGCTGTCGCGGCTGATGGTGGTCAGCGAGAACTACCCGCAGCTGAAGGCCGACGGCCTGTTCCAGAACCTGCAGGCGCAGCTGGAAGGCACCGAGAACCGGGTCACCGTGGCGCGCAACCGCTACGTGCAGTCGGTGCAGGAATACAACAGCATGATCCGCACCTTCCCCAACAACATGACCGCGAAGATCTTCGGCTACCAGGTCAAGCCGAACTTCAGCGTGCAGAACGAACAGGCCATTTCCACGGCACCGAAGGTCGACTTCGGCACCACCGCACCGGCCCCAGCGGCGACCCACTGATGACGGCCGGGCGCCGGTCTCGCCACTGGCTGCTGGTGCTGCTCCTGCTGCTGCAGGCCGGGCTGTACGCGGCGGATGCCGTGCCGAAACTGGCGCGGCATGTCACCGACCTCACCGGCACGCTGACCGCCGGCCAGGTCGACCAGCTCGACGCGCAGCTGGAGGCGCTGGAGAAAGCCAAGGGCGCCCAGCTGGTGGTGCTGATGGTCGGCAGCACCGGCGACCAGGACATCGAGGGCTACTCGCTGGCCGTGGCCGAGGCCAACGGGATCGGCCGCAAGGGCACCGATGACGGCGTGCTCTTGCTGATCGCCAGGAACGATCGCCGGGTACGCATCGAGGTGGGCTACGGCCTCGAGGGTGCGATCCCGGACGCAGCCACGGCCCGGATCATCCGCGAATACATCGCGCCGAGATTCCGCGGCAACGATTATTTCGGTGGCATCAGCGACGCAGTCGGTGCGTTGACCCAGCTGATCAATGGCGAACCGCTGCCGCCGCCGGTCCGCGGTTCGCCCGCGGGCGAACATGGCGGCCTCGACCTGCAGACCGGCCTGATGATTGCCGTGTTCGCGGCACTGTTCCTGCGCGGGATCTTCGCACGCGCCCCGGCATGGCTGCGTGCGTCGCTAGGTGCGCTGGCGATCGGCGGCCTGCTGTGGCTGCTGATCTCGCTGGGTGCAGGCCTGATCGGCGCGCTGGTCGGCGGCGTGCTGATGCTGCTCCCGGCCGGCGCCGGCCGTTCGATCGGCGGTGGCGGCTGGGGCGGGCTTGGCGGCGGCGGAGGTTGGGGCGGGGGAAGCTCCGGTGGCGGTTTTGGCGGCGGCTTCAGCGGTGGCGGCGGCAGCTTCGGCGGCGGCGGTTCCTCGGGGAGCTGGTGATGGAGCGCATGCGACGGCTGTGGCTGAATCTGTCCGGTGACTGGTTTCGCCTGTCACGCCGCTTTTCGCCAGCCTTGCTGGACGAGATGGCCGCGGCGATCGCGGCGGGCGAACGCACCCACCTGGGCGAGATCCGTTTTGCGGTCGAGTCGCGACTGGCACTGGCGGACGTGCTGGGCGGCCTCGACGCACCGACCCGCGCGCGGCAGCTGTTCACGCAGCTGCGTGTGTGGGACACCGAGCACAATTGCGGCGTGCTGCTCTACGTGCTGATGGCCGAGCATCGCATCGAGGTCGTCGCCGACCGCGGCATCGCGGCGAAGGTCCCGGCCGAAGAATGGAGCGCGATCTGCGCGCGCATGCGCGAGTGCTATGCCGGTGGTGACTGGCGCGCGGGCAGTCTTGCCGGCATCGCTGCGGCAAGCGAGTTGCTGGAACGTCATTTTCCCGGTGACGGACATGCCAATCCCGACGAATTGCCGGATCGCCCGGTGCTCTTGTGACGGGTGCCGGCGTGATTTTCGGGTTCAAACGATGCACAAAAAAACGCAGCCCGTTCGGGCTGCGTTTCCATTGCTTCACACCGTTGCCGGCTTAGAACTTCTGGTTGTAGCGCAGGTAGAAGAAACGACCGATGTCATAGGCCGGATTGTACGAGTACTGGCTGTCGGCCAAGCTGGCCGGGCCGCTGTAGAACGCAGCGCCCTCGCGGTTGAACACGTTGTTCGCGCCCACCGAGAAGGTGCCCTTCCACGGAGCCGTCCAGCGTACCTGCAGGTCGTTGTACACGATGCCGCCTACGGTACGCATCGGAGTCACGCCCACACCGGGGGTGTAGTGGTTCGGCAGGTCGCAGAGCGGACCGCCAGCCTTGTCGTAAGCGCAAGCTTCCTTCAGGTTGGAGTAGGCGCGAACGCCCCAGTTCACGCCGAAGTTGCCCAAGCTCCAGTCAAGGTTGGCATTGGTGCGATTGCGCCAGATGGAGTACATGCCCGCATTGAACTCGGTCGGCGCACCGGAACCGGCATTCGAGTTGTACTTGACCACGTAGTTCGAATCCAGATGAACCACGAACTGGCCGATGCTGAACTTCGGCAGGCGGTAGTTCAACGTGAAGTCGTAGCCTTCCGTTTCCAGCCAGCCCTTGTTGGCCAACGTATGCGAAAGGTTGACGACCTGGCCGTTGGCGTCGCGCTGGAACAGGCCGCAGGAGGCCGCGACGCCACGCAGGTAGCAGTCATCCAGCACGTTGTCGGAGCTGACGGCGCTGATCAGGTTCTTGATGCGGATGTTGTACCAGTCCAGCGACAGGTCCAGCCCCTGCACGAAGTGCGGGCTGTAGACCAGGCCCAGCGACTTGCTGGCCGAGGTTTCCGGCTGCAGATTCACGTTGGAGCCCGACAGGAACGGCGTGGTCGACTGCGCACCCGGACCATCGACCGGCTTGCCGGCGGCGTCGGTCTGGTGGAAGTTCGCACCCAGGCCGGCAGCGGCACAACTGGCTGCCACGGCGGGGTTGGTGCTGGCCGAGCCGAAGGTGACGTCGCACGGATCGGTGTAGTTGTCGAACGTCTGCGACTGGCCGCCGTACAGATCGTTGATCGTCGGTGCGCGGAAGCCTTCGGCGTAGCTGCCGCGAACCAGTACATCGTCTACCGGCTTCCAGGTCAGGCCGAACTTGCTGTTGGTGGTGCTGCCGAAGTTGCTGTAGCGCGAGTAGCGGCTGGCGAGGTCAACCGAAAGCTGTTTGGCAAACGCCATATCGGCCAGCAGCGGAATGTTCAACTCCGCATAGACTTCCTTGGTGTTGTAGCTGCCCGACGACGGATCAGCGGCCAGGTCGGTGGAGTTGCCTGTCCGGGAATAGCCGTCCGGCCTCTGATAACCCGACTCGCGGCGATACTCCGCACCGGCGGCGAACTGCATCGTGCCGGCCGGCAGTTGCACCAGGTCACCGCTGATGTTGGCGGTGAAGCCGGTGGTCTTTGAGCCATAGGTCCCGTTCGTCGGACGACCGATGTAGTCCAGCATGTCGCGGGTCCAGCCGCCGTCGCCGGCGAGAGCGTTCAGCGGCGTGCAGCCGGTGATGACGGCGCCCGGGGTGCCGCACTTGACCACGCCGTCGGTGTCCTTGAACGACGGTCCCAGTGCCTGCTGCATCTTCACCAGGTCGTAGTTGCCGGTGCCGAAGATATGGCCGGTGTTCTTGTTGATGAAGGCGCTGACGTCCCAGGTGAAGTAGCGCTCACCTGCGCTGAACGCACCGTCGATGCCGCCACCCAGGCGATAGGTCTTGACGGTGTTCTTGGTGAGGCGCGGGTTCTCCGTGCCGCGACGCAGGAAGTTGACGTCCTGCGGAGTCGCATAGCCGCTCTGCACGCCCAGCGGGTTGTAGTAGCTGTTCTTGTCCAGCACCAGCCCGGTGGTGGCGGTGCCGACCGGATAGCCGGCAACCTGGATGTTCGCCGTGCGCTCGTTGTAGAGCGCGTCGCCATGCAGGTTCAGGTTGTCGCCGAACTTGTACGCGGCCTTGGCGAAGATCGACTTACGCTTGCTGCCGCTGGCCAGCATCATCTGCTGGTCGGCGTTGTAGTTGTCGGCAGCGCCAAGGTAGCTGTGATAGTCGCTGAACTTGGTGGGGTCGCCACCTTCGTTGAGCTTGTAGGCATCGCCGCCGGGGCCATTGCTGATCAGGCCGCCGGGGCCGAAGGATGAAAGGCCTTCGGTGGGGTGCAGCACACCCTTCGGATACAACGCGTAGTCGCGATCGCGCGCCCACACCGGATCGGTCTCGGCATAGGTGCCGCCAACCATGAACGAGGCATTGCCCACCGACTTGCCGGCAGTGAAATCGTATTGCTGGTTGGTGCCGTCACCCTGGCCGTTCTTGCCGAAGTACACATTCGCCTCGGCCCCGTTGTAGTCGGTACGGGTGATGATGTTGACCACGCCGGCGATCGCGTCGGAGCCATAAATGGCCGAGGCGCCATCCTTCAGGACTTCGATGCGCTCGATGATCGAGGATGGAATCGTGTCCAGATCGGTGAAGCCATCGGTGTTGGTGCCCCAGCGACGACCGTCCACCAGCACCAGCGTGCGGGACAAGCCCAGGCTGCGCAGATCGACATAGGAACCGCCGGCATAGTCGTTGGAGACCAGCACGGTGGACTTGTTGACGCCAGCCGAGCCGGCATTGGTCATGTGCGACAGGATGTCGCCGACCGTCACGTAGCCCTGCTTCTGGATTTCGGCGCGGTCGAGGGTGAACAGTGGCTGGGCGGTTTCCATGTCCACGCTGCGAATGCGCGAACCGGTAACGGTGACCGTCTCAAGCTGCTTGGCCTGATCGGTGTTGCCTTGGGGGGCGGCGGAGGTGTCCTGCGCGAAAACTGTCCACGTAGGCAGAGTCAGGGCAGTCGCAATGGCGACAGCCAACAAGGTCTTCTGTTTCATGTTTAGGGTAAAACTCCGAACAAAAACGACCGGTGACCAGCAGCAAGGCTGGTCATTCGGGTCACTCGAGACAGCGCGTTTCACCTGGGGAAGGGCTACGCGCCACGGCATCGTCATGCGTGGGGAAGGACGATGTAATGTCGACGTTAAGTCAAAACGCAGCCAAACTGCAAGAACATGTGAGTTGGAGTTGTGACGTGGCCCTTCGACTCATGAAATTGCGGGTGACGCAAGAAGAAATTGCATTGCTGCGACATTTTTCAGCGTTACGGCGGCTTCTTCGTGTCGCAGGAAATTGAGGAGACGGTGCCGGCCGGTGCAGCAACACTGCGGCCTTTGCCTGGCAACAGTGGGTTTGCGCTTGAACGCGGCGCAGGCGAGGGAGCGGCGAAGCGACCTTGGTGAGGTCGCGCGCACGCGCGAAGTGAGCGTCGGCTCTGCCCGATCGCCCACTTCATCTGCTCGCCAGAATTCCGCACGATACTGCTGTCGCGGATCCATTACCGGATGTCCTGCAGCGTGAATCTTTCCCGGCCCGACTTACTGTCCGGATGGCGCTCCGGGGCCGATGTTCTTTTCCAGGAAGGCCTGCAACGTGTTGTAGAACTCGACGTTGTTCTTCTCGGTATAGAAGCCGTGGCCTTCGCCGGGCTTGCTCAACCATTCGTACGGCTTGTGGGCGGCATCGAGCGCGGCGCGCATGGCCTTGGCCTGAGCAAAGGGCGCCCGCTGGTCATCTTCGCCGTGAACCAGCAACACCGGCACGCTGATCTTGTCGGCCAGCTGGGCGGGCGAGTTCGCGTCGAGGTCGGCGTCGTCCTTGCCGATGACGGTCGTCAGGTAGCTGAGGCCGGACTTGCGTTCGCGGATGTCTCCCTTCTTGTACATCATCTTCAGGTCGTAGATGCCGGCGTAACCGACAGCGCACTTGAACAGGCCCGGTGCCCGGATGGTGGTCATCATGGCGGAATAGCCTCCGAAGCTTCCGCCATAGACGCAGACGCGTTTGGCGTCGGCGTAACCTTTCTCGATGGCCCACTTCACGCCGTCAATCAGATCCTGCTGGACGCGGGTTCCCCATTTCAGATATGCGGCTTCCTCAAAGTCGGCGCCGCGGCCACTGGATCCGCGATAGTTCACCTGGAGCACGAGGTACCCACGGTTGGCCAGGAACTGGGCGTCATTGTCGTAGAACCAGTCGTCCTGTACGCCGATGGGTCCGCCATGGGGCAGCAAAACCATCGGCAGGTTCGCTTCCGGGCGATCCTTGGGCAGGGTCAGGATCGCTTCCAGTTCCGTGCCGTCGCTTGCCTTGAATCGCAGCGGCCGGCGTTCCGCCATGTCTTTCGGATTGATCCACGGCGCCGTGGCAAACAGCTTGATGACTTGATAGTTGTGCGTGTCGATCAGGAAATACGTGCCCGGATCGCGGTCGCTGTCGACGGAGAACAGCAGCTTGCTGCCATCCTCGCTGAAATTGATGAAGTGCACATAGCTGCCGGGAAACTTCATGCTCAGCGCGCGATGCAGTTTGGCAGTCGGCGCGTTCATGTCGATGTAGCTGAACTCCGGTTTGCCTGTGGCCGCCACGGTGGCGAACGGCGCGTATGGAAAGGCCGTCCACTCGATGATGCCGACGCTGGAAAAGCCGTCGCTGGCCAGCACTTTGCGGGATGCGCCATTTTCGTCCTGTTCGACCAGCGAGGTCGGCCCGCCGCCGACGGCATAGCTGGCGTAGACGCGCTGCTGGTCGGGCGAAAAGTGGATGGGAACAAAGCTTCCGCCAACCTGGGACGCGGTCATCTTCACCCAGCCACCGCGCTGCTGGTGATACACCACGTAGTCCCAGTTGTCGTCGCGGCCATACGCGTAGTGCGCCTTGCCATCGAGACCGACCATGAAACTCATGTCGGCGACGCGAATGTCCCCGATCAGGTGCTTGCTGCCCTTGTCAGCATTGACGTCGTAAAGCGCGCTGGTGTTCTTGCTGTCCCAGCTCTGCGCGGCCATGTAGAAATGACCATTGGCAGGTATCGGCAGACCGTCGACCGCGCCCCAGCCCGTGGTACGCGACCCCATCTGGCTCTGATAGCCGTACAGGTAGTCCTGGCGCTTGCCGTCGATGTCCGTGGCGATCACCTCACCTGTCGCCATGGGTTTGTCGATCGAGCCGAACTGCTTGGCCTTTTCCACCACCAATCGAGTGTCGCTCACCCAGGTGATGCCGGCCGGGCGCTCATACTTCGGCAGGCGCAGCATGCTGATCGGCTGCTTGGTGTCGTTCACGCTATAGATGACCAGCGCATACGAGTCGCCGCTGGCGTCGCTCATGCTGACGGCAAGATGTTGCCCGTTCGGCGACAGTGTCGGCATGGACAGTTGTGCGTGACGCGCGAAGGCCTCGACCGGGATCAGGTCGGTAGCCGCAACAGCGGCGGGCAACAGCAGACAGACAGCAGACAGCATGGTCCGCGCAAGGCAACGAGACATCGGTTTTCTCCCCTGTGGCTCCCTGAAACAAATTCGACCGTCTGGAGCGAGACGGCAAAGTCGTTGTGCCCCTTTTCCGGCGGCGTTTGACGGCACGCCTCGTCCAGACTCCCCAGTACGGACGATGGCACGGCGATTCTAGTTCTAGGGCAAGCCCGGGCGAAAGCCTTGGTCGGGTGAGTATCGGGAGTTTTGCCACCTCGAGGGTCTCTGCCGGGAGTGCCGCGTGTCCGGCTTCTCTTGGGCACTGTCTCCCGCCATCTCGCCAAAGCCGGTCAGGGATGGTGGTCGAGCCGCCCGCCACGTTGTGCCGCTACACTTGTTCTTTGACCGCCGCCCTCCTGTCATGTCCCAGCCCTACATCGTCGATATCAATCCTGTCGCGTTTCATCTCGGCCCGGTGCAGGTGCACTGGTATGGCCTGATGTATCTGCTGGGCTTCTTTTTCGTGGCCTTGCTGGGCGAGTACCGGCGCCGGCGCGGACGGCTTCCGGTCACCCGCGATGCGCTGGGGGATCTGCTGTTCTACGGCATGCTCGGCGTGATCGCGGGCGGGCGCATCTGGTACATGCTGTTCTATGCCGACATCGACTGGATCTGGACCGCACCGCTGACCCTGTTCAAGGTGTGGGACGGCGGGATGAGCTTCCACGGTGGCCTGCTCGGCGTGCTGGCGGCGGGCTGGTGGTGGTCGCGGCGGCAGAAACTGCATTTCTTCGACACCATCGATTTCGTGGCGCCGCTGGTGCCGATCGGGCTGGGGCTGGGTCGTCTGGGCAACTTCATCAATGGCGAGCTGTGGGGCAAGCCGAGCGACGTGCCGTGGGCGATGATCTTCCCCCAGGCACCGGACCGGCTGCCGCGGCACCCTTCGCAGTTGTACGAAATGCTGCTGGAAGGCGTGGTGCTGTTCGTGGTGCTGTGGCTGGTTTCGCTGAAGCCGCGGCCGCGCTACCTGGTGTCGGGCCTGTTCGCGCTGCTGTACGGCTTCTTCCGTTTCGCGGTGGAATTCGTGCGCGTGCCCGACGCGCAACTGGGCTACCTGTTCGGCACGTCGTGGGTGACGATGGGGCAGATGCAGTCGTTGCCGCTGATCGCCGTCGGGCTGGGGCTGATCGCGATGTCGCGCCGGGCGCCGACGCTGCCGCTGGCTTCCGGCAGGTAAAGCGGCCCATCGCCGGCGCTTCGGCCGGACGGCAAAGCCGGGCCGAAAGCGGCGGGTGGCGCCCGTCCTGTCCAGCGGGCGGGCCTCAGCCGCCCAGGTATTTGCCCAGGAAATCCTGCATGTGCTGGTACAGGTCGAGGCGATCCTTCTCGCTGTAGAAGCCGTGGCCTTCCTTCGGCTTGCTGAGCCAGACGTAGGGCTTGCCCGCCTTGTCCAGTGCCGAGCGCAGGGCGGTGGCATTGCGGAAAGGTACACGCGGGTCCGCTTCGCCATGGGCGATCAGCACGGGAACGTTGAACTTGTCCAGCTGATACAGCGGCGAGATCGCGCGTGCTGCATCCTTGTCGCCGATCGCGTCGGCGAAATACGTCTGGCCGGCTGCGAAGTGGCTGGTGTCGCTGTGGTCCATGCCGATGGTCCAGTCCGATACGCCGGCGTAGTCGATCGCGCATTTGAACAGGCCGGGTGCGAGGATCGGCGTCATCAGCGACGAGTAGCCACCGAAGCTGCCGCCATAGACGCAGATGCGCGCCTTGTCTGCATGACCCTGGTCGATCGCCCAATGCACGCCATCGATCAGGTCGTGCTGGATGCGGTCGCCGAAGTGCTTGTAGCCGTCGTGCTGGAACGTCATGCCCCGCCCGGCCGAACCCCGGTAGTTGACCTGCAGCACCAGGTAGCCGCGGCTGGCCAGAAACTGCGCGTCGGGGTCGTAGTTCCAGCCGTCGGCGACACCGATCGGCCCGCCATGGGGCAGCAGCACCAGCGGGTGGGTTTTCGCGCCATCCGTGGGCAGCGTGAGATAACCGTCCAGTTCCATTCCGTCACTGGCCTTGAAGCGGATCGGCCTGCGCTCGGCCATCTGTGCCGGCTTGATCCACGGCTCGACCTGGAACAGCGGCCGCAGGTTCATGCTGTGGCGGTCGAACAGCGCGTAGGTGCCCGGGTCACGGTCGCTGTAGGCATGGATCAGCAGGATCATGCCGTCGTCGCTGCGTCCGGCGATGTCGATCACCTCGTCGGGGAACTTGTCGCTGAGCGCCTTGTGCACCTGCGCCAGCGGGCTCTCGTCCAGATAGCGGAAATGGGGTCGACCCGTGCCCAGCGCCACCGCATACGGCGCGCCGTCATGCGGAGCCCACAGGACGTTACCCACCGCGGAAAAACTGTCGCTGGCGAGCACCTTGCGATCGCTGCCGTCGAGCTTGCTGGCGACCAGCGCTTCGGGGCCGCCGCTGGCGCTGTAGACCGACCACAGCAGTTTGCCGTCGGAGCTGATGCGCTGGGGAATCAGCGCCTTGCCGGTGATGCTGGCGGGCATTTGCCGCCACGGCTGATCCTTGTCGTCACGTGCATACGTGACGATGGTGCTGCCCGCGTCAGGGGAGCCATAGGCGAAACGGGCGACGCCATCGTGCATGACGAAGTTCATGTCGCCCTTGTCGATCTTGCCCATCAATTCGGCCCGGCCGCTGCTCGAGTCGACGTCGTAGACCAGGCTGCTGTGGGTGTCGTACATGGTGAAGCTGCCGGTGGGCATCGGGCGCAGGTTGACGTAGAGATGCCCGTTGCGCGGCTCCGGCATGCCGGCAATCGATGCCGAACCGCGGGGCATGTCCTGCGAATGGATGGACTTGCCGCGGGCGCCGAGACTGTAAAGCGTGGTCTTGTGGCTGCCGTCGTAGTCGAGCGCTACCAGCTCGCCGGTCATCTGCGGCACGTCAAGCCAGGCGGATTCGTACGCCAGCGCCACGACCAGACGGGTATTGCTGACCCACACCACCTGGCCCGGCACGTTGCGCCTGGCCATGTCGAGGCGGCTCAGCGGCTTGAGGTCAGGCAGGTGTAGTACAGCCAGTTGATACCGGTTGTTGCCATCGTCGTCGGTACTGCGCACGGCGACTGCCAGCAACTGGCCATCCGGCGAAAGACTGGGGTTGCTCAGTTCGCCACGACGAACGAAATCCTGGATCGGCAGCAGCGTCGCCGGAGCGGCAAGCGCAGCGCATGGAACGAACGCGAAAGCGAGCGCCAGCAAACGGCGCACAACGATGGACATGATGAACTCCCCTTGATTCCGGCGATGCGGTCCGGCCGGATGTTCCGACGAACCCCGATGGGCCTGTCCGGAGACAGCCCGTCAGTTCGTGCGCCAGCCAGCCCCCGGCGGCGTCGAACCGTGCAAGTTTAACCCCGCGGCAACGGCGACCGGTACCTGCCGCTCCCGGCCGACGCAGCCGCCCAACGGAAATCGCTGCTGCGCGCTCGGGCGGCGCGATCTGTCGCCCGCCCTGCAGCGCGCGGTTCGCGATGCTCAGAAATTCCGGTCGCCGCCCAGGATGTCGCCCAGTCCGCCGAGGATCGAGCCCTCGCCACGGCGCTGGCCACCGCCTTGCGGTGCCGCGGCCAGCATGCGGCCGGCCATGCGCGAGAACGGCAGCGATTGCAGCCACACCGTGCCCGGTCCGGTGAGCGTGGCGAGGAACACGCCTTCGCCGCCGAACAGCATGCTCTTGATGCCGCCGACCGGCCTGACGTCCATGTTCACCGTGTCGTGGAAGGCGACCACGCAGCCGGTATCCACGTCGAGCCGTTCGCCGGCTTTCAGCTCGCGCTGCACCACGGTGCCGCCGGCGTGCACGAACACCCAGCCGTCGCCTTCAAGCTTCTGCATGATGAAGCCTTCGCCGCCGAACAGGCCGGTAAGGATCTTGCGCTGGAAGAAGATGCCCAGCTGCACGCCGCGGGCGCCGGCCAGGAACGCATCTTTCTGGCAGATCAGCCGGCCGCCGTGGTCGGACAGCTTCATCGCCATCACGGTGCCGGGGTAGGGCGCGGCGAACGCGACCTTCGCCTTGCCCTGGCCGGTGTGCGTGAACACGGTGGTGAACAGGCTTTCGCCGGTGATCACCCGCTTGCCGGCGGACAGCAGCTTGTCCATCAGGCCGCCGCTCTGGCCGCCGCTGGAGCCGTCGCCGAACACGGTGTCCATCTGCACGGCGGCTTCCTTGTACATCAGCGCGCCGGCCTCGGCAATCGCACTCTCGCCCGGGTCCAACTCGATCTCGACGAACTGCATGTCGGTGCCGACGATGCGGTAGTCGATCTCGTCGGCGCGGCCGCCGCCCATCGACGCCGGCATCGGTGGCGGCGCCAGCGGCGTGCCGCCGAATTCCGCCACGCTGCGGATCGGCTTCCACTCGGTGAAGCCTTCGCTCCAGCAGTAGCCGTCGGGTTGGCGTCGGGCCTGTTCCCGTGCTGCGGCGTCATCAAGCGGGCCGATCCGGTCGGTGTTCTTGCCGTAGCTGAAAAACCACTGGGCCATGCTCGTCTCCTCGCTGGAAAAGCCCGAGTCTATGTCGTGCCGGCGCGCGGTGGCAGTGACCGTTGTCATGCCCCTCGGGCTAGAATCGGCGGATGCGCGCTTACCTCGACCTGCTTCGCCACGTTCTCGACCATGGCACCGAAAAGACCGATCGCACCGGCACCGGCACGCGCAGCGTGTTCGGCTGGCAGATGCGCTTCGATCTCAACCGGGGCTTTCCGCTGGTCACCACCAAGAAGCTGCACCTGAAGTCGATCGTGCACGAGCTGATCTGGTTCCTGCGAGGTGACACCAACATCGGTTACCTGAAAGAACATGGCGTGCGGATCTGGGACGAGTGGGCCGACCAGAACGGCGACCTCGGTCCGGTTTACGGCGAACAGTGGCGCGCTTGGCGCACGGCCGACGGCGGCGTGGTCGACCAGATCGCCTGGGTGATCGACGAGATCAGGCGCAACCCGGACTCGCGGCGGCTGATCGTCAACGCCTGGAACGTGGGCGAACTGCCGAAGATGGCGTTGCTGCCCTGTCACACGATGTTCCAGTTCTACGTGGCGGATGGAAAGCTCAGCTGCCAGCTGTACCAGCGCTCCGGCGACATCTTTCTGGGCGTGCCGTTCAACATCGCCAGTTACGCGCTGCTGACCCACATGGTGGCCCAGGTCTGCGGGTTGGGCGTGGGCGATTTCGTGCACACCCTGGGTGACGCGCATCTGTACAACAACCACCTGGAACAGGCGCGACTGCAGCTGAGCCGCGACGAGCTGCCATTGCCGCAGCTAAAGCTCAATCCGGCGGTGGGTTCGATCTTCGATTTCCGCTACGAGGACGTCACGATCGAAGGCTACCGGTCGCACCCGGCGATCAAGGCCGAGGTCGCGGTCTAGGCCTGCGGCTGGAGCCTGCCGAGCCCGGCCTGGAAGGGTGGAATGTCGTCGCAGCCCTGGCGCGGCCTGTTAATATCCAGAGCGATTCGACGGCATCTTCCCCGGATGCCGGTCGCCCCCATGAACCAGCCCTACAAGGATTCTCCATGGCCATCTCGCTGATTGCTGCACTCGACGAAAACTTCGCGATCGGCCGCAAGGGACAGCTGCCCTGGCATCTGCCCGATGACCTGCGCTGGTTCAAGCAACTGACCACCGGCAAGAACGTGTTGATGGGCTACAACACGGCGCTGTCGATCGGCCGCGCACTGCCGGACCGGGTCAACCTGGTGCTCAGCCGCCGCCACGAGGCGCCGTTTCCCGGGCAGATCACGGTACGCTCCATCGAAGAGGCGCAGGCGCGCTGCGACAACACCGGGCTGATGGTGATCGGCGGCGGCATGGTGTTCCACGAAGCCCTGCAGCGCGCACGCCGCATGTATCTGACTTGGGTCAGCGCCGCCGTCGATGGCGCCGACACGTTCTTCCCGGGCGTGCATTTCAGCGAGTGGACCGAGGTGTCGCGCGTGCACCACAAGGCCGATGCGGACCATGCCTACGATTTCGACATGGTCGAGTACCTGCGCAACAACTGACGGCCATGCCGGTCGAGCCGAAGCCGGTCATGCACGTGATGGCCGCGGTCATGCTCGATGCGCTGGGTCGCGTGCTGCTGGCGCAGCGGCCGCCGGGCAAGCATCTGGCCGGCCTGTGGGAGTTTCCCGGCGGCAAGCTGGAGGCGGGCGAGACACCCTTCGAGGCGCTGGCGCGGGAGTTGCGCGAGGAGATCGGCGTCACCCTGCTGCGCGCGGAGCCGCTGATCCGCGTGCCCTGCCACTATCCCGATCGCGAGCTGCTGCTGGATACCTGGCAGACCGAGCAATGGGAAGGGGAGCCGCGGTCGCTGGAAGGGCAGGCCTTGCAATGGCTGCCGCCGGAGCAGGTCGATCCGTCCATGCTGACCCGGGCCGATCGCGCGATCCTGCAGGCGTTGCGCCTGCCCTCCCGCTACGCCATCACCCCGGTTGACGTGCCGCCGGAGCAGGCCGGCGCGTGGTTCGAGCGGATCGGCCAGGCGATCGAACGCAGCGCGCAACTGGTGCAGTTGCACTTGCCGCTGTGGCCGCGCGAGTTGGTGCGCGAACTCGCTGCCGGGCTGCTGCCACTGGCCCGCCGCCATGGTTCGCAACTGCTGCTGCACTGTGACATCGAAGGTGCGCAGCTGCTGGATATCGGCGTGCAGCTGCGCAATCGCGAGGTGGCGGCGCTTGGCGGGCGCCCCCTGCCGCCGTCGCAGTTGATCGGTGCCAGCTGCCATGACGCGGCTGACCTGGCCCGGGCCGAGCAGCTGGGTGTGGACTTCGCCACCCTGGCGCCGGTCGCCGCCACGCCTGCCCATCTGCAGATTCCGCCTCTGGGTTGGACCTGCTTCCAGTCGCTGGCGGAAGCAGCGGCATTGCCCGTCTACGCCCTGGGTGGCTTGGCGCCGGCACACGTCGCCCAGGCCCGCGCCAACAGCGGTCAGGGCGTTGCGGGAACCCGCGAGTTCTGGCCGTGACGTAGCGGTCGCGGGCACCGCCCGCCGGTTTGCCGCGGCGTTACGAAACGCGGCGTGCCAGTTCCAGATAGCGCTGGTGCAGATGGACAACTGCCTGGTCGAGCGCGGCTTCGTCGCCGCTGTTGTCGATGACGTCGTGGGCGATGGCGAGGCGTTCTTCGCGCACGGCCTGGTTGGCCAGCATGCGACGGGCCAGGGTTTCGTCAATGCCGTCTCGCGCCGTCAGGCGGGCAAGCTGGGTCGCTTCGGGCGCATCGACCAGCAGGACGCGATCGATCCAGCGGTAGTGTTCGATGTTCTCGACCAGCAGCGGAATGGCCAGCAGGCAATAAGGGCCCGCTTCGGCCATCGCGCGGTCGTGCAGCCACTGCCGCACGCGCGGATGGATGATGGCCTCCAGCGTGCGGCGCGCGCCCGGATCGGTGAAGACGCGCTGGCGCATGGCGGCGCGATCCAGGCGACCGGCATCGTCCAGCACGTCGGCCCCGAATGCCGCGACCACTTCGGCCAGGCCCGACGTGCCGGGTTCGATCACGTCGCGGGCTGCCACGTCGGCATCATGCACGTGCACGCCCAGCGCCTCGAAGCGTCGCGTCACCGCGGTCTTGCCGGCGGCGATGCCACCGGTGAGTCCGATCACCAGCGCCGCTCGATGCCCGGTCATCGCATGCCGGTCAGATGCAGATAGCCGTCCAGCAGATCCGGGCCGGCCACGAACCAGACCCAGCCCGCGGCAGCGATGAACGGGCCGAACGGCATCGGGATCTCGCGCTTATGCTTGCGCAGGGCGATCAGGCTGCCGCCCACCAGCGCGCCGATCAGCGAGGACAGCAGCACGATCGGCAACAGCGCGACCGGGCCCATCCACGCGCCCAGGGCCGCCAACAGCTTGAAATCGCCGTAACCCATGCCTTCCTTGCCGGTCAGCAGCTTGAATCCCCAGTACACGCTCCACAGGCTGAGGTAGCCGATCGCCGCGGCAAGAATCGCGCTGGGTGCGCTGACGAACATCGGCAGCAACGACAGCAACAGACCAAGCCACAACAGCGGCAAGGTCAGCTGATCGGGCAGCAATTGAGTACGGAAGTCGATGCCGGCTGCCGCGATCAAGACCCAGGTGAACCCCAGTCCCGCCAGCGCGGCCCACGAGGGCCCGAACTTCCACACGATCACCGCGCTCAGGAACCCGCTGAGCAATTCCACCAGCGGGTACTGGATCGAGATCTTCGTCTGGCAATAGCGGCAGCGCCCGCGCAGCAGCAGCCAGCCGAACAGCGGGATGTTGTCCAGCGCCGACAGCGGGTGCTTGCAGTGCGGGCAGTGCGACGGCTCGCGCACGATGCCCGGGGGCATGGGTTCGGCGTCGCCCTCGATCTCCAGCACGTCACGGGCTTCGTGGCGCCAGGCCGCAGCCATGCGCTCGGGCAGGCGCAGGATCACCACGTTGAGAAAGCTGCCCACCAGCAGGCCGAGCACGGCGGTCAGGGCAATCCAGAGGGCGAAGGGAAGATCGGGCATGCGTCAGCCTTGCTTTTAAGGCCCCTCTCCCTGCGGGAGAGGGGGTGGGGAGAGGGTACGGCCCCTAGCGAAGTTCAAAATCGCCTCAAGTACCGCCTCGGTTTCCTGCAAAACCTGATTGTCCCAGAATCTCAGCACCACGAGGCCTTGTCGCTCCAGCGCACGCGTACGGATGCTGTCCGTTTCCTCGTCGTGTTGCGAACCATCGATCTCGACGACCAGCCTGAGTTCTTCGCAGAAGAAGTCGGCGATATACGGCGGGATGGGGTGCTGACGGCGGAACTTGAGCCCGGCGAGGCGTTTGGCGCGCAGGTGATACCAGAGTTTGAGTTCGGCGTCGGTGCTGGCGGTGCGCAGCAACTTTGCGGTAGTCAACGTTCTGGTGGGCAGAGGCGGTTTGTGGCGCATCGCTTGAACCGGACCCTCTCCCCAACCCCTCTCCCGAAGGGAGAGGGGCTCTTCGGTCAGACCGTACCGGCGAGCTTGAAGATCGGCAAGTACAGGGCCACCACCATGCCGCCCACGATACCGCCCAGCACCACCATGATGATCGGCTCGAGCAGGGTGGACAGGGTGTCGACCGCGTTCTCCACTTCTTCCTCGTAGAACTCGGCCACCTTGAACAGCATGTTGTCCAGCGCGCCGGATTCTTCGCCGATGGCGGTCATCTGCACCACCATGTTCGGGAACAGGCCGGTCTGCTTCATCGCCAGCTGCAGCTGGTGGCCGACCGAGATGTCGTCGCGCATCTGCCTGACCGCGTCGCCGTAGACGATGCTGCCGGTGGCGCCCGACACGGCCTCCAGCGCCTCGACCAGGGGCACGCCGGCGCGGAAAGTCACACCCAGCGTGCGCGAGAAGCGGGCGATCGCCGAGTTGCGCACGATGTTGCCCATCACCGGCAGCCTCAACGACAGCCGGTCCAGGAAGTGGGCGAACTTCAGCGAGCGCTTCTTGGCGAAGACAATCGCCACGATGCTGCCCACGATGATGCCGATCACCAGCCACCAGTAGCTCTGCATGAACTCCGACATGTTCACCAGCACCTGGGTCGGCGCGGGCAGGTCGGCGCCGGCGTCCTGGAAGGTCTTGGAGAACACCGGCACCACGAACAGCAGCATGATCAGCATGACCAGGAACACGACGGCCAGCACCATCATCGGATAGAACAGTGCCTTCTTGATCTTCTTCTTAATCGCCTCGGTGCGTTCCTTGTAGGTCGCCACGGTGTCCAGCACGGTGTCCAGCACGCCGGAGGCTTCGCCGGCATGGACCAGGTTGCAGTAGAGCTCGTCGAACTGGACCGGGTAGCGGCCCAGCGCCTCATGCAGGGACGCGCCACCCTCGATGTTCTGCTTCACGTCCAGCAGGATGTTCTTGAAGCGGACGTTCTTCTGGCCATCGGCGATGATGTCGAAGGCCTGCACCATCGGCACGCCGGACGCCATCATGGTGGCGATCTGGCGGCTGAAGACGGCCACGTCGCCCGGCTTCACCGTGCTGCCGGAGGAACCGAACAGGGGCTTGGAGCGCTCGCGCACCGTCTGCGGGTTCATGCCCTGGCGGCGCAGTTCGGCCTTCACCAGCGAGGCGTTCTTCGCCGGCATGTCCCCCTTCATGCGCTTGCCGCGCTTGTCCAGCGCCACCCACTCGTAGGTGGTCAGCTTGCTGACTTCGGCACGTTGGGCGCCCAGCGCGCGCGCCTTGTCGATATTCGTTGCGGTAGCCGTGGCCATGCGCATCTTCCCCCAGTGGTCCAGTCCCGGCGCCGTCCCCGCGGGCGGCAAACAAGATATTCGTGAAGCTTATGTCATTTTTGCCCCGCCAAACCGTGGCGCCGGACGCAACTTCGGTGCGGCGGCGGTCGCGGTTCGCCGCTTATTCCTTGGTCACGCGGTCGATCTCGATCAGGCTGGTCAGGCCCTGCTTCACCTTCAGCAGGGCCGAAGCGCGCAGGTCGTTCACCCCGGCAGCCTTGGCCGCTGCCGCGATCTCCATGGTGTTGCCGCCCTGCAGGATGATCTTCTGGATCTCCTCCAGCATCGGCATCACCTGGTAAATGCCCACGCGGCCCTTGTAGCCGTCATTGCAGCCGTCGCAACCGCCGGCCTCGTAGATCGTCATCCCCTCGTCGATATCGGCCTGGCTGAAGCCGGCGGCCAGCAGCACCTGCGGCGGCAGATCCATCGGCTTCTTGCAGTCGTGCAGGCGCCGCGCCAGGCGCTGGGCGATGATCAGGGTGACCGACGAGGTGATGTTGTACGGGGCGATGCCCATGTTCATCAGGCGCGAAACCGTCTGCGCCGCGTCGTTGGTATGCAGGGTGGACAGCACCATGTGACCGGTCTGCGCGGCCTTGATGGCGATTTCGGCGGTTTCCAGGTCGCGGATTTCGCCGACCATGATCACGTCCGGGTCCTGGCGCAGGAACGAGCGCAGCGCGCTGGCGAAGGTCATGCCGCGCTTGACGTTCTGCTGCACCTGGTTGATGCCTTCCACGCGGATTTCCACCGGGTCTTCCACGGTGGAAATGTTGCGTTCGGGCGTATTGAGCATGTTCAGGCCGGTGTACAGCGACACCGTCTTGCCCGAGCCGGTGGGGCCGGTGACCAGCACCAGGCCGTACGGCTTGTGGATGGCGTCGATGTAGAGCTTCTGCTGATCCGGCTCGTAGCCCAGCTTCTCGATGCCGATCTTGGCCGAGGAGCCGTCCAGGATACGCATCACGATCTTCTCGCCGAACAGCGTGGGCAGCACGCTGACACGGAAGTCGACCGCGCGGGTCTTGGACAGGTTGAGCTTGATGCGGCCGTCCTGCGGCACGCGCTTCTCGGCGATATCCAGTTGCGACATCACCTTGATGCGCGACGAGATGCGGTTGGCCATCTTCATCGGCGGGTTGGCCACAGTGCTGAGGATGCCATCCATGCGCACGCGCACCCGGTACTGCGTTTCGAACGGCTCGAAATGGATGTCCGAGGCGCCCCGGCGGATCGCGTCGACCAGCACCTTGTTGACGAACTTCACCACGGGTGCATCGTCGTTGCCGGTGGCATCGACGCCGCTGCTTGATTCGTTCTCGCCGTCACCAGCCTCGATATCGAGCTCGTCGAGGTCGCCGCCACCCATGTCCGGCATGGTGTTGCGAAGGTTGTTCAGCAGGCTTTCGATTACCTTCTGCAGCGAGTTCCGCTCCACCAGGATCGGCTCGACCATGCAGTTGGAGTGGAACTTGATCTCGTCCAGCGCATGCGACTGCATCGGGTCGGCGATGCCCACGTACAGCCGCTTGCCGCGTCGGAACAGCGGCAGCGCCTGGTGCTTGGTGATCAGCGCCTCGCTGATCAGGTCCAGCGGCATCGTGGCCGGACTCAACGAGGTCACGTCCATCATCGGCATGCCGAACTCGACCGATGCCACCCGCGTCAGCTCCGCGCTGTCGACCAGGCCGTGGTCCAGCAGCCACGTACCCAGCGCAGCCTTCTGCTGCCCGCTGTCCGCCATGGCCTTGCGGACCACGTCCTCCGCCATCACGCCTTCGGACACCAGCCGGCGCGCCATGCCGGACAGACCCGTAAGCGACGGTTGCAATTGAGATGACATAAACGGCTCGACCTTGCCCCTGTATGTTGTTGAATCTACCGCAGTCCGCCCCGCAGGTCACCCACTGAATGCAATTCCCGGCGGGTCACCGCCGGATAGCTCGACGCAGCGCACAAACGCACGGCGCGGCCGCCTCTCCAGGGTTACCCGGAAGTCGCAGGGTAGGTTCCTCCCTCTGCTTGCAGGGGGAGGGCAGGAGGGGGTCAAGCTCTTGATCCAATCCCCGAGATCCCCGCGCTGCCAACTTCACGCCTGACCCCATCCCCCCTTCACGCTATGATCCCGGGGTCATCCGGGGGAACCACCTGTTGAACCGCCTCAGCATCATCCTGCCTGCCAAGAACGAAGCGCCCGCCCTGGCGGCCCTCCTGCCGCAGCTGCGCGCCGCCCACCCCGGTGCGGAAATCATCGTGGTCGACGACGGCTCCACCGACGACACCCGCAGCATCTGCAAGGGCAACGACATCACCTGCCTCAGCGCGCCGTACTCCATGGGCAACGGCGCGGCGATCAAGCGCGGCGCCCGGGCCGCCAGCGGCGACATCCTGGTGTTCATGGACGGCGACGGCCAGCACGATCCCGCCGACATCAAGCGCCTGCTCGACCAGCTGAACCGCGGCTACGACATGGTTGTCGGCGCCCGTGACTGGGACAGCCAGGCCGGCGTCGGCCGCGGCCTGGCCAACACCTTGTACAACTGGCTCGCCACCCGCATGACCGGCCATCCGGTGCTCGACCTCACCTCCGGCTTCCGTGCCGTACGCGCGGACAAGTTCCGCGAATTCCTGCACCTGCTGCCCAACGGCTTCAGCTACCCCACCACCAGCACCATGGCGTTCTTTCGCAGCGCCTACGCCGTGGCCTACATCCCCATCAAGGCCGCCCAGCGCGTGGGCAAAAGCCACATCAAGCCCCTGCGCGACGGCCTGCGCTTCCTGCTGATCATCTTCAAGATCGCCACCCTGTACTCGCCGCTGAAGTTATTCGTGCCGGCGAGCGTGGTGTTCTTTCTGCTGGGCTGTGCGAATTATGCGTGGACCTTCATGCATGATGGCCGACTGACAAACATGAGCACGCTGCTGTGGAGCGCGGCGGTGATCGTGTTTCTGATTGGATTGGTATCTGAACAGATCACCGGCTTGATGTACCGACGCGACATATAGCTCAAAGGGAGTCGGTACAAGTTCTGAGGGCGCGCGGCCTTCGGGCGTTTCTCTTGGTGATGTCTTGATGCCTTAGCCACAAACGAAAGTCACGAGGTTCTGCAAGAAGTGATGCGTGTATTTCTGGTCAGCACCTCATACCCACGGGATATTTCCGATTGGCGTGGGATATTCATGCGGCATCTGGTTGCCGCGCTCGCACGCATTCCATCTGTCGACCTGAGTGTGTGGGCTCCACCAGGGGAGCTACCTGAAGGCGCAACATATATTGTCTCGCCGGTTGACGCCCGATGGCTGGCACGGTTGATGGCACTTGGCGGGATATCGCACATGATGCGCAGTGGGGGATGGCGCTCTTGGTTTGCGCCCCTGCGGCTTATGCGCATGATGGGCGCGGGTTATCGCGCTCGTCCTGATGCGGATATCTACCATGTCAATTGGTTGCAGTGCGCGTTACCTCTCCCGAACAACAGCAAGCCTGCGCTTGTCACCGTGCTGGGCAACGACCTGAAACTTCTGAAGCTACCCTTCATGCGATACCTGATGCGCCGCGCGATGAAGCGGCGCAAGGTGGTCATTTGCCCCAATGCCGACTGGATGTCCGGCCCCCTGCAGGCTGCATTTGGAGACGTTGCTGAAATACGCCCTGTCTCGTTTGGCATTGATCCGTGCTGGTATGCGATCAAACGCGATTACGACGAAGACCAGCCTCATCGCTGGCTTGCGGTAACGCGTCTCACGGCCGACAAGCTGGGGCCACTGTTTGACTGGTCAAATAAAATCTTTCGCGACAAGCGACGCGAATTGCATCTGTTTGGGCCGATGCAGGAAGATATCGAAGTGCCCGAGTGGGTTCACTACCACGGCCCCATCACACCTGAGCAGCTCGCGAACGAGTGGTTTCCGAAAGCGTGCGGCTTGATAACCCTTAGCCGCCACGCGGAAGGTCGCCCGCAAGTCATGCTTGAAGCCATGGCTGCTGGCCTGCCCATCATTGCTTCCGACATGCCTGCGCATGCCAGCATCGTGTTTGACGGAGAGACCGGCAAGCTTTGCGATTCCATGGAGAGCTACGTTGCGGCACTGGACAACGTGGAGGACGTTCCAACCAATCACCGCCTTGGCGTCGCTGCTCGGAGTTGGGCGTCTCGTGAAATCGGTACCTGGGATGATTGCGCTGCACGCTATGCGCAAATCTATAGCCATCTTCTGGGAGCTACGTGAATGGGAGGCGAGATTCTCGTTCTTGGCGCTGGCGGCTTTATCGGGCGGCACCTTGTGCGCCGGCTGGCACGGCAGGGTGAGCGAGTCATTGCTGTCAGCCGCAGTTCAATCGAATTTGGGCATCCGAATGTTGAGACTGTAGTAGCCGGATTGCGGGAGCCGGAGGACTTCACACCTTATGTCGCGCGCAGCCGTGCGGTGGCATATCTCGCGTCCACGTCGACCCCCGGGACTTCCGCGGGCCGTCCACTTTGCGAGCTGGTAGATAATCTTGAGCCGTTGGCTTCCCTGCTGCAGGTGTTGCAAGAGCACGCTGGTGTGGAACTGCTCTATCTGTCGTCCGGTGGTTCGCTGTATACGTCTACGGGCCAGATGGCTGCCACCGAAGCCGATGCTGTCCAGCCGCGCTCATATCATGGTGCGGGCAAGATAGCCGCGGAGTATTTCATCTCGACCTGGTGCACTCAGTATTCCGGACGGGCGACGATTTTGCGTCCATCCAATGTTTACGGCCCGGGTCAGCGCGAACGTGCGGGGTTCGGCATCGTGCCTGCAGCGTTCGGAAAGATGAGTCGCGGGGAGACCCTGCACATCTGGGGCGACGGCTCAACGGTCAGGGACTATTTCTACATTGATGACATGATGGATTTGGCCGGGACGATCTTGGCAACGCCGATGTCCGGGGGCGCGCGCATCGTCAATGCTTGTAGCGGGATTGGAGTCAGCCTCAATGAGTTGTTCGCTGCCATGGAGGCGGTGAGTGGGCGACCATTGCGACGCACTTACGAGCACGGCCGGGCGCTGGATGCCTCGCGGGTAATGATGGATCGCACTCTGGCACAGACAAGATACGGGTGCTTGTCCGTCACTCCATTGCATGAAGGACTTGAGCGGACATGGGACTGGTTCAACACCATCACACAGTAAGTCGCCCCGAACATCCCGTCTGTTCGATTTGCATCGCCAACTACAACGGCATCGACCTGCTGGACGACTGCCTGGTCTCGGTCATCTCGCAGCAAGGTGAAATCAGTTTCGAGATCATCGTGCACGATGATGCTTCCACGGATGATTCAGTCGCTTTGTTGCGTATGAAGTATCCAGGTGTAGAGGTGCTCGCGAGCCCGGAAAACGTGGGCTATTGTGTGGCCAACAATCGCATGGTTGCGCATGCCCGCGGCGAGTTCATTCTTCTGCTCAACAATGATGCGGCGTTGCATCCCGACGCGCTTCTGACGTTGATCGAGATCGCAAGCGGATCAGCGGCCAAGGGAGTCATGACGTTGCCCCAGTACGATTGGGAGACCGGGGTATTGGTCGATCGAGGGTGTCTCCTCGACCCCTTCTACAACCCAGTCCCCAATCTTGATTCCAGTCGGCGTGATGTGGCGATGGTGATTGGCGCTTGCCTTTGGATGTCGAGAGACGTCTGGAACGAGATTGGCGGATTCCCGGAGTGGCTGGAGTCAATCGCTGAAGACATGTATTTGTGTTGCGTGGCTCGCCTGCGCGGATGCTTGGTGCAGGTTGCGAGTGCCAGTGGGTACCGCCATCGTCAGGGTGTCAGTTTTGGCGGGAACCGGGTCGATGGGGGAAGGTTGAGCACGACATTCCGTCGGCGCCGGTTGAGCGAGCGCAACAAGACTGCGGTCATGATCATATGCTCCCCCACGTGGCTGGTCTGGCCGTTACTGCTTGTGCATCTGGCTGAACTGGCTCTTGAGGGTCTGGTGGTTGCACTTTACCGACGTGACAGGCGGGTTTGGGGCGAGATATACGGGCCTGCATTGGGAACCATTTTCAGGAGTGCACCCGATTTGCGAGCGCGGCGCGCCCAACAACAAACGTCGCGTCAAGTTTCGCCAGCTGCGTATCTGAGCGCATTCACCTGGTTCCCGCACAAGCTCCGGATGCTGTTCAAGCATGGATTCCCTTCCATACGATGAGTCATCTTCGGCGCTCTCCGAATCATTCCGGACGTTGAAACAGGAACAAGGGCTCTCTCGGGTTGATGCCGAACACAACCGGATCGAAGTCGGACAGTACGTCGTCGTGTTGTTGCACACGCGAGACCAAACCCGTCGACTGGAATCGCGTAAAAATGTCTCGTCCGAACAGGCGAACATGATCGGCCTGGCCGTAGGCTTGAAGTCGCGCTGCATCCGTGTCGATGCCGGGGTCTTGCCAAGTGTGGTGCAACTTCGCGCTGTAGGGCGTTTGCAGGATGGCATGGCCACCGGGCTTGAGCACGCGATGGATCTCAGCCAGCGCCTTCAGGTCATCGTCCACATGTTCCAACACGTGGTTGGCGATGACCAGATCGAACGACTCATCGCCATATGGGATATTGAGCATGTCGACGCGCTGCACATTCGACGAAGACGGGTACAAATCGCACGGAACGTAGCGAATTGGCGTTGCCAAAGCTATGCGCCTGCCGAGATGTCTTTCCGGCGCGAAATGCAACACGGACTTTTCGTGCATGCTTTCGAGCAGTCTGGTTCTTTCCAGATACATGAAAAGGTGCCGCTCCCGATCGTGCGCCCCACATCGCGGACACTCAAACTGGTCCGGGTTGCTGCCCACGATATCCATCGCAAGCATCAGCCCCGGAGTGCCTATCGAGCCACGCAGGTAAGGCATGAAGTGCCACACGTGGTGGCCGCACATCACACAGCGGCGATTTCCCCCGGGCAACCAACCAGATAAGGCGTACTTGGCGAGCTTGATTAAATTCATGGATTTTCGGAGCGGTTGGTTAGCGGCGATACAACACCCGGCCGGAATGTTGGTCAGATCTCTTGTGGATCTTGCCGAACACCTCTTTGCATGCAATGCGAACAACGGAATGCAACATCAGCAGCGCGGTATGGATCACACCGTATGGAGAGGCAGCAAACGCACGTGGCGCCCATTCTTTCAGAAGTTCGATCTTTCGAGTGCGAAGTGACCGGAAGAGCACGCGACGCATGAAATCGGCAATGCCGAAGGCCAAGTCACTGTCCGTAATCAGCTCCCGGGGCACACTCATGATGGCCTCCCAGTAGAGTTGACGAACTCTGTCGTTACCCTGCGTCACCATGGAGTTGATCGAGCCAATGCGATAAACGACCAACGGCTCGGACAACTGGGCCACCGGGCCCGTGCGCGCCAGCAGCAGGTGTCCACGGTAGTCGATTGACGGTGCCTGTATATCGAGAAGAGCCGCGCGTGCTGTAGCATGGTAAACCACTGAGCTGTTATTGAGAAAATTCCCGCGACGCAACAAGGCGCCCAGATCAAACTGCTGGTTGCCCACATCGTTGAATATGCCGATTCCGTTATTATCCTTGTCCACGGTCAGTGCATTGGTAAATACCGCCGCGCAACGAGGATGCTCACGCAAATAATTGATCTGCCGAAGGAGTTTTCCTTCAATCCAAGAGTCATCACCGTCAAGGTATGCGAAGTACTCTCCGCGCGCCGCGAGGAGAATGCGTCGATGGTTCAAAGTCGAGCCGACGTTCCTGCTTGCCGTGAACAACCGTATGACGTCCGGATTGTTTTGCTGATATCGCAGCGCAATGTCCCGAGTGTTGTCGGTAGAGCAATCCTCTCCGATGAGCAACTCGATGGGCATGTCGGCTTTCTGAGCCAGTACACTGTCGATCGCTTGCGCCAGATAGGGGCCATGGTTGTAGGCAAGCATCAGCACGCTGACGACAGGAAGTTTGACGAGTTCTTCCGGGTCGCTGATTTCGTAGCCTTCGTCCGGGCGGTCGTTGTTGAGTGTGGGCGTCATCTGGCGGCTTCGCTGATATCTATCGTCAATTCGAGGTGGCGGATTTTTCGCGCAGCGAACGCGCTACGTTCAACAAGCCGTTCAGTGCAGTATTGCCCGTAAGAGCTGCCAAGGCCCAATAGACCAAAGCCGCTGCGGCGATAGCGCTCAACATCGAAATGAGGCCCGGTACCATCCAATACAGGATCGCCCAGCCGACGGCTGCTGCGACAGCGGACAGCCCAAAGGTGGCTGTCTGATCGAGCAATTGCTCGACAGGACCGTAGTCGAGCAGCTTTTTTGAATAGTAGGCGTTGATGCCCACGCCCATGACTGCGGAGGCCAGTACGGCCCATGCAATGGCAAGCGACCCCCAACTTGAGGCCGCCGCGATCAAAACGATCCCGACAAGTTGTTTGCCTACCTCGACACGCAATAGAAGATTCGACCGTCCTTGGGCGCCGATGGCGGCCAGATTGAGGATGTGGATGGGCCACAAGGCAGCGCTTAGAGAAAGAACGCTCAGAATGGGTGCCGCCGACCCCCAACGCGGGCCGTAAACCAGATCAACCAATGGCTTGGCTATCACCGAAATTCCCACCATGCAGGGGACAAACAGGAACATAGCCATACGCAAGGAAGATCGAAGGGCGGCACGCAGTTTGGTTCGATCCTGTGCGATCGCCGAAAAAATCGGCAGACCGACGCGCCTGAGTATGCCGTCAATCAGTGAGGCAGGGGCCTGCTGGGTATTTTGTGCGAGGGTGTAGAACCCCAGCGCGCGTGCATCGAACAATTTGCCGATCAACAGTGACTGCAGGCGCGTGGCAGCCGCATTCAGTAGCCCTGTGAGCAGCATGTATCCGCCAAAACCAAACAGACTGCGAAAGGATGCCGCGCGATAGTGGCCCCGGGGGCGCCATCCCGAATATACCCACAGTAGAATCCCGCGGACGCCAATTGAAACAATGCTCTGCCACGCAAGGCTCCAGACGCCGAAACCATGCAGTGCCAAGACCACGGCGGCGGCGCCAGAGCAGATAGATGCGACCACTTCGGCCCGCGCTCGCGCCTTGAAGTCGAGCCTCATCGTCAACAATGCATCAGGTACGGCGGCGAAGGCACCCAGAGGCAAAACCACCGCCATGACCCGCGTCAGCTCGATCAGTTTCGGCTGGTTGAAGAATACGGATATGGTCGGCGCCGCCAACATGAGAACGGCGGCCGTGACAATGCCCGCGCAGGTCGTGAAGATGAATACCGTGGTTTCATCGTCTGCCGTGGTGTGTTGGCGCTGGATCAACGCGGTACCGAAGCCAGAGTCGACCAAGAGCGTTCCGATGCTGGTAAAGACCAGCAGCATCGCGATCAGGCCAAAATCATCCGGCGTGAGCAAGCGTGCCAGAACCACCATGACGACAAACTGCACACCGTACCGCGCCAGAATCTCCAGCGTGCTCCACCATGCTGCGTTGGCGGCGCGTGTTTCAAGACTTGACATGTGTGCCGGCGCGGGCTGCGGCTTCAGTCATTACCCACATACTCAAGTAGCGTCACCCCCCACGACAAACCAACGCCAAAACCCACCCCCATGACGAGATCACCATGGTGCAAGCCGTCCATCTGCTCTTTCAACAACAGAGGTATCGATGCGGAGACGGTATTGCCGAGGTTCATGCAGTTCTGCGGTACCTGCTCCGTCGTCAGCTTCAGTTTTCGCGCTAACTGTCCGACCATGAAGCTGTTGGCTTGATGAAACAGCACCGCACGCAGTTGAGCCAACCGAAGGCCATGTGCATCTAGTGTCAGCGTAATGGCTTCGGGCACCTTGTGCAGGGCAAAGTTGAGGATACCGGGACCATCCATGCAGATGCCGTTCGGAGTGCCGGTATCACTGCGAAGGGCGGAACCCCGGGCTACGAAGGCGTCGTAGCCGGAACCATCCGCGTAGCTGCGGCAATCGACCAGGCGCAGGCCCTTGCGCTGCGTTGAGTACATCGTGGCTGCGGCAGCATCGCCGAACAGCGCGCGCGTGGTCAGATCGTCATGTCGAATCAGCTTCGAGTAAGTGTCGGCGTTCACCAGGATGCCGTTACCGCCGGCCGTGCGCAGCCAGTTGGCAATCACCTGGCTACCCACTACGAAGCCGGAACAACCTTGGTTGATGTCGAGTACGAAGCAATCAATAGGAAAGCCGAGCTGCCCATGCAGTCTTGATGAGACACCAGGGATGAGATGATCTGGCGTTTGGGTGCATACCAACAGGGCACCGACAGACTCGGAGGGCACCGCCGTTTGTGCGAGCAGTGCTTCGGTTGCTACGCGTGCCAGGTCGCTCGTGTATTGGTCAGGCGCCGCGATGGGGCGGCTATGGATACCGATCTTGTCGGTCAAGCGCCGGCACTCTGCTTCTGTCTGGCCGAGGGTGGCTGCGTCGTTTTGTTCGGTTATGCCGCCTAAGGCCGCGCCGATGTCGTGGATATAGACGTCGTGCATCATTCGCCTCCCGGGACAATAATCTTGGCCGGAACTCCGAACACCGTAGCGCCAGGGGGCACGTTTTTGATGACCACGGTGCCAGCGCCAACCACGGCACCTTCACCGACGACGACGTGGGGCAGCACCACGGCATGCGGATGAATGGTGCAGAACGGTTCCAACCTGACGTGGCCACCAATGAAGGCATGCGAGCTAATGGTGACGCCGGTACCGATGGTCACGTCATGGCCGATGCAGGCAAAACTCTGGATCAACAGATCATCGCCAAGCAAAACATCGTTGGAAATGCTGCACACACCGAGAAACAAGCTGTTCCTGCTGGACGTCGGCGGCGTCACATAGATTACGCCGGGCGCCACGATCGTACCCATGCGTGCGCCCCGCGCCTCGAGCGCGCATCGAACTTTGTGCCGCGCGGCGCCATCGCCGAAGCATGTGACATAGACGGCGTCCGTCCGCGGCTGATGCCCAAGAATGGGGCCGAGCACCGTCGGCGCACTGACTTTCTCGTCATCGATGTGCCCGAGCACTTCATAGGGCATTCCTGCCGCGCGAATCCATGCCGCGACCTCACGGCCGAAACCGCCGTAACCGGCCAATATCCATTTCGGCGAGCCATTCATGGCAAGCAGAATCCGCCATCAAGCACTAGCTCTTGGCCGGTCATGAAGGATGACTCCGAGGAGAGTAGGAACCGGATGGCCGCTGCCACTTCATCGACCTTGGCATAGCGTTTGCCGAGCGGGTAACGCTGCACGTCCATTTGACGCGCCTCCTGCGAGACCTCGGATTGCCCTTCGGCTAATGCGGTGTCGACCATGCCTGGTAAGAGGCAATTCACACGCACCAGTTTGCCGGCCAATTCGAGCGCGGCCACCTTTGCAAAGCCGGTAAGCGCAGCTTTGCTGGCGGCGTAGGCCGCCGCACCAGGACGGCCTATCTTAGGGCCAAGAATGGATGCTAGCAGCACGACGGACGCGCCACTGTGCAGCTTGCCGGCACGCGCCAATTCTGCCACGAGCGCTATCGGCGCCGTCTGATTGATGTCGATGAGGCGCTGGTATTTTTCCAGAGAGAAGAAGCGCAGCGGGTTGCTGTCGGCAATGCCGGCGGAGCAAACCACCCCGTCCAGCGCGGGAACCTCGGCAAACGCTGCGCGATAGTCAGCAAACCGCGTAAGGTCGAAAGAAAGGGTTCGTACACGCTCCCCGCCACGCGCTGACAACTCGGCCAGACGTGCTTGGTTCCGCCCGACGGCCACGACACTCGCGTCAGCATCGAGCAGGTCGCAGACGACGGCGTAACCGATACCCGATGTGGCTCCGGTGACGAGGACGGTCTTATCCTGCAGCATGTGTCATCTGCTCTGCGTAGTAGTCGTGGAAACGCTTGATGCGGGCGTCCGGTGCCTGTAACTGCAACGCGGCATGACGGCTGGCTAGGCCGCGCTGGCAGGCCTCGACCATCGGCTTGTCCTCCAGAAGTGATGTCTCGGTGAAACGGATGGAATCTTCCCGGATCTGCTCGCGCACCGGTAGCGCCAGCGCAAGCAGCGCAGGCAACTCGAACAGTTCCCACTTGAACAAGGTGCGATCGGGTGCGAGCGGAAGCATGTGGCTGCGAAAGCCCACCATGCGATTGGTGGCAGTCAGGAAAAGGTTGGGGAAGATGAAGGCGTGGCGAAATTCGTGGTTTGCGTGCCGCGAAATGCGTTGCAACTGCGTCGTCTTGGAGGTGGCTTCGGTAGGTTCGCAACTCGACCAGCAGGTGTAGGCATCACATGACCACGTGTAGTCGGATTTGGAGACGAATCCTGCCGGGATGAACGACTGCGCATGGACGAAACTCAGATGGTAACTCTCGATATTGTTTTCCACCAGAAGCTTCCAGTTGCAATGCTGCAACAGCTCGCCACGATGGAAGGGTGGCGGATTCTCCACAGGAATGCCGACTTCCCTTAGTGCACGCGCCACCTTGGAGACGGTCGGTTCGTCGCCTGCAAGTCCGAGGAATACATGCTCGCCAACCGTTGCCAAAGGGTAAGCCTGCAGACGGCGCTTGGCGACGCTTTCGCCATCTACCATTGGCGTGGTGCGCAGTGCCCCTTCCGCGGTGTACGACCAGGCATGGTAGCGACAGCGAAACGGCCGCCTGCCGCTGCCCTCGGGATCGATCAAGGCACAACGGTGCAGGCACACATTATCGAAGGCGCGAAGGCCGTCTGGCGTATGGCGCAGCGTGATGGGCGTGTCGTCGATGCACAAGGCGCGATAGCTGTCTACTTCGGGGAGCTCGTGGGTGGAACAGGCGTACATGCGTTGCGCGAACAAATGCCGCAGCTCGGTGTCGAAAACGTCCTGCCGCGTGTAAACCGACGGTTCAATAGACATGATCGGACTCTACCGGTGGGAGTACGCCGCCGGCGGGCACGCCGAACAAGACTGCACCCCAAGAAAGTCCCACGCCGAAACCGCAGGCCACCACGAGCCGCTCGCGATCGAACTTCGTCGCATGCGCGCACATCGTGAGCGGTATCGAGGCCGAACTGGTATTGCCGAACTCAGCCAACGACGACAATGACGCCTCTGAGGTGAAATGCGTTTTCCTGGCGATGGTGTCATTGATCATTTTGTTGGCTTGGTGCAGCACCAGATAATCCACCTCGCTCGGCGTCTTGCCCGCCAGGGCGAGCACCCGCTGGATGCTCGGCGGCACTTTGGTGATGGCGAAACTGAAGATGTCGGCGCCGCGCAGCCGCAGGTTGCCGGGGCGACGGGGCATGCCGTCGTCGTCCTGCACGGGTTGCGCCGGCCAGTCTTTAGGAGGAAAGCGCGAGGCCAGCCCACCGCCCGGAATGACGATCGCGTCGCGGCCGCCGCCGTCGGACATTAGGTCGATATGGATCGGCGGCGCTGAATCATCCAGTTCCAGCGCCGTTGCGCTGCCAGCATCGCCAAATAGCGGCCAGGCGGATTTGTCGTCGTAAGAGCACACGCGGCTGATGTCGCCCATCAACATCAGGGCGCGCGTGATTCCAAGCGTAGACATCAACGAAGCTAGCGTGGCAACGCCGTAAGGAAATGCTGAGCAGCCGAGATTGATGTCGAAAGCGATGCAGGTCTGTGATAACCCCAGCTTGGACTGCAGCACGATGGCGGTCGCCGGGATGGGCTGGTCGGGCGTCTGCGTCAGCAGGATGAGCGCGCCGACGCTGCCGCGATCCCACCGTAGGTGTTCGAGCAGCCGTTCCGCGGCGGCTTGGCACAGGTCGGAGGTGCATTGTTCTGGCGGTGATATGCGGTGCGCACCGATGCCGGTCGCTTTCTGCAAGCGCTGTCGCTCTTCGACTGCGAGCACTTCGTAGTCGCCTGTTCTGGCGACTTTCGTCGGCACGGCAGCGGCCATGCCGCGCACGGCAACGCCATGGACCGCGTTCATCCCAGGCGTTCCTGGGTGATACGCATCAGGTCGCCGATCGTCTGGCTGTTCTGGATGTCGGTGCCTGTGAGGGATATGCCGTAGTCCGCGTCCGCCATCGCGATCACCGCCAGAGTGTTGAGCGAATCCCAGTTTGGCAGTTCCTTGAAGCGCGTTTCCGGCGTGAGCGTGTTTTCCTCGGCCTCGATGGCGAATGCAAAATTTTCGATGAAGTCGTCAATGGTCACGGTGTGGGTTCCTTGCGGATGAGCGCGACGATGACGTCGCGGATGGTGGATATCATGGTGTTGTCCACAGCGCCGCCATTGGGCAGCACGATCACGTGGTTAGCCACCGCCACACTGTGTGGTAGCAGCAACCCCGCGTGCGGGAACAGGTCGCGGTAGGGTTTCATCATGTGACAACCTGGCCAAAAATATTTGCGCGCCAGGATGTTCTCGGCGTGCAGCGTGGCGATGATGGCGTCGCGCGAGATGGGGCAGGTTTCATCCACCTCAACCACCACGTAGTGATGGCTGTTGCGCTCGGCCCGGTCATAGCCAAGCAGCGTGATGCCGGGGATGTCGGCCAGCGCCTCGTGGTAAGCCGAATGGTTGCGCCGGTTGATGGCTACTACCTCGTCGAGGCCATCGAGGTTGGTTAGCCCCATCGCCGCACACACCTCGATCATCTTGCCATTGGTTCCGGGATAGATGACGTTGTCGTACCCGCTGAAGCCAAAGTTGCGCATCAGCCGAGCGGTGTCGGCCAGTTCATCGTCATTGGTTACGACAGCTCCGCCTTCGAAGGTATTGAACGACTTGGTCGCGTGGAAGCTGAGCACTTCGCAGGCACCGAAGCGGCCGATGGTCTGGCCCTTGTAGGTGCTGCCGAAGGCGTGTGCCGCGTCGAACATCAGTTTCAAGTTATGCTCGTCAGCAATGGCCTGCAGTTCGTCGATGGGTGCGGCGCGCCCCCAGAGGTGTACACCGATGATTCCGCTGGTGCGTGGCGTGATCATGCGGCGTACCGCAGCGGGATCGAGGTTGTGTGTGGCCGGGTCGATGTCGGCGAATACCGGTGTGATGCCCTGCCAATAGAGCGCGTGCGCGGTGGCGACGAAGGTCCATGACGGGACGATCACTTCACCTTCCAAGCCCAAGGCGCGGATGGCAATCTCCAGAGCGATGGTGCCGTTGCACATGGCAATACAATGTTTCACGCCGAGGTGCTCGGCGATGCGTTGCTCAAACTCTTGCACCATCGGGCCGTTGTTGGTCAGCCACTGGTTGTCGAGGATCTGGTTGACGCGTTCGAGGAAAGCCTCGCGGTTACCGAGGTTGGGGCGGCCTACGTGCAAAGGCTCGTCGAAGGCCGGGGGCGCGCCGTTGATGGCCAAATCGGCTCTGGATCGAATGACTTTATGGGGCACAGCTCGGGGCTCTCGGTACGTCAGGTCAGTTTGGGGCATCGCCTGCTTGCGCTGGCGTCCCCCCGTTGCGTCATTGCGCCACTTGCCGCGGCGCAATTCAAGCATTGTGTACCGGTACGCGTGGCTTTTGTGGGTTGGTCGCGATTCTTGCCATGTTCGTCGAAGTTGAGATCTGAGACTGTACCAAGATAGGTCTGATGCTGGCCCAGCGACCCTCCTTGTCGAATGGCATTCAGCTCCCTGCGCCGCCATGGGCAGAGTTGTTTGATGTTCGGTCAGAACTGACGGGAATCGCTGCGACTACTTGATGTGTATACCTCGAAGTGGGACGGCCTACGGCGAGGCGACCAAAGCGCGCAGCTCATCCAGGTTCCGATCCAGGCGTCCGCCGATGTTCAACGCTTCCAGTCCTTGCAGTTCCGTGCGGGCTTCCTGCTTGCGGCCTTGGGCGACCAGCATGCGGATCAAAGTGATCCGGTAGGCGGGTTCGTCGGGTGTGGTCTGGACGGCCCGCTCGGTCAGGCGTTCGCCGAGGTCGTGTTCATCCAGCACGTTCCATGCGTAGTCACCATAGGTGGCCAGCAGGCGCGAACCGGAGTTTGGATGCGCCAGAGCCGCGTCGAACGCCGCCACCATGCGCTGCGCCGGTAGGTTGCAGCGGCGGTCGCGCGCGCATTGAGTCAGAGCCCCGAGTGAGCTTTCATCCTGCACCCCGGGAGTGCGGGCTTTCAGTTTGGCAATCATGCTGTCCCACCACGCGTCCTTCAACGGAAGGCCCATGCGCGCGTTCATGAAGATCAGCGCTTGCTCCGGCAAAATCGACGAGTTGGGCAAGGCGGCAGACGCTTCCAGCGGTGCGTAGGCCAGGTGGGTGAAAGGCGAGGCCGGGTCGTAGTGCGAATAGATAATGTAGGTGCGGCCCAGCTCGTATTGCGCGCGTGGCGATTGGGGTGCGCGTGAAGCGAGATCCTCGGCGAGTCTCAGCGAATCGCCCCAAGCGTGGGCCGTGTACGCGGTCAGTGCGGTCCAGCAAAGCATGAGTCCGGCCAGCAGCATATGACGAAGCAGCGCCATGGGTAGCCCGCTTACTTTGAAATCATTTGCCGATGGATCGGTGCCCACGCCCGTTGTAGGAGCGCACCCTGTGCGTGATGCTCTGGTGCGGATCATGCCAAGAGCATCGCGCACAGGGTGCGCTCCTACGGGGACGAGCGGGCGTGGGGGCGCAGCCAATAACGGGACGATGGCCAGCAGCAGCCCGAAGCTGGCGAAGTAGTTGCGGTGTTCGTAGATCAGTTCCAGCGGAAGGATGGTGCCGGTAAGTAATTGGCACCCAAGGAACAGCGCGATGCCGAGTGCCGCCAGGGGCTGCCGCTTCTTCAGCCACGCCGTCAGCGCGACCAATGCACCCAGGAACAAAATGCTGGCAAGCGTGGCCAGTGGCGTCAGCAGGCCGCTCGATACCTGGAAGTCGTCGTGATAGAACGACAGCGCATTCGGTGTCGGCAGCAGCGTCCATACGAGGTAGTCGACGATGATGCGCGCTTCACTGAGCAGGCGTGTGCCGAGATCAAAATCGCGAGTAACCCAGGCTTCCGGTTTCAGTATCTGTGGCAGCAGCCATGCCATGCCGAGCACCATCGGCAGTGCCAGCACAAGCACGAAAAGCAGGGCAATGCGCCAGTCACGGCGCCTTGGCACCGATGGAAAGTTCGGTGCTGAAAAGCCGAACATCGCCCATTCGATCAGCGCGGCGTAAAGCGGCAGCATCACCGCCGTTTCCTTGGCCAGCAGGCCGAGTGCCGTGGGTAGGGTGATGCTGGCCATGCATAGTGCAAAGTCGCGCCACATCCGTGGCCTTCGATCCGGGGTGCCGTCGTATTGCGCCGGAACGGCGAGCATGCGGCGCCTGCCCGCGACATAACCGAGCAGGCCCAGCAACACGAAAAAATTGGCCATGCTCTCCATGCGCTGCACCACGTACAGCACGGCGGTGAGGTTGATCGGGAGCAGCATCCATGCCGCGGCGATCAGAACTGCAATAAATCTGGTTCGCTTGGACGTGGGGGTGCTCATTGCCCACAGGAGATATTCTTTGGTCGCGCGCGATGCTCCTGGCAATGCCGTTACTAAAGCTTCGCGTACAGAGCTTGCCCCGGACTTGATTCGAGAGGGTGCTCCTGCGGAAGCTGCCAGCAGTAGGGTACGTGCCAGCAGAAAGACCAGCACGCCGTTCATCAGATGGATGACCAGATTGGTCAGCTTCCAGTAGTACGGGTCGAGTCCGCTGGCGAAGTAATTTGCCGCGAAACTTAGTGAGGCAAGTGGACGTCTCAATGAGCTGGCCGGCGACGACAAGGCCGCACGCGCTAGACTGGACAGGTTCAGCGTCTGCGGCTGGACTCCCTGATTGTCGACGATGTTCGGGTAATCGTCGAACAGCCAGCCGCCGGATAGTCCTGGATGATAGACCAGCATGGTCAGAACCAATGCGAAAGCCAGCGTCCACCATCCGGAATGACGGATTTGAATCATCCAACGCATTGATGAAGGTTCCACGTAGATTCCGGCATATCGCCAGCAGGAATTTGTTGTCGTGTCATCAGGGCTCGATCCGCGCTACGTAATGGCTCTTGGGTCGCTTTCAGAAGTATCTTGGCTGTGAGCGTAGCGCAGATATTTCAACTGATGTGGCGGGCAGGTCGATGCGGTTTCGGGTGTTGCGAAGTATGGCCGCCAGCCATTTTGCGTGCGGCGTAGCTCAGCCTATCGCAAAAGGCAAACCTCTCGAGTTCGAGTAGCCATCGTCCTTGGTACGAGTCTTCGTCCTGCCGAGCCATTTGCGATGACAAGGCAGGCTCGTGGGCTTCTAGTCACGTGGTGTTTTTGCGCTATCTGGCTTGGACAGCTTCAGTCCCTCTTCCGCCTTGACCTTGAGCGCGATAAGGGCTGTGTCCGCGCGCAGACCAGGTTGCAGATCCTGCGCCTTGGCAATGACGGCCAGCGCCTCCTGGTTGCGCTTGTTATCAAGCAGATACTTGGCGAGGCTCGAAGCGTAGTTGGGCGTATGTTGTTCCAGTGCCAAGGCAATCTTCAATTGCTCTATGGCCAAGGGCTGGTCGTTCAACGCGACGCTTGCCAGGTCGGCATACTCAACGTGCCATTGGCTGGATTGTGGCTGGCGGGCCAGCATGATTTGGTAGGCTCTCTGCAACTGGTGAGCGTCAACTGCCGTGTTGCCGTCATTGATGCGCACAGTCGCCAGTCGATTGAGTGCATTGCGCTCCTGGGGGCCGATGGGGCGGGTCTGCAGTTTGTGCAGGAATCGATCCCACCAAGCCTGTTGGACGGGCACGCCGCCACCGGCTGCCATCAACAGCAGGGCTTGGTCAGGCAGTGGGGACGACGTGGGCAGGCTCGCGGCCCGATCGAGTTCCGCGATTGTTCGGGCGTACATGGGAGAGGAGACGTCCCCGCCAGACATCAGCATGTAGCGGGTCGCCAGATCGTAGCTGGCACGCGATGACGTCGGATTGTCCTTTGCCAACGTCAGCGCCAGTTGTAGGGGGTTACCCCATGTGGCTGCACGCAGGCCAGTGAGAAAGCACAGGCTCAGAATGAAGATCGTGGCCAGCAGCGCGGGCATTCGCGGATGGGAGCGGCGGGTGGCCATCCACACCAAGTCGGTCAGGGCAAGCAAAATACCAAAGAGCGCTGGGTAGTTGCGGTGCTCAAACACCAACTCCAGCGCAAGTGGCGCACTTGTGAGGGCGTGTGCCAAGAAGAACCAACCGATGCCAAGAGTCATCAGCGGCCGGCGCTTGCGCAACGCAATGGCCAAGCCAAGAATGGTCGCCAAAAAAATGCCGCCAGCCAAGGTGGATGCCGGATGCAACCATCCAGTGGATGCCAAGTAGTTGTCATAGTAGAAATGCATCTGGCTTGGCAGTGGAAGCACGGACCACCCGATATACATGGAGAGCACGCGCATTTGGGTGAGTACACGCTCCCACGCAGTGAAATCCCTGCCGGCAAAGGCTGTCGCCGTTGCGTAATTCGGTAGCAGGTAAAACAAGAACAACGCGATGGCAGCGACACAGCCCAGCGCATACAGTGCTTGCCAGCTCCGTTGGATCAGCGGTCGATTGGAGCGAAAGTGTAGAACGGTCAGTTCCAGCAGCAACGCATATCCCGGCGTAAGAACGGCCGTTTGCTTTGCGTAGTATCCGAGCCCCATCATTGCCACACTCAAAAGCAACCATGGCCAGCTGCGTTGATTGCCAATTTGTAGTTGGCGCGCACGCCAGTAGGCGAGCAGTGCAAGCAGGGTAAAGGTAAAACCAAGCAACTCCATTCGCTGTACTACGTACATCACTGCGGAAACCTGCAGAGGGTGTATTGCCCAGATGGTCGCGAGAATCAGTGACCACGTGCCAGTGCGGCGGCGATGTGAAACAGCATCGTCACTGACGCGGGATGCCCACGCTGCGGCAAGTATCCGGTGCGTGAGTGTGGCCAGCAAGGCGGTGTTGAATAAATGGATGGCGAGGTTGGTGGCCTTGAATCCCCAAGTGTCAGCGCCGAGCTCATAGTTGAGCGCGTAGCTCAGCATCGCCAAGGGGCGTTGAATATTCTGGTGAGACCAGGTCCAGACGCCTTGCCAATAGGACCAAGTCCAGCTGGCTGGTTCTATGGCCTTGTTGTCTGCAAATATCGGAAAGTCATCAAAGATGAAACCTCCGAATAATGCAGGCCATAGGACTATGGCTACGAGAGCCAGCGCCCCAAGCGCCCGCAACACGGTATGGTCCCGATAAAGGCCCGGGGTGCTCATGGAATCCATATGTCTCGTCGCCAAGGAAAAGCTCAAAAAAAAAGAGGGGCATTCGCCCCTCTTTAATATGTGCGAAACCTAAGTTCGCATTACGCGATTGCTAAGCTCAGCAGCCCTTCGGGACGAACTTGGCGTCGAGGCCGGTCGTCTTGCAAGCCCAAGCGCCGCTGGTGTTGCGATCCCACTCGATGGTGTGGCTCGCGACTTTCGGGTTTCCCTGCAGGGTGCAGGTGATGGTGCCGACGCCGGTGGCCACGGTATGGGTCACGTTAATTGCCGAGCAACGCGTGGTCGAAGTCTGCAAGCCGATGTCGGCGGCAGAAGCCATGGCGGTGGCGACGCCGTTGTTCACACTTTCCTCGAACGCAGTCTTTCCCGGAGTGATGTCAGCAAGACCCGCGGTGACCTGCGAGCGAGCAACATAGTTCTGGTACTGCGGCAGCGCGATGGCGGCCAGGATCGCGATGATCGCAACCACGATCATCAGTTCGATCAGGGTAAAGCCTTTCTGCATGGTCTTCATGGTGTTTCCTCTGTTTTGGTTAGCTAACCGTTGATGCCCCCTGAGCCCCGGTCCCGAATTCCCCCTAGGCGGGAACGGTACCCCTTACTCGCGGTCAGGAACGACCAGGAAGCTCACGGCAGTTCAAGCAGGTTGTATGCCATCACTACCGCCGTGATATTTCCGCATGGTTGCGGGCCCCTTGATTGTGCACACAGTCACGAATCTCCACAAGCGATGCCGGAATAACGAATTGAAGAGGCGCGCGCTCGAGTTGGTGCGGGGTTTCAGCTTGTCATGCCGTGTCATCTATTGACGCTGGGCGTCAGTTTTTGGCCCGAAGGAATGTTTGATGTGTTCACAGAGAGAGTCCGAGAGGAGGTTCGGCGGGGTGCTCGGCACGACTCGTATCTGGTGAGCTTGCCCGTGGATTGCCTATGGGTGGCATCCTTTCGGCGTCTGGCGAGCGGCGAGGTCAGTTTGGCAGGTCCAGTTGCCCGAGCTGTCGCGCATCAAGTTGATCTTCCTGGTATTGACCTCGGGATTCCCCTTAATTTGGCAGGTGATCTCACCCACGCCGTCGACCGGCGCGGTCGCTGTAACGTGGCAACGTTCTGTGTCTTGCTGCATGCCCAGATTGTCAACGCTGGTAAAGAGCGTGGCGTCACTGTCACCGTTGTTGGTGCGCTCCTCGTATGCGGTGCGGCCCGAGGTGATTTCATCCAGTGCAGCCACGGCTTGCGATCGCGCGACATAGTCGCTGTAAAGCGGCAATGCGATGGCCACCAAGATGGCGATAATGGCCACGACGATCATCAACTCGATCAGTGTAAAACCGGCGGAACGGCGCTGGCGCGACATGGTGGACTCCCCTGTGAGTCCCACCCGACACGCACGTTTTGTACCAAATGTGAAGGCCGATCGTGCGCGCCGTCACAGTGCCTGCGGTCTATTGGATGTGCGCTCGTGCTCCAAGGGGGTTGCTTGCGCGCCGGCTACCCCCGCTTTAACGTCGTGGCCTTTACGAAGCCAAGGAACCCCCCATGAAACCTCTGATAGCCGCGCTGCTTCTGGCGCTGGTCGCCGCCCCCGCGATGGCGGGTGACGCCGTGGATACCACCTTCGTCAAGGCGCGGGGGGAACACGCGTTCAATGTGCGCGACCTGGTGATGATGGATCGGGTGGGTGATCCGCAGTTGTCGCCGGATGGTCGCTATGCGGCGTTTGGCGTGCGCAGCACGGATTACGCGGCGAACAAGGGTGTGGGCGCGATTTATGTGCTGGATCTGTCAGCGGCGGGTGCGCAGCCGGTGAAGGTGGTCGACAAGGGCGGCTCGGCGCGCTGGTCGGCGGATGGGCGCAGCCTGTATTTCGTGGCGCCGGCGAAGGATGTGGCGCAGTTGTGGCGGCTGGATCTGGGCGGCAAGACCGGCCTGAACCCGGGCAGGCATGCGGCGCCTGTCCAAGTCAGCCATGGTGCGCTGGATCTGGGCGGCTACAAGCTGTCGCCGGACGGCAAGCAGGTGTTGCTGTCGTATGAGGTGTTCACCGATTGCGCCACGCTGGCGTGCACGCAGCAGCGCGTCGACGCACGCGACAAGGACAAGGCCAGCGGCACGATCTACAAGAAGCTGTTCGTGCGGCATTGGGATACCTGGGCCAATGGTCGGCGCAATCAATTGTTCGTGGGGCAGTTCGATGGCAAGGGCCAGTTGGCGGCCGAGCCGAAGCTGCTCAGCCGTGGCATCGACGGCGACGTTCCGAGCAAGCCGTTCGGTGACGAGGGCGAGTTCAGCTTCTCGCCCGATGGCAAGACCGTGTATTTCGACGTGCGCATCGCCGGAAGCAGCGAGCCGTGGTCGACCAATTTCGACGTGTACAGCGTGCCGGCGGATGGCTCGGCGGCACCCAGGAACCTGACCGCAGAAAACAAGGCGTGGGATGCATCCCCGGTGGCGTCGCCGGACGGCAAGACGCTGTATTACCTGGCGATGAAGAAGCCGGGCTTCGAGGCGGACCGCTTCGCGATCATGGCGCTGGACCTGGCCACGGGAGCGCGTCACGAGGTCGATCCGCAGTGGGATCGCTCCCCCGGCGGGCTGACGATTTCGGCCGACGGCAAGACCTTGTACGCCACCGCCGACGACAACGGCCAGCACCCGCTGTTCGCGATCGATGCGGCCAGCGGCAAGGTCAGCCAGCTGGTGGGCGAGGGCACGGTGGGTGGCTTCTCGCTGGCTGCCGGCAAGCTGCTGCTGACCCGCGACGACCTGAAGCGGCCGGCGGATGTATACGTGGCCGGCGCTGATGGCAGCGACCTGAAGCAGGTCACTCATTTCAACGCGGCGGACCTGAAGAACGCGAAGATGGGTGATGCGGAGTTCTTCACCTTCAAGGGCTGGAACAACGAAACCGTGCAGGGCTACGTGGTCAAGCCGGTCGACTACCAGGCCGGGCAGACCTATCCGGTGGCCTTCATCATCCACGGCGGCCCGCAAGGCGCGATGAGCAACGGCTGGAGCTATCGCTGGAACCCGCAGACCTATGCCGGTCAGGGCTTCGCGGTGGTGACGGTGAACTTCCACGGCTCCACCGGCTATGGCCAGGCGTTCACCGACTCGATTTCCGGCGACTGGGGCGGCAAGCCGCTGGAGGACCTGAAGCTGGGCTGGAAGGCTGCGCTGGACAAATACAGCTTCCTCGACGGCGACCGCGCCTGCGCGCTGGGCGCCAGTTATGGCGGCTACATGGTGTACTGGATGGCCGGCGTGTGGAACCAGCCGTGGAAGTGTCTGGTCGACCACGACGGCGTGTTCGACGCGCGCGCGATGTACTACGACACCGAGGAGCTGTGGTTCGAGGAATACGAGAACGGCGGCACGCCGTTCGACCACCCCGAGAACTACGAGAAGTTCAATCCGGTCAACCACGTCAAGGACTGGCGCGTGCCGATGATGGTGGTGCACTCCGCGAAGGACTTCCGCATCCCCGACACCCAGGGCCTGGGCGCGTTCACCGCGCTGCAGCGCCGCGGCATTCCCAGCGAGCTGCTGCACTTCCCGGACGAGAACCACTGGATTCTGAAGCCGCACAACAGCGTGCAGTGGCACGACGCGGTGAATGCGTGGCTGAAGCAATGGACGGCGAAGGACGCAGCGAAAACCGGTTCGCACTGAACTGGTTGGTGGTGATGAAAGCGGCGGCCTTCGGGTCGCCGTTTTTCTTTCTGTTCGGCTAGTCCGTCCCTCTGCGGGCAGGGGGCAGGAGGGGGTGGCCGAGGGTCGCGGGGAAGATCAACAGCGACCCCACCCCAACCCTCCCCTGCGAGCAGGGGAGGGAGCGGAGCCGGGCGTGGCAGGCTTGAGCTCCTCCCCCTGCATGGCAGGGGGAGGTTGGGAGGGGGTAAGGCTTTTGACTTTGGCTTTCAGCGCAGCAATGCGCGCAGGCGGCTGCGGGTGAAGGCGCCCATGCGGAGCTGTTCGCACAGGGCTTCGAGTTGTTCGGCCGGGCGGCTCTGGCGTTGCAGGGCCTCGATGCTGCTGGCGCCGGGGGCGTCCAGGGCGATGCGGGTGAGGCGGCGGTAGATGCGCGCCTGTTCGGCGTGTTCGCGCAGTTTGGCGGCGCAGGCGGCGGCACCGCGCAGGCGCAGGAAGGCGACTTCGTCGATGCGCTCAAGCAGGATGTCGAGGCTGCCGAAGTGGCTGAGCAGGGCGGCGGCGGTCTTGGCGCCGACACCGGGGACGCCCGGGATGTTGTCCACGCTGTCGCCGCACAGGGCCAGGTAGTCGGCGACCTGGTGCGGGTGCACGCCGAGCTTTTCGTGCACGCCGGCCGGTCCCCAGCGCAGGCCGCGGCCGTAGTCCCACTGCTCGTCGTGCTCGCCCAGCAACTGGCCGAAGTCCTTGTCGGCGGAGACGATCACGCTGCGCCAGCCCTGGGCACGCAGGTTCCACACGGTGCTGCCGATGAGGTCGTCGGCTTCGTAGCTGTGGTCGATCATCAGGCACAGGCCCAGCGCCTCGGTGATCGCGCGGCACTGCACGAACTGCCGCTCGAGATCCGGCGGCGGCAGCTCGCGGTTGGCCTTGTATGGAGGATAGATCGCGTTGCGGAACGAGCTGGTCAGCGAGGCGTCGAAGGCTACCGCGATGTGTTCGGGCTGCACGCGTTCGAGCAGCTCGCAGAGGAAACGGGTATAGCCATGCACGGCATTGACCGGGTGGCCGTCGACGTCGTGGAACTCGTCCGGCATCGAGTGCCAGGCACGGAACACGTACAGGCTTCCATCAACCAGATGGACGGCTGGACGGCCATTTTCGGTGGCGTTCACGGAGTCCAGCTGCTGAGCAGGTCGCCCAGCGCCGGGCGATCGCGATCGGGGACGTCGGTTTGTGGCGTGCCCAGGTGGACGAATCCGATCACCTGCTCGTTGTCGGCCAGGCCAAGCAGCGTCGCCACTTCGCGGTCGTAGGCGGCCCAGCCGGTGAGCCACTGGGCGCCGTAGCCCAGCGCGAAGGCGCCCAGCAGGATGTTGTGGGCCACCGTGCCGGCGGACAGTTTCTGCTCGATTTCCGGCACCTTGCTGAGGGCGTCCAGGCGGGCGATCACCGCGATCACCAGGGGCGCGAAGGTGTAGCGCAGGCGATCCTTCTCCAGCTTGGCGTCGGACATGTCGGGGTGGTTCTTCTGCGCGATCTCCGCCGCGCGCCGGCCGAAGACCAGCTTGGCCTCGCCCTGCAGGCGGATCAGCCGGAACGGCACCAGCTTGCCGTGGTCGGGCACCCGGATGGCGGCCTCCAGCAGCTCGTGCAGGGTGGCCTCGTCCGGCGCAGGTTCGCCGAGCTGGCGCGAGGGAACGGAATGGCGTTGCTGCAACAGGGAAAGATCGAAGGGCATGGAAGGGTTTCGATGAGGGGGAATCAGGCCGGCATCGGCAACTGGAACGAGCCCGGCAGCAGCGCGGCCACGCTGGTCTGTTCGGTGTCGCCGTGCAGGTTGCCCAGCAGCACGGGCATGGCGTCGTGGCACAGCTCGGACATCACCTGGCGGCAGGCGCCGCAGGGACTGACCGGGTTCGGCGTATCGGCGATCACCGCCAGCGCCAGGAAGTCGCCGCGCTGGCAACCGGCCGCGATCGCGCTGAACAGGGCGGTTCTCTCGGCGCAGTTGCACAGGCCGTAAGCGGCGTTTTCCACGTTGCAACCGCTGAAGCGCCGGCCATCGCGGGTCAGCAAGGCCGCGCCCACCAGGAAACGGGAATACGGCGCGTAGGCCAGTTCGCGCGCGCTGCGTGCCAGCGACATCAGGTCATGGAGCGAGGAGGGATCAAAAGCGGCGGATGTTGCGGGCATCGGGATCTCCGGTGATGACCCCGGGACGGACGAACCGCGTTGGCCGGCGGGTCAGCTTACTCTTTCGGGCCCGCCCGGATCAAAGCCTCTCCATGCCTTAAGATGACCCGACCATTGCCGAGGGGGTTGCACCATGGGGATCACCGTAGCCGCATTGCGCGAGACCGCCGCCGGCGAGCGTCGGGTGGCGATCACGCCGGAGATGGCGAAGAAGCTGCGTGGCAAGGGCCTGCGTGTATTGCTCGAACGCGACGCCGGGCGCGCGGCCGGTTTTCCCGACGCCAGCTATGCGGATGTGGAGTTTGCCGATGCCACGACGGTGCTCGGCCAGGCTGACCTGCTGGCCTGCGTGCTGCCGCCGGACGATGTGGTGTTTGCCGGGATGCGCGAGGGCAGCGTGGTGGTCGGCCAGTTGCGTCCCTACGGTGCGGCCGGGCGGATCGCGGCGTTGAATGCGCGCAAGCTCACCGCGTTCTCGCTGGAGTTGCTGCCACGCACGACCCGCGCCCAGGCGATGGACGTGCTGAGTTCGCAGGCAGCGGTGGCCGGCTACCGCGCGATGCTGATCGCCGCCGAGGCTTCGCCGAAATTCTTCCCGATGCTGACCACGGCGGCCGGCACCATCCGGCCGTCCAGGGTGCTGGTGATCGGTGCCGGCGTGGCCGGCCTGCAGGCGATCGCCACCGCGCGGCGGCTGGGCGCGCAGATCGAAGGCTATGACGTGCGCCCGGAAACGCGCGAGCAGGTCGAATCGCTGGGTGCGAAGTTCCTCGACCTGGGCGTCAGTGCGGCCGGCAGCGGTGGTTACGCGCGGGAACTGTCCGCCGAGGAACGCGCGGCGCAGCAGCAGGCGCTGGCCGATCACCTGAAGGTGTTCGATGTGGTGGTCAGCACGGCGGCGGTGCCGGGGCGGCCGGCGCCGAAGATCCTCACCACGGCGATGGTCGAGGGCATGAAGCCGGGGGCGCTGATCGTGGATCTTGCCGCCGAGGGTGGCGGCAATTGCGAGCTGACCCGGCCGGGCGAGCGGGTCGAACATGGCGGCGTGGTGATCCTGGGGCCGCTGAACCTGCCGGCGGGTGCGCCGCTGCATGCCTCGGAAATGTACGCCCGCAACGTGTTCAACTTCGTCGAGCTGCTGGTGCACGAAGCCGCGCTGAAACCGGACTTCGACGACGAACTGGTGGCGAAAAGCTGCCTGAGCCACGCCGGCGAGACGCGCTTCGCCGGCTGAGCGCGACTCAGCTCTGGCCGTTCTGGCCGGGTGGCGGCGGGGGCGGCTGGTTACCGGATGGCGGCGGAGGTGGACGGTCGTGTCCGCCATGCGGGCCGTGCCAGCGGCGCTGGTCCGGTGGCAGCTGCCGCCAGCGTCGGAGCAATTCCTCGCGCTGCGCCGGTGGCAGTTTCTGGAAGCGTTCGAAAGTGGTGTGCAGCTGCTCGCGCTGCTGCTCGGGCATCTGGTGGAACTTGCGCATGTTCTCGCGCGCCTGCTTGCGCTCGGCGGGGGTCATCTGTTGCCAGCGGGCGATGTGCTGGCGGACTTCCTCGCGCTTTTCCGGCGGCAGGGTGACCCAGCGTTCGGCCCGATGAAGCATCCGCGCCTGCTTGCGCGGCGACATGCCGTCCCAGTCATTTTTCAGCGGCGCCAGCACTTCGCGCTGGGCCGGGTCGAGGCTGCTCCACGGACGCACCGGTGGCGCCACCTCGTCCCGCGACGGCGGTGGCGCGTCCTGTGCGTGCAGTGGCGCCACCGCCACGCCGCCGAGCAGGGTGGCGAGCAACAGGGGCAGGATCGGACGAAGGATTCGATTCATGGCTCAGCGTTTCGTGGACGGGCTGTCGGTGCTGGCCAGCCAGTCGTAGAACTCCAGGTTCTGGTAGAGGTTGGGGTCGGTCTTGTCGGCATCCGGCGGCAGATCCGCGTCGGCATCGTCGAGGGTGTTCGCCGGATGGATGGCCGCCTGGGTGTGTTGCCGCGGCAGTGGCTGCCACACCATCAGCGCTGCCAGCGCGATCACGGCGAACGCGCCCGAGGGGATCAGCCAGCGGACCGTGCGCTGCGCCGATGCGGCCGGTGCCTGCAGCGCCTCGCGCCGGGCCGCACGCAGCCGCCCGGCGGTCACCGGGTCGATGCGCTGCGCGGCCTCGTGCCAGAGCCCGCGTGCACGCTGCTCCAGGTTTTCGCCGGGCCGGTTGTCGTCCAGCCTGTCTTTGTCCAGCGACGTCATCGCCAGTCCTCCAGTTGGTCGCGCAAATGATGCATGGCACGCGACAGATGGGTTTTCACGCTGCCTTCGGAGCAGCCCATGGCACGGGCGGTTTCGGCCACGTCGAGTCCTTCCAGCATGCGCAACATGAAAGCTTCGCGCTGGCGTTGCGGCAGTTGCCGCACCGCGGCGGCCAGGTCGGCGTACGACTGCACGTCATGCAGCCGGCCCAGCGGGTCCTGGCCGGGATCGGCCGGCTCCCACACGGGCAGTTCGTCGCCGTCGCCATCGTGGCCGCCGCCCAGCCAGCCGACCACGATCGAGCGCACCTTGCGGCGCCGCTGCAGGTCCACCACGCGCCGGCGCAGGATGCCCCAGAACAGCGGCGCCCATTCCGTCGCGGGCTTGTCGCGGTAGTGCCTGACCAGCCGCAGCATGGCGTCCTGCACCGCGTCCATCGCGTCCTCGCGATGGCGCAGCTGCAGTTCGGCCATGCGGAACGCACGCCGTTCGACCTGGGCCAGGAACGCATCCAGGGTGGCGGGTGTTTCGCGGACCTCGCTCAGCAGATCCGCGTCGAGGGTGCCGATCGCGCTGTTCACGGCGACCGCGTCCCCGTCTTCGATTGGATCATCTGCGGGCTCCGGCGGTGTGCTCCCGGAGTTCAACGCGGCAGGCTCGCACGGGTTGACCGGCACCCGTATGATGCAGGCTCAACGGTGTTCCGACGGGGTGGGGTCATGATCGACGGGTTCCTGGCGCTGTACATCTTCATGCTGGCCGCGTTTACCGGTTATGAAATCATCGCGCGGGTGCCGGTGATCCTGCATACCCCGCTGATGTCCGGCTCGAACTTCGTGCATGGCATTGTGCTGGTTGGCGCCATGATCGCGCTAGGCCGGGCCGACACCCCGTTCGAGATCGCCATCGGCTTCATCGGCGTGCTGCTGGGCGCCGGCAACGCCGCCGGCGGCTACGTGGTGACCGAGCGGATGCTGGAAATGTTCAAGTCCAGCAAGCCGGGCGCCGGCAAGGAGGCCAAGTGATGAGCTGGCTGCCCACCGCCATCAAGGCCTGCTATTTCATCGCGGCGCTGCTGTTCATCCTGGGCCTGAAACGCATGAGCTCGCCGCGCACCGCGCGCGGCGGCATCGTCTGGGCCGGCTACGGCATGTTGCTGGCGGTGCTGGCCACCTTCTTCCTGCCCGACATGCACAACCGGGGGCTGATCGTCGCCGCGGTGCTGATCGGCGTGAGCGCCGCCTGGTGGACCGGTCGCCGCGTGGCGATGACCGCGATGCCGCAGATGGTGGCGCTGTACAACGGCATGGGTGGCGGCGCGGCGGCGGCGATCGGCGCGGTCGAGCTGATCGGCTACGCGCGCGGCCTGGGCATGCTGCATGCGGTGCCGGACACCTCGCCGCTGCGTCCGGAAGCGTGGGCGGTGAATGCGTTGCCGCCGGCACTCTCGCCGGTCGAACTGACCCTGGGCGTGCTCGGCGCGCTGATCGGCGCGGTGAGTTTTTCCGGCTCGCTGGTGGCGTTCGCCAAGTTGCAGGGCTGGATGGACAAGCGCTTCGTGTTCGCCGGCCAGCGTGGGGTGAACATGTTGTTGCTGGCCGCCGCCGTCGTGGCGGGTTTCATGCTGGTGCTGGGTCAGGCCAGCCTCCCGCTGATCCTGGTGTTCTTCGCGCTGGCGCTGCTGTTCGGCCTGATGATGACGCTGCCGATCGGCGGCGCCGACATGCCGGTGGTGATCTCGCTGTACAACGCGTTCACCGGCCTGGCGGTGTCGTTCGAGGGCTTCGTGCTGGGCAACGAGGCGATGATCATTGCCGGCATGGTGGTCGGCGCCGCCGGCACCTTGCTGACCCAGCTGATGGCCAAGGCGATGAACCGCTCGATCGGCAACGTGCTGTTCGGCAGTTTCGGCGCGGCCGGCGGCGAGGCGCAGGCGATCACTGGCGCGCAGAAACCCATCGACGGCGCCGATGCGGCGGTGATGATGGCCTACGCCGAACGCGTGGTGATCGTGCCCGGCTACGGCCTGGCCGTGGCCCAGGCGCAGCACAAGGTGTGGGAGTTCGCCCAGCTGCTGATCAAGCGCGGGGTGAAGGTGAAGTTCGCGATCCACCCGGTGGCCGGCCGCATGCCCGGCCACATGAACGTGCTGCTGGCCGAGGCCGGCGTGCCGTACGACCTGATCGCCGACATGGACGACATCAACCCCGAGTTCGCCACCACCGACGTGGCGCTGGTGATCGGCGCCAACGACGTGGTCAACCCGCTGGCCAAGACCGACCCGGCCTCGCCGATCTACGGCATGCCGATTCTCGACGTGAGCAATGCGAAGCAGGTGATCGTGATCAAGCGCGGCAGGGGCACCGGCTTCGCCGGCATCGAGAACGCCCTGTTCTACGCCGACAACACCCGCATGCTGTACGGCGACGGCCAGGCAGCGGTGGGCGAACTGGTGACGGCGCTGAAGGACGTGGACGGCTGAGAAGCCGTCGACGTCGTCCCCGCGTGGGGCGGACACCGTCCGCCGGCTCTTTGCGGCACAACGTCAAGCGGCGGGCATTGCCCGCCCTACGCATCGGTGCTGCTTGCGTGATGCTTTTGTACTGTGACGAAGAGCATGGCGCACAGGGTGCGCTACGCGCTCAGCCCCGGCGATGTCGCCACCAGGCCAGCCAGGCGGCCAGCAGCATGCCCACCGCGGTCCAGGCGAAATCGGCGGGTGACAAGGCCATGCGCGCCAGTTGCCACAGCATGCCGACGCCGGCGGTGCGCATCGCCTCGATCAGGCCCAGCCCCATGTTGCCCGCGATCAGCACGCTGGCGATCAGCACGTTCACGTAAAGCGTGGCCAGCAGGGTCGCGGCGGCGGCCAGCAGCGCTGCGCCGGTGCCCGCCGGGCGCACGCAGGTGCGGATCGTCAACGCCAGCAGGACGCCGATGGGCAGGGCCAGCCATGGCACGGAATGGCGCAGATACATCGAGACGACCATCCATACCGCGCCGCCGGCCAGTCCCAGCATGGCCGCGCTGAACAGCGAAAAGGCATACAGCAAGACGACGCGCGTGCTCATCGGTGGTGCCGGTTCAGTAAGGCGGGAAGCATGCGTCGTCCATCGGGCAAAGCGGCCATCATAGCGTGCCGCCGGGCCACGGGCCCTCGCAGGCCCTTGAGTTCGGCCGCCGAGGCCTGATCTGGGACAAGCGGCCGCACGCGGCGGCCGGCATAATAGGCAACCCGGGTTCGACGCACGTGCGCGCCCATCGAAACAGGATTGGCGTTGGCATGAGTGGTTTCAGTCTGAGCAGCGAACCGTTCACCCTGGTGCGCGACTGCAATGCCGTGATGGTGCCGCAGGGCGAGCAGGTGACGCTTCCCGCGGGCCAGATCGGCTACATCACCCAGGCGCTGGGTGGCAGCTTCACCGTCTACGTGGAAGGCAACCTGTTCCGGATTGCAGGCGACGACGCCGACGCGCTGGGCAAGCCCCGGCCCGAACCCATCCAGGTGCCGGCGAACGCCACCAACGAGGATGTGGAGAAGCTCGCCTGGGAGCAGTTGCGTACCGTGTTCGATCCGGAAATCCCGGTGAACGTGGTCGAGCTGGGCCTGGTCTACGACCTCAGCCTGGAGCAGATCGAATCCGGCGAACGCAAGGTCTACGTGAAGCTCACGCTGACCGCCCCCGGCTGCGGCATGGGCGACATCCTGGTCGACGATGCGCGCACCAAGCTGGAGATGATTCCCACGATCAGCGAGGCCGAGGTGGATCTGGTGTTCGATCCGCCGTGGTCGCATTCGATGATGTCCGACGCGGCGAAACTCGAAACCGGCATGCTCTGAGTTTCATCGGTGCGGTTCGGGCTGAGCCGCGCACGCGAGCGTCCTTGCCGATCATCGGCACCCCATGATCGTGCACCGTCATCGCTCAGCGCTGGCGCGCGCTCGTGCACGTCATCTTCACGATGATTTCGCGCTTTTTGCCTGTCTTCGTGATGAGAACCGCGGCTGTGATATCGGTCACTCGAAGTAGGAAAAAGTCGGGTTGTTCCGGGTTGCGTCGAAGCTTATGGTAAAGCGATCCGTCTTCGGGGAGGTTGACGGATGGTCCTTTGGCGGCGTGATCGCCGTCTTGCAGTTACGCATCCCCGCACTGCCTGCACAATGGAATGTCAGGGGGAGGGCAGGCGATACGGATGTAGTTTGGGATCGCTAGACAGAACTTGAAGAAGGGGTCGTGCCTCGCACGGCAAATCTTGCATGGGGCCTCGTGGCCACATCGGGCTCGCCTGTCCCCGTCATTGTCTAGGAGTTCATTCAATGCCCAATCATTACCGCCTGAAATTGCTGGTCGCCGCGATCGGCATGGCCACCGCCTCGGTCGCCACCGCCGCCACCACCAAGACCCTGCATGCACAGAACCTCGGTGCGGTGCCGGCGAGCTCGCTGGCCGCGCAGCTCAACCTTGGTCAGGACATGTCGCTGGCACCGCGCAGCGCCGTCAGCATCGCCAATGGTCACAAGGTCGTGCGCCAGCAGCAGATGTATCGCGGCGTGCCGGTCTACGGCCGCAGCATCGCCGTGGTGCAGGACGCGCAGGGCAACGCGCTTCGTGCGAGCGGGGAACTGATGCAGGGTGCTTCGCTGGGGTTGACCTCGGTGCTGCCCAAGCTCAGCGCTGCACGCGCGATCTCCGCGCTCCGGGCGCATGCGCACACCACCCTGGTCGGTGGCACCACCATCAGCAACCAGAAGACCGACCTGTTCGTGTATCCGCAGGACAATGGCACTGCACGCCTGGTCTACCGCGTGTCGTACTTCGTCAACGGCGCGAATCCGTCGCGTCCGACCGCGATCATCGACGCCAACACCGGTGAAGTGGTCAAGAGCTGGAACGGCCTGACCGATGCCTCGGCGACCGGCCCGGGCGGCAACCAGAAGACCGGCAAGTACCTCTACGGCACCGACTACGCCGCGCTCGACGTGACCCAGTCCGGCAGCACCTGCACGTTGCAGAACACCAACGTGAAGACCTACAACCTCAACCACGGCAGCAGTGGCGGTTCGGTGGTCAGCTTCACCTGTCCCAACAGCGACACCGACGCGATCAACGGCGCCTACTCGCCGGTCAACGACGCCCACCATTTCGGTGGCGTGGTGCATGACATGTACAACGCCTACACCGGCGCGCCGCCGCTGAACATGCAGCTGGTGATGAAGGTGCACTACAAGTCGAACTACGAGAATGCGTTCTGGGACGGCAGCGCGATGTACTTCGGCGATGGTGCCAGCACGTTCTACCCGCTGGTGTCGCTGGACGTGACCAGCCACGAGATCAGCCACGGTTACACCGAGCAGAACTCGGGCCTGGAGTACAGCGGCCAGTCCGGCGGCATGAACGAGGCGTACTCGGACATCGCCGGTGAAGCGGCCGAGTTCTACGACCGCGGCGCGGCCGACTTCCTGGTCGGTGCGGACATCGTCAAGACCAGCGCCGGCATCGGCGATGCGTTGCGCTACATGTGCAACCCGACGCAGGACGGCGGCTCGATCGACAACGCGGCCGATTACTACAACGGACTGGACGTGCACTACTCCAGTGGCGTGTACAACAAGGCGTTCTGCCTGCTGGCCAAGACCTCGGGCTGGGACGTGAAGAAGGCGTTCCAGGCCTTCGCGCTGGCCAACAAGTCGTACTGGACGGCGACCTCCACCTTCAACTCCGGCGCCTGCGGCGTGGAGTCGGCGGCGACCGACCTGGGCTACAACGCGAATGACGTCATCACGGCGTTCACCGGCGTGGGCGTGACCTGCCCGGGTACCGGCGGTGGCGGCGGCGGTGGCACGACCACCGAGTTGCAGAACAACGTGGCCGTGACCGGCGTGTCGGCGGCGACGGGTGCCGACAACGACTACTTCATCACGGTACCGGCCGGTGCCACCAACCTGGTGATGTCGATCTCCGGCGGTACCGGCGATGCCGACCTGTACACCAAGGCCGGCAGCGCACCGACCACCAGCAGCTACGACTGCCGCCCGTACAAGACCGGCAATTCGGAAAGCTGCACCGTGGCGTCGCCCGTCGCGGGCAAGTACTACATCAAGGTGCACGGCTATTCGTCGTACTCCGGCGTCACGGTGAAGGCTTCGTACAGCACCGGCGGTGGTGGTGGCGGTGGCGGCAGCAGCGATTCGGTGAACCTGCCGACCGTGACCACCGGCAACTGGTCGACCACCTATACCGAGACGGTACAGGCCGGCCACACCGTGACCTTCGCGATCTCCGGCGGTACCGGTGATGCGGATCTGTACGTGCGGGCCGGCAGCGCGCCGACCACCAGCAGCTACAACTGCCGTCCGTACAAGACCGGCAACAACGAAAGCTGCACGTTCACCCCGGGCAGCAACACCACCTACTACATCAAGGTGCGTGCGTACCAGACGTTCTCCGGCGTGACGCTGACGGAAACGCTGAACTGAGGTCGGCCGAAGCTGCGCCGGCATGACCGGCGCAGCTTCGCCACAGGTTCCCTCGAAACCCCGGCTTCGGCCGGGGTTTTCCTGTTCGTGCACCGACGTGCCAGAAGGCGCTCTCGCAAGTCATTCCGTGCGCATGACGGTGCGTCGACGGGCAACAAGATCGCTTCACGGCCAGCGAATCTTTCTCTTCACGCAACTGAACCTGCTCCGCATCGTCAACACGCTGGTACCGTGGTTGTGATGTCTGTCACCCGGGGTAGGAAAAAATCAGATAGCTAGCTTGCCTGCCGAGGAATAACGTGTCGCATCCGCTTTCCGGGGAGGTCGGCGGATGATCCTTTGGCGACGCCATCGTCGTCTTGCAATTACGCATCCACGCGCTGCCTGTACATGGAATGTCAGGGGGAGGGCAGGCGATACGGATGTAGTTTGGGATCGCTAGACAGCACACGAAGAAGGGGCCGTGCCTCGCACGGCAAATCTGCATGGGGTCCTTGTGGCCGCATCGGGTCCGATTGTCCCTAAAATTTTGTCTAGGAGTTTGTAAATGCCCAATCATTACCGTCTGAAATTGCTGGTCGCCGCGATCGGCATGGCCACCGCCTCGGTCGCCACTGCCGCCACCACCAAGACCCTGCATGCACAGAACCTCGGTGCGGTGCCGGCCAGCTCGCTGGCCGCGCAGCTCAACCTCGGTCAGGACATGTCGCTGGCACCGCGCAGCGCCGTCAGCATCGCCAATGGTCACAAGGTCGTGCGCCAGCAGCAGATGTATCGCGGCGTGCCGGTCTACGGTCGCAGCATCGCCGTGGTTCAGGACGCCCAGGGCAATGCCCTGCGCGCCTCGGGTGAACTGATGCAGGACGCCCAGCTCGGCCTGAGCTCGGTGGCGCCGAAGTTGAATGCCGCCCGTGCGATCTCCGCACTCCGGGCGCATGCGCACACCACCCTGGTCGGTGGCACCACCATCAGCAACCAGAAGACCGACCTGTTCGTGTATCCGCAGGACAATGGCACCGCACGCCTGGTCTACCGCGTGTCGTACTTCGTCAACGGCGCGAATCCGTCGCGTCCGACCGCGATCATCGACGCCAACACCGGTGAAGTGGTCAAGAGCTGGAACGGCCTGACCGATGCCTCGGCGACCGGCCCGGGCGGCAACCAGAAGACCGGCAAGTACATCTACGGCACCGACTACGCCGCGCTCGACGTGACCCAGTCCGGCAGCACCTGCACGTTGCAGAACACCAACGTGAAGACCTACAACCTCAACCACGGCACCAGTGGTGGTTCGGTGGTCAGCTTCACCTGCTCCAACAGCGACACCGACGCGATCAACGGCGCCTACTCGCCGGTCAACGACGCCCACCATTTCGGTGGCGTGGTGCATGACATGTACAACGCCTACACCGGCGCACCGCCGCTGAACATGCAGCTGCGCATGAACGTGCATTACAAGTCGAACTACGAGAATGCGTTCTGGGACGGCAGCGCGATGAACTTCGGCGACGGCGCCAGCACGTTCTACCCGCTGGTGTCGCTGGACGTGACCAGCCACGAGATCAGCCACGGTTACACCGAGCAGAATTCGAACCTGGAATACAGCGGCCAGTCCGGCGGCATGAACGAGGCGTACTCGGACATCGCCGGTGAAGCGGCCGAGTTCTACGACCGTGGCTCGGCCGACTTCCTGGTCGGCGCGGACATCGTCAAGACCAGCGCCGGCATCGGCGACGCGTTGCGCTACATGTGCAACCCGCCGCAGGATGGCGGCTCGATCGACAACGCGGCCGACTACACCTCCAGCCTCGACGTGCATTACTCCAGCGGCGTGTACAACAAGGCGTTCTGCCTGCTGGCCAAGACCTCGGGCTGGGACGTGAAGAAGGCGTTCCAGGCCTTCGCGCTGGCCAACAAGTCGTACTGGACGGCGACCTCCACCTTCAACTCCGGCGCCTGCGGCGTGGAGTCGGCGGCGACCGACCTGGGCTACAACGCGAATGACGTGATCACGGCGTTCACCGGCGTGGGCGTGACCTGCCCGGGCACCGGTGGTGGCGGTGGCGGCGGCGGTGGCACGACCACCGAGCTGCAGAACAACGTGGCCGTGACCGGCGTGTCGGCGGCGACGGGTGCCGACAACGATTACTTCATCACGGTACCGGCGGGTGCCACCAACCTGGTGATGTCGATCTCCGGCGGTACCGGCGATGCCGACCTGTACACCAAGGCCGGCAGCGCGCCGACCACCAGCAGCTACGACTGCCGTCCGTACAAGACCGGCAACTCGGAAAGCTGCACCGTGGCGTCGCCCGTCGCGGGCAAGTATTACGTCAAGGTCCACGCCTACGCGGCCTACTCCGGCGTCACGGTGAAGGCTTCGTACAGCACCGGCAGCGGTGGTGGTGGCGGCGGTGGCGGCAGCACCTCGGTCAACTTGCCGACCGTGAGCACCGGCAACTTCTCCGCGACCTTCACCCAGGCGGTCACCGCGGGTCATACGGCGACCATCTCGATCGCCGGTGGCACCGGTGACGCGGATCTGTACGTGAAGGCCGGCAGCGCGCCGACCACCAGCAGCTACAACTGCCGTCCGTACAAGACCGGCAACAGCGAGACCTGCACGTTCACCCCGACCAGCAACACCACCTACTACATCAAGGTGCGTGCGTATCAGACGTTCTCGGGTGTGACCCTGACCACCAGCAGCAACTGATCCTCACGCCCTTCGCGTGATGGTGTAAACAGGAACCCCGGCCTCGGCCGGGGTTCTTCATTTGGGAGCATGGCTGGATTGGCGGGGCGTGGCTGGCGACTGCGCCGGAGTTCAGCCCACCGGCTCGAAGCGGTTGGCGTCGCGGTTCTTGCGCACGCTGGCCGGGTCCCACACGCGACCGTTCATGGCGATGTAGACGCCGTCGGGCAGGGTCTGCACCGCGGCCACCGCGCAGCCGATGTTGAACACCGCGTCCGAGCCCTGGAAGCGGGCGGGATTCAGCGCGCCGGTCAGCACGATGACCTTGCCCTTGATATTGGCCAGTTCGCGCGCGGTCTCCACCATGGTGTCTGTGCCGTGGGTAACCAGCACGTGGCGATGCGGCTGCGCCTCGATCGTCGAGCGCACCAGTGCGCGATCCGCGGCGCCCATGTGCAGGCTGTCCATGCGCAGGATCGGGATCACGTCGAACTGGAACGCCACCCCGAGCTGGCCGAGGATCTCGCCGATCTGCGGCGCGCCGATCTTGTAGTCCGACTTGTCGTCGAAATAGATCTTGTCGATCGTGCCGCCGGTGGTGACGATGGTCAGATGCTGCATGTTGGTGGGCCGTGGAAGGGAATCCCGGCATTTTACCCGTGCCGACTCCTCCGTGCCGCAGGACGCGGTCGCCCAAGGCGGACATTGCCCGCCTGCGGTGCGCGCTAGCCCAGCAACAACGCGGTATTGTCCCCGTCCGGCGCCACCAGCCGGTCCAGGCCGAGGCGGACGAAACGGCGCAGCGCCGCCGCCGGCCGCGGGTCGGCATGAGCGCTCGACCAGCTCGCCTGTCTCGCCAGCAGGGCCGCCGCCGCGCAACGCGCCAACGTGAACGCGAGGCCGCGGGCGCCCGATTCCAGGGTTTCGCGCCCGGCCGCATGCTGGTCGAGCCAGCGCGCGGCCGCGTCCAGCGTCTGCCGGATCGCGCTGGCCGCGTGCATGTCGTCGTTGCCGTCCAGCCAGTGGGTGCTGGCCGTGCGCAGTGCACCGAGGCTGTCGCCGGCCAGCGCGCGCAGGCTGTCCAGCGACAACACATTCGTGGTGCCTTCCCAGATCGCGTACACCTGCGCGTCGCGCAGCAACTGCGGCAGGCCGGTGTCCTCGATGTAGCCGGCGCCGCCGAAGCATTCGATCGCCTCGGAACAGACCTGCACGGCCAGCTTGCCGGTCCACAGCTTGGCCAGCGGCGTCAGCAGGCGCAGCAGCGCGGCCTCGTGCGGAGCGGACGTGCCGCGTTCGACGCGGCCGAGCAGATGGGCCACCTCGAATGCCAGTGCAAACGCGCCCTCGAACTCCGCCTGCATGTCGGCCAGTGTCTGCGCGTGCAGCGGCTGCTCGATCAATGGCCGTCCAAACGCCCGCCGCCGCGCGGCGAAGTCGCGCGCCAGGCTGATCGCGCGGGCCATGCTGGCCACGGCGCAGATCCCGTTCCAGGTGCGGGTCACGTTGAGCATCGGCGCCACCTGGCGCACGCCGTGGGCCAGTTCCCCCAGCGGCCACGCGGGCAGGCCGTCCAGATGGATCTCCGCGGTGGGCAGTTCCTGCGTCCCCAGCTTGTCCTTCAGCCGGTCGATGACCAGCTCCGGCTTGCGTCGCTCGCCGTCCATCGTCTCGACGTAGAACAGCGCCAGCGCCGCCGTGCCGCTGCCCGCGCCTTCGGGCCGCGCCAGCGCCAGCGCGGCCTCGCCGACCACCGCCGAGCTGAACCACTTGCGCCCGTACAGCCGCCACTGGCCGCCGGCATCCTGTCGCGCGACGGTTTCGGTGTTGCCCACGTCGGAACCACCGGTGTTCTCGGTCATCCACTGGCCGCTGAGCCAGAACGTCGATGCATCGCGGCTGAGGAAACGCGGCAACACGCGCTCGATCAGCTCGCGGTTGCCCGACGCCCTGATCGCGGTGGCGGCGCCGTCGGTCATCGCCAGCGGGCAGGTGTAGAACTCGCTGGCCAGGTGATACAGGTAAACCCGGGCGAACTCCTCCAGTCGCGCATGCTCGCTGTCCGCATGGCCGGCGGCGAGCACTGCATGGCGCGTGGTGATGCCGGGACCTTCCTGCCAGGCCGTGGTCAGCTCGATGCGATCGACCCGCCGGCCCCACGCATCCCACTGCGTCAGCGCCGGCTTGCGCCGCGTCGTGTTGCACGCGCGGAGCCATGCCATCTGCGCGTAATCGCCCAGCGCATCCAGGTCGGCATCCAGCGCCGCCCGCCGTTCCGCAGGCAGCGCGCGATCGAGCAGGGCCAGCAGCGAGCGGTCGCTGCGATAGGGATGAAGAAGTTGCGGCGGATCCTGCAGGAAGGCCATGGCGCGCTCCGTCCAGAGTCGAGGTGTCGAGTATAGGCACGCAGGCATTCAGCGCGTTGCGCTGGCATGATCGGAAAAGGCAGGATCGGAAAGCGGGCCGGCTGCACCTGGACTACGGAATCTCCAAGACGGCAGCGTTCAGGCACGAGGAGCAGAGCTATGCGGCCACAACCATTGATCTGCGTGAGAGATGTCGAGGCGAGCAGTCTCTGGTATCGACGTTTGCTCAACTGCCAGAGCGCCCACGGCGGGCCGAATTATGAGCGTCTGGTGGCCTCCGGCGAGCTGGTCCTGCAACTGCATCGCTGGGGAGTGGAGCATCACCACGGACAGATCGGCGATCCGGCAAATCTTCCCCCCCGGTAACGGGCTGCTCCTCTGGTTCGAGGTCGACGACATTGACGCAGCAATCATTCGGGCCGAGGCCCTGGGTGCCGAGATCCTGACGCCCTGCCAGCGGAACCCGCCCGATGGCGAAGGCGGTCCGAACCATTGGGAGATCTGGCTGCGCGATCCGGATGGATACAAGGTCATCCTGGCAAGCCCGGATGGTACCGCCGACGGTGACTGGCGACCCTGATACGGCGTGACAAGGGAGCGGCTTGAGCTGCTCCGAGATTACGGGAGTCGACGGTCCAGCCCTGCACCTTCACGCTGACGAGCCTCGGGCGTGGCATCGACGGGTAACCCGCCAGGCATCATGCAGCGTCCCGGCTGCGCGGCTTGCGCTTCACCCCAGCCCCCAGCGCCCCAATCAGCAACACCGTCAGCACAACCTCCGCCACCGCCAACCAGCGCTCTGTACCTGCCGAGCTCCATGCCTCCGACACCCCGTGGCAGAAGTAGAACAAGCTGAGAATGCCGACCCAGAGCAGGGCGCGGCGCACGTCGCGGAGGGCGAACAGGGGCAGCAGCAGGGGGACGACGGTGATCGCCAGCAGCAGGGTGACCGGCATGCTTTGCGGCGGGAACAGCCAGGCGTGCCAGACCAGTTGCAGCACGACGAGCAGGGCCCAGGCGATCAGGCCGAGGCGGTAGACCGGCAGGATCGGAGCGCGGGTGGGGGCGCTCATGGCGTGGCCGCCAGTCGGCGGGCCACGTCCGCCAAGCGACGGCCCAGGGCGCGGGCCAGTTCGCGTTCGTGGTCGCTGATCGGGTTGTCGCCTTTGGCTCCGGCCACGTGGCTGAGGCCGTATGGCGTGCCGCCGGTCTGCGTGCTGGTGAGCGCCGGTTCGGTGTAGGGCAGGCCGACGATCAGCATGCCGTGATGGAGCAGCGGCAAGGCCATCGTCAGCAAGGTGGATTCCTGGCCGCCATGCATGGTGCTGGTGGAGGTGAACAGTATCGCCGGCTTGCCGGCCAGTGCACCGCTGGCCCACTCGGCGCCGGTGGTGTCGAGAAAATGTTTCAGCGGCGCGGCCATGTTGCCGAAGCGGGTGGGGCTGCCCATCGCCAGACCCGCGCAGTCGAGCAGGTCCTGCTTCTGCACGTAGGGTGCGCCGTCTTCGGGTTCGGGCGGCTGGGCCACTTCGGTCACCGGCGCCACCGGCGGCACCTGGCGCAGGCGCGCGCGCATGCCGGGCACTTCCTCGATGCCCCGGGCGATCAGCCGCGCGAGCTGCGCGGTATGGCCGCTGCGGCTGTAGTACAGGACCAGGATTTCATGATTCATGCAGCGTCGACTCGGGCGTTTGAGGCTTTCACGGCCAATACGCTAGTGTACCGGCCGATACCCACCATGTTGGTGGTCATCGTCGGCGCCCGCATGGGCTCAGCGACGAGAGGACCGTGATGATCCGGCGTTTCAATCGCGACCGCACCAGGACGTTCAGCCGCTTCATCTGGCAGCGCTTCATCGACGACAAGTGCTTCGAGACGGCTGGCGCGCTTTCGTACACCACGCTGGTGTCGCTGGTGCCGTTGACGGTGGCGGTGCTGGCGATGTTCTCGGCGTTCCCGGTGTTCCAGCCGGCGCGCGACACGCTGATCAATTTCGTGTTCAACAATTTCGTGCCGTCCACCGGCGAGGCGGTGCAGGCGACCATGCTGGGGTTTGCCGCGAACGCCAGCAAGCTCACCGGCATCAGCATCCTGGTGATGCTGTTCAGTGCGCTGTCGATGATGATCAGCATCGAGGACCGGCTGAACCGGATCTGGCGCGTGCACCAGGCGCGCAGCTGGGGTTCGCGCCTGCTGCTGTACTGGGCGGCGCTGACACTGGGGCCCATCCTGGTGGTCGGCGGCATCGCGACGACGTCCTACGTAACGGCCGCGCCGCTGCTGCACAACGCGGTGGACCAGTTCGGCGCGCTGACCCAGGGCCTGCTCAGCGTGCTGCCGTTCGTGGTGACGTTCTTCACCTTGTGGCTGATGTATGCGGCGATCCCCAATTGCAAGGTGTCGCGCCGCGACGCGGCGATCGGTGCGCTGCTGGGCGCGGTGCTGTTCGAGATCGCGCGCTGGGGCTTCGGCCAGTTCGTGCAGCACGCGCAGACCTACCAGCAGATCTACGGCGTGCTGGCGGCGATTCCGATCTTCCTGCTGTGGATCTACCTGTCGTGGGTGATCGTGATCCTGGCCGCGTCGATCGCCGCGTCCGCCTCGGCTTTCGAGTATCACGCGCCCAGGGAAACCCTGCCCGAGGGCGCGGAGTTCCTCGGCCTGCTGGTGGTGCTGCGGCATTTCGTGGAGGCGCAGCGGCGCGGCGATTGCGTGGACCCGGCCGACCTGCGGGTACGCGAGCCGTATTTGCGCAGTGCGCTGATCTCGGCCTATTTCGACGACCTCGACCAGGCCGAGCTGATCCAGCGTGGCGAAGCCGGCGGCTGGCTGCTGTGCCGCAGCCTGGACAGCACCGACCTGCTGCGTGTCTACCGCCACACCGACTACCGCCTGCCGCTGCAGCCAGTGGAAGAGGCGGCGACGCTGGGCATCGAACTGCCGCCCGAACTGCTTGCCATGCTGGCCGACCTGGCGGCCGAGCTGAAGGCGAAACTGGGCGCCCGGCTTGACGAAATCTATCCCCCGGCCGCCACGGTGGCGGCTGACACCGAGGAACTCCCCGCATGACCCTGCTGCATTCCGCCTCGTTCCGCTCCGCCGTGTTCGGCCTGGCGCTCGCCTTCGGCCTTGCCGCGCAGGCGGCCATGCCGGAGCGCCCCACGCTGCACGTCACCACGCTGGACGGCAAGACCTTCGACCTGTCCGCGCAACGCGGCAAGTGGGTGATCGTGAACTACTGGGCGACCTGGTGCGTGCCGTGCATCAAGGAGATGCCGGACATCTCGCGCTTCGTGGCCAGCCACAGGAACGTCGCCGCGATCGGCCTGGCCTACGACGACAGCGAGCTGGCAGACATCAAGGCCTTCATCGCCAGGCATCCCGTGGTGTACCCGATCGCCCAGGTCACGCTGGAAAAGCCGCCGAAGGATTTCGACGAGCCGCGCGGCCTGCCGACGACGTACCTGATCCGTCCGGACGGCAAGGTGGCCAAACACATCGTGGGGCCGGTGACCGAGGCGTCGCTGGCCGCGCTGATCGGCCAGCCGTGATGGCCGCACCGTGATGCCGACGGCGCGCTTCATCGTCAGCGGACGGGTGCAGGGCGTGTTCTACCGCGCCAGCACCCGTGAGCAGGCGATGGCGCTCGGTGTCGCCGGGCATGCGAACAACCGCCGCGACGGCAGCGTCGAGGTGCTGGCCAGCGGCTCGGCCGAAGCGCTGGAGGCACTGGAGCGCTGGCTGTGGCAGGGACCGCCGGCGGCGCGGGTCGATGCGGTCGTCCGCGAAGAGCTGCCGGAGCAGGAGTTGCAAGGCTTTCGTACGGGCGGGTGAATCGGCCACACACCGTGGCAACTCCGTTCGTCCCGAGCGCAGCGCAGCGAAGTCGAAGGACCCTGGGCGATCGTGTTCGGGGCAGCTCTAGTCCGCCGATTCCCGGAACGTGTCAGGCACCCACAGCGCCTTGTCGGTGACATGTTCGCCTCGCGGCTTGCCCTTCAGCTTGGGCAACTTCACCTTGGGCACCGCTTCCTCAGGCAGCGGCACCTGCTGCAGCAGGTGGCGGATCAGGTTGATCCGGCCGCGCTTCTGGTCGTTGAAATCGACCACGAACCACGGTGCGTGGTCGGCGTGGGTGCGTTCGATCATCACGTCGCGCAGCTTGCCCATCTCGGCGTATTTCTGGCGCGCGGCCAGATCCACCGGTGACAGCTTCCAGCGTTTCAGCGGATCGTCGGCGCGCTCGGCGAAGCGCTGCTCCTGCTCGACCTGGTCCACTGCCAGCCAGTACTTGATGAGGATGATGCCGTCGTCGGCGAGCAGCTTCTCGAAGGCCGGCACGGCGTCGAGAAACGCTTCGTGCTGGGCGGGCGTGCAGAAGCCCATCGCCGGTTCCACCACGGCGCGGTTGTACCAGCTGCGATCGAACAGCACGAACTCGCCGGCGCTGGGCAGGTGGGCGACGTAGCGTTGGAAATACCACTGGGTGGCTTCTTCCTCGCTGGGCTTGCCGAGTGCGGCGATGCGATAGCCGCGGGTGTCCAGGCTTTCGGTGATCGCCTTGATGGTGCCGCCCTTGCCGGCCGCATCGCGGCCTTCGAAGATCACCAGCAGGCGCTTGCCGCTGCTGCGCAGGCCATGCTGCAGCCGCACCAGTTCGAGCTGCAGTTCCCCGATCGCCTTGCGGTAGCGCTTGCCCATGATCGCCTCGCCGGATGCCATGTCGCGTGCAGGGTAACCCGCCGCGGCGTGAGGGTGAGGTTCAGGAGCGACCCCGCCGCGACCCTCCCCTGCAAGCAGGGGGGGGAGCAGGGCGGCTTTCGTTGCCCACTGGCCCGCAGCTGGGTTCTGCTCCTCCCCCTGCCAGCAGGGGGAGGTCGGGAGGGGGTGAGCTTTTGACTTTGGCTCGGCGAAGAGCGACCCCACCCCAGCCCTCCCCTGCAAGCAGGGGAGGGAGCAGGGCGGCTTTCGCTGCCCACTGGCCCGCAGGTGGCTTCTGCTCCTCCCCCTGCCAGCAGGGGGAGGTCGGGAGGGGGTGAGCTTTTGACCCTGGCTCGGCGAAGAGCGCCCCCACCCCAGCCCTCCCCTGCAAGCAGGGGAGGGAGCAGGGCGGCTTTCGTTGCCCACTGGCCCGCAGGTGGCTTCTGCTCCTCCCCCTGCCAGCAGGGGGAGGTCGGGAGGGGGTGAGCTTTTGACCCTGGCTCGGCGAAGAGCGACCCCTCCCCGACGCTCCCCTGCAAGCAGGGGAGGGAGCGAGTGTTGTGCCACGGGAAGTGCGGGTGCCGCCTTGCGGCTTTCAGCCGCCACCAAGCGCCTGCAGCTGGTCGGCCTGGTGTTCGCGGGTCAGCGTGTCGATCAGTTCGGCCAGGTCGCCCTGCATGATCTCGGCGAGGCTGTACAAGTTCAGGCCGATGCGGTGGTCGGTGACCAGGTTGTCCTTGTAGCGGTAGGTGCGGATGCGCTGGCTGCGGTCGCCGGTGCCGACCTGCAGGCGGCGCGACTCGGCCTGTTCGGCGGTCTGCTTGCTGCGTTCGGCGTCGAGCAGGCGCGCCTTCAGCAGGCTCATCGCGCGGGCGCGGTTCTTGTGCTGGCTGCGCTCTTCCTGGCATTCGACCACGGTGCCGGTGGGCAGGTGGGTGATGCGGATCGCCGAGTCGGTCTTGTTGACGTGCTGGCCGCCGGCGCCGGAGGCCCGGAAGGTGTCGGTCTTGAGGTCGGCGGGGTTGATCGTGATGTCGTCGATCTCGTCCAGTTCGGGCAGCACGGCGACGGTGGCGGTGGAGGTGTGCACGCGCCCCTGCGATTCGGTGACCGGCACGCGCTTGACGCAGTGGGTGCCGGATTCGAACTTCAGCTGCGAGTAGGCGCCGCTGCCTTCGACGCGGGCCACGACTTCGCGGTAGCCGCCGTGTTCGCCGGCGTGTTCGCTGAGGATCTCGACGTGCCAGCGACGGCTTTCGGCGTAGCGCAGGTACATGCGCAGCAGGTCGCCGGCGAAGATCGCCGCCTCGTCGCCGCCGCTGCCGGCGCGTATCTCCAGGTAGAGGTTCGCCTGGTCGCGCGGGTCCTTCGGCAACAACAGCAATTGCAATTGGCCGTCCAGTTCCTGCAACCGCTGTTCGAGTCGTCGCACGTCGTCGATGGCCATCTCGCGCAGTTCGGGGTCGTCCAGCATGGCGCGCGTTTCGGCCAGTTCGGATTCGGCCTGGTCGTGCTCGCGCAGCGACGCGGCGACCGGTTCGAGCTGGGCATACTCCTGGGAAAGTTCGCGGAAACGGCTGTTGTCGGCGTGGACGTCCGGCTGCGACAGCAGCAGGCCGACTTCATGGTGACGCTCGGACAGCGCCTCGAGCTTGCGGCGGATCGATGGGGTCATGGCAGGCCGGGAACGAGTGGGACGGGTGAGGGCGAGGCCGCTGTACGGCGAGGAACTTCCGGTGCGCGGCAGCCAGCCGCCCTCGCTATTCGCCCCGGGTGGCCCGCCCGTCTTCGTCTTCGTCCAGACCGTACAGCCGCCCCGCCGCGTGCAGCAGGTCGAGGTCGCCGTTCAGCGCGGCCTCGCGCAGGCGGGCGCTGGGGTGGTGCAGCAGCTTGTTGGTCAGCGTGTTGGCGAGGAAGGCCAGCGCCTCCTCCGGTGACTTGCCGTGGGCCAGCATGCCGCGGGCCTTCAGCAGCACTTCGTCGCGATACACCTCGGCGTGCTGGCGCATGTCCAGCGCGGGGTTGCGCACGGTCAGCGCGCGGCGCCAGGCCATGTAGCGGTCGACCTGCAGGTCGATGATCGCCTCGGCGTCGTGGGCGGCGGCGGCGCGCGAGCGGATGTTTTCGTCGATCACTTGGCGCAGGTCGTCGATGCCGTAGAGGTAGACGTCGGGCAGTTCGCCCACGTCGGCCTCGATGTCGCGCGGCACCGCGATGTCGACCATGAACATCGGCCGGCGTTTGCGCGCGAGCATGGCCTGCTCGACCATCGCGCGGGTCACGATCGGTTGCCGCGCGGCAGTGGAGGAAATCACGATGTCGGCTTCGGCCAAGTGCTGCGACAGGTCGGCCAGGGCGATCGCGTAGCCGCCGTAACGGCCGGCCAGCTCCTGCGCGGTTTCCGGCGTGCGGTTGGCCACGATGATGCGGCGCGCCTGCTTTTCGGCCAGGTGCCGCGCGGCCAGCTCGATGGTGTCGCCGGCGCCGATCAGCAGCACGCAGGCCTGCTTCAGGTCGGTGAAGACCTGCTCGGCCAGGCGCACCGCGGTGAACGCCACCGATACCGTGTGCGCGCCGATGCGGGTGTCCGTGCGCACGCGCTTGGCCACCGCGAAGGTGTGCTGCAGCAGCCGGTCCATCGGTGCCTTCAGCGATTGCGCGCCACGCGCCAGCTGGTAGGCGTCCTTCACCTGGCCCAGGATCTGCGGTTCGCCCAGCACCATCGAGTCCAGCCCGGTGGCGACGCGGAACATGTGCCGCACGGCGTCGTCTTCGTCGTGCCGGTACAGGAACTCATCGAGCTTGCCGGGGGTCAGATGATGATGACGATTGAGCCATGCCCGCGGGATGTCCTCGGCGCCGGCGGCGGTGCCGACGTACAGCTCGGTGCGGTTGCAGGTGGACAGGATCATCGCCTCTTCCACGCCCGGCTCGCTGACCAGCGCGCGCAGGGCGTCGCCAGCGGCGTCCGCGTCGAACGCCACCTGCTCGCGCAGGCTGACCGGCGCGGTGAGGTGATTGAGCCCGAGGGCGATCAGCGGCATGGTGGTCGGAACATCTCGGCGGCGGCGATCCGGCGGCGTAGGCTAAGCTTGGCGCAACGCCGCGAAGTGGTGACCGGCACGGTCAAGGCAGGCATGTGGATGGAGAGTAGTGTGCGGAGCGGGCCCGGCAAGTTCAAGCAAGTGCGGCATTTTACGGCAGTGGCGACCATGGCGCTCGGACTGGCCGCCTGCGCCGGCGCGCCGCTGCGTTCGACCGTCAAGGCCGCCGCCCCGGCGCAACCGCTGGCGCAGCTGGTGGTCGCCACGCCGGATGCCGACCACGACGTGCTGGCCCAGCTGCTGGCTGGCGAGATGGCGCTGACCCGCACCGACCTCAGGGCTGCCGCCGGTCACTACGACAAGGCGATGGCCTTGAGCAATGATCCGAAGGTGGCGGAGCGCGCGGCTGGCCTGGCCATCGCCGTGCACGACGATGAGGCGGCCCGGCGCGCATTGGCGCGCTGGCAGGCGCTGGGCGCCAAGCCCGCCGCGATCGCCCAGGCGCGGGCGCAGCTGGCGCTGGATGTCGGCGACACCGCCGAGGCGCGTCGCCAGCTGGAAATCCTGGTCGGCAGCAGTGACAAGGATGCCTGGCGCCAGTTCGGCCGGGTACTGGTGGGTGCGCGCGACCAGGCCCAGGCGAGCCGGCTGCTGGAAGCGCTGGCCACGCCGCAGCGACTGCCGGCCGATGCCCAGGCCTGGCTGGCGATGAGCGAACTGGGTGATCGCCTGGGCCGTCACGCCTACGCCGTGCAGATCGCCACCGCCGCGATGCAGCGTTTCCAGACGGCCGAGACCTATACCTGGGCGGCCCAGATGAAATTCAAGGATGGCGACCGTGCCGGCGCCGCCGCCCTGCTGCAGAAGGCCCTGGTGAAGGAGCCTCAGAACACCCGGCTGCGGCTTGCCTACGCGGGCATGTTGGGCCAGGCGGGCGACTACGCCGCTGCCAGCAAGCTGCTGGCGCAGGGTCCGCAGAACGCGGACACCTACGCGATGCGGGCGGGACTGGCCGCGCATCTGCACGACGACAAGGCGCTGGCGGCGCTCTATCGGCAACTGCAGAACGCGCCGACCGACGTGCGCGAACACAGCGCCTACCTGCTGGGCCAGCTGGCCGAAATGCAGAACAAGCCGGCCGAGGCACTGGCCTGGTACGACCAGGTGGGCGACGACGACGCTCACGCGTTCGACGCCGATCTGCGCAGCGCGATCATCCTGCACGGGCAGGGCAAGCGCAGCGACGCGCACGCGCTGCTGGAGCAGTTGCAGCTGGCCTATCTCGACCAGCCCGAGCCACTGCGCCAGGCCTGGCAGGCCGACGCCGAGCTGTACCTGACCGAGCAGAACTATGCGAAGGCGGAGGCGGCGTTCAGTCGCGCACTGCAGGTGGTGCCGGATGATCCGGGCCTGTTGTACGGCCGCGGCCTGGCCTACGCCGAGGGCGGGCAGGTGGATCAGGCGGTGCAGGATTTCGAGCGCCTGCTGAAACTCAAGCCCGGCGACGTCGATGCCAGCAATGCGCTGGGTTACACCCTGGCCGATGCGAACCGCGACCTGCCCGAAGCCACCCGGCTGATCAGCGCCGCCCGCGCGGCCAAGCCCGATGATCCGGCGATCGCCGATTCCTGGGGCTGGCTGCAGTACCGCCTCGGTCATCTCGACCAGGCGGTGCAGACGCTGCGCGGCGCCTGGCTGGCCCGCAAAGACGCCGACGTCGGCGTGCACCTGGGCGAGGTGCTGTGGCAGCAAGGCCACAGGCAGGATGCGCAGCGGGTCTTCGACGAGGTGCGCAAGCTCGATCCGCACAACGACAACCTGCAGCAGGCGCTGAAGCGGCTGCATCCATGAGGGGCTGGCAGGCGCTTTTCGCCACCGTGGCCGTGCTGTCGCTGGCCGCCTGCGTACCGCAGGCCGTGCGGGTGAAGGGTGATGCAAGCCTGTTGAACGCGCAGCTGGCGCGCGAACAGGCGTTGGCGCATGCCGACCACTGGTCGTTGCAGGGAAGGCTGGGCATTTCCAATGGCAAGGACGGCGGCAGCGGCAGCTTCAGCTGGCGCCAAGATGGCGAGCGCTACGAATTCACCTTGCGCGGACCGGCGATCAGCGGGATGAATTTCCGCCTCAGCGGCGGTCCCGACGGCGCCGTGCTGGAAGGACTGGAGCACGGTCCGCTGCAGGGGCCGGACGCCGAGGCGCTGATGCGCAAGGCGCTGGGTTGGGAGGTGCCGCTGCGCGACCTGCGCGCCTGGGTGCTGGGCGTGCGTGCGGACAGTGGCCCGGCCGAGCTGAGCTTCGGCGAGAACCGCCTGCCTTCGCTGCTGCAACAGGATGGCTGGACGGTCGACTATCGCGCTTGGGACGAGACCCGACAGCCGCCGTTGCCGACCCGGGTGTTCGCCGCCCGGCCGCCGTACAAGGTGAAGCTGTCGATCGAGTCCTGGCAGTTTCAGTAACTTCGCCCGGCTGGGTTAGTCTTTGCGCCCCTGATCGCCTGCCGATCGTTCGGCGAATCCCGGAACGCAAGCATGCCCTTTTCCATCGCACGCGCTGAACCCGGCCAGGTCGAGGCCTTGTGCGCGATCGAGCGCAAGGCCGTGCACCTGTTCCGCGGGCATCCGGCATGGACGAGCTATGCGGCGCTGTCGATGCCGCCCGAACAGCTGTTGCAGGCGATCAGCCGCGGCCTGGTCTGGGTCGCCCTGGGCGAAGCCGGCGATCCGGTGGGCTTCGTCTGGCTGGACGCGGAGCTGGAACCCGGTGCGATCGGCATCGCCGAGATCGACGTGCTGCCGCTCTACGGCCGGCGCGGGATCGGTGCGGCGTTGCTGGAACATGCTTGCGCATGGGCCCGTTCGGCCGGTTACCGGCGGGTGGACCTGGGCACCCTGGCCGACGTGCCGTGGAATGCGCCGTTCTATGCGAAGCATGGTTTTGTCGTGGTCGACAAGCACGATCCCGCCTTTGCGTTTGCGCGCCAGCGCGATCGCGAGAACGGCTTTCCCGACACCTTGCGCGTGTTCATGAGCCGCCCGCTGACGCCTCCCGCGCCCGGTGAATGGACGGTGTGGCCGGCGCCGGCCAAGCTGAACCTGTTCCTGCGCATCGTCGGGCGACGGGCCGATGGCTACCACGAGCTGCAGACCGTGTTCCGCCTGCTCGACTGGGGTGACGAAGTGCGCCTGCGCGTGCGCGATGACGGCGAGATCCGGCGCGTGCGGGGCATTCCGGGCGTGGCCGAGGCCGACGATCTGGTGGTGCGCGCCGCGCGCCTGTTGCAGCAGCACGCCGCGACGAAGCTGGGTGCCGACATCGAGGTGGACAAGCGCATCCCGATGGGCGGTGGCCTGGGCGGCGGCAGCTCGGACGCGGCCACCGTGCTGGTGGCGCTGAACCAGCTGTGGCGGCTGGGCCTGGACGAGGATGGGCTGGCCGAACTGGGACGCCAGCTGGGCGCCGACGTGCCGGTCTTCGTGCGCGGACGCTCGGCCTGGGCCGAGGGGGTGGGCGAGCAGCTGACGCCGCTGGCGCTGCCGCCGCGCCACTACGTGGTGCTCGACCCCCATGAGGCAGTGCCGACGGCGGCGCTGTTTCAAGCGTCTGAATTGACACGAAATGCCCCGCGGGCGACAATTTCATCCTTTGCTTCAGGCGAAACGACGGAAAACGCCTTCGCGCCGGTCGCGTGCGCGCGGCACCCGCGGGTGGCTGCGGCGCTGGACTGGCTGGACGGTTTCGGCCAGGCGCGACTTTCCGGCAGCGGCGGTTGCGTGTTCCTGGAGCTGCGTTCGATGGAGCGGGCGCAGGCGGTGGCGAGGCAGTGTCCGGTGGCGTTCACGGCGCATGTCGCCGGTGGCGTCGACGTGTCGCCCCTGCTGTCGTCGTTGAAGCGACATGCCGGTGCGGTGCCTGCGGATTGATGGAAGCGGACGAAGTTCTGGGATAGACGGATCAAACAAATACTGGGGCGTCGCCAAGCTGGTTAAGGCACGGGATTTTGATTCCCGCATACGCAGGTTCGAATCCTGCCGCCCCAGCCATTTCATGATGGCCAAGTTTTCGAGGTAGCTCCTGTGGACACGTCCACCCCGATGATGCTGTTTACCGGTAACGCACATCGTGCCCTGGCCGAGGATGTCGCCCATCGCCTGGGCGTGCCGCTGGGCAAGGCGCTGGTCGGCACGTTCAGCGACGGCGAAGTGCAGATCGAGATCGAGGAGAACGTACGCCGGCAGGAAGTGTTCGTGATCCAGCCGACGGGCGCGCCCAGCGCGGTCAACCTGTTCGAGCTGCTGGCGCTGACCGACGCGCTGAAGCGCGCCTCCGCGGCCAGTGTCACCGCGGTGATGCCGTACTTCGGTTATGCCCGGCAGGATCGCCGGCCGCGTTCGGCGCGGGTGCCGATCACCGCCAAGCTGGCTGCCCGCATGATCGGCGCCGCGGGCGTGGACCGGGTACTGACGGTGGATCTGCACGCCGACCAGATCCAGGGCTTCTTCGACATGCCGGTCGACAACGTCTACGCCTCGCCGGTGCTGCTGGCCGACATCTGGCGCAGCCACAGCATGGACGACCTGATCGTGGTCAGTCCGGACGTGGGTGGCGTGGTGCGCGCCCGCGCGATCGCCAAGCGGCTGGACGACGCGGACCTGGCGATCATCGACAAGCGCCGGCCGCGTGCCAACGTGTCGACCGTGATGAACATCATCGGCGACGTGGACGGCAAGACCTGCGTGATGGTCGACGACATCGTCGACACCGCCGGCACGCTGTGCGCGGCGGCTGCTGCCCTCAAGGAGCGCGGCGCCCGCAAGGTGGTCGCCTACTGCGTGCACCCGGTGCTGTCCGGCGCGGCGATCAGCAACATCGAGAACTCCCAGCTCGACCAGCTGGTGGTCACCAACACCTTGCCGCTGCGCCCTGAAGCCAGGGCCTGCGCCAAGATCCGCCAGCTGTCGGTCGCCGAGCTGCTGGCCGAAACCATTCGCCGCATCGCCTTCGGCGAGTCGGTGAGTTCGCTGTACGTGGATTGAAAATTGAAATGTCCGTCCAGGATGGACGGTCTTGATGTCAGCTTTCCGCGGCACGGATGCTGCGTGAAGTAACAGACTTCCCTGGTCGCGGGGAAGTCACTCAGCCGCCGCGAGGCGGCAAACACAAACCAGGTAGTAATGAAATGACCAAGACTCATGAAATCAAGGCGCAGAGCCGCAAGGACGAGGGGAAAGGTGCGAGCCGCCGCCTGCGTCATGCCGCTTTCGTGCCTGCCGTTGTCTACGGCGCCGGCCAGCCGCCGGAAAGCATCCAGATCGAACACAACACCGTCCTGCTTGCCGCCAAGAACGAGTGGTTCTTCTCCTCGGTGCTCGACCTGAACGTCGACGGCAAGGTGCAGAAGGTGCTGGTGCGTGACTGGCAGAAGCATCCGTTCAAGCAGCTGATGATGCACATGGACTTCCTGCGCATCGACGAGAACGCCAAGCTGCGCGCCAACGTGCCGCTGCACTTCCTGAACCAGGAAAAGTCGCCCGCGGGCAAGACCTCCGGCGTGGTGATCTCGCACAACCTGACCGAAGTGGAAGTCAGCTGCCTGCCGAAGGACCTGCCTGCCTACATCGAGCTGGACCTGGGCGAGCTGGTCGCCGGCGACATCATCCACCTGTCGCAGCTGAAGCTGCCGGCCAACGTGGAACTGCCCGCGCTGCAGCTGGGCGAGGCGCATGACGCTGCCGTGGTCACGGTGAACGTGGTCAAAGAAAGCGCTGCGGATGCCGCCGAAGACGCTGCCGCCGAGGCCGAGGCCGAAGCGAACAAGGCCGCCGCGGCCAAGCCTGCCAAGGCTGCCGCCAAGCCGGCTGGCGACAAGAAGTAAGTCGTGTGATCCCGCGTCCGCGAGGGCGCGGGATCATGTGGCTGGTCGCTCATGGCTGGTTTGCGACTCATTGTCGGACTGGGCAACCCCGGTGCCGAATACCTCCGAACCCGGCACAACGCCGGGTTCTGGCTAGTTGACGCCCTCGCCAGCGGCCAGGGCGAGCGCTTCGCCTTCGATGGCAAGCTGCGCGGCGAGAGCTGCCGGGTGCGCCTGGGTGGCGATCCGGTCTGGCTGCTAAAGCCGGCCACTTTCATGAACAAGAGCGGCATCGCCGTGGTTTCGGCGCTGCGCTACTACAAGATCGAACCCGAACAATGTCTGGTCGCGCACGACGACCTGGATCTTCCTGCGGGCACCGTGCGGATGAAATTCGACGGCGGCCACGGTGGCCAGAACGGCCTGCGCGACATCATGGCCCATCTCGGCCACGGCAAGTTCCATCGCCTGCGCGTAGGCATCGGTCATCCCGGCCACCGCGACCAGGTCACGCCCTGGGTACTGGGCCGGCCGTCCGCCACGGACGAGGACGCGATCCTCGACGGCATCGCCCGCTCCCTGGAGGTGCTGCCGCTGGCGGTGGAAGGCCAGTTCGAGAAGGCAATGAAGCAGTTGCATACAACAGCGGGAACGGGGAACGGGGAACGGGGAACATGAGCGCTTGGCAAGGGCCGCGCTGTTCCGTCGTTTCCTGATCCACACGTTCCCCGTTCCCCGTTCCCTGAATTCCCCGGAGTCCCACCATGGGCATCAAATGCGGCATCGTCGGTCTGCCCAATGTCGGCAAGTCCACCCTGTTCAACGCGCTGACCAAGGCGGGCATCGCGGCGGCGAATTTCCCGTTCTGCACGATCGAGCCGAATGTCGGCGTGGTGCCGGTGCCGGACCCGCGGCTGAACGCGCTGTCCGGGATCGTCAACCCGCAGAAGGTGATTCCGACCGCGGTGGAGTTCGTCGACATCGCCGGCCTGGTGGCTGGCGCGTCGAAGGGCGAGGGCCTGGGCAACAAGTTCCTGGCGCACATCCGCGAGGTCGACGCGATCGCCCACGTGGTGCGCTGCTTCGAGGGTGACGTGATCCACGTGGCCGGCAAGGTCGACCCGATCGCCGACATCGAGACCATCGACACCGAGCTGGCGCTGGCCGACCTGGAGTCGGTGGACAAGGCGCTGAACCGCGCCGAGCGCGCGGCCAAGGCCAACGACAAGGAAGCGCTGGCGCGCAAGCCGGTGCTGCAGAAATTGTCGGCCGGCCTCAACGAAGGCAAGTCCGCGCGCAGCCTCGGCCTGGACGAGGAGGAGAAGGCGCTGGTGCGCGACCTGTTCCTGTTGACCCTGAAGCCGCTGATGTACATCGCCAACGTCCCCGACGACGGCTTCGAGAACAACCCGCTGCTGGATGCCGTGCGCGAGCGCGCCGCCACCGAGGGCGCCGAGGTGGTGCCGGTGTGCGCCGCGATCGAGGAGGAGATGGCGCAGCTCGACGACGCCGACCGCGACGAATTCCTGAAGGACATGGGCCTGGACGAGCCGGGCCTGAACCGGGTGATCCGCGCGGGTTACAAATTGCTCGACCTGCAGACCTATTTCACCGCCGGTGTGAAGGAAGTGCGTGCCTGGCAGTTGCGCCGCGGCTCCAGCGCGCCGCAGGCGGCGGGCGTGATCCACAGCGATTTCGAGAAGGGCTTCATCCGCGCCGAGACGATCAGCTACGACGACTTCATCCAGTACAAGGGTGAAGCCGGCGCCGCCGCAGCCGGCCGACTGCGCAAGGAAGGCAAGGAATACATCGTCAAGGACGGCGACGTGCTGCACTTCCTGTTCAACGTCTGACGCGGTTCCACCCGTCGCGAAAACAGCGCACTCCGGTGCGCTGTTTTTTTGTGCGGTTCAGAGCGCGCTGCCGCCGAGCTTCCAGGTGAACTGCAGGAAGTAGCTGCGGCCGGCGGCGTCGAACCAGGACACGTCGTAATACGGATAGGCGGTGTAGCTGGGATCGCGCGGCGGCAGCTTGTCGAACAGGTTGTCGACGGCAAGCGACAGCTGAGCGTGGTCGCTGAACTTGTATTGCAGCGTGGCGTTGTAGCGATAGGTGGCGTGCACCCAGGCGGCCTCGCCGGCGTCGGTGTCGACGATCTGGTCGTAGGAGTCGGAGTTCGGCAGTCGGCCCAGGCGCGAGCCGAACAGCGTCGCCGACCAGGCCTTGCGTTCCCACGACACGCTGGCGCTGGTCTTCTCGCGGGGAATGTCGAAACCGCTGTTGACCGCCAGTTCGTCCAGGGTCGGATCGCCCGGGTATTGCTGGAACAGGTGGTTGCGCGTCCAGGTGTAGTTGCCGCTGAAGCGGAACGTGCCGATCGCGGTTTCCAGCTTGTAATGGCTGCTGACGTCGACGCCGCTGGTGCGCTCGTTGGCGACGTTGATCGGGTTGACGAAGATGCCGTACAGACCGCCCGGGTCGACCGCGCTGTCCGCGGGGTAGCGGTTGACCCGCGATATCGCGTCGATGCAGCTGGGCGAATTCGCATCCACCGCGTTGCCGTTCACGTCGCTGCCGATGCGGCAGCTGGCTTCCAGTTGCAGGATGCGATCGGTGCTGAGGTCCTGCACCTGGTTCTGCATGCGGATGTTGAAATAGTCGATCGAGAAATCCAGGTTCGGCGTGGGCGACCAGACGAAGCCGCCGGTCCACGAGGTGCTGGTTTCGGAATCCAGGTCGCGATTGCCCTGGCGTGTGCGGATCAGGCCCTCGTCGGAATAGTCGCAGTCGGTGATGTCGACACCGGGCTCCTCCGTGCGGCAGCGGTAATAGTCGTTGCCCGACGTCTCGTCGTTGCCGATGCCGGCGTAGACGTAATGCAGGTCCGGCGCGCGAAATGCGGTGCCGTAGGAGCCGCGCACCAGCAGGGTATCCAGCGGGCGCCATTCCAGGCCGGTGCTCCAGGTCAGCTTGCCGGTCTTGTGGCCGGAGAAGCGGTATTGGTCATAGCGGCCGGCCACGCTCCAGTTGAGCGAATCCAGCAGCGGCATGCGCAGTTCGCCGGCGGCGGCCCAGCGGTTGCGGCTGCCGTGGCCGTCGGAGTCCTTCCAGCTGTAGTAGTAATACTGGGTGGCCAGCGGGTCGGGCTTGAGGTCGTAGGACTGGTTGCCGTACTCGACCACGCCGGCAAAACCGGCTGGCCCGGCCGGCAGGCTGAACAGCTCGGTGTTGGTCAGGGTGAACGCCAGCGTGTCGCTGCGCGACTCGGGGTGGTAGTTGGTGCGTGCGGTGATCGAGTCGTATTCGGCGCGGCTCAGCGGCGTGTACAGGCGGCTCGGGTCGGCGTCGAAGATCGGCAGGCCGCTGTCGGCGTCCATGCCGAGCTGCGGGCCGAGGTAGAGGTCATTCGCCTTCGAGGCGACGGTCTGTGGCCAGCTGATCAGCGCCTTGTACTGCGAGTGGCTCAGCGAGGCCTCGTAATCCCAGGCCTGGCCGAACGTGCCCTTGAGGCCGGTGGTGAGGCTGAAGGTCTTCTGGGTGTTCTCGATCATGCCGCGGCCGAGGCCGCCCATTTCCTCGGGCGTGAACTGGCGATACCAGTTCTCGATGCCGCCGCTGTGCGCGTTGTAGAAGTAGCCGTCCTCGTTGCCGTCGGGCGCCTGGTAGTTCCACTGCTCGACGTCGCGGAACAGCTCGACCTTGCTCCAGCCCAGCTGCATGTCGCCGAACCAGCTCAGGTTGTCGTTGATCTTCAGGTTGGCCGAGGTGTAGGTGTTGATGCCGCGGCGCTGGCTGAGGATGGTGCCGTAGCCGATCGACTCCGCGCTGCCGCAGAAATTGCCGTAGCGCGGACGATTCGCGTACACCGTGGTGCCGCCGTTGAGGTAGCCCAGCGCATCGCAGGTGGCCTGGCCCGGATCGATGTAGTCGTCGTTCCAGTCGCCGTTGAGAAAGGTGCGCCGCGGCACCTGCGAGCGTTCGGTGGGCGCGTCGGCGGTGGAATCCTGGATCTTTCGGTCGTACGCCCACAGCGGCTTCTGGTCGATCAGCTCGGCACCGAATACCAGGTTGAAATCGTCGTGCGAGAAGCCGGTGGAAAAGTTCAGCTTGGCCGAGGCGCCGCCGCCGCGGGTGGTGTCGCCGTAGCGCAGGTCGATGGTGGTGCCGTCGGCGTGGTCCTTCAGGATGAAGTTCACCACGCCGGAAATCGCGTCCGAACCGTACACCGCCGAGGCGCTGCCGGTGAGCACCTCGATGCGGTCGATCATGCCGATCGGGATGTTGGAGACATCGGTGAAGTTGCTGCGGCCCTTGAACGGCATCGGAAAGTCGGCGATGCGGCGGCCGTTGACCAGCACCAGGGTGTGGTTGGGACCGAGTCCGCGCAGGTCGACCTCCTCCGCGCCGGGCGAGAAGTCGGCGCCGCTGGAGGACTGCTGGCTCTGCGTCTCGCCGCTGTTCTGGGTGATCGCGCGCATCACGTCGGGCACGCTGGCAAATCCGCTGGCCTTGATGTCGTTGGCGGTGATCACGGTGACCGGCGCCGGCCCTTCGACCTGGGCACGGGGGATGCGCGAGCCGGTGACCTGGATTTCGTCCAGCCGGGTGGCTTCCTGCGGGTCCGCGCTCGCGCCGCCGCGACTGCCGGCCGGCGTGGCCGACGAAGCCGGTCGAACCGACTGACTGGCACCCTTCACGATGACGACGGCGCCGGAGTCGTCGCGGTGGACAGTGAAGCCGGTGCCGGCGAGCAGGCGACCCAGCGCCTGGTCGGCCGAAAGCGTGCCGTGCACGCCGCCGGTGCGCAGGCCCTTCAGCTGATCCGCCTGATAGATGAACTGGGCGCCGGACTGGCGCGCCAGGCTGTCCAGCGCGGTGACCAGCTCACCGGCGGGAATGTCGATCTGCCGGACCGCATTGCCCTGGGCCGAGGCGAAGGCCGACACCGAACAGGCCATCACGAACAGCATGCCGCGTAGCGAACGAACCATGGTCACCTCTCCCCAGGTGGGCGCACGCGATGCGCGCCATGTGAAAGCCGGGACGAACGGCTGCGGCAAATCCCCCCTCGCGCGCGGATCTCAGAGTCTGTGAACAATCACTTGCGTGACTGCTCCATGCCTGGTCCTCGGGCAACTGCTCCTGCATTGCCTCAACTCGGGCATCCATGCCCTCGCCATGGCCGGCCGAGAGTTTGAAAAACTCCCAACCTCTCAGCGGTGGCGCAGCACGATGTTGTCGCCCTGCTGCTGTGCCCTGATCGGGAAGCCCTGGGCCAGCAGGCGCACGAAGGCGTCGGTGTTGGACCAGCGGAAGTTGCCGCCCACCCGCATGGTGCCCACGCTGGCGTCGCCGATCACGATCTTGCGCGTGTTGTAGCGGTTGAACTCGGCGGCGGCGGTGGCCAGGGGCGTGTCGTGAAAGCTGACGAAGCCGCTGCGCCAGCTGAGGTATTCCTCGGCCTGCTGGACCGGGCCGGAGCGCACCACCACGCCGGCATCGCTGGCCGTGGCGATGCTGCCGGCGGGCAGCAAGGTGGTGGGCTGGCGTTCGCCGTCGGACCGGTTGTCCGATTCCAGCCGCACCAGCCCCTGAGTCACCACCACGCGCAGGTCGGCGGCGTCGCGGCGCACGGCGAAGCGGGTGCCCACGGCGATCACCCGGCGGCTGCCGGTGCTGACCACGAAGGGCCGGGCGTGATCCTTGGCCACGGCAAAGAACGCCTCGCCACGCTGCAGGTCGATGTGGCGTTCGCCGTGCGACAGGGTGACCAGCATGCGGCTGTCGCTGCTCAGCGTGACGGTCGAGCCGTCGGCCAGCGGCACCTCCTGCAAGCCGCCGATCGCGGTCCGGTAGGAAGCCTGGTCGACCGCGGTGTAATGGCGCCAGCCCAGCGCCAGCGACACGACCAGGGCGAGCGTCGCCGCCGCGGCGAACAGGCGCAGCCAGCGGTGCGATCCCGCGCGGCTGCCTCGTTCCGGCTCGGCGCGATCCCGCGTCCTGGCGGGCGTCTCGTCTTCGCCATGCGAGGCGTGCGCCCAACTGCCGCGTGCGGGCACCACGCCCGGCACCATGCCGGCGCCCAGCGCCTGCAGCCGGCCGCTTTGCCGCCACGCCGCCTCCAGCCGGAGGAAGGCGACCTGGTGCGCGACCGCCTCATCCAGCCAGGCGTCGAGCTGCTGCTGGTCGCGCGCGCTCCAGCCGCCGGCGTCGCGTCGCGCCAGCCAGGCAGCGGCGACCTGCTCAATCTCCCTGCTGCTGGCCATGTCCGTTCCCGTCATTAGCTTCCATGATCCGGTCGCGGCGCGCGCGATGCATTGGCGTGCCGCCGTAGAAGTATTCGGCGATCAGGCGCGAGCCCTTGGCGATCTGCTTTTCCACGGTTTTTTCGCTGATGCCCATGCGTGCCGCGACCTGCTTCTGCGACAGTTCCTCGACCCGGCGCAGCCAGACCACTTCCCGGCAACGGTCGGGCAGGCGATCGAAGGCGCTGGCCAGGTGCCGCAGTTCCTGCCGCGCGCTCATCCGGTGTTCCGGCGACAACTCGTCTATCAGGACGTTCAGCGCGTCCAGATCACCCACGGCATCGATCGAGACGACCCGGCTGCGGCGCAAGCGATCGGTCATCAGGTGGCGCGCGGTGGTGAACATGAAGGACTTCGGTTGCGCGGGACGCGCCTTCGCCGCGGCCTCGTAGACGCGCACGTAGATCTCCTGGCGCAGGTCGTGGATCTCGTCGCGATGGAACCAGCTGCGCAGCAGGTAACGCATCAGCGCGCCTTCGTGCACGAGGATTTCGCGGGCAAACCAGTTGTTGAGGGAGTCGTCCACGCTGGCGACGATAGCGCCAATGCCGGCGGGAAACACCTTGTGCGAAGGCATGGGGGATCGTGCACCCAGCTTCGTCACGGATCAGGTGTGCGCCCGCTGTTTGCGTGGGCGGAACTGCCCGGAGAGCCCCCGATGACGACCTTGCTCGAGCGCTTCGCCGCGCTGCCGCGCCCTCTGCTTTGCCTGCTCGTCCTGTTGCTTGCGCCGTGGCTGGCGATGGCGCAGGCGGGCGTGCCGGATGCCGCTGCGCGCTCTGGCTACGAGTATTACCGGATCGGCCATCCGGAGGCGATCCGTCCCGCCGCGACCGAGCCGGCACTGATGCTGATGGGCGGCGGGGAGTGGCCGCACAAGGCGTTCGCCTGGTTTGCCGCGAAGGGTGGTCACGGGCATTTCGTGATACTGCGCGCCTCCGGCGACGACGGCATGCAGAAGGAGCTGTTCAACGAAGTCGGCGGCGTGGCCTCGGTGCAGACGCTGGTCTTCCACGATCGCGCCGCCGCCAGCGATCCACGGGTACTGGACATCGTGCGGCACGCGGACGGCATCTTCATCGCCGGCGGCGACCAGGCCAATTACGTGCGGTTCTGGAAGGGCACGCCGCTGGGCGCGCTGTTGAACGGGCACGTGGCGCAGGGCAAGCCGATCGGCGGCACCAGCGCCGGACTGGCCATCCTCGGTGCCTACGCTTATGGCGCGATGGATGGTGGCAGCATCACCTCGAAGGAGGCGATGCACGACCCGCTGGGCAAGGCGATGACCCTGGTCGGCGATTTCATGCACCTGCCCAACATGCAGCGGGTGATCACCGACACCCACTTCCACGCCCGCGACCGGCTCGGCCGACTGATTGCGTTCGTGGCCAACCTGCGCCACGCGGGCCATGCCGACATCGTCGGCCTCGGCGTGGATCAGGATGCGGCGCTGTGCGTGGACGGCGATGGCATCGGCCGGCTGTTCACCATTGACAACGGCTTCGCCTGGCTGGTGCAGCCGCAGGGCAAGCCGGAACGAATCGCTGCCGGCAAGCCGCTCGACTACCCGGGCACGCGCGTCACCGGCGTGGGTACGCAAAGCCGGATCGACCTGAAGCGTCTCGCGGTCGAGCGGCCGGTGTTCGAAGCCGTCGCCGACGTGCGCGATGGCGAGCTGACCCTGCGCGGCGAGCATCCGCCGCTGCTGGTGATCCACGGCGGCGCGGGCGTGGAGCGGGCAGGCATGACGCCGCAGATCGAAGCAGGCGCCCGTGCGGCGATGGAGCTGGCGTTGCGCAAGGGCTATGCGCAGCTCAAGGCCGGCAAGGCCGCTACCGACGCGGTGACGGCCGCGATCGCCGTGCTGGAGGACGATCCGCTGTTCAACGCCGGCAGGGGCGCGGTGTTCACCCATGACGGCCGGAACGAGCTGGACGCCTCGATCATGGACGGCTCGACGATGGCCGCCGGCGCGGTGGCGGAGGTTCATCGCGTGACGCATCCGATCCTGCTGGCGCGCGCGGTGATGGAGCATTCGCCGCACGTGATGATGGTCGGCGACGGCGCGGAAAAATTCGCCACGGAGCAGGGATTCGAGCTGGTCGATCCGGCGTACTTCCGCACCGGGCGGCGCTGGCTGGAACTGCAGAAGGCTTTGAAGCAAGACGCCGCGGGCGTGTCGCTGCCCGAACGGCTGCGCGCGCTGAAGCATTTCGGCACCGTCGGCGCCGTGGCGCGCGACAGCCAGGGCCGCCTGGCTGCCGGCACCTCGACCGGCGGGATGACCGACAAGCGCTACGGCCGGGTCGGCGATTCGCCGATCGTGGGCGCGGGCACCTATGCGAACGTGGCCTGCGCGGTATCGGGCACGGGCTGGGGCGAGTACTACATCCGCGTTTCGGCGGCGCGCGAGATATGCCTGCGCATGACCGAACTGCACGAATCGGCGACACAGGCCGGCAAGGCGGTGATCAACGACGAGATCCCTCAGATGGGCGGCGACGGCGGCGCGATCATCCTGGGCGCCGACGGCAGCGTGGCGATGCCATTCAACACCGAGGGCATGTACCGGGGGTGGATCGGCGCCGACGGCATGCCGCACGTGGCGATCTACGACAACGATCCGCTGGCGCTGCCGCGGCCCATGCCTTGAGCAGCATCGGTCAGGCCTCGTCGTCGCCTTCGGTGATCTGCCGCTGCATGCGGTCCAGATAGGCGTCGAGCTCCTGCGTGCTGGTGAAAACCTCGTTCACCGGCACCGCCTTGACGATGTCGAACACCTTGCGTACCTGCGGCTGCGGATTCAGCAGCAGAGTGTGGCCGCCGTGGGCGCGCATCGTCTTGCGGACCTTGGCGAAGCTGCGCAAGCCGGCGCTGCTGATGTAGGTGAGCCCGGTCAGGTCGATCACCACGGTGCCGCCGTCGGGCAGCTGCGGGAGCAGGGCGAGCATGGCCTCGTCGAGTTCGCCGAAGGTCATCGCGTCGAGGCGGCCGCCGACGTGCACGACGGCGCGATCGGGGGCGGAAAATTCACTGTGCAGGCTGAGCGTCATGGCGAAGATCCATCCTGGGTCGGGTAGGCGAAGCGAAGCAGCAGGTGGTTGCCTTGTGCGTCCCGTGTATAGCGCATTTCGTCGGTCATGGTGCGTGCGAGATGGATGCCGAGGCCGCCCACCCGCTCGCGATCGGCCAGGTCACCGGTGAGGACGGGATCGGCGGACTGCAACGGGTCGAAGGCCACGCCGTCATCGATCAGCTCGACCGCGACGGCGTCCGCCAGAGGCTGCAGCCGCAGGCGGATCTGGCCGGGCTGGCCATCGGGATAGCCGTATTCGACCGTGTTGACCATCAGCTCCTCCAGCACCAGGCGCATGTCGCCGCACAACGCAACCGGGGTGCCGGCATCCTGCAGCAACTGCTCGCAGCGGTCGAGTGCGGCGAAGACATCCGGCAGCCGGTTGTCGAGCGTCATCTCGGTGGTCTTGAGCACCGAGCCGTGCCAGCTCAGTGCCAGCAGGGTGATGTCGTCAGCCTGCGGGGCATCGGCCACGAACCGATCCACGTCGCCCAGCAGGCGCTCGATGTAGGCGGCCGTGGCCGCCGTCGGCGGGACTTGCGCGAGACTCTCCACGGTGCGTTCGATGCCGTACATCCGCTCGTCGTGGTCGCTGGCTTCGGTGATGCCGTCTGTATACATCAGCAGCGTTTCGCCCCGGCCCAGGCGCAGGACGTGTTCCGGGTAATCCGAATTCTCGTACAGGCCGAGCACGGCGCCGGTGGGGAACTCCAGCACCAGTGGCGCGCCGCGGCCACACAGGATCGGTGGCTCGTGGCCGGCGCTGGCCAGCACCAGGTTGCCACTGCCGGTGTTCAGCAGGCCGCACAGCAGGGTGACGAACATGCAGCTGTCGTTGCCGCGGCACAGTTCGAGGTTGAGCAGCCGCAGCAGGTTCTGCGGCGTCTGGGCGCGTGGCGCCAGCGCCTTGGCCAGGGTGATCGTCTGCGCCATGAACAGGGCGGCCGGGATGCCCTTGTCCGAGACGTCGCCGACCATCACGAAGAAGCGCTGCGGGTCGAGCATGAAATAGCTGTACAGATCGCCGCCAACCGCTCGCGCGGGACGCAGCGCGGCGTGCAGTTCGAATTGCGCGCAGACGGCATCCAGGTAGTGCGCATTCGGCAGCAGGCCGAGCTGGATCTGGTGGGCGATCTCCAGCTCGCTGGCCAGTCGCTGTTTTTCGCGCGCGACCCTGGCCAGATCCTCCAGGTGCAGGGCCAGTTCGCGACGCATCTGGTCGAAGGATTCGGTGAGACGACCCACTTCGTCGGGGCGGCGGGCCGCCGGCAGCTCGAAGTCGAGTTCGCCCCGGGCGACGTGCTCGGCACGGTCGGCCAGCACGCCGAGTGGCGCCATCGTGCGGCGGATCGTCAGCAGCGTGATCAGCGCCACGCCGAGCATGGCCAGCAGGCCCAGGGCGAGGCTCAACAGGAAAATGTGCCGCACGCTGGCGTAGATCTGGTACTCCGGCACCACCAGGCCGAGCCGCCAGCGGGTGCCCTGGATCGGGGCGGAGTAAACCCAGACGGGCCCGCGGGCGCGCGGATTCTGCGCCACCGGCAGGCGCATGGACTCGGCGTGGTCGCTGGCCAGCGCGTCGAGCAGGGCGGTGCCGCCACGCTGGCCGACCAGTTCCGGATTGTCGTGCGCCAGGTAATTGCCGTCGCTGTCCAGCACGAAGGTATAGGCGCCCGGCGGCTTGTCCAGGCTGCCGAGAATCCGGTGCAGCCAGTTGAGCGTGACATCGGCGTTGATGATGCCGATCGGGTGCCCGTTGCGTTCGATCGTGGTGGAGTAGTTGACCAGCTGGCGGTGCCGCGACTGCGAAAAGAACGGTCGCTGCCAGCAGCCGCCGGTACAGCCCAGGCCACCGAGAAACCAGTTGTTGTTCCAGTAGGGATTGGCGTCCTGCGACAGGTCGCGGCTGCTCAGCGCGCCATTGTCCAGGCGGTTCACGAAGGGCGAATGCGGCCGCGGGGCGGCGGGATCGAGGGGCGGCCTGAACACGGCGGCCAGACCGTCGATGTCGAGGTTGGCGGCGAGGGTGTCCCGCAACAGGGGTTCGGCATCGTCCTGGCGGCTGGCGATGATCGCGGCAAGCATTTGCGCCGAGACGGCGACGCGATCGACGCGAGCCTGGATCTGGCTGCCCGCGTTGGCCGCCAGGGCGGCGGCCTCGTGATGGGTGTGTTGCAGGATCTGCGCCCGGGTCAGGGCGAGCAGCAGGCCGCCGATGGCGCCGAGCACGAGGGTGGAGCCGACCAGAACCCACCATGCCGTCCGCGATGCGATGCTGCGCAAGACCATTGGTGTTCCCCCGGTTTCCCTGCGCTGCATCTAGCCATGAAGCGAAGCCGGCCGCAAGCCGACGGACCGGTGTCGACCGGGGCGGGCGCGGCTGCGCGGTCAGGGCATAATTGCCGCCACGGACTACGCCACGAGATGCCAGCCCCATGCCCGGACAACAGCACGAAGTGACCTTCCGCTTCCTCGCCCAGCCCACCGATGTCAATTTCGGCGGCAAGGTGCATGGCGGCATGGCGATGAAGTGGATTGATCAGGCCGGCTACGCCTGTGCGGTGGCGTGGAGCGGCGCCTATTGCGTCACCGTCTCGGTCAGCGGCATCCAGTTCGTGGCGCCGATCCTGATCGGCGACCTGGTGACCGTGCGGGCGCGCCTGATCCACACCGGCACGTCGAGCATGCATCTCGCCGTGGACGTGCTGGCCAGCGACCTGCGCAAGGACGAACGGCGGTTGGCCACCAGCTGCGTGATGGTCTTCGTGGCGCTGGACAGTCCGGATGGCAAGCCCACCCCGGTGCCGCACTGGGAGCCGCGCGACGATGCCGAGCGAAGACTGCAGGCACAGGCCAGGCGGCTGCTCGAGGCGTCGAAGGACATGGAGCAGCTGGTTCGCCTCAACGCCACTTCGCCGGACTGAACGCGGCGGCAGAAAAACGTCGCCGCAGGTGAAATTCACGTCTGCAGGTGTTGACAGTTCGAGGCTCGATCCACACAATACGCGTTCTTTGTTGGAGGGATACCCAAGCGGCCAACGGGGGCAGACTGTAAATCTGCTGGCTTACGCCTTCGGTGGTTCGAATCCACCTCCCTCCACCAGCAAGAGTTCCGCGCCAGGCGGGAGTAGTTCAATGGTAGAACATCAGTTTTCCAAACTGATTACGCGGGTTCGATTCCCGCCTTCCGCTCCATTGCTCTGCAAGTGTCAGGCGCTGTTGATCGAGGCGACAACTGCGCAGATCGACGCGTTTTTGAGTGGCCCGGCAGGACGCCGGTCTGAAGTCACCATCAGGGAAGATGGATGAAATACACCACGCTCATGTAGCTCAGTCGGTAGAGCACTTCCTTGGTAAGGAAGAGGTCACAGGTTCGATTCCTGTTATGAGCACCAATTCAGGCCGGTCCGGCCAGCCCCGAAGGGGCAGTTTTCTTCAATTCATCGACTCCATCGGGGTGTAGCGCGCATGGCAAAGGGTAAATTCGAACGCACCAAGCCGCACGTCAACGTCGGCACGATTGGTCACGTGGACCACGGCAAGACGACGCTGACGGCCGCACTGACGAAGGTCGGGGCGGAACGTTTCGGTGGC